>Ga0066256_1000009_pt1 | contig 1072194 bp, 948 predicted proteins | sample ThiBio_1000_biof_FD_87107 | JGI IMG/M metagenome (GOLD analysis project Ga0066256, IMG submission 87107) | Wastewater bioreactor microbial communities from Cape Town, South Africa - Thiocy_expt_1000_biof (version 2) | ecosystem: Engineered > Bioreactor > Thiocyanate-remediating >... | reverse complement strand
CGCGCCCCAGGGGCCGCCCCCCCAACCGACGCGGGGCGTGGTGGCGGGGCCCGGGGACCGCGGACCCCGCCGCGGGGGCGGGGGTGACCGCGACGACGTGAAGGGGCGAGAGGCCGCCCGCCATGACGGCGGGCGCGGCCAGACCTGCCGCGGTGACGAGGGCGACGGTGGCGGAGCCCTGCGCGAGTCGCAGGATCACGGCGATGATGTACGCCGCGACGATGACCGGCAGGCCCAGGTCGCTGAGGCTGTCGGAGAGCGCGTCACCGATGCCCGAGGCGCGCAGGACGGCGCCGAACATCCCACCGGCGCCGGTGATGAGGATGACGGATGCCACGGGTCCGAGCGCCGAGTCCACGACCTTCTCGAGCGCGGTGCCGTTCTCGCCGCGGCGGAAGCCGAACACGACGGTGGCCACGAGCACGGTGATGAGCAGGGCGACGGGCGAGTTGCCGAGGAGGACGAGCACCTGCACGAGGGTGTTGTCCTTGTCGACCGCGCCGGCGGCGGCAAGCGTCGTGAGACCGGTGTTCAAGAAGATGAGGAGCATCGGCAGGAGCAGGACCGCGATGACCGTGGCGGGCTTGGGCGGATTCGCCGGCTGGTCGGCATCCACGTCGCCGAAGAGTGCGGGGACGGGCAGGACGAGGCGGCGCGCGATGAACTTCCCCCACAGGTAACCCGAGAGGTACCAGATCGGGAAGGCGATGATGAGGCCGACGATGAGGACCAGTCCGAGGTTGGCGCCGTAGAGGCCGCTCGCGGTGACCGGCCCCGGGTGCGGCGGCAGGAAGACGTGCATGACCGAGAAGGCGGCGGCCGCGGGCAGGCCGAACAGCAGCACGTTGTTGCCCGAGACGCGGCGGGCGATGGCGAAGATGATCGGCAGCATCATGACGAGTCCGGCGTCGAAGAACATCGGGAATCCGAGGATGAGCGAGACGATGCCGAGTGCGAAGGGCGCCCGCTTCTCCCCGAAGACGCGGACGAACGTCTCGGCGAGCGACTGCGCCCCACCGGAGTGTTCGATCAAGCGCCCGAGCATCGCTCCGAGCGCCACGAGGAGCGCGACCGTCCCGAGCGTGCCCCCGAATCCTCCGGTCAAGGTCGTGACGATGGCCGAAACGGGGATGCCGGCGGCGAACGCTGTGGCCAGCGACACGATGATGAGGGCCAGGAAGGCGTGCACCTTCAGCCAGATGATGAGCACGAGGATGAGAGCGATCGCGCCGGCGGCGATGGCGAGGAGAGGCGCCGTGCCGAGTGTCTGGGTCCAGTCGTCCAAGAGATCTCCGTTGATTCAGGATGGCGCGGCATCGGGCAAGCTGTGATTCGACCCGCACCTATGGGTGAGTGAGGGCATCTTCACACAAAGATCGTATCTTTGACAAGATAAGGTCGTACCAAAGACCTGAGGAGGGGTCATGGCCCGAGCGTCGCACGGATCACTGGTGGATGCCCTCGGCATGCGCATCGTCGACGGGGAGCTGCCCCCGGCCCACGTCCTCACCCTCGCCGCCCTCGAAGCCGACTACGGCGTCTCCCGCACCGTCGTGCGCGAGGCCGTGCGCGTGCTGGAGGCGATGGGCATGCTCGAGCAGCGACGCAGGGTCGGCATCACCGTGCGTCCCGCCGCGGACTGGAGCGCCCTGGACACCCGGCTCATCGGCTGGCAGCTCGCAGGCAAGCGCCGCGACCAGCTCATCGCGAACACCACCGAACTCCGCGCCGCGATCGAACCGGTGGCCGCACGGTTGAGCGCCCGTCGGGCGACCGACCTGCAGCGCGGGGAGATCTCCCGCCTGGCCGAGGAACTCGAACGCCTCGGCGCCGCCGGCCTCGGCAACTCGCCCGAGTACCTCGCAGCCGACATCGCCTTCCACGACCTCATCCTCGTGTCCAGCGGCAACCTCATGCTCGCCGCCGCACGTGCCCCCATCGCCGCCGCGATCGAGGGACGCGCGATGCACGGCCTGACCCCCGGCATCCCGAATCCCGACGCGCTCGACAACCACGTCGCCACCGCCGCCGCGATCAGCCGCGCGGATGCCGACGCCGCCGAGGAGCACACGCGGCTCTACGTCGCAGCCGTGCTCACCGAAGTCCGTCGCTCCATCTGACCCCTTCCCCCGACGAAGAGAGAAGCCATGACCGCCACCGCCCCGATCCTCGTCTTCATGGGTCCCGCCGGCACCGGCAAGTCCACCGTCGCCGGGATGCTCGCCGGCCGCCTCGGCTGGGACTTACAGGAGGGTGACGACCTGCACCCCGCGGTCAACGTCGCCAAGATGGCGGCGGGTCACGCCCTCGACGACGACGACCGGTGGCCCTGGCTCGACCGCGTCGCCGGGTGGATCGACGGCCAGATCGCCGCGGGGCGCCCCGGCGTCATCACCTGTTCTGCTCTCAAGCGCAGCTACCGGGATGTCCTGCGCCGCGACGGCGTGACCTTCGTGCTGCTCATGGGCGACCCGAAGCTCGTGCTCGATCGTCTGCTGCGCCGCCAAGGCCACTTCATGCCGCCCGCCCTGCTCGCCTCGCAGTTCGAGACCCTGGAGATCCCGGGTGCCGACGAGCGGGCGATCCACGTCGACCTCGACCTCACCCCGCAGCAGCAGGTCGACGCGGTCATCGCGCAGCTGCACCTCGCCCCCGCGACCTGAGCGGTCCCGGACCGAGCCGATAAAGTGGCGGGGGTGCGCGACTCCCGTCCGCCCACCCTTCTGCCGCACGTGAACACGGAGCAACGAATGACGTCGACCGATCAGAACCAGGCACCGCACGAGGCCGCTCAGCACCACGAGGGCGCCCCCTCCCCCGCGGACGTCGAGCGGCCCACGGCCGACGCCGCCTCGGCCCCTGCGGGCGAGGGCGACGGCCGCGCCAACATCGGCGTGGTGGGCCTCGCGGTCATGGGCTCGAACCTGGCGCGCAACCTCGCCAGCCGTGAGGGCAACACGGTCGCGGTCTTCAACCGCAGCGCCGACAAGACCGAGCACCTCGTCCAGGCGCACCCCGAGGCGGAGTTCGTCCCCTCCTTCTCGTACGAGGACTTCGCGGCGTCGCTGTCGAAGCCCCGCACGGCGATCATCATGGTCAAGGCCGGCCGCCCGACCGACTTCGTCATCGACGAGCTCGTCAAGGTGTTCGAACCGGGCGACATCATCGTCGACGGCGGAAACGCCCTCTTCACGGACACGATCCGCCGCGAGAAGGCCGTGCGCGAGACCGGGATCAACTACGTCGGCATGGGCGTCTCCGGCGGCGAGGAGGGCGCCCTCCTCGGGCCCTCGCTCATGCCCGGCGGCTCCGACGAGTCGTGGCGGACGCTCGGCCCGATCCTGACCTCGATCGCCGCGATCGCGGAGGGCGAGGCCTGCGTCACCCACGTCGGTCACGACGGGGCCGGCCACTTCGTGAAGATGGTGCACAACGGCATCGAGTACGCCGACATGCAGCTGATCGCCGAGGCGTACGACCTCATCCGTCGCGCGACCGGCAAGACCCCCGCCGAGATCGCCGACGTGTTCGCCGAGTGGAACCGCGGCGAACTGGAGTCGTACCTCATCGAGATCACCGCCGAGGTGCTGCGCCAGACGGATGCCGAGACGGGCAAGCCGCTGGTGGATGTCATCCTCGACCAGGCCGGAGCGAAGGGCACCGGTGCGTGGACGGTGCAGACCGCCCTCGACCTGGGCGTCCCCGTCTCGGGCATCGCCGAGGCCACGTTCGCGCGGTCCCTGTCGAGCCACCCGGAGCAGCGCGCGGTGTCGGGCGGTCTGCCCGGGCCGTCCGACGAGATCGGCGAGCACCTCACCGGCGCCGACGCCGACGCGTTCATCGAGCAGGTGCGCCTGGCCCTCTACGCCTCGAAGATCGTCGCCTACTCCCAGGGCTTCGACGAGATCCGCGCCGGTGCCGCCCAGTACGACTGGAACATCGACCTGGGCGCGGTCTCGAAGATCTGGCGCGGGGGCTGCATCATCCGTGCGCAGTTCCTGAACCGCATCGCCGACGCCTACGACGCCGAGCCCGAGCTGCCGGTGCTGCTGACGGCCCCGTACTTCGTCGAGGCCCTCGGCCGCGCGCAGGACTCGTGGCGCGGCATCGTCTCGCTCGCCGCCGCCGCGGGCATCCCGGCACCCGCCTTCAGCTCGTCGCTGGCGTACTACGACGGCCTGCGCGCCACGCGACTGCCGGCGGCGCTCATCCAGGGCCAGCGCGACTTCTTCGGTGCGCACACGTACCGCCGCATCGACAAGGAGGGGACGTTCCACACCCTCTGGTCGGGCGACCGCACCGAGATCGAGGCCGAGGACACGCACTGACGACAGCGCTCACGGGGCGGCGGCGGGCGTTGCTCGTCGCCGCCTCGGCGCTGTACGCCCTCGGGCTCTGGTGGATGACGCTCCGCCCCACACCGTACGACGACGGCACAGCGGGAGTGCTCCGCGCGTTCCTCGCGCTGCTCGCCTCCTCACCGGTGACGGCGTGGGTCACCTTCGACGTGGTCGAGTTCTCCGCGAACGTCGTGATGTTCGTCCCCCTCGGGGTGCTGGCGCTCCTGTGGGGCGGGACGTGGTGGGTCGGCATCCTGAGCGGTCTGGCGGTGAGCGCCGCGATCGAGACGACCCAGGCGCTGTTCCTCCCGACGCGCGTCGCCGACGTGCGCGACCTGGTCGCGAACACTCTGGGCGCCGCTGTCGGGGTCGCCGTCGCCGCGCTCCTCGCCCGCGCGGTCAGACTTCACAGCGAGCGCATAGCCGACGCCATAGAAAGCTCATAGATACCGGCGCACAATGAACCACATGACCGCGACCGCCAGCGCTCCCGCCTTCACCCGTCCGGACGGCAGCGCCCTCCGCGTCCTCGTCGTCGACGACGAGCAGATGCTCACCGACCTGCTGTCGATGGCCCTCCGCATGGAGGGCTGGGAGGTCCGCACCGCGGGCTCCGGATTCGACGCGCTGCAGTCGGCCCGGGATTTCGAACCGGATGCCATGGTGCTCGACATCATGATGCCCGACCTCGACGGCATGGCCGTGCTGCAACGGCTCCGCCACTCGGGCAACGACGTCCCGGTGCTGTTCCTGACCGCGAAGGACGCCGTCGCCGACCGCGTCGCGGGCCTGACCGCGGGCGGCGACGACTATGTCACCAAGCCCTTCAGCCTCGAAGAGGTCGTGGCGCGGTTGCGCGGCCTGATGCGCCGCGCCGGCACAGCTGCCACGCGTGACTCCGAGCCGATCCTCCGTGTCGGCGACCTGTCGCTGAACGAGGACAGCCACGAAGTCGTCCGCGCCGGCACCGAGATCGAGCTGACCGCCACCGAGTTCGAGCTGCTGCGCTTCCTCATGCGCAACCAGCGCCGCGTCGTGTCGAAGGCGCAGATCCTCGATCGCGTCTGGAACTACGACTTCGGCGGGCGCTCGAGCGTCGTGGAGCTGTATATCTCGTACCTCCGCAAGAAGATCGACGCCGGTCACGAACCGCTCATCCACACGGTCCGCGGCGTCGGCTACATGATCAAAGCGCCTCAGTGACCCGAGAGAAGGCGCGCCACCGCTGGACGCTGCAGTCGCGCCTGATGGTCGCGGTGATCGGCATGGTGGCGTTCATCCTGGTGATGATCGCGGTGTCCACGAGCGCGATCATCACGGGTGTCCTGCAGACGAACCTCACGGCGCAGGTCGCCGCCGCCGGCAACAACGTGGTGGTGGGGCCCACGAGCACCGCGAGCGACGTCCTCGCCGGGGGCCCGTTCCCCGATGGCACCGTGCTCGTGCTGCGCAGCGCCAGCACGGGCGACACCGGCGCCTACGTCGACGGGCGGTCCGTGAAGGCCCTCGACGACGAGCAGGTGAGTGAGATCCGCGACGCCGTCGCGAACGCGGTCACGACCGGGGCCTCCTCGTCCGACACCGTCGATCTGCCGGGCCTCGGGGATTACCGCATCGGCGTGCGGGGAAACCAGTTCGGGACCGTCGCGGTGCTGGGACTGCCCCTCAGCCAGATCACCGCGACGATCGGCGCCATTCTCACCACCGTGGCCCTCGTCACCGCGGGCGGCCTGCTGCTGCTCTCCGCGATCATCGCGGTCGTCATCCGCGTGGGCCTGCGGCCGCTGCGCGGTGTCGCCGAGACCGCGACCCGGGTAGCCTCCATCCGGATGGACCAGGGCGACGTCTCCATCGACGAACGCGTACCGGCGGAGCAGGTCGACGAGCACAGCGAGATCGGACAGGTCGGCCTCGCGCTGAACTCGCTGCTGGACCGGGTCGACGCCTCGCTCGCCGCCCGCCAGCGCAACGAGGAGCTCATGCGCCGATTCGTCGCGGACGCCAGCCACGAGCTGCGGACTCCCCTGGCATCCATCCGGGGGTTCTCCGAACTGTCGCTGCGCGCCATTCGCCAGTCGCAGGACGACGAGAGCCGCCAACGCATCGCGATGGCCGTGGAGACGACAGAGCAGTCGCTCGAGCGCATCCAGGCGCAGTCGCTGCGGATGACCGCCCTCGTCGAGGATCTGCTGCTCCTCGCGCGCCTGGACGAGGGACAGGAGCTCGTCTACGGCACCGTCGACCTCACCCGTCTCGCGGTCGAAGCGGTCGGCGACGCCCGGCCGGCGGGGCCCGACCACGCGTGGTCGATCGACGTCGACGATGAACCCGTGGAACTCGCCGGAGACTCGGCGCGGCTCAACCAGGTGGTGGCGAACCTCCTCGCCAACGCGCGTACCCACACGCCCGCCGGCACGGAGGTCACGGTGTCGGTGACCCGCGAGGGCGACGACGCCGTGCTCCGAGTGCACGACGACGGCCCGGGGATCGATCCGGCCGTGGCCGCGCAACTGTTCGCACGGTTCGCCCGTGCCGACCGTTCCCGCGACCGGAAGACGGGCGGCACCGGCCTCGGGCTCTCCATCGCGAAGGCCATCGTCGAGGCCCACAACGGCACGATCACGGTGGACAGCACACCGGGCGACACGACCTTCGAGATGCGACTCCCGGCGAAGCCCACCGATCCGGTCTGAGGCGGGCCCCGGGGAACCGATGACACCCGGCGTTCGAGATCGGCCATTCGCCGTCACTTCGCGGAAACGTTCGTCTCGCTAGGCTGAGCATCACCTGGGGGGCCCGGGTCCTTCCCGCGGAAGTCGGGACGGAGCAATCGGAGGTATGTGATGGTTCGTGCCCGCGTGTGTGGATTCCTCACCGTGGCCGTCATCGCATCGGTCATCTCGGCCGCCGGGGCGGCGCGCGCGGAGACCGTACCCGCACCGGTGCCCTCCGGCGGCTTCGTCGACCAGCCGGCCTTGCCCGGCGGCGGCCCCTTCACCATCGATCCTTCGGTACCCGAAGGCACCTTCGACCCCATGCCGACGGAGCCGTGGCCGACCGCGGTGTCGACGGTGCCGCCCGAGGCGCCCGTCGGCACCTTCGAGTGGAGCCACCCGGCCGAGACCGCCATGCCGTACTTCCCCTCGAGAGGCGGCACGACGACGTATCGCGGCACGGACGGCGAGGTGCCGCAGGACGTCGACCCCGCCGCCCCTCAGGGTGTCGAGCCGGTGGAGGAGCCCGCGGAGACAGTCACCGCATCGCCCTCCCCGATGGTTCCCACCGCATCGCCCTCCCCCACCGCTGCGCGGGAAGGATCGGGGGAACCCGGAACGGCCGAGCCGACGTCGTCGGCGCAGAGATCGCCCGTGCCCGGCGTGCCCGGTCTGATCATCGGAATCCTGCTCCTCGTCGCCGGAGTGGCGATCGTGGGCTATCGCGGACCCGTCTACGCAGCCGCGGCGAGGGCGGAGGCGCGGTTGTTCGCGAAGGGTTCCGCCGACCGCGCTCGGCGACTCCGGAGCCCTCTGCCGGTCGCCGTCGTGGGGGCGTTCGCTGTGCTGACGGGCGTCGTGATGATGGTCTACGCGCTGTGGGGCTTCTCGATCTGATCGTCGGCGCCGCCCAGGATCGGCGGCCCGGCGCAGCAGTCCCGACGAACGCGAGCCGTCGTCAGTAGCCCGCGAAGGCGTCGGTCGTCAGCGACTTCGCGCGGGACAGCGCGGGGGCGAGAGCCGCGATCAGCCGCGGCGGACCCGACACGTACGCCGTGCGCTGCGCGATGTCGGGGACCGCACGCAGGAGCGCCTCGGCATCCACCCGATCCGGACCGGCCCACACCCACCCCGCGGGAAGGGCATCCGGCTCGTCGCGGCTGAACACGACCACCGGGATGCCGCCGGCAGCGATGTCGTCGCGGAACGCGAGCTCGTTCGCCTCCGAGACGACGTACACGAGCACCACGTCGCGGGTCTGACCGGTCGCGGCGAGATGACGCAGCTGCGAGACGAACGGGGTCACGCCGATGCCGGCGGCGACCAGGAGCACCGGCGACGTCGGACGCGAGGGGAGGACGAAGTCACCCCACACCCCCGTGACAGCGAGCGTGCCGCCCACCGGGACCTCGGCGAGTGCCCGCTTGTACGACGACTGCGAACCGTCCTTGAACGCGATGCGGACCGTCGGGAGGTCCTCGGGCGCCGAGGCGATCGAGAACTCCCGCCGCGTGCCGCGGGCATCGGGCCGGCGGTGCGGCACGTCGAGCTCGAGATACTGCCCCGGCGAGAACGTGAACGACCGCGCGGCACGGAACGTCAGCTCGCGCACCGTCGGGGTCAGATCGCGCCGCCCCTCCAGGCGGAGTCGCACGGCGGCGCGCAGGCAGAAGAGGAAGGCCACGAGGTTCCCGACGAGCAACGCCCGCTCTTGGCCGAGGGTGATCCCGCCGAGGGCGATGGGCCACCCCGCGAGCACGCCGACGAGGATCGCCACGACGAACTGCTGCCGGCGACGCGGGGGCAGGGTCAGCGGCTCGGACAGCATGAACGCCCCGAGGAACAGGAACGGCGAGGAGAACGCCACCTGCAGCAGCACCGCCGGGACGTCGACGGGGAACCCCGCCGCCTGGAACTGCACCGTCGTGCGCACGAACGCGACCGCCGCGGCCACGACCCAGAACACGAACACCACCGCGAGACGGTCGGTGCGTGCCAGGAGCAGCAGCCCCAGGAGCAGCACCGGCGCAGCCAGCCACGGCGACCCGACCCACCACGCGGACGCGCCGAGGTCGGGTGCCCACACGCTCACCACGGTCAGCACGGTCGCACCCGCCGCCGCCGGGTTGAAGATGTGCCGCCCGCGCCAGGCGAGCAAGTACTTCGACAGGGATGCCGCGACCCCGGCGAGCACGAGACCCGCCAGGCCCAGCGGTTCCACGGTCGGACGCACGACGAACAGCAGGATCGCGGCCGTGATCAGCGAGGACTCCAGGCGCCGTGGCATCCGCAGCACGCTCTGCGCGACGAAGTCGGTGACGCCGCACGCGAGAGCGAGCACCACGGCGCTCACGAGGATCTCGAGCGGGTCGGGGACCACGAGGCCGGCGAACGACAAGGCCAGCGCGAGGAGCGCCAGGACGCCCAGCGCCCCCAGCACGAGCCGATACATCGAGACGCGGCCGAGGACTCCGCGGACGCGGGTCGAACCCGCGGTCAGGGTCGCACTCATCAGAAGATCTCTCCCTCGAATCCCGGCGACCACTCCACGCGGCCGTCCGTACGCATCCGCACCCAGGGCGCGGTCCAGGCGGCCGCCAGTTCGGGGCCGCCGTCGAAGAACAGGGCGGTCGCCAGCGCATCCGCGCGCATCGCGGTGTCCGCGATCGCCCAGGTGGCCGCGTACGCCTGTACGGGTGTTCCCGTGCGGGCGTCCAGCACGTGGTGCAGTCCGTCGCCCCAGGCCCGCCGGGTGATCGCCGAGGCGCACAGGGCGGCGTCCCGCACCTCCACCACGCCGATCGCGCGGGTGGGGTCGTACGGGTGCTCGAGGCCGACCCGCACCGGTGCGCCGCGCACGGCGAGATCGCCCGAGCCGTCGACGATCACGTCGCCCTCGGCCCCGGCGCGGACGACGTCGAGCACGCGGTCCACCAGCCGCCCCTTGCCGAGCGCGCCCACATCGAGCGTCGCCGGGCGGGACAGCGACAGGACACCGCTCCCCCACCCCACGACGTCGCGCCAGTTCGGCGCCGCCGCCGGAGCCCCCCACGGCGCGAGCGTCAGCCGGGCGTCGTACCCGAGCCGGGCCAGGGCATCGCCCACGAGCGGATTCACCGCGCCGTGCGTCGCCGCATCGAGCTCGTCGTACAGCGTCAGCATCGCTTCGGTGTCCTGAGGCGCCTCGACGGATGCCACGCGTCCCTCCGCCAGGGAGGACACCACCGAGTCATCGCGGAAACGCGACCATTCGCGGTCGAAGGCGTCCACGACGTCGGCGACCGCGGCACGCGCGGCGGCCGACAACGGCTGCGCGGTCTCGATCGCCCACGCGGTGCCGATCGCGTCGAACGTCCACACCGCCCCGGCCGCGGTCGCCGCGGTCACGACGTCAGGCCTTCGCCTCGGACTTGATCGTGTCGAGGGCCTTCATGAAGCCGCCGCTGGTGAGCGAAGACCCGGCGACCTTGCTGACGGAGATCTCGTCGACCTTCTTGCCGACCACCTCGTCCTTGATGCCCCCGATGAACTCGCTCTGGTAGCGCCGGGACTCCGCCGCCTGCGGGTCACCGGTGACCGTGACGTCCGTGACCGTGTCGCCCGCGATCGTGAGGGTCACGTCGACCGTCTCGACGCTCTCGGGGGTGGCGTACTGGCCGGTGGCCTCGTACGTGCCGTCGGAGTAGACGCCGTCGGACGCCGCGGCCCCCGACGAGGAGTCGGTCGTGGCGCTCCCGCTCGGCGCCGACGATGCGGCGGGGGCGGAGGCCGACGCGGCCGGCGCGGCGGCGTCGGCGTTGCCGCCGGAGCATCCGGCGAGGGTCACCACACCGGCGACGCCCAGCAGGGCGGTGCCGATGCGGACGGGGCGGGGGACGGCGGTCGTGCGGATCATGAGGGTCCTCTTTCGGTCGTGCCTCGCGGAGCGATCGTGCTCACGATGAACACACGATCTCGAAACGGACCTGGTTCAGACCTCGGCGAACCTATGAGCGCGCCCTGAATCTCAGGCGTCTCCGCCGAACATGCTGGTGACCGAACCGTCCTCGAAGACCTCGTGGATCGCGCGCGCGAGCAGCGGGGCGATCGGCAGGACCGTGAGCCGGTCGAACCGGCGCTCGGCGGGCAGCGGGACGGTGTCGGTCACGACGACCTCGTCGATCGCCGGGTCCTGCAGACGCTCGGTGGCGGGATCGCTGAAGATGGCGTGGGTCGCGGCGACGATGACCTTGCGCGCGCCGCTCGCCTTGAGGGCCTGCGCGGCCTTCTGGATCGTGCCGCCCGTGTCGATCATGTCGTCGACGAGGAGGCACGTGCGCCCCTTCACGTCACCGACGATCTCGTGCACCGAGACCTGGTTCGCGACCTTCGGGTCGCGACGCTTGTGGATGATCGCGAGCGGGGCGCCGAGGCTGTCGGACCACGTGTCGGCGACGCGGACCCGACCCATGTCGGGCGAGACGACCGTGAGGGTCTCTCGGTCCTCGCCGGTGAGCCCCTGCTCGAAGTGCTCGAGCAGCACGGGCTTGGCGAACAGGTGGTCGACGGGACCGTCGAAGAAGCCCTGGATCTGCGCGGCGTGCAGGTCGACGCTCATGATGCGATCGGCACCGGCGGTCTTCAGCAGATCGGCGATGAGACGGGCGCTGATCGGCTCGCGACCGCGGCCCTTCTTGTCCTGACGCGAGTAGGGGTAGTACGGGGCCACCACCGTGATGCGCTTGGCGGAGGCGCGCTTGAGGGCGTCGAGCATGATGAGCAGCTCCATGAGCCACTCGTTGACCGGCGGACCGAAGGACTGCACGACGAACACGTCGCAGCCGCGGATCGACACCTCGAAGCGCGTGTAGATCTCGCCCGAGGCGAAGGTCCGGTGCTCGGTCGGCGCGAGCTCGGTGCCGAGGTGGCGCGCGACCTCGTGCGCGAGCTCGGGGTGCGACCGGCCCGAGGCGACGACCAGCCGCTTCTTGGTCTTGGCGACGAGCCCGGGGGCGATGCCGTTGTCGCGGTCGAGATCTACACGGTTCTTCTTACGAGCCATCGCGCGCTTCCTGTTCACCCCGGGCCCGCACGGCCACATCGGCCGCTCCGGTGCCCGGTCGATTCTTCTCGACCCACCCCTCGATGTTCCGCTGGGGGGCGACGCTGAGTGCCAGGGCACCGGCCGGGACGTCCTTGCGGATCACTGCGCCGGCACCGGTCTTGGCGCCATCCCCAATCGTAACGGGCGCGACGAAGACGTTGTGCGAACCGCTGTGCACCTCGTCGCCGATCACGGTCCGGTGCTTGGCGATGTCGTCGTAGTTGGCGGTGATCGCGCCGGCACCGAGATTGACGTTGCGCCCGATCTCGGTGTCTCCGATGTACGACAGGTGCGGCACCTTGCTGCCCTCGCCGATCGAGGAGTTCTTCACCTCGACGAACGTGCCGACCTTGCCGTTCACGCCGACCCGTGCGTTGGGACGGAGATACGCGAACGGGCCGACCGTCGCGCCCGCCTCGACGACCGCGAGCGTCGCATCGGTCCGCGTGATCGTGGCATCCTCGCCCACCTCGCAGTCCACGAGGGACGTGTCGGGTCCGATCGTCGCGCCCGCGGCGATCACCGTGGCGCCCCGCACGTGGGTGTTGGGGAGGAGCGTGACATCCGGCGCGAGCACCGCGGTCACGTCGATCCACGTCGTGGCCGGGTCGACGACCGTCACGCCCTCGCGCTGCCAGTGCCGCACCGTGCGGGCGTTGAGCGTGCGCCCCGCCTCCGACAGTTGGATGCGGTCGTTGACCCCGAGCGCCGCGGCGGCGTCGGGCGTGACGGATGCGGCGACGCCCAGCTCCGCGTCGCGCAGCAACGCCACGACGTCGGTGAGGTACTTCTCGCCCTGCGCATTGGCCGTGCCGACCCGCGCGAGCTGGTCGCGCAGCGGCGCGGCGCGGAAGACGTAGACGCCGACGTTGATCTCGGTGACCGCGGCCTCGTCGGCCGTGGCATCCTTCTGCTCCACGATCCGGCGGACGGCGCGCGCGTCGTCGCGGATGACCCGGCCGTAGCCCTGCGGGTCGTCCACCTCCGCGGTGAGCAGGGTGACGGCGGTGCCGCCGGACCGATGCGCCTGGAGGAGCCCGGTGAGGGTGTGCGTCTCGAGCAGGGGCACATCACCGCTGAGGACGAGCACGTCGCCCGCGAAGTCGTCCAGGGCGCCGAGGGCGGCCTCGACGGCCCGCCCCGTACCGGGCACCTCGTCCTGGTCGACGATCACGACGCCCGGCGCCAGCTCGGTGATCGTCTCGGCCACGCGGTCGCGTTCGTGCCGGACGACCACCACGATGCGAGCCGGATCGAGGGATGCCGCGGTGTCGAGCACGTGCCCGACGAGCGGCCGACCGCCGACCGCGTGCAGGATCTTCGGGGTGCGCGATCGCATGCGGGTGCCCTGGCCCGCGGCGAGGACGACGACGGCGAGCTCGGTCGATGAGGTCATGCTCCGCCGCCAGGATTCGAACCTGGACCTAACAGCTCCAAAGGCTGTCGTGCTGCCGTTACACCACGGCGGACCGTGCCCGCGGGCACCGGTCAAGTCTGCCAGACGGCGGCCCGACGGCGTTCTCGACATAATGAACGAGTGAGCCGGGACAGCGACGAGGTCGATCGCATCGTCGAGGCGTGGGTGCACCAGCGACCCGACCTCGACTTCTCGCCGTTGGAGGTGCTCTCGCGTGTCGCCCGCCTCTCGCGGCACCTCGACATCGCTCGCAAAGAAGCGTTCCGCCGCAGCGACATCGAGTCGTGGGAATGGGACGTGCTCTCGGCCCTCCGCCGTGCGGGCGAGCCCTACCAGCTGAGCCCCAAGCAGTTGCTGCAGCAGACGCTCGTCTCCAGCGGCACCATGACCAACCGCATCGACCGGCTCGTCGCCCGCCGGTTCGTCCGACGTGAAGCCGATCCGGGCGACGGGAGGAGCATCCTGGTGACCCTGACCGACGACGGACGCGTGCGCGTGGATGCCGCGATCACCCGCCTCGTCGACGCCGAGGCCCTGCTGCTCGACGGGCTCTCGCGCGGCGACCGCGATCGCCTGGCGACGCTGCTCCGCAAGCTCAGCCTGGGATTCGACGCGTGAGCGAGACGGTGGCGACCCCGACGCCGTGGCAGCGGGTCAAGACGTGGCTGGATGTGCGGTTCCGCTCCCCCTCGGCGATCTACGGCCTCATCGTCTTCACGACGTTCGTCACGCTCGCCGACGACGAGGCCCACGACGTGGCCGAGGTGCTCCTGAACTCGACCGCGACCCTCGTCGTCTTCTTCATCGCGCACGTGTTCGCGCACACCCTGACCGAGCACGGCGACCACGGCTTCCGCGGGTCCACCCGCAACGCCATCCGACACGCCTCCGGGATGCTGTACGCCTCCGTGCCGTCGATCCTCGCCCTCGCGTACGGCATCGTCACGGATCAGTCCGTGTCGGACGCCGTCGACAACTGCATCACGGCGATGTTCGTGGTCCTCGCGATCCTCGGCTACCACGCCTTCCGGCGCCGTGGCTACCGCGTCTTCGGACGCATCATGGGCGCACTCGCGACGTCGTTCCTCGGGATCGTGATCGTGATCCTGGAGATCGCGGTCCACTGACACCGTGTCCGCTCGAGCGGACTCCGCTCAGCCGATCGCCTCGGTGAGCTCGAACCAGCGCAGTTCGAGCTCATCGCGCTCGGCCTCCCACTGCGAGATGCGCTCCATCTCCTTGCCCAGCCCCACGTAGTCCGCCTGGTCGTGGTCGACGAGGGCCGCCTTGGCGCGATCGATCTGCTGCTGCAGCTTCTCGATCTTCCGCTCGGCGGCCGAGGCCTCCTTCTGCGCGGCGCGGAGATCCGCTCCCTGGAGACCCGAGGATGCCGCGGGCGCCGCCGCCGCGGTGGAGCGCGTCGGCTCGGCATCCTGGAGCGCCCGGAGGCGCAGGTACTCGTCGACTCCCCCGGGAAGGTGGCGGAGCTTGGCATCCAGGATCGCGAACTGCTGATCCGTCACGCGCTCGAGGAAGTAGCGGTCGTGCGAGACGACGATGAGCGTGCCCGACCACGAGTCCAGCAGGTCTTCCACCGCCGCGAGCATGTCGGTGTCGAGGTCGTTCGTGGGCTCGTCGAGGATCAGGACGTTCGGCTGGTCGAGCAGGATCAGCAGCAGCTGCAGGCGCCGCTTCTGCCCGCCGGACAGGTCTTTCACCGGCGTCGAGAGCTGAGCGCTGGAGAAGCCCAGACGCTCGAGGAGCTGGCCGGGCGTGAGCTCCTGCGCCTTGGACCCGGCACCGAACGTGTACGTCGTGCGCAGACTCGCGATCACGACCCGCACGGGATCGTTCAGATGCTGCTCGAGCTCGTCGAGGCGCTGGGTGAGGGTGGCGACCTTCACCGTCTTGCCGCGCTTGACTCGGCCGCTGGTCGGTTCGAGAGTGCCGGTGACCAGGCTCAGCAGCGTCGACTTGCCGGCACCGTTGACCCCGAGGATGCCGGTGCGCTCCCCGGGCGCGATGCGCCACTCGACGTCTCGGAGCACCGTCTTCTCGCCGAAGGCCACCCCCGCGTCGAGCAGATCGACGACGTCCTTTCCCAGGCGCGCGACCGCGAGCGACTGCAGCGCGACCTTGTCGCGGATCTCGGGCACATCCGCGATGAGCTCGTTCGCCGCGTCGATGCGGAACTTCGGCTTCGACGTGCGCGCCGGAGCCCCGCGACGCAGCCACGCCAGCTCTTTGCGGGCGAGGTTCTGACGCCGCTGTTCGATGGATGCCGCCTGCCTGTCGCGCTCGACCCGCTGCAGGATGTACGCGGCGTAGCCGCCCTCGAAGGGCTCGACGATGCGGTCGTGCACCTCCCACGTGGCGGTGCAGATCTCGTCGAGGAACCAGCGGTCGTGCGTCACGACCAGCAGCCCGCCGGCGTTCGGCGCCCACCGCTTCTTGAGATGTCCGGCGAGCCACGTGATCGCCTCGACGTCGAGGTGGTTGGTGGGCTCGTCGAGGAAGAGCACGTCCCAGTCGCCGGAGAGCAGCTTCGCCAGAGCGACGCGACGGCGCTGGCCGCCCGACAGATCACCGAGCCGCGCATCCCACGGCAGGTCGCCGAGGAGCCCGGCGATCACGTCGCGCGTGCGCGCGTCGCCCGCCCACTCGTGCTCGGCGCGGTCGCCGACGACGGCGTGGCCGATCGTGTCGTCGTCGTCGAGGGTGTCCTGCTGGTCGAGGACGCCGACGGTCACTCCCCCGCGCACGGTGACGCGCCCGCCGTCGGGCTCGCGGATGCCGGCGAGCATGCCGAGGAGACTCGACTTGCCGTCGCCGTTGCGGCCGACGATGCCGATCCGGTCGCCTTCGTTCACCCCGAGCGAGACGGAGTCGAACACGACCTTGGTCGGGTATTCCAGGTGCAGGGCTTCGCCCCCGAGCAGATGTGCCATATCCGCTCCAGGCTACGCGGGTCCGGCGGGGGCGAACCACGAGACTGCATCCGGCTGACGAAACCCGCGCACCCTGCAGTGGGGTTGTCAGGCGCGTGCAGTCTCGCGGAGACCGCTCGCGCAGAGCGCCCTGCTACCGGAACGCGCAGCGGGGCCGCCCGGAATCCCGGACGGCCCCGCTGGTGTGGCGTCGGCTCAGAGGTTGTTGTCGGCGAGCCAGGCCTTCGCGATGTCGGCCGACGACTGCTGGTCGACGGTCGACTTCACGTTCAGTTCCACGAGGCCCTCGGGGGTGAGGGCGGCGGAGACCTTGTTGAGCACGTCGGACACCTGCGAGGCGACCTTCGAGTTCACGACCGGAACGACGTTCGAGGCCAGGAAGAGGCCCTTCGGGTCTTCCAGGGTGACCAGGTTGTCGGTCTGGATGCGCGGGTCGGCGGTGTAGACGTTCGCGACCTGGATCGTGCCGGCGACGAGATCGTCGACCGTGGTCTCACCCGTGGGCGAGAACTGCACGTCGACGCCGTAGGTCGACTTCAGACCCTGCGGGCCGTACGGGCGCTCGGCGAGCTCGGCGTTGCCGCCGAGGGTCAGTCCGGTCGTGACCTTGGAGAGGTCGGCGATCGAGGTCAGACCGTTGGCATCCGCGAACGCCTTCGTGACCGTGTACGAGTCCTGATCGGTGGCCGACGACTGGTCGAGCACCTCAAGGCCCTCGGGGAGAGCGGCCGGGAGCGCCGCGTAGACCTCATCCGCGGTGCGCGCCGTCGTCTCCTTGTCGAAGAACTGCAGCAGGTTGCCGCTGTACTCCGGGAACACGGTGACGGTGCCGTCCTCGAGCAGCGGGATGTACGCGTCACGCTGACCGATCTGGAACTGGCGCTTGACCGTCAGCCCGGAGTTCTCGAGAGCCTGCGCGTAGATCTCGGCGATGATCTCGTTCGAGAAGTAGGCCTGCGAGCCGACGACGATCTCGGCCGACGATGCGCTGGCGTCGCCGCCGTTGTTGCTCAGGGGGTCGCTCGAGGCGCCGCAACCGGCGAGGGCGAGCGAGGCGACCGCGAGCCCGGCGAGGACGCCGAGACCCTTGCGAGTTCGTGCTGTGAACATGGGTTCCTCTTTCTGGTGGTGGAGAGTCGGGTGAGTCAGGCGTTGCCCGGGGGCACGGCGGGGGCTCCCACCGCGATCGCCTCGGCGCGCCGCTCCCGCGCCGAGCGCGTCCGGGGCGAGGCGGCGCCCGCGGCGCGGATGCCGCGCGGGACCACGAGGTGCTGCAGGAGGGCGAACAGTCCGTCGATCACGAGAGCGAGGACCGCGACCAGGATCGCACCGCCGATCAGGATGTCGAAGCGGCGCAGCGGGATCGCCGCGATGATGTACTGCCCGAGGCCGCCCAGCCCGATGTAGGCCGCGATCGTCACGGTCGCGAGGACCTGGAGGGTGGCGGCGCGGATGCCGCCGACGAGCAGAGGCAGGCCGAGCGGCACTTCGATGCGCCACAGGATCTGGGTTTCTGTCATGCCCATGGAACGTCCGGCGTCGATGACGCGACGGTCGATCGCCTCGAAGCCGGTGTACGCCCCCGCCAGCAGCGAGGGGATCGCCAGCACGACGAACGAGATCACGGCCGCCTCGGGCTTGTGCAGCACGCCGAGCAGCAGCGTCAGCAGGATGAGCAGACCGAACGACGGGATCGCGCGCGCAGCGCCCGAGATCGCGACGGCCGTCTCACGACCCCGCTCGGTGTGGCCGATGTACCAACCGAGCGGGATGGCGATGGCCCCGGCCACGACGACGGAGACGAGCGTGTAGAGCAGCTGCACGCCGATCGCCGCGGGGATGGAGTCGAACCCCGTCCCGGGGTTGCCGGAGAAGATCCAGGCGAGCGCATCGCCGATGAGGTTCATGCCTTCACAAACGTCCGGTCGGCCTGCCGCGAGACGGTCTTCGTCCCCCGGGTCCAGGGCATCAGCAGGCGACCCGCGAGAACGAGCAGCAGATCGATCACCAGTGCGATCACGACGACGGCGAGCACACCCGTGAAGACCTCGGGGATGATCCGTCGCTGCAGACCGTTCGTGAACAGGTAGCCGATGTTCTGGATGCCGACGAGGATGCCGACCGTCGCCAGGGCGATCGTGCTCGCCGATGCGACGCGGAGTCCCGCCAGGATCACGGGCCCCGCCAACGGGAACTCCACCGCCCAGAAGCGGCGGAACGAGCCGTATCCCAGGGCGGTCGACGCCTGGCGCACGCCGGCGTCCACCGAGTCGAGACCGTCGGCGACGGCGCGCACGAGGATCGCGACGGCGTAGATCGCGAGCGCCACGATGAGGTTGGTCTCACTGACGATCGAGTACCAGCCGGTGACCACGGGCATGAGGATCAGCAGGGCGAGCGAGGGGATCGTGTACAGCAGGCCGGTGATCGTGATGACGCTGCTGCGCACGAGTCGATAGCGCCAGGCGACCCAGCCGAGGGGGACGCTGAGGACGAATCCGGCCAGGAGCGCGATCAGGCTCTGGCGGAGGTGGGCCACCGTCAGCTCCCCGATCAGCCCGAGGTTGTTGAGGACCCAGGTCACGGGCGCGGCTCCTCCACGAGGGCGCCCTGCGTGCGCCCCTCGGCGTCGACGACGACCGTGCCGTGCTCGGTCGCCTTCAGGCGCAGGGCGCGCTTGCCCTTGACCGCACCGATGAAGCTCGCGACGAAGTCGCTCGCCGGATTCTCGATGATCTCGCTCGGTGCCCCGACCTGGGCGACGTGGGCGCCCTTCTCGAGCAGCACCACCTGGTCGCCGAGGAGGAACGCCTCGTCGATGTCGTGGGTGACGAACACGATCGTCTTGCCGATGTCGTTCTGCAGTCGGATGAGCTCCTGCTGGAGTTCGTCGCGCACGATCGGGTCGACCGCGCCGAACGGCTCGTCCATCAGAAGGATGTTGGGGTCGGCGGCGAGACCGCGCGCGACGCCGACGCGCTGCTGCTGGCCGCCCGAGAGCTGGCTCGGATAGCGGTCGGCCATCGCGGTGTCGAGGCCCACCGTCTCCATGAGTTCGAGAGCGCGGGTGCGTGCCTTCTTGCGGTTCTCGCCCTGGAGCACGGGAACCGTGGCGATGTTCTCGGCCACCGTGAAATGCGGCAGCAGCCCCGAGTTCTGCATGACGTAGCCGATGCTCCGGCGGAGCTGCACCGGCGGCCGCGACGCGATGTCGTCGCCGTCGATGGAGATCGTGCCGGCCGAGGGCTCGACCATGCGATTGATCATGCGGAGGAGCGTCGTCTTGCCGCAGCCCGAAGACCCCACGAAGACGGTCGTCTTGCGGGACGGGATGACGAGACTGAAATCGTCGACGGCGCGGGTGCCGTCGGGGAAGACCTTCGAGACGGCCGAGAACTCGATCATGCGCGTGCCCGACTCAGTCGGAGACCACGACCTTCCGGTCGAAGGCGACGTATCCCGCGAAGTCGGTGCCCACTCGATCGACCGCGCCGGGGCGCAGATCGGGGTACGACCACGCACCGTCGGTGAGCTCGGCACCGTCGAGGGAGACGTTCCAGTACTGCGCCGCGCCCTTCCACGGGCAGGTGTACGGAGTGGGGCTCTGCGACAGGGCGCCGGCGCGGACGGCGCTCGGCGGGAAGTACCAGTTGCCCTCGATCGAGACGAGATCGTCGCGCTCGGCTTCGGCGATCACCACGCCGTCGAGTACTGCCTTCATGGGATTCCCCTTTCGTGGCCGCTCGCGGGCACAGCGCCCGCCGGTGCAGGTCCACCACGTTCGAGGCTAGTGAGGGCCACCGACACCAAACGCAAGATTGCCCCGTGTGACGACCTGGGCTATGGTGCGCCGCGGTCAGACCACACGCGCGCCGGACACGGGGCCGTGGACGTGCAGGGCGGGGAACCCGGCGGCGCTCAACGTGACCTGCAGGTCGATCGCGGCGGTCTCGTCGGCGGCGAGGAACGCCAGGGTCGGTCCCGAGCCGGACACCAACCCCGCGAGCGCGCCCGAACGCTCACCCCGTTCGAGGACGCGGGCGAGGTCGGGACGCAGGTGGAGGGCGGGCGCCTGGAGGTCGTTGCGCACGGTCGCGGCCAGCATGCGCGGGTCACCCTGACGGATCGCGTGCAGCACATCGGGGTCGACCGCCGGGACTCGCGGGGCCGGCCCGATGTCGACCGCGTGGCGCTCGCGGTGGGCGTCGAGTTCGCCGTAGACCACCGGGGTCGACAGCCCCTGGTCGTTGGGCACGAGCACCCAGTCGAAACGGCCGGAGGCCAGCGCCGGGCTCAGCTCGTCGCCGCGACCGGTCCCGACGGCGGTCCCGCCGAGGAGGGCGAACGGCACGTCGGCACCCAGCTGCGCCGCCAGACGCGCGAGGTCGGCGGTCGGCATCCCGATCCCCCACAGCGCGTCGCACGCGACCAGGGCGGCCGCAGCATCCGCGGACCCGCCGCCCATGCCCCCGGCGACCGGCACGGCCTTCCGCACCGACAGGTGGGCGCCCCGATCGATTCCGCCGACGCGGGCCAGAAGCCGCGCTGCGCGGACCGCGAGGTTGCGCTCGTCGGTGGGCACGCCCTCGACGTCGACCGTCGAGGTGCCGACGATCTCGATCGTGATGTCGTCGGCCGGTGTGGCCGTGATCTCCTCGTACAGCGACACCGCCTGGTAGGCGGTGGCGACCTCGTGGTAGCCGTCGTCGGCCACATCGCCGACCTCGAGGAAGACGTTGATCTTCCCGGGCGCGCGCACGCGCACCGCAGCGGGCTCGTGGCCGCTCATCGCCGACCTCGCCCCACCGGGAGTCCGCATGCTCCGCCGTGTGCGAAACTGGAACGTCGGACAGACATCCCCCGGCCCGCTGACGACGGGTCGACGGCGGCCGGTCCGGAACGGGCGATCTCAGTCACTCTTCGACAGTAGCGCCCCCCTCACCGCCCTTCGGCGCCGTCGCCGAAACGCGGACGTAACGCCGGCTCCCTACGGTGTACGAACCCGTCCCCACATCCCCCGAGGAGGCACAGTATGCGATCGATGGTCCCGCTTTCTTTCGAGACCGACCCGTGGCGCGCCCTCCTCTCGCGGGATGACATCCGCATGGTGGACGGCATCCTGCACGTCGTCGACGACACCCGCACCCCCGCCGACGCCGAGCGCGACGACCTGCTCACGGTCGCCGCCGCGATCGAGGCGGCAGGTGTTCCGGTCATGCTCGTCCGGGATGCCAACCGCCGACCCAAGATCGTCGTCGACACCGCGCACGCCGACGTCGCCCTGGCGGCTCTGCGCGATCCCGAGCTCGGCCCCGTCTACCTGAAGGCCCGGGGCGAGGAGCCTGTTCCCGCGCACAGCGTCGTCCCGAGCCGCAACGCGGTGGAGGCGTACGCGGTCTTCCGCCCGCGCACCTCGTCCGAGGGCTCCTACCGCTACGGCGCCGCGCTGGCGCCGCGTCTGGAGCTGTGGCGGTTCGGGTCCGAGACCATCGAGGCCCCGCGCCCGAGCGCTCTGACCCGCCGGAAGTTCGCCACGGCCGACCTGGACGTGGTGGAGGTCGAGCGCTACGGCCGTCGGTGGCGCAGCGTGGCGGGCATGTTCGATCCGCACCCGAACGAGTTCACGGAAGACGTCGACATGGTCTTCTCCTGGGTGGACGGGTCCTCCAGCGAGTTCCAGCGTCAGCGCGCCGCGCGCATGAAGGGCTACGTCGTCGGCGACGGCGATGACAACGCGGCTCGCTACCGTCAGGTGGACGAGCTGCGCTACGCCCTGCGCAGCGTCCACATGTACGCCCCGTGGGTGCGTCGCATCTTCATCGCCACGGACTCTCCGACACCCGAATGGTTGGCCGATCACCCGAAGGTCACCATCGTGCGGAGCGAGGAGTTCTTCGCCGACCCGTCGGTCCTCCCCACGCACAACTCGCACGCGGTCGAGGCGCAGCTGCACCGTATCCCCGGCCTCGCCGAGCATTTCCTCTACAGCAACGACGACATGTTCTTCGGCCGTCCGGTCACCCCCGAACTGTTCTTCAGCGGAGCCGGGATCAGTCGGTTCGTTGAGAGCGGCATCCGGATCGGCAGCGGCGCCGCGCACGTCGGCCGTTCCGGCCACGACAACGGGCTGCGCGTGAACCGTGCGCTGCTCGAGGAGAGGTTCGGACGCGTCATCACGCTCGATCTCGAACACTGCGCGACGCCGCTGCGGCGTTCGGTGGCGTACGAACTGGAGCGCGAATTCGCGGAGGACTACGCCCGCACGGCGGCGAGCCGCTTCCGTTCGGCGACCGACATCTCGGTCACCAACAGCCTGTACCACTACTACGCGCTGGCCACCGGGCGGGCCGTCATCACGACCGAGCCGCGGACGCGGTACGTCCAGACCACGCAGTTGGACTCGCTCCGCCGCATGGAGCGTCTCGTCACCGGCCGCGACACCGACATGTTCTGCCTCAACGACGGCAGCGTGCCCGAGATCCCCGAGGAGGTGCGGGTGCCCGCGCTGCGCGCATGCCTCGAACGGTACTTCCCGGTGACCGCGCCGTGGGAGAAGGAACCGGTCAGCGCAGGATCGGCAGCGGCGTCGTCGGCGGTGACACCCGCCCGCTGAGTTCGCTGGCGGTCGGCACGGCGATGCCGGCCGATCGCAGCCGCTCCTGCGACTCGGCGGCGTCGACGTACTGGAGGACCTCCGCGGCGCCGACCGGGACGACCGAGTGCACAACGGTCTCGTCGTACACGTGCACGAGGTTGAAGCCCTGCGCGCCGTCCTGGGGCCGCGTGCCGCCGACGGGCACCATGAGGTCCTGCGTGTAGCAGGTCGCCGAGGCCACCGACACGGGGATCCCGGCGAACGTGGCGAACGTCGAGTAGTGCAGGTGCCCGGCGAGGATCGTGCGCACGTCGGTGCCCCGCAGCACGGCCGCGAGGCTGCGCTGATCGCGCAGTTCGACGGTGGCGGCGAGGTCGAGCACGCTCGGTACCGGCGGGTGGTGCATGGCGAGGATCGTGCCGAGCGGAGCGGGGACCGACAGCACGTCGGCGAGCCATTCGCGCTGCGCGGCGGTGACCTCGCCGTGGTGGAAGCCGGGGACGGTGGTGTCGAGCGTCACGATCCGGAGACCGTTGAGCTCGTCGACGCGGTCCACGGGCGCGGCCGGGTGCCCGTGCTCACCCGGGAGCAGGTGGTGTCGGAACGTCGCGCGGTCGTCGTGGTTGCCCATGACCCAGATGACCGGGGCACCCAGACGCGCCGCCGCGGGCTCGACGATGGCGCGTACGCGGGCGTAGGCGTCGTCCTCCCCGAAGTCGGCGAGGTCGCCCGTGAAGATCAGACCGTCGGGACGGATGCCGGATGCCTCGATCGCCGCGACCGCCTGCGCGAGGTGCGCCTCGGAGTCGACGCGGTCGTACAGCGGGGCACCGCCGGCACGCAGGTGGGTGTCGCTCAGGTGCAGCAGCACGCGTTCGGCACGCGGGTATTCGGCGTAGCGCATCTCGTTCCCTTCGGGTCGTCGGGTGCGACCTCTGACCGGCGTGATGCTCCCGGTTGGGCTGAAATGTTACCGGCATGTTTCGAGAACATGTGATGAACACGGCAAGAAGTTACGTCGCCGCGATCCGCACGAGGCACCCGCAACAGTCGCCTGAACCCGCCGCGAAGGGACGGATCGTGGCGACTCGCGCAACGAGACGGTCAGCCGCGGGCGATGCGCACGAAGTCGTCGATGGACAGCTGCTCACCTCGGAGCGTCGGGTCGACGCCCGCCGCCTCCAGAGCCTCGGATGCCGCGGCGGCGGACCCGCCGAGCACGCTCGACAGCGCCTGCCGCAGCATCTTGCGGCGCTGCTGGAAGGCGGCATCCACGATCGTGAAGGTCCGGCGCCGGAGTTCTTCGTCGCCGCGGGGCTCGGCATCCCGTTCGAATCCGACCAGGACGCTGTCGACGTTCGGCACCGGCCAGAACACCTGGCGCGAGACCGTTCCAGCCAGGCGCCACGGGCCGTACCACGCGGCTTTGACGCTCGGAGCGCCGTACACCTTCGACCCGGGAGGGGCGGCGAGGCGCTCCCCCACCTCGGCCTGGACCATGACCACGCCGCGCTGCAAGAACGGGAACGTCTCGAGGAAATGCAGCAGGACGGGAACCGAGACGTTGTACGGCAGGTTGGCGACCAGCACCTCGGGAGAGCCGGGCAGCTCGCGCACCTGCAGGGCGTCGGCGTCGATCACGCTCAGCCGATCCGCCGGAACGCCGTGGGCGGCCGCCGTGTCCGGCAGGCGCGCCGCGAGGCGGTGGTCGATCTCGACGGCGAGCACGGAGGCGCCCGTCTCGAGGATCGCCAGGGTCAGCGATCCGAGCCCCGGCCCGATCTCGACCACACGATCGGATGCCACGACCTTCGCCGCCTGGACGATCTTGCGGACCGTGTTGGCGTCGACGACGAAGTTCTGGCCCAGCTTCTTGGTCGGTGTGATGTCGAGGTCGGCGGCGAGCCGGCGGATCTCGGAGGCACCGAGGAGCGAAACGGGCATTGTTCCACTGTAACCAGGGCGACCGCCAGCCGCCGCCTCCCGGTACCGGCGGGAGTAGCGTGGATGGGTGAGCCAGACGCAGTCGATTCCCGCCAACGCCTTCACCCTCCGCGGTCCCTACGGGCGACGAGCGGTCGGTCTTTCCCTCGCCGCGGCGGTCGGCGGTTTCCTCTTCGGGTTCGACTCGTCCGTCATCAACGGAGCAGTGGATGCCGTCCAGGGCAACTTCGAACTGAGTCAGGTCCTCACCGGTTTCGTCGTCGCCGTCGCCCTGCTCGGGTGCGCGGTGGGTGCCGTGATCGCCGGCGCGCTGTCGGACCGCTGGGGCCGGTTGAAGGTCATGCTGCTGGGCGCCGTGCTGTTCTTCGTCTCGTCGATCGGTGCCGCCCTGACCTTCAGCGTCCCCGATCTCATCCTGTGGCGCGTGCTGAGCGGCCTCGGTATCGGCATCGCCTCGGTCGTCGCCCCGGCATACATCGCGGAGGTCGCCCCGCGCCAGATCCGCGGCTCGCTCGCCTCGCTGCAGCAGCTCGCGATCACGCTCGGCATCTTCGGGGCGCTGCTCTCCGACGCCCTCCTCGCCACTTCCGCCGGCGGAGCGGCGAACCAGCTGTGGCTGGGCATGGAGGCCTGGCGCTGGATGTTCCTCGTCGGCGTCGTCCCCGCCGCCGTCTACGGCATCCTCTCGTTCACCGTTCCCGAGTCTCCCCGGTACCTGCTCGCGAAGGGACGCAAGGACGAGGCGCGCGCGATCTTCTCGCGCCTCGTGCCGCCGGCCGACCTCGACAAGACCATGAACGAGCTCTCGAGCGCCATCGAGACCGACCGGAAGAACAAGAACGTGTCCCTGCGGGGGCCGGTGCTCGGACTCCAGGGAATCGTCTGGACCGGCATCCTGCTCTCGATGTTCCAGCAGTTCGTGGGCATCAACGTGATCTTCTACTACTCCACGACGCTGTGGAAGGCGGTCGGGTTCGACGAGAGCAACTCGCTGCTGATCTCGGTGATCACCTCGGTGACCAACGTCGTCGTCACGTTCGTCGCGATCTTCCTGGTCGACCGGGTCGGCCGGAAGCCCATCCTCCTGACCGGTTCGGTGCTGATGACCGTGTCGTTGGCCGCGATGGCACTGTCGTTCACCTTCGCCCAGGGAAGCGGCGACGACGTCGCGCTCCCCGCTCCGTGGGGCGGGATCGCCCTCGTCGCCGCCAACATCTTCGTCATCGGCTTCGGCGCCTCGTGGGGTCCGCTGGTGTGGGTGCTGCTCGGCGAGATCTTCCCCAGCCGCATCCGCGGCAAGGCCCTCGGCGTCGCCGCCGGTGCGCAGTGGATCGCCAACTTCGCGATCACCGTGTCGTTCCCCGCGATGGCCGGCTGGTCGCTGCCGCTCACCTACGGCATGTACGCGCTGTTCGCGGCACTGTCGTTCCTCTACGTCGCGTTGCGCATCCCGGAGACGAAGGGCATGGAACTCGAGCAGACCGAGACGCTCTTCGTCCGCAAGGACAAGAGCAAGGCCCGAGAACGGACGGAGGCCGGCACCCTGCGGGGTGCCGGCCTCCGTCGTGTTCGGCGCCGGCGCAACCTCCGCGATCCGCGCAAGCTCAGCGGCATCTGCCGCGGGCGGACTGAAGTTACGCAGATCCGTGAGCGAGTGCCGCAGACTCCAGGGCGTTCATACGCCGGCGCGAATCACTGAGCCGGCACCCCGGGTCAGAACTCCCCGTAGACCTCGAGGGTGTTCGCGGCGACCTGGGCGGCGAGCTCGTCGGCATCCGTTCCGAGTTCGGCCGCCAGGAAGCGGAGCGTCACCGGGATGAGGTACGGCGCGTTCGGACGGCCTCGGTACGGCGCGGGCGTCAGGAACGGGGCGTCGGTCTCGACGAGGATCCGTTCGCGCGGGGTCACGGCGAGGGCGTCGCGCAGGTTCTGCGCGTTCTTGAACGTGACGTTGCCCGCGAACGAGAGGTAGTACCCGCGGTCGGCCGCGATGCGCGCCATGTCGGCGTCGCCGGAGAAGCAATGGAACACCGTCTTCTCGGGGGCGCCGACACGCTCGAGCGTCTCGAGCACGGCGTCATGGGCGTCGCGATCGTGGATCTGCATCGCGATGCCGTGCTTCTTCGCCAGGGCGATGTGCGCTTCGAACGAGTACCGCTGGGCCGGGATGCCGTCGGCCTCGGTCCGGAAGAAGTCCAGGCCCGTCTCGCCGATGGCCCGCACGCGCGGTTCGGCCGCGAGCTCGTCGATGACCGCGATCGCGGCATCCAGCTCGCCGGCGACGGCGTACGCGGGGGCCTCGTTCGGATGGATCGCGACGGCGGCGAGCACGCGCGGGTGGGTCGTCGCCGCCCACGCGGACCACCGGGAGGAGTCGACGTCTCCCCCGGCCTGGACGACGCCGTGCACGCCGACGGCCAGCGCGCGTTCCAGCTGCTCGTCGAGCGAGAGACCGGTCTCGCCGTCCTCGATCTCGAGGTGCGTGTGGTTGTCGTAGACGGGGATGCCGAGCGGCTCGGGCGCGGGCGGGTAGCTCACGTCGCGGCGGCCATCGGCGGACCGCTCGCGCACGTACTGGCTGGGATCGCCGCCCTCGATCGTGCCGCGGGGACGCTCGACGGGCGTGCTCATGCCTGCTCGACGCGCGGGAACAGCGGCGACAGGCCGTTCACCGACGTGCCGGGGCGCAGCACGCCCCAGGCGCCGGCCTCGCGGAGCGGCTGGTCCTGCAGGCGCCCGATGCTCTCAGCGGCGCCCAGCGCGACCCAGAGCTTCTCGGTCGCGACCGGCATGACCGGCGACAGCAGCACGGCGAGGGCGCGCAGCCCCTCGGCGGCCGTGTACAGGACCGTGCCGAGGCGCTCGCGCTTCGCGTCATCCTTCGCGAGGGCCCACGGCTCGTTCTCGGTGATGTACTGGTTCAGCGCGTCGACGATCGTCCAGATCGCGTCGATCGCCTCGTCGATGCGGAACCGCTCGATCGCCGCGTCCGCGTTCGTCGCGGCCTCCGCCACCGTCTTCTGGATCGCGAGGTCGGCCTCGGTGTACTCCCCCGCCGGCGGCACGATCCCCTCGAAGTACCGCTCGATCATCGCGATCGACCGGGATGCCAGGTTGCCGAAGCCGTTGGCGAGTTCGGCCTGGTAGCGGGCCGAGAGGTCTTCCCACGAGAACGACCCGTCCTGGCCGAATGCGATCGCGGACAGGAAGTAGAAGCGGTACGCGTCGGAGCCGAAGACGTCGGTGATCTCGGTCGGTGCGATACCGGTGAGCTTGGACTTCGACATCTTCTCGCCGCCGACCAGAAGCCAGCCGTGCGCGAAGACGCCGCGGGGCACCTCGAGCCCCGCCGCCATCAGCATCGCGGGCCAGATCACGGCGTGGAAACGCAGGATGTCCTTGCCCACCACGTGGTACGCCGGCCAGCGGCGCGCGAACTCGTCGGGGTCGCTGCCGTAGCCGACCGCCGTGGCGTAGTTCAGCAGCGCGTCCACCCAGACGTAGATGACGTGCGAGTCGTCCCACGGCACCTGGATGCCCCAGTCGAACGTCGACCGCGAGATCGACAGGTCTTTGAGCCCGTTCTTCACGAACGACACGACCTCGTTGCGCGCCGAGTCGGGGCGCACGAAGTCGGGCACGGAGCGGTAGAGCTCGAGCAGCGGCTCCTGGAACTCGCTGAGCTTGAAGAAGTAGTTCTTCTCCTGCAGCAGCTCGAGAGGCTTGGAGTGGATCGCGCAGACCTTCAGCCCCTCGAACGGACCCTCGCCGTCGACGATCTCGGCCTCGGTCTTGAACTCCTCGCAACCGACGCAGTACAGCGCCTCGAACTCGCCCGCGTAGATGTATCCGCGGTCGTACAGCGCCTGCACGAACTTCTCGACGCGCTCCTCGTGGCGCGGCTGGCTCGTGCGGATGAAGTCGTCGTTGGCGACGTCGAGGGTCTTCAGCAGCGGGAACCACGACTCGCTCACGAGCTTGTCGACCCACTCCTGCGGCGTGTGGTTGTTCGCGGCGGCGGCGCGCATCATCTTCTGGCCGTGCTCGTCGGTGCCCGTCAGCATCCAGGTGTCGTCACCGGACTGCCGGTGCCACCGCGCGAGCGCGTCCACCGCCACCGTCGTGTAGCCGTGCCCGATGTGGGGCACGTCGCTGGGGTAGTAGATCGGCGTGGTGATGTAGAACGAACGACCGGAAGTCACCCCAGGATTCTACGGGGGTGACGCCGGGGCGCCGGTCGGTGTGACGCGTCAGCGCTTGACCGCGAGCGCGGCCTGGTACAGCTCGCGCGAGGAGTGCCCCGTGAGGGAGGCGACCTCGGCGGCGGCCTCCTTGAGCCGCGCGCCGTCGCGCACCAGTTCGAGCACCTGGGTCACGGCATCCGGGAACACCACCTCGCGTGCCGACGAGCCGCCGACGACGATCGCGATCTCGCCGCGCACGCCCTCGGCCGCCCAGGTGGCGAGCTCCGCCAGACTGCCGCGCCGAACCTCTTCGTGGAGCTTCGTCAGCTCGCGGCACACGGCGGCGGGGCGGTCGGCGCCGAACGCCGCGGCGAGGTCGTCGAGAGTGGATGCCAACCGCGACGGCGACTCGAAGAACACCAGGGTGCGGGTCTCGGCGGCGAGCTCGGCGAAGGCCCGCCGACGCTCGCCGGGCTTGCGACGCGGGAAGCCCTCGAAGGCGAAACGGTCGGTCGGGAGGCCGGCGACGGCCAGGGCGGTCACGACGGCGCTCGGGCCGGGGATCGCGGTGACCGTGACGCCCGCCGCCGCCGCGGCGGCGACGAGCCCGTAGCCGGGGTCGCTGACGGTCGGCATCCCGGCGTCGCTCAGCACGAGGAGGTCGTCGTCGCGCGCGAGTCCGACGAGTTCGGCGGCCCGTTCCTTCTCGTTGTGGTCGTGCAGCGCGATCAGGCGCGGCCGGTTCTCGACGCCAAGTCCGGCGAGCAGGCGCTGCGTGGTGCGGGTGTCCTCGGCGGCGACCACCGTGGCGTTCTCGAGCGCCTCGACGAGCCGCCGCGAGGCATCGCCCAGGTTGCCGATGGGGGTCGCCGCGAGGATGATCACCGCCCCACCTTATGCTGGGGGCCGTGACCGCCGTCCCCTCGCTGATCCCCTCGGACGAACGGACGCGCCTGGACCGCTGGCGCGACAGTCTCCTGGCGGATCCCCGGCGGACGCGCGTCTGGCGGTGGCTCGCCCCCACCCTCATCACCCTCTTCGCCTTCGTGCTGCGCCTGGTGAACGTCGGCGACCCGCACGCGCTCGTGTTCGACGAGACGTACTACGTCAAGGACTCGTGGAGCCAGTGGCTGCTCGGTTTCCCGTCGGAGTGGCCCGGGGGCGCCGACGAGCGCTTCGTCGCGGGCGAGACGGACTTCTTCACCGGCGTCGGAAGCTACGTGGTGCACCCGCCGCTCGGGCGCTTCTTCATCGGCGCCGGGATGGCGCTGTTCGGAGCCGACTCCGCGACCGGATGGCGTATCGCCGCGGTGGTGTTCGGCACGGGCATCGTGCTGCTGGTGTACCTGTTCGCGAAGACGCTCACCGGTTCGCTCGTCTTCGCGTCCGTGGCCTCCGGACTGATGGCGATCGACGGGCTCGGGATCGTGCTGAGCCGCGTGGCGCTGCTCGATGTCTTCCTGACCTTCTTCATCGTGCTGGCGCTGTGGTTCGTGGCGCTGGATCGTCGGGCCGCGCTCTCCCGCTGGGCCGCCCGAGCACCGGGCGAGACGACGTGGGGTCCGGTCTTCTGGAACCGGCCGTGGCTCCTCGCGGCCGGTGCCGCGGCGGGCGCGGCGACCGCCGTGAAGTGGTCGGGGCTCTACGTCATCGCCGGAATCGGCGTCTACGTCGTGATCGAGGACGCCCTGGCCCGCCGCCGCGCCGGGATCGCGCAGTGGCCGATGGACGCGGCGCGCCAGGGCCTCGTGTCGTTCGTCCTCCTCGTGCCCGTCGCCGTCGTCGTGTACCTGGCGAGCTGGGCGGGCTGGCTCTTCACCGACGGCGGCTACGACCGGCACGTTCTCGACGCGAGCCCCGCGACCGGTTTCTGGTCGTGGGTGCCGCTGCCGCTGCAGAACCTGTGGGCGTACCACCAGTCGATGTACGCGTTCCACGTCGGGCTGTCCACGCCGCACTCGTACGCGAGTCCCGCGTGGCAGTGGCCGATGATGATCCGCCCCACCTCGATGTACTGGCACCAGGACGACTTCGGGGTGAACGGATGCCAGCTCCCCGGCGGCTGCACCGAGGCCGTCTCGAGCATCGACAACCCGCTGCTGTGGTGGGCGGGCATCGCCGCCTCGGTCTACCTGCTGGTGCGGTTCGTGATGCTCCGCGACGGGCGACACGGCCTCGTCCTCCTGGGGCTGGCCGCGACCTACGTGCCCTGGTTGCTGTACCCCGAGCGGACGATCTTCCAGTTCTACACGGTCGCGATGGTGCCCTTCCTCGTGCTCGCGCTCACCTTCGCCCTGCGTGACCTGGCCCGCGGGCCGAGGTCGATGACCCGCGCCGCCGGGCAGGCGTGGGTCGTGGTGTTCCTGGCCGTGTGCGTGCTGCTGTCGGCGTTCTGGTATCCCGTGTGGACGGGCCTGCCGGTGCCGTACGAATTCTGGCGCCTGCACAACTGGCTGCCGACCTGGATCTGATCCGGGTGCGGGGGTCCGTGTCTCAGCGGAACATCATCTTCTCGTAGAGCGTCCGGCCGCTGACCCGGTCGACGAGGTCGCCCAGACGGATGTCGAGGTCGGCGTCGGCGGTGAAGTCGTAGTACTCCGGGTGCTCGCCGGCGTGCAGCACGGCCGACAGGGGGCCGCGATGCCCGCGCATGTCGAGCGCCTCGATCAACCGCGGGTCGGTCACGGTGAGGGCGATACGGTCGTCGCCGCGCTCCCACGTCCATTCCAGGCGCGTCGGATACGTCTGATGCCCGGGGCCCTCGACCTCGCCGCTGGTGGCGAGCCTCAGCGGCAAGAGGTCGTCGGTGAGGATCTCGTCGCCGCGGGCGAGGAAGAACGTGGGGATCTGGATCTGCCCGAGCCCGAAGAGCCCCTTCGTGGTCATTCGGACGTAGACGAGCGTGTAATCGCCGATGTGCGCACGACCCCAGAACCAGTGGTCGAGGAAGGACCCCATCAGGTGGTTGCCCCAGTTGTGGTCGTGGTAGGCGGTGCCACGGAGCGACACGGTGGTGCCGCTCTCGGTGATGCTCGCCTCCACGGTGCCGTACGGCACCGGCACGACCCACGCGAGGTAGTGCGTCTTCGCCGCGTCGAAGAACGTGATGCCCGCGCCCGGACGCCACGAGGGTGCGTGCCGATGGATCGTCACGTCCGCACTCAGGCCGTCCACCTCGAGATGGAGACGGTAGGTGTCGAGGTCGCCCGTGACGGTGTTCGGTCCGATGCGCACGTCGCACTTCTCGGTCGACGCGGAGAACGTCTCGGCCGCGAAAACGGGTTCCACGTGCGACCGCGTGCCGTCGGGGTGCTGCCGGATCACGAGGACGGTGGGCGTGAGCGGCCCGCCGGGGTCCGTATGCGGCTTGTTGCAGAACGTCACCACGAGCGTCGAACCGTCGTCGAACTGGCAGTCGAAGTACCACCACTCGAACGTCGAGTCGGCCGCCGCGGCGGCACGGTACCCGTCCTCCCACGGCTCGACCGTGGGTCCGTGGAGACCGAGCGCCCTCATGCCGTCGGCCTGGCCGGCCTGCATCCGGGCGCGGACCTCGGGGGTGTCGGGAATGGCGTGCGCGGACATGGTGCTCCTCCTCGAGCGGTCGGGTATCCCACATCCTGGCCGACCACACGAGCGGGGGCCAGGGGGAAACCCGTCGTCAGATCAGAGCGGCGGGATCGGTCGTCGGCAGGGCGCACGTGAACGCGCGGCAGTCGTAGGCCGTGGTCGCCCCGCCCTGCGCGACCTTGCCCTCGAACAGCGCGAAACCGGCGCGGGCGAAGTCCGCGGCCTGCGCGGGCGTGACGACGGCGACGACATCGGCCGCGACCCGCCGGGCGGCGTCGGCGAGAGCGGCATCCGTCTCGCCCACCACGACCACCTGACGCGGGGGCGTCGCGAGGCCGAGGGCGACCTCGAGGATCGCGCCGTACGCGAGCGGCGCGGCGAGCGCGGCGGGAGCGGCGGCACGGACGAGCGTCTCCGCCGCCTCGCGATAGCCCTCCCCCGCCCCGAGACGCCACAGATCGAGCGCTGCGGCGGCGAACGCCGACGGACCCGACGGCGCGGCCCCGTCGCTCGGGACGCCCTGCGGCTGCATGCCCTGGAGGGCCAGCACCGGGTCGCCGCCCCCGGGCGTGCGGATGCCGTCGGTCGACAGGCACGCGTCGACCAGGGCCCGCGCGCGCTCGGCGTACGCGACCTCGCCGGTGACGCGACCGAGGGCGAGCAGTCCGCGGGCGAGACCGCCGTAGTCCTCCAGCGTCGCGGGAGCCGCGGAGCGGATCTCGTCGAGCGAGGCGCGGCGGAGGGTGCCGTCGTCGGCGACGTTGGCCTCGAGAACGGCGTCGGCGGCCCAGCGCGCGGCCTCGACGAACCGCGGGTCGGTTCGGGCGCCGGCGGCGGCGAGCGCCGCGATGGCGTGCCCGTTCCAGCCGGTGACGACCTTGGCATCCAGGGCGGGCGGCGCGAGGGCGGCGCGGTCGGCGGTGCGGTAGTAGCCGCCCTCGGAGCGCTGCCCGTCGATGACCGACTCGGAGTCCTGCGCGGCGGCGATCCCCCCGGACGGGAGCTGCAGCACGTCGACGAGGAACCCCGCGGTCTCGGCGGCGGTCGCGTCGTCGCCCGCGGCGAGGGCGACCTCGATCAGCCCGGCGTTGTCGGTGAGCATCCGCTCGTAGTGCGGGACGGTCCAGTCGCGCCGCGTGGCGTACCGGAAGAACCCGCCCTCGACGGCATCACGCAGCTCCGAGGTCGTCATCGCGGTCAGAGCACGGGATGCCACACCCGCGGCGCCAGGGACGAGGGACGCCAGCGCGGGGTGCTGCAGCAGCCGCAGGACCGGGGTGTTCGGGAACTTCGGGGAGTCGAGGGACGCGCCGGCGGCGAACCCGCCGAACTCGCGATCCTCGCGGGACACGACGTCGGCGACGGCGGCCGCCAGAACCTCGCCGGAGGGGATCGCGTCGGCGGCGGCAGGGGCCGCGGACGCGAGCGCTTCGCGGAGCGAGGCACCGGTGGCATCCACTTCTCCCCGACGCTCGGTCCACGCCTCGCGGACCGCGGCGAGCACCTGCCGGAACGACGGCAGCTGACCGCGAGGCGCGGGCGGGAAGTACGTGCCGGCGTAGAAGATGCGCCCCTCGGGGGTGGCGAACGCCGTGAGCGGCCAGCCGAGGTGGGGCGTGAACGCGGAGGCGGCGTCGAGGTAGGCCGCGTCGACGTCGGGATGCTCCTCGCGGTCGACCTTGATCGCCACGAACCCGTCGTTGACGAGGGCGGCGGTCTCGGCATTCTGGAACGACTCCCGCGCCATCACGTGGCACCAGTGGCAGGTGCTGTAGCCGATCGAGACGAGCACGGGCACATCGCGCTCAGCCGCGACGGCGAACGCCTCGGGCCCCCACGGGAACCACGCGACGGGATTGTCAGCGTGGGCCCGCAGGTAGGGGCTCGAGGCGTTCGCGAGGCGGTTCAGTTCAGCGACCCGTCACTCGACGTCGTCGGGGTGCGAGCCGACGCGGCCGGAACCGTCGCCCGGGTCGACTGCGTCGATCGCGGCCATCTCGTCGGCGGAGAGCTCGAAATCGAACAGGTCGAAGTTCTCTTCCAGGCGCTCGCGGCGCACCGACTTCGGGAAGACGATGAGGCCGTGCTGGATGTGCCAGCGCAGCACCGCCTGCGCGGGGCTCTTGCCGTGGGCCTCGGCCGCGTCCTTGATCGCGGGGATCTCGAACAGGTCGTACTTGCCCTGGCCGAGCGGGCCCCACGACTCGATGTGCATGTCGTGCTCGGCGCCCCACGCACGGATCTCGCGCTGGCTGAGCGCCGGGTGCAGCTCGATCTGGTTGACGACCGGCGTCACCCCCGTCTCGGCGACGATGCGGTCGAGGTGCGGCACGAGGAAGTTCGAGACGCCGATCGAACGCGTCTTGCCCGCCTCGCGGATCTCGATGAGCTTCTGCCACGCGTTGAGGTAGTTGTCGGCCTTCGGGGTCGGCCAGTGCACGAGGTACAGGTCGACGCTGTCGAGGCCGAGCTTCTGCAGGCTCTCGTCGATCGCGGCGTGCGGGTCGTCGCCGTCGTGGCGCGAGTTCCAGAGCTTGGTCGTGACGAAGAGCTCGTCGCGCGGGATGCCGCTGGACGCGATGGCGCGGCCGACGCCCTCTTCGTTCTTGTAGATCGCGGCGGTGTCGATGTGGCGGTAGCCGACCTCGAGGGCCTCGGACACGGCGCGTTCGGCGTCGTCGGCGGGCACGAGGAACACGCCGTAGCCGAGCTGGGGGATGGAGTTTCCGTCATTGAGCTGGACAGAGGGAACGGTCATGGCATTCAGCCTAGAAGCCCCCGCCGACACCGGCTCCGGGGTTGACGCGCTCAGACCGGCGGTGCGGCGCACGCGGCCCGGGCGAGCGCTTCGGCGACCAGACGGACGTTCTCGACGACCGAACCCGCCGTGACGCGGACCCGACCCGTGCCGGGTGCCGGGTCGATCACGAACGGCGATCCGGCGGCGATGCCGATGCCCTCCGCCGCCGCGTGCACGACGGCGGCGCGTTCGTCGCGCACCGGCATCCACAGGTTGATGCCGTCGGGGTCGCCGACGTCGATGCCGAGCCGGCGCAGCGACGCCGCCACACGGTCGAGACGGTCGCGGTAGATGAGGCGCGCGGTTCGCACGGGGGCGGTCGAGCGAGGGTCGGTGAGCAGCTCGTACAGCACCGACTGCAGGAGCCGCGAGGTCCACCCGGGGCCCAGCATGCGGCGGCGCACGACACGGTCGACGATCGCGGAGGGCCCGCCGAGCGCGGCGATGCGGAGGTCGGGGCCGTGCGACTTCGAGAATCCGCGGACGTGGACGACCTGGCCCGGCAGCCAGAGCGCCAGCGTCACCGGCGGAGCGCTCGCGATGAGCGCCGAGTGGTCGTCCTCGATGACCGTGACCCGTGTGCCGCCCGGAACGCTCAGCAGCACGTTCGCGAGCCGCCGGGCCCGCTCCGCCGACATCGACACCCCCGTCGGGTTCTGCGCCCGCGGCTGCAGCAGCACCGCGGAGGGCCCCAGCGCGAGGGCGCGCGCCAGGGATGCCGGCACGACACCGTCCGCGTCGGTCTCGAGCATCACCGGGACGGCTCCCGCCGCTTCGATCAGGTCGAAGAAGTAGGGGAACCCGGGCGATTCCACCGCCACACGGTCGCCGAACCGCACGACCTGGTCGAGAGTGCGGGAGATGCCGTCGAGCGCGCCGTCCACGACGGTCAGCGCCTCGACGCCCCGGACCGGCCACTGATCGCGCAGCACGTCGTGGAGGTCCGGGAGCACCGGCAGGTCGTGATAGCGACCGGTGTCGGCGCGCGGTCGGGCGAGGGCCAGCGCCCGCTCGATCGAGGGCAGCATCGCGGGGTCGGGAGTCCCGAGCGACAGGTCGAGGCGGAGCGCCCGCACATCGCGCCCCGTGCCGAGACCACGCGGCGCACCGGGCACGCGCTCGGCCGACATCCCCTGCACGCGCGGGCTGAGCCACTCGCGTTTCTCGGCGCGGACGAACGTGCCCGCGCGGCCGCGCGAGAGGACGACCCCGGCGTCGGCGAGCGCCCGCCACGCGGTCGCGACCGTGCCGGTGGAGACCTCGAGCGCCGCCGCGACCTGACGCACCGTCGGTAGCCGATCGCCGGGCGGGAGCGTACCGTCACTGACCAAACGCGCGATCTCAGCGGCGAGTCCCGCGGCGGTGCGTTCGACGAGGGTGTCGGGCGCCAGCATCCGGTCCTCCAATTTACGGGGGCGTCACTCGTGGAAATCGTCGAGAAATGTTCAGGCGCGACAGTAACAGAACCGGCGAAGAGCCGGAGGAACGAGGGATCCCGATGACGACGGTGCGCGCAGCGATCACGCAGACCACCTGGACCGGCGACAAGGAGTCGATGCTCGACAAGCACGAGCAGTTCGCCCGGGACGCCGCGGCGCAGGGGGCCGACGTCCTCTGCTTCCAGGAGCTGTTCTACGGCCCCTATTTCGGGATCACCCAGGACCAGAAGTACTACCGGTACGCCGAGCCCGTCGACGGTCCGATCGTGCAGCGCTTCGCCGCGCTCGCGAAGGAGCTGGGGCTCGTCACGGTGCTGCCGATCTACGAAGAGGCCCAGACCGGCGTGTACTACAACACCTCGGTCCTGGTGGATGCCGACGGCACGGTGCTCGGCAGCTACCGCAAGAACCACATCCCGCACCTCGACAAGTTCTGGGAGAAGTTCTACTTCCGCCCCGGAAACCTCGGCTATCCCGTGTTCGACACCGCCGTCGGCAAGGTCGGCATGTACATCTGCTACGACCGGCACTTCCCCGAGGGGTGGCGGGAGCTGGGCCTCAACGGCGCGCACATGGTGTTCAACCCCAACGCCACCAAGCCGGGACTCTCCAACCGCCTCTGGGAGGTCGAGGGCCCGTGCGCCGCGGTCGCCAACGGCTACTTCGTGCTGCAGCCCAACCGCGTCGGCCGCGAGGACAACGAATACGGCGAGGATGCCGTCACCTTCTACGGCACGAGCCAGGTCATCGACCCGCGCGGCAACCACGTGGGCGCCGTGGGCTCGTCGGAGCACGAGGAGATCCTGGTGCGCGACCTCGACATGGATCTCGTGCAGCAGATGCGCGACGACTGGCAGTTCTACCGCGACCGCCGGCCCGACACCTACGGCGAGATCGTGGAGGCCTGAGATGGCGACCACGCTCCTCACCGGCGGCACCGTCGTCTCGGCGACCGGACGCTCCGCCGCCGACGTCCTCCTCGACGGCGAGACCATCGCCGCGGTGCTGCAGCCCGGTTCGACGCTGCTCGGCCATGACCTCGCGGCATCCGTCGATCAGGTCATCGACGCGACCGGGAAGTACGTCATCCCCGGAGGCATCGACGCCCACACCCACATGCAGCTGCCTTTCGGTGGCACGAGCGCGTCGGACACGTTCGAGACCGGCACCCGCGCCGCGGCCTGGGGCGGCACGACGACGATCGTCGACTTCGCCGTGCAGCGCACCGGCGAGCGCGTGCAGGACGGTCTGGCGCACTGGCACGAGCTGGCGGCGGGCAACTGCGCGATCGACTACGGCTTCCACCAGATCGTCGGAGGGGTGGATGCCGACTCCCTCGCGGCCCTGCCCGGCCTCATCGACGAGGGCGTCTCGAGCTTCAAGATGTTCATGGCGTACCCCGGGGTGTTCTACGCCGACGACGCGCAGATCCTCCGCGCGATGCAGGTCGCGGCCGACACGGGGCTCTTGACGATGATGCACGCCGAGAACGGCCCCGTCATCGACGTGCTCGCCGAGCAGCTGATCGAGAAGGGCAAGACGTCCCCGTACTTCCACGGCGTCGCCCGCGCGTGGCAGATGGAGGAGGAGGCCACGCACCGCGCGATCATGCTCTCGAACCTCACCGGCGCGCCGCTGTACGTCGTGCACGTGAGCGCGAAGCAGGCCGTCGAGCAGTTGGCGTGGGCGCGCGACAACGGACAGAACGTGTTCGGCGAGACGTGCCCGCAGTACCTCTACCTGTCGCTCGAAGACCAGCTCGGCGCCTCGAGCGAGGAGTGGGGCGACTTCGAGGGCGCGAAGTGGGTGTGCTCGACACCGCTGCGGTCGAAGCACGAGGGCCACCAGCACCACATGTGGCAGGCGCTGCGCACGAACGACATCCAGATGGTGTCCACCGACCACTGCCCGTTCTGCATGGAAGATCAGAAGACGCTCGGTCAGGGCGACTTCCGCGCGATCCCCAACGGCATCGGCTCGGTCGAGCACCGCATGGACCTCATGTACCAGGGCGTCGTGACGGGGCAGATCACGCTGGAGCGCTGGGTGGAGCTGACCAGCACGACGCCCGCGCGCATGTTCGGCATGTACGGCAAGAAGGGCGTGATCGCGCCCGGCGCCGACGCCGACATCGTCGTCTACGACCCCGCCGGCCACACCTCGATCGGCATGGGCAAGACCCACCACATGAACATGGACCACTCCGCGTGGGAGGGCTTCGAGATCGACGGACACGTCGACACCGTCATCTCGCGCGGCAAGGTCGTCGTCGACGACGGCGCCTACCTCGGCACCAAGGGCGACGGACGCTTCGTCAAGCGCGGCCTGAGCCAGTACCTGGTCTGAGAGGAGACCCCATGGATTTCGGCGTCGTCCTGCAGACCAACCCGCCCGCCGCCCGCACGGTCCAGCTCTCGCAGCTCGCCGAGGCGCACGGCTTCAGCCACGTGTGGACCTTCGACTCGCACCTGCTGTGGCAGGAGCCGTACGTGGTGCACTCGGCGATCCTCGCGGCCACACGACGGGTCACCGTCGGCCCGTTCGTCACGAACCCCGCGACCCGCGACTGGACCGTCACGGCATCCACGTTCGCCACCCTCAACGAGATGTACGGGAACCGCACGATCTGCGGGATCGGCCGCGGCGACTCCGCGGTGCGCGTCACCAACGGTCGTCCCACGACGCTGAAGGCGCTGCGCGAGTCGATCCACGTCATCCGCGAGCTCGGCAACTCCCGCGCGGTGGAGTACAACGGCGCGACGCTGCAGTTCCCGTGGAGCCGCGGGTCGAAGCTGGACGTCTGGGTCGCCGCCTACGGTCCGCTCGCGCTGAAGCTGACGGGTGAGGTCGGCGACGGCTTCATCCTGCAGCTCGCCGACCTCGACATCGCCGAGTGGATGATCGCGACGGTCCGAAAGGCCGCGGAGGACGTGGGCCGCGACCCCGACGAGATCGCGTTCTGCGTCGCCGCCCCCATGTACATCGGCGACGACACCCCCGAGAGCCGCGCGCACATGATCGAGCAGTGCCGCTGGTTCGGCGGCATGGTCGGCAACCACGTCGCGGACATCGTCGCGAAGTACGGCGAGGGCTCCGACGTCCCCGACGCGCTCACGGACTACATCGCGGGACGCACCGGGTACGACTACAACTCGCACGGCAAGAGCAGCAACGACCACGTCGACTTCGTCCCCGATGAGATCGTCGAGCGGTTCTGCGTGCTCGGCACCGCCGAGGAGCACATCGCCAAGCTCGAGAAGCTCCGCGCACTCGGTGTCACGCAGTTCGCCGGCTACCTCCAGCACGACAACAAGGAGGAGACGATGCGGGTCTACGGCGAGACCGTGATCCCCGCCCTCACTCCCCCGGTGACGGCGAAGCGGTGACCGATCAGGCGCTCGCCCCGGGGTCGGTGACGTCGATCGTCCCCGACGACGGGGGGATGCCACGGGGGCGACGCCCTCGCGGTGTCGGCATCGGCCGCGTCGGCTGGGGCGTCGCCGGGGTGGCCGCGGTGGTCGCCGTCTGGGAGCTGTACAAGCTGCTCGGGCCCGCGGACGGCGTCACGGTCGGGGGCGACGGCTCCGCCGGGTCCGGCGTCATCCTCCTCCCCCGCACGCACGACCGGGCCATGCCGCACATGTGGGACATGGTCGCGCGCATGTTCGCGCCGACGAGCGGCGGCGACACCCCGCCGCTGATCGTCTCGGTGCTCGAGGCCGCCGGCACGACGCTGGGTCTCGCGGCCCTCGGGTGGGTCATCGGCGTGGTGGTGGGTGGCATCCTGGGCATCGTCATGCAGCGCTGGCGGCTCGTGGAGTGGGGCCTGCTGCCGTGGATCGTGGTGAGCCAGATCGTGCCGCTCATCGCGTTCGCCCCGGTGGTCAACGCGCTCGGCAACCAGATCGACCGCGCCGGGGTCTTCCCGTGGCCGCAGTGGTTCTCGGTCGCGCTGATCGCCTCGTACCTGGCCTTCTTCCCCGTCGCCATCGGCATGCTGCGCGGCCTCGAAGCCCCCGACGCGCTGCACCTCGACCTGTTCCACGCGGGGGCGGCCGGCTGGTGGTCGACGCTGATCCACCTGCGGCTCCCCGCCGCCGTGCCGCACCTGCTGCCCGCCCTCCGTCTCGCCGCCGCCTCCGCCGTCGTCGGCGCGGTCGTCGCCGAGGTGTCGATCGGGCTGCGCGGCGGGATCGGGCGCATGCTCATCCAGCTCGCCGGTCAAGCCTCGTCCGACCCGGCCGCCCCCTGGGCGCCCACGTTCGGCACCGTCGCCATCGGGCTCGTCGCCGCCGCGGGCGTCGCGCTCATCGGTGCGACCCTGCACCGTTTCCGTCGCGGAGAGGAGATCCGATGACCGCACCCGCCGTCCACGCCGCCGGCGTGGGGAAGGTGTTCCCCTCGACCGGAGGCGAGGTGACCGCACTCACCGGGGTCGACCTCGACGTCGCCGCCGGAGAGTTCGTCTCGCTCATCGGTCCCTCGGGCTGCGGCAAGTCGACGCTGCTGCGCCTCATCGCCGACCTCGACACGCCCAGCGCGGGCGACCTCGCCATCTTCGGCAAGGCCGCACGCCAGGCCCGCATCGACCAGGACTACGGCATCGCGTTCCAGCAGGCGGGCCTGCTGCCCTGGCGCACGGTCGCGGCGAACATCGCGCTGCCGCTCGAACTGCACCGCTGGAGCCGTGCCCGCCGCGACGCCCGCGTCGCCGAACTCGCCGAGCTCGTCGGGCTGTCGGAGTTCGTCGGGCGCTACCCGGACCAGCTGTCCGGCGGCATGCAGCAGCGCGTGGCGATCGCCCGGTCGCTCGCCGCCTCCCCGCAGCTGCTCCTCATGGACGAGCCGTTCGGCGCGCTCGACGAGATGACCCGCGAGCGGCTGCAGACCGAACTCGCGCGCATCGCCGCCGAGACGGGAGCGGCGGTGGTCTTCGTCACCCACTCGATCCCCGAGGCGGTGTTCCTCTCCGACCGCGTCGTCGTGATGAGCCCGCGGCCCGGCCGCATCACCGAGGTCATCGACACCCGCCCCGGACGCCCGCGCGACGAGGCCCTGCGCGAATCGCCCGAGTACTTCACGCGCGTCACCGCCGTGCGCGAGGCGCTCCACGGCGCTCCCCTGCAGCGGGCGAACGAACGATGACCGCCACCCGGCTCCCGTCCTGGCTGCGCGTCGCCGCGCCCGTCGCCGTCGGGCTCCTCGGGCTCGGCGCCTGGTTCGCCTACGTCGCGTCGGGCAGCGCCCCGCGGATGCTCCCCGACCCCGCCGCGATCCTCGGCGAAGGCGTCCAGCGCTTCCCGCTCATCGTGGAGGCCGCGGCGATCACGGGCACCAACGCCCTGGTGGGTCTCGTCGCGGGCACCGTCCTCGCCGTCGCGCTGGCCGCCCTGGCCGCGACCTGGCGCCCCGTCGACGGAATGACGGCGCCGCTGGTCGCCGCGCTCGCCGTCGTGCCGATCGTCGCGATCACCCCGATCCTCAACACGATGTTCGGCGCCTCCAGCCAGTTCGGTCGCGCAGCGGTCGCCGCGATCGCGGCCTTCGTCCCGGTGTTCGTCAACACGCTCCGGGGGCTCCGGCAGACGCGTCCGGTGCAGCGCGACCTCTTCCGCGCGACCGCGGCGTCGGGCGCGCAGACGTTCCGCCTCCTCACCCTCCCCAACGCGCTGCCGTACCTGCTCACCGGCGTCCGCGTCGCCGCCTCGCTCGCGGTGATCTCCGCTCTCGTCGCCGAGTACTTCGGCGGGCCCTCGGACGGCATCGGCACCGCGATCGCCACCTACGCCAAGTCGGGACGCGCGGCCCTCGCCTGGGCGTTCGTGGGCGGCGGCATCGTGATCGGTCTCGTCTTCTTCCTCGTCACCTCGCTGCTCGAACGCGCCGTCGCACGGCGCCTCGGCGCGGGGCGTCCGCCGGCCTGACCGGCATCCCTCCCGTCCGCCCTCGACAGAACAGGTTCCACCGCACCACACCTGCACCACCCGCACCCGAAAGGACTCCCATGACACACAGCACACGCCGCGCCCTCGGCGCATTCGCGGGGATCGCCGTGGCATCCCTCGCCCTCTCCGCCTGCGCCGGCGGCTCCAGCGCTCCCGCCGAGTCGAGCGGGGACTTCACGCCGCTCACCTCCGTGAAGCTGCAGCTGCAGTGGCTGCCGCAGGCGCAGTTCGCCGGCTACTACGTCGCCCTCGACAAGGGGTACTTCCAGGAGGAGGGCTTCGACAAGGTCGATGTGGTCCCCTCGGGCGGCGACATCGTGCCGCAGGACGCCCTCGTCGCCGGAGACGTCGACTTCGCCGTCGCCTGGGTGCCGAAGGTCCTCGGCACGATGGAGAACCAGGGCGTCGAACTCACCGACATCGCGCAGGTGTTCCAGAAGTCCGGCACGACCCAGGTGTCGTGGAAGGACTCCGGCATCACGAAGGTCGACGACTTCGAGGGCAAGCGCATCGGCTCGTGGGGCTTCGGCAACGAGTGGGAGATCTTCGCCGCGATGGCCGACAAGGGCCTGGATGCCTCCACGGTCAAGATCACGACCCAGGACTTCTCCATGAACGCGCTCCTCGACAAGGACGTGGATGCCGCCCAGGCGATGACCTACAACGAGCTCGCGCAGCTGCTGGAGACGGTGAACCCCGCCACCGGGAAGCTGTACACGATGGACGACATCAACGTGATCTCGTACGAGGACACCGCCGGCGCCATGCTGCAGGACGCGATCTGGGCCGACACGAAGCGCCTCTCCGACGACCCCGCGTACGCCGATGCCGCCACGCGCTTCCTGAAGGCCGTCATCAAGGGCTGGGTCTTCGCGCGCGACAACCCCACCGAGGCCGCCGACATCACCTACAAGGCCGCGACCGCCCCGGGTGTCAGCGCGTTCCCGGTGGGTCCGACGCACCAGCTGTGGCAGATGAACGAGGTCAACAAGCTCATCTGGACCGGTGGCGACTTCGGTCTCATCGACTCCGCCGCCTGGGACAAGACCGTCAAGGGCGCCCTCGCGGCGAAGAACCAGGACGGCCTCAACCTCATCACCACCGAGCCTCCGGCATCCGCCTACTCGAACGACTACATCGAGAAGGCGCTGACGGCTCTGAATGACGAGGGCGTCACCGTGGACGGCGACTACACGCCGATCGACGTCACCCTCACCGAGGGCGGCCAGTAACCCCCCGCGGGGCGGTCGGACACCCGACCGCCCCGCGTCCCACCTCTTTCCCGGAACGGCGTGGTTGACTACCCGGATGACGCAGCCCCCCGCCCAGCACGCGCGCCGCACGCCCGAGTCGGGGTGGCGCCGCGGAGCCAAGGCCCTCGCGATCGCGCTGACCGTCGCCGTCGTCGCCGCGGTCGCCGTGGGCGGCTTCTACGCCTGGTCACTGACGCAGCGCCTGGCCGAGGCGGCGGTCCCGCTGAAGGACGCCCCGGCGCAGCCGCCCGCACTGAGCGCCTACGACGAGGCCTTCTCGGTGCTCGTGGTCGGCACCGACGAATGCGACGACGAGGTCAAGCAGGCATTCGGAGCCCGGTGCAGCGACCCCGAGAACGAGGGCGCCCGCAACGACGTCAACATGCTCGTCAGCGTCTCGGCCGACCCCCGCCGGGTCACGGTCGTGTCCTTCCCCCGCGACCTGCAGGTTCCGATCCCCGAATGCACCGGCGCCGACGGGACCGTGGAGTCGGCGTGGTCGAAGGCCCAGATCAACACCGCCTACGAGAAGGGCGGGCTGACCTGCGTCGCCGACACCGTGTCGGAGCTCAGCGGCCAGAGCATCCCGTTCGCGGCGAAAGTGAGCTTCGGCAACGTCGTGAACATCACCGACGCGATCGGCGGCGTCGAGGTCTGCATCGGCGGCGACGGCATCAACGACCCCGATGCGGGAATCGACTGGCCGGCCGGTCCCCGCGTGGTCACCGGCTACGACGCCCTCGCGTTCCTGCGCACCCGTCACGGCGTCGGCGACGGCAGCGACCTCGCCCGCATCGGCAACCAGCAGCAGTACCTCTCGCGCCTGATCAACAAGCTGCGCAGCGCCGAGGTGCTCTCCAACCCCGGCACGCTGATCGGTCTCGCGAACACCGCGGTGAACAACATCCAGCCCAGTCAGAGCCTCGCCGACCCGATCCGCATCGCCCAGTTGGCCTACACGCTCAAGGACGTGCCGTTCGACGACATCACCTTCGTGCAGTACCCCGTGCTCGAAGACCCGGCCGACCGCAACCGCGTCATCCCGAACGAGAACGCGGCGAGCGTGCTGTGGGAGGCGATCGACACGAACGCGCCGATCGTGCTCACCGGCGAGCTCGGCGCCAACGAGGGCGTCTTCGCCGACCCGTCCGCGCCGCAGCCGACCGAGTCCGCTCCGGCGCCCGAGGCGAGCACGCCGGCTCCGGATGCCACCTCCGCCACGCCCGCGCCGGAGGCCGTGGAGCTGCCGAGCACCATCAGCGGTTCCAAGGCGAACCAGCCGACCTGCTCGGCCGGGAACGGCTGAGCACGCGGTCGCTCCTCGTAGGCTGGTCGATCGTGACGGATGTCCCCGCCGACCGCCGCGTGCGCTCCCTCGTGTGGGTCCTCGCGGGCGCCGGCATCCTGCTCGTCCTCGCGCTGCTGCTCGCCGGCGCGGGCTCGGCCACGGACTTCGCACCGTTCCTCGCCGCGCTGCTCGGCGGATGGGGCGTGGGGATCGCGGGCGTGCAGGCGATCGCCCTGCTCCGCCGCGGCGCACTCCTCCTGCACGTCCTGGTCGCGGCGGCCGCGATCGCTCTCGCGGTCGTCCTGGCACGGGCGGATGCCGGTGCGTTCGGGGCCGTCGTGGCCTTCGCCGCCCTGCCCGCGGCGGCGTGGCTGACGCTGGCCCTCCTCGGGCGGTTGCTGTCGCTCGTCCGGACGACCGGTGAGGAGCGTCATGCTCCCGCGTGGGAGGCGGACGACGAACGGGACGGCGCGCTCGTGCGTGTGCGTGCCGTCCGCCTGCACCTCGCGACCCTGATCGTGCTCCTGATCGCCGCCACGACGGTCGCCGGGGCCGCCACGATTCCCCTGATGATCTGGCTCGACCGCCTGGACCTGTTGCGCGGCGCCCGCGTCGTCATCCTCGCCGTCGGACTCGTGGTCGTCCTCCCCGTCTTCCTCGGCTTCCGCGCGCTCGTGCGGGGCCGCGCCGCCGGCCACGCGATCGGCTTCGGGCGGTCGGAGCTGCGCATCGACGGGCCCGGCGGCACCGAGCGCTTCCCCTACGGCGACATCGACGAACTGCGGTGGCGCGAGGGAACGGAGTACGCCCGGCTCGAGGTGCGATCGGGCGGACACCGCCGGACGCTGCTGGTCGGTCAGGCCCGCCCCGCACCGGGACGCACCGCCGAGCTCCCGTCCCTCTCGCGCCGGACCGTGCAGCAGCTCGAGGCCGCAGGACTCACGCCCTCTCGCGGGGGCGCGGTCACGATCTTCCGCAGACGACGGCCTTAGGGCAGCCGGGCCGCCGCGAAGACCGCGATCGCGTCGCGGACCGCGACGGCGCCGTCCGCGCCGCCGTACACGGCCGCGAACCGCTCGTCGGCGACGTAGAGCTCGCCGAGGCCCACGTAGGCCGCGGCATCCGGGACCCGCCCCCACTGGTCTCCGACCCACCGGTGGTGCACGGCGATCAGGGCCTGGAACTCGGCGCCGTCCGCCGGGAGGCCCCGCGCCGCGGCATCCCGCAGGGCGGCATTCACGTCGCGGCTGCGCTCGTCGTCGGCGCGGCGCTCCCCGTCGGTGAACGCGTCACGACGAGCCTGCGCCTCCTCCCACGCGGCGTCGCCCCAGCGCGCCCGCACCTCGCTCTCCCACCGGGAGTCGTCGACCCCCGCGAGCACGTCGTCGATGTCCATGGTCTTTCCTTCCTCCAGTGCGGCGAGGGTCTTCCCCACCGCGGTGATGCGACGCTCCAGCGCGGAACGCCGTTCCTCGAGCGCCGTCACATGCGCTCGCATGACGTCCACGAGCGAGCGCTCGTCGGACAGCGCCCGCGCGATGTCGGGCAGCGGCACATCCAGCGCACGCAGCGACAGGATGCGGTACAGGCGCGCGATCTCGCGCTCGCCGTAGAAGCGGTACCCGTTCGCGGCGACGCGGGACGGGCGCAGCAGCCCCACGCTCTCGTAGTGCCGGAGGGCGCGGCTGGTCACCCCGGCCGCGCGGGCGACCTCGGCGATGGGCCATTCGTTCATGGCATCCACCCTGGCGGTTGACGCAGCGGCAGAGTCAAGCCCGGATCGGAACCGTCCGACCCGACGCCGGATACGTCACGATCGAGGGGTGAGGAACATCGCACGGTCGACGATCCCGTTGCTGCTGATCGCCGTGGCGCTCGCCGGCTGCGTCCCCGAGCCCGCGCCCGCCCCCACGACGAGCGCCACCCCGACGGCATCGCCGACGCCGACGCCGACGCCCACTCCCGATCCGCTCGCCGGGTTGAGCCTCGCCGACAAGGTCGGGCAGATGTTCATGGTCGGCACCTCCGTGGGCGGCGCCGACCCGACCACCGTCGCCGCCGTCCGCGACGACCACATCGGCGGCGTCTTCCTGCACGGGCGTTCGGATGCCGGCATCCCGGCCACGGCCGCCCTCGTCGGCGGTTTCACCTCGCTCGTCGCCGCCGGACGCCCCGAACTGTGGGTCGCGACCGACCAGGAGGGCGGCGAGGTGCAGGTGCTCTCCGGTCCCGGATTCGACGGCATCCCCTCGGCCGTCGATCAGGGACGGCAGAGCGACAGCGACCTCCGCGGCAACGCCGCGACGTGGGGCGGGCAGCTCGCGCAGGCCGGGGTGAACATGAACCTCGCCCCGGTCGCCGACGTCGTGACCAGCCCCGAGACCGCGCGGAGCAACCCGCCGATCGGCCAGCTCGACCGTGAATACGGCTACGACGCGGCGACGGTGGCCGCGAAGGCCGGCGCGTTCGCGCAGGGGATGCGCGACGGCGGAGTGCTTCCGACGTTCAAGCACTTCCCGGGCTTGGGCCACGTGGGCGAGAACACCGACACCGCCTCCGGCGTGACGGACGATTTCGTCACCGCCGAGGGATCCGACGTGGGCGTCTACTCGACGGTGCTCGCGCAGGGCCCGGCCGTGGTCATGCTGTCGACGGCGATCTACGCGAAGATCGACCCCTCGGCGCCCGCCGCCTTCTCGCCGACCGTCGTCGGCGTGCTGCGGAACACGGTCGGCTTCGACGGCGTCGTGACCACCGACGACCTCTCCGCCGCGCAGCAGGTGCAGCAATGGTCGCCCGCCGACCGCGCGACGCTCGCGGTCGAGGCGGGGATCGACCTGCTGCTCGTCTCGGCCGATCCGACGGTGTACCCCGAGATGCACCAGGCGGTGCTCGCGAAGGCGCAGACAGACCCGGCGTTCGCGGCGAAGGTGGATGCCGCCGCCCGTCGCGTCGTTGCGCAGAAGGCATCCATGCCCTGATCCCCCCCCCCTCCCCCCTCCCCCCGCGCCGCCGCCGCCCCTTTGCGCCCCGCCGCACCCTTGCGCCCCTTCAGCGATAAACGGCATCCACGGCGAGACACGGCGCGGCAAGGCGTGTCTCGCCGTGGATCGCGTTTATCGGGTGATCACGCACGGCGTTCGGGCGCCGACGCACGGCGTTCGGCGGCGCGATAGGCTGGAAGGCTGTGTCCGTCGAACCCGTCATCGTCTACCCGCCCGAGCTGCCCGTCAGCGCCGCGCGGGACGAGATCACGCACGCCATCCGCGACCACCAGGTCGTGATCGTGGCCGGTGCGACCGGTTCCGGCAAGACGACGCAGCTCCCGAAGATCTGCCTCGAGCTGGGCCGCACCTCGATCGCGCACACGCAGCCCCGTCGCATCGCCGCGCGCACGATCGCCGAACGCATCGCGGAAGAGATGCAGGTGCCGCTCGGCTCCACCGTCGGCTACAAGGTGCGCTTCACCGACAAGGTGTCGGCCGACACCCGCGTCGCGCTCGTGACCGACGGCATCCTGCTCAACGAGATCCATCGCGACCGGCTGCTGCGCCGCTACGACACGATCATCGTCGACGAGGCGCACGAGCGTTCGCTGAACATCGACTTCCTGCTCGGCTACCTCCGCCGCATCCTGCCCCAGCGCCCCGACCTGAAGGTCATCGTGACCTCGGCGACGATCGACCCCGAGAGCTTCGCGCGCCACTTCGCCGCGCCCCCCGCCGAGCCCGGCGGCGAGCCGGTGCCCGCACCGGTCATCGAGGTGTCGGGCCGGACGTATCCGGTCGAGATCCGGTACCGACCGGTCGACGGGGCGGACCGGGCTCCGGAAGAAACCGGCGATTCCGAGCCGGATGCCGGCACACCCACGCCGCAGCCGAAGAAGATCCGGAGCGCGGCACACGGCAAGCGCGAGACCGACGACGCTGACGAGGTCGGCGCCGTCGTCGACGCTCTCCGCGAGCTCGACCGCGAACCCGCGGGCGACGTGCTCGTCTTCTTCCCCGGCGAGGCCGAGATCCGGGATGCCGCGGATGCCATCCGCGGGGCGTACCAGAAGGATGCCTCCCCCACCGAGGTGCTGCCGCTGTACGGGCGTCTCTCGGCCGCCGAACAGCACCGGGTGTTCGAGCGCTCCACCGTCGCCGGCGTCCGCCGCCGCGTCATCCTGGCCACGAACGTCGCGGAGACGAGCCTCACCGTCCCCGGCATCCGGTACGTAATCGACACCGGCACCGCGCGCATCTCGCGCTACAGCAACCGGTCGAAGATCCAGCGGCTGCCGATCGAGGCCGTGTCGCAGGCGTCGGCGCAGCAGCGCTCCGGGCGTGCGGGACGCACCTCGCCGGGTATCGCGATCCGGTTGTACTCGGAGGACGATTTCCTCCGCCGCCCGGAGTACACCGAGCCCGAGATCCTGCGGACGTCCTTGGCATCCGTCATCCTCCAGATGCTGTCGCTCGGGTTCGGCGACATCCAGGCGTTCCCGTTCCTGACGCCGCCGGATTCCCGCGGCGTGAAGGCCGCGTTCGACCTGCTCGTCGAGCTCGGCGCGGTGACGCTGCCCGCGCCGGGGTCCGAGCGCCGCGACGTCCGGGAGGACGGCGACCCGTCCCGGCGACGCAGCGGCCGGGGCGACGAGCGCGGTCCGCGTCTCACCGCGGTCGGCCGCGAGATCGCCCGTCTGCCGATCGATCCGCGGTTCGCCCGCATGCTGATCGAGGCGCGGGACGCGGACGTGCTGCCCGAGGTCATGGCGATCGTCGCCGGGATGTCGATCCAGGACGTCCGCGAACGCCCCGAGGAGCGCCGTGAGGAGGCGGACCGCTTCCACGCGCGCTTCACCGACCCGACGAGCGATTTCCTGTCGCTGCTGAACCTGTGGGAGTACCTGCAGGAGAAGCAGGCCGAACTCGGTTCCAGCGCCTTCCGGCGCCTGTGCCGCAGCGAGCACCTCAACTACGTGCGCGTGCGCGAGTGGGTCGACGTGCATCGGCAGTTGCAGTCGCTGCTCGGTGCGGGGCGCGAGGGCCGCGGGGCGAGGAACCGTGTCCCAGAAATGGCGGCTTCGGGCCGCTCGAAACCGCAACGATCGGGACACGCCGCGTCAGCAGTGGGACGAGGGTCGGAAGACACCGCCCCCGAGGGCCACGCCCAGGGGGATGCCATCCACCGCGCGATCCTGTCCGGACTCCTGTCGCACATCGGCATCCTGGACCCCCGCACCCTGGCGCAGGCCAAGGACCGCAAGGCCCCCGGCGACGCCCGCACCGCCAAGGGCGAGTACATCGGCGCGCGCGGGGCGCGGTTCGCGATCTTCCCCGGGTCGGGCCTGAAGAAGAAGCGTCCCTCGGCGGTCATGGCGGCCGAGCTCGTCGAGACCTCACGCCTGTTCGCCCGTACGGTCGCCGCCGTCGACCCGGCGTGGGCGGAAGACCTCGCCCCCGGCCTCGTGAAGCGCTCGCTCAGCGAGCCGCACTGGTCGAAGGATGCCGGCTCCGCCGCCGCGTACGAGAAGGTCACGCTCTTCGGGGTGGAGCTCGTCGGTCGGCGCCGCGTCCAGCTCGCGCGCTTCGACCGTCCGCTCGCCCGCGAGATGTTCGTGCGGCACGCGCTCGTCGAGGGCGAGTGGGACCCGTCGGTGCTCGACAAGCGCCTGACCGCCTTCCTCCGCCGGAACCTCGAGCAGCGTCGGCTGCTCGAGAAGATCGAGGAGCGCGAGCGCCGCCGCGACATCCTCGTCGGCGACGAGGCGGTGTTCGCGTTCTACAACGCGCGGATCCCCGCCGACGTCACGGACGTGCGTTCGTTCGAGACGTGGTGGAAGGATGCCTCGGCCCGCACGCCGCACCTGCTCGATCTGCGCGAGTCCGACCTCACCGGCGACCGCGCGCAGGGCGACGACCGTGCCTTCCCCGCGCGCTGGCGCCAGGGCGACCAGACGCTGAACCTCGCCTACCGCTTCGAACCCGGTGCCCCCGACGACGGGGTGACGGTGGTCGTCCCGCTGCCCCTGCTGGCGCAGCTGCGCCCCGACGGCTTCGACTGGCAGGTGCCGGGCATGCGTGACGAGCTCGTCACGGCGCTGCTGCGCGCCCTCCCCAAAACCATCCGACGCAACGTCGTGCCCGCCGCCGACTGGGCCGAGAAATTCAGCGCCGAACTGGCGGAGAAGGGTCCCGAGCACGCGAACGGTCTGCCGAAGTCGACGCTCGTGGACGCGCTCGCGGCGCAGGTGCAGCGCGTGGCGAACCAGCGCGTGAGCGCCGCCGACTTCGAACTCGACCGCGTGCCGGGGCACCTCATGATGTCCTTCCGCGCGGTCGACCCCCGCGGGCGGGCCGTGGGCTCGGACCGCGATCTCGGGGCGCTGCAGCGACGCCTCGCCGACCGCGCGCGTTCGAGCGTGGAGTCGACGATCGCGCGCCCCCCGTCGAGGACGGCCGCGGCGCGGGTCGCCGAGGCATCCCCCGCCTTCGCTTCACGGACGAAGCTCACGACGTGGGACTTCGACGACCTCGCCGAGGTCGTCGACACCCCCGTCGCCGGGGGCGTCGTGCGCGGATACCCGGCGCTCGTGGACGAGGGCGACAGCGTCGCCCTCCGCGTCGAGGCGACACCCGAGGACGCCGTGCGGCACACCCGCGCCGGCATCCGGCGGCTGCTGCTGCTGGCCGTGCCCTCCCCCGCGTCGTACGTGCTCGACCACCTCACCGCGAACGAGAAGCTCGCGCTCGCCGCCTCGCCGTACCAGAACGCCAAGGCCCTGATCGAGGACGCGCGGGTCGCCGTCGCCGACGACGTGCTGCAGCGCGCGGCGTCCACGGGGATCGTCCGCACCCGTGCGGACTTCGCGCGCGTGCGCGACGCGTTCTCGGCCGCGTCGGTGGAGCAGACCTTCCAGGCCGTGTCGCTCGTCGCGAGAATCCTGCTGGCGCAGCGCGAGGTGGATCGGGCGATGAAGGATGCCTCATCCATCACGCTGCTCGGAGCACTCAACGACGTGCGCGGGCAGCTGAAAGGCCTGATCTTCCCCGGTTTCATCGCGCGAACCGGCCTCGCCCGCCTCGCCCACCTGCCGCGGTACCTCGCGGGGGCGCTGGAGCGCGTGAAGACACTGCCCGACAACCCGGGCCGCGATCGTCAGCGCATGACCGAGTACGAGCGCGGAGCCGCGGGCTTCGTCGAGGCCGGCGGGGTGATGCCGCTCCCCGCCGACGCGCCGGCGAACCTGGTGCAGACCCGGTGGTTGCTGGAGGAGTTCCGCGTGAGCCTCTTCGCGCAGCGCCTGGGCACGGCCGAGCCCGTCTCGCCGCAACGTCTGGCGAAGGCGCTGAAGGGCTGAGCATCCGGTCGCGCCACCGGTGCCGCGTGGTCGTTTCGTCGTGCTGACCGAACATCGCGTCCGCGCGCGAAGACCGGCGTCATAGCCTCCGTTCGGACCCACGGGAGACGACAGCGTCGTCCCGGGGCCGGACGGAAGGACCCGGCGTGGACGCACTGAGCGAACTCCTCCCCCTCACGGTGGGGATGGCGATCTCACCGCTCCCGATCGTCGCGATCGTGGCGATCGTGCTCGCACCACGCGGGCGGGCGTCCGCGGCGGTGTACGTGGCCACCTTCACCGCGGTGTCCTTCGCGCTGCTGCTCCTCGGCGCGGCGGGAGCCTCTCGCGCGTCGAGCGCGGCGGGAACGGGAAAGGTCACCCTCATCCTGTCCGCGCTCATCGCGATCGGTTTCGCGGTGTTCGCGGTCCTGAGCTGGCGCTCGCGTCCGCGTGACGGCCACCCGGTCAAGACTCCCGCCTGGCTCGCGGCCATCGACGCCATCACGCCCGCCCGCGCGCTCGGGCTCGGGCTGATGATGGCGGCGGCGAACTCCAAGAACCTCCCCCTCGCGCTCAAGGGCGGAGCGATCATCGCCGACGCCCACCTCTCGATCGTCCTCTCGGCGATCCTCTGTCTCGGGGTCGCGATCGGCGGCTCGCTGCCGCTGATCGTGCCCGCCGCCGTGGCCCTGTCCCGCAGCCCCGCGGTGACCCGATCGCTGCAGCGCGCGAAGACCGAGATGATCGCGTACAACGCACAGATGATGACCGTCGTCTTCGCGATCCTCGCCGCGAACGAAGCCGCGGCGGTCCTGCGCCACCTGCCCCTGTGATCCGCCCGGGCGCGGAGGTCCACGGACGACCCGGCTCCTCGCCCTTCCCCGACGGGAGAACCATGACCGACGCCTGCTCCGCATCCACCCCCGCCCTGCACGATCGGATCGCCCCCGCGATCGCGGCATCCGGCACGCACATCTCCGGCGCCCCGCGCGACACGGGTCCCCGCGGCGACGGCCGCGCTGACCTGGTGGTGATCGGAGCGATCTCCACGGGCGACGCCGACTCGCCGACGGCCGAGGCGATGGCGATCGCGGACGGTCGCATCGTCGGCCTCGGCACGCGCGACGACGTCGAGGGCCTCATCGGTCCGGGGACGAGGACGCTGCGGCCCGACGGGGTCGTGCTGCCGGGACTCATCGAGCCGCACGCCCATGTCTGGGTGTCGCTGCTGATGCTCGACTGGGTCGACGTGTCGCACCCGCGCTGCGCCACCTTCGACGACGTGGTCACCACGCTGAAGAAGGCGGCCGGCTCCGGTGCCCCCGGGGAGTACCTGCTCGCGAAGCTCTTCGACCCCAGCCTGTACGCCGGCGAGCCCGACCTCACCCGCGACATCCTCGATCGCGTCGCCCTCGATCGACCCGTCGTCGTGCTGAACGCCTCGATGCACTTCGCCTACGCCAACAGCCGGGCACTGGAAGCCGCCGGGATCACCGACGGCACACCGGCGCCGACGGGCGGCACGTTCGGGCGCGTCGACGGTCGCCTCACGGGCGTGGTGGGCGAAGCCCCGGCGGTGTCGATGCTCCTGGCGGCGCTGCCACGGCCGGAGGCCGCCGAGATCGACCGCGGGGTGCGCACGATCCTCACCGGGTGGGCGTCCCGGGGCATCACCTCGGTACGCGAGGCGATGACCGGGACGATCGCCGGGGTCAGTGAGATCGCGCTCCTCCACCGGCTCAACGACACCGAACGGCTTCCCGTCCGCGTGTCTACCGCGCAGTTCTCCGCGCTGCCCGGGTTCACGACCCCGCGCGAGGCGGCGGCGGCCTGGCGTGCCGCCGGGGTGACGCCCTTCAGCGGAGACGACATGGTGCGCGCGGATGCGTGGAAGGTGGTCGTCGACGGGTCCAACCAGGGCCGCTCCGGGTTCTTCGAGGACCCGTACCTCGGTCACGACAGCTCCGGTCGCCCCGGTCGCGGCCACGCCAACTGGACCTCCGAGGGCCTCCGCGACGCCCTCTCGGCCGGCCTCGACGACGGCTGGCAGCTCATGATCCATACGAACGGCGACGCCGCCGTGGACCTGGCGCTCACGACGCTCGAGGATCTTCTCGCGAAGGACTCGCGCGATCTCCGGCACCGGCTCGAGCACGCCTCCGTCACGACGGACGCGCAGTTGGCCCGGATGGCTGCGGCGGGGGTGTCGCCCAGCTTCCTGATGGACCACGTGCGGTACTGGGGCGCGGCGTTCCGGGACTCGATCCTCGGCCCCTACCGCGCCGTCCGCCTGGACCGCCTGGCTTCGGCGCTCCGGGCGGGACTGCGGCCGAGCATCCACTCCGACGACAACGTCACGACCGCGGACCCCCTGCGCAGCGCGCAGACGGCGGTCCTGCGCCGGCTCGAGGCCGACGGCAGTGTCCTGGGTCCGGACGAGCGCGTCACGCCGGGGCAGGCGCTCGCCGCGATCACGACGGATGCGGCGTGGCAGATCCATGCCGACGACCGGGGTGTCCTGCGACGGGGCGCCCGCGCGGACTTCGTGGTCGCCGACGCCGATCCGTGGAGCTCCGACCCCGAGCGCTGGCACGACATCCGCATCCACGAGACCCGGATCGCCGGCACCCCGGCGTTCTCCGCCTGATGACCTCCGCGAAAGGGCCCGCCGTGTCCACCTCCCCCTCGTCCGTCCTCTCCTCTCGCGCCACACGGTGGGGTCTGCCCCTGCTCGGCGTCCTCGCCGCGATCCAGGGGGCGGCCCCCAACGTGGCCGCGACCGCGCTGGTGGGGGCCAGCCGGGGATTGGACATGGTGGCGGGCGATCAAGCGCTGGCGGCCTCGATGCAGACCCTGGCGATCGCGGCATCCGTCATCAGCACGGGTCTGCTGGCCGACCGCATCGGGCGCCGCCGCATGCTGGTGTGGGCGCTGGCCGTCGCGACGGTCGGCCAGCTGGTCGTGGGGCTCGCGCCCGTGCCGGCGGTCTACATCGCCGGGCAGGGCCTGTCGGGGGTGGGCCTGGGCGCCGTCTACGCCGCCGCCTTCGCCTACATCCAGGTGCTCGCCGCTCCCGGTCGTCTTCCCGCCGCGGTGGCGACCTTCGCCGCGGTCTCGGGAGCGTCCTCGGTGGCGATCACCTTCGGCGGCGGCATGCTGGCCGGCGTCGATTGGCGCACGGCCTTCCTCCTCGTGCCCCTCCTCTCGGTCGTGAGCATCGGCGCCGTCCTGGCCGTTCTGCCCGTCGTGCCGCCCAGCGTCTCCGAGCCGCGCGACGTCGTGGGGCAGGTGCTCCTCGTCCTGGGCATGGTCACCTTCCTCTACGGCGTCTCCCAGTTCGCCGCGTCGCTGACCTCGCCCCTCACCTGGGCGCTGACGGCGGCGGGAGTGGCGGTGCTGGCCCTCGCGGCGTGGACGCAGACGCGGGTGCGTCATCCGTTCTTCCCCGTGTCGTTGTTCCGGCGTCCGTCGTTCCTCGCGGCGCTGTGCGCCGGGTTCGTGTTCAACTTCGGCGTCGCGGCATCCTTCCTGCAGTTGACGAACCTCTGGCAGTACGTGCTGGGCCTGGCGCCGGCCGAGGTCGCTCTGTGGCAGCTGCCGATCACGGTCACCTCGATCGCGGGCGCCGTCCTGCTCGGGAGACTGATGACGCGGGGAATGAGCACGCGGACGTCGCTGCTGCTGGGCGGGGTGCTCTCCGCCGCGGGGTTCCTGGCGGGCGCTCTCGCGCGCGACGTCGACAGCCCGGTGGCGTTCGTCCCGGCGGGGGTGCTGATCGCCCTCGGCGTGACGGCTTCGGCGCTGCCGTACGGCACGCTCGTCCTGAGCGAGGCGCCCGCGGAGTTCTACGGTCCCGTGACGAGTTCGCGGACGACGTTCGGGCAGCTCTTCTACTCGCTGGGCACCGCACTGTCCACCGTCGTCGTCACCCAGGTCACCATCGGCGGGATCGTCTCGCGTCTGCGTGCGACGGGCATGAGCGAGAGCGATATCACCGCGTCGCTGAACGCCGTGGGGACCTACGCCAAGGACGCGACCCGTCCGTCGGAGGACGTCTTCGCCGTGGCGGTGGCGGCCTACCGCGACGGCTTCGGACTGCTCATGGTCGGGCTGGCCGTGCTGTGCCTCGGCGTGGGCGTGCTCGGCGCCTGGCTCGTGTCCCGTGCCGGCCGGTCCGCGCCGGCTGCGGCCGCTCCCGCCCCCGAGGTGCCGGTGTGAGCCGCGCGGGTCAGACCCCGAGCGCTCCACCCCACGCGCGGAGCAGGGCTTCCAGCTCGGCGCGCTGAGCGGGGCCGAGACCGGCGAGGAGTCGTCGCTCGTTGCGCACGTGCGCGGCGAACGCCTCGTCGATGACTCGGACGCCCGCGGGCGTGAGGGCGACGATGCGTCCGCGGCCGTCGTCGTCGTCACCCCGGCGGATGACGAGCCCGGATGCCACGAGCCTGTCGACGCGCTTGGTCACGGCACCGGTGGTGACCATGGTGGTGCGGGCGAGCTCGCCGGCCGCGCACGCGTACGGCTCGCCCCGGCGGCGGAGGGCGGCGAGCAGGTCGAACTCGCCCTCGCCGAGCCCGTGATCGCGGTAGACGCGGAGGAGTTCCTCGCGCAGCCGGTCGGCGACGCGGTGCAGGCGCCCGATGACCTGCAGGGGCGAGACGTCGAGGTCGGGGCGCTCGTCGCGCCACTGCTCGACGATGCGGTCCACGCGGTCGTCGTTCACACCCCCACTTTACCTTCCTCGGAAGCTAATATGTCTTCCATGGAAACTAGATGGCGTGCCGTCGCGATCACCGCGATCGCCCCCCTCGCGTGGGGGGCGACGTACGTCGTCACGCGACACCTGCTCCCCGCCGACTCACCGCTCTGGGGGGCGGCGCTGCGCGCACTCCCGGCCGGAGTCCTGCTGTGGCTCCTCGCCCGCCGGAGGCCGCGCGGGGCCTGGTGGTGGAAGGCGCCCCTGCTCGGCGCGCTCAACTTCGGCGGCTTCTTCGTCCTCGTCTACGTCGCGGCGCAACTCCTGCCGTCGTCGGTGGCCGCGTCCATCATGGCGCTGGCCCCGCTGGCCCTCGCCGGTCTCGCGTGGCCGCTCCTGCGGCAGCGCCCGACGACGCGGTGGGCGATCGGGTCCGTCCTCGGCATCGCCGGAGTGCTGCTCATCGTCGGGCTCGGGGCCGAAGGCGTCTCGACCGCCGGGGTCGCGGCATCCGCGATCGCCCTCCTGTCGTCGTCGCTCGGGGCGATCCTGACGACCCGCTGGCGGGACGACACCCCTCTCCTCGCGACGACGTCGTGGCAGCTCACCGCCGGGGGGATCGCGCTGATCGTCGTCGCCGCTCTCGTCGAGGGCGCGCCGCCGACAGTGGATGCCACGGGTGTCATCGCCTACGCCGCGATCGCGGTCGTGGCCACGGCTCTCGCCTTCGTGTGCTGGTTCACCGGACTCCGGCTCCTGCCCGCGGGGACGGTCGGGCTCATCGGCCTGCTCAACCCGGTGACCGGAGTCCTGCTCGGCATCGCGGTCGGCGGCGAGTCGCTCGGCGTCGGCCAGGTCGCCGGCATCGTCGCGGTGCTCGCCGCCATCGCCGTCTCCCGTCCCCGACACACGCGCGTGAGGGGTCGATCTCCGTCACCCGCGAGCCATCCAGGCGACGGAGAGTGACCCCTCACGCATCCGCTCACGTCGTGCGCAGCGTCACCGACCCGAGAGTCGCCTGCACCTCGACGCGGGGCGTCGCGGTGGGTGAGGTCTGGAGGCTGCTGTCGATCGACCCCGGCCCCTCGCTGGACAGGCGGTAGGTCGCATCCGGGAGCCCGATGTCGGCCGAGCCCGCGGTCACATCGACGCGGGTGCGCGCTGGCGCCCCACCCGTCAGATCGGCGGTGAGATCACCTCCGGTGACCTCGAACGTCGCCGCATCGACACCGTCGACATCGGCCGTGACCGACCCGCCCGCCACTGAGAGGCTCAGCGCGCTCGCCGCCCCCGAGACCGTCGCACTCCCGCCCGAGACCGTCACGTCGACATCGCCGTAGTCTCCGCTGAGATCGATCGATCCCCCGGCGACCTCGACGTGGAGTCCCAGGTCCTGCCGCCCCAGCTCGCGCGGAAGAGTTAGCGTCGCCTGCGACCCCGAGCCCCAGTCCGCGAACGACCGACGCGGAGACGACACGTGCAGGGTGTCGCCCCGGCGTTCGAGCGTCCACGCCCCCACGCCTCCGCCGTCGAGTTCCGCCTCCGACACGTCGTCGTAGACGATGCGCAAGGCGCCGCCCGCGACGTCCACGTCGAGGTCGCGGATCCCCGCGACATCGTTCTGCTGGACCGGTGCGCCGAGCGACATCGCGCTGAGGTCCCGGACGGCCGTGAAGCCGGTGCTGAGGAGCGTGCCGACGATCACGCAACCGCCCACGACGATCGTGCCGATCGAGACCGCGAGGGCCCCCTTCGCGCGGCGCGACGGGGTGGGCTTCGGATCGACGGGAGTGTGGACGCTCATGAGGATGCTCCGGTGGTGTCATGGCCCAGGTGGACCAGGGCGGCGATGACGCGACGGTTCCCCGTCTCGTCCTGCTCGAGGCCGAGCTTGGTGAAGATCGCGGTGATGTACTTCTCGACGCTGGCGGGCGAGACGAACAGAGCCTGGGCGATCGCCTGGTTCGATCGCCCCTCGGCGATCAGGGCGAGCACGGCGCGCTCCCGCTCGGTGAGGGCCTGCAACCGGTCGTCGCGTCGACGCCGAGCCAGTAGCTGGCCGACGACCTCGGGATCGAGGACCGTGGCGCCCCCGGCGATGCGGGCGACCGCGTCGAGGAAGTCGCGGACGTCGGCGACCCGGTCCTTCAGGAGATAGCCGAGCGAGCCCTGGCCGTCGGCGATGAGGTCACTGGCGTACTCCTCCTCCACGTACTGGGAGAGGACGAGCACGGCGAGCCCGGGATGCCGCGACCGCAGGCCGATCGCCGCGCGGATGCCCTCGTCCGTCCACGTCGGCGGCAGCCGTACATCCAGCACGCACAGCTCGGGCGTGGTCTCGACGACCGCGGCCTCGAGACCCGACGCGTCGGGCAGGGCGGCGACGACCTCGTGGCCGTCGTCGGCGAGGAGGCGCACGAGCCCCTCGCGCAGCAGGACGGAGTCCTCGCAGATCAGGATGCGCACGGGACCGTCACCTCCACCGAGGTCGGCCCGCCCTGCGGGCTGTCGATACGGGCCGTTCCCCCGGCCGCGGTGACGCGGTTCACGATGCCGTCGAGGCCCCCGCCGGGCACCACGCGCGCACCGCCCAGGCCGTCGTCCTCGACGCGGGCCCACAGCGACCCGTCGTCACGGACGCGCACGTCCACCCGGCAGTTCGCGGCCCGCGAGTGCTTCGCGGCGTTGGTCAGCGCCTCCGCGATCGAGAAGTACACCGCGGCCTCGGCGGGACGACTGCAGCGACGCGGCAGACGCACATCGAGGGTCACCGGGATGTGGGAGCGGGACGCGAGCGCCGAGAGGGCGGCATCCAGTCCTCGATCCTCCAGGACGGACGCGTGGATGCCGCGCGCCAGCTGCCGCAGTTCGGTGATCGCCGACTTCGTCGAGGCGTGCGCCTCGGCCACGAGCGCCTTGGCGGCCTCGGGGTCGTCGTCGATCTTGGTCTGGGCCAGGCCCAACGTCATCCCGATGGAGACGAGTCTCGGCTGCACGCCGTCATGGAGATCCCGTTCGATGCGGGTGCGCTCGACCTCGGCGGCCCGGACGGCGCCGGCGCGGCGGGTGTCGGACGTGCGTGCCTGCTCCTCCAGCAGCGCCTCCCGCGACGGCACGAGGATCGCTCGGGCGAGCACGCCGTGCAACAGGCCCAGCCCGATGACGGCCCCCGTGGCGACGAGCGCGACGAGACCGCCGACGAGCGGGGCCCCCACGCCCTCGAGCCGGAACAGGCCGAACAGCGCGGCATGCGCCCAGCCGAAGAGCGGGCTGATCACCAGCGCGAGCCCCCACGCGACGGCTCCGACGAGCAGCAGCGTGACCAGTCCGAGCACCGTCGCCACGGTGAACGACGCGACCGCCCGCCACTGGCGGAGGTCGATCGCCTGCAGCCAGATCGTGTGCAGCACGCCGACGAACCCGGACTTGGGGCTCCGTCGCGGGCGCAACGCCGGCAGATCGAAGCCGTACAGACCGTCGAGGCGGGCCTGCTCGAACCAGGCCACCCCGAACAGCGCGTACACCAGTCCGGCGAGGAGGACCGCACCGATGAGGACCGCGAAGAGCAGCCCGACGCCCGCACCGAGCAGACCGAAGAGCCCGCCGAAGACCCCCGGACCGATGGCGCCGAGCGCGGCGAGCTGGGCGACGGCGCCGGCGACCTGGCCGGGCGACGAGATGCGCACCGACCTCCGCGGGACCGCGCCCGGGGGTGCGGGCAGCGTCGGTGGCGAAGGAGGAAGGACGGATGCCGTGGTCATGGGTTCCACGGTAGGACGCCGCTCCATCCGGGTCAGCCGGGGCACCCCCACTCCTCGTTCGGGTTATCCCGAAAGCCGGTCAGCCGGAGAGGTCCTCGGCGCGCAGCCACCCGCTGTCGAGGAACACGGACTGCACGGCAGCGCGTTCGACGACGGTCGCGGGCGGGGCGGTGCTCGGCGTGGGCTCCTCGCCGTCCGCCGCGGCGACGACGGCGTCGGCGATCGGTCCCGCCCCCGCGCGCGTGTCGACGAAGACGGTCGCGACGAGGATCCCGTCGCGCAGCGCTCGGACCGTGACCGCGTCACCGCCCGAGCCGACCACGACGAGCGGCGGGGCCGGCACCACCCCCGGATCCGGGGATGCCGACGGACTCGGCGACGGCGTGGCATCCGGATCGGGAGTGGTCAGGGCCGTCACGACGCCGCGGGTCACGGCGTCCCCCAGCGCGAGCACCGCGACGGGCGATCCGCCGTCGGTCGCCCCCGTCAGCGCGCGCACCCGCTCCTCGGCTCCGGCCTCGACCTCCCCCGGGATGTCGGCCACCGCCGCGGTCTCGAGGTCGGCACCGGCGACGACCCGCAGGGTACCGGCGGCGACCGCGGGGGCCAGCGCCTCCACGGCGGCGGCGTGGGCCGCGGCGACATCGGGATCGTCGGCGACGCCGGCGACGATGGCGACGGTCGCCGGGTCGTCGCCGGTCGTCGATGCGCGGTCGCGGGCGAGCGCGTCCTGCAGCGCCGCCGCCTGCGCGCGCCCGTCCGCCGCGGGGTCGGACACCGCGACGACCCCACCGCCCTCGCGGGAACGGCCCGCCGTGATCAACGCCGTCCCGGCGGCATCCGCCGCCTCCCGCGCCGCCTGGAGCGCGTCGATCGACAGCGGCACGAGGACGACCGCGTCCTCGCCCTTCGTCAGCATGTTCTGCACCTGCGACACCTGCGTCCGCTCGTCGTCGGCCGCGTACTGCAGATCGACGCGATATCCCCGCCCCCGCAGCTCGTCGCGGAGCGCCGCGCCCAGCCGCTCGACGGCGAGGTCGTCGGTCGTCGGCAGCGCGATGCCCACGACCCCCTCGCCGTCGTTCGTCCCGGACTCGATCCGCGTGGCCGAGGCGCAGCCCGCCAGGACGAGCGCGGCCACCGCGAGCACCGTGAGAGCACGACGGAGAGGACGGCGGGGGGTCACCCGTTCCATCCTGCCCCAGACACGACGGACGCCCCGCCGCACGAGGCGACGGGGCGTCCGAGGATCGGGTGTTTCACCCGCGGGTGCGGTTCTTGTTCCACACGTCGAAGGCCACGGCCAGCAGAAGCACGAGCCCCTTGATGAACTGCTGCACGTCGGTCGAGATGCCCATGAGCGACATGCCGTTGTTGAGCACACCCATGACCAGACCACCGGCGATCGCACCGACCACCCGGCCGACACCGCCCTGGACGGCCGCGCCACCGATGAACGAGGCGGCGATGGCATCCAGTTCGAACAGGTTTCCGGCACCCGGACCGGCGGAGTTCAGGCGACCCGTGAAGACGATGCCCGCGAGGGCCGCGAGCACGCCCATGTTCACAAAGAGCAGGAAGTCGACGCGGCGGGTGTTGATGCCCGACAGCTTCGCGGCCGTGCGGTTTCCGCCGATCGCGTAGATGTGGCGACCGAAGACGCTCCGGCTCATGACCGTGGAGTATCCGATGATGAGGATCGCCAGGACGACGAGCACGATGGGCGTGCCGCGCGAGCCGGGGGCGACACCCAGGAGGTAGGTCAGGTAGGCGATGAGCGCGCCGCCGCCGATGACCTTGACCAGGAACGCCGCCATCGGCTCGTTCTGCAGCTCCAGCGCCGCACGCTTGGCCCGCTGACGCACCTGCGAGAAGACGAACAGGACGAGGGTCAGCGCGCCCAGGGCGACCGTGATCCACTCCGCGGGCGACGTGGCCGCCGGGAACAGCTCAGGGAAGAGGTAGCCGCCGCCGAGCTGGCGGTACTCCGTGGGGAACGGCGTGATCTGCGTGTTGCCGAGCGTCATCTGGGTGAGACCGCGGAACAGCAGCATGCCCGCCAACGTCACGATGAACGCCGGGATCCCGACGTACGCCACCCAGAAGCCCTGCCACATGCCGACCACCGCGCCGAGCACGAGCGAGAGCAGGATGCCGAGCCACCAGGGCAGGCCCCACTGGACGATCAGGACGCCCGAGACCGCACCCACGAAGGCGGCGACCGAACCGACGGACAGGTCGATGTGCCCGGCGATGATGATCATCACCATGCCGATCGCGAGGATCAGGATGTAGCTGTTCTGGACGATGATGTTCGACACGTTGCCCGCGGTGAGCAGACGTCCACCGGTGAGGGCCTGGAACAGCAGCACGATCACGATCAGCGCGATGAAGATGCCGATCTCGCGCAGACGCGAGGTGAAGAACTGCACGATGCCGCCGGCTCCCCCGGCGCCGCCGCCGACGGGGCCCTTCGGCGTCGCCGGACCGGTCTCGGTCGCGGTGTTGTTAAGCGCTGACATGGTCGGCTTCCTTCTCCTTCGTCATGAGCACCATGAGGGCCTCGGGTGTGGCCTCTTCGATGGGCAGCTGGCCGGTGATGTGGCCTTCGCTGAGGGTGTAGATGCGGTCGCAGATGCCGAGCAGCTCGGGAAGCTCCGACGAGATCACGAGCACCCCCTTGCCCTGCGCCGCGAGGGAATTGATGATCGTGTAGATCTCGTACTTCGCACCGACGTCGATGCCGCGGGTCGGCTCATCGAGGATGAGCACCTCCGGATCGGAGTAGAGCCACTGCGACAGCACGACCTTCTGCTGGTTGCCGCCGGAGAGCTTCCCGACCACCACGTCGACCGTCGGGGCCTTGATGTTCATCGACTTGCGGTACCGGTTGGCCACGAGGTACTCCTCGTCGCCGTCGACCCAGCCGTTCTTGGCGAGCTTGCGCATGCCCGCGAGGGAGATGTTGCGCTTGATCGTGTCGATGAGGTTGAGGCCGGCACCCTTGCGATCCTCGGTGACGTAGGCGAGACCGCTGCGGATCGCCGCCGGCACCGTCGAGGTGTCGGCCTTCTGCCCGCGGATGTAGACGGTGCCCGAGATGCGTGAGCCGAAGCTCTTGCCGAACACGCTCATCGCCAACTCGGTGCGTCCGGCGCCCATGAGCCCGGCGATGCCGACGACCTCGCCCGCGCGAACCGTGAGGTTCGCGTCGTGGATGACGACGCGGTTGGCATCCGTCGGGTGATGAACGGTCCAGTCCTCGATGCGGAGGACCTCGTCGCCGATCTCGACGTCACGGTCGGGATAGCGGTTCTCGAGTTCGCGTCCCACCATGCCGCGGATGATGCGGTCCTCGCTCGTCCCGCCGGTGGCGACGTCGAGCGTCTCGATCGTGCGACCGTCGCGGATGATCGTGACCTCGTCGGCGATCGCACGGATCTCGTTGAGCTTGTGGCTGATGATGATGGACGTGATCCCCTGCCCCTTGAGGTGCCGGATCAGGTCGAGGAGGTGCTCGGAGTCGTCGTCGTTGAGGGCGGCGGTGGGCTCGTCGAGGATGAGGAGCTTCACGTCCTTCGACAGCGCCTTCGCGATCTCGACGAGCTGCTGCTTGCCGACGCCGATCTCGTTCACGGGCACGTCGGGGCTGTCCCCGAGGCCGACGCGGGCGAGCAGCTTGGCGGCTTCCTTGTTCGTGGCATCCCAGTCGATGAGGCCGCGATGGGTGATCTCGTTGCCGAGGAAGATGTTCTCGGCGATCGAGAGGTAGGGGCTGAGAGCCAGCTCCTGGTGGATGATGACGATGCCGGCCGCTTCGCTGTCGCGGATGTCCTTGAACTCCACGGTCTTGCCGTCGAAGACGATCTCGCCGCGGTAGTCGCCCGCGGGGTAGACACCGCTGAGCACCTTCATGAGGGTGGACTTCCCCGCGCCGTTCTCGCCGCAGATGGCGTGCACGGTTCCGCGCTCGACGGTCAGTGACACGTCCGCCAGGGCGATGACGCCGGGGAATTCCTTGGTGATCGAGCGCATCTCGAGGATGGTGCTCACGAGGTCCTCCTTGCAGGACCGGCTTGTGCGCCGGTGGGGATGTGGGAACAGGGGCCTCCGCCGCGACCGGTGCGCGGTCGCGGCGGAGGCGGGGCGGGAGGGCCGGAGCCCTCCCGCGGGGATCACTTCAGGTCGTCGGCGGTGTAGTAGCCGCTGTCGACGAGGACCTTCTCGTAGTTGTCCTTCGTGACGATCGTCGACTCGAGCAGGTACGAGGGAACGACCTTCTCGCCGTTGTCGTAGGTGTCGGTGTCGTTGACCTGGGGCTCGGTGCCCTTGCGGATGTCGTCGACCATGGTCACGGCCTGCTTGGCGAGCTCGCGCGTGTCCTTGAAGATCGTCGAGTACTGCTCGCCGGCGATGATCGACTTGATCGAGCCGACCTCGGCGTCCTGACCGGTGATGACCGGCAGGGCGTCGGCCGAGTAGCCGCCCGAGGTCAGGGCCGAGATGATGCCGATCGACAGACCGTCGTAGGGCGAGAGCACACCCTGCAGCTTGGTGCCGCCGATGACGGTGAGGATGTTCTCCATGCGCTTCTGCGCCGTCTCGGGCAGCCAGCGGAGGATGGCCGCCTGGCCGAACTCGGTCTGGCCGGAGGGGACGACGAGCGTGCCCTTGTCGAGGTACGGCTGCAGGGTGTCGATGGCACCCTTCCAGAAGAACGTGGCGTTGTTGTCGTCCGGGCTGCCGGCGAACAGCTCGATGTTGAAGGGGCCGGCGGCGCCGGTGTCCTTGCCCGACGCGTCGAGGACGCCGAGGCCGGTGAGCAGCGACGTGGCCTGCTGGACGCCGACCTTGTAGTTGTCGAAGGTCGTGTAGTAGTCGACGTTCTTCGTGCCGTTGATGAGGCGGTCGTACGCGATGACCGGGATCTTCGCGTCGGCGGCCTGCTGCAGCACGTCGGTGAGGGTGGTGCCGTCGATCGAGGCGATGATCAGGGCCTTGGCGCCCGAGGTGATCATGTTCTCGATCTGCGAGACCTGGGTGGGGATGTCGTCGTTGGCGTACTGCAGGTCGACCTGGTAGCCGAGCTCCTCGAGCTGCGACTTGACGTTGTTGCCGTCGGCGATCCACCGCTCCGACTGCTGCGTCGGCATCGCGACGCCGATGATGCCACCGGCCTCCGCGGCGTCGCCGCCGCCGCTGCCGGTGCGGTCGCCCGCGCAGCCCGCGAGACCGATGCCGAGCGCCAGAACGCCCGCTCCCGCGACCGCCTTGAGCATGCTGTGCTTCTTCACTCTGGTTCCCTTCGTTGGGTTGGATGTCACGGTCTCTCCGCACGGAGCCCACCGCTTCAGCGCGGACGGCACGCCGACACGCGTCCGACAGGGCGAAACGAGGCCGGTCGGCGGCGCGGGCTACGCGTCGTTCGAAACGTCTTCGTCTCGACGGAGTCGCTCCGCAGCGAGTCCCGTCGGCGTGGTGTGGCGGTGATGTGACCGTTCACATTGTGTGTGCGATGCTACCCCGCACATCGCTCCCGCTGTCAAGTGCCTGTGCGTTCGGCGACCAGCCGTTGCCAAACCGTGACGTCTCAGCGGCCGGGTGGCGCGGTCGACGAGCGCACGATCAGCCTCAGGTGATCGGGCTCGGGCATCGCCTGCCCGTCGTGCGAAACACCCAGATCAGTGAGCAGATCCCAGACCGCGCGCTGTCCTATGCCGGCGAAGTCCTGGCGCACGGTCGTCAGCGGGGGCCACAGGTGCGCCGCCTCCGGGACGTCGTCGAATCCGACGACCGACACGTCCTCCGGGACCGATCTGCCGATCGCTCGGACCGCGTGCATGAACCCCAGCGCCATGTGGTCGTTCCCGGCGAACACCGCCGTGGCATCCTCGGTCCTCAGCAGCTCGAGGCCCGCCTCGTAGCCGAACTGCGCCGTCCAGTCCCCCAGCACCGGCGGGCGCGGGGCGAGGTCCTGCGCGTCCATCTCGGCCAGGTAGCCCCGCATGCGATGGTCGGCCTCGATCCAGTCCCGGGGTCCGGCGATGTGCAGGATCCGGGTGTGCCCGAGCTCGACGAGATGCCGCACGGCTGCCCGAGCGCCGGAGATCTGGTCGTTGAAGGTCGCCGTCGGCGTGGACGGACCGGTGGACGACACGATGCGCACCGGCACCGGAAGCTGCATCTCGTCGAGGATCGGGACGACACGCGTCTGGGGTGCGACGGCGATGAGTCCCTCGATCGACTGCTGCATGAGGTGGTCGATCGAGGCGCGGACGTCGTCGGGCGCACTCGCGCCGAGGTTGGTGACGGTCAGACGGTAGCCCGCCCGACGCGCCGCGGACTCCACCGCCAGCACCATCGCGGAGGTGCCGTGGGTCGTGGCGCGCGGCCCCAGCACACCGATGAGGCGGGTCCGACTCGTCGCGAGCGCGCGCGCCGCCTGATTGGGCACGAACTTCAGTTCGGCGATCGCCTCGCGGACGCGCGCCGCCGTCTCCGGACGCAGTTGCGGGCTGTTGTTGATCACGCGCGAAACGGTCTGATACGAGACCCCGGCGAGCCGTGCCACGTCGCGGATGCTCGGCGCCCTGGCCGCGGCATCCGGGATGTCGGTCTCGCTCATCGATCTCGCTTCTTTGCGTCGCCGGCCGCGTCGTGACCGGTCACACGAGGATAGCCGACGCGAACGCGGGGTCGTGGTCTCGGGGTCCGTGCCGCGGGCCCTGCCGCGCTCCCCGCCGCGAGACTGCACCGGACCGACATGTCCACTGCAGCGTGCAGTGGGTTTGTCAGCCGCGTGCGGTCTCGCGGAATCGACGCCCGCGACGGACCCGCGCGCAGCACCGAGAACGCCGACTCAGGATGCCAGGAGGGCGCGGTAGAAGCCGATGCCCCGCAGCCACACCTCGACGCGGATCCGCTCGTCGGGCGCGTGCAGCGCGTCGCGCTCGGCCCGCGTCAGATGGAACGGGGTGAAGCGGTACACGTGCTCCGTGAGCCCGGTGTAGAAGCGGCTGTCGCTCGCGCCGAGCTGCAGGTAGGGCAGCGGGATCACCTCGTCGCCGAGCGTCTCGCGCACCGCCGCGGCGAGCCGCCGCCAGGCCGTCCCCTGCCACGGAGACACCGGAGACGGGTCGCTGCCGTGCCGCAGCTCGATGTCGATGCGCGGGTCGGCGACGGCGCGCCGCAGGTGGATCGCGGCATCCGAGATCGTCTCGCCCGTGAGCAGCCGCACGTTCACCGTCGCGCGCGCCGTTGTCGCGAGGACGTTGTCGCCCGCCGAGCCCTCGAGCCGCGTGACGACCGCGGTCGTGCGCACCAGCGCGTTGGTCTCGGGTCCGAGCAGTGCGAACGCCGCGGTCAGCACCGGCGCGGTCAGCGCCGTCCGGCGGAACACCGTGCGCACCGGTTCCGGCGCGTGGGCGGCCGCGCTCGCGAGCATCGCGCGCACCGGCGCGACGAGTCGGCGCGGGAACGGATGCCGACGCACCCGGTCGATCGCGCGCGCCAGGCGGGCCGTGGCGGGGAACGACGGCGGCGTTGACGCATGCCCGCCCGCCTCGCGGGCGATGAGCTCGAAGGTCGCGCTGCCGCGCTCGGCGACGCCGATCATCGCGGTCGGAGCGCCGACGCCCGGCAGCGCGCCCTCGACCACGGCACCACCCTCGTCGAGGACCAGGGCCGGACGGACGCCGCGCTCGGCGAGCAGAGCCGCGATCGCCTGTGCGCCCGTGCCGAGCGTCTCCTCGTCGTGCCCGAAGGCCATCCATACGTCGGCACGCGGCACCACCCCGTCGGCCAGCGCCTGCTCGACCGCCTCGAGGATCGCCACCAGCGCACCCTTGTCGTCGATCGCGCCCCGGGCGTAGAGGGTGGCATCCACCCCCTCCCCCTCGACGACGGCGGCGAACGGGTCGCGCGTCCAGGGCTGACCCTCGGTGTCGACGACGTCCTGGTGTGCCAGGAGCAGCAGCGGGTCGCGGCTCGACGCGCCCGCCCACCGGTACAGCAGCGCGTGGCCCGCCACGGTCTCGCGCTCCAGGTGCCGGTGGACCAGCGGGTAGAGGCGCTCGAGGGCGTCGTGGAACTCGTCGAACCGTGCGGTGTCGGTCTGCGCCGGATCGACGTGCGACACGGTCGGGATGGCCAACAGCTCGCGGAAGCGCTCGACGGGCGTCATGACGCGAGCCTACGCGGACGGCATCCGCCCCTCACGGTCGGCGCGGCGGCGGCCGTCGGTCGGCGGGCCGATACGGTGGTCCCATGACCGGACTGCACTGGGGCATCCTCGCCACCGGCGGCATCGCGCACGCCTTCACCTCCGACCTCCGCACCGCGGGTCTCGACGTCGCAGCCGTCGGTTCCCGATCGATCGAGAGTGCCCGCGCGTTCGCCGCGCAGTACGGCATCCCCCACGCGCACGGATCGTACGAAGACCTCGTCGCCGACCCCGACGTCGACATCGTCTACATCGCGACGCCGCACCCGGCTCACGTCGACAACGCGCTCCTCGCCCTCGATCACGGCAAGCACGTCCTGGTCGAGAAGCCCTTCACCCTCACCGAGGCGGAGGCCGGACGCATCCGCGATCGCGCCGCCGAGAAGGGTCTCCTCGCGATGGAGGCGATGTGGACGCGCTACCTGCCCCACATGGTCCGCATCCGTGAGATCCTCGGCGCCGGGACCCTCGGCGAAGTCCGCGTCGTCTCCGCCGACCACACGCAGAAGATCTCGACCGACCCGCAGCACCGCCTGAACGCCCTCGAGCTCGGCGGCGGCGCCCTGCTCGACCTCGGCATCTACCCGGTCTCGTTCGCGGTGGACGTGCTGGGCCTCCCCGAGCGCATCACCGCCCTCGCGAGGATCTCGGATGCCGGCAGCGACGCCGAGGTCGCCACGGTGTTCGTGCACCCCGGCGGCGCCGTCTCGACCACCGTGTCGTCGTCGCGCGGCGCGGGCGCGAACGTCGCGCAGATCGTCGGTACCGAGGCGCGGATCGAGATCGACGGCGTCTGGTACTCGCCCACCGCCTTCCGCGTCGTCGGCCCCGACGGCACGGTCATCGAGGAGTTCGACGGCGCCGTGGACGGGCGCGGTATGCAGTTCCAGGCGCTGGCCGCCGAACGTCTGGTCGCCGAGGGCGCGACCTCCAGCGACATCCTGCCGATCGACGAGACGGTGGCGATCATGGGCGTGCTCGACGAGGTCCGCCGCCAGATCGGCGTGGTCTACCCCGGCGGACTCTGAGCGGGCTCCCGGGCGGGCCGCCCGGGCCGGTCCGGGCGGGCCGGTCTGCGCCACCGGCGTACCGCCCCGCGGATCGCGGCCACGACACGCCGCCGGCCGGCCCCTCCACGCGGCGTGTCGCCGACGAACTCCGCGCGACGGCACGCCGGCGCCGCCCGCGGTGGCGGTGGCGCAGGCGAACTGCACAGGTCGGCGGGCTACCCGTGGGCACCCACCCCGGGAGAGACTGGAGGCATGCCGGATCCCCAGAACGCCCGTGTCGCCGTCTACCTCGACTTCGACAACATCGTCATGTCCTGGTACGACCGCGTCCACGGCCGCAACGCCTACTCGCGCGACCGGCAGAAGATCGCGGAGAACCCGATGGAGCCCGAGATCGCCGAGCGGTTGACGAAGGCGACGATCGACGTCGGGGCGATCATCGACTACGCCGCGTCGTTCGGCACGCTGGTGCTGACCCGGGCGTACGCCGACTGGTCGGCGCCCGTGAACGCCGAGTACCGCTCTCAGCTCGTGGCGCGGGCCGTCGACCTGGTGCAGCTGTTTCCCGCAGCGGCATACGCCAAGAACGGTGCGGACATCCGACTTGCCGTGGATGCCGTCGAAGACATGTTCCGACTCCCCGATCTGTCGCACGTCGTCATCGTCGCCGGAGACAGCGACTACGTCCCGCTCGCTCAGCGGTGCAAGCGGCTCGGTCGCTACGTCGTCGGCGTCGGGGTCGCGGGGTCGACGGCGAAGTCGCTCGCGTCGGCCTGCGACCGGTTCGACAACTACGACGCCCTGCCCGGCATCCCGAAGCTCGCCGACACCAAGAAGGATGCCGCCCCCTCGCGGCCCCGCGCGCGCAAGCGCTCTCAGGACCCCGCCGTCAACCTCCTCGAGCGCGCGATGCAGCTCGAGGGCGAACGCGCCGACGGCGAGTGGCTGCACGCGTCGGCGGTCAAAGACCTCATGAAGCGTCTCGACCCGTCGTTCAGCGAGAAGGCGCTCGGGTTCCGCAGCTTCTCCGATTTCCTCAAGGCCCAGACCGATCACGTCGAGGTCGACGAGGAATCGAACATCGTGCAGGTGCGCGCGGTCGCCCGCGCCGCGTAGGCGCACGGCCGCCCGTCGGGCGATTCGTGTCAGCGGCGCTGCGCGCCCGGCGCCACGTGCGCCAGGACGCTGGCCCACACCGATGACAGGGTGACGTGGCCGTTGAGCGTGTCGAGGTCTTCGGCGTCGATCACCTCCACGCGGGCCGACGGGATGCGTCGTGAGTACCACTCGGCGTCGTGGGTCCCCGCGGGTCCGGCACCGCCGACCACCACGAGCGTGTCGGCCACGACGTCGTCGAGCAGCGGCGTGTGGAGGTCGCGGCTCAGCGGATCGGTCGGACTCTCCACGCCCACGATCGCGAGCCGGTCGACCACCGGCCCCATCGCCGCGGCGAGATGCAGCGCGATCTGACCGGCCGAGCGTTCGCCCACGAGGCCCACGGTGGCCCCCGGGATCTCCCGCTCGAGCAGCCCGCGCAGGGCCTCGAGCGTGAGCCCGGCGGGCGTCTGCCCGCCGAACGCGGGCGGATCGTCGAGCTCGGGGGCGTCCAGCCCGACGGCCACGATCCGCACGTCGAACCCCGACGTCACGCGCACGTCGGGGTCGATCGTGGACACGTCACCGGTGCGCAGCACGACCACCGCACGCGGCGCGCCGGGTGTTCCGAAACTGCGGTACTCGAGTTCACCGTCCCACCACGGCACACGGCTCATCGGGTCACCTTTCCTCTCGTGTCGCGCCCGCGTCCGTGGGCCCGGCGTCGGCATCGACCCCGGCCCCGGGCAGGAGTCCGCGGAGCGTGTCGATCGTGTCGGCCTCCGCCGCCGGCTTGTCGGGCCGGTACGTCTTCACGCGGGCGAAGCGCAGGGCGACTCCCCCGGGGTACCGGGACGAGCGCTGCACGCCGTCGATCGCGATCTCCACGACCGTGTCGGGCGTCACCCGGATGCCGCCGGGCACCGCGCCGATCTCGCGGTCGGCGAAGTGCGCGGTCTGCCAGGCCAGCACCTCGTCGGTGAGTCCCTTGAACGTCTTGCCGACCATGACGAAGCCCCCGGGATCGCCGAAGGCACCGCGGGGGTCGAGGGCGCCGAGGTGGAGGTTCGAGAGCCACCCCGACCGGCGCCCCGACCCGCGCTCGACGCCGAGCACGACGAGGTCGAACGTGTGGACGGGCTTGACCTTCAGCCAGCTCTTGCCCCGCCGGCCCGCCGCGTAGGGCGCGTCGAGTCCCTTGACCATGACGCCTTCGTGGCCGGCGCGCAGCGCCGCGCGCGAGAATTCCTCGGCTTCGGCGGCGACGTCGGTGACGATCGACGGGATCCGCAGGTCGGGGGCGACGCGGGCGAGCACGGCCCGCCGTTCCGACAGCGGCTCGTCGATCAGGTCGCGACCGTCGACGTGCAGGAGATCGAAGAACCACGGCCGGAGCGCGATCTCGCGGGCGGTCTCGGCGCCGAAGCGCGCCATCGTGTCCTGGAACGGGCGCGGTGCGCCGTCGTCGTCGAGCGAGAGCGTCTCACCGTCGAGGATCACGTCGCTCACCGGCAGACCCCGCACGATCTCGACGATCTCGGGGACCCGGTGTGTGACGTCGGCCAGAGTGCGGGTGAACACCCGCACCTCGTCGCCGTGACGGTGCACCTGGACACGGGCGCCGTCGAGCTTGTACTCGACCGACGCGCGTCCCGCGACGCCGAGCGCCTCGCCCACCGACGTCGCGGTGGAGGCGAGCATCGGCTGGACGCCGCGCCCCACGACGAGCCCGACGGATGCCAGCTCCTCCGCCGATGCGGTGAGCGCCAGTGCCGCCGTTTCTCCGAGGTCGCCCGACAGCATCGCGGCGCGGCGCACGAGGGTGCCGTCGCGGTCGGCGGCGCGGGCGACCGCGTCGAGGAGGACGCCCTCGAGCGCCCCCGTGCGCAACTCCCCCGTCATCACCCGCACCAGCAGATCCCATTCGTCGGCCGTCGCCCGCCGCGCCAGGTCGTCGAGGAGCGCGGTGCGCACGGCGCCGGACCCGCTGCCGGAGATCTCGACGAGGCGCGAGAACGCCGCGTCGACGTCGCCGACGGTGAGCGTCGCGGCCTCGGAATGATCGCCGCCCCGCGCGGTGAGCGTCCGCCAACCGACACCGAGGCGGCCCTGACGGGGCGCGGCCGTCAGCAGCCCGATCGCCGGCACGATCTCGTCGGGCGCCAGCCGGCCGAGCAGGTCGGCGAGGGCGTCGACCTTGGCGAGGCGCGAGCGGGTGGCGGCCACGGTCGCCAGCGCGACCTGCAGTTCACCGAAGAGCATGTCGGCATCCTGGCATCCCCCTCCGACATCGCCGGTCGGCTTGCGCGCGGGGTTCCCAGGTGCCATCACCGATAAACGCGATCCACCACGAGACACGCCATCGCGCACCGTGTCTCGCCGCGGATCCCGTTTATCGCAGCCCATACGGCCGCGACCAGCCACGGACACGGCCCCGACGGCGCCTCCCCGCGGATCACACCCCGCACCGCCGTGCAACCCCCGTCGCGCCGACGGAGCGGTGGCGTGTGCTGGTGTCCTCCCCAGGAACGAGGTCCCATGAACGCTCCCGCCACCGCCGAACAGTCCGCCCGCACCGCCCGCGAGGCCTTCGGATGGGACGCGCTGTTGCCGGGCCAGGCCGAGGCGATCGACGCCGTGGTCGGCGGGCGCGACACCCTCGTCGTGTTCCCCACGGGCGCGGGCAAATCGGCGGTGTACCAGATCGCGGGGTGCGAGCTGGGCGGGGTGACCGTCGTGATCTCGCCGCTGCTGGCGCTGCAGCGCGATCAGATCGCCTCGATCGACGCCGCTCCCGAGGCGCCGGCCGCCGTCGCACTCAACTCGCGCACGGGAGCGAAAGCGCGTTCCGCGGCCTGGGGCGCGATCGAGAGCGGCGACCCCGTGTACGCCTTCCTTGCGCCCGAACAGCTGGCCAATCCGGAGGTCTTCGAGCGGCTGAAGAAGGCCGACATCCGCCTCGTGGTCGTCGACGAGGCGCACTGCGTGTCGGCGTGGGGCTTCGACTTCCGCCCCGAGTATGCGCGGATCGGCGACACCGTCGACGCACTCGGGCACCCTCCTGTGCTCGCGTTGACGGCCACGGCATCCGGTCCCGTACGTGACGACATCGTCGCGAGCCTCGGCATGCGCGATCCTCACCTCGAGGTCCGCGGCATGGACCGCCCCGAGATCCACATGTCGGTCCGCCGCCACGAGCACGACGCGGACAAGCGTCGCGCCGTCGTGGCGGATGTTCGGGATGCCGACGGCCCGACGCTGCTCTACGTGGCGACACGCAAAGCGACCGAGGCGTACGCCGCGGAACTCTCCGATCTCGGGCGCCGGGCCGCGCCGTACCACGGCGGAATGGCGCAGAAGCGCCGCGACGAGGTGCACACGGCCTGGAGCGCCGGGGAGATCGACGTCGTTGTCGCCACATCGGCCTTCGGGATGGGCGTCGACAAGGCGGACGTGCGGTGGGTCATCCACGCCGACGTCACGGAGTCGCTCGACTCGTACGCCCAGGAGATCGGCCGCGCCGCGCGCGACGGGCAGCCCGCGCGTGCGGTCCTGCACTACCGGGCGGAGGACTTCTCGTTGCGGTCGTTCTTCGCCGGCGGACACAGCCGCCGGGCGGACATCGCCGGTGTCTGGGACGCGCTCGGGCGCTGGGACGCACCGATGCGCGCGAAGGACCTCGCCGAGGAGAGCGGGCGCTCGGCCCGGGCGATCGGCCGCGTGCTGACGCAGCTCGTGGCGTGCGGGCTTGCGACAGCCGGGCCCGACGGCATCACGGCGGCGGCGAAGGCCTCCGCCGGCGAGGCGGTCGCCGCGGTGCGCGAACGGGACGAGGCTGAGGAACGCGTCCGCGCGTCCCGCATCGAGATCATGCGCGGCTACGCCGAGACCGTCCACTGCCGACGTCGCGCGCTCCTGGAGTACTTCGGCGTCGAGGCGCCCGAGCACTGCGGCACCTGCGACCGGTGCGACAGCGCGGACGCCCTTCCGCTCGCCGCCGCGGACGCCGAACCCGACGATCTCCGCGTGGACTCGATCGTCGACCACCACGAGTGGGGAACCGGAACCGTCATGGCCGTCGAGGCCGACCGTCTCACCGTGTTCTTCCCCGATCACGGGTACAAAGTGCTGGCCCGCGCCGCGTTCGATCGCGGCATCCTGCAGCTCGGCGACGCCGCGTAGCCCGGGGTCGCGGCGCGGGCCACAGCCACCGTTGAAGGCGCATTTCGCGCTTCGGGGCGCGCTAATCACGCCCCGAAGCGAGCATCACGCCCCGAACCTGGGACGCCGCGCCCCCTCACTCCCGCGTCGACCACCACGCCCAGGCGATGAGCGGCGCCTGCAGGAACAGCCGGACGAAGCGTGCACGGTCGGTGCTCAGCCCCGGGGCGGAGCGGCCGGTCCGCCACTGATGCACGTTGCCGGGGAAGACGGCAACGAAGAACGCCGCGACGGCGGCCCCGACGCGGCGTCGCTCGCGGGGCAGCGCGACCAGACCGACGCCGAGGAGCACCTCGGCGGCCCCGGATGCCACGACGATCGCGTCCTCGTCCGTGTGCAGCAGCCGCGTCGCCCAGTCCGGAACGACGATCCGGTACCCGCGGCGACCCCACGTGAGGTGGCTGATCCCCGCGGCGACGAGGAGCAGGGCCAGCGCCCCGCGCGCGACCGAACGGATGGAGGCACCTCGACGTCGTGGCATCCGGTCAGTCTGCCAGCCGGGGCGAGTGCCGGGGCCGCGTCAGAGCGGTCGCGGACCCGTGCGCCGCACGAAATCGACGTACGCCTCGACGGTGTCCTCCGCGACGATCGCGCGCAGCACGACCTCGTCGACTCCGGCGGTGTACGCCTCGAGCGCGGGGCCGAGGTCGGTGACGTCGCGGATGGTCGTGTCGGCGGCATCCACCCCCATCCGGGCGAAGTTCGCGGCGTAGTTCGGGAACGCGGCGTATCGCGCGGTCTCGGCGTCGAGCCTTGCGCGCGCGGCGTCGGCGATCGCCGTACGCACGTACACCGCGACATGGGTCGCGGGGACGGTCTCGCGCAGAGCCGCGGCCTGCGCGGCTGCCTCGGTCGGCGGGACCCAGTTCAGCAGCACGCCCTCGGCGCGCTCGACGGCGAGGCGCCGCATCCGCGGCCCGAGCGCTCCGACCAGCACCTGCGGAACCCCGGCGTCATGCAGAACGTCGATCGCGTCGCTCACCCGGGCGAGCGCGCCTTCCTTCGCGATGCCGGAGCCGATCCCCAGCGTGAGACGGTCCAGCGGAAGGGCGAGGGATGCCACCTCGGCGGCGATCTCCGCGGCCGGTCGACGGTCCACCGGTACGACGCCCGTCGCCAGGTGCAGCGTGCGCGTCACGCGGGCCGCGGCGGCGAGCGCCGCGAGGGCGTCCCCGTCGGGGGTGTCGTTGATCCAGAGGGTGTCGAATCCTGCAGCCTCCACGGCCGGCGCGATCCGCACGACCGCGTCGGGCCCGAGCGACCCGGCGAGGCCGATCGAGACGACACCGCGACTCACGACACGCCTCCGGCGGCGGGCACCTCGGCGGCGACCTGTCCGACCGCCGAGAAGAACACGTGCAGGTCGACGTCGTCGGTCGGCAGCAGTACGACGTCGTCGACACCCGCGGCCTGGAAACGGGCGACCCCCTCGGCGACCTCGCCGACGGTCCCCGCGAGCGCCCGGTCGGCGGCATCCGGTCGGTCTTCGAGCACCGCGCCGACCCGCTCCGTCGCGCCGGATCCGAAGGCGGTGAGGACGTACGCGACGATGTCGGGGCTCCCCCCGCGTCCGGCCTCGGCCCATCCGGCGCGGACGAGGCGCACGGCCTCGGCGACCTCGTCGACGGTGTGCCGGCTGTCGAGGATGACGCCGTCGGCGACCGCGCCCGCCAATCGGAGCGTCTTGGGTCCTTCGGCCGCGGCGTACACGCGCGGTGCGACGACGGGCGGCCAGTCCAGCGACACGTCGCGCAGCTTCACGTAGCGGCCCTCGGCGCTGACGGTGTCGCCGGCGAGAAGACCGCGCAGGGCGGGGAGCTGCTCCTGCATGAGCGTCAGCGGCGACGCGGCCTTGGCGCCGATCTGTCGCATCCAGTCCTGCACCCCGTGGCCGAAGCCGGGCAGGAGGCGCCCCGGGAACATGCGCTCGATGGTGGCGACCTCCATCGCCGAGGCTGCCACGTTGCGGAGCGGGAACGGGGCGATGCCGACGCCCACGCGGAGGTGATCGGTGGCCGCGAGCGCGGCCGCGGCCGCGGCCCAGGCCGACGACCGGAAGCAGTCCTCCCACAGCCACAGTTCGGGGACGCCCTCGCCCTCGGCGACCCGCGCGGCCTCGCGCAGTTCCTCGGGCGGGTGCGGGTAGGGGCTGAAGATCGTGCCGATGCGACTCATGCCCCTACTCTGCCGTGCCCCTCCGACATCGCGGCAGGGGGTCATGGCATCCGATCTCTCTGCTGTCCGTCCTGCGGAGTCCGGCTGGGACACGCCGTCTCGGCGCTCGCCCGCCCGGCGTGTCGCCACGGTTCTCCGCACGACGGCACGGCGCCGGCTCCGGACACGGCGAGGCCCCCGGAACCAGAGAGTTCCGGGGGCCTGTCGAGACTTACGCGGCGAGCGCCACCACGGCGGCGCGGACGACGAAGCCGGAGTCCGTGGCATCCACGATCACCGCTCCCCCGTCGACCAGCTCACCGGCGACGAAGAGGTCGGCGATGCGGTCGTCGATCTCGCGCTGGATGACGCGGCGCAGCGGGCGCGCACCGTACTCGGGCTCGTAGCCGACCTCGGCGAGGCGGTCCACCGCGGCATCCGTCACCTCCAGGGACACCTCGCGCGACGCGAGCCGCTTCGAGGTGCGGTCCAGCAGCAGGCGGACGATGTCGCGCAGCTGCTCCTTCTCGAGCTTGCGGAACATCACGATGTCGTCGATGCGGTTGAGGAACTCGGGCCGCATGGCCTCGCGCAGCTTCCCCATCACACGGTCGCGCAGGTCGGCGTCGTCGAACTCGCGTCCGGTCGTGGTGAACCCGATGGCGCCGGAACGGGATGCCAGGTACTCGCTGCCGAGGTTCGAGGTCATCACGATCACGGCGTTGCGGAAGTCGACCGTGCGCCCCTGGCCGTCGGTCAGGCGTCCGTCGTCGAGCACCTGCAGCAGCAGGGTGAACACGTCGGGGTGGGCCTTCTCGATCTCGTCGAACAGCACGACGGAGTACGGGTTGCGGCGCACGCGCTCGGTGAGCTGCCCGGCCTCGTCGTAGCCGACGTATCCCGGAGGGGCGCCGATGAGCCGCGACACGGTGTGACGTTCGCCGAACTCGCTCATGTCGAAGCGGATCACGGCGGAGTCGTCGTCGAACAGCGACCCGGCCAACGCCTTCGCCAACTCGGTCTTGCCGACGCCGGTGGGGCCGAGGAACAGGAACGACCCGACGGGACGGTTCTCGTCGCCCATACCGGTGCGGTTGCGCCGCACGGCCTTGGCGACCGCGGTGACGGCGGCGTCCTGTCCGATCACTCGCGCGTGCAGTTCGGTCTCGAGCTCGGCGAGACGTCCGCGCTCACCGGCGGTCAGACGCGACACCGGGATGCCGGTGGAGCGGCTGATCACCGCGGCGATCTCGGGCTCGTCGACCACCGCGTCGGGGCGCGGGGAGGACGTGGCGGTCTCGAGGCGCTCCTGCACGGCGGCGATCTCGTCGCGGATGCGCGAGGCCTCTTCGTAGTGCTCGGCCGAGACGGCGGCGTTCTTGTCGGCTTCGAGCGTCGCCAGACGCTCCACCAGCGCTGTCGTGTCGACAGAGACGCCGAGACGCAGGCGCAGACGCGCCCCCGCCTGGTCGATGAGGTCGATCGCCTTGTCGGGCAGCACCCGGTCGGGCAGGTACCGGTCGCCGAGCTCCACGGCGGCGCGCAGCGCGTCGTCGGTGTACGTCACGGCGTGGTGCTCCTCGTACGCCGCACGCAGGCCGCGCAGGATCTCGATCGCGTCCGTGAGGGACGGCTCGCCGACGCGCACGGGCTGCAGACGCCGCTCGAGGGCGGGATCCTTCTCGATCGTGCGGTACTCCTTGAGCGTCGTGGCACCGATGAGGTGCAGTTCACCGCGCGCGAGGCGCGGCTTCAGGATGTTCCCGGCATCCATCGCGCCCTCGCCACCGGCGCCGGCGCCCACGATGGTGTGGACCTCGTCGATGAAGACGACGAGCTTGCCGGACTGGGCGGCGATCTCGTCCATCGTCTGGGTGAGGCGCTCCTCGAAGTCGCCGCGGTAGCGGGCTCCCGAGAGCATGGCGGCGAGGTCGATCGAGACGACACGCGTCTCGCGCAGCTGCTCGGGCACGTCGCCCGCGACGATCGCACGCGCGAGACCCTCGACGACGGCGGTCTTGCCGACGCCGGCCTCACCGATGAGCACGGGGTTGTTCTTCGTGCGGCGGCTCAGGATCTCGATCGTCTGCTCGATCTCGTCGGCGCGACCGATCACCGGGTCGAGACGCCCCTCCGCGGCGAGCGCGGTGAGGTCGGTGCCGAAACGGTCGAGGTTCGGGGTCGTGGATGCCGTCTCCTCGGGCGCCGTGGCCTGCTCGCCGCCGACCACCGTCTCGCGGACGCCCTGCGTCAGGGCCTCGGCGGTGACACCGGCCTGGGCGAGGATCTGTCCGGCGGGGGCGTCCTGCGCGAGGACGAGGGCGAAGAACAGGTGGTCGGGGTCGACGTAGGTGGACCCGGCGGCGCGGGCGACCTGGAAGGCGTGGAACAGCGCGCGCTGGACCGAGCCCGCCACGACGGCACCATCGACGTCGGCGGAGGGACCGGCGGCCGGCAGGCGGCTCTCGGCGGCGCGGGCGATCGCGGCCGGGTCGGCGCCGAGCCGCGCGACGGCGTCGCGCGCGGGGGCCTGCCCGACGAGCACGTGCAGGACGTGCAGCGCGTCGAGCTCGCGCTGCCCACGGCCGAGCGCGTAGCGTCCGGCCTCCTGGAGGGCCTCCTGCGTGCGGGCGCTCAGGAACCGGCTGAGGTCGATGGAGCGCTCGGCACGGGCGCGCTCACCGGCGAGGTAGCGCGCGAGGAACTCGTCGAACGACTGAGCGCCGTTGTCCCCGGCGCCGGGGGTGACATCTTCGGGCAATTCCGTCTCCTGTGATACGTGAGTGGAGTCGACTCAAGTTTGTGACTTGAGTGGCTGCGTATCAAGTTCAACGGAGGGGCTCCGAGGATATTCCCGGCTCACGCCTCCTTCGCCAGAAGCCGCGGGTCGGGCTCGTTCCACAGCTCCACGGTCTGCAGGAACCAGAACACGGCGAACAGCACGAGCGCGAGCGACTCCCCGAGGAACACCCACGGCATCGGCCGGGTGACATCCCCTCCCCCGGCAGCCACGACGAGCGTCGCCGCGAGCCCCGCGAGACAGACCAGGATGCCGACCGCCACCGCCGCGTACGCGGGCCGGAAGCGCCGCGGTGCACGCTGCGGACGCCATGCCCCGATCGCCGCCACCGCCCCGATCAAGACGAAGAAGCCCACCGCGGCGACGTTGTGCGCGAACGAGAGGAACGCGACGGGGGCGGCGAGCCCCCACGCACCGAAGCCCCCGACCATGACGACGACGGCGGTCGCCGTCACGACCACACCCCGCGACACCGTGCCCTGCACGACCGACAGCACCACGCCCGCGACCGCCCCGACGAGGACGACGGATGCCACGGCGACACCGTTGTTGACCACGACGGCGACGACTCCCGGCGGAACGCAGCGCGCGGACGCACCGCACGCCCCGCTCTCGACCGTCGTCGGAACCACCGCGATCACGAGCGCGAGCACCGCGGCGACGTCGAGCAGCCCCTGCTCGACGCTCCGCCCCGACAGCGCGGCGAACGCCGCCGCGACCACGCACAGGCCGGCGACGAACATCGGCCCGGCCGGCGTGTAGTACGCCGCGCTCAGCGACGGCAACGGCCCGCCGGTGATCTCCTCCACCGCGACGGCGACGGCCAGCAGCAGCGTCGCGGCGAGGATCGTCAGGCGCACGTACCGGTAGGTGCGCTGCGTCGACGTCGTGCGGATGCGCATAGCGGCATCCTGTCAGCCACCCCCGACGTCGCGGGCGCGCCGCTCTGCGAGAATGCCCGGATGCGTGAGTTCCTCCAGGGCGCGGCGATGCTCCTCCGCGGCCTCGGCCAGTGGCGTCGCTCACCCGGCGCCATGGCGCTCGGCCTCATCCCCGGCTTCCTCGTCGGTCTGGCCTTCGGCGCCGCCCTGGTCGGCTGGGCGGTTCTCCTGGGCGAGGTCGTCGACGACTGGACCCCCTTCGCGAACACGTGGGACCCCCTGTGGGCCACGGTCCTGCGCACCGCGATCGTCGTCGCCTCCTTCGGCGCCGCCGCGTTCCTCGCGATCGTGTCGTTCACCGCCGTCACCCTCGCCGTCGGCGAACCGTTCTACGACCGCATCTGGCGGGCCACCGAGCTCTCCGCCACAGGCAGGATCCCCGAGGCCGATTACGGTTTCTGGCGCGCCGTCGGAGACGCGGTGCGCCTGATCGTGCGGGGCGTGTTCGCCGCCCTCGCCGCCTGGCTCGTCGGCCTCATCCCCTTCGTCGGCGGACCGCTCGGCTTCGTGGTCGGCGTGCTCCTCACCGGCTGGCTCCTCGCCGACGAGCTGACCTCCCGCGCCCTCTCCGCGCGCGGGCTGGACCGCCGCGCGCGTCGGGCCGTGCTCCGTGAGAACCGCGCCCGCGCCCTCGGCTTCGGGGTCGCGACGCAGCTGTGCTTCCTCATCCCGCTCGGCGCGGTCGCCGTGATGCCTGCGGCGGTGGCCGGAAGCACCCTGTGGACGCACGCGGCGCTCCGCGAGACGCCCGCCGGGGCGCACCGGACGCCCGACGCGGCACGATAGCCTGGAGCGACCGAAGGGATCCCCTATGTTCATCGTCTCGCTCATCCTGTTCGTCGGCGGCATGCTGCTGTTCGGTCTGTCGTTCTCGACCGCCGTGCCCGCGCTGCTCTTCGCCCTCGGCATCCTGCTGGTCGCTGCTTCGCTGGCGCTGCCCTTCCACTTCGGCACCCGGTAATCGCCGACCGCCGTTCCCCGGTGCCTTTCTCTCTCGACGATCTGCGCCGCTGGCCCGACCTCGAGGGTCCGGACCTCGTCGCGGTGGATGCCGCCGACCGACTGATCCTCGACGAATCCGAGGCTGCCCGGGTAGACGCCCCCGAGGGCGGCCTCGTCGTCATCGATGACGCGTACGGAGCCCTCACGCTCGCTGCCGCCGCGGACGGCGCGCGGGGCATCCGCGTTCACCAGGACGCCCTCACCGGAGAACGGGCGCTGTCCGCCAACGCCGATCGGGCCGGACTCGACGCGACGTTCACCCACCACCCGCTGGACGCCGGGCTCCTCCGTGACGCGCGGGTCGTCCTGCTCCGACTCCCCCGCGCCCTGCGCGCGCTCCACGACATCGCGGGACTCATCGCCGCGCACACCCACCCCGACGTCGTGGTGTTCGCCGGTGGCCGACTGAAATACATGACGCCCACGATGAACGACGTGCTCGGCGAGCACTTCACGCGCGTCGACGTCACGCACGCGCGGCAGAAGTCGCGCGTCCTGGTCGCTCGCGGCCCGCACGACGGCGCCGACCCGCGGCCCGAAGCGGCGACCGTCGACGGGCTCGAGGTGCGCGCGTTCGGCGGGGCGTTCGCCGGGGCGTCGATCGACATCGGCACGCGTCTGCTGCTCGCCCACCTCCCCGACCCCGTCGACGGCGCGATCGACTTCGCCTGCGGCACCGGAGTCGTGGCCGCGGCGTGGGCGCTGCGGCATCCCTCCGTCCACGTGGTCGCGACGGACCAGTCCGCCGTCGCGGTGGCCTCGGCCCGCGCGACGGCCGCGGCCAACGGTGTCGCCGACCGGATCGAGGTCGTGCGCGACGATCTGCTCGCCTCGCGGCCGGATGCCAGCGCGTCCCTCATCGCCCTGAATCCGCCGTTCCACACGGGCGGGGCGATCACCGAAAGCATCGCTCCGCGCATGTTCGCCGACGCGGCACGGGTTCTGCACCCCGGCGGTGAGTTGTGGACCGTGTGGAACTCCGCGCTGCACTACCGTCCCGCGCTCGAGCGGATCGTCGGCCCGACGCGTCAGGTCGCCCGCGACCGCAAATTCACGGTCACCGTCTCGACGCGGCGCTGATGCTCAGCCCTTGCCGCCCGGCGGGCCGACCACGAGCAGCACGACGAAGATCAGCGCCACCGCCGCGAGGATCAGGATGCCGAGAACCCACGGCCGACGCAGGAAGAAGCGCAGCAGTCGGTCGAGCGGGCGGTGATCGCGCGGGTCATCGCCGGCCTCGAGTCGCCAGGCGCCGCGCAGCCGGCCCGTGCGGTGCAGCCACACCTCGGTCGGAACCGTGGCGTACGGGATCACGGCGCTGACGATCGCGACGGCGGCGGGCCCGAGCCCCCAGCGCTGATTCAGCGCGACGAGCACCGCGGTCGCACCGTACGCGAGGAAGACGAACCCGTGGATGCCACCCCCGATCGTCACCGCGATCGACAGGTCGGCGGTCGCGCGCAGGATCAGCCCCGCGATCAGCAGGGTCCACGAGATCGCCTCGGCGATCGCGAGCGTACGAAACAGGGTCAGGGGCGTGCGGAACACGTCTCTCCTCGTTCGGGTCGGGACTTCCCACCCTACGGAAGCGCGATCGCGGTCACCCGCCGCACTGTTCGACGTCGAGGCAGCCCGGTGTCGTCCGTCGTCCCTGCGTACCGTCCTGCGGAGTCGGTGACGACACCCCGGCCCGCGGCAGCGCCGCGACGGCGTGTCACCGGACGACTCCGCGCGACGGGACACCTCCTCGGCGCCGCACCCGGCGAACCCTGCCGCGGAGTTCCGCGGCGACACACCGGTCCACCCCCGTCACTCTCGGCGTGTCCCCCCGGGAGTCCGCACGACGGTACAGGCGGAGCAGCCCGCGGACGCCGCGTAGGCTGGTCCGGTGGCGGAATCCCGGGGGCGCGTGTGGACCGGGGTCATCCGCATCGGCCCGCACGGCGGCGCCCATCGGGTCGCGGCTCGGGCCGCGCTCAGCGTCGGTGTGCCTCTCCTGGTCCTGCTGCTGATCGGGCGCCTCGACCTGAGCGTCTACGCGTCGTTCGGCGCTTTCGCCGCGCTGTACGGCCGACTCGATCCGCCCCGCACGCGTGTCCGGATGCAGACGACGGCCGGCGGCATCCTGGTCCTGTCGATGCTGCTCGGCACGCTGCTGTCGGCGCTGTCGGCTCCGCCGGTGGTGAGCGTGGTCGTCGTGGCTGTGATGGCCGCGGCGGTGACCTTGTTCGCGTACCGGGCGCAGTGGCATCCCCCCGGCGCGTTGTTCACGGTGTTCGCGGCGGGGGCGTGCGCGAGTTTCCCCGCGACGGCGGCGACGTTCGGGCTCGTGCTGCTGGTCGGTGTCAGCAGCGTGCTGTGGAGCCTGCTGGTGACGACCGCGCTCGTCCTCTCGCGACGCGGGTCGTGGCGCCGCCCGTCCCGGCAGGCGCCACCGATCGGTCCGGTCGCGTGGGAGATGACGGCGACCGTCGGGGTCGCCGCGCTCCTGGCCGGTGTCGCGGGCACGCTGCTCATCGGGACGCACTGGTACTGGGCGATGGTCGGCGCGGTGGCCGCGGTCGGCGGCGCGCACGTGACCGCGCGGCTCATCCGCGGGACTCAGCGACTCGTCGGCACCCTCGTGGGTGTCCTGATCGCCGCGGGACTGCTCGCCCTGCACCTTCCCCCGTGGGCGATCCTGGTCGTGGCCGTCCTGATGCAGGTGGGGGCCGAGCTGTTCGTGGGCCGCAACTACGGCATCGCGATGGTGTTCATCACGCCTCTCGCGCTCCTGATGATCTCGCTCGCCTCCCCCGCCACGCCCGGAATGCTGCTGCGCGACCGCGTGCTCGAGACGGTCATCGGTGTGGCCGTCGGCACGGTCGTCGCGATCGTTTCCGCGGCGCTGCGGCGCCGCTCGTCCGCCTGAACCCGAAGGAGACCCCGGATGCCGGGACCCACCCCCGTCGCCCTGACCGTCGTCGGCGCGATCAACGTCGACCTCACCGCTCGCGTGGAGCGCGCACCCGGCCCCGGCGAGACCGTCGCCGACGGGGTGCTGCAGCGCGGCCCCGGCGGCAAGGGCGCGAACCAGGCCGTCGCGGCCGCGCGCCTCGGCGCCCGAGTGCGGATGGTCGGTGCCGTGGGCGACGACCTCGACGGACGCGGTGTCCGCGAGCAGCTGGCATCGGTCGGTGTCGACGCGACGACCGTCCAGACCTCCGCGGCGGCCACCGGCACCGCCCTGATCGTCGTGGATGCCACGGGCGAGAACTCGATCGTCGTGTGCGCCGGGGCGAACGCCGCGATCGACGCCGGCGCGCTGGGGATCGAGCCGGGTGCCGCGGTGCTCGCGCAGTTGGAGGTCTCGGATGCCGTGATCTCCGCCGCCGCGGAGACCGCCGGGTTCTTCGCCCTCAACGCCGCCCCCGCGCGCCCGCTCCCCGCCGGGGTGCTCGAGCGCGCCGACCTCGTCATCGTGAACGAGACGGAGCACGCCCAGCTCCCCGAGGTGCACGACGCTCCCCTGCTGTGCGTGACGCTGGGAGCCGAGGGGGCGCGGCTGTACCGGCACGGTGAGCCCGTCGCCTCGGCACCCGGCGTCGCGACGACCGTCCGCAACACCGTCGGCGCGGGCGACGCGTTCTGCGCGGCGCTGGTCGTGGGTCTGCTGCGCGGCGACCTGCACGAGGTGGCTCTTGCGCGCGCGTGCGCCGTCGGCGCCGCCGCCGTCGCGGATGACGCGTCGCAACCCGCCCTGCAGGCACTCGACACGTACGGGGTGTCCGCGTGAGCCGGCGCCCGATCCTCGTCGACTGCGACACCGGCATCGACGATGCCCTCGCCCTCGCGTATCTGCTGGCCGAGCCCGCGGTGGAGATCGTGGGCGTCACGACGTTCTCGGGGAACACGGATGCCGCCCGCGGCGCCGCCAACACCCTGACGCTGTTCGAGCTCGCAGATGTCCACGACATCCCGGTCGCCGTGGGCGCGCACCACTTCCGCGGACGCGACTACGCGGGCGGCGCGCCGCACGTCCACGGCGACGACGGCGTCGGCGGCATCGCGTGGGCCGCGGCCGGCCGCTCCCCCGATACCCGCGCCGCCGTCGAGCTCATCGATCACCTCGCGGCACGGCATCCGGATCTCACCGTCCTGGCCCTGGGGCCTCTGACCAACCTCGCCGCGTACGCCGAGACGCCCGGCGTCGCCGCGTTCGAGCGGCTCGTCGTCATGGGCGGCGCGTTCGGCCACTCGGGCAACGTGACCGCGTGGGCGGAGGCGAACATCCACAACGACCCCGAATCGGCCGCGGTCGTCTTCGCGCAGGACTGGGACACCACCCTCGTCCCCCTCGACGTCACGATGACGCAGACCCTGGATGCCACCGACCTCGTGCGCCTCGAAGCGATCCCGGGCGCCGTCCCGCAGGCGCTGGCCGCGATGCTGCCGGCGTACCTCGACTTCTACGAAGGCCGCGTCTTCCCCGACCGCCGCTGCGCTCTGCACGACCCGCTGGCCGCGATGGTCGCGGCGGGCGTGCTGCGCGGCGTGAGCGTCGCGTCGGGTCAGGTGGAGGTGCGGCTCACCGGTGGGGAGCGGGGGCGCACCGTGTCGTCGCGCGGCTCGTCGACGCAGCGGTGGGTGCGCGGCATGGAGGGCTCCGCCGTCGAGGTGCTGATCGGGCGGCTCGAGGGGCGGGTGTGGCCGGGCTGAGCTGACCGTTGCATGCCGTTACTTCGAGCGTCATGATGTCCTCGTTCACAGGAACTCCAACGGGGGAGGAACCATGGCAGGCAAGTACGAGCTCTACAGCGACAAGGCGGGGAAGTTCCGCTTCCGCCTCAAGGCCGCGAACGGACAGGTCATCGCCGTGAGCGAGGCCTACGAGTCGAAAGCGTCGGCACACAACGGCATCGCGTCGGTGAAAGCGAACGCCGATTCGGAGACGGTCGATCTGACCTGAACATGTGCATGACGAAGGGGCCCCACGCGATCACTCGCGCGGGGCCCCTCGTCACAACCGGATCAGAAGTCCCAGTCGTCGTCTTCCGTCGCCTCGGCCTTGCCGATGACGTACGACGAACCCGAGCCGCTGAAGAAGTCGTGGTTCTCGTCGGCGTTCGGCGACAGGGCCGACAGGATCGCCGGGTTCACGTTCGTCACCGACGCCGGGAACATCGCCTCGTAGCCGAGGTTCATCAGCGCCTTGTTGGCGTTGTAGTGGAGGAACTTCTTCACGTCCTCGCTGAGGCCCACCGAGTCGTACAGGCTCTGGGTGTAGTGCACCTCGTTGTCGTACAGCTCGTACAGCAGCGAGAACGTGTAGTCCTTGATCTCATCGCGGCGGGCCTGGTCGACCTGCTCCAGACCGCGCTGGAACTTGTATCCGATGTAGTACCCGTGCACGGCCTCGTCGCGGATGATGAGGCGGATCAGGTCGGCCGTGTTGGTGAGCTTGGCGCGGCTCGACCAGTGCATCGGCAGGTAGAAGCCCGAGTAGAACAGGAACGACTCCAGCAGCGTGGAGGCGACCTTGCGCTTGAGCGGGTCGTCGCCACGGTAGTAGTCCATGACGATGTGCGCCTTCTTCTGAAGGAACTCATTCTCGGTCGACCAGCGGAACGCCTCGTCGATCTCTTTCGTCGAGCACAGCGTCGAGAAGATCGACGAGTAGCTCTTCGCGTGCACCGACTCCATGAACGCGATGTTGGTGTACACCGCCTCCTCGTGGGGCGTGATCGCGTCGGGGATGAGCGAGACCGCACCGACCGTGCCCTGGATCGTGTCGAGCAGGGTCAGGCCCGTGAACACGCGCATCGTCAGCGTCTGCTCGTCGGGGGTCAGCGTGTTCCACGACTGGATGTCGTTCGACAGCGGCACCTTTTCGGGCAGCCAGAAGTTGTTGACGAGACGGTTCCAGACCTCGAGGTCCTTGTCGTCCTGGATGCGGTTCCAGTTGATCGCCTGAACGTGGTTCAGCAACTGCAGCTTCTCAGCCATGGTGTCCTCAATAAGAAATCGTGATCAGCGGATCAGAGCATGCACGAGACGCACTCGGTCATGTCGGTGCCCTCGAGCGCCAGCTGACGGAGGCGGATGTAGTAGATCGTCTTGATGCCCTTCTTCCACGCGTAGATCTGGGCCTTGTTGATGTCGCGGGTGGTGACGGTGTCCTTGAAGAACAGCGTCAGCGACAGGCCCTGGTCCACGTGCTGCGTGGCGGCGGCGTACGTGTCGATGACCTTCTCGTAGCCGATCTCGTAGGCGTCCTGGTAGTACTCCAGGTTCTCGTTCGTCATGAACGGCGCCGGGTAGTACACGCGACCGAGCTTGCCCTCCTTGCGGATCTCGATCTTCGACGCGATCGGGTGGATCGAGCTCGTCGAGTTGTTGATGTACGAGATCGAGCCGGTCGGCGGCACGGCCTGCAGGTTCTGGTTGTAGATGCCGTACTGCTGGACGGATGCCTTCAGCTCGCGCCAGTCGTCCTGCGTCGGGATCTGCACGCCGGCGAAGAGCTCCTTGGTCTTGACCGTCTGCGGCTCCCAGACCTGATCGGTGTACTTGTCGAAGAACTCGCCCGACGCGTAGGTGGAGTTCTCGAAGCCGTCGAAGGCCGTGCCGCGCTCGATCGCGAGACGGTTCGAGGCCCGCAGCGCGTGGAACAGCACCGTGTAGAAGTAGATGTTCGTGAAGTCGATGCCCTCTTCGGAGCCGTAGTGGACGTGCTCGCGAGCGAGGTAACCGTGCAGGTTCATCTGCCCGAGGCCGATCGCGTGCGAGCGGTCGTTGCCGTCTTCGATCGAGCGCACCGAGGCGATGTGGCTCTGCACGCTGACGGCGGTGAGGGCGCGGATGGCCGTCTCGACCGTGAGGCCCAGGTCGCCGCCGTCCATCGCCAGGGCGATGTTCATCGAGCCGAGGTTGCAGCTGATGTCCTTGCCGATGGTGTCGTACGACAGGTCTTCGTTGTAGGTCGTGGGGGTGTTGACCTGCAGGATCTCCGAGCACAGGTTCGACATGTTGATGCGTCCGGCGATCGGGTTGGCCTTGTTCACCGTGTCCTCGAACATGATGTACGGGTAGCCAGACTCGAACTGGATCTCGGCGAGGGTCTGGAAGAACTCGCGCGCGTTGATCTTCGTCTTCTTGATGCGCGGGTCGTCGACCATCTCGCGGTACTTCTCGGTGACCGAGATGTCGCCGAACGGCTTGCCGTAGACCTTCTCGACGTCGTACGGCGAGAAGAGGTACATGTCCTCGCCGTTCTTGGCCAGCTCGAACGTGACGTCGGGGATGACGACACCCAGCGACAGCGTCTTGATGCGGATCTTCTCGTCGGCGTTCTCGCGCTTCGTGTCGAGGAACCGCAGGATGTCGGGGTGGTGCGCGTTGAGGTACACCGCACCGGCGCCCTGACGCGCGCCGAGCTGGTTGGCGTAACTGAAGCTGTCTTCCAGGAGCTTCATCACGGGGATGATGCCGGAGGACTGGTTCTCGATCTGCTTGATCGGCGCGCCCGCCTCACGGATGTTCGACAGCAGCAGGGCGACGCCACCGCCGCGCTTGGACAGCTGGAGGGCGGAGTTGATGCCGCGGGCGATCGACTCCATGTTGTCTTCGATGCGCAGCAGGAAGCAGGAGACGAGCTCGCCGCGCTGCGCCTTGCCGGCGTTGAGGAACGTCGGGGTCGCGGGCTGGAAGCGACCCGAGATGATCTCGTCGACGAGCTGCACCGCGAGGCGCTGGTCGCCGTCGGCGAGCGCGAGGGCGGTCATGACGACACGGTCCTCGAAGCGCTCGAGGTACCGCTTGCCGTCGAAGGTCTTCAGCGTGTAGCTCGTGTAGTACTTGAACGCACCGAGGAAGGTCTCGAAGCGGAACTTCGCGCCGTACGCGCGGTCGTTGAGCTCCTGGATGAACTCCATCGAGTACTTCGCGAGCACGGTGGGCTCGTAGTACTCCTTCTCGACCAGGTAGTCGAGACGCTCCTTGAGGGAGTGGAAGAAGACGGTGTTCTGGTTGACGTGCTGCAGGAAGTACTCCCGCGCGGCGCGCTTGTCGGCGTCGAACTGGATCTTCCCGTCGGCGTCGTACAGGTTCAGCATCGCGTTCAGGGCGTGGTAATCCAGCCCCTCGAAACGCGCCTCGGTCTTGAAGTCCACGTCGCTCAGCCCTACTTCCACCACAGTTCCAATCCTTCGGTGACGCGCTCGACGTCTTCTGGTGTGCCGAATACTTCGATGCGATACAAGTGCGGCACGGAACACTTGCGGCTGATGATGTCTCCGGCGAGGCAGAAGGCGTCGCCGAAATTGGTGTTGCCCGCGGAGATGACCCCGCGGATGTGGCGTCGGTTGCGCTCCTCGTTGAGGAAGCGGATGACCTGCTTGGGGACGGCGCCCTTCTCGACACCGCGGCCGACGCCCCCTCCGTAGGTGGGGGTGACCAGGACGTAGGGTTCGTCGACGTGGAGCGGTGGGTCCGTCGGTCGCAGGGGGATGCGTACGGCCCGCTTGCCGAGCTTCTCGATGAAACGTGCGGTGTTGCCCGACACGCTCGAGAAGTAGACGAGCAGCGGAGCCTCGGTCTCCGACAGGACAGCGCTCATGAGAACCCTCTGAGCCCGTCCGGATCAGGCCAGGCGCGAAGCCAGCTCGTCGATCTTGTCGGGGCGGAAGCCCGACCAGTGGTCCTCGTCGGTGATGACGACGGGGGCCTGCAGGTAGCCCAGGGACTTGACCTGCTCGAGGGCCGCGGGGTCCTCGGTGACGTCGAGCACGTTGTACTCGATGCCCTTCGAGTCGAGTGCGCGGTAGGTCGCGTTGCACTGGACGCAGGAAGGCTTGGTGTAGACGGTGATCGCCATTCTCGTTCTCTCTCTCCCCTGGAAATCTTCGTCCGGCCGCTCAGGGCGGGCCGGGAGCTCAATACTACATATGGGGACGGACATCGGGGGGAACCACAAGGGGTAGTAGTTACACGGATGTGATTTTCCACCGCTCTCCCCATGTACAACACAGGTTGTCCACGATTTCATCCACAGGGAACGCACGGATCTCGACCTCGTCGAGGCCCGTCGTTCCGCGGATCTCGCGCCTCCTTCCGGCATCCATCCACAGTTCGGACGCTAGACGGGGGTTCCGACATCGCACAGGGGGTGGATATCGCCCCTCGGCGTGTCGCGGCGTGTCGCGGCGGGGCGCACCCACGGCGCCGGCCGTCGTGTCGGAGGCACCCGGTACCGTGGTGCAGTGGCCGGCTACCGCGTACTCCTCAGAACCCCGGGCGTGGGGCGCATCATCGCCGCGCAGCTGACGGCTCGATTCCCCAACGGCATGATCAGCCTCGCGGTGCTCCTGCACATCGAGCACATCACCGGCTCCTACGGCGCCGCGGGTCTGGTCCTCGCCGCGACGAGCGTGGGCCAGGCGGTCGCAGGCCCCGTCACGAGCCGGTGGATGGGCCGGTGGGGCATGCGCCGCGTCCTCTCCGTCACGCTCATCCTCTGCGCGGCGGCGATCGCGGCGATCGCCCTGCTGGTCGTGCCGCTGCCGGTGTACATGGCGCTCGGCCTGGTCGGCGGCCTCTCCACTCCCCCGGTGCAGTCGGCCGTGCGCACCATCTACCCCAAGATGGTGCCCTCGTCGCAGCTGACGCCGCTGTACTCGCTCGACGCGTCACTGCAGGAGATCATCTGGGTGCTCGCCCCCGTGGTGATCACCCTCGTCGGCACCCAGGTGGGAACCGTGCCGGCGCTGCTGCTCATCGTGGTGATCCTGCTCGGCGGCGGCACGTGGTTCATCCTCAGCCCCGAGGTGGGTCGCGTCCGCATCCCGCGCAGCCGACGCGCCCTCGGGACCGTCCTGCGCAAACCGCCGGTGATCCTCGCCACGGCGACCGGTTTCCTGCTGGTCGGCGCGTGCGCGGCGGTCGAGGCCGGCGTCGTCGCGACCTTCAACCACGGCGGACTCGAGGCGGGCCTCATCCTGGCGGTGTTCGCGGTCGGCAGCCTCGCAGGCGGCCTGTCCTTCGGCCACATCCCGATCGGCCGCTGGGCGATGGCCCGGCGTTTCGCGATCGTCACGGTCGGCCTCACCCTGACGATCGTGTCGCTGAACGCGTGGTGGCTCGGCGCGACGCTGCTCGTCGCGGGCGCGGGCATCGCCCCGGCCCTGGCCGTGATGTTCGCCATGACCTCGGCCAGCGTGCGCTTCAGCGAGACCGCCGAGGCCTACGGCTGGATCGGAACAGGACAGCTCATCGGCGCGGCGGCGGGTTCCGCCGTGGCCGGTTTCCTCGTCGACGGCGCCGGTCCGCAGGGCGCCTACATCGCCGCCGCCGGGTTCGCCGCCGCGGGGCTGCTCGTGTCGGTGCTGTTCGTCCGCGGCTTCCCCGACCTGCGCCACCGCGACGCGAGCCCGATCCCCGACACCGAACCGGTGCACACGATCACCTGACGCACGGCCCGCGCACCGGGCAGCACGTCCGCTCCGCCCGCCGGCACGCCCGCGAGCCCGGACGGCGAGGGCCCGTCAGCGCAACCGCCGCAGCAGCTCCAGCACCGCGAGCGCATACGCGTCGGCGGGTTCGGGGTGATCGAAGACGAGCGTCGCGCCGCCGACCGAGATCTCCACCTCGTGCGTGTCGGACAGCCGACGCAGCGACCGGAACGACGACCGCAGCATCTCCCGCAGCTGCGCCTCGGACGGCAGCCACAGCGCGTCCTCGGTCGCCACCGAGTCCAGCGCCCACTCGGTGGTTCCGTTGAAGGCCAGGATCCGCCCCGTCGGGTACTCGCGCGGCTCCACCGTCATCTCGCTCACGGTGAAGACGTCCGCCTCGAACTCCGGCTCGTTCAGCTGGAACCGGTCACCCGAGCGCGGATGCCAGACCAATCCGGCTTCGCGCAGGGCCAGGGCCATCTCGGTCGAGATCATGGCATCCATTCTGGGGGCGCAAGGCCCGGGCGGGGCCGCGGTCGCCGACCCGACAGAATGGATGCCATGCCTGCTCCCGTGACCCTGCCCCGCCTCTCGTGGGGCGATGTCGACCGGCCCGCCGTCCTGCTCGCTCACGGGCTCGGATCCGACGGCGCACTCATGTGGCGGTTCGGAACGGCCCTCGCCGACGCGGGATGGCATGCCGTCGCCGTCGACCTGCGCGGTCACGGAGACGCGCCCCGCACCCTCGACTACACGCTCGCGGCGTACGGGGCGGATCTGGCCGCGACGCGTCCCGACCGGGGCGGTGCGTGGGACGCCGTGGTCGGCCATTCGCTCGGCGGCGCCGCAGCGACCCTCGCCGCCGCGGGCGACCCGGCGTGGACGCGTCGGTTGGTGCTCATCGACCCGGCGATCCTCCTCGCCGACCACGACCGCGAGACGGTTCGCGCGAGCCAGGAGCAGTCGTTCGCCGATCCGACCGTGACCGCCGTGCGGGCGGAGCACCCCCACTGGCATCCGATCGACGTCGAGCTCAAGGCCCGGGCGACGCAGCGCGCGAGCCGGTGGGCGGTCGAGCAGACGAGCCTGCAGAACCCGACGTGGGACGTCCGGCCGGCGGCGGCCGCCCTCTCCGTCCCGACGCACGTGATCGGCGCCGACCCCGCCGTGTACTCGATCTTCACGGGAGCGCTGGCCGACGAGGTGCGCCGGAACCCCGTCGTGTCGATGTCCATCGTCTCCGGCGCCGGGCACTCCCCGCACCGCGATCGCCCGGACGAGACCGTCGCCGCCCTGCGGGCGGCACTCGGCTGACGCCCGCCGCCGCGATGTCGGATCGGAGGACCAGAATGGATGCCATGGCCTCCGCGTTCGACCCCGCTCGGTTCCTCGCCGACGACCTGATCGCCCGGCTGCGCGAACGCGCACCGGTGCACGATCGCGAGAACACGTTCCCGCACGACGACCTCGACGACCTTCGCGCCGCCGGGTACCTCGGCATCCTGGCGCCCGTGGAGTTCGGTGGGGCGGGACTGTCGCTCGCCGAGGCCGCGGTGCTGCAGCAGCGGCTCGCGGGCGCCGCCCCGGCCACCGCGCTCGCGGTGAACATGCACCTGGTCTGGACCGGCGTCGCGAAGGTGCTGCGCGACCGGGGACTCGACGATCTCGATTTCGTGCTGCGGGGAGCCGCGGTGGGCGAGGTCTTCGCGTTCGGCATCAGCGAGGCCGGCAACGACCTCGTGCTGTTCGGCAGCGACACGGACGCCGCGCCCGACGGGGAAGGCGGCTACCGCTTCACCGGCACAAAGATCTTCACCTCCCTCTCCCCCGTCTGGGACCACCTGGGCGTGCACGGACTGGACACGACCTCCCCCGACGCACCGAAGATGGTGTTCGCGTTCCTCGACCGCGACGACAGCATCGTCGCGCGCGACGACTGGAACACGATGGGCATGCGCGGCACGCAGAGCCGCACCACCGAGCTGCGGGGCGCCCACGCCCCGGCCGATCGCGTCGTGCGCCGCCTCGATCCGGGCCCGCAGCCCGACCCGCTCGTCTTCGGCATCTTCGCGGTGTTCGAGATCCTCCTGGCCTCCGTGTACACGGGGATCGCCCGCCGCGCGCTCGACCTCGCGGTGGACACCGCCCGGGCACGACGGTCGAAGAAGACGGGGGCGAGCTACGCGGCCGACCCCGACATCCGCTGGCGCATCGCCGACATGGCTCTCGCCTACGACGCGCTGCCCCCGCAGATCGCGGCGCTCAGCAACGAGGTCGACGAGCGCGTCGATCACGGCGCCCGCTGGTTCTCGCTGCTCGCGGGGCTCAAGCACAGAGCCGTCACGGCGGCCAAGGCCGTCGTCGACGACGCCATGCTGGTGGGAGGCGGGTCGGCGTACTTCGCGACCACCGAACTGAGCCGTCTGTACCGCGACGTGCTGGCCGGGCAGTTCCATCCGTCCGACCCCGAATCCGCCCACTCGGCTGTGGCGACGGCCTGGCTCGGGCCGGTCGACGCCTGATGGCGCGCACACCGACGGCGCTGCTGACCCCGGCCGATCAGGAACGTCGGCGGGCGCTCCGCCGGATGAAGGGGGTCGCCCTCGGGGCTCTTCTGGCCATGGCGGTCGTGTTCGGCGTGGCCTTCGCCTTCCAGCGCGACGTCGAGTGGCTGCAGTACGTCCGCGCCGCGGCCGAGGGCGGGATGGTCGGTGCGCTCGCGGACTGGTTCGCGGTGACCGCGCTGTTCCGGCGTCCGCTCGGGCTTCCCATCCCGCACACCGCGATCATCCCCCGACGCAAGGACGAGATCGGCCAGCAGCTCGGCGAGTTCGTCGAGACGAACTTCCTCGAGGGCGACGTCGTCCGCACCAAGCTCGAGGCGACGCCGCTCGCTGCGCGGGCGGGCGCCTGGCTCGCCGACCCCGCGCACGCCGAACGTCTGGCGGCGGAGGGCGCCACGCTCGCGTCGAGCGTCCTGCGCGCCCTCAGCGACGACGACGTCCAGGGGCTCATCGAAGACCTCGCGCGGGAACACCTGCTGGAGCCCGATTGGGGTCCGTCGATCGGCGGATGGCTGGAACGTGTCGTCGGCGCCGGCGCGCATCACGGTGCGGTCGACCTCGCGCTCGACAACATCGCGGTGTGGCTCGCGAACAACCGCGAGATGTTCCAGGGGCTCGTCTCCCAGCGGCTCCCCTCGTGGGTGCCGAGCCTCGCGCACCGGCTCGTCGACGACACGGTCTACCGCGAAGCGGTGGGCTTCGTCGATGCGGTGCGCGCCGATCCGCGCCACCAGGCGCGCGGGGCGATCGATCAGTACCTCGCCCGACTCGCCGACAATCTGCAGCACGATCCGGCCACGATGCTGCGCCTCGAGGGCGCCAAAGCCTCGATCTTCGACAGCCCCCGCGTCCGCGGACTCGCCGCCGACGCGTGGAACACCGCCAAGACCGGTCTCCTGCGTTCCCTCGCCGAGCCCGACAGCGCGCTGCGTCGTCGGGCCGCGGCGGCTCTCGCCGACGTCGGCGTGCGGCTGCAGAACGAGGAATCTCTGCAGCGCCGTGTCGACGGCTGGGTCACCGACGCCGCGGTCTTCCTGGTCGAGCGCTATCGCCACGACATCGCGTCGATCATCACCGACACCGTCGAGCGCTGGGATGCGGCCGAGACGACCGAGAAGATCGAGCTCATGGTGGGCCGTGACCTGCAGTACATCCGACTCAACGGCACGATCGTAGGTGCCCTCGCCGGCCTCGCCATCTTCACGATCGCGCATCTCGCCTGGGGCTCCTGACGCCGCGACGCGGAGAGAAACCTGCTGCCATCGACGCAGCCGCATGGGTACCCTGAGCGCGTGAGCTTCGGTTCGGGGGCGGAGTCCCTCTTCGTGTACGGCACTCTCCAGCTGCCCGAGGTGCAGTTGGACACCTTCGGCCGGCTCCTCTCGGGGGAGGCCGACGTGCTGCCCGGGTTCCGACTCGAGTGGGTCGCGATCGACGACGACCGCGTCGCCCAGCTCTCGGGGTCGGACTCGCACCCGATCCTCCGCCGGACCGACGATCCACGCGATCGGGTGTTCGGCCGCGTGCTCTCCCTCACCCCTGAGGAGCTGGATGCCGCGGACGAGTACGAGGTATCGCTGTACCGCCGCGTCTCGGTGCTGCTGGCCAGCGGCATCCGGGCGTGGGTGTACGTCGGCCACTGACGCCCCTCATCGCACGGGACACGCCGTCGGCGCCAGCCCTCATCCCGCGGGCTCCACGTCGATATCCTCATCTCGGATGCCGGCTGTACCTCCGCGCTCGTGCGCGCTCCGCGTCCGACTCCTCAGTGGCAGCGAAGCGGAGAGACGATGATCCAATTGATCCTGGCCCGGCACGCCAAATCGGACTGGGCCGACGAAGGGCTGGACGACCACGACCGCCCGCTCAATGACCGGGGGCGCCGTGATGCCCCGGCCATGGCACGGTCGGTCCTCCGCCGCGGTGTCCGACCGGAGGCTCTGCTCTCCAGCACTGCGGTGCGGGCCCGCAGCACGGCAGAGGCCTTCGCGGAGGAGTTCGAGGTCGAGGTGAGCGAGCGGCCCGAGCTCTACCTGGCCGAACCCGACACCCTCTTGGAGGCCGCACGGATGAGCGGTGCCCGCGAGGTCATGGTCGTCGCCCACGACCCGGGCATGAGCGAACTCGTCTCCCGGCTCGCCGAGCGCGACGTGCGGATGGTCACGTCGGCGGTGGCGATCTTCACGTGGCACGACGGCGAGTGGAGCGATGTCGGCTCGGCGGCGCCCGACGAGTTCGAGCTGCTCACCCCCTGAGCGGCGCCCGCGCCCTCACACGGCGCCGCCGACGGCGAATGCCCGCGCCAGCACATCCTCGGGCCGCCCCTCGTCGTGCTCGGCCCACCAGGTGAGCGCGGAACTGGCGACGGCGGCGAGTGCGTGCGCCCGGACGACGGCGGCGAGTTCTCCGGCCTCCGGGTCACGTGAAGCAAGGAATCGGTGGATGTCGTCCGTGAGCGCGGTCAGACGCGGGTCGGAGCGAAGATCGAGCGCCGCGGTGGCATGGATGACGCGAAGCCTCCGCCGCGTCACCTCGATCTGGTCGTCAGGGAAGACCGACGCGGTCACGTAGGCCGACCGCAGCGCTGTGAGCGCATCGTCGCCGTCGGTGAGCAGGGCGGCGCGGAAGCGCGCGACGAATTCATCGAGGCCGCCCCACACGAGTGATTGCTTGCTCGGGAACAGCCGGAACAGGGAGCGCCGACTCACATCGGCTTCGCGCGCGATGTCGTCCATCGACACCGCATCGAAGCCCTTCTCGTCGAAGAGGCGCAGGGCGACGAGCGAGACGGCATCCGGGGAGATCGTCCGCGGCCGACCGGGCGAAGGGGTCATGGCATCCTTTCGACACTCAGTGCTATAACGGTTCTGACGCACCTCGCGCCACCCGATCTCGAGGAGGAGTTCTCATGTCACTGTCGTCCACCGGACGTTTCGCCGGCAAGACCATCATCGTCACCGGAGCCGGATCGGGCATCGGACGCGCCACGGCCCACCGAATCGCGAACGAGGGCGGCCGTGTCATCGCCACCGACGTGGTCGCCGAGCGCCTCGACGCACTGACCGCCGAACTCGAAGGCCTGGACCTCGCCACGGTCGTGGGCGACGTCTCCTCCGCCGAGACGATCGACGCGCTCCTGGATGCCGCGGGTGACCGTATCGACGGGCTCGCCAACGTCGCAGGAATCATGGACGGGTTCCTGCCGCCCAGCGAAGTCGACGACGCGACGTGGGACCGCGTGTTCGCGGTCAACCTCACTGCTCCGATGCGCCTCACCCGCGCCGTCCTGCCCCGGATGATCGAGGCGGGAGGGGGCGCCATCGTCACCGTCTCGTCCGAGGCGGGCCTGCGCGGCTCGGCAGCGGGCGCGGCCTACACCTCGTCGAAGCACGCCGTGATCGGCTTCACCAAGAGCGTCGCGTTCTTCCACGGCCCTCAGGGCATCCGCGCGAACGCGGTGGCGCCCGGCGCCGTCGCGACCAACATCGAGGCGCCGATGCGCAGCGCCTACGCCGGGTCGCGCGTCGGCCCGATCCTGCAGACGATCGTGCCGCCCGTGGCGCAGGCCGAGCAGCTCGCCGCCGCGATCACCTGGCTGCTGAGCGACGACTCCGCCAACGTCAACGGCGCGATCCTGCCGAGCGACGGCGGCTGGTCCGCCATCTGACGCCCCCGGCGGCGGTGCCCCCCTCGCGCATCGCCGTCTCGCCCGTCGAGTGTCCAAGACACGCCGTTCGCGCCCCCGCGCACGCGGCGTGTCTTGGACACTCGGCACCCCTTACGGCGTGCTCAGCGGACGACGAGACGCGGTTCGACCAGCACGTGCGCCGCACCGGCGGTCGCGGGACGCGGGGCCACGACCGTCCCGCTCTCCCCCATCAGCAGGTCCAGAGCACCGGATGCCACGCGCTCGGGCAGCTGCTCGACGCTGGAGAGTCCGAGCGCCTCAGCGGCGGGGGTGTTGTCGAAGCCGATGACGGGGATGTCCGCGCGCCCGGCGACCGCGGCGGCGAGGTGCGCGCCGATGGCGAGCGAGTCGCTCGCGCAGACGATCCCGTCCACCTCGGGGTCGCGGGCGAGGCCTTCGGCGAGGACGTCGCGGGCGAGGGCGACGTTGTCCTCGACGACCCACCGCGGGCCCGCGGCCGCGCCGACGCTCTCGCGCCAGCCCCGTTCGCGTTCGTCACCCGTGCCCGACCCGGCGGGCCACCCCAGGAATGCGACGCGCCGGGCACCCCCGGCCAAGAGGTGCTCGGTGGCCGCGCGCGTCCCGGCGGCACCGTCCACGTCCACCCACAGGTGCGCGGGAGCCGCGACGTCGTCCTCGCCCCACGGCCGCCCGAACGACACGAACGGCAGGCCGCGTTCGTTGAGCCACCCCGTGCGCGGATCGCCGTGGAAGGTGCCGGTGACGACGACGGCATCCACCTCTCCGCCCTCGAGGAGGTCGCCGAGTCGGTCGATCTCCTCCTCCGCGGTGCGTGCGGCGTAGAGGAGGACGCGCATGTCGCGCTCGCTCGCGCGCTCGGTCAGGGCGTGGACGAATCGGTCGAGCACGACGCCGGCGATACCGCCGGCGTACGGATCGAGGTGGATGCCGATGGTGGAGCTGCGCCGCGTGCGCAGACGCCGCGCGGCCGCGTGCGGGCGGTACCCCAGCTCGGCGATCGCCGCCTCGACGCGCAGACGCGTGGCCTCGCGCACGATGCCGGGGGTGTTCACGACGTTCGACACCGTCTGCCGCGAGACGCCCGCGACCCGCGCGACGTCCTCGACGGTGGGGGCTTTCGTCATCCCGTCCTCCCGGTGTCTCGACGGTCATCGTAGGTCGGAGGCGACGGCTTGACAGCGCGGCCCGCCGCTCCGTACTTTAGTCGGACCAGAGTTTGAACGTTCAAACTCCTGGGCCCTCCGATCACATGCGGAGGGGTCGCATGCCTCATCGAAGGAGAGAGACACATGACACGGCACATCGCCCGCACCTGGCTCGGAGCCGGCGCACTCCTGGCCACCGGCGCCCTGACACTCACCGCCTGCGGTTCGGGTTTCACCGACTCCGGCAGCGCCGAGCAGTCCTCCGGCGGCTCGCTGTCGATCCTCATCGGGTCCTCGGGCGACGCCGAGACGCAGGCCGTCGAAGACGCCGTCGCGGCGTGGTCGAAGGAGTCCGGCGTCGACGCGAAGGTGCAGGTCGCGAACGACCTCCCCCAGCAGCTCTCCCAGGGCTTCGCGGCCGGCTCGCCGCCGGACCTCTTCTACCTCACGCCCGACGCCCTCGCCGGCTACGCGGCGAACGGGTCCATCGCCGCGTACGGCGATGACCTCGCCAACAAGGCCGACTTCTACCCCTCGCTCGTCGAGAACTTCACCGTCGACGGCAAGTTCTACTGCGCCCCGAAGGACTTCTCGACGCTCGCCCTCGTCATCAACACCGACCTCTGGTCGGCGGCGGGGCTCACGGATGCCGACATCCCGAAGACGTGGGACCAGCTGGCATCCGTCGCTCAGAAGCTCACCGCGGACGGCCGTGTCGGACTCGCGTTCGGCGCCGAGTACCAGCGCGTCGGCGCGTTCATGGCACAGGCGGGTGGCGGACTGCTCAGCGACGGCACGGCCGCCGCCGACAGCGCGGCCAACGTCGAAGCGCTGCAGTACGTCAAGACGCACCTCAACGACGGGAGCTTCGCATTCGCCTCCGACGTGGGCGCCGGCTGGGGCGGCGAGGCCTTCGGCACGCAGAAGGCCGCGATGACCATCGAGGGCAACTGGATCACGGGCGCCCTCACCGCCGACTACCCCGACGTCAAGTACACGGTCGCCGAACTCCCCGCCGGCCCCGGCGGCAAGGGCACGCTGCAGTTCACCAACTGCTGGGGCATGGCCGCCGACAGCACGAACCAGGAGAACGCGCGAGCCCTGGCCGAATACCTGACCGGCACCGACCAGCAGCTGGCGTTCTCGAAGGCGTTCGGCCCGATGCCGTCGATCCAGTCCGCCGCCGACGCGTGGTCGAGCGGGAACCCCGACCTGACGGCGTTCCTCGCCGGGGCCGAGTACGCCCAGTTCCCGCCGAACATCGCGGGTGCGGCCGACGTCATCACCGACTTCAACGCGCAGCTCGAGTCGCTGAAGACTGGTGACCCCCAGGCGATCCTGACGACCGTCCAGGGCAACCTCGAGGCCATCGCCAAGTAGGCGCGACCGTTCATGACCGCTCTCACCACCGCGCCTCGCCGCGCCGGGTCCTCCCCCTCGGGGATCCGGCGCGGCGAGGCCGCCGCCGGCTGGCTCTTCACCGCCCCGGTGCTGATCATCCTCGGCGTGTTCCTCCTCGTCCCGGTGCTGATGGCGCTGTGGGTGAGCTTCTCCGACTGGACGGGTCGGGGAAGCCCGTTCTCGTCGAACGTGAACTTCGTCGGGCTGGACAACTACGCCGCCGTCACCACCGGCGGCGGCCTCGCCGAGCGCGACTTCGGCACGGCTCTGCGCAACAACGCCTGGTACGTGCTCCTCGTCGTGCCGCTTCAGACGGCGCTCTCCCTCTTCCTCGCCGTGCTCGTCAACCGCGCGGTGCTGCGCGGCCGCGGCTTCTTCCGCACGGCGTTCTACTTCCCCTCCGTCACCAGCTCCGTCGCGATCACCGTGCTGTGGCTGTTCCTCTTCTCCACCTCGGGCGCGGTCAACGAGGCGCTGTCGTGGCTGGGGATCAACGGCCCCAACTGGTTCAGCGACCCGTCCGGAATCGTGCACAACGCCCTCGCGGCGATCGGCGTCGCGAACGGACCCGCCGCGCTGACCGGGAACACGTTCCTCGGCGTCTCGTGGTGGGACTGGCTGGGCGGTCCGTCCGTGGCGATGACGGCGTTCATCCTGATGGCGGTCTTCACGACCTCGGGAACCTTCATGCTCCTGTTCATCGCAGGACTGCAGAACATCGGCGGCGACGTCCAGGAGGCCGCGATGATGGACGGCGCGAACGGGTGGCAGCGCTTCTGGCGCGTCACGCTCCCGCAGCTGCGTCCCGTCCTCTTCACGGTGCTGACCCTGGGACTCATCGGCACCTGGCAGGTCTTCGACCAGATCTACACCGGCACCCAGGGCGGCCCCGGCAAGACCACTCTGACACCGGCGTACCTCAGCTACTCCTCGGCCTTCCTGTCGCAGCAGTGGGGGCAGGGCGCGGCGATCGCGTTCGTCCTGTTCGTGATCATCGTCGTCCTGACGATCGTGCAGCGGTGGGTGCTGCGCGAGCGACCCGTGTCACGCCGTCGTGCACGGCAGTACGAGGTGCGTGCACCGAAGGGAGGAACGCGATGACCACCACGGCCTCCCCCGAGACCACCGTCGCCGCAGGACAGGTCGTCGGCGGCCCGCGCCGCACGCCCGCGAAGCACCGCATGTCGGGCAAGGCCCTGCGCTGGCAGATCGCGCTGTACGCCTTGCTGTGCGTGCTCGCGCTCGTCTACATCTATCCGTTCCTCGTGCAGGTGGCGACCTCCTTCAAGCCGGATGCCGTTGCGGCAGCCGATCCGATCTCGCTCGTGCCGCAGCCCTTCACGTGGGCCGCGTACGAGCGGCTCTTCCTGCGGTCGGACTTCCCGGTGTGGTTCGCCAACTCCGCGGTGGTGACGGTGTTCGTGACGCTCGGCCGCGTGTTCTTCAACTCCCTCGCCGGGTACGCCCTGGCCCGTCTGCAGTTCCGCGGGCGCGGGATCGTCTTCGCGGCCCTGGTCGCGGTGATGGCGGTCCCGGCGGTGGTGCTGCTGATCCCGAAGTTCCTCGTGATCAATCAGCTCGGCATCTACGACTCTTACGCGGGCATGATCCTCCCCTTGTTGGTGGATGCCGCGGGCGTCTTCATCATGAAGAACTTCTTCGAGTCGATCCCCCCGTCCGTCGAGGAGCAGGCCCGCATCGACGGGGCGAGCACGTTCCGGATCTTCTGGTCGGTCGTCCTGCCGATGGCGCGTCCGGCGCTGATCACGATCGTGATCCTGTCCTTCCAGGGATCGTGGAACGAGCTGAGCCACTTCGTCATCTCGACCCAGTCGCCCGAGCTCACCACCCTGACCAAGGGCGTCGCCTCCCTCGCGAGCGGACAGCTCAGCCAGGGCAGCCAGTTCCCCCTCAAACTCGCGGCCGCGGCCATCATGACGATTCCGGTCGCCGTGGTGTTCTTCGTGTTCCAGCGCCGCATCATGAACGCCAGTGAAGGAGCCGTCAAAGAATGACCACCGCCCCCGCCGCCTCGACGGACGCGCCGACCGCCCTCGCCCCCGCCGATCCTGCACCGCTGCAGCCCCTGCTCAGTGACGCCGTGATCGTGCTGCGGGCCCCGACGCAGGTGTGGTCCGACCGCGACGGAGCCGTGGGCACGGCCGCCGTGCACGGGATCTACCACGGGGACGTCCGGCACGTCCGGGCGCTCACCGCGTCCTGCGACGGCTCGCCCATCGAGTGGATCTCGACGGCGCCCGAAGGGCCCTCGCGGATCGTGTTCGGTGGCGTCCTGCGCGGGATCGACGACACGACCCCCGACCCGAAGGTGCGACTGCACCGCGAACGCACGGTGGCCGACGGCCGCGTCGCCGAGACCTGGACGCTCCGCTCCCGCGTGGACGCCGCCATCCGCACGACGCTGCGGCTGCGCTTCCAGCCCGAGTTCGCCCTGCTCCACGAGGTGAAGTCCGGGCACGCCCGGCCCCAGCAGATCGAGGTCGAGATCGAGGCGGGATCGGCGTGCGTATCCGCCGGGCCGCAGGCGCTCGAGCTCACCGCGGACGGTGCCGAAGTGGCATCCGGTTCCGAGTTCGTCGAGGCGAGCTGGGAGGTCGAGGTCCCCGCTTTCGGCGAGGCCGCCGTGACGTGGGAGCTCGCCCTGCGCGATGACACGCTCGTCGTCGGCGGAGCCGCAGCGCCGGCGCGCTGGGATGCCGCGGCCGTCGCCGCCCAGGCTCACGACCCCCGCCTCGCGCGGTGGCTGACGACCGCGCTCGGCGACCTCGATGCCCTGCGGCTCGTGCTCCCCGACGACCCCGAGGACGAGTTCTTCGCCGCCGGCGCCCCGTGGTTCTTCACGCTCTTCGGCCGCGACTCGCTGTGGGCCGCGCGCCTCGCCCTCCCGCTGGACCGCGACATCGCGGCATCCACTCTCCGCGTGCTCGCGCGCCTGCAGGGCGAGGTCGACGACCCGCAGACGGCGCAGGAGCCGGGCAAGATCCTGCACGAGCTGCGCTCGTCGTCGCTGGAGATCCCGAGCGAGGGCATCTCCCTGCCGCCGCGGTACTACGGCAGCGTCGACTCCACCCCCCTGTGGATCTGCCTGCTCGCCGACGCGTGGCGCGCCGGGCTCCCCGCCGACGAGGTCCGCGCTCTGCTCCCGGCACTGCGCGGCGCGCTCGGCTGGATCCGCGACAGCGGCGACAGCGACGGCGACGGCTTCCTCGACTACATCGACCGCCTCGGAACGGGCCTCGCGAACCAGGGCTGGAAGGACTCCGGCGACTCGATCCAGTGGCGCGACGGGTCGCTCGCGGACGGCCCGATCGCCCTGTGCGAGGTGCAGGGGTATGCGTACGAGGCCGCTCTCGCCGGTGCCGAACTGCTCGCGGAGTTCGGCGACGAACAGGATGCCGGCGACATCGCCTTCTGGCGCGAATGGGCCGCCGACCTGAAGACGCGCTTCGCCGCCGCCTACTGGATCGAGACCCCCGAGGGCCGCTACCCGGCCGTCGCGCTGGACCGCGAGAAGCGGCCGGTCGACACCCTCACGAGCAACATCGGTCACCTGATCGGCACGGGAATCCTGGATGCCGACGACGAGGCGCACATCGCGGAGCTGCTGCGGGGCGCGTCGATGTCGAGCGGGTACGGCATCCGGACCATGTCCACCGACGCGGCGGGCTACTGGCCGCTGTCGTATCACGGGGGCAGCGTGTGGGTGCACGACACCGCGATCGCCGTCCACGGTCTGCGGCGCGCGGGTCTGCTCACCCCGGCGCGCGCGATCGTCGACGAGTTGTTGGATGCCGCCGAGGGGTTCGCGTACCGCGTACCCGAGCTGCACTCCGGCGACCCCCGCTCGGAGACGACGGCGCCGACGCCCTACCCCGCAGCCTGCCGTCCGCAGGCGTGGTCGGCCGCGGCCGCCGTGGTGTGCCTCACGGTCGTGGGCGCGACCGACTGACGCGTTCGGTGTCCAGGACACGCGGATGCCGCTCCGGCAGACCCGCGTGTCGTGGACACCCGGTCGCCGCGCGGGGCGTCGGCGCGCGACGCCCGGGCGTCAGGCGACGGGCGCGACCGTGCCGTCGGTCAACCGCACCAGCTCGTCGAAGGTCAGGGGGAACACCGTCTGCGGGGTTCCCCCTGCGGCCCAGATCCGCGGGTACGCCGCGAGGTCTTCGTCCACGATCGTCGTGAGCGGCGCCGGGTGTCCGGTCGGGGCGACTCCACCGATCGGCTGACCCGTCGCCGCCAGGACCTGCTCGGGCGTCGCCCGACGGATGCCACCGCGCCCGAGCCGTGCAGCGAGCGCTGCCGTGTCGACGCGGTGCGCACCGCTGGTCATCACGAGCAACGGCTCGTCGTCGCTCCAGAACACGAGGCTGTTGGCGATCGCTCCGACCTCGATGTCGAGCGCCTCCGCCGCGAGAACAGCGGTATGCGCGGCGGCGGGCAGCACCACGATTCCGGCGGTGATCCCCGCGCGCTCCAGCGCTGCGGCGACCAGACGATTGCGGGCGGAAAGAGACTCGCTCATCGCGCCAGCTTAGGGTGCTCGCTCCCACCGCCCCGGCGGGTCAGAATGGGAGGGGATGCCGCAACGCCGCGGCATCCATGACAGAGCCGCCCACAAGGCGACCGACCAAAGGAACGCGATGACCAACGCCCTTCCCCTGCCCGATTTCGCCCATGAGCGCGTGGAGGTGGTGACGGGACGCCGCAGCGGCCTGTTCATCGCCGTCGCCCTCCACTCCTCCGTCCTCGGCTCCGCTCTCGGCGGCGCGCGCCTGTGGACCTACCCGCGCTGGAGCGACGCCCTGGGTGACGCGCTCCGGCTGTCGGCCGCGATGACGTTGAAGAACGCCGCGGCCGGTCTCGACGCCGGCGGCGGCAAGTCCGTCATCGGCCTCCCCGAGGGCTCGGTGCTGGACGCCGATCGTCGTCGCGCCGCGTTCCTCGACCTCGGGGACGCTGTCGAGAGCCTGGGCGGCCTGTACCGGACCGCGGAGGACGTCGGCTCCACGACGGAGGACATGCTCGTCGTCAGCGAGCGCACCGCGCACGTGGTCGGCCTCCCCGACGCGGTGGGCGGTTCGGGGGAACCGGCGGGCCCGACCAGCCTCGGGGTCTACTCCTCGCTGGTGGCCACACTCGAGCGCGCCGTCGGCTCGGGCGACGTCGCCGGTCGCCGCATCACCGTCGCGGGTCTGGGTCAGGTGGGCGGCCGACTCGCCGCGCGCCTCGCCACCGAGGGCGCCGTGCTCACCGTCACGGACGTCAATCCCGCCAAGCGCGCCCTGGCTGCCGAGCTCGGCGCCGCCTGGGTCGAGCCGGGCGAGGTGCACCTGGTGCCCGCGGACGTGTTCGTGCCCGCGGGGATCGGCGGCGTCCTCACCGACGACGTCATCGACGCGCTCGACGCGCGCGCCGTGTGCGGTCCGGCCAACAACCCGCTCGCCGACCGTTCCGGAGCCGACCGGCTCGCGGCCCGCGGCGTGCTCTACGCCCCCGACTTCGTCGTGAACGCCGGCGGCGTGATCTACCTGGACCTCGAAGCCAAGCGTCTCGGCTCGCGCGAAGAGATCATGGGCCGCGTCGCCGGGATCGGCGACACGCTCCGCCGCGTCTTCGACGAGGCGGATGCGCGCGGGGTGACGCCGCTCGCCGCGGCGGAGGGCCTGGCCGCCGAGCGCCTGCGCGTGGGCGCGACGGCGAACGCGCTGGTCTGATCCCCCGTTGCAGCGAAGAACCCCGGACGCCGTGGCATCCGGGGTTCTTCGCTGTGGTCAGTGTGCCGCGTCGTAGGCCTCGAGAATCGTCGCGGAGATGCGGCCGCGGGTATTGATGGAATAGCCGTTCTCCTCCGCCCAGGTGCGCACGTCGCCGAGGTCGCGCGCGGAGCCGGAACGGGTCTTCGTCGCGCGCCGAGGGCCAGCGGGAACGGAACCGAGCGCACGACCCGCGGAGACGAACGGCTCGAAGGCGGCGCGGAGCTTCGTGGCATTCTCCGGGGAGAGATCGATTTCATACGCGCGACCCTCGACCGAGAAATGAATCGTGGTTCCGTCGTCGATGACCGATCCGTCGAGATCGTCGATGAGTTGCGTGATCTGCTTTTTCGCCATGCTTGAGATTGTAAGACCGGAGCGTGCACGTATTCCGTGAAAGATGGGCGACTTCACCCGAGGAATAACCCCACCGAAGCGGTCAGTCATTCACGGAAGAACGTCCGGCCCCGCCCTCGATCGCGGTGATCCGGTGATCTTCGCCGTGCGACAGTTCGCGCGACAGGAAATCCTCGTCGAGGGGAAGCCGAAGCGAGAAGTGCGCGAATGCGGAAACGCTCAGAAGTGCGTCGTCGATCGTCACGTCCAGCACATGACCGCCCACTCGACGGTCTTCGCTGAGGAAATGCAGGTGGAGGCCCGCGACCGTGACGCCCTGATAGACACGCGGCATCCAGAACCCCACGATGGTGCCCGCGCGGCGCGCGGTCTCGGTCTCGACCTGCTCCGCGGCGACCTCCGCCAGGGGCCGGAGCGGCGGTTCCTGCCGGGCGGTGACGCGCGTGCGGACCCGTGCCATCACACCGTCGATCCGCACGGCGTGGAAGAGATTGCGGCTGAGCAGTCGCGCCTCGACGGCCGCGGTCAGCCCGTCGAGGTCGACCCCCGCGACCGGCTCCCCCGCAGGCTCTCCGAACGTGCACACGTCGACGAAGGGGAGCATCTCGTCGTCGCGCATGCGCCGCGGCGCCCGATCCACCGTGCATTCGAACGCTTCGCCGTCGATCACGAGGACTTCGCCGCCGAGACCCTCGCAGCAACCGATGCCGGTGTCACCCCATCGGAGCACGTCGGACACGACGGCACCGGACGAGTAGATGCCGTCGAGGAGCGCGTCGAGCACGGCGAACTGCGTCACCGCACCCGAATTCAGCGCGGCGACACGTCCCGGGGGGAACGGGTTCGGATCCTCAGGAATTGGCGGCGCTGTACGCGTCGAGGACCGTTGCCGGGATTCGACCCCGGTCGCTCACGGTGTGCCCGTTCGCGCGGGCCCATTCACGCACGGCAGCGAGATCGATATCGCTGGCCCGGCGCGAAGAACGCGCACGACGGGGGGTGGAGTTCGATCGACCGACCGGGCGTGCCGCATCGACGAACGGCGCGACCGCCGCATAGAACTTGTCGGCGTTGCGGTCGGAGAGATCGATTTCGTACGAGCGGCCCTCGACCGAGAAAGTGATCTGCTTTCCGTCGCCCTCTTCGAGGACGCTTCCGTCGAGATCGTCAACCAGATGCGTGATGTGCTTAATTGCCATGGTGAGTGAAGAATACACCTTTCACCTATTCCACCCGCGAGAATCTCGGATGTGATAGCGCACTGCCTCCGTCGGGGCCAGCGATGGTCCGAACCCGGAGAACGCACTATCCTCCCGGGGCGGCGTTCGCTCCTGGAGCGCCCCGACGAAGGAAGTGCCGCGTGAGTCTTTTCCGCACGAAGTCGGTGGAGCAGTCCATCGCCGATACCGATGAGCCGGAGTTCCGGCTGAAGAAGTCCCTCAGCGCCCTCGACCTCACGGTCTTCGGCGTCGGCGTCGTCATCGGCGCCGGTATCTTCACGCTGACCGGACGCGCCGCGCACGAAGTCGCCGGGCCGGCGATCGTCCTCAGCTTCGTCGTGGCCGCGATCGCCTGCGGACTCGCGGCGATGTGTTACGCCGAGTTCGCGTCCACCGTTCCCGTGTCGGGCTCGGCGTACACGTTCTCGTACGCCTCGCTGGGGGAACTGTTCGCGTGGATCATCGGGTGGGACCTGATCCTGGAGATGTTCCTCGGGGCGAGCGTGGTGGCTCAGGGCTGGAGCGCCTACCTCGGCGCCTTCCTGGGCCAGCTGGGCATCGTCCTTCCCCCCGAGGTCTCCTACGGTGGGGCGATCGACCTTCCCGCCGTCCTGCTCGTCCTGGTCCTGGGCGGCCTGATGACGCTCGGAATCAAGGAGTCGCTGCGCGTCAACCTGGTCCTCGTGGCGGTGAAGCTCTTCATCGTGCTGTTCGTCATCGTCGCGGGCCTCATGTTCGTCAACCCGGCGAACTACCAGCCCTTCATCCCCGCGAGCGAACCCACCGAGGCCGCGTCGGGGCTCACGCAGCCGCTGCTGCAGTTCCTGTCCGGCCTCGAACCCGCGACGTTCGGCGTCGGAGGCATCCTCGCGGGCGCGGCGCTGGTGTTCTTCGCCTACATCGGGTTCGACGTCGTGGCCACGACCGCGGAGGAGACGAAGAAGCCGCAGCGCGACATGCCCATCGGCATCATCGCGTCGCTCGTGATCTGCACGATCCTCTACTGCGCCGTCGCCCTGGTCGTGACGGGTATGGTGTCGTACCGCGACCTCGACCCCGCCGCCGCCCTCGCCAACGCCTTCGTGTACCACGGGCAGGGGTGGATGGCGACGGTCATCTCCGCCGGCGCGGTCGCGGGGCTCACGACGGTCGTGCTGACCCTCCTCATCGGCGCGACCCGCATCATCTTCGCCATGTCACGCGACGGGCTGCTCCCCCAGCGTCTGGCGAAGGTGCACCCCCGGTTCCGCACCCCCTGGGTGATCTCGATCGTCGTGACGCTCATCGTCGCGGTCGTCGCGGGAGTGACCCCGGTGGGGGTGCTGGAGGAGATGGTCAACATCGGCACGCTGTCGGCCTTCGTGCTCGTCTCGGTGGGCGTCATCGTGCTCCGGCGCACGCGCCCCGATCTGAAGCGCGGATTCCGCGTGCCCCTGAACCCGGTGCTCCCGATCGTGTCGGCCCTGATCTGCACGTACCTGATGCTCAACCTGTCGGTCGAGACGTGGCTGCGGTTCCTGATCTGGCTGGCGCTCGGCTTCGTCGTGTATTTCGCCTACTCGCGTCGACACGCCCGCATCGGCGCGGGAGACTTCCTCGATCCGTCGAAGCCTCGGGTGGTCGGCCCGCCGAAGCGGTAGCGCCTCGAAGACCCGTGCCACGCCGCCGTCCCGGCCGTGGCACGGGTCGGGTCTGGTCGGGAGCCGTCGCATCCGTCGCCTAGGGTGGGGGCAAACGACCATCGTGTTCCGGGGGGCTTCATGGGGATCGCACGAACGTGGGTCTTTCCGATCCTGCGCATGCTTCTGGTGGCGATCATCGCCACCGCGCTGATCAAACTGGCGTTCTTCCCCGACGGCCCCGCCGAGGCCGACCCGGCGCAGCCGACGGGGACCATCGTGGAGCCGCGCGTCCCCGTGACATCGGGCACGATCACCAACGACGTGGTGATCACGGCGACGGTGTCGGCCGACCCGGCGGTGCCGCTGAGATCCACGGCGGCGGGCACGGTCAACAAGATCTTCATCGCCCAGGGCGCGACGGTCGCCGCCGGAGACGTGGTCTTCAACGTCAAGGTGCCCATCGAGCGGGATCCGGCCGACAGCGTGGATGCCGAAGGCAAGCCGAAGCCCGCGATCTTCCGCTACGAAGACGTCGAGGCCCCCATTGCGGGGACCCTCAGCTCGCTGTCCGTCATCGCGGGGCAGGAACTCGCGATCGGGACCGCCGCCGGGAACGTCGCACCCCCGACGTTCTCGGTCTCGGGCAGCCTCGAGCCCGCCCAGCAGTACCGCCTCCTCAACCGTCCGGGTGACGCCTCGGTGACCATCACCGGCGGTCCGGCCGCGTTCACCTGCACGAACCTCCGCATCACGACCCCTCTCGCCGGCAGCTCACAGGACGACGCCGCCTCATCGACGGGCGGGGCCGCGGGATCGGGGAGCACGGCCGGATCCGCCACCACCGCGACGTGCGCCGTCCCGGGTGACGTCACAGTGTTCGCCGGTCTCGCGGCGCAGATGACGATCTCGGGCGGCACCGCCGAGAACGTGCTCGTGATTCCCACCACCGCCGTCCGCGGGGCCGCGCAGAGCGGCACCGTGTGGGTCTCGACCCCCGACGGGGCGGCCGAGGAGCGCGCGGTGGCCCTCGGTCTCACCGACGGGACGCAGGTGCAGATCACCGACGGCCTCACGGAGGGCGAGGAGATCCTCGAGTTCGCCCCGGGGGCGATGGCGACCGCTCCGGACGGCTGTACGACGTACCCCGACGGATCGATGTACTGCGAATCGAACCAGCAGCCGTGAGCCTGCTGGAGCTGCGTGAGGTCACTCGCACGGTCCTCCCGCCGGACCAACCGGCGCTGACGATCCTGTCGGGAGTGGACCTCACGATCGAGCCGGGCGACCACGTGTCGATCGTGGGCCGCTCGGGCTCGGGGAAGTCCACGCTGCTGAATCTCCTGGGCCTTCTGGACCTGCCCACGAGCGGCGAGATCACCTTCGACGGCGCGCCTGTCCGCCGCCTGTCGACGGCGCGCCGCGACCGGTTGCGGGGCGCGGCGATCGGATTCGTCTTCCAGCAGTTCAACCTGCTGCAGGGGCGCACCGCGCTCGAGAACGTCACGATGCCGTTGCTGTACTCCAGCGGCCGGACGTTCTGGCGGCGCACGAAGATCGCGGCCGAGATGCTGGACCTCGTGGGCCTCGGACACCGCCTCCACAGCATGCCCGACCGCCTGTCCGGCGGTGAGCAGCAGCGCGTCGCGATCGCACGGTCGCTCGTGCGCGGTCCGCGGTTGATCCTCGCCGACGAACCCACCGGCGCCCTCGACCTCGACACCGGGCAGAGCGTGATGGAGCTCATCGACGACGTCGCCGAGCGCACGGGCGCGGCCCAGGTCATCATCACGCACGACCCGATGATCGCGCGCCGCGCCCGTCGGCACTTCCGCCTCGATCGCGGCATCCTCACCCCGGTCGACGATCCGACGCTCGAACCGCGCACACGACGCGAGGTGCGCGAGATGGCGCCGGCCGATGCCGTCGACGCCGCCCCCGAGGGGACGGACTGATGCGCGCGGTGTCGAGTCTGGTCGGCTCGCTGCTCGAGGCGTGGCAGGAGGTGCGGGTCCACCGCACCCGCGTCCTGCTGTCGCTCATCGGGGTGGCCGTCGCGGTGTGTTCGCTGACGACCGTCGTCGCTCTCGGCGCGATCGTGCAGCAGGCGAACCAGGAGATGAGCGAACGGCAGAGCGGTCGTCCCGCGAGCCTGAACGTCTCGGCGTTCCGCTCCGACGGCCAGATCGATCCGGCGCGGATGGATGCCGCGTGGACCGACGTCGTGCAGCGCTACGGCATCTCCTACGCGACACGCGCACAGCAGACGTCGCAGATGGTGCCGTTCATCAGCGGCGTCGCACAGGTTCCGACCCAGGCGGTCGACCAACCGTACGGCGAGATGCACCGGGTCCGGATGCTCGAGGGCGAGTGGTTCACTCCGGCGGATGCCGAGCAGTTGGCGCCGCGGCTCATCGTCAACGAGGTGTTCTGGGACCGGATGGGCCGCCCCGATCTGTCCACCCACCCGGTCGTGGCGTTGGGCGGGCAGGCGGTGCCCGGCACTGCGTCCGGGATCCCGGCGGGCGGGACGACCGCGGTCGTCGTGGGCGTCACCCCCTCACCGACCTGGGACACGCAGCCGTCGATGTTCATGCTCGCGGACCAGGCGCAGGCGGTGCAGGATGCCGCGATCGGCCGCAGCGGAGCGGACGCGGCAGCGGCTTCGCCGTACGGCGGAGCACCGCAGTCGCAGTACGAGATGTGGGTGCCGCCCGAGTTGGCCGACCAGCTCACGACGCTGGTCACCCGGGACCTCACGGCAGCACTGGGAGACGGCGCACAGGTGAACGTGGGCCGCCAGGACTGGGCCACCTACGGCGACGACCCGTTCCTGGTGACCAAGATGGTCGTGATCGGCATCGCCGTGCTCGTGCTGCTCCTCGGCGCGCTCGGACTCGTCAACATCGCCCTCGTCACGGTCAAGCAGCGCGTGCGCGAGATCGGCATCCGACGCAGTTTCGGCGCGACGGGAGGCCGGGTCTTCTTCGCGGTGATGATGGAGAGCGTCGTGGCCACCGTCGTGGCCGGGGCCGCGGGGGTGATGGCATCCATCCTCATCGTGCAGTCGCCGTGGCTGCGCGACCTGATCGGTCAGGGGATGGTCAGCGACTTCCCGCCGTTCCCCGTGGACGCCGCGATCACCGGACTCGCTGCGGCCACCGCGGTGGGGGCGCTCGCGGGCCTGCTGCCCGCGCTCGTCGCGGTGCGGGTGAAGGTCATCGACGCGATCCGCTACTGAGCGCGGAGGTCGGCTGCGATCGCCGCGCCGTGGTTCGGGGACCGGTCTTCGCCCCTGGGCGTCCCCCAACTTCCCCGCCCAGGGACGAACCGTCCCTGAAGTCACGGTAGCGAGATTTCGCCTGGGTTTCCAGTATTGGAATGCCAAGTTCCAAGTTTCCGTTGAGTGCTGTTGAATGGCGGAATGAGTTCTCCAGGGTGGGGCACGCCGGGCCGCGCGAGTCGTCAGCCGGCGGATGAGACGCGCCGTGCCGCCCTCTCGACGGCGCTGTCGATGATCGCGGAGACCGGCCTGACCGTCAGCCTGGAACATCTGAGCATCGAAGACCTCATCCGAACGGCGGGCCTCCCCCGCAGCACGTTCTACCGGCTCTGGCCCGCGAAGGAACGATTCTTCGCCGACCTGCTCGTGGAGCTCGCGACGGTCTCCGACTCGCACGACGCGATGTTCTACCCCGAGACCCAGGTCGCCGCGAACGAGGTGATCGAGGGCAACCTGCCGCTGCTCGGCTCGCACGGCGGCCGCGTGGCCGTTCTGCGGGAGGCCGTCCGCATCGCGGGGCGCATGAACTTCGAGCACTTCAGCGCGTCCGTCGGGTGGCGGACCCACGTCACGCTGATCACGACGGCCGGCAGTCTCGTCGACGAGGACACCCGCGGTCGCCTGGTCGCCGCACTCCAGACCACCGAGAAGGCCTTCATCGAGCGCACGGCCCAGTTCTACGGGAGCGCCCTGAGCGCACTCGGGTTCTCGTTCCGCCCCGGCGCGACGGCAGAGCTGCTCGCGGGTCTCGGCGCGTCCGTGGTCGAAGGACTCGCGCAGCGACGCCTGGTCAATCCCGACCTGACCGACACGACGATGCTGCTGCCCGGACTCGACGGCCGGCCCGTCCCCTGGCATCCCGCCGCCCTCGGCTTCTGGGGGGTCCTCGAAACGCTGGTGGATCTCGAGGAGCACGAGGGTGGAGACCACGACGGAGGGTGACCTCGGAGTCGCGTAGATGCGCTCCCCGCCGCTACGGGACCAGGCCGAGGCCGGCGGCGATCTGCAGGCCGCCCGCGACGACGCAGGCCGCGGGCACGGCAGCCGCAAGGACCGCCCCCAGGGACACGCGCCTGCGCAGACGGCGACCGGGAGCGGCGACCTCGCCCGGCGCGTCTGCGCGGTCATCGACGTATCGGCTCGTCTGCGAACGGACTCTGCCACCCAGGTCGACGGCGAGGGTCACGAGCGCCGCGAACCCGCGGGGAGTGCCCAATGACCACGGTCTCCCCGACGTCAGCACGAGGAAACCGTCGACGAGCTCGGCATGGCAATCGGAGGCGAGGTCGAGCATGCGCGCCATGACGTCGGGGGTGAAGAAGTAGAGGGCGTCGGTCTCGTATCCCGCCGGGCAGTACAGCGAGAAGGTCCGGTCGAAATTCCCCTCGAGGCGAAGTCGCTGGTCGCCGCGGAATCGAGCACGCAGGTCGTGGCGCCCGCGCGCCCGTCGGTTCACCACGACGATGTGCGGCGTGCGCCGGTCGAGTTCGAGCACGAGGATGCCGCCCTGCCGTGCTGCACGAGCGATCCCGGGCCCGATCGTGGCCGCGGTGAACGCAGGCCGACGGGGGTCGGTGGAACGCAGAACGTCGGTGGCGAGGGTGTTCGCCGCCTGCTCGGCGACCATGCCGACGAGGGGGACGGCGGTGGGCATCGGATCGAATTCCAGACCATTGGCCCGCGCCGCGCGCTCGATGCGCACCACCCGGCTGGCGTTCCTCCAGGCCTGCAGCGCCCATGCCGCAGCGAGGACGCCCGACACCATGAGAACGGCACCGGTCACGGTGCCGCGGAGCTCTGGATCCGTCACTCCGATGGGCACGATCGCCGCCACGAAGGCGGCCTGCGCCGCGAGATAGACGGCAAGTCCCGCAGCGACGACCCACCAGCGGCGACTGTACGGTGTGCGCCGCCGCCGGTCGCTCCTCCGGACCTCGCGCAGCGTCACCGGCGCGCTCAGTCCCGAGAGGTCGAGGAAGGAACCGGAATCCGTCACCGACCGAATCTAACCGGTTCCGGCAGTGGCCTCCGGTCGCGGAATCAGGCCAACGAGCAACGGCGCCCCTCCCGAAGGAGAAGCGCCGTTGAGGGTGGACCTGAGGGGATTCGAACCCCTGACCTCCTCGATGCGAACGAGGCGCGCTACCAACTGCGCCACAGGCCCGGACAACTCGACAACACTATCACGCACCCCTGGCTCCGACCGACCCGGGCGACCTCCCGGGCGTGCCGCGCCGAGCGCCTACTGACCCGACGCGCGACGCTCGAGGAGACGGCGCACGTGGCCCTCGATCTCGGCGTCGTCGACGTAGCCCATCGACGCGTACGGCGACGCGGCAGCGGGACGGGCGACCTCGATCGGTGTCGGTGCCTGCGCCTCGGCGATCTCACGCGCGACCTGCTCGCGGGCTGCTGTGCGCAGCGCCTCACGGGCGAGCTGCTCGTCGACCACCGCCGCTGCGCGCGAGCCGGCCGAGGCGACCAGCGGACGGGGCAGCTCACGCGGCGTCCACGTTGGGCGCGCCGCGGGGGCGGCGACGCCGAAGTCCTGCACCGCGACCGCCGGGCGCTCGACGGCAACGGCGACCGGTCGAGCCGTCGCCCGTGCCGCGACGCGGGACAAGCGCTGCAACACGACGACGGCGAGCACCACGGCCGCTCCCCCGACGGCCAAGAGCGCCGGGGCCGCCCCGAAGAACGCCTGGATGCCGCCGACCACGGCGACCGTGAAACCCACGGCCGCGAACACCGTGGTCGCCAAGCGGAAACGACGACGCGCACGAGCGCGTCGAAGCTCGGGGCGGGCCACGGCGGCGGCACGTTCCGCGCGGGCACGTTCGACCGCTGCGGCCTGTTCGGCGCGGGTCTTCTCGAGCGCTGCGGCCCGCTCGGCCTTGGCGACCTCGACCGCAGCCGCGCGCTCGGCCCGGGCCAGTTCGACGGCGGCAGCGCGCTGCTCCTTCACGAGATCGCGGTCGCGAGCGGCCTCCAGGCGCGCGACCTCGAGCCGGGCCTTCGCCTCGGCGAGATCGGTCTGGGCCTTCTGCGCCTGCACTTGACGCGCGATCTTCTGCTGCTGGTGGGCGGTGCGGGCAGTGAGCTCGAGGTGGACCTCGCGCGGAGTCTCCGCCGTCTCCGCGAGAACACGGAGCGCCTGATTCAGCCGAACCGCGTTGCGCTCCGCCGACGTGAAACGGTGCCGACTCTGCCACGACGGCAGCAGGTACACCAACCACAGCGCGACCGCGACGAAGACGATCACCCCGCCGCCGAGAACCTGACCACCCATGGCATAACGGTAGGTCACGACGAGGTCACACCTCGGCATCCCTCCGCGTGTCGCACCGTGTGATAACGAGACTTCATCCGCCCGACGAGCCCACGGCAGCGCGACGCCGTTTCGTCAGGCGGGTGCAGTCCCGGCGTCAGGCACCGCCCGGGACCGCGCCGCCCGGATCCCGCGGATCGCTACAGCCGGTCGGCCGGAGGGATAACGGCCGCGTCGGGCGGCACCTGACCACGCTCCCAGCGGTCCAGGACACCGTGGGGAACCTCCTCGCGCACGAGCGCGAAGGCGTAGTGGTCGCGCCAATCGCCGTCGATGTGGATGTACCGGCGCCGCAGTCCCTCGTAGCGGAATCCGAGCTTCTCGACCACGCGCAGGCTCGCGTGGTTCTCCGGCCGGATGCAGATCTCGACACGGTGCAGATTCAGCTCGGTGAAGCACACGTCGGTCGCCAGAGCGACGCTGATCGTCGTGATGTTGCGACCGGCGAACTCCTCGGCGACCCAGTAGCCGATCGTCGCCGACGCCAGCGACCCGCGCGAGACCCCCCACACGTTCAGCTGTCCGGCGACCTCGTCGTCCCACTCCATGACGAAGGGGACGCCGAGGCCGTCGCGATACTGCTGCAGAAGACGCCGAATGCCCAGCCGCATGTCGAACGAGACGGGCCCGTCGGGGCTCGTCGCCTCCCACGGCCGCAGCCACGAGCGGTTGTCGATCAGCTGCTGCTGGAGGACGCGCGCATCACGGTTGCGAATGAGACGAATCGACACCTCGCCGTGCCGTCGTGGGACGGAGAGATCCATGGCATCCCGTCGGGTCAGAGACCCGCCGCGAACTCCTTGAACCACGGACGCAGGGCCGGGCCCAGGTCTTCGCGGTCGGAGGCGAGCTGGACGATCGCCTTGATGTAGTCGACGCGGTCACCGGTGTCGTAACGACGTCCGCGGAAGACGACGCCGTACACGCCGCCACCGTCGCCGCCGCCGTTCGCGAGCTCTTCGAGTGCGTCGGTCAGCTGGATCTCGCCGCCCTTGCCGGGCTCGGTGTGCTCGAGGATCTCGAACACGTCGGGCCCGAGGACGTAGCGGCCGATGATGGCGAGGTTGGAGGGGGCGTCCTCCGCCTTGGGCTTCTCGACCAGCTGGGTGACCTTGACGACGCCGTCGTCTTCGGTGGGCTCGACCGCGGCGACGCCGTACAGGTGGATGTGCGCGGGGTCGACCTCCATGAGGGCGATGATCGTCGCGTTGCGCTTGGTGTACTCGGCGAGCATCTGCTCGAGCAGCGGGTCGCGCTCGTCGATGAGGTCATCGCCGAGGAGAACGGCGAACGGGTGGTCGCCGACGTGGCTGCGGGCACGGAGCACCGCGTGACCGAGGCCCTTCGGCTCGCCCTGACGGACCATGTGGACGTCGGCGAGGTCGGACGAGTGCTCGACCTTGGCGAGCTTGTCGTGGTCGCCCTTCTCGCGCAGCTTCGTCTCGAGCTCGGGCATCGAGTCGAAATGGTTGGCGATGTTGTTCTTGTTGCGGCCGATGATGATCAGGACATCCTCGATACCGGCCGCGGTGGCCTCTTCGACGACGTACTGGATGGCGGGCTTATCGACGACCGGAAGCATCTCCTTCGGCATCGCCTTGGTGGCGGGAAGGAAGCGAGTACCGAGTCCAGCGGCCGGGATCACGGCCTTGAAGGGCTTGTTAGGCATGGGCATACCCTACTGGTGCCATGCGACGGCGCTGTTACCGTTTGCGCACGCACGTACACTTACTGCATGCCCGACAGCATCGAGCAGGCCAAGCGCGCGCTGCGCGCGGATCTGCGCGAACGACGCCAGACCGTCTCCGCCCACGGGCGAGAGATCGCCGAAGCCGGCGTCAAGGAGCAGCTCGACGCCCTCGTCGAGCGGCTGGGCGCGCGCAGCATCTCGTGCTTCCTGTCCACGACGACCGAACCCGGCACGCACGCCTTCGTCGCCGACGCGGTGGCGCGTGGCATCCGGGTCCTTCTCCCCATCACGCGCGACGACGGGTTGCTCGACTGGGCGGTGGCCACTCCGGATGCCGAGATCGCGGAGGGACTCTTCGGCCTCCCCGAGCCGGTCGGCGACGTACTCGGCCCGATCGCCGTGAACGACGTCGACCTGCTGGTCATCCCCGCGGCAGCCGTCGACCGACACGGGATGCGTCTCGGCTGGGGCCGCGGCTACTTCGACAAGACCATCGGATCGATGGAGAAGTGCCCGCCGGTGTACGCCGTCATCTTCGATTCCGAGTTCGTCGACGACGTGCCGCGCGACGTGCACGACCAGCCCGTCTCCGGCATCGTGACTCCCACGCGCACGGTCGCGATCGACCGCTCCGCAGCCTGAACACCCGAAGGAACGCCAATGCCCACCTACGCCTATGCCTGCAAGCAGTGCGGTCACCGCTTCGACGCGGTCCAGTCCTTCTCGGACGCCGCGCTGACCGAATGCCCCGAATGCGGCGGGGAGCTGCGTAAGCAGTACGGCTCGATCGGCGTGACGTTCAACGGCTCGGGCTTCTACCGCACGGACTCGCGCGGGTCGAATGGGGCGTCCTCCGGCGCGGCATCCGGTTCGTCGAGCGGATCTTCGACATCATCGTCGTCTGAGTCGACGAAGACCGCGTCCACCCCGGCATCCTGACCTTCGCCGGATCCTGCGACGCGGCGGAAAGGGAGCCACGTCATGATCCAGGGATTCAAGGAGTTCATCCTCCGCGGGAATGTGATCGACCTCGCGGTCGCGGTCGTCATCGGCGCGGCCTTCACCGCGGTCGTCAACGCCATCGTCAGTGCGATCATCAACCCGCTCGTCGAGATCTTCTACGTGCCGGATGAGAACGGCCAGCTCGGACCGAGCATCACCGGACTCTACGGTCAGACGGTCACCTTCCCCCTCGGCACCCTCATCACCGCCGTGATCAGCTTCTTCGCCGTCGCGCTGGTCGTGTACTTCGTCTTCGTGTTCCCGATGAACCGTTGGAAGGCGCGCGCCGCCGCTCGCGCGGGCGTGGTCGAGAAGGCCGACGAGCCCAAGCTCCCCACCGAGCAGGAACTGCTCGTGCAGATCCGCGACCTGCTGGAGCGCCAGCCGCGCGGCTGAGCCGGCACACCCCCACCGAGAAACGCTTCTCGCGACGGGAAACGGCACGACACGCCGTTTCTCACCGCGGGACGCGTTTCTCGCGTGTGCCGCAGCGGCATCCCCCCGCGCGGGCGTCAGTAGTGCGGCGGCGCCGGGAGCGCGTCGGATCCGCCCGCGCGAGCGTCAGTAGTGCGGCGGGATGTCGCGCAGGAGCTGCGCGTCATTGGGACCGGACGCCGCGGGAGCCGAGGGACGCTCCCGGGTGCGGTCGTCCGCGGGAGCCGGTTCCGCGCTCGTCCCCGGCGCCGGAAGCAGGCGCGCACGCCGCGCGCCGCGGACCCGGACGATCGGCTGACGCTCGCCCGCGGCATCGGGTTCGGTGGCATCCGGGGTCGGGGCCACCGCGCTCACCCGTTCAGGTCGAGGGGCTCGGTGGAGGTGCCGGGCTCGCCGGAATCGTCCGGTGCGGCGCCGAGGAGTTCCGCGATCCGGGATGCCACTCCCGCGGGGTCGCTGTACAGATCGAACGCGTGCACCCGCACGTAGTGCCAGCCCAGGCGACGCAGAATCTGCGGGCGCAGGCGCAGCGTCTCGCGCAGCGACTCCCCGATCGTCTCGGGATCGCTCTCGGCGACGACTGCCTTGCCGCGATGACGCGCGACGAGCGGCAGAAGCCCGCGGTAGTCGAGATCCACCTCGATGCCGAGACGGCGCAGCTCGCGCGCGAGCGCGCGGGTGAGCGGGTCCGCCAGGTCTTCCAGGCGCGCGTCACGACCGCGGCCGGCCAGGTTGCCGAGGATCCCCATGAGGGTCGCGGCGCCGTGCTCGAGGCGCCCGTCATCGAACGCCGACGGGCGGATCGACGACACGATCACCATCGACCGCCGCGCGCGCGTCATGCCGACGGTGAGCAGTCGTTCACCGTCCGGCGTCGAGAGATCGCCGAAATCGCTCAGCACGCGGCCGTGCCGGGTGAGCCCGAATCCGAGCGAGAACACCACGCGGTCGCGACTCTCGGCCACGGACTCCTCGAGCGTCAGCACGGCGAAGGGTTCGGCGGCATCCCGCGAGATGAACGCGGCGACGTCGGAACGTCCGGCGAGCGCCGCCTCGACGGCCGCGCGCACACGCTCGGCGTGCCGCCGACTGGCCGTGACGACCATGAGCGATTCCGAGGCGCGGTTCACCGCGTGCTCGACCACCAGGGTCACGACGCGGGCGACCTCGGCATCCGGGCTCTCGACGGCACCGCTGACCGGGTCGGGCGCGCCGACGCCGTTCTCGACGTAGTCGACGCTCAGGCTTCCGCGACCGAGGAACGAGCCGGCCCAGGGCAGCGACACGATCTCGCCGCCGTAGAACGCATCGTTGACGAGCTGCGCGAGATCTTCGCCGCCCGCGCGGTAGCTGCGCGTGAGCGTTTCGACGGGCAGGAGTTCCGCGATGCGCTCGAACACCGACACACCGTCGAACGGGACGTCGTCGGCCTCGTCGTCCACCGCGGGCGCGAGCGACGCACTGACCCGGAACGGCGTCGGCTTCTGCACGACGGGATCGCCGAACAGCACGATCTGGCGGGCGCGGAGCAGCGCCGGCGCCGCCTCCGCGAGGCACAGGGCCGCGGCATCCGCGATGATCACCGTGTCGAAGGCGAGATCGGTGGGGACGTCGGGAACCTCGTACGGGGATGCCAGCCACACCGGCGCCAGCGTGCGCAGGAGCGTGGGAGCGGACTCCGAGATCTCCTGCGCGGTGTGCAGGCCGTCCTTCAGGGAGGTCTTCAGCGCGGCCGCTTCGTCGGGGTGATCGACGATCCCGATGCGCCACTGCTTCGCGAGCTCGGCCGCGAGCACCGGACCCGCAGCCGCGGCGTGCGCCTCGTCGACGAGACGGAAATCGCGCTCGAGTCGGTCGACGACGGCGGTGTTGGCGCCGAGCAGCGCGCGGTCCGTGCGCAGCAGGTGTTCGAGCGCCGACTGCCACCACGCGAACTCGAGCTCGTTCCCCACCCGGTCTTCCGGAACGTGGCGCACCGACAGCTCGACCAGGAGCTGCTCGAGCCCGAGCCGGGCGAGTTCACCGCGCAGCTGCGCGCGCTCGACGAGGTTGTCGAAGAACGTCGACTCGGCCGCGAGGCCGGCGAGCGTGCGCACCAGGATCTGCACCGGGAGCGTCGCGAGCCGGTCGGAACCCTGGCGCCCCAGGATCTGGTCGAGTTCGCCGAGCATCGCGTCGACCCGCTGCCAGCCGACGTGCACGTCCGCGAGCCCGAGCGGCACCTCGGGCGTGACGCCCGCATCGACGACGCGCTGCCACTCGGTGCGCTGCTGCTGGATGCGCACGAGCGCCTCGTACATGTCGGGCACGTGGACGCCGGGGCGCACGTACTCCTTCGACAGGCGCCGCAGGCGTCGACGGTTCGGGCCGCTCATCGCGGACGAATCGCGGCGGGGCGAGTGCGCGTCGATGAGTTCACCCAGCGGACGTTCGAACACGGTCGGGCTGAAGCGATCCAGGGACTCGCGAATGCCCTGCAGCAGCTTCAGGTACGCACCGAGCTCGGAGACCGTCTGGAACGGCCGCATGCGCGTCTGCGCGATGAGTTCGTACCCGCGTTCCAGCAGGCGCGGGACGTCCTGCGCGTGCAGCTTCCCGGCCAGGTCGTGCGCGGCACGGGCGTCCTCGGTCCGCGTGAAGCTCACGCCGTACCAGGGCGAATCGTCGGGGCCGAAACGGAACTCTCCCAGGCGCGCGGCGGTGGCCAGGGCTTTCGCCGCGGCGTCGCGGCGCCCCGCGAGACGCTCGAGCGTCGCGAGGTCGAACCGGGCCGTCGTCGACGGCGGCGGCGAGACGGATGTTAGGGCGGTCAAGGCGCGCAGCACGTCCAGGGTCGACACGCCCAGAGCCAGGTGCGGCTCGGTGACGGCGGACCGGTAGTCCCGCAGCACGGTGCGCAGGCGCACCAGCGCGTCGTCGATCTCGGAGACCTTGGGCTGTGCGGCCTTCTCGTTGCGGCCGATCGCACGGATGAGGTCGCGGCGCACATGGGTCGGCGACACGGCGAGGCCGGTCAGACCGACACCGGCCAGACGGTGACGGATGCCGTCGAGCGTCGAGCGGCGGGCGCTGACGACCAGGACGCGCCTCCCTGCGTGCACGCACTGGCCGATCGCGTTGATGACGGTCTGCGTGCCGCCCGTCCCGGGGAGCGTGTGCACCGCGAGCGAATGACCCGCCGCGATCCGGGCGAGGACCCGCTCCTGCTCGGCGTCCGCGTCGAGGAGGAGGGTGTCGGCCGCGGGGGTGCGTTCGTCGGGGCTCGTGACGACCGGATCGGCACGGCGCACCGTGATGCGGGCGCGGTCGTCGGGGTGCCCGGCCAGGGCGTTGAGCAGCGGATCGTCGAGGTGCTCCGCGGCGCGCGCCATGCCCGACCCGACGTCGGCGAACGACGAGATGACCAGGCGCGGGTGGACGACGAAGGTCGGGACGTGCGTCGTCAGTCGACGGAGGTGGTCGATGACCGGTTGCGGCTTGAACACTCCCTGGTCGTACGCCAGGCTCGCGAGGGCCGTGCTGTCGACCGAGATGCCGAGGTGCGTGCGGAACGCCCGGGCCAACTCGGGATTCATCACGAAGGCCCCGTGGAGCTTGAGCTCGAAATCGCCGTTGTGGCGGCGGATGGCGAGCGGCCGCAGCAGCACGGGGGCGGACCACTCCACTCCCCCGATCTTCCACGCGGCGAGGCCCACGGCCAGGTGCACCGGCTCGAGACCGCGCGCGGTGCGCAGTTCGACGTTCTTCGCCGTGATGCGCTCGGCGGCGATCCGCGCGGTGCGCAGGGCCACCTCGTCGCGGAACAGGTTGGACAGCAGGGTGGCGCGGCCGGTGATGAACTGCGGCAGGGAGCCCGGATGGGCCTTGGTGATGTCGATGCCCGCGTCGACCGCGTCGTCGAACCGCAGGAGCGTGGAACGACCGCCGAGGGCGGCGGCCTCCGCGCGGATGCGGTCGCGCTCGGGGTCGGCGACGTGACGAACCACGATGCCGGGCTCCGACAGTCGCAGCTCGCCCGGATCGATCGACGTCGGAACGTCGCCTTCGGCGCCCGTCACGACGCCGTCCTCAGCTCGCCACACACCTGCCAGACTAAGCCGGGCATCCGCAGAAGGCGCGCAGCGGGCCCGAGTTTCGCGGGATTGCGCGACACGCCGGGCGGATCGGCCCTTCCTCCCCCGCCGGAGAAACCGATGGACCATCCACGGATCAGGCCCGCGACGCGGCGAGGACGAGGGCACGTGATGAGGATGAGGAAATGAGCACAGCCACCAGCGCCGTCTACGACGGCCCGTTCGCCCCGATCCTCTTGACCTTCGTCGACCACGCTCTCGTCCATCTCGATGTCGCGCACGACGGGCTCGACATCGCGCGCGCCGAGATCGCGCACCGCCTCGGCGTCGTGCCGGACCCCGATCCCGCTGCGGCGCGGGACGCGCTGGACCAGTTGGACGAGTACTTCGACGGCCGGCGCCGAAGCTTCGAGATCCCGCTCGACTGGCGCCTGGTGGGCGGCTTCACGCGAGCAGCCCTGGAGGCGACACGACGCATCCCGTACGGCGAGGTCGCCTCGTACGGCGAGGTCGCGATCATGGCGGGCTCGCCCGGGGCCGCGCGCGCGGTGGGTACGGCCTGCGCGAACACGCCGTTCTCGATCGTCGTCCCCGTCCATCGCGTGGTGCGCGCCGACGGGTCCATCGGCGAGTACGGCGGTCACCCCGAGGTGAAGCACTTCCTGCTCGACCTCGAGAACGGTGTCGCCGACCGATTGCGCTCCCCGGCGTAGCGCGCGCGGCCCGACGAGGCGCGTCGTCGGTACCCACGCCTCGTCGCCCGGCCCGGCACGAGTGCGGACCGGGCGACGAGGACCACCGTCAGTGGCTCGATGCCTTCTCGGCGCCGAAGCCGGTGAGCGAGCGCACGTCCATCTCGGCGGCCTTGCGCGGATCCTCCGCGCGCGTCGAGGTGATCGAGCCGAGCCAGCCGAGGAGGAACCCGAGCGGGATCGACACGATCCCCGGGTTGTTCAGCGGCCAGATCGCCACCCCCGCGTTCGCGAACACGCTCGTCGGCGTGCCCCAGAACACCGGCGACAGGAAGATCAGCACCAGCGCCGATCCCAGGCCTCCGTACATGCTCCACACGGCACCGCGCGTGGTGAACCGGCGCCAGAAGAGCGAGTACAGAATCGTGGGCAGGTTCGCCGACGCGGCGACGGCGAAAGCCAGCGCCACGAGGAACGCGACGTTCTGACCCTGCACGCCGATGCCGCCGACGATCGCGAGGACACCGATGACGACGACCGTCCGACGCGCGACCTTGACTTCGCCGTCCGGCGGAACGTCGCCCTTCTTGACGACGTTCGCGTAGATGTCGTGCGCGAAGGACGCCGCCGCCGTGATCGTGAGCCCGGCCACGACCGCGAGGATCGTCGCGAACGCCACCGCCGAGATGAACCCCAGCAGGATCGGGCCGCCGAGCGCGAGGGCCAGCAGCGGCGCCGCCGCGTTCACCCCGCCGGGCGCGGCCAGGATCGCCTCGGGACCGACCAGGGCACCGGCGCCGTAGCCGAGCACCAGCGTCAACAGGTAGAACAGGCCGATCAGCCAGATCGCCCAGACCACCGATCGACGTGCCTCCTTGGCGGTGGGCACGGTGTAGAAGCGCATGAGCACGTGCGGGAGACCCGCCGTTCCGAGCACCAGCGCGAGCGCGAGCGAGATGAAGTCCCACGGGTTCGCGCCGTACTGCAGGCCCGGTCCGAGGATCGCCTCACCCTTCGGCGACGCCGCGACCGCGCTCTCGAGCAGCGTGTTGAGGTTGAACCCGTTGATCGCGAGAACCCAGATGGTCATCACCACGGCGCCTCCGATCAGGAGGAACGCCTTCACGATCTGCACCCAGGTGGTGCCCTTCATCCCGCCGATCAGCACGTAGACGATCATCAGGATGCCGACGACCGCCACGACGATGGACTGGCCCACGCGCTCGGTGATTCCGAGCAGCAGCGAGACGAGGCCGCCGGCCCCCGCCATCTGTGCGAGCAGGTAGAAGAAGCACACCGCCAACGTCGTGATCGCCGCCGCCATCCGCACGGGGCGTTCCTTCAAGCGGAACGAAAGGACGTCCGCCATCGTGAATTTACCCGTGTTGCGCATGAGCTCCGCGACGAGCAGCAGGGCCACGAGCCACGCCACCAGGAACCCCACCGAGTACAGGAACCCGTCGTATCCGTTGATCGCGATGGCACCGCAGATCCCGAGGAACGACGCCGCCGAGAGGTAGTCGCCGGCGATGGCGAACCCGTTCTGCGGTCCCGTGAACGAGCGACCCGCGGCGTAGTAGTCCGCCGCGGTCTTGCTGTTGCGGCTGGCGCGGATGACGATGAACAGCGTCACCGCCACGAAGGCCCCGAAGATCGAGATGTTGAGGATGGGATTGTTCTCCACCGTCTGCACGGCGGCGTGGACCGTACCGAAGATCTCGTTCACGACTCACCCCGCTCGGCCCGCTCGAGCTCCACACGGAGGTGCTCGGCGCCCGGGTCCAGGCGACGGTTGGCGTAGGCCACGTAGCCCATCGTGATGGCGAACGTCGTGACGAACTGGCCGAGTCCGAACACCAGACCCACCGTGATGGCGCCGAACACCGGCTGCGCCATGAAGTCGGGCGCGAACGACGACAGCAGCACGTACACGAAGTACCAGACGAGGAACGCCACGGCCATGGGGAACACGAAGCTGCGCTGACGCCGCTTCAGCTCCCGGAACGGGGCGGACTCCTCGACCGCGATGTAGTCGACGCCGCCGGGGGCGCCGTCGATCCTTCTATCCGTCATGTGGCCTCCTTGCCTCATGAGACCGGTGCCACGCAGCACCGGACGGGGGGAAAACACCGGGTCGGAGAACCTTCCCGATGGTAGGGTCGACGCTACGAAAGGCGGCGACGAAGCCGTCACCCCCGGAAGTAGGTAGTTCGTGGGAGCACCGGCCGCACTCCGCGACGACGCGACCCTCGTGTCGCACGCCGTGACCGAGCTCGCCCGTCGTACCCACTTCCCCGTCGCCTTCGGCGGCCTCGAGCACGACGGAGCCGTTCACGTCTCGACGGTCGTCGGTGCCCGCACCCGCAGCATCGAAGGACTCGTCGTCCACGCCGAGCGAGGGCTCGGCGGTCGGGCGCTCGTCGAACGGCGCCCGCGGCTCGCCCTGGACTACCGCACGGCCCGCACCATCACGCACGACTACGATCGCGCGATCCTCGGCGAGGGCATCGCGACCCTGTTCGCCGTGCCCGTCCTGGTGCGCGGCAGCGCCCGCGGCGTCCTGTACTGCGGATCGTGGGCGCAGGCCCCGCTCGGCGACCGCGAGGCACGCCCGGCGTTCGACATCGCCGGCGAACTCGGCACGGAGCTGCGCGTCCGCGACGAGGTCGACCGTCGCCTCGCCGCCGCGACCCCCGGCGACGACGGGCTGAGCGCGGGGGCGCGGGAAGAGATCCGGCAGAGCTACGCGCAGCTGCGCAGCATCGCCGCGATCGTCGACGACGACCACGTGCGTCGGCGGCTGGAGGAGCTCGAGTCCCGGCTCGCCGCCCTCTCCGGCGATGCCGCGGTCGACCCGGAGGAAGCCGGCATCCACCTGTCACGACGAGAGCTCGACGTGCTCTCGTGCGCCGCCGTCGGTGCGACCAACGGCGAGATCGCGGCATCCCTGGCTCTCCGCGAGACCACCGTGAAGTCGTACCTCGCCTCGGCGATGTCGAAACTGGACGCGTCGACGCGGCACGCCGCGGTGGCCCGCGCCCGTCGGGTGGGCCTGCTGCCCTGAGCCGCCCCCTGAGCGCCCCGTGGGAATCCCCTGGCAACGGCGCCGAGAGCTTGAGAACGCGCCCGATTCTCGGCATCGTGGCTGGCCCCTGACGTCGACACAGAAGGAGAGTCACCCATGCTGACGCTCACCGAAGAGGCCACCACCGCCGTCAAGACCATCGCCGCCCAGCTGCCCGACGCCGCCCAGGGCGGTGTGCGCATCGAGGGCGCCGGCTCGCCGGAGTCGCAGTTCCGGCTGTCCGTCGTCGACGGACCCGAGCCCGAGGACGCCGTCGTGGAGAACTCCGGCGCCCGGGTCTTCCTCGACGCCGACGCCGCTCAGGTGCTCGACGATCGCGTGCTCGACGCGCAGCTGGACGGGCAGGGCTCCGTCCAATTCGCGGTGACCACGCAGGCCTGAGTCCTGTTCGACGATGCCCCGGCCGCGCGCCGGGGCATCGTCGTGTCCGGCCGCGGACGCGTCACCGCCCCAGGAACTCCGGCGGGCGTTTCGCCTGGAACGCCGCGAAGCCCTCGCGGTAGTCGTCCGTCGCCGCGAGCGCGGTCTGTGCCCGGGTCTCGGCCGCCACCACGTCCCACAGTCCGAGCCGTTCGTCGCGCCACCGGGCGAGGAGGCGCTTGCTCGCCACGAACGCCGCCGTGGGACCCGCCGCAGCCCGCTGCGCGGCCGACATCGTGGCATCCCGCACCTCGTCGGCGGGGACGACGCGGGAGAAGAGCCCGGCGCGCACCGCCTCGGCGCCCGTGAGCATCCGCCCGGTGTAGACGAGGTCGAGGGTGGCGTGGATGCCGAGCCGCTCGGCGAACAGCGCGTGGCCGCCCGAGTCGAGGGTCGCGCCGAGCGCGGCGAACGGCGAGCCGATGCGGGCGTCCTCGGCGACGTACACGACGTCCGTGGCGACGAGGAGCCCCAGCCCGACGCCGAGGCACGCCCCGTGCGCGACGGCGAAGGTCGGCGCGGGGAACGCGGCGATCCGGTGCAGGAGCGGCTCGAGCGCCCCGTCGAGGTATCCGGACACGTCGTCGGTGGCCGGATCGACCCCCGCGATGTCGCGGCCGGCGCAGAACGCCTTCCCCTCCCCGCGCAGCAGCACGGCTCGCGCACCGTCCTCTTCCGCGCGCGCGAAGGCCGCGGCGAGATCGTGCAGGTCGGCGAGGCCGAGGGCGTTGCGGCGCTGCGGCGCGTCGAGCACGATCTCGGCCACGTCGTCGGCGAAGCCGTACGCGATCATCGGGCCCCTCCCCCGTCGTAGTCCACCCGGACCTCGTCCGAGGTGGGATGCGACTGACACGTCAGCACGTATCCGCGATCGATCTCGTCCGGCTCGAGTGCGTAGTTCTCCGTCATGGTCACCGATCCCTCGACGAGCCGGGCCCGGCAGGTGCCGCACACGCCTCCCGCGCAGGCGAACGGCACGTCGGGGCGCGCCCGGAGTGCCGCGGCCAGGATCGTCTCGTGAGCAGCGACGGGGCTGTCGACCCGGGTCGACTGCCCGTCGAGGGTGAACGAGATGCGTCGGACGGGCTCGTCGGCGCGCACACGGATCGCTCGCCCTCCCCCCGTCCGCGCGGGCGCGTCGCCGTCACCCGCGGTGAACAGTTCGAATCGGATGCGGTCGCGCGGGACCCCGACCTCGGCCAGCACGGTGCGGCACGTCTCGACGAGCGCGAACGGTCCGCACAGGAACCACTCGTCGACGGATGCCGGGTCGATCAGGCGGGACAGGATCAGGCGGATCCGTTCTTCGTCGAGGCGTCCCGAGAAGACGGGCGCCGCGCGCTCCTCCCGGGTCAGGACGTGATGCAGCGTGAGTCTCGCGGGGTGGCGGTCCTTGAGGTCGGCGAGGTCGTCGACGAACATCACGTCGGTGGACGAACGGTTGGCGTAGACGATCGTGACGCGGGACTCCGCGTCGGCATCCAACAGGGCGGTGGCGACCGCGAGGATGGGCGTGATCCCGGATCCCGCGGCGACGGCGACGACGTGTCCCCCGGGGCGGGCGGCCCGCGACACGAACGCCCCTCCGGGGCTCATGACCTCGATCTCGTCACCGACGCGGAGGTTCTCGTGCGCCCAAGTCGAGAAGCGGCCGGCGGGGTCGCGCTTGATCCCCACCGAGAGACGTCCGGGTGACGGGGGCCGGCACAGCGAGTACGAACGCCGGAGCTCCTCGCCCGCGACGACGGCGCGCAGGGCCACGTACTGTCCCGGCGCCGCGGCGAAGACGTCGGCCAGCTCCTCCGGGACCGCGAAGGCGACCTCGATCGCCGTCGCGGTCAGCGGACGCACCTCGACCACGCGCAGCCGGTGGAACCGCGCCCGGGTGGGGGTGGCATCCGTCGTCGCCATCAGAGGGCCTTGAAGTGGTCGAAGGGTTCGAGGCAGGCCCGGCACTCCCAGAGCGCCTTGCACGCGGTCGAACCGAACCGCGAGATCTCGCGGGTGTCGAGCGACCCGCATCGCGGGCAGGGCACGCTGAGCCGCACGCGGACGGGGCCGGCGACCGATCGGCCGGTCGGCGGGGCGATGCCGTACGCGGTGAGCTTGCGGCGACCGTCGTCGCTGAGCCAGTCCGTGGTCCACGCGGGCGTGAGCGTGGTGCGGACGACGGCGCGCTCGACCCCCGCGGAGGTGAGCGCGAGCAGGATGTCGTCGCGGATCGCGTCGACGGCGGGGCAGCCCGAGTACGTGGGGGTGATGGTGACGACGACCCGTTCGCCGTCGACCCGCACGTCGCGCAGCACGCCCAGATCCTCGATCGTGAGCACGGGCACCTCGGGGTCGCGGACGGCGGCGACGATCTCGCGCGCGGCGGCCGCGGTCACCATGTCGCCCCCGGGTGCCGTCGCGCGAGCACCTGCATCTCGGCGAGGAGCGGACCCAGCGCCGGATGGTGGAGGCCCGCCCGCCCGCCCGCGGAGGACGGTACGACGTCGGGAACGGAGACCTCCTCCTCCGCGAGCACCGCGCGCAGGGCGGCTTCGACGGGGGTTCGCAGCGTCGAGGGCCGCACGGCGACACCGGCGAGGTGCCGGTGCAGCGGCTCGTCGCGGAACAGCTCGTCGAGGAACGGCCACGTCGCGGCGAGCGCGGTCTCCAGCCGTCGGCGCGACTCGATGGTCCCGCCGGCCAACCGCAGCGTCCACTGCACGGCGTGATCGCGGTGGTAGTCGACCTCCTTGACGGCTTTGCCCGCCACGGCGAAGAGGACCGGGTCGGCGGATGCCACGAGCTCCCTGTACAGCTCCAGGAGATAGGTCGAGGCGAGCAGCTGCCGCGCGATGGTGTGGGCGAAGTCGCCGGGTGGGAGTTCGAACAGCCATGCGCTGCGGAACTCGCCCTCGTCGCGGAAGTAGGCCAGGTCGTCCTCGTTACGGCCGTCGTGGCTGCCGGCGTAGCGCAGCAGGGAGCGGGCGTGACCGAGCAGGTCGAGCGCGATGTTCCCGAGGGCCACGTCCTCCTCGAGTTCGGGAGCCCGCGCGATCCAGCCGCAGAGGTTCTGCGCGAGGATCAGCGCGTCGTCCCCGAGGCGGAGGGCGTACGCGGCGACGTCGGGCGCGACGGCGCGGGCCTCTCCCCCGGCGAGTTCGGCGGCGAGGTCGAGGCCGTCGACGGAGACGGTCCCGTGCGATTCGGAGGCGGCGCTCACAGGTGCGGCACCCCCTCGGCGGCCGTGTAGTAGACCGCGTGTCGGAAGTTCTTGCCCGCCGGCGACTCGAAGAACGCGCCCTTGGCCCCCGGGTCGCTCGTGGTCACGGCCTCCGAGGGCACGACCCAGACGGACACGCCCTCGCCGCGGCGCGTATAGAGGTCACGCGCGTTGCGGACCGCCAGTTCGGCGTCGGGGGCGTGCAGCGAGCCGACGTGCACGTGGCTGAGTCCGCGCGCGGCCCGGACGAACACCTCCCACAGCGGCCAGGTCTCGTCGGACGAGCTTCCCGGCGCGGCCATCACGCGGCCTCCCGCTTCTTCGCGGCGTAGGCGGCGGCGGCCTCGCGGACCCAGGCGCCGTCCTCATGGGCGGTGCGCCGGTGCTGCACACGCGTCGTGTGCAGGGCACCGCGACCGGCGAGCACCTCCTGGAACTCCGTCCAGTCGATCTCGCCCATGTCGTAGGAACCCGTCTCGCGGTTCCAGCGCAGCTCGGGATCGGGCAGGGTGACACCGAGCACCTCCGCCTGCGGAACGAGCATCGAGACGAACCGCCGGCGGAGCTCGTCATTGCTGAAGCGCTTGATGTTCCACGCCATCGACCGGGCCGAGTTGGGGGAATCGTCGTCGGGGGGACCGAACATCATCAGGCTCGGCCAGTACCAGCGGTCCACGGCGTCCTGCGCCATCCTCCGCTGCTCGTCGGTTCCCTGCATGAGCGTGAGGAGGATCTCGAACCCTTGGCGCTGGTGGAACGACTCCTCTTTGCAGATGCGCACCATCGCGCGGGCGTAGGGACCGTACGACGCCCGGCACAACGGCACCTGGTTGCAGATCGCCGCGCCGTCCACGAGCCAGCCGATCGCCCCGACGTCGGCCCAGATGGGTGTGGGGTAGGTGAAGATCGACGAGTAACGCGCTGCGCCGTCGATGAGCTGCCGGGTCATCTCCTCCCGCGTGATCCCGAGGGTCTGGGCCGCCGAGTAGAGGTACAGCCCGTGACCGGCTTCGTCCTGCACTTTGGCCAGCAGGATCGCCTTGCGCTTCAGGCTCGGCGCCCGGGTGATCCATGCCCCCTCCGGCTGCATGCCGATGATCTCGGAGTGCGCGTGCTGCGAGATCTGACGGATCAACGTGCGGCGGTACGCCTCCGGCATCCAGTCGCGCGGTTCGATGCGACCATCGGCCGCGATGACGGCGTCGAAGAGCTCCTCGCCGTCGATGTCGGAGACGGGAACGTCCGTGACCGTGGTCATACGAGCACCTCCTGGGGCTGCCATGTCTTCGCGACGAGGGTGAGCACGTCGTACTGCGCCACGACGGCGTCGTCCTGGTTGCGGATGACCGCGTCCCAGCGCACCTCGCCGTAGTCGTCGGTCTCGCGCGGGGTGATCTGCTTCGCGGTCAGGGCGACGCGGATCCGATCTCCCGGCGAGACCGGGGTGACGAAGCGCAGATTCTCGAGTCCCGAGTTGGCGAGCACCGGACCCGGTGCCGGATCGACGAAGAGTCCCGCCGCCCACGACACGAGGAGGTAGCCGTGGGCCACGCGTCCCGGGAAGAACGGGTTGGCGGCGGCGGCCGTCTCGTCCATGTGCGCGTAGAACGTGTCGCCCGTGAAGCGGGCGAACATCTCGATGTCCGCGAGGGTGACGGCCCGCTCCTCCGACATCACGGCATCGCCGATCCGGAGATCGGACAGCGGTTTGCGGAACGGGTGGGTGCCCGAGGCGTCGACATCGGCACCGGGATGCCACACCCCGGTGAGCGCGGTCAGCATGCGCGGCGACCCCTGCACCGCGGTGCGCTGCATGTAGTGGAGCACGGACCGGATGCCGCCGAGTTCCTCCCCGCCTCCCGCGCGACCGGGACCGCCGTGCACGAGGTGCGGGACGGGGGCGCCGTGCCCCGTCGAGGTGCGCGCGTCGTCGCGATCGAGGAACAGCACGCGCCCGTTCATCGCGCCCATGCGGGTGAGCAGCTCGGTCGCGACACCGGGGTCGTGCGTCGCGACGCTGGTCACGAGCGACCCGCCGCCGCGCGCCACGATGTCGGCGGCCTCGGCGACGTCGCCGTACTCGACGATGCTGGCGACCGGCCCGAACGCCTCGAGCTCGTGGACCGCCGGGATCGTGGCATCCGCGAACGCCAGGACCACGGGAGAGAGGAAGGCGCCGTCCTCCGCCGGCCCGGTCGTGCCGTCCGCGCGGCGCACCTCGGGCACGGCCGTGTCGCCCACGACGATCCGTCCGCCCGCCGCGCGCAGCAGATCGACCTGGCGCCGGACCTCCTCGCGCTGGGCGAGCGAGACGACGGGCCCCATCGTGACCCCGTCCGCGCGCGGATCGCCCACGACGACGCGCGCCTCGATCTTCTCTCGGAGCGCCTGGGCGACGGCGTCCGTGAGCCCCGCCGGCACGATCGCCCGGCGGATGGCGGTGCACTTCTGTCCCGCCTTGGTCGTGAGCTCCGTCAGCAGTTGTCGGATGTACGCGTCGAACTCGGGGGTGCCCGGGAGCGCGTCGGGACCGAGGACCGAGGCGTTGATCGAGTCCGTCTCGGCGGTGAACCGCACGCTCGGGCGGACGCCGACCCTCAGGCGCTCGGCGGTCGAGGCGCTGCCGGTGAACCCGACGGTGTCACCCAGGTCGAGCAGGTCGAGCAGGCCCGGGATGCCGCCGCTGACCAGTTGCAGCGCCCCGGGCGGCAACAGCCCGGTGTCCGCGGCGATCCGTACCCACGCCTCGGCGATGTACGCGGTCGGGGTGGCGGGCTTGACGATCGTGGGGAGACCCGCGAGGAAGGCCGGGGCGAACTTCTCGAGGGCGCCCCACACGGGGAAGTTGAACGCGTTGATCTGTAGGGCGACACCCGCGAGACGCGTGTACACGTGACGTCCGAGGAAGGAGCCGTCCTTCGACAGCGGCTCGACGGGACCGTCGAGGACGACCGTGCCGGCGGGAAGCTCACGCCGCGCCTTCGAGGAGTACGTGAAGAGGACGCCGATCCCGCCGACGATGTCGCTGAGCGAGTCGCGTCGCGTGGAACCTGCCCGCATCGACAGCGCGTACAGCTCCTCTCGCCGATCGTTCAGCGCGATCGCGAGGTTCTTCAGCACCATCGCCCGCTGCGGGAAGGTCAGCGCGCCCAGTCGTGGCCGCCCGACGCGCCGGGCGTGGTCGACGACGCCGGCGAGGTCGAGGCCGCGCGTCGTGACACGCACGATCTCCTCCCCCGTCGAGGCGTCGCACACCACGGCCGCGTCGGGATCGGGTTCCGGCAGCCACCAGGCATCACGCACGTAGCTCGGGAGAAACGACATCATTCGCTCCATTCGTAGAATCCGCGACCCGTCTTCCGGCCCAGCCGCCCCTCGTCCACCAGCCGTCGCAGCAGCGCGGGCGGAGCGAAGCGCGGCCCGAGAGAGCGCTCCAGTTCCTCCGCGATGCCGAGCCGCACATCGAGACCCACGAGGTCGGTCGTCCGGAGGGGACCGACCGGATGCCGGTACCCGAGCTCCACCGCGCGATCGATGTCCTCCGCGGAGGCGACCCCCTCCTCGAGCATGCGGATCGCCTCCAGGCCGAGCGCCACCCCCAGGCGGCTCGAGGCGAAACCGGGGGCGTCCCGGACGACCACCGCGGTCTTCCCGATGGCCTCGACCCAGCGCGTCGCCCTCGCCACGATCGCCTCCGCCGTCCGCGTGCCGCGCACGATCTCCACGAGCGCCGAGGCCGGCACGGGGTTGAAGAAATGCAGACCGAGGAAGCGCTCCGGCGACCGCAGCCCGGCAGCCAGGGCATCGATGGAGATGGACGAGGTATTGGATGCCACGACCGCCTCGTCCGCCAGGACGGCCTCGATGCGTGTCAGGGCCTCGCCCTTCAGCGCGCGGTCCTCGGGTACGGCCTCGACGACGAGGGCGGCGTCGGCGAACGCGGCCGGATCCACGCCGACCGTGAGCGCGTCGGCATCCGGAACCCGTCTTCCGCGAGCGGCGGACCGGTCGAGATCGGCACGCACCCGGGCCGCCGCGGCGTCCGCGGTCGCGACGTCGCGTTCGACCACGTGCACGCGGGAGCCGGCGAGGAGGAACGCGTGCGCGATCCCCGCGCCCATGCGTCCCCCGCCGAGGACGCCGACGACCGAGGGGGCGGCGCTCATGCCCGTCGCCCGTCGAGGAACGCCGTCATGCGTTCGCGCTTGTCGCGGCTGTCGAACAGCTCCGCCTGCAGTTCGCCGTCGAGCGCCGGGTGGGCGGCGCGTTCGGCCAGCAGGGCGCGCTTGGTCAGCTGCACGGCGCGCGCAGAACTCCGGACGATCCGGTCGACGAGCGCGTGGGCGGCGGTCATCACCTCGTCGGGCTCGTGGACACTCGACACCAGGCCCCACGCCTGCGCCTCGGCGGCGTCGATCAGGCGTCCGGTCAGCAGCAGCTCGCTGGCCCGCGCGTGGCCGACGATCTCGGGCAGGCGCCAGGCGGCACCGGCGGCGGCGATGATCCCGAGCCCGGGCTCGGGGTTGCCGAACCGCGCGCGCGGCGTGGCGATACGGATGTCCGCGGCGTAGGCGAGCTCGGCCCCGCCGCCGAGCGCCCACCCGTCGACCACGGCGATCACGGGCATCGGGAGATGACGGATGCGATCGAACGCCGTCGCATTGATCCCGCGACGGGCGTCGTCGCCGGAGCGCTCGCGCAGCTGCCGGATGTCCGCCCCCGCGGCGAACACTCCGCCCGCTCCCGTGAGGATGAGGACGCGCGGACGGCGTTCGAGGTCGGCGCACACCGCGTGCAGCGCATCGATCATGTCCTGATCGATCGCGTTGCGGACGTCGGGCCGGTCGAGGGTGACGACGACGCGGTCGTCAGCGTGGTCGACACCGATCGCAGCCGTCATCGCCGCCTCCTCACCGCGCCGTCGCGGTCGTGTCCCTCGCCCGCGTGATTTGCAGACCGATCGTTCAGTAATCATGCCACGGGGATGCCGCCCGGGCAACGGCGACCGGAACCGGACCGCTCAGGCGGGACCGCGCCGCACCCACGCGACGACGAAGATCACGAGCCCGGCGACCAGGGCGGCGAGCACCCACAACACGATCAGGTAATCGATCCACGAACCGATCGGCGGGGAACCCGGGAGGAAGTTGCGCAGCGGGATCGTCGCGAACAGCATCGCGCCCATCCACCCCATGACGGTCACCTCGACCTTGCGCCGTCCCCGCAGGACGATGATCGCGACCACGAGCACGAGCGCCGGGATGACCACCATCAGCGAGAGCAGCACGATACCGAAGGCGATCGTCGAGCCCGAACGGCTGACCGTGACGTCGACTGCGTTGATCCCCGGCCCCAGCGGCGTCTCGACGACCGCGATGTCCCACCCCGGGATGCCGCGCTTCGACGGCTGCACGACGGTCGGCAGGGACGTGGAGTCACCGTCGGCGTCGTCCTCGATGGCCGTCATGATCGACCGCACGGTGTACCGATCGAACGGCCACGTCTCGATCTGACCGTCCATGACCAGCGAGACGTCGATCGGCGAGATCAGGTCGCCGACGTCGTACTTCGTCGCCTTCGACCCCGCCACGGCGGAGACCAGCACGCCGAACGGCCGCAGCGCCTGCAGCCCCTCGGTGAAGGTTCCCCCCTCGCCCTGAGTGGGCACCACCGACACGGCGAGCCGGTTGGTCGTGGCATCCATCTTCTCCGGCGTGAGCGACAGCACGACGGTGTCGCCCGACGGCTCCTCCGCGCCGCTGCCGACGACGTCGCCGCTCCCGGCGTAGAGGGCGACGACCGTGACGTACAGCGCGACGAACGCCAGGACGCTCCCGACGATCCAGAGGACGGAACGACGACGGGACCGTACGGGCGTGCTCACGCAAGTCAGTGTGGCAGAGGGAGAGGGAACGATCTGGTGCCCCCGACAGGATTCGAACCTGCGACGCCCGCGTTAGGAGTGCGGCGCTCTATCCCCTGAGCTACGGAGGCGGGACTGCCCTCCAGCCTACTGCGGGCCGACCGGCGTGCCGGCGCGTAGACGCTGGGCGAGGGCGTCGTCCCACTCCCCCGGTTCCGACAGCACGGCTTCGCGCAGGTCGACGCCGTCGGGGCCCACCGCGACGGCGCACACGAGGAGGGATTCGAGCACGAGCCCGTCGTGCGCATCGCGCCGCAGCACCGAGGAGGCCGGATCGACCGTGGATGCCGCGACCACCTCGAGCCACGGCCCCCACCACTCGTCGCCGGCGGCGATCCCCGCCCGGCGGAAGTCGTCGAGCCAGCGGCCGATGCGCGGCGTCGCCCGATCGTCGGGCGCGTGGTGGGCGATCATGTGCGTGCCGGGGGCGAGCCGGGTGCGCCGGACGGCGAGTCCGTCCCATTCCACGACCGTGGCGCCGTCGGCATACACCTCCACGAGATTGAATCCGCGGGTCGGCGGAGCGGGCGGGAGCGTCCCGGCGACGGACTGCAGCGGGATGCCGCCGCGACTGACGACCTCGGCGTCGGAGCGCTGCGACAGGTCCTCGCGATTCAGCAGCACCGCCAGCCGCCGGGCCTCGGGATCGACGGCGAGCCACGCACCGCCCGCACGGTCGTCGCGGACACCGTGCACGCCCGGTTGCTGGGGCCACCACGGTCCGAGACCCCGCCACGGACGCTGCCGCTCCTCGTCACGGACGGCCAGCACGCGGACGGGCTGACCTCTCCCACGCGGGACATCGACGACCACGGTGCACATTCCGTCCACGCTACCCGCGCGGATGCCGCGGCCGGCGGGTGCAGCAACGACCTGGAAGACTGGCCCCATGTTCGTCGTCGTGGGAGTCACCGGGGGCATCGCCGCCTACAAGACCGTCGGGGTCGTCCGACTGCTGGTGAAGGCGGGACACGACGTCCACGTCGTGCCCACCGACGACGCCCTGCGCTTCGTCGGGCTGCCGACGTGGGAGGCGATCAGCCGCAACCCGGTGACGACGTCGGTGCACGACGACGTCGCGCGGGTGCGGCACGTGGCGCTCGGACAGTCCGCCGACCTGGTGATCGTCGCCCCGGCCACCGCGAACACGCTCGCGTCGATGACGGCGGGGCTCGCGTCCGACCTCCTCGGCACGACGCTGCTCGCGACGACGGCCCCGGTCGTGGTCGCGCCCGCGATGCACACCGAGATGTGGCGGCATCCCGCCACGGTGCACAACATGGACGTGCTCCGCGCGCGCGGCGTTCATGTCGTCGGACCGGCGGACGGGGCGCTCACCGGAGGCGACAGCGGCCCGGGGCGCATGTCGGAACCGGAGGAGATCGTCACCGCCGCGCTCGCGCTCGTGGAGCGCCCACGGGATCTGACCGGTCTCGCGGTGCTGGTCAGCGCCGGCGGAACCCGCGAGCCGATCGACCCGGTCCGGTTCCTCGGCAACCGCTCCAGCGGACGACAGGGCGTCGCGATCGCCCGCGCCGCCGCCGACCGCGGCGCGACCGTGACGCTCGTCGCCGCACACCTCGACGCCGACGTCCGCCCCGACCCGCGCGTCGACGTGATCGCGGTGGGCACCGCCGACGAGCTCGGACGGGCGATGGATGCCACCGCCCCCGACGCCGACGTCATCGTCATGGCCGCGGCGGTCGCCGACTACTCCGTCGCCGCGGTGTCGGAGCACAAGCTCCGCAAGCAGGAGTCCCCCGGTGCGCTCACGCTCGAGCTGGTCGAGAACCGTGACGTGGTCGCGGGCCTGGTGGCCGCCCGCCGCCCCGGCCAGACGATCGTGGCGTTCGCCGCCGAGACCGTCGACAGCGAGGAGGAGCTCGTCGAGCGCGCACGGGCGAAAGCCGCGCGCAAGGGCGTCGACCTGCTCGCCGCGAACGCCGTGGGGTGGACGCGCGGCTTCGAGTCCGCCGACAACGCCCTCACGATCGTGGGGCACCACGGCGAGGTCGTGGCGACGGCCTCCGGGTCGAAGGACGACACCGCCCACGCCCTCCTCGACGCGGTCCTGATGGAGCGAGTGCGCTGACCTCGCGCCGGGTCAGTACCCGCTGGTGTACTGCAACTGCTCGATGATCGGGATGATCGCGTTGAACAGCATCACGACCCAGATCGACGCGGCGATGATCGTCACGAGGGTCACCGCGATCCATCCCCACACCGGACCCAATCCCTTGCCGGTCTGGCGCCGCAGGACCACCGCGCGTCCGATGACGTAGACACCGACGCTCGAGATGGCGAGCACGGTGAAGCTCCACGCCCAGTGGAAGGGCTTCTGGATGCCACGGGCCCGCAGCTGACGCCAGTCGAGGAACGAGAACAGCACCGTCAGGGCGATGACGACGAAGCTGAACGCGGACGTCCCGGCCGTCACCACCAGCGACGACGACGCCAGATAGGGCGCCTGTTCGGGGAAGGCCGAGGCGTAGATCGATTCCTGGACGTAGGTCGTCCAGTCGAAGAGGAACAGCGCCACGACGGACAGCAGCGGAAGCGCGACGGCGAGCCAGATCCAGACCGTGTTCGTGGGGATGTCGGCGCGGGAAGGGGCGGGAGCCGCTGGAGCCGCCGCGTAGGCAGGGGCAGCCGGATAGGCGGGGGCGCCGGGGTAGGCGGGGGCGCCGGGCGCGGGCGGTGTCGCCGCGCCGGGGTAGGCGGGGGCAGCCGGATACGCGGGGGCGCTCGGCGTGACCGGCGCCTCGGGGGCTGCGCTCGACGCGGCCGGAATCGTTTCCGACGCCGACGGCGCCGCGGGGGCCTCGGGAGCGGCGGTGGCGGGTCGCCCCTCGTCGGTCCACGCCGTGCCGTTCCACCGTCGGAGCCCGCCGCTGCCGGCCGGGTCGGGGTACCAGCCGTCGGCCGGAGTGGGCGTATCGGTCATGTCGTTCCCCCTGTGATGCATCGGCATGGCGTGCGTGTCCCCCGAGTCTAGTGAGGGCCCCCGCCGTCATCGGAAGTCCCGCGACGCGTGGGCCACCCCCACGCGGAGGTCGGTGAAGCCATCGGCGACCACGTTCGTGACCCCCTCGACCGACCTCTCGAGCATGCCCCGCACGATGAGCGCGGGCGATTCCCGCACGATCCGTCGATACCGGTTCCACACCCCCACCGAGCACACGATGTTCATGAGTCCGTGTTCGTCTTCGAGGTTGAGGAACGTGATCCCGGATGCCGTCGCCGGCCGTTGCCGATGCGTGACCAGGCCCGCCACCTCGACGCGACGATCGGTCTCGGCCGTGCGGAGCTCGCGCGAGGTGAGGACGCCGCGCGCATCGAGGGCGGAACGGAAGTGCGTGAGCGGATGGTCGTCGGTGGAGAGCCCGGTCGCCCACAGGTCGGCGGCGAGCACCTCGTAGCTCGACGGATCGGTGAACAGCGGAGGCTGCACGAAGGCCACCGAATCCGGCAGGAACTCGGGCCGGTCCTGCGCCGCCGACCCCGACAACCAGATCGCCTCGCGTCGCGAGTGCCCGAGGCACTCGAACGCCCCGGCCGTCGCGAGCGCCTCGAGCTGGGCGGTCACGAGCCCCGTGCGGCGCACCAGATCGCGCAGGTCGCGGTACGCACCGCCGCTCTCGCGTTCTGCGACGATGCGCTCGGCGACCTTCGCCCCGATCCCGGTGACCCCGGCGAGGCCCATCCGCACCGCGAACGCCCCGTCCCGCCGGTGCGCCTCGGTCTCGTCGGGAGCCGAGCGGTCGAAGTCCCCCGTCGGGGGCTGGTCGGCGCGCGCACATGCGTCGAGTCCGGTCGCGGGGCGGCGGCGGTCGGCATCCGGCATCCCGGTCTCGTCGTCGAGCGGCTCGAGCCCGGCCTCGACGCCCGATCTCAGCAGGTCGGGGCGGCGCACCCGCACCCCGTGGCGGCGGGCGTCGGCGGTCAGTGTCGCGGGCGAATAGAACCCCATCGGTTGCGCGCGCAGCAGCCCCGCGAGGAACGCCGCCGGATAGTGCAGCTTGATCCACGAGCTGGCGTAGACCAGCAGGGCGAACGAGAGCGAATGCGACTCGGCGAACCCGAAGTTCGCGAACGCCTGGATCTTCGCGTACAGCTCGTCGGCGACCGACCCTACGAGACCGTTCTCGGCCATACCGGCGTAGAGCTTCTCGCGCAGCGAATCGATGCGCTCGAGCCCGCGCTTCGACCCCATCGCGCGCCGGAGCAGGTCGGCGTCCTCGGCGGAGCAGTTGCCGACGGCGACGGCCATCTGCATGAGCTGCTCCTGGAACACCGGCACGCCCATGGTGCGTTCGAGGACCGGCCGCAGGTTCTCGTGCACGTAGGTGATCGGCTCCTGCCCGAGCTTCCGCCGCACGAACGGATGCACGGCACCCCCCTGGATGGGCCCCGGTCGGATCAGCGCGATCTGCACCACGAGGTCGTAGAAACGCCGGGGCTGCAGGCGCGGCAGCAATCCCATCTGTGCGCGGGACTCGACCTGGAACACCCCGATCGAGTCGGCGCGGCACAGCATGTCGTACACGGCCTTCTCTTCCTTCGGCAGCGTCGACAGCTCCCAGCTCTCGCCCGTGGCATCCCGGATCAGGTCGAAGCAGTACTGCAGCGCCGCGAGCATGCCGAGTCCCAGCAGGTCGAACTTCACCAACCCCATCCAGGCGGCATCGTCCTTGTCCCATTGGATCACCGTGCGGTTCTCCATGCGGGCGTGCTCGATCGGCACGACTTCCCCCACCGGCCGGTCGGTGAGCACCATGCCGCCGGAATGGATGCCGAGGTGCCGCGGCGCCTTGAGCAGCTCGGCCGCGAACTCGATGACCTCGTCGGGGATGTCGTGATCGGCGCCGCTCTCGAGCGTCGCTCCCCACCGCTCGACCTGCTTCGACCAGGCGTCCTGTTGGCCGGGCGAATGCCCCAGGGCGCGGGCCATGTCGCGGACGGCGTTCTTCGGACGGTACTGGATGACGTTCGCCACCTGCGCCGCCCGGTCGCGGCCGTAGGTCTCGTACACCCACTGGATGATCTCTTCGCGCCGGTCGGAGTCGAAGTCGACGTCGATGTCGGGTTCTTCGTCGCGCAGGCTCGACAGGAAGCGTTCGAACGGCAGCCGGTAGAAGATCGAGTCGACCGCGGTGATGTCGAGCAGGTAGCAGACGGCGCTGTTGGCCGCAGAACCCCGCCCCTGGCACAGGATGCCGCGCCGCCGCGCCTCGGCCACGATCCCGTGCACGATCAGGAAGTACCCCGGGAAGTCCTTCATCTCGATCACTTCGAGCTCGCGCTCGATGCGCCGCCGGTCGTCGGCCGAGAGGCGCGGGTACTTGCGGGGCACCGCCTCCCACACCAGGTGCCGCAGCCACGACATCGGCGTGTGCCCCTCGGGGACGGCCTGCTTCGGAAGAGCCGGCTTCGCCCGACGCAGGGGGAACGCGAGCTCGTCGGCGAGCGAGACGGTGCGCGCCACCGCTCCCGGGTAGCGGGCGAACCGCGCGGCCATCTCGGCTCCCGAGCGCAGGTGCGCACCGGCGTGCGCGGGCAGCCACCCGTCGAGTTCGTCGAGACTGCGGTTCGCGCGCACGGCGGCGACGGCCGCGGCCAGCAGCTCCTTCTTCGGGGCGGCGTAATGGACGTTGTTCGTGGCGAGAACGGCGAGCCCCCGCTCGGCCGCGAGCGCGGCGAGCAGGTCGTTGTGGGCCGAGTCGAGCGGACCGCCGTGGTCCATGAGTTCGACGTGCACGGCGGCGGGGCCGAACAGGTCGACCAGACGACCGAGTGCGCGGGCGGCTCCCGCCGGGCCCTCGGATGCCAAGCCCTGCCGCACCATCCCCTTCCGGCATCCGGTGAGGATCGCCCACTGCGGATCCGCGGGGCCGCCGGCACGTTCGGCCAGATCGGTGAGGTCGTATACCGGTCGGCCCTTCTCGCCGCCGGTGAGCTGCGCGTGAGTGATGGCCGCGGCGAGCCGGTGGTATCCCTCTTCGCCGCGGGCGAGGACGAGCAGGTGGGAACCGGCGGGGTCGGGCCGGCCGTTCTGGGGCCCCGGGAGCCCGAGCGAGAGCTCGGCACCGAAGACGGTGCGCACGGCACGGGCCTCCGCCGCTTCGGCGAATCGGACGATGCCGTAGAAACCGTCGTGGTCGGTGAGAGCGAGCGCGTGGAGACCCAGCTTCTCGGCCTCTTCGACGAGCTCTTCGGGTGACGACGCCCCGTCGAGGAAGGAGTACGACGAGTGCGCGTGCAGTTCGGCGTACGGGACGGCATCGGCGGGGCGCTCGATCGTCGGGGGAACGTAGGGGCCGCGCTTGTGCGACCAGGCGGGGCTGTCGCCGCCGTCCGCGTTCGGCGGCGCAGAGGCCGGCCGTCGCTCGCCGCTGAGCGCCCGCTCGAGCTCGGACCATTTCACCGGCGGATTGTGGAAGCCCATCAGCGCTCTCCCGTCCGCCGCGGGCGGGCCCGTCGGCGTTCAGTCATAACGCCCCTCCGCCCGCCATTCGCCGTCTTCGACGACGAGCAGCCATGCACCGCCGTCGGCGTCGACGACTTGGAACCGGTGGGCGTGCCGTCGCCGCAGCGGATCCCATCCGCGTTCACTGATCGGCCACGGCCCCGCCCACTCGCGGATCCGCACCCGGCGCCCGCCGGCCTCGAGGATCGCCGGCGGGGCACTCAGCGCATCGCGCTCCCCCACCGTGACCGACGCTCCCGCGATGTCGGTGACCTCGACGAGGCGCGGTTCGGGGTACACGGTCGCCGGCAGCGGGTCGGGAAGACTCCCCGGCCACGGCCGAGCACGGTCTTTCGCCGTGATCGCACGATCCCCCCAGGGCACCAGCACCTGCCGCTCGGCCAGCCAGCGTCCCCCGCCGATGACGGGGGTGACGACGGCGCGGTGACCGAGCATGGCCTGCACCCGCGAGAGGGCGTGGTGCACCCGCTCGTCGGGACCGGCGCCGAAGAGGCCCTTGGCGTGGTGCACCGCGTCGTCGACGGCCTCGGGCTCGATGGACACCCCGGCCACACCGCTGCCGAAGATGCCCCGGCCGTCTTCCGCGAGCTGCCAGCGCACGCGATCGACCACGCCGGCGGCGTCGAACGATCCGGGGTGCAGCCAGACGCGCTCGCTGCGCTCCCCGCGTTCACCCGAGAGCACCACGCGGAGCTCGGTGCACACGAGGTTCTGCTCCCCGAGGCGCGCGATGAACTCCTCGGCGGCGACGCGCATGCCGAAGGCGATCTGGTCGGCGAGTTCGAGCGGCGGCTCGAAGGCGACCTCGCGGTGCAGTTCGGGCGGAGGCGTGCGGGGCTGCACCGGCTGCGAGTCGCGCCCGGAGGCGAGGGCGTGCAGCCGCGCACCCCGCTCGGCGAAACGTTCGCGGACGCGTTCGACCGGCATCGCGGCGAACTCGCCCAGGGTGTGCACTCCGAGGCGCGCCAGCAGACTCGCGAGGTCGACGTCGTCGAGCGCGGTCACCGGGAGCGGGGCGAGGAACCCCGCGGCCTGCCCGCCGGGCACCACCCGGACGGGCTCGTCGGCTCGGGTGATGCGCGCGGCATGTTCGGCGGTGAAGACCCCGTCGGCCACGCTCGCCCGCGCGTCGGCGAACCCTTCGGATGCCAGGAGTCGCACGAGCATGCGCGCCGCCTCTTCTTCGCCTCCGTAGTAGCGTGCCGGCCCGCGCGCGCGGAGGGCGCAGAGTCCGGGGCGCACGATCTGCACCCCCGGGGCGTGCTCCTCCACGAGGGCCACCACGGGAGCGAACACTCGTGCGTCACGTACGGGGTCGGCCGCGACGACGAGGACGGACGGGCACAAGGCTTGAGCGTCACGGCGCCGCTGACCTCTGCGCACGCCCTGGGCACGGGCCGCGGCGGAGCAGGCCACGACGGTGTTGTTCTCGAACACCGCGAGAGGGGCGTCGGCCCGCGGCGGTCGGACGGCCTCGCGGCGATACGCCACGACCGGCCAGTCGGGGAGCCACAGCACCAGGCTGCGGGTGGGCTCGCGCATCATCCCGCGACCCTCTGCGGCCGGTATTCGGTGCGCTCGCGTGGGACGAGCCTCTCGGCCGGGGCACCGAGCAGTTCGATCGATCCATCGGCGGCGGGGAGCAGCATGCGGGCCCGACGTGCCGTGGGGGTGCGCTTGCTGCTGACCGACACGGTCAGCTCGCGTCCCGCGAGGTAGCCGTGCCCCTGCCCGAGCCCCGCCCACCGCGGATCGGCGACATCGATCACCGCCTCCGCCTGCGGCCAGGGGCCTTGCACCAGCAGGACGGTGCCCCGATCGCGGAGCCGCGCCGCGAGACGGGTGGCTTCGGCTCCGGCACGGGCGGTGTTCGCTCCGACCGGAGGCCGCACCGCCACGACGGGCAGCACCTCGGCGATCGTGGCCGTCACCGCCAACCAGCGCGGCCCCGGGTCGGGGATGAACACCAGCCGGTCGAGATCGAGGCCGTACTTCTCGGCCGCCTCCGCCCCCAGTTCGGGCATGCCGACGACACCGCACCACGCGCCGTCTTGCGACGGACGGGCCATGAGCGCCAACAGCAACGACATCGATCGCGCGATCGCGTACGCCGACCCCGACCGCAACCCCCCACCGGGAAGGAGCGACGTGAAGGCGGGATGCGTCGGCAGCACCGGTGCGTCCATGCGACGCCCCTGCATCCGCTCGAGGCGATCTCGGAGCGCGTGGATGTCGGGAACGGCCTCCGCCTGGTCTCGCACGATCGCCCTCACTCCCACAGGTTAGAACATGCGTTCTACACTCTCAATCCCTGTGATTCGAAGATACGATCACCCTCCGACATCGTCCCCGGAGGCTCAGACCAGGTCGGCGGTCCGCGCGATCCGGGCGAATCCGCCCTGCTGCAGCACCAGCGCGGTGTCCGCCATCAGCTCCCCCGCCGTGCGTGTCACCGTCCCCAACCCCGGCACCTCGGCGGACAGATCGAAGGTGCGCGTGGCATCCAGCACGACCGTCACGTCGTAGCCGAGGTTCCCGCCCATCCGTGCGGTCGTCTCCACGCACATGTTCGTCTGGATGCCGCAGATCACGAGCTCCCGGATGCCACGCTCCCCCAGCCACGCGTGCAGGTCGGGGTCGCCGTAGAACGCCGAATTGACGTCCTTGGTGATGAGGAGTGCCGGCTCGACCGCGGCGACCACATCGACGAGGGCGTTCCCCGGCGACGCGGGGTGCAGCGGCGACCCCTCCGAACGCGAGTCGTGGCGCACGACGACGACGGGCTCCCCGTCGGCCGCCCACCGATCCACGAGCGCACCGACGTGGGCCTCGCAGTCCGGATTGGCCGTCGGACCCCAGAATCCGAGGTCGTCGAAACCACGCTGCATGTCGATCACGAGGAGAGCACGAGTCATGGCTCCATCACACCACCGACCGGGATGCCGCGGGCGGAACGGTGCGGACGACCTGCGTCAGGACCGCCGTCACGCGGCGAGCGCGAGATAGGGCTCCCACCGGGGATCCGACTTGTCGACACCGCGCACCGTCCACGACGACCCGTGCGGAGGCCCGGGGATCAGACGCAGTTCCCACATCATCTCCTGGGGCGTGCGATCGCCCTTCACGTTGTTGCACCGCAGGCAGCAGGCCACGAGGTTCTCCCAGGTGTCCTTTCCACCGCGCGAGCGGGGAAGCACGTGGTCGATGGTCGACGCGGCCTTCCCGCAGTAACCGCAACGGTGCCCGTCACGACGCAGCACCCCCCGCCGGGTCACCGGAACGCGGCGGGCGCCCGGGACGCGCACATAGCGCGTGAGGATGATCACCGCGGGGCGATCGTACGTGCCGGCCGCCGCCCAGACGGGATCACCGTCCACGCGTTCGACGACGGTGGCCTTCTCGTTCATCACGAGCACCAGGGCCCGCTTGAACGACACGACGGCGAGCGGCTCATAGCCCGCGTTCAGCACCAGTGTGCGCATTCCGTTTCCTCTCGAATGGCCGAGACGGCTTCTCGGATGTTCGACTCGCGACAGGGGAAGAGGCGCAGGGGCATGAAAAAAGGCGCTGTCTAAGCAGACAGCGCCCTGGAAGTCGCGGTGAGCCCGCGGCATCCGCTCACACGATGCCGAAGGACGAGCAGCCCGAGCGCATCCATGGTGCGGATGCGAGGCATGGTGTCCATCAGCGTTCCCTTCGGTTCTCCCGACGTCGCGAACAGGCTAACCCACCGCGACACGCCCGGGGTCCGCTCCACAGGGAAACGACAGACGGCGTGTCGGAGAACGATCGTCTCCGGCACGCCGTCTGAGGAGATCGGCGATCAGCTCGCGTTCTGCTGGAGCCAGGCGTACGGGTCGACCACGGAACCGTTGATGTGCACCTCGAAGTGCAGGTGGTTGGCGGTCGAGCTGCCGGTCGAACCGACGAGGCCGATGAGCTGGCCCGCGGCGACGGTCTGACCCGCCTGGACCTGCCGGCTGCCGTAGGTCATGTGACCGTAGGTCGTGGACACCTTCTGGCCGTTGATGACGTGCTCGATCACGATGCCGACGCCGTAACCGCCGTAGCTCTCGGACGACACGCTCACGACGCCCGCAGCGGCGGCGAAGATCGGCTGCCCCTGGGGGGCGAGGAGGTCGACGCCCTGGTGGTAGCCGGAGTCCCACAGGCCGCGGCCCAGGACGTAGTTCGTGATCGGCCAGCGCACCTCACCCGAACCGGGCGCCGTCATGTTGAGGTTGATCGAGGAGACGGCGACGTTCGCGCTGGCGGCGAGCTGTCGAGCACGTTCGGCGGCGGCCGCGGCGGCGGCCTCCTGATCCTTCTTCTTCTGGATCTCTTCGGCCGTGGTGGCCGAGTAGCTGCTGCGGTCCAGGGTCTCGGCGTTCGCGTTCGATGCGACGACGAGGGACTGGTTGTCGGCAGCCGACATCTCCTGCAGCGTCATCGTCTCGGCGGCCGGGATCGACGCCGCGTACGCGGGGATCGCGACGGTCGCGACGAGGCCGGCGACCATCGACAGGATCACGGCACTGCGCAGCGGCTTCTTCCCTCGCCGGAACGACGAGGAGCGAGGAGTGGGCGCGGGACGGGCCACGGCCGAGGAGACCACGGCGGGCGTCTGCGGGGTGCGGCGAGCGGGTCGGGCGACCGCGGCACGCGCGCTCTTTCGAGTCTGACCCGTCGCAGGGACCTCGGGCAGGTCCGCAACGGGATCGGTGTGTTCAGCCAAATTTCCTCCGGCGCCTCTGCGTTGTCACGCTGGCTCGTCAGCACTCGATCTGGGGGCACGATGTGCGGGCTTCACCCTCTGCGGACGACGAGCCGGTGAGGCAAACCGCGAGGGGTCCGACGGCGGGCTTCTCGCCTGTGGACCCTCAGAGGCTACCCGAAGATAACGAAACTGTCACGCCTAGCGCCCAACCGAGATCCCTTCAGCCTCGCGGCGCATCCGTGCCGACCGCATCATCCGAGATCGAAGATCACCTCCCTGGCCCATGGCGCGATGAGGCCGGCACCTATTCCCAGTTCGCCGACGGAGTTCGACCCCCATGCCCACAGCCTTCCGTCCGACGCCAATGCATAGGCACTGCTGCCGTTGGTCGCCACCGACTGGATGCGCTCCAGCCATCGAACCTGGACGGGGGTGTACGAGGTGATGTACGAGCCATTTCCGAGCTGACCGTCTCCGTTGTACCCCCAGGACCACAGGGTGCCGTCATTCTTCACAGCGTATCCGGCGGCGATGGCTCGAATGTCGGTCAGATAGCTCACCTTGACCGGGACCGCCGAAGGAGTGGAGGTGTCGTTCCCGAATCGTCCGTAATAGTTCGTTCCCCACGCCCACACGTCTCCACCGTTGGTGAGAGCGAAAGCGGTACCGCCGCCTGCAGCGATGTCCCGGATGTTCTCGAGGCCCGGAATCTGTCTGGGGACGAGCGAGTCCTCGCCTGTCCCGTCGCCCAGTTCGTATCCCGCGTTGGAGCCCCACGCCCAGACCGTGCCGTCGTCCCTCAGCGCGAGCGCAGCATTGTTGTTCTCGATGACGCGACGTACTCGCGTGAGCCCGACGACAGGGACGGGCGTGGACGAACTCGCGGTGGTGCCTGTGCCGAGCTCGCCGTTCTCGTTGTATCCCCACGCCACGACCGTTCCGTCGCGCTTGATCGCGTATCCGCGGAGGTACCCGGCCGAGATTGCGGTGACGTCGGACAGTCCGGGCAGGCGCGCCGGGGTCAGCGAGTTCGTCGTCGTACCGTTGCCCAGCTCTCCGAAACGATTGCTCCCCCAGCTCCAGACTGAACCGCTCTCATCGAGCGCGTACGCACTCGCACTCGCAGAGAGAGCCACCACTCGAGGCAACCCTGTGATCCGCGCTGGGTATGAAGAGTCCGTGGTGGTGCCGTTACCCAACCGCCCGTCGACGTTCCACCCCCAGCTCCACGCAGATCCATCGCTGCGGACGAGGAAGGCGCTGCTTCCTCCCGCTGCGATGGCGGCGTTGGTCGGCGGCGAGACCGACGGGCTCGGAGAAGCGCTGGACGATGGAGTCCCCGTGGGAGTCGGTGTCGGCGTCGGTGTCGGCGTCGGTCCGCCGGGCGTCGTCACGGCGGTGCCCTTGCACGGATCGGTCGCATAGAGCGGCCACGCTTTGGATGCCGACTTGTTCCACTCCGCAAGCGAGAACCCGAAGACCTTGATGCCCGCGGTCACGCCGACCCGGGTGTCGATCCCCAGCTCGCCCGGACACGTCCAGGTCGCCGTCCCGCCCGAGGCGGTGACGTTGATGGATGCCGTGGCGTAGGGACCCGCACCGAAGGTGACGCCGGCGATGCCGTAGAGCTTCACCGTGGCATCCAGGTCGAGCGAGGCCTTCGCCGTGAGCGACGCGCTCGCTTTCACGGTCGCCTTCGGGTCGCTGATCTTCGGCTTGGTGTCGATGAGCGAGAACCGGCCATCGTCATAGGAGAACCCGTGGTCGGAGGAGACCGTGCTGGTCGTGACGTAGGAGATCTCGGCTTCACCGCCCACCGTCACCCCTCCCGACACGGTGATCCCGGTGGTCACGACGACCGGAACCGGACCGACGGCGAACGTGAAGACCGAATCCAACTGCCCCAGGGTCGCCGACAGCTTCCCGTCCAACGCGCCGTGGACGTCGAGCGAATGCCGGGCCGTCACCGACGGGGTCACGACGACCGACACCTGCTTCACTCCCGTCAGCCCGATGTCGAGCCCGAGCTTCGCCTTCGCCGCTGCCGTGATCTTCGACTCGACCGTGAGCGACCCGCTGCCCTTGAGCGCGCCGGTCGTCGTGGACGCCGTGCCCTTCACGGTCTTCTTCCAGACGAACGACTTCGAGAACAGGGAGGCATCCGCACTCGCGCGGGCGGCCGATCGCGCAGCCCCCGACGTCGTGGCATCGGTCACGTCCGCGGCGGGAACGAAGCTCGACGATACGGGCACCGCGGGGATCTCCACCGCCCCGTCGGTGGTGACCACCGCGTCCGCGAGGGTTGCGGGCGACGTGGACACCACGGTCGCGGCGCCGTCGGAGCGAGCCACCCGGTCCACGCGGACCAGCAGACCTTCGGGAGTGGACGGCGTGATGCCCGCCGCCAGAACGTCCCCCGGATGGATCCCCGTGGATTCGTCCGCCGGAATCGACACCGTCGATCCACGGACTTCGACGCCGGCGAGCGCCGATTCGTCGAGCACCTCCACCGCGGGCGACACCGTGACTGTCCCGGCTCCCGGATCCGTCTCGTCCACTGGTGCGACCGGAGCGGCGAAGCGGTAGAGGAACGCCGCCATGGCGTCGCGCGAGATCGGGAGGAACGGACGGAACTCCTGACCGGAGGTCGTCGTCCACCCGCTGCTCACACCGGTCGAGGCGAGCCAGGTGATCTCGCGGAAGAAGGCGTCCGTCTTCTGCACGTCGACGAACGGCGAATCCCCCGGCGGGGCGAAGTCCGGCGAGTGGTCGAAGCGATAGAGGAACGCCGCCATCGCATCGCGGGTGATCGGCTCGTAGGGACGGAACACCTTCCTCCCGCCACCGGCATCCCACCCGGTCGAGATGCCCTGGTCCGCCAGCCAGGAGATCTCCTTGGAGAAGGCGCTCGACGCGGGGACGTCGCTGAACTTCGGCGCCTCCGGCGTGTAGTCCGGCGATCCGGCACTCCGATAGAGGAACGCGGCCATCGCGTCACGGGTGATGGAGGCGAACGGCCGATACTCACGGCCGGCCGGGATCGGCCATCCTGTCGTCACGCCCGTCGAGGCGAGCCAGGAGATTTCGCGGGAGAAGGATGCCGACTCCGGGACGTCCTGGAAGACGATCCGGGTCTCGACGTCGGTCTGCGCGGCCACGGCAGGAGCGGGCGCGAGCCACCCGGCGACGCCTGTCGCCGCGACCGTGAGCGCAACGACCAAGGACTTCAGTGCACGACGCATGGCGCTCCCCCAGGCAGCACCTGATGCCCCCGCGGCCGGTCCCTGCGGCGCTCAGCCTATCCGGCTCGACGGCGGTGGGTCGACGCCGGGATTCCACCCGCCGGCGGCGCGACGTGGGCGATCAGACCTCGTCGACGAGGAAGATGTGCGAGGCGACCTCGACGGGAAGCTCGAGCCCTTCCTCGACGCCGTCCATCTCGACGAGCACGTACCCCTCGTTGAAGCGGTAGCTTCCCCGCGCGCCGGGCAGCACTCCCGCGGCCTTGAGCTGCTGGAGGAGTTCCGGGTCGACCTGCGCCGGCTCTGCGAGACGTCGGACGGTACCGGTGATCGGCTCACCGGCATCCGTCAGCTTGCGCACGAGGCCCACGACGCCCTCTTCGAAAGTCGCACCCGCCACGTCTCCCAGTTGGTCGAGGCCGGGGATGGGGTTGCCGTAGGGGGACTCGGTGGGGTGGCCGAGCAGCTCGACGAGTCGGCGCTCGACCTGCTCGCTCATGACGTGCTCCCAGCGGCAGGCCTCGTCGTGCACGTAGGCCCAGTCGAGGCCGATGACATCGCTCAACAGGCGCTCGGCGAGACGGTGCTTGCGCATGACGTCGACGGCCTTCTGACGACCGTCGCCCGTCAGCTCGAGCCGGCGGTCTTCGGACACCACGACGAGGCCGTCGCGCTCCATGCGCCCCACGGTCTGCGAGACGGTGGGTCCGGAGTGTCCGAGCCGTTCGGAGATGCGCGCGCGCAGCGGGACGATGTTCTCTTCCTCGAGCTCGAGGATCGTGCGCAGGTACATCTCGGTGGTGTCGATGAGATCGGTCATTCAGCAGTCCTCGTGCGTCGTAGCGGTGTTCCCAGCCTATCGACCCCCTCCGACACACGCGCCGGGAGCGACTGAGCCCCGCCCTAGAATCGACCCATGCCGCACGTGGACCTTCCCACCGACCTCCTGCCCGCCGACGGCCGCTTCGGGTGCGGCCCCTCGAAGGTGCGCGGTGCGCAGCTCGAAGCGCTCGTCACCCGCGGGGCCACCATCCTCGGAACCTCGCACCGCCAGGCTCCCGTGAAGAACCTCGTGGCCAGCACGCGCGAGCGACTCGCCGAGCTGTTCCGCGTGCCGGAGGGATACGAGATCATCCTCGGCAACGGCGGATCGACCGCGTTCTGGGATGCCGCCGCCTTCGGTCTCATCGAGAACCGCAGCCAGAACCTCGTGTCGGGCGAATTCGGCGGCAAGTTCGCCGCCGCGGCCGCGGCTCCCTGGTTGCAGGCCCCCGACGTGCGACGCGCCGAACCCGGCACCCGCGCCGCCTTCGAAGCCGTCGAGGGCGTCGACGTCTACGCGTGGCCGCACAACGAGACCTCCACGGGCGTGGCCGCCCCCATCACCCGTGTGCACGGGGATGCCGGGGCCCTCACCGTCATCGACGCCACCAGCGCGGCCGGCGGGATCGACTTCGACGTCACCGAGGCCGACGTCTATTACTTCGCCCCGCAGAAGAACCTCGGCTCGGACGGCGGCCTCTGGTACGCCGCCGTCTCACCGGCGGCGATCGAGCGGATCGAGCGGATCGCGGCGTCGGATCGGTACATCCCCGAGTTCCTGAGCCTCAAGAACGCGGTCGACAACTCCCGGTTGCAGCAGACCCTCAACACCCCGGCGCTGGCCACGCTCCTGCTCCTGGACGAGCAGCTCGGCTGGATCCTCGAGAACGGCGGCCTGTCGTGGGCCGCCGCACGCACGGCGGAGTCGTCGTCCGCCCTGTACACGTGGGCCGAGGCGAGCGACGTCGCGACGCCGTTCGTCGCGGATCCCGCCGATCGCTCGCCCGTCGTCGTGACGATCGACTTCGACGAGTCGATCGACGCCGCCGCGATCGCGAAGAGCCTGCGCGCGAACGGGATCGTCGACACCGAGCCCTACCGCAAGCTCGGTCGCAACCAGCTCCGCATCGCGACGTTCGTCTCGATCGAGCCCGAGGACGTGCGGCGTCTCATCGGCGCGATCGACTACACGATCGAACACCTTCCCGGGGCCTGAGCCCTTCTCGACCGAAGCCGTCCCGACTCGCGCGGGGCGGCTTCCGTCGTTCGAGGGCCACCTCCGGAGCGACCCGAGCCGCGCGAAGCACGGCGCGGTCCCCCGCGGCCGCCTCGACCAGGGAATGTCCGGGCGGACGTCGCGTCAGTAGCTGCGTTCGCGCTCGTCGTCGAAGTCGTCGTCCGCGTCGGGGTCGTCGTCCTCGGAGTCGTCGGCCTCGTCGAGATCGTCGTCCTCAGAGTCGTCGTACTCGGCTGCGTCGTCCGTGGCGTCGGCCGAGTCGTCCAGTTCATCGATGTCGACGCCGTCGAGGTCGCCCGCGTGCAGCCGCGCCTTCGGCTGGTCGTCGTCGTCGTCGGCGTCGTCCTCGTCGTCGTCGGTATCAGCGTCGTCGTCGAGGTCGGTGTCGTCGTCGAGGTCCGCGTCGTCGTCGAGGTCGTCGTCGGACTCGTCGCCCGCCGCCGCCGCCGCGGCCTGGGCGGCCTGGTACTCGGCCAGACGCTGGGCCCACGGCACCCAGTCGGGCGCCAGCAGCGCGCCGTCGCCGGGCAGGAGCTCGGCCTCGAGCACGGTCGGCTCGGAGTCCTCGACGAGGGCGACCGTCACCGTCCAGTACCACCCGGGGTAGCCGGCGAGACGCGTGTGGAACCGGAGCGAGACGACGTCGTCGGCTTCGACGACATGACCCGCAGCCGGTCCGACGGTCTCCGCCGGGGTGATCTCGTGGAGCGCCGCGAGCGCGAGGTCGTGCGCGTGGAGGAGCCGTTCGTCGGCGACGGGCTCAGGCTTCGAAGTCATCGGCGACCTTGCGCAGGACCGCGGCGATCTTCTTCGCGTGCGCACCGCTGGGGTAGCGTCCGCGGCGCAGGTCGCCGCCGATGCCGTCGAGGAGCTTCACGAGGTCTTCGACGATGATCGCCATGTCGTCGGCGGGCTTGCGCGACCGCTTGGCCATGCTGACGGGCGCTTCGAGCACCCGCACGGAGAGGGCCTGCAGGCCGCGCTTGCCATCGGCGACACCGAACTCCAGACGCGTGCCGGCCTTGGGCCCGGGGGTCCCGGCGGGCAGGGCGGTGGCGTGCAGGAACACGTCCTGGCCGTCATCGGTGGTGATGAAGCCGAAGCCCTTCTCGTCGTCGTAGAACCTGACCTTGCCGGTGGGCATGGACACCTCGCTGAATATGTGCGCGATCGCGCGGCGGAACGCGGGACCCGATCGGATCCCGGCCCCCCAGCCTACGGCACGCCCGCCAGGCAGTAGGCTGACGACGATGAGCACGCGCACCCCCGACGGCGACGTCCCGATCCGTCGTATCGACCGGATCCTGGCCTTCATGTCCCTGGGTCTGGGGATCCTGTCGATCGTGTGCTTCTTCACGGTCATCCTCGCGCGACCCGCGGGCGTGACGAACTTCGGCGAGGGCATCTGGCCCACGGTCGTGGTGCTGCCCCTGATCGCCCTTCCGATCGCCTTTCTCATGATGATGGCCGTGCTCATCATGAGCTTCGTGCGAAGGGCACGCGCCAACAGAGGACGCTGACGTGCCCGAGACCTCCGACCAACGCGCACTGGCGGTCTCGCTGAGCGCGATCGGCGACGAGGCCCTCGCCCACCTCCTCGCCGAACGCCACGTGTCGGCGTCCGCCACCTGGCGAGACATGTTCGATGCCGCCGACGCGCTGCTCGACCCCGCCTCCGTCGCGCGCGCGCTGCCCGCGCTCGATCGCGCCGAAGCCGAGGCGCTCGTCGCGGCGGCGGCGGACGGCATCCCGGCGACCGGCGAGATCGCGCGCGCGCTGCACGATCGCGCCCTGGTCGATGACGACGGCCGCGCGTACGCCGCGGTCGCCGCCGCGGTTCTCGATGCGGCGCCCGAGGGCCTGCCCCAGCCGACGGCGGACGCCGTGGCGGAGGTGTCGGACGACGCGGCAGCCGCGGAGGCGGCGTTCACCAACGCCGCGGCGCTGGCCGACGTCCTTCTGCTCACCCTCGAATCCCCCCTCGGTCGGATCGGGTCCGGATCACTGGGAGCGAGCGAACGCCGGCGCCTCGTCGACGCGGGCGCGGCCCCCTCCCTGGAAGAGGCCGATCTGCTGGTAGGGCTCGCGGCCCGAACCGGGCTGCTGGGGACGAACGGCCGCGCCTGGCTCGTGACCACGGCCGGACGCGCCTGGCTGCGCCTGCCCACGCTCGAGCGGTGGGCGTCGACCGCGCGGGCGCTCCGCGACGCACTCCCCCGCGCCTACCGCACACCCTCGGGCGGATGGATGCCGCAGCCCACCTGGGCCGGAGCCACTCCGTTCGACCCGGCCGGCCCCGAGCGTGCCGCGCGATGGACGCTCCGCCTGCGGGCCTGGGGGCTGCTCGACGCTCGCGGCGCGGTGCCCCCGTGGGGCCGGGGTCTGGCCGAGGGCACCGACGTGGACACCTCCGCGCTGCGCGATCTGCTGCCGCCCGAGGTCGACAAGGTGTACCTGCAGAACGACCTCACCGCGATCGCGCCCGGTCCTCTCGCCCCGCACCTCGACGTGCGGCTGCGCGGGATGGCGGCACGAGAATCGCGCGCGCAGGCGTCGAGCTACCGGTTCAGCGCGGCGACGATCGGCGCGGCCATCACCGCCGGAGAGACGGCCGACAGCCTGCGCGACTTCCTGACCGGAATCTCGCTCACCGGTCTCCCCCAACCGCTGGCCTACGTCATCGAGCGCACCTCGGCGGAGCACGGGCGCGTCCGCGTCACCGCCGACATGGCATCCGGTCTCACCACCGTCCGCACCGACGACGAGACATTGCTGCGCGCGATGGAGGTCGACACCTCACTGCGCTCGGTGGCGCTCAGCCGCTCGGGCGACGAGCTCATCACGCACGTGGCGGCCGACGTCGTCTTCTGGGCCCTGAGCGACGCCCGGTACCCGACGGTCGCGGTCGACGAGGACGGGCGCCCGCGCGCGGTCGACAGGGCGAAGCTCGCGGCGACCGAGACGCCCGACGACCCGTCCGACCTCTACGCCCCGCTGATCGCACGCCTGCGCGCCGGGGGCGAGGACTCGGATGCCGCCTGGCTCGAGCGCGAGCTCGACCAGGCCGTGCGCGCCCGCGCCGTCGTCGACGTCACGGTGCGGCTGCCGGACGGGTCAGCCCGTGTGTTCCGGCTCGAAGCGACCGGGCTGGGTGGCGGACGCCTGCGCGGGCGCGATCGCGCCGCGGACGTCGAACGCACGTTGCCGCTGTCGCACATCGACGCGGTCAGCCCCGTCCCCTGAGCGCCGACGGCGACGCCCGGTCCGACGCACCGGTAGAATCGAACGCTATGGCTGACGGTCCCCTCATCGTCCAGAGCGACCGCACGGTGCTCCTCGAGGTCGCGCACTCCGATGCGGAGACCGCGCGACACGAGCTCGCGGTCTTCGCCGAGCTCGAGCGCGCACCGGAGCACATCCACACCTACCGCATCACGCGGCTCGGGCTGTGGAACGCCCGCGCGGCCGGGCACGACGCCGACGCGATGCTGCAGACGCTGGACCGGTGGTCGCGCTTCCCGGTCCCCGCGTCGGTGAGCACCGACATCCGCGAGACCGTGGGGCGCTACGGCCGCCTGGTGATCGAGCGCGACGAAGAGGGGGCGCTGGTGCTGCGCTCGACGGATCCCGCCGTGCTCGGTGAAGTGTCGCGCAACAAGAGGATCTCTCCGCTGCTCATCGGCCACCCCACTCCCGACAGCTACACCGTCGACGCGTGGGCCCGCGGGCACATCAAGCAGGAGCTGTTGAAGATCGGCTGGCCGGCGGAAGATCTCGCGGGCTACACGCCCGGGACGCCGCACCCGATCGACCTCGCCGAGGACGGGTGGAAGCTGCGCCCCTACCAGCGGCAGGCGGTCGAGTCGTTCTCCGAGGGAGGCTCCGGCGTCGTGGTGCTCCCCTGCGGCGCGGGCAAGACCCTCGTCGGCGCGGGCGCGATGGCCGAGACCCGGACGACGACGCTGATCCTCGTGACCAACACCGTCAGCGCGCGCCAGTGGCGCGACGAACTGCTCCGGCGCACGAGCCTGACCCCCGAGGAGATCGGCGAGTACTCCGGCCAGTCGAAGGAGATCAAGCCGGTCACGATCGCGACCTACCAGATCCTCACGGCCAAGCGCGGCGGGAAGTACGCTCACCTGGCCCTTCTCGACGCGCTCGACTGGGGACTCGTCCTCTACGACGAGGTGCACCTGCTGCCCGCGCCGGTGTTCAAGCTCACCGCCGATCTGCAGGCCCGCCGCCGCCTGGGACTCACCGCGACCCTCGTGCGCGAGGACGGACGCGAGGGCGACGTCTTCAGTCTCATCGGGCCCAAGCGTTTCGACGCGCCGTGGAAGGAGATCGAGGCCCAGGGCTTCATCTCCCCCGCCGCCTGCTACGAGGTGCGCATCGACCTGCCCGCCGATGAGCGGCTCGAGTACGCCGCGGCGGCCGACGAGGATCGGTACCGCCTCGCCGCCACCGCGCCGGCGAAGATCGACGTCGTCCGGCGCCTGGTCGATCGGCATCCGGGCGAGCGCGTCCTCGTGATCGGACAGTATCTGGACCAGATCGACGAGCTCTCCGACGCCCTCGACGCCCCGAAGATCACGGGCGCCACGCCGGTCGCCGAGCGCGAAGAGCTGTTCCAGGCCTTCCGCGAGGGGGCGATCTCGCTGCTCGTCGTCTCCAAGGTCGCGAACTTCTCGGTCGACCTTCCCGAGGCATCCGTCGCCGTGCAGGTGTCGGGCTCGTTCGGGTCGCGACAAGAGGAGGCGCAACGCCTCGGACGCCTGCTGCGTCCGAAGCAGTCGGGTCACACGGCGAGCTTCTACACGCTCATCGCGCGCGACACGGTGGATCAGGACTTCGCCCAGAACCGCCAGCGTTTCCTTGCCGAACAGGGCTACGCCTACACGATCCTGGATGCCGAGGGGATCACCGCCGAGGCCGCCTGAGCTCTACCAGCACTCGGCGTTTCTCGCGATATCCAGCGGTTCCTTGAGTGAAGTCACGATAATGGGCGCATGACAGCACCGCGCATCCTCGTCGTGGACGACGAACCCAACATCCGCGACCTGCTCATCACGAGCCTGCGTTTCGCCGGATTCCAGGTCCGAGCCGTCGCCAACGGCGCACAGACCATCTCCGCGGTCCTCGAGGAGGAACCCGACCTCATCGTGCTCGACGTGATGCTGCCCGACATGAACGGGTTCAGCGTCACCAAGCGCCTCCGGGGGGCGGGCTACACGGCCCCCATCCTCTTCCTCACCGCCAAGGACGAGACGGAGGACAAGATCACCGGACTGAACGCCGGCGGCGACGACTACGTCACGAAGCCGTTCAGCCTCGACGAGATCGTCGCCCGCATCCAGGCGATCCTCCGCCGGACGATGCAGGCGGACGAGGAGTCGGTGATCCGGACCGGCGAACTGACCATGGACCAGGACACGCACGACGTCAGCGTCGGCGACGTGTCGATCGACCTCAGCCCGACCGAGTTCAAGCTGCTTCGCTACCTGATGCTGAATCCGAACCGCGTGCTCTCGAAGGCACAGATCCTGGACCACGTCTGGGAGTACGACTTCAACGGCGACGCCGGCATCGTCGAGAGCTACATCTCGTACCTGCGACGCAAGATCGACCCGCACTCCACCGAGCCTCTGATCCAGACCAAGCGCGGCTTCGGCTACATGCTGAAGTCGGGCAAGACCGCCTGAGCGGAGCGCGATCCTGGAGAATTCCGACGATGCCCTGACGCACTGGTGGCGCCGGTTGAGCCTTCGCACGAAGGTCACCGGCGTCACGGTGACGCTGCTCGCCGTCGGGCTCGTGGCCGCCGGCATCGGCACGCTGGTGTTCCTGCGCACGACGCTGATCGACAACCTGGACGAGCAGCTCAAGCAGCAGGCGGCCAGCAACATCGCCAACAGCGTGTTCGTCACGAACGAGGTCGACGGCGGACTGGCTTTCACGCAGGTCGACAACGCCCCGCCGATCGGCTCGATGGTGGTCGTCTACGGCCCCGACGCGCAGCGCGTGGCGTTCTACAACGGCACGGGCGCGAAGACCGTGCCCCAGCTGCCGGACACCTTCTCGGTGGAGCAGACCTACAGCCAGGTCGACCGGCGGATCGAGCTCGAAGATCCGGTGTCCGGGCAGCACTTCCTGGCGCGCGTGGGGCTGTTGCAGGTCCCGGGCAACAACAGCTTCTACACGCAGATGGTCGTCCAGCCGTTGGCGCCGACCGACCGTATCGTCGCGGCGTACGTGGGCATCTACGGCTTCGTGGCGTTGCTGATCCTCATCGCCAGTGCTCTGCTGACCCGCGCCCTCGTGACGCTGACCTTCCGCAGTCTCGGTCAGGTCGAGACGACCGCCATGGACATCGCGGCGGGCGACTTCAGTCAGCGTCTGACCGACATCGTCCCCGACACCGAGGTCGGTCGCCTCAAAGCGGCGATCAACGCGATGCTCGCGCGCATCGACGGCGCCCTCACCCAGCGGGATGCCACGGTCCGGCAGATGCGCCGGTTCATCGGCGACGCGAGCCACGAACTGCGCACCCCCCTCGTGACGATGCGCGGGTACGCCGAGCTCTACCGCATGGGGGCGATCCGCTCGGACGAGGACGTCGCCCAGGCGATGGAGCGCATCGAGAAGGAAGCCATCCGCATGGGGGCGCTCGTCGAGGACCTCCTCGCGCTCGCCCGCCTGGACGAGCGGCGCGACGTGGCCATCACGACCCTCGATCTGCGTCCCATCGCGCGGGATGCCGCGCTAGACCTGCGCGTGACCTCCCCGCAACGCGAGGTCACCGTCGACGACACGACCAGTCGCGCCGCCATCGTGCTGCCGGTCATGAGGCTCGATCCCGAGCTTCCGGCGGAGGACGGCTCGTCGACATCGGGGCGCCGCCGGACGGCGCCGACCACCTCGGCGATGGCCATCGCCGGTGCGACGCTGTCACGGCTCCGGCGCCGACGGGATGCCGCCGAGCCTCCCGCGCCGGAGACCGAGAACGTGTCGCGGGGCACGGCCGATGCGGGCCCGCCGCCCCGACGCGTGACGAGCCTCGCGCCGATCGTCCTGGGCGACGAGAACCGGGTCCGCCAGGTCGTCGCGAATCTGCTCGGCAACGCGCGACGGTTCACCGCGGACGACTCCCCGATCGGCTTGCGGGTGGGGGTGGATGCCGAGACCGACATGGGATGGATCGAGATCATCGACCACGGCGAGGGCGTGCCGGAACAGATCCGCGAGCAGATCTTCCAGCGGTTCTGGCGGGCCGACACCTCGCGCACCCGTGAGACGGGCGGCTCCGGCCTGGGACTGTCGATCGTGGCATCCATCGTCGATCTGCTGCACGGGAAGGTCGAAGTTCTCGACACCCCCGGCGGCGGCGCGACGTTCCGCGTCTCGCTGCCGCTCGCGGAGCGCCGGGATGCCAGTGAGCACGCGCTCATCACGACCCAGCCGTTGGAGCGCCTCCCCGAGGCGCTGCGTCCCGACGTCGCCGACGAGTAGACCCGCCGCGCGCCGCCGCGCCGGGCGGTGACGCGCCCCGCCGGGAGGTGACGGGCCGCGCGGTGCTGCCCTGGCCCGCGCCGCGCAACGCTGGCCCGCGCCGCGCCGCGCTGACTTCGGGCGAATGCCCGCGCCAACCCTGCACACGCGTGCATTCGTGCCAAGTCAACACTGACCGAAACAGCCCGCGGCAGGGCCACGGAGGCGAAGCCTCGTGGCCTCGCGCCCGGACGCGAGAACGCCCCCTCCCGAAGGAGGGGGCGTTCTCTGGTCGCTCAGGCGTGGATCAGAAGTCCATGCCACCGGTCGGGTCGCCCGCGGGAGCGGCGGCCTTCTCGGGCTTGTCGGCGACGACGGCCTCGGTGGTGAGGAAGAGGCCGGCGATCGACGCGGCGTTCTGCAGCGCGGAGCGGGTCACCTTGGCGGGGTCGATGATGCCCTGCGCGAACAGGTCACCGTACTCACCGGTCGCGGCGTTGAGGCCGTGGCCGACGGGCAGCTCGGAGACCTTGTTGGCGACGACACCGGGCTCGAGACCGGCGTTCAGCGCGATCTGCTTCAGCGGAGCCTCGATGGCGACACGCACGATGTTCGCACCCGTGGCCTCGTCACCGACGAGCTCGAGGTTCGCCAGCGCCGTCTTGCCGGCCTGGATGAGCGCGACGCCACCACCGGCGACGACACCCTCTTCCACGGCGGCCTTGGCGTTGCGCACGGCGTCCTCGATGCGGTGCTTGCGCTCCTTGAGCTCCACCTCGGTCGCGGCACCGGCCTTGATGACGGCGACGCCACCGGCGAGCTTGGCGAGGCGCTCCTGGAGCTTCTCGCGGTCGTAGTCGCTGTCGGTGTTCTCGATCTCGCGGCGGATCTGGGTCACGCGACCCTCGATCAGCGCGGAGTCACCGGCACCCTCGACGATGGTCGTCTCGTCCTTGGTGATGATGACCTTGCGCGCACGGCCGAGCAGGTCGACGGTGGCGTTCTCGAGCTTGAGGCCCACCTCTTCGGTGATGACCTGGCCGCCGGTGAGGATCGCGATGTCCTGCAGCTGCGCCTTGCGACGGTCGCCGAAGCCGGGAGCCTTGACGGCGACCGACTTGAAGATGCCGCGGATCTTGTTGAGCACGAGCGTCGCGAGAGCCTCGCCCTCGACGTCCTCGGCGATGATGAGGAGCTCCTTGCCCTCCTGGATCACCTTGTCGACGATGGGCAGAAGGTCCTTGATGTTCGAGATCTTCTGGTTCGCGATCAGGATGTACGGGTCTTCGAAGACCGCTTCCTGACGCTCGGGGTCGGTGACGAAGTAGGGGTTGATGTAACCCTTGTCGAAGCGCATGCCCTCGGTGAGCTCGAGCTCGGTGCCGAAGGTGTTGCTCTCCTCGACGGTGACGACGCCTTCCTTGCCCACCTTGTCGATGGCCTCGGCGATGAGCTCGCCGATCGCGGGGTCGGCGGCGGAGATCGACGCGGTCGCGGCGATCTGCTCCTTGGACTCGACCTCCTTGGCGGAGGAGAGCAGCTCGTCGGTGACGGCCTTGACGGCCTTCTCGATGCCCTTCTTGAGCGAGATGGGGTCGGCGCCGGCCGCGACGTTGCGCAGGCCCTCGCGCACGAGCGCCTGAGCGAGGACGGTCGCGGTGGTGGTTCCGTCACCGGCGACGTCATCGGTCTTCTTGGCGACCTCCTTGACCAGCTCGGCGCCGATCTTCTCGTACGGGTCGTCGAGCTCGATCTCCTTGGCGATCGAGACACCGTCGTTCGTGATCGTGGGGGCGCCCCACTTCTTCTCGAGCACGACGTTGCGACCGCGGGGGCCCAGGGTCACCTTGACGGCGTCGGCCAGGGTGTTGAGGCCGCGCTCGAGACCGCGACGGGCCTCTTCGTCGAAAGCGATGATCTTTGCCATAAGTGTGTCGTCCCTCCCGGACGGGTGACTTCCAGATTTGGCACTCGACGAAAGCGAGTGCTAACTCATTCTGGCACTCGCCCCTGGGGAGTGCAAGCCACGCGAGACGCCGGGAGACGACGACGCCGCGGCCCCCGAGAGCGGGGACCGCGGCGTGCGGGAAAGGGAGGGAGGTCAGGCGATGAGGCGCACCGACTCGGCCTGCGGGCCTTTCTGGCCGGACCCGACCGTGAACTCCACGGACTGTCCTTCCTCGAGGACCCGGAAGCCGGACATCTCGATGTTCGAGTAGTGGACGAAGACGTCCTGGCCGTCCGTCACGGTGATGAAACCGTAACCCTTCTCGGCGTTGAACCATTTGACGGTGCCCTGGGCCATGCGAACTCTCCTGTTGCTGAACGACGAGGTCATCGTAAGCACGAGGAACCGCGTGATTCCGGCCCGGGGAGCCATTGTTGACACGGCGGCATCCAACTTTTTACGCCGCGGAAACACGCGCCGCCGCGGGGGCTCAGGGGGTGGGCTCGGAGGCCCTGTCGAGACCGATCACCACGACCAGGCGCTTCTCGGCGCTCTCGTCGTCCGAGGTGTTCGGATCATCCGTCGGCTGGAGGAAATCGCTCTGCGCGACCTCCGCGCCGCCGATCGCGGCAGCGAGGCCGCGCGCGGCCTGTTCGTCAGCGGGTGTCCGGTAGTACACGGTCGTCGTCGCGAAGTCGGTCGTGTCGGAGTCGCCGGTCTGGACGATGTCGCCCGACCACCCGAGCGCCACGATCTGATCGCGCAGGTTGCCCGCGAGCCCCTCGTCGGCGGTGCCGTTGAGCACGACGACGGAGTAAGAGGTGTCGATGGCCGGTGGAGTGGTCTCGGAAACGGTCGGCGTCGGCTCCGGGTCGGAAGCCGTCGAGATGCGCCCGGAGGCCACCAGCACCCCGAAGATCCCCACGATGACCAGCACGATCGTGGCCAGTGTGGCCCAGAGGAAGATGAGCCATCCGCGGGAGCGGGGGCGCTCGGCGCGGTGGGCACCAACGCGGCCGTCACCGTCCGCAAGGTCGTCGAAGCGATCCCGAGGGAAGGTCGATCTGGGCATTGGACGATGCTACCGGTCGGTGCCCGAGCGTCCGATCAGCGTGACGCCGTGCGCCCGAGGCGCGCGCGGTGGTGCTCAGCGGCCTCCTCGCGGCGACGACGGAGGCGCCGCACGAGCATGGGGTCGGACGCCAGGGCCGCCGGATCGTCGAGCAGACGCCCCAGCAACTGGTAGTAACGGGCCGGCGAGAGGTCGAACTCCGCGCGGATCGCCTCCTCCTTCGCACCGCCGTGGCGACGCCACTCCCCCTCGAAGACGAGGAAGGCGCGGTCGCGGTCGGAGAGAGGCACGACGCCACGCTACTGCGCGCGATACGCGGATCCCGGATGCCACGCCACCCAGGCACCGAGCGGATCGACGCTGGCGAGCACCGCGCCGTCGAGCGCGAGGGCGAAGCCCCCGGGACGCAGCTCAGGAGCCGTGGCCCACGCCTCGTGGAGGCCCGCGGCATCCAGGGTCACCCACCGCCCCGCGGTTCGGGCCGCCGCGATGATGTCGCCGCGGTGACGGCGCGGGACATGGACGAGGACGCCGGGCGTCGTCACCACGATCGTGGCGTCGCGCGGGGCGCGGGCGACGAGGTCCGGCAGGGCGGCCGCCCCGTCGCCGGCCAGGAGCAGCGGCGGGTCGGCGGCAGCGATGTCGAGGGCCGCCGTGATGCGCTCGCGTCGCCCCTCCTCCCCCGGCCACACCAGCCCGGTGAGCCAGGCACGGTCGCCCTCGTCGCGCGCATCGAGCGGCTGCAGGTCGATGCCCGCCCGCCAGACGACGTCGGGGAGGCGCAGGGACGGATCGCCCTCGAGGTCGGACTCGAGGATCACCGGGCTCGGCCCGTCCGACGGGTCGAGGCTCCTCACGACGCCGCCGGGGGTCCGGAAACGATACGAGTAGCGGTCCGGGTACAGGCAGAGTCCGGCACTCGCGCCGATCTCGATCAGCGCGATCGGCCCCTCGATGAGCGACAGCGCGGGGAGCAGTGCGGCGCACCGCAGCGGCTCGTTGGTCTGCAGGGCGCGCCGCCCGCACTCCGCGACGATGACGTCGGCGTGCGCGACGATCCAGGCGGCCCACGCGTCGTCCGCGTCCATGGGCGCTCCGAGGAGACGCAGAACGGCGAAGACGAGCGGCGGCTGGCGATGCGTGTCCGGGATCCGCGCCAGGACCTCGGCCACGTCCGGGTCGGTCTCGACCCGTCGCGCCCACTCCTCGTACACCCGGGAGCGGCCGGGGGCCTCCTCGCGAGCGAAGCGTCCGTAGCGGGCGACGACGGCGGTCACGGCATCCTGGTCCATCCCGGCGATTATGCCGTGACGGGCATCGCGGGTCCTGGACACGCGACAATGGAGGGGACGAAGGAGACCATCCATGACCTACGCCGTCGAAAAGTCCGACGACCAGTGGCGGGCAGAACTCACGCCCGACCAGTACGCGGTGCTGCGCCAGGCCGGCACCGAGCGCGCCTGGACCGGCGAGCTGCTCGATGAGAGCCGCGCCGGCCTCTACACGTGCGCCGCGTGCGGTGCCGAGCTGTTCCAGAGCGGCACGAAGTTCGACTCGCACTGCGGGTGGCCGAGCTTCTACGAGTCGGTGCGCCCCGAAGCGGTCGAGCTGATCGAAGACAACAGTCACGGCATGCAGCGCACCGAGGTGCGCTGCGCGAACTGCGGCTCTCACCTCGGTCACGTCTTCCCCGACGGCTTCGGCACGCCCACCGGCGACCGCTACTGCATGAACTCCCTGTCGCTCAGCTTCACCCCCGCCGACGAGGCATGAGCGCGCTGGAGGCGATGCGCGACCGCCGGTCGTGGTCGAAGGTCACCGACCTCGCCCCCACCGGACCCGAGCTCGAGGCGTTCGTCGCCGCGGCCGGACGCGTGGCCGACCACAAGTCGCTGCGGCCGTGGCGGCTCATCGAGATCCGCGGCGCCGACCGCGACGTCCTCGCGCGCGCTCTGAACAAGGCCGACGGCAAGAAGGGGTACTCCTCCAAGCCGCGTCGCGCGCCGCTGATCATCGCGGTGGTGGCCGATCTCAGCTCGAAGAAGATCCCCGCGTGGGAGCAGGAGGCCGTGGCATCCGGGGTCGCCCACATGCTCAGTCTCGCTCTCGACGAGGCCGGCTTCGGCGTCTTCTGGCGCACCGACGACAACACCCGCGGCAAGGTTCTCGCCAAGGCCCACGGGCTGGCCAAGGGCGAGGTCCTGCTGGGGTGGCTGTACGTCGGGGGCAAGCCGGTGCGTTCCCGCCCGACCCGGCGCAAGACCGTGGATGCCGCGAAGCACCTGTCCCGGATGCCGGGCGGCAAGAAGCGTCGGAAGGTCGACGAGGCGCGCCTCTGACCCGCGGCGGCGATCAGCGCGCGGGTCGTCGGCTCCCCCACGGCACCGCCGCGACGACGACTCCGCTGATCGCCACCGCCGCCGCCACCACGGCCACGAGCACCGGCGGTGCCGCGGGCGCGGGCCAGACGGCATCCAGGATCACCGAGGTCGTGAGCAGGCCCACGACCGATCCGAGGCCCAGCACGAGAACGCCGGTGCGCTGGACGATCACCGACGACAAGAAGATGTAGACGACGCCGATGGCGCCGCCGAGGTACAGCCAGGGGTCGGCCGGCAGGGCACGCGGAGCACCGACGAGGGCGACGTGCACGAGCCCCGCGACGATGAGCACCGCCGTCCCGCCCGCGAAGTTCACGACCGTCGCCGCGAGGGGGCTCTGCACCTGCAGGCGCAAGCGCCCGTTCGTCCCCTGCTGCCACGCGACACCGGCCCCGGCGATCACGGGCACGACGAGCATCCAGACCGGGATGCCGCCCACCCGGTCGCCCGCGAGCGACACGGCCACACCGGCGAGCGCGAGCAGCGCGCCGACGACCCGGCGAACGGTCACCGGCACGACGCCGGCGGGACCGTGGCCGAAGCGATCCAGCAGCAGTCCACCGGTCGTCTGGCCCGCGACGAAGCCGACCGTGAACAGCGCGACGCCGATCGTGGCCACGGCGAGGCCCTGACAGGCGACGGTGAACGCTCCCGCGGCACCGCCGAAAAGCATCCATGCCGGGATCGAGCGTTCGCGGACCCCCGCGATCAGACGCGACAGCCCGGCGCGCCCCGCGGGCAGCACCGCGGCGATCGCGAGCACCACGACCAGCCCCGACCCGAACGAGATCCCGCCCGCGAGCACGCCGTCGCCGAGCTCGCCGCCGAGCGATCCGTTGACGCGCGCCTGCAGAGCCGTCAGCGCCCCGATGAGCACGGCGCCGAGGACCGCGATCCCCGGCGATCGTCGGTGAGACATGGATCCTCTCCCCCGGCCGCTCGCGTCGAGGGCCGTCGTCGATCGTACGTGCCCGCGCGCCGGTGTGGACCGGACGGCCCGGATGCGCGAGGCTTTTCGCGTGCCTCACCTCACCGCCGGCCCCGATGACGTCGCCGAGATCCTGTCCGCTCTGACCGCCGCGCGAGTGGACCGCGAGTTCCTCGCGAACGTCGAGCTGCATCTCCCGCGGCTGCACGACCTGTTCCGCCGGCTGTACGGCGACCGCCCCGACGGCGTCGAACGTCTGGCCTCCGTGGTGGACCTCGCCCGACGGTCGTGGGCCGAGCGACCGGCGGGACTCCGGGACGTGGATCGCGAGCGGGCGAGCACACCGGACTGGTTCGAGGGCGAACGCATGCTCGGGGGCGTCTGCTACGTCGACCGCTACGCCGGTGGGCTCCGCGGCATCCGCGAATCCATCCCGTACTTCCGCGAACTGGGTCTCACCTACCTGCACCTCATGCCGCTGTTCGAGAGCCCCGAGGGCAACAGCGACGGGGGCTACGCGGTGTCGAGCTACCGGCGCGTGAATCCCGCGCTCGGCACGATGGACGAACTCGCCGCCCTCGCCGCCGAGTTGCGGCACGCGGGGATCTCGCTGGTGGTGGACTTCATCTTCAACCACACCAGCAACGAGCACGAGTGGGCGCAGAAGGCCGTCGCGGGCGAGCCCGGCTACGAGGACTTCTACCTCATCTACCCCGACCGCGAGATGCCCGACGCCTACGAGCGGACCACGCGCGAGATCTTCCCCGACGACCACCCCGGCTCGTTCGTGCAGTTGCCCGACGGCCGGTGGATCTGGGCGACGTTCTGCCACTTCCAGTGGGACCTCAACTACGCCAACCCCGCGGTCTTCGAGGCGATGGCCGGGGAGATGCTGTTCCTCGCGAACCAGGGCGTGGAGATCCTGCGGATGGATGCCGTGGCCTTCATCTGGAAGCGACTGGGGACGACGTGCGAGTCGCTGCCCGAGGCGCACCTGCTCCTCCAGGCGTTCAACGCCGTCCTGCGGATGGCCGCCCCGAGCCTGCTGTTCAAGTCGGAGGCGATCGTGCACCCCGACGAGGTCGTGTCGTACATCTCCCCCGAGGAGTGCCAGCTCTCCTACAATCCTCTGCAGATGGCGCTGACGTGGGAGGCGCTCGCCACCCGCGACGGCCGACTGCTGCAGCAGGCCCTCGAGCGTCGTCATGCCCTGCCCGCGGGGACCGCCTGGGTCAACTACGTGCGCAGCCACGACGACATCGGCTGGACGTTCGCCGACGAGGATGCCGAAGAGCTCGGCATCCAGGGGTATCCGCACCGCCGCTTCCTCAACGACTTCTACGTCGGCCGGGTCGAGGGGTCGTTCTCGCGGGGCGTGCCGTTCCAGGAGAACCCGCGCACCGGCGACGCCCGCATCACCGGCACCACCGCTTCGCTCGCCGGGATCGAGGCCGGCGACGCGGGCGGTGAGGACCGCGTGATCCTCGCGCACGCGCTCGCGCTGTCCACCGGCGGCATCCCGCTGCTGTACCTCGGCGACGAGGTGGCGCAGCTCAACGACTACTCCTTCCGTCGCAACCGCGCCGAGGCCGGCGACAGCCGGTGGGTGCACCGCCCGCACCGTCCCGAGCAGAACTACGCCGATCGGACGGATGCCACGACCCCCGCCGGTCGCGTGTTCTCGCGACTCACGCGTCTCATCGCGGTCCGCCGGTCGACGCCGGAACTCGCGGGCAACGAGCTCATCGCCTTCGACGCGCACGTGGACTCGGTCGTCGCGTTCCTCCGCCCCGGAGACGCCGGCGACGCGGTGCTCGTCGTCGCCAACGTCGCCGATCACGCGATCGAGATCGACGCGCTGACCCTGTCGGGTCTCGACCCGGATGCCGTCGACCTCATCGCCGACCGCCCCGCCGGGCTCGCCGGCGGCCTGACCGTGCCGGCACACGGCGTGCTGTGGCTACGGGTGGGGATGCGCTGACGGCGGCCGGTGTCTCGCCGTCCGAGCCGACCGGTGTCCCCCGAAAGGCCGACATCCGTCCATCCGATTTGGCATAGTAGACGTCACGGGTAGACGTGCCCCGGTTGTGCGCCCATGGGGGGAGCATCCTCGACCGGTGCCGCTGGCCAGGGGGGCGCTCATGAACATGGAACCGTTCTACGTCGAGGTGGAACAGGTGTCGCGGACGCGATGGAAGTGGTCTGGCTGGGATGCTGGCCGGCCCGCCGTCGCTCACGGGTTCAGTCGAACGGAGGCACGCGCGCACGCGGCCGCGCGGGAGTGGATGAAACGACGGTTCGAGGAGCGCAGTGTTCCGTCGCCCACCTCAACCACCGCGGACCACCACGACCCGACGGTCATTCCGCCGCACCCACCCCGGGGATGACCGACACGGCGTCGCCGATCAGCGGGGCCAGCGTCGCCGCGAACGTCTTGGTCAAATGGCCCTTGTCGCGGAGAACCTTCACTCCTCCGATGACGAGCGGACAGCGGCTTTCGTCGCAATACACGTCAGTGAGGTCCAAGGCGTAGGCACCAGCGGTTCCCTGCGCGGCCGCGATGATGAGGTCTGACTCCGCGAAGGCAACGTCACGGTCCACGGAACAGTTCTCGGCGGACCCCGGACGATACGTGCAGTTCAGATCGCGCACGGCATCCACGACCGGGTTGTCCGCGATCGCGAGGATCGGTGTGCCCGAAGCGATGAGCGGGGCCCATGCCTCGCGAAACCCCGCGATCCCGGCCTCCTCACTCGGCTTCCCGGCGGCATCGAGGAAGACGGACTTGCGGGCGGAATAGCTGTTCAACGCGAAGAGGAAGGGCGGCATCTGAGCGAGCTCCGCCCTCACAGACTCGCCCCACGCCAGGCAGGAGCGCACCTCACGCGGAGGATCATCCCGACGAGGTGCGGTATTGAACACGCAGTTGGCTTTGTAATACGTCGTGACCTCCCAGCCGTTCCGTTCGGCGAGTGTCACGAGCGCGGGCAGGAGCGCGGCCGCATGGGAGTTCCCGATCAGCAGTACCCGTCGGTCCGAGCCCTGGGCCCCGAAGGTGCATCGCTTCACCTCGACGCCGGTCGTCGACGTGCGGCACTTCGTCGACTCCAGAGGAGACCTATCGAGATTGGCGTTCAGCCGCGGAAGACTCTCGGTCCATTCCTCCGGCCCGCACGCCGCATCCGCCGCCCCGGCGCCGAAGCAGTCGTCACCGACGGACGCCAGCTCGGCCGTCGCGCGCAGGTCGCTGTCCGTGGCGCGGTCGGTCGCCACCAGGCCGCCGCCGGCGAGGGCCGCGACCAGCGCGAGCGCGAAGACCGGAGCCCAGGGACGTACTCGCGAAGATGGCACGTGGATCCAACGCGTGACCGGCTTCTCGACCCACACATGGGTGAGCCAAGCCAGGGCGGCGGCCAAGACGATGATGCCCGCCCCGGTCGCGAGATCGGGACGGTCTCCGGTCACCTCGATGACGAGGATGAGGATCGGCCAGTGCCACAGGTAGAAGCCGTAGCTGATCCCGCCGAACCACACGAGAGGGCGTCGAGCGAGAAGATTCTGCACACCACCTCGGGCGGGACCGCCGGTGCCCGACACGATCACCAGAACCGCCGCCATCGTCGGCCAGAGAGCCGCCGGACCCGGGAAGGTCGCTCCGGCGTTCAAGACGAACCCACAGAGAACGATCCCCGCAAGGCCGACCCATCCCGCGATCGCCCTCAGGATGCCGGGCAGGACCACACCCGACAGAAGAAGGGCGCTGAGGCTCCCGAGCCCGAACTCCCACACCCGGGCGAAGGTGTTGTAGTAGGCCTCCGACTGGTTCACGCCGACTGCGTACACCGCGTATGCGAGAGAAGCCACGGACCCGACCGCGACGAGGAGGGTCAATGCGCGACGAGAATCCTTCGCCAGACGAGCCCGAACGATCAGCATGGCCACCAGGAAGAACACCAACCAGATGACGTAGAACTGCCCCTGAACCGACATCGCCCAGAAGTTCTGCACGGGTGACTGAAAGTTGTCACGCGCGAGGTAGTCGTTCCCCGACTTGAACAGCCACCAGTTCTCCACGTAGAGCGCGGAAGCGAGGATCTCCGTGAACGTCTGCTGCCACTGCGAACTCACCAGAAAGACCGGTGTCAGCAGTCCCACAGTGACCAGAACCACCGCCGCGGCGGGAAACAGGCGCGCGGCGAGGCGGAGAAGATAGCCGGAGGCGCTCACCCGACCCGTTCGGGTGATGTGCCCCAGAAGAGTGATCGTCGTCAGGAACCCCGCGATCACGAAGAACACATCGACACCGCCGGAGACACGACCGAGCCAGATGTGGAACACCGCCACCAGGATCGCTGCGACGGCGCGGACGCCCTCGATCTCCGGACGATAGTTGGCCGACGCGCGCTTGTCCTGCGCAGGTGTTGCGATGCGGATCGACTCGACCATCACAGCGCCGCTCGAATGGACGACAAGTAACGCATAGGACCCCCCAGGCCGGTCCTCGTCGCGCACACTTCAGCGGCGACTCCCCCAAGGACCGGCGAATGGCACCAGACTACGCAGATTCCGTGGCCCGCGTCATCCTCTGTGGCGCGCGGGCGGAGCCGCACGCGAACAATCCGTGAAGTGCCGGCTACAGGACTTGAACCTGCAACCCCCGTATTACAAGTACGGTGCGCTACCAATTGCGCCAAGCCGGCGAGCCGCGGAATTCCGCGGACCTGATCTGCGGGGGAGGTCCGTCTCCCGCAACCCGACACGGCGGTCGGAGAACAAGAGTCTATCGAGCTACGACCGCGTCACCGCCCGCACGGTGCGGGATACCGTCGATGAGGCGCGCACGACGTCATGCCACACGCACCCTGCGACCGCGCACGGATGAAGGCTCTGGTGTGGCCCCGCGCCAGGCGTCACCCCTCGTGTGTGCACCGAGTCACGAATCCCCCCGGGGGGATCATGGGGATTTTGTCGCGCCGCGCCATGTTGACCGGAGCGGCCTGGGCGCTCCGTCGATCGCCCTCACCGCGGGAAATCCGCTGAAGGCGAAGGCAGCCGAAGACACGACATCCGAGTCCATATGGGCCGTGACGGATCCGATAGCGATCGGCGTGGCCTCCCCGAGATGAGCAGTCGATGCGACCGGGGCCACGGACTCGACGGCGGGCCAGGACGTCGGCCGCAACCTCCCAACGGCGCTCAGCCCGCGGGCGTCGTGCTCGGGGTGGCCGTGGGCGTCGGCGTCGCGGTGGAGTAGTAGGCGTTGCTGTCGACCGTGAGCACGAACTGGGCGAACTCCTTCGGGTCGTCCATGCGGCCGACGTAGGGCGTGCCGTTCACGAGCACCGTGGGGGTCGCCGTCAACGCCTGCCCCTTGGTGTCGGGCAGGCCCTTGATGGCGCGGTCGGTGGCAGCCTTCGCCCACGCGGTGAAGGTCTCGTCCTCGATGCACGCGCGCACGGTGTCGGGGTCGCTCACCCCGGCGCCCTGGGCCATGTCGGCGAGCTTCTCGTCGCTGTAGCCGTCGGAGTCCACGGCGGGCTGGTTCACGAGGAGTTCGTGGTTGAAGGCGAAGAACTTGTCGGACGCGTGCGTCGCGACGCACGCGGCGGCGCCGGCGGCCCGGAGGCTGTACTTGGTGCCGTTCGACTTCGAGGTGAGCATCGCGACCGGGTAGTACGTCAGGGACGCGGCATCCTGGGACACCCATTTCGAGAGCTGCTCGGCGTTGGCGAGCTGGAACTCCCGCGCCTCGGCGGAGAGATAGTCGACGTAGACGCGGATGTCGACCGGGGCCGCGGTCGTGGTCGGCGCCGGGGTGGGCGTGGGGGTCTCGGTGGGCGTCGCCTCGGCGGCCAGTGCGGAGGCGTTGCCGTCGACGGTCTGGTCGGCACGCGGGTCGGCGATGCCGGTGGCCGCCGTGACGACGAAGCCGTCGTCGGACGCCGCATCCGGAAGCGCCTGGGAACGACCGTCGCGCGACGACAGCGCATACGTGACGCCGGCGGCACCGATGGCGACGACGGCGACGGCACCGATCGTCACGAGCGAACGACGGACGATCCGCGCCCGCGTCTGCCGCGCCTTGACCTGCTGCGCCTTCTCACGCACCGCCTCCCGGCGGGCGTTCTCGGCGGGCAGATTCGGCGTCTGGTCGTTGGACATGGGACCTCTCGGGCGCGGTCGGAGACCGCTGACGATGATGGGAACGCACGGGTAGGCGAACGAGCATCGATGGTAGTAAGCCTGGCTGAGAAATGACCAGACACGTGCGATACTGACCGTGCGCCCACTGTCGCGCGCACGGGGTCGCCCCCGTTCATTCCATTCACTACGGATCGTCCGGCACGTACCTGCCGGTGAAGGAGAAGAAGAAATGGCGTCCGTCACCTTTGACAACGCAACCCGCCTGTACCCCGGCGGTACCCGCCCCGCGGTCGACAAGCTCAACCTCGAAGTCGCCGACGGCGAGTTCCTGGTTCTGGTCGGCCCCTCCGGCTGCGGTAAGTCCACGTCGCTCCGCATGCTCGCGGGCCTCGAAGAGGTCAACTCCGGCCGCATCCTGATCGGTGACCGCGATGTCACCGACGTGCCGCCCAAGGACCGCGACATCGCGATGGTGTTCCAGAACTACGCGCTGTACCCCCACATGACCGTCGCCGAGAACATGGGCTTCGCCCTGAAGATCGCCGGTGTCGGCAAGGAGGAGCGCGCGGCTCGCGTGCTCGAGGCGGCCAAGCTCCTCGACCTCGAGGAGTACCTGACCCGTAAGCCCAAGGCCCTCTCCGGTGGTCAGCGTCAGCGCGTCGCCATGGGCCGCGCGATCGTGCGTCAGCCCCAGGTGTTCCTCATGGACGAGCCGCTGTCGAACCTCGACGCCAAGCTCCGCGTCCAGACCCGCACCCAGATCGCGTCGCTGCAGCGGCGCCTCGGTGTCACCACGGTCTACGTCACCCACGACCAGACCGAGGCCCTCACCATGGGCGACCGCATCGCGGTGCTCAAGGACGGTCTGCTCCAGCAGGTCGGCACCCCGCGCGACCTGTACGAGAAGCCGAAGAACGTCTTCGTCGCCGGCTTCATCGGCTCGCCCGCGATGAACCTCTTCACGGTCGACCTGGCCGAGGGCGGCGTCCGCTTCGGCGACCTCGTCGTCCCCGTCGAGGCCGACGTCATCGGCAAGGCGCACGGCAGCGAGGTCACCATCGGTGTCCGCCCCGAGGACATCCAGGTCGCCCCGGCCGACGGTCGCGGCCTGTCGGTCGTCGTCGACCTCGTCGAGGAGCTCGGCGCCGACGGCTACCTCTACGGCCACACCGACATCAACGGCAAGCGCACCGACATCGTCGCGCGCGTCGACGGCCGCCGTCACCCCAACGCGGGCGAGACGGTCGTGCTGGCGCCGGTCCCCGGTCACGTGCACGTCTTCGACCTCGAGTCGGGCGAGCGTCTGACCGACAAGGCCATCGCCTCCGCCTGATCTCACGCACCGTCGCGGCGCGGGGAGTCTTCCACGACTCCCCGCGCCGCACCCTTTTCCCCGGAGGAACCGTGGCCGAATCCCTCAGCATCACCGCCAGCGCGGTCGACCCCGGACTGTTGCAGCTGCCCTGGTCGACCGGCCTCGCCGACTGGCCGAGCTCGCACATCGTGGCCCTCCCCAAGGGCATCTCGCGGCACCTCGTCCGGTTCGCGAACCTCTCCGGTCGCGTCGTCGCGATCAAGGAGACGACCGAGGAGATGGCTCGGCGCGAGTACGACATGCTCGGCAACCTCGACCGTCTCGCGGCGCCGTGCGTCGACCGGGTCGCCGTGATCGCGGGGCGCACCGACGCCTCGGGCCGCCCGCTCCCGGCGGCGCTGGTCACCGCGCACCTGAAGTTCTCGCTCCCGTACCGCGCGCTGTTCACCCAGGTCCTGCGTCCGCACACGGCCACGCGCCTGGTCGACGCCCTGGCCGTCCTGCTCGTGCGCCTGCACAACGTGGGGTTCTACTGGGGCGACGTGTCGCTGTCGAACACGCTGTTCCGCCGCGACGCGGGCGAGTTCGCCGCGTACCTCGTCGACGCCGAGACGGGCGAACTGCACGGCAACCGTCTCACTCCGGGCCAGCGCGCACACGACCTCGACATCGCCCGCACCAACATCGCCGGCGAGATCATGGACCTCGAGGCCGGTGGTCGGCTCGAAGGCGGTGTGGATGCCATCGCCGTCGCCGACGGCCTGGTGTCGTCGTACCACTCGCTGTGGGGCGCCCTCACCGACAAGGAGACGTTCGCCGTCGACGAGTCCTGGCGCATCACCGAACGCGTGCACCGGCTGAACGCCCTCGGTTTCGACATCGGCGAGATGTCCATCAAGACCGCCAGCGACGGCACGCAGGTCTCGATCCAGCCGAAGGTCGTGGATGCCGGGCACCACCAACGGCGTCTGCTGCGGCTGACCGGACTCGACGTCGAAGAGAACCAGGCTCGGCGCCTGCTCAACGACCTGGACGAGTTCCGCGCGCGCGTGTCGCGCCTCGGCGCCGACGAGGAGATGGTCGCGCACGAGTGGCTGACCCGGGTCTTCGAGCCGATCGTCATGGCGATCCCCTTCGACCTGCGCGCCAAGCTCGAACCCGCCGAGGTCTTCCACCAGGTGCTCGAGCACCGCTGGTACATGTCGCAGGCGCGGGGCCGGTCCGTTCCGCTGGCCGAGGTCGTGACCTCCTACATCGACGACGTCCTGCGCCACCGCCGCGACGAGGCGACCGTGATGGGTCCGCCCACCGACACGATGTCGCTCGCGACGATCGCGGATGCCACCGCTCCCGCCACGGGCGAGGTGCCGACGACCGACACCGACGTCATCGATTGGCGCGACCTGGTCTGACGACAGGACGACGGCGCCGCCCCGAGGGGACGGCGCCGTCGTCGTTCGCCGCGTCAGTACCCGACGGCGAAGTTGTCGCGCGAGTGCTTCGGGTTCTCGATCTCGTCGAGCACGGCGACGGCGAAGTCGGCGCCGGAGATGAAGGAGTCGCCCTTCTCGTCGACGACGAGGACGTGTCCGCCGTCGCGGTAGGTTCCGGTGCGCTCGCCCGGTGCCCATACGCCGAATCCGCCGGCCGGGTGGATGTAGAACCAGTCCCGATCGGACGCGCCCGCTCGAAGGTCTTCCAGGATGCCGATGGCCTCGGACGCCTCGGGCTTGTACTCGTCGGTGAAGCCCTCGGTGTCGATGAGGCGGGGGCCGCCCTCGGCGACGAGCGAGCCGCCCGCTCCCCCGACGACGCCCAGACGGACGGACTCGGGAAGGACCGAGGCGAGCTGCGCGATCGCGGGGCGGAGCTTGCCGAGCATGTCGCCGCGCGGCGCCACGGCCGAGACGACGACGTCGACACCCTCGAGCTCGGCGGTCAGGCCGGGCACGTCGAGAACGGTGCCTTCGATGTACGTGGCACCCTCGAGGCGCTCGGCGGGTACCGACCGGGCGACCGAGACGACGGTGTGGCCGCGCCGCACGGCTTCGGCGACGATGTGGCTCCCGGCGTAGCCGGTTCCTCCGATGACTGCGATACGGGACACGGATCTTCCTCTCCTCCGGTCCGCGGACTGCCGCGGACGTCTTCTCCCAGCGTGCCGCCTCGGGGCGCCGACGCGAAACGCCGACGCCCCGAACCGACACGATTCACAGCAGGATCTGCAGAGGATTCTCGATCCGGGCGACGAAGGCTGCCAGCCACTGGGCCGCCAGCGCGCCGTCGAGCACGCGGTGATCGGCGGACAGTGTCACCGACATGACCGTCGCGGCCGCCAGTGATCCGTCGTCCTCGACCACGGGCCGCCGCGTCGCGGCTCCGACTGCGAGGATGCCGGCGTGCGGCGGGTTGATGATGGCCGAGAACGACGTCGTCCCGTACATGCCGAGGTTCGACACCGAGAAAGAGCCGCGCTCGAGCTCGTTCTGCTTCAGCCGCCCCTCGCGCGCCCGTGCCGCAAGGTCGCGGACCGTGGCGGCGAGCTCGCCGATCGAGAGGCGGTCGGCCCCCCGCACCACCGGCGTCAACAGCCCGCCGGGCACCGAGACCGCCACGGCGATGTCGGCGGCGGAGAACCGGCGCGTGGCATCCGGGGTCCAGATCGCGTTCGCATCGGGAACGTCGCGCAGCGCGCCCGCGACCGCCTTGACGACGAGGTCGTTCACCGAGATGCGCTGCTCTCGTCCCTCGTTGATCTGCGCCCGGAGGGCGAGCAGCGCATCGACGCGGCAGTCGGCCTGCAGGTAGAAATGCGGAACGGTCGCCTTCGACTCGGTGAGACGCCGCGCGATCGCTCGCCGCATGCCGGTGTGCGGCACGTCCTCGTACCCGGCATCGACGGATGCCGGAACGACGGGCGGTTCGACGGCTTCAGGGGCGGGCTCCGGCTGCCGCTCGACCGGCGCCGGGGTCCAGGCATCCAGGTCTCGGCGGACGATGCGTCCGCGCGGGCCCGACCCGGGGACCTCGGCGAGGTCGATGCCGCGCTCCGCGGCCAGGCGGCGCACGAGCGGGGACGCGAAGAGGCGACGCTCCTCGCCGGGCGGGTCCGCGGGAGCGGGAGCGGGCGGCTCCACGGGCGCGGACGCGGGGGCCGCCGGGGCCTCCGCCGCCTCCTCGGGTGCGGCGGCGACCTCGGTGTCGGACGGCGTCGTGGTCGCGGGAGCGGGCGCTCCCCCGGCGGCGGCGAGCGCGGCATCCACGCTCTCTCCGTCCTCGGCCAGAACGGCGATCGGGACGCCCACGGCCGCGGCGTCACCGGCGGGCAAGAGGATCCCCGCGAGGATGCCGGCGCGTTCGGCCTCGTACTCGACCACCGCCTTCTCGGTCTCGATCTCGACGATCGCCTGGCCGGCGCGCACGGGGCTGCCGACCTCGACGAGCCAGCTCTGGATGGCCGCTTCGGCGGCGCCCGTGGCGATCTCGGGCATGCGGACGACGACGGCCATCAGCGGATCCCTCCTGCCGCGCGGACGCGCTCGAGGCCGGCGACGACCTCTTCCGTGCGGGCGATCGCGGCGCGCTCCAGCACCTTGGAGATGCTCGGGCTCGCCTCCCCACCGGTGACGCGTTCGACCGGCTGGTCGAGCCAGTCGAAGAAGCGCCGCTGGATCTCATCGGCGAGCCAGGCCCCGTAGGACGGTCCGCGGGCGCCCTGCTCCACGATGAGGACCGCGTTGGTCTTCCGGATGCTCTCGCCGACGGTGTCCCAGTCGAGCGAGGCGCGGTCGAGCCACCGGAGGTCGATGACCTCGGCATCCGTCCCGGTCTGCTCGACCGCTTCGAGGGTGTGGCCGACCATGGAGAGGTACGTGAGCACCGTCACGTCGTTCCCCGCGCGGCGCACCGCGGCGGACCCGGGCGGGATGACGTAGTCGAGGTCGGTGTCGGGCACGCGGTCGGACGTGCCGTAGAGGTCGACGTGCTCGATGACGAGCACCGGGTCCTCGAGCGCCAGTGCCGCGTTCATGAGTCCCACGTAGTCCGCGGCGGTGGAGGCGGCCACGATCCGCCACCCGGCCTGGGTCGCGAAGATCCCGGCGGGGTCCATGAGGTGCTGCGAGCCGTAGCCCGAGCCCATCGCGATCTTCGTGCGGAGCACGAGCGGCACCGTGTTGTTGTCGCCGAACATGTGGCGGGCCTTGCCGACCTGGTTGAACACCTGGTCCGCGGCGACCCACATGAAATCGGGATACATGAACTCCACGACCGGACGGAAGCGCCCGTCCATCGCGATGCCGCCCGCGGCGCCGAAGAAGCCGTTCTCGCTGATCGGGGTGCCGATGACCCGGTCGGGGCCGTACTTCTCGGCGAGCCCCTTCGTCGCGCCGTTCGTGCCGCCGCCGAGACGGTGCACGTCCTCGCCCAGCACGATGATGCGCGGGTCGGTCTCCATCCGGCGGTCCATGGTCTGGGCGACGGCGTCGACGAACTTCACATCGCGCCAGGGGCCGGTCCACTCCGCGGGCTCGGCCGACGCGAGGGCGGCGAGCTCGGAGGCATCCCCCCGGATGCCGGTGTCCACGACCGCGGGGTCGGGCCAGAGCTCCGGACGGATGCGGCGTCGGCCGGGACGCTCGGGATCGGCCTCGACCACCGCCGCGACCGACTGCGCGACCGCAGTGACCGCCTGCTCGCGGACGGCCTCGGCCTCGGAATCGTCGAGGAGGCCGAGGCGGCGCATCTCGGTCGCCATGCGCTCCAGTGGATCGCGGGCGCGCCACTGCCCTTCTTCGTCCTTGGTCCGGTAGCCGAACGCGCTTCCGGGGTAGGGACCGTTCTGGTGGAAGAACCGGTAGACCTCGGCCTCGACGATCGCGGGACCCTCCCCCGCGCGCATGCGATCGAGCGCTTCGCCCATCGCGAGGTGCACGGCGAGCGGGTCCATGCCGTCGACGCGCCACGCGGGGATCGAGAAGCCCTGGCCGCGGACCGAGAAGCGAGTGTCGGCGCTGGCCTCGTCGGCGCGGGTCGAGACGGCGTAGAGGTTGTTCTCGATGAAGAACGCCACGGGCAGCTTCCACGTGGACGCGAGGTTCATGGACTCCAGGACCGAGCCGATCTGGCTCGATCCGTCGCCGAAGTAGTTGATCGACACGTCGGTCGTGCCGGCGTGCTTCTGCGCCCAGGCGTGGCCGGTCGCGAGCGGCGCACCGCCGCCGACGATCGCGTTCGTCCCCAGCGCGCCGGCCTCCAGCCACTGCAGGTGCATCGAGCCGCCGCGGCCGCCCGAGAAACCGGACGCGAGGCCGAGGATCTCGGCGAGCGTGCGATCGAGCAGCGTCTGGACGTCGGGCGTCACGAGGGCCGTGGGATCGAGAGCACCGCCGGAGACGAAGGCGAGCGTCTTGGCGAGGAACTGGTGGTGTCCGCGGTGCGATCCGTTCACGGCATCCGCGGGTCGAAGGGACACGATCGAGCCGACCGCGCCGCCCTCCTGGCCGATGCTGGAGTGCGCGGGACCGTGCACCAAGCCGGCACCGGCGAGGTCGAGCACCGCCTCCTCGAAGGCCCGGATGAGATGCAGCTGACCGAGCATCGTCCCGAGCAGTTCGGGGTCGGCCGCCTTCCAGTCGGCGGCTGTCGTCTCCAACTGCACCCACTCGACTCCGGTGTTCAGCCGTTTCCGCTTGGCCATGTCGCTCCTCACGCGTCGTTGCGTCCACCTATACAGGTCGTTCGCTCACACTGTACGATTGGATTGTCTCCAATACAAGGCGTTCATGCCGCGAGATACTGTCGAGAGGCGCCTTCTGCGGCGTCAATGGATCCAATGGAGGATGCGACATGGGACTTCCGGGACTGCGCGGCAGCGACCACATCGGCTTCACCGTTCCTGATCTCGACGAGGCCGAGACGTTCCTCGTCGATGTCCTCGGCGCCGTGCCGGTGTACACGCTCCCCGGTCGCAGTGGCGAGGGCGACTGGATGACACGGCAGCTCGGTGTGCACCCGCGGACCGCGATCCGCGAGATCCGCTTCTACCGCCTCGGCAACGGCACGAACCTCGAGGTCTTCGCGTACGACGCCGCCGACGGGCAGGCTCCTCCCCCGCGCAACAGCGATATCGGCGGACACCACCTCGCGCTCTATGTCGACGACCTGGATGCCGCGGTCGCCCACCTCCGCGCGCACGGCGTCGACGTCATGGGCGAACCGGTGGTGAGCGGCGCGGCTTCCACCGGTCAACGCTGGATCTACTTCCGCGCCCCGTGGGGCATGCAGTTCGAGCTGGTCAGCTTCCCCGACGGCAAGGCCTACGAACGCGACGCCGAGACGGTGCTGTGGCACCCCGCGAGGCCCGCCGAATGACCGACCTGCTGCCCGCGACCCGCGACCACGGCCGCGCCGGCACCGGGATCGCCGACACACTGCGCGACGAGATCCTCCGCGGCATCCATCCGCCCGGGACACGCATCCGGCAGGAGGATCTCGCGGCGCGGCACACCACGAGCCGTATCCCCGTGCGCGAGGCGCTCCGCATCCTCGAAGCCGAGGGACTCGTGACGCTCGTCGCCAACTCGGGCGCGTGGGTGTCGCGCCTGACCCTCGCCGAGTGCGAGGAGCTGTACCTCGTGCGCGAGCGCATCGAGCCGGTGCTCCTCGGGATGAGCGCGCCGCTGCTCTCCCCCGACGACCTGGACGCCCTCGACGACCTCGCCGCACGCATGGAGAACGCGGATGCCGAGGACTTCCTGCGCCACGACCGGGAGTTCCACTTCGCCACCTATGCGCCCGCGCGCACCGTGATGCTCGGCGACACGGTCGTGGGTTTGTGGAACCGAACGCATCACTACCGCCGGGCCTTCGTCGCCGCGGCCCACGCCCGCCACGACGGCACCGCGCACCTCGATCACCGGCTCCTCGTCGCGGCGCTCCGCCGCGGCGACGCCGAGGAGGCCGCCCACGTGCTCGAGCGGCACATCCGGCGCACGCGCATCGAGCTGGAGCGGCATCCCGAGATCTTCGGGGATGGCGCCGCCGTGGGGTGAGCGCCCGGTCAGGTGATGCGCCAGCCCCGGTCGACGTAGAGGTTGGTCGCCGAGACGCCCTCGTTGTGGAGCAGGAACCGCGTGGCATCCACCACGTCGTTCATCGTCGCCAGCTCGCCGCCGGGGGTGCGCGACGAGTAGCCCTCGAGGACGCCCGCGGGCTTCCCGGCCCAGAACGGGCTGTCGCCGATGATGCCCGGATGCAGCGCGTTCACGCGCAGCGGCGCGAGTTCGAGGGCGAGCGCGGTGGTCAGCCCCTCGACTCCGCCGTTGATCGTCGAGACCGTGACCGATCCGGGGTACGGCGCGTCCTTCGCGCGGCCGCCGAACAGCACGATGCCGGTCGAGCGCTGGGGCACGAGCCGATCGAGCAGCGTGTGCACGGTCTCGGTGTACCCCACGAGTTTGAGGGTCACGAGGCGCCGGGCGCGGGCGATGTCGTAGTCGCGCACCGTGTTGGCGTCGCGTTCGATCGCGGCGAGGACGAGGCCGTCGAGTTCGCCCACGTCGGCGAGCGCGGGCGCGATGTCGTCCGGCTCGGAGATGTCGACCGCGATGCCCCGCACGTTCGGCCCGATCTCCCGGGCGATCGCCTCCGCGGCGACAGCATCACGACCCGTGAGCGTGACCTCGTGACCGTCGGCGGCGAGCGACGCGACGATCTCCCGCCCGATACCGGACGTGCCCCCGACCACCAGATACCTGCGGCTCATGCCGCACCTCCCTCTCGTTCGTTCTCGGAGCCCGGGAGGAGTCCCCGCCGGGTGACTTCGGCCGCCGCACCCCAGTCGAGGCGGGCGAGAGCCGGCTCGGCCAGCGCCCGCTCGAACACGGCGGTGAGAGCCGCGAGCGTCGGCAGATGCGTGCCCGTCTCGCCCGCGATCTCGGCGCTCAGCCGCAGATCCTTGTAGCCGAGGGCCACGTCGAACCCGGGCGGGTCGTACGCCTGCCGCGCGATCATCCCGCCGTAGCCGCTGTACACGACCCCGGCGAACAGCGTCGACGTGAGGATCTCGACGAACAGGCCGGGATCGACGCCGCGCGCTTCGACGAGGGCGACGGACTCGCCGATCGCCTGGATCGCGTGGATGATGTCGTAGTTCACCGCGATCTTCACGGCGTTCGCGGTCGACGGCTCCTCACCGAGCGGCCACAGGCGCGCGGCGAACAGCTGCAGGAACGGCTCGACCTCGGTGACGTCGTCGGGCGCGCCCGCGACGAGGACGTTGAGCTTGCCCTCCGCCGCAACCGTGGGCCGCCCGAGCACGGGAGCGGCGACGTAGCGCGCCCCCGCCGCCGCGAACCGGCGCTGCAGCTCCCCCGCCCCCGCGGGGCTGATCGACGCCATGTTCACGTGCACCCCGCCCGACGCGGATGCCACGGACGCGGCATCCAGGACCGAGAGCGCCGCGGTGTCGTCGGCGAGCATCGAGAACGACACCGGGTGCGCGAGCGCCTCCGCGGGCGTCGCACACGCCACGGCCCCGGCGGCGACGAGCTCGTCCGCCGCGCCGGGCGAACGGTTCCAGACATGGACACGGTGCCCGGCGTCGACGAGGCGGCGAGCCAGCGCCGCCCCCATCGAGCCGAGGCCGAGGAAACCGACCGACGCCATCACGCCTCCCCGCGGCCCCACGTCGTGTTCAGGTGCGACTGCGAGTCGCGCTGGTTGTTCAGCGGGCCGCCGACCGCGATGTAGCGGGGCCCCGCGATGAGCAGCTCCTCGGCGGGGAACTTCGTGATGACCTCGCACCCGGTCGCGGTGACGACGACCTCCTCCTCGATGCGCGCCGCGCCCCAGCCGTCCGCGGAGGGCCAGTACGTCTCGAGGGCGAACACCATGCCCTCCTTGAGCTCCTCCGGGTGGTCGAACGAGACCAGCCGCGAGAAGATCGGCTTCTCCCAGATCGACAGGCCGACCCCGTGGCCGTACTGCAGGGCGAACGCCGCCTCCTCGTCCGCGAAGCCGAACTCCTGCGCCGTCGGCCACACCGACACGATGTCGGCGGTCGTCGCGCCGGGGCGGACGAGGGCGATCGCCCGGTCCATGTACTCGCGCGCCCGGGTATAGGCATCCTTCTGCTTCGTGCTCGCCGAACCCACCGCGAACGTACGGTAGTAGCAGGTGCGGTAGCCGTTCCAGCTGTGCAGGATGTCGAAGAACGCCGGGTCGCCCGGGCGGATCAGACGGTCCGAGAACACGTGCGGGTGCGGAGAGCAGCGCTCGCCCGAGATCGCGTTGACGCCCTCGACGTACTCCGACCCGAGGTCGTACAGCGTCTTGGCGACCAGGCCCACGGCCTCGTTCTCGCGGACACCGGGACGCAGGAACCGGTACAGCTCCTCGTACGCCGCGTCGACCATCGAGGCCGCCTGCGTGAGCAGGCGGATCTCGTCCCCGGTCTTGATGCGCCGGGCCTCCATGAACACCTGCTGCCCGTCGACGACCTGGATGCCGACCTTCTGCAGCGCGAAGAGGATCGGGAGCTCGATCACGTCGACGCCGAGCGGCTGGTCGGCGACCCCGAACTTCTCCAGCTCGCGCTTGATCTTGCGCGCGACCTCCTCGGCGATCCCGGCATCCGGCGGGAAGGCGCCGCGGAGCGTCGAGATGCCCGCCCGCGCCCCCGACTCCAGCCGCGGACGCTTGGTGCCCTCGTGCGGCGCGTGGGGATCGGCATCCATCTCGGACGACGTCACATCGAGCCACGGGTTGTAGAGCGCGTGGTGCTTCGCCGCGGAGCCGAAGTCCCACGAGATCGGATCGGTGTTGCGGGTGAGGAGGCTGAAGCGGATCAGCTTGTCCATCGCCCACGTGCCGATGTGGGTGGCGGTCATGTAGCGGATGTTGGAGAAGTCGAACGCGAGCACGGCTCCGAGATCCGAGCGTTCGAGCTCCGCCTTCACGCGTGCGAGTCGGTCGTCGCGGAGGCGGTCGAAGTCGACGCGGGCCTCCCAGTCGACGCCGTTGGTGCCCGTGGTTCCGGTGTTCTTCATGACGGCCTTCCTGAGGTCAGAGGGGTTCCGATGGGGATGCGGGCGCGCGGCGGATCAGCCGCCCCGCACCCCCGGTGAGCGACCGCGGCGCACGAGCACCATGACGAGCGGGACGACGGCGGCGAACAGCACGAAGGCACCCTGGATCCAGTACTGCCACGACAGGCCGAGCGACAGGAACGCCAGAGAACTCGTCACCGTCTGCAGGAGCAGTCCCGCCGCCGCGACGGCGAGAGCCGAGCCCGAGCCGCCGAAGATGCTGGCGCCGGCGATCACGACCGCCGTGACGGAGGTGAGGGTCAGCGCCTGGGCCGCGTTGGCGTCGCCGATCCCCGATCGCGAGTACACCGCGAGTCCGGCCAGAGCCGCGAGCAGACCCGCCGCGACCGACGCGAGCAGCCGCGTCCGCGGCACCCGTACGCCCATGCGGTTGGCTTTCACGGGGTCGGAGCCCGCCGCACGCAGCGCGCGACCGCCGCGCGTGCGCTGGATGACGAACCACATGACCACCGCCACAGCGACGGCCAACGCCAGGATCAGGGGCACGCCGGCGACGGCGAGGCCGAGGGTCGTCAGGACGTCGGCGCGGGCCGAACCGCCGGGACTGGGCCGCAGCACCTGCGCGAGGCCGAGCACCGCGATCGAGCTCACGAGCGTCGCGATCACGGGCGGCAGCGAGAGGCGCGTGACGAGGAGGCCGTTCACCCACCCGACCGCTGCCCCCGCGGCGAGCGCCAGCAGCACCCCGATGAGGAAGTAGCCGATCCCCTGCTGCGCGAAGAACGACAGGATGACCGCCGACAGCGCCGTCACCGAGCCGATGCTGAGGTCGATGCCCCCGGTCATCACGACGACCAGCTGCGCGAGCCCCACGAAGATGAGGACGCTCGTCGCCGCCAGCAGCTGACTGATGCTCAGCGGGCTCAGGAAGGCCGACGACACGAACGAGGTCACCACCGAGAGAGCGACCGCCAACCCGAGGAGGACGACGGCCTGCGTCTCCCCCGCCAGGATCCCCCGGGACCGGCGGCGCGCCGCGACGGCGACCTCGACGGATGCCGTCTCGTGCGACAGCACCGCGGCTCCCGTGATGGCCCGTTCGTCGACGTCGTCGCCGATGAGGGTCGTCTGCACGCGGCCGCGGGAGAACACCACGACCCGGTCGCACAGCCCCTCGAGTTCGACGGCATCCGTGGAGAGGACGACGACGGCGACCCCCGAGGCGGCGAGCTCGCGCAGGAACGCGTAGATGTCCACGCGCGCGCCGGCGTCGACGCCCTGCGTCGGGTCCTCGACCAGCAGCACCTTCGGGTCGCCGAGACGCCCGCGGGCGAGCAGCACCTTCTGCTGGTTGCCGCCGGAGAGGGCCGAGACCGGCACCTCGAGGTGCGGCGTCTTGACCGCGAGACCCGCGACGCCCTCGCGCGTGAGCGCGTACTCGCGGCTGCGACGGACGAAGCCGCCCGGCATCGCGGCGCGCAGAGCACCCGCCACGGCGTTCTCGCGGATCGACATCTTGCCGAACATCGCCTCGCCGATGCGATCGCCGGGGAGGAACACGACACCCGCGGCCGACGCCGACCGGCGGGACCGTGTCGACACCTCCTGGCCGTTCACGAGGATGCGGCCCCCCGAGGCGCCGCCGCCGGCGATGCCGCGCAGCACCTGACGCTGGCCGTTGCCCTCGACGCCGGCGAGACCGATGATCTGGCCCGGGTACACCGAGAACGAGACGTTGTCGTATCCGGGGCCGCTGAGTTCCAGGACCTCGAGCGCGGGCGTCGCGGATGCCGCCGGCGCGGCGGGCTTGTCGGGGAACGTCGTCTCCAGCGACCGGCCGACGATGAGCTCGACGACCTGATCGGCGGTGAAGTCCGCGACCAGGCCCCGACCGACCACGCGTCCGTCGCGCAGCACCGTGAGGTCGTCGCCGATCTCCATCACCTCCGGGATCCGGTGCGTGATGTAGACGATCGCGACGCCCTTCTCGAGGAGCCCCCGGACCTGGCCGAACAACCAGGCCGTCTCCTCCGGCCCGAGGGCCTCGGTCGGCTCGTCCAGCACCAGCACACGGGGGTCGGATGCCAGGGCGGCGGCGATCTCGACGAGGTGCGCCTCGCGCAGCGACAGCGACGACACCAGGGCGTGCGGGTCGATGTTCAACGACAGGCGCCCGAAGTGCGCGGCGACCCAGGCGGCGGCGGTCCGACGCGAGGGACGCTTGCTCGCGGGGAGCAGCAGCAGGACGGCATCCACCACACTCAGCGACGGGGCCAGCGCGGGGATCTGGTACACGATGGCGAGGCCCGCCTCCCGCGCCTCGGCGGGGCGGATGCGGTCGAACTCGCGCCCGGCGAGGCCGATGGTGCCGGAATCCGGCACCACCGACCCCGCCGCGATCCCCACGAGGGTGGACTTCCCGGCGCCGTTCTCGCCCAGCACGGCGTGCACGCGACCGGCGGCGATGTCGACCGAGACCGCGTCGAGCGCGGTGACACCGGGGTAGGTCTTGGTGATGCCCGAGAGGGTGAGCGCGGATGCCACGGTCGTGGGGGTCTCGTTCATCAGCCGAAGAGCTTCGTGATCTCGGCGGAGGTCAGCAGCGTCGACGGCGTGGCGTCGGACGGCGCCGACGACAGGCAGGCCTTGTCCGGGGTCACCGAGCCGGCCGTCTTGCCGGTGGAGTCCTCGAAGAGCGACAGTTCGTACAGCGAGGGCTCGGTGTCCTTCGTCCCGAACTCCGCGGCGAGGGCCTTGCGCAGCGCGACGCGTCCGATCCAGGTGCGCGACGAGACCGTCGCCAGCTCGTAGCCGGGGTTCTTCGCCTTGAGGTCGGCGAAGCCGCAGCTGAGGGAGTTGTCGTCGGTGGAGGTGAGGATGGGCAGCTGCTGGCCCGCGGCCTCGTACGCGCGGATGACACCCGAGGCGGACGCACCGTAGTCGGCGATGATGGCGTTGATCGGCGTGCCCTGCGAGAGGACGCCGGCCATCGCCTGCTGCGCCTGCGCCGGGTCCCAGTTGGTCCAGATCGGCTCACTGTTCACGAGCGTGATCTGGGGGTTGGCGTCGAAGACCTCCTTGGCCCCGGCGAACTCCTGCGTCGAGACCAGCGCACCGGAGGGTCCGCCGAAGAACACGACGTTGCCGCCCGCGCTGCCCAGCTGGTCGACGATCCACTGCGCCTTGGACTTCCCGACGAACGCGGGGATCTGGTCGGTGTAGTCCAGGTAGTCGGTGCCGGCGGTCCCCTGCGGGTCGGAGGCGAAGTTGACCACGATGGAGCCGGCCTGGGTCGCCTGGCGGATGGCGGGCAGGTGCGCCTCGCCGGGGCCGGCGTCGGGGATGACCAGGATGATGTTCGTGCCCTTGGCGGCCAGGCTCGTGATGCCCGAGGTGGTGGCCTCCAGGTCGCCGCGACCGGCGATGAACTCGACACCGGAGATCGCGGCGCACTTGGCCGCTTCGCTCTCGATCTCGGCGAGGACGGTCTTGGACCACGTGTTGGTGCCGTAACCGTCGACCACGCCGACCGAGACCTTCTTGCCGTCCGCGGGGCAGATGTCGGAGATGCTCGCGAACTGGTCCATGGTGCCGGTGCTGCCGGCGGCGATGTCGGCGGTGAGGTTGTTCGCTCCCTCGCTTCCGCCGCCGCCGGCGCTGTTGGTCGACGAACAGCCGGCGAGCACGAGCGCGCCGAGGGCGATGACGACGAGACCGGCTCGCCGTGCGGGTGCTGTGGTGATCATGGGGGTACTCCTCTTCGAGTGGGTGATCGGGTATGCAGGGACGGATGAGGGCGCGACGGACCGCCCGTCGACCCGGGCGGGTCGCGGTGGGCGGATGAGCCGGGTCAGGCTCCCGGACGCCGTCGCATGAGGTTCCGGATTCGGGAGGTGGTGCCGCCCAGCTGGAGCTGGGCGACGATGCCGACGCCGATGATCAGCGCCTGCACGATGTTCTGCACGGCGGTGGCCTGCGTGAACGTCTGGACCAGCTGGGTCAGCTGCGCCAGGAAGAGTGCGCCGAGCGCCGGGCCGACGACGCTTCCGCGTCCGCCGGTGAGTGCGGTGCCGCCGAGCACGACCGCCGCGATCGAGGGCAGCAGGTAGTCCTCGCCCGCGGTGAGCGTGGGGGTGCGGAGGAGCCCCGCGAGCAGGACGCCGCCGACGGCGGCGAGTGCGGCCGAGAGCACGTAGGCGACGATCGTGTAGCCGCGCGTGCCGATCCCGAGGTTCGCGGCGCTGCGGGGATTCTCGCCGACGAGTTCGAAGCGACGGCCGAGGCGCGTGAGCTTCAGTACGACGTGCACCGCGAGCGTGAGGGCGAGGGCGAAGAACACCAGGACCGGGATGCCACCCCACCGGCTGAGTGCGAACTGGTTGAGCGCGTCCGGGCTCTGGGTGGCGAACCCGCCGGACAGGGCCTGGACGGTGCCGATCATCAGCGCGTTCACCGCGATGGTGACGACGAGCGGCGGGAGTCCGAAGAGCGTGATGACCAGGCCGCTGGCCAGCCCGAACGCCGCGGTGGCCACGATCGCGGCGGTGATGGCCGCGGGCAGCCCCAGCGCGTCGTCGCCGCCGAAGCGCGCGACGATCAGCGCACCGAGCGTGACCGCGCCGGGGATGGACAGGTCGAGACCGCCCTGCTGGATGACGAGGGTCTGTCCGATCGCGACGATCGCGATGAGCGCCGCGAACGGCAGCATCGACACGATGGCCGTGGGGCCGACGCTGCCGGGCGCGATGAGGGGGCTGATCAGGAACAGCGCGGCGACGGCGATGAGGGCCCGGGTGCCCGGCCACGCCAGCACCATCCGCGCCGTGGGACCGTGGTCCTTCGGCGCGAGACGGACCGGGGCGGCGAGGTCGGTCATGCCGTCACCAGCGTCGGGTGCCAGGTGCCGTCGAGGCGCGCCTCGGGCATCTCACCGAGCAGGTAGCTGCGGGATGCCTCGGCATCCGCCTTCAGTCGCGCGATGTCGACGCCGACGAGCTCGCCGTCCTTCTTCACGCGGCGGCCCTGGACGAACACGTCGCGGACGAGTCCGGGGTGGGCCGAGTAGACGAGGCTGCCGATCGGGTTGTTGAGCGGGGTCAGTGCCAGCGAGCGATCGTCGAGGACGACGATGTCGGCCGCCTTGCCCACCGCGATCGAGCCGGTCGTGTCCGCGAGGCCCGCGGCGTGCGCGCCGTCGATCGTGGCGAACTGCACCACGTCGGCGCAGGTGAGACTGATGCGCTCGAGCACCTCGCCGGTGTCGACGGACGGGGCGTTGTCGAGCGCGCGCTGCATGCCGATGGCGGTGCGCATGGTGGCGAACATGTCGCCGCCGTTCGAGCTGCACACGTCGATCGAGAACGTGGGACGGATGCCGGCGCGCAGCAGTCGGCCGGTGGCGGGGAAGCCGTGGCCCATCTGCATCTCGACGTCGGGGGCGACCGAGGCGGTGCCGCCGCTGTCGGCGATGAGCTTCAACTCGTCGTCGCCCAGCGTGCAGCAGTGCACGTAGGTGATGCGGTCGGACAGGAGTCCATCGGCGTGCATCTTGCGGATCGGGCCCGACTTCCCCCAGTATCCGTCGCCGGCGTGCATCGTCACGCGCAGGTCGAGGTCGGCGGCGAGCCGGAAGTCGGCGATGTTGACCTCGGGGGTGACGAACTGCGGGCCACGCAGGGCGAGCGCCATCGTCACGAGGCCGTCGTCGGAGGAGAAGTGCTCGTCGCGGACGCGCCGCGCGTCGGCGGGGTGGACGTTGGCCGAGGGCAGGCTCCCCCACTGCTCGGCGCCGCCGCCGTGCGCGAACACGGCCCGCATACCGGTGTCCTTGAGGGCGGCGACCGCGGCGTCCGCGTGTGCCGGGGTGCCGAGGTTGTGGGACCAGTCGACCAGCGTGGTGATGCCGGAGTCGAGCGCCTCGAGTGCGCCGAGGTAGTTGCCGGTGTAGGTGTCCTCGGGACGGAAGTGCTTGCTGAGGCCGGTGTGCAGTCCCGCGAGGTACTCGGTGAGGGACCAGTCCGACGCGAGGTTGCGGACCACGGACTGCCACGTGTGGCGGTGGGTGTCGACGAAACCGGGGTGCACGATGCGGCCGTGGACGTCGATGACCTCGGCGTCTCCGGCATCCAGGCCCGGTCCGATGGCCTCGATCGTTCCGTCGGCGCCGATCAGGATGTCGGTGTCGGTGAGGACCTCGCCGGGGCGGACGGCCGTGATGACGGTCCCTCCCCGCAGCAGCGTACGCGTGCTCATGTGGTGGTGACTCCCTCGTCGAACCGGAGCGTCATCGCGCCGGTGGTGTTCGTTGATTGGATGCTAGAAAGCAGGACTGAACGTGTCAAGTATTTGTTATCACTCTGTGCAGTCCGTGCAGCTCGACTGAAAGCTCAGGCGCGTTCGCGGTACAGCGGGATGTCGATCGGGGGCTGCGGGATGAACGATCCCGCTCCGCCCATCCGGTCGTACAGGTGGTCGTGGGAGCGCTCGAGCGTCGCCCTGGCCGCGGCGACGTCGACGTGCATGAGCACACCGCCGCGCTTGACCACGCGCCCGTCGATGAGCACGGTGTCGATGCAGCCGGCGTGCGCCTGAGACACCACCGCACCGCTGGGATCCGCACGATTCCAGCCGACCTGGCTGATCCCCGACATGTCCACGAGCACGATGTCGGCGCGCTTGCCCACCGTGAGCGAACCGACGAGATGGTCGACGCCGGCTGCCCGCGCACCGTTCAGCGTGGCCCACCTCAGCGCGTCCTTCGTCGTCCACGACATCGCCTGCGGCGCCCGCATGACGGCGTACTCCGGTTCGTCGGCGCGATATCGAGAAGCCTGCAGCACGAGCCGGCTGTGCGACACCATGTCGCCGCCGTTGCCCGAGACGCAGTCGATCCCGAGGCTCGGTCCGGGCGTGTGGGCCGTGGCCTCGGCGATGGCGGGATACCCCATGCCCATCTGCATCTCCGTCTCGGCGCACACCGAGACGGTGACCCCGCTGTCGTCCAGCAGGTCCCACTCGTGCGGGGTGTTGAAGGTGCAGTGCACCAGCAGGAGGTCGTCCGCGAGCAGCCCGTGCGCGTGCAGCACCTCGACGTCCTGGAAGAGCTGCCGCACCATGACCTGATTGGCGTGGAAGGTGATGCGCGCCCCGAGATCGCGGGCGAGGCGGAACTCGGCCGCCACGTCGGCGACGGGCGCGATCGCCAGCTCCTGCGGAGCGATGCCGAAGCGCAGCAGCTGGTCGTCGCTGGAGAAGTACTCCTCCCGGATGCGGCGGGCGAGCACGGCCCGCGTGGCCAGGGCCGCGGGGTCCGCTCCCCGGACGGACCCGCCGCGCGACTGGCTCCAGGTGTTGGTGGTGATCGGGGTCAGCCCGTGGGCGTAGAGCGCACGGATACCGGCATCCCGCAGCCCGGTGACGGCGGCATGGGCCCCGTCGGGATCGAGGATGTTGTGGCAGTAGTCGACGATCGTGGTGATTCCGGAGTTCACCGCGTCGAGGGCCCCGACGTAGTTGCCGGCGTACATGTCCTCCGCCCGGTACAGGGGCGCCATGTGCAGTCGGATGCCACGGAGGTAGTCGGGGATGTTCCCGTCGGCGAGGATGCCGCGCAAGGCGGTCTGCCAGGTGTGCCGGTGCGTGTCGACCATGCCCGGTATGGCGATCTTGTCGCGACCGTCGATGATCTCGGCGTCGTCCACCGCGATGTCGGGGCGGATCTCCCGGATGACGGAGTCCTCGATGAGGATGTCGGTGCGGGCGAGGTCGCCCAGCTCCGGGTCGACGGTGGCCGCCGCCACGTTGCGGATGAGTGTGCGCATGGTCGCTCCCTCGCGATCCGTTCGGGTCCGCATCGACCCGACGTTGTGCTGAACTACACACGAATGTACAGTCGCTCCCAGATTTGTAAAGTCTGAGCGAACGTTCCATCGGTGTCGAGGAGGACCCATGTCACGAACGAGCCCCCGGATCGCCGTGCTCGGCACCGGCGCGCAAGGTGCGAGCATCGGCGCGGACCTGCTGCGCGCAGGTCTCGACGTCACCTACATCGAACAGTGGCCCGCCCACGTCGAGGCCATGCGCGCCCGCGGCATCGAGGTGCGGCTGCCGGACGAGACCCACGTCACGCCCGTGCATCCCCTGCACCTCTGCGAGGTGGCGACCCTGCGCGAGCCCTTCGACATCGTATTCATCGTCGTGAAGGCGTACGACACCCGGTGGGTCGCGGAGCTCATCGCCCCCTACGTCGCCGAAGACGGGCTCGTCGTGGGTCTGCAGAACGGGATGACCCAGGATGCCATCGCCGCCGCCGTGGGCGCGCACCGCACGATGGGGGCGGTGATCGAGGTGGCATCCAACATGTTCGAGCCGGGCATCGTCAACCGGCAGACGCCGGTCGCCGGCTCCTGGTTCGCGGTCGGTGCGTACGACGACGCGGCCCGCGGTCGCGAACACGAGGTGCAGGCCGTCCTCTCGCACACCGGCCGCGTCGACGTCTCCCCCGACATCCGCTCGTCCAAGTGGATGAAGCTCGTGGCCAACGCCGGCGAACTCGTCCCGTCCGCGATCCTCGACCTGCCCCTGGCCTCCGCCGTCGCCCTCCCGGGCGTCCACGACTTCATGATCGAGTGCGGGAAGGAGGCCGCACGGGCCGCGCTCGCCGACGGCAGCCGCCTCGTCCCCATCTTCGGCCTCTCCGACGACGCGGTGACCGATCCGGATCGCTACGCCGCCGACCTCCTGGGCGAGGTGCTCGACAGCTTCTCCCTGCCCGACACCAACACCACCGTTCTGCAGGACTGGATGAAGGGCCGCCACGGCGAGTACGAAGAGGTGAACGGTCTCGTGGTCTCGGTGCTCGCCGCCGCGGGACAGGAGGCGCCGTTCAACGCGCACACCGTCCGTCTCGCGAAGGAGATCGAGGCCGGACGGATGCCGCGGTCGGCCGCCAACATCGACGCCCTCCTGGACGTCCCCGGGCGCGGGTGAGGCTCGGCCGTGTTCAGGCGCGGCGCACACGATGTGCGCGAATCGGCCGGTAGCGTGTTCTCGCGAAGAGCGGGGTCCCGGTGACCGGGTTCACCGCCGTCGGACGAGGAGGCGCGGACATGACCGACGACATCGGCAGCAGGCTGCGCGACGCGCGACTGCAGCGCGGCCTGAGCCTGCGCAGCGTCGCCAGTTCACTGGGCGTGTCGGCCAGCCTCATCTCGCAGGTCGAGACCGGCAAGACGCAGCCCTCGGTCTCGACGCTGTACGCGATGGTGACGCACCTCGGCATCTCGATCGACGAGTTGCTGGGCGTCTCCCCCACGCCGCCGGCCGGCGCCGCGATTCCCGCGCCCGAACCGGTGTCGACGGACCTCACGGTGCAACGCGCCGCCGACAACGCCGTCCTCGACATGGAGAACGGCGTCCGGTGGGAACGGTTGGCCGCGGGCGTCGGTCCCGCGGACTCGCTCCTGGTCACCTACCAGCCGGGAGCCTCGAGCTCGGTCGAAGGCAAGATGATGCGCCACGCCGGCGTCGAGTACGCCTACCTGCTCGAGGGCGAACTGACGCTGCGCCTCGAGTTCGACACCTTCACGCTCCGCGCGGGCGACAGCCTTCACTTCGACTCGGTGCGCCCGCACCTCTACGTCAACCAGAGCAACGCGATCGCCCGCGGCATCTGGTTCGTGGTGGGGCGCCGCGAGCAGAACCAGACCATGCCCTCGGCGGGACAGCAGCTCGGCGCCCCGCGCGAGACGATCGGGTCAGCGGTCGACGTCCTCCGGGCGATGGACGACCTCGACCACTGACCCGCGCTACGCCGGAGTCGACCCGACGCCGTGCCGTGCCACCCGCCGGCGCGTCGCCGTCGGGTCGATCACGGTCTTGATCTGACGGGAACCGCCGCGCGTGAGCGGCTCGAGCGCGCCGCCTGCCACCTCGTCGAGGGGCAGCACTTCGTCGGCGACGTCTGACCAGTCGGCGCGACCCGCCAGCAGTTCCACCGCGCGCGGCAGATCCGCGGCGATCGCGTGCGCGACCGTCCCCACGATCGTGTACTCGCGCAGGGTCCACGACCCCAGGGGGACGGGGACGTCCTCCCGCTGGATGCCGACGGGCACCAGCACCGCCCCGGGCAGGGCGGCCGCGACGACCTCGTCCCATCCGGCGCGCGAGCCGCTCACTTCGAACAGCACGTCGGCCTCGCGCCCGGACGCGGCGAGCTCGGCGGCGACGGAGCCCTCGCCCGCGACCAGGGTCCGTTCGGCCCCGAGATCCCGGGCGAGCGCCAGACGCGCCTCCGACCGGTCGACCGCGAGCACGCGCGCCCCGACCGCCGCCGCCGCGTACGTGAGGAAGGCGCCGATCCCACCGATCCCGAGGACGACGGCGTCCTGCCCCGCAGCGAGACCGCTCCGCGACACCGCGTGCACGGCGATGGCCATCGGCTGCGCGAGGGCGAGGGTGTCGGAGGCCAGCCCCCACGAGGTGACGTCGAGCAGGGTCGCGGCGGGCACGCGGACGAACTCCGCGAGCCCGCCGTCGATCTGCAGTCCCGCCGTCCGGTAGCGCCGGCACAGGTTGGTGCGTCCGGCCCGGCACGGCTTGCACTCGCCGCAGGAGATCCCCGCGCCGCAGACGACCTGGGCGCCGAGGGGCAGATCCACGCCGTCGCCCACCGCCTCGACCGTGCCGGTGAACTCGTGGCCGAGCACGACCGGCAGGTGGGTGAGGACCGGGCCGCGGGAGTACTCCGTGGCATCCGATCCGCACACGCCGCACCCGGTCACCCGCACGAGGGCCTCGCCCGGACCGGGGACGGGGACGGGGCGTTCCTCGATCCGCAGATCCCCTGCGCTGTGCAGGACGGCGGCGCGCATGCGCGTCACAGGGCGGTCCCGTCGGGCACCGGGATCTGCACGGCCTGGCGGGAGTCGATCATCCGTGCGAGGTGCGCCTCGTACACCGCGGCGTGCGCGGGCGAGTCGAGGTACGCCGCGAGGGCGTCCTCGTCCGCCACGAGCGCCACCACGGCGTAGTCGGCCGGGCTCGGACGCAGCCGCAGGTTCGCACCGCAACGGTATCCGCGGAGCATCGGCAACGCCGTCGCCATCTCCTCGAGCGCCCCCGTCAGCGCCTCCACCTCCTCGGGGCCGACCTCGGGTCTCCAGGTGAACAGTGCGGCGTGCAGGATCATGCGGTCCTCTCAGTCGTCGGCGCGGGCGACCACGTGCGCGTCGCCCTCGGTGTAGCGGTAGGGGTTCTCGATCTCCTCGTCGATGGGGATCTCGGGGTGCATCCCCTCGGTCCACGCCTGCTCACCGAGCTTCGACCGCACGTACTCGACCGATGCCGCGACCTTGTCGCGGACGGGCGCGAGCGGCAGACCGATGCGCTTCCCCTCGTACTTCACGACCTTGCCGTCGACGACCACGGTGTGCACGTCGGCGGTTCCGGCCTGGTACACGACGTGCGCGTAGGGGTGCAGGATCGGCGTCATCGCCGGAGACTCGTCGTTCTTGATGAGCACGATGTCGGCGCGCTTGCCCGGGGTCAGCGAGCCGATGCGGTCCTCGAGGCCGATCGAGCGGGCGCCGCCCATCGTCGCCATGTGCAGGACGTCCTCGGCTCGCAGACGGTTCGCGACGATCGTCTCGCCCCGTGCGTGCGCCTCGAGGTGGTCGCGGGAGCGGTCGGCGCTGAGGGTCGCGCGCATGGCGGAGAAGAAGTCGGCGCTCCACCAGACGCTGGTGTCCATGGAGAGGGAGGCCGGGATGCCGTGCTTGCGGATCGCCCACGTCGAGGGATATCCCTGGCCGGCGCTCTGCTCCGACTCCGTCGCGACCGAGACGGTGCCGCCGGTCGCCGCGATCTTCTGATAGCTCTGCTCGTTGAGCGATGCGGAGTGCACGTAGCAGATCTCCGGCGTCATGAATCCGGCCTCGTACATCTGCGTGATGGCGGTGTCGGTGGTGGCCCCCCAGACCCCGGCGTGCGTGGTGACGCGCAGTCCCAGCTCGCGGGCCGCCTCGAACGCACCGCGCTCCGGGAAGTCGGACGCCCCGGGGACGTCGAACGCGAGCTGCAGCGTCAGCATGTCGTCGTGCGAGGAGAAGTTCTTCGAGACGAAGTCGCGGAACTCCGGCGCGTTGGCCCATTCCCAGGGCGCGCCGAGGTAGTTGCCGTAGCCGAGCACGAAGCGTCCCGGGATCTCGCGGAGCGCCTGGAGCGCGGCCTCGCCGTACTCGGGCGTGCGCAGGCCGTGCGACCAGTCCAGCGTCGTCGTCACACCGGTGTCGACGGACTCCAGCGCGCTGAGGAGGTTGCCTGCGTACACGTCCTCGGGCCGGAAGACCTCGCCCCAGTTGAGGTAGTAGAAGACGAAGTACTGGCTGAGCGCCCAGTCGCCGCCGTAGCCTCGCAGAGCCGACTGCCACATGTGGCGGTGGGTGTCGATGAAGCCGGGGGTGACGATGCCCCCGGATGCGTCGATCTCGAGCGTGCCCTCCGGCACCTCGAGACGGTGTCCGACCGCGGCGATGTCGCGGCCGATCACGAGGACGTCGGCGTCGTCCAGAACGCCCTGCTCGTCCATGGTGATGACGGTGGCGTTGCGGAAGACGAACGGGCGGTCCGCCGAGAACTGCTCGGCGGCGGGTGTGGTTTCGGTCATGGCCTTCTCCCCATCGAGAATGTTCGTTCCTGGTTTACACTCTCCGTGAGTGCGTGGCAAGAGTCCGGTTTTCGTTCAGCCCAGTTGCAAGAACCGTGACACCGAAGCCCGTGCGTTCGCTGACACTCCAACGAAGGAGCGACATGTCCACTCCGTCCATCGCCGTGCTGGGTGCCGGTGCCAACGGCGCGTCCATCGGCGCCGACCTCATCGACGCGGGTCTGGATCCCGTGCTGATCGAGCAGTGGCCCGCCCACGTGGAGGCCATGCGACGCGACGGCCTGCGCGTCGAGATGCCGTCAGGAACCCGCCGCGTACGCCCGCGCACGCTGCACCTGTGCGAGGTCGCGACGCTGCGCGAGCCGTTCGACCTCGTCCTGCTGGTGACGAAGGCGTACGACGCCCGCTGGGCCGCTGCGCTCATCGAGCCGTACCTCGCCGTCGACGGCGCGATCGCGGCCGTCCAGAACGGGATGACGACCGACGTCGTGGCCGACGTGGTGGGCGCGCATCGAACGGTCGGCACGGTGATCGAGATCTCGTCGACCATGACGGAGCCCGGGGTCGTCCATCGCCACGTTGACCCCGAACGATCGTGGTTCGCGGTGGATGCCACGGCGCCCCGCGGGCGCGACGTCGCCGACGTCCTGTCGCACTCGGGCGAGGTCGCCCGCGTGGACGACATCGCGTCGGCGAAGTGGATGAAGCTCGTCAGCAACGCCTCGGTCCTCGTCCCGACCGCGGCGCTCGGGCTGCCGATGGTCGATGCGATCGAGGTCCCGGGCATGCGCGAGATCATGCTCGAGGCGGGCCGTGAGGCGTTGCGGGTCGCGGGCGAGCATCGCGTGCTGCCGATCTTCGGACTCACGCCCGCCTCGATCGAGAGCTCACCCGATGTCGTCGAGACCATGCTCGACGCGCTCTACGCCCGGTTCACCGTGCCCGGAGCGACGACCACGGTGCTGCAGGACTGGCGCAAGGGCCGCCACAGCGAGGTCGACGACATCAACGGCACGGTCGTCGCAGCCGGTCGCCGGCTCGGCATCCCGACTCCCGTCAACGACGCGATCGTCGAGGTCGGCCACGCCATCGAGCGCGGCGAGGTCGAGCCCTCCCCCGCCGCGCTGCGCCTTCTGCAGCGCGGCTGAGGGACTCAGTCCGCGTTGCGCAGCGTCGACACCTGGTACAGGGCGACGGATGCCGCGATGCCGGCGTTCAGCGACTCGGCGGCCGTCGAGATCGGGATCGACACCACCTGGTCGCACGTCTCGGTCACCAGGCGCGACAGGCCCTTGCCCTCGGAACCGACGACGATCACCACCGGGCGATCGGCGAGCTGGAGTTCGGGCAGCGCGACGTCGCCGTCGCCGGCGAGGCCGAGGATGAACACGCCCTGCTTCTTGAACTCCTTGAGCGTGGCGGTGAGGTTCGCCGCGAGCGCGACCGGGACGCGGGCGGCCGCGCCGGCGCTCGTCTTCCAGGCCGCGGAGTTCACGCTCGCCGAGCGGCGCTGCGGGAGGACCAGGCCCTGACCGCCGAACGCGGCGGTCGAGCGGATGATGGCGCCGAGGTTGCGCGGATCGGTCACACCGTCGAGGGCCACGAGGAGCGGAAGCTCACCGCGGTCGATGATCTCTTCCAGCATGTCCTGCGGGTGCGCGTACTCGTACGGCGGCACCTTCAGGGCGACGCCCTGGTGGACGCCGTCGAAGCCGGCCATGCGGTCGAGCTCGGGCCGGGTCACCTCGAGAACGGGGATGCCGCGGTTCGTGGCGATCGACAGCATCTCCTTCACACGGTCGTCCATCTCGACGCGCTGAGCGATGTAGAACGCCGTGGCGGGGATCTTCGCGCGCAGCGCTTCGAGCACCGAGTTGCGGCCGGTTACCGTCTCGGTGTCGTCGCTCTGCTTGGCACGTGGACGGCCCTGCGACGAGCCCACCGGGCGCACGCCCGGCTTGCCCTTGCCCCCGGCGGCGGCGTAGCGCTCCTGGGCGGCCTTGCGTTTTCCGGCGACGTGCCAGGCGCGGTCCTCGGCCTTCGGCGTGGGTCCCTTGCCCTCGAGCGCCTTGCGCGAGTGTCCGCCGGTGCCCTTGAGCGGGCCCTTCTTCTTGCCGGGGTTGCGGGCTCCCGGACGTCCAGGCTTAGGCATCGATACTCCAATTGGTTCCGGCCGGAGTGTCCTCCAGCGTGATTCCGGCGGCGGCGATGGCATCACGGATGCGATCGGCTGCGGCCCAGTCCTTGTCGGCGCGAGCGCGGGCGCGCTGCGCGATCATCTCGCGCACGAGCGCGTCGAGTGCGGCGTCGGTTCCGTCCGAATTGGCCGGCTCTGGGGCATCCAGCCCCAGCACCGCCAGCATCGCGGACACCGCGCGGCCCGCGCGGGCCGCCGCGTCGAGATCTCCCGCGTCGACGGCGACGTTTCCGGCGCGCACCGTCTCGTGGAGGACGGCGAGCGCCTGCGGGACACCGAGGTCGTCGTCCATGGCTGCGGCGAAGGCGTCCGGCAGATCGGCGGAGCCCGACGAGGCAGCTGGCGCCCCGGCCGTCCGATGAACCCGCTGGAGGAACGTCGCGATGCGGTCGAGAGCGGCACGCGCCTCGTCGAATCCGCGATCCGAGACATCCAGGCTCGACCGGTAGTGCGCCCCGGCGAGCGCGTAGCGCACGACGAGGGGGTCGCGCTCGGCCAGGACGTCGGCGGCGAGCGTGAAGTTGCCGAGCGATTTCGACATCTTCTGCCCGTCGACGGTGACGAGACCGTTGTGCACCCAGTACCGCGCGAAGGGGTCGCCCGCGGCGGTGGACTGCGCGATCTCGTTCTCGTGGTGCGGGAACCGGAGGTCGAGGCCGCCCCCGTGGATGTCGAACTCGGGGCCGAGGTAGCGCCGCGACATCGCGGAGCACTCGATGTGCCAGCCGGGGCGCCCGGCGCCCCACGGCGACGTCCAGGTCGCCGACGCCGGCTCCCCTTCTTTCGCGCCCTTCCAGAGGGCGAAGTCCCGGGGATCGCGCTTTCCGCGGGGATCGGCGTCCGTCGCCGATTCCATGGCATCCACGCTCTGACGGGTGAGTTCGCCGTAGGCGGGCCACGAGCGCACGTCGAAGTAGACGTCGCCGGCGGCGGCGTACGCGTGGCCGCGCTCGATGAGCTCGGCGATGATCTCCTGCATCTGCGTGACCGACGCGGTCGCGCGCGGTTCGTAGGTCGGGGTCAGGATGCCGACGGCGGCGTACGCCCGCGAGAACTCCAGCTCCATGCGGTACGCCAGCGCCCACCAGGGTTCCTCGGCCGTGGCGTTGGCGAGGACCTTGTCGTCGATGTCCGTGACGTTGCGGACGAACGTGACGCGCCCGAACCGGTGCGCGAGCCAGCGGCGGAGCAGGTCGAACGCGAGAGCCGCGCGGACATGGCCGATGTGCGGACCCGACTGCACCGTGGGGCCGCAGACGTACATCGTGACGTTCGCGGGGTCGACGGGGACGAAGTCGCGCAGAGCCTGCGCTTTCGTGTCATACAGCCGAACGGTCACCGCACAAGCCTACCGGCCGCCCCTGGAGGCGACCCGTGCCCGAAACACGACGGCGTTAGGGTCGCAGCATGCCGCTGGAGATCCGACGCGACGACGTATCCGTCGCCGACACCCGAGCACTGGTGACCGCGCACGTGTCGGGCATGCTCGCGAACACGCCCGCCGAGAGCTGTCACGCGCTCGACGCCGATGCCCTCGTCGACAACGGCGCACTGCTGTGGTCGGCACGGGTCGACGGCGAACTCGCCGGGATCGGCGCCCTCTCCCCGTTCGGTGACGACGCGGGCGAGCTCAAGTCGATGCGCGTGACCGAGCGCTTCCTCGGCCAGGGCATCGGGCGGGAGATCCTGCGGCACATCATGACCGAGGCGCGGGCGCGCGGCATCCGGAGCCTCTGGCTCGAGACGGGCAGCGGCGACGACTTCGCGGCGGCGCGCGGCCTCTACTCCGGCGAGGGGTTCGTGGAATGCCCGCCGTTCGGGTCGTACCGCCCCGATCCGCTGTCGACGTTCATGACGCGGGAGCTCTAGACCGGGAGCACGAGCGCCGTCGCGAAGGCCGCGACCCCCTCGGTGCGACCGGCGAATCCCAGGCCGTCGGTCGTGGTGGCGCTCACCGAGACGGGGGCTCCCCCGAGTGCGGCCGACAGTGCGCGCTCCGCCTCGGCTCTGCGGCCCGCGAAGCGCGGCCGATTGGCCTGCACCTGCACGGAGACGTTCCCGATGCGCCAGCCCGCCTCGCCGAGGAGGGTCCGGGTGTGCGCGAGGAACGCCTCGGCGTGGGCCCCCGCGAACTCGGGGCGGTCGACGCCGAAGTGCGTGCCGATGTCTCCGAGGCCCGCGGCGGCCAGCAGCGCGTCGACGATCGCATGAGCCACGGCGTCGCCGTCGGAGTGCCCCGAGAGGGCCTGCTCCCCCGGCCATTCCAGACCCGCGAGCCACAGCGTGCCGTCGCCGCCGAAGCCGTGCACGTCGGTGCCGATCCCGACGCGCGGCGCACCCGCCGCGGGAGCGGTCGCGGTGGCGGCGTTCGGAGCGACGGCGGGTCCGGCGTCCGCGAGCAGGGCCCGCGCGCGGTCGAGGTCGGGACCGGTGGTGATCTTGAAGGATGCCGCGTCCCCCGCGACCGTGATCACGGGGTGACCCGCGGCGGCCACCAGCGCCGCGTCGTCGGTGTGATCGGCGTCGGCGGAGCGGAGCGCCTCTTCCAGGACGGTACGACGGAAGCCCTGCGGCGTCTGCGCGGCGGCGAGTTCGGATCGGTCCACGGCGGCGACGATCGCCCCCTCGGCATCCACGCGCTTGATCGTGTCGACGACGGGGACCGCCGGGATCACGGCGTCCGCACCCGCGTCGAGCGCGGCGACGACCCGCTCGAACACCGACGGCGGGGTCAGCGCCCGCGCCGCGTCGTGCACGAGCACGGTGTCGACGTCCGCCCACAGGGCGGCGAGCCCCGCCGCGACGGATGACTGGCGCGTGGCCCCTCCGGCGACGACCGCCACGAGCTCGTGACGCTCGCCCGCGACCTCGCGCGCCTCGGTCAGCGCGGCGCCCTCGAATCCGGCGGGGACCACGACGACCACCTGCGCGCGCGGCGCAGCGAACACGCCACGCAGGGCGTGCCGGAGGATCGTGTGGTCGTCGAGACCGACGAACGCCTTCGGCGCGCCCCCGTTCAAACGGGTGCCGGAGCCGGCGGCGACGACGATGACGGCCAGACGCGGGACTGGTGCGGGGATCACCCGACCACGCTAACCGGTCCGTGCCGCGGAATCGTGCGGCGTCAGGACGCGAGGACCTCGTCGAGGACGACGCTCGCGCGGTCCTCGTCGGTCTTCTCGGCCAGAGCGAGCTCGGACACCAGGATCTGGCGGGCCTTGGCCAGCATGCGCTTCTCACCGGCGGACAGACCGCGGTCCTGATCGCGGCGCCACAGGTCGCGGACGACCTCGCTCACCTTGATGACGTCACCCGAAGCGAGCTTCTCGAGGTTCGCCTTGTACCGGCGCGACCAGTTGGTCGGCTCCTCGGTGAACGGTGCGCGCAGCACCTCGAAGACGCGGTCGAGACCCTCTTTGCCGATCACGTCGCGGACGCCGACCAGGTCGACGTTGTCTGCGGGGACCTCGATGACGAGATCGCCCTGCGTGACGTTGAGCTTCAGGTACTTCTTCGTCTCGCCCTTGATGACGCGTTCTTTGACCTCGATGATCGTGGCCGCGCCATGGTGCGGGTAAACGACGGTCTCGCCAACCTCAAAAAGCATGGAGTTATGTCCTTTCGGCAACATCCAGGATACCACAGGCCCCGATGCGCTAAGGTTCCGCCCCACCCTGACACGACCCCCATTGCGCGTGCGCATCCCGCGTGCGGGCGCCCGCGGGGCGGGCGGCGGCCCCTGACCCCGTAGGATGGTCGGGATGCCGTCTGTCGTTCCGGGAGGATCCGTGAAAACGCGCCTGTTCGCGTCCCTGGCCGTGGGGGCCGCCGTCGTTCTCGGAACGACGGGATGCAATCTCATCGCCCCGCAGGCGACCACCATCGACTACTCCGCCTCCGACGGCGTGAACGTCCCCGAGTCCGGTCCGCTGCAGGTGCGCAACGCCCTCATCGTCACCGACGACGAGGGTTCCGCGGGCAACCTCGTCGCGGCCATCGTGAACGCCACCACCGAGGCCCAGACCCTGCGGATCGAGGTCGGCGAAGGCGGCAGCACCGTTCGCGCGTCGGTCCAGGTGCCGGCGAGCAGCACGGTGAGTCTCGGCGACCTCGCCAACGACGTCGCCCCGCTCGCCCTCGACGGCTTCGAGGGTGCGCCGGGTTCGACCGTCCCCGTCTACTTCCAGTCCGGCGACGGCCAGGGCGCCCTGATCGACGTGCCCGTCCTCGACGGCGCGCTGGAGTACCTCCGTACCCTGGCGCCCACCCCCACGCCGACGAGCATCCTCGTCCCGACCACGACGCCCTCGGCCACCCCGTCGCCGACCCCGTCGTCCTGATCTCCACGACGAAGGCGCCGACGGTCATCCGTCGGCGCCTTCGTCGTTCCCGGGACCGTCAGGCCTCGAAGCGGTAACCGAGCCCTCGGACCGTCACGAGCATGGACGGCTCGCTCGGGCTCTGCTCGATGCGCGAACGGATGCGCTTGATGTGCACGTCGAGCGTCTTGGTGTCGCCGAAGTAGTCGGTGCCCCAGACGCGGTCGATGAGCTGCCCGCGCGTGAGCACGCGGCCGGCGTTGCGCATCAGCACCTCGAGGAGCTCGAACTCCTTCAGCGGCATGTTGATCTCGGCCCCGTCGACCGAGACCGTGTGCCGGTCGATGTCGAGCGTCACACGCCCGCCGCTGAGGATGCGCTCGTCGAGGTCCGACTCGTCCGGGCTGCGGCGACGCAGCACCGCCCGCATGCGGGCGAGGAGCTCGCGCGTGGAGTACGGCTTCGTCACGTAGTCGTCGGCACCGAGCTCGAGCCCCACCACGATGTCCACCTCGGAGTCCTTGGCCGTGAGCATGATGATCGGCACGTGCGAGGTCAGCCGCAGCTGGCGGCACACCTCGGTGCCGGGCATCCCGGGGAGCATGAGGTCCAGCAGCAGGATGTCGGCGCCACGCTCACGGAACGCGGTGAGGGCGAGCGCGCCGTCCTCGGCGATCTCGACCTCGTAGCCCTCCCGTCGGAGCAGGTAGGCGAGCGGGTCGGCGAGATCGGGCTCGTCCTCGACGATCAGAACACGGGTCATGCGGTGTCTCCCTTCACGGGTGCGGGGCGGGCGGCGGAGCCGGACTTGCGGCCCTTGCGACGCGCCTTCGGGCGAACCAGATCGAGGTCGGGCGCCTCGGTCCGGGGCAGGCGGATGGTGAACGTCGAACCGCGCTCGGGGCGCGACCACAGGCGCACCTCGCCGCCGTGGCGCTGCACGGCGTGCTTGACGATCGACAGGCCCAGACCCGTGCCGCCGGTGCGGCGCGAGCGGGCCTGGTCGGCGCGGTAGAAGCGTTCGAAGACGCGGTGCTGCTCGCTCTCCGGGATGCCGATCCCCCGGTCGGTCACGGCGATCTCCACGACCTCCTCGTCGAGCTTGACCCCCACCCCGACCTTCGAGCCCTGGGGCGAGTAGGCGATCGCGTTGGCGATGAGGTTGCCGACGGCCTCGGTGAGGATCTGCGGTTCGCCCCGCACCCACAGGCCCTTCGTCCCGCCGCGGACGACCGTCACCTGGGCCGAGTCGGCCTGGATCGTGTGCGACTCGATCGCCGCGGTCACGACCTCGTCGATCGAGACGTCGCGCACGTCGCGGAGCTCGTCCGAGGCCTGCAGGCGGGAGAGGCTGAGGATGCGGTTGGTCAGAGCGGACAGGCGCTGGATCTCCGCCTGCAGGCGACCGGAGAAGTACCGCACCTGAGCGGGATCGTCGGCGGCGGACTCGATCGCCTCGGCGAGGAGGCTCACCGCACCCACCGGCGTCTTCAGCTCGTGGCTGGTGTTCGCCACGAAGTCGCGCCGCATCTCCTCGACCCGCTCGCGCTCGGTGATGTCGCGCAGGACGAGCAGGACGAGGCGCGGAGACACGGGGGCGGCCCGCACGGCGACCAGGCGCGGCTCCGCGGGAGCGGCACCGCGACGCAGGCGGAGCTTCTCGCTCACCGGCGCACCGTTCTCACGCGCCGCGCGGGCGACCCGCCGCAGGTCCTCATCGGCGATGGCACTGCCGGCATCCAGCCCGAAGACCTCGGCCGCGGGCGACAGGGCGAGCACCGTCGCCGACGTGTCGCACACCACCGCGGGGTCGTCGAGGGCGCCGAGCATGGACTCCACGCCCTCGGGGAGTTCCGAAGACCCTTGGGCGAGAGCCCTGTCCCGGGTGCGCTGCGCGACGACGATGAGGCTCACGACGGAGCTCCCGACGATGATTCCCACGAGGAGCGCGAGCAGCGAGAGCTGCGTCTGGTCCATGGCTCCAGCGTAGAGGCGCGATTCGGGCTTCACCGGCCGTTCAGACAGGGCCGGGCAGAGCCGGCGATTACTATTCACTGTCACAGCACCACTCGTTAACCTTCGCTCGGAAGAATCCGGGAGGGTCGCGGGACGTATGTGTGCCGTGCCGCCGACGAGGAAGGTATCGCGATGCGCGAAGTGTTCCACCAGTCCCTCGAGGACGTCCAGAGCAGACTGGTCGAGATCGCCGACCTGGTCGCCGTCGCCATCGACCGCGCCACGCGCGCATTCGGTTCGAGCGACGTCTCCCTCGCCGAAGAGGTCATCGAGGCGGACGCGATCATCGACGAGAAGGCCGTCGCGCTCGACGAGCTGGCGATCGAGATCCTCGCCCGCCAGCAGCCGGTCGCCCGCGACCTGCGCATCGTCGTCACCGCGCTCCGCGTGAGCGCGTCCCTCGAGCGCATGGGCGACATGGCCGAGCACATCGCGCAGCTCGCGCGGTCGCGCTTCCCCGAGCGCGCCATCCCCAAGGGGCTCAAGAGCACGTTCACCCGCATGGGCGAACTCGACGTCGAGGTCGCCCGCCGGCTCGCCGAGCTGCTGCGCACCCAGGACCTCCGGATCGCCGACGAGATCCGCGACGTCGACGACGACATCGACGAGCTGCACGTGAGCGTGTTCGAGAAGGTCCTCGGCGACTCGTGGAAGGGCGAGGCCACGGCCACGGTCGACGCGACGCTCGCGAGTCGGTACCACGAGCGCTTCGCCGACCACGCCGTGTCCGTGGCCAAGAAGGTCGTCTACCTCGCCACCGGCGACTGGGCGGGCGCCGACGACGTCTCCGCGACACCGGCCGGCTGACGCCGCGAACGTCGAAGGGGGTGGATGCCAGTGGCATCCACCCCCTTCTCGTTGCGGTGGGCGTTACTTCTTGTTGCCCTGCGCCGCGACGGCGGCGGCACCCGCGGCGGCGGCCTCGGGGTCGAGGTACTCGCCCGGGCCGAGCGGCTTCATGTCGTCGTCGAGCTGGTAGACGAGCGGGATGCCGGTGGGGATGTTCAGCTCGGCGATGTCGGCGTCGCTGATGCCCTCGAGGTGCTTCACCAGGCCGCGCAGCGAGTTGCCGTGCGCGGTGACGAGGACCGTCTTGCCGGCCTGCAGGTCGGGGACGATGTCGCTGTGCCAGTAGGGCAGCATGCGGTCGATGACGATCTTCAGCGACTCGGTGTCGGGCACCTCGCCGTCGATGCCGACGTAGCGCGGGTCGCCGACCTGGCTGTACTGGTCGTCAGCGGGCAGCGGCGGCGGCGGAACGTCGAACGAGCGGCGCCAGAGCATGAACTGCTCGTTGCCGAACTCTTCGAGCGTCTGCGCCTTGTCCTTGCCCTGCAGGGCGCCGTAGTGGCGCTCGTTGAGCCGCCACGTGCGCTTCACGGGGATCCACAGACGGTCGGCCGCGTCGAGGGCGATGTTGGCCGTCTGGATCGCGCGGCTGAGCACCGAGGTGTGCAGCACGTCGGGGAGCACACCCGACTCCTTCAGGAGCTCGCCGCCGCGCTGGGCCTCGGCCTTCCCCTGGTCGGTGAGCCGGACGTCGACCCAGCCGGTGAACTGGTTGGTCTTGTTCCACTCGCTCTGCCCGTGGCGGAGGAGGATCAGCGTGTGAGGCATGTCTCCATGCTAGCGAGAGCGACGGGCCTGTTCCGGGCCGAGCCTGGCATCATGTCCGAGTGACTCCCTCCCCCGTCGGCCGCCCCACGCGCGGGACGACGGGAGTGAATCGCCTGCGCCGGGTGGACCGATGGATCGCGCGCCATCCCGTGCTCCGGCGCGCGGACGATCCGTTCGTGGTCGACCTCGGATTCGGGGCGAGCGCCGCGACGCCCCTCGAGTTGCTCGCGCGGATGCGGAGGGTCCGACCGGATGCCACGGTGCTGGGCCTCGAGATCGACTCGGAGCGCGTCGCGCGGGCCCGCGCGCAGGCGGAGGGCGTCGAGGGCGTGTCGTTCGCGCTCGGGGGGTTCGAGGTACCGACCCCGCGCGGCCGGCGACCCGCCGTCATCCGGGCGATGAACGTGCTGCGGCAGTACGACGAGGCGGACGTCGCCGACGCGTGGGCGCGGATGTGCGGACGACTGGCGCCCGGCGGCATCCTGGTCGAGGGCACGTGCGACGAGATCGGGCGCGTCGTGACGTGGGTGGAGGTCGGACCGGACGCCGTGCCCCGGTCGCTCACCGTGTCGCTCCGGCTCGCCCAGCTCGACGACCCCGCGATCCTCGCCGAGCGACTCCCGAAAGCGCTGATCCACCGGAACGTCCCCGGGGAACGCGTCCACGACTTCGTCGCCGCGCTGCAGCGCGAGTGGCACCGCGCCGCGGCGGTCGCACCGTTCGGTCCCGTTCACCGGTGGCGGACGGCCGTCGAGGCGCTGGCCGCGGACGGATGGCCGGTGCGCGGACGCTCCCGGTGGCGACTCGGTGAAGTCGGAGTCGACTGGAGTGCCGTCGCGCCGGCCTGACTCACACCCGGGGCAGTAGCGCCTGGGCCTCGCCGAACGGCATCCCGGTCGCGACGAGCAGATCCACCGTCAGGGGACGGAGCGCCGCCACGAGGTTCAATTCGCCGATGTTGCCGTCGGGCAGGATCTGCGCCGGATCGAGCCGCACCGCGAGGGCGGCGAGCGTGGCGCGGGCGGCCGGTTCGATCGAGACGTCGTCGAGGGCGTCCCGGACGAGTCCGGCGCCGCGTTCGATCTCGCCGAGGAGATCGGCCGGCACCGCGCGCGGCTGCCCGTCGGCACAGAGGTAGGCGGCACGGCGGGCGACCACGCGGAGGTTACGGGTGGCGAGGTCCATCGCCGCGCGGACGCGCGCGTGGCGCTCCAGTTCGGTGCGCTGCCGGCGCAGGAACGGGGAGATGCGCGCGACCTCCTGCCCCGACTCCAGCGACCCGCTCCACGCGTCGACGTACGTCTGCAGCGCTCGCGCGCGTTCGAGCCCCCGCTCGGCGCGGGCGCGGTCGCCGCGGCGCAGCGCCCGCACGATCGTGGCGGTCGCCACGTCGAACGCGTCGAAGAGCTCGTCGGCATCCCGCAGCTCCGTCCGCCGGAGCGTCCGCGGGATGAGCGCGGTGACCAGTAGGGCGGCCGCTCCCCCGATCGCGCCGTCGAGGAGTCGGACGAACGGGGCGCCGGAGACCAGCACCAGGGCGATGAGCGACTGCACGACGGCGGCCAGCGCGAACCCCGGCTGCGGAGAGAGGAAGCGGGCCACGAGGAGGGTCACGAACATCGCCAGCGCGATCTGCCACCACCCGGCCCCGGCGACGAGGAGGACGACTTCGGCCAGGAGGATGCCGACGAGCATGCCCGCGACCGTCTCGGCGACCCGCCACGGGCGCGCGTCGCGCACCAGCCCCAGACTCGACACCGTCACGGTCGCGGCGAGCAGGGGAACGGGGTGCCCCAGCACGAAGTGCGCGAACGCGAACGCCGCCGTCGCGGCGACCACGATCTGCACGATGGCCGGCAGCGACTCGCGCACGCGTCCCCATCGGCGCCGCAGCGTCGTGCGCAGGCGCGAGCGCGGGACGACGACACCGACCGTCGTCGAGGACTCCTCGCCGCTCATTCCGCGGCGCGTCGACGCCCGAGGCGCGGCAACCGGGGCACACCGGCCGTGGCACCCGCGTCGGAGGGGACGACCGTCTCCACCGACGCGGCGATCGGACCATCCGCCGTGTCCACCACGTACGGCACGTCCGCCGGCGCCGTGCGCTTGACGAGGGCGAGGGCGATGGGCCCCTCCTCGAAGTGCACCGCGACCGAGGTCACGGCGCCGATCGCGTCGTCGCCGACACGCACGACGTCGCCGCGGGCGGGCAGGACACTGTCGCTGCCGTCGAGCTGCAGAGCCACCACGCGACGCGGCGGGTGGCCGAGGTTGTGGACCTTCGCGACCGTCTCCTGTCCGCGGTAGCAGCCCTTCGACAGGTGCACGGCGGTGCGGAGCCAGTCCATCTCGTGCGGCAGGAGGCGCTCGTCGGCATCCACCGCGACGCGCGGACGCCACGCGGCGACGCGCAGCGCCTCGACGGCCTCGCGCCCCGCGAGGGCCACCTCCCCGGCCACGGCCGCCGCGACGATGCGGTCGAACTCGGCGGCATCCACCACCGCCTCGGCCCAGTCGCGCTCGGTGCCGGGGTGATCCTCGACCCGGGCGTACGCCCAGCCGCCGGGTGCGACGTCGGGCCACGGGTCGACCCACACCACCGGGACGCCGGTGGGGGCGACCGCGGCGAGCGCGGAGACGGCGGCACGGGTGCCGCCGATGACCGACACCTCGTCGGAGCGGTCCGCCACCTCGACGCGCAGGCGGAAGCGCATGCGGGAGAGCCAGGTCGCGAGGGGCGCGGCGTCGACGGCGTCCACGAGGAGCCACGCGGTCTCGCCGTCGTCGATCACGGCGGCGGCGTGTTCGACGCGTCCGTTCGGATCGAGGATGAGCATCTCGGTGGAGACGCCCGCCGGGAGGTGGGTGAGCGCCTGCGACGAGAGCGAGTCGAGCCAGCTCAGCCGATCGGGACCCGTCACCGACAACACGCGTCGGTCACCGAGCGGCGCGAGCGCCCCGCCGGAGACCAGCCGACGCTGCTCGGCGAGGGGTGAGCCGATGTGACGCAGGCCGGCGTCGTCGACGACGGCGCCGGGGACCTCGGACAGCTCGGCCATCACTCGGCCCGCGCCAGACGGGCCGACGCGTGCGAGGCGAGCTCGCGGCCGAACGCCGACACGTCCCACGCCCAGAGCAGGTGGTCGTCGACGAGGCCGTAGAGACGGGTGGCGGAGGCGTACGGCTTCGCCCCCGCGGTGCGCACGACGGCGTCGCTGGCCAGATCGATGCGCGGACCGCGCACCTGACCGAGGTAGAGCTCGAGGATGCCGTCGGAATGCGCGAGGCTCACCTCGAGCGGGAACCCGCCCTCGGCGGTGCGCAGCGCCTCGACGTCGTCGGCCGTGCGGCGCGGCGCGGTGTCGGTCGGCGGAAGCAGCGCCGGCCCGGGATCGGCGTCGGTGGCGGGCCGCGCGACGCGCCAGTACCCGGTCTCGGCCACGAGGGGACGCCGCTCCTCGCCGTCGAGCAGCCAGGCGTGCGCGCTGTAGTTCAGGAAATCTCCGCCGTCATGGCTGAAGCTCACGCGGTGCGCGAACTCGCCGGAGAACGTGCGGCCGTCGGCCTCGTAGTCGATGACGCCGGTGCCCTCCCACACGCCGATCAGCCACGAGAGCGGGACGAGGTCGGCGGGGAGGTCGGTCGGGATCTCGATCACGACGGCGCTCGTCAGCGCTGGCCGCGGTAGAGGTTCCAGATGACGGTGCCGGAGACGAAGGCGATCGCCAGCGAGGCGAGACCGAGAAGTCCCACGAAGAAGAGTTCGAGCGCGAGGAGGTCCATGGCCCAACTCTACCGGGGAACGATGGATGCGAGCCCGAACCCGGCCGTGACGACACCGAGCACGATGAGCGCCCCCAGGACGCTCGCGGCCACGCGCTGGATGAACGCCTGCGAACGGCCGTACCACAGCTGCACGGCGAAGGCGGCGATGACGCAGCCGCCGAGGGCGACGGTGATCCATTGGGCGCGCCACTCGGCGGGGACGAACACGCCGACAGCCAGACCCGCGACGAGGGCGAGCACCCAGACCGCGATGATGCCGCCGAACGTCTTGCGCGGCGCGAGGTCGGGAGTCGACATGTCTCCATCATCGCGCACACCGGCTCGTTCGTGCGCGAACGGGGGCCGCGGAGCGCCACGCGCGGCGCCGACGAAGGGTGTGACGGCACGACCGCGTGCCTCACCCTAAGATGGGCGGGTGCGGCAGGCCCGCACGGGGAGGTCCGTTTGGCTCAGCTGCTCGTTCTCAGCTCCGCCCCCGGCGGTGGCGCGGTTCTGCCTGCGCTCGAACTCTTGAGCCACCGCGTCCGGCAGATTCCGGCCGAACCCGCTCAGCTGGTCAACGCGCCCAGCGCCGACGTCGTCTTCGTCGACGCCCGCATCGACCTCGTGGGCGCGAAGTCGCTCTGCAAGATCCTGACGACGACGGGCATGGAGGCTCCCCTCGTGCTCGTGGTCACCGAGGGCGGACTCACGGCCGTCAGCACCGACTGGGGCGTCGACGACGTGGTGCTCGTCGGCGCGGGCCCGGCCGAGATCGACGCGCGCATCCGTCTCGCGATGGGTCGCCGCAGCGCCGAGCAGGTCTCGTCGCGCATCTCGACCTCCGGGATCACGATCGACGAGTCCTCGTACTCGGCGAAGGTCCACGGGAAGCCCCTCGACCTGACGTACAAGGAGTTCCAGCTCCTGCACTTCTTCGCCACGCACCCGTCCCGCGTGTTCACGCGCGAACAGCTGCTCAGCGAGGTGTGGGGCTACGACTACTTCGGCGGCACGCGCACGGTCGACGTGCACGTGCGGCGCCTCCGCGCCAAGCTGGGCGACCTCGAACAGCTCATCGGCACGGTGCGCAACGTCGGCTACCGCTTCAACGTGTACGAGGACGACCAGCCGCCCGTCCCGGCCCCCTCCGCCTGAGGCCGCCCGCGCAACCGTTCACGCGTACGTCATCGACCCCTGCAATGATGTGGGAATGATCGAACACGACGTACTCGATACGGGACTGGGCGACGCGGACGACGACGACTTCGACGAAGCGGTCGAGGCTGCCGACGAGCAGCTGCCCGACGGACGGTACCTCGACCGCGAGATCAGCTGGCTGTCGTTCAACCAGCGCGTGCTCGAGCTCGCCGAGGACCCGACGGTCCCCGTCCTCGAACGGGCCAACTTCCTCGCGATCTTCGCCAGCAACCTCGACGAGTTCTTCATGGTGCGCGTCGCGGGCCTGAAGCGTCGCATCGTCACGGGTCTCGCCGTGCCGACCAATGTCGGCCGCGCGCCGCTCGACGTCCTCGCCGACATCTCGGCCGAGGCCCACCGCCTGCAGCTCCGGCACGCCGCGGCCTGGACCGATCACGTGCGCCCGGCCCTGGCCGAGGCGGGCATCGAGGTCGTGTCGTGGAACTCGCTCGACGAGGAGTCCGCGGTGCGGCTCACCGAGTACTTCCAGCGCAATGTCTTCCCGGTGCTCATGCCGCTGGCCGTCGACCCGGCGCACCCCTTCCCCTACATCTCCGGGCTCTCGCTGAACCTCGCGATCCGCATCCGCAACGCGCGCACGGGTCGCCAGGAGTTCGCACGCCTCAAGGTGCCGCCGATGCTCCCCCGCTTCGTCGAGGTGCCGGGCGACGGACCCGGCGTGCGCTACCTCCCCCTCGAAGAACTCATCTCCAACCACCTCGGCGACCTGTTCCCGGGGATGGAGGTGCTCGATCACCACGCGTTCCGCCTCACCCGCAACGAGGACATGACGATCGAGGAGGACGAGACCGAGAACCTCATCCAGGCGCTCGAGGCCGAGCTCCTGCGTCGCCGGTTCGGCCCGCCGATCCGCCTCGAGATCACCGAGGACATGGACGACCTGACCCGCGACCTCCTGCTCAGCGAGCTCGACATCACCGAGCAGGAGGTCTACCGCCTGCCGGGCGCCCTCGATCTGCGCGGGCTGTTCGACCTGTCGCGCATCGACCGTCCCGACCTGCACTACCCGCCGCACGTGCCCAAGACGGCCCTCGCCTTCCAGCCGGCGGAGCAGAACGGGCGGGCCGACCTGTTCGGCGCCATCCGCAAGGGCGACGTGCTCGTGCACCACCCGTACGAGTCGTTCGCGACGAGCGTGCAGGCCTTCCTCGAGCAGGCCGCCCGAGACCCGCACGTCCTGGCCATCAAACAGACCCTGTACCGCACCTCGGGCGACAGTCCGATCGTGCAGGCGCTGATCGATGCGGCCGAGGCGGGCAAGCAGGTGCTCGCCCTGGTCGAGGTGAAGGCCCGGTTCGACGAGGCCAACAACATCGTGTGGGCACGCAAGCTCGAGAAGGCCGGCGTGCACGTCGTCTACGGTCTCGTGGGCCTCAAGACCCACTGCAAGCTCGCCCTCGTCATCCGCGAGGAAGAGGGGCGTCTGCGCCACTACAGCCACGTCGGAACCGGCAACTACAACCCCAAGACCAGCCGCATCTACGAGGATTTCGGCCTCTTCACGGTCGACGATCAGGTCGGTCGCGACCTCACCCGTCTCTTCAACGAGCTCAGCGGGTACGCGATCGAGAAGAAGTTCAAGCGCCTTCTCGTGGCGCCGCTGCACCTGCGCAAGGGCCTGCTGCGCCACATCGAGCGCGAGCGGGTCAACGCGCTCGCGGGGAAGGCGTCGGGCGTCCGCATCAAGGTCAACTCGATGGTCGACGAGCAGATCATCGACGCCCTCTACCGCGCCAGCCAGGCCGGCGTCCCGGTCGAGGTCTGGGTGCGCGGCATCTGTTCGATCAAGCCCGGTGTCCCGGGAATGAGCGAGAACATCCGCGTGCGCTCGATCCTGGGCCGCTACCTCGAGCACTCCCGCATCTTCGCGTTCGTGAACGACGGCGACCCGCAGGTGTTCATCGGCAGTGCCGACATGATGCACCGCAACCTCGACCGCCGCGTCGAGGCGCTCGTGCGCGTGGTCGACCCGAAGGAACTGCAGGAGCTCTCCGACCTCTTCGATCTCGCGATGGACGAGGGGACGAGCTCGTGGCACCTCGGAAGCGAGGGCGAGTGGACGCGCCACAGCGTGGATGCCGAGGGCGCACCGCTCATCGACCTCCAGGAGCACACGATGGCGCGGATCCAGCGCAAGCGCCGGTCGCGGGCGGTCCGGTGACCGAAACCGCCGTCTACGCCGCGGGCGGCGTGGTCTGGCGCATGGTCGAGGGCAAGTACCGCGTGCTCTTGATCCATCGCACCAAGTACCGCGACGTGACGCTCCCCAAGGGCAAGGTCGACCCCGGCGAGACGCTGGCCGAGACCGCGGTCCGCGAGATCCGGGAGGAGACCGGCATCCGGGTCGCCCTCGGGGTGCCCGTGGGCGTCTCGCGGTACCGGATGCCGAGCTCGCGCACGAAGATCGTGCACTACTGGGCCGCCGAGGCGACCGACGCGGCGGTGCGCACATCGACGTTCGTGCCGAACAAGGAGATCGCGGCGATCGAGTGGGTGGGGCTGAAGAAGGCGCGCAAGCACCTCAGCTACCCGGTCGACATCGAGATCCTCGACGAGTTCGTCCGCCTGGTGGACGAGCAGGCCCTCCCGACGTTCCCGATCATCGCGTTGCGTCACGCCAAGGCCCGCGCCCGGGAGGAGTGGAGCCAAGAGGATGCCGCGCGCCCGCTGAGTCCGCGAGGTCGACGCCAGGCGAACGCGATCGTGGGTCCGCTCCTCGCGTTCGGTGTCCGGCGGATCGTGTCGAGCCCGGCCGAGCGGTGCGTCCGCACGGTCGTGCCGTTGTCCGCCGCGCTCGCGCAGCGCGTGCAGATGTCGGCGGCGATCAGCCAGGACGCGTGGGAGGAAGGACGCAGCGACGCCCGCAGCGTCGTCGGTGAACGCGTCCGTGCCCGCAAACCCGTGGTCCTCGCCAGCCACGGCCCGGTGCTCCCCGAGATCATGCACGAGCTGGCGCTGGCCACCGGCACGATGCGCGGGTCGTACCTGGGAAGTTCTTCGGCCCTCGAACCGGCCGCGTTCTCGGTGGCCCACATCCCCGTCGCCCATCCCGGGTCGGGGATCGTCGCGATCGAGACGCACGAGCCGCAGGTGTGACGCTCCCCGCCGGCGTGCGCCTCGCGTGGCGGCGCATCCCCGAGGGTGTCGAGCGCCGCACGGTCGCGCGGGCGCTGCTCGCCGAGCTGCTTCCGGGGGCGACGTTCGTGTCGCGGTGCCCGTCCTGTGGCGGCGACCATGGTCGCGTCCGGGTCCTGGGGACGGATTCCGCGGTCTCCGTGTCGTACGCCGACGGGTGGGCGTTCGTGGTCGCGGCGCCCGGATGGGGGCGCGTAGGGCTGGATGCCGTCCCCGCCTCCGCGTCGGGATTGGACCGCATCCTGCCGGGCGGAGACGCCCGGTCGTGGGCGCGGGTGGAGGCCGTCCTCAAGGCCGACGGCCGCGGACTGGCCGTCGACCCGCTCCGCGTGCGGTTCGCCGACTCGGCAGCGCCCGGCGAGGAGTGGACCGCGTCGATCGACGACGGCGCCGCCGTCTCCGGCTGGGACGCCGACGGTCCATCCGGCGTCGTGCTGGCCGTGGCTGCCGACCTCGGCGTCGCGCATCCTCAGTGATCCGCGCAACCTCAGCGCCCCGGCATCCTTCCCGACTCACCGAACGCGAATCGCCGACCTTGCGCCGCGCGGTCAGGGCAGCGGCGGAACCTCGGCGCGATCGATCCACCGCGACAGCAGCTCCACGGCATCCGCTCCCCCGGCCGCACGGACCGCGGCACGCAGATCGTCGGTGCCGACGAGGGCGTGGCGGTGGGCGGCCGTCCACCCGCGGACGAGGTCGAAGAACCGGTCGTCGCCGATGCTCCGCCGCAGCGCGTGGAGGGTGAGCGCCCCGCGCTTGTAGACGCGGTCGTCGAACATGTCGTCGGGGCCGGGATCGGTCAGGAGCAGATCCTGCGGCTTCGCGGTCAGACGCTCGTGATGGCTGCGCGCGCAGTCGTCGGTCGAACGACCGCCGGATGCCTCGGACCACAGCCACTCGGCGTAGCAGGCGAATCCCTCGTTGAGCCAGATGTCGCTCCAGCGGGCGATCCCGACACTGTTGCCGAACCACTGGTGGGCGAGCTCGTGGGCGATGAGACGCTGCGCCGCGGGGACGAGGTGATTCATGCCGAACACGGCGAGCCCCTGCGCCTCGAGCGGGATCTCCAACTCGTCGGCGGTGACCACGAGGGAGCACGCCTCCTGCGGGTAGGGGCCGAAGAAGCAGTCGAACACGCGCAGCATCTCGGGCACGGGGGCGAACGCCCGGTCCGCCGCGGCGGCGAGCGCAGGGGGCGCGGTGACGGTCACCGCGGGGATGCCCGCGGCCCCGGAACCCGGGAGGGCACGGGTGCGGTAGCGGCCCACGTGGACGGCTGCGAGGTAGGTGGCCGTCGGGACGTCCGAGGTGAACGTCGAGGTCACCCTCCCGCCGCGGCGGCTCGTCGCCCCCGCCACTCCGGTCGCGGCGACCGTGTAGCCGTCGTCCACGGTGATCCGCATGGTCATGCGCGCACGGTCGTCGGGGCGGTCGTTGCACGGGAACCAGGTGGGGGCGCCGATCGGCTGACCCGCCACGAGAGCCCCGTCCGTGAGTTCCTCCCAGCCGACCGCACCCCAGCGCGATCGGCGCGGGCCGGGGGCTCCGGCGTAGGCCACCTCGACCTCGAACGGCTCCCCCGGCGCGAGGGGCCGGGGCGCCGCGACGCGCAGCTTCCCCGCCGCCGCCGAGAAACGGGCGGGAGCGCCGCCGACACGGACTCGTGTGGCGCGGAGCCCGACGAGGTCGAGGACGACGGAGGTCAGATCCTCGGCGGCGACGGCGGCGATGACCGCCGTGCCCTGGAGGCGGTTCGTGCGGACGCGGTAGTCGAGGGTGAGGTCGTACGAAGCCACGTCGTACCCGGCGTCGCCGCTCTGCGGAGCGTACGGATCGACGCCGCTCACGTGGTCGACTGGTAGGCGCGCACCTTCACGGCGCGCCAGGGGCCGATGGGGTTGCCGCTCCAGCGCGAGCCGACGGGGACGGTCTCGCCCCGCATCACGAGCGACGCGGGACCGACGGTGGCGTGAGCGCCGAGCGTGGAGGCGGGGAGCACCACGCTGTGCGGCCCGAGGGTCGCACCGGGTTCGAGCTCGACGGTGTCCATACTCATGATTCGATCATGGAAAAGGTGGGTCTGGACGACGCACCCGCGGTTGACGGTCGACGCGTCCCCGAGAGTGACCAGGTCGGGCTCGGGCAGCCAGTAGCTCTCGCACCACACGCCGCGGCCGATGCGGGCGCCGAGGGTGCGCAGCCAGACCGCGAGCGCGGGTGTGCCCGTGGCGGCGCGCGCGAACCAGGGCGCCGCGACCATCTCGGTGAAGGTGTCCGAGACCTCGGTGCGCCACACGAAGCTCGACCACAGCGGCTGCTCCCCCGCCCGGATGACCCCGACGATCGCCCACTTCGCCAGGGTCGAGATCCCGGCGGCGACAGCGCCGGCGGCCAGCAGCACCACGCCCGAGAGCAGGAGCGTCCCGACCGGACCGATGGCATCCCACAGCCCCGCCAGCGCGAACAGCACCGCCAGGCCGATCGCGCACGTGACGACCACGGGGACGAAGCGACCGAGCTCCCACAGGGCTCGCGCCAGACGGAGCCCGGGGCCGGGGTTGTACGTGCGCGAATCGTCCCCCTCGGCCGACAGGCGTCGCAGTCGCACCGCGGGCGACCCGAGCCACGAGGATCCGGGCTTGGCTTTCAGCGGTGCCGCCGACAGCACCGCGACGAGGCCGTCGCGCGGCACACGGTGGCCGGGGGCCGCCATGCCGGAGTTGCCGAGGAACGCCCGCTTGCCGATCCGCACCGATCCCACGCGCAGCCACCCGGAGCGGAGTTCGTACGACGCCACCATCGTGTCGTCGGCGAGGAACGCCCCATCCTCGATGCGCGTCATCGTCGGGAGGAGAAGGACGGTGGATGCCTCGACGTCGCGGCCCACGCGCGCACCGAGCATCCGCAGCCAGACGGGGGTGAACAGGCTGGAGTACAGCGGGAAGAGGATCGTGCGCGCCGAATCCAGCAGCCGCTCGATCGTCCACGCCTGCCAGGCGACGCGGCTGCGCACGGGGAACGTCCCCTCGACCAGTCCGATCGAGAAGACCCGGACGAGCAGCACCACGGATGCCGCGAACACCAGGCCGGTGACGGCGACACCGGGCACGAGCCAGGCGAAGGCGGCTCCGGCCGCGGCGGCGAGGGAGCCGGCATCCCGCATGCCCTGTGCGACGACGAGTCCCCCGACGGCGAACGACAGCAGCGGGAGGAGGGCGAGGAGCACGGCGGAGCAGGCGTAGGCCCACAACCAGCGCGTGGGGGCGGACGGCCGTTCCGTCGGCCAGCCTTTCGCCGTTCCCCCGACACGGACGGCCGGAGACCCGGCCCAGGACTGGTCGGCTTTCACGCGTCCGAAGACCGCCGATCCCGGCGCGATCTCGGCGCGGCGCCCGATGCGCGTCCCCGGGGCGAGGGTGGAGCGGGCGCCCACCGTGGCCTCGCTGCCGATGCGGACCTCGCCGATGCGCACGAGGTCTCCGTCGATCCAGTAGCCGGTGAGATCGACCTCGGGCTCGATCGACGCACCGTCGCCGACGACGAGCATGCCGGTCACGGGAGGCAGGGCGTGGAGATCGACGTTCCGGCCGATGCGGGCGCCTAGAGCGCGGGCGTAGTACGAGACCCACGGCGCTCCGGCCAGCCCCACGGCGTCGACCTGCGCAGCGATCTGCTCGGCCAGCCACAGACGCACGTGCACGCCCCCGCCCCGGGGGTAGTCCCCGGGACGGACCCCGGCCAGCAGCAACCGCGCGGACACCACGGCGATCGCCATGCGCCCGAACGGGGTCGCGAACACCACCAGCCCGGTCAGCAGAGCGGGCCAGGGGACGGACGGCAGCACCTCGAAGCCGGGGACGAACTGCAGGATCGCGGACGCCGTGAGGAGGTACAGCAGCCACCGCACGCCCGACAGGATGAACAGCGGGGCGCCGAGGAGGGTCTGGACCCACTGCGTCGCCCGCGGTGTCGGAGTCGGCCGGTGGAACACCGCGGGCGCGTCGTCCGTGAGCTGGGGGCCGAGGGCCTTGGCCATCGCCCCGAGACGCGGGACGTCGTAGATGTCGGCGACCGAGAACTCGGGCACGCGCGCGCGGATGCGCGACACCAGTTGCGCCGCCGACAGCGAACCTCCGCCGAGATCGAAGAAGTCGGCTTTGCGATCGGTGACCGGGAGTCCCAGGACCGCCTGCCACTGGGCGGCCAGCCAGGTCTCGTCGGCCGAGAAATCGGTTGCGACCGGAGCGTCGACGCCCGGCAGCGGCCACGGCAGCGCGGCACGATCGACCTTCCCGGACGTGCGGACGGGAAGCTCGTCGACGACCCCGAGCAGCGGGATCGTCGCGGCGGGCAGGCTTTCGGCGAGCGCCGCGCGCGCGGCGGCGCGGTCGAGCACGGCGCCGTCCTCCATGACGAGGTAGCCGACCAGGATCGGCACTCCGGCCTCGGTCGTGCGCACGGCGACGGTCGCGGCGTGCACGCGCGGCAGATCCTGCAGCGCCGACTCGACCTCGCCGAGCTCGATCCGGCGGCCGCCGACCTTCACCTGGTCGTCGGCGCGGCCCTGGAAGACGAGACCCTCGCGCTCGAAGCGGACGAGGTCGCCCGATCGGTAGGCCCGCTCCCACCCCAGCGTCGGCATCGGCGCGTACTTCTCGGCATCCTTGGCGGGGTCGAGATACCGGGCGAGCCCCACTCCCCCGATGATCAGCTCGCCGACCTCGCCCTCGGCGACGGGCTGCCCCTCGCCGTCGACGACCGCGAGCGCCCAGCCGTCGAGCGGGAGCCCGATGCGCACGGGCGGCGTTCCGTCCAGCGGTGCGGCGCACGCGACCACCGTCGCCTCGGTGGGGCCGTAGGTGTTCCACACCTCGCGCCCCTCGGCCACGAGCCGGGCGGCGAGTTCGGGAGGACACGCCTCGCCGCCGAAGATCAGCAGTCGGACGTTCTCGATCGAATCCGCCGGCCACATCGCGGCGAGGGTGGGGACCGTGGAGACGACCGAGATGCCCTGGCGCAGCAGCCACGGCGCGAGGTCCTCGCCCGAGCGGACGAGCGAGCGCGGTGCGGGGACGAGACACGCACCGTGCCCCCACGCGAGCCACATCTCCTCGCACGACGCGTCGAAGGCGACCGAGAGCCCCGCCAGGACACGGTCGCCCGGTCCGAGCGGGTCGCCCTGCAGGAACAGCCGCGCCTCGGCCTCGACGAAGGCCGCTGCCGACCGGTGGGTGACGGCCACCCCCTTGGGCACCCCGGTCGAACCCGACGTGAAGATGATCCAGGCGTCGTCGTCGACCGTCGGCGGCGCCACGATCGGGACGGCGTTGGTGCGGGGGTGCGGAGCCTCCCCGTCGTACAGGCGCACGAGGTCGTCGCCCGCCGCGACGAACTCGCCGTCGCCCGCGATGATGCCCCTGACCCCGGCCTCGCCGAACACCAGACGCGCACGCTCGTCGGGATCGTCGGCGTCCACCGGCACGTAGGCGGCGCCGGCGGCCATCACGGCGAGGATCGAGACGTACAGCTCCTTCGAGCCCGACGGCATCCGGACACCGACCCGGTCGCCCCGGCGCACGCCGGCCTCGTGCAGCGACGCCGCCGTGCGCCAGACGCGCGCGAGCAGCTCGCGATAACTGAGGGCGCCCGAGCCGTCGTCGATGGCGGAGGCCTCGGGATGCCGTGCGGCCACGTCCGCGAGGATGTCGATCAGCGTGCGCGGCGCCGCAGCGGCGCTCGTGCGGTCGAGCATCGCCGGGGTGGGGAACACGGGGGTCGTCACGGGGGTGAAGCGTACACACGCCGGGAAAACACCCCGGAACGGCCGCGCCGGTTCACCTTCCGTTCACCCGTGCAACGCACTCTGGTAAGGGACGGTGTTTACCGTGCGGGAGAACCCTGCACCGGGTTCGTGTCCCCGACATGCGAAGGATTCACATAGTGAAGCTCTCCCGATTCGCCCAGCTGGGCGCCGTGGCCGCCGTGGCCTCTCTCGCCCTCGCCGGCTGCGCCTCCTCCAGCGGCGGCACCTCGGAGTCGTCCCCGTCCGCCTCCTCGGCCGACGTGGCGTTCACGATCGACCCCAGCCTCGCCGGCACCATCACCGCCGGTGGCTCCAGCGCCCAGGCCAACGCGCAGGCCGCGTGGACCGCCGCCTACAACGCCACCGCCAAGGGCGTGACGATCAACTACGACAAGTCGCAGGGCTCCGGTGGCGGTGTCACCAACTTCCTCAGCGGCGCGTACGACTTCGCCGGCTCCGACTCGCCCCTGAACGCCGACCAGACCACGCAGTCGAAGGCGCTCTGCACGGACGGCGGCGTGAACATCCCGATCTACCTCGATGGTGTCGCGATCATCTTCAACATCCCCGGCGTGAGCGAGCTGAAGCTCAGCGGCGAGACCATCGCGAAGATCTTCGCCCTGCAGATCACCGACTGGTCCGACCCGGCCATCACCAAGGACAACGGCACGGCACTGGCCGCCGGTCCGATCACGACCGTCGCGCGTTCGGACGGCTCCGGCACCACGACGAACTTCACCAACTACCTCGCCGCGACGCAGTCGTCGGTCTGGACCTCGCCCGCGGGCAAGGACTGGCCGATCGAGGGCAACGTGTCGAAGCAGAAGGGCGGCTCGGGCGTCGTCGAGGCCGTCAAGGCCGGCTCCGGCACCATCGGTTACGCCGACCACTCGGCCATCGGTGACCTGAAGTCCGTCGCGATCATCCAGGACGGCACCGCGATCCCCTTCAGCCCCGAGGCCGTCACGGCGACCTTCGCGGCCGCGGCCGTCGACGCCGACAACGGCGTCCCCGGTGACCTGTCGAAGAAGTTCGACTACACCAAGCTGACCGCCGAGACCTACCCGATCCCGCTGGTCTCGTACGCCATCACCTGCACCGAGTTCAAGGACACCAAGCAGGCGGAGCTCGTGAAGTCGTACCTCGGCTTCATCACCAGCTCGCTCGGCCAGCAGGTCGCCGCGAAGAACGCCGGTTCCGCGCCGCTTCCCGAGTCGGTCCTCGCGGACGCCGCGAAGACGCTCGAGGCGATCAAGTAAACATCTCTCGGATCCGAACCGGTCCGCACCTCGGTGCGGGCCGGTTCGGGCTGATCAGAAGCGTCGATGTCCGCATCGACGCTTCCGCTGAGCCCGACCATCCTCAGAGAGAATCCCGACCCGAGGAGCACACCATGACCATTGCCGAGAACGAGGTCAGCCGTGGCTGACACCGTCTCTGCTCCCCCGGCCGGGGACCGTTCCACGATCGTCGGCAAGCGCCGCGCGGGAGACACCGTCTTCCTCGGCCTGTCGATGACGGCCTCGATCTCGATCATGATCATCCTGGCGGGTGTCGCGATCTTCCTGATCATCAAGGGCCTCCCCGCGATCACCGGCGACTGGACGCAGGGCGACCTCGCCGGCTACCAGAACGGCTCGTGGACGAACTTCTGGGAGTATGTCGGTCCGCTCCTGTGGGGAAGCATCTGGGCGGCCCTCATCGCGATGGTGCTCGGCACCCCCGTGGCGATCGGCATCGCGCTGTTCATCTCGCACTACGCGCCGCGTCGGATCGCCGGAGCGCTCGGCTACATCGTCGACCTGCTCGCGGCCGTCCCCTCGATCGTGTTCGGCCTGTGGGGCATCATCGTGATGCGCCCGCTCCTCATCCCGCTGGGCGAGTTCCTGAACACCTACTTCGGGTGGATCCCGCTCTTCGCCGGCTCCCCGTCGAGCACCGGGTCGACGCTGCTCACCGGCTCCGTGGTGCTCGCGGTGATGATCCTCCCGATCGTCACCTCGATCACGCGCGAGATCTTCCTCCAGACCCCGCGCCTGCACGAGGAGGCCGCCCTGGCCCTCGGAGCCACGCGCTGGGAGATGATCCGTCTGGCGGTGTTCCCCTACGCCCGCAGCGGCATGGTCTCGGCCACGCTCCTCGGTCTCGGGCGCGCGCTCGGCGAGACGATGGCCATCGCGCTCATCATCTCGCCCAGCCTCATCTACTCGGTCCTGATCCTCACCGACGGCTACAACTCGCAGACGATCGCCGCCAACATCGCGTTGAACTTCCCGATCGCGACCGACCTGCAGCGCTCCGCGCTCATCGGCACCGGTCTGATGCTGTTCGTCGTGTCGCTCGCGGTGAACATCCTGGCCCGCTACATCATCAGCGCGACCGGCCCGGGGGCGAAGGGTCGCAGGAAGGGGAAGCGCTCGTGACCACCACCAACGCCCCGTCGGCGGCGTCGTCCGCCTCGACTCCGCTCGCGCTCACCAGCGGTCAGCTCCCCCGCTACATCGAACCGGCGATGCTCGTCGGTGTCGCGGTGCTGGTCGCCGGCGTGCAGTTCCTCATCGGCGGCTTCCACCTGCCGAGCTGGCTGATCCTCACCGCGCTGCTGTACCTGATCGCGATCGCCATCGGTTCCTCGATCGTCGAGAGCCGCCGCAAGGCCGTCGACCGCGTCGTCCGCGGTCTCGTCACGGCCGCCTTCATCCTCGCCGTGGCGCCGCTCATCTCGACGCTGTGGACCGTGGTGTCCAAGGGCCTCGCGGTCGTGAACTGGAACTTCATCACCCAGACCGGCGGCAGCGCCTTCGACCCCGACACCCTCGCGGTGGTCGCGACCCCCGGCGCTCTCCAGGCGATCGTCGGAACGCTCATCATCACGGGCATCGCGGCGCTCATCTCGGTGCCGATCGGTGTGCTCGCCGCCGTCTACCTCGTCGAGTACGCGCTGCCGACCAACCCGCTGCGCCGCACGATCACGTTCCTCGTCGACGTCATGACCGGTATCCCCTCGATCGTGGCCGGTCTGTTCGCGTTCTCGTTCTTCGCGCTGATCGTCGGCCCGAAGGCGTTCAGCGGGTTCTCGGCATCCATCGCCCTGTGCGTGCTGATGATCCCCATCGTCATCCGCTCCACGGAAGAGATGCTGCGCCTGGTCCCCGCCGACCTGCGCGAGGCGTCGCTCGCCCTCGGCGTCCCGCGTTCGGCGACGATCATCAAGGTCGTCCTGCGGACCGCGGCCAGCGGCATCATCACCGGTGTCGTGCTGGCCGTGGCCCGCGTCGTCGGCGAGACCGCCCCGATCTTCATCGCGGCCAGCTTCACCGACAACTTCAACTCCAACCCGTTCGACGGTCCGATGCAGACCCTCCCCGTGATGGCGTACACCGCGTACAGCTTCCCGGGACAGGACATCGACGCCTCTCAGGCCCAGGCCTGGGGCGCCGCGTTTCTGCTGGTCGTGCTCGTCGTCATCTTCAACCTGATCGCCCGCATCGTGGCTTCGGTGTTCGCACCGAAGGCGCGCTGATCCCAGGAAGGCCCCCGTGTCCAAGCGCATCGAGGTCGAAGACCTCAACGTCTACTACAGCGACTTCCTCGCGGTCGAAGGCGTCTCCATCGACATCCAGCCCCGCACCGTGACGGCCTTCATCGGCCCGTCCGGCTGTGGCAAGTCCACGTTCCTCCGCACGCTGAACCGCATGCACGAGGTGATCCCCGGCGGTCACGTCAAGGGACGCGTCCTCGTCGACGGCGACGACCTGTACGGCCCCGGGGTCGACCCGGTGCTCGTGCGTCGTCACGTCGGCATGGTGTTCCAGCGTCCGAACCCGTTCCCGACGATGTCGATCCGCGAGAACGTCCTGGCGGGCGCTCGCCTCAACAACAAGCGCCTCTCCAAGAGCGACGCCGACGCGCTCGTCGAGAAGTCCCTGCAGGGCGCGAACCTCTGGAACGAGGTGAAGGACCGCCTCGACAAGCCCGGCGGCGGCCTCTCCGGCGGTCAGCAGCAGCGTCTGTGCATCGCCCGCGCCATCGCGGTCTCGCCCGACGTGCTGCTGATGGACGAGCCGTGCTCGGCCCTCGACCCGATCTCGACGTTCGCGATCGAGGAGCTCATCTCGGAGCTGAAGAACGACTACACGATCGTGATCGTGACGCACAACATGCAGCAGGCCTCCCGCGTGAGCGACAAGACCGCGTTCTTCAACATCGCCGGCACCGGCAAGCCCGGCAAGCTCATCGAGTACAACGACACGGCGACGATCTTCACCGCGCCCACCGTGCAGGCGACGGAGGACTACGTCTCCGGACGCTTCGGATAAGCACCCCACCGCACGATGGCCCCGCACCGCGCGGGGCCATCGTCGTTCGCGGGCTCAGTCGCGCGGCGAGAGCAGGTAGGCGTTGAGCTCGTCCGTCATCGCGCGGTCGACGGTCTTCCCCGCGCCGTCGACCGCCGAGATCGGGGCGGCGAGCCGGACGCTCGAGAGCACCCAGGCCGCATCCGCGCGCTGCAGGTCGGCCACGGGCACCGTCTCGTACGCGGTCTCGAAGCCCCGCCGCTCGAGGTGCGCGAAGAGGCTCCGCTGCGTCGTCCCGTGCAGGATCCCGGCGTGCGGCTCGGGAGTGACGAAGCGGTCGCCGAAACGGAGGACGACGGATGCCGTGGGCGCCTCCAGCACGAACCCGTCGCTCGTGACGAAGACGGCGTCGTCCGCGCCGCGCCGCTTCGCCTCACGGATCGCGGCCATGTTCACCGCGTACGACAGCGTCTTGGCCCCGAGCAGCAGCCACGGCGCCCGCGCGGGCGCGTCGAGGGCGTACCCGCGGTCGAGCGTCGCGATGCGGACGCCCTCGGTGCGCGCGCGGGTGCTGTCGGGCGCGTCGGCCAGGGTGACCCACGCGGTGGGCGCCGGACCGTGTTCGACGCCGCGGCTGAGGATCAGCTTGATCACACTCTCGCCCGCGAGGGCGTCGGCGGCGACCCGCGCGATCGCGGCGCGCCACTGGTCGAGGTGCGGTTCCGGCAGCTCGCACAGCGCCGCCGAGTGCACCAGGCGGGCCAGGTGGGGCTCGACCTCCTGGGGGTGGCCGTCGACCACGCCGAGCGACTCGAAGACGCCGTCGCCGCGCTGCGCGCTGAGGTCGCCCACGCGCAGCGCGGGTGCGTCGGGCGCGACCGGGCGGAAGGTGTCGGCGTAGTCCTCCCGGGAGGAATCGGATGCCACGGGGTCGATCAGAAGGACGGAACGCCAAGCCATGGATCGACCCTATGCCCGCCGCGCCGACACGCCCGGGGTTCGTCAACCCCCGCCGTCGAGGGAATGTCTCCGCACGGTGCTTGTTACACTTCCATAGCCGGGCCGCAGTAACCCCGGGCTCCATCTTCTGCCGCTATGAGCGGCCTTGCGCCGAGAGGCGTTCTGCGGCCCGGCACTTTCTTTTCCCGCGTACGTGCAGCCGCGTGCCGTCGAGTGTCCACAACACGCCGCACGGGCACCCGACGCAACGGCGTGTCCTGGACAGTCGATGCCTCGCGCGGGTCGCGACCCCGCGCCCGGTTCAGGTCAGCGCGTCGCGACGCCACAGAGCCGCGGCCGCGGCGAGGTCGTCGGCGTACGTCGACAGGCGCAGCGCCCGCGTGGTCAGCGCCGTGGCGCGCTCGGACTCGGTGTTCTCGTAGTCGTCGGCGAGATGCGTCGAACCCGATGCCTGCACGCGGCAGAACGCCGCGGCACGATCCAGCGCGACGGCGAAGTCGCCCTCGAACAGCCCGCGCAGGATCGTGTCGATGAGCTGCACGAGTTCCTCGGGACCCGCCGGCGCGGGCGCGCCCACCACGACCGGGTCGACCGTCGCCATCTCCACCCGACCGCGCTCGAAGAGCAGGGCGGCGGTGGCGGCGTCGTCGTGGATCATGAGCTGCAGCAGGTAGAGCCGCCACAGCGCCCCGGGCAGCGACCGGGCGGGCGAGCGCGACCACAGCTCGGCGATGTCGTCGATGCCGTGGTCGTCGGTGAAGGCGACGAGCCGCTCGACGACGTCGACGCTCGGGTCGGCGCGCACGCGCGAGAGGAGCGCGTGCGCGGTGCTGTGCGCGACGCGCGAGACCTCAGCCGGGTCCTCCGCCGAGAACAGGCGGTCGAAGAGCTCGGCGGGACGCCGGACGGGCTTGTGGAACTCGCGAGGGGAATCGCTCATCGTTCCAGGCTAGAGCGTGCGCGACGACGGCCGGGCCGGGTGGAGGGACCGTTCAGGCGGTGGCCACCGCGACGACGGGTGCCGAACTCGGCGTGCCGTCGGGCGATCCGCCGGCGGGCTCCACGGTGACGGCGATGACGTCGCCGGAGTGGAACTCGCCCTGCAGCACCGCGGTCGCCTTTCCCTCGGCATCCGTCGAGAAGATCCCCGCGGCGATGGGGGTGTCGTCGCGGACGAACCACAGCTCGTACGTCTTGTCGCTGGGCAGCGTCGACATCTTGTCGGTCACGAGGACGCTCTGCCCCGTGGAGTCCGACCAGTGCGCCGTCACGACCGCGCCGTCGGGCATGGTCGCGGTCGCCGACTGCGCGTCGGGAGCCGTGGTGACCTGCTCGAGCGCGACGAGCGACGCGGGACGCGTGAGCTGCTGCCCGATCGTGACCGCACCGAAGCCCAGGACGAGCACGGCGACCAGTGACGCGGCCAGCGTGAACCACCGGCGCAGTCCCCACCCGCTCGACGCGGACGGACCGACCGTGACGGCCTCCTGCTCGGGCTCGATCGGCGCAGGGCCTGCGGCGGCGAAGTCTTCGAGCACGTCGCGGTCGTCGATCGGGGCGGCGGACTCCTGGGGAAGGTCGGCGATACGCGCCAGGAGCGACGCACGGATGGATGCCGGAGGCTCGACCGGCTCGACGGTCGCACTGATCGCGGCGACGGCGTCGGCGGCATCGCGGACGTGGGAGGACCAGTGCGGGTTGCCCGCCAAAGCCTCCTGGTACGCGCGTTCGTCTGCGTCGGAAAGCGCGTTCAGCGCGTGACCGGCAGCGAGGTCGGCGAAATCCCTCTCGTTCACTTGTCCACCCCCATCTCCATTCTTAAGCGCGACAGGCCGTCACGCATCCTGGTCTTGACCGTACCGAGCGGTGCCCCGACGAGGGTCGCGATCTCACTTTGGCTGTACCCACCGAAATAGGCGAGCGTGAGTGCTTCCTTCTGGGCGTCGGGAAGCGTCGCGAGTGCATCGACGACGCGCCGCCCTTCGATTTTCAGTTCTACTTTCTCAGAGACGTCGTCGTATGCGACATCCATATCCCGGAATCCGACGCGCACGTCGCGATCCACGCTCGACTGCGACGACCGCACGCGGTCCACCGCTCGTCGGTGCGCGATCGTGAGCACCCACGATCTTCCTTGACCCTTATTCGGAGTGAAGCGCGCGGCGGATTGCCAGATCTCCAGAAACACCTCCTGGAGAACTTCCTCGCTCTGCGACCGGTCGACGAGCACTCGCAGGATGAGTCCGAACGCGCGAGCCGACAGGGTGTCGTACAGCTCCGCGAATGCGGCGCGGTCGCCGGTGGCGATCTTCTGCAGCAATTCTCCGACGTGGTCGACGCGGTCCGCCCCGTCATCCGGGAGAGAGAAGCCGTCGATCACCATGACATCCAGCATGCCGCACGCGCACGGGACTTCCCTTCCTCGCGCGCGCGTGGCGCGCATGAGGTACGCAACCGTGACTCGGGCGCATCCGGGCGCGAGGTCGCCGCACCTCCTCGGCATCCCGAAAAATATTCTCAAGAATATTTATATGACGCTGATCTGGACTTTTCGTGATTCTCGGATGCCGAATCGGGCCCACTCCGCAACAATCCGCAATCCGATCACGAGGGGGTCCCGAAGACCCTGTGTACGCCGCAACACGGCGAACCGCCCCCCGCACCGGGGTGTCTTGAACGGGTCGCAGCCGCGGTCCGAACGATTTCGGAGGAATGTCATGCTGAAGAACAAGAAGCCTGTCGTCGCCGGTCTCGCCCTCGTGCTGGGTTCGGCCTTCGCTCTCACCGCATGTTCGGGTGGCTCCACCACCGCCGGCGGAACGACCGAGGAGTCCACCGCTCCTTCCATGGCCGCGTCGCCCTCGGCGTCGTCGAGCATGATGGACCCGGCCGCCAACCTCGTGGGCCCCGGTTGCGCCGACTACGCCGCCGCCGTGCCGTCGGGCGCCGGTTCGGTCGAGGGCATGGCCGCCGACCCCGTGGCCGTCGCCGCGTCGAACAACCCGCTGCTGACCACGCTCACCGCCGCCGTCAGCGGCCAGCTGAACCCCAACGTGAACCTCGTCGACACCCTCAACGGTGGCGAGTTCACGGTCTTCGCGCCCGTCGACGACGCGTTCGCGAAGATCGACCCCGCCGTCATCGAGTCGCTGAAGACCGACACCGACACGCTGACCAAGATCCTCACGTACCACGTGGTCCCCGGCCAGATCGCCCCGGACGCGATCGACGGCACCCACGCCACGGTCGAGGGCCAGGACGTCACCGTCTCGGGCTCGGGCGACTCGATCAAGGTCAACGACGCCAACGTCATCTGCGGCGGCGTGCAGACCGCCAACGCGACCGTGTACCTCATCGACTCGGTGCTGATGCCCCCGGCTGCGTAATTCTCACGCATCCGGACCGATCACTGACTGATCGGACCTGACGGCGAGTGCCGGACCCCAGGCGAGGGGGTCCGGCACTCGCTCTTTTGCGTTCACCCGCCGAGAGCTACCGCGATCTCGTTCTGCACGAGGCGCGCTGCGGTGGGTCCCGCATTCATGAACCACGGGTCGAAGTCGACCGTGGTGGTCCGGCCGGCGGCGACGGCGTCGAGCGTCGCCCACAGCGGGGCGGACTCGATGTACGCCACGCCCTGTCCGGTTCCGGCGTAGAAGACGTGGTCGGCGTCGGCGAGGTCGATCTGCTCGGCACTCACGTCCTGCGACGTCTCGTCGAAGCGCTGGGACTCCGGCCGCGCGAGCCCGAGATCCTGGGCGAGGCCGCCCGCGAACGACGGCACGCCCATGATGCGCGTGCGGTCACCGGTGGACTGCAGGAACGACACGGTCGGCGCCGGGGTCGGAAGCGACTGCGCGAACGCGGCACTGTCGGCCTGGAGCGCGTCGAGGTTCGCCTGCGCGGCGGATTTCCGCCCGAGAGCGTCCGCGACGAGGAGGAAGTCGCTCTTCCAGTTCACGCCGTTGCCCTTGGTCACCACCGTCGGCGCGATCGCGGACAGGGCGTCGTAGATCTCGGTACCCCGCGTCGAGTTGACGAGGATCAGATCGGGAGCCGCCTGCGCGATCGCCTCGAGATCGGGTTCGGTCCGTTCCCCGATATCGGCCATGGCGTCGAGCTGCGCCGCGTCGGCGGGGAACGCGTCGCGCAGGTACTGCGGCACGAGCCCACTGTTCTCCGCGCGCGTGGCCGCGACCGGCACCGCACCGAGGGTGAGGACGGCATCCAACTGTCCCGTGGCGACGACGGCGATCCGCTCGGGGGCGGCGGGGATCCGGGTGGTGCCGGCGAAGTGCGCCACCTCGCGCGGGAAGACGCCGTCCGCTTCGCTCGACCCCATCCCGGGCTCGAGCTCGCGCGCCACGACCCACTCACCGGTGGAACCGGCTTCGGCGTCGGGAAGGGTCGATGCGGGTGCCGTCGAGGCGCACCCGGCGAGCGCGAGGAGCACGCCGACGCTCGCGGCGGCCACGGCGAGGCGTCGCCGGGATCGGAGAGGAGGGGACGTGGAGCGATGATGCGACATGCACTTAGGTTAGCCTTAGCTACATGACGGTGATGAATGCGGGGGCATCGCCGGCAGCCACCCTCGTCGCCGCCCGGCGGCGGCGTCGACACGTGCGCGCGGTGGTCGCGACCCTCGCGATCGTGGCGCTCCTCGCGGTCGTCGTGGTCATGAGTCTCGCGGTGGGTTCGCGCCCACTGGCGTTCCCCGATGTCGTCACCGCGCTCTTCTCGGATCGACGGGATGCCACGGGCGTCATCGTTCACGACCTCCGGCTCCCCCGCACCCTCACCGCACTCCTCGTGGGGTCGGCTCTCGGCATCGCGGGGGTGCTCATGCAGGCGGCGACCCGGAATCCGCTCGCCGATCCGGGCCTTCTGGGGGTGAACGCGGGCGCCGCCGTGGGCGTCGTCGTCGCGATCGCGTTCTTCGGCGTCGGCACCGCGAGCGGATACGTGTGGTTCGCCTTCGCCGGGGCGGCGGGAGCGGCCGCGGCGGTGTACCTCGCGGCCCGTCCCGCCGGTCGCGGCGGCACGGTCGGACTGGTGCTGGCGGGGGTCGCGCTGAGCGCGTGCCTCGGCGCTGTGGTGCGCATCATCACGCTCGCCGACGACGACACGTTCGAGTCGTTCCGGTTCTGGGCGGTGGGGTCGTTCGAACGCCGCGACACGGACGTCGCCGGTCAACTCCTCCCCTTCGCCGCCGTCGGGCTGGTGCTGGCGGTGGTCGTGGCGCGCGGCCTCGACCAGCTGCGCCTCGGGAGCGACCTCGCGCGGGCACTGGGGGTCTCCCCCGCGCTGGTGCTGGTGGCATCCGGTGTCGCGATCACGCTGCTGTGCGCCGTGGCGACCTCCGCCGCGGGCCCCCTGGCCTTCATCGGTCTGCTGGTGGCGCACGTCGTCCACCGTGCGGGTCCGCCGGGCCTCCGGGCTCAACTCCCCCTCGCCGCGCTCACGGGCGCGACGCTCACGCTCGCGAGCGACGTCGTCGGACGCGTCATCGCGGTGCCCGCCGAGGTCGAGGCGGGCATCGTCGCCGCGTTCCTCGGCGCACCCCTGCTGCTGTGGCTCGTGCTGCGGAGGACCGCGTCATGAGCTCCACCGCGCACCGCGTGCGGTCCCGCCGCCGCACGCGCCACGGCGTCGCGGTGGCGATCACGGTCGCGGTCGCTCTCGTCGCGGCGGTCGTCGGTGTGCTGACCGGCTCGTTCCAGGCGTCGCCGACGGAGGTGGCATCCGCTCTGCAGGGGGACGGTGACGCCCGCACGACGCTGGTCGTCGTGGGAATGCGGATGCCACGGATCGCGGCCGCCCTGCTGATCGGCGCGGCGCTGGGACTGGCGGGCGCGGTGTTCCAGACACTCGCACGGAACCCGCTCGCGAGTCCCGACATCGTGGGCTTCAGCGCCGGGTCGGCCACGGGCGCGCTCATCGGCCTGACGCTCATCGCTCCGACCGCGTCGCCCGCCCCCGGCGCGTGGATCGGCGGACTGGTGACGGTCGCGGTCGTGATGCTCATCGCGCGGAAGGCGGGAGTGTCGAAGGAGCGCACCATCCTCGCGGGCATCGCCGTCGCGATCCTCTTGGCCGCCGTGAACGACTACCTGCTCACCCGGGCGCCGCTGGAGATCGCCCGCAACGCGAGCCAGTGGCTGTACGGGAGCCTCGCCGCCACGTCGGGCGCGGACGTCCGCACGCTCGCCGTTTCGGTCGGCGTGCTCGCGGTCGGCATCATCGCGGTGCACCGCGACTTCCGCGCCATCGAGCTCGGCGACGACACCGCGCGGGCGCTGGGCGTGCGGCTCGGGCGCGTGCGCCTCTTCCTCATCGTGGTCGCCGCGCTCCTCACCGGCACCGCGACCGCCGTCGCCGGGCCCATCGGGTTCGTCGCCCTCGCCGCACCGCAGCTCGCGCGACGGGTGACCGGGGCCAGTGGCATCCCCCTCGTGGCCTCCGCCGTGACCGGCGCGACCGTGCTGCTCGTCGCCGACGTCATCGCGCAGCGCGCGCTGGCTCCCTTGCAGATCCCGGTGGGGCTGCTCACGGGCGTGGTGGGCGGGGCGTACCTGTTCTGGGTCGTGGCGCGGGGCCGGCGGTGACGCCCTCGTGCGCTGCCGACGCTGGCCGTGGGCTCCAGCCGCGGGCGCGGGCACCCCGCGACCCCCGGTAGGGTGGATGCCACGGGCCTCTAGCTCAGTCGGTAGAGCATCGGACTTTTAATCCGCGGGTCGTGGGTTCGAGCCCCACGGGGCCCACCAGACTTGTCTTACTCGAACAAATTGCCTTGAGATAAAGGTTGCTCGGGGTGGAGTCCAGAGCGTCAGCGGTATCGCTGGCGCTCTTTGCGTGTGTGGCTGCCCATTCGGCGGCGGCTTCTTGGATCAGAGCGATCGGCTCGTGCACCTGGCCCTGAGCGCGCACCTGGTGGGACTCATCCTCGATCCAGAGGACCGAGGAGAAGGCCTCGAGAACGCGCCGTTTGATCGGTTCGGGTGCGGAGACGTAGAAGCTGTAAGGGCGCTCGAGCAGATCGAGGTATGCCAGGACTACATCGGCGTGACGCTTGATCTGTTCATCGGAGCGCGCGAGCTTCTCGAGGAGAGTCCGCCGCTGCACGGCGAGGCCGCGCAAACGAGCTTTCACTGCATCCGCCGCAAGTTCACCATCGGCTGCGATGTCGAGCAGGTTCGACTTCTGGACGTCGAGCTTCTTCAGTTGCGCCGCCAACCGCGTGCGCGCTTCTCGCTCCCCCTGCTGCTGGACGTCGAGCGCTTCCTGCACATGGCGCCGCATCTCAGAAGCAAACCCAGCATCCAGCGTTAGAGCGCGGACTTCTCGGGCCACGGCGCGCTCAAGTTCCTTCACGGGAAGGTGTGGAAGGTCGCACGTCGTATCCTGGCGACCGCGACAGAGGAAGTATCCGTAGGGCTTTGACAGCGCCAGTATCACCTGGGCGGGGATCGGCTCGAGTGCGCTGCTCCTCGGAGGCATCGCCGCCCTCCTGGTCGCCCGCCGCCGAACCAAGACGCGCGCGTAGCCGGCAGCGGGGAGAACCACTCGCACGATCGGATCGGCCCGCCGTCTCTAACAGGCGGCGGGCCGATTCCTTTCCATTCCGTTCATCAACGGAATGCGGACGCTCTATCACAGACGCCGAATTATTCGGTAGGTTCCGAGGGTTCAGCGATATCGAAGGTAGCCTGGCGATATGGCTACCCGTCACATTGCCCAACTCATCGACGACCTCGACGGCACCGTCCTCGAACAAGGCGAAGGAAAGCAGCTCAACTTCTCCGTCGAAGGACGGTCGTACGAGATCGACCTCTCCGACACCAACGCCGACAAGTTCCACGCCGCGCTAGCGCCGTTCGTGAACGCCGCCCGGTCGATCGGTTCCGCCAGTCGTCAGTCCACGGCACGCGCACCTCGGGCAAAGAGCGACCTCGACCTCAATTCCGTCCGGGAATGGGCGCGTGCCAATGGCCACACGGTCAGTGACCGCGGTCGTATCGCTGGCCCCGTCGTCGAGGCGTACAAGGCCGCGAACGCCTAACACCCCCTGCTCCTCAGCTGCATACTCGCCGACCCCCATCTGCGAGTACGGCGCCTCCCGCTTTCTTGCCGGGAGGCGTCGTTCTTTGTCAGGACTATCTGAATCGACCCCAGGCTGGAATGCGAACATCGCCCTACCGCCACCCCTTCTGGCTTCTCGTGACCGGATATTCCGGCGGTGCGCCCGCAGATATACGGACGGGGCCGAGCGCAATCGACTCGTGGCGATGTCGGAGGCGTGGTCGATGATATTGGCCATGGCCCACCCAGATTGGCGCGAACCCGTGCGCCTACTCAGACTCAGCCTTAGGCATGCCGCTGCGCATCAGCTGGCGCTCGCGACGCTGGTTGGATGCACGCTCGATGCCGACCTGCCCTTCAACGTGGCAACGGCGCGGCTGGAGGCATTCCTCGAGCCGAAAATCAGGGGGACCGAGCATGCCGCGGGGGCACCGACAGAGCGACAGATGCAGTTCCTCCGGAAGCTCTGTCCTACTTTCGAGGTGAATAGCGAGAGCCGCGCCGAGATCTCTGCCTGGATCGACCACTACCTCGCGCTTGGCACTATCACTGCGCACGAGGAGTTGAAGCTGAAGAGCGGTGACGTCGTTCAAGTGAGCCGGAGCTACCGATTGATCGGGATAGCAGAAGCACGTCACGAGCTGGCCGTCGTGTCCAGCATCGGCGCGAACGGGCGCGTGTACCTCAAAGGTGGGAGCGGCGCGGGGGCATGGCCCACCGAGGTACAGCACCGCGATCCCAGCTGAGGGAGCAGCACGTATTAAGCCCGGAATTGCGAGACGCCTCCCCGCGGCTCTCCTGGCGGCGAGATGGCCATGACCGAACGAGTCGAGCCCATCTCGTAATGCTCGAGATGGGCTCGACTCAGGGGCTCAACCCTTCGGCGGGTACGGATCCTTCTTGCCGACGGTGTCCGTGTTGCGGATTTGGTTGTTGTCCTTACGGTGGTCGCGGACCTCACCGCCGCCGCTACGGATTGCGAACCCCACCGCAGCGTCGTGCGCTTCAGCCTGCGTGCCGTAGCGGCCGGCCGCTTGCGAGGCACCCTCTCGTTTGGCGCTCCAGTCGCCCTTGTCCTTGTCGTACTGCACGTCATAATCAGCCATCGTGGCCTCCTTCAGGAATTTCTGGAGTGCCGATGGTAGGACAGGCCACCGACATTTTGGCGGTTCGACTGACTCGGAGCAGAACTCCAGATCGCTTCGCGCCTCGAATGAGCCGACTCGCGAAATGATGAGCTCATGCTGCGCGTCTATCTCGACCAGAACAAGTGGATCGACCTCGCGAGGGCGGCTACGGGCCACCCAGCCGGTGCGCGCTATGTTGAGGTCTTGGAAGCTGCCCGCGCTGCCGTCGCGGCGGGCACGGCATCATTTCCGCTCGACATGTTCCGCTACGCCGAGACCAGCAAACGCTCTGATGACCGGTCCCGGAACGACGTTGCCAACGTGATGAGCGAACTCTCGAATCGACACACAATGGCGCCCGGACGATACGTGCTGCCCGCCGAACTGGACCACGCGCTCAACGCTCGCTACGGTCGCCCCGAGGAGCCGCGCAGCCCCGAGGTTTTCGGAATCGGGATCCAGCACCTGACGAACGGTCAGGTCGTGTTGCCCGAACTCGACATCAGTCTGCTCCGTAGCTCCGGGAACGATATTGACGCTTCGGACTACCCCAAGACCCAGGAGATCTACTCGAAGCTTATTGAAGCGGAGCTACTGCGGGTCGGTCCGGCGATGGCACGTTTGGCGGGAGTGGTTACGGACACCCGTCATCTCGATCAGCAATATGTCGATCACGAGAACAAGATCGCCTCGGAAATTCGTGCAAGCGGGCTGTCAGGCGACATGCTCGAGCTCGCCGTACGCGCAGCGGACCTCGGAGACATCCGGCCCGCGGTCACCCAGGCGGTCGAAGGTATCGGTCTCACATGGGACCGCTTCGTGGAGGACCTCGGTCCAGCCGGAGTGGTCGAGTTCATGGACGATCTGCCGACTCGGCATGTCACGAACGTGATGCGAGGGGCAAGGCTCCGTCAGACAGAGCAAGCGTGGGAGCCGCACGACCTCAACGACATCCTGGGGCTCCCCATAGCCGCGGCATACTGCGATGTCGTCGTCACCGAGAAGCAGTGGGCACACCGGTTCACCCAGGCAAAGATCGAGGCTCGCTACGGCACCACCATCCTTCGAAGTGTGGCGGATCTAACGGCAGTCTTTCAGCGTGCCGCCACCGCGTGATCTCGATGGATCGGGCGACGCCAGTACGGGTGTCGCGTCCGGAAGTGGCCTTTCGGGGAGACTGGGTCAGCGTGTGGGGTCGAGCGGGCTGATCAGGGGGGTGTCGTACCTTCCGGTTACAGTCCCGACCATGAACGAGTGGTGGCGCGTCGATGGCTGGCCTACGGCAGACGAGTGGCAGGCGCTCTGGGCATTCGCAACACTGGTCGTTGCCGTGGTCGCGGCATGGCTCGCACTTCGCCAATACCGGTCCTCCGTCGGGTCGCAACTCGAACAGGCCAGACCCTACGTCATCGTCGACTTCTCGTTCGAGGGCGGCGCCGCCATCCTCCTGGAAGTGAAGAACGTGGGTCTCACCGCTGCGCGGAACATTCGGTTCGAGTGGTCGCCTCTACCTGTCGCGGACGACGAGGTTGCGCAAGCCGCGATCGATCGGACTCTAGTCCGAGACGGAATCCCGTTCTTGGCTCCGGGTCGCTCGATGTTCTTCTGGTTCGGAATCTTCAGGGATGACTACGAGGAGACCATGCAGCGGCGCTTGATGGTGACCGCAGTCTGTGAAGGCAGCGGCGATGCCCGCACATGGACCAGTCAGTCTCTGTTGGATCTCGACCAATGGGCCGAGACGATGGTCCAGGAGGCTCCTATCGAGAAGGTCGCAAGTAGCTTGAAGAAGCTTGCTGATGCGTCCAGCAATCAGAAGAGTGCCGACGCGGAACTTACCAAGGCAGCTAACTCGCTACACGAGTATCTCGAAGCGACTGAGCGGTTGATCGACAGCCGCGCGCGTAAGAGATCCGACCGGCAGCGTCGTTTCGCTGCGCGGCAAGAACGTGAGACCCGCCGCCAGGCGGAACTCGCGAAGTTCAACACGACCGCTCATGACGAGAGGAACCCCTGATCCCGACCGATCCGCCGTCGCGTTCAGCTGGAGTTGAGGCTCCGCACTGACCAGTCGTCGCCGGTGTCGCCGAGCGAAAGAGCGGCCAGGAGGTTTGTATCTGGGATCGTCCGATCGGACGGTTGGCACGCGGCTCGTTTCGTCGTTCACTAGTGCCAGCGGGTGCTGCAGTTCAGTCCTGGCACCCGCCCCAGCTCTCGTTGCCGGTCTGCGGTCTCCAAGAGAACCATCCGAGTTCTCGGCCGCACCCGTCAAGGAGGTGACCCGCCCACATGAGCGAGTCCAACGTCAACACCCCTCCCGCCTCGGCTGCGTCCGCCAATGGACTCGGCTACGGCCCGATCAAACCCCTCGCGGTCAGACTCAACGAGCCCACCCGCACCCAGCTGGACATCATCGCCCAGCTCAACGACCGGACCGTCACCGACGAAGTCCGCCTCGCCATCGAAGCCTGGATCGACAAAATCAAAGCCGACCCAGCCATCCAACGCCGCGCGAAAGACGTCCGCGACGAGATCGAACGCGAGGCAGCAGGCAAACGCGACGCCATCGCCGCCATCTTCGACGCCTCCCCGGCACCGAAGACACCGCGCACGCCGCCGAAGCCCCAGGCGACCTGACGGCTCCACCTCAACGGGCGGTCGGCTCGAGCGACGTCCCGACCGGACGCTCGCTCGCCGGCCGCCCCGCACCCACTCCCCCGCGCCGATTGCCCGACCTCGTTTGTGCTCTGCGATTCCACGAGAACCATCCCGGTTCCCGGTCGCACGCACAAAGGAGGGACACCACCATGGTGCAGGGCATCATCATCCCGGCGGACAACACCGCACCCCTCACGACCCGGACGTTGGATTCGCTCGAGGATTATCCGCGGGCCGTCGGCGGCTGGTTCGAAGCGGTCGACATCCCCGACCTCGGCGTCACGATGTACGTCAACGAGGAAGGACTCATCCGCGACTTGCCGTTCAACCGCCGCGCGACGTTCCTGTGGCGGTTCCACGTTCCGCAGGCCCGCGATGCCCGTCTCGTCGGAGACGTCGCGGTGGTTGGCCTCACGGACGATGAGGGCGAGAGCACGGAGCTGCCGAGTGAGCTCCGGCAGCGACTGCTCGAGCCGAGCGTGTACCGAGTCCGGACCCGCGAGCATGGCGGTAGCCGATGGAACGAGGAGCCGATTGACCGTGACGACTACGTCGAGACGGTCATCTGGGCGGCGCTCCTACAGGAGATGTCGCCAGCTCTGGAGGTACATATCGAGCGCGTCGACGGTGTCGTGGGCGAGAGCAACTAGCCTTCAAGAGGGCGGTAGTCACAATCAGCGGCTACCGCCTTTTCACATAGTGCAGGCAGCGGAAATCAGAGGGGCTCGACATAAGTCACGCGCTCGACGCCCGGAAAACGAAAGAACTCGGGGGGTTCCTCGCGTATCCATCCGACCCGCTCCCAGAAGCCACGAGAGACGGCATCATCATTGAGCGCGATGAGGCGACGCCCTGGGTTCGCCTCACGGATGAGGTCGAGCGTGCGGCGGCCGATGCCCTGTCGGCGCAGCGGCACGGCAACCTCTATCGCGAGGATATCTACCACTTCGTCGTAGTCAGGGTCGTCTTTCAGCACATACTTGCATCTCGCAACTTCGTTGACTCCCTGGCGGATGGACACCCATCTGCAGGAGTTTGAGGGGTCCTGTTCCGGACGCCACCATGGTTCGACGAACTCGGGATTCCTATCGAAGACGTAAGTCCACACGCGTTTGCGCACTGGTGCAACGTGCACGAGTGCCAGATCCGAAGCGGGCTCGCTCATGGAGCTGAGCGTAGCGATGCCGAAACCCGGCTGACCCGATCGCCGAGCAAAACGTGGCGTTAGCTCGACGTGCTCATGACTCCGATGATCGCCATCCGATACGGCCCGGCACGCCACGGTAGTTCACCTCCGATCGCATGTCGGAGGTTTGCGGCAGGATAGGTTCATGCCCGACCCCGTAGCGACCACCGCCGACACGGCAGGTGCGCAGAAGGCTCGCAGCGCGTTCTTCACCCCGGACGCGATCACTCGCTACGTGAGCGATTGGGCCATCCGCGACTCTCATGACACGGTCCTTGAACCCTCCGCTGGCGACGCTGCTTTCCTCGTCCAGGCCGTCCAACGTCTGCGCGAGCATGGGTCAGGCCCGATCGGTTCATCGCTGAGACGGAGCGAGGTGTCATTGACGCCACACCAGTCAACCTTCCCCGCGGCGCCCGTGAGCGAACTGTCGCGCGCCTGGATTGGCACAGTCCGGAGAGCGCTAGTGCTTGACGCCCCGCTCATTTAGTTCATAATGAGGCGCAAATGAAGACACGCCGCCAAGTCGCTACAGACCACGCTGATCTTCGGGCCATCCTGGGTCTCATGAGCTGCCATGGCCAACGCCGGAGTCCCGAGTGATGGGCACACCCGAGCCGGTTTTACCACTTTCTCTCCTTGCCGCCAACAGGGATCAGTTCAATTCGCTCTTCTACACTCCCGTGAGCGTTGCCCTCCAGACGAAAACCAATCTTCACCTCCATGTGCTGCGCGTACACAATGGGAACTTTGACCTTGCCGGCTTGTACCGAGAACTGAAGAATAACAGCGTAGCCTACGTCTTGTCGCGATTGAATTACAAGAAGGCACTCGAGAATCCCGCCCGGTTGATGGAAGTTGCCGCAAAAGTACAGGCGCAATTTCGCGCCCCCGACGAGAAGGCTGGCGAAGGCGGCGAAGTCATCCTCTACTCACTTCTCGAAGGACACCTCGGCGCACCTAAAATACTCTCCAAAATGGAACTAAAGACGAATAGCGATCACTACGTCCACGGCTCTGATGGCGTTCACCTTCTGCGCACTGCCGACAACTCGTACCAACTCATCTTTGGCGAATCCAAAATGTATGGCGACTCAGGCGGAGTGGGCACGAGCGCGAAACGTGGCCTCAAGGCCGCGTTTGAGTCTGTGGGTAAAGTCCACGAAGATGGGTTCGACTTTGACACATGGCTCGTTCAATCTGAGCTCCTGAAAGAGGAGCTAGACGAGGCAAAGCTTGCCGCTCTCGCGGCCATATTGCTGCCTTCCGCCGGAGGCGGGGACGACGCACTCAAGAAGCACAACGCGTTCGGGATCTTTGTGGGTTACGAGATTGACGTCTCAGATATGAAGAGTGAAGATATGGAGCTAGATGAAATCGAGGTCGAACTCCAGAAGCGCGCCACTGAGGCCATCACGACCCAGCACGACTTGATCAAGCAGGAGATCACGGATCGAGGTCTTGGCGTCTACCCAATCCATCTCTACGCCATCCCGTTTGCGAAGCGAGGAACCGGCGACAAGGCTCACGGCATAGCCCAGATCCGCATGGAGCTTGCCGCTCAACTGGGGAATCACGGAGTGTCGAAGTAGGTGGCCGGCCGCATCGCAGCCGACGTTCTCAGCGACATGATCGTCGCTCGTGAAGACTTTACCGACGACCTCTCCGCAATAGAGAAGGCCGCCTCCGAAGCCTTCCTTAGGGGGGAGACATCCGCGGAGATCAATGAAGCGCTCGTCCACCGCCTCCTTCGCTACGCAGACATCATGTCCCACTCAACGCTTCCAGAGCATCGGGAGGCCTCGTACAACATCGTCGCGTTACTGCGTGAGTACGACGAACTCATCGGCCTATCACCGCGAAGCAGTGGCCGCGTCACCGCAGTCGCCACGGCTGTGCTCATTGAACTCGGCAACTTTCCCGGGCTAAGGACCCTGTCAAATATGACGGACGTTACCTACGCCTTGCCGGTTTCACGCGGGGTGCTTCGCGCCGCCAAAGAAGTTACCCAGGCCACTAAGCACGGCACCGCAACGCTGACGGACACACAGTTCGAGATTGCCGAGCGTATGCGCGGCGAAGACTTCTTCAGCTTCTCCGGACCGACCTCACTCGGTAAATCCTTCATCCTCAAGGACGCAATCTACGACATCGTCCGTCGATCGGACCTCGATCAGCACTGCGTCGTTGTACTCGTACCAACCAAGGCCCTCATCGGACAAACGGCCGCAGATCTGCGGGAGCTCCTTCGTGATGTGCCCGAGGTCAACGTCGCGACGTTCCCTTCCCTGCCGCTCTTCCTGCGGAAGACGTACCCACGCACCATCTTGGTGCTTACACCTGAGCGCTTGCTCCGATACCTATCCGACCCGGTTCGCGATATCGACTATCTGATCGTCGACGAGGCTCAGAAGGTCATCGCAAAGAAGGACGCCCGTTCGTCGATTTACTATCACGCCATCGTGGAGACAATCCGGCGGTTCGCGACGAAGCTCGTCTTCGCTTCTCCAAGCATCGAGAATCCGCAATTATTTCTTGAACTGTTCGGCAAGGCCTCGAACGGTGCGCTTACGGTCCGAGAACGAACGGTCGCACAGCAGCGTTACTTTGTCGACTTGGTGGAGCGGAAACAGTTCTACCTGTCGGGATCGGCTGGGGTGAACGGAAAACTTGCCGCAAAACCCACTGCAAAGACCGCGATTGAACTTGTCACGTCTCTCAGCGGCGCTCGCAAATCCATCGTCTACATTAACAGTTCCGCAAAGTCTGCGAACTTCGCGATGGATCTCGCCAAAACCCTTCCCAAAGTATTTGATCCTCGCATCGAGGCGCTCATCAAGTTCGTCAAGGAACACATTCATAAGGACTACTTCCTCGCAAATACACTCGAGCGCGGTGTTGCCTACCACCACGGCAAGATGCCACAGGAGGTGCGAGAGAAGGTCGAAGAGTGCTTCTCCGACCCCGACTCTCCGCTTCGTTACGTGGTATGCACGTCTACGCTGCTTGAAGGCGTGAATCTCCCGGCTAAGAACATCTTCGTGCTGAACGATACGCATGGCCCCGCAGGTTTTGGGAAGATTGACTTCGAGAATCTCGCTGGACGCGCTGGGCGCCTCACCTACGACTTCTCCGGAAATGTGATCTGCGTCCGGCACGAGCAGAGCAGTTGGACCGAGCAGCGCCAGGAACTCATTCCCCGCGGCGAGCCCATAGTGGCCGAGAGCTTCCTTGTGAATCCCGGGAAGACACGTAAAGACTTTACAGATATCGGACACTTCTTGCGTGGCGAGGAGATTCCTGGGAATCCATCGAATGACGCACAGCGTACTGTAGAGCAGTATGCCTCGATCCTCCTTCTTCATGTCCTCGGTAAGCAGCAGACACCTCTGCGAACGCTATTTCTAGAGAAAGTGAAGGACGGCGCGAAGCTCATCGACAAGGCGGTCACTGGCTTCACGGGATCCGAGGAAGTGCTTCGGAGATCGCCTGGAATTCAACCGCGCTACCAGAGTGCTGTCTGGGAGGAGCTTACCGCCGGCAAGGCGGGTGCGCTCATCCCGTCAGATACGGAAGATCTAAGTTTCGAACTCTTCGAGGCTGTCCTGAGGCATCTTGGCCGCCTCTACAACTGGATCAACGAAGAGTCCGGAGGTAGAGATCCGCTCGTGCCCAAAGAAGAGCCCGGCTACACTGCACGCATTCGTTACTGGGCGACCCTGATGTCGTACTGGGTCCGAGGCGATCCTCTCGTCCTGGTCATCAGCCGTGCGATTCGCTATCACGCAAAGCAAGGGGTCGTGACCTACCGGGACTACTCCGTCTCGCCCTACCTCATCACCGAACCGTTCAAGGTCGGCGACTCCAAGCAAGTCAACCGGATTATTGAGGAAACGATGCGCGATCTAGAGACCGGCCTTCGGTTCAAGATCATCAGCTACCTGGAGAACTACTTTGATCTCACGGTTCAGGCCCTCGGCGCGGCCAATGCTGGCATGAACGTTGCGAAACTCGTGGAGTACGGTTCAAGCGACGCACGGATCATCAACTTGCAGGAAGTCGGGTTCACGCGAGGGGCAGCCCTGGAGCTGTTAGGCAAACACGCCCAGTTCTTCAGCTTCACAGCTAACGACGAACTTGAATCAGTTGACCTCAGCCCGCTTCTTTCAGAGCCCGAGCTTATCGCAGAGGTCAAGGCGGAGTTGGAGAACATCCTTCGCAAAGCGCCGCCGCCAGTTGTGGAGGTCTTCGTGCCGTCATGAACGATCGATGGTGGTTCCATCTCGTCACTGAGTCCCAATTCGCAACAGAATTAGTGCGATCCGGTATTGGACGCGTATGCGCTCTACCGATGAGCGAAGACCGCCCAGGCGGTCAGGTTGGTTACGACGAGACATATCCGCTTAATGTTGGCCTTCACATGTACACGAGCGGACTAGAGCGCCTCTGCAAGCTTGCCCTCGCCTGCCACGGGTTCTTACTCACAGGGGAATTTCCAAAGACGAGGCAGTTCTCACACAAGCTGAGCGGCTTGCTAGATGCAATCGAACAGTTGGACATGAGCGGGCTCAGGTCGTATCACCCTGAGTATCTGTCCCGACCTGATGACGAGTTCGGGGCAGGCCTTGTCGCGTGGCTCGAGCGATATGCAACCGGTCATGGCCGTTACGAACTCCTCGACTCGCTGTCCCGAGATGACGTCGAGGTTCTGACCTGGGACGCCTGGGTGGAGCTCTGCGCCCGTGGCGTCGTCTCCAACGACGTCGCCGACAGCATCAGCATCCGAAACGCGATGAGCGAGGCCCTCGGCAACGTGACGGCCGCTAATCGCCTTGAAAGCGTCGCTTACCCATTCTGGGAGAGAACGTCTCGTTCATTTCATGCACCCGCTGTTGCGGTCGGCCTGGCCATGTATCGGCGCGCGCGCTGGGCGGCCGAGATTATCGGTACCACGACGCATTACACAGGCAGAGGCTTGCCGATCCTGCGCGAAGTCGTGGGCACGCTCACTCAGACAAGCGACAACTTTTTCGCGTACGAGATCGCAGGAATATCAGATCGTGATCCGGTAGTCGAGGAACTCAAGCTGCACTTTGAGAAGTTCAAGGCAGCGGACTGGGACGCTGAGCACCTCCGAAGCGACTGAAGCTACCGATTGGGCTTGATCACGATTATTGGCCGCGCGTTCTGGCTCCAGTAGTCCTTCCAAGCCTTCAACTGAATTGGATCGGCGAGGCTCCCAGAGATCTGGGTGTTCCCACCTCCCGCAGTCAGCGCGATCTGATCCCAACCCCCCTGGGTGGACGCAAACCCCGCGGCGAGTTGCGCCCAGGAGGGATCCGCGTACCGCACTTCGGCGTCGTGGAGGGAGTTGATCACCACGCCAGTCTTAGCGCACTGAACCGGCCCTGCCGCGAACGCCTCGTCCCGGAACGCAAGGCGATCCTCATTGATCACGGCGCGCAGAGCATCTTTGACGTCCGACTGAATGCCTTCCTGATCAATCGCGCTCGTGTAGCTCCAGTCGTCCACGGATCCGTCGACGCGACGAATCCAGATGCCTCGCGCATCACGGGCGACATACCGAATGTGCCCGTCGCCAAGGGACGTCAGCCTGATGAAGAACTCCTCGACACCATCACCGATCTTCTCCGCTGCGTCGTCGTCTCGGTCTAAGAGATCGAGGAGCACCGCCACATGGAGCGGATCGGTGACTACCTCTTCAAGGCCGTAGTGATCCTTGATGTTGTCCCGGACCCACGCCTTCGCCGCCTTCCGGGTCGGGAATCTCATGCTGGGAAGATCAACTGGCTTGGCAACGCCCATGTCTCGCCCTCTCTGCTGTTTTCACACCTTACTGTTTGCGGCTAGTGCGTCAGTGGCGGAGGTCGTGACAAACCAGCGGGGCGAGATGGGTATCGCCCCCACCGAGGGCAGCGGTTCACCCGTGCGATTGAGGAGGTTCCACGTCGAGTACGGCCAGTTCACGAAGGCACTGCTCGAACATGCCCGCAACGAAGCTGAGAAAGCTTCCTCTACCGATCAGGGCGCGGACGCAGCCTGACACCCTCCGCCTTCAGCACACGGTGGACCGCACCGAAGCTGGAACCGAGCGCTTCTGCGATCGGCTTGATAGCGAGGCCCTCTTCGTACAGGCGCACGGCGCGAGCTCGTTGCGTCATCGTCAGTGGCTGACGACGCATACGAACACCATGATCGTGAAGCAGCTCGAGGACGCTCGGCTTTGAGATGCCGAAGCGTTTGGACAGTTCCGGCGTGCCGACACCCGATCGGTATAGCTCTACCAACTCCGCGACCTGCACGTCAGTGAGCCGGCGGCGGATGAGCCACGAGAGGCCCGTATCGTCCAGGTCAGCGGTGGAATCTGCTGGCGCGGCCGCCGCAAGCTCAGCCAACTTCTGCAGCTTATCCAGAGGCGGAAGCAGCCCTCCTGATTTTTTTGAGGCTGGTCCTACCGTGCCCACCATGTCAGCGTCAGTCGGGGCATCTCCGATAGCGATACTCGCTGGGAGCCGCGTCTTCGTGATCGTCCTGTGGCCCCGACTTCAGCGAGGGCGAACTCGGCCGCACAGCAACCAGTCGGGATTCCCGACGGTTTCGCACCGAAGGCTCGCGACAGCTTGCGCGCGCGATTCCGGTCTGCATCCGCGGCGCGATCCGCTCCGTCAGTCACCGCGTCACGGGCGTCACCAACACCCGGTTCCGCGTACCTGACACCGGCCAGCCCTTGTCCGCACCGCCGCCGCCTCCCCAGCCGCACCGCGATACCCTGGAACCCGGCGCAGCCGCCCGTACGGGCACCGCCCCACACTATGAAGACCTCCTCGCTCCCCGTCCTCCGGCATGACGCCCCGGTGCTCGTCGTCGGCGACGGCCGCATGGGCCGTGCGCTCGCGGTCTCGCTCGAAACCGCCGGCGTCTCGGTCGTCGGCCCCGCGGGCCGCGGCGAGAACGGCGCGGATGCCGGAATCGTGCTCCTGGCCGTCCCGGATGCCGCGATCGCCGATGCGGCACGGGCCATCGCACCCGGCCGGCTCGTCGGGCACCTGTCGGGCGCGCTCGACCTCTCGGTCCTCACGCCGCACGAGGCGTTCGGCATCCATCCGCTCATGACCGTCACGGGCGCGGGGGCCTCGTTCGCCAGCGTGACCGCCGCCCTCGCCGGCACGACCCCGCGCGCCCACGCGGTCGCCGAAGCACTCGCGGACGTCCTCGGGATGACGGGCGTGCGGGTGCGCGACGAGGACCGTGCGGCGTACCACGCGGCCGCATCGATCGCCGCGAACTTCCTCGTCACGCTCGAGGGCATGGCGGAGGACCTCGCCGCGACCGCCGGCGTCGACCGCGACGCACTCGTGCCCCTCGTGCGCGCCACGGTCGAGAACTGGGCCGATCGCGGGGCGGCATCCGCCCTCACCGGCCCCGTCTCACGCGGAGACGACGTGACGGTCGCCCGCCAGCGCGCGGCCATCGCCGAGCGGATCCCCGACCGTCTCGCGCTGTTCGACGCCCTCGTCGAGGCGACCCGCGACCTGGCCGCGACCCAGCGCGCCGGAACCACGGCGACGCCGTGAGCCCCCGGATCGTGCGCACGGTCGCCGAACTGCGCACCGTGCTCGCCCCGCTCCGCGCGGCCGGCGTCGGCTTCGTCCCCACGATGGGCGCCCTCCACGAGGGACACCTGTCGCTGCTCCGCGCCGCACGGAACGACACCGGCACGGTGGTGCTCTCGATCTTCGTCAACCCGACCCAGTTCGGCGAGGCAGCCGACCTGGACGCCTACCCCCGCACCGAAGCAGCCGACGTCGCCCTCGCCGCAGAAGCGGGCGTCGACGTGGTCTTCGCGCCCTCCGTCGCCGAGATGTATCCGGCCGGCTTCGCCACCACGGTGTCGGTCGGCGGGGCGATCACCGGCACCCTCGAAGGCGCCGAACGCGGTCGGGCGCACTTCGACGGGGTCGCGACGGTGGTCTCGAAGCTCCTGCTCGCCGTACAGCCCGACCGCGCCTACTTCGGGGCGAAGGACGCCCAGCAGGTCGTCGTCGTCCGCCGGATGGTGGCGGACCTCGGCATCCCGGTCGAGATCGTCACGCGACCCACCTCCCGCGATGCGGACGGGCTCGCGCGCTCCAGCCGCAACACGCGCCTCTCCCCCGCCGATCGCACGGTCGCCGCGGCGATCCCCCGGGCGCTCCGGGCGGCACAGGATGCCTTCGCCGACGGCATCCGCGACCCCCGAAGTCTCACCGACACCGTGCGCGCCGAACTCGTCGGCCTCTCCCCCGAGTACGTCGAGCTCGTGGATGCCGACAGCCTCGACCCGATCCGCGAGATCGAGGGTCCGGCGCTCCTCGCGCTCGCGGTCCGTGTCGGGCAGGTGCGTCTGATCGACAACGTGGTGCTGGTGCCCGGGGTCGACGAGCGCATCGCCCTCGGCCCCGCCGAAAGGAGTCACGCATGACGAGTCCGAAGGTCACGCTGCGACGGCTCCGCGAGCTCGCCGACGCCGGAACGCCGATCGTGATGGTCACCGCGTACGACTTCGTGTCGGGCCGCGTGGCCGAGCGGGCGGGCGTCGACATCGTGCTCGTCGGCGATTCCGGAGCCCAAGTGGTGCTCGGCCACCCCGACACGACCTCGATCACGCTCGACGAGATGCTGACGCTCGCCAAGGCCGTGCGACGCGCGGTCCGCACCCCGCTGATCGTGTGCGACCTTCCGTTCGGCACCACCGAGCTGAGCGACGCGCAAGCGGTCGCCACGTCGGTCCGTTTCGTGCAGGAAGCCGGGGCCGACGCGGTCAAGATCGAAGGCGCCAATCCCGCGCGGCTCTCACGACTCCGGGCGATCGTGGAGGCCGGCATCCCCGTGGTGGGCCACGTCGGCCTCACCCCGCAGACGGCCACGGCGCTCGGCGGTCTCCGCGCGCAGGGTCGCACCGCGGACGACGCGATCCGCGTGGCCCGCGACGCCCTGGCAGTGCAGGAGGCCGGAGCGTTCGCGGTCGTGATCGAAGCCGTCCCCGCGGACGTCGTCGAAGAGATCCGGCGGGCGCTCCGCATCCCCGTCGTCGGGATCGGCGCGGGCACCGCCGACGGGCAGGTCCTCGTGCAGCACGACCTCCTGGGGATCACCGAGGGGCGCGCGCCCGTGTTCGTGAAGCGGTACGCCGCGATCGGCGACGCGATGGTCGAAGCCGTCGAGGCCTACGCGCGCGAGGTGCGCGAAGGTGCCTTCCCCGCGGCGGAGCACGTGTACCCGGCGTCGGCGGAGGTCGCCGCGGCGGTGCGCGACTTCATCGACGGGCGAGGCAGCACCGAGGGGAAGTCGTCGACATCCACATGATGACGGCGCAGTCCTTCGTCGGCTCAGTTGCGGTGCCGATCCTTCACGGGAGCAGATCGAGCATCTGAGGTCGAGCCTTCATCGCGTGGATGACCATTTCGTTGCCACTGTCGAAAACCAGAACGACGGTCTCGAGAAAGCGTCCCCGAGTGTCGAAGCCGAGACGAAGCTGTCGAGCAGGCGAATCGTCATCGAGATAGTCGATCCACACGGGAGAACTCGCGACTATCGCCGCATCCTCGGCAGAGATGCCGTGCTTCAGCGCCGCGGGATGGACGTTCACGCCGCGTAGGCGGCCAGCGCGGCCCGGATCAGCTCCGAACGAGTCTGGTGGGTCTGTTCTGCGAGGGCATCCAGCGCGGAGAGCTCCTCGGCCGTCAAGCGCAGTGCGACGACCTGACCAGGCTCGGCGCCACGGCCGGGTCGGCCTCTCCCGCGCTTCTTGATCGCCGTGATGTCGTAGCCGGTCTCGGCTTCTTCAGCCCAGGCCTGGATCTGAGCGTCAGTGACGGGAACGCCGTCGATCGTCTCTCGCCCGTCCATGCGAATATCGTATAACGAAATAGGTGAAGCCAGAAGTGTGGCGATCCGCTCAGGCATTGCCGCTCTTCGCCCAGCCGTCGGGCGCGGCGATGTTGAACATCCACGCCACCCCCCACGGGTCGACGATCTCGCCGTAGAAGTCGCCCCAGACCTGCTTCTCGAGCGATTGCACGACCTCGGCACCGCGCTCCACGAACGCGTCGTAGAACCCCGAGACGCGGTCGATCTCATCGCTCATGAACGCGGCGTGCACCCGGTTCGCGCCCCAGCCCTCCGCCGGTTCGCCGAAAGCATCCGCCCCCATCACCGTGAATCCATCCGCGCGCAGTTCGGAGTGCATCACGCCATCGGAGGGCGCGTCGGACATACCGAAGTCGGCGAAAGTGGCGATCGTCAGCTCACCGCCGAAGACCGAACGGTAGAAGGTCATCGCCTCGCGGGCGTGACCGTCGAACGAGATGTAGACGACGAGCGACGTGGGCATGGCGGCATCCTTCGCGGGAGGGCGGTCGATTGGGGGCCACGCTAGACCCGACCTCCGACACGCGAAAGGCCCATAGCGAGCGCATAGGAACGATGAGGATGCCATGAGTCTTCGCCCCCGATGCTGAGGTCGTCCCCGAAACGACCGGCATCAGGAGCAACCATGACCCGCATCCCCGAACCCGACCAGACCCCGCTCGGCCCCGCCTACGAAGGACGCCTGCTCGACCGGCCCGACGACGAGGTCGTCGACCAGGGGGCGTCCTTCGACATGCGCACCCTCGTCAGCCGCCGGAACGTCCTCGGCATCGTCGGACTCGGCGCCGGCGCGGTCGCCCTGGCCGCCTGCACCCCGCAGACCGCAGCCTCCACGACCTCCACGGCGACGGCCACCGCCACCCCGACCGCGAGCGCCACCGCGTCGGCGACTCCGACGGCGACGTCCGCCGCGGCGGCGTACGCGTCCGAGGAGATCCCGCAGGAGACCAACGGGCCGTACCCCGCCGACGGCACCAACGGCGTCGACGTGCTGAACCAGTCCGGCATCGTCCGCAGCGACATCCGCTCGAGCCTCGACGGCGGCGCGACCGCGGAGGGCGTGCCGCTGACGTTCACGTTCACACTCAGCGACCTCGCCAACGGGAACGCCGCCTACGCCGGAGCCGCGGTGTACGTGTGGCACTGCGACGCGAACGGGCTGTACTCGATGTACTCCGACGCGGTGGTCGACGAGACCTACCTCCGTGGCATCCAAGTCGCCGACGCGCAGGGCCAGGTGACCTTCACCACGATCGTCCCGGGCTGCTACAGCGGGCGGTGGACCCACATCCACTTCGAGGTGTACCCGGATGCCGCGTCGGCGACGAACGTGTCGAACCAGATCGCGACCTCGCAGGTGGCGTTCCCGCAGGACATGCTCGACGCCGTCTATGCCCTCGACACCTACCCGGACTCGGCGCGCAACCTCGCCCAGATCGGCAGCCTCTCCAACGACAACGTCTTCTCCGACGGCTGGGACCTCGAGATGGGCACCTTCACCGGCGACCCCTCCACCGGCTACGTCGGCAGCCTCGCGGTCGCGATCGATGCGACGACCGCGGCCACCGTGTCCGGCGGCGGCGGACCGTCCCGCCCCTGATCCCCTCACACCCAGAAAAGAGACCCCCATGTTGCAGAACCTCACGGGCTGGCACGCCCTCCTCATCCTCGCCGTCGTCGTCCTGATCTTCGGCGCCGCCAAGCTCCCCGCCCTCGCGCGCAGCGTCGGCCAGTCGATGCGCATCCTCAAGCAGGAATCCGAGGCCGACCGCACCCCCGAGCCGGAGACCACCGCCGTCCCGACCGTCACCGACGCCGCGCCCCGCACCGCCCCGGTCGACGCGGTTCCGCAGAGACACGTCGCATGAGCGCTGCCACCGTCGCCGCGCGGGCGGCGATGCCGCTCGCCGGGCACGCGCGCGAAGCCCGCATCCGCTCGATGCGCGCGGCGGTGGCACTCGTGGTCGGCATCATCGCCGGCTACGCCCTGTCGGGCGGCATCCTCGAGGTGCTGCGCGACCCGATCGAGCAGATCGCCCTGGCGCGAAACGCGAGCCTGAACTACGACAGCGTGTCCGCCGCGTTCGACCTCAAGGTGAAGATCGCCATCGTGGCGGGCATCATCCTGTCGAGTCCGATCTGGCTGTACGAGCTCTTCGCGTTCGTCTCCCCCGGCCTCACGCGCCGCGAGCGGCGGATGACGGCCGGCTACACGGCCGCCGCGATCGTGCTGTTCGCCGCCGGATGCACGCTCGGCTTCGCCGTCTTCCCGCACGTCGTCGAGGTGCTCACGAGCTTCTCGTCCGACCAGGACAGTTCCATCCTCAACGCCGGCACCTACGTCGACTTCGTGCTGAAGCTCGTCGCCGCCACCGGCGTGGCCTTCGTTCTGCCGGTGCTCGTCGTGCTGCTGAACGCCGTGGGTCTGGTCTCGTCCCGGACCATCCGACGCCACTGGCGTGTCGTGGTCGTCGCCATCGTGCTCTTCAGCGCGCTTGTGACGCCGGCGGCCGACGTCCTGTCCATGTTCCTGGTGGCCGCGCCCATGTCGGCGCTGTTCGCCGCCGCCCTCGTGATCACGCAGCTCGCCGACCGTCGGCGTGTGCGTCGCGACGCCCTCGACCGGAGGTGACCCGATGTTCGGAATGAGCCTCGAGAAGCTCGTCCTCGTGCTGCTGATCGCCGCCGTGCTGATCGGCCCCACCCGTCTGCCCGACTACGCGCGCCGCCTCTCGGGCGTCATCCGCTCGGCGCGGGGGCAGATGGATGCCGCGACCGCACGGCTCGCGCAGGAGACCGGCCTCCCGCGGGAGCACTGGAACCCCGAGGAGTGGCGCCGCTACGACCCCCGGGAGATCGTGCGCAGCGCCCTGCGGGATGCGCCGGCCGAGGCCACGCCGCCGAGATCGGATGCCACGGCCCCGCGCGACACGACCGTCGACGAAACCGCGAGTGGCACGGCATCCGACTCCCCCGAGTCCGATGACCCGTGGGCCGAGGTGCTGTGCGCACCCGAGACATTGGCGAGGATCCGCCCCGGGCAGCGATTCCTCGTGGTCGGCGGCTCCGCCCACCCCACGCGTATCACGCTCGCCGATCTCCCCGAGGACCATCCCGCACGACGGGCCTCCGCGGCGGTCAGCCCGGCGGAGACGGACCTTCCGGCGGCGCCCGTCGCCGACTCATCGATCACCGACGACCCTCACACGGCCGAGTGCGTCGGTGTCGGGGGCCCGCGCGAATCGCAGGAGCGCGGCCACTGACCCGTTCACGGGTTGCAGACGTCGCACGTCGCGGGGTCCGCGACCGCGACGGGGCGGGGTCGCTCGCGGCGGGCGGGGCAGGTCGCGCAGCCGTCGACGTCGGCCCGGACACGTGACGTCGGCGTGCCACAGACGCCACAGGGGACGCCGCGGATGACGTCGACGGGCCCGAACCCGGGGGCCGCGCACTCGGGACAGGGGGTCCGCAGGCGCGCCGCCAGCCCCCAGGCCAGGCGTCGCAGAATCCGGCGGCGCTGCGGGTTCATGTGCGCCCGGAGGTCCGGTTCGAGCCGCACCGCCCCCTGACGCAGGAACCCGAGGACGAGGTCTTCGTCCTGGACCCCTTTGACCAGCTGATCCGCGAATCGAACGACGACGGCCTGGTCGGGAAACCCGATGCCCTCGAGATAGGCGCGAGCCGCGCACTCGTCCTGGACGTCGCGGGGCACGGCGACCCGGGCGTACGCGCGAAGACCGTGCGGAACCCGGATGCCGCGTTCGAGATCGAGGAACACCGCGAGCTCCTCGTGCACCACCGGGCCGAACCCACCGAGCGAGGTCGCGTACGACGCTTCGGTGGCGATCCCGAACGGTGTCCCCAGTTCGTCGGCCGCGCCCGCAGCCTTGGCCGCGGCGGCGTCCATCGGGCTCACCGCCCTCGGCACGTCTCCGGTGAACGTGCCGAGAGCATCGGTGTCGAGTGCGGACGTCGCCCGGACCGTGACGCCCACCCACCGCCCGAGGGCGGGGGCGAAAGCCGACTCCTTGCCGTGGCGGGTGCCCACCGCGACCGTGGCACCCGCATACGGCGAAGCGTCGTGGCATCCGTCGGTCGTCGTCACGCGAAGTAGTCGGGGCGGCTGACCGCCGTCGACGAGACGAACATCACACCCGCGCCCCCGTCGAGGATCGGACGGATGCCGGCGACGATCGCGTCCGCCCGCTCCGGCGCCACCACCGTCACCAGCAGCGTCAGCGCGTCGTGGTCGTTGAAGAGCAGACGTCCACCGCGCGAGCCGTGGTGGCCGACGCCGGCGACCCCCGTGATCGCGGTGTACCCCGTGGCTCCCACGGACCGGAGGAGTTCGGCGATCCCGGCGACTTCGTCGCTCGGGACGACCACCTCGATCTTGGTCATGGGGGTGAGCTCGGACAGGCTCATGAGCGGTTCTCCTTCTCTCGGTCGTCATCTGTCGAAACGGGCAGGTCGAGGTCCGCGGGAGCGTGGCCGCCCGGCTCGGTCTTCCACCCGTAGGTGCCGAACCGCATCCACCGGTCGGTGTCCTGTTCCCGCGCGCGCAGCGTGATCCAGCGGTTCACGACGAGATTGCGCACCACCTCCGACGACTGCACGATCTCGTTGATGCGCGCGAGCGGCGCCTGCACGAACACCTGCAGCCGCACCGGTTCGTGCCGGGCGTCGCGCCCGACGCCGACGGACTGCCAGGGCAGACCGAGCCGCACGTCACCACCGAATCCGGAGAGGACCCCCACCGCTCCGACGACGTTGTGCAGCGGCTTCGGTCCGGCGCCGAAGCGGTCGGGAGCGACGGTGGATGCCGCGTACTGGGCGTTGATCCACTGCGCGACGATCATGGGCGCGGTGAGGATCGTCTCCAGTCCTGCGCCGTCCGGGTCGGCGGCGGCATCGTAGCTGTGGAGGAAGGCGCGCCGGCCGAGGTCGCGCCCGCGCGTGATCGACCGCGGTCCCACGATGAACACCGCGTTGCCGGCGAGGCCCCACTCGGGGTACGCCTCCGCCCAGTCCACCGAGCGGCGCGCCGTGTCGGCGACGGCGAGCGCGGGGTCGACGGCCCCGGGGAGTTCGGCGGCGCGTTCCCGCACGTTGCCCTGCCGCGCGGCGTCCAGCACACGGGCCAGCTCCCACATCGCGCTCTCGTGGGTCGCGGGGATCCGCCACGGTTCGAGGACCGTGACCTCGTCGGTGACGGTGTCGTGCTGCGCGGCGATGAAGAGCGTGTCGTCGGGGATGCGGATCCCGCGCGCGACGAGCGCGGCGCGCGTGGCCGGGTCGTTGAAGATCATCGCCGCGGCCCGCGCGTTGGGTTCCCCCTCGTGTCCGCCGCACGCCCCGCACTGCAGGCTCGAGGCGAACGGGTTGTTGGCGACCGAGGCGCCGTGCCCGCACAGCAGGACGATGCGCGCGAACCCGTCGACGAGTCCCATCATGCGCAACGCGGTCTCGGCGTACAGCACCCGCTCCTCGAGGCGGAAGACGACGTCGGCGTCCACGTGCGTGGGCGGCGCGACCGCCCGCGCGCGGGCGCGGAGGAGCCCCCACCCGCGCGGTGCGAACGTGCGCGCGACCGTGGCCGCGCCGAACACCCACCCGGCGGTCTCGGCGAACGCGTACGGCGCGACCGTCGACTTCTCGAGCGCCTGCACCGTCGCGGACCGCTCGAGCGCGGCCTCGCGGCGCCCGCGCCACCGCGCGATGGCCGCGCGGTCCACGGACGACTCGGTCACCGCGACGCGGGGCGTCAGCAGCACCGGGCACGACGCGATCTCGGGCGACCCGTCGGCCGGCCGGAACGACAGCGGCACGGCGAAGAACCCCGCGAAGCCGAGGGTCTCGACCTCGCCCGCCGCCTCCAGGTGGCGGCGGAGTCCCTCCGACCGTGGGTCGATGCAGAACACCGCCTGCGCGAGTGGCCGCGCCGCGGAGGGGGCGACCTCGCGCAGCACAGGCGCCGTGGGCGGGGCGAGTTCCGCCACCACGGCCCGCTCGTACGCCTCCTCCCAGATCGCCAGCCGGTCCACGGCGTCGACGAGCGACAGCACCCGATGCAGGAGTGCACGGGTCGCTGCGGCGGAGGGGTCGATGTCGAGCGCCCGCGCGACAGCGGCGAGGCGCGCGTCCTCCTCCCGCGCGGGGGCCGGCGGGGGCGGGACGACGGCCTCGGCGGGCAGCAGGAGACGTTCGAGCGTGACCCGGACGGCGAGGAGCGACGTCAGGTCGACGTCCTCCCCCGCCGTCCGCAGCACGGCCGCCCACCCGGGCTGGGCGAGGACGTGGGCACGCAGGAACGCCTCCGCCCCCGCGTCGTCCACGCCCCAGCGCACGAGCGCCGCGTCGATGGCATCCGCCGGGTCGTCCGCGCTCGTCCGGATGCCGGCCCGCACCCGCCGCGGAAGGGTCGGGTCGAGCGCGGCCAGGCGCCGCCAGGCGGCCCACATCCCGTCGCGCCGCACCGGCGACGACCAGGCCGGCGTGCCGAGGACCGCGGCCATCCACCGACCGGTCAGGTCGTCGACGCGCGCGTGCACCGCCGGGTCGATCAGCCGCGCCGGAGTCGGCATCGACGACCCCGACGGGGTCGCGGGCGGCGAGACGTGCAGGTCGTGCAGCAGGATCTCGGCGATCGTCGTGATCCGCCCGTCCGCGGTGAGCGACTGCGGCGAGCGTGTCTCCGGCACCCGGAGCCGCAGTGCGGCCACGAGGTCGTCGTCCGAGATGCGTCCCCGCACGTGCAGTTCGCGGAACCGCCGCTCGTCGGGCGTCAGCAGGATGCCGTGCTCCCGGGCGATCGCGCGGAGCGCGTCCTCACGCGCGAGGTGCTCGTACGCGGCGACGGGGCTGCGCGCGATGAACGTCTCGAGCGCGTAGTGGGGCGAGATCGCCCGCCCCGCCGCGGTGACCCATCCGCGGATGAGGGCGCGACGCGTGGCCGGTGCGGTCGTGGTCATGAGGTTCTCCCGTACTCGAGGGGACCGCGGGCGGCGGTCGGGCTGAGGGTGGTCACGGCGGGGCGCGGGGAGGGCAGCGGGGACCTGCCCCACGCGAAGGCGGAGGCGAACAGGCGGTCGGCCGCCCGCCCGCGCGTTCGGGTGAGCGCGGCGAGCAGACCGGCGACGAGGAACACCGCGACCGCGAAGAGCGGCGGGACCGCGGAAACGGGGACGGTGTGCGCGAGCGCCTCGGCCGCCGGGACCACCAGCAGGACGTAGGCGACGATCGCCGCGGCGACGGAGGCCACGAGAAGAGCCCGGATGCCGACCGGCCCGCGGCCCGCGCCGATCCGACCGCCCGCGACTCCGGCGGTGGCGAGCACGAAGAGGAGGAGGACGGCCGCGGTGTGGGTCAGCAGCCCGCCGGCGACGAGCGCCACCGCGCCCGCCACCAGGACCGCCCCCGCGCCGACGACGGAGCCGAGGCGGGATCCGGGCGCCGCGGTGCGCGACCGCGCGGCGACCGCACGCTCGACCGCCGACCCCGCGCCGAGGAAGAGACTCGCCTTGAAGAGCGCGTGGCCGAGCACGTGCACCAGGGCGACACCGTAGGCGCCGAGACCGCACGCCAGCAGCATGAATCCCATCTGCGCGGCCGTGGACTGTACGAGGCGCCCCTTCACGTCGGGCCGCGTGAGCATCGCCACCGAGGCGCAGAGCATCGTGACCGCCCCCGCCGCGGCGACGATCCACGGCCCCGCCCCGGACGGGACCTCGGCGAAGCGCAGAAGGAGGATCGCGCCCGCGTTGACGAAGCCGGCGTGCAGCAGAGCGGAGGCGGGCGTCGTGGTGGCGGCCGTGGCGGCGAGCCAGCGATGCAGCGGAAACGACCCGGCCCGCGCGATCGCGGCGACGGCGACGAGGACGCCGACCGTGACGGCCGGCACGCCGGTCAGGGCGGCGAGGTTCCCGAATCCGGCCTCGCCCGTCGTCGAGAGCACCACCGCGACCGCCGCCCACAGCGCGAGGTCGCCGACCGCGAGGGCGACCGCGGCGCGACGGACAGCCGCCCGCGTCTGCGGTCCGCGCCCCCCTGTTCCGATCAGCGCCACCATCGCGAGGGTCGCCGTGCTCCACCCCGCGGCGAGGAGCAGCACCGACTCGGCCGACACCGCGACCGTGGACCCCGCCGCGACGACGGCCGAGAGCGCGAAGAACGCCCGCGCCCGCGGATCGCCGCGCAGGTGGCGGTCGGCGAAGACCTGGACGACGAGGGTGAGCGCGACCACGAGCACGGTGACGACCGCTCCCGCCGGGTCGAGGCGCGCGGCGATCGTGACGGTCAGACCGGCGGCGGCCAGGATCGTCGCCGCGCCGGTCGGCCAGACCGCGGCGAATCCGTCGGTGTGGCGGGACCCGGCTCGCGAGACGAGGGCCGCCACGGCGGCGATCAGCAACGCGACCACGGTGAGGAGCGAGAACGTCGACATACGAGGGACGTTACCTGCATTTAAAAACAGGTGTCAAATCACCGGTAGTTGTATTCCTGTTCTTCATCTCCTGTCGTGGCCCGCGGCTATGATGATCCGATGGGCCAGTGGACGTTCCTCACGAATCACGCCCACGTGCTCATCTACGTGGCCCGCGATCCCGGTGCTCGGGTGCGTGAGATCGCGGATGCCGTCGGCATCACCGAGCGCACCGCGCAGGGCATCCTGACCGACCTCGTCGATTCCGGCTACCTGCGCCGGACCAAGGAAGGGCGCCGCAACCGCTACGACTGCGTCGAAGACCTGCCCCTCCGGCATCCCCTCGAGAGCAACCACCCGGTCGGCGAGCTCCTCCGCGCACTCAAGGGCTGACGGACGCGACTCGGTCCGTTGCACCGCGGGAGCAGGCGAGCCGACTCGCGGGGCCCGCGAGGACCGCATCCAGCTCGCGGCGCAGCTGCACGCCCACCCGGTCGGGCGTGAAGCGCGTGGCGGCGAGCCGCGCCCGTCCCGACGTCCGGTCCCACTGCTCCTCGTCCTGAAGCAACGAGAGGATCGCGGTGGAAAGGCCCGACAGGTCGCCCGGGGAGACGAGGATGCCGCCGTCGCCGATCACCTCGGCCGGTCCGTAGCGCACGTCGAACGACACCACCGGCACCCCGGCCGACAGGGCTTCGACGATGGCGAGGCCCTGTCCTTCGAACGCGCTGGTCGACAGGAAGACACGGGCCCTGTCGATCGCCGCACGCACATCGTCGTCGTGTCCGCGCAAGCGGATGGCGCCCCGCAGACCGCGGTCCCGGATCATCGTGCGGAGCTGTTCCCGCAACGGTCCGTCGCCGTAGATCTCCAGGCGGGCGCCCGGCCGCTCGCGGACGACCTCCTCCCACGCGAGCACGGCGAGGTCGACGCGCTTCTGTTCGACCAGACGGCACGCCATGACCACCACGTCGTCACGGCGGCGCGACGCGACCCGGGCCGCCCGGCGCGGCAGGATCGCCGAGGGCACCGTGGCGAAGCGCGCGCGGTGCGGGAATCGCTCGTCGACCTCGCGCGCCTGCGCGAGGGTCGGCCAGAGCACCAGGTCGAAGCCGTCGAGCGCGTCCAGCCAGCGCCGCCATCCCTCGTCGCGCACCGGCGCTGCGGCATCGAACGGGTGCGCGAGGTGGGAGTTGTGGACGGTGTGCACGATGCGCACCCGAGGATCGCACCACCGGCCGAGCGTCTCGCCGATCTGTCGCGACTCGCAGATCACGACCAGCGGCCGCCCCGCGTCGCCCGCCGCGGTGCGCAGGTCGTCGGCGACGTGCGAGAGCCAGGCGACGTACAGCGCCGCGAACCCGGGGAGCACGCGGTCGCCCTCTCCCCCGTGGATCACCACGTTCGCCTCGGAGAGGTGCCAGGCCGCGTCGGCGACGACCGGCAGCGACACGACGAGCGCCCCATGGTCGTCGCGGAGCTCGCGGTAGGCCACGCCCGGCGTCCGCCCGCCGGGGCGTGCCTGCGCGCGGAGCCGACGCGGATCGCGGACGGCCTCGTCGAACAGGTTCCGCATCGTGAAGGACCCCGCCGGCACCCCGTGGGCGTGCGCGTACGCGACGGCGCGCTCCCGGTCACGGGGCGAACCCACATCGAGTGTGAGAAGCAGGGGATGCCGTACCCCGGCGCTGTGCAGGGCGAGGAGCCGGGACAGGACCGCCACCGCATAGCCCCCGTCCCGGTCGGGCGCGAATCGGCTGGTCAGCACCACCACGTCGGCGTCGAGCGGTCCGGTCATGGCGGTCTCCTGCGTGTCGGGGGAACGGATCTCGACGGTAGGGACCGGGGACTCTCCCCCGGCTAAGCGTTCTTATGAATGGGCTGGGAACGACAGCGGGTCGTGGAGCGGGCGGAGCGGTCCCGGTCCACGACCCGCGGCGGCCGATCAGGGGCGACCGCCGCCCATTCCTCCTCCCATCCCGCCGGCCACGGCCTCACCGGCCGTCACCGTCGTCGAGGTGCCGTCCACGGTCACCGTGTACGACTGGCCCGAGGTGATCGCGGACGACGAGAACACCACCGTCTGGAAGTCCTTCGCGCCGACGTACGACGCGATGACCGCGCCCGTGGCATCCGTGATCCGGATCGACGAACCGTCGGAGCCGTCGACCGCCGCGGCGAGCCATCCCTGCGGCGAGGAGGTCTCCGGAGACTCGGCCATTCCGCTGCTGCCGATCGCGACGAGGGTGCCGCCCGAGACGGTGATCCCGCCGTTGGAGTCGAGCGCGCCGTTGTCGTTCGCGGTGGGGCCGTAGACGGTGACGTCTCCCCCGGTCATCGTGATGGTGCCGTTGGAGTCCAGGCCGTCGCCGTCGGCGTCGATCAGCAGGGTTCCGTCGGAGATGGTGAGCGTCTCGCCGGAGTCCTGCATTCCACCCCCGCCCATGCCGCCGCTCGACGTGGAGTTCCCCGAGGCGTTCACGCCGTCGTCGGAGGAGGTGACGCTCGTCGCTCCGCCGGCGATGCGGATGTCGGCCGACTCGATGCCCTCGTAGGACCGGGTGATGTCGACCTGTCCACCGGCGATGGCCAGAGCCGTCTCGGAATGGATGCCGTCGTCATCGGTCGCGAGCGTGATCGCGCCTCCGGTGATGACGGCGTCGGTCTGCGCGTCGACGCCGTCATCACCGGCGGTCGCGTCGACGGTGCCCCCGGCGATCCAGACGTAGCCCTTCGTGGCGTCGTCGGTCTGATCGCTCTTGAGCGCATCGCCGCCCGCGGTGATCGACACGGTGCCGTCCTTCACCACCAGCGAGTCCTTGCCGCGCAGGCCGTCGTCGGCGGCATCCACGGTGATCGTGCCGCCGATGATCGCGAGGTCGTCGGTGGCGGAGATCCCGTCGTTGCCGGAGTCCGTGACCGAGAGGCTGCCGGATCCGGAGATCGTGAGGTCGGTGTCGGCGTAGATCGCCGCACTCGCGTCGGCGTCGGCCGAGCTCGCCGCGGTGATCGTGTTCGTCGACCCCGCGGCGAGGGCGATCGCCACGTCATCCGCCGAGACGACGTGGACGGCCGCACCGCCGGTGTTCGTGACGGTGGCGCCGTCGAGGACGAGCACGACCAGGGCGTCCTCCGGGGCGTCCACGACCACCTGGCCGTCGAGGGTGCCGCTGAGGCGATAGACGCCGGCGGCGGAGATCGTGACGGTCGAGCCGTCGACCGCGACGGACGACGAGTCACTCGTCGCGGTGGCGCCCGAAAGGGTGACGTCGACGGCATCCGCGATGTTCCACTCGTCGTCCTTGACCACCGTGCCGTCGGCGTTCGCGGCGAGCATCTCCGCGGCGGCCGCCGGGATCGTCGAGTCCACCTCGGTGATCGCCTCGGTACTGGTCTGCGAGGTCGAGACCGACGTGTCGCCGACGGACGCCGGTGGGGCGGTGACCGCGCACCCGGCCAGGACGAGACCGGCCACGGCCAGGGGAAGGGTGAAGGGGATCAGGCGGCGACGCATGGCACGTCCTTTCGGTCGGGGCGGGAAGTGGGGACGGCGGTGGCGAGGGGACCCGCGAGGACCCTCGACCAGCGGTTGCGGGGCAGGTCGCGATGGAGGGCGGCGAGGCCCGTGGCGTACTTGCTGATGCGTTGGGGCCGGTGACCCGCACGCCACAGGGCACGATCGAGACGGCCCGCCTGGCCCGGCGACTTCGTCTCGACGATCGCGAAACGCGGCAGGAGGAAACCGCGGCCGGTTGCATCGACCCACTCCAGATCGAGGTCGACGGTGGCCCGGGAGGACGGCCCGCCCCCCTCACCGGGGAGGAGCAGCGTCGCGCGCCGGTAGAGGGTGCGCAGGCGCGAGTCGAGGTCGTCGGCGCGCGCGGCGGGGATGCCGATGGCATCCAGGGCGAGGGCGACCTCGTCGCGGGCGGCGGGCGTCAGACGGTCGGGCACCGCGTCGGCGTAGGCGTCGCGATCCTTCTGCGTGGAACCGCGCGCCCCGCGGGTCTTCATCTCGAGGAACGTGGAACCGGTGTCCAGGTACGAACGCGTCCGCAGCTTGAACCGCCGCCGACGCCCGTGCGCCGCGAGGCGGAAGCTCAGCAGATCGGGGGTGTCGAAGTACACCGACCGGTACGCCATCTCACGGCGTGCGTCCATCTCCAGCACCCGTGGGGCGTGCGGCCGACGCCCGAGCTCTTCGAGCAGCTCAGCCGCGGAGGCCAGCGGCACGAGGTACTTGCGATCCACACGCGTGAGCAGAGCGGCATCCTCCGTGAGCTCTTCGAGGGAGACCGGGGGCAGCACGTCCAGCGCGGCGCCGATGCGCGCGCGGGCGCTCATCGCCCGCCCCCGAGGAGGTCGGCGAACCCGGTGTCGGCCGGAGCGGACGCCCGCACCTCGGAACCGAGGCCCGGGTCCACCCGGGTCGCGGTCGGAGCCGCACCGGGGCGCACCCGGTAGCGCACGTCCACGAGCGTGGTGTCATCCACCAGATCCAGCTGCTGCACCGTCATCGCGGTGACCTCGCCGCCGAGCAGACGGCCGAGCTCGGCCCGCAGCTCGGTCTCGTCGGCGATCGCCCGATCCAGGTGCACCGTCTGGTGCCGCGCGCGCGACAGCAGGCGCGGGTGATCGGCGATCGCGAGCACCGCGACGATCAGGCCCACCAGCAGCAGCGGCGTCGCGAGGTCGGTGTGGGGCAGGCCGCAGATGAGGCCGACCGCCAGGGCGGCGAAGTAGTACGCCACCTCGCGCTGGCTGATCTCACTCGAGCGCAGCCGGATGATCGACAGCACGCCGAAGAGTCCGAGCCCCAGCCCCAGCGCGACCTCGGCCGTGCCGAGCACGGTCGCGACGGCGAGCACGCCCACGTTCACACCGAGGAAGGCGACCACGAGATCGCGACGGCGGTGCCGGTGGAAGTACACGGCGCTGAGGACGACGGCGGCGACCAGATCTGTGGCGGCCAGCAGAAGGGCGGTGGTGGTCATCGGATTCTCCCTGTGGTGGGTGTGGTGGTCATGGCATCCGGATCCGCGGTCACGCGCGGTGCCGTGTCGACGCGGGCGGTGGGCGCGGGCGGCGAGGCGTCTGCACGGGGGAAGACGAGGGTGCGTTGCACGCCGTAGCTCAAGATGAACAGGACGCCCTCGGTGACGACCTTCGCCGGCAGCAGCGCGAGGCCGTTCTCGGTGAGGAAGGACATCCACGCGATGTTCGAGGCCAGGAGCGCCAGCGCGAGCACGCCGTAGCGGACGGCCTGTCCCGTCAGCGCCTGATCGCGGGCACGGAACACCATGCGGCGGTTGACGACGAAGTTCACCGTGGCCGACAGGAGGCGGGCGGCGACGATCGAGGGGACCAACCATCCCGTCAAGAGGTCGAGGACGAACAAGGCGACCGTGTCGACGACGAACGCCGCGAGCGACGACGAGGCGAACAGCAGCACCGGGAGCAGCACCCGCAGCGAGTCCCGCACGGGACGGAAGTGGCTCGAGGCGTTGCGCGCGAGGTACACGGTCGTGATGGGCACCTCGCGCACGGCCACCCCGTCGGGAGCGAGCCGCAGGAGCATGCGCTGCTCGTACTCGAACCCCTCACCCGGGATGCCGAGCGCCCAGGCGATCCGATCGGCGGGGATGCCACGCAGGCCCGTCTGCGTATCGGTCACGCGGCGCCCGGTCGCGACGCGGAAGAGCCCGCGGGCGACCGCGTTGCCGACGCGGCTGCGCAACGGGACGTCTCCACCGAAGTCCCGGACCCCGAGGACGAGGGCGCTGCGCCCGCGCCCGGCGTCCTCACGGAGTGCGTCGGCCACGCGCAGGACGTCGAGGGGCGTGTGCTGCCCGTCGGCGTCGGCCGTGACGACATCGGCATCCGGACCGTGGACCGCGATGTCGGCCAGGCCCGTCTTCAGGGCCGCACCCTTGCCGCGGTTGACGTCGTGCATTACGACCCGCGCGCCGGCGTCCCGCGCATCCGCGAACACCTCCGCGAACCGCGGACCGCTCCCGTCGTCGACGACGAGGACGTCGAGATCGGGGTCGGCGTGCCGGAGGTCGGCGACCAGACGCGGGAGCGCCGGTCCGGGTTCGAAGGCGGGGATCAGGACGAACACCGCTCAGCCCGCCACGTAGAGGATGTCGCTGGTGCCGCGCTCGCCGCCGTTGGACGGAGAGTTGACGACGCTGCCGTTGAAGTACATCGTCGAGCTGCCGCCGCCGTCGAGGTTGTACCCGGTGGTGGCCCCGAGGGAGATCAGGATCTCGGCGAGCTCGGGCAGGGTGACACCCGCGCTGTACCCCTCCTGGCGGCCGTCGACCACGACGAAGACGAGATGGTTGTCCGCGATCACGCCGATGGCCGTGCGGGGCTGATCGCCCTGGATCGAATGGTTGCCGACGTTCGTGTCGATCTCGACGGAGTCGATGCCCGCCACCGCCGTGCCGTTCTCGACGATCGCGGGACCGAAGCTGACGGTGTTCCAGACGCCCGCGGCCAGGAGGGCATCGGCGGAGGTCTGCGTCTCGTCGTAGACCTCGACTTGCCCGTCGAGGAAGAAGGCGAGCCCCTGCCGGGCGGGCTCGTCGCGGTAGACGGCGCCGTTGCGGATCTCGATCCCCGTCGAACGGAAGCCGTAGTAGTCGCCGTTGATCGCGAACACGGCGCCGTGCGCCTGCGCGATCTCGCTCGTGGTCTGGATGATGTTCTCGCCGAACTGGTCGTCGGCGAAGGCCGAGCGCAGGGCCGTGGCATCCCCCAGGGTCACGTCGGCCACGTAGTACGTGAGAGCCGATGAGCCCGAACCCGTGGAGACGGTCGACAGCGCGATGGAGGTCGCGCCGTCGCTGAACGTCGTGTCGGTCAGCGTGGTCGTCGCGGCGGCTGTCGCGCTCGCCGCGGCCTCGGCCGCCGCGCTGGCCTCCGAGCTGACGTGCTGCGCCTCGTAGGAGGTGACGTCGGCGACCTCGACGTGCGGGATGAGGAACCTGTCGGCGGCCCACCATGCGGCGCCGCCGACGGTGAGCAGAGCCGCGGCCCCGCCCAGGAGCACGGTGCGCCGGGTGACGATGCGACCCGCGCCCGCGCGCCGCGGGGCCGGCGTCGCCAGGGGAACCGGTGACGACGGGTCGGGCGAGACGCCCGCGACGGGCTCTCGATCGTCCGGGGATCCGGTGGGGCGGGGGGCGTTGTCCATGCCCCCTTGTCTACGGACGGGGCACTAACCGGTCCCTCCCCGCTCCTCGGCGTGGGCTGTGGAAGGCTATGCGTCTGCTGTGACCGGCGAGGAGCGGAACGCGGGCAACCGCACCGTGAAGGTCGTCTCGCCCGGGCGGCTCCGCACGTCGAGCGAACCGCCGTGCGCGGCCACGATCGCCTGCGCGATGGAGAGCCCCAGACCGGTGCTGCCCGCGTCGCGGTTGCGCGCCCGGTCGCCCCGCGCGAACCGCTCGAACAGCGTGTCGGCCACGACCGGGTCGATCCCCGGCCCGGTGTCGGTCACGCTCAGAACGGCCTCGTCGCCCTCGCGTCGGATGGTGGTGGTCACGACGGTCCCGGGCGGCGTGTGCGTGTGGGCGTTGCGCAGCAGGTTCGCGACCACCTGGCGGAGGCGGTCCTCGTCGCCGGGCACGGTCAGCGGGTCGTCCGAGGCGACGTCCAGCCGCCACTCCCGGTCGCGGTCGACGGCCTGCGCGTCGCTGACCGCGTCGATCGCCAGCAGCGGCAGCTCGACGTCGTCCACCCGCAGCCGCTGGCCCGCGTCGAGCCGCGCGAGGAGCAGCAGATCCTCGACGAGCGTCGTCATCCGGCGGGACTCCGATTCGATCCGCTCGAGCGAGCGCTGCTGCGTCGACGACATCGGTTCGGGCCCCGACAGCGTCAGCTGCGCGTAGCCGCGGACGCTGGCGAGCGGTGTGCGGAGCTCGTGGCTGGCATCCGCGATGAAACGGCGCAGCTCGTTCTCACTGTGCGCGCGGGCGGCGAGCGCGGCCTGCACGTGACCGAGCAGGTCGTTCAGGGACGCACCGACCCGTCCGACCTCGGTCCGGGTGTCGGTGTCGGCCGGCGCCACCCGGTCGGGGATGTCGACGTCGCCGCGGCCGAGCGAGAGCCCCGACACCCGCTGCGCGACCGCGGCCACGCGGTCCAGCGGGCGCAGTGCCCGGCGGACGAGGAAGGACAGTCCCGCGATCGCCGCGAGGAGCGTCGCCGCCCCCACCGCGATGAGGATGGTCGTCAGTGCGGTCGTCGTCGCCGCCGAGTCGGCGAGCGAGATCCCCGAGAACACCGTCAATCCGTTCGAGTCGCGCGCCGCGACGCGGAACGCACCGAGGTCTCCGCCGAGATCCGCCGTGACGGGGACGCCGTCGGTCGGCACGGCGGCCTGGAGGATCGCGATCTGATCGGCCGAGAGCGTGACGACCGTTCCGTCCGACTGCGTGTAGCTGGAGGACTGCGCGCTCCCGTCCGCCCCGATCACGAGCTGCAGCGATCCGACGCGCGGCGACGGCCCCCGCCCTCCGGACCCGCTCCCGCTGCCGGACGGGGTGGGTGCGGGCGTGGAGGACGCCCCCGCGTCCGCACCGGACGACTGCCCGTGCCCGCCGTCGCGCGGCCCGCCCACCATCATCAGGCCGCCCTGCACCTGTTCGTCGAGCCGGTCGTAGACGAAGGCGCGGAGCGCGGTGATGGTGGCGACGCTCATGATCAGGAGCGCGACGGCGACCAGGGCGCTCGCGCCGATCACGAGCGCCCTCTGCAGCGTCAGCGGCCGGCGGCTCATGAGGACTTGATGGTGTATCCGACACCGCGAACGGTGTGGATCAGCGGCTCGCCGAGTGCGTCGATCTTGCGCCGGAGGTACGAGATGTAGATCTCCACCACCCCGCTGCTCCCGCCGAAGTCGTACCCCCACACGGTGTCGAGGATCTGCGTCTTGCTCACGACCCGTCGCGCGTTCTGCATGAGGTAGCGGAGCAGCTCGAACTCCTTCGCGGTGAGCTTGATGGCGACCCCTGCCCGCTGGACCTCGTACGCGTCCTCGTCGAGCGACAGGTCACCCACCCGCAGGAGGCTGTCGGCCTCGGCCGCGGCGGCCACGTGACGGCGGGCCATGCCGCGCAGGCGCAGCACGACCTCCTCGAGGTTGAAGGGCTTGGTGACGTAGTCGTCGCCGCCGGCCGCGATCCCCGCGATGCGGTCCTCCACGGCGTCCTTCGCGGTGAGGAAGAGCACCGGCACGTCGTTGCCGCCGGCACGCACGCGGGTCAGCAGCTCGACGCCGTCGATGCCAGGCATCATCACGTCGAGCACGAGCAGGTCGGGATCGAACTCCCGGATGACGTCCAGGGCGTCGCGGCCGTTCGTCACCGCGCGGGCCTCCCACCCCTCGTTGGTCATCGCCATGCGCAGCAACTCGCCGAGGTTGACCTCGTCGTCGACGACGAGCGCGCGGATCGGCGATCCGTCGGGGCGGGAGAGCGGATGCCGTGCGATGACCATGGGGTTCAGCATGCCCTCTCCGCGCGGCCGGGGCGAGCCGATCGCGCCGACATCAGCCTCTCCAGGTCAGCGCCAGGCGCGGGCACAGGGCCGCGGCATCCCGGGCGTCGCGTTCGCGGCCCGCGGGCACGACGATGTCGGTGCCGCCCTCGGCGAGGGGGTACCCCCAGTCGTCGGTGCGGACCACGCCCGCCAGCAGCTCGGCGCAGACCCCGCGGCCCGTACAGGCCGTCCAGTCCACGTGCAGGTTCTTCGTCATGACCTCACCCTTCTTCCCGCCCGGCAGCGACCCTCCGTGTGGGCCTGCGCATCGTCCGCGAACACCGTCAGCGCGCTCCGCAGCAGGCGGACCGTCCCGTCGGGGTGCGCGCAGGCCCCCCGACCGTCGACGAGTCCGGCGAGGCGTCGGAGTTCGTCCCGGGTGTCCCGCCCCGCGGCGAGCGCCCGCATCGACCCGGCGATGGCGGGGAGACCGTTCAGGCACGGCCCGCACTGCCGGGCGGACGCCGCCGCGAGGAACGCGAGCATGTCGGCCGTCGCGCGGATGCCGCAGTCTCCGCCGGAGAGCACGTGGAGCACGCCCGAGCCCGGGGACGCGCCCCACTCCGCCAGGCCGCGGGGCGAGAGGGCCGCGTCGAGCGCCTCCCGCGGGAGCCACGTGCCGTGGAACCCGCCGACGAGGGCGGCCGCGGGGTCTCGCGTGACCCCGGTCGCCGTGAGGATCTCGGCGATCGCCGTTCCCCCGTCGACCTCGAGCACGATCGGCGTCTCCCCCGGCGTGCTGACGCTCACCAGCCGTGTTCCGGCGTCGCCGGCGCGACCGCGACTCCGGTGCCGGTCGGCGCCGGTGCGGGCGATCACCGCCACCTGGGCCAGCGACTCGACGTTCTGCACGAGCGTCGGTCTCCGGCGCAGGCCCCGCTCCGCGAGGCGGACGATGCGATCGGAGGGCACCCCGGGTCGTCCGGACACTCCGGCGACGAGCGCCGACGCCTCTCCTCCGACGAAGCCGTGATCGGCGACGTGCAGCCGGACGATTCCGGCATCGCTGCGTTCGGCCAGCGCCCTCTCCGCCACCGAGCGCGCGTCGGCGTGCACCACGAGGTGGGCCTCATCGGACCCCAGCGCCTCGGCGCAGATCAGCAGTCCGTCGAGGACCAGGTGCGGGGCGCGTTGCAGCAGCACCCGGTCCTTCGCGCTGAGCGGCTCGCCCTCGCTGCCGTTGCCGACCACGATCGGGGCGCCCCCGCGCGCCGAAGCCCGCGCCACGGCGGCGAGCTTGCGGTGCACGGGAAATCCGGCGCCGCCTCTCCCGTCGAGGCCCGCGGCCTCGAGCTCGCCGAGGAGGCCGTCGAGCGACGGCGACGGGCGAGACCCGAACACCGCCGCGTGGGCGGCCAGGCCGGGATCGCCGGCCCGCAGGAGGATCGGCGCGGTCATGACGCCACCCCCGCACGCGCCCGCGGACGGTCGACGTCGGCGACGAGCCCGGTCGCCCGGCGTTCGCGGGACCGGAGGACCAGACGCCACCCCACGGCCGCGGCGACCGCAACAGCGCACGCCGCCGCAGTGGCGAGGAACCACGGCTCCCCGGCATCCGTTCCCGCACCGATCGCGTGGGCGAGGGCCAGGGGCCACAGCAGGTAGGTGCCGCGGTGGACGAAACGGAAGACGCGGGCACCGATCCGGCGCCGGAGCAGCGCGGTCACGACCACCGCGAGCACGAGGTCGATCGCGAGCGTGCCGAGTCCGAGCCACACCGGACGGTAGGCCGCGAGGAAGGGCACGAAGAAGTCGACGATGTCGAGCTGCGCGTAGCTGTCGAACAGCAGCGACACCAGATGGATGCCGATGAACACCGTCGCGAGGAGGGCGATGTCGCGGTGCAGGCGCGCGGCGCCGAACCGCCCGAGACCCGGCAGCGGCGCGCCCGAGCGGACGACGATGCCGCCGACGACGGCGAGGCTGAACAGCACGAGTCCGACGACCCCGGTGCCGCGACCCAGGGCCCACAGCGCCTCATCCACGGGTCGTCGCCTCCCCCGTCGCGTGCGCGAGAACGGGTTCCGCCGGCCAGCCGCCGACGGTGTGGACCCGACCCTGCTGGTCGACGAGGCGCGCGGGCGCCCGGTCGGCGAGCCACTCGAGGGCCGAGGCGCCTCTGACGATCGCGGCGGTGGCGTACGCGTTGGCGAGGACGCAGCGCGACGCGGCGACCGTGACGGTGCGCCAGACCGGATCGGCGGGGAGCCCCGTGCGGGGATCGAGGATGTGGTGCATCGTCTCGCCGCCGCGGCGCCACCGGCGCCGAAGGGTGCTCGAGGTCGCCACGGCGTGCCCCGCCGTCACCCGCACGGTCGTCGCCGGCTCGTCGGGCAGGTCTTGCACGCGCACGTGCCATCCGTCGCGCGGTTCGGGGCCCGCCGTGGAGACGTCTCCGCCGAGCGACAGCAGCACCGAGCAGTCCAGGCGCGCGGCGATGGTCGCGGCCACGCGGTCCGCGGCCAGGGCCTTGGCCGTGGCGCCGAGGTCAAGCGCTCGGTCCGCCGGGACCCGGAGGCCTCGGCCGCGCAGCTCCACCCGCTGCCACCCCGCGACGTCCGTCGCGACGGCCCGCACCGGTCGGTCGTCGTCGTCGAGGATGAGGGCGATGTCGCGGTCGTAACCGAGCGCGCTCAGGTGACGGCCGAGGGTCGGGTCGACGGCTCCCTCGGTGAGCCGTGCCGCGTCGAGGGCCGCGCCGACGTACTCCGTGAGCAGGGCGCTGATGCTCACTCCCCGCGGCAGATCGCTCGCGATGCGGTTGATCTCGGAGTCGCCGCGGAAGCGGCTGACGGCCGCGTCGACGAGCGCGAGTTCGCGATCCGCGATCTCGACGGCGGCGTCGCGGAGGTCGTCGACGTCGCGGATGCCGCGCGGCAGACGTTCCGCGTCGCTGTCGACGACGAGGGTCGCTTCGGTGGACCAGAGGCCCCACAGGGAGGAGGCGCGCATCACGACCCGCTCGAGGTGGCGTCGGATCGCGTGGACTGTGACGAGGAGACCGAGCCGGATGACGAACCCGTCGAGGTCTCCGAGGTCGAGGCTCCCGAGCTCGACCCGCTCGCGGTGCCGTCGGACGCGGAGGTGCCGGTCGCGGCCGCGTCGTCGGTCGTCGTGGTGGCCGTGGTCGCCGAGGGCGTCGGCGTGACCGTCGAGTCGGCGGTGTCGGACGTCGTGGTGGTCGTCGCGGCCTCGGTCGCCGAGGATCCGTCGACCACCCCGGCGGCGATGACCACGACGGCGCCGGCGCTGAGGGCCGCGACCATGGCGGTGGCCACCCGGGTGCGGAGCCACATCTTCTGCAGAGCACTCATCGGTGCCTCCTTTCGATGGCCCCATCGTCACGACCGCCGACAAGAGCAGCACTCACCGATTCGATGCGCCGTCTCTGCGATGTCTATGCGTCCGCTGTGCGACCGGGGGACGGTGGATCGGGAGCGGATCGCGGACATACCCCCTGCATAGGAAGCGTGAGGGATCGGTGAGGGCGCCGTCCCTACCTTCGGGACCACGGCCGCACTCCGCGCCGGGAAGGAGAATCATGTACTGGACGTACCTGCGGCGCGAACTCGCCGGCCGCACCAAACAGACCGTGATCGTCGCCGTCGGGTTGGCGGTCGCGATCGCGCTCGTGATCGTCGTGAACGCCCTCTCGGCGGGGGTGCGCGACGCGCAGGCGCAGGCGCTGTCGTCGGTGTACGGCGTCGGCACCGACCTCACCGTCACCGGCGCGCAGACCCAGCCCGGCGAGGGCGGCGGCGGTCCGCGGTTCGACTTCGGCGCCGACGACGGCTCGACCTCCGATGGCACGACGTCGCTCAGCCAGTCCCGCCTGATGACCGACATGATGCGGGGGACGCTGGATGCCTCGACCGTGACGACCGTTTCCGGGCTGGACGGTGTGGCCTCCGCCACGGGTGCTCTCGCGCTGACCAACACCACGTTCTCGGGCCAGATCCCCGACCGGAGTGCGAACTCGGGGACGAGCACCGACGGCGCGCAGGGCGGCGGCATGGGCGGCGAGCCCCCGTCCGGCGGGCCCGGCGGAGACGGCGGCAGCGCGTTCGGCATCGACTCGTTCAGTGTGCTCGGCGTGGATCCCTCCGCGACCGTGGGCCCGCTGACCTCCGTCACCGTCTCGGACGGACGGGCGCTCACCGCGTCCGACGCCGGAACGGACGTCGCCGTGGTCGACGCGACCTACGCCACCACCAACAGCCTGACCGTCGGCGGGACGATCGACGTCGGCGGCACCACGATGCAGATCGTCGGCATCGTCGCCTCCGCTTCCGCCGACGCGGACACCGCGGCGAACGTGTACCTGCCGCTCGACGTCGCGCAGTCCCTCGCCGGTGTCGGCGCGGTCGTCTCCACGGTCTACGTGCAGGCGGATTCCGCGGATGCCATCGACACCGTCCAGGCCGAGGTCACGGCCGCTCTGCCCGACGCGACCGTGAGCTCGCAGTCCGAGCTCGCCTCGACGGTCTCGGGCTCGCTGTCCAGCGCGTCCTCGCTCATCACCAACCTCGGCACGTGGCTGTCGATCGTCGTGCTGGCCGTCGCGGTCGCACTGGCGGTGCTCTTCACGCTCTCCGGGGTGGCCCGCCGCACGCGGGAGTTCGGCACGCTGAAGGCGATCGGCTGGTCCAACGGCCGCGTCGTCCGCCAGGTCGCCGGCGAATCGCTCGTGCAGGGGCTCATCGGCGGCGCCGCGGGGCTGATCCTGGGTCTCGGCGGCATCCTGCTCGTCAACGTGATCTCGCCCACGATCTCGGTCACCGCGTCCTCGACGGGGGCGACGGGTCCCGGCGGTCAGGGCGGACGCGGGATGGGCGGCGGCGGCTTCGGCCAGACGGCCGCGCAGGCCACCGACATCGTGCTCAACGCCCCGCTCACGCCCACCGTCGTCGTCGCGGCCGTGGGGATCGCCGTCCTCGGCGGCGTGTTCGCCGGAGCCTTCGGAGGCTGGCGCGCCGCGCGCCTCAGCCCCGCTGCCGCCCTCCGCTCGGTCGCGTGACCGGCATCCGTTCGCATCTCACCCGCAGGGAGACATCATGACCATGACCGGCATTCCGCCCCTTTCCCCCGACCCCGTCGTGCCGACACCGGCCTACCGCCTCGAGGGGGTCACCCGTACCTACCGTCAGCGCGAGCGCACCGTGAAGGCGCTGGACGGCATCGACCTCGAGATCGCGGCGGGTGACTTCGTCACGATCCAGGGCCCCACCGGCGGGGGCAAGTCGACGCTGCTGCAGATGCTCGGCGCCCTCGACCGTCCCACCGCCGGGAGTGTGCGCCTGGGCGACCTCGACATCGCCCGGGCGTCCCACGCCGAGTTGGGTCGCGTGCGCGCGGCCGAGATCGGGTTCGTGTTCCAGGGGTTCAACCTCATCCCCACGCTGACGGCGGCGGAGAACGTCGACATGGGACTCGAGCCCCTCGGCCTCGACCGCGACGAACGTCGTCGGCGGGTCACGGAGGCACTGGAACGTGTGGGCCTCGCCGACCGGCACGACCATCGCCCGACCGAGCTCTCCGGGGGCCAGCAGCAGCGCGTCGCGATCGCCCGGGCCGTGGCCAAACAGCCCCGCGTGCTGCTCGCGGACGAACCCACGGGGAACCTCGACGAGCACATGCGCGACGAGATCCTCGCCGTCCTCGAGGCGTTGAACGCCGAGGGACTCACCCTCGTCATGGTGACGCACGACTCGGCGGTCGCACGGCGCGCGCGGCGCCGTCTGCGGCTCGCGAACGGTCGGATCACCGACATCACGCGCGGGTGAGGCCGCTGCTGCCGGTGCCGTCAGCGCACCGGCAGCAGCGCCACCGTGAGGCAGACGAGACCCGCCGCGGCGAGGATGCCCCCGTAGAGCAGGCGATGATCGGCCCGTGTGAGCCGGGCGTAGATCCGCTCGATCCGTGACGCCGTCGCCGGGAACAGCGACCACGCGCCCGCCAACCCCGCGAAGGGCGCGGCGAGCGCGACGAGGAACACCGCGAACGCGGCGATGCGCAACACCGGTTCACCCGTCACCCCATCGGTGACGCGGCCGGCCAAGTAGAGGATCGGCAGGGTCGTGAAGCCGACGACGGAACACCCCAGCCCCAGCACGAAATAGCTCCAGGTGCGGGTCCTCGGCGCAGCGGTCGCCGCGCGCGGTGGCCGCGTCGGCTCGCGCAGCTTCCACCCCGTCACCGCGACGGCGCCGACGAGGAAGAGCGCGCCCGCCGCGGCATCCACCCGGGCGTCGCGCACCGCATCCGTCGCCCGCTCCTCGGCCGCGGTGACCAGCGCGGTCGGGTCGAAGCCCTGCAGCAGGGCGTAGAGCGCGCTCGCGCCGACCGCGAGGCCCGCGATCATCCACCCGATCCGCGTGACGATCCGTGTGTTCTGGGCCAGGACGTCCGCGGTCGCCGCGTACAGCGCGGGGTTGAGTCCGAGGCTGAGCCCCAGGCCCGCCAGTGTCGACAGGGCGGCGAGCCAGCGGGCGACCTCGGTCACGGCGGCTCCTCTCGCGCGCGGGCGGATGCCCCGGGGCGGGTGCACACAGCGTATCGGCGGACCCTCCCGCCCGATCCGTTCCCCCCTCCGCTCCGAATATCGGAATGAGGGCGATGCTTCCTGCGTCGTCGACCAGGAAGAGGGATGCCATGACCACCGACACCGCGGCCCGCACCGGCGAGCCGACCAGCGTCCGGCGTCCGCGGGCGTGGTTCTGGGCCGCCCTCGCGGGACTCGTCTCGGCCGCGTCCCTGCTCGCCGTCGCCGAACTGTTCGCGGTGCTCGTGGCCCGATCCGCGAGCCCCGTGCTGGCGGTGGGCTCGTTCATCGTCGACATCGTGCCCCGCCCGCTGAAGGAGTTCGCGATCACCGTGTTCGGCGAGTCCGACAAGATCGCGCTGCTCGCCGGCGTCGGGCTCGGCGCCGCTGTCGCGGCCGCGATCGCCGGGATCGTCGAGTACCGGTTCCGCCCGGTCGGAGCGATCCTTCTCGGCGTCGGCGGGGCGTTGGCCACCGCCGCCATCGTCACGCGCGCGGGTGCGACCGCGCTCGCCTGGCTGCCGCCCGTGCTCGGCACCGTGGTCGGCGTCGTGCTCCTCCTCCTGCTGAGCCGTCGTCTGCGGCGGTGGTCCGCTGCGGCCTCCGACGGCGACGCGACCGCGGCCGGCGTCGACCGCCGCGGCTTCTTCCTCCTCTCCGGCATCGCCGCCGCGACCGCCGTCGTGGTGGGTGTGGGTGCGCGCGTCGTCAACGCCGCCACCGCGTCGGTTGCCGCCGCCCGCGATGCGCTGCGCCTTCCCGCGGTCCGCAGCACGGTCACCGTGCCCGAGGGGGCGTCGCTCGACGTCCCGGGCCTGTCGCCGATCATCACGCCGAACGCCGATTTCTACCGTGTCGACACCGCCCTCACCGTGCCGAACGTCGACCCGTCCACGTGGCGTCTGAGCATCGAGGGCATGGTCGACAAGCCCGTCGAGTTGACCTTCGACGATCTCGTCGCCATGGGCCTGGACGAGTACGGCGTGACCCTCACGTGCGTGTCGAACGAGGTCGGTGGAGGCCTCGTCGGCAATGCGATCTGGCAGGGCGTCCCCATCCGCGACGTGCTGCGTCTGGCCTCGCCGCAGGGCGACGCCGACATGGTGCTCTCCGAGAGCGTCGACGGGTTCACGGCATCCACCCCGTTGAGTTCTCTCACCGACGACGGACTGGACGCCATCTTCGCGGTGGCCATGAACGGCGAACCGCTGCCGTTCGAGCACGGCTTCCCGGTGCGCATGGTGGTGCCCGGCCTCTACGGGTACGTGTCGGCGACGAAGTGGGTGACGAAGCTGACCGTCACGCGATTCGATCAGATGGAGGCTTACTGGACCCCGCGCGGGTACTCGGCCGAGGCACCCATCAAGATGTCGTCGCGTGTGGACACCCCCAAGATCGGCACCCCGGTCTCGGCGGGGAAGGTACCCATCGCGGGCATGGCGTGGGCGCAACCGATCGGGGTGAAGTCCGTCGAGGTCAGCATCGACGACGGCGACTGGCAGCAGGCGACGCTGTCCACGCCCATCAACGACCAGTCGTGGGTCCAGTGGGTCCTCGAGTGGGACGCGCAGCCCGGATCGCACTACATCACCGTCCGCGCGACCGACAACCAGGGCAACGTGCAGATCCAGGAACCTGCCGCGATCGCGCCCAACGGGTCGAGCGGCTGGCAGCGCACGCTTGTCACAGTCCGCTGACGGTGCGCGAACCGTCCGGCGGACGACTCATGTCAAGCGCTGGTCTTCCCTCCCTCGCCCCGGCATGATCGGGTCATGCCTTCAGCAAGCATCCCGTCGCCCATCGGCCGTGCCGCATGAGCGTGGCCGAGGACGACACCGCCCCGTTCCCTGTCGCGACCGCCTCACCCGACGAGGTCAGACCCATCGCTAGCCTGCGGCGCACCCTGCCGCCGGACTGGGACGGCCAGGTCGACCAGTTCGCCATCGTCAAGCTCGACAGCGGCGGCATCGTGCGCGGGTGGAACGCCGGAGCCGAACTCATCAAGGGCTACGCGGAGCACGAGATCGTGGGAGAGCATTTCTCCCGCTTCTACCGCGAGGAGGACCGCCGCCGCGGCCTCCCGAACAAGCTCCTCGCCGCCGCGCAGCGCGACGGACACGTGGAGGACATCGGTTGGCGGGTCCGTCGGGACGGCAGCGAGTTCTGGGCGAGCGTGACGATCTCGGCGATCCGCAGCGAATCCGGTCAGGTGCTCGGGTTCGTCAAGATCGTCCGCGACCTCACGAGCGAGAAGCAGTCGGCCGACGAGCAGGCCGCCCTGCAGAGGACGTTCGCGCACGACCTGCTGTCGCCGGTCACTGCGCTTCGCGGCTATCTCGACCTGATCGCCGAGGAGCTCCCCTCCGACCATCGGCTCCTGCGCCTGGCGGGCGAGGCGAGCGACCACCTCGTCGCGATGGCGCAGGCACTCATGTCCGACGCGAACGCGCGACCCGAGCGCGGGCGTCGCCGCGTCACCCTGGACCTCGTGGCGCGGGGCGCGGTCGCCCTGGTGCTCCCGGGCGACGCCCCTCACCGCATCGCCTATGGACAGATGGATGCCGTCCCGGTCGTGGGCGACGTCCTCGGCCTCCGCCGCGCCGTCGCGAACGTGCTGGAGAACGCCGCGAAGTACTCGGACGACGTCATCGACGTGCAGGTCTACGAGACCGACGAGGGCGCCACGGTGTCAGTGCGGGACCGGGGTCGTGGCATCCATCCCGACGACCTGCGGACCGTGCTCGACGAAGGAGAACGCGGGAGGCTGGCGGACGCGCGCGACGGGGGCAGCGGGATCGGTCTGGCGAGCGTCCGGCACATCCTGCAGGAGCACAGCGGCACGGTGCGGATCGCGAGCGAGCTGGGCGCCGGTACGACCGTGACCCTGACGATTCCCCGCGCCGAGGACGAGGTCACTCCGAGCGAGTGAGACGCGCTCCGGCCGTCTCGATCTCCGACAGGGCCGCAGCGCTGGAATCGGGGTGCACCCCCGCGACGAGGTCGGTCAGCACCCGCACCGTGCGACCGGCACGGAGCGCGTCGAGCGCGGAGGCGAGCACGCAGTAGTCGGTCGCGATACCGACGATGTCGATGTCGCGGATGCCGTGCTCGTCGAGGATGCCGGTCGCGGTGCGACCGTCGTCGGTCACTCCCTCGAACAGCGAGTACGCGGGTCGGCCCTGCCCTTTCTTGAGGTGGTGGGTGACCCGGCGGGTGTCGAACACCTCGTCGTAGTCGGCTCCGTAGGTTCCCCCGACGCAGTGCACGGGCCACGTGTCGACGAAGTCGGGTTCGGCCGAGAAATGCCCGCCGTTGTCGTCGTCGCCGTGGTGCCAGTCGCGCGAGGCGACGACGACGGCGTAGTCGTCGGCGTGCGCATCGAGGTACCGCGAGATGCGTTCGGCGACCGCGTCGCCGCCGACGACGCCCAGGGCGCCGCGTTCGGTGAAATCGTTCTGGACGTCGACGATGAACAGTGCCCGGCTCATGCCCCGAGCCTACGCGCGGCCGGAGCGGCGGGAGCCGTCATCCGCGGGTGAACAGCAGGACGATCGAGAGGGCGAACGCCACCGTGCCGAGCCCGAGGACACCCACGGCGAGCAGGGAGACGAACCGGATCAGCGGCGACGAGCGCGTCAGCCGCATGCGATGCTGCGACCCGCGGCGCGCGAAGACATCGGCCATGTCGGCGTCGCCGATGCGGGCGTCGTCGTGCGGCGAGAGGGGGGCTTCGTTGACTCCCCCGTTCTCGTCGAACCAGCGGACGACGCGGTGGTCCTCGACCTCTTCGACCACGGCGCGCACGGGGACCCAGGTGCCGTCGGCGACGTAGAGGATCAGGGCCGCCACCGCGAGGAGGATTCCCGCCCCGAGACCGACCCACGTGAAGAGCTCGATGACGACATCGACGACGTTCGACACGGGGGCTCCTGCGGGCGGGGCGATGGTCTCCGCGCCGAGGCGCGACGGTGGAGCTTCAGCCTATCGGGCCGTCGGAACCCGGTCCGTGCCGCCGATCGGGACGGGAGAACACGAAAGGCCCGGGGGAACCCGGGCCTTTCGGTTTGTGCTGGAGCCGCCTAAGGGAATCGAACCCTTGACCTATTCATTACGAGTGAATCGCTCTGCCGTCTGAGCTAAGGCGGCGCGCGCCGCTGACGCGTGCACGATCATCGATCTTACATGCTCAGCGGGCTACCCGACGAATCGGCGCCGGCTCAGTAGTCGCCGGTGGCGGAGCGGTCGGCGAGGATGTCGCGGCTCGACGACAGACCCAGGCGGGTCGCGCCGGCGGCGATCATGTCTTCGGCGGCGGCGCGGGTGCGGATGCCTCCGGATGCCTTGACCTCGGCGCGGTCGCCGACGGTCCGCTTCATGAGCGCGACGGCGTGGACGCTGGCCCCTCCGGCGGGGTGGAAGCCGGTGGACGTCTTGACGAAGTCGGCACCCGCGGCGACCGCGGCCTCGCAGACCGCGACGATCGCCTCGTCGGAGAGTGCGGCGGCTTCGATGATGACCTTGAGCACGGTCGGGGCGGGGACGGCGGCCCGGACCGCGCGGATCTCGGCCTCCACGACCTCGTAGCGTCCCTCGACGGCGGCACCGATGTCGATGACCATGTCGATCTCGTCGGCGCCCTGGGCGACCGACAGCGCGGCCTCGGCGGCCTTGACCTCGGCGTGGTGCTTGCCGCTGGGGAACCCGCAGACGACGGCGACCTTGAGCCCCTCGGGCACCTCGACCGGCAGGAACGACGGCGACAGGCAGACGCTGTACGTGCCGAGCTCGGCGGCGTCGGCGATGGTGCGTTCGACGTCGGCGCGGGTCGCTTCGGGCTTGAGCAGCGTGTGGTCGATGTAGGTGGCCAGGTCGGGCGTGGTCATGGTGCTCCTTCGGGCGGGGACGACGACAAGCCTACGTTCCGCGCGCCCGCCGCGCGCTTCGCGATCGCTGCGACGGCGAGCCCGCGGCGGCGATGTCGGTCGGACGACGCGACGGTCAGCCGCAGCGGAGACCGTTCTCGGGCACCGTGCCGTCGACGAGATAGGCGTCGACCGCGTCGGTCACGCAGGCGTTGCCCTTGTTGTAGCCGAGGTGGCCCTCGCCGACGTTGGTGATCAGGACGCCCTGCGCCAGCTGCGAGGCGAGGCTCTGCGCCCCCTCGTACGGGGTGGCGGGGTCGCCGGTCGTCCCGACGACGACGATCGGCGGGGAGCCGGGCGCGGTGATCGGTTCGCGCACGCCGGTGGGCGGCGCGGGCCACGTCGCGCACGGGTCGCCGCCTGCTCCGGCCCAGTACGGGGCGATGACGGGGGCCTGGACGTCGAGCTCTTTCTGGAGCGCCGCGAGGTCGGCATCCGTCCCCTCGTCGGGGTAGTCCATGCAGTTGTAGGCGACGAACGCCTCCATGGTGTTGCCGTCGTATGTGTCGCCCATGCGGCCGTTGTAGAAGTCGGCGAGTTGGAACGCGACATCGGCGCGCCCGTTGCTGACGTCGGTCAGTGCCGAACGCAGGTACGGCCAGCTCTCCTCGCTGTACAGCGCCGCGGTGATGGCTGTCATCAGCGAATCGCCGCCGAGCTTCCGACCGTCGGCCGCGGTGATCGGGCGGGCGTCGACGCGGGCGAGGAGGGCGGAGAGATCGGACATCGCGTCGTCGACGCTGCCCGCGAAGGCGCATTCGTTCGTCGCCAGGCAGTCGGCCATGAACGCGCGGAGCGACTGTTCGAAGCCGACGGCCTGCCGCAGTGACGTGTCGGAACCCGAGACGCTGGGGTCGATGCCGCCGTCGAGCACCATGCGTCCGACGCGCTCGGGGAAGAGTCCGGCGTAGGTGGCGCCGAGGAAGGTGCCGTACGAGTAACCGAGGTAGTTCAGTTTCGGGTCGCCCAGCACCGCGCGGAGCACGTCCATGTCACGCGCGGAGTTTTCGGTCGTGACGTAGGGCAGGATGCCGTCGCTGCGGTCCTGGCAGGCCTTCGTGAAGTCGGCGGCGCGCTGGTCGAGGGCGGCTCGTCGTTCGTCGCTGCCGCGCGCCCCGGGCGGGATGTCGTAGAGGTAGGCGTCGAGCTGCGGCGGGTCGTAGCAGGTGACGGCGGTGGACTCGCCCACACCGCGCGGGTCGAAGCCGATCACGTCGTAGGCCGCGGTGAGCTTGTCGTCGACGAGGATCGACAGCGCCTGCTTCATCAGCGAGACGCCCGCGGCTCCCGGGCCGCCCGGGTTGGTCAGGAGAGAGCCGATCGGCTCGCCGGAGGTCGCGCGGTGGCGCACCACGGCGAGCTGGAGATCACCGACGCTCGGGTCGCTGTAGTCGCGCGGGACGGTCACCCTCGTGCAGTCCAGACCCGTGCCGCACTCCTGCCAGTCGAGCGTCTGCCCGTAATACGGGAGCAGTTCCGCGGACACCCCGTCGGTCTGCGGAGCGAGCGATGCCCCACCACCCGGGGGCAGCGGCGGGATCTGGGCGTAGAGGCATCCGGACAGGGCGACGGCGAGTGCCACGACCCCGGCCACGGCCGTGGCGACGCGTCGGCGGAGGCTCACGGCGCGGATCCGTTCGCGACGGTGATCAGCAGACTCTCGAGGGCGAGCAGCGGGGCCGCGTTCTGCTCGAGGTTGCGGCGGGTGTCGGTGATGCGGTCGAGGACGCCCAGCGTGCGGGCAGGGGTCCACTCGGTGGCAAGGGAGCGTAGGTCGTCGATCCTTTCGGCGTTGACGAGATCGCCGTCGCGCCCGTACTGGAGCATGACGACGTCGCGGAAGAGTGACTGGAGGTCGGTGAGCACGCGGTCGATGCCGTCGCGGAGGCTGCGGGTGGCCCGGCGCTTCTGGTCGTCTTCGAGGGCGTTGAGCTGTCCGCGGACGCTCGGCGGGACCGCGGCGCCTTCGGCGACGCCGAGTGTGCGCAGCAGGCTGCGGCGTTCTTCTTCGTCGCGGGTGGCGGTGAGGGCTTTGGCGTCGTCGGTGGCGAGACGCACGATCTGCCCGGCGACCTCGACCGCGTCGCTGATACCGCGGACGGCGAGCACCGCCGACAGCGTCTCGGCGCGGCGGGCGCGGGCGTCGTCGTCGGTGGCGAGGCGCTGGGCCATGCCGATGTGGCGCTGGGCGTGGCGTGCGGACTCTTCGGCGACGTCAGCGGGGACGCCGGTGCGTTCGACGATGAGCGAGGCCACGTCGGCGACCGACGGTTCGCGCAGTCGCAGGACGCGCACGCGCGAGCGGATCGTGGGCAGCAGGTCGGCGTCGCTGGGCGCGCAGAGCACCCAGACCGTCTGCTCGGGCGGTTCTTCGAGGGCTTTCAGCAGGACGTTGGAGGTGCGCTCGGCCATGCGGTCAGCGTCTTCGACGACGATGACGCGGTGGCGCCCGAGGGACGGGGCGAACGACGCGCGTTCGACGAGGCGGCGGGCTTCGTCGATGCGGATGACGACCTGCTCGGTGCGCAGCGCCGTCAGGTCGGGGTGGGTGCGGGCGAGGACCTGACGTTGGGCGGCGTCATCGCCGGGGTCGGCGATGAGCGCCGCCGCGAAGGCGTAGGCGAGGGTGGAGCGCCCCGAGCCGGGCGGACCGGTGATCAGCCACGCGTGGGCGAGGGCGGCGGGGTCGGCGGCCGCGGCGCGGAGTGTCTGGACGGCTTCGTCCTGCCCCCACACCGCGTCCCACGGGAAGGGCAGGGCGGCGGTCTGCGGGGGAGACTCCACGGCGGCCGACATGGGTTCCACCCTAATCGCGGGCACCGACACCGCCGCTGTCGATCGGCTGGGGGTCGGCAGGGCGTCGATGGGGTGCGCCGGTCACCCGAGTCGGGATGCCACGGCCTCGCGGACGCGTTCGGCGAGCGCGTCGGCGGGTTGGGTGGCATCCAGGACGAGGAAGCGCTCGGGTTCGGCCTCGGCGAGCGTGAGGAAGGCGGAGCGCACTCGTTCGTGGAACTCGGTCTTCTCGGCTTCGAGACGGTCGAAGGGCTTGTCGTCGGCGTCGAGTCGAGCCCGCGCGGCCCCGGGGTCGAGGTCGAGCAGGACGGTGAGGTCGGGCAGGAGCCCGCCGGTGGCCCAGAGCGACAGTTCGCGCACGTCGGCGGGCTCGAGGACGCGTCCGGCGCCCTGGTACGCCACGGAGGAGTCGAGGTAGCGGTCCTGGATGACGACGTCGCCGCGCGCGATGGCGGGGTGGACGACGGTCTCGATGTGGTGGGCGCGGTCGGCGGCGTAGAGCAGCGCTTCGGCGCGGGGGGCGATGTGTCCGCGGTGGTGCAGGACGATGTCGCGGATGCGCACGCCGACGTCGGTGCCGCCGGGTTCGCGTGTGCGCACGACCTCGCGCCCCTGGGCCCGCAGCCATTCTTCGAGGAGCACGGCCTGGGTGGTCTTGCCGGCGCCGTCGCCTCCTTCGAAGGTGAGGAAGAGGCCGGGTCCCCCGGCCGTCGTCGCGTGGGGGGCGTGCGGCGGCCGGGGGGCGTCGGCGGTCACGACTTCTTCGCCGGGGCCTTGCGCGTGGTCGTCGTCTTCTTCGCCGCGGTGCGCTTGGGCGCGGGGCCCTTGGCGCGCTTGTCGGCGATGAGTTCGACGGCACGCTCGAAGGTGACGGCCATGGCGTCTTCGCCGCGCGGGACCGTGGCGTTGGTCTCGCCGTCGGTGACGTAGGGCCCGAAGCGACCATCCTTGAGCTTGATCGGCTTGCCGCTGACCGGGTCGGCGTCGAATTCCTTGAGGGCGCTCGACGCGCGTCGGGCACCGTACTTGGGCTCGGCGTACTTGGCGAGGGCGTCTTCGAGGGTGATGTCGAAGATCTGCGTCTCGGAGTCGAGCGACCGCGAGTCGGTGCCCTTCTTCAGGTACGGGCCGAAGCGACCGTTCTGCGCGGTGATCTCCTCCCCGGTGGCCGGGTCGGCGCCGACGACGCGCGGGAGCGACAGCAGCTGCAGCGCGGTGTCGAGGTCGATGGTGTCGACCGACATCGAGCGGAAGAGCGATGCCGTGCGGGGCTTGGGCGCCGCCTCTTTCTTCGCGCCGCGCTTCTTCGGCGCTTCGACGACCTCGCCGGTGGCCTGGTCGACCTCTTCCGGCTCCTCCGCCTCGACTTCCTGGACGTACGGACCGAAGCGGCCGTCCTTGACGACGACGAGCTTGCCGTTCTCGGGGTTCTCGCCGAGTACACGGTCGCCGGCGACCGGCGCCTCGATGAGCTCCTGGGCCTTTTCGGGCGTGAGCTCGTCGGGTGCGAGGTCTTCGGGGATGTTGACGATGCGCGGCTTGGCGTCTTCGGGCGCGCCGGGCTCGACGACCTCGAGGTACGGGCCGTACTTGCCGAAGCGGAGCGTGGCGGTGTCGGTGATGCGCGTGGAGTTCAGTTCGCGCGCGTCGATCTCGCCGAGGTTCTCGACGATGTGGCGGAGGCCGACCTGCTTCTCGGAGCCGAAGTAGAACGCCTTGAGCCATTCCGTGCGGCGCTGCTCGCCGCGGGCGATCGCATCCAGGTCGTCTTCGAGGGCCGCGGTGAAGTCGTAGTCGACGAGGTCGGCGAAGTGCTGCTCGAGCAGACGGACGACGCTGAACGCGAGCCAGCTGGGAACGAGGGCCTGGCCGCGCTTGGTGACGTAGCCGCGGTCGAGGATGACGCCGATGATGCTGGCGAAGGTCGAGGGGCGACCGATGCCCTTCTCTTCGAGCGCCTTGACGAGGCTGGCTTCGGTGTAGCGCGGCTTCGGCGAAGTGCTGTGGCCCTTGGGCTCGACGTCGCTGATCGCGAGTTCGTCGCCGACGGCGACCACGGGGAGCGACTGGTCGGCGTCGTCGTCGTTGCGCTTCTCGTCGTTGCCCTCTTCGTACGCCTCGAGGAAGCCCTTGAAGGTGTACACGGTGCCCGAGGCGGTGAACTCGGCCTGCTTCTCCCCCGCCTGGACGGCGAGGGTGACCGTGGTGGTCTCGTACTTGGCATCCGACATCTGGCTGGCGACGGTGCGCTTCCAGATCAGGTCGTACAGCTTCTGCTCGTCGCGGTCGAGCGACGAGGCGAGCGACGCGGGTGTGCGGAAATGCTCGCCCGAGGGGCGGATGGCCTCGTGCGCCTCCTGCGCGTTCTTGGACTTGCTCTTGTAGACGCGCGGGTTGGCCGGCACGGCCTTGTCGCCGTAGAGCGCCACCGCCTGCTCGCGCGCGGCCTTGACGGCCTGCGTCGAGAGCGCGGTGGAGTCGGTACGCATATAGGTGATGAAGCCCTTCTCGTAGAGACGCTGCGCGACGCCCATGGCGTGCTTGGCGCTCATCGAGAGCTTGCGTCCGGCTTCCTGCTGGAGCGTGGAGGTGGTGAAGGGGGCGCGGGGGCTGCGGGTGCCGGGCTTGGCCTCGACCTTGGCGACGGTGGCCTTGGCGGCGGCGATGATGTCGGCCGCGAGTGCGCGGGCCTGCGCCTCGTCGAGGACGACGACGGCCTTCTTGAGCTTTCCGTTGTCGTCGTAGTCGCCACCGCGGGCGAGGGGGGCGCCGTCGAGGCGGTTCAGGCGCGTCGTGAACGACGAGCCCGACTTGGATGCCAGCGCCTCGACGTCCCAGTAGGTGGCCGAGACGAAGGCCATGCGCTCGCGTTCGCGCTCGACGACCATGCGGGTCGCGGCGGACTGCACGCGGCCGGCGCTGAGGGCGGTGCCTTCGCGGCCGGAGCCGACCTTGCGCCACAGCACGGGCGAGACGTCCCAGCCGTAGAGGCGGTCGAGGACGCGGCGGGTCTCCTGCGCGTCGACGAGAGACTCGTCGAGGTCGCGGGTGTGGTGGACGGCGTCCTGGATGGCGTCCTTGGTGATCTCGTGGAACACCATGCGACGCACGGGGACCTTGGGCTTCAGGACCTCGCGGAGGTGCCACGCGATGGCTTCGCCTTCGCGGTCACCATCGGTGGCGAGCAGGACTTCGTCGGCGGACTTCAGGGCGCGCTTGAGCTCGGCGACCGTCTTGGTCTTGCGGTCGTTGACGACGTAGTACGGGTCGAAGTCGTTCTCGACGTCGATGGAGTACTTCCCGTAGGCCGCCTTCTTGTCGGCCGGGATCTCCTTCTTGGAGGCGAGGTCGCGGATGTGCCCGACCGAGCTGAGCACTTCGTAGCCGTCGCCGAGGTATCCCTGGATCGACTTCATCTTCGTCGGGGACTCGACGATGACGAGCTTCTTGCCGTTTGCCACTGGGGTCCTTTCTTCGTTGCACACCATACACACGCCTTCCTGGTCGGGTTCCGGGAGGTCGTGCGCCGTCGAGACATCGGGTGGTCCCGCGCGGGAGCGTGCAGCGAACGGAATCCCACCGTACGCGCTGCCGACGACGACCGTGGCGACGAGGCCGTCGACATCGCATTCGTCCAGGTTCACGCCGCCGGCATCGGCGACGGCGGCGGCCGCCTCGCAGGGCACCCCGGGGATCGCGCCGCTGACGGTGTCGGCGGCGGCGAGGGCCGCGGCATCCGCGATCCCGGCGATGCGTTGCGCCTGCACGGCGGCGCCCGCCGCGACGGCCAGTCCGAGGGCCGCGGCGGCGACCGCCGCGACCACGCCGACCGCCGATACGCCGCCGGCCATCACCCGCCTCCGTCGAGTGCGCACGACCTGGCAGCGAGCGGGCCGAGGGGAAGAGGCACCGGCGGCGTCGCCGTCACGTCGACGCACACCAGCGCATCCGCGCGGGTGACGCCGACCGTCGCCCCGACGCGCGCCACCACGGCGCGCGCGCCGGCGTCGTCTCCACGTCCGAACAAGCGGGCGGACTCTGCGGCGGCGTGCTGCAGCCGGACCGCCGCCGCACCGGCCGAGAGAGCCCCGAGGCCGAGAGCGAGCACGAGCACGACGGCGGGGAGCACGACGGCGAACTCGGCCGTGACCGCTCCGCGGTCGTCGAGCCCCGTCCTCGTCATTGCACCGTCAGGGCGCGGCGCACGAGGTCGGTGAGGATGCCACGCACCTCGTCCGAGCGCATGATGATGACCAGCAGGCCGGCGAACGCCACGGCCGCCATCGTGGCGATCGCGTACTCGGCCGTGGCGGCGCCGCGATCATCGAGGAAGAGCAGCGCAGCGCGACGCGACGTGAGCGGCGGCAGTGCGGGAAGAGGGAGCGCGGGGCGGGACGGAACGGACATGGGATTCCTTCGTGTTGTGGACGGGTTCAGAGGGGCAGGACGGTGGAGCGGATGACGCCGAGCACGGCCGGCACCACCCCGAGAAGCAGGAAGGCCGGGAGCGTGCAGACACCGAGGGGAAGAAGAAGTCGAGTCGACAGCCGCGCGGCGGTCTCCCGTCCCTGGGTCCGCGCACGGCGGCGCGCGAGCCATGCCTCTCCCCGGAGCAGCTCGACCGCGGGCGCCCCGGTTCGGATCGAGAGTTCGAGCGCCGCGGCGATCCCCGCGCGAACCGAGGCCGGAGCGGTCGTTCCGCGTTCGGCCGCGGCGAGCGCCTGCGCGCGGTCGACGGACGCGCCGGACGACAGGGCGATGGCCACGAGCTCGGCCTCCCACCCCGGGAGATCGACGGAGGGCACCGAGCGGTCGGCCAGACGGCGCGTCCATACGTGGGACACCCCGATCAGCAGGAGTCCCGCGAGGGCGGCACCTGCGCCCAGGGGCTCGGTGATCGTTCGGAGCGGATCGAGCCCGAGAGCGACCCCGATCGGGAGCCCGAGGAGCGGAAGCCAGGTGAGCACGCGCGCGGTGGCGACGGGCTCGGCGAGCGCCACCTCGACGTCGTCGCGGACCTCGGCCGCGTCGCGGAGAGCGGCCACGGCAGAGCGCAGCGTGTCCGCGAGGGGTGCGCCGACGGCGACCGCCACAGCCCACGCCGCGGCGATGTCGCGCCACGCGTCGCCTCCGGAACGCAATGCCGCGGCGACGTCACCGCCGTCTTCCGCAACCCGCGCCGCAGCGACGAGGACCGCATCGCCGCCGCGGGCGAGATGGCGCCAGGCAGCCGATACCGTCACTCCCGCCGACAGCAGGACGGCGAGTCGCATCGCCACGTCGATCGTCGCGACGTCGGGGCCCGACCGTGCTTGTGTGCTCATGCGCAGCGGACCCGTTCGACGACCAGCCGGTCACCGTTCAGGGCGGGGCGGCCGATCCCGGCGACCTGCCGCCGTCCGCCGCGGCGTTCGACGTGCACGATCGCGTGCAGGGCGCTGACGGCCTGACGCGCCAGGGCGACGGCATCCATTCCGGCGAGTGCTCCGAGGGCTTCGAGCCGCGCGGGCACCTCGGCGAGTCCGCGGGCATGCAGTGTTCCGGCACCGCCGTCGTGCCCGGTGTTGAGCGCGAGGAGGAGCTCTCGGATCTCCGCACCGCGACATTCCCCGAGCACGAGACGATCCGGCCGCATGCGCAGGGCTTCGCGCACCAGACGAGTCAGCCCGATGCCGCCCGCGCCCTCGAGATTCGGCTGTCGCGCCTCGAGGACGACGTGATGAGGGTGGCGAGGCCGGAGTTCGGCGACCTCCTCGATCGTCAGGATCCGCTCGGCCGCGGGGACGCGTGTCAGGAGCGCCGACAGCAGCGTCGTCTTCCCCGCCCCCGTCGCGCCCGAGATCAGAACGTTCGAGCGCTCGTCGACCAGCGCCTCGAGCTGCGTGCGGACTCCCGCGGGGAACATCCCCGTCGCATCGAGGGAATCGAGGTCGGGGGCGTCCCACCGCGGCACACGGATCGAGATCGCCGTCCCGCGCACGGCGACCGGCGCGAGGACCGCGTGCACCCTCACTCCCCGTTCGAGTCGCACGTCGACGCACGGAGATGCGTCGTCGAGGTGACGTCCCCCGAGCGCGATCAGCCGCACGGCGAGCTGCCGCACCTCGGCCTCGGTCGCCCGCCAGGACGGCACGCGCTCGGCTCCTCTTCCCCGGTCGACGAAGAGGCCGTCCTCCCCGTTGACGAACACGTCGCTGACGGCGGGATCGTCGAGGAAAGGACGAAGAAAAGCCAGGGCGGGGTCGGACCAGGCGGAGGGCATTTCCGCGAGCGCGGAATGCGCCACGCCGGCGGATTCCGGAACGGGGAGAAGGAGCGGGGAGATCACACCGACGACGGTAGGAAAGTCCCCCATCCCCGCGTGGCGCCGAGAGGCTCATCCGTGGAGAGGTCCGCGACTTCGCGGCCTGGGGAGGAACCGACGGCCCGCCGAACGGGCCCGGAAAAAAGAGGAGGCGGCATCCCGTCAATGGGGGGCGAGGGATGCCGCCACGCGCCGGGGAAAAATTGGGGGGCTCCCCCCGACGCGCTGCCGGAAGCGATGTTCGGGCAGAGATAAGACTAACCGCCCGTCGCCGTCCACGGAACCGAATGTCTCGAAAAGCGAGCGATATATCAGCCGGGTCGTTTCCGGCCGATCCCAACTATTGGAGGTAACCGGCGTTCACGGACGAGGGATAACGTGACCGTGGCGCGAGGACGCGCCGTGCCTCGACCGCGAAGGAGCGCCAGATGAGCAGCCAGATCGATCATCTCCTCAACGAGACCCGCCGTTTCGCCCCCTCGGCGGAGTTCGCCGCGAACGCCGTGGGCGACGCGAGTCTGTACGAGCGCGCCGCCTCCGACCGCGAGGGATTCTGGGCCGACCAGGCCCGCGAACTCCACTGGCACACGCCGTTCACGACCGTGCTCGACTGGTCGAACCCGCCGTTCGCCGAGTGGTTCGCCGACGGTGAGCTCAACGTCGCCTACAACTGCCTCGACCGTCATGTCGAGGCCGGCAACGGCGACCGCATCGCGCTCCGATGGGAGGGCGAGCCCGGCGACCAGCGCAACGTCACCTACGCCGAGCTCACCGACGAGGTGAAGCGCCTCTCGAACGTCCTCATCGACCTGGGCATCGAGCGCGGCGATCGCGTCGCGATCTACCTCCCGATGATCCCCGAGGCGATCGCCTCGATGCTCGCCGTCGCCCGCATCGGCGCCGTCCACTCGGTCGTCTTCGGCGGCTTCTCGGCTGACAGCCTCCGCTCCCGCATCGACGACGCCGGAGCCAAGCTCGTCATCACCGCCGATGGCGGCTGGCGCAAGGGGAAGGTGTCGGCCCTCAAGCCCGCGGTCGACCAGGCCCTCGCCGACCGCAACGGATCCGGCATCCAGGAGACCGTCGAGCACGTGCTGGTCGTCCGGCGCGGCGAGAACGACGTCGACTGGACCGACGAGCGCGACATCTGGTGGCACGACGTCGTGCCGCAGGCCTCGAACGACCACGAGGCCGAGGCGTTCCCGGCCGAGAACCCGCTGTTCATCCTCTACACCTCGGGCACCACCGGGAAGCCGAAGGGGATCCTGCACACCTCGGGCGGCTACCTCACGCAGGCGGCCTTCACGAACCGCGTCGTGCACGACGTGCACCCCGAGACCGACGTGTACTGGTGCACCGCCGACATCGGCTGGATCACCGGCCACACCTACGTCACCTACGGCCCGCTCGCGAACGGCGCGACGCAGCTCCTCTTTGAGGGCACCCCCGACACCCCGCACCCGGGACGCTGGTGGGAGCTCATCCAGAACCACGGCGTCACCGTCTTCTACACCGCGCCCACCGCGATCCGCTCCTTCATGAAGATCGGCCGCGACGTGCCGCAGAGCTTCGATCTGTCGTCGCTGCGCCTGTTGGGCTCGGTCGGTGAACCCATCAACCCCGAGGCCTGGATCTGGTACCGCGACATCATCGGTGCCGACCGTGCGCCGATCGTCGACACGTGGTGGCAGACCGAGACCGGCGCGATCATGATCTCGGCCCTCCCCGGCGTGACGGAGACCAAGCCCGGTTCGGCACAGGTGCCGCTCCCCGGCATCTCGATCGACGTCGTCGACGACGCCGGCGACCCCGTCGGCCACGGCAACGGCGGACTGCTCGTCATCACCGAGCCCTGGCCGTCGATGCTGCGCGGCATCTGGGGCGACCCCGACCGCTTCGTCGAGACGTACTGGCAGAAGTTCGCCGACAAGGGCTACTACTTCGCCGGCGACGGCGCGCGCCTCGACGACGACGGCGACGTGTGGCTGCTCGGCCGCGTCGACGACGTCATGAACGTCTCGGGACACCGCCTGTCGACCGCCGAGATCGAGTCCGCCCTCGTCGGACACGAGGGCGTGGCCGAGGCCGCCGTCGTCGGCGCGTCCGACGAGACCACCGGGCAGGCCGTCGTCGCCTTCGTCATCATCAAGAGCCGCTACATGAAGAAGAACGGCGTCGACGGACTCGGCGACGAGCTGCGCCGCTGGGTCGGCGAGCAGATCGGCCCGATCGCGCGTCCCCGCGACGTCTACATCGTGGGCGAGCTGCCCAAGACCCGATCCGGAAAGATCATGCGACGCCTGCTCCGCGACGTCGCCGAGGGCCGCGAGGTCGGCGACACCACGACGCTCGCCGACACCGCCGTGATGAGCGTCATCAGCGCGCAGGTGAAGTGAGCCGCGTGCGTCTCACGCGCTGACCACATCGACAGGGAAGGTCCCGGATGCCGCAGGCGTGGCATCCGGGACCTTCGCCGTGTCCCGTATCTGTATACGTTGCGCGCAATACCGAGGCCACGGGCACGCTTTCGCCGACCTTGTGTATACACTGAGGTGGTCGAGGGCGAGGAGGATCCATGCGCGCGAGCGATCGGGCCTACGCCACGCTCCTCTCCGAGATTCAGACGGGCGTGCTCCCACCCGGAACCGTGCTCGGCGAGGTCGAGCAGTCCGCCCGCCTCGGAGTGAGCCGCACTCCCCTGCGCGCCGCGCTGGCGCGTCTCACCGCCGACGGGCTGGTCACCCAGGCCTCGCCGCGCGTCACGGTGGTCACGGCGGTCGACGGCGATGACATCCGGTCCCTCTTCATCGTGCGCCGCGCCCTCGAAGAGACCGCCGCGCGTCTCGCCGCCGCCTCGCCGCGGGCCGCGGACTTCGCCGACCTCGTCACGTCATTCGATGCCGCACGTCTCGACGGCGAGGCCGCCCGCGACGCCTACTACCGCCTCATCGCCGAGTTCGACGCGGCGCTCGACGCCGCCGCCGCGAACGACTACCTCACCGCGGCACTGCGCAGCGTCCGCACCCATCTCGTACGCGTGCGACGACTCGCCCGCTACCAGCCGGAGCGGCTCGCCGCCTCGGTCTCGGAACACCGGCTGATCGCCGCCGCGATCGCCGCCGGCGATGGCGACCTCGCCGCCCACGCGACCCACGTGCACCTGCACAACGCCCTCACGAGCATCCTCGAGTCCCTCGACGACGCCGCCCCCCTGCCCGACCGAAAGGCCCTCGCATGACGATCACCCACCACCTCCGCGTCCACCGCAGCGACGAGAACCTCGCGCGCGAGGGACAGCTGGCGTGGGCCCTCGCGCGCATCGCCGTCGACCCCGTGGCGGTCGACGCCGACGTGGTCGACATGATCATCAACCGCGTCATCGACAACGCCGCGGTCGCCGCCGCCTCGCTCACCCGCCGGCCGGTCAGCGCCGCCCGGCAGCAGGCGCTCGACCACGCCGTGTCGATCGGCGGGGTCGGTGCGACGGTGTTCGGCTGCACCCTCGAACGTCGCTCGAGCCCCGAATGGGCGGCGTGGGCCAACGGAGTCGCCGTGCGCGAGCTCGACTACCACGACACCTTCCTCGCCGCCGACTACTCGCACCCGGGCGACAACATCCCGCCCGTGCTCGCCGTCGCCCAGCACGCTGGACGGGACGGCGCCGCGGTGGTCCGCGCGCTCGCGACCGCCTACGAGGTGCAGATCGACCTCGTCCGCGCGATCTCGCTGCACAAGCACAAGATCGACCACGTCGCCCACCTCGGTCCCTCGGCCGCGGCGGGCATCGGCACGCTGCTCGACCTCGACCAGGAGACGATCTACCAGGCCATCGGCCAGGCTCTGCACACGACCACGGCCACGCGCCAGTCGCGCAAGGGCGAGATCTCGACGTGGAAGGCGCACGCCCCCGCCTTCGCCGGAAAGATGGCCGTCGAAGCCGTCGACCGGGCGATGCGCGGCGAGACCAGCCCCTCCCCCATCTACGAGGGCGAGGACGGTGTCATCGCCTGGATGCTGGGCGGCCCGGATGCCACCTACGACGTGCCGTTGCCCGCCGAGGGCGAGTCCAAGCGGGCCATCCTCGACTCGTACACGAAGGAGCACTCGGCCGAGTACCAGGCGCAGGCGTGGATCGACCTCGCCCGGCGCCTCGGCACCGAGCGTCCCGAGCTGCGCGACCCCGCGAACGTGGCATCCGTGGTCATGCACACCAGCCACCACACGCACTACGTGATCGGCTCGGGCTCGGGCGACCCGCAGAAGTACGACCCGACCGCGTCGCGCGAGACGCTGGACCACTCGATCCCGTACATCTTCGCGGTGGCCCTGCAGGACGGCGCATGGCACCACGTCGACTCGTACACGCCCGAGCGGGCGGGCCGCGCCGACACGGTCGAGCTGTGGCACAAGATCACCACGGCCGAGGATGCCGAGTGGACGCGCCGCTACCACTCCGAGGACCCGAACGAGAAGGCGTTCGGCGGTCGCGTGGTCCTCACGCTGACCGACGGATCGGTCGTCGAGGACGAGATCGCCGTCGCCGACGCCCACCCGCTCGGCGCGCGCCCGTTCGCCCGCGAGGACTACGTGCGCAAGTTCCGGCTGCTCGCGGAGCCCGTGCTCGCCGCCGAAGAGATCGAACGCTTCCTCGATCTCGCCCAGCGTCTGCCCGAGCTCACCGCCGAAGAGGTGCTGCAGCTCACGATCGTCGCCAAGCCGGGCGTGCTGGCCCTCGCCCCCGCGCCGAAGGGCCTGTTCTGATGCGGTGGCTCGGCGGCACGTCGTTCCGGGCTCCGGAGATCCGGCAGTTCGGCGCGCGCTCGGAGCGCCGCGCAGGTGGATCTGGCGAGATTCTCCGGAGCGCGGCACGCGGGTCGGAGGAGAACTGATGCTGTACGCCCAGACCACCCCGGCGCAGAAGCGTCGCGCGCTGCGCGAGAAGCTGGCATCCGGTGAGCTCGTGCGGATGCCGGGCGCCTTCAACCCGCTGTCGGCCCGGCTCATCGAGCGCAAGGGCTTCGACGGCGTGTACATCTCCGGCGCCGTGATCTCCGCCGACCTGGGGCTGCCCGACATCGGGCTCACGACCCTCACCGAAGTCGCCGGGCGCGGGCAGCAGATCGCGCGCATGACGGAGCTGCCGGCGATCATCGACGCCGACACCGGGTTCGGCGAGCCGATGAACGTCGCCCGCACGATCCAGACGCTCGAAGACGCGGGGCTGGCCGGAATCCACATCGAAGACCAGGTGAACCCGAAGCGCTGCGGGCACCTCGACGGCAAGAGCGTGGTGGATGCCGACACCGCGATCAAGCGCATCCGCGCCGCCGTGGACGCCCGCCGCGACCCCGACTTCCTGATCATGGCCCGCACCGACGTGCGCGCAGTGGAGGGGCTTCCCGCCGCGATCGACCGGGCGAAGGCCCTCGTGGATGCCGGTGCCGACGCGATCTTCCCCGAGGCGATGCGCGACCTCGGCGAGTTCGAGGCGATGCGCACCGCGCTGGACGTGCCGATCCTGGCGAACATGACGGAGTTCGGGAAATCCGACCTCTTCTCGACCGCCCAGCTACAGGACGCCGGCGTGAACCTGGTCATCTGGCCGGTGTCGCTGCTGCGGCTCGCGATGGGTGCCGCCGGGCGGGGCCTGGACGCGCTGGCATCCGAGGGGCACCTGCGCGAGCAGCTCGGCGAGATGCAGCACCGCACCGACCTGTACGACCTGATCGACTACGAGCAGTATTCGCGCTTCGACGCGAACGTGTTCGACTTCACCGTCACGAAGGAGTGAGCATGACCGAGATCGAGATCAAGAAGGGCCTGGCCGGCGTCACGGTGGACTACACCGCCGTCAGCAAGGTGAACCCCGAGACGAACAGCCTGCTCTACCGCGGATATCCGGTGCAGGAGCTCGCCGCGACCCAGCCCTTCGAGGCGGTGGCGCTGCTGCTGTGGAACGGCGAACTGCCGGACACCTCCGAACTCGCCGAGTTCGAGGCGTTCGAGCGCTCGCATCGAGAGCTCGACGCGGCTGTCCGCACCACGATCGACCTGCTGCCGCTCGACGCCCACCCGATGGACGTCGTCCGCACCGCGGTGTCGGTTCTCGGAGCGCTCGCCCCGGCGGCCGAGGTGGCCGACAACTCCGCGGCCTCCGATCTCGCCAAGGCGAAGCTCCTCTTCGCCAAGATCCCCGCGATCGTCGCGTACGACCAGCGCCGTCGCCGCGGCGGGGCACTCGTCGAACCGCGCGCCGACCTCGACTACTCCCGCAACTTCCTCTGGATGACGTTCGGCGAGGAGGCCGACGAGGTCGTCGCCCGCGCGTTCGCGGTGTCGATGGTGCTCTACGCCGAGCACTCGTTCAACGCGTCCACCTTCACGGCGCGCGTGATCACCTCGACGACCGCCGACCTGTACTCCGCGGTCGTCGGCGCGATCGGCGCGCTGAAGGGCGCCCTGCACGGCGGCGCCAACGAAGCGGTCATGCACATCTTCGACGAGATCGGCGCGGCCGAGAACGTCGGGCCGTGGCTCGACACCGCTCTCGCCGAGAAGCGCAAGATCATGGGCTTCGGGCATCGCGTGTACAAGAAGGGCGACTCGCGCGTCCCCACGATGAAGGCCGCGCTCGACACGCTCGTCGAGCACTACGGGGCCGGTGACCTGGCGGCGCTCTACGACGCCCTCGAGGGCGAGTTCGTCGGGCGCAAGGGCATCTACCCCAACCTCGACTACCCGTCGGGGCCGACCTACCACCTCATCGGGTTCGACACCCCGACCTTCACACCGCTGTTCGTCGCCGCGCGGGTGACGGGGTGGACGGCGCACATCATCGAACAAGCGGCATCCAATGCCCTCATCCGTCCGCTCTCGGCCTACAACGGCGTCGACGAGCGGCACATCGACGGATACGTCGCCACCGACGCGGAGCGGGAGGCCGCCGTCCGCGACGAAGAAGCGCAGTGACCCCGCCGCCCCGACCCGGGGCGGTGAGGTCGGCCCCGCACCCGGGGCCGTGAAACGGATCCCGCGACGCGGCGGGATCGGACGAGGAGAGATCGATGAAGATCGTGGTCCTGGTGAAAGACGTGCCCGACACCTGGGGCGAGCGCAGGCTCGACCTCGAGACCGGGCTCGCGCGGCGCGACGAGAGCGATCACGTCCTCGACGAGATCGACGAGCGCGCCGTGGAGGTCGCCCTGGCCTTCGCCGACGGGCATCCGGATGCCGAGGTCGTCGCCGTCACGATGGCGCCCGAGTCCGCCACGGCGACGCTGCGCAAGGCCCTGGCCATGGGCGCGCACTCCGCGGTGCACGTCGTGGACGACGCCCTGCGCGGCGCCGACCTGTCGTTGACGGCCGAGGTGCTCGCGGCGACGCTCACGCGCATCGGCTTCGATCTCGTCATCGCCGGCAACCTCTCCACCGACGGCGCGGGCGGAGTGCTGCCCGCGATGCTCGCCGAGCACCTGCGCGTGCCGCACGCGACGTCGCTGTCGGCGGTCGACATCGGGGATGCCACGGTCACGGGCACCCGGACGACCGAGTCCGCCACGGCACGCGTCTCCGCACCGCTGCCCGCCGTGATCTCGATCACCGAGGCACTGCCGGACGGCCGGTTCCCCACCTTCAAGGGCATCCTGGCGGCGAAGAAGAAGCCGTACGAGACGCTCTCGCTCGCCGATCTCGGGCTGGACGCCGATCCGGCCCGGGCGCCGTGGTCGATCCTCACGACCGTCGCCGCGCGGCCCCCGCGCGCGGGCGGGACCACGATCGTCGACGAGGGCGACGCCGGGGATCGGCTGGCGGCCTTCCTCCTCGAGAACCGACTGGCGTGAGGGGACGACGATGACCGACACCATCCTGGTCCTGCTCGAGACCGCTCCGACCGGCGGGCTCGCGAAGACCGCGGCCGGCCTGCTCGGCGCGGCGCGCGGGATCGGCTCCGCGGTCGCGCTGATCGTGGCCGACGGCGACGCCCGCGCGCTCTCCGACGAGGCGATCGGCGCGGGAGCCGAACGCGTCCTCGTCGCCCCCGGCGACCCCGCCGCCCTGACCGGACCCGTCGTCGACGCCCTCGACGCAGCGTTCGCGCAGGTCTCCCCCGTCGCGGTGCTCGTCCCGCACACGGTCGACGGGCGCGACGCCGCCGGACGGTTCGCCGCGCGTCGACGACTGCCCCTCGCGATGGATGCCGTGGGCCTCGAACGCGACGACCTCGGCGTCCTCGCCCGGCACTCGGTGTTCGGCGGCGGGTTCGACGTCACGTCCGGCGCGACCTTCGGGCCGCTCGTCGTCACCGTCCGCCCGGGCGCGATCGACGCGCGGGCGGAAGCCATCCCGGACGCCGTGGTCGAGACGCTCGCCGTGACCGCCTCAGACCTTCCGACGGCCCGCGTCGAGCACGTCGAGCCGATCGTGTCGGCCTCGGCGCGTCCGGAACTGCGCGGTGCCGCCGCCGTCGTCGCGGGCGGGCGGGGCCTCGGCTCGATCGAGGGGTTCGCGCTGGTGGAGCAGCTGGCCGACGCGCTGGGCGCCGCCGTGGGCGCGTCGCGGGCAGCCGTGGATGCCGGATATGTCGCCGCCGCGGCCCAGGTCGGGCAGACGGGGGTGTCGGTCTCGCCGCGGCTGTATGTGGCGCTCGGCATCAGCGGGGCAATCCAGCACCGTGCGGGCATGCAGACGGCGCAGACGATCATCGCGGTCAACAAGGACCCCGAGGCGCCGATCTTCGCCATCGCCGACCTCGGCATCGTCGGCGACGTGTTCACCGTGGTGCCCCAGGCGATCGCCGCGCTGGAAGCGAGGCGTTCGTGAGCAGCGTCGTGCGCCGGGGACTCCCCCGGGTCGCGGGCGGAGCACCGTGGCCGCCCCTCGACGACGACGTCGTCGGTGTCGACACCGCGCCGTCGCGCGGAGTTCGAGCCGGACACGCCGCTGCGGACGTGGCATCCACGGCGAGTCGGGCGGAGGGTCCGCAGGACGGCGGAGAGGCCCGCGCCGGAACGAGCCCACCGGCACTCGCCGAGGTCGCGGCGATGGCCACCGATGGCGCGGCCGCGTTCCCCGCGACGGCGGCTCCCGGCGTGCGGCGAGGCCTCCCCCGGGTGGCCGGAGGCGAGCCGTGGCCGCCCGCCTCCGTGCGCCCGCTCGTCGCGACGCCCGGGGAATCCCCCGGCGCCACGACCACGGCCGCGCACGAGCCCGCGCCGACGCCCCGCAGCACGGCCGCCGCTCCCCCGGCATCCGCCGACCCCGCGGCATCCGTCCCCGCGCCCACGGCCGCCGACCCCGCGGCATCCGTCCTGGCGCGCCCCCCGCTGCGCGGGCGGCGGACGGTCTTCCCCACCGTGTCCTCCGAGCGGTGGAGCGCTCTCCGGGCCGAGCGTCTCGGCCGCGAACGCCCCACGGAGGTCGAGGCCCCCCGGCGCACCGCGCTGCTCCTCGTCGGCGTCGTCGGGCTCGGAATCGCCGCGGGAATGCTCGTGCTGCTGACCCGCTGGCTCCTCAGCACACCGGCGGGCTCGGCGTTCCTCGCCGCCTACCCGGGCGAGTACCCGCTTCCCGCCGCCGCGCCCGTGGGTCTCCCCCCGTGGCTCGGGTGGCAGCACTTCCTCAACGTGTTCTTCCTCGTGCTGATCGTGCGCTCCGGCCTCCAAGTGCGACACCAGAAACGCCCCACCGCGTTCTGGTCGTCACGCCGCGATCCGAAGCGCAAGATCAGTCTGACCCTCTGGCTCCACCAGGCCCTCGACGTGCTCTGGATCACCAACGGCGTCGTGTTCCTCGTCCTGCTGTTCGCGACCGGCCAGTGGATGCGGATCGTCCCGACGTCGTGGGACGCGATCCCGAACGCCCTCAGCGCGGCCGCACAGTACGTGTCGCTGGACTGGCCGACGGAGAACGGATGGCTGAACTACAACGCGCTGCAGCAGCTCGCGTACTTCACGATCGTGTTCGTCGCCGCCCCGCTCGCGATCGTCACCGGGGTCCGTATGTCGGGGGTGTGGCCGCGCGAGGCGCCGCGCCTGAACCGCGCCTACCCCGTGGAGTGGGCGCGCGCCGTCCACTACCCCGTCATGCTCTTCTTCGTCGCGTTCACCGTCGTGCACGTCGGACTCGTGCTCGCCACGGGCGCACGACGCAACCTCGGTCACATGTACGCCGCACAGGACGGCGACGGATGGCTCGGGGTGGCGCTGTTCGCGGCGTCGATCGCGGTGATCGCCGCCGGATGGCTGGCCGCACGGCCGCTCGTGATCGCCCCGATCGCCCGCCTCTTCGGCAACGTCGGGACGCGCTGAAGCGAGCGACGGGCTGCCCGGACGCGTTCCGGGGTCAGGCGACGGTGAAGACGACCTCGACCTCGACCGGGCTGTCCAGCGGCAGGACGGGGACACCGACGGCGGAACGCGCGTGCGCCCCGGCTTCGCCGAAGACCTCACCGAGGAACTCGCTCGCCCCGTTGATGACGCCCGGCTGCCCGGTGAACTCGGGCACGGATGCCACGAACCCGGTGATCTTCAGGACACCGGTGATGTTGTCGACACCGCCGACGAGCGACGCGGCGGCCGCGAGGGCGTTGAGTGCGCTCTGCCGCGCGTAGGTCTTGGCATCCGCCGGCGACACGAGTCCGTCGCCCTCACCGACCTTGCCGGTGGCGGGGAGCGCACCCTGCACCATGGGGAGCTGACCGGAGGTGTACACGAGGTCGCCGTGGCGCTTGGCGGGGATGTAGGACGCCACCGGCGGGACGACGCCCGGGACCTCGACGCCCAGCGCCGCCAGACGCTCCGAGACGCTCACTGCTGACCCTCGAACTGGCGCGCGGCGGTCGCGGCGGCACCGAGACCGGCGTTGGCCTCACCGCCACCCACGGGACGCTTGAAGTACGCGACGAGGCCGCCCTCGGGGCCGGTCACGACCTGGACGAGCTCCCAGCCCTGCTTCCCCCAGTTGTTCAGGATCGCAGCGGTGTTGTGGATCAGTAGCGGCGTGGTGAGGTATTCCCACGTGGTCATCGGGGCTCCCGGCGGTTCGGCTCGGCGGTCGAGCGAGAGGGTGGACGCGTACGCGCGCGAGCGCACGCCTTCGAGGCATCGCCCAGCAACGTCGCTTAGCATCAAGCCTATGCCTGAGAACAAACGTACGGCCAGCGGCGCCCTCGGCGGCATCGTCGGCCTCGTCGGCCTGAGCGCAGCCGCCGGCCTCCTCGTGACCGCGGCAGTCACCCCGGCGATCGCCGTTTCGGGCCTGGCCGCGTCGAGTGCGATCACGATCTTCGACAACATGCCCAGCTACCTGCAGCCCGACAAGCTGATGCTGCCGACGACCCTCATGGCCGGCGACCAGGTCCTCGCGAAGTTCTACGACCAGAACCGTTCGCCGGTGACGTTCGATCAGATCAACCCGGTCATGTACGACGCGATCCTCTCGTCGGAAGACCCCCGCTACTACCAGCACGGCGGCGTCGACCTCATCGGCACCACGCGCGCGCTCCTCAGCAACGCCGCCGGCGGGGCGACCCAGGGTGGCTCCTCGATCAGCCAGCAGTACGTGAAGAACGTGCTCGTCCAGCGCTGCGAGCGCAGCGCCCGGGCCACCGACGCCGTCGAGGCCACCGACACCACCCCGGCGATCCCCGCGATGACGCGCGACGAAGCGCTGCAGAAGTGCGCGCTCGAGGCGATCCAGGCCGACGGCGTCGAGGGCTACCAGCGCAAGCTGCAGGAGATGCGCTACGCGGTGCAGCTCGAGAAGCAGTACACCAAGGACGAGATCCTCCTCGGCTACCTGAACATCGCCAACTTCGGTGGCGTGACCTACGGCATCGACGCCGCCGCCAAGCGGTACTTCAACGTGTCGGCCGCCGACCTCAACATCGGCCAGGCCGCGGTCCTCGCGGGCATGGTGCAGAACCCCAACCGCTTCCGCATCGATCTGCCCGACGGCTCCATCGTCGACGCCGACGGCGTCGCCTCCAACAAGCAGCCCGACGGCTCGATCGACGACGTCGGCCAGAGCACGATCCAGGCGCTGTACACGCTGCGCGACAACGGCGAGATCACGCAGGAGCAGCTCGTCACCGCCGCCGACGGGTACAGCGAGACGAAGGGGCGCCAGCTCTACGTCCTCAGCCGCATGGAGGACGACGGCAAGATCACGCACGAGCAGTTCGTCCAGTACGCGCTCGAGCCGATCACCCCGAACCTCACCACGACCTCTCAGGGGTGCGCGGTGTCGGCAGCGCCCTACTTCTGCCAGCTCGTCGTGTCCACGATCCTGAGCGACCCCGCCTTCGGCGCCGAGGACGACGATCGCGTCCAGGCCCTGCGTCAGGACGGACTCACCATCCAGACGACGCTCGACCTGCGGATGCAGGAGGCGGCGCAGAACGCCATGAACGACGTCGTGCCGTCCAGTGACGACCGGCTGAAGCTCGGTTCGACCGCGCTCAGCCTGGAAGCGAAGACCGGGCGCGTTCTGGCTGTCGCGCAGAACACGAAGTTCCCCGAGGATCCGACACAGTCGGAGAACGATTCGTCCTACAGCTCGATCGTGTTCGCCGGCAACAGCGACATCGGCGGCTCCATCGGCTTCAACGCAGGATCGACCTTCAAGATCTTCACCCTGGTCGACTGGCTCGAGAAGGGGAACTCCCTCAACGCACAGTTGAACGGGCGCCTGCAGCCGGTCCCCAACATGAAGAACTCGTGCACGGGCCCCTGGGTCAACACCGACCGGTACGAGATCGAGAACTTCGATCAGAATCCGGGCTACTACGGCACCCCCCTGCGCTTCACGAAGGAGTCATTGAACACGGGGTATCTGGCCATGGCTGCGCAGCTGGATCTGTGCGACATCGCCAACGTCGCGAAGAAGATGGGCGTCGGCACCACCGGCGACGGCAAAGAGATCAAGATGGCCAACGCCAACGAGGTCATCGGTAGCGACAACGTCTCGCCCCTGGCCATGGCCGGCGCCTTCGCCACGGTCGCCAACGGCGGGTCGCACTGCGAGCCGAAGCTCATCGACAAGGTGACGGATGCCGACGGCGCGGAGCGCCCGATCCCGCAGCGCACCTGCGAGACCGTCCTGACCCCCGAGGTCGCCGCCACCGCCGCGTACGCGCTCCAGGGCGTCATGACCGGCGGCGGAACCGGCCAGAACGCCAACCCGCAGGACGGTACCCCCGTGCTCGGCAAGACGGGCACGCACGAGGCGCACGAGACCTGGATGATCGAGTCGTCCACCAACGTCACGACCGCGGTCTGGGTCGGCAACTGGGACGGCGGCCAGGAGACGCTGTTCCGGAAGTACGCCAACGGATACCAGCTGAGCGACATGCGCTACGCGGTCGCCCGCCAGGTGCAGAGTGCTGCCGACGAGTTCTACGGCGGAGACCGGTTCCCCGACCCCGCGCAGAACCTCCTGCGCACGGTGACCAAGGACGTGCCGAACGTCGTGGGGCGCAGCATCGACGACGCCCGGTCGACGTTGCAGGGCGCAGGCTTCTCCGTGACGGTGGGCGACCCGGTCGACGCCGAGTTCGGGGGCGACCGCGTGGCCGCACAGAGCCCGAGCGGCTCGGCTCCGGCCGGCGCGTCCATCACGATCAACCCCGGTAACGGCCAGGGCGGCACGGTCCCCGACGTCTCCGGTCAGACCCTCAACGCGGCCCAGGCGGCACTCAAGTCGGCCGGCTACAACAACCTCTCGGTCAGCTGTAAAGAGGACGGTGGAGCCCCCGAAGAGGGTCGCGTGACGGCAACGAACCCCGCCGGCGGAACCTCCGCCAACAAGAGCACCGCGATCGTGCTCGACGTGGCGAAGAAGAAGTGCCAGTGACGCATCCCGTCGTGAAGGCCGCCCTCGCACCCCTCGGGGTCGCGGGGGCGGCGGCCGTCGGCGCCGCGGTCTGGGGCATGGGCGTCGAGCGCTACCTTTTCACCGTGCGCTACCACGCGCTCCGGGTGCTCCCCAAGGGATCGGATGCCGTGCGCATCCTGCACGTGTCCGACGCGCACATGGCGCCGTGGCAGCACCGCAAGCAGGAGTGGATGGCACGACTCGTCGAACTCGCGCCCGACCTGGTCGTGAACACCGGCGACAACCTCGGTCACCGCGACGGGCTGACCGGCATCCGGACCGCGTTCGCCCCGCTGCGCGGCGTGCCCGGCCTGGTCGTCCACGGGTCGAACGACTTCCAGGAGCCCTCGCCGCGCAATCCGCTGCGCTACTTCACGGGGCCCTCGAGCAACGTCCCCGACTACAAGCATCTCGACGTCGACGCGCTCGACCGCTTCTTCAGCGACGATCTCGGCTGGAGCATCCTCGACGACACCGCGGTCTCCGTCGACGTGAAGGGCCTGCGGGTCACCGCGTTCGGGGTCAACGACGCGCACCGCAACTGGGACAGGCCCGAGCTCATTCCGCCGGTGCTGTCCAGCCTGGATGCCGCCGACCTGACGCTCGGCGTGATGCACGCCCCGTACCGACGCACGCTCGACCGGTTCATCGATCTGGGCGCGGACGTCCTGCTGGCCGGCCACACGCACGGCGGGCAGGTGCGCGTCCCCTTCAGCCGCAAGGCGCTCGTCTCGAACTGCGACCTGCCGCTGGAACAGGCGCGGGGCCTCAGCGAGTGGACGCACGCCGGCCGGACCGTTCCGCTCAACGTCAGCGCCGGGCTCGGGCACTCCATCTACGCGCCGGTGCGCTTCGCCTGCCGCCCCGAGGCCACGCTGCTCACGTTGCTGCCACGCTGACGCCTTCTCCCCCGCTCTCGAAAGGGCCGATCCCTCCACGGATCGGCCCTTTCGTCGATCTCGGCGACCCACCGAAACCGCATGATCGAGTCTCCTCGACCGAAGGGACACTCGATGCACCACCCTCCCCCGCGCCGCCGCCGTCTGCTGCTGACCGCGCTCACCCTCGCCCTCGTCGCCGTCGTGGGCGTCCCCGCGCTCGCCGCCGCGCCCGCCCACGCCGCCGAACGCGGAACGGGTTTCGGCACCTGGGCTCCGCTGTCGTGGACGGGCTGGCACGGCTCCATGCGGGTCGGCGACGTCCACACCTACTGCATCCATCCGGGGCTTCCCGTGGCGACCGGAACGACGACCGATCACGGCGAGACATCGGACGTGAACGGCCTGACGCCCCAGCAGCTCGTCTCGATCAACCACCTCGTGACGACCTACGGGCAGACCGACGACCCGGTCCAGGCCGCCGGCGTCGGCTGGGCGGTGAAGGCGATCGTCGATCGCGACACGACTCTGCACTCGTGGGGCTACGAGGGCGACTCGCTCCGTGAGGCGATCGCCGACATCATGCGTCGCGCCAGCCCCGGGAACAGTGAGGCCGTGCAGGATCGCGCGGAACGTTATCTCGCGGAAGCACAGGCGATCCGCGTACCGCGGGTGGGGGGAACCCTCACCCTGACGGTCGACGCGAACGATCCGACACGCGGGACCGTCACGGCCGACGTCGATCCGGATGCCACCGGCGGCCTCCACCTCGAGGGAGCGGTCTTCGCCGACTCCGGTTCCGCCGACCGCACCGGTGTGACCCCGGGCGCGTCCTACCCGATCCTGGCCTCCCCGCCCGCGAACTCGGACGGTCGCCCCTACACGGTGCGCGCCCGTGGGGCGTTCACGGTGCGCGCGGCGGCCATCCGGTACTTCAGCACACCGGGTCAGCAGGAGTCCGCCGGCCCGGCCGGCCCGGTGCGCTTCGACCTCACCGCGGAAGACACGGCGGCACGCCCCGTCCGCTTCTCCCCCCGCATCCAGACGCACGCGCGGCTGGAGGACGGCCGCTTCGTCGACGAGGTTCAGTTCTCCTCCGGAGAGGGCGTCTGGCCCCGACTCGCAGACGGCACCTTCGTGCGCATCCGCGCCCGCGCCGACGTCTACCGCACCGGGGCGTTCCCGGCGGAATCCCCTGAGGTCCCCCGCGGCCTGCAGCCGGTGGCGCGTCTCGAACTCCTCACCGACCCCGCGATCGGTGCCGGGAACTACACCACCGCGACGGACGAGCCGCTCCCCGGGCCGGGGGTCTACACCGCCGTCTGGCGGATCGAACGCGCCGATCAGGATGCCGAGACCGTTCCACACCTTCCGGGGCGGTTCACGTGGGTCGAACGCTTCGCCACTCCGGCGCAGACGCAGCAGCTGGTCGCCCCGCCACCGCCCGCCGTCACCCCGACCCCGACCCCGACAGCGACCCCGGCGGCCGCTCCGTCGCCCACGCAGACGCCCCCGGCTGCCGCGCTCGCGGCCACGGGCGCGGCGACCGCCGGGCTGGCCACCGGCGGCACCCTCGCGGCGGTGGCGATGGCGGCCGGTCTCACCGCCCTTCTCGTGGCACGTCGCCGGCCGGGCGCTCGCGCCTGAGACGGCGCGACCGGGGCGTCGGGAATGCGCGGACCGCGGGGCGACGCGCCCGCCCGACGCCCCGGTTCGGAGCACGGTCGCGAACGGGGTAGACTTACAGGGTTGGCCACGGGGTGTGGCGCAGCTTGGTAGCGCGCGTCGTTCGGGACGACGAGGCCGCAGGTTCAAATCCTGTCACCCCGACCGCAGAGAGGCTCCCCCTTCGGGGGGAGCCTCTCGTGTACCGAGATACCGACCACACCGGCCGCTAGGAGCACCGTGCCCGATACCTCGCCCCGTCTCGTCGCCTTCGACCTCGACGACACCCTCGCCCCGTCGAAGACCGCGATCGACCCGCGCATGGGCGATCTGCTGCTGGCGCTCGCCGAGCGGGTCGAGGTCGCGATCATCTCCGGCGGTCAGCTGCAGCAGTTCAAGACCCAGGTCGTCGAGCGCCTCCCCGAGACCGAGGCGGCACTGCTGTCGCACCTGCACCTCATGCCCACGTGCGGCACGCAGTACTACCGCCTGAGCACCGACGGCATCGAGACGGTCTACGCGCACTCGCTCACCGACGACGAGAAGTCGCGCGCCCTCACCGCCGTCCGCGAAGAGGCCGAGCGGTTGGGCCTGTGGGAAGCCGAGCCCTGGGGCGAGATCCTCGAGGACCGCGGCTCCCAGATCACGTTCTCCGCCCTCGGCCAGAGCGCACCGCTCGACGCCAAGATGGCGTGGGACCCGACCGGCGAGAAGAAGAACAGCCTCCGCGAGGCGGTCGCCGCCCGCATCCCCGACCTGGAGGTGCGCTCGGGCGGGTCGACGTCGGTCGACATCACCCACCGCGGCATCGACAAGGCGTACGGCATGCGCAAGCTCGCCGAGGCCACCGGCATCGACCTCGACGACATGCTGTTCGTCGGCGACCGCCTCGACCCCGACGGCAACGACTACCCGGTGCTGGCCATGGGCGTCGAGTGCCACGCGGTGCACGGCTGGGAAGACACCGCCGACTACCTCGAGGCCCTCATCCCCACCCTGCCCGGGCGGGACTGACCCGCTCAGCCGCGATCGCGGCGCCGCGCCGACTCGGGGAACCCCCGGTTCTCAGAGGATCTTGCCGATCGGTTCGCGCTTCTCCGCCTGGAAGCGATCCTCGGTGCGCCCGTACGCCCAATAGCCCGACAGCGACACCTGCGCCCGGTCGAGCGCCCAGCCGGTGAAGAACACATCGCGCAGGGCCTTCATCGCCTCCCGCTCGCCGTGCGCGAAGACCTGACCGCGCCCGTCCGGCACCGGCCATGCGGAGACGGCCTCGACCAGGACGCGGGACGTCCCCGCAACGGCTGCACCGCGGTGCAGCCACACGACCTCGACGCCGTCGGGAACGACGAGCGCGATCTCGTCGTCCGGGCCGCCGGCCTCGAGGAACGCCGTTCCGCGCGCGTCGGCGCCCAGCGCTTCGAGCGCCGCCGCGATCGCCGGCAACGCCGACTCGTCTCCCGCGAACAGGTGCCACGATGCCGCGGGGTCGGGGGCATACGCACCGCCGGGCGAGGCGACGACCAGTCGGTCGCCCGGCTGAGCGCGAGCCGCCCAGGGGCCCGCGAGTCCTTCATCGCCGTGCACGACGAAGTCGATCGCCAGTTCGTCGCCCGCGACCTCGCGCACGGTGTACGTCCGCGTCACCGGCAGATCCTCCGGAGCGAGGCTCTCGCGCAACGCCACCATGTCGTACGGCGGCTCCAGGCCCAACTCGGGCTTGACGAAGGTGATCTTGACGTAGCGATCGGTGTGCGGGCTCTCGCGGAACGCGGTCAGATCGGCGCCGCGCGCACGGACGCGCACCAGGTGCGGCGTCAGCCGTTCGGTCGAGACGACCTCGAGCACGTGCTGGGGGCGCGGTGGGCGCGCGGGACGGTCACTCATGCGGCATCCATTCCGTTGACGTCTTCCCGAGCGCGCAGCACGTGCGCGACCTCGGCCGAATAACCCGCGATGTGGGCGCGGACGAGATCCCGCGCCGTGGCACCGTCACCCGCCTCCACGGCGGCGACGATACCCCGGTGTTCGGCGCGCAGCCGCGCCGACGTCGACTCCCAGTCGTCGAGCAGGGCCGCCCCGGCCTGGGTGTACGACTCGATCGAGCTGCGCAGCCCCGCCATCATCGCCGCGACCACCGCGTTGCCCGACGCCTCGGCGAGCGCCTGGTGGAAGCGGGCGTCGAGGGCGAGGAACTCCTCCCGACGCAGGGCGTCGGCGTCCATGGCATCCAGGATGCCGTCGACCTCGGCGAGGTCGGCTCCCGCGCCCGCGAGCGTCTCGGCGATGTCGGACTCGAGCACGATACGGGTGCGCACGACGTCGGCGAGCGGGAACCCGTTGGCCGCGACCTGGAGACGCAGGAAGGCGGCGAGCCCTCCGCGCGGCGTCGTCACGATCATCGCGCCCGAGGACGGCCCCGAGCCGGTGGCGGTGCGGACGACGCCGAGCACCTCGAGAACGCGGATCGCCTCCCGCACGCTGGAGCGGCCGACGCCGAGCTGGGCGGCGAGTTCGCGCTCCGGCGTCAGACGATCGCCCGGCGCGAGACGGCGCTCGCGCAGGTCACCCTCGATGCGCTCGAGCACGACCTGCCACGCACGCAGTTCGGAATCCGGCACGGCATCCCTTCCGACGACCGCAGGCCGGTGTGGCCTGACCACACCACCCTACGCGGGGCGCACTCCGGCGTCGGCGGGGGTTGCGTACCCGGCGGGGTTGCGGGTCTGCCAGTTCCAGTAGTCGCGGCACGCATCGTCGATCTCGAGACGCGTCCGCCAGCCGAGCACCTCGGCCGCCTTGGCCGGGTCGCAGTAGGTCGCCGCCACATCGCCCGGGCGACGATCGAGGATCTTCTTCGGGAGGTCGTGCCCGACCGCCTTCTCGAACGACGAGATGAGCTCGAGCACGCTGACCGGACGACCGGTGCCGAGGTTGAACACCTGGTGCCCGGGCTGCGCCTGCTCGAGAGCCACGACGTGCCCCTCGGCGAGGTCGACGACGTGGATGTAGTCGCGCAGGCCCGTGCCGTCGGGAGTGTCGTAGTCCGCGCCGAAGACACCGATCTCGTCGAGCGAGCCGATCGCGACACGCGAGACGAACGGCATGAGGTTGTTCGGGATGCCGGCGGGGTCTTCGCCGATGAGCCCGGACGGGTGCGCACCCACCGGGTTGAAGTACCGCAGCACCGTGACGTTGAGGTCGGGGTTCACGCGGGCGACGTCGGCGAGAACGACCTCGTTCATGCGCTTGGACTTGCTGTACGCGTTCGACAGGTCGATGCTCGTGGTCGACTCCTCCGTGAACGGCAGGTCGGCCGGGTCGGAGTACACCGTTCCGGTGCTGGAGAACACGAACGAGCGGATGCCGCGGGCGATACCGACCCGCAGCAGCGCGAACGTGGTGTCGAGGTTGTTGGAGTAGTACTCCAACGGCTTCTGCGTGGACTCCCCCACGGCCTTGAAGGCGGCGAGGTGGATGATCGCGTCGATCGGGCCGTACTGGTCGAACACGGCGGCGACGACCGCGTCGTCGGCCGCGTCGCCCACGACGAGCGGGGCCGGCTTGCCGGTGATCTTCTCCACGCGCTCGGCGGCGATCGCGTGCGTGCCCGACAGGTCGTCCAGCAGGACGACGTCGTGGCCGGACTCCAGGAGGGCGACGGCCGTGTGTGTTCCGATGTAACCGGCACCGCCGGCCAGAAGTACGCGCATGTCTCCAGGCTATCGGCCCCGGAGGACGGGGACCGCCGCGTCAGCGTCCGTCGAGCCGACCGCCGGACTCGCGCAGGTAGCACGAGGCGCACATCGACTCGTACGTCACTTCGCCCGAGATCTGCGCCTCGTCGATGGCCACCTGATCGCCGTCGAAGACGAAGCGCCCGCCGACCAGACGAGCGTTGAACAGTGCTTTCCGTCCGCACCGGCAGATGGTCTTGAGCTCTTCGAGGCTGTGCGCGATCTCGAGCAGACGCGCCGACCCCGGGAACGCCTCGGTGCGGAAATCGGTGCGGATGCCGTAGGCGAGCACCGGGATGCCGTCGAGCACCGCGATGCGGAGCAGATCGTCGACCTGGCCCGCGGTGAAGAACTGCGCCTCGTCGACGAGGAGGCAGGCCACCGGCGCCTTCCCGGCGGCTTCGTGGAAGACGGCGCGCAAGTCGTCGTCGGGCCCGACGAGGAAGTCGACCGGGCGGCTGACACCCAGGCGACTGTCGATCTGGTCGGCGCCCTTGGTGTCGATCTCGGGCTTGGCCAGAAGGACCCGCTGCCCCCGCTCCTCGTAGTTGTACGCCGCCTGCAGGAGCGCCGTCGACTTGCCGGAGTTCATCGCTCCGTAGCGGAAGTACAGCTTCGCCATGGATGCGTCAGGCGTTGATCGCGAGCGCCTGGGCCGTGGCATCCAGTTCTGCGCGCGCCGCATCGGGACGCGTGTTCAGCGTCTCGCCGTAGCTGGGGATGAGCTGCCGGAGGCGGGGCTCCCACTCGGGCATGCGCTCGGGGAAGCACGTCTTGATCAGGCCGAGCATGATCGAGACGGCGGTCGAGGCCCCCGGCGAGGCGCCGAGGAGGCCCGCGATGGAGTGGTCGGCCGAGGTCACGACCTCGGTGCCGAACTGCAGCACGCCGCCCTTGTCCTTGTCGCGCTTCATCACCTGCGCGCGCTGGCCGGCGTCGAGCAGCTCCCAGTCCTCGGCCCTCGCGGTGGGCATGAACTCGCGGAGGCTGTCGACCTTCTTCGCGTGGGTCTTCAACAGCTCGCTGACGAGGTACTTGATGAGGCCGGGGTTGTCGACCGCGACCTTCAGCATCGGGAAGAGGTTGTGCGGCCGCACCTGGGTGACGATGTCGAGCATCGACCCGTTCTTGAGGAACTTCGGGCTGAAGGTCGCGAACGGTCCGAACAGGAGCGAGGTCTCGCCGTCGACGACACGGGTGTCGAGGTGCGGCACCGACATCGGGGGCGCGCCCACCGACGCCTGCGAGTACACCTTGGCCTTGTGCTGCGCGACGATCGCCGGGTTCGAGGTCTTCAGCCACTGCCCGCCGATCGGGAACACGCCGTAGCCCTTGATCTCGTCGATGCGCGAACGCTGCAGGAGCTTCAGCGCCCAGCCGCCCGCGCCGACGAAGACAAACTTCGCGGTGATCGTGCCGGGCGTGTGACCGATCGTGTGGCGGTAGGTGACGTCCCACCGTCCGTCCTTGCGCTTCTTGAGCTTCTTGACCTCGTGGTTGGTCACGACCTCGACGCCCTTCTCACGGAGTCCCGCGAAGAGCTGGCGCGTGAGCGACCCGAAGTCGACGTCGGTGCCCGCGGGCACACGCGTGGCCGCGAACGGCTCACCCTTGCGGCGCTTCTGCATGAGCAGCGGCGCCCACTGGTTGATGACGCGCGAGTCCTCGCTGTACTCGATGCCGGCGAACAGCGGCTGCTGCTTCAACACCTCGTAGCGCTTGCGGAGGTACGCGACGTCCTTCTCGCCCCGCACGAACGTCATGTGCGGGGTGGGGTTGATGAACGTGGAGGGCTCGTCGAGGACGCCCTCCGACACCAGCGAGGCCCAGAACTGACGGCTCTGCTGGAACTGCTCGTTGATCGCGACGGCCTTCGACGGGTCGAGAGTGCCGCCGGGGTTGTCGGGCATGTAGTTGAGCTCGCAGAGCGCCGCGTGCCCGGTGCCGGCGTTGTTCCACGCGTTCGAGCTCTCCTGCGCGACGTCGCTCAGTCGCTCCAGCACCGCGATCTTCAGATCGGGCTGCAGATCCTTCAGCATCGTGCCGAGGGTGGCGGACATGATGCCGCCTCCGATGAGGAGAACGTCGACGTTTTCGGTCACCCGTCGATTCTAGGTGCGGGCTGCGAGGTGTCTCGACATCGAGAGATTCGACGGTTCGATATCGAGACAACCCCGGCCCGGTGGCATCCCGGATGCCGCGGATCAGGCGCGGGCGGAGAGCTCCTGAGCGACGAGCTCCGCGATCTGCACGGCGTTCAGCGCGGCGCCCTTGCGGAGGTTGTCGTTGCTGATGAACAGCACGAGGCCCTTGCCCTCGGGAGCGGACTGGTCGGCGCGGATGCGGCCCACGTAGCTCGGGTCGGTGCCGGCGGCCTGGAGCGGCGTCGGAACCTCCTCGAGGCGGACGCCGGGGGCGGTGGCGAGCAGCTCCCGCGCCCGCTCGGGCGTGATGTCCCGCGCGAACTCGGCGTTGATGCTCAGCGAGTGACCGGTGAAGACGGGGACGCGCACGCACGTGCCGGCGACGCGCAGGTCGGGCAGCTCGAGGATCTTGCGGCTCTCGTTGCGCAGCTTCTTCTCTTCGTCGGTCTCGTTGAGGCCGTCGTCGACGAGGTTGCCGGCGAAGGGGATGACGTCGAAGGCGATCGGGGCGACGTACTTCTCCGGCTGGGGGAAGTCCAGCGCGGAGCCGTCGCGGACGAGCCGTTCGACGTCGCCCTGCGCGAGCACGCCCTCGACCTGACCGAGCAGCTCCTGCGCTCCGGCGAGGCCGGAGCCCGAGACCGCCTGGTACGTGCTGACGATGAGACGCTCGAGACCGGCCTCGGCGTCGAGCACCTTCAGCACGGGCATCGCGGCCATCGTGGTGCAGTTGGGGTTCGCGACGATGCCCTTCTTCGCCTCGGCGATCGCGTGCGGGTTGACCTCGCTGACGACCAGCGGCACCTCGGGGTCCATACGCCAGGCGCTGGAGTTGTCGATGACGAGCGCGCCGGCCTCGGCGAACCGCGGGGCGTGCGCCCGCGAGCCGGTGGCGCCGGCCGAGAAGAGCGCGACGTCGATGCCCGACGGGTCGGCGGTGGCGACGTCTTCGACGATGACCGAGTGTCCGCCGAAGTCCAGCGACGTACCCGCCGAACGGGCCGTGGCGAACAGGCGCAGCTCGCGGATCGGGAACGAGCGCTCGCCCAGGATCTCCAGCATGACGGAGCCGACCTGGCCGGTGGCGCCGACGACGGCGAGCGAGATTCCGGAATCGGAGATGCGGGTCATGCGAGTACCTCGGGTGTTCGTGGGTGAAGTCCAGATTCTAGCGGTCCGCGACACGCCGATCCGGACTCATGTCAGGGCGGCCGCGCCGAAGGACACTCCGAACTGCACGCACCACAGATCGACCGAGCGGAACACCGTCAGATCGGCATCCGCGGGGATGTCGTACAACTGGTCGCCGAGGTTGCCCTTGATCGGGCCGAGGTCGATGCGGTCGTAGTCCGCGGCGGTGTACCAGCCGTCTCTGCCCTCCACCACCGGACCGGCGCTGAGCCACACGTGCACGTCCGGACCGTTCGTCGTCTGAAGACCGACGAGCGCGAGCTGGCGGGAGCCGTCGGGGTTCTCGATGACACGCACCGCGCCGCTGGTCTCGTGCTCGTGGCTGATGAGCGATCCGGTGAGCAGATCCACCGGGCCGGCGGGCGGCGCGGGCGTGACCACATCCACGGGCTCCGGCGCGACGGACGCGGCCGCCGGTGACGCGACGGGCGTCGCCGCCGCCGGGATCTCATCGTCCACGCGCACGTCGACGAAGAGCAACCAGGGCTGGAACACGAGCCCGGCGATCACCGCGGCGACGAGCACTGCTCCGCCGCCGATCCACCACCACCGGTGGCGTCGAACAGTCCTCGAGCGTGGCATCGCGCGTCCTTTCCCCCGCCCGGGCGAAAGATAGCGCGCACCCCTTCGAACGCGCTGAGAACCCGTCAGCGGCCGGTGCCGGCGTGGACGGTCGCCTCGGCGTCGCCGTCCAGACCGTAGGCGGTGTGCACGAGTCGGGCCGCCTCGGCGAGGTCGACGCCACGGACGACGACCGAGATGCGGATCTCGGAGGTCGAGATCATCTCGATGTTCACGCCCGCGAGGCTCAGCGCCTCGAACAGCGTCGCGGAGACACCGGAGTGCGTGCGCATGCCCGCGCCCACGACCGAGAGCTTGCCGATCTGGTCGTCGTGCACGAGGCTCTCGAACCCGACCTCGCTCTGCTCGGCGGCGAGCGCCTTGAGCGCCTGGGCGGCATCGGTCTTGGGGAGCGTGAAGGAGATGTCGGTGCGGCCCGTGGCGGCGGCAGAGACGTTCTGCACGATCATGTCGACGTTCGCGCCGGACTTCGCGACGATCTTGAAGATGTCGGCGGCCTTGCCGGGGACGTCGGGCACGCCGATGACGGTGATCTTGGCCTGGCTGAGGTCGGTGGCGACGCCGGCGACGATGGGCTCTTCCATGGCTTCTCTTTCGGGGACGAGTGCGGAGGTCTTCGAGGCGTCGAGCACCCACGTGCCCTCGCCCGAGCTGAACGTGGAGCGGGCGTGGATGAGCACGCCGTGACGGCGGGCGTACTCGACGGCGCGGATGTAGAGCACCTTCGCGCCGTTGGCGGCGAGCTCGAGCATCTCTTCGCTGCCGACGCGGTCGAGCTTGCGGGCGAGCGGCACGACGCGCGGGTCGGCGGTGAAGATGCCGTCGACGTCGCTGTAGATCTCGCACACGTCGGCGTTCAGGGCGGCGGCGAGCGCGACGGCGGTCGTGTCGGAGCCGCCGCGGCCGAGGGTCGTGATGTCGCGGGTGTCGCGGTTGAAGCCCTGGAAGCCGGCGACGATGACGATGGCGCCCTCGTCGAGCGCTTCGCGCAGGCGCACGGGCGTCACATCGACGATGCGGGCGGCGCCGTGGGTGGCATCCGTGATCATGCCCGCCTGGCTGCCGGTGAACGAGCGCGCCTCGAAGCCCATCGAGTGGATCGCCATCGCGAGCAGCGCCATCGAGATGCGCTCACCGCTGGAGAGCAGCATGTCGAGCTCGCGCGGCGCGGGGATCGGGGCGACCTGCCCCGCGAGGTCGAGCAGCTCATCGGTCGTGTCGCCCATGGCGCTGACGGCGACGACGACCTCGTGGCCGGCGCGGCGGGTGTCGACGATGCGCTTGGCGACGCGCTTGATGCTCTCGGCGTCGGCGACGGACGAACCGCCGTACTTCTGGACGATCAGCGCCATAAGAGGAACTCCCGGGAGGGTCGGGCGTCGGGATGCCACGACGGGGCGCTCGGATGCCACGCCCGAGGGTTCATCTTAGAGGCGCCCGCATGCCGCCGCTGCCATGCGGCGGGCACGGAGGCGTGCGCGGATAGGATCGTCGCGTTCCACCCCTCCCCCCGAGAGCGACCCGGATGCCCCCCACCCCCGCTCGATGGCTGTCGTCGTTGCGCCGTCTCGTCCACGCCGAGGACGCCCTCGCCCCCGAGACGCAGCTCATCGCCGTCATCGACGAGACGCTCGCCACCCGCATCCTGGATCTCGCCATCCGCATCGGCGAGACGATGCTCGTGGTCGGAGCCTCCGCGAGCGACGTGACCGCGACGATCGTGCGGGTGAGCCGCGCGTACGGTCTGGACCCCGTCCACGTCGACGTCACGTACAACTCGGTCACGATCGCGCACAGCCTTCCCGGCGCGGCGCACCCCACCACCCTCCTGCGCGTCGTGCGCGGATCGGTGCCGGACCACGCCAAGCTGCAGCGTCTGCAGGCCCTCGTCGCCGAGGTCTCCGACGGCCTCGACCTGGACACGGCGATCGCCCGCTGCCGCGCGATCCGGCGCCTGCCGTTCCGGTACCGGCCCGCGGCCATCGTCGTCGCGCAGGCCACGCTCGCGCTCGGCGTCGCCGTGATGTTCGGGGCGAACTGGCTCGCCCTCGCACTGTCGTTCACGGCCGCAGCCCTCGCCGCGACGACGCAGCACCTGCTCGCGAAGGCCCGCGTACCGTACTTCTTCGCGCAGATCGCCGGGGGGTTCGTCCTGACCGTCGTCGCCGCCGTCTCCCCGTTGCTCCGGTACACCGGACTCGACGCGGCCGAGACGATCCGCCCGTCGGTGATCGTGGCATCCGGGATCGTCCTGATGCTCGCCGGACTCACCGTGGTGGGCGCGGCCCAGGATGCCATCGACGGCTTCGCCCTCACTGCCACCGGGCGCATCCTCGAACTCACGACGCAGACGCTGGGAGTCGTGCTGGGGATCCTCGCGGGGTTGGAGACCGTGCGGGTGGTGGGGCTGGGGATGTCGGCCCCGTCGATGGCCCTGCCGCTCGGGCCGCTCCCCCTGCAGTTCGTCGGGGCTGCCGTCATCGCGATCGCCGTGGCGATCTACAACGGCGCCGGTGCCCGCATCGTGCTCGTCAGCGCGGGGCTGAGTCTCGTCGCGTGGGTCGGGTACACGGGCGCGTCGGCGATCGGGTTCGAGGTGGCCGCGGCCAGCGGTGTGGGGGCGTTCGTCGGCAGCTTCGTCGGCATCGTCCTGGCCTACCGGCTGCACGTGCCGTCGGTCGCGGTCACGACCGCCGCGATCCTGCCGATGGTCCCGGGGGCGGCGGTCTTCCGCGGGCTGCTCGGCGTCGTCGAGTCCGGCGATGACGCCGCCGTGCTCATGACCGGCGTCACGACGCTCGCGGGCGCCGCGACGATCGGCATCGCGCTCGCCGTCGGCGCCTCGCTCGGCATCTACCTCGGTCAACCCGTGCGCGCGACGCTCTCCGGTGTCGTGCGATCCCGGGCGCGGGCGCGGCGGTAACGGGTCCGGCGCCGCGGCGCCCGCGGGCCGGGCGCCGCGCCCTCCCCGTGACGGCCGCGGCCGGCGGGTCAGCGCCCGATGAGCGTGAGCGTCAGTGTCGAGCGGTACGAGCCGATGGGAGTGTCCTTCGGGACGCGCAGGCTCAACCCGGTGTCCAGGGTCGCGCCCGCGAGGGCGGTCGACGTGCCGGGTTCCCCGGTGGCGAGGATCGCCGGGTAGACCGCGGAACCCGCCGCCTGTCCGGCCGTCAGGGCGACGCCCGCGGGGAGCGAGACCTGTTCGGGCTCGTATCCGAGCGCCCCGGCGCCGAACGACACCGCCGGATCGGCGACGGCCACGAAGTCAGCCACGCTGATCTGCAGGCTCCAGCCCGACAACGTCTCGCGGTCGTCGGTGACCGTGAAGCGTCCGAGGGCCTTCGCGGCCGAGGTCACCTCCCGGCGCAGGTCGCCGAAGTCGACCGACGGCGAAGCGGGCGCCGAGAGCTGGAACAACCCGGATGCCGTGATGGTGGCGACGAGATCGCCCGTCGCGCGGTGTGGGAATCCCCCCGCGGGGACGGTCACCGTGTTCCACGCGACGACGGTGCCGTCACTCTGCGCGAGGTACACCGCCACCTCGGTGCCCGGGGTCACGGACGAGGGCAGCGTGAGCACGGCCGCACCCGCGGAGTCCAGGGCCGCCTGGCCGAGCGACGCGGTCGGGGAGAACGTCCCCGCCCGCAGGGTCGCCCCGCCCCAGGTCGCCCCGGCGTCGACCTCGACGCGCGGTCCGCCGTCGACGAGCGACACGGTCAAGGTGCGGCGGGCCTCGGTGAGGTCGGCGCGCGAAACGACACCGGCCCGCTTGTCGGAGGCCGGAGGCACCGGCGCCCGGCGCAGAAGCTCGTTGTCGGTGGCGGTGTCGCCCGCGACGAAGGTCGGATTGGCGCATGATGCCAGGTCGAGCGGTCCCGAGGAGCCCGGGATCGACGCGACCTTCGCGGAGACGATCTGCGCGAGCGGGAGAGGCAGCGCCGCGTAGCCGAGGGCAGGGGCGCTGCGTTGCCCCTCGCACGCGGCGTACGAGACGAAACGCGCGAGCGTCCGGCCCTTGTCGGTCGTGAAGATGCGGTTCGTCTGCGTCGGCACGATCATGTACGACGTCGACGAGATCGGGTAGGCACGCGGATCCGTGCTGCGGCGCACGCCGGAGAGGTCGAGGGTGCCGTCGTCGTGGGGCGCCCCGCCCAGCAGGGCGATCGAGACCGCGTCGGGCGTCGGAGCGACGTAATAGCCGGCGTCGTTGAGCACCTTGGCGACGGGGAAGCCCGACTTCATCGCGTACGAGTACTCGACGTACGTGATCGCGCCCTCCCCGTAGCTCTGACTCACGTACCCCGCGACGCCCAGCGACCCGCTCTGGCCCTTGAACGAGGAGGTGATCTGCGGGAACTGCGACCTCTCCCCCGCGGTCCACAGGCTCGGGTACCGATCCGCCATCCACGCGGTGATCTGCGCGCTCGTACCCGAGGCGTCCGAGCGGTGGACCGGGGTGATCGGACGATCCGGCATCGTCAGGGTCGGGTTGTCGGCCTGGATCGCGGGGTCGTTCCATTTCGCTATCCGCCCCGAGAAGATCCTCGCGACGACCTCGCCCGACAGGCGGAGATCCGTGACACGACGGCCGTCGATCTTCAGGTTGTACATCAACGCCGTGCCCCCGGCCACCAGCGGTACGTAGGTGTAGGCCGACGTCGGCGACTCGGGTGGGGAGCCGTCCTCCGGAGCGTTCTGGAACGGGAACTCGCTGACGGCGAAGTCGACCGTCTGGCCGATGAAGTCCCGGCGGCCCGCGGACGAGCCGGTACCCGAGTAGTTCACCGTCATCCCGAGATCCTGCGCGACGTCCCTGCGCCACACGTCGAGGGCGTTCTGCGACCACGTCGACCCCGAACCGCTGATCGGCGTGAAGGTCTCGGCGTGGGCCGGGGACGGGACCGCCGCGGCCACCACGAGCGCCGCGGCGACGACCAGGGCTCGTCGAACCCGGCGGTTCATCCGAATCGACCGTTGACGTAGTCGTAGGTCCGCGGGTCGATCGGGGAATCGAACATCGCCTCGGTGTCTCCGTGCTCGACGATGTGCCCGGGCTGCCCCTGGGATGCCAGGAAGAACGCGCACTGCTGCGACACGCGCTGCGCCTGCTGCATGTTGTGCGTGACGATGACGATCGTCAGCTCCTTCTGGAGCTCTCCCATCGTCTCCTCGATGACCCGCGTCGAGGTCGGGTCGAGCGCGGAACACGGCTCGTCCATGAGCAGCACCTTGGGCTTGATCGCGAGCGACCGTGCGATGCACAGACGCTGCTGCTGGCCACCGGAGAGGCCTCCGCCGGGCGCCCGCAGGCGGTCCTTCACCTCCCTCCACAGGCCCGCCGAGGTGAGCGAGCGCTCGACGAGGTGGTCCTTCTCGTCGCGCGAGGCGCGCATGCCGGTGAGCTTCAGCCCCGCGATGACGTTGTCGTAGATCGACATGGCCGGGAAGGGATTGGGCTTCTGGAACACCATGCCGATGTCTTTGCGGGCATCGATCAGACGGTGCCCCGAGTCGTAGATGTCGTCGCCGTCCAGCCGCACCTCGCCGGCGAGCGACGCGGACGGCACCAGCTCATGCATGCGGTTGAGGATGCGCAGGAAGGTCGACTTGCCGCAGCCGGAGGGGCCGATCAGCGCAGTGACCTGACCGGCGGGCATCGTCAGGGAGACGTCCAGAAGCACCTGGTGGTCGCCGAACCACGCCGAGATCGAGCGGGCGTCGAGCTCCGACAGGCCCGGGGCGTCCACCGGGGAGCGCTCGGCCTCGGCGAGACGCTCCGCGGTCGCCGACGCCCCGCCGAGGAGCGACACCGATGATGTGCGCACCGACGCCGCGGGGACCGAGTAGCCCGCCGAGGTCGTCGCGTACGCACCGGGGATCGGCGACGCGATCCCGGCAGCCCCGGGAGCCAGGATGACGCTGGTGACCTCGTCGGCCCCGGACGTGGGCACCTCCTCGCCGCGACGGCCGAAGAACGCCCCGCGCCGCAGGCGGCGGTGGGAGATTCCCAGGCCGGCGCGGGTGGCATCCGGAGCCTCCTCCACGACGGGAGCGACCGTGGTGGTCTGCCCCGCCGGAGCGGCATCCAGGTCCTGCAGCAGAGCCACGTCGTCGGCGCTGAGCACGTCGGTCATGAACGGGTCGGCGGTGGGAGCGCCCGCGTGGGCGTCGGCGCCTTCGAGGTCGGGATCGCGGCGGTCGGTCATGTGCGGCTTTCGGATCAGAGGAGGTTCGGGAGGAGGCGGGTGAGCTGGTCGGAGACGAACACGCTCGCCAGAAGGAGGACGGGGGCGAAGACGATCCACGTCTTCTGCCATCCGACGCGTCGGTACGACCACACGGCGACGAACTCGGCGACCACCAGGAACTGCAGGGCGAACACCAGCGCCCACACGGTGGTGAGGTCGGTCGCCATCGCCTGCGCCTCACGGGGCAGCGACATCGTCGTCGTCTGTCGCGCGCCGCGCGGCTGCGCGTCGGTGGTGAGCTTGGCATCCACGTACGCCACGCCGGTCGGCAGATAGGGGGCCCCGCGGGCCGTCATCAGGATCAGTCGGCTCTCGCCCCGCGCGGGTGCGGGCGGCGTGGGGTCTCCGGCGTAACGAACGCCGAGCACCTCGAAGGTCTGCTCGCCCTGCCCGGTGCGCACCGTGAAGCTCTCACCCGGCTGCAGGGACTGCAGGCGGGCGAAGGGCCCGCCGAACGACGCCGCACGGGCCATCACCACGCTCACCCCCGCCTGCCCCGGCAGCACGGTGTCGCGGCGATGACCGGGGCCGAGCCGGAGCTCCTCCGACGTCGTGCCCTCGACGATGACCTCCTGAACGCCCAGTTGCGGGATCGAGAGGAGACCCACGGGAGCACCGTCAGCGAGGAGACGGTCGTCGAAATCGCCCTCGCTCACCGGCGCCGTCCCCGCCGCGAGCTGGGCGCGGAACGTGTCGATGAGCTGCTGCTGCGCCGAGAAATGCACGATGTGGCTGACCACGAGCACGTTCGCCAGGAACGCCAGGACGAGGATCGCGAGAGAGGCGGCCGCGCCTCGGATGAACACCTTCACCGGTCCCAGCGGTTCGTACTGGGGCCGGCGTCTCGGCGCGCGCCGTGGCGGGGGCGGCGGCGCGACGGGGGCCGGACGTTGCTCGATCGTCATGCCGCAGCCACCGGCGCGGGGGCGGGCGAGAGCGCGGACCGCAGCACGCGCACCAGGACGTACGTCAGGGCGAGCAGGACGACGATGAGCACGAGGAGCCACGGGAAGAGGAGGACGAGCGCGTCACGTGTGACGGGCGTCAAGGCCGTGCCGTCCACGGATTCCGGCGGCGTGAGCGTGACGTAGGTCGACAGGAGCGTCCACTGGCCGCCGTTGTGGAGCTGGGCCGACACCACGCGCGTCTCGCCCGGCTGCAACGCGGCCACCGGAACGTCCTTCACCTCATCCAGACGGTTGGTGAAGATCGACCCGTCCATCCAGAACGAGGCGGTCGCATCGATGACGCTCTGGGAGGCGTTGCGCACGGTGAACCACACGTCGACGGTTCCGTCCGCCGGATCCAGCGCCGGCGTCCCCGACGCGTTGATGCCGCCGATGTAGAGCATCCCCGCGACGTTCACCTCGCCGGTCGTGGAGCCGGACCCCGCCGGCGTGCCCGAGCCGGCGGGAGAACCGCCGCCCGTCGACGCGCCGGAACCGGATCCGCCGGTGGATCCCGTCGATCCCGGACGGGCGGACGGCCCCGGGGCCGGGACGACCGCGGACGGCGAGACGCTGGCGGTCGGGCTCGGAGTGGGGGTCGCGGTGCTGCCGTCGGTGACGTTCACGCTCAGCGGGGTGCCGGTGGACGCATCCTCGGCCGAGGCCGGACCGGCGGACAACACCACGAGGGCGGCGAGACCGACCGCCCCGAGGATGTGGGCGCGCCGTCTGCTCATCGTGCGGCCCCGTGGAGGTCGGCGGACTGCTCGGCTTCCTCGGCGGCCGCCCGCTGCATGTACTCGACCCATTCCTGTGCCCGCGCTTCGTCGCGGCGACGGCGCCAGCGCACGAGGAGGACGACGCCGACGATGAGCACGATCAGGATCAGGACCGTCCACGGCGTGGCGAAGACGACGGTGTCACGCGACACGGCGGTCACCGGAAGCTGCAGCGTGGCATCCTGCGACTCCACGAACGGGTTCAGGGTGGTCCCGGGATTCAGGTAGAACCATTGGCCCACCCCATCGACGGTGAAGTCGTAGGACGCGGTGTTACCCGGGAGCAGCACCGGGATGCTGCCCCCGCGGTCGCCCGTGGCCGGGATGCCGAGCCACGTGCGCACGCCCGTGGTGATGTTCGCCGCCAGCGCCACATTGCCGGGGTTGGTGACGGTGTAGCGCATGCGGATGCTGCCGCCGAAAGGGTTCCACCAGTCTCCCTCGTACGCGGCGGAGTAGCTCGTGATCGACAGCTGCGGCTGCAGGTCGCCCGAGACCCGAGCGAAGATCGACGTCGCGACTCGGCGGTCGAGACTGACCTGCTGCCCTTCCTCGATCACCGAGGCGACGAGACCGCCGACGTGATCGCCGGGGGTGGCGTCGGCGGGCACCTCCATCGTGAACGGGAGCAGACGCACTTCGTTCGGCTCGAGAGAGAACTGGATGCGGTCGGTGCCGTTGTCGAAACGCACCCACGCGCCCACCGAGGTGGGAACATCCGCGGTGGGGAGCAGCGAGAAGGTGCCGTCCTGACCGTTGAAGGCGTCCGTCGCGTAGACGGTGAAGTCCTGGCGCTCGGTTCCCGTGTTCCCGACCAGGACCTGATCGGCGACGCTCTGCCCGGGATCCGAGCTGTAGCTGAAGCGCGTTCGTCCGTCAGGCCGCCCGTCGGAACCGGCGGGACGAGTGGCGACACCGATGGTCGCCGCGGTGGCGGCGTCGCCGTCTTCGGCGACGGCGGCGGGGGCGGCGACGAGGGTCGCGGCGATCCCGGCAACGACGAGGGCCGCGGCGCAGAGCGCCGAGAGCACGCGACGCGACGCCGGGCGTGAGGTCGAGGAGAGCACGATATATCTCCGCAGATGAGTGCGACGGAGGTGTGTCGCGAAGGTGAACGAGGGCTGTTCGGAGCGGACACGGCGAGTGTCACGGCACCAGGGGGAACGCACCTGCGGGGAGGCCGAGAACGGCCTCCCCGCAGGGCTCAGCGCAGGTCAGCTCACTTGGAGGTGAGGGTGACCGTCAGCGTCGAGTGGTACTCGCCGACCTTGGCGTCCTTGGGTGCCTTGAAGGTCAGGTCGGCGTCGAAGAGCGCGCCGGTGGGCAGCGTCGAGACGGCCGAGGACTGGGCGATCGTCGTGCCGGAGCCCAGCGTCACGCCGTCGATCAGCGTGTAGCCCTGGTACGCCTTCGGGGCGAGGGTGAGGGCGCTGGTCGGGATCTCGTCACCGGAGCCGTTCGAGAACGCCGTCCACGAGGCACCGAGGTTCCAGCCCTTGAGGACGTTGCGGTCGTCGACCACCGTGACCTTGCCGAGCGCCTTGGTGGCGCTCTGGTCACGGGCCACGTTGCCGAAGTCGACCTGCGTCTTCTCGGCGTTCAGCGACCACAGGTCGCTCGCGGTGACGGCGGCCTTCAGGTCGACGTCGTCGGTGGCGGGAGCCTTGCCGGCGAGGGTGACGGTGCCCCAGGCGAGGATCGCGAACGTCGAGTCACCCGGCTGGGTCAGGGCGATGGTGTGGGTCGTGCCGGAGGGCAGCGACGAGACGTCGACGGTGGCGTCGCCGTTGGCGTCGGTGGTGACCTGACCGAGGTTGGTCGGGTCGGACCAGGCCCACGCCTGCAGCGTCTTGTTGGCGTTGGCGGCACCGGCGGGCACCGTCACCGTGGTCGCGCCCTCGGCGGGAGCCGGGATCGTGACCTTGTTGGCGTCCGAGCCGGAGGGCTCGACCGGGGCGACGTCGAGGACCGAGCCCGAGAAGGCCTGGTCGTCGGAGCCGTCCGCGTTCGTGGCCGTCAGCGTGAAGCCGTACGCACCGGCGGCGGAGGGGGTACCCGAGATCTTGCCCGTCGAGGCCTCGAGCGTCAGACCCGCCGGCAGCGCGCCGGCCGTGACGGCCCACGTGATGGGGGCGGTGCCGGTGGCCGAGATCGTCTGCGAGAACGCGGCGCCCTTGGTGAGGGTGTTCAACGGCGCCGAGGCGACGACCGGCGGGTTGCTGGCGACGGGCGCCTGGTTGGCGAACGTCCACGCTCCACCAGGCTGAACGGTGATCGTGACGAACTTCACACCCGAGTTGGCGATCGTGAGGCCGTTGTTCTTCACCCACGCGAAGCCGAGGCTGTACGTACCGCCGTTGGCCTTGATCGACGCCCAGTTGCCGCCGATGAAGCCCGAGAGGCTGAGGTTGGGCTGGAGGATGTTGTGCGTGCCGGGCGTGAAACCGCCGTCGGCCGTGGCGGTCCACGACGCCAGGGTGTTCTCCGTGCCGGGCGTGGTGATGAAGTAGCCGACGCTCGTGGCGTCCGACTGGCCCACGAACGGCGTGTCGATGTCCGCGAACTCGGGTCCGGGGCTGGCGATGACCTGGTCGTCCCAGGCCATGACCTTGCCGTCGGGCAGACGCGAGCCGTCGCCGCCGTCCATGAGGTAGAACTGCGGAGCGGGGGTGGCCGCGTTGGCCGCGGTGGCCGAAACGCCACCGGCGAGGAGCGAGATCGCCGTCGCCGCGGCGACGATCGATCCGAACTTCTTGATGTTCATGAGGAGAGCTGTCCTTAGATCAGTCGATCGAACGTCAGAGCGTCGCGTACGCGCGCTGGATGTTGGTGCTGGAGGGAGCGAGGAAGCCGAACTTCTTCTTCACCGCGCCGACCGAGCTCGAGAGCGAACCGAAGCTGGTGAGGCTGTTGTTCACGCCCGGGTTGACGAGGTTGGCCAGAGCCGCGTCGTACTTGGCGTCCGACGGGGTGATGCGGGCGTATTCCACGACGAGGTACGTGTCGCGACCGAAGGTGGCATCGCTGTAGTACGCCGAGTTGGGGACGAGGTTGGGTGCGGTGCCCGTGAAGGGCGCCTGACCCGAGACCGCCGAGCCGAGCGAGACGCCCGACGCCGTGGTGGTGTTGATGCCGGTGGCGCCGTTGGCCTGCGAGATCCAGTTGGCGACGCTGAAGGGGATCAGCTCGTTGTCGCCGAGGACCGACGCGTCGTTCTCGGGCGTGGTGCCGGTGGCGTCCGTGACGCAGGAGCCCAGCGTCGGGTTGCCGATGGCACCGAGGAAGAAGTTGCGCGTGCCCGAGCCGCTCTGCGGGATACGGGGCTTGACCGTGACACCGCCGACCTGGGTGATGGTGCACTCGTAGATGCCCTTGAGCTGCGCGGCCGAGAGGTTCGCCCACGAGCCGTCGCCGCCCTTGTACGCGAAGCCGACGGCGTCGCGGGCGTAGGGGATGTACGCGAGGAGACCGTTGGCGTTGGCGTTTCCGCCGGGGCCGCTGGAGGAGCGCGCGATGTCGACCTGACCGGTGATCTGGCGGGCGGGGACAGCCGCGTTGCCGCTGTAGTTCGCACCCGTGATGGAGGCCCGCAGCGCCGTCACACCGGCACCCGAGCCGGCAGGACGACCGAAGAACGCACCCGTGGGCTTGGTCTGGATGGCCGCCGAACCGAACGCGTCGAAGTTGCCGAGCGTCTTGTTGTTCGAGGTCACGCGGACCGTGGCGCCGGTGATGGTGGTGCCGTTGATGATGGCGTTCATCGAGTCCTGCAGGGTGTCCGATCCGACCAGCGAGTAGCTGTTCGAGACCGGCTCCGCCGAAGCGGAGGTTGCGACGCCGACACCGGCGATCGCGATACCGCAAGCCGCCCCCAGAGCGACCAGCTTGTTGAGCTTCAACTCATTTGCCTTTCGTAGGTAGTGCACTGTGTTTTCGGGTGTTCAGTTGGTGGAGGGGAAGTCGTGGGGGCGACGCTCACAGGCGTCGGCGGAGGCGTCCGACCAACGGGACGGCGAACGCGCACGCGAGCCCGCCGAGGACGCTGCCGGGGAGGGCCCAGGTGATCGCGCCCATGTCCGGGTCGTCGGGGGTGGTGGCACCGGCGAGGGCGGTGGCCGCGGACCCGGTGGCCGTGGGGTCGGCGGGTGCGGCCGCGGCCGCCGCGGGAGCCGCCGCGGCGGCGGGCTTGCTGCCGACCACGCCTCCGGTGGGGAACGGGACGCCGCCGGACCCGGTGGGGGCGACGGGAGACGGCGTGGCGGTTCCCGGCACGGTGCCGTTCTGGATGTCGTCGGCCGCGGCCTTCGCGCGCTCGCGCCACCCCTCCGGCAGGGGGACATAACCCTCCGGAAGCTGACCGATCGAGGTTCCCGGGTCCTGGCCGGTGGTCGAGGCGAAGCGGATGAACGCGGCATAACTGGCGCGCAGATCGGCATCCTCCATGCGAGGGTTCACCGCGGCGTAGACCGGCACGGTCAGCGGGTAGGCCCCCGTCGCCGCCTTCGCGGCATCCGAGGTCGGGTCGAAGCCGAAGACCTGCGCCTGCTGGGGATCGGCGGTCATCGCGGCCGCGGCGGCCGCCATCGACTCCGACGTCGCCTCGACGAACTGACCGGCGGGATTCCGCAGCACCGCGGTGACGACCTGGTAGCGGGCGGCGGATGCGGTGTCGGTGAGGGCGAGCACACTCTGGCGCCCCGGCAGGTTGCGATCGGCCTTGGCGTACTTCGGCGGAACGCTGAGCGGGTTCCAGTCCCCGAGAATGAGACCGTCCCCGCGGAGGGTGTCGTAGGCGCCCGAGTCGAAGTCGTTGACGTAGGGGCGCCAGGTGACGAGGTTGACCGGGCCGGCCGCGGACGTGGCGGCCTGCTCCACGGGGTCGGCCTTGGGGAAGTCCTCGCGGGGAAGCGCGAGCGCTGCGCCGGACGTGTTGGCTTCGTCCGTCGTCGCACTCCAGGGGTTCACGGTCATCCCCCACGGATCGGGCTTGCCCGCCAGGAAATCACGTGCGTCCGGATCGCTGAGCACGTACTGCCACACGGCCCAGGCGGCGTCCGAGCGCCCCTGCGGGATCAGCACGTCGGCCAGCGATGCCGCCGCGAGCGCTTGGTACTTCCATTCGGGGTCGTTGATGTCGAGGAAATCGGGGTCGTACGTGAGCGTGCGCGGGTTGAAGACCCGCTCGAGGATTGCGTTGCCGTCCTTGTCCTTCTTTCCCGTGTCGACCTGGTGGCTCAGGTGGTTGCGATCGGAGAAGGTCGGCAAAGAGTCCACGTAGGAGTTCGTCAAGAGCTTCGCCATCAGGCGGGGCGTCAGCTTGAGGGACGTGAAGGGCAGGCCGACGCGCCCGGCGACCTCCGGGGGAACGGTGGAGTCGCCCGGGCGAGGGTTCCGGTCGATGGCGAACGACACCGCCGCTCCGGTGATGCCCACGGGGGCGTAGCGGAGGTTGTCGGTACCGAGCTCGGGGTTGAATGCGCGGGACGTCAGCGCGAGCGGCGCCGGCTTGGTGCCGTTGGCCGCCAGTGCCGCGTCGGACTCCGCGCTCGTGATGGCCGAGTAGATGGAGCCGCCGGAGGTGTTGCAGACGGCCGGCTGCCAGGAGGCGACGGCGCGGGAGATGAGCTCGCTGCCCGCCAGCCGCCGCTCGGACGCCCCGAGCGGACACCGCACGCCGAGGGGCTTGAAGTCGAGCTTGACGGCGATCCGGTGCTTCCAGGCATCCCAGAACAGCCCCGACTGCGTGATGAACGTCGATCCGGAGTCCTGCGTGCCACGGGGCACGATGACCAGCCAACAGCTCGAGCCCGACACGGATCCGTCCGTCGCGGTGACGGGCGTTCCGCATCCCAGCCCCTGCGATTGCAAAGCGGTCTGGACCTCGAACTTCACCGAACCCGAGCCGTCGCCGCCCGAACCGGCCCAGGACACCATGTTGGTGGTGTACTTCGAGAAGTACTCGTTGGTGTTCATGTCGGGAAGCGACTTGGTGCCGTCCTCCGCGACCGTGAAGTTGTACTTGCCGTCCACGACGGAGGCGACTGTCTTGCCGTTCGCCGCACGGAACGGGATCGAGGTGTAGGTCGGACTCGCGAAGCCGTCGCCCGGAACCGTGTACGCCTTGTCCTCCTCCGCGACCGACGCGTCGCTCTCGCGCACGTCGTCGCGGTGCGAACCGGGGACGCCCCCGATCCCGTACTGGCACGTCGTGCGGTCGGGGCCGGTCGGATCCTTCTCGTCGTCACCCCAGCACTGGAAGATCTGCAGGAAGTTCGCGCCGCCGATCTGCTGGCTCGGCACCGTGGAGGCCTTGCCGCCGGTCCACGAGATCACGATGCCCTGCGACTCGAGCGCGCGGGTCTGCGACACCGTGATCGACAGGTCCGGGAACGGTGCGCTCGCGATGTCGGCATCCTGGCTCTTCGCCGTGACCGTCACGGCGGAGGAATCCTCGGCGGTGGCCGAGGAGGGGGCGGCGAACAACGCACCGGACCCGCCGGAGACGGCGAAGATGCCCAGGCCCGCGACCACGCCGACGGCGACGGAGGTGACCCAGCGCGGGCCCCGGGCGCGCCGGACCCGCACGCGCAGGCGCGGGGTCGTCGGCGAGGAGGCCTCAGCGGTGAGCGCGCGATTCTCGGGCACGATGATCCTTCGGGAGTCGAGGACTCGGGTGCGCCCTCGCGAGAAGCTAAGGGCGGCCGAGTGTCTGCGGAATGAACGCGGCGGTAACGAGGTGCCGCCGCCCCGTGGTGGAGGTGCGAACGAGATTCACACCAGATCAGGGGGCTTTTCGGGCAGGCTCGCGCCCCGGTGGACACCGGGTCCCCCGGGGCGCGTCCGGCGCGGTCTACGAGCCGCCGCGGCGCGAGCGGCGAGACATCAACGGGGGCACGAGGATCGCCGCCACGACCAGGACGCCGGCGGCGAGCATGATGAACTGCGGCGTGCCCCAGCCGTTCTCGGCGAGCGTGAAGGGCGAGGACACCGCGGCGGCTCCTCCGGCCGCCGCGGCTCCCGAAACGAGGTTGCCGTTCGCGTCGTAGACGGGTTCTCCGCCCGCCGCTGCGGCGGCCGCGGCTGCGGTTGCCGCAGCGCCCCCGGTCGTCCCGTCCGCCGTCGTGCCGGGGGTACCGCCGGAGCTGCCGCCGGGCACGCCCCCGGAACCCGTCTGCGGTGTCTCCTCCTGCGCGCCGCCCGTACCTCCCAGGCACTGGTTCGGTCCCTGCTTGTCGCAGTCGGGCGGGTTCGGTGCGGACTGGGCGAGCTGGTTGTTCGACGGCGAATCACCCGGCTTGAACGTCGGGTTGTTGCATTTTCCGAGATCCGGTGCGCCCACGGTGCCGGGCATCTTCGCGATCTGGTCGAATCCCGCCTGCACGAGGTTCATCGGGAGGGGCGAGTACCCGAGGTCGGCGGCGGACTGCTGCCCCTCGCAGAGCATGTAGGAGGCGAACGTGCTGAGGGTCTTGCCCTTCTCCGCCGTGAAGATCTTGTTCGTCTGAGTCGGAACGATCATGTACGAGTAGCTCGACATGGGATACGTGCGCGGGTCGCTGCTGTTGTAGACGCCGTCGAGGTTCTGCGTGAGGTCCGGATTGATCTGCGCCGACATGAGCGCGACGGCGACCGATTGGTAGGTCGGCTCGACGTAGTAGCCGGCCTTGTTGAGCACCTTGGCGACGGGGAAGCCCGACTTCATCGCGTACGAGTACTCGACGTACGTGATCGCGCCCTCCCCGTAGCTCTGACTCACGTACCCCGCGACGCCCAGCGACCCGCTCTGGCCCTTGAACGAGGAGGTGATCTGCGGGAACTGCGAGCGCTGCCCCGCGGTCCAGATGCTCGGGAACTGCTTCGACATCCACAGGGTGAACTGCGCGCTCGTCCCCGACCCGTCCGATCGATACACCGGCGTGATCGGACGATCCGGCATCGCGAGAGCGGGGTTGTCGGCCTGGATCGCGGGGTCGTTCCATTTCGCTATCTGCCCCGAGAAGATCTTCGCGATGACCTCGCCCGAGAGGCGGAGGTTCGTCACGCGCTTCCCGCCGATCTTGAGGTTGTACATCAGCGCCGTGCCACCGGCGACGATCGGCATGTACGAGTACGACGAGGTCGGGATCTCGGGCGGCGAGCCGTCCTCGGTGGGGTTCTGGAACGGGATCTCGCTGACGGCGAAGTCGACCGTCTGGTTGATGAAGTCGTTGCGTCCCGCGGAAGAGCCGGTGCCGTTGTAGTTCACCGTCATGCCGTAGTTCGTCGCGACATTCTTGCGCCACTGATCGAGGGCGTTCTGCGACCAGGTCGAGCCGGAGCCGGTGATCGGCACGTAGCTCTCGGCCGCGTGCGCGGGCGTGACGCCCAAGCTCGCGAGGGCCGCGACGACGACCAGAGCCCCCAGTCGGGCCAGGCGGGTACGGACGTTCACGACGGGTTCTCCTCAGTTGGTGTTTCGATGTCCGGGCTGACGGGTGGCGGCGTGCTCGCATCGGGCGAGGAGGCGGCGCGGTGCGACGCGCTCGCGTCGGCGGACGGCGGGCCGCCCCTTTCGGCGCGTGCCGCCTGGGCGCTCTGCGCCATGCGCCACTCGAGGTCGCGCGGCGGCTTGCCCTTGGGCCGGGCTCGGCGCTCGGCACGCGTCGACGGCTGATCGAGCGGGCGCCCCTGCGACGTCGTGATGCGGGCGAGGTCGCGGGCGGAGGCCGCTGCGGCCGCGCGACGCTGACGATCTGACAGTTGACCGGGGCCCTTCCCGCCGATCAGTCGAGCGACGATGAAGAGGGTCAGGACCAGCAGCACGAGAGTGGCGGCGGCACCGAAGCCGCGGGCGATCATGTTCGGTTCCGGAGATTTGACGAAGTCGAACACCTGGAGGGGCAGCGAGATCATCGGCCCCGAGAACGGGTTGAGGTTCCACTCCGCCGTCACGCCCGAGGTCAGCAGAACCGGCGACGTCTCGCCGATGCCGCGCGCCGTGCCCAGGATCACGGCCGTGACCAGGCCCGAGCGGGACGTCGGCAGCACCACGCTCCACACCGTGCGCCATCGGCTGGTCCCGAGCGCGTACGAGGCCTCCCGCAGATTGTGCGGGACCAGACGCAGCACGACGTCGGAGGCGCGGATGATGATCGGCAGCATCATCACGCTGATGGCGAGGGATGCCGCGAACCCCGACCGCTGGTTCGTGATGAGGGTGACGACAGCGGCGTAGACGAACAGACCCGCCACGATCGAGGGGAGCGCCGTCATGGCATCCGAGATCGTCCGTACGAACCGGGCGAACGGGCCCCCGATCTCGTTGAGGAACACCGCCGTGGCGATACCGAGCGGGATCGTGATCGCCAGGGCGATGCCGATCTGGATCAGCGTGCCCACGATCGCGTGGGCGATACCGCCCATCGAGAGGGGATCCAGTGGGCCGGCGAGCTTCATCGTCTCGACGAAGAAGTTCAGGTTCGTGATGGCCGGAAGTCCCCGGATCACGGTGAACACGATGACGAAGAACAGCGCGCCCAGCAGCACGATGCCCGCGGAGTAGAACAGCGCCGTCACGATGCGCTCGCTCACCGCCAGGCGGTCCGCACGAAGCGACGACATCACGGCGTAGATGCCGAGGAAACAGAGGAAGGACACCGCGAACCAGCCGATGACGCCGGTCATCGGTGTCAACCACCCGAAGAGCAGCGTGGCCAGCGCGATACCCGCGGCGAGACTGCCGAGCACGTTGAAGGTGTCCCCGAACGGGATCGTGCGCAGGTCACGGCGAGGCCCCACGTGCCCCGTGCGTTCGGGGATGCTCGTCCGCGGGTGCGGGCTCGGTTCTTCGGCCTCGGCGATGGCCGGGGCGTCGGGGGCGAGGATCGCCATCAATTGCTCTCCGCTCCGGAACGGCTGCGCGCGACGATCGTCGATGCCGTGAAGTTGACGATGAGGGTGATGATGAACAGCACGAGGCCCGCGGCCATCAACGCCGACAGTCCGAACTGGCTCGCCTCGCCGTAGCGGAGGGCGATCAGCGCGGACACCGAGTTCGTCCCGGTCTTGAGCACCTCGAAATTGATCGAGAAGATCGGGGAGATGATCATCACGACGGCGATCGTCTCGCCGAGGGCACGTCCGAGCCCGAGCATCGTGCCACCGATGATCCCGCCGCGACCGAAGGGCAGCACGACGGCCTGGATCATGCCCCAGCGCGTCGATCCCAGAGCCAGCGCCCCCTCGCGCTCCCCCAGAGGGGCCTGCGAGAACGCCTCGCGCATCACGGATGTCTGGGTGGGCACGACCATGAGCGCCACCACGATGCCGGCGATGAAGGCGGATGAGGTGAACGCTCCCGCGTCGGTCAGGCGCTGGCCCGTGGCATCCGTGACGCTGAAGATCGGAATCCAGCCGAAGTAGGTCGAGATCCACTGCGACACCGGGATGATGTTCGCCTGCAGGAAGAACACGCCCCACAGCCCGAACACGACACTGGGAACCGCGGCCATCAGATCGACGAGCGTGATGAGGAACGATCGGATCGATGGCGGAACGATCTCGCTGATGAGGAGCGCCGTACCCAGCGCCAGCGGTACGGAGATCGACATCGCGACGAGGGCGATCGTCACCGTGCCGAAGAGCACCGCGGCCACACCGAAGGAGCCCGTCTCGGGAGACCACTCCTGGGTCGTGAGGAAACTGATGCCCGTGACACTCAGCGCGTCGCCGGCGCGGGCGGTCAGGAAGACACCGACGGCCAGCATGATCGCCACCGTGATGCCGCCGGCGGAGTAGGAGACGGCGCGGAAGACGCGGTCCGCCTGCACCGGGCGGCTCTTCAGCGAGCGTCGGACCGGAGCCCGTGGCTCGGATCGAGGAGGGAGGACCTCCGTGGTCGTGTCCGTCATGCGCTCTCCGTCGGTCGCGTCGGGCAGGTCGTGCAGAGGCACCGCACCGGTGTCCCGCGGGGCGGGTACGGCCTCGGAGCGGTGTCCGGACGACCGGCGACGCGAGGCGCCCGTTGTCCCTCGTACCGGCTCGGGACGCCGGCACGCCCGACGCTAGATCCGGGCCGTGAACGCCGCCGGGAGCGACCGCCCACGCCGCCTGGCCGGGAGGTGAACGAGGGATGCCGGTCCCCGGCGGACATCAGGGGGCCTCCGCCGTCGGGGTGGGTGCGGGGGTCGCGGTCCGGACCGGGGTGCTCGTCGGGGTCGGCGTCGGGGTGGGCGCCGCGGGGCGACCGCTGGACACGAGCAGACGCACCGTCGAACCGACCGGCGCGGAGGCGCCGGGGGCCGGTGTCGAGCCGATCACGGTCCCGGGAGGACGGTCCGACACGGTCGGCACCTCCTCCGACAGGAACCCCGCGGCCCGCACGGCGGCATCGGCGTCCGCGGTGGCCCACCCGTCGATCGGGGGGACGGCGTTCGTCCCGGATGCCACGACCAGGCGGACCGTCGAGCCGCGCGGCACCGCGGTGCCGGCGGCGGGGTCGGCCGACAGCACCGTCTCCGCGGCGAGCGGCGAGTTCTGCGAGATCACGGGACCCGCGACGAGGCCCGCGGCCTCGATCGCGGCGAGCGTGTCCTGGAGCCCGCCGAGGTCGGGGACGACCGCGACCTCCGCGGTGGGCGTCGCGCTCGGGCGCGGGGTGGCGGCGGGATCGCTGCTCGCGGCGGGAGTCGCCGACATCGGCGGGGCGGCCGCGGGCTCGGAGCGACCGGCCGAGGCCATGAGCGGGACCGCCACGGCGACCAGCACGAGGACGGCGACGACGATTCCCGCGGTCACCCCACCGCCGCGGGAATCGCGGGACCGGCCGGGGGCCGCGGGAGCAGCGGCGGTGTCCTCGACGCCCGGCACCGTGACCACCGGCGCCGGGCGCAGCACCCGCGTCGCCGCGACGGGTGCCGGGGCGGGGGCCGCAGCCTGCAGCGCCGCGCGCATCTCGGCGGCGTCGGCGAACCGATCCGCCGGGTCCTTCAGCAGCGCGCGCACGAGCACCCGATCGAGCGCGGGCGACACCCCGCGCGCCCGCACCGAGGCCACCGGGGGCGGAGCGTGCAATTGCGCCCGGACGACGGCATCCCGGTCCCCGCCCTCGAACGGCGCCCGGCCGGTGAGGGCGAAGTACAGCAGCCCCCCGACCTGGTAGAGGTCGCCGGCGACGCCCACCGCCTCTCCGCGCAGCTGTTCCGGCGAGGCGTACTGCGCGTTGCCGACGACCCCGGCCGCGGCCGACGCGGAACTGCGCAGGACGTCGTCGCCGCGCGTCGTCCGTCCGGCGGCGTCCGCGAGCCCGAAATCGAGCAGGGTCGCGCGCACCGGCGTCGCCCCCTCGAACCGGACGAGGACGTTCGCGGGAGACACGTCGCGATGGACGAGGCCGCCCGCGTGCGCGGCGTCCAGAGCGGCGAGGATCATGTCGCCCACGCGCCGCGTCGCGGCGGCACCGAGCGGACCGTGGGCCAGAACGTGCTCGGCGAGGGTCGTCCCCTCGAGCAGCTCCTGGGCGATCCAGGCGATCGTCACCTCGCCGTCCCGGAACGTCCCCATGTCGACGACCTCGACGATCCCGGGATGGGCGACGGCGGCCGTCCGCCGTGCCTCGTCGAGGAACGCCGCGCGCAGCAGCTCGCTCTCCGACAGATGCGGGTGCAGCAGCTTGATGGCGACGGGGCGGTCCAGGACCGTGTCGGTCGCGGCGAACACCGACGCCGTCCCCCCGGAACCCAGCAGTCCCTCCAGGCGGAACCGACCGGCGATGAGTCCGGATGCCGCGGTCACGGAGCGTTCATGCCGACGCGGGCGCGGCGTCCCGACGCGGTACCGATGCTCACGCCCTGCGCGATGGTCGCGGTGGCCAGCGCAGCGCCGGCGGCGCGCCCCGCCGCGGCGGCTTCGCTCGCCGATTCGTACCAGCGCGCCGCGGTCAGGACCGGCCGGTCACCCCGACGGATGACCCACCCGTGGGTGGTCGACTGCGGACCGCGGACGGCGGTGACGGTCATCTCGTCGACGCGGGCCTGCTCGGCGACGACGGCGTCGAACGCGGCACGGGGGGACACGAAGATGCGGGCGCAGCGCGCGAGCTCGCGATTGTTCGTCGCCAGCAGCCGCCACACGCCGAACACCCCGAGCGGCGTGAGGGCGGCCTCGGGTGTGCTCTCGCTGAGGCTGCCGGCCGTGATCGACCACTCCGGCAGCAGATGCGAGCGGAACAACAGCCACGCCGCCAGGCGGGGGTCGTGGATCGAGCGGAACGTGTCGAACACGATCCGTGCGCGACGCGTTGCGCGATCGGAGAGCGTCTCGCTCACGGGCACCCCTGTCTGACGTCCGCAGAGCTCGGGGTCGGGCACCCGTGCTGCAGTCCGTAGGCAAGAAAATGGCGGCGCCCGGTATCCGCAGATCCATCGGGGGATGAACGGGCGGTACACGGCGGTTCAACGCTCGGAGATCACCCTCAGATCACCATGAATTCGCCCAGCAGCGTGCGGGGCGTTACAGCGTGCGGCGCGTTACAGCGTGCGGCGTCCCTCGAACGCTCGGCCGAGGGTGACCTCGTCGGCGTACTCGAGGTCGCCGCCCACGGGCAGACCGGATGCCAGCCGCGTCACGCGGATCTCGAGCGTGTGGAGCAGGCGGCTGAGGTAGGTGGCCGTGGCCTCGCCCTCGAGGTTCGGGTTCGTGGCGAGGATCACCTCCTGCACCGAGCCGTCGGCGAGCCGCTGCATGAGCTGGGTGATGCGCAGGTCGTCGGGGCCGATCCCCGCGATGGGACTGATCGCCCCGCCCAGCACGTGGTACAGCCCCCGGAACTCGCGCGTGCGTTCGATCGCGGCGACGTCCTTCGCATCTTCGACGACGCAGATGAGGGCGGGGTTGCGGCGCGGGTCGCGGCAGATGGAGCAGCGGTCCTGCTCGGAGACGTTGCCGCAGATCTCGCAGAAGCGCACCTTCTCGCGCACTTCACCGAGGAGCTGCGACAGTCGGGACACGTCGAACGTCGGCGACTGCAGGATGTGGAACGCGATGCGCTGCGCGGACTTCGGACCGATTCCCGGGAGCCGGCCGAATTCGTCGATGAGGTCTTGGACGATGCCGTCGTACATCAGCTGAACCTCGTCGGGGGCTCGTAGGGTTCGTCACGGACGTAGTTCGCACCGAGCATCTGTCGGACCACGGCCTCTCCGTAGCGCTGCACTCCCCCGCGCAACGGCGCCATGCGCGGCACGATCACCGGCGGAACGGGGAGGTCGGCCTCGTCGTCGGGCGGCGGGATCACGTCGTCGTCGTCGACCTCCTCGGGCGCGGGCACCGAGGGGGCGACGTCGGAGGAGCGCAGCACGGCGCCCTCGAAGGGCGGCGGAGCGATGCGCGGGGCCAGCCGGACGGCGGCCTCCTCGGGCTCGTCGTCGACCGCGAGAGCGGTGCCCGCGGCCGCCGGGGCGGCGGAGGGCGCCGCGGCGACCGGGCGTGCGGCGGGTGCGGACGTACCGGCCGCCGACGCGGGCGCCGCGGCGACGGGGCCGGAACCCGTGCTGGCGGGAACGCCCGGGATCGGCGCGACGGCCCAGTCGGTGACGGAAGCGGACGCGTACGACGCCGCCGAGCGTGGTGCCGGAGCCGAGGACGTGGCTCGGGCGTCACCGGCGGGTCCGGCGCCCGGGCCGCGCGGGGAGCCGCCCTGCCCGCCGGAGCCACCGTCGCCCTCGAGGCGGGCGAGGTACTTCACCCGGATGCCGAGGACCGACTGGATGGCGCGGCGCAGGTCTTCGCTGGCGCCTCCGTCGGGCGTGCGGGTCTTGAACGAGGTCAGATCGGCACCCGTGCGGAAACCGAGCGTGAGCACGTCGTCGTCGAAGGCGAGGACGGACGCCGTGGACACGACGAGCCAGGACGCGCGGCTGAGGGCCTCGAGCTGGCCGAGGACTTCGGGCCACGCGTCACGCACGTGCGACAGCTCGAGCGGACCGACCGGAACCGCCGGCGGCGTCGGCGCCGCGGGATCGAGCGGCGAGGAATCGTCGCCCTCGCCTTCTGCCGCGGCGTCGGGTGCCGGGGCATCGGCGTCGGGCGTCGGCGCGGTGTCGAACGGGTGCGGGTCAGCGTGTGCCGAGACCGGCGCGGGCGCGGCGGGCGCCGTACCGGTGGGGGCGGCACCGGGTGCGGCAGTGGCCCGCGGTGCGGCGGGCGCCGCGGGCTCGGGCTCGACGTCGTCGAACGGCGGCGGGGCGTCGTCGTCGTCGAACGGCGGCGGGACGTCGTCGTCGGACGGCGCGGTGGACTCGGTGGTCGCGCCGGCGGGCCGGGCCGGCTCGGCCGCGGTGGGCGCGGACGAAGGCGCGGGAGTCGTCACCGGGGCGGCCACCGGCGTCGTCGGAGCGCTCGGCTCGGACACAGGAGGCGCCGCGACCGGCGGCGCCGTGGCGGGAGACGGCGCGACCACGGGAGGCGCGGCGCGACCCGGCGCGGCGACGCTCGGCGATGCGACACCCGGCGCAGCGATACCCGGGGACGCGACACCCGGCGACGCCACACCCGGCGCGGCGACGCTCGGCGATGCGACACCCGGGGACGCGATACCCGGCGATGCCACACCCGGAGCCGCGATACCCGGGGACGCCACACCCGGGGCCGCAGCGGCAGCGGCCGCGGCCGCGGGGGCGGAAGTCGGCGCGGGCGTGCGCGCCGGAGCCGGGGCACCGTGCTCGGCGGCGTGCGCCGAAGCGGCCGCGGGGGATGTGCCCTGCGACACACCCGCGTGCGTCAGCACACGGGCGACGAGGAGTTCGAGCTGCAGCCGGGGCGAGGTGGCCCCGGTCATCTCGTCGAGGGCCGCCACGACGAGATCCGCGGTGCGCGACAGCCGGGCGACGCCGAACGCGGTGGCCTGACGCGCCATGCGCTCGAGTTCGTCGTCGGGGACGCCGCGGAGCACCGCGGAGGCGCCGGCACCCGTGGCCGCGACGACGATGAGGTCGCGCAGGCGCTCGAGCAGGTCGTCGACGAACCGGCGGGGGTCCTGCCCGGTCTGCACCACACGGTCGACCGCGGCGAAGGCTCCGGCGCCGTCGAGGGCCGCGAACGCGTCGACGACCTCGTCGAGGAGCTCGGAGTGCGTGTAGCCCAGCAGCGCCACGGCGCGCTCGTAGTTCACCAGGATGTGGCCGTCGGCATCCCGATCCGAACCGGCGATGAGCTGATCGAGCAGCGACAGCGTGTCGCGCGGCGAACCGCCGCCGGCGCGCACGACCAGCGGCAGGACGCCCGCCTCGACCGCGACGCCCTCGCTCTGGCACAGCTCCTGCACGTACTCGAGCATCGCCGCCGGCGGCACGAGCCGGAACGGGTAGTGGTGCGTGCGGGAGCGGATGGTGCCGAGCACCTTCTCGGGCTCGGTCGTGGCGAAGATGAACTTCACATGCGCGGGCGGCTCTTCGACGAGCTTGAGCAGGGCGTTGAAGCCCTGCTGCGTCACCATGTGCGCCTCGTCGAGGATGAAGATCTTGAACCGATCGCGGGCCGGGGCGAAGATCGCCCGCTCGCGGAGGTCGCGGGCGTCGTCGACACCGTTGTGGCTGGCGGCGTCGATCTCGACGACGTCGAGGGATCCTCCGCCGCCACGGCCGAGCTCGACGCAGCTGTCGCAGACGCCGCACGGAGTGTCGGTGGGACCCTCGGCGCAGTTGAGGCAGCGCGCGAGAATGCGCGCCGAGGTCGTCTTGCCGCAGCCGCGCGGACCCGAGAACAGGTAGGCGTGGCCCACGCGGTCGCCGCGGAGGGCCGTCATCAGCGGCTCGGTCACCTGCGACTGCCCGATCATCTCGCCGAATGCCTGCGGGCGGTAGCGGCGGTACAGGGCTGTCGTCACTCCTCCAGCCTACGGCGTGCCACCGACATCGCCCCCCCCCGTCGTCCTCCCCCGCCCGGCGGCATCCGCCCCGGACCCGGCGTCGCGATCCGCGAGACTGCAGGCGCCTGACATCTCCACTGCAGCCCGCAGTGGAGATGTCGGCTCGATGCAGTCTCGGCGAATCCCGGATGCCACCCCGACAGACGCCGAACGCGGCGACACCCCGAAGGGCGCCGCCGCGTCAGGACCGCGGGTCAGGCGTCGAGGCCGACGGCCACGGGCTCGTCGTCGCTCGAGACGAGCGGGATCGCCGCCGTGACGATCGGCACCGAGGCCGACAGCAACGTGCCGTCCTCGCGCACCGACCCCTCGAGCTGCCGGATCGACGGGCGTCCCGGCAGGAGCGGACCCTGGCCGTGCAGCGCGACCCGCACGCTCTCGCCGGGGGCGACGGTGTAGTCCACGCCGCGCACCGCGAAGTCGACCGGCCCGCCCTCGTCACCGGCGCGCAGCGTGAGCGCGGTCGCGGTCAACGTCACGTTCAGTCGGGTGCCGTGCCAGTGCAGCACGTACGACAGCTCGGGCCAGTCCGCCGGCAGACGCGGGTCGAACGTCAACCGTCCGAAGTGGTCGCGCATGCCGCCGAAGCCGCTCACCAGCGCCGTCCACACGCCACCCGCCGACGCGACATGCACCCCGTCGGCGGCGTTGTGGTGCAGGTCGCCGAGGTCGACGAACGCGGCCTGGCGGAAGTACTCGAGGGCGAGGTCCTGGTAGCCGACCTCGGCCGCGAGGATCGACTGGACGACGGCCGACAGCGTCGAGTCGCCGGTGGTGAGCGGGTCGTAGTACTCGAAGTCGGCGAGCTTCTCGGCATCCGTGAAGTGATTGCCCTGCAGGAACAGCGCGAGCACGACGTCGGCCTGCTTGAGCACCTGGTAGCGGTAGATCACCAGCGGGTGGAAGTGCAGCAGCAACGGCCGCTGATCGGGCGGCGTGTTCTCGAGGTCCCAGATCTCGCGCTCCAGGAACACCGCATCCTGGGGATGGATGCCGAGGGCCGGGCTGAACGGGATGTGCATCGCCTCGGCGGCCTTCTCCCAGCGGTCGGGCTCGGAGGGGTCGAGGTTCATGCGGTCGGCCATGCGGCCGTACGCCTCGGGGTCGTTCTCGGCGAGGTCGCGCACGGTGCGGGCGGCGAAGCGCAGGTTGAAGCGCGCCATGACGTTCGTGAACAGGTTGTCGTTGACGACCGTCGTGTACTCGTCGGGGCCCGTCACGCCGTGGATGTGGAACGAGTCCTCACCGTCGCCGTCGCCGTCGCTCGACCGCCAGAACCCGAGCGTCGACCACAACCGCGCGGTGTCGACCGCGATGTCCACCCCCTCGCGCGCGAGGAACTCCTCGTCGCCGGTGGCGCGGACGTACTTCGCCAGCGCGAAGGAGACGTCGGCGTTGATGTGGTACTGCGCCGTGCCGGCGGCGTAGTAGGCCGAGGCCTCCTCGCCGTTGATCGTGCGCCACGGGAACAGTGCGCCGGCCTCGTTGAGCTGGTGCGCACGCTTTCGCGCCGCGGGAAGCATCAGATACCGCATGCGCAGAGCGTTCCGCGCCCACTGCGGCGTCGTGTACGCCAGGAACGGCAGGACGTAGACCTCGGTGTCCCAGAAGTAGTGGCCGCTGTAGCCCGACCCCGTGACACCCTTCGCGGGCACCCCCTGGCCGTCGGCGCGGGCGGCGGCCTGCGCGAGCTGGAACAGGCACCAACGGGTGGCCTGCTGCAGGTCGGCCTGGCCGCCGATGCGGACGTCCGAGCGCTCCCAGAACGCCGCGAACCAGTCGATCTGACGCTCCACGAGCGCATCGACGCCGATGCTGCGCGCGCGGTCGACCGTGCGACGGCAGCGATCGACGAGCTCCCCCGCGGGCACGCCGCGCGAGGTGTGGTAGCCGACGAACTTCGTGATCGTCGTCGGGACGCCGGCCCGGGCATCCACCCGGAAGACGTTCTTGGCGATGTCCGGCTCGACGAGGTGCCGTGATTCGTAGGTGTTCGCTGTGTCGACCTCGTGGTCGGCGACGACCGCGATCGTCATGCCCGATTCGGTGGCCTCGTACGACAGCGCGGACCGATTGCCGTCCTGCCAGTACTCCCGCGGCTGGAGCACGCGGTCGGTGAGCTTCTCGGTCTTGCGCGGGTCGAAGCCGGCCGTCTTGGATGCCATCGGCGAACCGCCGTAGATCCCCTCGCCGTCCTGGCGGTTCAGCAGCTGGCACGCCACCGTGACGGGGGCGTCGGAGTTCAGCACGGTGACGGTCAGACGCAGCACGACGAGGTGCTTCTCATCGAAGGAGACGAAGCGCTCATCCTCGATGCGCACCTCCTTGCCCGAGGGCGTCACCCACAGCAGGCTCCGGCGGAGGATGCCCTGTCGCAGGTCGAGCACGCGCTCGTAGTCGCGCACGTCGGCGACGTCGAGGGAGAGCGGCTCGTCGTCGACGTAGACGCGCATCACCTTGGCATCCGGGGCGTTGATGATGGTCTGCCCGACCTCGGCGAAGCCGTAGGCCTGCTCGGCGTGGCGGATCGGGAACGTCTCGTGGAACCCGTTGATGAACGTGCCCTGCTCGTGGGCGAAACGCCCCTCGATGGAGTTGCCACGCAACCCCAGATAGCCGTTGCCGACGGCGAAGAGGGTCTCTGTCACGCCCGTGTCGTCGACCGAGAACTCGGTCTCGACGAGGCGCCATTCGTCGACGGGGAAACGATCGCGATCGATCATCGGGGCATGCCTTCCGCGGGTGCCGGGCTTCGGGTGCGTCGCGCGGGGCGACGGCTCAGTCTACGAACGCCTGGAGGTCGTCGACGACCACGTCGGCCCCCGCGGCGACGAGGTGCTCGGCGCCGACGCCGCGGTCGACCCCGACGACGAGTCCGAACCCGGCGGCGGAGGCCGAGGCGACGCCGCTGGTGGCGTCCTCGACGGCGGCCGAACGGGCCGGGTCGACGCGCAGCATCCGGGCGGCCTCGGCGAACACGTCGGGGGCGGGCTTGGATGCCAGGTGGTCGCGCTCGGCCACGACGCCGTCCATCACGACGGGGAAACGGTCGCGGATCCCCGCGGCCTCGAGGACCTCGACGGCGTTCTTCGAGCTGGACACCACGGCGATCGGGATACCGGCGGCCTGCAGCACGTCCAGCAGCGCGACCGACCCCGGGTAGGGCGCGATGCCCTCGGCGCGGAGGATGCGCGAGAACACGAGGTTCTTGCGGTTGCCGACGCCGCACACGGTGTCGAGCGACGGGTCGTCGGACGGGTCGCCCCACGGCACCTCGACGTCACGGCTGCGCAGCAGGCTCGCCACGCCGTCGTAGCGCTTCTTCCCGTCGACGTGGTCGAAGTAGTCGCGATCGGTGTACGGCGGCTGGATGTCCCAGGCCGCGAACAGCTCGTCGAACATCTCTTTCCACGCCCGCATGTGCACTTCTGCGGTGGGGGTGAGCACGCCGTCGAGGTCGAACAGGACGGCATCGTAGGAGGAGAGGTCGGGCAGGTCGCGGCTGTCGGTCACGGTTGCTCCAGATCGCAGGACGGGACGCGCGGTCACGGCGGTGCGCCGCACTCCCAGCGTAGTGGCGGGGTGGGGAGGCCGCGGGGTCAGGACGCGACCGACAGGGTCTGGCGGGCGATCTCGAGCTCTTCGTTCGTCGGCACGACGAGGACCTCGACGCGCGACGCATCGGACGAGATCCGACGGATGCCACGCCCCCGCGTCTCGTTGCGCTCGGCGTCGAGTTCGACCCCCGCGAAGCCCAGCGTGGCCACGGTCTCGGCGCGCACCCGTGCGGCGTTCTCCCCCACGCCGGCGGTGAAGGAGATGACGTCGACGCCGCCGAGCTGCGCGAGGTACGCACCCGCGTACGCGCGGAGACGGTGGATGTACACGTCGAACGCGAGCTGCGCGTCGGGGTCGCCGGCGTCGCACCGCGCGGTGAGGTCGCGCATGTCGGACACTCCGGCGAGGCCGACGAGGCCCGACCGCTTGTTCAGCAGCGTGTCGAGGTCGGCGATCGAGAGATCGGCGCGGCGGGCGAGTTGCAGCAGCACCGCGGGGTCGAGGTCTCCGGAGCGCGTGCCCATGACGAGCCCCTCGAGCGGGGTGAGACCCATCGAGGTCTCGACCGATCGGCCGCCCTCGATCGCCGTGACGGACGCGCCGTTGCCGAGGTGGAACACGATCTGCCGCAGATCGGCGAGGGGGCGACCGAGGAAGGCGGCCGCCGATTCGCTCACGAACTTGTGGCTCGTGCCGTGGAAGCCGTACCGGCGGATGCGGTGCGTCTCGGCCAGTTCGCGGTCGATCGCGTACGTGTAGGCGGCGGGGGCGAGCGTCTGGTGGAACGCGGTGTCGAACACCGCGACGTGCGGCACGCCCGGAAACGCCTTCTTCGCCGCGACGATGCCGGCGAGGTTCGCCGGGTTGTGGAGAGGCGCCAGGACCGACAGCTCGTCGATGTTGATCTCGACGAGAGGGGTCACGAGCGTCGGTTCGAAGAAGCGCGCCCCGCCGTGGACCACGCGGTGTCCGACGGCGACCGGCGATCGCTCCTCGAGCGACGGCCCGTGGACCGCGAACGCCTCGAGCATGACGGCGAACCCCGCCGTGTGGTCGGGGATCTCACGTTCGATGGTGGACGTGGCATCCACGACCGTCGGCGCGGGGCCGCCCTCGGGGCTCAGGGCCGCCGCGGCGACCGTGTGCGTGGCGACGCCGATCCCCTCGCCGATGCGCTCGACCAGTCCCGAGGCGAGCACGCGCTCGTGCTGCATGTCGAGCAACTGGTACTTGAACGACGACGAACCGCTGTTGACGACCAGTACGACGCTCACGCGCGGCTCCCCTGGGCCTGGATCGCGGTGATCGCGATCGTGTTGACGATGTCGTCGACGAGTGCGCCGCGCGACAGATCGTTGATGGGCTTGTTCAGGCCCTGCAGGACCGGGCCGATCGCCACGGCACCCGCCGAGCGCTGCACCGCCTTGTAGGTGTTGTTGCCGGTGTTGAGGTCGGGGAAGACGAACACCGTGGCGCGCCCCGCCACCTCCGACCCGGGCATCTTGGCCTGGGCCACGGCGGCATCGGCCGCGGCGTCGTACTGGATCGGGCCCTCGACGAGCAGCTCGGGGGCGCGCTCGCGCACCAGCGCGGTCGCGGTGCGCACCTTCTCGACGTCGGCGCCGGTGCCCGACTCCCCCGTCGAGTACGACAGCATCGCCACGCGCGGCTCGATGCCGAACTGCTCGGCGGTCGCGGCGGACGAGACCGCGATGTCGGCCAGCTGCTCGCTCGTGGGATCGGGGATCACGGCGCAGTCGCCGTAGACGAGGACGCGGTCGGCGAGCGCCATCAGGAACACGCTGGACACCACCGACACCCCGGGTGCGGTCTTGATGATCTCGAACGCCGGACGGATCGTGTGCGCCGTGGTGTGCGCGGCGCCCGAGACCATGCCGTCGGCCAGGCCCAGGTGGACCATGAGCGTGCCGAAGTACGACACGTCGGTGACCGTGTCGGCGGCCTGGGCGTACGTGACGCCCTTGTGGGCACGGAGCCGCGCGTACTCGGTGGCGAACTTGTCGACGTGGACGGCGTCGAAGGGGCTGAGCACCTCGGCGTCGCGGATGTCGATGCCCAGCTCGATCGCGCGCCCTCGCACCTCGAGCGGCTCGCCGAGGATCGTGAGGTCGGCGATGCCGCGCGCCAGGACGGTCGCGGCCGCGCGCAGCACGCGATCGTCGTTGCCCTCGGGCAGCACGATGCGGCGCCGATCGCCGCGCGCGCGGTCCACGAGGCCGTACTCGAACATCAACGGCGTGACGACGCTTGGGCGGGCGACGCCGAGTTCGCGCGTGAGCAGGTTGGTGTCGACGTGGCGCTCGAACATCGCCAGGGCGGTGTCGTACCGGCGCTGCGAGTCGGCGGCGAGGCGACCACGCGTGTTCATGATGCGCACCGCGGTGTCGTACGTGCCGAGATCGGTGGCGATGATCGGCAGCGACGAACCGAGCCCGTCGATGAGGCGCACGATCGTGTCGGGCAGCTCGAACCCGCCGTTGAGGACGACACCGGCCAGTGAGGGGAACGTGCCCGAGGCGTTGGCCAGCAGGGTCGCCAACAGCACCTCGGTGCGGTCCGCGGGGATGACGATGACCGCCGACTCCATCAGGCGCGGCAGCACGTTGACCATCGACATGCCCGCGACCACCACGCCCAGCACCTCGCGCGTGAGCAGTTCGGGGTCGCCCTTGATCAGCTCGCCCTCGACCGAGCGCAGCACGCCCCGCATGGAGGGGGCGATGAGGAACCTGTCTTCGGGAAGCGCCCACACCGGCACGGTGCGGCCCGTCGGGGTCGGCGCGGCGTCGACGACGCGCCGGACGGATGCCACGACCTCGTCGAGGGCGTCGGGATCGGCGCGGTTGACGATGACGGCGAACACCTCGGCGCGCTCATGGAGCAGCTCGGGCATGGTGAGCGCCGCGATCTGCCCCACCTCCTGCGCGGTGCGCGCGACCGAGAGACCCAGGGTCTCGCCCTGCCCCTGCTGCGCCCGCCCGCCGAGGACGAGGAGCACGGGAGCGCCGAGGTTCGCGGCGATGCGCGCGTTGTATGCGAGCTCGGCGGGGCTGCCGACGTCGGTGTAGTCGCTGCCGATGACGACCACCGCGTCGCACTGGGCCTCGACGGCCTTGTACCGCTCGACGATGCGCCCCAGGGCGGCGTCGGCGTCGTCGCGGACGTCGTCGTACGTGACGCCCACGCAGTCGTCGTACGCGAGGTCGACGCCGTCGTGGTCGAGCAGCATCTCGAGCACGTAGTCGCGCTCGGCGGTCGAGCGCGCGATCGGTCGGAAGACGCCGACGCGCGGGGTCACGCGGCTCAAGGCGTCGAGGACGCCCAGAGCCACCGTGGATTTGCCCGAGTGCCCCTCGGCCGACGTGATGTAGATGCTCTGCGTCACGGCATCCAGCCTAGGCGGGGCGGGTGGGATCCCGCCGGGGTTGCCTCGCTGTCGAGGGATCCGACGCGCGCCGTAGGCTGCCCTCGTGAGCACTCCCCCGGATCGCCCCGGCACCACCGTCCCCGACCACCGCGGACGTACCGGCCTGCACCTCACCGGACGCGACCTCGACCGCAACCCGCGAGTCGAGGTGACCGATGTCGAGCTGCTGGCGGCGGGCTGGCACGTCCTGCGCGCGACGACCTTCCGCTACCTCGGCGACGACGGCGAGTGGACCTCCCAGAAGCGCGAGACGTACGACCGCGGGAACGGCGCGACGATCCTGCTCTACGACCCCGAGCGCCGGACGGTGCTGCTCACGCGGCAGTTCCGCTACCCGGTGTACGTGAACGACCACCCGGACGGCATGCTCATCGAGACCGCCGCCGGGCTGCTCGACGACGACGACCCCGTCACCGCGATCCGCCGTGAGGCCGAGGAGGAGACGGGGCTGCGTGTGACCGAGGTCGAACCGGTCTTCGAGGTGTACATGAGCCCGGGGTCGGTGACCGAGCGTCTGCACTTCTTCGCCGCCGCGTACGACGGCGCGAGCCGCGAGGGCGATCGCGGCGGCCTGGCCGAGGAGGGCGAGGAGATCGAGATCCTCGAGTACGACATCGACGTCGCCCTGCGGATGATCCGCGACGGCGAGATCCAGGATGCCAAGACCATCATGCTGCTGCAGTGGGCGGTGATCGACGGACCGTTCGCACGGCACTGAGGCCGGGGTCCGGGTGCGCCCGGGCATGAAAAGACTCTCCGCGCACCCGGCAGAGCCTGGTTACCCTTGCTACGTTTCCGTCCTGGGGGAGTTGGCCTGGATACCGCCGCGCGGAGAGCTGGGAACAGTCTACCCGACGTGCGCGGCGGTGCATGCCGGACGGAGTCGACGACCGATCAGGCGGGGAATGCGACGCGCCGGAGCAACGCCGCGAGATGACCGCGTTCCTCGTCGTCGAGCCCCGCGTGCAACGCCCGTTCGGCGGCGAGGATCGCCGGGCGCGCCTCGGCGAGGAGGGCGCGCCCCTCGGCCGTGATGACCACGACGTTCGCGCGCCGATCACGCGGGTCGGCTTCGCGGGACACGAGCCCGCGGCGCTGCAGATCGTCGACGAGGGCGACGACCTGGCTGGGGTCGAGCCGGAGGTGTTCGGACACCTCGCGCTGCGACGGGCGGGCCTCCCCCGCGGCGAGCGCGAGCACCGAGTACGACCGCACCTTGAGTCCGAAGGGCGCGAGGGCGGCGTTTCCGGAGGCGATCGAGAGCGCGTTCGCACGCGCCATGAGGAAGCTCAGGTCGTCGTCGAGGCGCACGGTCTCGTCGGTCGGGGTCTTCGGTGTCACAGCAGAATCCTAGCAATCGCAATCATTGACTTTCTCAACGATTGAGTTTAGAAAGAGTGCGACGGAAGGACTCCCATGAGCAACGCCCCCCTCCTCGACGGCAAAGTCGCCGTCGTCACCGGCTCGGGCCGCGGCCTCGGCCTCGCCTACGCCCGCGAACTCGCCCGCCACGGCGCGGCCGTCGTCGTCAACGACGTCGACGCCGCGACCGCCGCCGAGGCCGTCGCCACGATCGAGGCCGACGGCGGCCGTGCGGTCGCGGTCGTCGCCCCGGTCGGCCCCACCGCCACCGCGCGCGAACTCGTGCGCACCGCGGTCGAGACGTTCGGGAAGATCGACATCCTCGTCACCAATGCCGGGGTCCTGCGCGACACGGTCCTGTGGAAGATGAGCGACGACGACTTCGACACCGTCATCGGCGTGCACCTGCGCGGCACGTTCACGTGCGTGCGGGAGGCGGCGACCTGGATGCGCGAGAACGGCGTCCCCGGCCGGATCATCTGCATCGGCTCGCCCACCGGTCAACGCGGCAACTTCGGCCAGACCAACTACGCCGCGGCCAAGGCCGGAATCGTCGGCATGGTGCGCACGTGGGCCCTCGAGCTCCGGAAGGCGGGGATCACCGCCAACGCGGTCATCCCCGTCGCCGCGACCGCGATGACCGCGACCGTGCCGTATTTCGCCGCCGCCGTCGAGGCCGACGCGGCGGGCGAGCCCATGCCCGCGTTCTTCCGCCACGACCTCGGCTTCGGCACCTCCGACGACGTCGCCGGTCTCATCGCCCACCTCGCCTCGGATGCCGCCGGCGCGGTGACCGGACAGGCCATCGGCATCGGCGGCGACCGCTTGCAGCTGTGGACCCACCCCCAGCCCGCCGCCACCGCCTACCGCGACGGCGGGTGGAGCGCCGAGGCGCTGACGGACGAGTTCGACGCGGCGGTCGGCCCGCTGCAGAGCGTCGGCGAGACCTTCCCGCCCCTCCCGGACGAGCTGCGGCGCGACCCGGTCCGGTGACCGCGTGACCCGCTACGAGCCCGCCATCGACGTCGCGGCCCTCACCGCGATCGACATGCACGTGCACGTCGAGATCGACGGCCACGACCACTCGTCCCTCCCCGACGACCTGACGGAGGCCGCCAGCCGCTACTTCTCGACCGACGGTCCCCGACCCGACCTCGACCACATCGCCGCGTACTACCGGGAACGCCGGATGGCGGCCGTGGTGTTCACCGTCGACGCCGAGACGCAGCTCGGGCACCCGCCGATCTCGAGCGCCGAGATCGCGGCCGGGGCCATGCGCCACGCGGACGTGCTCATCCCGTTCGGGTCGGTGGATCCCCGGCGCCCCGACGCGGTGGACCGCGCCCGTCGGTTGATCGAGGATTCGGGAGTCCGCGGCTTCAAGTTCCACCCGACGGTGCAGGGCTTCGACCCGAGCGACGAGCGGTACTACCCGCTCTACGCGGCGATCGAGGCCGCCGGCGTCGTCGCCCTCTTCCACACCGGGCAGACGGGGATCGGCGCCGGGATGCCGGGCGGCCGGGGATTCCGTCTGGGCCTGTCCAACCCGATGCTGTTGGACGCGGTCGCGGCGGACTTCCCGGCGCTGGACATCGTCATGGCGCACCCCTCCGTGCCCTGGCAGGACGAAGCCATCTCGGTCGCGACGCACAAGCACAACACCTGGATCGACCTGTCGGGCTGGAGCCCGAAGTACTTCCCCGAGCAGCTCGTCCGGGCGGCGAACGCGTTCCTTCGCGAGCGGGTGCTCTTCGGCAGCGACTTCCCCCTCCTCACCCCCGACCGCTGGCTGCGCGACGTCGAGCAGACGGCGCTCAAGCCCGAACGCCTCCCCGGCATCCTCCGCGACAACGCCGCGCGCCTGCTCGGCCTCTAGACCCACCCGACTCCACAGAAACTCCCTCGAAACGGAGAACACCATGACCACGACCGTCGCCTACGCCGACGTCGTCGGGCTCGCCGGCACCGACCTCGGTTGGTCGGACTACCTGGAGATCACGCAGGACCGCGTCGACCTCTTCGCCGACGCGACCGACGACCATCAGTGGATCCACACCGACCCCGCGCGCGCGAAGGACGGCCCGTTCGGCGGCGCGATCGCGCACGGCTACCTGAGCCTCTCGCTCACGGTGAAGTTCTGGACCGAGCTGCTCGACGTCACCGGCGTCACCACGAAGGTGAACTACGGCCTCGACAAGGTGCGCTTCGTCTCGCCGGTGAAGGTGGGCGCGCGCGTCCGGATGAACGCCGTCGTCGCCGAGGTGACGGAGGTGCGCGGCGGTTATCAGCTCGCCGTCGACCAGACCGTCGAGGTCGAAGGCGGCGACAAGCCCGCCGTCGTCGCCCGCGGCCTGTACCGTTTCTACGCCTGACACCCGGCGGGCGCGGATCCGACCTCGCGCCCGCCGGACCCGCCTCCCGGCATCCCTCCCCCGCTCCGGGGCGCACCGCAGCGTCCCCTCCTCGACGAAGAGACCCATGAGCACACCCGGACTCGGCGCCTGGCTCCCCCGCCGCCGCCTCAAGCACCCCGACAAGACCGCCCTGATCTTCGGCGACGACCGGCGCCTCAGCTACGCCGAGCTGGACACCGCCGTCGAGCGGGCCGCCGCCGTCTTCGCCGACCACGGCGTCGCCCGCGGCGACCGCGTCGCCTACCTCGGCGAGAACTCGCCAGAGTTCCTCCTCACGCTGTTCGGCGCGGCCCACCTCGGTGCCGTGTTCGTGCCCGTGAACACGCGCCTCGCCGCCCCCGAGATCGCGCACGTGCTCGCCGACTCCGGCGCTCGCGTGCTGGTGCACGACGCGTCGTTCGCGGATCGCGTGGCCGCGGCGGTGTCGACCTCGCCCGTCGCACACGTCATCGCCACGGGATCCTCGGGCCGCGACGGCGACCCGGGCCTCGCCAGGCTGCTGGACCGCGCGGTCTCCGCGCCGCCGCCGGCGCCCGTCGGCCTCGACGATCCCGCCGCGCTCGTCTACACCTCGGGCACCACGGGTCGCGCCAAGGGGGCGGTCCTCACGCACGGCAACCTCACGTGGGTGTCGATGAACACGATCATCGACTACGACCTCGTCTCCGCCGACGTGTCGCTGATGATCTCGCCGCTCTTCCACGTCGCCTCGCTCGGAATGGGGGCGCTCCCCGCGCTGCTCAAGGGCGCGACCGTCGTGCTCGAGAACGGGTTCGAAGCCGGACGCGCGCTCGACCTCATCGAACGCCACGGCGTCACCGTGATCTCGGGTGTGCCGACGACGTATCAACTCATGGCGGACCATCCCGAGTGGTCCCGCACCGACGTGTCGAGCCTGCGGACGCTCACGTGCGGCGGCTCGGCGGTGCCGCCGCGCATCCGCGAGGCGTACGAGGCCCGCGGACTGTCGTTCACGCAGGGCTACGGGATGACCGAGACCTCCCCCGGCGCGACGAGCCTGTCCGCCGGGATGACCCGCACGAAGGCCGGGAGCGTCGGCCTGCCGCACTTCTTCACCGACGTCCGGGTCGTCGGAGAGGACGGGATGCCGGCTCCCGCCCGCGCGGTCGGCGAGATCCAGGTGCGCGGCCCGAACGTGTTCGCCGGCTACCACGGGCAACCCGAGGCGACGACCGCCGCGTTCGCCCTGGACGGCTGGTTCCGCTCCGGCGACCTCGGCTATCTCGACGAGGACGGCTACCTCTACATCGCCGACCGGCTGAAAGACCTCATCATCTCCGGGGGCGAGAACATCTACCCCGCCGAGGTCGAGGGCCTGATCCTCGGCATCCCGGGGATCACGGGCGTCGCGGTGATCGGCATCCCGGACGAGAAGTGGGGAGAGGTGCCGATCGCCCTCGTGACGGTGGCCGAGGGGGTGTCGGTCGACACCGAGAGCGTCCGCGCGGAACTCTCCGGCCGGATCGCGAGGTACAAGATCCCGAAGACCGTGACGGTCGTGGACGACCTCCCGCGTACGGCGTCGGGCAAGGTGCGCAAAGCGGACCTGCGCGCGCGGCTGTTGTCGGCGCCCTAGTCGGCGACCGCAGGCCCCTCGAGGGCGTCGACGAGGGCGAGGCCGCGCTCGGCCCACGCGATCTCGTGGTCGGCGCGCGCCACGAACCCCTCGTACGCGAACACCTTGAACGCCACGATCGCCTCCGGGGCGTGCCGCGTGTCGGTCTCGAGGCGGCGGGCGACGATCGGGTGCGTCCGTTCGCGGATCGCGTCGAGCTGCGCCTGCCACAGCCCGCGGCGCACGCGGTAGTGCGCGATGTGTTCGCGCAGCCGCGCGCGGGCGGCATCGGGGTCGGCCCACTCGAAGTAGGCGGCTCGTAGGAGCGCGGGGTCGCGGTCGGCGCCGTATGCGACCGGCTGCTCCATCCAGCGGCGGAGGTCGTCGACGCCCTCATCGGTGATCGTGTACTGCGTCTTGGTGGTGGCTGCGCCCCACGGGACCGATTCGTCGCGGAGCAGGCCGTCGGCGACCATGCGCTTGAGCTCGGGGTAGATCTGCGAATCGGGGGCGTGCCAGACGTGCCCGACCGACCCGTGGAACGCCTTCGCGAGGTCGTACCCGGTCATCGGCTGCGCGGTCAGCAGGGCCAGCAGCGCGTAGCGCAGGCTCATCGCGGACTCCCCTCTTGCGTCGCGGCGTCCGCCCACGATATCTTCCTCGCAATATCTATGTAGATAGTTATTGAGGACGAGGAGGTCCCGTGACCGAGACGATGGCGGCCAAGCTGCTCGACTACCCCCGGAACGCCTGGTACGTGGCCGCGTGGGACCACGAGGTCACGCGCAAGCGCCCTCTCGCGCGCACCGTCGCCGGGCGACCGCTCGCGCTCTACCGCACCGAGGACGGCACGGCCGTGGCCCTGGCCGACGCGTGCTGGCACCGCCTCGCCCCGCTGTCGCAGGGCACGCTCGTCGGGCCCGGCGACATCCGCTGCCCGTACCACGGCATCACGTACGACCCCCGCGGCCGGTGCACCTCGATGCCCGCACAGGAGACGATCAACCCCAGCGCCCTGGTGCCCTCGTTCCCCGTCGTCGACCGGTACCGGTACGTGTGGGTGTGGGTCGGCGACGCGGCGCTGGCCGACCCCGATCTCATCCCCGACATGCACCAGATGACGCACCCCGACTGGACCGGCGACGGACTGACGATCCACGCGCCGTGCAACTTCCAGCTCATCCTCGACAACCTCATGGACCTCACGCACGAGGAGTTCGTCCACTCCAGCAGCATCGGCCAGAAGGAGCTCAGCGAGTCGGAGTTCGTCACGACCCACACCGAGACGACCGTCACGGTGGAACGCTGGATGCGCGACATCGAGCCGCCGCCGTTCTGGCTGAAGAACATGCGCGACAAGTTCCCCGGCTTCACCGGTCGCGTGGACCGCTGGCAGATCATCCACTTTGAGGCACCGTCGACGATCTGCATCGACGTGGGGGTCGCCGCCGCCGGCACCGGGGCACCCGAGGGGGACCGCTCGCAGGGCGTCAACGGCTACGTCATGAACACCATCACGCCCGAGACCGACCGGACGAGCCACTACTTCTGGTCGTTCCAGCGCAACTACCGCCTCGACAGCCAGCTCATCACCACGCAGCTGCGGGAGGGCGTCCACGGCGTGTTCGGCGAGGACGAGGCGATGTTGACCGCCCAGCAGGCCGCCATCGACGCCAACCCCGATTACGAGTTCTACAGCCTGAACATCGATGCCGGGGGCATGTGGGTGCGGCGGCTGCTGGAACGGATGCTGGCCGCCGAGGGCCGCGAACGCACCCCCGTGACGGTGGGCTGATGGCCGTCGCGCACCGCGAGGTGTGGCAGGGCGGCACGGTCGCCGCCGCCCGCGACCTCACGCCCGAGATCCGGCGCATCGAGATCGACGTCGACTCCCCGGTCCGGGTGGAGCCCGGCGCGCACCTCGACGTGCGCGTGCCGATCGCCGGGAAGATCGAACGGCGCTCGTATTCGATCGTGGATGCCTCGCCCGACGGCTCCCGCGTGGCGCTCAGCGTCTCCACCTCCCCCGTGAGCCGCGGCGGCGCCGCCGTCATGAACGCCCTCCGCCCCGGCGACAGGATCGAGGTGACGCAACCGCTCAACGACTTCCCCCTGCGCCTCGGCGCGCGGCGGTACGTGCTGGTCGCCGGCGGCATCGGCGTCACGGCCCTGTACGGCATGGCGGAACGCCTGCGCGCCGCGCGCGCCGACTACCGGCTGCTCTACCTCGGTCGCAGCCGCCCGCTCATGGCCTACCTCGACGACCTGGACGAACGCCACGGCGACCGGCTCGCGGTGCACGTCCGCGACGAGGGCACGTCCATGTCGGTGCCGGACCTCGTGGCATCCGTCGAGCCGGGCACCGAGATGTACGTGTGCGGACCGATCCGACTGATGGATGCCGTGCGGCGGGCCTGGATCGAGGCGGGACTGCCGCCGGCCGACCTGCGCAGCGAGACGTTCGGCAACAGCGGGTGGCACGACCCGCAGCCGTTCACCGTCCGCATCCCCTCGCTCGGCCTCGAGACCGTCGTCCCGCCCCACCAGTCGATGCTCGAGGCGCTCCAAGCCGCCGGAGCCGACATGATGTACGACTGCCGGAAGGGCGAGTGCGGGCTGTGCGAAGTCCGCGTCGCCGGACTCGACGGCGACATCGACCACCGCGACGTGTTCTACAGCGAACGGCAGCGGGACGCGCGGACGAAGATGTGCTGCTGCGTCTCTCGCGTGGTCGCGCCGGCGGGTGCCACGGGCGTCGTCACGATCCTGCCCACGTGAGGCGGGTCACACCACCAGCGGGGCGAGGGCGCGCACGGCCGGCTCCAGCGCACCGATGACCTCGGACGGGTCGTCGACGCGGTGACGCGCGCCGGAGAACCCGACCGCGCCGACCGTGACCCCCCGATCGTCGCGGAGAGGGAGGGCGAGGCATCCGGTCGTCGGGAGGATCTCGCCGCACTGCCGTGTGACGCCGAACCGGCGCACGTCGGCGGCGATCGCGCCGTCCGGCACCCGCCCCTCGGCGACCAGCAGCATCCGGCCGAGGGCGTAGCGGGCGGGTTCGCGGACCAGCCGGTCCGCGTCGCTGAGCGGGAAGTCCGGATCCGCGTCGAGGACGACGACACGTCCGTCCAGGAACAAGACCACGTGCACGCCCCCGCGCACGGCGCGCCGCGCGTCGGCGAGAAGTGCCCGCGCGGCCGCGGGCAGGCGCGCGGGTGGGGCCGTGACCCCGGCCAGTTGCGCGACGCGGGCGCCCAGCGCGAAGCCGGAGAGGTCGGGGGTGCGGACGAGGAACTCGTCCTCGACGAGAAGGTTCAGGAGCCGGTACGTGGTCGCGCGCGGGAGACCCAGTTCCGTGGAGATGCGCTGCGCGCTCACTCCGGCACCGAGGTGCGCCACGGCCTCCAGCACCGCCAGCGCCGAGCGGACGGCTCCCGGCTGCCGCGCGGCCAGTCCCGGCGGCTCAGGCATCGGTCCGCCCGGGCGGTGCGACGCCGCCGAGCACCTGGGCGGCCACGGGTTCGTCGTACGCGCCGATCGGCCGCGACCGCGGGCGCGCCGCGACGATCGCGATCCCCGCGCCGGCGAGCAGGGTCGCCGCCGTGACCGACGCCAGGGCGACGGCGTCGGTCCCGACGACGAGGAACGCCACCAGCGCCGCGGTGAGCGCCACCGCGGAGACGCCCGCGACGACCGCCGGGCCCGCGGTCAGCTCCCCGATCCGCCGGAGGAACACCGGCGCCGCGACGCACACCAGCACGTACGCGACGATGTAGCCGGTCGCCCCGACCGCGAGCGTCGCCTGCATCGCCTCGCGCGCGTCGACGCCCGCGAGCGCGAGGATGAGCGGGACGCCCCCGACCACCGGCAGCGCCGCCGCGATCGCCGTGATCGGCGTGCGCAGCCGCCGGTGGGTGCGTCCCAGGCCCGCGGGCAGCACGCCGTCACGGCTCATCGCGAACAGCACGCGCACGAGCGCCGTCACCGTACCGATCGCGCACGCGAGGAAGGATGCCGTGATCCCGATGTCAGCGGCCACGCCCCACGGCCCCAGTCCGTACGCACCCGCGAGATCGTTGACCGGAGATGCGCTGGCTGCGAGGTCGAGGCCCAGGGCGTGGAAGCCCGACGCCTGGGTCACGGCCGCCAGGACGTACACGCCCCCGCTGATCACGACGGTGCCCGTGATCGCCCGAGGGACGTTGCGCAGCGGTGCCACCGATTCCACCCCGAGGGTCGCGGCGGACTCGAACCCCACGAACGCGGTGAGCGCGACCACCGCTCCCGCGGCGAGCGCGACCGGGTCCACGGGGCCGGGCGCGAGGGTCGCGACGACGTCGGCCGGGCCGATGAGCGCGAGGAGCACGGACAGCAGCGCGACGATGAGCGCGACAGAGATCGCCTCGACCACGAGCGCCACCCGCGCCGACAGGCGGATGCCGGAGACGAGGACCGCGGCGACGAACGCGACCTCACCCAGGAGCGCCACCGTCACCGTCGTGCCGCGGTCGAGGCCGGGCCACGCGGCCCCGAGCAGGTAGCCCAGGTAGTAGGCGCCTCCGAGGAGCGCGAACATCGCGATCGCCGCGTAGCCGATCACGATCGCCGCACCGGCGACCAGCCCCGCTCGCTCCCCCAATCCGCGAGCGGTGTAGGTGTACAGCCCGCCGACGGCGGCGAAGCGGCGGGCGAACTGCGACACGGTGCGGGCGACGGCGAAGCTGAGCACCCCGGCGGCGACGATCGCGGCCACCGCAGCCCCCGGCGCGACCCCCGCGACCAGCAGGACGACCGTGGTCGCGGCCGCCGCGGGCGCGACGGCGGCGACGGACTGGGCTGCGAGGTCGACGATGCCGATGCTGCGGCGTTGCAGTCCGTGCAGGGGCGAACGCGCGCCGAAGCCGGCGACGGGCGTGGGCCGGGCGATGGCGCGGGCAAGTGCGGTCATGGTGCTCCCCGTGGACTCGGTGCGACCGTACGCCCCGGCCGTTGCCTCGGCGCGACACCGATGTTTCGCGCGCGTATCCGCCACTGAGACACCCCCAGCCACGGTGTCTCAGTCGGTGTCCCGGCACTTTCATGTCGATCACATCGGCAGGCAACGCACCGGGAGGAACCTCGGACGCACACCCGACCTCCGAAAGGCTCCGACATGACCCAGCTCGAATCGAAGGGGGCCGCCGCCGCGACCCCGCGGACCCTCCGCGGCTCCCTCGGCGTCACGGCGATCATCTTCATGGTCGTCGCCGCCGCCTCGCCGCTCACCGTCGTCGGCGGCGCCGGTCCCCTCGGCATCCTGATCGGCAACGGCGTCGGCTACCCGACCCTGTACGCCGTCAGCGCCGTCATCCTGCTCCTGTTCGCCGTGGGTCTGGCCGCGATGACGCGTCATGTGCCGCGGCCGGGCGCGTTCTTCACCTACATCGGGTACGGCCTGGGCCGGCCGTCCGGTCTCGCGGCCGCGTGGACCGCGATGCTGACCTACACGACGATCCAGGTCGCGGTGTACGGCTACATCGGCTACCTCCTCGAGATCACCGTCGTGTCGATCGGCGGACCCGACCTGGCGTGGTGGCTGTACGCACTCGCCACGGTGGGACTCGTCGGCATCCTGGGCTACCGCCACATCGACCTCTCGAGCAAGGTGCTCGGCGTGCTGCTGGTCGCCGAGGTCGCGATCGTGCTCGTGCTCGTCGCCGCGGTCGTCGTCAACGGCGGACCCGAGGGACTGAGCCTCGCCCCGTTCGAGCCGGCCAACGTCTTCAGCGGGTCGCCGGGGGTCGGTCTGATGTTCGCGATCGCCGCGTTCATCGGGTTCGAGGCCACCGCGATCTTCCGCGACGAGGCTCGCGACCCCGACCGCACGATCCCGCGCGCGACCTACGGCGCGGTCATCGGCATCGGCATCTTCTACACCCTCGCGACCTGGGGCCTGATCATGGCGTGGGGCCCGAACGGCATCCTGGCGGCCGCGGCCGAGAACCCCGCGACGCTCATGCTCCGCACCGTCGCGATCTACCTCGGCACGGTCGGCGAGGTGCTCGTGAACGTGCTGCTGCTGACGTCGATGTTCGCGTGCGTCCTGTCGTTCCACAACGTCCTCACCCGCTACCAGCACGCGATGTCGACCGCGGGGGTCCTGCCCGAGCGCCTGTCCGGCGTGCACGCCCGCCACCTGTCCCCGCACGCGTCGTCGCTGGTGCAGACGGTGACCGCCGGCATCCTGCTCGCCGTCTTCGCCGTCCTCGGACTCGACCCGCTGCTGCAGGTGTTCACGTGGCTCTCCGGGGTCGCGACCGTCGCGATCGTGGCGCTCATGGCCGTCACCTCGATCGCCGTGATCGTCTACTTCGCCCGCAACCGCGCGGACCGCCGGCCGTGGAACACCGTGATCGCGCCCGCCCTCGGGTTCGCCGGGCTCGCGGTGTCCGCCGTCGTGATCGTGGCGTACTTCCCCGTGATGGTCGGCGACGTCGACGCCGACGGCGCACCGACGTTCGGTGCGGTGACCTGGGCCCTCCTCGCCCTGGTCGTGGTCGTGCCGCTGTTCGGCTACGTCCAGGCCGCGTGGATCCGTCGCCGCCGCCCCGCCGCGTACGCCAAGCTCACCGACGCCATCGCCGGTTGATCCCCCGTCCCCCACCCGCACCACCCAGGAAGACACCATGACCCTCACCGATCCCACCGTCTCCGCCTACGACGCGCCGGAGGCTCCCGCCCACCCGCTCGGTTCCCTGACCCCCGCGGAGATCACCGCGGTCCGCACGATCGTCGCCGGCCTCGACGGCGTCGACGAGGCGACCCGTTTCGCCTACGTCGGCCTCGAGGAGGCACCGAAGGGCGAGGTCCTGGCGTGGGAGGCGGGCGAAGCGCCCGCCCCCGAGCGCCGCGCCCGCGTGCAGCTGCTGAACCTCCGCACCGCGCACTCCCTCGACCTCGTCGTCTCGCTCGCGACCGGCACGGTGCTCCGTTCCACCGAGCTCGACGGATCCGACGGGCAGCTGCCGATCCTGGACGCCGAGTTCGAAGAGGTCGGCGTCATCGCGAACGAGGACGAGGCGTGGGTGGCCGCTCTCGCCGCCCGCGGCCTCACGACCGAGAACGTGGTGCTCGTACCCCTGTCGGCTGGGCACTACGGCTACGAGGACGAGGTGGGCCGTCGCATCCTCCGCACCTTCGCGTTCCGTCAGGACCACCCCGCCGACCACCCGTGGGCGCACCCGGTCGACGGCCTCACCGCCTACATCGACGTCGCCGACCGCCGGATCATCGAGATCGTCGACACCCCGGGCTTCACCGTGCCCGAGACGCACGGCAACTTCGACGACCCCGAGCTGCAGGGACCGCCGCTGGAGGGGCTGAAGCCGATCGTCATCACACAGCCCGAGGGCTCGAGCTTCACGGTCGACGACGAGCACGTCACGTGGGGCGAGTGGGACCTGCGCATCGGCTTCGACACCCGCGAGGGACTCATCCTGCGCCAGCTCTCGTTCGCGGGTCGCCCGGTGATGTACCGCGGGTCCATCAGCGAGATGGTCGTGCCCTACGCCGACCCGGCACCGAACCGCTTCTGGCAGAACTACTTCGACACCGGCGAGTACCTGTTCGGCCGCTACACGAACGAACTCGAACTCGGCTGCGACTGCGTCGGCGACATCACGTACGTCGACGCCGTGCTGTCGGACGAGAACGGGATGCCGCGCACCATCCGAAACGCGGTGTGCATGCACGAGGAGGACTTCGGCTCCCTGTGGAAGCACACCGACATCTTCACCGGGTCGAGCGAGGTCCGTCGCTCACGGCGTCTCGTGATCTCGTTCTTCACCACGGTCGGCAACTACGACTACGGCTTCTACTGGTACCTCTACCTCGACGGCACCATCGAGTGCGAGGCCAAGCTCACCGGCATCCTGTTCACCTCCGCCTACCCGGGCGAGGGCTACCCCTTCGCGTCGGAGGTCGCGCCGGGGCTGGGGGCGCCGTACCACCAGCACCTCTTCTCAGCGCGGCTGGACATGACCGTCGACGGTGTCGCGAACGTCGTGAACGAGATCGACGCGGTGCGACTGCCGATCTCGGCCACCAATCCCGCCGGCAACGCCTTCACCAAGAAGGTCACGCCGATCGCGTCGGAGAAGGTGTCGGGCCGCGTCGCCGACGGCGCGGTGAACCGGGTGTGGCAGATCGCCTCGACCGAGAAGACCACCGAGCGCGGGCAGGCGACCTCGTACGTGCTCTTCCCGACCGAGACGCCCGTGCTCCTCGCCGACGAGGCCTCGTCGATCGCCGCGCGCGCGGCGTTCGCGACGAAGAACCTCTTCGTCACCAAGTACGACCCGGCCGAGCGCTACGCCGCCGGCGACTTCGTGAACCAGCACCCCGGCGGGGCCGGCATCCCGGACTTCATCTCGGGCGACGAGCCGCTCGTGGGCGAGGACGTCGTGCTGTGGCACACGTTCGGCCTCACGCACTTCCCGCGCAACGAGGACTGGCCGGTCATGCCCATGGACTACGCCAAGTTCACGCTCAAGCCGTACAACTTCTTCGAGCGCAGCCCCGTGCTGAACGTCCCGGCACCGGCGAACACGCACTGCGCTCCGGCGTCGCACCCCGCCGCGCACGGCGAATCGTCGGCATCCGGGTGCCACTGCTGAATCGATGAGCGAGATCCTCCACCTGTGGGCGGTCGCCCCCGCCGCGATCGGAACGTGCTGTCTGGCCGCCGATCGCGCGCGGGTGCGGCCGCCCGAGGTCGTGGCGGCGGCCGTCATGCTGCTGGCGATGGTGGATGCCGCCGCGTTCGGTGTGGTCGCCCCGGTGTACTGGACCGCGCTGCTGCTCGCGGCGGCGCTGGGCCTGGCGATCTGGCGCCGTCCGCGCCAGCGGCGCGCGCCGCGGGTGCCGGCGCTGATGACGCTGCACACCACGCTCGGCATGGTCGTCATGGCCGGGCTGCAGCTCGCGATGGGCGGACACGCGACGGCCTCGGACCACACGCACGGGCTCTCACCGACCCCCCTGCTCGCGGCGGCGGCGATCGGCTACGGCGTGCTGTCGGTCACCGCGATGCGGCGGATGCCGGCGCGTCTGGACCGCGCGCAGATCGGCGCGATGGCGGTGTCTGTGGGCCTCATGGCGGTGGCGATGGTGTGACCGCAGCCGGGAACACCGCCGGTGAGCGGAGGGGAAACAGCGACGGGAGGACGAATCCGCAGAATTCGTCCTCCCGTCCCCGAATCTCCTCCCGGGCCGACGCGCTCAGCCGGGCCGACGCGCTCAGCGGGTGAAGCGCAGGGTCACGAGCTGGAACGGGCGCAGGGCCAGCTCCACCGTCGTGTCGTCGGCATCCACGACCGCAGCGGCCGCGACCGGTCGCTCGAGCAGGTCGGTCTCGACCGCGCCGGAGGCGGCGAATCCGACCGCCACCCGCGCGCGGGTGCGACGCCCCAGCGCCTCGTACAGCCGCACGATCACGTCACCGGAGCCGTCGTGCACGAGCTTGACCGCCTCCACGACGACCCCCTCGTCGTCGACGGCCACCAGCGGGGCGACCTCTTCCGCACTCGCCCCCTCGATCACACGCAGCGGCAGGTTGGTGCGGTAGCCCTCGACGACGGCGTCCTCGACCTCGGCGCCGACGACGATGCCCACCTCGAGGTGATGCGCGCCCTGGTCCTGCTGAGGGTCGGGGAACAGTGCGCCGCGGATGATCGACAGCCGGACCAGGGAGTACGTGCCGCCGGCCTCGCGCGCGTGGCGGGTGATGTCGTGGCCGTAGGTCGAGTCGTTCGTCACGGCGACGCCGAAGCCGCTCTCGCCCACGCGCACCCACCGATGGGCGGCGGTCTCGAAGCGCGCGGCATCCCAGGAGGTGTTCGTGTGGGTCGGACGGCTGATGTGGCCGAACTGGATCTCGGATGCCGCCCGGTCGGTGTGCACGTCGACGGGGACGGCGAGCTTGAGCAGCTGCTGCTGCTCGTGCCAGTCGATGTCGATCGACAGGCGCACCGTGCGCGCGCCCGCGGCGAGCGCGATGCGGGTGGTCAGGTGCGAGTCGCCGAAGGTCCGCTCGACCACGACCGCGTCGCCGTCGATGCGCACCGCCTGCGCGGAGTCGAGCGGGGTGACGTGGCGGCGGTAGGTCTCGTCGATGTCCCACGCGTCCCACTGGGTGGGCGTGTCGCGGAACAGCTGGAACAGGCCGGCGGCCTGCCCCTCGGGGACGATCTCGCGACCGGATGCCACCTCTACGAGCGAGATGATCAGACCCCGGGCGTCGATCACGGCGTGGACGACGCCGTTGTCGAGCACGAAGCCCGCCCCCTCCGCGCGCGGGGCGACATCGCGGACGGCCGGAGCCGCCGCGATCGCGAGGGCCGGGGCACCGGAGCGGGTGTGCGGGGCGGCGTTGGCCACGAGCGTGCGGTCGCCCTCCCCCGCGAGCGCGCGCAGGGCGTCGGCGATGATCTGCTCGAGCTCGGTCGCGATCGCGCCGTAGTTGCGCTCGGCATCCCGGTGCACCCAGGCGATGGAGGTGCCGGGGAGGATGTCGTGGAACTGCTGCAGCAGCACGAGCTGCCACAGGCGCCGGAACGCCTCCGCGGGGTACGCGGCGCCCGTGCGGACGGCGGCGGTCGCGGCCCACAGCTCGGCTTCGCGGAGCAGGTGTTCGCTGCGGCGGTTGCCCTGCTTCGTGCGCAGCTGGCTGGTGTAGGTGCCGCGGTGGAACTCCAGGTACAGCTCCCCCGCCCACACGGCCGGGTCGGCGTATTCGGCCTCGGCGGTCTCGAAGAACTCCCGCGGCGTGGAGTGCTTCACGATCGGCGCACCCTCGAGCGAGTGCGCGCGGGCGATCGTCGCGGTCATCTCGCGCGTGGGGCCGCCGCCGCCGTCGCCGAAGCCGTACGGCAGGAGGGACGTCCGCGCGCGGCCCTTGTCGGCGAAGTTGCGCTCGGCGTGCGCGAGGTCGGCCGCGGTGACCTCGGAGTTGTACTTGTCGACGGGCGGGAAGTGCGTGAAGATGCGCGAGCCGTCGATGCCCTCCCACTGGAAGGTGTGGTGCGGGATGCGGTTGGTCTCGTTCCACGAGATCTTCTGCGTCAGGAACCAACGGGCACCGGCGGCCTTCATGATCTGCGGCAGGGCGCCGCTGTAGCCGAACGAGTCGGGCAGCCACACCTCCTCGGTGTCGATGCCGAACTCCTCCTGGAAGAAGGTCTTGCCCTCGAGGAACTGGCGGGCCATCGCCTCGCCGCCGACCATGTTGGTGTCGGACTCGACCCACATGCCGCCCACGGGCACGAAGCGCCCCTCGGCGACGCGCTCCTTCAGCCGCTCCCAGAGCGCCGGGTAGTGCTGCTTCATCCACGCGAACTGCTGCGCCGACGAGCTGGCGAAGACGAACTCGGGGTCTTCGTCCATGAGCGACAGCACGTTCGAGAACGTGCGCGAGACCTTCCGCGCCGTCTCCCGCACCGGCCACAGCCACGCCGAATCGATGTGCGCGTGACCGACGGCGTGCAGCACGTGGGCGCTGGATGCCGCGGGCGCCGCGAGCAGCGGAGCGAGCACGTCGCGGCCGGCCTGCGCGGTGGCGGCGACGTCGTGCGGGTCGACGGCGTCGATCGCGGCATCCATCGCCTCCACCAGCGTTGCCCGGCGGGCCGAGGTCGCGTCGAGTTCGTCGATGAGGCCGCGCAGCAGACGGAAGTCCGCCAGCAGTTCCCACACCGCGAGGTCGCGCAGACCGATCGACATGTCGCGGAGCGTGTAGAGAGGAGCGTCTCCGGCGGTGGCGGGGTCGCCGAGGGGGGTCGGCTCGAACGAGAAGAGGCTGCCCACGTCGGGGTTCGACGCGGCCTCCACGAGCACGTCGACGCGACCGTCGGCGTCGAGGGCCGCGGAGGTGGCGTTGTTGAACGGAGACACGCCCTTGATCGGCGCGCCCTGGCGGTTCCACACGAGGGCCTCGCACTGGAAGCCGCTCTGCCCGGCGGTGAAGCCCAGGTCGATGACGAGCTCGGCGACCGTGCCGGCGGGCAGCGCGCCGTCGGCGTCGCGCCACGCGGCAGGGATCTCCCCCGACACGGCGAACCAGGTGGTCCCCCACGCCCGGCCCCACGGCGTCCCGACGGCGAACGGACGGTACTCGGCGGCGGCGGCCTCGGCGAAGGTCACGGGCTCGCCCGGGGCCTCCCAGGCCGAGATGCCGAGGGGGTGGCGGGCGCGGTAGACGGCGGGAGCGAGGCGCTCGCGGACGAAGCGGTCGATGCGCATCTCGATGAGCGCGGTGCGGTCGTGCATGAAGAGTTCCTTGTCTGGGGGGGACGGGTCAGCCCTTGACCGCGCCGGCGAGAGCCGACGGGCCGCCGAGCCCGCGCTGCACGAGGACGTACAGGCCGAGGACCGGAAGGGAGTAGACGATCGAGTAGGCCGCGAGCTGGCCGTAGGCCACCGCTCCGAACGAGCCGAAGAAGTTGAAGATGCTGACCGCGGCCGGCTGGTAGTCGGGGCTGAGCAGCAGCACGAAGGGGACGAAGAAGTTCCCCCACGCCTGGATGAAGGTGAAGATGAACACCACCGCGATCCCCGGGCGCATGAGCGGCAGCACGATCTGCACGAGCGTGCGCAGGGATCCCGCGCCGTCCATCCAGGCCGCGTGCTCCAGCTCGACGGGGACGCCGTCCATGAAGTTCTTCATCATCCAGATGGCGATCGGCAGGGCGCTCGCGGTGAGGAACAGGATCGTCCCCCCGATGGAGTCGATGAGGTTCAGCTGCACGAACAGGCTGTAGACCGGCACCATGATCGCGGTGATCGGAAGGCACGTGCCGAACAGCACCGCGTAGAGGAAGGGCTTTCCGACGCGCATCCTGTAGCGCGACAGCGGGTAGGCCGCGAGCGAGGCGAGCACCACGGTGGCGATCGCCGTGCCGCCGGCGAGCATCACGCTGTTCCACAGCGGCAGGAACAGCAGGTCGGGCTTCATCACCGCGGCGAAGTTGTCGAGGGTGATGACCTCGGGCATCTTGATCGCGAGCGTGGGTTGGGCATCGAGCGACGCCGTGACGAGCCACACCAGCGGAACGACGAACAGGATGCCGATGACGATGAGCAGCGTGTTGCTGAGGACGCGCAACGCCCGCGCGCGCGGTGACGAGAGCGAGGTCTTCGTGCGCTTCGGGGCACGCCGCGCGCGGGTGCCCACGACCTCGGGGAGGGTGGTGGTGGTCACGACGAGACCTCCTCGCGCAGCGCGCGGACATAGAAGAACGAGAAGACCGCGCCGATGAGGAGCATGATCGTGGCGATCGCGGTGCCATAGCCCAGCTCGCCGAACTTCAGGCCCTGCTGGTACGCGAGGATCGGCAGCGTCGTGCTCTTGGTGCCCGGGCCGCCGCCGGTCATGACGAAGATGAGCGTGAAGACCGAGAGGGTCTGCAACGTCACGATCATCGAGTTCGTGCCGATGGTCGAGCGGATCATCGGGATGGTGACGAGCAAGAGGCGCTTGATGCCGCTGGCCCCGTCGACCTCGGCCGCCTCGGTGATCTCGGGCGGCACGTCGGACAGCGCCGCGGAGTACACCATCATCGAGAACGCCGTGCCGCGCCAGATGTTGGCGAAGATCACCATGAGCACCGGCATCGTGAACAGCCAGCTCACGGGCTCGAGGCCGAAGACGCCGAGGACGGCGTTGAGGGTTCCGTTGTCGCGGAAGAACGCGTAGGCGGCGAAGGCCGCGACGATCTCGGGGAGCACCCACGCGGTCACCACGATCGTTCCGACGACGGCGGTGACGATGCGGTTGCCCGAGCGCATCATGAGCGCGAGGGCGAGGCCGAGGACGTTCTGCCCGACGACGGCGGAGAAGAACACGAAGACGATCGTGTTGATCACCGCGACCGGGAAGTCGGGCGAGGCGAACAGCTGGGTGTAGTTCTGGAAGCCGACGAACTGCGAGTCGACGGCGGTCGAGCCCGAGAGCGTGGCGTTGGTCAGGGAGCCCCACAGCGACACCAGGATCGGGCCGAGCAGGAAGACCGCCAGAAGCAGCGCGGCGGGGAGCAGCGGGAGCGCCCGGACCGACGACCGGAGGCCGCGCGTGGTGGCGCGCGACCTCCGGCCGGGGCCGGTCGCCCCGGTGATGGCCGGGGCGGTCATGATCAGCCCTTCTGGGTGTTCTCTTCGCCGACGATGCCGATGACGGCCTGGTCGTAGGCGGCTGCCGCGTCGTCGACGCTGGACTGGCCGGTCATGACCGCTTCCATCGCGACCTGGATCTGGTTGGAGATCTTGTCGTAGTCCTCGGTGGCGGGACGGAAGTGGGTGGTGTCGACGAAGCTCGAGAAGGTCTCGAAGCTCGGGTTGGCGCCGAGGTACTCGGTCGACTTGGCCACGTCCGCACGGACGGCGATCTGGCTGTTGTCGATGTCGTACGCGGTGGCGTTGTCCTTGTTGACCGCGGTGGTGAGGAACTCCCACGCCAGGTCGGCGTTCTTGGTGTTCTTGCCGAGGGCGAGGGTCCAGCCGCCGGACATGCTCGTCGTGCCGGGCGCCTGACCCTTCTGGGTCGGCATGGCGGCGATGCCGAGGGTGTCGCTCCACTGGGGCCACGGGGCGGTGCCGCCGTCGATCCAGGCGGCGGACTGCCACGAGCCGTCGAGCGCGATGGCCAGCTTGCTCGAGGGCAGCCAGTCCGCGGTGACGCTGGTGAAGATGTTCGGGTCGAGCGCCTGCTGCAGCGACGGTCCGAGACCGCCCTGGTAGACGTCGGAGATGAACTTCAGCGAGTCCTTGAAGCCCTGGCTGCCCACGACCCACTTCTTCGACGAGGTGTCGTAGAGGGTGTCGTCGGTGCCGTAGAGGAGCATCTCCAGGCCCTGCATGGAGGCCGCCTCACCGGCGGTCTTGCCCGAGTAGACGTTGATCGGGATCACGTCGGGGTCGGCGGCCTTGACCTTCTCGGCGGCGGAGAGGATGTCGGCCCAGGTCTTGGGCTGCCACGGCACGGGGATGCCGGCCTTGGCGAAGAGGTCCTTGTTGTACCAGAGGCCGCGGGTGTCGGTGCCGAGCGAGACACCGTAGGTCTTGCCGTCGGGGCCGAGGCCGGCCTGCTTGGCGCCTTCGGCGAACTGCGACCAGTCGTCCCACTTCGCGAGGTAGTCGTCGAGCGGCAGGAGATAGCCGGCCGCGGCGTCGGACTGGATCTTGAACGTGTCTTCGTACTGCACGTCGGGGGCGGTGCTGGCCGACTTGTTCATCAGCGCGAGCTTCGTGTAGTAGTCCGGCCCCTCGGCCTGGATGGGAACGAGCTCGACCGTCACACCTTCGTGGCTGGCCTCGAACTGCTTCTTGGCGTTCTCCATCAGCGTCTGCATCTGGTTGAACGTGGCCGTGGTCTGGTACGCGACACGGATCGTGTTCGCGTCTGCGCTGCTGCCGCCCCCGCCGGCGCAGCCGGCCAGAGCGACGGTCAGCGCTGCGGCGGTCATGAGACCGCCGGCAATCGTCGTCGATTTCTTCATGGAAGCTCCCTTGCTCGGGTGGGACATCTCGTCGCCGAGATCTTTTATAAATCAAATGGACTAAAGCGGCAAGTTCTTCGTCCGAACCCGGGGTAACGAATCCGCAACGCCGGGGAGAGGACCCGCGTCAGAGCGCGATCATCATCCGCGCGGGGCGCGCGGCGAAGGCTCCGTCGAGCATGAGACAGGCGGCACCGACCGCGGCGACGTCGGCGCCCACGAGCGAGCGACGGACCTCGATCGCGCGGGTGGCGGTGGAGGCCGGGTCGGCGGCGACGCGCGCGCTGACGGCGTCGCCCAGGATGCCGGCGAGACGCTCCCAGACCGGACCGCCCAGGATCACCTCGTCGACGTCGAGCAGGTTGTTGGCCACGACCAGCGCACGCGCGATCCGCTCCCCCGCGCGGCGCAGCACCGCGACCGTCTCCGGGCGTCCGGCCGCGGCATCCCGGACGAGGCGGTCCACCTCGCGGCGGGAATCGCCCCCGGTCGCGGGGTCGTAGCCCGCCTCCGCGAAGAGCGTGCGAGGCTCGATCGACACACCGAGGCACCCGCGCGACCCGCAGCCGCAGACCGGCCCGAGCGGGTCGACGACGATGTGGGCGATGCCGCCGGCGTTTCCCGTACGACCGCGGACCGGAGCCCCGGCGATCGCCACCCCGAGGCCCACACCGGCGCCGTAGTACAGGAACATCGCGTCGCTGAGGGCATCCGAGCGGTCGAACCACAGCTCGCCGACCATCGCGGCGGTGACGTCCTTCTCGACGATGACGGGCAGGCCCGTGGCGGCGCCGAGATCGTCCCGGACGTTCACGTGGTGCCAGGCCGGGAGCAGGGGCGGATCGAGCAGACGCCCGCCGCGGGGATCGAAGGGACCGGGGGCGGCCACCCCGACCCCCAGCACGAGGGTGCGGTCGATCCCGGCCCGCGCGAGGATGTCGTCCACGGCTGTCGCCACGGCAGCGACCAACTGGGCGGCGGGGACCTCGCCCTGCGGCGCGATCTCCTCGTGGGCGACCACGTGGCCGGCCATGTCGACCACGACCACGGTGTCGACCACGGGGTCGAGGTGCACGCCGACGGCGAAGCGCGAGCGCGGCTCGAGCTTCAGGAGCGTGCGGGGCTTGCCCGGGCCGGAGATGACCTTCCCGGCCTCGGCGATGAGCCCCTCTTCGGCCAGACGCCGGGTGACGTTGCTGAGGGTCTGGGCGGACAGACCCGTCCGGGCGGACAGCTCGACGCGGCTGAGCCCCTCCGGTGAGCGGCGGATCAGATCGAGCACGAGGGTCTGGTTGTACTCGCCCACCGCGGGCAGATTGGAGCCCGTCCGCATGGCATCCCCGCTCTCGATTCCGTCGGTCCGCGACGCGGGCCCGTGCTCAGATTACGCCGCCGCCCCTCGCCCGGCCGGTCACGCCCCGAGCGCGAGGGCGGCGGCGCCCAGCAACGGCCCGTCGCCGTCGAGACCCGAGGGCACCACGCGGCAGCGTCGCGCGTAGGCGTGGACGGATGCCGCGACGGCGGCCGCGGCGACCAGATCGACGTAGTCGTCGGCCACGTGCGAGAAGCCGCCGGCGATCGCCACGGCCTCCAGATCGCACAGGGTCGCGGCGGCGGCGATGGCCTGCCCCACCGCGCTCGCGGAGCGACGGACCGCGGCGACGGCGACGGCATCGCCCTCGCGGTACGCGGCGGCGAGATCGAGTCCCGTCTCGCCGACCCAGCCCTGGGTGCGCGCCCACGCGACCGAGCCGGGGCCCGCGGCCACCGCCTCGAGCGTCGCGGCCGCCGCGTCTGTCTCCAAGGTCCGCACGAACGTCTGGCCCAGGTGCCCCGCATTGCCCGAGGCGCCCGAGATCGGACGGCCGCCGAGGATGAGCCCGCCGCCGACACCCGTGGAGACCACGATGGCCATCGCGTTCTGCGTGCCGACGAGCGCGCCGCGCCAGTGCTCGGCGAGCGCGATGCAGGTGCCGTCGAGGGCGAGCGAGATCGGACCGTCGACGAGACCCGCCAGCACCTCGTCGATCGGGAGCCCCGCGGCCTGCGGGAGATTGAGGGGCGACACCGAGCGCGCGGGCAGGTCCACGGGTCCGGCACTGCCCACGCCGATGGCGCCGACGCGCAGCTCGGGGACAGCGGCGAGCGCCTCCTCCGCCGCCGCGCGGATGTTCGCCGCGATCCCCTCGCGGCTGGTGTCGCGACCGGTGGGTCGGCGTGCGACGCTCGCGCGCACCACCTCGCCCGCGGCGGTGACGACGGCGGCATCCACCTTGGTTCCGCCGATGTCGACGGCGAGTACGGGGGCGGCAGGGGACATCGCGGGCTCCTCGGTTCGGGCGACATCGCCCGGACGATGCGGGCGGGTGCGCCCGAGCGGTGCGGGCGACGATGCCCGATCCTAGGGCCACGGTGACGCGTGCACGCACCTGAGCACCTGCCGCATTCCGGCCCGGGACGGGTTCACGCAGGTTACGATCAGGTCACGGCGGCCCGAGACGCTCCTCCGCCGCGATGCGACACGAGGGATGCCATGGACGATACGGTGACGCCCGAGGCGGCCCCGCGGCTGCGCCGCCCCGACCTCCAGCCGCTGCGCACGGAATCCGACGAACCGTTGGACGCCGCCTCCTTCGCCCGGCTCACCGAGCGCATCCTGGCGTCGATGTCGCGCGTCATCGACGGCAAGCCGGACGCTGTGCGCAGCGCCCTCATCGCACTTCTCGCCGAGGGGCATCTGCTCATCGAGGACGTCCCGGGCGTGGGCAAGACCATGCTCGCGCGGGCCCTGGCCGCCACGATCGACGCCGATGTGCGCCGCATCCAGTTCACGCCCGACCTCCTGCCCGGCGACATCACCGGCGTATCGGTCTTCAACCCGGTCGAGCGGCGTTTCGAGTTCACCGCGGGTGCCGTCTTCGCTCACATCGTGATCGCCGACGAGATCAACCGTTCGTCGCCGAAGACGCAGTCCTCGCTGCTCGAGGCCATGGAGGAACGGCAGGTCACGGTCGACGGACGCACGCACGTGCTCCCCTCCCCCTTCCTGGTCGTCGCCACGCAGAACCCGCTCGAGATGGAGGGCACGTACGCCCTCCCCGAGGCGCAGCGCGATCGCTTCCTGCTGCGGATCTCGATGGGGTACCCGGACGCCGCCGCCGAGACGCTGATGCTGCGCCAGCGCGACGCGGTCAATCCGCTCGACGCGCTCACCCCCGTGGTCTCGGCCCCCCAGGTCACCGCGATGATCGCCTGGGCGCGCGGGGTGCACGTCGCCCCGGCTCTCGAGGAGTACGCCGTCGCCCTGGCGCAGGCGACCCGCAGCCACCCCGACATCCGCCTCGGGGCGAGCCCCCGCGCGACGCTGCAGCTGGTCCGCGCGGCGAAGGTGCGGGCGGCGCTCGACGGCCGCGGGTACGTCATCCCGGACGACCTCACTGCGCTCCTGAGCCCCGTCTTCGCGCACCGCGTCATCGCGAACCGCTCGGCCGCGGGCGGTCGTGCGGGGGCCGTGGTCGTGGCCGACGCGCTGGAGCGGATCGCGGCGAGCGTGCGCGTCCCGCTCGCGCAGCGGGCGTGAGAACGCCGTGAGGGGGCGCTGGCCGCTGACCCTGCGGGGCACCGGAGCGCTCGCCCTCGCGGTGATCGCCCTCGTCGTCGCGCAGCGCGCGGCGATCCCCGAGCTGCTGTACTTCGGCGTGCTGATGCTGGCGCTCGTGCTGTGCGCGGCGGCGAGCGCGCTGGCGGTCCGCGCGACCGGGGAGGTCGTCCGGTCCGCCGCGCCCGAGGTGGTCGAGGTCGGCGGGATCTCCGAGGTGGAGCTGTCGGTGCGGGTGAGCACCGCGCTTCCGACGCTCCCGGGCCGCTGGTCGGACACGCTGCCCGCGGGTCTGGACGGCCGCGCGGAGGGCGCGTTCCCCGCCGCGGCGTCCACCCTGCGGCGCACGGGCACCCCCGTGCGGCTGCGGTACGAGGTGCGCGGTGCGGTACGCGGCATCCATTCGGTCGGGCCGCTGCGGGTGTCCACGACCGACCCGTTCGGGCTGATCCGGCGGCGATTCGCCGTCGGCTGCGCGACCGATGTGACCGTGGCACCCACGATCGTCGAGCTCGCGCCGCTCCCCTCCTCGACCGGGGAGGCCGGCGGCACGCGGCAGAGTTCCGCCCTGCATCTCGGCCAGGGCGCGGACAACCTCGTCGCCCGTCCGTACGCCCCCGGCGACTCGATGCGGCGCATCCACTGGCGGGCGACCGCCCACCGCGACACCCTCATGGTCCGCCAGGAGGAGCAGGAGTCGAGCCCCGCCGCGACGGTCGTGCTCGACCGCGCGCTCGCGCGGTGGTCACCGGCGGCCGCCGAGGGACCGGGCCGCGACCGCGCCTTCGAGACCGCGGTCTCCGCGTGTGTCTCGGCGGTCGCACGGCTCGTGCACGAGGGCTACACCGTCGACGTGATCGACAGCGACGGCGCGCTCCTGGCCGACCCCGTCGACGGTGGAGAGGATGCCGAGGCCCGCGGCCTCGCGGCCTCGTTCGCGACGCTGCACGCCCGCGCGGACGGCCCGTCACGCCGCATCGTCCCCGCGGGGGCATCCGCCCTGCTCGGCCCGGTCGTCGTCGTGACCGGGCGCGTGGAGCCGGACGACCTCCTCTCCCTCCGGGCAGCGGCCCCGCGCTCGCCGCTCGCGATCCTGCTGACCGTGTCCGACGTCGGCCCCGCCGGCGATCTCCGCACCACGACCGGATGGCACGCCACGTCGCTCACCCCGGGAGGCGACGTCGCCCGGGCGTGGGAAGAGGCGACACGACCGGAGGACGCCCGTGTCGGCGCCTGAGGCCGGCGGCCGCCCCGAGCGGCGGCGGCGCGATCTGGCCCTGCTCTCGCTCGGGGTGTTCGCCGGTATCGCCGCGGCTCTGCTGCCGGTTCTCTCCGTCATCGCACCCGGCGCGTGGACGGTCGGCGCCCTCGCCGGGGCGGCCCTCGTGCTCGGATGCGGTCTCGCCGTGCGGTTCTCGCGCGCCCCCGCCCTCGTCGCCACGGTGGTCGAGCTCGTCGTCGGAGTCGTGTTCCTGACCGCGGTCTTCGGTCGCACCACGGCGTTGCTCGGCGTCATCCCGACGCCCGCGACGCTCGCTTCGGTGCCGACGCTGTTCGCCGGTGCGTCGGAGGAGATCCGGCTCGGCGTCGCCCCCGTCGTCCCCGCCCTGGGCCTCGCGTTCGTGCTGGTGGCCGCGGTGACCGGCCTCGCGGTCGTGCTCGACCACGTGGTCCTCACCGCGCGGATGCCGCTCCTGGCCGGGGTCGGACTGGTCGCGGTGTCGCTCATCCCGACGATCGCGATCCCCGCCGACGTCGACGTACCGGCCGTGCTCGCCCTGGCCGCCACCGTGCTGTTCCTCCTGCGCATGGATGTCCGCTCCCGCACGCGCGGCGCTCCCGCTGCCCGCCGGAGCGGTTCGCGGGCGTGGGGCGCATCGGCGACCGCGATCGGGATCGCGGCCGTGTCGGTGGTGGTGACTCTCGTGGCGGTCCCGCTCCTCCCCCAGCCGGCTCTGCGTTTCGCCTCGGGCACGGGCGCGGGCTTCGGCACGACCATCAACCCGAACCTCGAGCTCGGCAACGATCTGCGCCAGCCGCGCGACATCGACGTGCTGACGTTCACCACCACGGCACCGTCGGCGCCCTACCTCCGCGCCGTCACGCTGTCGCAGTTCGACGGGGCGGTGTGGCAGCCCGACTCGGGTGACACCGTCGGCGTCCCCGGCGGGGACGCGCCGGTGTTCGATCCCGTGCAGGTCGACGGCGACATCGCCGTCGCCGACTGGACGACGAGCGTGAAGGTCGGCGAACTCGACAGCCCGTGGCTTCCGGTGCCCTACCCGGCATCCACCGTCACCGGTCTGGAGGGCGACTGGTTGGGGATGCCGGCCAACCGCACGATCGTGTCGCGCTCGGGGTCGTCGCGGAACCAGGACTACGAGGTGCGCGCGCTCGTCCCGCGGCCCACTCTCGAGCAGATCCGTTCGCGGCCGGTCGGCGGGGCCGAGCTCGGGGACGCCGTCCGCGCCCTCCCCGCCGACGTCCCCGCGATCATCGGTGACACGGCGCGCTCGGTCACGGCCGGAGCGCAGTCGCCGTACGACGCACTGATCGCACTGCAGTCGTGGTTCCGCAGCAGCCAGTTCCGCTACTCGTTGGACGCTCCCGTCGAGGCCGGATTCGACGGGGCGGGCATCGACGCCGTGGCGCGTTTCCTCCAGGAACGCACGGGCTACTGCGTGCACTTCGCCTCCGCGTTCGCGGTCATGGCGCGCACCCTCGACATGCCCTCGCGGATCGTCGTCGGCTACCTCCCGGGCACCCGGTCGGGTTCGGTCGAGCAGACCGGTCAAGCCGATTACACCGTGACGTCGAGTCAGCTGCACGCCTGGCCCGAGGTGTACTTCCGCGGCATCGGCTGGGTGCCGTTCGAACCGACCAACAGCCTCGGCGTGCCCACGAACTTCGCCTCCGGGAACACCGGCGGCCAGTCGGGTTCGGCGACCACCCCCGAGCAGCAGGATGCCGCCACCCCCGGCGCGACCCGCACCGACGCTCCGCAGCTCGGCGACCAGGACGGTCCGGGATCGACGTCCGCCGGTTCGGGGGCGTCCAGCGCCCAGAATCCGACCGGCCTGCTGCTCACCGTCGGCGGCGTCGTGCTCCTCGTCCTGCTGGCCGCACCGGGCTCGGTGCGGGCGTGGCGGCGCCGGTCGCGCACGGCGCTCATCCGCGCGGGCGACGCGGTGGCCGCCTGGGCGGAGATCCGCGCGCAGGCCGTGGACCTCGGCATCCGTGCCCCCGACGCCGAGTCGCCCCGCGCGTTCGCCTCTCGCCTCATCGATGAGCACGGCGTGGACGCCGACGACATCACGGTCCTGCGCGACGCGCTGGAGCACGCCGTCTACGCCGAGGACGGCGGCCGCTCCGGGGACGGTGCGGCGCTGACCGAGGCCGTCGCCCGCGTCCGCGCCCGGCTGCGCTCGGGCGCATCGCCGGGGCGACGCGTGCTCGCGGTGGTCCTCCCCCGCTCTCTCGCGATGCGCGGGGAGCCATCGCCGGTCGAGGTGCCCGAGAGGGTCGGCTGAGCCGAAGGGGTGAACGAAGGAGCCCCGCCCGAACTCGCGTTCGGACGGGGCTCCGTCTGGCGGAAGTGACAGGATTTGAACCTGCGAGGCGAGTTACCCCGCCTACATGGATTCCAGCCATGCTCCTTAGGCCGCTCGGACACACTTCCAACAGACGATCTTACACGGCGGCGGCGGCTTCCCCCGCCGCGGGCGACGGCTCCCCGTCGAGCAGGGCGCGCGGCACGCGATGGAGGGTGACCGCGCCGATCGCGTCGAACGGGTGCAGCGGGTCGGGGTCGACGGCCCCGGTCGGTCCGCCGAGCTCGGAGTGAGCGAGCGCGCTCATCACGGTGTAGGCGTCCATGGCATCCCATCCCCGCTCGGTGAAGGCGTCGAAGGCGTCCTCGTATCCGCGGCGGACGCTCTCCTGCACCGTGGCGCCCAGGCCGACGAAGATCCACTCGTCGGCGGTCGCGATGCGCGGGGCCCGCAGGGCCAGGCCCGGAACGAGGTCGACGGAGACGACCACCGTGCCCTCGGCCTCGATCGCCACGAACGACGACTCGCCGCGCGCCATGATCGCGTGCACGTCGCCGATCGCGAGCAGCGCCCCCTCGACCTCGACGGGCAGGTACACCGTGGCGCCGGGGGCGATGTCGGTGACGTCCATGTTGCCGCCGATCGCGTGGGCGGGCATGACCGTGGAGGCCACACCCGACGCCGGCGCCGTGCCGATGCAGCCGACCATCGGCCGGGGTGCGACGGTCACGGCATCCGTGAGATGCACGCCGTCGGCGTCGATCGGGATGCGGCGGGTCACGACGCGGTCGGGCATGCGCTCGCGCAGGGCCCCGACACCGGGCAGGCTCATCGCCCACCCGGTGTCGGTCAGCCGGATCTCATGGATCGTCACCGCCAGGGCGTCGCCGGGCCGCGCGCCCTCGACGTACACCGAACCGGTCACCGGGTTCAGAGGAGCCTGGAGGCGCGCGAGGTCGCCGTGCTCGTGGAGCTCGCGGTACACGGCGTCGTCGGTCTGGAATGCGATGCGCTCCCCGGTGCCCGGCGCGATCCGCAGCACCGGGGGCACGTCGGCGCTGTGCCCCGGACGCCCGAACTCCTTGCCGAGGCGGTGCTCGGTGGTCATCGCGACGACACCTCCGCGCCGCCCTCCCCGGCGGTCGAGGCGGCGTGCTCGGGTGCGGGAGCGGGGGTCACACCGTACTTGCGGGCGAAGACGACGTACACGATCCCGCCGACGACGAGCCACAGGATGCCGCCGACCTTGGCGGTGATGTCGGCGTTGAGCAGCACGTATCCGATGATCAGGAACCCGATCAGCGGCACGACGAGGTGGAGGAGGTAGTTCTTCGACCGCTTCTTGCCGAGGTAGTACACCGCCACCGACACGTGCAGGAGCATGAAGCCGAGCAGCGCGCCGAAGTTCACCAGCGACGAGATCACCGCGATCTGGCCGACGAAGAACAGCACCAGCACGAGCGAGATCGCGCTGACGACGAGGATCGCCGCGAGGGGCACCTGCCGCGAGTTGACCTTCGACAGGAACGCCGGGAGGCGCCGGTCGCGGCTCATCGAGTACAGCAGGCGCGAGGTCGCCGCCTGGGCTGCGACGGCGTTGGCGATGCCGACCGCGATGACATTGACGGCGAGGAACGCGGTCGCCCAGCCCGAGCCCGCCGCCTGGGCGACGAGGAGGAAGAAGGCGTTGTTGACGTCGTCGTCCGAGAACGCGATCGTGCCGGCGGCGAGCGCACTGGCGAACCACGTCTGGGCGATGAAGAGCACCGCCACCACGAGCAGCGCGATGATCATGGCGCGGCCGCCCGACTTGCGGTCGCCCGTGGACTCCTCGGCCATCGTGGAGATGCCGTCGAAGCCGAGGAAGCTCAGCACCGCGATCGAGAGCGCGGTGGCGATGAGCGCGGGGTTGACCTTGTCGGCATCCCACACCGGGGCGATCGTGAACTCGGCGCCGGGGATCGTGCCGGAAGAGAGCGCCACCATCGCGATCACGACGAAGATGACGACGAACGCGAGCTGGATGCCGAGCATGACGCGGTTCGCGAGCTTGATCGACCCGATGCCGAGGACGTTGATGACGGTGTTGACGATCACGAACGCCACCGCCCAGATCCACTGCGGCACGTCGGGGAAGATCCCCGCCATGGAGGACGCGGCGAACACGTACAGCAGGGTCGGCACGAGCAGATAGTCCAGCAGGATCGCCCACCCGGCGAAGAAGCCCACGGTGGGGTGGATGCCACGACCGACGTACGAGAACACGGAACCGGCGATCGGGAACGCCTTCGACATCTGGGCGTAGGCGAGGGCGGTGAAGATCATCGCCACGACACCGGTGATGTAGACCAGCGGCACCATGCCGCTGGCGGCGTTGTAGACGACGCCGAAGATCGCCCACGGGGCGATCGGGACCATGAAGACCAGGCCGTAGACGACCAGGTCGAGGGTGGACATGGAGCGCTTGAGCTCCTGCTTGTAGCCGAAGGACTCCAGCGACTGCTGGGCTCCGGGAGCGGTGTCGGACATGGGACTCCTGTTCGGGTGCGGTGGAGCGTAACGGGGTGCGGCGGGTCAGGGAAGCGGAGCGAGGAAGTCGGCGATGACGGCGCGGAACGCGTCGGGCATCTCGAGGTGGGTGCAGTGGCTGGCACCCGCGAAGACGTGGGAGCGCGCGCCCGGGATGCGTTCGACGAACGGCGCCCACGTCTCGGGGGTCGCTTCATCGAACTCGCCCGCGACGACGAGCGTCGGGACGGCGATCTGCGGGAGACGGTCGATGATCGTCCAGTCGCGGCCGGTGCCGACGACGTGGAACTCGTTGGGGCCGTTCATCGTGTGGTACACCGTCGGGTCGGCGAGCATCTGCGCCTCGCTGTCGACGAAGTCCTGCGGCATGGGCGTGATGCGGCAGACGTGACGCTCGTAGAAGAGGCGGGTGGCATCCACGTAGTCGGGGTGGTCGAGCGTTCCGTCGGCTTCGTGGCGGTCGAGGGCGGCGCGCGCCTGGGCGGGCAGCTCGGAGCGCAGCCGAGCGGCTCCGGCGAGCCAAAGTTCCATGGATGCCGGGGAGTTGCAGATCTCGAGGCTCTTCAGCCCGACCGGCTGCCGGACCGCGATCTCGGCGCCGAGCATCCCACCCCAGGACTGCCCGAGCACGTGGTACTCGTCGAAGCCGAGCGCTTCGCGCAGATTGTGGAACTCGTCGACGAAGAACTGCGGCACCCACTGCTCGACGGGAGCGTCGGGGTGGTGCGAGCTGCGTCCGCAGCCGATCTGGTCGTAGTGCACGACGGTGCGGCCGGTCATCTCGGCGAGGGCGTCGAGGTTCTTCACGTAGTCGTGCGCCATACCGGGGCCGCCGTGGAGGACGAAGAGGGGCGCGCGGCCGGTGGGTTCTGCGGGTTCGGTCAGACGGGCCCAGGTGAATCCGTCGTGGAACGGAACGGTGATCTCGCGGTGCATGGAGTCATCGTGGACCCGGTAAAGGTTCGTTGGCAAACCTTTTCTCGGGATTTAACATGAAAGAAATCGACGGGGAGCTGATGGCCGAGACCGACGACGCATCACTCGTGGAGCGCGTGACCGAGCGGTTGATCACCGCGGTCGCCGTCGGCGAGTTCCTCCCCGGGACGCGCCTCCCTCCCGAGCGCGACCTCTCCCCCCTCCTCGGAGTCGGGCGCACCACCGTCCGCGCCGCGCTCGACGAGCTGTCCGCGCGCGGCCTGATCGAGAAGCGCCGAGGGCGTGCCGGGGGCACGTTCGTGGCGCAGGAGTGGCCCGCGTCGGTGGTCGTGGGGGTGGACCGCTGGTTCGCCGAGCGCTGGGACGACCTCGTCGACGCGTGCACCGCCAGTTCGCTCCTGCATTCGTCCCTGGCCCGCTTGGCCGCCGAGCGGCGGACGGATGCCGACATCGCGACGATGCAGGACAACCTCGCCGCGTTCCACGCCGCGGAGTCCGGCGACGCCAAGCAGCGCGCGGACAGTCTGCTGCACCTGTCGATCATCGACGCGGCGCACAACACGGCGCTGCGGGAGATCCTGCTCGACCACGAGCGCCACCTCTCGCTGTCCGCCCCCGCCCACCCGTGGGGCGACCGCGAGAGCCACCGCCGCATGGAGTCGCGCGCCGGGCGCGAGCACGACGCGATCGTCGCGGCGATCGTGCGGTCCACCCCGGACGACGCCGCCGAGCTCGCCCGCCGTCACGTGCAGATCGACCTCGAGCTGTTCGCCGAGGCCAGGGAGTTCGCCCGGCAACGGGCCGCGGCGGCGCGCGACTGACGCGAACCGCGGCCGCCGGCACTCTGCGACGGGAGGAGATTCCGGGAGCGGAGGATCGCGCGGGGCCCTGGCATCCTCCCCTCGCCGAATCTCCTCCCGTCGCGGCGGCGTGCGCGGCAGACGGCGGCTTCGGGTCAGCCGCGCAGGAGCGCCTCGAGCTGCGCGGGCACGTACTCGTAGAACGAAGTGGATCCGCACGGGCGGCCGGTCTCGGCATCCCGTACGACGAAGGCGGACGTGCCCGGTGTCGCCCTCTGCCGCTCGATGTGCACGGCGTAGGCCTCGACCGACTCCGGCCACGGCGTCGTCATGCCGCGCCAGAGCTCGGCGTCGGTGAGGGGCCACAGGTCGGCCGCGTCGTCGGGGTGCGCGGCCGTCAGGTGCAGACCGTGCCCGCGCAGATCGAAGCCGCGGTCCGTCATCGCGCCGCCAGCTGCGCGAGGAACTCGTCGGCCGCATCGACCTGACGGCGCAGGGCGTCGCGGCGCGCCACCGCCTCCTCGCGGATGCCCTCCAGCCGCGCGCGAAGGACGGCGTCGGCCGGGGCATCCGCGAGGCCGTCGACGACCGCGAGCAGTTCCCCCATCTGCTCGAGCGAGTACCCCAGGGGCTTCATCCGGCGGATGAGCAGCAGCCGCGACTCGTCGTCCGGGGTGTAGAGCCGGAAGCCGCCCTCGGACCGCGCGGACGGGCGCAGGAGGCCGATCTCGTCGTAATGCCGGAGGGTGCGGATCGACAGTCCCGTACGTTCGGCCAGTTCGCCGATCTGCATCGGCCGCACGTCGTTCATGGCATCCCCGATCCCGCAACCCTCTCGTTACGGTAGAGTTCGATGGTCGCCCTCGCGACCCTTCCCCATTCTCCCCGCCCTCCCGGAGGCCCCGTGACCGACGTCCTCGCGCGCCCGCGCACCGCGCCCACCGTCCTCCAGGCGCTGCGCTCCCCCCGCCTCCTGACCCGCGAGGTCCTCGCCGGGCTCGTCGTGGCGATCGCCCTCATCCCCGAGGCCATCGCCTTCTCGATCATCGCGGGCGTCGACCCGCGACTCGGGCTCTTCTCCTCGTTCGTCATGGCGGTCGCCATCTCCTTCCTCGGCGGACGCCCGGCGATGATCAGTGCCGCCACGGGGGCGGTCGCTCTCGTCATCGCGCCGGTCGCCCGCGAGCACGGCGTCGACTATCTGCTCGCCACGGTGATCCTCGGCGGCATCCTGCAGGTGATCCTCGGCCTCCTCGGCGTCGCGAAGCTCATGCGCTACATCCCGCGGAGCGTGATGGTCGGGTTCGTCAACGCGCTGGCGATCCTGATCTTCATCGCGCAGGTGCCGCAGCTCATCGGCGTTCCGTGGGCGGTGTACCCCCTGACGGCCGCGGGCCTGATGATCATGTATCTGCTCCCGCACCTGACCCGCGCGGTGCCGGCACCGCTCGTCGCCATCGTCCTGCTGACGGGCGCCGTGGTCGTGTTCGGCATCTCGGTTCCCACCGTCGGCGATCAGGGTGCGCTGCCCGAGAGCCTTCCGACGCTGCTCCTGCCGAACGTGCCGATCAGCTTCGACACGCTCGCGATCATCTTCCCGTTCGCCCTGGCGATGGCGGTGGTCGGGCTGCTGGAGTCGCTGATGACCGCGGCCCTCGTCGACGAGATCACCGACACCCCGTCGTCGAAGACGCGGGAGTCCCTCGGGCAGGGCGCCGCGAACCTCCTCTCCGGGCTGTTCGGGGGCATGGGCGGGTGCGCCATGATCGGGCAGACGATGATCAACGTGAAGGCCTCGGGAGCGCGCACACGCATCTCGACGTTCCTCGCGGGCGTCTTCCTCCTCCTCCTGGTGATCGTCTTCGGCGATGTCGTGGCCGTCATCCCGATGGCGGTGCTCGTGGCGGTGATGATCGTCGTCTCGGTCGCCACATTCGACTGGCACAGCATCCGCCCGTCCTCCCTGCGACGGATGCCGTTGAGCGAGACGACCGTGATGGTGGCGACGGTGGCCGTGACGGTGTGGACGCACAACCTCGCCATCGGGGTCGGCGTCGGCGTGATCGTCGCCGCCGTGCTGTTCGCCCGGCGTGTCGCGGGGGTCACGGAGGTGCACCGGACCATCGACGGCGACGTCGCCCGCTATCGCGTCCAGGGGGAGCTGTTCTTCGCGTCCAGCAACGACCTCACGACCCGCTTCGCGTACCACGACGACCCCGCCCACGTGGTGATCGACCTCTCGGAGTCGCACGTGTGGGATGCCTCGACCGTGGCCGCGCTGGACGCCGTGCAGACGCGCTACGCCCGCGAGGGCACGACGGTCGAGATCATCGGGATGAACGCGCCGACCGCGCAGATCCACGGCCGTCTGAGCGGGACGCTCGGCGGGCACTGACCCGCCCGGACCTCAGGATCGCAGGGTCGTCGAGGGCGTCTCACCGAACTCCGCGCGGTACATCGCGGCGAACCTGCCGAGATTCGAGAAGCCCCAGCGTGCCGCGATCGCCGCCACCGTCTCCATCGAGGGATCGGCGGCACGCAGCTCGACCCGTGCCGCGTCCAGGCGCACACGGCGGACGTACTGCATGGGGGTCCGCCCCGTGGCGGTGCGGAATGCGTACTGCAACCCGCGCGGGGAGAGCCGCGCGGCCTCCGCGATGTCCGCGAGGGCGATGGACCCGGTGGCGTGCGCGTCGATGTAGGCCTTCGCCCGGCGCACCGGAGCCGGCAGCATCCGGGCCGGTCGCCCCGAGGCCAGAGCCTCGGTGAGGGTCGATGGGAACGTCAACAGCGAGGCCTCCAGGAGGAGGGAACGCACCTGCTGCTCGATCAGCGGCGCACGCTCGGGTGAGCGCAGCAGCACGTCCCGGCCGTACTCCCACGTCCGGGTCCAGTACCGCAGGCGCTGCTCGGACATCGGCGCGTACCCGAGGGGACGCACCCGCAACGTGTCGTCTCCCGAGAGTCGGCGCGCGGCCTCGTCCACGTCCTCTCGGGCGAAGGACACCGCGGTTCCGGCGATCCGGCCGGTGAACGCGATCTCGATCGGGCGATCCATGACCACGAACGGCACGGTCGTGTCGATGCGTTCGCGTCGGTAGGTCGCGCGGATGCGCGGACCCGCGATCCGTCCGACGACCATCTGGTCGCCCGGATCCGACTCGATGACCATCGTCGACCCCACGGTGTAGTCGCAGAGCCCGAAGCCGGGCTCGGCGACACCGTGGAAGACGAAAGCGGGCTGGATGCCGTCGGCGCGGGCGATGCGGGCTCCGGGTACCACTGTCTGCCACATCTCCTCCACCGTGGTGGCATCCCTGGTCTCGACATGCGTGTGCTCCACCGGCACTTCCTAAGTTCTCGCTGCCGAAACCGGATAGACCGTTGCGTGTGCACGCGAACTGTGCGATGGATCCGTTTCCACGCCGTGGCGGGATGCGCGCTCGCGCGTCGGGCCCGATAATCGGAGGGTCGCCGCCCCCGCTGCGCACTCACCGACGGGACGCCCCATGCCCTACCGCACCATCACCACGCTGCAGTCGTGGATCGACGACTTCCGCACCCTCGGGTACGACGACGCCGGGATCCTCCGGGTGATCCCCCAGGACGGCGACGGAGACTCCGATACCGGCCTGATCGCCGCGCGCTTGCGGAGCGTCTCGACGACCTTCTACGTGGCCCCCGAGACCGAGCCCGGGGCGACCGGATGGGCGGTGACCTTCGAGCCGCGCGAGAACGCCGCGCCGCTCGGCTCGGCCCGCGTCCTCGCGCTCTCCGGCGAGCTGGCGATGCTGTCGGCCCTGTGCACGTTCCTGCAGGGTCGAGCCGAAGCCTTCGTCAACGCCCGAACCTGAGCCGCGGAACCGGGCGGGAGGTCGAGCGCACGCCGTGCGTCAGCCGGCCGCCGCGCCGGCGGCGGTGAGGGTCCGCAAGGCGGCGGCGACCCGGTCCGCTTCCGCGGGGTCCATCTCCGCGATCGCGGCTTCCACCGCGTTGTCGAAACCGCGCAGCGAACACCACGGCGGCGAGGTCAGGTCCACCGTCGCGGTGATGTGGTTGACGCGGCGATCCTCGTCATCGAGGTCGCGACGGACGGCTCCGCGCTGGACGAGACGGTCGATGAGCGTCGTCACCCCGGCGGAGGTGATGCCGAGGTGGTCGCGCACGTGCGAGGGCCGAGCCCCGGGATTCTCGGCGACGAAGATGAGGGCCTTCGCGTCGAGCTCGTTGAGCGAGAGGGCGCGCCGCGCCTCCGCGGTCGCGGCACGACGTGCGTCGTCGTAGGCCAGGAGCGCGCGCGCGAGGTCCGAAGTCGTCGACGCGTCCGTGGAATTCTGCACGACCCCCGATCGTACCGGTGCGATGCCCGGTGCGCGGACGCCGGGGTCGGTGCGTTGCGCCGCGTCCGTCGGCCCACGCGTTCACGCAATGGTCTTCACGGCGTAACCCGCGACCCGGGGTCGAACCCTCAGCATGGGGAAACCGCAATCGCGGTGATCGATTCGGCTCCGCCCGGCGGCGCCCGTCCACGGAAAGCGATCGCGATGAACCGACCCGTGCGCGTGCTGTCCCTGTACGAGGGATTCTTCGCCGGAGGAGCCCGTATCCTCCATTCCGACGTCGTCGCGGGGCTCCACAGCGGCGGAGGGCAGGACCATCGCGTCCTCTCCCTGACGGCCGCGGCCCGCCGGGACGCCTCGCTGCAGCACGCGCACGACGACACCCGGTTCCGCACCCTCCGCGGCGCGGGAGTGTGCATCGACACCTTCGACCGCATCGCCGGCGACCAGCCGATCACTCCGGACTCCTTCAGCCGGGCCGAGCTCGCGCACGCGGCGTCCCTCATCGCGGATGCCGACATCGTGCTGTCCCTGAAGGAGCAGCCGCTGAGCCTGATCATCGCCCTCCAACGGGCGGGCATGCTGCCCGACCGCCCCACGGCCGCCTGCCTGCACCGCTCGGACCCGACGCACTCCGGCCCCGCCCTGGGGTGGCTGGTCGAGGCGGGCGCGTCCGGCGCGGTCTCCGCCACCATCTCGTGCGCGGAATCGACCTCGATGGCCTACACGCGCGCGGGCGTGTCGACGACGCACGCCTGGGTGATCGACAACGGGATCGACACGCGCCGGTTCCGTCCCGGCACCCGCTCCGAGCGGCGCCGCATCCGGGAATCCCTCGGCATCCCCGAGACGGCGTCCGTGGTGATGCTCGCCGCGCGGTTCGACGCGATGAAGGACCCGGGCCTCTTCCTGGATGCCGTGGCCCGGCACTCGCGGCGCCACCCGGGCGCGCACTACGTGCTGTGCGGGTCGGGCATGACGTTCGCCAACCCCGGGTTCGCGGCACTCGTCGCCGACGCCGGACTGGACGCGGGCGTCGCCCTGCATGCGCTCGGGCTGCGGGAGGACATGCCCGCGCTCTACCGGATCGCCGACGTCGTCGCGCTCACCAGCGCGTTCGGCGAGGCCTCGCCCCTGTGCCTCGCCGAGGGCGCGGCGTCCGGAGCGATCCCGATCACGACCGACGTCGGGGACGCCGCCCGGGTCGTCGCGGGGTTCGGGCTCGTGACCCCGCGCGACGCCGACCTGATCGCGGCAACCTGGCAGGAGGCCCTGACCCGCCGCATCGAGTTGCGGTCGGCGGCGATCTCGGCCCGCGCGCGCCTGGACCGTCGACGGATGGTCGCCGACTACCGCGGCGCGATCGAGGAGCTCGTGCTGCCCGAGGTGCTCGCGGCCTGACGCCCGCAGGCCAGGGCCCCGGGGCAGGACCGACGCCCGCGCCATCCTCCGACGGACCCTCGGCACCATAGACGGCGGGTCGCGGCGGCACCATCCCCGCCGCGGCTGCCCGCGACCGTGTCTACAGTGAGTCATGACCGCGAGCATCCTCTCGATCGGCACGGCTCTGCCCCGCACCCGTGTGCCCCAGTCGGCGCTGCGCGACCTCTTCGCCGCCCAGCCCGGATTCGATCGCCGCAGCCAGCGTCTCGTGGGCGCGGCCTTCGACGCCGCGGCGATCGACACCCGCCACACGGTGCTGCCGCAGTTGGCCGGAGGTGCGGCCGACGGGCTCGCGGCGCTGTCGGACGGCGAGTTGACGATGCCGCCCACGGGCGCCCGCAACGACGAGTACCGCAGGACCGCACCGGCCCTGTTCGCCGAGGCCGCCGCGTCCGCGGTGGACGGCTCGGGACTCGGCCGCGAGGCCGTGACCCATGTGGTCACGGTGTCGTGCACGGGCATGTTCGCCCCGGGGCCGGACTACCTCCTCGTGCGCGACCTCGGCCTGTCCCCCTCCGTCGAGCGGTACCACCTCGGGTTCATCGGGTGCGCGGCCGCGATTCCGGCCCTGCGCCTCGCGGCGCGGATCGTCGCGGCCGACCCCGCCGCCGTCGTGCTCGTCGCGGCCGCGGAGCTGTGCTCCCTGCACTGGCAGACGTCGTCGCATCCCGACCAGATCGTCGCCGCGTCAGTGTTCGCCGACGGCGCTGCGGCGGCGATCGTGGCCGCGGCGGACGTCGACCGGCCGGGACTCGACCTGGAGGGCTTCGCGACGTTCGTCACCGACGACGGCGAGAAGGACATGTCCTGGACCGTGGGCGATTCGGGCTTCGAGATGACCCTCACGCCCGAGGTGCCGCGCATCATCGGGCGCGAGATCGCGGCGATCGCGGCCGACGTGCTCGGCGACCTCGCCGAGGTCGACGCCTGGGCCGTGCATCCGGGCGGTCGGAGCATCCTCGACCGGGTCGAATCGGCCCTGAACCTGGATGCCACGGCCCTCGCGCCCTCGCGCGAGGTGCTGCGGGCGCACGGCAACATGTCGAGCGCCACGCTGCTGTTCATCCTGCGCGATCTGCTCGCCGACGCGGCGCGCGCCGACGGCGACCGCGTCGCCGCGCTGGCCTTCGGTCCGGGACTGACGGTGGAGGCGGCGCGCCTCGTGCTGCGCCGACCGACGGCGTGAGCGGCGGGGTGTGGCGCGGGCTCGCGCGACGCGACACGGCGCTCGTCGAGCTGATGGACGACCCCGGATGCGACCCGCGTGTCCTCGCGGCGACCTATCGCCGGTTCGACCTCGTGAACCGCGCGGTGTCGGGGTGGGGCGGCGTGTATCGCGCGCACGTTCGACCGCGGCTTCGCGCACTCGGACGGCCGGCCCGCGTGCTCGACCTCGGGTGCGGCGGTGGCGATGTCGTGGCGCGTCTCGCGGGGCTCGCTGCCCATGACGGTCTCGACGTCGAGTGGGTGGGCGCGGATCCGGATCCCCGGGCGCTCGAGGCGGCCCGGGAGCGCGAGCGGCCCGGGGTGAGGTTCGTGTCGCGCGGCTCGGCGGAGCTGCTCGCCGGCGGGGAACGGTTCGACCTCGTGCTGTCGAACCACGTGCTGCATCACCTCGACAGCGCGCAGCTGCGGGAGTTCACGGACGACTCGCGAGCCCTTGCGCGGTCCGCCGTGCTGCACGCCGACATCGCCCGGAGCCGCCTCGCGTACGGCCTGTACGCCGCCGGGGTGACTCCGCTCGCGCCGGGTACGTTCCTGCGCACCGACGGCCTCCGATCGATCCGACGCAGCTACCGGGCGGACGAACTCGCCCGGGCGCTGGGCGACCCGTGGAGGGTCGTGACTCCCGCACCGTTCCGCGTGCTCGCGATCACCGAGGGCACGGCCGACCGTGGCTGACGTGCTGATCGTCGGGGCGGGGCCCGTCGGGCTCGCGCTCGGCGCCGACCTGCGCGCCCGCGGCGTCGACGTGGCGATCCTCGAGCGACGGAGCGAACCGGATGCCGGCACGCGGGCGATCGGCATCCACTCTCCGTCCCTCGCGCACCTGGAGTACTCGGGGGCGACCGATGCGCTCCTCGCGCGTGCGGTCAGGATCCGCCGCGGGGAGGCGCGGGCGGACGGGAACGTGCTTGCGGCGATCCGCTTCGATCGGCTGCGCGCGCGGCACCCGTACGTCGCGGCGCTGCCGCAGGCCGACACCGTGGACGTGCTCACCCGCCTCGCGCCGCCCGTGGAGCGGGGCGTGCGGGTGACCGGGCTCCGTCAGGACGGCGTTTCGGTGAGGGTGCGGGGATCCGGACCGGACGGCGAGGTCGAACGCCGCGCGAAGGTCGTCGTCGTGGCATCCGGATGGGCGGGGCGCGAGCTCGTGTATCGGCCCGGAGCCGTGCGCACGCGGCACTACCCCGATCGATACGCGATGGTCGACGTCGCTGCTCCCGGCGATGCGACGGCGCTCGTCCACCTCGAGCGCGAGGGGGTCGTCGAGTCGTTCCCGCTGCCGGGCGGGCGGCGGCGCCTCGTCGCCTGGGCGGGCACGTCGGATGTTCCGGATGCCGCCGGCTTCCTGCGCGCGGCCCTCGCCGATCGCGTGGGTCTCGACGTGGACACGTCGGCCGCGTCGACGTTCCGCGTGCGGCGGGCGGTGGCTCCCGCGCTGCGGCGCGGGCGGGTGATCGTCGTCGGCGATGCGGCGCACGAGGTCAGTCCGATCGGCGGGCAGGGCATGAACCTCGGGCTCCTGGACGCCCTGACGCTGTCGCCGCTGCTGGCCGAATGGCTGCACGGGGACGAGCCGGACGGGTGGGCCGCGTGGGAACGGGGGCGGCTCGCTTCGGCTCGGCACGCGGCGCGCCTGGCGTTCCTCAACACGATGCTGGGACGCGGTGCCTCGACCCGCGGACACGCCGCACGGTCGTTCGCACTGCGCACCGTGCTCCGCGGCCCGGGGGCGGCGGCGTTCACACGCGCCTACGCGATGGACTTCGACGCCGCCGCGCGGACGGCGGGCCGGGTCACGTGACGACGAGCTGTACGGCCAGCAGGAGCGCCGCGAACATCGTCAGCTGGAACACCGCGCGCCCCGGTGGACGCCACAGGGCGAGGGCGATCGTCGCCGCCGCGACGAGCACGGCCGCCGCGAAGAAGACGGCTCCGACGACACCCCCGCCCGACCCGGCGAAGACGGCGACGGCGCCCAGGACGATGCCCGCTGCGGCGGCGACCACGCTGACACGGGCACCGAGGCGGTGCGGCAGCCCGCGCACCCCCGTGGCGCGGTCGTCATCCAGATCGCGGACGACGTTCGTGAGGTGCACGGCCGCACCGAGCGCCGCCCCCGCCACGGACGCCCACGGCGCGGCGAGCGCCGGCTCCGGTGACGCGAGGGTCGCGAACGACGGGAAGAGCCCGAAGCTGAGCAGGAACGGCGCGATCGATACAGGGGTCGACTTCAGCCCCGCGTTGTAGGCCCAGGCCGAGGCGAGCGCAATCGCGTGGGCGGCGACGAACCCCGGTCCGAGCGGCACAGAAAGCGCCAGGGCCACGACGAGGGAGGCCACGGCCACACCGAGCGCGCCCTCCGGAGTCACCGCTCCGCGGGCGATCGGCTTGTCGGTGCGCCCGACAGCGACATCGCGGGCCGCGTCGATCGCGTCGTTCGAGAGCCCGACGGAGACCTGCCCGGCGAAGACGGCGACGACCAACAGGATCAGCCGCCCGGGATCGAGACCCGCGGCGATGCCGAGCGCGAGCGACAGCGTCGTGACGACGAGCGTGGGCCCGGGATGCGTCGCGCCCCAGAGCGCCCGCACGAGCGGCGGCTTGACGGGGACGGGGGGCACGGGATGACGGTACCGCGTCTCCCCCGCGGGAGAGGTCGGGGCAGGCGGACCGACCTCTTGGCACTCTCGACACGAGAGTGCTAATCTGACATCAAGTTGAGCGCGATGCACTCAACTTCTGAGAACTCTCCGGATGGCGTATCCGGACCGATCGAAAAGGAGAACGACCATGGCCACTCACGACCCCTTCCGCGACCTCGACCGCCTCGCGTCCACGCTCCTCGACGCCCGCCGCGGCGGTGGTCCGCGCCGCATGCCGATGGATCTGTACCGCGACGGCGACCACTACGTCCTGAACGCCGACCTCCCGGGCGTCGACCCCGGCTCGGTCGACATCGACGTCGACGGGCAGCTGCTCACCATCCGCGCCGAGCGCACGCTCGCCTCGGGCGACGACGTCAAGTGGATCACCCGCGAGCGCGAGACCGCCTCGTTCGTCCGCCAGCTGAACCTCGGCCAGGGCATCGACACCGAGCGCATCAGCGCCGCGTACCGCAACGGCGTGCTGTCGGTCACGATTCCGGTGAGTGAGAAGGCCAAGCCGCGTCGGATCGCGGTCGCGACCGACGACGGGAACGACCTCATCCAGGCCCACGAGAGCACCCCGCAGCCGATCGAGCAGTGATCGCCGGGAGGGGGCGACCGCCGGGTCGCCCCCTCCCCCTTGTCAAGGGGCTCGGTGATACGGCGAGGCGCCCGCAGAGTGCCCGGGTGTCCGCGATCCTCTCCCCCCACCACCCGCCGGCCGTCGTCGACGCCGATGACGTGCCCGCCCTCCCCTTCACGCCCCGCGGCCCGGTGAGCGCCGCCGTCCTGCACCACCTCAGCACGGGCGCGGCCACGAACCACACGGTTCTCGCCGACGCGGCCGTCGCTGCATCCTCCGACGTCGAGACCGACGACGACATCCAGCTGGCCCTGTTCGCGCTCTACGCCTCGGCCTACGGATCGATCGCGGCGTTCGACCCGGAACTCGAGTGGGACCCCTCGCTCCTCGCCACACGCGCGGTCATCGAGCGGGCGTTCGAGGCGGCTCTCCGTGCCCGCCTCCCCGAGCCCGAACTCCCGGCGCCGACCGCGGATGCCGTCGCCCGTGCGCTGTTCGCGCTGACCGCCGCCGACACCGGCCCGAGCCTTTCGCGCCACCTCGCGAAGAAGGCGTCGCTCGATCAGGCGCACGAGTTCCTCGTGCACCGGACCATCTACACGCTGCGCGAGGCAGACCCGCACTCGTGGGCGATCCCGCGGCTGACCGGTCGCCCCAAGGCCGCGCTCGTCGAGATCCAGTCCGACGAGTACGGCGGCGGCAACCCCGAACGCGTGCACGCCGCGCTGTTCGCCCGGGCCGTCCGCGGAGCCGGCCTCTCCGACGCTTACGGCGCCTACGTCGACGACGTCCCCGCGGTGACGCTCGCCTCCCATAACGCCATGTCGATGTTCGGCCTCAACCGGCGCCTCCTCGGCGCGATCGTCGGCCACCTCGCCGCTTTCGAGATGACCTCGTCGATCCCCAACCGCCTGTACGCCGAGGGGCTCCGCCGCCTCGGGTTCGGCGACGACGTCTGCGGCTACTTCGACGAGCATGTCGAGGCCGACGCCGTCCACGAGCAGATCGCCGCGCGCGATCTCGCGGGCACCCTCGCCGAGGACCGTCCCGACCTGCTCCCCGACATCCTTTTCGGTGCCGCGGCCTGCCTCAGCGTCGACGGTCGCGTCGGCGAGCACCTGCTCGACGCCTGGTCACGGGGAGAGTCGTCGCTGCGCCCGGAGGAGGTCCGTTGACCTCGGAGGCACCGCGGATCACCGCGTACCCCGACGGCCCGCTCCTCGTGCGGGGCGACGTCGACCTGCGCGACGCCGACGGGAACCCGATCGAGAGGCGGCGACGCACGGTCGCCCTGTGCCGCTGCGGCCTGTCGACGATCAAGCCGTTCTGCGACGGCACCCACAAGCCCGCGGGGTTCCGCACCGACGACTGACGTGGGGCGCCCCGACCACGCCGGACACCGTCAGTCCGCGGCGCGCTCCTCCTCCGTCGGCCGGGAGAGCTCGGCATCCAGGGCGTCCACGAGCCGGGCGAACGTCTCGTCGACCGACGCCGACTGACGGAAGCCGCCGACCCGCTCGAGATCGGTGAACCCGTGCAGAGCGGAGCGCACGTAACGGATGCGATGCACGTCGGCCGCCGCCGCGCCGTACCCGGCGAGCGCGCGTGTGATCTCCTCGACGAGGGCGGCGGCGGCCTCCTCCCACTCGGGGCCGGCGCCCCCGCGCTGGGCCAGCGCGTACATGCCCGGACGCTCTCGCGCGAACCCGCGGTACGCCGCCGCGAGCGACTCGAGCGCGTCGCGCGAAGACAGCCCGCGGGACGACTGCGCGAGCGCCGAACCGAACGCCCGGGTTGCGGCGAGCGCGACGCGGTCCGTCAGATCGCCGAGTCCGCCGACATGCTTGTACAGGCTCGGTGCGGCCACACCGAGCGCCGTCGCGACGCGTGCCAGAGACAGGGATGCCACGCCTTCGGCATCCACGAGTTCGGTGGCGCGACGCACGACGACCTCGGCGTCAAGCCCGGCCCGCGGCACCACTCACCTCCGCGAGGAACGACGAGACGCGATCGGCGACGAGGTCGGGCGCCTCGAGCATCGGCGCGTGGCCGACACCGGGGACGATCTGCACCTCGGCGGACAGTTCGCCCGCGAGCCACGCGGCTTCGGCGGCCGGGTCCTTCCAGTCCGGGTCGGACGCGCCCATCACGACGAGCGAACGGGCCGTCACGCGCGGGAGGAACGGCGCGACGACCGAGTGATCGACGCGCGTCGTGCGGGCGAAAGCCGCCCACCGTCCGGGCCGCGCCAGCCGCCGCGACAGGTGCGCGGCACGCTCGCGGGCGCCGGCACCGAGTCCCGGCCACAACGATGCGGAGTAGCCGCGCCACACCGCGGGACCCCACGGCCGGGCGAGCAGGAGCCGCAGGAGGGCGCTCATGGCGGGGTTGCCGTTGCGGGCGAACGGCCCGAGGAGCACCAGGCCGGACACGAGATCCGGTCGCGATCCGGCCGCGATGATCGCGGCGCCGGCGCTCATCGACGCCCCGGCGAGGACCGCGGGCCCACCGCCGAGCGCGTCGACCACCGCGAGCAGGTCGCCCGCCGTGGCCTGATCGCCGTAGTCCGAGAAGGTCGTGTCGCTGTCGCCGTGTCCGCGCAGGTCGACGAGCGCCACACGGTAGCCGCGGGCGACCAGTCGATCGGCCAACGGTCCGAACGCGTCGCGCTCGTCGCCCATCGCGGGCGAGCACACCACGAGGGGTCCCGTCCCGCGCACCTCGACGGCCAGTCGACCGCCGTCCACCTGAAGTTGGCTAATGTCCATAGCCATAAGCTACGCCCATTAGCCAGAGACTGCAAGCGCGGGATCGCGCGTCTCAGAGATCCTCGGGTGCGAGGTCACCCTGTCCTTCCTCGCCGAGCTCGACCACGCCCGGGTCCTCGCCCTGAGAGTCGGTGCCGGTCGACTCCGGGTGCACGTCCGCGAGCGGGATGTCGGCGTCGACGGCGGGGATCTCGGCCGGGTCGGCGCCCGTCGCGGTCGCCGGGTCGAGGTCGGCGGGGTCGGCACCCTCGTCGAGAGCGGTGGTGGCATCCCACTCCGCCTGAGCGGGGTCGAGCGCGGGATCGGGCTCGATGGAGGTGTCGCCGTCGCGCAGCGGCTGCGCACCCGTCACGCCATCGGCGGCGGCGGGGATGCCAGGGTCGGACGAGACGTCGCTCATGGGGGATCCTTTCGGTCGTCCGTGCGGGTCCGCACGCGTCGTCGGCTCGACGACTCCCCCATCCCACCGCCCACCCGCCACCCCTCCCGCCCCCTTGACAGCGTCGACGACCGACGCGACCCCGCCGGTTTCGCTCCGAGGCCGAAGCCTCGCGCGCCCCGTCCCACGAGGACGTCCCTCCTCACCGCGGGGGCAAGATATCCCGGATGCCGCGGACCGATCGCCGCGGAGGAGGGTGACATGGGGGACGTTCTCACCGTGAACGCGACCGGCGCCGACGAGGTCGAGACGGTGTGGCAGCAGTTCGTCCCCAGCGCCCGCCTCGAGCACGTGGACCCTCGGCGCGTGAGGTTCCGCTGGTCGTCGATCGAGACGGGGGCCTTCTCGCTCGTCCAGTACTCGCTCCGCGCCGACGTGCGTTCGTCCATCCACCTCGACGACCAGATCATGGCGTGTCAGCTCATCGCCCTCGACGCCCGCGTGATGACCGAGGGGCAGCCGATCGATGCGCGTCAGCCCTGGCTCACCGGCGACAGCCCCATTCAGGCCCGCTGGAGCGGTACGGCGAACGTCCGGGCGTTCATCTTCGACCGCACCTCCGCCGAGCAGGTCGCCCGCGCCGTCTCGGGCGAGGACCGCCTCGTACTGCGCTCGATCGACCCCGTCCCACGCGACCGAGCCCTCGCCGTGCAATGGGAGCGCAGCTTCGGGTACGTGGCATCCGCCCTCGCCGTCGGCCACGACCAGCCGCTCGTGGCCGCCGAACTCGAACGGCACGCGCTGATGTCGACGCTGACCGCCTTCTCCACGACGTACCTCGAGGCGCTCGACACGAGCGCCCAGCGGGCCGCCGCGCCGCGGACCGTCCGCCGCGCGCTGGCCTACATCGACGCGCACGCCCACGAGCCGATCACGATCGACGACATCGCCGAGGCCGCCGGGATCTCCACACGCGGCCTGCAGCACGCCTTCCGCCGCGCGCTCGACACCACCCCCTCCCAGCAGCTGCGGACCGTCCGACTCGCCGCCGCGCACCGCGACCTCCAGCACGGCGGCGATCACGTGAGCGACGTGGCCCGACGGTGGGGGTTCTCCAGCCCGTCGCGGTTCGCCCGGTTCTACCGCGACATGTACGGGCGCAATCCGGCCCAGACCGCGCGCATGTTCTGACCGGTGTCGCGCGGGCGCATCCGATGTCGCATCCGGTGCCGGGATGGCGCGAAGAGTGCGGGATGCCGTCCACCGGCCGCGCGACCGGGCACAGTGACGAGGTTCCGAGGCGAGGAGGACCTTTCGTGGGGAAGTTCGTGTACGAGGGGACCACCCGGACCGATTTCGAGGATCGGCTCCTCGCGCACATGCAGGTGGTCATCGGCAACAAGCTGCGCCGCGGCGAGCCGTTCTACTTCCAGTGGAAGGACGAGGTGAGCACCGGGGGCGGACGCACGTCCGTCTGGCTGCACCCCCGCGCGAGCATCGTGTTCAAGTTCCACGGCGGACGTCCTCCCGCGCTGAACCGCGCGTGGTTGGAGGCCCTGATGACGGTGGCGAACTCCCCCACCGGCCTCTACGTGATCCCCGAACCGCCGGAGGACCTGCTCGCCACCGAGCCGATCGGCTGACCCGTTGTCAACGCGGTCGCCGCCCGCGCCGTATCGGGGTGTGCTCGCCGGGACGGAAGGATGCCGCATGCCCGACTCCCCCACCGCGAACCCCCGGATCGTCGTGATCGGGGGCGGCAACGCCGGTCTCTCGATCGCCGGGCGCCTCCAGCGCGCCCGGCTCGGTGACATCACGGTGATCGAGCCGCGCACGACGCACATCTACGCCCCGCTGCAGTCCCACATCGCCGGCGGCACGGCGCGCGCCTCGCGCGCGGTGCGCCCGCAAGCCGATGTCATCCCACCGGGCGTCCGCTGGCTGCGCGACGAGGTCTTCACCGTGGATCCGGCCGCGCACCGCGTGCACCTCATCTCCGGCGGTCACCTCGACTACGACCAGCTCATCGTCTCGGCGGGTCTGCGCCTCGCGTGGGACGCGATTCCGGGGCTCCCGGAGGCGATGGCCGCGCCCGAAGGCGTGTCGAACTACGACCTCGCCCTCGCCGCGAAGGCCTCGCCCGCGCTGCGCGACCTGCGCCGCGGCACGGTCGTCTTCACCCAGCCTCCCGAGCCGGCCTCGTGCGGCGCCGCCGCGCAGAAGCCGCTCTACCTCGCGTGCGACTGGTGGCGCTCGCTCGGGGTCCTCGACGACATCCGCGCGATCCTCGTGCTGCCGGACCCCGTGCCGTTCGGCATCCCGGACGTCGATCGCGAACTCCGCCGCGTGCTCGACGCGTACGGCGTGGAGGTGCGGTACTCGCGGGAAGTGCGGAGCGTGGATGCCGGCTCCCGCACGCTCACCATCGGTCACGGCGACGACGAGGAGACGCTCGCGTACGACGTGCTGCACGCGGTCCCGCCGCAGCGCGCACCGGAGTGGATCGCGGGAAGCGGACTCGCGGACCCCGACGACCCGCACGGGTTCGTCGACATCGACCCCGAGACACTCCGGCACCGCCGCTTCGCGGACGTGTGGTCTCTCGGCGACGCCGCGCGCGTCGCCACCCGGCCCTCCGGGGGAGCCATCCGGCCGCAGGCGAAGGTGCTCGCGCGGAACCTGCGGGCGGCACTCCGCGGCGGAACGCCGACCGCGCGGTACGACGGCTACAGCGTCGTCCCGTTCACCGTCTCGCGCGGCACGGTCGTGTTCGCCGAGTTCGATCGGTGGGGGCGACCGCGACCGACGATCCCGTTCTGGCGCTCGCTGTCGCGCGAGCGACGCTCCACCTGGATCGCCGACCGACGGATCCTGCCGTGGGTCTACTGGAACCTGATCCTGCGCGGCCGCGCCTGAGGGGCGTATAGGCCAGATCCGTCGATCCCTCAACCCCGGGGGCCCGCGGGAGCAATCGCGCGAAGACTGGCCTTCACCCCGGATCACCGAGAGAGGACATCATGGCCCAGGTCATCGAAACCATCGACGTCGACGTTCCCGTCCGCGTCGCCTACAACCAGTGGACGCAGTTCGAGGAGTTCCCCCACTTCATGAGCTTCGTCGAGTCCATCACGCAGAAGACCGACACGCTCACGCATTGGAAGGTCAAGATCGCGGGTGCGGAGCGCGAGTTCGACGCGGAGATCACCGAGCAGCACCCCGATGAGCGCGTCGCGTGGAACAGCGTGGGTGGGGACGAGAACCACGCCGGTGTCGTCACGTTCCACCGTCTCTCCGACGCCGAGACGCGCGTGACGGTGCAGATCGACTGGGAGCCCACGGGCCTCCTCGAGAAGGCGGGCGCCGTGCTCGGCGCCGACGACCGCTCGGTCAAGAAGGACCTCGAGCACTTCAAGGAGTACATCGAGTCGCGCGGCGCCGAGTCCGGCGCCTGGCGCGGCGACGTCAGCTGACGCCTTCCTCACAGGAACACGGATGCCGGACCCCCGCGGGGATCCGGCATCCGTCGTGTCAGGGGTGCCTCACCACTGGGGGTGGATCTCGGCACGCAGGCGGCGGTCGTAGACGTCGCGCACGAGCGCGTCGAATGCGTCGAGGTCGAACCCACCCTCGAGGAGATCCGCCGCCGCAGCGTTCGCGGCGGCCTGTTCGGCCGAACGCGCCCCCGGGATGACCGAGGTGACACCGGACCGGGAGGCGATCCACGCGAGCGTCGCCGCGGGGAGCGTCACGCCTTCGGGCAGCGCGGCCTTCAATTCGCCGGCCGCGGCGACGCCCTCGCCGAACGGAACCCCTGAGAACGTCTCGCCCTTGTCGAAGGCCTCGCCGTTGCGGTTGTAGGTGCGGTGGTCGTCCTTGTCGAACGTCGTCTCGGCGGTGTACTTCCCCGACAGCAGACCGCTCGCGAGCGGGACCCGCGCGAACACCGCGACCCCCTTCTCGGCCGCGAGCGGGAGCACCTCGTCGAGCGGCTTCAGGCGGAACGGGTTGAAGATGATCTGCAGGTTCGTCAGATTCGGACGGCGGAGGGCCGACAGCGCCTGGTCCATCGTCTCGACCGACACCCCGTACGCCGCGATGACGCCCTCGGTGACGAGCTGGTCGAGCACATCGTAGGTGGCGTCGTCGTCGATGACGGCCGACGGCGGACAGTGCAGCTGCACGAGGTCGAGGGTGTCCTGCGCGAGGAGCCGACGCGACCGGTCGGTCCACGCGCGGAAGTTCTCCATCGTGTAGTTCTCGGGCACCTGGTCGGCGCGGCGTCCCATCTTGGTCGCCACGGTGATGCCGGTGGCATCCGTCTTCTGCAGGAAGGCGCCGATGAGCTCCTCGGACCGCCCGTCGCCGTACACGTCGGCGGTGTCGAAGAGCGTGACACCGGCGTCGGCGGAGGCCCCGAGCACCTCCATGGCCGCGTCCTCGCTCACCCCGCCCCAGTCGGGCCCGAGCTGCCAGGTGCCGAGGCCGATCGCGGAGACCTCGCGGCCGGTGCGGGAGAGGGGACGCTGCTGCATTGCGGTTCCTTTCGGGAGTCTCCCCGAGCCTATCCAGCCCCTCCGACACCCGGGCCGCCGGGTCCGTCAACCCCGTCACCGCGCTGCGCGCGGCGGCCTAGCGTGGGCTGCCACCCACCGGAAGGACCGCCGTGACCACTCCCCCCGAGAACCTGCCCGGAGCCGACCACGAGAGGACCGTCTCGGAAGCCGAGGGCCTGGCCGCCGACGTCCCCGCGGGCGGCGCGGGCGCCGACACGGGCGCCGTGTCGGCCGCCGAGATCGACGACGACGCCGACGCCCGGGTGCAGAACGTCTCGAGCCAGAACGACGTCCCGGGGGTGGGCACCCGCGCCGCCGACGGCGAGATGGAGCGCGACACCGACGACGCCCCCGGCGGCGGCTCGACGTCGGATCATCGGACGCCCGCGTCGCCGACGCCCTCCCCGGCCGACGGCGAAGAGCACGTGGATGCCGACTCCCCCATCGGGAGGTTCCAGCCCGGTGTCGGCAAGGACTCGGCGGAGTCGAGCAGGATCGCGCAGAGCCTGCCCGGCCCCGACGAGGCCTGACCCGGTCGGCTACCCGGCCGAGCGCCGCCGCACGAGCCCGATCACGATGTCGAGGACGACGAACACGACGAGGGTGTAGCCCACGAACGGCAGGAGGATGCCGAGCCCCACCGCCGCGAGGAGCACCAGCCCGATCCCCCACCAGGGCGCTCCGCGCAGCGCTCCGCGCGCGGGAGGGGCCGCGACGCCGCTCGTCGGCCGGCGCCTCCACCACATCGCGTACCCCAGCACGACGAGCGCCGCGATGCCGAGGGCGAGGACGAACAGCACGAGCTGGTTCGCGAGTCCGAACATCGATCCCATGTGCGTGTCGATCCCCCAGCGGGAGAGCTTGGCGAGCAGCGGGAAGTCCGCGAAGTCGATGCGGTCGGTCACCTGCATCGTGGATCCGTCGATGGCGACGGCATCCACTTCGGTCGGGAAGCTGCGCTGGATCTCCTGCACGACCCACGCCTTCCCGGCGGCGGACGGCGGCTTGATCTCGACCTGACCGGTGTTGACGTTGATGCGCTGCGCGATCGCGAGCACCGCGTCGAACGTCGCGGGGTTCGCCGCACCGGTGGGAGCCGCCGTCACCGCGCCGTGATGCGCGTGCTCGCCGCCGGCACCGGGCTCCCCCTCGAGCGAGGTGGACAGCGCGGGAGTCCCCCCGCCGACCGCCGCCCGCAGGTCGGCGACGTTCGCCCCCGCGAACGCCGACCAGGTGATGCCCGTGGCCGAGAGGAACACGGCCCCGAGCACCACCCACACCCCGATCGACGCGTGCCAGCCGAACAGACCGCGGTAGCCCGTGTGCGAACGGTTCGGGCGGACGAGGTCGGCGCGACCCCGACGGGCACGCCGCATCCGTCCGATCCACAGGCCGAGTCCGGCGAGCGCGACGATCCCGAGCCAGGATGCCGCGAGCTCGCTGTACCAGCGTCCGGGCTCCCCGAGGTGGAGGGTCCGGTGCAGGTCGCTCACCCAGGTCCGCACGGGCAGCGCACCGCTCGTGCCGTAGGCGGTGAGGTCGCCGCGGATCTCGGCCGAGCCGGGGTCGACGAAGACCGCGCGCGTCTCGCTCTCCCCGAGGGACGGGTCGGCGAACATGACGCGGGTCGTCGTGCCCGGTTCGGGCGCGGGCCGCACGGCGACGGGGCTCGCGCCGCCGCCGACGTACCGTTCGGCGGCGACGATCTGGTCGGCCAGCGGCAGCGGGGCGGCCGTCGAGGGCGCCGTCAGCTCGTGCGCGTAGACGATGCGATCGAGCGTCGGGGTGATCGCGTACAGTGCCCCGCTCAGCGCCGCGACGAGGATGAACGGCCCCACCAGCACCCCGGCGAAGAAGTGCAGGCGCCGCAGCAGCGCCGTGAACCAGCCCGTCCGGGTACGCGGCGGCGAGGGGTCGGATGCCGCGAGCGCGGGAGCGCGGTCGGCGTCGGTGGTGGTCATGACAGGATTCCTTCTCCGATGAAGCCGCCTTCGGCACAGCCGGGCGGAAGGGCGAACACGGCCGACCCGATCGGGGTCGTCCATTCGTTGAGCAGGTCGAGCTCGTCGAGCCGACGCTGGAGGGGGACGAACTGCCGATCGATGTCGGCCTGGAACGAGACGAACAGCAGCCCCGCGTCCGAGACCGTGCCGGTCGGGGGTGCGTCGTCGTAGTTGTACCCGCGGCGGAAGATGCGCTCGGCGGAGTCGTCCGACCGCGACCGGCGCACGTGGGAGAACTCGGGGATCACGGGGAAGCCGATGGCATCCGTGGCCGCGAAGTCGGGTTCGTCGAACTCGTCCGTGCCGGTGAGCGGAGCGCCCGAGGATTGGAAGCGCCCCACCGCCTGGTCACGGCCGGGACGATCGAGCCGATCCCACTTGTCCAGGTCCATCACGATCCGCCGCACCACCATCCCCGTCCCGCCGGCCATCCAGCCCTCGCGCGACCACACGATCTCGTCGAACCCGGTCGTCCCGGGCTGCGGATTGGCGGTGCCGTCGACCTGGCCGAACAGGTTCCGCATCGTGGTGCCCGGCCGTGTCGTGCCGTGCGCGCGGCGGAAGCCCTGCTGCACCCAGCGAGGCGCCGCGAACGCGCGCGCATCCTTGAGCAGCATGCGCGTGGCGTGGGCCACGGTGACCGGGTCGTCCGCGGCGATCTGCAGCAGCAGGTCGCCGTCGCCGTACTCGGGCCGGAGCCGGTCGATCGTGAAGGCGGGCAACGGCCGGAGCCACGCGGGGGCCGCGGCGCCCGTGCGCGCGACGAAGCCCGGGCCGAACCCGAACGTCACCGTCAGGCGCGCCGGCGACACGGCCAGCTCCGGTTCGGTGTCCGCCAGCGCGCCCTGACCGCGCGTGAGCCGGACGGCATCGTCGGTGAGCAGGCGCATGAGCCGTCTCAGGGCATCGCGGTCGGTGTCGGCGCGCAGATCGAGCGCGACGAGCGACACGTGCGCCTGCGCGTCGGTGTCGATGCCCGCCTGGTGCGCGCCGTGGAACGGCACCACGACGTCGCCGTTCAGCGGCGGCGAGACCGTGGCATCCGTCGCTCCGGCCGAGACGGCGGCGTCGATGCCGATCGCGGCGACGGCCCCCGCGCCGGCGACGGCTCCCCCGAGGAGGAACCCCCGCCGGCCGAGGCCGCGATCGCCCGGGGCGGATCGATCGCGGGATGCCATCAGTGACCCGACTCCGCGGACCCCATGTCCATGTCGCCCATGTCGCCCTCGTAGTTCTCGTTCGCGCCGGCGAACTCCTTCACGGGCGCGGAGATCTCCGCGGTGGAGTCGTCCGCGAAGGTGAGGGTGATCGTGGTCTCGTCGCCGACGCGCAACGGCGTGGTGACGTCCATGAACATGAGGTGGTCACCACCGGGCTCGAGGGTGATCGCGCCGTGGGCGGGAATGACGAACCCGCCTTCGACCGGGCGCATCACCATCTGACCGGACTCGTTCTGCACGGTCTCGTGCAGTTCCATGGCCGAGGTCGCGGGGCTCGTCGCCGACACGACCGTGAGGTCGGTGTCGCCGTCGTTGCGCAGCTCGCCGAACCCGGCGCTCATCCCGGCGTCGGCGGCCTTGACCCAGACGTCGGCGGTCGAGAAGGAGTCGGCCTCGGGCGCGGCGGGTGCGGGTGCGGTCGACGCGCATCCGGAGAGGGCGACGGTCGCGGCGAGGGCGACGGCGCTCAGACGCAGGAGGGAGGTGGTGCGAAGGGACATAGGGAAACCTTTCAGGAACGGCCGCCGCGGGGGCCGCGGCGACGGAGGAGAAGCGTGACCGCGAGGAACACGGCGAGCGCGAGGCCCGCCCCGATCGCGGCGATGACGACGATGCGAGGGACTCCCGCGTCGCCGGTGGGGGCGGTGGCCGCCGCCGGGGAGGGTGCCGCCGAGGCTGCGGCCCGTGCGAGCGGTGCGGCGTCTCCGACGGTGAACGGGATCACTCCGGAGATGGGGTGGCCGTCGACCGAGACGACGCGCCAGCGCACCTCGTACCCGGCGACCGGCATCCCGCCCTGGAGGAGCACCGAGACGGTCCCGGATGCCACGACCGGGTCGGCCGCCACCCAGTCGGTGCCGTCGCCGTCGGCGACGATCACCTGTGCACCGACGTCCATGACGTCGGCAGAGAACCTCAGCGAGATCTCATCGGGAGCGCTGGGCAGGCGCTCACCCGCGGAGGGTGAGCTGGAGAGCAGTTCGTCGTGGGCGGATGCCGGGACGACCGACGCCAGGACGGCGACGGCGGCCACGGCGATCCCCGCCGCGACGACGCGGAGGCGATGCATGGGAACCTCTTCCGGGATGCCGGAGCATCCGTCGAACGGCGTCCGTGCGGAAGCGCACGAGAGCGCGCCGGACGTGGACGCCGAGGGCCGTGCGGACCCGCGCCCGCTCGGACGCGGACGCGGGAGCCCGCGCGCTGCGCGCGACGGCCCCGGTGGACGTCGGAGACGTGAAGCTCTGCCCGCGCCTCACCGACTGCCCCACGAGGCGCAGGGTCAGCGGCGTCGCTCCCCTCGGGACGGGGAGCGGGGCGTCAGAGAGCGAAGAGGGGTGGCCCGCGTCGCCCGAGGGAGGCGGTGAGCAGCAGCGAGATCGGGCGGACGACCTCGATCAGGACGACGTGGACCCGGCGCAGCGGAACCGGAGCCGGGCCGGTGGCGATGATCGCGGCACGAGCGCGCAGCCAAAGGACGAGGCGGTCGGCGAGCAGCCGGAGCAGCGCCACGGTGGTCTCACCCCGGTGCATGGCCAGGGTGGTCACCGCGGCGGCGACGAGGTGCCAGCCGCCCATCGTGGCATCCGCGGTCACGAGGGGGCCGGCGGGGCCGTCGAGCACGGTCGCGACACCGTGGACGTGCGTCGCACGCCCCGTGTCGTAGGTGCCGAGGACGAAGAGGGCGTGGAAGAGCACCTGGCTGAGCGCGACCGCCGGCCCGAGCCGCCAGAGCGAGGGACGGCGTCCGGCGAAGGCGACGCACACCACGAAGGACAGCGCGAGCGGCACGATAATGCCGAAGATCCCGGGCACCGCCCCGCCGGCGGTCACGTGGGACAGGAGGGCCACGAAGGTGGCGACGCTCGCAGCGACCGCCCCGCGCAGGACGCGCGCACCCCGGTCCTGTCGTCGCATGCCCCCCATTGTGTCAGCCGGGCGGAGGTTCTCCCGCCACCCCTAGGCTGGCCGGATGACGAGCTCCCCGGGCACCCCGCGCCGCGTCGTGATCGCGGGCGCGAGCGGTTTCGTCGGTCGGGCACTCGTGGCGGCGTTCCGCGAGGACGGCTACGACGTCGCCACGATCGGCCGCACCGGCACCGCGACCTGGGCGGACCCGGTCGGGATCGCGCGGGTGATCGACGGTGCCGATGTGCTCGTGAACCTCGCCGGGCGCATCGTGTCGTGCCGCTATACGGCCGCGAATCGCGACGAGATCCTGCGTTCCCGGGTCGACACGACGCGCGCACTCCACCGAGCGGTCCGGGATGCCGCACACCCCCCACGCGTGTGGATGAACGCCTCGACCGCCACCGTTTACCGCCACGAGACCGAGCGCGGCAACGACGAGATCGACGGCGTGATCGGCGACGGGTTCTCCGTGGACGTGGCGACGAGCTGGGAGCGGGCGTTCTTCGACGGCGACCTCCCCGCCACCCGCCGTGTCGCCCTCCGCATGGCGATCGTCCTCGGCGACGGGCCGGCCACACGCATGCTCTTCGCACTGGGGCGACTGGGCCTCGGCGGTCCCCAGATCGACAGCTGGTGGTTCCCCCACCGCCGCTATCGCGGGATCGGCGCGCGGCCGAGCGGACCCGTGTGGTCGTCGTGGCACCGCACGCGAGGACGCCAGCGCTTCAGTTGGATCCACATCGACGATGTCGTGGCATCCGTCCGCTTCCTGCGCGACCGAGACGACATCTCGGGGCCGGTGAACCTCGCCGCCCCCGGCGTGAGCGACAACCGCACCCTGATGCGCGAGGTGCGCCGCGTGGCGGGGATGCCCGTGGGCCTCCCGGCGTACCGCTGGATGCTCGACCCCGCCATGGCGATCCTCCGCAACGAGCCCGAGCTGGTGCTGAAGAGCCGGTGGGCCGTGCCCGCCGTGCTGACGCGCGCGGGCTTCGCCTTCGCATACGACGAGCTGGGGCCGGCGCTGGACGCGGTGGCATCCGTGCGCCGGCCCCGGGCCCGCGACCTCTTCTCGAACTGAGAAGAGACGATCGATCAGGTGTTGCGGCGCACGAAGCGCAGCAGGGCGGCGATGACGCCGACGATGAGGATGATGATCCCGATCCAGAGCAGGAACTTCACGGCCTCGACGAAGATGCCGAGGAACAGGAAGACGAGACCGACGACGATGAGGAGGATGGCGAGAGCTGGCATGGCATCCACTCTGGTCCTGCCGTGCGGATCGCCGCTCTCCCTTGACAGACGGCGGAGGCCGGGGCACGCGCGTGTCAAGCACCCGGTGGGCGGAGGGCGCGCGGTCTAGCCTCGGTTCCGTCACCACGAGAAAGGCGCATCATGGGCGATCGCGACACCACCGGGCACGGCACCGGACCCGACGAGGGCGAGTACACCGAAGTCCAGCTGCCGGACGGCGAGGAGGCAGGACGCAACCTGGACGCTCCCGGCGAATACGTCGACAGTCAGCGCGCCGACGGCACCGACGCCCGTCCGCGATCGGACGAGGCGGGGTCCTACACGGACGTGCAGCTCCCCTCGGGCGACGAGTCGCGCGAGGACACCGAACATCCGGGCGAGTACACCGACCGCGATCGTTGAGTCAGCGCTCGAGGGTCGCCCGCGGATCCGTGCCGTACGCGACGCGGTAGATGGACGCGAATCCGGCGAGATCCGCGAACCCCCACCGCAGGGCGATCTCGGCGAGCGTCGTCCGCGTCGGATCGGCGGCGACCAGGTCGGCGTGCGCGGCGCTGACGCGGGCCTGCGCGAGGTACTCCTCGGGAGTCGAGGCGAGATGACCGTTCGCCGCGAACGCACGGCGGAGCCCCGCGGCCGACGTCCCCGCCGCCCGCGCCGCGTCGTCGGCGGTGACCGGCAGAGAGGCGTGGTCGTCCATCCAGCTGGTCGCCGCGGCGTAGATGGCGGCCTGCTCGAGCGCCGAAGCCCGGCGCTCCCTCGGATCGCCGACCAGCGGGAACGCCTCGAGAGTGGCGGAGACGAGCGCCCGATGGACATGGGCGCGCACGAGGGGTTCGCCGAGGAGGGGGACCTGCGTGAACGACCAGCGCAGGGTGGCGAGCCAGTAGTCCCTCATCCGCGACGACACCGGTCCCCTGCCGTCGAAACGCACCTCGAGGGTGTCGTCCCCGTAGATCGTGCGCGCGGCCTCGGTCAGATGCGCCGGGTCGAAAGCGACCATCTCGACGGCGGTGCCGTGGGCGTTGCCCACCATCTCGTCGCCCGGCTGGATGACGCCCGGCTCCACGCTGAACTCTCCCGTCGCCGATCCGATGCGCCAGGTGTAGCCCGGGGTGGAGGTGGCGAAGAAGAAGCGGTCGGCGCCGTACACCACCTCGGCGCGACAGTCCCACAGGAGTCGGCGCAGGGCGAAGCCGCAGTCACCGACGGCGCGCTCCCCGATCGCGCCGTCGTCGGCCCGCAGATCGACCCGCCCGTACTGCGTCTGCAGCCAGGCGAGGGCCTCGGCGGGTTCGGCCGTGCGCATGCGCTCGTCGAAGTAGTCGCTGCTCATGGACGTGCGGCACCTCGCTCCCGCTCGACTGCGCCACCGCCATAGTAGTTAACCTCCCGCACGACCCGGCATTCTCACACCGGCACCGATAGTTCACCCACCGCAAAGGAATCGAGACCGTGACCGACTCGCCCGTCATCCGCGACATCCACCCCGACGACGCCGGAGAGGTCCTGACGATCCAGCGCGCCGCCTTCGCCGGGGAAGCCCTCATCTACGGCGACCCCGACATGCCGCCGCTCACTCAGACGCTCGAAGAGCTCGAGGCCGAGCTGGTGGAGAACCTCGGTTGCGTGGCTCTCCAGGGCGAGCGGATCGTGGGCGCCGTCCGCGCGCGGCGGGACGGCGAGCTGCTGCTGATCGGTCGGCTCGCCATCGCCCCCGATCAGCAGGGCGGCGGACTGGGCTCCGCGCTGCTCGCCGCGGTCGAGGAGCGCGGCCGTCGGGCCGGCGCCACCGAGGCCGAGCTGTTCACGGGCGCTCTGAGCGAAGCCAACCAGCGCCTCTACGAGCGCGAGGGCTACCACCGCACCGAGACCACCGCCGACGGAGAGATCTTCTACCGCAAGCCCCTGACCTGACGCGCGGGGCGTTCCGCCGGTTCAGCGTCCAAGACACGCGGATGCCAGGGCGGCTCGTCCGCGTGTCCTGGACACTCGGCGGGGCGTCACTCGATCGTGCGGACCGCCCCGGTCACCATGCCGACCAGCTGTTCACCCGTGACCTTCTCCGTGCGCGTCCCCCCGACGACACGGCCGCCGCGCATGACCCACACCTGCTGCGATAGTCGCTTGACCTGCTCGAAGTTGTGCGAAACGACCAGCACGGTCTTGCCGCCCTCCACGACGCGGCGGATCAGTGCCTCCACCTGTGCGGTCTCGTTCAGACCGAGAGCCGCGGTCGGCTCGTCGAGGATGATCATGTTCTCGGCCCACATCACACCGCGGGCGATCGCGACCGCCTGGCGCTGTCCACCCGACAGCCGTTTCACGGGGCGTCCGACGCCGGGAACGTTCACGGCGAGATCGGCCACGAGTTCCGCCGCCCGCTCCTTCATCTCCTTCCGGGCCAGGAATTTCAGCCCCGGGATGCCACGGACCAGCTCGCGGTCCATGTACATGTTCTGCCACACGCTCAGTTGATCGCTCAGCGCGAGGTCCTGGTAGACCGTCTCGATGCCCTTGTCGCGGGCGTCGCGCGGCGACGAGAACCGCACAGGACTGCCGTCGATGCGGATCTCCCCCTCGTCGGGCGTGTAGAGACCGGTGAGGCACTTCACGAGCGTGGACTTGCCCGCGCCGTTGTCACCGACGATCGCCGTGATCTCCCCCGCACGGATGGTGAGGGAGGCGCCCTTGAGCGCGTGGACGTTGCCGAAGGACTTGTGGATGTTGTCGACGACGATCTTCTCGCCCGCGTCGGTGGTCATTTGCGCCCCCTCATGAGCGTCGCGGCCGCGATGACGACGATGCCGATCACCAACGGCGAATAGAACGCGCTCACGCCCAGCAGCGTGAGGCCGGATTGCAGGAACGTGAGCAGGATCGCGCCGATGACCGGGCCGTAGATGGTGGCGCGGCCACCGAAGAGGCTCACCCCGCCCAGCACGACGGCGGCGATCGCCTTCAGAAGGTAGTCGGTGTTCGTCGCCGGCTGGCTCGACCCGATGTAGGACGTCAGCAGGATGGCTCCGAGACCGCCCATCGCCCCGCAGATCATGTACCCGGCGAGCTTCACGCGCGGGACCTTCAGACCCATCGCCTTCGCCGCGTCGGGGTTGTCTCCCACCGCGAGGAGATGGGTCCCGAACCGGGTACGGAACAGCACGATGTGCAGCACGATCGCGACGGCGATCGCCAGGAGGAAGTTCACCCGGATGCCGGCGAAGCTCATGGTGCTGAGCGAGGTCAGCGCGCGCTCCGGAATGGCGACCGGCTTGCCCTGGGAGATGATGAGGCTGAGCCCCATCACGACGCTGAGCGAGCCCAGCGTGACGATGAAGTCGGGGATCCTCACCCATCCGATGAAGGCACCGTTGACCGCGCCGACCGCGAGACCCGTGAGCAGCGCGATCGCGCAGCACACGATCAGCGGCAGCCCGCCCTGGTAGGCCGTGGCCATCGTGACGCTGCCGAGGGCGACCGTCGCGGCGAGCGACAGATCGATCCCTGCGAGGGAGACGGCGAACGTCGCCCCCAGCGCCAGCAGGATCGGGATGGTCGAATCGGCGAGCATGGTCGAAACGCTCGGCCAGGACAGGAACCGCGGGTTGAGCGCCGTGAAGACGATGGAGAGCGCGATGAGGGCGACCGGTGCCGCCAGCTTCATCCAGATCTCCTCGGAACCGAGCGCGCGACGGAGTCCCATCGCGGTCGTCTCCGCGGCGGCCGCCGGTCGAGTGGGTGTCTGCGTAGTCATGGGTGAGGATCCCCGATCACTCGTGAGGGGTTACTTGAACGGGTTCGGGACGTCGAAGCCCTGCGGCGGGGCCGGGAAGGCGTCGAGCGCCGCCTGGGCGTTCTTCGAATCGACGATCAGGACCGGGGTCTCGACGTTCGACGGGATGGACGTCCCCTTCATCGCCGCGACGCACGCCTGGACCGACTGCGCCCCCATCAGGTACGGGAACTGCTCGATCGCGGCGGGCTGCCCGCCGGCGACGATGTCCTTGAGCTGATCCTGCGTCCCGTCGATGCCGACGACCGCGACCTGACCCTTCTTCCCCGCCTCTTCGACGGCCTGCTGGATACCCATCGCCATGTCGCCCGACGGGGTGAAGAAGCCCTTGATGTCGGGGTTGGCAATGAGGATCGTCGCTGCCGCGCTCTTGGCCTTCGCCTTGTCGAAGTCGGCCGCGACCGTCTGGGTGATGTCGAGCTTGCCCTCCACCGCCTTCTCGAAGCCGCCGAGGCGCGCGATGTTGCCCGGGTCGGCGACGAGTCCGCCGATGAGCGCGACGGAGGAACCCTCGGGCACGAGCGAGAGCATCGCCTTCCCGCCCGCCTCGCCCGCGGTCTCGTTGTTGGTCCCGACGTAGGTCGTCACGTTCACGCCCGCCTGCTTGGCGGCATCCAGATCGATAGGCAGGTCGAGGTTGACGATGGCCGCCCCGGCCTGCGTCACCGGCACGAGTCCCGTGATGAGGTTGGTCTGGCTGGTCGGATTGACGATGTAGCAGCCGTACCCCGCGGTCACGAGGGAGTTGAGCTTCGTCGCTTGCCCGGAGTCGTCGGTGACGTTCTCGGCCGCGACGATGGTGAGGTCGACTCCGGCTTCGTCCGCCGCCGCCTGTGCGCCCTCGGCCATCGCGCCGAAGTAGGTGTTGTCGAGCGGCTTGAGGACGAGCGCGATCTTGCCGTTGCCGCCTCCGCCTGCCGCGGGGGTGCCCTGCGGCGCTGCGGAATCCGAGCAGCCGGCGAGCGCCCCGGCTAGGATCGTCACCGTCGCGGCGGCCGCTACGGCGGAGCGCATTCGGGTGTATCGGGTCATGGTTCTCTCCTTTGAGGATGTGACTTTCGGTACTACTGGTGCGACATTGCGGGGACTGGTCTCGTCGTGCTTGCGGCTGCCGAGGTCAGTCCTCGCTCTCTGCCCGCGTGTCGCGCGCGGGAGTCGTGGGAACCGTGGATGCGGCACCGACGGGGCCCATCATCAGGGGGTTCGTCAGCGGGATGCATCCGCACGTGGTGCCGAACTCGATGTCGATGTCGACCGTCTCGCGCCGGGGCGGCAGGGTCGGGTCCTCGGTGCGTTCGGCGAGAAGGCGCATCGCCTTGGCCGCGACCGTCTGAACGGGCACGACGCCCTGCGTCGGCTTGAGGCCGGTGACCGTCGCCTCTCCGATCGAGTCGATCGTGGTGACCAGCACGTCACGCGGGACGTGCAGCCCCAGACGCGCGATCGCCGCCATCGCACCCCAGAACATCCGGTTGTTGGTGGCGAAGACACCGAAGGGCGGGGTGAGCGTGCGGAACAGTTCCATCGCCCCCGCTGCCGCATCGTCCGGGGTCGAATGTCCCGACGTGATGTGCGGCTCGAGCCCGGCGTCGCGCACGACGCGCAGATAGCCGGCCTGTCGGTCGCGCACATTGGAGACCCGCGTGTTGCCGGCGACCAGCGCGACCGAGCGCAGCCCGTGGTGACGGACGAGGTGCTCGACGAGACGGCCGGCGGCGCGGGAGTTGTCGGCGAGGACGTGGTCAGCGATCTTGCGGACCGACGGGACGGTGCGATCGACGATCACCGTCGGGATCTCGGACACGGCGTCGGGCAGGCTGGGGGCCCCGCTGGGCAGGATGATGAGCCCGTCGACCCTCTGCTGACGGAAGGTACGCAGGTACCGTTCCTCCTGGTCGGCCTCCTCATCGGAGTCGCCGAAGAGCAGCGTGGGTGACGCCGGGGACAGGCGCTCCTCGATGGCGCGGGTCAGCAGCGCGAAGAAGCCGTTGCGCACGTCGGGGAGGATGAGCCCGATGAACCCGGACTTCCGGGTGCGCAGTCCCGTCGCCGCGGCGTCGCCCACGTAAGCGAGTTCGGTGACCGCGTCCATGACGCGTTGGCGCGTGGCATCCGTGACGTACATCTCGTCGTTCAGCACGCGCGAGACCGTCTTGGTGGAGACCCCTGCCGCGCGCGCGATGTCGACCAACCGGGCGGGGGGCCGGAGCCCGGGGCGCGGCGAGCCGGTCATGATCGTTCTCCCCGAAGACGGGGCGCGGGAGCGCCGACGAGCGTCCGGCTCATCACAGGCCCCCGACCATCTCGCCGCGCTCCGCCCCGGCGGCCAGGGGCACCGCGTCGGCGGGCGGGTAGTTCTCCGGCGCCCACCAGCCGGCGGCGACACCGGCGAGCAGTCCCGCGCCGCGGGACACGGCCTCCCGCTCCTGCGCCATCGCGACGGGGTGACGTGTGCGCCGGATCTTCGCCTCGACCCAGCGACGGCTGCGCAGGCCTCCCCCGATCAGCAGGGTCTGCCCGGAGACCCCGGACAGAGCGCGCAGACGCTGCTCCGCATCAGCCGATGCCTGGGCGAACCCCTCGAGGACGCTCGCCCACGCGACCTCGGGGGCGAGGGCGCGCAGGTCGGCGGAGACCTCGCCGTCCTGCAGGGCGAGCAGCCTCGGCAGCGACAGCGGCTCTGCCTCGACTCCGATGGCGGCGAACTCGATGTCGTCGCGGTCGACCCGGAGGGCCTGACGCAGGTGACGCATGGCGAGGCCGGGCCTCAGCGTCTCCCACAGCAGCATGTGTCGGGAGGTGCCGGGCCATGCCGTGATCGTGAGGTCGCCGAACTGGTCGGGCCACTGCGGGTGGGAGCGCCCGGCGGCACCGCGGGGCTCCCAGGCGACGACGAGCGGTTCACCGGTGCCCATCGAGTCGATGACCTCCGTGTGGTCCCCTCCGGCGCCGATGACGCCGACCGGGTGGTCGTGGCCGGCGATGGTCACGGGGATGCCGGAGCGCAGGCCGCTCCACGCCGCCCCCTCGATCGAGACCCGGCCGAGTGCGGTCCCCCCGACACGGGCGGGCGCCCAGACGAGGGAGTCCAGACCGAGGAACGACAGGATCTCACGGTCGTACTCGCCCGAGAGCGGATCGAAGGCCCCGCTGGACGCCGCGAGCGACTGCTCCTGTGCGAGCGCACCGGTCAGGCGCCACAGGGTCAGACCCGCGACCCCCGTCCACGTGCCTCCTGTCCGATGACCGTTGCGCAGCAGCCACCCCAGCTTGGCGATGCTCGTCACGCTCCGCGGAGCGCGTCCGGTGCGGCGATAGATCTCCTCCGCCCCGAAGTGCGCGATGACCTCGTCGACGATCTCGCCGCCACGCGCGTCGTGCCAGGCGACGAGCGGGAGGTCGCTCGGACCGTCGGGGCGGATGATGGTGCCGGTCTCCCCCATGCTGGCGATACCCACACCCGCGATGCGCGTGGCCAGGATGCCCAGGTCGGCGATCGCGTCGCGGATGGCGGAGAAGAGCGCGTCGGTGCTCATCTCCACGCCGTGGGGGCTCGCCTCGAACGGCGTGGGTGCCACGCCGAGGCCGATCGATCGCCCGTGGCGGTCGATCGCGTTCGCCTTGATCGACGACGTGCCCAGATCGATGCCGAGCAACAGCTCGTCTCGCATGGCGGCCTCCGCGTCCTCCGTCGGCCTCGTCGCCGTCGGTGTTCTGTCTAACGATGGACAAAGTAGCACGACCCCCCTAGCCTGTCTACCGTTGTCAGAAACCGCCCGTCCCGACGGGCCGACGAAATGGAGGACGAGCCCGTGGCTCTCATCTCACTCACCGACGCGCTCGACGCCGCGCGCGCCGGATCGTACGGAGTCGGGGCGTTCAACGTCACCGACCTCGCCCAAGCCGAAGCCGTGCTCGACGCCGCTGCCGAGACCGACTCCCCCGTGATCGTGCAGACCATCGCCGGCGCATCGACGCACGGTCGCGACGAACTCTTCTGGGAGGCGCTGGTCAACCTCATCGCGCACTACCCCGATGTGCCCGTCGTCCTGCACCTGGATCACGGCGCGTCCTACGACGACTGCGTCCGCGCCATCGGGGCGGGATTCACCAGCGTCATGATCGACGGGTCGATGCGCGACGACCACGTCACCCCGGCCTCGTTCGACGAGAACGTCGCCGTGACGAAGAAGGTCGTCGACTACGCGCACGCCCACGGCGTGTCGGTCGAGGGCGAGCTGGGCACCATCGGCGGGTCCGAAGACGGCGGCGCCAGCAGCAAGGAGATCGTGCTGGCCGACCCCGACGAGGCCGAACGATTCGTCGCGGCCACCGGCGTCGACGCCCTCGCCGTCGCGATCGGCACATCCCACGGCGCGTACAAGTTCACCAGCCCGCCCGATGGGACGGTCCTGCACATGGACCTCATCGAGCGGATCGCCGCACGTGTTCCGAACACGCATCTGGTGATGCACGGTTCGTCGTCACTGCCCGCCGACCTGCGCGAGACCATCAACGCGCACGGGGGAAAGCTGCCCGAGTCGTGGGGTGTGCCGGAGTCCGAGAAGGCACGTTCGACGCAGCTCGGCATCCGCAAGATCAACCAGGGCATGGATTCGCACATGGCCCACGCCGCGGCGGTGCGCACCTACCTCGACGAAGACGGGATCGGCTGCGACCCCGCCCTCTACGGGTCCCGCGGCCGTGTGGCCATGCAGAACATGGTCGCCGAGCGGATGCAGGTGTTCGGCCAGGCCGGCCAGTCGTACCGCCACCGCTGACCGGTCGGACGACGCTCGCTGAGAACGGCTCAGCGTCCAAGACACGCGGATGCCACGGCGGCTCGTCCGCGTGTCTTGGACACTCAGCGGCCCGGACCGGGCCGGGGGCTCACGGGGTCGGCATCCCGCCGTTGACGTTCAGCGTCTCACCGATGACGTAGCTCGATTCCGCGGATGCCAGGTAGACGTACGCCGGGGCGAGCTCGGCGGGCTGCCCCATGCGTCCGAGGGGTGTCTCCTCGCCGAACTCGGCGACCTTCTCCTGGGGCTGGCCGTCCGACACCTGCAGCGGCGTCCAGATCGGGCCCGGGGCGACGGCGTTGACCCGGATGCCCTTCGGTGCCAGCTGCTGACCGAGAGCCTTCGTGAACGCGTTGATCGTCGCCTTCGTCGAGGCGTAGTCGACGAGGATCGCGGACGGGGAGTACGCCTGGATCGACGTCGTGTTGATGATCGCGGACCCGGCCGGCAGGTGCGGCAGCGCCGCCTTGGTGATCCAGAACATCGCGTACACGTTCGTCTTGAACGTGGCGTCGAACTGCTCGTCGGTGAGGGTCTCGAGGTCCTCGTTGAACAGCTGTTTGCCGCCGTTGTTGACGAGGATGTCGAGGCCGCCGAGTCCCTCGACCGCCTGCGCGACGAGCGCCCGGCAGTACTCGGGGTCGCGGAGATCGCCGGGGATCTGCACGACGGTCGCACCGGCCTCGCGCAGGATGCCGGCGATGCGATCGGCATCCTCCTTCTCCTCGGGCAGGTACGACATCGCCACAGAAGCCCCCTCCCGGGCGAAGGCGATCGCGGTCGCCGCACCGATACCGGAATCGGCGCCCGTGATGAGGGCTTTGCGGCCCTCGAGGCGGCCGCTGCCGACGTAGGTGTCCTCGCCGAGAGCGGCCTGGGGCGACAGCTCGGCATCCAGGCCCGGCTCGGGCTGGTGCTGCTTCGAGGGTTCGATGTCGGCGTAGAGCTTCGCGGGGTCGGTGAAGGTGTACTGACTGGTCATGGCGAGTCCTTTCAGGGGGATGCCGGAGCGCGAGGCGCCGCGGCGGGGGGGATCAGCGGTCGCGGAGGTCGGCCTCGTCGACCACCTCGCGGATGACGAGGGCGGCGTTGATGAGCGCGAGATGACTGAGCGCCTGCGGGAGGTTGCCCCAGAAGGCAGCGTCGTCCTCGGCGATCATCTCCGAGTAGATGCCGACGTCGTTGGCCTGCGCGACGAGCGCATCCATCGCCTCGATCGCCTCGGCGTGGCGACCGACGCAGGCCAGTGCCGTCGCGCGCCAGAACGCGCACGCGACGAACGTGTGCTCCTCCTGGTCCATGCCGGTGTAGCGATACACCAGGTGGTCGTCGGTGCCGAGGCGTTCGGTGATGGCATCCACGGTTCTCGACATGCGCTCGCCCCGGTCGAAGCCGGTGGGGGCGTGCAGGAGCACCGAGGCGTCGAGGTCGTCGGAACCGGGGCGCAGCGTGTACGCCTGCAGCGTCTCCGACCAGCAGTTCTCCTCGACCCAGGCGTGGATGCGGTCGCGCTCCGCGCGCCAGCGGTCGCCGTTGTCCGGGATGTGCCCGCCGTCCGCGAGCCACTGCGCATCGTCGAGCGCCTTCCAGCAGCCCATCTTGGACGACGTGTAGTGCTCGATCTCGGGCAGCTCCCACATCCCCGAGTCCGCACGTCGCCACAGGTCGCACGTGCGGTCCGCGACGTCGGCGAGGAGCCGCCCGGTCGGGATGTCGAGACGGTTGCCGGCCTCGACGTAGGTGCGGCAGATCGCGATGAGGTCGCCGTACACACCGAGCTGAAGCTGGCCCTGGGCCGGGTTGCCGGTGACGACCGGAGGGATGCTGTTCCACCCCGGCACCTCGTGCTTCTCCAGGCCGATGTGCGCGGCGCCGTCGAGCGTGTACATCACCTGCACCTCGGGACCGTTGGCGCGGATCGTGCGCAGCATCCACGACAGGGCGGCGTGGGTCTCCTCGCGCAGACCGAATCCGACCCAGGCGTGCGCGGTGTAGGCGAGGTCGCGCACCCAGGCGAAGCGATAGTCCCAGTTCTTGCCTCCGCGCGGGTTCTCGGGGAGCGATGTGGTGGCGGCGGCGGCGATCGCGCCGGTGGGGCTGAACAGGAGCAGCTTCAGGATGAGGGCACTGCGCTGGACGTCGTCCGCCCAGGGACCGTCGTACGAGAACTCGTCCGACCACAGCGTCCAGCCGGCGATCGTGCGGTCGATGCCGCGGTCCACGTTCTGCGCGTCGGGGATGCGCAACGGCTCCCCCTCGGTCGCGGCGATCACGAGGAGATGGCGCGAGCCCTTCTCGGTCGTGAATGCGCCCGAGATGCTCTCGCTCCGCTCGTCGGGTTCCCCATGGATGCCGTGCTCGTGACCGACCACGGCGAGCGAGACGTCACCGACCCGCATGATCGAGAACCCGTCGATGCGCTCGGTCCACGGGGCCGCCGAACGGAGCATCGTGCCGGGCTGCACGCACCAGGCGAACTCGACCTCACCCTTCACCCCCTCCACACGACGCGCGAGCTCTGCCCACGGCAGTCGTCCGGCGATGCCGGTCACCATGGCATCCGTGAGCTTCGCGACTCCGCTCGCTGTGGTGAACGTGGTCTCGAGGACATTCGTGCGGGCGACGTAGCGGCGCGTCACCGTGTAGTCCCCGATCGGTGCCAGCGCGATGCACCCGCCCGCGGACTCGTCGACGAGGCGCGCGAACACCGGGCGCGAGTGGAGATTCGGAAGCGGCAGCCAGTCGACCGAGCCGTCGAGCCCGATCAACGCGACCGTCCGCCCGTCGCCGATCGCGGCGTAATCGCGCAGCGGGCGGGACGGCGGGGGCGGGGGCGGGGTCGCGGGCACGGTCCCACGCTAGGAACCGTCACTGCCCGTATCGCAGGGGTTGTCGATCCCGGTCGGAGCGGGTACGGGCCGGCGGTACCGCCGCGCGGCCCTCCTCGCAACCCCCGGGCGACTGCCGCCGGTGCGTCCTAACGTCGAGGACGACCGCGAGTGAAAGGAACGCGCATGTCCCCCACCACGAAGGACGCCCCGACCAAGAACCGCCGTCGCCCGGCCCGCGGCGGCAGCGGCCCCGAGACCACCGACGAGCAGAACGCCGAGAAGGGCTTCCAGGCCTCGGAGAAGCTCACCGACAGCCTGCAGGCCGTCCTCGTCGACCTCATCGAGCTGTCGATCCAGGGCAAGCAGGCGCACTGGAACGTCGTCGGCAAGAACTTCCGCGACACCCACCTGCAGCTGGACGAGATCATCGACGCCGCTCGCGAGTTCAGCGACACCGTCGCCGAACGCATGCGGTCGCTGCACGCGCTGCCCGACGGTCGCAGCGACACCATCGCCGAGACGACGACCCTGCCCGAGTTCCCGCAGGGCGAGGTCGACACGGCCGAGGTCGTCGACCTCATCACCGAGCGCCTCGACGCGACCGTGGGCACGGTCCGCGACGTCCACGACGATGTCGATGACGAAGACCCCACCAGTGCCGACATCCTGCACGGGATCCTCGAGCGCCTCGAGCAGCTCTCGTGGATGGTCAGCGCGGAGAACCGCGTCGCGCGCAAGTCGTAGTCGCGATCGCAGACGACGGATGCCGGGGCCTCGGGGCCTCGGCATCCGTCGTCTGCGAGGCGCTCATGGGGAGGGCAGGAGCAGCGGCGGGCGTGGTCCGTCGAGGCGGTCGATCGATGCCTTGATGTCGGCGAGGTTGACGTCGATGGTCACCAGGCGCCCGTCGATCCGGCGCTCGCGCACATCGATCAGCGCCATGCGCTCGTCGAATCGTGCATCGGCGCGATCCATGCGGGCATCGGCGCGATCCATGCGCACCTCGATCCGTTCAAACCGCTTGTCGACCTGTTCGAAGCGCTTGTCGACTTGTTCGAAGCGCTTGTCCACCTGCTCGAACCGTCGGTCCACCTGTTCGAGCCCGCGGTCCACTTGTTCGAATCCCTGCTGGGTGCGCCGCTCGACACGGTCGAGCATCCACTTGATCCCACTGAGAATCGCCGCGGAGAAAGTCACGAAGAAAACGGCGAGCGCGATGAGCGCTTGTGCGGTGTCGAGGTTCACGGGCGGGTCCTTCCGGGTCGCGGGTGTCGTCGACTCTACGGCCGGGCTCGGCATGTTCGCATGCGTTTCCGGCGCTCTGTGCACAACTTCACCCCGCCCTCCACCGGGGAGGAGTCGTCAGAGCCGCAACACCTCGGTGACGCGGACGACCGCGGTCCCCTCCTCCTCCGACGCGGCGAGATCCACCTCGGCGCGGATGCGCCAGTCGTGATCGCCGGCGGGGTCGTCGATGGTCTGCTCGACACGCCACACGCCGTCGGCAGCGGCAGACTCGTCGATGTCGACGTACGCCGACGACCGCGCGGCGCCACCCGTGCCGATCGCGTCGTGCTCCTCGAAGTAGCGGTCGAGGACGTCGGGCCAGTCGGCATCCGGATCCAGCTCGACGAGCTCGTCGTCGCGCTGCAGCGCGGCCAGCTGCACCCGGCGGAACATCTCGTTGCGCACGAGCACGATGAACGCACGGCGGTTCGTGAGGATCGACGGCGGGGCCGGCGGCACGACCGGGGCGGATGGATCGTCGGCCGGGTTGATCAACTGCTCCCACTCATCGACGAGGCTGGAGTCCACCTGCCGCACGAGCTCGCCCAGCCAGGCGATGAGGTCGAGCAGGTCGGGGGTCTGCGCGTCGGACGGCACGGTCTGGCGGATGGCACGATACGCGTCGCTGAGGTATCGCAGCACCAGCCCCTCGCTGCGCGCGAGCTGGTACAGCGACACGTACTCCCCGAACGAGCAGGCCCGCTCGAACATGTCGCGGACGACGGACTTGGGCGACAGCTCGAAGTCGCGGATCCACGGCTGGCTCGACGCGAACACCTCGTAGGCCTGGGCGAGCAGATCGTCGAGGGGCTTCGGCCAGGTGATCTCCTCGAGCAGCTCCATGCGCTCGTCGTACTCGATGCCCTCCCGCTTCATCGCCGCGACGGCCTCGCCGCGCGCGCGGAACTGCTGCTGCGACAGGATCGGGCGGGGGTCGTCGAGAGTGGCCTCGATGACGCTGACGACGTCGAGCGCGTAATGCCCGGTGCCCACCGACGACGCCGGGGGCGCGGCATCCGGTCCCCTGCCCAGCTCGACCTCGGGATCGAGCATCTCGATGGCGGCCAGCGCGAACGGCGACAGCGGCTGGTTGAGGGCGAAGTTCGGCTGCAGGTCGACGGTCAGACGGATGCCATCGGCCCCGGCCTCGACCACACCGGCCTGCACGAGGGTGCGGAAGATCGCGATCGCCCGCCGCGCGAGCTCGTACTGGCGGGCGCGCGGCTCGTGGTTGTCGAACACCAGCGACCGGACGTTGCCGAAGACGTCGCCGCCCCGCGCGATGACGTTGATCAGCATTGCGGCGGTGAGCTTCATCTGCGGCACGAGCGGCTCGGGCTCCGCCGCGACGAGACGGTCGTAGCTCTGCTCGGTCCAGTTGACGAAGCCCTGCGGCGCCTTCTTGCGCACGATCTTCTTCTGCTTCTTCAGGTCGTCGCCGGCCTTGAGGATCTGCGCGGCGTTCTCGATCTCGTGGTCGGGAGCCATGACGACCACCGTGCCCGCGGTGTCGTAGCCGGCCCGGCCCGCGCGCCCCGCGATCTGGTGGAACTCGCGCGCCGACAGCTGGCGCATGCGCGTGCCGTCGTACTTGGTCAGCGCGGTCATGAGGACCGTGCGGATCGGCACGTTGATCCCCACACCGAGCGTGTCGGTTCCGCAGATGACGCGCAGCAGCCCGCGCTGCGCGAGCGTCTCGACCAGGCGCCGATACCGCGGCAGCATGCCGGCGTGGTGGACGCCGATGCCCGCGCGGACGTACCGCGAGAGCGTCTTGCCGAAGCCGGTCGTGAAGCGGAAGCCGCCGATCGCCTCGGCGATCTCGTCCCGCTGCTCGCGACCGATGATGCGAATGGACGACAGCGCCTGCGCGCGCTCCATGGCCGCGGCCTGCGAGAAGTGCACGACGTAGATCGGCGACTGTTTCGTGTCGAGCAGCTCCTGCACCGTCTCGTGCACGGGCGTGCGCGCGTACTCGAAGTGCAGGGGGACGGGGCGTTCGACGCCGGTGACGCGCGCGGTCGGGCGATCGGTGCGGCGCGAGAGGTCGTCGGCGATGTCCTCGACGTCGCCGAGGGTCGCCGACATGAGGATGAACTGCGCCCGGTTCAGCAGCAGCAGCGGCACCTGCCACGCCCAGCCGCGGTCGGGCTCGCCGTAATAGTGGAACTCGTCCATGACGACCTGGTCCACGTCGGCATCGGCGCCCTGCCGCAGGGCGAGGTTCGCGAGGATCTCGGCCGTGCAGCAGATGATCGGGGCGTCGGAGTTGACCGAGGAATCACCCGTGACCATGCCGACGTTCTCGGCGCCGAAGATGTCGACGAGGGCGAAGAACTTCTCGCTCACGAGCGCTTTGATCGGGGCGGTGTAGTAGCTGCGGCCGCCCCGGGCGAGGGATGCCGCGTGCGCGGCGACGGCGACGAGGGACTTCCCCGTCCCCGTCGGGGTCGACAGGATCACGTTCGCGCCGGAGACGATCTCGATGATCGCCTCGTCCTGGGCGGGGTAGAGAGTGAGCCCGCGGCCGTTCGCCCACTCCACGAACCCGAGGTAGGCGGCATCCGGGTCGCTGCCTGCGGGCACGTGGTCGAGGAGCGAAGTCACCGCTCCACCCTCTCATCCCCCGCCGGCCGGCCGGTCGGCGGAGCTCATTCCGCGTCGGAGAACACCCCGACCCGGTCGCCGTCCCGCACGAACTGGACCGAGCTGCCGACGGGGAACCTCGCTCGGAAGACGTCCGGCAGGTCGGGCGTCACCACGAACTCGACGGTGGCCGGGAAGGCTCCCGCGCCGCACCCGCCGTACCGGAACCCTCCCTGGAACACGTTGCCGTCGTCCATCTTCCCGATCGTCGCGGTCTCCACGAGGAGGACGCATTCCGCCCGGGTGCCCGCCGCATCGATCTGCGACGGACCCACGTACGTGGTGAGGCCGTAGAAGTCGGCGTAGGCCGACACGTCGTCGGATTCGAAACCCATGCTGCGGACCGGCGCGGTGTCGGCGGCCGGGTCGGCCTGGAGCGTGGCCACCTGCGCGACGCCCGCGGTCCGCGCGACGGGCACGAAGGTCGTCGCCGCGATCGACGCGGCGCTGGCGATGGCGGCCACGGCGGCGAGCGAGCCCGCCCACAGCCACAGCGTGTGCGCGCGCCGCACGACCGGGCGACGGGTCGCACGCTCCGTCGGCTCGTCGAGGTCGGGTTCCCCCTCCTCGGCGACGAGCGGATCGTCGGATGGGGCCGTCGGCGGGTTCATCGGCACCACCGGCGTCGAGGACTCCCCTCGATCGCGGCGCTCGAGGTCCTCGAGCTCTTGCAGACGCCCCAGGGCGGCAGGATCGGCGGAGAGATCGGCGTCCGGCCCGTACGCCCGCGCGCGCAGTTCCGCCAGCTCCCCCCGCAGCTCGGCATCCATGCCCTGCATCGTGCCACAGCCCGGACGGGCCGGGGCCGGATTCTCCATTCGCGGGAATAGACACGGGGATGCCGCGTTGCACACGTCATGCGTTCCTTCGGCACCCTCTCCTTCGGGCATTACGGCCCCCTCGGCGGCGGCCACCACCTCTCCGCCGGCGATTCGATGCTGCAGGCGATCGACCTCGCCCAGGGCATGGACGACCTCGGCGTGAACGGCGTCTCGTTCCGCGTCCACCACTTCGCCCGGCAGCAGGCGGCCCCGATGCCGTTGCTCGCCGCCATCGCCGCACGCACATCGCGCATCGAGGTGGGCACCGGCGTGATCGACATGCGCTACGAGAACCCGCTCATGCTCGCCGAGGAGGCGGCGTCCGTCGATCTCATCAGCGGGAACCGACTCGCCCTCGGTGTGAGCCGCGGGTCACCCGAGACCGTCCTGCGCGGGTACGAGGCGTTCGGCTACACCGGGTCCGAGGACCCCCGCGGCGCCGACATCGCGCGTGACCACTTCGACCTGTTCCTGCGCGCGATCGACGGGGAAGGGCTCGCCGAGCGCGACCCGATGAGTCCCTTCGGCGGCGGCACCGGTCTTCAGCGCATCGAGCCGCACTCCCCGGGGCTGCGCACGCGCATCTGGTGGGGCGCCGGCACGACCGCGACCGCCGAGTGGGCCGGACGCACGGGCGTGAACCTGATGTCGTCGACGCTCCTCACCGAGGCGGACGGCACGCCGTTCGACATCCTGCAGGCTCGACAGCTCGACGCGTTCCGGGCCGCGTGGAAGGACGCCGGCCACGCGGGCGAGCCGCGGACGTCGGTGAGCCGCAGCATCTTCCCCATCGTCAGCGACGAGGACCGCCTGTACTTCGGGGGCTCGGCCGGCTCCGATCAGATCGGTGTGATCGACGGCATGCGCTCGACCTTCGGCAAGACGTACGCGGCAGAGCCGGACGTGCTCATCGAACAGCTGCAGAACGACGCCGCGGTGATGAGCGCTGACACGCTGATGCTCACGATCCCTTCGCAGATGGGTGTCGAGTTCAACCTGCGCCTGGTCGAGAACTTCGCGCAGCACGTCGCGCCGGCGCTCGGCTGGCAGTCGACCCTCGCGACCGTCTGAGTGGCGGAGAGGGCGTTGCGGTCCCCGGCCGTACGCCCTCGAATGCCGTGTACGTGCGGTGCCGCGCGCCCTATGCTGACGCCGTGAACCCGACACGAAAGTCCCCGATGGCGTGCGCGGTCGCGCTGACCGCCATCATCGCCCTCTCCGGATGCGCGAGCGCCGCCCCCGCCCCGGCGGCCGCCGAGGCCTCCTCCCCCAGCGCGACCGCCGCGCCCGTCGTCACCGCGGCGACACCCGCGTCCACCGCGGCGGCCGCGACGAGCTGTGTGCCCGCCGACGTCACCGCGGCCGGCATCCCGATCGTCGCGGGCACCGTGGTGTGCGATCTCGTCCGCGGCGAGCTGAGCGACGGCACCCTGTCGATCGTGGTCCAGGTCGCGTCCGTCGAGCACGGATTCGCGGAGGCGACCAGCGCGCTGTCCGCCGCCGGGTACACCGCCGGCGTCACGGCTCCCGAAGCGTCCGACTTCACCAACGGCACGTACACCGTGCTCGTGTCCGTCACGGAGCAAGACCCCTACGGCGCGGTCGTGACCTACGCCCTGTCGCCCGCCTGACGCGCACAGGTCTCCCCCCGGCGACGAACAGCACGGAGCCCCGGATGCCAGGCATCCGGGGCTCCGTCGTCCGTCGGGCCGCTCAGCCGCCGACGAAACCGCTGCGTTCGATCGGCAGCGGAGGGTCGGGATGCAGCGTCCGATACGCCGCGACGTCGCGGACGTTCTTCTGCACGGCCACGACGGCGAACAGGCTCATGGCGAAGCCGATGCCGTAGAAGCCCTTCTCCGACAGCAGGAGATCGGCATTCCACAGGCCGACCGCCATCAGCGCGAGCGACGTGAGCAGCATGCCCCATGCGACGCCCAGGTACGCTCCGGTCACGGGAACGTCTTCGGCGCGATCGCGAACGGCCTTCTGCACGGAGATGGCGGCGAACAGTCCGAGGAGGAAGATCGCGAGGAAGTAGCCCTTCTCGGCGAGCTGCATCTGCGCGTTCCACAGACCGATGAAGTACACGGATGCGCCCAGTCCGAGAGCGACCCAGGAAGCCCCGACGAACGCGGCCGTCGGCCGACCGATCTCGAGGTGCGTCTGCTGATCCATCTTTGGTCCAACCTTCCTCTCGAGCCCCGCGGACGAGGCATATGCGTGTGGAGGAAGGTAGCGGCAGTCGCATGCGATTCACTTCATATATCCGCTCGACGTCGTCACGGAGCGTCCGGTTTTCGCCCGCAGCCCGCTAGGTTCGGCTCGTGACCGCCTCCGATTCACCTCCCTCCGCAGCCATCGTCGCGCTCGCTGACCGCGTCGAGCGAGCGGCATCCGATTCGCCCCGATTCCTGCTCGGGATCGCCGGGAGCCCGGGAAGCGGAAAGACCACGCTGGCGGCAGCGATCGTCGCGGAGCTGAATGGCCGGCATCCCGGGACGGCGTCGGCCGTTCCCATGGACGGCTTCCACCTGGCCAACGCCACGCTCGACCGCCTCGGCCGACGCGATCGCAAGGGAGCGATCGACACGTTCGACGGCTGGGGATTCCTCGCGCTCCTGGACCGGATCCGCACCGAGACGGAGCACACGGTGTTCGCCCCGGGCTTCCGGCGCGAGGTCGACGAGGGCGTGGCCGGCGAGATCGCCGTGGAGCCCGCGACGCGCATCGTCGTCGTGGAGGGCAACTATCTGCTGGTCGACGACGGCCCGTGGGCGCGCGTGCAGGGCGCGCTCGATGAGGTGTGGTTCTGCGCGGCGCCGAGCGCGGTCCGCGAGACCCGGCTCGTGCACCGCCATACGCGGCACGGGCGCAGCCTCGCCGCGGCGATCGACTGGGCGCGCGGCGTCGACGGGGCCAACGCCGCGCTGATCGAGGCGACCCGCGAGCGGGCGGCGCTGGTGGTGTCGGGCGAGACGGGCGCCGTCGTCGACTGAGTCGCTGTCCACTTGACAGGAGCAGTGCCACTCCCTAGGTTCATTACTCAAGTAACGAACCAAAGGAGCCCGATGCTCGACGACGGCAAGCCGATCTTCATCCAGATCGCCGAGTCCATCGCCGACGGCGTGCTGGCCGGCAGCTACCCGGAGGGCACGCAAGTACCGTCCACGAACGAGTTGGCGGCGTTCCACCGCATCAACCCCGCGACCGTCGGCAAAGGTCTCGGCCTCCTCGTCGACCGCGGCATCCTGCACAAGCGGCGCGGACTCGGCATGTTCGTCAGCGAAGGCGCCCACCAGCGTCTCCGCGACGAGCGGACCACGGCGTTCCGGGCCGACTTCGTCGCGCCCCTCCTCGCCGAAGCACGTTCCCTCGGCCTCGACCTCACCGACATCCACCGCATCATCGATCAGGAAGGGGCGTCCTCATGACGCAGCCCGCCGTCCGCCTCTCGGGGGTGTCGCGCCGCTTCCGGCGCGCACAGGCCCTGGACGACGTCACTCTCGACATCCCCGCGAACGCCATCACGGGACTCCTCGGCCGCAACGGCGCCGGGAAGACGACCCTCATGTCGATCATCGCGGGCCACGACCGACCCTCGAGCGGCTCGGTGCAGGTCTTCGGCACCGATCCGTTCGAGGACGCCGCCACGATGTCCTCGATCAGCTTCGTCCGCGACAACCAGCGCTACCCCGACGATTTCACTCTGCGGCAGGTGCTCGAAGTGGCCCCGCACTTCCACGCCGGGTGGGACGCCGACGTCGCCGAGCACCTCGTCCACGGCTTCCGCCTCCCGCGCAAGACCGCCATCAAGAAGCTGTCGCGCGGACAGGCCTCCTCGCTCGGCATCGTGCTGGGCCTGTCGTCCCGCGCACCGCTGACGATCTTCGACGAGCCGTATCTCGGATTGGATGCCACGGCCCGCCGCTTCTTCTACGACACCCTCATGCAGGACTACCTCGAGCACCCGCGGACCATCCTCGTGTCGACCCACCTCATCGACGAGATGGAGCCGCTCCTCGAACACGTCGTCATCGTCGACGAGGGACGCCTGGTGCGCACGGCCACGGCCGATGATCTCCGGGGCAGCGCCGTCACCCTCAGCGGCACGACGGCGGCGGTCGACGAGATCGCCGCGGGTCACTCCGTGCTGCAGCGGCGCGTGGTCGGCGGCCTGTCGTCGCTGGTACTCGAGACGCGCGCCGACGAAGAGCTGCGCACCCGCGCGGCGCGCGCCGGCGCACAGCTCAGCCCCGCCACTCTGCAAGACCTCGTGGCCGCCTACGGCGTCGAGCGCGACTCCCGGGAAGGAACACTCGCATGACCGCCCTCACCACCGCTCCCCGACGGGGCGCCGCACCGACCGACGTCCTCCGTCTGCACTTCTCGCAGCGCGCACTTCTGCTGCGCACGCCGCCCGGCATCATGCTCGTCGTGTTCGCGCTGACGGTGATCATCGCGATCATCTTCTGGCGCGTCGGATCCGTGCCCGGCAGCGACGAGTGGGTGCAGAACAGCCGGAGCAACGCCGCGATCTTCTGGGCCCTCCCCGGTTTCTTCGGCTGGTTGGGCGTGCAGACCGTGTCGCTCACGTTCCCCCTCGCGCTGTCGCTGGGGAGCACGCGTCGCGCGTTCGTCACGGGAACCGTGCTGACCCACGTCGTGCTGTCGCTGTACGTCACCGCGATGCTGCTGGTGCTGCTCGCGATCGAGCTGGCGACGGGGCACTGGTTCTTCGACATCTACATGACCGACGTCTGGATCCTGGGAGCCGGGAACCCGCTCCAGCTCGCCGTGACCGCTTTCCTCGGGACGCTGTTCGTCCTGTCCGTCGGTGGCGCCTTCGCCGCGTCGTGGGTGCGGTTCGGGGCACTCGGGCCGATGACCCTCGCCGCGGTCAGCGTGATCTCCCTCGGCATCGTCGCGATCTTCCTGATCCCCCTCGCCGCCCTCTTCCAGCCGTGGTGGATCGCCCTGGCGGCGGGCGTCGTGATCGTGCTCGCCGTCCTTGCGCAGTACGCGTTCCTCCGCCGCGCATCGGTGCGCTGAACGTGGCCGCATCGGCCGCGGATCACGTCGCGGCCCCCTCCGTAGGGTGAACCCATGCCGCTGCACCTGACGCCCCTCGTCGCCGCGGGAGACGACCGCGACCAGCTCGTCTCCTTCCTCACGCGCAACGTCTTCCCGTTCCACGTGCGCGCGCGGTCGACCGTGGAGCAGGTGCGCGCGGCGATCGACGGCGGGGAATGGGGCGGCGACGAGACCGAGGCGCTGTGGATCGACGACGCGGAGCGCGGGCGACTCGGCGTCGTCCGTCTCCTCGATCTCGCCGACCCGACCGCCATGGTCGACCTGCGGCTGGGCGAGCCGCACCGCGGCTTCGGTTTCGGGGTCTCGGCCCTCACCGCGGCCGCCGACCGCGTCTTCCGGGAGCACCCCGGCGTCGCCCGCTTCGAGGGTCAGACGCGCGAGGACAACATCGCGATGCGCCGGACGTTCGAGCGCGGTGGGTGGGTGTTCGAGGCCCACTACCGCGACGGATGGCCGGTCACGGACGGGGCGCCCGTGGCATCCGTCGCTTACAGCGTGCTCCGCCGCGACTGGGCGAACGGCACGACGACCCCCGTTCCGTGCGGCGCACCGTCAGCGGTGCGCGAGACGCGTCCACGGGATGTCGAGGCTCTCATCGCCGCGACATGGGACGCCGAAGAGCGCCTCCTCACGCCCGCTGTTCGCGGCGACGCGACTCGACTGCGCGAGCTGCTCGCCGAGGACTTCGTCGAGATCGGCCAGTCGGGGCGCCGCTGGACGCGAGACGAGATCGTCGCCGCACTGGCGTCCGCCCCTGGCCGGGGCGACGTCGAGATCAGCGAGCGGGAGGCGCGACAGCTCGCGCCGGGACTGCTGCTGCTGCACTACCGGCTGCGTTTCGAGGGGCGCGACAGCCGCCGCACCTCGATCTGGCGCGGCGATCCCGAACCGCGGTGCGTGTTCCACCAGGGCACGCCGGTTCCCTAGCGCTCAGCGCGGCGGCGGCACGGGCATGGTGTCGTCGAGCGTCCAGCCGTTCTCATCGACGGCGCCCGCCCCCGGGCGTTCCCTGTCGCGACGCGCCGCATCCGCATCCGCGTAGATCAGCTTCACGAGACCGCGCTGCCGCCACATGTGCTCGCGCGAGTACGCGTCCTCGAACATGACGAACGCACCCCCGCCCGTGCGACGGCGCAGCTCCCGCAGCCAGTCCGCGTACGCGGGGTCGGAGACGGATGCCGAGGGGAACGGCCGCGCGAGATCGATGAGGCGATCCGCGATGGCATCCACGGTCTCGTCGGTGCGGCCGTCGCCGAACAGGTCCCACCCGCCGGCGCTGGAGTAGGCGACGAGGACGTTCTGTTCGTCGTCCTGACCGGGTCCCGGCACGGTGACGCGACACCGCCAGTGCCCGGTGGCGTAGAAGTTCGCGACGATCCGGATGCCGTCGAACCCCCGCTCGTGCGCGCGGGCGACCGCCGCGACGAGGGCGGATTCCGGTCGGGTCTCACTCATGGGGGCCTTCCGTGGGGGATGCCTCCACGGTAGGCGATCGCCTGTGGATAGTCGCCGCGCGATGTCGGAGGTCCGTGGCAGCATGTGTGCATGCCAGATCGACCGCCCGTCTTCGACGATCGGGAGGACGCCGTCCTCACCGACGCCGTCGCCGCGCTCGTCGAGAGCGAACGGGCGCTGGCCGAGCTCGAGGCCGCCCGCACCGTGCAGTTCGCCGCCGCGATGCGGGTCGCGCTCGAGCGATCGAAGCACCGCCCGCGCGCGGTGCAGGAACGCGAGATGGCACTGCGGTCGATCGCGGCCGAGATCGGCGTGGCCCTCCGCTGGAACGACCGCACCGTCCAACGCCGTCTCGGCGAGGCCCTGCAGCTGGTCGACGACTTCCCGGCGACGCTGCAGGCGCTGGCCGATGCGCGGATCAGCGCGCGGCACGCCGCCGTCATCCGCGACGTGGGCGTCGAGCTCGCCGACCCGGTCGCGCGGGGCGTGTTCGAGTCCCGCGTGATCGAGCGCGCCGCGACCGACACCGTCGCGGGCACTCGGGCGTTCGCGCGCGCCCTCGTCGAAGAGCTCCATCCGGTGTCGATCAGCGAGCGGTGCGCGCGGGCCGAGCAGCAGCGCCGCGTCTGGATCGACGACGACGTCGACGGCATGGCCCGGCTCGGCGTGCTCGACGGGGCGGCGAAGATCCGCGCGATGTACGACCGCCTCACGCGGCAGGCGCGGGCGATCCGCTCCGTTCCTCAGCCGCAGAGCGCGGGCGATGAGCCGGATGCCGTGAACGACCGTCGCACGACCGACCAGGTCCGCGCCGACCTGCTGTGCGACCTCGTCCTCACCGGTCAGCCCGCGATCGACCCCACCGCCGACACTCTCGCGGGCGGCCTCGGCGCGATCCGCGCGCACGTCTCGGTCGTCGTCCCGGCCCTCACCGCCGCCGGTGCGAGCGACCGCGGGGCCTCGATCGACGGGCAGAGCCCGATCGACGCCGACACCGCACGCCGTCTTCTCGCGGGGGCGCCCGCGTGGGACCGGGTCGTCACCCACCCCGTCACGGGCGCCGTGCTCGCCGTCGACCGCTACCGCCCCTCCCCCGCGATCCAGCGCTTCGTTCGGGCGCGCGACGTGCACTGCCGATTCCCCGGATGCCGGCGGCCGGCGCGCGCGTGCGAGATCGACCACAGCGAGGACCATGCCCGGGGCGGGCCGACCGCCCGCACCAACCTCGCCTGCCTGTGCACCCGGCATCACACATTGAAGACCGAGACCGCGTGGACCGCCCGGCAGGGTCCCGACGGCAGCATCGAATGGACCAGTCCGCTCGGGCGCACCGTCGGCGACCGCCCGGAGAGATACGTCGCCTTCGTCCCCGAGCCGGATCCCCCGCCGTTCTGATCGGCGCCCTCCCCCGGAACGGGTCAGCGCCCGTCGGGGTCAGCGCCCGTCGGGGTCAGCGCCCGTTGCGGTCCGCGGCCGAGCGCGGCGGGGCCGACGCCACCTCGAGGCGATCGAGGCCCCGCAGAGACGTCCAGATGAGCTCCTCGCCCTTCGCCGCGTGCTGCGACGCGCGCACGGCGCGCTCGTCGGCCCATGAGTTCAGCACGTGCCCGCTGTGTCCGCGGACGTGCTCGAGCACCACGTCGGGAAGCCCGGCGGCGCGGCGTGCATCCCGGGCGGCGATGAGCGCCTCGAGGATGCCGCGGTTGGCGACCGGCTTCTTGGCCGAGGTCACCCAGCCGCGGCGGCGGTGCCCGTCCATCCACGACGAGTACGTGTCGATCGCGTACTTCGAGTCGGCCTGCACGACGAGATCGCGGACGTCGGCGTGATCCGTGATCGCGTGCAGCAGCCCCAGCAGTTCGCCGATGTTGTTGGTGCCCTCGGGGATGGACCCGGCCGCCCAGTGCCCGTCCTCACCGACCCAGGCCCACCCGGCGGGACCGGGATTGCCCTTGCACGCGCCGTCGGTGGCGACGACATACCGATCGGAGGACGCGGGCGCGGAAGAACTCATCCCTCTAGTCTCCCCGACCGCGGACCCCCGACCGGCGCACGCGTCAGCTCGCGCTGCTGTCGGCCTTCTTCCCGCCCGCTTCCAGCACGTCGCCCGCGGGGAGCTCCTGGTGCCCGCCGAACTGCAGGCGCATCGCGGAGAGCACCTGGTTCGCGAAGTGGTCCTCACCGCGCGAGGCGAAGCGCTCGAACAGCGAGGAGGCGAGCACGGGCACCGGCACGCCGGTGTCGACGGCGGCCTTGACGGTCCACCGTCCCTCACCCGAGTCGGAGACGCGGCCGGCGAGACCGTCCAGCGTCGGGTTCTGGGCGAGCGCCGCGGCCGTGAGGTCGAGCAGCCACGACGAGATCACCGATCCGCGGCGCCACAGCTCGGACACCTTGGCCGTGTCGATGTCGAACTGGTAGAACTCCGGCTCTTCCAGCGGGGCGACCTCGGCGGAGTGCTCGCCCTGCTTGAGTCCCGCGTCGGCGTTGTTGAGGACGTTGAGTCCCTCGGCGAGCGCGGCCATGATGCCGTACTCGATGCCGTTGTGGACCATCTTCACGAAGTGCCCTGCGCCCGACGGACCGCAGTGCAGATAGCCGCGCTCCTCGGGGGTGTAGTCCCCCGAGCGGCCGGGCGTGCGCTCGATGTCACCGGGTCCGGGGGCGATCGTGCGCAGAACGGGCTCGAGGTGGGCGACGGCCTCGTCGTGTCCGCCGACCATGAGGCAGTAGCCGCGCTCGAGGCCGAAGACGCCACCCGACGTGCCGATGTCGACGTAGTGGATGCCGGTGTCCTGGAGCTTCGCGGCCCGGCGGACGTCGTCACGGTAGTTCGAGTTGCCGCCGTCGATGATGATGTCGCCCGCTTCGAGCACTTCGGCGACCTGGTCCACGACGGAGCCGGTGAGGCCGGCGGGGATCATCAGCCACACGGCGCGGGGCTTCTGCAGCTTCGAGGCGAGGTCGGCGATGCTCGTCGCCCCGGTCGCGCCCTCCGCGGCCAGCGCCGCCACGGCATCCTGGTTCACGTCGTAGACCACGCAGTCGTGGCCGTCCTTCATGAGTCTGCGGACGATGTTGGCGCCCATCCGTCCGAGTCCGACCATGGCGAGTTGCATCCGTACCCCATTCGTCTGAATCCGCCGCGACGGGCGGCACTTCGAGTCTAGGAGCGTGCGCGACCGACGTGGCCGGCTCAGCCCTGGAAGTCGTCGGGGTCGACGTCGTCGAGGAACTTCCGGAACTCCTCGACGCGGTCGTCGTCGCCGCGCGCGTCGAACTCGACCGCCCCCTCGGGCACGCCCGCCTCGGCGAGAACCGCCTCGGCGACCGCGATGGGCGCGTCGGTGCGGGCGGCGAGGGCGATGGCATCCGACGGTCTCGCGTCGATGACGAGCGGACCGCGCGGCGTCCGGAGGTGGATCTCGGCGTAGAACGTGCCCTCGAACAGGCGTGTCACCGCGACCCGATCGACGGATGCCGACAGCCCCCGCAGCATCACGACCATCAGATCGTGCGAGAGCGGGCGGGGCGTCACGGCCCCCTCCGTCGCGACGAGGATCGACATCGCCTCCTGCGGCCCGATCCACACCGGCAGGACGATCCCCTCCTCGGTTCCGGCACCGGGGAGCGGCGCGAGGAGGATGACGTGCTGCTGGGCGGAATCCAGGGCCACGCCGAGCACGCGAACCGGGACCATGACGCCAGGGTACCCGGCGGGGTCAGCGCACGATCCCCAGGGCGCGGGCGGCCGACACCGCAGCGGTGCGCGAGGACACCCCGAGCTTGGAGAACACGTGGGCCAGATGCGACTTCACCGTCGCGTCGGTGATGTGGAGGCGCGCCGCGACGTCGGCGTTGGACGCTCCGCGGGCGACGAGCCGCAGCACCTCGATCTCCCGTGCCGACAGGCTCACCCGGGGCTCGCGCAGTCGTGCCAGCAGGCGTCCCGCGATCGCGGGGGCCAAGGCGCTCTGCCCGGCGGCGGCGGCACGGACGCCCGCGAGCAGCTCGTGCGGCGGCGCGTCTTTCAGGAGGTACCCGCTGGCTCCGGCCTCGACGGCGCCGAGGATGTCGCCGTCGGTGTCGTAGTTCGTGAGCACGAGGACGTAGGGCGGCGCCGCCAGGGCACGGACGCGGCGCGTGGCCTCGGCCCCGGCGGCCCGTTCACCGAACTGCAGGTCCATGAGCACCAGCTCCGGCGAGAGGTCGGCGGCGAGGGCGACGGCCGCGTCGGGAGTGGATGCCTCGCCGACGACCTGGATGTCCGCCTCGGCCTCGAGCAGCGCCCGGACCCCGGCGCGGACCACCGGATGATCGTCGGCGATCACGACCCGGATCATGAGGCGGTCCCCCGCAGGGTGACCGCGACCACCGTGCCGGCACCCGCGGCGCTGACGACCGACAGGTCCCCCTCGAGCTGTTCGACGCGCTCGCGCATCGCGCGCAACCCGAACGAGTCCGTCCCGGAGGCCGTCTCCCCGGCGCCCGCCGGGTCGAACCCGCGACCGTCGTCGGAGATCGTCAGCCGGACGTCGCCGCCGTCCTGCGCGAGGTCGACGCGGACGCGCGTCGCGTCGGCGTGCTGAGAGACGTTGGCCAGGGCGCCCTGCGCGATGCGCAGCAGCGCCGCCTGCGCGTCCATGGGCAGGGACACATCGCCCGGGGTCGAGATCTCGACGTCGACGCCCTCGCGCTGCGCCCACCCCTCGGCCCACCGCTGCAGAGCGGGGCCCAGTCCCCGATCCAGCGTCGGCGGCGCGAGCTCGCGGATGAACCGGCGCGTCTCGGCGAGGCCGTCGGCGGCGGTCTGTCGCGCCAGCCGGATGTGCGCGATGCCGGGGCCCGTGGCATCCGCCCGTTCCGCCGCGTGCAGGAGCATCTGGATGCTCGACAGCCCCTGGGCCACGGTGTCGTGGATCTCGCGCGCGAGGCGTGCCCGCTCGGCCAGGACCCCCTGTTCGCGCTCGGTCGCCGCGAGGCGGTCGCGCGTCGCGAGGAGTTCGGCCACGAGCGCCTCCCTCTCGACGCTGCGGCGCTGGAGCGCGCCGTACCCCAGACCGATGAGCAGGGCCACTCCGGCTCCGACGACCGGCCCGACCACACCGCCGACCGTCAGACCGCCGTGCACCGCGAACGCCGCGATCGTCAGCCCGGTCGCAGCGATCACCGCCGCCGGCCCGACCCACCGCGGGAGCAGATGCAGATAGAGGAAGAACAACGGGAAGACGAGGTACGCGGCCTCGGGCACGAGCCACATCAAGGGCGCCCACACGAGCGTCAACGCGCACACCCAGGCGATGCCGCCGGCCGACCGCCCGCGGCGCGCCAGCCACAGCCCCGCGAGGTACACCGCGGCCAGCAGCGCGACGAGCACGAAGGCCCACGGCGAGCCCCCCGTCCAGACGACGCGGACGACGACGAGCGCGAGGAGCCCGGCGAAGAGCGCGTGGACTCCCGCGCGCAGCCCGGTGAACACGGGGGCCAAGGTGCGGTGCGGCATTTCCGTTCCAGCGTACGGACGCCGTGCCCCCCGCGGATCATCCGAAAGGTGGAGAGGGAGTTCGCCCTCGCCGCCGATGACCGGCCGACGCGTTCCGAGGAGGGTGGAGACACCGGCGAGATCCGCCGGACGGAAGGAGGCGACGTGTACGTCGCATGGCGGGATCTGCGGTTCGCCCGCGGGCGATTCGCCCTCATCGGGGCGGTCGTGGCGCTCATCACCCTGCTGGTCGGGTTCCTCTCGGGCCTCACCGGAGGTCTGGCGGCGCAGAACGTGTCCGCGGTCCTGCAGCTCCCCGGCGACCGGCTCGTCCTGCACGCCGACGGGACCGCGGCACCCACGTTCGCGGACTCCGCCTTCGACGACGCCACGATCGCCGCGTGGCGCACGGCATCCGGGGTGGATCACGTGACACCGATCGGCATCGTGCAGGGACGCGCCGAGGGACCGAGCGGCAGCGACGGCGTCGCGGTGCTCGGACTCGACGCCGGCGCGGGGTCCACCGTCCTCACCGACCTCGCACCGTCGGACGACAGCGGCATCGGGCTGTCGGCGGGCGCGGCGAGCGCCCTCGGAGCCACGACCGGCGATGAGATCACGGTGGCCGGGTCGACGTACCGCGTGGCCTCCGTCGGCGCCGACTCCTGGTACAGCCACACGCCGGTGGTGGTGCTCACGGCGTCGGCGTGGACGGCGCTGGATGCCAAGCTCGGCGGATCGGGGGATCCCACCGTGCTCGCCGTGACCGGCACCCCCGACTGGTCGGCGGTCGCCGCGGAGACGCGCGCCACGGCGACGAGCCCGCTCGCGAGCCTGACGGCGCTGCCGACGTTCCGCTCCGAGATCGGGTCGCTGGCCCTGATGATCGCGATGCTCTTCGGGGTCTCCGCGCTGGTCGTCGGCGCCTTCTTCACGGTCTGGACGATGCAGCGGGCGGGCGACATCGCGGTGCTGAAGGCGCTAGGAGCCGGAACGGGCGCCCTCGTGCGGGACGCGCTGGGTCAGGCGATCGTCGTGCTCGTCGTGGGGGTCGGCGTCGGGATCGGCCTCACGGCCACCCTCGGCGCGCTGGCCGGCGGCGCGCTCCCGTTCGTTTTGAACCCGCTCACGACCCTCGCTCCCGCCCTGGCGATGATCGCCCTGGGCCTCCTCGGCGCAGCCGTGTCGCTGCGCACCGTCACGAAGTCCGACCCCCTCACCGCTCTCGGGAGCACACGATGATCCTGCTCGACGACGTCACCCTCACCTATCCCGACGGCGACAGCCGCGTCACGGCGGTCGACCACGTCACCCTGCACGGGCGGCCCGGCCTCGTGACCGGCATCACGGGCCCCTCCGGCTCGGGGAAGTCGAGCCTGCTCGCCCTCGCGGCGACGCTGATCCGGCCCGACTCGGGTCGTGTGGTCATCGACGGGACGGATGCCACCGCGCTCACGCGCGCCGAGGCGACCGCGCTCCGGCGCGAGCGGATCGGGATCGTGTTCCAGCAGCCGCAGCTGTTGCCGGCCCTGACCGCCCGCGAGCAGTTGCGCGTGATGGGCGAACTCGGCGGACGCGGATCGCGGTCCCGCCGGGCGGCGGTGCGCTCCCGGGTGGACGAGCTGCTGGATGCCGTGGGTCTCGGCGGCCAGGCGGACCGTCGACCGGCGCAGCTCTCCGGCGGTCAGCGACAGCGCGTCGCGATCGCCCGTGCCCTCGTGCACGAGCCGCGCGTGCTGCTCGTCGACGAGCCGACGAGCGCACTGGACCGGGAACGCGGGGCGGCGATCATGGATCTGCTGTCGCGGCTCACGCGGGAGCGGCAGACGGCGACGCTGCTGGTCACCCACGACCTCGTCCACAGCGACGCGCTCGACGAGACCGTCGAGGTGATCGACGGTCGCGCCAGGGTGCTCGACTCCGACGTCACCAGCCGAACGCGTTGAACCACTCCCGGCGCCGGTCGGCCTCCGCGCGCGTCGGGTCGCCGCGCCAGGTGTCGTGCGGAGTCAGCACCCCGCGGTCGAGGGGGACGAAGGCCCAGCAGACGGGGCACACCGCGCGCCCGTCGGGAAACCCGTCCGCCAGCGTCGGAGCCGCCTCGGCCGCCGTTCCGGTGCCGGGGCACTCCGGCGGGTCGGCCTGCAGGTCGTTCCACAGCAGCGAGCCGCCGCGGCGGTGGTGCAGGCCGCGGTGGCCCTTCTCACGCGTGCAGATCTCGCCCTTTCGGCGGCTCAGGCACAACCGCCGAGCCGCGCCGGGCAGAGCGGCCAGTGTTCGCGTCACCCTTCGATTCTCGTCCCTGCGCGCGCAACGGGGGCAGGGACGCGATGCGCACGGGACGGTGCGGTCCGGTGGGGAGGGGGTCGTCGGTCATGGTGACTTCACCGTGTGTCAGATGTGGCCTGCGGCCGAGGGGGTTGACTCTTCCGACGACGGTGCTACCCGCGGGGGATCACCGACCCGCGCCGCGGAGGACGGTGTCGACCGCCGCGTGGAAGGTCACGTGCTGCGCCACCTCCACCGCACGGTCGTACCTCGCGCCCCGGAGGGCGACGAAGATCGCGCCGACGACCTCGACGTAACCGACGATCAGACCGTCGCACGCGACCTCGTACAGGTCGAGATCGATGCGTGTCCACGGGATCTCGGTGGCCGCCTTCGGCTGCCCCGGACGACTGAGGGGAATATCCATGACCATGAGAGCTCCTTGCGCCTAGCGGGGTGCTCTCAGACTGCGTCGAACGGCGCGACCCCGTTCCGGGGTTGACAATCGACGCGGCGGCGATACCGGTCAGGGCGCGCTGCGGACGGGTCGTCCGCGACGCGGGCGCTCGTGCGACAGATCGAACGGGGCGGCCGCGGATGCCAGACGTTCGGCCTCGTCCAGGAAGCGCAGATCGGCCTCGAGCCGCGATCGACGCGCGGCCGACACGATCGCCCGGGTCACGGCGTCCAGGTTCTCGTCCTCGGGCTCGACGCTCGACAGCGCCTCGCGCACGGCCGCGCGCTGGGCGCCGATGATGCCGGCGACGTCCGCGCCGGGGAGGGTGAGCGCGAGCGCGATGCGCAGGACGACCTCGTCGCGTCGCTCGACGATCGTGGCGGTTCGCAGCCATGCCCGCGCCTCGGAACGGCCGGCGGCGGTCGTGCCCCACAGCACGCGGCCGTCGTCGTCGGCGCCGCGGTGCTCGACGAGGCCGTCGCGCTCGAGCCGTTCGAGGGTCGTGTACACCTGGCCGACGTTCACCGCGACACCGGTGCGGCGCAGGTACTCCGCGCGCAACTGCGAGCCGTAGCAGTCACCGCGATCGAGGATCGCTAGCAGGCTCTGGCGCACCGTCATAGGGACCTCCGACCCACCGCGAAATGCTGTTCCGAGTATATCGTTCGATACCGAATCACCCGGTTTTCCGCGTCGTGACGCGGGAGTAGCCTGTGGTCAGACCACAGAGAAGATCGTCGATCGGAGACATCCCGTGGAGTGGCTCGACCCCCTCATGCTCGCTCGGTGGCAGTTCGGACTGACCACTCTGTACCACTTCCTCTTCGTGCCGCTGACGCTCGGGATGTCGCTGGTCGTGGCGATCTTCCAGACCGTCTGGTACCGCACGGGCGACGTGAAGTGGCTGCACCTGACCCGGTTCTTCGGCAAGATCTTCCTGATCAACTTCGCCATGGGCGTCGTGACCGGAATCGTGCAGGAGTTCCAGTTCGGAATGAACTGGTCGGCCTACTCCCGGTTCGTGGGCGACGTCTTCGGCGCCCCGCTCGCGTTCGAGGGACTGCTCGCCTTCTTCCTCGAGGCGACCTTCATCGGTCTGTGGATCTTCGGGTGGGACAAGCTCCCGCGCGGCCTGCACCTGGCCAGCATCTGGCTGGCGACGCTCGGCGCGACCCTGTCGGCGTACTTCATCATCGCCGCGAACGCGTTCATGCAGAACCCGGTCGGGTACCAGATGTCCGCGGACGGCAACCGGGCCGAGCTCGTCGACTTCGGCAAGCTCCTGACCAACCCGGTGGCGCTCGCGGCCTTCCCCCACACGATCTTCTCGGGCTGGATGTTCGCCGCCATGATCGTCGTGTCGGTGTCCGCCTGGCACCTCGCCCGCGGCCGCAACGTCGAGATGATGCGCGCCCCCCTGCGCTTCGGCCTCTGGTCGACCGTCGTGTCGTTCGTCCTCGTCGCCATCGCCGGCGACCAGCTGAGCCTGGTGATGGTGGCCACGCAGCCCATGAAGATGGCCGCGGCGGAGGCGACCTTCAACACGGTGTGCGGCGCGAACGCCTCGTTCTCGATCTTCACGCTCGGAACGCCGGACGGAACGAGCGAGCTGTTCTCCATCCGGGTGCCGTTCCTCCTCAGCATCCTGTCCACGCACTCGCTGGACGGCTGCGTCGAGGGCATCAACGACCTGAACACGATGTACAGCCAGCAGATGTTCCCGCAGTTCGCCGACCAGGTCGACGGCAACTTCGCCCCCGTCCTGTGGGTGACCTACTGGGCCTTCCGCTGGATGATCGCCCTCGGCGGCCTCGCGACCCTCATCAGCGTCGTCGGCCTCTGGGTCACGCGGAAGAAGGCCAAGCGCCCCGTCGCCCAGTGGATGTGGCGCGTGGCGATCTGGGCGGCGCCGCTGCCGATGCTCGGCAGCCTCGTCGGCTGGGTCTTCACCGAGATGGGCCGCCAGCCCTGGATCGTGTTCGGCCTGATGCTCACGCAGGACGGCGTCTCCCCCAGCGTCCCCGGCTGGAGCGTGCTGATCTCGCTCGTGGCCTTCACCGTGGTCTACGCCTCCCTCGCGGTCGTCGAGTTCGGACTCATCAAGAAGTACGCGCAGAAGGGTCCGGACCCGCTACCCGACCCGAACGCCCCGAACGAACCCGACACCGTCGAGAACACCCCGACGACCGTCTACTAGGAGCACAGTCATGGACCTCGCATACCTCTGGTTCTGGATCGTCGGATTCCTCTTCATCGGGTACTTCGTCCTCGACGGGTTCGACTTCGGCGTCGGCATGTCGCTCCCGTTCCTCGGCAAGGACGACATCGCCCGACGGCAGATCATCAACACGATCGGCCCCGTGTGGGACCTCAACGAGACCTGGGTGATCGTGGCGGGCGCCGCGCTGTTCGCCTCTTTCCCCGAGTGGTACGCCACGCTGTTCAGCGGGTTCTACCTGCCGCTGCTGCTGATCCTGCTGGCGCTCATCGCCCGCGGAGTCTCGTTCGAGTACCGCCACCAGCGCGACTCGCTGAAGTGGAAGCGCGGCTTCGACCGGATGATCCTGATCGGCTCGGCCGTCCCCGCGTTCCTCTGGGGCGTGGCGTTCGCGAACATCGTGCAGGGGGTTCCGCTGGATGCCGACCACGAGTACGTGGGCACCCTGTTGACGCTGCTGAACCCGTACGGGCTCCTCGGCGGTGTCGTCACGCTGCTGCTGTTCTTCACGCACGGCGTCTACTTCGTGGCGCTGAAGACCGACGGGCAGGTGCGCACGGACGCCCGCTCCCTCGCGAAGAAGTCCGGGCTCGCCACGATCGTCGCCGCCGCCCTGTTCCTGGTCTGGACGATCATCCAGGCCGCGAACAACCAGGCCCCGTTGCTCCTCGGCGTCGTCGCCCTCTCCGGGATCGCCGCGCTCGCGCTCATCGGCTCGTGGGTGGCGAACCTGCGCGACCGCGAGGGGACGGCCTTCACGCTCGGCGCGATCACGATCGTCACCGCCGTGGCGGCGCTGTTCTTCGCCCTCTTCCCCAACGTCATGCCCTCGACCCTCGAGCCGGGGTCGGGCCTGACGATCGAGAACGCCTCCAGCACCGACTACACCCTGACGATCATGAGTTGGGCGGCACTGATCTTCCTTCCCCTCGTCCTGGCCTACCAGGGGTGGACCTACTGGGTGTTCCGCAAGCGCGTCACCCGCGCCCGCATCGAGAAGGCAGCCCTGGTGGCGCATTGACCGACACGACCCGGGTGCGCCCCGTCGACCCCCGACTGGTGCGATACGCCTCCGCCTCCCGCGGCTTCTTCGCGGTGAGCGCGGCGATCGTCCTCGCCCAGACGGGGGTCGTCGTCGGCTTCGCGTGGTCGCTCACGTCGGCCCTCGTCGGCGCCGTCGACGGTCGCCCGTTCGACGAGCTGACCGGGTACGTCGCCGCGGCCGTCGCCCTCGTGGTCGTGCGGGGCCTCCTGATCGCGGCATCCGAGCGGGTGTCCGCCCGGGGAGCCGCGGCCGCCTCGCTCCAGCTGCGCGAACGCCTCGTCGCCGCCGTCGCGACGCTCGGGCCGGGGTGGCTCGCGCGCCGCAACGCCGCGTCGCTGTCGGTGACCGCCGGGCACGGTCTCGAAGCGCTCGACGCGTACTTCGGCCGCTACCTCCCGCAGTTGGTCGCCACCGCGATCACGACCCCGATCCTCATCGGCGCGATCACGCTCGCCGACCCCCTGTCGGGTCTCACGGTCGTGCTGACGATCCCCCTCATCCCCCTGTTCATGGTGCTGATCGGTCTGGCGACCCGCAGCGTGCAGAAGAAGCAGTACGGCACCCTCGGGCGTCTCGCCGCCCGGTTCGCCGACACCGTCGAAGGCCTCGGGACGCTCAAGGCCTTCGGCCGCGAGCACCGTGCCGCGGACACGGTCGAACGGGTGACGCGCGACTACAAGCGCGAGACGATGACCGTGCTGCGCGTGTCGTTCCTGTCCGGTTTCGCGCTGGAGTTCCTGGCATCCATCTCGGTCGCGATCATCGCCGTGACGATCGGGTTCCGCCTCCTCTCCGGCGATCTGACCCTGCTCGTGGGCCTGTTCGTGTTGCTGCTCGCGCCCGAGGCGTACCTGCCGCTGCGCCAGGTGGGCGTGCAGTTCCACGCCGCGTCCGAGGGCGTCGCCGCCACCGAGGAGATCTTCGACGCCCTGGATGCCGCCCGCACCGCGCCGGTGTCCGAGGGCACCGCCGCCGGGACGGGAACGACGCTCGAGCTGCGCGATGTCCGCGTGGAGCGCGGCGTCCACCGGATGCCGAGCGTCTCGCTGCGCGTGGAGCCGGGCGCGGTCGTGCTGATGACGGGCCCGAGCGGGGTGGGGAAATCGAGCGTGGTCGCCGCGATCCTCGGCTACGCCGATCACGGCGGGGAGGTGCTCCTGGACGGACGCGCGGTGCCTCACGCCCGCGCCGCGGTCGCATGGGCCGGACAACGGCCCGGACTCGTCTCGGGAACGGTGGCGGAGAACGTCGCGCTCGGATCCGACGCCGACCCCCTCGCGATCGCGGAGGCCCTCGTCGACGCCGGAGCCGCCGACCTCGACCCCGCGACGCCGCTCGGCGCGGGAGGGGCGGGGCTGTCGGGTGGGCAGGCGCAGCGCGTCGCCGTCGCCCGCGCGCTCTACCGCTCCCGCACCGCCGGGGCGCGGATCCTCGTCCTCGACGAACCCTCGAGCGCACTGGATGCCGATACCGAAGCACGCGTGTGGGAGACCCTCCGCGCCGAGGCCGACGCCGGCGCCGGCGTGCTGCTGGTGTCGCACCGCCCGTCCGCGCGGGAGATCGCCGACCGCGTGGTCGACCTGGGGGTGCTCGCGTGAACGGGCGGGTCCGCGGCATCCTCGCCTCCGCGATGCCCTCGCGGGGGCGGTTCGCCCCGGCGGTCCTGTCCGGGTTCGGTACCGCGGGAAGCGCGGTGGCCCTGCTGGCGACGAGCGCGTGGCTCATCGCCCGGGCCGCGGAGCAGCCTCTCGTCATGTACCTCTCGGTCGCGGTTGTCGGTGTCCGCGCGTTCGCCCTCTCCCGGGGCGTGTTCCGCTATCTCGAACGCCTCACCGGCCACGACGCCGCCCTCGAGCGACTCGCGGTCGTCCGCGCGGATCTGGTGCGCGAACTCGTGCCGCTGGCACCCGACGGGCTGGGCCGCGCGCGGCGGGGCGGGCTGCTCTCCAGCGTCGTGGACGACGTCGAAGAACTGCAGAACCTCCCGCTGCGCGTCGTGCTGCCGCTCTCGGTCGCCGCGCTCACCTCGCTCGCGGCCGTCGTGTTCACGGCGTTCGTGTCGTGGCCCGCGGCGCTGGTCCTGCTGGCCTGCCTGGTCGCGGCGTTCGCGGTGTCGGTGGCCGCGGGATGGGCGGCCGGCGCCCGCGCCGAGCGGGCGATCGCCCCGCTGCGTGCCGTCCTCGCCGACGCGGTCCACGACCTCCTGACCAACCTCGACGTGCTCACCGCGTACGGCGCGCTGGACGCCGCGCAGGCGCGGGTGCGCGACGCCGACCGGGCCCTGCGCCGCGCGGTCGTGCGCCGTGGAGCCGCCCAGGGACTCACGTCGGGGACCGTGTCGGTGCTCGCGGGCCTCGCGTCCCTGTTCGCGCTCACGGTCGCCGCGCCCGGTGTCGCGGCCGGGACGCTCTCCGGCCCCGGCCTCGCCGTGGTGGTGCTGCTGCCGATGGCGGTGTTCGAGGTGTTCGGACCGGTGCCGCTGGCCCTGGCGTCCTGGCGTCAGGTGCGCGCGGCGGCCGAGCGCATCGCCGACGCCGTCCCGGCGGAGATCCCCGAAGGACTCCCCCGCGACGAACCCGTCGCGACGGGCGCAGCGCCCGCCCTCGGCGACGGCATCGAGCTGCGCGACGTGCGCGCGCACTGGCCGGCGAGATCCGATGCGGGCCTCGACGACACCGGGCGCATCACCGACGTCACGCTCCGCGTCGCAGCCGGCGAACGCGTCCTCGTCACGGGTCCGAGCGGCGCGGGGAAGACGACGCTGGCGCACGTCCTCGCGCGCTTCCTCGACTACGACGGCGAATTCACGATCGGCGGCGTCGAGGCGCGGACCCTCGCGGGCGACGACCTCCGTCGCACCATCGGGCTGGTCGAGCAGACGCCGTACCTCTTCGACGAATCGGTGCGTCAGAACCTGCTGTTCGCGCGCGAGGATGCCGGCGACGACGACCTGACCGAGGTGCTCAGCCGCGTCGGTCTCGACGCCTGGGTGCGCGAGCGGGGCGGCCTCGACGCCCCCGTCGGCGACCGCGGCGGGCTCGTCTCGGGCGGCCAGGCGCAGAGGCTCGCCCTGGCGCGCGCGCTGTTGCGCGGCTTCCCGGTGCTCGTGCTCGACGAGCCGACCGCGGGCGTCGACCCGGCGGCATCCGACGCGCTCCTGCGCGACCTGCTCGGCGCTGTCGGCGGCGAGCGCGACCGCGGGCGGGCCGTCGTGCTCGTGTCGCACGTCGACGTTCCGGACGACCTCGTCGACCGCATCGTGCGACTGGAGAGCGGGCGGGTCGTCGCGGGCTGACCCGGTTCAGGATGCCGCGACGAACCGCACGTGCCCGGGCTCGACGGACAGCCGGACGTGTGCGCCCGGCCGGAGCCGCGCCGCGTCGGCGGTCGGAACCTCCGCCGCTCCGCGGTCGGTGACGACGCGAACGCCCGTCGCCGTCGCCTCGTGGTGCCGCACGACCGCATCCCACCCGTTCGGACCGTCGCCGAGCCGCACGTGCGCCGCTCGGAAGACCGCCGCGAGCGCGGAGCCGTCGCGGCCGTCGAACGGCTCGGTCGATCGCAGACACCACCCGTCCGACTGCCAGTGACCGCGCGACGCGACGCCGACGATCCGTTCGAGCCCGGCGATGCGGGCGGCCAGATCGGTCGCCGGCGCCTCGAGCACCTCGCGCACGGGTCCGAGCTGCGTCGCCCTGCCCGCCTCGACGATCAGCAGACGGTCCGCGAGGACCGCGGCGTCGACGGCGTCGTGGGTCACGGCGACGGCCGTCACGCCGTCCAACGCCTCGCGCAGCATCGCGCGGATCTCGGCCGCGGTCACGGCATCCAACGCGACGAGAGGCTCGTCCAGCAGGACCGCGCGGGGCCGGGCGGCGAGCGCGCGGGCCACCGCCACACGCTGCTGCTCACCACCGGAGAGCTCGGACGGGCGACGGTCGCCGACCCCCGGGAGCCCCACGCGCCGGAGCCACGCGTCGGCCTCGGATCGGGCGTCGATGGCGTCGACGCCGGCAGCGCGGGGGCCGAAGGCCACGTTCTCCCGCAACGAGAGATGGGGGAAGAGCCGTGCGTCCTGGCCCAGCAGCACGAGACCGCGGTGCATCGGATCGGTGCGCACGCGCGGGCGCGCGGCGCGGTCGATCACCCGACCGTCGAGCGAGATCTCACCGCCGTCGAGCGGCTGGAGTCCCGCTAGGGCCTCGAGCACGGTGGATTTCCCCGCGCCGCTGCGACCCATGATCGCGAGCGTCTCGCCCGGGGCGAGATCGAACGCGACGTCCACGAGGAACGCCCGTCGCCGCACGACGATGTGCGCCGACAGCGCCGCGCTCACGCCGCCCCCACGGCCGGTCGCCACCCGCGGACGAGCAGCAGCACCGCGATCGCCGTCACCAGGAGGAGCAGAGCCAGCGCCACGGCCGTGCCCTGCGCGACGCCGCCGCCGTTGAACGCCGTGTAGATGGCGAGCGGCATCGTCTGCGTGACGCCGGGCCGGTTGCCGGCGAACAGCGCAGTGGCGCCGAACTCGCCGATCGCGCGGGCGAAGCACAGCACGACGCCGGCGACGATGCCGGGCGCGGCGAGCGGCAGGGTGATGCGGCGGAGGATGGTCGCCCGGCCGGCTCCGAGGGAGGCCGCGGTCCGTTCGAGATCGACGCCGGTGCTGCGCAGCGCCCCTTCCACGGCGAGGACGAGGAACGGCAGCGCCACGAAGACCTGCGCCAGCACGACGGCGGCCGTCGTGAACGGCAGACCGAGACCGCCCAACCAGCCGTTGCGGCCGAAGAGGTACAGCAGCGCGACGCCGCCGACCATCGGCGGGAGCACGAGCGGAACCGTCACGAGCGCGCGGAGCAGCGCCGCGGTCCGCGGCGAGGCGCGCGCGATCACCAGGGCCAGGGGGATGCCGGCCACCGCGCAGGCCGCGGTGGCCGCCGCGCCGGTCGCCAGCGACAGGCCGAGCGCCTGCAGCGCCGCGGGCGAGGTGACGTCGGTGAGGAGCGTGGACCACTCCACCCGCGCGACGAGCGCGGTGAGCGGCACGAGGAGGAAGAGCAACCCGATCACCGCCGGCACGATCAGCCAGCGGGGAACGTAGCCCGCCCCTCTCACGGAGCCCGGAACCCTGCGTCGGCGAGGATCTTCTGCCCGTCCGCCGACAGCACGAAGGCGACGAACGCGGCGGCCGCGGTCGGATTCGGAGCGTCCGTGAGCGCCGCGATCGGGTAGCGGTTGACCACCGCGTCGGCGCCGGCGGGGACGACCGACTCCACGTCGTCGCGACCCACCGCGTCGGTGGCGTAGACGAGCCCGGCATCCGCCTCCCCCGCGGCGACCTTGGTCAGCACCGCGGTGACGTTCTGCTCGGAGCTGGCGGGGGTCACGGAGACACCCGCGTTCGACAGGAGCGTCGCCGATGCCGCGCCGCACGGGACCTCGGGGGCGCACAGCACGGTGGTCACCCGGGCGAGATCGGCGAGCCCCCGAACCTTTCCGGGATCACCGGCGGGTACCGCGATGACGAGGGTGTTCCCCGCGAAGATCCGCGGGTCCGGTGCCTGCGCGGCCACCTTCGCCATGTTCTTCTCGTCGGCCGACGCGAACACGTCCGCGGGCGCGCCCTCGCCGATCTGGGTGGCCAGCGTGCTCGATCCGTCGTACACGGCCTGCACGGTGACACCGGGATGCGCGGCCTCGAACGCGGTGGCGATCTCGTCGAACGAGCGCTGCAGCGACGCCGCGGCGTAGACCTCGATGCTTCCCGAGACGGGGTCCTCGGATGCCGCGGGGGTCGGCGCGGACGAGGCGCACCCGGCCGCGGCCAGGGTCAGGGTGGACAGGAGTGCGAGCACAGCGAGGGGACGACGCATCGGGGGTCCTTTCCGCGGAGCCGAGTGCCCGCGGCATCCAGTATTCCGCATCTGCGGATCATGGGACGGAATGGGGGCGCTAGCGCGGAGTCTCGACCGTGACCACCGTCGCCTTCACGGATGCCACGGCGAGCGCACCCGGCTCGAGCGCGAGCTCTTCGGCGGCCTCCGCCGACATGAGCGACACGACCCGGTGCGGACCGCACTGCAGGTCGACCTGCGCCATGACGCCGTCGATGCGCACCCGCGTCACGATGCCGACGAAGCGATTGCGCGCGCTCGACGCGACCCCGGTCGGATCGTCGGGTTCGGCGGCGAGCGCGACGGCGCGCTCCGCGAGCGCCGCACCCGGGATCTCGACCGGCGACGCCCCCGTCGTGGGCAAGAGGCCCTGGTCGATCCAGCGCCGCACGGTGTCGTCGCTGACGCCGAGCAGCCCCGCGGCCTGCGCGATCCGGAAGGTGGTGGTCATGGCTCGACGCTAGCGCCCCGGCGGCGGCCCGCCCCACTCCCCGTTCGCCTAGGCTCGACCCATGGATGCCGTGCGCGAGACCGGGGCGCCCCGCGAGGGCGGGCTGCTCGATCGGTTCGGCCGCGTGGCCCGCGACCTGCGCGTGTCGGTGATCGACAAGTGCAACCTGCGCTGCACGTACTGCATGCCCGCGGAGGGCCTGCCGTGGATGCCGCAGCAGCAGCTCATGACCGGCGAGGAGATCGCGCGGATCGTGCGCGTCGCCGTCCGCGCGCTCGGCGCCGAGGAGCTGCGCCTGACGGGCGGCGAGCCGCTCGTGCGCAAGGACCTCGAGGACGTCATCGCGCGGATCCGCGCCGACCACCCCGACCTGCCGATCGCGATGACCACCAACGCGGTGGGACTCGATCGCCGCGCCCAGGCTCTGAAGGACGCGGGGCTCACGCGTCTGAACGTCTCGCTCGACACCCTGCACCCCGAGACGTTCGCCGAACTCACCCGCCGCCCCCACCTCGACAAGGTCCTGGCCGGGCTCGACGCCGCCCGGGCCGCGGGCCTCGGTCCCATCAAGATCAACGCGGTGCTGCTGCGCGGCATCAACGACACCGAGATGACTCCGCTCGTGGATTGGGCCGTGACCCACGGCTACGAGATGCGGTTCATCGAGGACATGCCGCTCGACGGCGACCGCTCCTGGACCGAGACGCAGGTTGTGCCGGCGCGCGAGATCCGCGCCGCACTCGAGGAGGTCTTCGATCTCGCGCCCGACCCCCGCGGTCGCGGGGCCGCGCCCGCCGAACGCTGGGAGGTGCGTCGTCGCGGCGACGACACCCTGGCCGGTCACGTCGGCATCATCTCCTCGGTCACCGAGCCCTTCTGCGCCGCCTGCACGCGCACACGCGTCACCGCCGACGGTCGCATCCGCTCCTGTCTGTTCTCCCATGAGGAGACCGACCTGCTCACGGCGCTGCGCGACGGCGCGAGCGACGAAGGGCTGGCGCAGATCTGGCGGGATGCCATGTGGCGAAAGCCTCGCGCGCACGGCTCGGACCGCGTCGGCCTGGCGCGTGCCGACTTCATCCAGCCCGCGCGCACGATGAGCGCGATCGGCGGATGAGGCCGCTCGTCGACCCGGTGGCCGCCCTCGCCCCCGAAGAACTCATCCGCACGGCCCGTCACGCCGTCCTCGCCGGGATCGGCGAAGAGGGACAGCGGCGACTCGCGGCCGCCCGCATCGCCGTGGTCGGCGCGGGGGGCCTCGGCTCCCCCGTGCTGCTGGCCCTGGCCGCCGCGGGCGTCGGCGAACTGATCGTGATCGACGACGACGTCGTCGAGCGCACGAACCTGCAGCGGCAGCTGATGCACCGTGTGGACGACATCGGCGCACCGAAGACGGCGTCCGCGGCGCGCGCGATCCACGATCTCTCACCGCTCACGCGTGTGCGGCAGGAGACGACGCGCCTCACCCCGGACAACGCCCGCGACCTCCTCGGCGACGCGCACGTCGTGATCGACGGCAGCGACACGTTCGACACCCGCAGCGCCGTGGCATCCGCGACCGACGATCTCGGGATGCCGCTGGTGTGGGGCGCCGTGCAGGAGTGGTCGGCGCAGGCCACGGTGTTCTGGTCGCGGCCCCCCGCGGGCCACGCCCCCGTGACCCTCGGCGACGTCTTCCCGCCCGAGTCCGTCGGCGAACCGCCGACGTGCGCGCAGGTCGGCGTGCTGGGGTCGCTGTGCGTGCAGGTCGGGGGCCTGCTCGCGACCGAGGCGGTCAAACTCATCACCGGCGCCGGCGAGCCTCTGCTCGGGCGTCTCGTCGTGATCGACGCGCTGCGCGCCCGCCAGGACGTCATCCCCCTCGCCGGAAGGACCCCGCGTGTCTGAGCTGCTGACCGTCGAAGAGCACCGCGCCCGCATCCTCGCCGCCGTGAACGCCCTGCCCGTCGAGACGGTCCGGCTGGACGAGGCGGCGGGACGGACGCTCGCGGCCGACGTCCGCGCCCGGCACGACCTCCCCGGCGACGACAACTCCTCGATGGACGGGTTCGCCGTCCGCTTCGCCGACGTCGAGGGGGCGGATGCCGAGAGCCCGGTGCCGCTGCGCGTCGTCGCCGATCTGCCGGCCGGGTCGGCCGACGACCCCGCGTTCGGGCCGGGCGAGGCGGTGCGGATCATGACCGGAGCCCCCGTGCCGACGGGCGCTGACGCCATCGTCCCGTTCGAGGACACCGCCGGCGGCCTCGCCGACTCCCTCGGCACCGTCGAGGTGCTCCACGCCCCCGCCGCCGCGGGCGCGTTCATCCGACGTCGCGGCGGTGACGTCCGCACCGGCGACGCCGTGCTCACGGCGGGCGAGCGGCTCGGGTCGTACGCCCTCGCCGCCGCCGCCGCGGCCGGCGTCGATCGTCTCGAGGTACGCCGCCGTCCGCGCGTGGCGGTCGTGTCCACGGGGAGCGAGCTCGTGGCCCCCGGGACGACACCGGGCCGCGGACAGACGCCCGACTCGAACGGGGTGCTCCTGAACGCTCTCGTCACCGGCGCCGATGCCGAGGTCACCGTCCTCGCCTCGGTCGCCGACGAGCCGAGCGCGATCGAGGCCGTCCTCGAACACGCGTCTAACGTCGACGTCGTCGTTTTCAGCGGCGGTGTGAGCGCCGGGGCCTACGAACCCGTGCGTCTCGCGCTGTCCGAGCGCATCGCGTTCGACAAGGTCGCGATGCAGCCCGGCAAGCCGCAGGCCTTCGGCGTCGTCGACGACGGTCGGCTCGTGTTCGGCCTCCCCGGCAACCCGGTCAGCGTCGCCGTCTCGTTCGAGGTGTTCGTGCGCCCGGCACTCCTCGCCCTCCAGGGCCGCACGGCGATCGATCGCCGCCACGCCCGGCTCACGGCATCCGAGTCGTGGCGCACCCCGCCCGGCCGCCGACAGTACCTCCCGGCGGTCGTCGATCTCGTCGCCGGAACGGTGCGCCCGGCCACCGCGGGCGGGTCCGGCTCGCACCTCGCGGCGTCGCTGGCGCGCGCCGAGGCGTTCGCGATCGTCCCCGCCGAGGTGTCGGTCGTCGCCGTCGGCGACCCCGTCGATGTCATGCTGATTCCATGACCTTCACCCACCTGGACGCCGCGGGCCACGCCCGCATGGTCGACGTCACTCTCAAGCAGCCCACCGTCCGCACCGCGACGGCGCGCGGCTTCGTGCGCTGCACCCCCGAGGTGGTCACCGCGCTCCGCGGCGGCACCGCGCCGAAGGGCGATGTGCTGGCCGTGGCGCGGATCGCCGGCATCCAGGCCGCCAAGTCGACGCCGACGCTCCTCCCCCTCGCGCATGTCATCGGGGTGCACCGCGCCTCGGTCGACCTCGAGATCGTCGACGACGGCGTCGAGATCGAGGCCACCGTCGGCACCGCCGACCGCACCGGCGTCGAGATGGAGGCGCTCACGAGCGTCTCGGTCGCCGCGCTCGCGATCGTCGACATGGTGAAGGGTATGGACAAGGGCACCAGCATCGAGAACGTGCGGATCGTGTCCAAGACCGGGGGCAAGTCCGGCGACTGGCACCGCGCCGGGGAGCCCGCGTGAGCGTGCGGGTCCGGTACTTCGCCGCCGCCGCCGAGGCCGCGGGGACGGATGCCGAGGACCGCGCCGAGTCGACCCTCCTCGCGCTGCGCACCGCCGTGCTCACGGACCACCCCGCGCTCGTCGGCATCCTGGACCGCTGCGCCGTGCTCGTCGACGGCGAGCGCCGCGACGACGACGCGCCCCTCGCGGGCGTCGCGCACGTCGACGTGCTGCCGCCGTTCGCCGGCGGCTGAGCGCTACACCAGCTCGAGGTGCGCGACCAGCGACGGCGCCCGACGTTCGCGCGCGAGGGCTTCCACCGCGACGAGGACGTCCATCGACGGCGTGACCGCACCGCTCAGGTAGGAGGTCATCCGCGGACGAGACGTCCCCAGCCGGGATGCCACTTCCGCCTGCGTGAGCCGGGTCTGGCGAAAGGCGGCACGGAGCCGCTCCAGTGCCTCCTGCTCGGCGGTGCGCTGCGCGACCGCCAGCGCCGCGTCGATGAGCGCGACCGTGGCTCGCGACTCGGCGGCGTCCCGCGCGTCGTCGTAGATCTCGCGCAGAGCGGGCTCGTCGGCGAGGGCGTCGATGAGCTTGCGCCAATCGCTCGCGTAGCCGCGGTCGATCGCGGCGAGCATGCCGTCGAACCCCCAGGACTCCACGGGATCGGCAGGGGTGGCGTCGATGCTCCGGAAACGCAGCGGCACGACTCTCCTCAGACGAGATGGGCCGCGAGAACGCGGCATTCGGCGACGACGTCTTCCCAGTCGCGCCAGCGCGGGACGAGACCCTTGTACGAAGCCAGACCGGCGAGCGCGCGACGGTCCTTCGGCGCCGGGTCGGCGAGTTGACGCGCCAGCTGCGCCTGCACCGGCTGGTCCTCGGGGTGGGAGGGATCGGTGTAGTACTCGTCGATGGCCGCGAGCACCGCGCCGATGTGATCCGCTCCGAACGCCCCGGAGAGGGCCGCGACGTCGAGGTAGTCCCGCATCTGATTGCGCTTGACGATGAGGAAGCCCTTGATGCGGGCGATCTCGTCGAGCGTCGGCACCGTGATCTCCCCACCGGACGGGAGCGTGACGCGCTGGACCTCGAGCGGTCGACGGCGGATGAGCTGGCGCACGCCGGCCTCGATACCCCCCAGTTCGCCGAGGATGATCTTCCCCGGCACGGCGCGGTTCAGGACGAAGTCGCCGTCCCGCTCCAGCGCGTCGAGCACGAGATCGAACCGGTCCTGTAGATCCGCGAGGACGTGGTCGTGATCGGTCGACATCCGGTGGCGGGCGTACAGTGCCGCGGCGGACCCACCGACCCGAACGGCATCCGGAACCAGCTCCTGCAGCCGCGCGGCGGAGTCGAGGACCTCCTCGAGGCCGGTGGGCAGATCCGACGACATAGTCAATATGGTATCAGATCCGATACCTAGCCGCCCAGGCCTTTCCACGCGGTCGTGCCGTCGGCCTCGACCTGACGCTTCCACACGGGCAGGTCGGTCTTGATCGTCTCGATCACCGTGCGGCACACCTCGAACGCCGCCGCGCGATGGCCCGAGGCGACGGCGATGATCACGGCGGCCTCCCCGACCTCCAGCCGCCCCACGCGGTGGCTCACCGCGACGATGGCGTCGGTGCCCGCGGCAGCCTGCTCGGCGATGCGGTGGAGTGCGGCGGGCGCGTCGGGGTGAGCGCTGTACTCGAGCGCGACGACGGCGTCCGTGGCATCCGGGTCGGTGTCGCGCACGCGCCCGACGAAGGTCGTGACGGCGCCCGAGGCGTCGTCCTCGACCGCACGCAGATGAGCGTCGAGGTCGAGCGGCTCCTCGGACAGGCGGGCGATGCGGACGGCACTCATCAGTGGTCTCCTCCGGCGAGCTGGTCGAGGACGTGCGGGGCGAGCTCCGCGAGGACGGCGATCCCGGATGCCACGGCCCGCGTGGATCCCGGGAGGTTGACGACGAGGGTCGCGGGGTCGGCGATCCCGGCGAGGCCGCGCGAGATCACCGCGAGCGGGGTGTCGGCGAGCCCGCGGCGACGCAGCTCCTCGGCGATGCCGGGAAGCTCGCGGTCGATCACGCGAGCGGTGCCCTCGGGGGTGCGATCGGTGGGCGCGATCCCCGTGCCACCGGTGGTGACGACGAGTCCGGCTCCGGCGGCGAGGGCGGCACGCAGGGCGGTCTCGACGCTGTCGGCCCCGTCCGGCACGACGGCCGCGTCGGCACAGTCGAAGCCGGCGTCGCGCAGCAGCGACACCGCGAGCGGGCCGCCGCGATCCTCGCGGAGACCGGCGGCGGAGCGGTCGGACACGGTGATCACGCGGGCGGTGTACGGCACAGTCCCAGCCTAGGCGGGCGTGTCGGCCGCCGAGGGGATCGTCTCGACCTCGGGGACCTCCGGCGGGATGCGGCCGGCCTTCGCCCTCGGCTCCAGGTCGTCGCGCTGCACGTGTTCGGCGGCGGCGGTGATGCGCCGGGCCATGCCGCTGAAGATCAGACCGTGGAAGGGCAGCACCGACAGCCAGTACAGACGCCCCGCGAGGCCGGTCGGGAAGAACAACGCCCGCTGGTCGAACCGGGCGCCGTCACCGTCCGCACTCGCCCGCAGCTCGAGCCACGCGCCGCCGGGCACCTTCATCTCGGCGCGCAGCCGCAGGAGATGCCCCGGCTCGATCGCCTCGACGCGCCAGAAGTCCAGTGCGTCGCCAACGGTCACGACGCTGCGGCTCCGGCGTCCGCGGGCGAGGCCCACGCCGCCGACGAGGCGATCCATCCACCCGCGGATCGCCCACAGCAACGGCGAGGAGTACCACCCGTTCTCTCCGCCGATGCCCTCGATGACCGACCACAGCTGCGCGGGGCTGGCGCTGGTGCGCATCGTGCGCTCGTCGGTGTAGACCAGGCGACCGGCCCAGTCGGGGTCGCTCGGCAGCGGGTCGCTCGGGGCGCCGGAGACCTCGGCATCCTGCCAGCTCGTCTCGATGGCGTCGTCGTTGACCCGGCCGAGCGCGCGCCGCACGGCCTCGCGGTAGGGCATCAGCCCGCCTTCGGGGCGCGGCACGAGATCGTCGATCGCCCGGTCTTTCACCACGCAGTCGTTCTGCAGCGACTCCACGAGCGGCCGGGCGATCGATTTGGGGATCGGGGTGACGAGGTTCACCCAGTGCGAGGCCAGCCGGGGCGTCAGCACCGGCAACGACGCGATCGCGCGCTGGTGCAGACCCGCCTCGAGGGCGTAGCCGTTCATCATCTGCCCGTAGCGCAACACGTCGGGGCCGCCGATGTCGACCGCGCGGTTGACGTTCGGGGCGATGCGCGCGGCCCCGAGCAGGTAGTGCAGCACGTCGCGCACGGCGATCGGCTGGATGCGGTTGCGCACCCACTTGGGTGCCGGCATGTACGGCAGCACATCGGTCAGGTGCCGCACCATCTCGAACGACGCCGAGCCCGAGCCGATCACGACGCCGGCCTGCAGCACCAGCGTCGGCACACCGCTGGCGAGCAGGATCTCGCCCACCTCGACACGCGATCGCAGGTGGGCCGACAGCGTGGCGTCGTCGGGGTGGAGACCGCCGAGGTAGACGATCCGCGACACGGAGGCCGCAGCCGCGGCGTCGGCGACCGTGCGGGCCGCGCGGCGGTCGGTGCTCTCGAAGTCGCGGCCGCCACCCATCGAATGGATGAGGTAGTACAGGACGTCGACGGCCTCGACGGCGCGCGCCACCGCCGCCGCGTCGGTCGCGTCGCCCTCGATCGTCTCGACGTCGTGGCCCCAGGGGAACGCCCCGACGCGCCGCGCGTCACGGGCGAGCACCCGCACCCGGTAGCCGGCCGCGAGCAGCCGAGGCACGAGACGCCCACCGAGATAGCCGGTGGCGCCGAGGACGAGGGCACGCGGCGCCGACCCGTCGGGACGGGGCTGGGCGACGAGCGCGGGTTCACGGCCGGTGGGGGCGGACAGCTCGCTCATGCCGAAAAGGTACGCCCGGCCCCCGACATCGCGGGGGGCTTGACGTGGATAGTGTGAGTGCGTGGAGACCGCGTGGGTGCGTCGCGTGCTCGTCGTGGAAGATCAACCGGCGATGCGCGTCCTGCTGTGCGACATGCTCGCGCACCGCGGCTTCGAGGTCACCGGCGCCGCCGACGCCGCCGAGGCGACGACCCTCTTCGCCGGAACCGATCCCGATGTGCTGCTGACCGACATCGATCTCGGTTCGCGCCCCTCGGGCGTCGAACTGGCCACGATCCTCACCGGTCTCGCCCCGCACCTCGCGGTCGTCTTCCTCAGCAGCTTCCCGGGAGCGGTCGCCGGCTCCGGGCGCCCCGGCCCGGCGGGCGCCGTGTTCGTGTCCAAGCTCGACGTGAGCTCCGCCGATGTCGTGGTGGATGCCATCGAGGCGGCGCTGCGCACGACGACACCACCCGCTCCCCCGGTATCGCCGCGCACCTCGCCGCTGGCCGGGCTCACCCGACGGCAGATCGAAGTGCTCGCCCTCGTCGCGCGCGGGTGGTCGAACGAGCAGATCGCGCGCGAGCGGGGCACGACGACGCGCGCGGTGGAGCGCGCGGTGAGCCGCATCTTCGCCCGACTCGATCTCGGCGCGGTGGGGACGAACCCGCGCGTGCGCGCGAGCGCGCTCTATCTCGCCGAGTTCGGCCCCGTCGCGTGAGGACGCTGCTGCGCGCGGGGAACCGCGCGCTCTCGGGCGGCCGTTTCGTCACCCGCTGGACGTTCGTCACGATCGTCGCGGTGTCGCTGACGGTCCTGGCCCCGCTGCCCGCGGGGCTGTCGGACGCGGAGCGCGCCCTCGTCGCCGTGGTGACGGCGGCGGTGTGCGCCGTCGTGTGGGTCGGGATCGCCGGGGCGGAGCGGACCCTCCGGCGCCCTCGCGCGCGCGCGGCGGTGGTCGTCTTCGCCCTCGCCGCCACCGCTCTCGCCCGGCCCTTCCTGCTCGACGCCGTCTCGCGTGCCGCCGGGCTGCCCGTCCTCCCCCCGGGCGACGGTGCGCTGCGCGCCGCCACCAATCTCCTCGTGTGGACGATCGCGCTGGTGGGGACCGCCGTCCTCGTCGACATCGTCCGGTCCACCCGCGAGACCAACGCCCTGCTCGCCCAGGTGCTCGCCCAGTGGGACGACGGCGCCGCGCGCGTGCGCGCGTACACCGCCGAGGCCCGGGCCGCGGTCGCGGCGGTCGCCGACGCGCTGGAGGCGGCGCGCCTCGAAACGGTCGCCGACGTCCGCGCCCTGGCATCCGATCTCCGCGACCGCGCCCGCGACCTGTCGGCGCGTGCCGCCGCGACACCCGGGGCGGCGGTGACCGGCGGCGTCGTCGACGTCACCGGGCTCCCCCGCGCGCCGCTCGCGCTGCGCCTGCCGCCCGTCGGCCTGGCCGCGGCGGTCTACGGGCTCGCCGTCCTTCCCTACGCGCTGCGCGCCGTCGTGCCGGTCGATCTCCTCACCGGACTGGTCGGCGCTCTCGTCTGCGGGTCGGCGGCCGACCTGCTCCCGCGCGTGCCTCCTCTCCTTCGTCGCCCGCGGGCACGCGCCGTGGTCTTCGTCGCGTCGTCCGTGCTGGTCGGTCTGGCGCTCACGGCCATCGCGACGTCGCAGGGCGTCCCGCTGCCGCTCGCGGCCGTACCCGCGCTGACCTATCCGGCCCTCTCCCTCGCCCTCGCCCTGGGGCGCAGCGGCCTGCACCGACTCCGGGTGGAACGTCGACGACTGTCGAGTGCGATCGTGGACCGGGGTCGCGCGGACGAGCTGGGCACACGCCGGGTCCGGGCGGGTCTGCACCGCGCCGCCGACCTCGTCCATGCCGACGCGCAGGGCGCAGCGGTGCATTTCGCGCTGCGGCATCCGGATGCCTCTCCCGCCGACGTGGCCGGATTCCGGGCCGGGCTCGTCCCTCTGGCGACCGCCGTGCGGGGCGTGTTCGATTCCCCGGCCGAGCGGGCGTCCTCGCTCGCTCCCCTGCTGCAGACGTGGGCGACGGCGATGCCGGTCGACGGCGATGTCGCCGACGAGGCGGCCGACGCGCTGCGCGCGGACCCGGCCCTCGCCGGCGACGTGATCGACGTCGTCGCCGAGGGGCTGCTCAACGCCGCCAAGCACGCGCGGGTGAGAGCTGCGCGCGTCGAGATACGTCTGGCGGCGACGGCCGCCGGCCCCCGTCTGCGCGTCCGGGTGACCTCGCCCGGTGCGCCCGTCGCGGGGGCGCGACTGAGGCCGGGCTCGCGCGCCGACCGGCTCGGTGCGCGCCTGACCGGCCGGGGCGGAGAGGCGGCGCTCGAGGCGCTCTTCCTCGTCGCGGACGAGACCGGGCGGTCGGGTTCTGTCGTGTCGACCGAACATCCCGGCGCGCGTCCCGGTCGCCGCGCGTAGCGTCGAGCCCATGGACGCTCCCGTCACCGTCACCGCTCCCGCCGGAACCTTCCGGGGCCTCCTCGACCGTTCGGTGCTCTCCTGGCGCGGCATCCGCTTCGCCGTCGCGCCCACCGGCGATCGACGCTGGCGCGACCCGCTCCCCGCCCCGGATGCCGAGGGGGAAGTGGATGCCACCTCCTTCGGCTCCGTCTGCCCCCAGCCGCTGAACCCCGCGGTTCCGCTCGGCGACGAGGCCGTGGAGGACGAGGACTGCCTGTCTCTGAACGTGTGGGCGCCGGCCGACGCCTCGGAGTCCGGCCGGCCGGTCATGGTGTGGCTGCACGGCGGCGCGTATACGTTCGGATCGTCGAGCCAGCCCCTGTACGACGCCACGTCGATGGTGTCGACGGGCGGGGTCATCGTGGTCACGGTGAACTACCGTCTGGGTGCCCTCGGCTTCCTCGACCTCTCGGGCGCGCTGCCCGACGCCGGCTTCGACGGCAACCTCGCCCTCAAGGACGTGCTGCTCGCGCTGCGCTGGGTGCAGCGCAACGTCGCGGCCTTCGGCGGCGACCCCGACCGGGTCACGGTGTTCGGCGAGTCGGCGGGCGGCGGGCTGGTCACCACCCTCCTCGCGACGCCGTCCGCGCGGGGGCTGTTCCACCGCGCGATCGCGCAGTCCTCCCCCGCGTCGAGCGTGTACGGCACCGCGCGGGCCGAGAAGGTGGCGCGCAGCTTCCTCGGCGAGTTGGGCATCGACCCCGACGACGCGGGGGCTCCCGCCGCGCTCCAGGCCGCCCCGGTGGAGGCGGTCGTGGCCGCGGGCAAGGCCGTGTACGCGGCGGTCCCCACCACCGACCCGGGGACCCTGGCCTTCGCGCCCGTCGTCGACGGCATCCTGCTCCCGGAGGCCCCGATCACCGCGCTCCGGGCCGGCCGCGGCATCCCGGTGCCGCTGATGATCGGCACCAACAAGGACGAGGCGTCGCTGTTCTCGTTCATGAAGTCGCCGCTGATCCCCATCACCGGTGACCGGATCGACCAGATGTTCGCCGACATGGCGGCCGAGAACACCGGGGTCGAACTGCCGACGCGTGAGCAGGTGCTCACCGCGTACGAGCACGTCCGGCACCGCGCGATCGGTCTCGGGGTGGCCCGCGACATCGGCTTCCGCCTGCCCACCCTGTGGCTGGCGGAGGGGCACTCGACCGTCGCACCGGTATGGCTCTACCGCTTCGACCATGCCTCGCCGTTCCTGCGTCTCATCGGCCTCGGCGCCACGCACGCCACCGAGCTGCCCTATCTGTGGGGCAACCTCGTGAGCGGTCCGAAAGACCTCACGTTCCGTCTCGGCGGTCGCCGCGTCGCCGAACTCATCTCGGCGCGGATGCAGGCGCGGTGGACGGCGTTCGCCCGCGGCGATGCGCCGTCGGCGCCCGACGCGCCCGCGTGGCCGACGTTCACCGCCGACGGCGACGACGCGCGCGCGACACTCGTGATCGACCGCCACGATGTCGTCGTGTCGGACCTCGACGGCGAGCTGCGCCGCGCGTGGGGCGACAACGTCCTGTCGTTCTCCTGAGGCGCGGGCCGCCGGATAGCAGATCCGCCCCGCGCACCCCGTCGGCTGGAAAACGCACGCCGATCGGGGTAAGGGTGGAAGCATGAGCCAGCATCCCCCCGCGGCATCCGGATCCCCCCGACTCGAGGTCGACGACGTCATCGTCGTCGACAAGAAGCGCGTGCGCACCGCCATCGGCGGCACCGTCGTCGGCAACTTCATGGAGTGGTTCGACTTCGGCATCTACGGCTACCTGGCGGTGACGTTGGCGGTGGTGTTCACCTCCGACCTGCCCGAGCCGTGGGGCCTGCTGGTGACCCTGCTCGGCTTCGCGATCTCGTTCCTCGTCCGCCCGTTCGGCGGCTTCGTGCTCGGTCCCCTCGGCGATCGAATCGGGCGGCAGAAGGTGCTGTTCCTCACGATGGCGATGATGGCCACGGCCACCGCGCTCATCGGCATCCTGCCCACTTCCTCCGCGATCGGCCTGTGGGCGATCGTGCCGCTGTACCTGCTCAAGATGGTGCAGGGCTTCTCGACCGGTGGTGAGTACGCCGGCGCGACGACCTACGTCTCGGAGTTCTCGCCCGATCGCACCCGGGGCTTCTGGTCGTCGTGGCTCGACGTGGGCTCGTACGTCGGTTTCGCGGCGGGCGCCTCCGCGGTGGCCGCGACGACCGCGATCACCACGGCGATCTCGGGCGAGAACGCCATGGTCGACTACGGGTGGCGCATCCCGTTCCTCCTGGCGATCCCGCTCGGCATCGTGGCGATCTACTTCCGCCTCCGCATCCCCGAGACGCCGTCGTTCGAACAGACCCACGCGGTCGAGGCCGCGCAGGAGACCGGCTCCGACGACCCGATGGCCCGTCAGGGACTCGCGGGCATCGTCCGCCACCACTGGCGCGCGCTCCTCATCGGCATCGCGCTGGTCGCGGCGACGAACACCGCCGGATACGCGCTCACCAGCTACATGCCCACGTACCTCGAGACCGAGGTGGGCATCTCCAACCTCGGTGCGGCCGTGGCCACGGTTCCCGTGCTCCTGGTGATGTCGGCCGCCCTGCCTCTCATCGGCAGGCTCAGTGATCGGATCGGCCGGAAGCCGGTCTACGCGATCGCGGCGAGCTCCGCGATCGTGCTGCTCGTCCCCGCGTTCCTCATCATGCAGATCGGCGAGCTGTGGGCGGTCATGATCGCCCTGGCCCTCGCGGCGGTGCCGGTGGCGTTCTACGTCGCGATCTCGGCATCCGCTCTCCCCGCCCTGTTCCCGACCGCGTCGCGGTTCGGTGCGATGGCCGTGGCCTACAACATCGCGGTGTCGCTGTTCGGCGGGACGACGCCGCTGTTCAGTCAGGCGCTGATCGAATGGACGGGCAACACCCTCATGCCGGCGTTCTACATCATGTTCTTCGCCGCCCTCGGACTCGTCGCGCTCTTCGCGATGCGCGAGACGGCACGTCGGCCGCTCCTGGGCTCGGTGCCCGCGGTCGAGACGCCCGCCGAAGCGGAGGCCGTCGTCGCCCGTCAGGACGAGGACCCGCTCATCGACACCTCAACGATGCCGTTGGAAGTCCGTCGGATGTGACCCCCGCGAGGTTCAGCGGCGACGGCCGGTGCCGAACAGGCCCCGGATGACGCCGGTGAGGATCGTCTTCGTCGCTCCGCGCCCCAGCACGTCGTCGAGCGGCGTGGTCGGCGCGCTGGAACGTGCGCGCGGAGCCGCGGTGCCCTTCAGCAACCGGTCGTACTCGCGTTGCGCCTTCTTCTGGGCCTCCGCGTGCGCCTTCTCGATCGCGGCCTGCTGCTTCGCGTACGCGGCTTCGTCCGCGGCCGCCTGCTTCGCCCGCTCGGCGGCTTCGCGCGCCTCTGTCGCCGCCTGCATGCGCGCCGCGAGGATCTCCCGGGCCGACTCGCGGTCGATCGGAGTCCCGTACTGCGCGAAGAGGGGGGATGCCGAGACGGCGGCGGCGAGGTCGGCGGCGGGGATCGGCGACATCGAGGCGCGCGGCGCGAACAGTCTCGTCCAGGCGACGGGGGTCGGGGTGCCGCGTTCGTCCATGACGGTCACGATCGCCTCCCCCGTCCCGAGCTCCTGCAGCACCCGTTCGAGGTCGTAGCCCGACGCCGGATACGTCCGCACCGACGCGCGCAGCGCCGCCGCATCGTCGGGCGTGAAAGCACGGAGGGCGTGCTGGACGCGCGATCCGAGCTGCGCGAGCACGTCGCCGGGCACGTCCTTCGGTGTCTGCGTCACGAAGAAGACACCGACGCCCTTGGAGCGGATCAGGCGGACCGTCTGCGTGATCGCGGACAAGAACGCCTTGGACGCCTCGCGGAAGAGCAGGTGCGCCTCGTCGAAGAAGAACACGAGCTTCGGCTTGTCGAGGTCGCCGACCTCGGGCAGCACCTCGTAGAGCTCCGCGAGCAGGTACATCAGGAACGTCGAGTACAGCTCGGGCCGTGACGCGACGTTCGGCACTTCGAGGAGGCTCACGACGCCCTCGCCCTCGGCGGTCGTGCGCAGGAACGCGGTCACGTCGAGCTCGGGCTCGCCGAAGAACGAGTCGGCGCCCGCGGCCGAGAACGCGACGAGTTCGCGCAGGATGACCCCCGCGGTCGCCCCCGACAGGCCGCCGAGGTCCTTCAGCTCGCTCTTGCCCTCGTCGCTGGTGAGGAACGTCAGCACCGCGCGCAGGTCGGACAGGTCGACGAGCGCGAGCCCCTTCTCGTCGGCGTAGTGGAACACCAGACCGAGGCTCGATTCCTGTGTCGCGTTCAGGCCCAGGACGCGGCTGAGCAGCAACGGCCCGAACCCCGACACGGTCGCGCGGACCGGGATCCCGGATGCCGCGTCGTCACCGAGGGCGTAGAACTCGGTCGGGTACGCCCGCGGCGTCCACTCCTGCCCGAGCGCACTCGTACGGGCGAGCAGCTTCTCGCTCGAGGCGCCGGGAGCGGCCACGCCGGACAGGTCGCCCTTGATGTCGGCGGCGAACACGGGCACACCGTTCGCCGACAGCTGCTCGGCGAGCAGTTGCAGCGTGCGGGTCTTCCCGGTTCCCGTGGCACCGGCCACGAGCCCGTGCCGGTTGGTCATCGCGAGCGGGATCCGGACGGGGACGGATGCCACGGGCCCGCCGTTGACGAGGACCCCGAGGTCGAGGGCCGCGCCGGTACCCGCGTATCCCGCGGCGACCGTGGCGACCTGCGCTTCGGTCAGCGGCACGGTCGGCGCCGGGGCCTCGGCAGCAGGGGCCGGTGCGGGAGCGGCGGCCGGCGCCGGGTCGGCAACCGGCGTCGGCTCGGCGATCGTGGCATCCCCGGCATCTCCGGCTGCGGCTGCGCGGGCCTTCGCGGCCGCCGCCTCCGCCGCCGCGAGATCGGCGCGGGCCCGCGCCAGGCGGAGCTCGGCCTCCGCCGCCTCGGCTTCGGCGCGCAGTCGGGCGACCTCGGGGTCGTCGGCGGGACCGGGAACGGACGGCGCTGTGTCGCTCATGCCGTCAGCCTAGGACGGTGCGGAGGACGCGGCATCCGGGATCCGACGGTTGCGTCGGAGCGTCGCCCAATCGTCGTCGCGGGCCCGGAGACGGGAGAACACCACCGCGAGCACGAGGGCTGCACCCGCGCCGAGCAGCGCACCCCCGACCGTGTCGGAGAGCCAGTGCGCGTGCAGGTACGTGCGGCTGAACGCCATCAGCACGATCCACGCACCACCGACGATCCGCACCCACAGGGTCGGGAACACGATCGCGGCGACGACCGCGATCGTCGCGGCGTTCGCGGTGTGGCCGGAGGGGAAGGAGCCGTAGTCGGCGAGCACGAGGATGTCCTCGGGTCGCGCGCGGCCGAACGTGTGCTTGAGCACCTGCACGAGCAGGGCGCTGCCCGCCGACGCGGCCAGGAAGTACACCGCCGTCCAGCGCCGACCGGTGAGGAACAGCGCGAGCGCGCCCCCGAGCGGGACGATGAGGATCGCGGTGACGTACCCGCCGATCTGGTTCATGACCAGGGCGATCGTCAGCAACGGCTGGATCGGCGCCGAGGCGAACAGCTGGTTCCACCACACGTCGATCGCGAACGGGCTCGGCCCGCGGAAGAAGACCCAGGCCCCCAACCCGCACGCCAGCGCGATCAGCACCAGGCCGAGGACGGCGCGGACGCGCTCGGAGCGCACCGTCACGAACGGCGGGGGCGCGGCATCCAGGTCCATCGCCCCATGATGCCGGTCCGCCGGGTCTCCCGGCACCACCCGGTCCGGCGCTTCGCCCTCTGCTACTGTTCGGCCCTCACGGGGCGAGGCGCTCGACGGTGCGCGGACGCACCAGCAGCCACAGCGACAGCACACCGAGGATCGCGCAGCCCACCATGACGGATGCCATGGTCGTCGCGGTGATCCCCGATCCGGTCGCGAGCAGGCCCACGACGGGAGAGATCACGCCGGCGATGCCGAAGTTCGCCGCACCGATGATCGACTGCGCCGTGCCCGCGGCCTTGCCGTGCCGATCGAGGGCGAGCACCTGTGCGCACGGGAACGTGAAGCCGCACGAGGTCATGAACAGGAACAGCGGGATGATCGTGCCCCAGAGGCCGAAACCGAGCTGGTCGAAGACGACGATCACCACGCCCCACAGCACGAGCGAGGCGGTCGAGAAAGCCAGCACCCACTGGGGGCCGAACCGCGCGGCGAGGCGCGAGGCGATCTGCACGCCGATGACCAGGCCCACGGAGTTCGCGGCGAACAGCACGCCGTACTGCTGCGCGTCGAAGCCGTAGCTCTGCTGGAAGAGGAACGAGGACGCCGACAGGTAGGAGAACAGGCCGCTGAACGTCATCGCCCCGATGACGAGGACGCCGATGAACACCCGGTCGCGGAAGACGCTCGCGTACCGCTGCCAGACGGTGGTCGCGCCCTTGCCCCCACGACGGGCGGCGGGCAGCGTCTCGGGAAGGAAGACGATCGCCGAGACGAGCATGACCGTGCCGTAGGCGGCGAGCACCCAGAAGATGCCCCGCCAGGGCATGACCGACAGCAGCAGCGACCCCGCGAGCGGAGCGAGCACCGGCGCGACGCCCGAGACCAGGGCGAGGCGCGAGAGCATCACGACCAGGCGGCGACCGCCGAACAGGTCGCGGACGATGGCGGCGGCCACGACGCCGCCCGCCGCGGCCCCGGCCCCCATGAGCACGCGCGCGATCGACAGCGTCCCGAGGGTCGGGGCGAGAGCGGCGAACACGCTCGCCGCGACGTGCAGAGCCGTGACCGCCAGCAGCGGGATGCGACGACCGACCTTGTCGCTGAGCGGTCCGACGATGAGCTGGCCCAGCGCGAAGCCGATCATGGTGCCCGTGAGGGTCAGCTGGATCGCGGCGGCCGAGGTCTGGAAGTCGGCCTCGAGCACGGGGAAGGCGGGGAGGTACAGGTCGATCGTGAACGGACCGAGAGCCGTCAACGCGCCCAGCAGGACGATGTAGAGGACACGACGTCGCGCGGAGATGCTGTCACCGGGGTGCAGCACGATCGGCGCGGTCGCCGGATTGCTTCCGAGCGCGCGGATGGCGCCCGTGGCCGAGGACTCGGCGCGGGCGGTCGGGGGGATCACGGGCTGGGAGGCGGTATCGAGCACGTCAGTCAGTCAGTTCTTTTCGCAACACGGACGGCCCGGACGAAGCCGGGCTGTGAATTCGGGGGGATCGTCGAACCTCGAATCGATTCGACATCGTCATACTATCGCGCGGCCCGGGGTCTCCACCATCCCCCTCGCGGGTTCCTCCCAGGCCACCACCGCATTCATCCGCATAGGCTGGGCGGAATCGGCCCGCGCCGAGCCTCCCGCCCCAGAGAGAGACAGCACAGACCGCATGAGCCCCTCCCCCGACAAGCGCACGAGCGGCAACCCCGCGACGCAGGCCGACATCAACCTGACCGTGAAGCAGCAACGCGAGCAGAAACGACAGGAGAAGCTCGCGGAGTACCAGAAGCAGATCGCGCGCCGCAAGCGCAGCAAGCTCGTCTGGTGGGTCGTGGGATCGACCGCCGCTCTCGCCGTGGTCGCCGTCGTCGTGGCATCCTTCGCCCTCGCCCCCGCCCCGGCCCCCAGCTATCAGGCGGGCAACACCACGGGTCGCGAGATCGAGGGCGTGGAGACGTTCCAGAACCGCTCCGACCACGTCCAGGGGGCGGTCACGTACGAGCAGACACCCCCGGCCGGCGGGCCGCACAACCCCTACTGGCTGAACTGCGGCGTGTACACCGAGCCGCAGCAGAACGAGAACGCGGTGCACTCGCTCGAGCACGGGGCGATCTGGATCACCTACGACCCCGAGCGCGTCGACGCGGCCGGCATCGACGCGCTGAAGGCCGTCATGCCCTCCAGCTACGCGATCCTCTCGCCCTACCCGGGCATGGACACCCCCGTCGCGGTGAGCGCGTGGAACCACCAGCTGAAGGTCGACGATCCCACGGATCCCCGCATCGGCGAGTTCTTCACCGAGTACTGGCGCAGCCAGAACGCCCCCGAGCCCAACGCCGCCTGCTCGGGCGCCATCGACGGCCCCGGCAAGGCGTGACGTGACCGACGACGACACCGCGGCCCGGCCGGCCGCGCGGCGCATCGTCGTCGCGCTGGCCGTGGTCGCGCTGCTGGCGGTCGCGTTCGCCGTGGGACGCTTCACCGCGTTCGGGGCGACCGCCGCCCCCGCAACCCCGTCGACGACGTCCGCGGACGCCGGCTTCGCGCGGGACATGCAGGTCCATCACACGCAGGCCGTGCTCATGGCGATGGAGATCTACCGCAAGACCTCCGACGATGAGCTGCGCACGCTCTCCTACGACATCGCCACCACCCAGGCGGGTCAGCGCGGCGAGATGTTCGGGTGGCTCGTGCAGTGGGGGCTGCCGCAGGCGTCCTCCCAGCCGTTGATGCAATGGATGGCCCCGTCCGGCGCACACAGCCACGGCGACACGTCGGCGCTCTCGCAGGACGAGCTCCTCTCCCAGATGGGGATGGCGAGCGAGGCCGAACTCGACCAGCTCCGTTCCCTCGAGGGACAGCCGGCCGACTGCCTCTTCCTCGGCCTCATGATCCGGCATCACGAGGGCGCGATCCCCATGGCCGAGGCCGTCATCGAGCTCGGCAGCGACCCGCGGGTGAAGGACGTGGCGCAAGCGATCATCACGGGCCAGTCCGCCGAGATCGACGCGATGCGCGACATCCAGTCCCGCCTGTCCTGCACCGGCTGACGCCCCCTCCCCCTGCGCCCCGGCCGCCCCGGCCGCCCCGGCCGCCCCGGCGGCCCCGGCGGCCCCGGCGCCCCGGCCGCCCCTGCGCCCCGGCCGCCCCTGCGCCCCGGCCGCCCCGGCGGCCCCGGCTCCCCGGCGCCCCGGCGCCCCGGCCCCGGCTGCCCCGGCGCCCCACCCCTCCCGATAAACGCGATCCACGACGAGAAACGCGCTGTCCCCGCGTTTCTCGTCGTGGATGCCGTTTATCGCACAGACACTCCCACGCCCGCGCACTCCCACGCCCGCGCACTCCCACGCCCTCACGCCCCGACACCCACACGCCCCCACGCCCCACGCACGAAGGACGTGGCATCCGATCGACGGATGCCACGTCCTTCGTGGTTCGTGCGGGTCTCAGCCCTTGGTCGCGCCCGCCAGCAGGCCGCGGACGAAGAACCGCTGCAGCAGGAAGAACACGATCAACGGCACGAGGATCGAGATGAACGTTCCGGCCGACTGAAGGAACCACTGGTCGCCCCACGTGCCCGACAGCGAGTTCAACGACTGCGTCAGCGGTAGCGACGACGATGGCGCGAAGATCGTGGCCACGAGCAGGTCGTTCCACACCCAGATGAACTCCAGCACCGCGAAGGATGCCAGCGCGGGAGCCGCGAGCGGGAGGATCAGGCGGAAGAACACCTGGCCGTGCCCGGCACCGTCGACGCGCGCCGCCTCGATCACCTCGTGCGGGATCTCCGCGATGAAGTTGTGCAGCAGGAAAATCGCCAACGGCATCGCGAAGATGACGTGCGCGATCCACACGGTCGCGAAGCTGTGCTCCACGCCGCGGAGCTCCAGGCCCGGGAAGATCGTCACGTCGTTGATCGTCAGACCGCGCGAGAACAGGCTGAGCAGCGGCACGAGGGCCATCTGCAGCGGCACGATCTGGAGCGCGAAGATGAAGATGAAGAAGAAGTTCCGACCCTTGAAGTCGATCCAGGCGAACGCGTACGCGATGAGCGAGGCGATCGCCAACGCGAACAGCACGACCGGGATCGTGATGGCCAGCGAGTTCACGAACGATGCGGCCAACGTCAGCGCCGTCCCGCCCGAGGTCAGCGCGAGACGGTAGTTCTCGAGCGTGAACGCCGGGTCGATGAAGACGGTCCACCATCCGGTCGACTGCGTGTCGGAACCGGGACGGAACGACGTGACCAGGAGGCCGAACGTGGGGATGGTCCAGAAGAACGCGATCGCGACGGCCGCGATCGTGGCTCCCTTCGAGGTGAGACGCTTGCGCGCCATCGCCTCGTGCTTGCGCGTGTCGCGGGCGACCTGACGCGCCGAGCGCTTGTCGTCGGTGGGCTCGAGCACCACGGTGGAGGTGGTCATCGCACTTCCCTCTGCTTCCGGATCTGACGCACGTTGAAGATGATCAGCGGCAGGACGAACAGGAACAGCACCACGGCCAGCGCCGCGGAGTGCCCGTAGCTCTGGAACCGCTGCTGCTGGTTGACCATCTCGAAGGCGAGCACGGTGGAGTCGTTGCGCCCACCGGTCATGACCGCGACGATGTCGTAGATCTTCAGTGCGCCGATGGCGATCGTGGTGAGCACGACGATCAGCGACGAACGGATGCCGGGGACGGTGACGTTGATGAACCGCTCCCAGGCGTTCGCCCCGTCGAGTTCGGCGGCTTCCATCTGCTCCGGCGGCACCGCCTTGATCGCGGCGGACAGGATCACCATGGCGAGTCCGGTCTGGCTCCAGATGAACACGACGACGAGGAGCAGCGTGTTGATCAGCGGCGTCGCCGAGAGCCACGAGACCGGCTGACCGCCGAGCGAGGTCACGATCGCATTCAGGATGCCGATCTGGTCGCCCTGGCGGAAGTCGTACACGAACTTCCAGATGATGCCGGCGCCGACGAACGAGATCGCGAAGGGCATGAAGATGAGGACCTTGAGGAACCGCTCCCCCGCGGCGCGGTCGATGAAGACGGCGTACGCCAGACCGATCGCGGTGGCGAAGGTGGGGGCCAGGAGCACCCAGATGAGGGTGTTGATGACCGACCAGAAGCCCTCGGGGTTGGTGAAGGTCCAGATGTAGTTGTCGAAACCGACGAAGTTCTGGCCCGTCTTGTCGAGGAACGACTGCACCAGAGTGGACAGGGCCGGGTAGACCAGGCCCATCAGCAGGAGGATCGCGGCCGGGGCGGCGAACAGGATGAGCTGGAAGAGGTAGCCGGCGCCCTGACGCGATCGGTAGTCGGCGTAGAACAGGATGCCGCCCAGGATCACCGCGATCGCGAGGACGTAGATGACCGCGTTCTGGTAGGGACGCAGCAGCATGAAGGCGATCACCGGGATCGCGAAGCACGCGACCAGGCGGATCCAGAAGTAGCGCTTGCCCGACCGCGGCGCGTACTCGATGAGCAGGAGCAGCAGCCCCACCACGGCGCCGAACACGAGCAGCACGAGCGGGATCTGCACGAGCGGGTTCATCTCGCCGAGCGTCTTGAAGAAGCTGTTCAGCGAGAACCCGATGGTGGTGGGCTTGGTCTCGGACGGTGCCCGCGTGACCATGAACAGGAACAGCGCCACCACCGCGATGAGCGCGATGACCACGACCGTGACGGTCGTCCGGTGCCTCCGTGCGAGATTGCGGGATGCCGTCTCGGCATCCGGCGTGTCGTGTCGGGGAGACGCCGCTGAGGGCCTCTCCGCCTGCCTGATCTGTGTCATGACTTCCCTCCCGAACACGCCGTCGTGCTCATCGATGGACGGGCCGCGCAGCGGCGCCGTGTGGGCTTACGGTACCGGTGGGCCGCCCGCCGAAGCGGACGGCCCACCGATCTTGCGGTCGGGGTCAGTTGTTGTAACCGGCCTGGATGTCGCTGAGCACCGTGTCGGTCGGCGTGCCGTCGATCCAGCTCACCATGCCCTTCCAGAACGAACCGGCACCGACGGTCGCCGGCATGAGGTCGGACGCGTCGAAGCGGAGCGTGGTGTCGGGGTTCTGCACGACCTTCATGGCCTCCTGCAGGAACTCGCTGGATGCCAGCGACGGGTCGGCGCCCTTGTTGGCGGAGATCACACCGCCGAGCTTGACGCGGGCGTCGGCGAACTCGGGGCTCGACATGAACTCCGCGACCTTCTGCACGTTCGCGTCGTCGGAGAACGTCGCGACGAACTCGCCGCCACCCTCGACCGACTGCTCGCCCTCCTTGATGCCCGGAAGCAGGAACGCGTAGACGTCACCGTCGGGTGCGACCTTGACCTCGCCGCCGGAGGCGTTCTTCACCGTGAGGAAGTTCGACGACAGGAACGAGGCCTGGTGCGTCATCGGGCAGCTGCCGTCGGCGACCTTGGCTGCGACGTCGGCGAAGGCCACCGAGTTGATGCTCTTGACGTCACCGAAGCCGGCGTTGACGTACGCCGGGTTCAGGAGGATCTCCCCCACGGCGTCGAAGGCCTGCTTGATCTGCGGGTCGGTGAACTTGACCTCGTTGGCGACCCACTGGTCGTAGACCTCGGGGCCGGACTGACGCAGGACGAGGTCCTCGATCCAGTCGGTGCCGGGCCAACCCGACGCATCGCCCGAGGCGAAGCCGGCGCACCAGGGAGCGGCGCCCGTCTTCTCCTGGATGGTCTTGGTCAGGGCGAGCAGTTCGTCGTAGGTCTTGGGGATCGAAACGCCCCACTCCTTGAACTTCGCCGGCGAGTACCAGACGTAGCCCTTGACGTTGGCGAGCATCGGGGCGGCGTAGAAGTCGCCGTCCACGGTGCCGTAGGACTTCCAGTCCTTGCCCCAGTACTTGTCGACGTTGGCCGAGACCGCGTCCGAAGCCTTCTGGACGTCACCCGTGCCGACGAGGGTCTGCAGAAGACCGGGCTGGGGGACGATCGCGATGTCGGGGGCGTCGCCACCGGTGACCTTCGTCACGATGTTGCCCTCGAAGCTCTTGTCGCCGGTGTACTCGACCTTGATGCCCGTGTCCTTCGTGAACTGGTCGAAGGACTGGTTCAGCAGGTCGGCCTCGCTACCGGTGATGCCGCCGGAGATGCGAACCGTCGTGGTGCCCTCCGAGCCACTGCCGGATCCGCCCGAGTCGCCCTCGGCACAGCCCGCGAGCGCGATCGCACCGACTGCCAGCAGACCGACGGGAGCCAGCAGGCGATACCGCTGTGACATGCCCATGTGATTTCTCCTCTTTGAGTTCTGTGCTGCACCGGCACCCGTCGGGAACCGATTCCAGATCACCGTAAGGGACAACGACCAGTTCCGCAACAAACTTTCATCACGACTCCATAACTGGCGGAATGGCGGGGTTTTTCGGGACCGACACGCAGAGGAACCGGTTCCAGATTCTTCATTTGTCGGATACTCTTCTTGACGTCGACACGGACGTCGACGACCCTCGAGGAAGACGGCTCATGAGCGGAATCGCCGATGTGGCACGCCTGGCAGGCGTGTCCAAGTCGACGGCGAGTCGCGCGCTGACCGGCGGCGGCTACGTTTCGGACGACACCCGCCGGCGGGTCACCGACGCCGCGGCATCCCTCGGCTACGTCCCGTCCACGAGTGCCGTGAGCCTGGCCACGGGACGCACGCGTACGGTCGCCCTGATCGTCCCCAAGGTCAACCGCTGGTACTTCGGCGCCATCATCGAGGGCGTCGAGCGGTCGCTGATCTCGCAGGGCTACGACGTCACCCTGTACGTCGCTGAGCCCGGGTCGCGCGACCGCGAGAGCCTGTACTCGAAGTACCTCGCCCGGAAGAGGTTCGACGGGATCATCGCCGTCGCCCTCGAACCCGGCGACACCGACCTCGAGCGGCTGCTCGCCATCGACAAGCCGACCGTCTGCATCGGCAACCCGCTGCAGGGCATCCCGACCCTGGGGCTGGACAACATCGGCATCACGCGCATCACGACGCAGCATCTCATCGCCCTGGGCCACACCGACATCGCGTTCGTCGGGAGCACACCGCCCACCGACGCACCGGCCCGCGACGTCGACGAGCGCTCGATCGGCTACCGCAACGCGATGAACGACAGCGGGCTCGCCGTGCGCATCCGCAGCGTCCCCTCCACGCTGACGATCACCGACGCCTACGCCGCCGCGGCGTCCTTCCTCGCCGATGCGGCCTCGCGCCCGACGGGCGTGGTCGCCGCGTGCGACGAAGTGGCGATCGGCGTGATCATCGCCGCGCGCCGCATGGGCATCTCGGTGCCGACCGAGCTGAGCGTGGTCGGCATCGACGGACACGATTACGCCGAGATGTTCTCCCTCACCACCGTGGAACAGTACCCGGAGCAGCAGGGCGTCGAGGCGACGCGTCTCCTGCTCTCCATGCTGGACGGCGAGGCGCCTCCGCCCCGTACGCTCGCCCCGGCGCGCCTCGTGGTGCGCGCCTCGACCGCTCCCCCGCGCAGCGCCTGACGCGGAAGGACCCCGGATGCCAGGCATCCGGGGTCCTTGTGGTTCCGCGTCAGTCGATCCGGCGCAGCGACCGGCGTCGGGCCACCACTCCCAGGCCGAGCAGCGCGAGGGCGGCGAGGACGCCGGCCCCCATCCACGCGCCGTCGGCCCCGGTGATCGCGAGCGCACCGCCGGACGCCGACGCGTCGCCGCCCTCGCCCTGGGCGCCGCCGCCCTCGCCCGCCGCACCGCCGCCGACCTCCGTGGCGTCCGCGAGCCGCAGCGGAACCGTCACGAGCGTGCCCGTCGGCTGCGCGGTGAGCTGCAGTTCGATCACGTCGAGGGCGTCCGCGGGCACCGTCGCGGTGACCGTCGCCGATCCGCCGGCGACCGGAGCCTCCGTCGTCTCACCCGCGCCGAACGAGGCCGCGAGGGACGTGTTCTGCGGCGCTCCGAGCGACGTGAGATCGAGGTTCGACACGGTGAAGGTGAACTCGTCTCCGGGCGTGATCTCGGCGGGCAGACCCGTGACCTGCACACCGCGCGCGGTGAAGTCGGGGGTGAGGCCGGGGTGAGTGCGGAGGTAGGCGATCCAGCCGTCCCGGTCGACGAGACCGGAATCGAGCGTGTTCTTCCCCTCCTGGAAGACCGAGAAGCTGTCCCCACCGCCGAGAAGGAAGCTGAACGATCCGACCCGGTACTCCGCCGCCGGGTCCACGGCCACGCCGTCGATCCAGATGCCGAGAACGCGCTCCCCCGCGGGGCGGGTGGCGTCGTAGGTGAAGCGGACGTTGTCCGAGACGCCGAGCGCGAGATTCGTCGTGCCGCGACCCGAAGCATCGCCCCACTGCTGCTCGAACATCACCCGCAGCTGCTCCCCGGTGAGGGTCGTGGTCCACAGGTTGTTCACGAACGGCAGCACCGCGTTCGCCTCGGCGAGCGTGATCACCCCGTCGGTGTCGCGGAACAGTTCGGCCCGCAGTCCGCCCGGGTTCACCACCGCGATGTCCGCGCCGCCCCGCTCAGGGTCGGCGAGGGTCTCGCGCAGCGCGTCGGCCACCAGACCGCCCAGCGCGGACTGCTTCGAGCGGTCGTCGCGCTTGCCGCCGGTGTAGACGCCGTCGACGTAGCCGCCCTCCTGGAAGGCGGTCGTGATGTCTGCCGTCACCGATCCGACGGGCTCGCGGCCGACCACATCCGCCTCGGCGCGCGCCGCGGTGACGATGTCGTTCACCTCCGCCACACGCGGGTACGTCGCGATGAGCTCCGCGTCCAGCGCCGCGCTCGCCGCCGCGTCCGGTGCAGACAGGCGCGGGACGTTGCGGGCGGTGTACCGCACCACATCCCCGTCCTCGTCCACCGACAGGACGATCTGTCCGATGTTGGCGCCGTAGCTGCCGGTCTGCAGGATCGGGCGGGTGCCGTCGCCGCCGGGGACGGGCGCGTCCCACACGTATTCGGCGTGCGTGTGGCCGGTGAAGATGGCATCCACGGCCGGATCCGTGTCGTTCACGATCTCGGCGAAGGCACCGCCCTCGGCCACGGCCTGCGCGAGCGTGGCGGTCGAACCGCTCAGCTCGGTGCCCTCGTGGTACTGGGCGACGATCACGTCGACCTGGTCGTCGATCTCCGTGACGACGCGGTTGACCTCCGCCACCGGGTCACGGAACTCGATGCCCTTGATGCCCTCCTTCGACACGAGCGTCGGCGTCTGCTGCGTGACGGCGCCGATCACGCCCACGCGCACGCCGTCGACCTCGAAGATCGCGTAGCCGGGAAGCAGCGGCTGCCCGTCCTTGAAGACGTTGGCCGCCAGGTACGGGAAGTCCGCGCGATCCGACACCCGTCCGGCGAGGTCGTCCGCCCCCTTGTCGAACTCGTGGTTGCCGGTGCCGGAGGCGGCCAGTTCCAGAGCGTTCAGAACATCGATCGTGGGGCGGTCTTCGAACAGCGACGACGCGAAGAGCGAGGCGCCGATGTTGTCGCCGTTGGAGAGGAACAGCGTACGGTCGTCGCCCCCCTCGGCCCGCAACTGCTCGACCGTACCCGCGAACTTCACGGTGTTCGCATCGATGCGGCCGTGGAAGTCGTTGATGCCGAGCAGGTTGATGTCGGTCGTCGACGACAGGTCGAGGCCCACGATCACGGGGTCGTGGTCGCTGGAACGGTAGGGCGAGGTCTCGTAGAAGTTCAGCGCGTTGTAGTTGTAACGGCTGTACTCGAGAGCCAGAGCCTCCACCGCGTTGATGTTCCAGATGTCGGTTCCCGTGACCAGCCCCCGCGCCGACGGCGACGCGAGGACGTGGTCGAGCGAACCGGACTGCCCGTCGTACGAATACGAGTACTTGCCCGTTCCGGTCTCGAGCGGCTCGAAGCCGAACGAGCGGAGCTTCTCGATCGGGTCCTCCTTCGTGTAGGCGTTGAAGTCGCCGAGCAGGAACACATCGTCCGTACCGAGCGCCGCCGACCGCTGCGCCGCGAAGTTCCCGAGGGCCTCCGCCTGGCGTACACGGTCGCCGTTGAAGGCACCCTGGATGCCGTTGGCGTTGTCGCCCGTGGCCTTCGGGTCGCTGTCGCCCTTCGACTTGAAGTGGTTCACGATCGCCAGGATCGTGGCATCCGTGTCGCCGATCGGGGCGAACCCCTGCGCGAGCGGCTGTCGGGCGTTGGCGAACGCGGGATCGTCGAGGATGACGCTCTCGCCGACCGGCGCGACGACCGCCTTCTTGTAGATGAATGCCGTGCGGATGACGTCCTCCGACGCCGGGAGTGCGGCCGGCGACGGGACGAAGGCCCACTGCTCGGACCCGAGGGCGGCGTTGAGGGCGGAGACGAGCGTCGAGAGGGCCTCGTCACGGTCCTTCCCGTACTGGGCCGAGTTCTCGATCTCCTCCAGCGAGACGACGTCGGCACCGAGACCGTTGACGGCGGCGACGATCTTCGCCTGCTGGCGCTGGAGGTTCTCATCGTTGGCGGCACCGCGGGGGCCGTTGTCCGGGCAGCGGTCGGCCGTAACGGGGTTGCCCGCGCGGTCCTTGTACGTCGAGGTGCAGCCGACGCTCGCGGCGGTGGTCGTGAAGTAGTTGAGCACGTTGAAGCTCGAGATCTTCACGTTGCCGCCGACCGGCGCCGGGGCTTCGGTGCGCGTGTTCTCGAACGTCGCCGGCTGGACGGTGTCCGCGTTGTCGACGGTGAGCTGCTCCGTCGGCTGGAACTTCCACGCGTTGTTGCGGAAATCCAGGATGACGGGCGTCTCGAAGGTGACGGCCGCCCCCACGCGTACGGGATCGGTGAGCGACAGGTACGGCAGCGGAACGTCCTTCGCGGTCGACAGGAAGTTCAGCGAAGCCCCGTCGTCGAGGACGATCGCGCGCGCGGCGTTGTCCTTCACGACGTCGCGATACTCATCGGTGTCCGGGCGCGCGACGTCGGTCGGGGTGCGCAGCGGACCGGCGCCCGCCGCGAGTCCGACCTCGGCGTACTGGTTGGTCGAGTACGTGTTGGTGACGGTGAAGTCGCCCTGCGGCGCGAGGAGCATGCCCTCGAAGCGTTCGCGCTCCTCGTCGGTCGCGGGCCACTCGATCTTCGCCGGCTCGACGGCGGCGGGCGTCTCGTCCAGCAACCGCACGCCATCGGCGGCGACGGTGAGCTGCGTCTGCCCGAAGTACTCGCTCGCCGGACCCGTGACCTCGACGAAATCGCCCTTCTTCACCTGGGCGGTTGCGGCGGAGCCGAAGACGAAGATCGCGTCGGATGCGGTGTGCGCCGCGACGTCGATGTCGCCGCCGGTGCCCGGCGTCTGGAGGAAGAAGCCGTTGTATCCGCCGGTCGGGTAGGCCGCCGTGACGACGCCGCGGGTGGTGACCGTGGTGCCGGCGTACGGCGTGGTCGCACCGGTGCCCTGGATGTCGCGGATCGCGACGGTGTCGGCGGGAGCCCCGGGGCCGGGGTCGCTCGGCGCGTCGTCCGTCGGCTCGGGCGAGGGCGTCGACCCGGAGGACTGCGGGGTGACCGTCGTGGCGTTGGTGAAGTCGGCGGAGTTGTCACCCGTGTCGGTGAAGTCCGTGCGCACGAGGGAGTTGGGGGTTCCGTTCGGGCCGTCGACCACGGCCGGCGCCGCCTCGAACGAGACGGCGCCGCCGTATCCGAGGAAGTCCACGACGCGGGGGTCGTCGACGTCTCCCGCCGGGAGGGCGAGCGACTCCGCGACGTTCGCGAGGAAGAGCTGGCCGGTCGTCCCCGACGGGTTCAGCCCGCTCGTGAGGTCGGGGCCGGGCAGATCGGCCCCGGTCGTCCCGTTCCCGGGGAGGCCGATCAGGTAGTACCCGCCCGGCGCGATCGAGCCGCTCAGCGCCTGGGTGTTCGCACCGGTGGGCGCCGTCACGCTGGTCGCCGAGCGGTACTGCAGCGACCACCCGGTCAGGTCCTGCGCGGTGTCGCCGGCGTTGTAGAGCTCGACGAACTTCTCGGCGAAGGGAGCGCCGGCGCTCCCGCCCTTCAGGTAGGCCTCGTTGATCACCACCCGGGGGCCGTCGGCCGCGAAAGCGGGGGCGGGGACCAGCGCGGATCCGAGCAGAGCGGCGCCGAGGACGGCACTCAGGGTGGTGGTGAATCGGCGCGCGGGCGCGCGGGAGGGTGCGTGATGCATGGGTCTCCAAAGAACGACGCGCGACGGAGCGACGTCGGGTGGGGGGATCGACGGGGGGGGTCTCTTCGACCGTAGAGGAAGACATATCGATTTCCCAGACTCCGATGTTTCGAAACGGTGAACATCAGTGCCGCGCCGCGTGAAACCCGGTGCCATCACGCGGGAACGACGAAGGCCCGGATGCCAGTGGCATCCGGGCCTTCGTGTACCTCGAAGGTGACTGAATTACTTCAGGGTCACCGAAGCGCCGGCCTCCTCGAGGGCAGCCTTCGCCTTCTCGGCGGTCTCCTTGTTCGCGCCCTCGAGCACGGCCTTGGGGGCACCGTCGACGACGGCCTTGGCCTCGCCGAGGCCGAGCGAGGTGAGCTCGCGGACGACCTTGATGACCTGGATCTTCTTGTCGCCGGCGGCCTCGAGGACGACGTCGAACGAGTCCTTCTCCTCGACCTCTTCGGCGGGGGCGCCACCGGCGGGGCCGGCTGCGGCCACGGCCACGGGGGCGGCGGCGGTGACGTCGAACGTCTCCTCGAACGCCTTCACGAACTCGGAGAGCTCGATGAGGGTGAGCTCCTTGAACGCGTCGAGCAGCTCTTCGGTGCTGAGCTTAGCCATTGTGTTTCTCCTTGATCGGGATTGTCATCCGGGCCGGGTCAGGCCGCGGTGTCCTGCTTCTCGCGCAGCGCGTCGACCGTGCGAACGGCCTTCGACGGAAGCGCCTGGAAGACGTATGCCGCCTTGGTCATCGTCGCCTTCATCGCACCGGCGAGCTTCGCCAGCAGGACTTCACGGCTTTCGAGATCGGCGAGCTTGTTGACCTCATCCGCGGTCAGGGGGGCGCCATCGAAGTAGCCACCCTTCACCACGAGCTGAGGGTTAGCCTTGGCGAAGGCACGCAGGCTCTTCGCGACGGCGACGGGGTCGCCGTGCACGAACGCGATGGCAGACGGGCCCTTGAGCTCGTCGTCCAGTCCCGAGACCCCCGCGTTGGCGGCGGCGATCTTGGTCAGCGTGTTCTTCACCACGGCGTACTCCGCGTCCTGACGGATGTCGTTGCGCAGCTGCTTGAGCTGGGCAACCGTCAGACCGCGGTACTCGGTCAGCAGAACGGCAGTCGAGTTCTCGAAGTGCTTCGTGAGCTCGGCGACCGATGCGTCCTTCTGCGCCATGGCCACTCCTTGTGTGTACGAGGCGCTCCGCGGAAGCGGGGCGCCGGCCAAGACACCGGGCGACGGCAAAAAAGAAGAGCTCCGGCGCAGGGCACGGAGCTCGGATTCCCGATCGGGAGGAGTCACATACACCTGCGCAGGTCCTCTGCCTTTCGGCAGACGCTTCGATCTTCGTGCACGCACGACGATGACCGGCGGTCTTTGGCTTGCCCCCACTCTACCCGATCCCTCCCCGTCCCGCCAAACCGCCCGCCCCGCCCCGCCCGAGGCCGCGAAAACGCTCCCGATCGACGAGACCGTATCCGATGGGCCGCATTCGCATGCGTTCTGGACGATCGGATGCGGTTTCGCCACCGCCACAACCGTCGCGCGGTCACCTGGGCGAGCGCACGCCGAAGGCGGCGAGGCGTCGAGCGAGGGTCTCGGGGGTGGCGATGTCGGAGAAGCCACCGCGGCACAGTCGCCACTGGGTGCTGCCGCGGATCCAGTCTTCGCGCCGCTTCTCCTGGAGGAGCACGTCCTCCACCGAGCCCCCCTTTCGCATCGCCGCGTCGCGGTACTTGACCTCGCCGTCGAACTCCCAGAACGTCTTGACCTCGCGCAACGCGAGATCGACGTAGTACATGGATCGATGCGGCCCCTCGACCGGGACCTGCAGGTCGAGGTCGCGGAAGCCCAGGCGGTGCAGCTGCAGCCTGCTCACGCTCTCTCCCGGCAGTTCGGCGCGCCCGTCCGCGAACTCGACGATCCGACGGGCGTTGCGGATGCCACGACTGCCTGCGGCGCGAGCCGTCCGAATCCGCATGCGCTCACGCCATTCATCCTGCGCGGCCGAGTCGAAGCGTCGCCCCGTCATGACTTCGCGGCGAAGCGCGGCGTCGGCGCAGCTGAGGGCGGCTTCGAGCGGCTCCGTGCGCGCGACGTCGATGATCGTCCGGTCCATCGACGTGCAGCGGATGCCGCTGATCTCGACCACATCGCCGTCATGGAGGGCATCCGTGTGCCGGCGCACGCGTGGCCCGCTGGGCGGGTGCGCCGTGGCCGCGACCGTCACAGCGACGCGCTCCGCGTCGAACCGGTAGAGCGGCAGGCCGTGCAGCACCGCCGCCGACAGATGTGACACGACGCCGATTGCCCCGCGGGCCTGGTCGACCGCCGCGACGACCGAAAGCAGGTGGCGTTCCGCCGGGCGCAGGGGGGCGTAGAGACGGCGATCAACATAGACGCCGGGACACAAGCGGTGCCACGCGCCCTCGACACCCGCACGACGCAGCGCGGCTTCAGCGACGCCGCGATCGAGAAGATCTGCCCGTCGGTACAGCATGCGACGTGCCCGGTCGAGATCCGTTTCGCCCTGCATCCCTCCACATTGCCCGCTCAGCGCCACGCACCTCCGCCACCGTCCACAGCCCCACGCCCTGTGGAGGAATGGCCACCCCGCCCGCACGGCATCCACGAAACCGCAGCGAATCGTCGACACCGCATCGAATGGGCCCCGAACGGCTACGTGCTCGGCAATTGGATGCGGTCTCGGCGCCCACCGTTCGCCCGGCACGCCGGGCAGCCCGCGCAGCCACACCGCGCGACGGGGTTAGTCTCGAACGCATGTCCCCCGAGCTCGTCGCCTCCCGCAGCGCCGACCTCGAGTCGCGGATCGTCGCCGATTCCCGCGACCGGGTGGCGTGGATCCGGGCACGCTCGCGCGGCATCACCGCGACCGACGTCGCCACGCTCACGAGCGCCAATGCGATCGCGCGGGCGGCGGATGCCAAGCTCCTCGGCTCGAACTTCTCGGGCAACGCCTACACGGCGCACGGCCGCCGGCGCGAGCCCGAGATCGCGGCCTGGGTCGCCGCGACGCACGGCATCCAGCCGTCGTCGGCGCTCTACCACGCTGTCGTCGAGAAGCGTCATCTCGCAACACCGGACGGTGTCGTCGTCGACGCAGAGGGACGCATCGTCCTGGCTGAGATCAAGACGACGAACAAGGCGTGGCGCTCGATCCCTCGCACGTACCTGCGTCAGGTGTGGTGGCAGCAGCACGTCCTCGGGGCGGAGCGCACGCTGGTCGCATGGGAGCAGCACGACGGTTTCGTGCCGATCGGCGACGAGCCCCGCTGCCAGTGGGTGGACCGCGACGAGAAGGAGATCTCCTCGCTCGTGCGCTTGGCCACTTCCCTCATTGACGAGTTGTATCGCCGCACGACCGCGGGGCGCGCGCCCGCTCCCCGCCCTGAGCCGACCGAGAGGTACCGCGCCCTCGCGCTCTTCGACGGATAGTTGACCTGAATCAAACATTCGGCGTATAGTTGATCTTCGTCAACTAACGCGCCGACGTCGTCGCGGCATCCTTCTTCCTCCCCTGGAGAGCCCCGCATGACCTCATCCCCTCCGGAGACCGCCGCCCCGCGGCGCGTGCTCCCCGCCCTCACCGGACTGCTGCTCGGCATGTTCGTGTCGATGCTCGCCTCGACCGTCGTCTCGACGTCGTTGCCCGTCATCGTCCACGACCTCTCGGGTGACCAGAACGCCTACACGTGGGTCGTCACCGCGACCCTGCTCACCACCGCGATCTCCACTCCCATCTGGGGCAAGCTCGCCGACCTGTTCAACCGCAAGGTGCTGATCCAGATCGCGATCGCGATCTTCGTGCTGGCCACCGCCGCCGCCGGCTTCTCGCAGAACACCGACATGCTCATCGCGTTCCGCGCGGTGCAGGGCCTCGGCGCCGGCGGCCTCGCCGCGCTCAGCCAGGTGATCATGGCCGACATCATCAGCCCCCGCGAGCGCGGCCGCTACATGGGCCTGTTCGGCGCCGTCATGGCCGTCGCGACAGTGGGCGGTCCGCTCCTCGGCGGCGTCATCACGGATGCTTTCGGCTGGCGATTCAACTTCTTCGTCGCCCTCCCGTTCGCCGTGGCGGCCCTGCTCATCCAGCAGCGCACGCTGCACCTCCCGAAGCGCGAGAAGCGCAAGGTGAAGATCGACTACCTCGGCATCGTGCTGCTGTCGACGGCCGTGTCGCTGCTGCTGATCTGGGTGACCAACGCCGGCCGCTCGTTCGACTGGGCGAGCACCGAGACCCTCCTCATGGTCGGCGGCGCCGTCCTCGCCGCGCTCCTGTTCATCGTGGTGGAGCTGCGTTCGTCCGAGCCCCTCGTGCCGCTCACGCTCTTCCGGGATGCCACGTTCACCCTCGCCACGATCGCCTCGATCGCGACGGGCCTCGCCATGTTCGGCACCTCGGTGTTCCTCAGCCAGTACATGCAGATGGCCCGCGGTGCCACGCCCACCGAGGCCGGCGTCATGACCATCCCGATGATCGCGGGGCTGCTGCTGGCATCCGTCATCGTCGGTGCGCTCATCTCGCGCTTCGGCCGGTGGAAGCCGTTCCTCGTCGTCGGTGGCGTGCTGCTCATCGCGGGGACCTACCTGTTGTCGACGATCCACTACGACACGAACTTCGCACTGGTGTCGGTGTACATGTTCCTGCTCGGCGCGGGCGTCGGCATGACCATGCAGAACCTCGTCCTGATCGTGCAGAACACCGCCGATCCCGCACGGATGGGGGCGGCGAGCTCCGGTGTGACGTTCTTCCGCAGCCTCGGCGGCACCATCGGCGTCTCCGTCATGGGGGCGGTCCTGGCCAGCACCGCGACGGGCCTGTTCACCGATCGCGCGGCCGACGTGCAGAAGGCGATCGCCGGACTCGGCGCGGCCGGAGCCCCGGTCGCCCAGGCGCTGCAGTCGGGCACGATCCCGCAGGTGTCGACGCTGCCGGACACCGTGCGCGTGATCGTCGAGGACATCTACGCCCAGTCCATCGCCCACGCGTTCCTCATCGCGGTGCCGGTGGCGATCGTGAGCCTCCTCGCGATCCTGTTCCTGCCCAACCGTCCGCTCACCCGGATGACCACGTCCGAGCGGGTCGCCGCGAGCGAGGCCGACCTCGCCACGGTCTCCGTCCCCGCCGGCATGGCGACGCTGTCGACCACCGGCGCGGTGCCGACCGTGGATGCCGCTTCGCGGCGTCGCACGCGCTCCGGCGCGCGGATGGGGGAGGATGGGTGACGTGACCCGCGAACCCGACGCCGCGCGCGAAGCCGCCGTGCACGCGCTCGAGCAGTCGTTCTCGGAGCTGATGACCGTGTTCCGTCGCTTCGTCGCCGAGGCGGCGGAACGGGTCAGCCCCGGGATGCTTCCCGCCACCTTCAAGACGCTGTCGGTGGTGAGCCGGTTCGGGCCGATGACCCTGTCCGCCCTCGCCGAGCGGCTCGCCGCGGACAAGGGCTTCCTCAGCCGGTCCATCAGCGAGTTGGAAGACCTCGGGCTCGTCACCCGCACCCCCGATCCCCACGATCGACGTTCGCGGCTCATCGCCGTCTCGGAGCTCGGGCACGGACGGCTGGCCGAGGCCCGCGCGCCGCACGAGAGCCGTCTGCACGATGCGATGGCGGACTGGTCGGTGGACGACATCCAACACCTCTCGGTGATGCTCCACGCCCTCGCCGTGGGCGAAGTGCCCGACCGCGACTGACGCGGGGGCGCCTTCCCGGCGCGGCGACGCGACACGGTGATCGAGGTGTAACACCGCGGAGACAATGGCGCGCTTGACTGAGGGAGTCGAGGCGGAGCCGCCGTCGACGTGACCCCCGAGGAGGAGCGCCCGATGAGATTCCGATCGTCGCGTCCCGAGGCCAGCGTCGAGGCGCCCGGTCCCCCACTTCCCGAGACCATGCGCGCGGCGGTCCTGGACGCTCCCGGAGCGCCCGAGGCCCTGCACACCGCGACCGTCCCGACCCCGAGCCCCATCCTGAGCGAGGTGCTCGTGCGCGTCGTCGCGGCGGGCATCAACCCGATCGATGCGAAGACGCGCGCCGGTCGTGGCGCGAGCGGCGCGATCACCGCGTGGCCGGCGACCCTCGGATACGACTTCAGCGGCGTCGTGGTCGAGGCCCCGTACGAGGGCCATCCTTTCCCGGTGGGGACCGAGGTCTTCGGGATGACACCGACGCCGCGGACTCCGGGGACCTACGCCGAGTACGCGGTCGTCCCCTCCCTATCGCTCGCCCGAAAGCCCACCTCGCTCTCGCACGTCGAGGCTGCGGGGGTACCGCTCGCCGCGCTCACGGCGTGGGGGCTCGTGGTCGAGACCGCCCTCGCGCACGCCAACCAGCGCATCCTCATCCACGCGGGGAGTGGTGGTGTCGGACACTTCGCGGTGCAGTTCGCCGCCTACTTCGGCGCGCACGTCATCGCCACCGGGTCGCCGCGCAACCTCGACTGGCTGCGCGAACTGGGCGCCGCGGAGGTGGTGGACCACACCGCGGTCCGGTTCGAGGAGGCCATCGCCGACGTCGACGTCGTCATCGACCTCATCGGCAACGTCCAGGACGACACCGGGACGCGGTCGCTCGAGGTCCTCCGTCCCGGCGGGCTGCTCATCGAGGTGCCGACGGGCGGCTGGGCCGGCTTCCGCGAGGCCGCCTCGGCGCGCGGCATCCGCTCGACCGGGTACAAGGTGATCCCCGACGGCAGTGCGCTCGCGACGATCGCCCGCCTGCTGGATTCGGGGGCCGTGCGCGTGTTCGTCGACCGCGTCTTCGACCTGGAGGATGCCGCCGACGCCCACCGCGAGCTCGAGAAGGGCCACACCCGCGGGAAGATCGTGCTGCGCGTCAGCGACGACTGAGCCCGTCGACCGCGAGCACCCGCCGTCCCTCGGCCACGACTTCGTCGGCAACCTCGTCGAGCAGCGGTGAGGTGAGGTTCCACTGCTGCCAGAACAGCGGCACGTCGACCGGATCGCCACCGAGTCGCACGAGAGAGCCGTCGGCGAGACCGTCGGCGGACTGGAATCCGGGCAGCAGCCCCCACCCGAGACCCAGGCGGACCGCTGTCGCGAAGTCCTGCGACGCGGGCACCCGATGCCGGGGCGGTTCCGCGACCGACGCCCCCCGGGAGGCGAGCCACTGCGTCTGGAGATCGTCGCGGCGGTCGAAGTCGACGACCGGCGCGTCCGCAAGCGCCGCGACGTCCGGACCCTGCGGGAACCACCTCGCGCAGAACGACGCGGCGGCCACGGCTTCGTAGCGCAGGACGCCGAGACGGCGGACGCGGCAGCCGGCCACCGGCGCTGCGCGGGACGTGACCGCCGCCATCACCGTCCCCGATTCGAGGAGCCCGGCGGTGAAGTCCTGATCGTCGCGGTGCAGGTCGAACACGACGGGGTGCCGCTCGGCGACGCGCTGGAGCGGCGGCAGGAACCACGTCGCGAGCGAATCGGCGTTCACCGCCAGCGGGAGGGATGCCACGGCTCCGCCGTCCGCTCCGATCGCCGTGAGCGCGTCGTGCTCGAGGAGCGCGAGCTGTCGCGCCAGCCGGACCACCGCGTCGCCGGCCTCGGTCGCGCGCACCGGCTTCGATCGGACCAGGACCACGCGACCCAGCTGGTCTTCGAGCGCCCGCAGCCGCTGGCTGACGGCGGACGGGGTGATGTGGAGACGGCGGGCGGCGGCATCCAGGGTTCCCTCGTCCACGACGGCCGCAAGCGTGCGGGCGAGGTCCAGGGGAATCGACATGAAGCGATGCTAATGGTTCGTGAGAATCCTGAACTGTACTTGATGCGGTGGGGGCCATAGCGTCGCGTCGTGCTCTCCTCCCTCCTCGCCGGTTTCGGGCTCGGCCTGTCGCTCATCGTCGCCATCGGCGCGCAGAACCTCTTCGTCCTGCGCCAGGGCATCCGCCGGGAGCACGTTCTCGCGGTGGTGACCGTGTGCGCCGTTTCCGACGCCGTCCTCATCGCCCTGGGCGTCTCGGGTGTCGGCGCGGTCGTGACCGCCGTCCCCTGGCTGCTCGACGTCGTGCGCTGGGCCGGCGCGCTGTTCCTCGTCGGCTACGGCGTCGTCGCGGCCCGGCGTTCGCTGCGCCCCGCGGGGGTCGGCCTTCACGTCGAGGCGCACACCGCCGCGCCGGCCCGCGGGGCGGCCGTGGGCACGCGTACGCGTATGACCACCCGCGCCGCCGCCGTGCTCACCTGCCTCGCGTTGACCTGGCTGAACCCGCACGTGTACTTGGACACCGTGTTCCTCCTCGGCTCCGTCGCCGCGACGCACGGTGCGGAGCGCGGGGTCTTCGGGGTGGGGGCGGCGGCGGCGAGTCTCGTCTGGTTCGCGGCCCTCGGCTTCGGGGCCCGCTACCTCGGCCGCTGGCTGGACTCCCCGAAGGCGTGGCGGGTGCTCGACGGCGTGATCGCCCTCGTGATGTGGGGGCTGGCCATCTCCCTCGTCTTCCCCGTGTTCACCCGGTGAGGTCACAATGGATGCCATGGCATCCGTCGAGATCACCGTCCGCGGTCACGTGCAGGGCGTCGGTTTCCGCTGGGCCCTCCGCGCCGAGGCCGAACGCGTCGGCGCGACCGGCTGGGTACGCAACCGCCGGGACGGCACGGTCGAGGCGCACATCGCGGGAACGGCGGCGGCCGTCGCAGCCCTCGTCTCGTGGGCGCAGCACGGTCCGCCACTGGCGCGCGTCGCGCACGTCGAGGTGACCGAGACCCCCGGGGCCGCGGACGGCGACGGGTTCGAGATCCGGGACTCGGCCTAACCGGACGCCCCGGGCAGCCCCGCGCGCAACTCGGCGAGCACCTCGACGGCATCGTCGCGTCGAGCGAGACCGGCCGCCTGCCCTGCCCAGAGCGACAGCAGCTCGCCCTCCCCCGCCGCCGCGGCCGCGGCGCGGAAGACCCCGGTGAGCCAGTTCTGCGCGGGGAAGGGCGCGATGGCACCGGCGGCCTCGATCTCTCGGACGGCACGGTTCGGGATGCCACGCGCCCACCGTCCGCTCATCGCCCGCGTCAGCACGGTGTCGGTGTCGGCTGCGGCGGCGATCGCCGCGCGGTGGGCCGCCGTCGCCGCGGACTGCCGGGTGCGCAGGAACGCCGTGCCGACCTGGACCCCCTCCGCGCCCAGCGCGAACGCGGCGGCCACCCCGCGGCGGTCGGCGATACCGCCGGCCGCGATCACCGGCACCGACAGCGCGTCGACGACCTGCGGCACGAGGGCGAACGTGCCCACGAGCGACGCGGCGGGATCACGCAGGAACGACACGCGATGGCCGGCCGCTTCCATGCCGGTGGCGACCACGGCGTCCACGCCCGCGTCCTCGAGTGCCACGGCCTCGGCGACCGAGGTGGCGGTGCCGACGAGACGGATGCCCCCCTCCCGCGCCCGCGCCACGGTCACGGCATCCGGAACCCCGTACACCAGGCTCAGCGCGTCGGGTCGGGCCGCGAACACCGCGTCGAGCTGGTCCGCGACCGCGGGGAGGAAAGCCGCGGGGATGTCGGGTCGTGCGGCACCGGCAGCGGCGAAGAGCGGGGCCGTGGCATCCAGGACCGGGGTCAGGTCGACATCCGTCGGGGCCACCTCGTCGCCGCGCGGCCACCACAGGTTGACCGCGATCGGCCGATCGGTGGCGTCCCGGAGCCGGGCGATCGTGTCGTGGATGCGCTCGGGCGTGTAGCCGTAGAGACCGAAGGATCCGAGGCCGCCGCCGGCGCTCACCGCCGCGGTCAGCTCGATCGAGGACAGGCCGCCGAACGGCCCGAGAACGATCGGGACGTCGATGCCGAGAAGCTCCGCCAGCCGCGTCACGGTCAGTCCAGCGGCCGGAGGAGACGGTCGAGGAATCGGCGCGTGCGCTCCTTCTCCGGCGCGGTGAAGAGCACCTGGGGCTCACCGCGCTCCACGATCACGCCCTCGTCGAAGAAGAGCACCTCGTCGGCGACCTCGCGCGCGAACCCCAGTTCGTGCGTGACGATGACCATCGTCCAGCCCTCGTCGGCGAGACCGCGCAGCACCTTCAGCACCTCCCCCACCAACTCGGGGTCGAGCGCGCTCGTCGGTTCGTCGAAGAGAAGGAGGCCGGGCTGCAGGGCGAGCGCCCGCACGATCCCGACGCGTTGCTGCTGACCGCCGGAGAGTTCGGAGGGGTACGCGTCGCGCTTGTCCGTCAGCCCCACGCGGGCCAGCAGGGCCTCGGCGCGGACGATCGCCTCGGCCTTCGGCACGCCGTGCGCCTGCACCGGACCCTCGATGACGTTCTGGAGGACGGTGAGGTGCGGGAAGAGGTTGTGGTGCTGGAAGACCATCGCGGAGCGGTCGCGCAGGGCGCCGAGATCCGCCTTCGACGCCTTTCGTCCGAAATCGATCGTCGGACCGCCGTCGAAGGACGCGACACCCGCGTCGGGCGTCTCGAGTCCGTTGAGGCAGCGGAGCACCGTGGTCTTACCGGAGCCCGAGGGTCCGATCAGCACGAGGACCTCGCCGCGACGGACCTCGAGATCCACGCCGTCGAGCACGCGGTTCGAGCCGAAGCTCTTCTGCAGGCCGGTCACCCTCAACAGCGGGGCATCCACGGGGGTCAGGGCGTCGTCACCGAGCGACATGGCGATCGAGCCTCCTTTCGAGCACGCCCTGCCCCGCCGACAGGACGAGGCAGAACAGCCAGTAGATCAGGGCCGCTTCCAGGTACACCGCCATGAACTCGTACGAGAAGGCGGCGATGTTCTGGGCCTGCCGGAACAGCTCCGTCACCAGGATGAGGGATGCCAGAGAGCTGTCCTTCACCAACGAGATGAACGTGTTGGACAGCGGCGGCACGGACACCCGCGCGGCCTGCGGCAGGATGATCCGCGTCAGGGTCTTGCGGCGCGACAGACCGACGACGTGCGCCGCCTCCCATTGGCCGCGCGGAACCGAGAGGATCGCGGCACGGATGACCTCGGCGGCGTACCCGCCGACGTTCAGCGAGAACGCGATGACCGCGGCCGGGAACGGGTCGATGACGACCCCGACCGCCGGCAGCCCGTAGAAGATGACGAACAGCTGCACCAGCAGAGGCGTCCCCCGGATGACCGAGATGTAGAACCGCGCGATGCCGCGCAGGACGACGTTGCGCGAAAGCCGGAGCAGCGCCATCCCGAGGGCGATGACCAACCCGATGGCGAACGACGCCAGCGACAGCGGGATGGTGCCCCGCAGCCCCGCCAGCACCATGGGCCAGAACGAATCGAGCAGCAGGGTCCAGATGTCGTTCACTCGGCCTCCTTCCAGTGGCGAACGCGGCGCGCCCGCCCCCCCACGCTAGGCGGGAGCAGCGGGCGCGCGTCCGGGGTTTACTTCGTGACGTCGGCGCCGAAGTACTTCTGGCTGATCTCCGCCAGGGTGCCGTCGGCCCGGAGCTCCTCGAGTGCGCCGTCGATGGCATCCGTCAGAGCCTGCTTGTCCTTCACCGTCGCGAAGGCGCTCTCCGAGGTGTCCTCGGTCTCGGCGGCGATCTTCAGACCCGTGGGGCTGTTGGTCTTCGCGTAGTCGAGGTAGGTCAGCTGATCGTTGACCGTCGCATCGACACGGCCCTGCTTCAGCAGGGCGACGGCCTGGGCCCATCCCTCGACGGCCTCGACCTGGGCGCCGCTGGAGGTGGCCAGCTCGTACCAGTTGCTCGTGAGCGACTGGGCGGTGGTCTTGCCGGCGAGGTCGGCGAAGCTCGAGATCGACGAGTCGTCCTCGGTGGTCACCACGACACCGCGCGACACCGTGTACGGGGAGCTGAAGAGGTACTTCGCCTGGCGCTCGGGAGTGATCGACACCTGGTTCGCGATGACGTCGAAGCGTCCCGCGTCGAGCCCGGCGAAGATGGCATCCCACTGGGTCTCCTGGAAACGCACCTTCAGCCCCAGCTTGTCGGCGACGGCCTGCGCGATCTCGACGTCGTATCCGGTCAGGGCGCCGGACTCGTCGTGGAACGAGAAGGGGCGGTACGTGCCCTCGGTGGCGACGGTGAGCGTGCCGCCGGTCACGAGACCGTACGCGTCGCCCTGCTCGGTCGATCCGGACGTGGAGCCGCCGCTGCACGCGGTGAGCGCGAGCGCGAGGGCGCCGAGGGCGGCGGCGAGGACGGGAAGACGACGACGGGGCATGGCTGTTCCTTGCTGTGGTGCGGGTTGGGGTCCGGGGGTGTGCGCGAAGGCACCCCCAGCCCAACACGGGTCGGGGCGGCATCCTTCCCGGATGACGCCGTATTGCACGTTCGTGCAGAGCACGCGAAAGCCCCGCCGGCGCGAGGCGCAGCGGGGCTTTCGACGGGGATGTCAGACGAGCGAGTTGACGTCCAGCGGGATGCCGGGACCGAAGGTGGTCGAAACGGCGCCCTTCTGGATGTAACGGCCCTTCGAGCTGGACGGCTTGAGGCGGACGATCTCCTCGAGCGCAGCCTTCAGGTTCTCGTCGAGCTGCTCGGCCGAGAACGAGGCCTTGCCGACGACGAAGTGCACGTTGGCGTGCTTGTCGACGCGGAACTCGATCTTTCCGCCCTTGATCTCCTCGACGGCCTTGGCCGGGTTGGGGGTCACGGTGCCGGTCTTGGGGTTCGGCATGAGGCCGCGGGGTCCGAGGACCTTACCGAGGCGACCGACCTGGCCCATGAGCTCGGGGGTGGCGACGGCGGCGTCGAACGAGGTGTACCCGCCGGCGACCTTCTCGATGAGCTCGGCGCCGCCGACCTCGTCGGCACCTGCGGCGAGAGCCGCCTCGGCCGCGGGGCCGTTGGCGAAGACGATGACGCGCGCGGTCTTACCCGTGCCGTGGGGCAGGATGACCGTGCCGCGGACCATCTGGTCGGCCTTACGGGGGTCGACCGAGAGCTTCAGCGCGACCTCGACGGTCGAGTCGAACTTCTTCGAGCCGGTCTCCTTCGCCAGGGCGACGGCCTCGGCGGGGGTGTAGAACGTGTCGGCCGCGATCTTCTCAGCAGCGGCGCGGAATGCCTTGGACTTGGTAGCCATTGTTATCTCCCTCAGTCCTCGACCGTGATGCCCATGGAACGGGCGGTGCCGGCGATGATCTTGGCCGCGGCCTCGATGTCGTTCGCGTTCAGGTCGGGCTGCTTGGTCGTGGCGATCTCGCGAACCTGGTCCTTGGTGAGCTTGCCCACCTTGACCGTGTGGGGCGTGGACGAGCCCTTGGCGAGACCGGCGGCCTTCTTGATGAGCTCGGCGGCGGGGGGCGTCTTCAGGATGAACGTGAAGCTGCGGTCCTCGTAGACGGTGATCTCGACGGGGATGACGTTGCCGCGCTGGGCCTCGGTCGCCGCGTTGTACGCCTTGCAGAACTCCATGATGTTGACGCCGTGCTGACCGAGCGCCGGACCGATGGGCGGCGCGGGGTTGGCCGCGCCCGCCTTGATCTGGAGCTTGATCAGGCCGGTCACCTTTTTCTTGGGTGCCATATCCTTTTCCTCTCTCGAGCGGGCGCCTCGCGGCGCCCTCTCTCCCGCACGTCCGGCCGTTCCGGACAGCGGTCGCGCTCGTACAGACGCACGAGCAACCTCCCCATCATACGCGATGTCCCGGCATCCGCGTTCCCCCGCTCCCCGGCCGCGTTCCGCGCCCTGCGCCCGCGCCCCTTTCCGCGATAAACGGCATCTACGACGAGACACGGCGCGACGAGCAATTTCTCGCCGCCGATCGCGTTTATCAGTGACGAAGAGGCGGATGCCGTGCCGCGCGCGAGTTATCCACAGGCTGCCGATCGGGCTCGCCCGCACCTGGCATCCTCGGCCAATGCACGCTCTCGCCCTCCGCCCCTCCCCCGCGCCGCTCATCCGGACGGCGGATGCCGAGCGTGCGGGCCGGTACCCGCACAAGGACGGCGACCTCCACCGCGTGCGACCCGGGGTCTACACCCGGCGGGAGGACTGGGACGGCCTCGCCCCCTGGGACAGGTATCTGGCGCGCGTGCACGCGTACGCGTTGATCCGGCCGGACGCGATCTTCTCGCACGAGTCGGCCGCCGCGCTCCTGGGCTTGCCGCTGTTCGGGCACCCCCTTCGCATCCATGTCTTCGACGACAGACGTTCTCGATCTCTCGCCCATGGGGATGTGATCGCCCACACCAGCGCCGACGCACGTCGCTGCACGACCGTCGAGGGGCGACGCATCTCCCGTCCGGTCGACGCGGTGGTCGACCTCGCACGCGCACTGCCGCCCGCGTTCGGCCTGTCGGTCGCCGATGCGGCGTCGCGTCGGTTCGACGTGACACCGGACTGGGTCCGGGAGACGATGTCCGCGCAGCGCTCCATCCGGGGGCGCCGCCGCGTCGAGTGGGTGTGCGAGCACATGACCGGGGACTCCGAGTCCGTCGCGGAGTCCGTGAGCCGAGCGGTCGCACACTGGCACGGTTTCCCGGAACCGCTGCTGCAGGCGGAGCACCGCGTGGCCGGACGCGTGTACCGGTCCGACTTCTGCTGGCCCGAGTTCCGGGTGCTCGGCGAGGTCGACGGATGGATGAAGTACAGCGACGACGACCCCGCTGATGCGGCGATGACCGTTCGCAACGAGAAGCGCCGCGAGGACGCGCTGCGGCGCGCAGGCTGGCGTATCGCGCGCTGGGATTACGCCGGCGCCCTCCGCGGGGACGGACCCTACGACGCGTTGAGAGCCGCGGGGCTCCCGCTCGTCCGCCCGGCCGACACCGCGCAGCTGCTCGGCATCGGCCGCAATCCGCGCTCCCGGTAGCCTCCGCGATAAACAGCATCCGCGACGAGGAACGGCACGGCAAGCCGTGTCTCGCCGCGAAGAGCGTTTATCGGCGATGGGCGGCGACTCAATGCCGCAGCGACAGACCCGCCCCGCCGGGCACCGCCCCGCCGCGAAACCGCGAACGCCCCGCACGGCACAGGCCGGGCGGGGCGTTCACGAACGCGCGGGGCGTCAGAGCATCTTGGTGACCTGGTCGAACGACAGCTCGACCGGGGTCTCGCGCTCGAAGAGCGACACGAGCACCGTGAGCTTGCCGCTCTCGGGCTTGATCTCGCTGATCGTGCCGGGAAGACCCGCGAACGAGCCCTCCTTGATCGTGATCGTCTCGCCGGCCTCGAAGTCGACCTCGGCGGGGATGACGCGCTGGGCGACGGGAGCACCCTTGGCGGCACCGCCCTTGGCCGGTGCGGTCTCCTTCACCTCGACGAGGCTCTTGAGCATGTTGAACGCCTCGTCGAAACGCAGCGGCGTGGGGTTGTGGGCGTTGCCCACGAAGCCCGTGACGCCGGGGGTGTGACGCACGACCGACCAGGTGTCTTCGTTCAGATCCATGCGCACGAGGACGTATCCGGGGATGCGGACACGCGTGACCATCTTGCGCTGGCCGTTCTTGATCTCGACGACGTCCTCCATCGGGACCTCGACCTGGTAGATGTCGTCCTCGACCTCGAGCGTCGACTTGCGCTGCTCGATGTTGGCCTTCACCTTGCGCTCGAAGCCCGCGTACGAGTGGATGACGTACCACTTGCCCGGCAGCGAGCGCAGCTCGACCCGGAACGCCTCGTAGGGGTCGAGGTCTTCGTCGTCGGCGGAGTCCTCGTCGACCGGGGCGTCGGCGGGAGACAGGGATGCCTCGGCCTCGTCGACCACGCCGGCGGCGGCCGAGACCTCCTCGACGAACTCCTCGTCGAGGACGGGCGCGTCGGGCTCGCCGTTGATGTCGGGACCGTCGTAGGGGGTGACCTCGTCGGCGGCCTCCGCGGCCTCCTCGGCGGCTTCCTCTTCGAGGGACTCGTTGAGCACCTCGGCGGCGGCCTCGGCCTCGCTGGCCTCGTCGATCTCGAGAGCGTCGTTCACGATGGCGTCGGCCTCCGGGTCGGTGATGTCGATGTCGTCGAGCTCGTCGTCGACGTCGTCGTTCTCGTCGTCGACGATGTGGATGGCGGTGTGCTCGGCCGCATCCGAAGCGTGCTCCTGGGATGCCAGGATGTCGCCCTCCTGCGCCTCGTCGTCCTCGCTGGACTGCTCGGCCGTGGGCGCCCAATCGGCGTCGTCGACATATCTTTCAGACACTGGTGATCTCTTCCGTTCTGGGGCGGCCGCTCGTGGGGCCGCGCGTCCGCCGAAGCGCCGGTCAGGCGCCGGCGCCGCCGGGGACGCCGAACACGGCGCTGGTCAGCCACACGAACAGCACGTCGAGGCCGTACACGAGAGCCATCATCACGACGACGAATCCGAGGACCACGGCGGTGAACTTGACGAGTTCCTGCCGCGTCGGGGTGACGACCTTGCGCAGTTCCGCGATGACCTGACGGATGAAAAGAGCGATCCGTGCGAAGAAGTTGAGCTTCTTCTCACGGGGCGCGCCGCGTTCTGCGACGATCTCGCCCTTCGCCTCGTCCTGCGTCATCGAACCACCTAGGTCGCTTCTCGTTGCCAGCGTGCGCTGTGCGCAGGGCGGACAGGAATCGAACCTGCAACCTGCGGTTTTGGAGACCGCTGCTCTGCCAATTGAGCTACCGCCCTAAGACCCGCGGGGGGCCCAGGATGCGAAACCGACACGCTTTCGCCAGGAATCTCTCGGGGAGGGATGCCGCCTGTGCGCGGGGCACGGCGAAAGAATGCAGATTTCTACTGCACGTCCCAGTCTATGCCATGTCCCCCGACGTGGCGAACCGCGCCGGGGGACGGACACGACTCAGGCCGTGCGGATGAGCTTCTTGTTCACGAACTCGTCCGCCGCGAGGAGCCCCATCTCGCGTGCGGTGCCGCTGCGCTTCACGCCGCCGAACGGCAGTTCGGGCGAGTCGGCGAGCACCAGGTTCACGTAGACCATCCCGGCCTCGATCCGCTCGGCGACGCGCTCGGCCTGAGCGGCATCCGTGGTGAAGACGTACGAGCCGAGACCGAATCCGGTGTCGTTCGCGATCGCGACGGCCTCGTCCTCGCCCGAGACGCGGTAGACCGTGGCCACGGGGCCGAAGAACTCCTCGCCGTAGGCGTCCATGTCGCTCGTGACGCCCGTGAGCACCGTGCCGGGGTAGAACGCGCCGTCGCGCGTGCCACCGACTTCCAGGGTCGCGCCCTGGGCGACGGCGCGCTGCACCTGCTCGTCGAGACGTTCCGCCGCGGCGAGCGACGAGAGGGGCCCGAGAACGGTGTCGTCGGCGAACGGGTCGCCGACCTTCGCCTCACCGAGGGCGGCACGGAACTTCGACAGGAACGCGTCGTACAGGTCGTCGACGACGATGAACCGCTTGGCACCGTTGCAGGACTGACCGTTGTTGTCCAGACGCGCGTCGGCGGCGGCCTGCACGGCGGCATCCAGGTCGTCGGTCGAGAGCAGGATGAACGGGTCGGAACCGCCCAGTTCGAGCGCGACCTTCTTGAGGTTGCGACCGGCGATCTCGGCGACCGCGGCACCGGCACGCTCGGAGCCGGTGACCGAGACGCCCTGCACGCGGCGGTCCGCGATGATCGTGGCGGCCTGGTCGTTGGACACGCGGATGTTCACGTACGCCCCCTCGGGGAGCCCGGCGTCGCGGTAGATCAGCTGCAGCGCCTCGGCGGACTCGGGGCACTGCGGCGCGTGCTTGAGCAGGATGCTGTTGCCCACCGCGAGGTTCGGGGCGGCGAAGCGGGCGACCTGGTAGTAGGGGAAGTTCCAGGGCATGATGCCCAGCAGCGGACCGAGTGCCGATCGGCGGATGACCGCGGTGCCCTCACCGAGGATGTCGATGGGGCTGTCGCCGGTGATCTTGTCGATGTTGTCGGCGTAGTACTCGGTGATGTCCGCGGCGAAGTCGACCTCGCCGAGCGCGGCCTCCAGCGGCTTTCCCATCTCGCGCACGATGATCGCGGCGAGGTCGTCGCGACGCTCGCGGTGCAGTTCGGCGACGCGGCGCAGGGCCTCCGCACGCTGGGCCGGAGCGGTCCGCGACCACACGCGGTAACCGTCGTGCGCGGCGGTCAGGGCGGCCTCGACGCCCGCGTCGGACAGGGTGTCGTATTCGGCGAGGGTCTCCCCCGTGGCGGGGTTGACGACGGCGTAGTCACTCATGTGGGCTCCCGTGTTCGGTGTCGTGGTCGGAGTGGTCGAGGTCATCGGGCGAGGCGGCGGCCCCGGCGGGCGCTGGCCGGGGCGTCGATCGAGAGCGTCTCGCCACGGAAGAACGCCGGCCGGCGGAAGTACTGCACCACCATGATGACCGCGCCGAGCACGATGATGGTGACGCCGAGGACGAACACCAGTCCGACACCGCCGATCTCGGATCCGCTGCCGTACTCGGGGTTCATGCTGTCGATCAGCGTCGTGACGAAGATCACCGCGAGGATCACCCCGCCCACGAGCGGGAAGAGCAGCGTGAAGAAGACGTTGCGCACCGAGTCGAACCACTGCTTCCGGAAGTACCAGACGCACGCGAAGGCCGTCAGACCGTAGTAGAAGCAGATCATGATGCCGAGGGTGAGGATCGTGTCCGAGAGCACGTTGACGCTCACCACGCGCATCACGGCGTAGAACCCGGCGGCCACGATCGCCGACACGATCGTGGCGTAGCCCGGGGTGAAGAACCGCGGGCTCACCGCGGCGAACTTCGGCGGCAACGCCCCGTAGTGGCCCATCGCCAGCAGAGTGCGCGCCGGCCCCACGAACGTGGACTGCAGGGAGGAGGCCGAGCTGGTGAGCACCGCGAGCGAGACGAACGCCGCGAAGGGCCCCAGGATGGGTCCGGCGAGCGCGAAGAAGGCGTTGTCCTGGATCTCGGGGTTGCCGAGACCGAACTCGCCGTCGCCGATTCCGGCGAACATGATCATCGACACCGCCAGCAGCAGATACAGCGACACGATGGTCACGACCGTGATGGTCGCCGCACGCCCGGGGGTCTTCTCGGGGTCCTTCGTCTCCTCGTTCATGGTGAGGGTGACGTCCCATCCCCAGAAGATGAAGATCGACAGCGAGACCCCCGCGGCGAAGGCGCTGAACGACGACACCGCGAACGGGTTGAACCACGACCAGTCGAAGGGCGTCGCGTCGTAGGCATCCCCCCGCAGGACGTGCGCGACGGCGACGACGGCGAACGCCACGAGCACGATCACCTGGAATCCCACGAGCACGTACTGCAGCTTCTGCGTCGTCTGCATGTCGCGGTACGACACCACGGTCGCGCCCAGCACGAACAGCAGGCACACCACGATGTTGATCGGGAGATTGGATGCCAGATCGGCGATGCCGGGCTGCCCGGTGAGCTGCGAGATGAGCAGGAAGAGGAAGTCGACGGCGATGCCGGCGAGGTTGGACAGCACGATGACCGTGGCGGCGATGAGCCCCCAGCCGGCCATCCAGCCGATCCACGGGCCGAAGGCGCGGGCCGCCCACGTGAACGACGTCCCCGAGTCGGGCATGCGGTTGTTGAGCTCGCGGTAGCCGAAGGCGACCAGGAGCATCGGGATGAACCCGACGAGGATGATCGCCGGCACCTGCACGCCGACGGCCCCGACGGTGGGGCCGATCGCGGCGGTGAAGGTGTACGCGGGTGCGATGCAGGAGATGCCGATGACGACGGCGCCGAGCAGTCCGATCGTGCCGGCACTCAACCCCTTCTTCGACAGGCCGCCGGCGTCGCTGCCGGTCGTGGGTGCGGGGGCGGTCATGGCCGCGATCCTTCCGGGGTGGAGACGTCGGCACGACTGCGTGGCACGACGACGAGGGGGACGGGGAGTTCGTGCAGCATCTTCGCCGCGGTCGACCCCAGGAACAGGCGGCGCGGCTGCGCGAGGCGGCTGCTGCCGACCATGACGAGCTCGGCGGGGTCCCACGGGAGGTCGCGCACGGCCTCCTCGATGCTGTCGCCGTCGGCGACGACGACCTCGGCCGCGACGTCGGAGGGCAGTTCGACACGGGCCTGGGACAGGACCTCCTCCGCGTGCCGCGCACCGGCGATGCGGATCGCTCCGGTCTCGAGCCCGGGCGGCAGGTCGACGGTCACGAGAGACAGCAGACGCAGAGGGACGGATGCCGCGGCCGAGAGCGCGATGCTCTCCTCGCGCAGCACGTCGGCCCCGGGCCGGCTGCCGATCGCGGCGGTGACCCGGCTGATTCCGACCGCCGGGTCGACGCGGCGTGAGCCCTCGGGGGCGAGGACGACGGGCACGTCCGAGGAGTGCAGCAGCTCGGAGGCGACGGTGCCGAGGCGGTGGCGTCCGCGGAGGCCGCCGTTCGCGGCCCCCACGACGATGTACCCGGCACCGATCTCGTCGGCGAAGCCCAGCAGGCCCTCCGCGAACGAGTCGGCGTGCCGGAGATGCTCGCGGTGGGGCACGGCATCCCGGATCGTGGCGGCCGCCTCGGCGAGCCATCGCTCCGCCTGCTCGGCCACGAGCCGCGCGTAGGCGGCATCCGGGGGCGTGATCACGCTGCGCGCGTCGTCGGGGAGCACCAGGGCCACCTCGAGCGGTGCCCCGATCGCCCGGGCCAACCGGATGCCGAGCGCGAGGGCGTCGGCACCGGTGTCGGTCGCGGTGTATCCCACGACCACCGGGGCGGTCATCCGCGGGCCCGCTCGAGGATCTCGTCGGCCGCGCGGTGACCCTGGCGGATCGCCCCGTCGACGTGCTGGTATCCGGCACCCGCCATGTCGCTGCAGGCGAGGTGGATCGGGCCCACGGGCTCACGCAGGTCGGCGCCGTAACGGTTCAGACCGCCCATGTCGAAGCTCGCCGCGTACGCTCCGCGGGTCCACTCCTCGGTGCCCCAGTCGCTCTCGTAGTAGACGACCGGGTTCTTCGCCTCGGGACCGTAGTAGTGGGACAGCGACTCGAGGATGCGCTCCTTGCGCTCCTCGGCGCTCACACGGAACAGGTCGTCGGCGTTCTGGTCGGAGACGAAGCCGACCAGCGTGCCGCGCTCGTCGCCGTGGTTGGTGTTGTCGTAGGCCTCGTGCGAGAGCTCGTAGGGGCTGAACGCGGTGCCCGAGAGTCCCTGCTCGCGCCAGAAGGGGCGGTCGTAGACCGCGTGCACCTTGATGACGAAGCCCATCGAGATGTGCTGGTGCATCTGGTGCTGCCGGCGCGGCAGCGGCGGGTCGAAGGAGATGCGCGGGTAGAGCACGGGGGCGAGCGCCAGGATCGCGAAGCGCGCGCGGACGGTGAGGTCGTCGGTGACGACGGTGACGCCCGAGGAGGAGGACTTCGCCGCCTCGACACGGGCCGTCAGGGCACGCAGGTCGTCCACGCGGCGTCCGGTCACGGAGTCGGCGGGGCGCTCGGCGGCCACCGCATCGGGACCCCAGACGATCCGACGCACCGGCTGGTTCAGCAGCACGTCGTCGCCGAGCCGCTCGGCGAGGAGCTCGGGCACCTGCTGCAGGCCGCCGACGACGCGCTTGTCGAGGATGAAGTCGGCGTCGACGAGGTGGGAGTACGAGCCGGCGGATGCCGCCATGAGCAGCGACTGCAGCAGCGAGAACGTGTGCGTGGGCTTGGTGAGCATCGCGGATCCCGTGGCGAAGGCGAGGTTGCGGACCGCCTCGTCGTCGTCGGTCTGCTGACGCAGCCACGCGTCCCACGAGATCTTGTCCCACTCGGCGGCGTTCGGGTGCTCCCACGGCTTGTCGGGGTCGATCTCGGCGACCATGGCATCCAGGCGCGCGGTGATCTCGTCGATGACCTTCTCGGTCGAGGCCGCGACGGGGAACATCTCTCCGGTGAAGCGCCGCGCCACACCGTCGGGACCGACGTAGACGCTGTCGCCCTCGCGGTAACGGCTGTAGGTCGACAGCCCCAGGTCGGCGACGGTGTCGATGAGCGCCTGCTGGTCGGGAGAGACCCACTGGCCGCCGAGCTCGAGCATGGCTCCGTCGACGACGTCGGTCCAGAGCCGCCCGCCGACGCGGTCGCGTGCCTCGAGCACGACGACCGACAGACCGGCCTTGCGCAGGTCGTTCGCGGCGGTGAGGCCCGCGGCTCCCGCCCCGATGACGACGACGTCACGCGTGATCTCGTCCATGAAATCTTCTCTCTCTGCCTCGTGACCCGGATGGTGCGGACGAGGGGGTGGCTCGTTCGGGTCGTATGCCACCCCCTCGGGTCTTGGTGCTCAGTGGCGCGCGAGGACTCCCGCGACCACGTCCAGGCCCTCGTTCAGGAGGTCGTCGCCGATGGACAGGGGCGGGAGGAACCGGATGACGTTGCCGTAGGTCCCGCAGGTGAGCACGATGACGCCCTCGGCGATCGCGGCCTTGGCCACGGCCGCGGTGAGGGCGGCGTCGGGCGCGCCGGTGGCGGGGTCGACGAACTCGGCCGCGATCATCGCGCCGTGTCCGCGGACGTCGCCGATGCGCGGGTCGCCCTGCTGCAGCTCGTGCAGACGGCTCTTCAGCACTTCGCCGATCGCCTGCGCCCGCTCGACGAGACCGTCGTTCTCGAACGCGTCGATCGCGGCGAGCGCCGCGGCGCACGCGATCGGGTTGCCGCCGTAGGTGCCGCCGAGGCCGCCGGTGTGGGTGGCATCCATCATCTCCGCGCGACCGGTCACGGCCGCCAGAGGCAGGCCGCCGGCGATGCCCTTCGCGGTGGTGACGAGGTCGGGGACGATCCCGAAGATCTCCGAGGCGAACATCGCACCGGTGCGGGCGAAGCCGGACTGCACTTCGTCGGCGATGAAGACCACACCGTTCGCGCGGCACCAGTCCACGAGCGCGGGGAGGAAGCCCTCGGCGGGGACGATGAAGCCGCCCTCGCCCTGGATGGGCTCGATGATGACGGCGGCGAGGTTCTCGGCCCCCACCTGCTTCTCGATGAGCGAGATCGCCTTCGCGGCCGCCTCGGCACCGGAGAGGCCGTCACGGTAGGGGTACGACAGCGGGGCGCGGTAGACCTCGGCGGCGAACGGCCCGAAGCCGCTCTTGTACGGCATGTTCTTCGCCGTCAGCGCCATCGTGAGGTTCGTGCGCCCGTGGTAGGCGTGGTCGAAGGCGACGACCGCCTGGCGGCCGGTGTGCTTGCGCGCGATCTTGATCGCGTTCTCGACCGCCTCGGCACCGGAGTTGAACAGTGCGCTCTTCTTGGCGTGGTCGCCCGGGGTGAGGCGGTTCAGCGCCTCCGCCACCGAGACGTACGAGTCGTAGGGAGACACCATGAAGCACGTGTGGGTGAAGGCAGCGACCTGCTCCTGCACGGCGGCGACCACAGCCGGGTGAGAATTGCCGACGCTGGTCACGGCGATGCCGGAGCCGAGGTCGATGAGCGAGTTGCCGTCGGCGTCGACGATCACTCCCCCGCCGGCGGCGACGGCGTGGATGGGAGCGGTGTGGCCGACGCCGGCGGAGACCGCGGCGGCCTTGCGCTCGAGGAGCTCCTGCGAGCGGGGGCCGGGGATGCTCGTGACCAGGCGGCGCTCCTGCGGGAGCGAGGGTCCGCCGACGGGGGGCGCGGTGACGGTGTGCGGTGCGGTCATGTCGCGAGCGTAGGGAAGGGCGCCGAAACCCGACACCCTCCGTGATGTACATTCTGGATACCCGGCTGTACGACCAGTACAGCGGATTCCGCGGGAGCCCCATGGACGCCACCGACACCCCCACTCTCGGCGCACTGCTGCGTCGTCCGGATCTGCACCTCCGCCTGGAGAACGGCGAACCGGCGGTGCTCGAGCGCCCGGTGCGCTGGGTGCACAGCAGCGACCTCGCCGACCCGACGCCGTTCCTCTCCGACGGTCAGGTCCTGCTCACGACGGGGACCCAGTTCCAGGGCCGCGACGCCACATCGGCCGCCGAGTACGTGCAGAGGCTGACCGCGCGGGGCGTCGCGGGCCTCGGATTCGGCACGGAGGTCGTGCGCGACGGCATCCCTCCCGAACTCGCCGCCGCCTGCCGCGACGCGGGCCTGCCGCTGTTCGAGGTCCCGTACCGCACGCCGTTCATCGCGGTCGCCCGCGCCAACGCGGAGGCCATCGCCGCCGAGGCCTTCGCCCGACGCACCTGGGCGCTCTCGGCGCAACGGTCGATCGCGCTCGCAGCGCTCCGTCCCGACGGACTCGGCGCCACCCTCGCCGAACTGGCGCGCCAGCTGGGCACCTGGGTCGGGTTGTACGACGCGGCGGGAGAGCTCATGCGCGAGCATCCCGCCGATGATCTGGATGCCGAGACCGCCGGGGCGCTCGGGAACGAGGTGGCCGCGGTCCTCCGCCGGGGCGCCCGGGCGGCATCGGCGCTGCGGATCGCGGGACGGCCGTTCACGCTGCAGACCCTGGGCCGAGGAGGGCATCTCCGCGGAGTCATCGCGATCGCCGCCGGCGAGCTCGACCAGGAGGGGCGCGGAGTGGTCACGGCGGTCATCGCCATGGCCGGACTCGCGTTCGAGCAGCACCAGGGCCTCGGCCGTGCCCGCGGTGCGCTGCGGGCGGGCCTCGTCCAATCGCTGCTCACGGACGACCCGACACTCGCGCGCCGCATCGCGCGCGACGCGTGGGGACCGCTCCCGACCGCCCCCATCGTCGTCGCCCTCACCGACGCCACCGCCGCCCGCAACAGCGGGTTGGCGGAACTCCTCGAGCTGCGCGCGGACGAGCGTCGCGGCGCGGTGTTCTTCGGCCGGGCGGACGACGGCGTCGTCATCGTCGTGCCGGCCGACGAGCGGCAGGCGATCGACGAAGCGGCCGAACGGTTCGGGGCACGGATCGGGGTGTCCGATCCCGGCGGCTACGACCGCTTCGCGGCGGCGGTGGAGCAGGCGCGGGTCGCACGCGACCGCGGGCGCGATGCCGTGACCACGTTCCGCGAGGTGGCGGCATCGGGCGTGCTGTCCGCCCTCGGGCCCGAAGCGCCGAGCCTCGCCGCCGCCGAACTCGCGCCGCTGACCGCGCACGACGACGCCGAGGGATCACGCCTCGTCGAGACTCTGCGGGCCTGGCTCGACCACGACTGCTCGCACGAGGTCACCGCTCAGGCTCTCGGAGTCCACCGGCACACCGTCCGCACGCGCCTCGCCCTCGCCGAGCGTCTGCTCGACCGCGACCTCGGCTCCTTCGCCACCCGCGCCGAACTGTGGGCGGCGCTGCGGGTCCAGCAGGCCTGAGTTCCGGCATCCCGCTTCTCTCCGACGCGGGCCGTCCCGCGGAGTCCGTGTCCGACACACACCGCCGCACCCCCACGGCCACCGCGTGTCGCCGACGAAGTCCGCTCGACGGCGCGCGCCGCAGCCGCTGCCACGGTGTCGGGGATCAGCCCGGGCAGCCGCAACTGCGGCGCACCACGAGCCGCGGCTCGAACACCACGTCGAAGGGACGGTCGGCGGGGCCCGCGACCCCGGCGAGGATGCGCGCCGCCGCGCGGCCCATCGCCTCCATCGGCTGCCGGACGGTCGTCAGCGGCGGGGAGCTGAGGCGGGCGGCGAGCGTGCCGTCGAAGCCGGTCACCACGACGTCCTCGGGCACTCGCAGCCCTTCCGCGGCGAGCGCGTCGAGCACCGCGAACGCGTGCTGGTCCGTCGCGCACACGAGGGCCTGCGGCATCCGCCCGTCGGCGAGGAGCGCGCGCAGCTGGGGCACGAGTTCGTCCTCGCCGCGAACCGTGGCATCCACCACCTGCGGGCGCAACGACATCCCGAGGTCGGCGAGGGCGTCCTGCAGCCCGGTCAGACGCTCGGCGGTGTCGGAGGCCTCGGGGCGCCCCACGAAGGCGATGTCGCGGATGCGGTGCTCCCGGACGAGATGGTCGGCGAGGGCGCGCATCCCCCCGGCGTTGTCGACGCGTACCCGGTGGTGGTGATCGTCGCCGGGGGCGGCGCTGAAGAGCACGATCGGGATGGTCGGGGCGTACCGGGCCAGCGCGGGGGCCGTCTGAGGCGAGGGGAAGATCGCCAGCCCGTCGACGCGACCCGCGGTGTCGGCGACCGAGACGTCGGTGCCGGCGCCGCTGCTGAGCATCACGGGTCGACCGAGGGCCCAGCACTCCAGCTCGAATCCGCGCTGCACCTCGTCGACGTACAGCGGGAAGGCCCGGGGATCCGACAGCACGTCGTCGTCGGTCTGCGCCCACGGGATCACGCCGTCGGCGTCGAGCCGAGGCGTGGCGAGCCCCGTCAGCGACGGCGTCTGCGTGAGCGGGTCGGCCCGCTCCAGCAGAAGGTCGAACGCGTGCAGTCCGAGCGTGCCGGTGCGGCCGTGCGCGAGGCCCCGCGCGGCCGCGCTGGGCGCGTAGCCCAGCCGCCGCGCGGCCTCGAGCACGCGCTCGCGCGTGGCATCGCTGAGCTTGTCGGGACGCCGGAACGCGAACGACACCGAGGCGATCGACACCCGGGCCTCCTGGGCCACGTCGTACACGGTCGGTCGACGCGTCGCGTCCGTCTCGCTCATCGGTGCACGTACCCCCTGCTCGGCTCCGGCGCGTCCTCCACACCCGCGAGCTCCAGCCCGAAGTGCACGGGGAAGACGGGGTCGCCGGTGTCCGACGGTACATCCTCGCGCGACGCGCGAACGGCATCCATCGAGCGGGGGATCTCGATCGGCAGGCGGCCCCGCGGCGCCACGCGCCCGGTGAGGGCGTCCAGGACGGCGCGCGCCGAGCTGCCGTAGTCGGCGACGATCGCGGACGCGTGCCCCACGAACGGCGTGAGGATCGCCGGTCGATCGAGGTTCACGACCAGCACGAGCGGGCAGGATGCCGCGATCTTCTGCAGCCGGTACACCAGGCCGGGCGCGAACTCGAGGGACCCCTGGTGGAACCACGCCTCCAGGAAGAGGTCGTCGCGCGGGTCGAACGGCGCACCGATGCGCACCACGGCGAGATCGGCGTCCGCCGGATCGGCGACGACCGTGCCGAGCTCGTCCACGTCGCCGGCGCGGAAACCCTCGACGTACACGGCGCTGACGGGGCGGAGCGGCAGCGTCGCCCCCTCGTTCACCAGCACCGTGAGCGAACGGGCCTGCGCTCGCTCCCCCGCCGCCCGGAACTCGGCGTTGCCGACGATCCGCTCGGCCTCGTCGACATCGACGTACGGGTCGTCGAACAGCCCCAGCTCGAACTTCACCCGCAGAAGGCGCCGCGCCGAGGCGTCGATGCGCTCCTCGAGCACGCGGCCCGCGCGGACGAGATCAAGCAGCATCTCGACGCACTCCTCGCCGCCGAACTGGTCGGCGCCGGCATCCAGGATCTTCTCCATGCGCTCGCTCGCGGTGAGATGCTCCACGCCCCACGCGCGCGCGGGCAGCACCTGATCGCCGACGTGGTTGTCGTTGACGAGCTCCCAGTCGGTGACGACGACGCCGTCGTAGCCCAGCTCCTCGCGCAGCAAGCCCGTGACGATCTGCTTGTTGTACCCGAAGCCGACCTCCTCGACGGCACGCCCGTCGAGCTCGAGCCCCACGGGCATGCCGTAGTACGGCATCACCCCCGCGGTACCGCGGCGGATCGCCTCGCGGAACGGTTCGAGGTGGTAGTCGAACATCCCGCCCGGGTACACCTGCTCGCGGCCGTAGGGGAAGTGCGCGTCCTCACCGTCCTGCTGCGGCCCCCCGCCCGGGAAGTGCTTCGTCGTGCACGCGACACTGTCCGGGCCGAGCCGCTCGCCCTGGAACCCGCGGAGGTACGCCGCCGTGAACTCCGCGACGCGCGCGGCATCCTGCCCCAGGGTCTGCGCCTGACGGCCCCACCGCGGCTCGGTGGCGAGGTCGATCTGCGGGTGCAGGGCCGCGCGGATGCCGACCGCGACGTACTCCCGCCGCGCGACCTCGGCGAACTCTCGCACCGTCTCTACGTCGTCGAGGGCCGCGAGTCCGAGACCTTCCGGCCACTGCGAGAACGGTCCCGCCGCGAACCCCACTCCCGTGTTCTCGACGAACGCGTGGCGCGGATCCGTGCTGATGGTGACCGGGATGCCGTGCGGCGTCGTCTCGGCGAGCGCCTGGAGCGCGTTGTTCCAGGCCGCTGCCTGCCGGGCCGTGCGGATCGCGTGCACATTGAAGTGCGTCATGTTCTTGTGCACCACGACCGTGGTGGTCGGGGACTTCGAGATCTTCCCCGGCGTCTCGAGCAGTTCGCCGTCCTCGCCGACCTCGATCACGGTCTGGAACATCAGACCGACCTTCTCCTCGAGGCTGAGGCGCCCGAGCAGATCATCGGTGCGCTCGTCCACGCTGCGGCGCGGATCTTCGTACGGGTCCATCACGCCGTTGCCGTTGAGGTCGCGGAAACGCGTCCCGTCCGGGGCGGTGAGGAAGCGGGCGGAGGTCATGGCATCCTTTCGGATCGGTCGCGGATCACTTCAGTCCGGTGGAGGCGATGCCCTGGATGAAGTACCGCTGCAGGAAGACGAACAGCAGGATGATCGGCGCGATCACGAGCACCGATCCCGCCAGCAGCAGGCCGTAGTTCGTGGCGCTCTGCCCGGTCGAGTACAGCGACAGGGCCACGGGGAGGGTGTACTTCGCCTCGGTCTGCGCCGCCACGAGCGGCCAGAGGAAGTTGTTCCACGAGGCGAGGAAGGTCAGGATGCCGAGTGTCGCCAGCGGCGGTCCGCACAGCGGCATGACGATCCGGGCGAAGATCCGCAGTTCCCCGGCCCCGTCGATGCGCGCGGCCTCCAGCAGCGGATCCGGGATGCCGAGCATGAACTGCCGCATGAGGAAGACGCCGAGCGGAGTGGTGACGAACGGCAGGATCAGCGCGGCGTAGCTGTCGACGAGCCCGAGCGAGGACACCATCACGAACAGCGGGACGAAGGTGACGACACCCGGGACCATCAGCGTCAGCATGACGACGAGGAACAGGGCCTTCTTGCCCGGGAAGTCCATCTTCGCCAGCGCGTAGCCGACCATCGAGCAGAAGACGAGGTTGCCGGCGACGGTGAACAGCGCCACGACGATGCTGTTGCCGAAGAACTGCCCGAAGTTCAGCTGCCCGAACCAGGCGCCGAAGTTCTCCCAGGTGAAATCCTGTGGCCACCAGGTCGGCGGGCGCTGCAGGATCTCGCGCTGCGTCTTCACCGAGCCCAGCAGCATCCACGCGAAGGGCAGGATCCACACGATCAGCCCGACGACGAGGACGCCGTAGGTCAGCGCACGACCGGGGGTGACGCGCTTCTCGGCGCGGCGGCGGGGCTGCTCGGTGCGGTCTGCGACCGCGGCCGGGGCGGCGGGGGTGGTGAGCGTCATGGCATCCTCCCTCAATCCTTCGAGCGCAGCACGCGGAACTGCACCAGGCTGAGCAGCGCGATGGCCAGGAACAGCAGGTAGCTCGCGGCCGAGGCCGTGCCGTACTGCCCGAAGCCGAACTGCTTGAACGTGTAATAGGCCACCGAGAGCGTGGAGTTGAGCGGCCCGCCCTGCGTCATCACGAACGCCTCCTCGAAGAACTGGAGGAACCCGACCGAGATGAGCACGGCCCCCAGCAGCAGCGTCGGACGCAGCAGCGGGAGGGTGATGGAGGTCAGACGCCGCCACGACGAGGCGCCGTCCATGAGGGCGGCCTCCTTCACATCGGTGGGGATCGCCTGGAGCCCGGCGAGGAAGATCACCATGAGGGTGCCGACGTTCCGCCACACCGCCATCGCGATGAGCGACGGCAGGGCCGTGCGGGTGTCGTTGAGCCAGTCCGGACCCTGGATGCCGATGAGCGCCAACGCCGAGTTGAGCAGCCCCTCCGGCTGCAGGATGTAGCGCCACACGACGGCCACCGCGACGATGCTCGTCACGACCGGAGCGTAGAAGCCCACGCGCAGGATCGAGACGAACCGCCCGTGGCTGGCATTGAGCGCGAGGGCGAGGGCCAGCGCGATCGCCATGGTGACCGGGATGCCGACGACCACGAACGTCGCGGTCACCCCGAGCGAGGTGAGGAACACCGGGTCGCCGAGCACCGAGAGGTACTGCTCGAGTCCGACGAAGTTCACCGCGAAGGGCGAGCGGATGTCGCGCGCGGTGAAGTCGGTGAACGACATCGCGAAGGAGCCCACGATCGGCACGACCATGAAGACCGCGAAGACCGCGACGAACGGCAGGGCGAAGCCCCACGCGACCCATCCCTGGCGCCGGCGGCGGCTCGACGCCCCGCCGGCGCGGGCGCGACCGGGGGCCGGAGCCCGTCCGGTCGCACCCACGACTGCCTGCGTCATGGTCTCAGCCCAGACCCAGCTGATCGGCGGTGGCCTGGAGCTCCTTCAGCCCGTCGGCCGGTGACTGCTGGCCGAGGCGGATCTTCTCGAGCATCGCGTCACCGGCGGCGGCGACCTGCACCCACGTGGTGACGGCGGGCACCGACTGGGCGGTCTCCAGCTGCGTACCGAAGGCCGCGAGGGTCTTCGACGAGGCCAGGGCGTCGGACTTCCAGGCATCCTGGACCGCGGGGAGGTCGCCGGTCGCCTCGTACCAGGCGGCCTGCGTCTCGGGCTCGGTCAGCCACTGCACGAGCTTCCAGGCGCTGGTGGCGTTCTTCGAGTCGTCGAACACGGCGAGGTTCGCCCCGCCGCTGAACGAGGTGGACGACTCCTTCGCGGGCAGCACCGCGGTGGAGATCTTGTCGCCGAAGCCCTCGCCGCCCAGGTCGTTGAGCAGACCGATGAACGCCGGACCGTCGATGAACATGGGCGTCGTGCCCGAGACGAAGTCCGCCTCCTGCGCCCCGGCCGAGCGATCGGCCGCGGGGTTGGCGATGCCCTCGGTGTAGAAGCTCTGGTAGTAGTCCAGCGCCTCGACCGTCTCGGGGGTGTCGAGGGTCCACTTCGAGCCGTTCTCCAACTCGGCGCCGTTGGACCACGGCATCCAGAGGTTCCCCTGGAAGGAGTCGTTGCCCGAGGGGAGGCGGATGCCGTACTCGGCGCCCCCCTTGGACTGCATGTCGGCGGCCATCTGCATGAGTTCGTCCCAGGTGGTCGGGGCCTGGTTCCAGCCCGCCTGGGCGGCGACGTCGGTGCGGTAGTAGAGGACGCGGGTGTCGACGTACCACGGCACGCCCGTCGCGCGGTCGTCGATCTTCGTGGAGTCGATCGCGCCGGGGAAGATGCCGTCGGTCGAGAGGTCGGTGGGAACCGTCTGCAGCGCGTCGCCGAAGTCGGCCATCCAGGTCGAGCCGACCATGGCGAGGTCGGGGGTGTTGCCGCCGGCGATGGCCGTCTGGAACTTGCTGTACGCGGCGTCCCACGGAACGGGCGTGACGTCGACGGTCACACCCGGGTTGGCCTCTTCGAAGGTCTTCACGAACTCGGGCAGCGCCTCGCCCTCGGCGCCCATGGCCCACATCGTGAGCGTGCCCTCGGCCTTGGCGTCACCGATGGTGCCGGCCTCGGCGGCACCCGGGCCGGCATCGGAGGTACGTCCGCATCCGGTCAACGCGATCGCGGCCGCCGCAACGACGGCGACAGCGCCCCATCGGGTCTTTCTCATCGTGTTCCTCCTCGAACGGGCGCCCGTCGTCGGGCGCGGTGTCCCCCACAGTTTAAGCGCATAAATTCCGCCGCGGCAACCCTGCGGCGGTCGGGGTTGCGCATTCGGGGGGCCGTCGCGCGGAGTTCGGCCCCGACGCGCCGCCGCGCGGCATCCCGAATCGGCGTGTTCCCGACGAACTCCGCACGACGGCACACGCCCCTGCCCGGTCTACAGCCGGTACTGCGGCGGGGCGGCCCTATCCACACGGCGGACTTCGCCCCCGACACGCCGCCGCACGGCACCCCGAACCGGCGTGTTCCCGACGAACTCCGCACGACGGCACACGCGCGGTGCCCCCGGGCACGGTTCCTCCCCAGAGTCCCGGGGGGCGGTTCCATCCACTGAACGGATGCCGGGCACCTCGGGGAGGACGACGGATTCGCCAGGGTTGCCTCATGTGCAGCTCGGGCGCCCGCATCCGCACGCGGGCAGAGCTGTTCTCCGGCGGCGTGTCGCGTCGGCGGCTCGACGCGGCGCAACGCAATGGCTCGCTGACGCGTCTCCGACGCGGGGTGTACGCGGATGCCAACACGTGCGACATCGCACGACGCGCAGCGCTCCTCGGAGGGACGCTCGCCTGCGTCTCGGCGGCGCGGCACGAAGGCCTGTGGGTGCTCTCCCCTGCAGAACCGCTGCACGTCGCCGTCCGCCCCGACGGTCACCGTCGGTCAGACGGCGCCGTGATCCACTGGGATCGCATCGATCACGACGCGTTCGGGCCGCCTCACGTCCGCGAGGTCCTCCGGCAGATCCTCCGATGCTGCGGGGTAGAGGATTTCCTCGTCGCGCTCGAATCGGCATTGCACCAGAGGCGGATCGGCGGCGCAGATCTCACGTGGCTCGCCGCGAACACCAACGAAACCGGGCGTGAGGCGATCGCCTTCGCTCGCGCCGACGCCGAGAGCGGTCTCGAAACGCTCGTTCGATGGCGGTTGCGGGCGTGGGGCATTCGCGTGCGCACGCAGCAGAATCTCGTCTCGGTCGGCCGTGTGGACTTGCTCTTGGGCGAGCGTTTGGTCGTCGAAGTCGACGGCGTCGAGAACCATGCGAGCCCCGAACACCGGCACCGCGACCTCGTGCGCGACGCGAACGCCGCCGCGTGGGGATTCGTGACCCTGCGGTTCGACTACGCGATGGTGATCCACGACTGGCCGACCGTCGAGCTTGCGCTCCGCGGACTTCTCGATCGCGGCATCCATCTCTCCGATCGGTGACGCCGTCCCGTCGGCACTCTCTCCGATCGGTGACGTCACCGCGTCGACACCGAACTCGCGGGACCGTCCCGCGGAGTCCGCCCCCGACACGCCGCCACACGGCACCCCGAACCGGCGTGTCCCCCACGAACTCCGCACGACGGCACACGCCCACCCGATCGACCGACGTCGCCGGACCCGGGCGGCCTGATGCGCACCGCGGAGTCCGCCCCCGACACGCCGCCACACGACGTCTCGAACCGGCGTGTTCCCCACGAACTCCGCACGACGGCACGCACGACGGCACACGCTCGGGCGCCGTCGGACGGATGCCGGCCGTCAGGGCCGCGGCTGAAGGTACCCGCGCACGAATTCGGCGAAGTGCGCGGACATGTCGACCGAATCGTCGAGGAGCCACTGCTGCTGCAGCCCGTCCATCACGGCGCTCAGGAGCCGCGCGGCGCGGTCGGGGTCGATGTCGGCCCGCACCTCCCCGGCCGTCTGCCCCGCCCGCAGCAGCTCGGCAGCCCGCGCCGCACTGTCGCGGTACCGCGCGGCGAACGCGACGTGCGACGGATGCTCGGGGTCGCTCGCCTCCGCGACGACCACCGTGTAGAGCGCGGTGAGGCCACGCGCGGTGGCGTTGTGCGCCACGACCTTGCCCATCTGCTCGACGAGGGTGTGCTCCGCGGGGTCTCCGGCGGCGGCGCGGACGCGCTCGTCGCGCTGGCGCAGCACCTCGGTGAACAGTTCCTCCTTCGTCGCGAAGTGGTGCAGGAGCCCGGCGGGGGTCAGCCCGACGCGCTTGGCGACCTCGCGCAGCGATCCGCTGGTCACCCCCGATCGGGCGAAGACGACCATGGCCTCGTCGACGATCCGCTGGCGCCGCTGAAGACCCTTCGGATAGCTCCCGCGCGGGGCGCGCGGCATCCCCTCGTCCGTCATCCGTCTCCTCCCGCACGCACCGATGCCCGGTCCCGCGAGGGTACCGGGCATCGGTCGGGCAGTCGGTCAGTGGCGGCGCGTGCCCCACGACGAGCCGAACACCTGCTGCTCCATCGCGGGACGCAACCGCTGCTCGAGCTCATCGTCGACGAAGTAGTCCTTGAGGGTGTCGCCGGTGAGGGCGTTGCCGATCGCGGCCAGGATCATCGACTGGTCGAGCGAGAGGTAGCGCTTCGCGACGGTGTCGCTCTTCACCGCGACGGCGTCGTAGAACCCGCCCGGGCCGTAGGCGCCGAGCTTCTTCTCGATGCCGCGGAGGTTCTTCAGCACTCCCGCGCGGTCGTACGGCAGGGCGAGGAAGGCTGCGTGCGGCGTGACGACTCCGTCACCGAAGGTCGGGTCGGGGTTCGTCCCGGTCGTGCAGCCGGGGCGGTCGATGTCGACGTCGGTCTTCTCGGCATCCGAGGTGTACCCATCCGAGCGGATGCCGGCGATGTCGACGCCGTACTCGCTGTAGCCGCCGAACGGGTTGCTGGCGGGCGAGAAGCCCCAGTAGCCGTATCCGGCCTCGTCGAGGCCGTGGCGCTTCTGGATCTCCACCGTGATCGGATGGTTCAGTGCCCAGGACCGGGGCCCCCACTTCGTCTCGGGGACGAGCAGGTCGGGCATGAGCGACTCGAACATGCTGCCGCCCCAACTCGGCACGAACGACATCCCGTCGTAGGAGTAGACGCCTTCGTACACGTCGACACCGTCGTATGAGCGGGTTTCGCCGGTGGGGAGCTGCTCCTGCCACGCCCAGTCGCACCCGGCGGGCATCGTGCGGTGCGTTCCGTACAGGGCGGTCGCCGGGATGCCACCCTGCGCGATGCCCAGGTACGTGGCGATGCGGCTCTCACTCACCGTCGTGTCGTAATGGTGGCACGTGTAGAACGCCTGCGCGCCGCTGCCGTTGTACATCGGGGCGGGAACCGCGCAGCCGTCGCCGGGCGGCTCCTCCCAGAAGCCGCCCCGGTTCGTCCCGGCGGGCAGCCCGGGCGCCCCCGCGGGATCGAAGAACGCCGAGAAGTCCATCGACTCGTACAGCGCGTCGGCGCGGCCGGCGAGGGTCGGCTCGGCCTCGCGGACGATCCGCAACGCCGCGGCGAGCCATCCGTTGTCGACGGTGCTGAGGAACGGGTGGATCACCTCGCCGGACGTCGGGAAGATCTCCAGCTTCGCGCCCGTGTCGGGCGCGTACCAGTTGTAGTACATGCCGCTGGCATCGTTGCGCTCCATGCGCTCGAGGCTCGAGACGGTGGCGGTGAGACGGTCGCGCGCCTCGTCGGCGCCGATGATGCCGAGGTCGCGCGCGGTGACCGTCGACCACAGGTAACCGCCGATGTTCGTCGGCGAGGTGTAGCCCGATGCCGTGGCGGCATCCAGATCTCCCCCGATGTTGTCGTCGGGGAGCCCCGTCGCGGGGTGGGCCATGGCGGCCATCGAGGCCCAGGTGTCCTCCGCGTAGCGCTGCAGGTCGCGGGCGCCGGGTCCGGTCGGAGCGTGCGACCCCGCGTGCGGCGGCGGCCCGGGTGGGGCGGCGGTCGCCGGAGCGGCTGCGACGAGACCGCACGCGACGAGTCCTGCGATCGCGGTGGATGCCAAGCGGGTGTGCTTCATGACGGGCTCTCCTCATCGAAAGCGCTCCGGGGGGACGGAGCTCGTGGGAGAAACCTTACATGTGTGAGGTTTTTTCGCAAGCGATCGGTTGCGCCGCGGACCCTCCCGCGGAGTTCTCCGTCGACACGCCGCCGTCTGGCATCCCGAATCGGCGTGTCACCCCCGAACTCCGCACGACGGCACGGCACCACGGCACGGCACGCCCACGCGCGGCGCCGGCCCGTCACCTCGGCGCGTGGGCCTCCAGGAACTCGTACACCTCGGTCGTGTCGACCCCCGGGAACGCCCCCGTGGGCAGGGTCGCCAGCAGGGTGCGGGGCGTCCGCACGTTCGGCCAGGCGTTGTCGCGCCACGCCGCCTCGAGCTCCGCGGGCGGGCGCCGGCAGCACGTCTCGACCGCGTGCCGCGACACGGCACGGTTGGGGGTGTCGCGCCCGCGGAACCACTTGGTGTCGTCGAACCGCACGCCCACGCTCACCGAGTGCGCGCCCTCGCTGGACTGCTCCACACGCGCGGTGCACCAGTACGTGCCGTTGCCGGTGTCGGTGTACTGGTAGTACGGGTTGAAGCGATCGTCCTCGTCGAAGACCACGCGGCTCGTCCACCGGCGGCAGCACATCTGGCCCTCGATCGACCCGAGCCGGTCGGTCGGGAAGTTCACGTCGTCGTTCTCGTACGCCTTGGTGATCGTCCCCGACTCGTGGACCTTCAGGAAGTGCACCGGGATGCCGAGATGCACCGTCGCGAGGTTGGTGAAGCGGTGCGCCGCGGTCTCGTACGACACCGAGTAGGTGTCGCGGAGATCTTCGATGCTGAGCGCGCGGCGGGCCTTCGCCTCCGTCAGCGCCGCCACGGCGTGCGCCTCCGGGATCAGCAGCGCCCCGGCGAGATAGTTCGTCTCGACCCGCTGACGGAGGAACTCGCCGTAGCTCTTCGGTTCGGTGTGCCCGAGCATGCGGCTCGACAGCGCCTGCAGCACGGCCGCGCGCGGATCGCCCTTCGCGACGCGCGTCGACAGGTAGAGGCGCCCGTTCTTGACGTCGGCGATACTGCGGGTGGTCTGCGGCAGATCGGGCACGTAGTGGAGCGAGAAGCCCAGGTAGGCGGCGATGTCGCTGGCCGCGCGCTGGGTGAGCGGGCCGCCCGGGTGGTCGACCGCGGCGAGGATCTCGGATGCCGTGCGCTCCAGCTCCGGGAAGTGGTTGTCCTGCGTGCGCATGAGACGACGCAGCGCCACGTTGGCGCGGCGGGCCTCCTCGGGGGTGGCGGATCTCTCGTCGCGGAGGCGTTCGATCTCGGACTGGAGCGCGAGCATCGCGGCGAGCGCCTCATCCGGCACGGTCTTGCCGACACGGAAGGGCGCGATGCCGAGCGCCTGGAACGTCGACCCGCGCATCGCACGCTCGACCGCGATCTCGAGCGAGGCGCGCTCGTCGAGGGGCTCGGCATCCAGGAGGGCGTCCAGACCCGTCCCGAGCGCCCGCGCGATCGCCTGCAGGAGCGTGAGCTTCGCCTCGCGCCGACCGGTCTCGATCATCGACATCTGACTGGGGGCGCGGCCGACCGCGGTGGCGAGCTCGTCCAGCGTCAGGCCGCGCGCCGTGCGCAGCTGCCGGATGCGTTTGCCGATCGTCAGCGTGTCCACGCCTTCATCGTCGGATGCCGCGGCGGCCGCGGTCAGGGAGACTCCGGTGTCCATGTCGGGATGATCTCACCGAAACGGAAGAACGGCAAAACTTCACAGCGAAAATCTCGGGTCGAGGCCGTGTTCTTCGCCGACAGTGGTCTCCACGGGCACCGATGCCCGACACCCGAAGGAGGACGACATGACGATCCAGGCCACCCCCGCCCAGCAGCCCCTGCGCGCCGGCGACCAGACCGAGACCGCCGATGAGATCCGCGCCGCGTGGGAGAACGACCCGCGGTGGGACGGCATCGAGCGCACGTACTCGGCCGAGGACGTCGTCCGACTCCGCGGCAGCGTCCGCGAGGAGTCCACGCTCGCCCGCCGCGGGGCGGAGAACCTGTGGAACCTCCTCCACACCGAGGAGTACATCCGGGCCCTCGGCGCCTACACCGGCGGCCAGGCCGTGCAGCAGGTGCGTGCGGGCCTGAAGGCCATCTACCTGTCGGGCTGGCAGGTGGCCGCCGACGGCAACCTCGCGGGTCAGACCTACCCCGACCAGAGCCTGTACCCCGCGAACTCGGTGCCCGCCGTGGTGCGCCGCATCAACAACGCCCTGCTGCGGCAGGACCAGATCGAGCGCGCCGAGGGCGAGATCACCCAGGACTGGCTCGCGCCGATCGTCGCCGACGCCGAGGCCGGCTTCGGCGGGCCGCTCAACGCCTACGAGCTGGCGCAGTCGCTGATCCAGGCGGGGGCCGCCGGCATCCACTGGGAGGACCAGCTCGCCAGCGAGAAGAAGTGCGGCCACCTCGGCGGCAAGGTGCTGGTTCCCACGCAGCAGCACATCCGGACCCTCAACGCCGCGCGCCTCGCCGCCGACGTCGCGGGCGTCCCGACGGTGATCATCGCCCGCACCGACGCTCTCGCCGCCGACCTGCTCACCAGCGACGTCGACCCCCGCGATGCGGAGTTCCTCACCGGCGAGCGCACGAGCGAGGGCTTCTACCGGGTGCGTCCGGGCCTGGATGCCGTCATCTCGCGCGGCCTCGCCTTCGCCCCCTACGCCGACCTCATCTGGGTCGAGACGGGAGAGCCCGACATCGAGCTCGCCCGCGCCTTCGCCGAGGCGATCCACGCCCGCTACCCGGGCAAGCTCCTCGCCTACAACTGCTCGCCGAGCTTCAACTGGAAGCGCCACCTCGACGACCAGCAGATCGCCACGTTCCAGGCCGACCTGGCCGCCCTCGGCTACGCCTTCCAGTTCATCACGCTGGCCGGCTTCCACGCCGTGAACCACTCGATGTTCGACCTCGCCCGCGGCTACGCCGAACGCGCCATGAGCGCGTACGTCGAGCTGCAGGAGGCCGAGTTCGCCGCCGAAGCGAACGGGTACACCGCCACGCGCCACCAGCGCGAAGCGGGCACCGGCTACTTCGACGTCGTCTCGACCGCGCTCAACCCCGACAGCGCCACGCTCGCCCTCGCCGGCTCCACCGAGACCGCGCAGTTCCACTGACCCCACCTTCTCGCCCCTTCACTGTCCAAGACACGCGAATGCCACGACCTTGCGCCCGCGTGTCTTGGACACCGAGGCAGACACGAAAGCCACGATCATGACCCTCATCGAACCCCCGCCCACCACCGACCGCCGCGGCCCCGAGCCCTCGGCATCCACCCCCGCTCCGCGCCTGCGGATCGAGCGTCCCCTCGAGGGACGCGACGCCGAGATCCTCACCCCCGCGGCTCTCGCGTTCGTCACCGAGCTGCACGATCGGTTCGCCCGGCGCCGCCACGACCGCCTGGCCGCGCGAGAGCGCCGCCGCTTCGAGATCGGCAACGGCGACGACCCGCACTTCCGCTCCGACACCGCGCACATCCGCGACGATCCGTCGTGGCGGGTGGCCGGCGCCGGTCCCGGCCTCGAAGACCGCCGCGTCGAGATCACCGGGCCGACCGACCCGAAGATGACGATCAACGCGCTGAACTCCGGTGCGCGGGTGTGGCTCGCGGATCAGGAGGATGCCACCTCCCCCACGTGGCGCAACGTCATCGGCGGCCAGCTCTCGCTGTTCGACGCGATCCGCGGGCAGCTCAGCTACACCAGCACCGAGGGCAAGGAGTACCGCGTCACCGCCGAGCGCACGCCCACCATCGTGATGCGTCCCCGCGGGTGGCACCTGCCGGAGAAGCACATCACCGTGATCGACCGCACGGGCCGCGAGCTGCCGGCATCCGGTTCTCTCGTGGACTACGGGCTGTACGTGTTCCACAACGCGCACGCGCTGATCGCGGCGGGGCGCGGACCGTACTTCTACCTGCCGAAGATCGAGTCCGCCGACGAGGCACGGCTGTGGGACGACGTGTTCTCGTTCACCGAGGAGCGCCTGGGCCTCGCCCACGGCACGATCCGCGCCACCGTTCTCATCGAGACGCTGCCCGCGGCGTTCGAGATGGAGGAGATCCTCTTCGCCCTGCGCGACCACTGCGCGGGTCTGAACGCCGGCCGGTGGGACTACATCTTCTCGATCATCAAGACCTACCGCGGGCGCGGCGCCCGGTTCGTCTTGCCCGACCGCAGCGAGGTGACGATGACGGTGCCCTTCATGCGGGCCTACACCGAGCTGCTCGTCCAGACGTGCCACAAGCGCGGCGCCTACGCGATCGGCGGCATGAGCGCCTTCATCCCCAACCGCCGGAAGCCCGAGGTGACCGAGGCCGCGTTCGAGAAGGTCGCCGCCGACAAGCGTCGCGAGGCCGGCGACGGCTTCGACGGGACGTGGGTGGCCCACCCCGACCTGATCCCGGTGGCCCGCGCGGAGTTCGACGCCGTGCTCGGCGAGCGCGACAACCAGCTCGACCGGCTGCGGGACGACGTCGCGGTGCGCCCGGAACAGCTGCTCGACCTGCGGATCGGCCTGCCCATCACCGCCGGCGGAGTGCGCGGCAACGTGGCGGTGGCGATCCGCTACATCGAGGCGTGGCTGCGTGGCCTCGGGGCCGTCGCGATCGACGACCTCATGGAGGACGCCGCGACCGCCGAGATCTCGCGCTCGCAGATCTGGCAGTGGATCCACCAGGACCGCTCCACCGCCGACGGAACGCGGATCACGCGGGAGTACGTCGAGGGGCTGCTCGGCGAGGTGATCGCCGAGGCGACCCGCTTCGACGGCGACCGCTTCGACGACGCCGCCGAGGTGTTCCGCGAGGTGGCGCTGCGCGAGGAGTTCCCCGCGTTCCTCACCCTGCCGGCGTACGCGAAGTACCTCGACTGAGACGCCGACCACGAAGGGCCGGGGCTGCGAAGTCCCGGCCCTTCGTGGTGCTCGGATCTACTCGCGCCCGGGGTCGCGGGGCGCGAAGCGTCGCAGGCTCGCCCGCGAGGTCAACCGCGCGGCGGCGAGGGATCCGGCGACCGCGAGGAAGATCGGCAGCAGCAGGTCGAACCCGGTCGCGGTGAACTCGATCACCAGCACGATGGCGGTGAACGGTGCGCGCATGTTGGAGGCGAGGAACGCCGCGGCGGCGACGATCGCCAGACCCGTGGCATCCGCCCCCGGCCAGATCAACGCCCATCCCGCGGCGGCCGCGGCACCGAGGCTCGCGCCGATGGCGACGGACGGTTGAAGGGTGCCCCCGACCGCCCCCGAACCGAGCGACACGATCGTCGCGACGTACTTCAGCACGGCGAGCGCGAGGAGCAGCAGTGCGGGCTGCGTGAGGTCGAAGCCGGCGGTGGCGAGGGCACGACCGTTGCCGAGGATCAGGGGGAACACCGCGCCGAGCGCACCGACCGCGGTGAAGGTCAGCGGCAGCGCGACGAGGAGCTTCCACCCCGTCGGGCGCACCTTGGCCAGGAGCGACGTGACGGCCCCGAAGCTCGTCGCACCCCATCCCATGAGCGGTCCGATGAGGATCGCCGCCACGATGAGCGACGCGTTCACGTCGATGGATGCCACGTGGTACAGGGAGCCGTCGCCGACCAGCGGCCGCGCGACGAGGGTCGCGATCGCGCTCACCGACAACGCGATCACGGCGGCGCCGACGCTGAACTGCGCGAGCAGGATCTCGATCGCGAACAGCGCACCGCCGAGCGGCACGTTGTACACCGCGGCCAGACCCGCGCCCGCCGCGGCGGCGATGAGGATGCGCCCCCATCGCGCGTCGAGGCGGAACCATCGCACGATCTTCGACCCGCCCATCGCGGCGAGCTCGCGCGGGGCGACCTCCTTGCCGATCGAGGCGCCCAGGGCGACGGAGGTGACCTGGATCACGGTGTCGGCGAGCGTCTCCCACCACGGCATGTGCGCGCCCGCGACACCCTGCTCGACGCTGGCGATCTTCCGCCCGAAGCGACGCAGCAGGTACCAGCCCAGGGCCGCGATGACACCCGCACCGCCCACCGTCACGATCGGCAGCCACCAGACCGACGGGGCGGCGAGGCCGTCGAGGAACGGTCCTTCCTCGTGCCCCCAGACCAGGTGCTCGACGGTGTGGACGATCCAGACGAGCAGCAGCACGGCGAGTCCGGTCGCGACCCCGACGATCGCGGTCGCCAGTCCCAGCCGGAAGAGGAGGCCGAGCCCCCGACGATGCACGCGCGTGCGCTCCGGGGCCCCTACTGTCACGACGCCACGCTAACGCACCGGCGACAGCGCGCCCGCCACGCGCTACCGTGACGACATGGCTTCTGTCTCACCGGCCGGTCGCCGCGCGAGCGACGGCTTCGGCATCGTCGCGATCATCCTCGCGGCGTTCATCCTGCTGCCGGCGCTGATGATCTTCCTCATCGGGCTCGCCCCCGAGATGAACGCGATCTGGTGGCTCGGGATCGTCCTCCTCCCGATCATGGGCTTCCTCGGCCTGGTCGCGCTGATCATCGGCGTGGTGGGCATCGTCCTGCGCGTGCGGCAGAACCGGAATCCGGTCCTCTCGATCATCGGCGCGTCTCTCGGCGTCCTGCTCGTCCTCCCCGTCGTCTGGGTGTTCTTCGGCTCGTCCGTGTAACCCTTCGGTGACGCCCGCCCCGGAGCCCGCGGCATCCCGGGCGTGCCGAGTAGGCTCTACGCCGTGACCGACCGCGCTCCGCTCTCCCGCAAGCTCTCCGCCATCGCCGAATCCGCGACCCTGAAGGTCGACGCGAAGGCCAAGGCCCTCAAGGCCGCCGGCCGCCCCGTCATCTCCTATGCCGCCGGCGAGCCCGATTTCGCGACCCCGCAGTTCATCGTGGATGCCGCGGCCGAGGCGTTGCAGAACCCGGCGAACTACCGTTACACCCCCGCGGCCGGGCTCCCGGTGCTGCGCGAGGCCATCGCCGCGAAGACCCTGCGCGACTCGGGCCTCGAGGTCGCTCCGGCGCAGGTGATCGTCACCAACGGCGGGAAGCAGGCCGTGTACCAGGCGTTCCAGACCGTCGTGAACCCCGGCGACGAGGTGCTGCTGCCCGCGCCGTACTGGACGACGTACCCCGAGGCGATCGCGCTCGCCGACGGCGTGCCCGTCGAGGTGTTCGCGGGCGCCGACCAGGACTACAAGGTCACGGTCGCGCAGCTCGAGGCGGCCCGCACCGACAAGACGACCGTGCTCGTGTTCGTGTCGCCGTCGAACCCGACCGGCTCGGTCTACACCCCGGAGGAGACGGCCGAGATCGGCCGCTGGGCACTGGAGCACGGCATCTGGGTGATCACGGACGAGATCTACCAGAACCTCACGTACGAGGGCGCCCGCGCCGTCTCGATCGTCGAGGCCGTGCCCGAACTGGCCGGCCAGACGATCCTCGTCAACGGCGTCGCGAAGACCTACGCCATGACCGGATGGCGCGTGGGCTGGATGGTCGGGCCCGCGGATGCCATGAAGCTCGCCGGCAACCTGCAGTCGCACCTGTCGAGCAACGTCAACAACGTCGCGCAGATCGCCGCCGCCGCGGCCCTCAACGGCCCGCAGGACGAGGCCGAGCAGTTCCGCGAGGCCTTCGACCGACGTCGCCGGCTGATCGTGTCCGAGCTGGCGAAGATCGACGGCGTCGAGGTCCCCAACCCGCTCGGCGCGTTCTACGTGTACCCCGACGTGCGCGGCCTGCTGAACCGCGAGTGGGACGGCGTCACCCCGACGACCTCGCTCGAGCTCGCCGACCTCATCCTCGAGAAGGCCGAGGTCGCGGTGGTTCCCGGCGAGGCCTTCGGCCCGAGCGGCTACCTGCGCCTGTCGTACGCCCTCGGCGACGCCGAGCTGCTGGAGGGCGTCCAGCGCCTCCAGCGTCTGTTCTCCTGACGGGCGCCCGCCGGCCGGCCGCTTCTCCGGGCCGGCGGGCGGCCCGGGTCGTGGCATCCATTCCGCCCTCGACCGACCGGACCCTGCGCCCGCCGGCCCGTACCGTCCCGCGGAGTCCCTGACCGACGCACCGGCTCGAGGCAGCGCCGAACGGCGTATCGCCCGAGAACTCCGCACGACGGTGCGGCGGATGCCGTGACGGCAGACCGGATGCCAGGAACTCCGGCTACAGCTCGACGTTCACCAGCACGGGCTCGGGCTGCAGCAGCAGGCCGAACTCGGACTGGACCCTGTTCTGCACGAAGCGCGCGAGTTCGGCGATCTCGCCCGCCGTCGCCCCTCCGCGGTTGGTGAGTGCCAGCGTGTGCTTCGTGGAGAGCCCGGCGCGCGACCGGGGGAATCGGAAGCCGCGCGACAGACCCGCGTGCTCGATGAGCCACGCGGCGCTCACCTTGACGTCGTGCGACTCCGCGATCGGCGGCGGCACCACGCCGCTGAACGCCGCCAGCGGAATCACGGTCACCGGGTCGACGGCGGGCCCGAGCGGCCACTTCGGGCACTCGACGGGGAGCGTCCGCGCGAACGCCTCCGACACGATGGCGTTCTGGAAGAACGATCCGGCGCTCCAGGTGTCGGGGTCCTCGCCGTCGAGCACCATGCCCTTGCGCGCGCGGGTGGCGAGCACATGCTCGCGGATCCACCGCAGCGACACCGCCGCATCGGCATCCAGTCCCAAGGCCCCGCGCAGCTGATCACCCGCGAGAGGGCGCTCACCGTCGCCGACGCGTTCGAGCTCGAGCGTGACCGAGACGATCACGGCCGAGCGCGCCGGCACCGATCCGTAGTGCTGCTTCAGCACCGAGGTGCGGAAGCCGAGCCCCAGATCGGATGCCGGAACGGTGGACACCTCGCCGGTGGACTCGTCGATCAGGTCCACCTCGACGAGGGTCTGCACGATCTCCTGCCCGTACGCCCCGATGTTCTGCACGGGGGCGGCGCCGACCGTCCCGGGGATCCCGGACATGGCCTCGATGCCGGCGAGTCCGCGGGCGACCGTCTCGGCGACGAGAGCGTCCCAGTCGTGGCCGGCCTGTACCCGCAACCGTGCGGTGTCGGGCCGGGAGCCGGGCAGCTCCTCGATGCCGGACGTGCGCACCAGCACCACGGTGCCCTCGAACGGCTCATCGCCGACGAAGAGGTTCGAGCCGCCGCCGACGACGAGCCACGGCTCGCCGGTCGCCCACAGCTCACGCAGCACGTCGACGAGTTCGTCGGGGGTACGGGCCTCGATCGTCCGCTCGGGCAGACCGCCGGTGCGCAGGGTCGTGAGCGCGGAGAGCGGGACCGGGGTGAGCTCGGGCATCAGGACAGCCGGACGCGCACCTGCGCCTTGCCGAGCACCGTCGTGCCCGCGTGGGTCACGGTGAGGTCGACACGGGCGGTCTCGTCGTCGACGGCACCCACCTTCGCGCTGACGTGCAGCTCGGCGCCCTCGGAGGGGTCGACGACCACGGGGCGGGTGAACCGCACGCCGTACTCGAGGATGCGGCCCGTGTCACCGAGCGCCTCGGCCAACGTGCCGACCGCGACCCCCATCGTGAGCATGCCGTGGGCGAGGACGCCCGGCAGGCCGACCTCGGCGGCGACGTCGTCGCGGTAGTGGATCGGGTTGAAGTCCCCGGAGGCGCCCGCGTACCGCACGAGGGACTCCCGCGTGAGGTGGACGGAGCGCTCGGCGATGACCTCGCCGACGGTGAACGTGCTCATGCGTCGCCCTCCCCCGCCAGCAGGACGCTGGTCGTCGTCACGACGTGGGCGCCGTCGGCATCCACGATCTCCGCCTCGCTCGTGATCATGGCGTTGCCCCCGAGGGTGCGGATGCCGGTGACCGACAACGTCGCGGTGAGCTCGTCGCCCGCGACGATCGGCCGCGAGTACCGGAAGCGCTGCTCGGCGTGCACGAGTCGCGACAGGACGATGCCGGAGTCCGGGTCGCCCAGGAGCTGCTGCAGGGTCAGATCCTGCACGACCATCGCGAAGGTCGGCGGCGCGACCACGTCGGGGTAGCCGAGTGCGCGGGCGGCCGCGGGGTCGGAGTGCTGCGGGGCGTCGGCGAAGACCGCGCGGGCGAACTCGCGCACCTTCTCTCGACCGACGAGGTACGGCGCGGTCGGCGGGAAGACACGACCGACCAGTTCGGGGTTCACGGGCACCGGGTCAGTCTACCGACCGCTCCCCCGCGGCCTCAGCGCTGGTGCCGCCCGCGCACGGCCTTCACGGCCATCTGGGTGGCGATGAAGACGAGGAAGACGGAGAACAGGACGTTGCCGACGAAGGGGTCGACGAGCTTCGCGAGCGAGGCTCCGAGGGCGGTCGTCGTGCACGCGGCGATGCCGACGCAGGCGGCAGCGACGAGGTCGACGTTCGAGCGGCGCAGATTGCCGACCGTGCCGGAGATCGCCGTGGGGATCATCATCAGCAGCGACGTCCCGCGCGCGATGAGATCGCTCGTGCCGAACAGCAGCAGCAGCGCCGGGACGACGATGATGCCGCCGCCGACCCCCAGCAGACCCGCGAGGATGCCGGTGATGACGCCGAGCACCAGGAGCCCCGGTCCGGTGATCCAGGTCAGCTCCAGCTCGGCGTCCCGGGAGGGGATGACGAAGTAGAGGCTGACGATCACGATCACCAGGAACGCCACGAACGACCAGCGCAGGGCCGTCTGCGACAGCTTGGGGAGCAGCCACGTGCCGATCTGGGCGCCGCCGACCGCGCCGACGGCGAGGATGAGCGCGGGGATCCACGCGACGTGGCCGTCGACGGCGTAGGTGATGACGCCGACGGAGGCGGTGGGCACGATCGCCGCGAGCGAGGTGCCCGCGGCGAAGCGCTGATCGAATCCGAGGGCGAGCACCAGCAGGGGCACGATCACGGTGCCGCCGCCCACGCCGAAGAGGCCGGACATGAGCCCGGCGAGCAGCCCCACCCCGATGCAGACGGCGTAGAAGCGAGCGGAACGTTTCGGGCGGGCGGTGTCGATCACGGGGCGGAGATCCTTGCGAGACGGGGGCTGCACGGGCCGGCGCCCGCCGACGGACCAGTCTTCCACTTCGTGGGCGCCGCGACGTCACGGCATCCCCGGGGAAAGAAAGCGGCCCCCGGTGGTCCGAAGCCGCGTCCACCGGGGGCCGTCGCCCTCACAGGTCAAGCGGAGCGGTGACCCGAACACCGGTCTGCGACCACGATCGCGAGGGTGCGACAGAAGAGAAGTTACCGGGACCACGCCCACGCTTCTCCCGCTTGACACAGATATCTCATGCTGCTAACTAACTAACTCGATGCGTCGATCTGGGCGGGAATGCGTTCGGCGTCCCGCTCGTTCGGTTCCGGTATGACCACCGTAGGAATCATCGGAGCAGGAAACATCGGCCAGGCTGTCGCGAAGGGATTCGTCGACCGCGGGTACGACGTCGTGATCGCGAACTCTCGGGGCCCCGAGACGCTCGCCGATGTCGTCGGCGCACTCGGCGAGCACGCGCGTGCCGCTTCGGCGCAGGAAGCCGCAGAGGCGGGAGAGTTCGTCGTCGTCACCGTCCCCCTCAAGGCGTACCGCGAGGTGCCGGTCGAGCCGCTGCGCGGCAAGACCGTGCTCGACACGAACAACTACTACTGGGAGCGCGACGGGCACATCGCCGAGCTCGACGAGAAGCGCACCACCACCGCGCAGATGCTGCAGGAGCACCTGCCCGAGAGCACCGTGGTGAAGGCGTTCAACCACATCCCGGCCGGCGACATCCTCACCGACGGGGCTCCGGCCGGCACGCCGGGCCGCCGCGCACTGGCCACCTCGAGCGACTCCGACGAGGCCGTCGCCCTGGTGACGCGCATCTACGACGAGTTCGGTTTCGACACCGTCAACGTCGGCCCGCTCGCCGACAGCTGGCGTGTCGAGCGCGACACCCCGGCGTACGTCGTGCGCCAGACCCGTGACGAACTCGAGCAGAACCTCGCCCGCGCCGAGCGCTGACCCGGGTCCACACCCTCGATAAACGCGATCCGCGACGAGACACGCCACGCCGGCGCGTTTCTCGTCGCGGATCGCGTTTCTGGATGCCAGTGCGGGACGCCGCAGCGCCCGGGACGCGTCAGTGCCAGACGCCGCGGCGCGGGGACGCGTGGCAGCGCCCGGGACGCCTCAGAGCGCGGCGAGCGCCTGATCGACGTCGGCCACCAGGTCCGCAGCCGACTCGATGCCCACCGACAGGCGGACGATCGTGTCGGGCACGGCCAGCTCGGTGCCGCGGACGGACGCGTGGGTCATGGCATCCGGGTAGTTCACGAGCGACTCGACGCCGCCGAGCGACTCGGCGAGGGTGAACAGGCGCGTCGACTCCGCGAAGCGGCGCGCGGTGGCGCCGTCGGCGAGCTCGAGCGACACGATGCCGCCGAACGCACTCATCTGCGACGCCGCGAGCGCGTGGCCGGGGTGGGACGGGAGCCCCGGGTAGTACACCTTCGCGACGCGGTCGTGCCCGGCCAGGTGCTCGGCGACGGCGTGGGCGTTGGCGCTGTGACGCTCCATCCGGATGCCGAGGGTCTTGATGCCGCGGGTGGTGAGGTACGCGTCGAACGGCCCCGAGACCGCGCCGGCGGCGAACTGCAGGAACTGCGTCTTCTCGGCGAGATCGGCGTCGGCGAACGCGAGCGCACCGCCGACGACGTCGGAGTGACCGCCGAGGTACTTCGTGGCCGAGTGCACCACGACGTCGGCTCCGAGGGAGAGCGGGCGCTGCAGCGCGGGAGAGGCGAACGTGTTGTCCACGACGACGATCGCACCGGCCGCGTGACCGAGGCGGGCGAGCCCGGCGATGTCGGTGATGCGCAGCATCGGGTTGCTGGGCGTCTCGACCCACACCATGCGCGGCGCGCGCTCCTCGATCGCTGCGGCCACGGCATCCAGGTCGCTCATGTCGACGACGCGGAGCTTCACGCCCCAGGGACCGAGCACGCGCGCGAGCAGACGGTAGGTGCCGCCGTACACGTCGTTGCCGAGCAGCACCTCGTCACCGGGGAGGAGGGCCGCGCGCAGCAGCGCGTCCTCGGCGGCGAGGCCCGACGCGAACGACAGCGCGCGGGCGCCGCCCTCGAGCGCGGCGATCTGCGTCTCGAGCGCCGCACGCGTGGGGTTGCCGCTGCGTCCGTACTCGTAGCCGCCGCGGAGGCCCCCGATGCCGTCCTGCGCGTAGGTCGTGGACAGGTGCACCGGCGGGATCACCGCGCCGGTGGTCGGGTCGAAGGCCTGACCCGCGTGGACGGCGAGGCTGTCGAAGCCGCGGGCGGCGTCGTGGGTGCTCATGCGGAGTGCTCCTGAGTGCTCGAAACGGGAAGAACGGATGCCACGGGCTCGACGGCGTAGCCGCGCGCGGTCATCCACTGGTCGTCGAAGATCTTGCTGAGGTAGCCGCGACCGTGGTCGGGGAGGAGGACCACGACGACGGCGTCGGCGGGCAGGTCGCGCGCCACGCGCAGGGCGCCCACGACCGCCATGCCGCTGGAGCCGCCGACGAGCAGTCCCTCCTCGCGGGCGAGGCGGCGCGTCATCGCGAACGACTCGGCATCCGACACGCGCTCGTAGGCGTCGACGACCGTCGGGTCGAAGGCGGGCGGCCAGAAGTCCTCGCCCACGCCCTCGACGTCGTAGCCGTGGATGTCGTCGCCGGAATAGATGGAGCCGACCGGATCGACGCCGATGATCCGCACGGAGGAACCGGCGACCTCGCGCAGGTAGCGGCCGGTGCCGCTGATCGTGCCACCGGTGCCGACACCCGTGACGAAGTGCGTGAGGGCACCCTCGGTGTCGCGCCAGATCTCGGGACCGGTGGTCTCGTAGTGACTGCGCGGCCCGTTCGGGTTGGCGTACTGGTTGGGCTTGAACGCCCCCGGGATCTCGCGCACGAGGCGGTCGGAGACGCTGTAGTACGAGTTCGGGTCGTCCGGCTCGACGTTCGTCGGGGTGACGACGACCTCGGCGCCGTACGCGCGGAGCACCGCACGCTTGTCCTCGGCGACCTTGTCGGGCACGACGAAGACGCAGCGGTAGCCACGCTGCTGCGCGACGAGGGCGAGACCGACGCCCGTGTTGCCGCTCGTCGGCTCGACGATGGTGCCGCCGGGGCGCAGCGAACCGTCGCGCTCGGCGGCGTCGACGATGTTGGCCGCGATGCGGTCCTTGGCGGAGCCGCCGGGGTTGAAGTACTCGATCTTGGCGAGGACCGTGGCGGCGATGCCGTCGGTCACCCGGTTCAGACGGACGAGGGGGGTGTTGCCGACGAGGTCGGCGACGCTCTGGGCGTAACGCACGATGGAGTCCTGGGGGTCGATGCGCCCGAGGGCGCGGCTGACGGGGTCGTCGAAGAAGAACGCGGGGGCGTTCAGCGACAACAGCGACAGGTCAGCACGCCGTCAGCATACCCGACGATGCGGCGACGCGTCAGCGACCGTTCACGCGATGGCGCCGAGGAACTCGTCGAAGCTCTGCGCGGGGCGGCCGGTCACGGCCTCGACGTCGCCGGACACGCGCGCCAGATCGCCGCTCGCGATCGCGGTGTACGTGCTCACCCAGGCGTCGACCTGCCACGGCGGCGCCCCGTAGACCGCACGCGAGGCGTACGCCTCGTCGAGCGTCTCGTCGAGATAGCGCACCGGGTGACCCCGCACGGCGGAGATCTTCTCCGCCACCTCGGCGAGCGTCAGGGCCTCCGGACCGGTGAGGTCGTACGCCGTGTCGGTGTGGGTGGCCGGGTCGAGAAGGACCGCCACCGCCGTCGCCGCCACGTCGGACCGCGACACGAGGGAGCAGCGCCCGTCGCCCGCGGGGCCGCGGATGACGCCGTCATCGCCCGCGAAGAGCTCCATCATGTCCATGTAGAAGTTGTCCCGGAGGAACGTCCACGACATCCCCGAGGCGCGGATGATCTCTTCCGTGGCGGCGTGGTCCCGCCCCAGGGTGAACACGGCGTCGGGGGCCGCGGCGAGGAACGACGTGTAGACGATCGACCGGACGCCCGCGCGCGCGGCGGCCTCGACGAACGTCCGGTGGTGCTCGACCCGGTCGGCGGACTCGGACGCCGAGACCATGAACAACGTCTCGATCCCGGCGAGTGCGGCGGCCGCGGCATCCGCGTCGAAGTATCCGGCGACGCGGACCTCGGCGCCCGCGAGCTCGGGCGCGCGCGACGCGTCGCGGACGAGCAGACGCTGCGGGATGCCGCGTGCCGCGAGGTCGCGCGCCACGCGCCCTCCGACGGCTCCGGTCGATCCGGTGACGGCGATCACGGGCTGCGTGGGCATGCGTCCTCCGTGGGGGGAGAGAGTTCGGTCCTCTCAGCGTATTGCGCGGCGCCGTGAGGTGGCCGCGAGGTCGCTCAGGATCGAGGTGCCACGAGGCGCGCGACGCGGACGCGGACGGTGTCCGCGGGAGCGTCGGCACCGGCCTGGCGCACGGCGTCGGCGACCGCCGACGCGACGGCCGCGCTGTCGTCGTCCGACGACACGCCGATGCAGACGGTGACCGCGCGCGCCCCGTCCTTCTCGTCGACCGCCGAGAGGGACCCTTCGACCTCGGCCATCCGCTCGTACGCGCGCGCCACGACCGGTCGCGCCGAGTAGGACTCCCGGACGCCGGCGACAGCGGTCACGGCCAAGTCGATGCGCGGCGCGATATCGGCAGCGGTTTCCGTCATCATTCGTCCTCCACGTCGACGTGCACATCACCCACGGTGACATCCACGCGCCCCACCCTCAGCTCGCCGTGACGCTCGATCGCGGCACGGATGCCGTCGCGCATCAGGTCCACGGTGCGCTGCATCGGATATCCGAACAGCACGCTCACCGTCACCCGCACGTCGAGCGCGTCGGTGGGCTCCGGCTGATCGATGCGCACGCGGCCGACCAGCACGCCGGCGACATCGTCGCCGACCGTGCGGATCAGTTCGTAGAGGGCGCCCTCGGTGACGACGAGCTGCGTTCCGTCCGCCGTGCGGGTCAGGGGGATGTCCCGTCCGGCGCGGAACTCGCGCATCACCTCGCGCATGATCTCGTCGTACCAGGACTCCGCGAGCGGTTCCGTGGCCTGCTCGTCGACGATCTCGCGCGAGAGACGGCCCATCCGCTCCATGGATGCCAAGAGGGCCTGACATTCGGCATTGCGCTCGATCGCGGGGATCCGGGGGGTGCGCCCTCGATCGAGATACGCGGAGAGATCCTCGAGCGAGTATCCCGAACCGCCTACGTCGTCCACGTCGTCCACGTCCTCACTCATCCGATCACCTCCACTCCTGCATGCGTTCCAACACGGTCTTCCGCGCCCTGGCGAGCCGCCCGCGAACGGTGGCGGCGGTCTCTCCGACCTCGGTCGCGATCTCGTCGTAGCTGTGGCCGCCGATCTCGCGGAGCACCCACACGACGCGCAGTTCTTCGGGGAGATCGGCCAGGACCTTCTTCAACGCGTCCATCTGCGACGATGCCACAACCGAGCGCTCCGGGTCATCCCCGACCGACACCATCTCTTCGTCGATCTGCTCGGAGATCTTCCGCGAGCGCATCCGATCGGTCACCTTGCGGGACACGATCGTGGTGAGCCAGCTGCGCACCTTCTCGGGGTCGGCGAGGTCCGGCAGTCGCCGCCACGCGGTGATGAGCGCTTCCTGGACGCAGTCGTCGGCATCCGCGCGCGAGCCCGTCAGTTTCGTGGCGAAGGCGACAAGGAACGGGGCGTGGCGACGTACGAGCACTCCGAAGGCGATCTGATCACCGTCAGCCGCGCGTGACGCGAGGAACGCGTCGGTCGCGGTGGACAAAGAGGTCATGCCTTTTCCTGTCAGCAGATTTCCAGGTCGGGCTCGTGACGAATCGCGAATCCGGCTCGTCCACATAGCGAAACACCCCGCGCCCGAAGCGCGCGGACGGTTGACGAAAGGACGAACTCATGGCATCCACCACTCCCACCACCCCCGAGGTCGGCAAGACCGTCATCGTCGACCCCGTGGTCGCCAAGGTCGCCGGCATCGCTGCCGCCTCGGTCCCGGGCGTGCACGCCCTCGGTGGCGGAGCCGCCCGCGTCATCGGCAACATCCGTCAGGCCGTCGGCGCCAAGGACCACGCCCAGGGCGTGAGCGTCGAGGTGGGCGAGACCGAGGTCGCCGCCGACATCGACATCCAGGTCGACTACCCCGAGCAGCTGCAGCGCGTGGCCTCGAACGTCCGCGCCGCGGTCCACCAGGCCATCACCGAGCTCGTCGGCATGAAGGTCGCCGAGATCAACGTCACCGTCGTGGACGTGTACATCCCGAGCGACGACGACGAGGAGCCGCAGGAGACCCGCGTCGCCTGACGCGTCCCCACCCCGGGCCCGTGCCGCACCACGCGACGGCGCGGGCCCTTCGGCCGTCGGAAGAGCTCGTCGCGGCGGGCGGCCGGTAACGTCGTGAGCACGCCCCCGATCGAAGGACGCCCATGCGCATCGCTCTCACCGGCTCATCCGGCAAACTCGGCACCGTCGTCGCGCGCGAGCTGCGATCCGCGGGCCACGACGTCATCGGCCTGGACCTCCGCGGCGAGCGTGGGCCCGGGTTCGTCCAGGTCGACCTCACCGATTACGGTCAGGTCATCGACGCCCTCGCGGGCGTCAACGACCAGCACGACGGTGTGGACGCGCTCGTCCACCTCGGCGCGATCCCGGCTCCCGGCATCCGGTCGGACATCGCAACGTTCCACAACAACATGACCAGCACGTTCAACGTGTTCTGGGCAGCCGTGCGCCTCGGCATCCACCGCATCGTGTACGCGTCCAGCGAGACGGTGCTGGGTCTGCCGTTCGACATCGACCCGCCCTACATCCCGGTCGACGAGGAGTACGCCCCGCGCCCGGAGTCGGTGTACTCGCTGGTGAAGGTGCTGGAGGAGCGCCTCGCGACCGAGCTGGTGCGCTGGCACCCCTCGCTCTCCATCACCGCGTTGCGCTTCTCGAACGTGATGGTGCCGGAGGACTACGCCGAGTTCCCGTTCGACGCCGACGCCCGGACGCGGAAGTGGAACCTGTGGGGCTACATCGACGCCCGCGACGGCGCCCAGGCCGTTGAACGTGCGCTCGAGAACGCCCCCGCCGGATTCGACACGTTCATCATCGCCGCCGCCGACACCGTGATGACCCGCCCGAACGCGGAGCTCGTCGCCGAGGTCTTCCCCGACGTCGAGACGCGGACCGACCTGGACGACACCCGGACCCTGCTCTCGATCGACAAGGCCCGGCGCCTGCTGGGGTACGCGCCGCAGCACTCGTGGCGCGATCACCGCTGAGCGGCGGACGTCCGCGGATGCCACACTGGGCACCGTGACCGGTCCGCTCCCCCCGTCTCCTCCCCCGGCGCGGCGCGGTCGGCCCGGGTACGACCGCGAGGGCATGCTCGCGGTCGCCGTGCGGCTGTTCAACGAGCAGGGGTACGACGCCACGAGCGTGGCCGACCTGGCCGCGCGCCTGGGTGTGACGAAGTCCGCGCTGTACCACCACTTCTCGTCCAAGGAGGAGCTGTTGGCGGTCGCGCTGGACAGTGCGCTCGACGCCCTCGAGGCCGTGCTCGGCGAGCCGGGTGCCACCGCGGGGTCCGCCACGGACCGTCTGCGTTTCGTCCTGGGCCGCGCGACCGACGTCCTCGTGACGCATCTGCCGGCGGTCACGCTTCTCCTGCGCGTGCGCGGCAACGGACCGGTGGAGCAGGCCGCGCTGGTGCGCCGCCGCGCGTTCGACCATCGCATCGGCGTCCTCGTCGCCGAAGCGCAGTCCGAGGGCGGCGTCCGCGACGACGTCGAGTCCTCGGTGGCCGCCCGTCTGCTCTTCGGGATGATCAACTCGGTCGTCGAGTGGTACCGCCCCGAGGGCGAGGTCGACGGCGACCGGCTCGGGCGCGACATCGTCCGACTCGCGCTCGACGGGCTGCGGACCGACCCCGAACGCGACCGGTGACGCCGGCACCGCCACCCGAGCGCTCCGAGACCCCGGGGTGCACGAGGATTCGAGGGGTTGCGCCACCCCCATGCGACGCAACCCCTCACCCGCCGGCCTCAGATCCGAACATCCGCCTGGTGCGGGCCGTCGGGCGCCGCTCGGACGCCCGCCCCCACCTCTGTCGTGTCCGTCGTCCGCGATTCCTTACATCCGGTTCGAGAAGATTTTCCCGGCGACGCCCTGTAAGGATCCGGGCGCGCGCGACACAGCCCCGTCGAGCGCACGGGAACGCGCGCCCATGAACGACGAGATCGAGTTCGTCCGGCTGTTCCGCGAGCATTACACCGGCGTCCGACGGTTCATCGAGCGCCGGGTCTCCGATCGCGAGGCGGCCGCCGATCTCACGATGGAGTGTTTCGAGATCGCCTGGCGCAAGCGCACCCCGTCCGAGCCGTTCGGGTTGCCCTGGCTCTACCGGACGGCGCGCAACCTCATCGCCAACGAATACCGACGCCGGGACCGGGAGGAGGCGCTGTGGACCCACATCGAGCACCAGGTGCGCTCTCTCGCCGGGGAACCCGAGTCGGAGATGACCCGACGGCTGGTGGAGGCCGTCCGCGCACTCCCCGTTCGCGATCGGGAGATCCTCTGGCTGACCTATTGGGAGGAGCTCTCCGCGGCAGAGGTGGCCGTGGTGATGTCCCTCAGCCCGGGGAGCGTGTGGACACGCCTCAACCGGGTGCGCGCGCGGTTGCGACCCGCGTTGCAGGACTCCGCCGCCGCGTGGGAGGAGGTGCCCGGTGACCGACGATGATCTGGTGCGCGCGCTGCGCGCCCTCGACCCCGCGCGGACACCGTCGGACGCGCCCGTGCCCCTGTCCGCGGAGCGACGCCTCCGCGAGATCCTGGACCGCCCTCCGCGCGCGACCGGCGGCGGGCGTCGGCGCGTGCTGCCGGGCCTCGCCGCCGCCGTCGCGGCCGTGGTGGCGCTCGTGGTGGGCGCCGTGGTCTGGTGGCCCGCTCCCACGGCGACCGCGCTGACGCCCGCGCCGCTGCAGTATTCGGCGGTGGACGACGACGTGCCCGCACTTCTCGCCGCCGCGCAGGATCGCCTCGCGCAGAACCCCGGGCGCAACGACGCGGTGCGCCGGTCGCTCACTCTGGGGTGGTTCTTCAGCGTCTCCGTCGGCGACCCCGACGCGACGGTGTTCCGACGCGAGTGGGTAGACGTGTCGTGGAACGCCGATCTCTCGGGATCCGTGGTGACGACGACGGCGGAGTCGACCGACGCCGCCGGCGACACGGTGCCCGCCGACGGACCCGCACCGGGCACGGTCGTGGGAGACATGTCGTACGTACGGGGTCAGTTCCACCCGCTCTCGAGCCAGCCGCCACCCGCGACGGTCGAAGGGATGCGGGAGGTCATGACCGCGGCGGTCGACCCGCCGTCTCCCCTGACGTCCGGCGACGCGATCATCGCGGCGCAGAGCCTGCTGGGCGAGTGGACGTTCAGTGACGCGCAGGAGGCCGCCCTCCTCGATGTGGTGCGCAGCACGTCGGACCTCCGACTGCTCGGCCGCACGACCGACCGTGTCGGGCGCGCCGCCATCGGATTCAGCGGGATCCCGACGGGCACACCGAACACGGATGCCACGCTCCTCGTCTCCCTCGACTCGGGTCGGATCCTGGGGGTCGAGACGAGCCTGCGGGCCGCCGACGAGGATCTCGGGCTTCCGGCCGGTTCGGTGACCTCCTACACGCTGTGGGATGTGGAGGACCGACCGGACGCGCCCCGGGGACCCTGACGAGGGGCGCGGACCGCCGCATCCGGATCCGCGATTCTCGATCCTCGAGACTCCCCCGCGTCATGCCTTTGAAGGAATGCAGCCTGCACGTGGGAGCGCTTGCACTGCCGGGCGTGGCTCTGATTGCACGGAAATCCGCACCATTACGCAATTGGGAGCGATCCCAGCCACAATTTGGACGGCGTATTCAAACTCCACGGGAATCCGGGCGCGCGCGACATCCACGGACCCCGGGACCCGTTTGTTATCAACTGCATGTGAGCCGCCTCGCGTCCCTACACAGCGAAGGATGCTGCGTGCCAGGCTGAGGCGAGCCCGACGGAAACCGGGGATCGACCGACCGGAGACCCACCGTTCCCGGCGTATTCACGCGAATATTCCGACTGGATTAGCATTCTGGCACTGCATGATGCAAATATGTGCGTGGGGAGGAATCTGTAATGCCACGCGCACGCATAATCACACACGGATACCGGCTCGCCAATGGGTGGGAGAAGATCGACCGGCGTCCTTTGACGCAAGAGGCGGCACAGGAACTGCGATCCCAGGGGTACACCATGGTCATCGCAAAAAGGGGCCTCTTCGACTCGCGCGAGATTTCGCTGAATCAGCCGATTCCCGCGCGATGAATAAGAAATAAACACCGCAAATAGTAAGAATCTCTAATTAAATAGCACGTACCCGAGCCGCACCCGAGCGGCAGAAGAAGCCCGTGCGGACGTCGTCAGCGACGCCGCCGGGCTTCTTCGGTTTCCGGAGCACGAGGCTCTCGCCCGCTCCGGTTCAGCGACGCCGTCGAGCCGAGGCGGGGAGACGGAGGGTCATGGTGGTGCCGGCATCCGAGGTGTCCGAGACGCTCGCGGACCCCCCGTAGCGGGTCACCGCCTCCTGGACGAGCGACAGACCGATCCCGAACCCCGTGCGGGAAGAGCCGCCGCCGTCCACGGCGTGCGCCGAACGGGCGAATCGGTCGAACACCCTCTCGGGGGCGATCCCGCGGATGCCGGGACCCTCATCGGTGACGTCGATGCGCACGTGGCGGCCGTCGCGGCGCGCCACGACGACCACGATTCCGCCGGCGGGCGAGTGCTTGACGGCGTTGTCGACGAGAGCGACGACGCTCCGCTGGAGGCCCGCCGAAGGGATGTCGACGCGCAGGCCCTCGTCATGGGGCCCGCTGACGAGGTGGACGTCGCGCCTCCGCGCGAGGACGGTCATCGCCGTCACCGCCGACTCCACGATCCCCACGACAGGGGTGGGTTCGCCGCCCGAGGACGTCGGCATCTCCACGGATTCCAGGAGATCGGCGACGACCGCGTTCAACGTCCGCGAGTCCGCGCGGATCTCCTCCACCACCCGCGCGTGGGGGTCGGTGGCCGCAACGGAGCGGTGGAGCATCTGGATCCTGGCATCCAGGATCGCCAGCGGGGTGCGCAGTTCGTGGGACGCGTCGGCGACGAACTCGCGCTGGCGCCGGAGCGCATCCACGAGCGGACGCACCGCCCGGCGAGTGACGAGCAAGCCCAGAAGGCACGCCGAGGCGATGGCGCACACGCCGATGACGACCGCGCCGAGCAGGATGTCCACGGCGTCCACGTCGACGAGCGTCGTGCGGGGGGTCGGGTGCAGCAGGTCGCCGAGGCGGATCTGCGTGAGCACCACTGAGAACGCCGCCACCAGTACGGCGAGCACCAGGACCGACACGGCGCCCGCGATCGTGAGCGCCACTCGCCACGCCGCCGACCGGACGAGCACGCTGTCGGCGTCACGAGGTCGCGTCGGCCGCATCACATCAGCCCCAGGCGGTACCCGCGGCCGCGGACGGTCTGCACGATGCCGGGATCGGTCTTCCTGCGCAGGTAGTGCACGTAGGTGTCGACGGCTCCGGGGGTGTCATCCGGCGAGAAGACGGCGCGGAGGATGTCGTCGCGCGAGAACGTGCGTTGCGGGTGGACAGCGAACAGGGCGAGGAGCGAACTCTCGCGCTCCGTCAGGATGATCCGCCCGTCGTACGGCGAGTACACGGCGCGCGACTCCGGGTAGAACTCCCAGTCGCCGACGCGCACGAACGGCCCTTCCCCGCTCCGCACCCGCCGGATCGCACGCAACCGCGCGAAGAGTTCGTCGAACTCGAACGGCTTGACGAGATAGTCGTCCGCCCCGGCATCCAGACCCCGCACCTTGTCCTGCACGGCCCCGAGCGCGGTGAGGATCAGCATCGGGACGCCCGCACCCGAGCGCCGGAGGGTTTCGACGACGGTAAGCCCGTCGACGGTGGGGAGGCGCCGGTCCACGATCATCACCTCGAAGGTCCGCGAGGTCGCGACATCGAGCGCGTCGCCGCCGTCCGCGACGAGGGTCACGTCGTACACCTCGTCGAGGACTGTGGCCATGACGGGCCCCAGCTGGTCGTCATCCTCCACCAGGAGCAGCCGCGGCCGCGCGCTCCCTGATCCGCTCATGCTCCGCCTCTCTTCCCCCACGCCGACACCGGCCGTGCGCACATCAGATCAGAGTCTGCCGCGAGTGTCCTCCGAGGGATGCCGCGGCCGCCGGCGCCGGTGACCCGCGGCGGGCCCGCATGACGACGACGAGCACCACCATGACCGCCGTCAGGGCGAGGGACACCCACCCGGTGCCCACGCCCACCCCGCCTTCGTCGACCGGCTTGCCGAGCCAGTCCGCCACCGACGCTCCGAGAGGACGCGTGAGGACGTACGCGAACCAGAACGCGAACACGCCGGTCCACCAGGCCATCCGCCAGGCGATGATCGGGACCGCGATGAGAACGGCGAACACCGCGACCGAGGCGAGATAGCCGAGCCCGAACGTGACGGCCGTCAGGTCGCCCACCGCCGTGCCGAGCGCGAACGTGCCCACGACCGCGGCCCAGTAGAACAGTTCGCGTCGCGTCGTCGTGACGTCATGCACCGACAGCGTGCCCTCGCGACGGCGCCACAGGACGAAGACGGATGCCAGAGCGAGCGCGTAGAGCGCGGCAGATGCGGCGTACGGCAGGCCGATCACGACGTGGACGACATCCGCCGCCATGGTCCCGAAGACCCCGACCGCCGCGACCGCGAGCCAATAGGCCCCGGGGAGGTAGCGCCGCCGGGTGAGCTGCCAGGCCAGCGCCAGGACGAAGAACGCGAACCCCAGCAGCACGGCGACCACCGGATCGAGAGCCCGGATCGAGAAGTCCGACACCGCCTCCCCCAGCGCCGTCGATACGGCCTTCGCAACCCAGAAGATCGGCGAAGGGTCGGGCACTCGGGTCGGTCGGCTGTGCGAGGTCATGGTCGCATGATCGCCGAGCGGCTCTAAGGAGACTCTCATCTTCGCTCCGTCGCCCGTGGCGCCGGCGCGGTCGACGGCTCCGCCCCGTCCACGGGCGCGGCGATCCCGATGAGCCGTCGCGCTCGGCGGAGCCGACCGATGGGGTCGGTCAGCGCCGCGCGCGTCGAACTCCCGCGACGCTGACCGCCAGCGCCGCCAGGGAGAACACCAACGACACCGCCAGTGCGACGACCACGGCTCCGTCGAACACCGAAAGGTTGGGCGCCGGCACCCCCGGTGTATCGGTCCGCGGGGTCGACCCCAACGCGAGCACGAAGCTGGTGCCGAGGACCGTCTGCCCCACGGCGCCGCCCAGCCGTTGCGCGGTCTGCACGACTCCTCCCGCGACGCCGCCACGCGCCGGGTCCACGTCGGCGAGCGTGAGCGTCTGGTTGGGGGTCACGATCGCCCCACCGGCCACCCCGAGCAGGAAGAGCGGTGCTGCGAGACGCAGGATCACGGCCGGCGGGTCGCCGTCGAGGGGCGCCAGACCGATCAGGAGTCCGAGCACGATCGTGGCTGCGGAGAACAGCAGAACCGCACCCACCAGCAGCGGGCGACCCACGCGCGAGACGAAACGTCCCGCCAGCGGCGCGCCCACCACCGATCCGAGCGCGAACGCCGTGACCCCGGCTGCCGACTGCAGGGCCGTGAACCCCCGACCGTCCTGGTAGTACAGCGCGAGGACCAGCGGAATCCCGGTGTTGCTGCAGAAGAAGACGACGGCGAAGACGACGCCGCTGACGAAGGACGGAACCGCGAACAGCCGGAGGTCCACGAGCGGACCGGCCTCCGCGCGCGTCAGCCGGGCTTCGTGCCGGATGAACGCCGCGATCAGCACGGCCGCGGGAACGAGGAGGAGTGCGACGGCCGGAGTGGCATCCTGACCGCTCTCGACGATCGCGAACAGGAGACAGAACAGTCCCCCACCGAGCAGCACAGCGCCGAGAAGGTCGAGTCGGCGCGGTCCGGGCTCGGTCGACGGCCGATCGGCGCGGATCCACCGTCGCGCGAGCACGACGGCGACGATCCCGATCGGGACATTGATGAAGAACACCCACCGCCATCCCATCTCCGGGCCACCGGCCGCGATGAGGAGTCCCGCCACCACGGGCCCGGCCGCCGTTCCGACCCCCACCGTGAGTCCGAGACGGCCGAAAGCCCGGCCACGCTCCTCACGCGCGAACGTGCTCTGGATGAACCCCGAGACCTGAGGGCCGATCATGCCCCCGAACACCCCCTGGACCACGCGCGCGGCGATGAGCACCTCGGGAGTCGGGGAAAGGCCGACGGCGACGCTGGCGGTGACGAAGCCGATGACCGCGATCAGGAACATCCGCCGCCGGCCTCGCGCATCCCCGAGCCGTCCACCGATCACCGGAACGAGCCCGAACGCGAGCACGTAGCCCGTGACCATCCACTGCAACTGGCTCGCGTCGGCGCCGGTCGCCCTCCCGATGGAGGGAAGGGCGACATTGGTGACGCTCACGTCCAGAAGAGAGGCGAACTGGCCCAGGAGCATGACCGTCAGGGCGCGCCAGCGCCGTGGATCGGGAGGGGAGGATGCCACGGCTCAGCGCGCGACTTCTTCAGGCATGCGGTTCACGCTACGCGCGGATGGAGGGGCACGGCCCGTCCGTCCTGAAACGAGGTCCGCTCCGCTGGGGTCGTCTTCGCCGGGTCGGCGCGCTCGCCTCGTGCCCGTCGCGCCTCGCTCAGCTGTGGGCGCCGGAGACCCGTCGCTCCACGTGCTCGATCAGGCTACGCATTTCCGCGCCGCTGAACCCGCAAACGCTCTTGATGCCCGCGTGAGCCAACGAGGCCATGAACTGGGCACCATCGGAGAAATGAATTCTCAGTTGCGGCGACCAAATCAGTCGCCCCCACACCCGAACGTCTTCTACTCGCTCGATCTGGTCCCACGCGTACCGTCGCAGAACGCCGTCATCGGGCGGTGAAGACGAGCAGCGCGGACCCTTCGAGCCGCAGAAATCCCGGCCCCTTCTCGTCGCCCCTCGTCCAATCCCGCCAACTCGAGATGTTCATCCCGATGGCGGACGATGAGAACAGGTAGGTGGCGAGAGCCGCGGATCGGTCAGTTTCCTCGCGTGCCTTGTCGCGAACGGTCACGAGCCTTCGCGAAAGAAAACCGAGGGCTCCGACCATGGGGATCACCCCGAGACCGAGCCAGAAGACGATCCAGAGGCCACCACCATCGGGCGAGCTGAGCGCGGAGTACGCACCGAAAGCAGAGACGACCCCCAGCGAGAGGGCTGGGAGCAGGTAGGCGACCCAGGGGAATCGCCCCACCGGGCGGACGATCGTCGCCCATTCCACCACTGTGACCACGATGGCGGGTCCCTTCTTGCTCACTGAAGGGTACCGGCGAAGGCAAGGCGACAGGCGCGGGCCCCAGAGGCCACGGGCCGATCCGTCGGCAACGCGATCGTTCGGGCAGGACAGCCGGGCTGTCCGAGATGTAGAGCCAGAACACCACTACTCGAATAAATCGGCGCTCCTACCGCCGCCCCTAGTGGAACTGCAGAAACTGGTAGATCTGACGCCGAATCTCGCCACCTCCGCGATGCCCGTCGAGCAGGTGAGCCGATCGCTTCGCCGGCGTCTCGAACCGGTCCTCGTCAGGCGGATCGTCGCCGAGTACGAGTCCGGCGCAACGACGCCGAGTCTCTGTCAGACCTATGGGCTCTCGAAGACCGGCATCCTGCGACTGCTTCGAGACGAGGGGGTAGTGCTGCGCCGCCAGCCGCTCACAAGCGACCAGGTCGAACTTGCAAAGAAGATGTACGAGTCCGGCCAACCGATCGCTGCCATCGCAACCCGCCTCGACACCAGCTACAACAACGTCCGACAGCGGCTCATCAAAGAGGGAGTCCAGCTCCGCCCACGCGGCGGCAGCCTCGCAAGTTGACCCTCGATCCACTTGCAGGCGTGCGTACGGTCTGCCTACTTGATGCGGCAGAATTGACTGCTCCTTCGACTCGCCGCGGCGGTGGGTAACTGCTTGGTCCGATGGTAGCTCCTCAGACCGTTCTTTCGTCAGCACGGGTGTCCGCAGGACATATCGCGCGCCCTGAACGGTATTCTCGCGCACCCTAAGGCCTCCCCGGGGTGCAGTCGACACGGATCCGAGTATTTCCCAGGCTCGGGCACTCTTCGGTACTCGCCCTAGTGTCGCGTTTCTGAAGTTCGTTTTGGGTTTGCTTTCGCGAGGATCTGTTCCGGTGTTTTGGTCCAGACGAAGGGGTGTTTGCGGTCGTTCCAGCCGGTGATGAATTGTCGGATCTTCGCGTTCAGGTCTTTCACGCTGGTGAAGACGCCGCGGCGAATGGCCTGTTTGTCGATGATCCCGAACCAGACTTCAACGAGGTTCAGCCAGGACCCGGATGTCGGGGTGAAGTGGACGTGGAATCTCGGGTTCTTCTCCAGCCAGGCACTCACCTCAGGGGTCTTGTGGGTGGCGTAGTTGTCCATCACCAGGTGCAACTCGACGTCTGGGTACACGCGGTCGAGCTGGCGCAGGAACGCGAGGAACTCCTGCCTGCGGCGCTTCGGCTTCACGGCCCCGGTGACGTGCCCGGTCGCGATCTCCAACGCCGCGAACAACGTCGTCGTGCCGTGCCGCTTGTAATCGTGCGTGCGTTTCTCCGCATCGCCGACACGCATCGGCAGCATCGTGCCGTCCGGTCCAGCGCCTGGATCTGGGACTTCTCATCCACACACAGCACGACCGCGTTCTCCGGCGGCGCGAGATACAGTCCGACGACATCGGTGACCTTCCCAACCAGCTCCGGATCGGTGGAGAACTTGAACGTCTCCGACTTCCACGGCTGGACCCCATACTCCCGCCACGCCCGCGCGACCGTCGCGTTCCCCACCTTCAGATGCGCGGCGAGAAGTCGGGACGACCAATGCGTCACCCCGTACTTCTTCGGCGGCGGCATGAGCGTCGGACGCGACGATATCGGCATGATCAAGGTGGCGCGGACGACCCGAACGCGCCGCATCCTCCAGCCCGGCAATACCGCCCTCCTCGTAGCGCCCGCGCCATTTCAGCACCGTCACCACCGTCGCGCCGACCAACTCCGCGATCCGCGTATTCGCGATCCCCTCCGACGCCAGCAGCACGATCCGCGCCCTCCGCGCAGCCCCCGCAGACACCGTCGTCGACCTCAACCAGCCACGCAAATCCGACTCGTCACCCTCGAAAAGCCGCAACGCCGGAGCCGGAGAATTCGCCACAGCCAATTCTCTCAACCACCCAACTACTTACAAACTAACGACACGCGACACTAGGGCCCACGTGTCGCAGCGAGAAAATTTTCGACAGCTTGCAAGGTGGAGGAGAGAGCTTGGTCCTGATCCGCGCGTGAGCCTATTTCGTACACGGTCTTTACCCACGACACGATGGATGTGGAATCACCGACGATTATGTTCGCCATAATCGCAAATATAACGTCGTCGTACTCATCGCGTCGGTCCACCTCTAGCGGGCTCACGCCCGCTAGATCCAGATCCTCCAGAAGATCTCGGGACATGGATATTGCCGCAGCCAGGTCCTCCGTCCAGCCAACCCCGGCCGTAACCTCTGTCCATGTTCTGCCGAGCCGGCGCAAGATTCTCTTGACTCGCCAGGGGGAGAAGAAAGATGCTTCACCAATTTCCGCCAAGCAGCTCATGGCAGCATGGATCGCGGCTTGAGAACTATCGGGCCGCACCACGCAATAAACATCCACATTACGAAGAGTGGCGACGAGAAGACTCACCTCGCGGTACTGATGAAGTTTTACGCGAGTCGGTTTTTCCATCATGATGACATCATGCTGTATTCGCGACGATCCCAAGCTAATCAGCGAACAAGTCTGGCCCACCGGGATCTTGAGGTCGGATAGACAGAGGTTATGACGCGACTTTGATTTCCAACGGTAACGGTCGCTGGTTTTCCAACTAGCTTGGTCGACCAGCCGTATCTTCCGAGCGAGCCACGCTGGACAACAGTGGATCCGCTGCCGACTGTTCGAAGCATCCTCGTGGCGCTCACCCCTCTGATCACCATCTGTTCTGTTGCGTGCATCGAGATTCCTCTAATTACTCCGCCGCTAGCAGCACGGACAGCTAGGGACACGACCGGGCGAGCGGCGAGCGCGATCCCGAAGCGGACACCCAAAGTCGCTGCGCGAATTCCCAGTCCAGCAACCGTTCCGACTCCCGGCACAAACATGAGGGCTATTGATGCCACATCGAGGACTGTCAGCCAGTCGACTTCGAAGTTGCCCGTGAGGTCATTCTTGCCGATGGGGTCGGTGGGCCAAACGTAATCATTGTCGACGCCGCCTTCTACAGGATCGACTTGCAAGAACCGGCCCAGCGCGGGCACGTACAAACGAGCGCCCATCTCAACCATCAGGGTTGAGCCGACCGACTCCGTCAACTTCTGCGCCGCCTCGTACCATCCACTGGTTTCATTGACGGAACCCGAATCGTCGGCCTCGGTGGTTCCGATGGCCAAGCTCACGGGAGCAAGGGGCTGCCCATACGGGTCGTACAGGCGGATGCCAGTAATGGCGTTCCCGTCGCCCGTAGTGATGGTGTGTCCCTGAAGTGATGGGTATGCCCACGTCACCGTTCCGGCCCCCGGAACGTCGACGCTCACGCCGCCAGGAAGGATGATCGTCCGAGTTGCTGCACCAGAGGCTGGCACCATTGCCCAGGGCACGTCGCCCGCCCCGGCGTAGACATAGCGGACGGTCGTTTGGGCGGTTGGCCCGGCTGGGTCTGTGCTGCGCGAGACAACGCGCCCAGTCGCGTCGCGGGTGATGGTGACGGTAGTGCCGTCAGCGTATGTGGTACCAGTATGAGCGTCGCTCGAGTTGTAGGCGAGGGTCATGTCGGCAATCCGGCTGGTGTTGCCGCGCGAGTCATAGGCGATGTCGCTGGCCGCGAGTCCGTCGGCGATAGTTGTTGCGCCGCTGGGCGCGCCAGCGACGGTCGTGGACAAGAGGCGGTCGGCCCAGTCGTAGCAGTATTGCGTGGTGGTGGTGACAGGCGTGATTGTCCCCGGCGCGGTGTAGGCGTCGACGTACCCGGTGCGGTTGCCGGATGCTCCGGCGGCAGTGTTGGGGCCGCAGCCGCCGGTGGATGCAAATTGGTAGGTCAGGTCGTGCCCTGGGATCTTCGCATTGATCAGCCGGCCAGCACTGTCGTAACCGTATGTAGATGTGTACGTCTTGGCGCCTTGGACGATCTTCTCCTGCACGATGCGGCCGGCGACCGATCGGGTGACCGAGTCCGTGATCGCGGATGACCCGGGGAATGTCCAGGTGTTCTTCTGCACGCTTCCACGTTTGGCGTCCCAGGTCACGTCGAGTGTGGCACCGCCGAGGTAGCTAACGTTGCTGAGGCGCTGCACCGCGTCGTAAGTGGGCGTGGCGTAGACCTGTCCCGCGTTCTTGACTTGCGTGGTCTTCCCATCGAGGTCGTACGTGTATTCGGTATCCGTGCTGGGAATACCGGTCGCTGTTGTCGTGACCTTGAGCAGACGACCCGTGAGTGCCTCGTATGTGGGCGTGGTTGTGGTCCCCCACACGTCTATGTAGGACGTGGTGCGGCCGAGCAGGTCAGTCTTGGTCGTGACCGTCGAGTTCGTCGAGCCCGCGATCGTAGGTCCGGTGACGGCGACGGTGAGACCGGTCGCCGTGGCGTTGTAGCTGGTGTTCACCGTCGTGCTAGCGACGCCGGTGGGTCCGGCAGTGACCTGTTTGGTGACGCGGCCTCGGGCATCGTAGGTGGTACAGGACCAGGCGGTATCACCGTCAACCTTGGTACCAGCGAGGCGTCCCATCACGTCGTAGAAGTAGTTCGTAGTGATGGGAGTACCGGACGCCGGTGTGGGGCCAGTGACGGACTTCAATTTGCCAAACTGCGGGGTGCCTGCGGGGACGCCGCAATTCGCTGTGCTCCACGTTCCGGTGTCGCTGAAGTACGTGCGGGTCGTGCTATTGGCGTCTGTCGGGCCGACCGCCGAGGCCGCGGGTAGGGAGCGGCGTAGCTGTCGGAGCCAGCCGGTGCCGTTGAGCGTCTCGTAGGTTGCGGTGGTCTTGAGGTTCAGTCCGCTCGGGTCGACAGCGGTTTGGGTGGGTTGACCGACGATCGGGTCTTGATACGCGGTCGTGGTGGTGACGGTGGGAGCGGCGGCGCCAGAGACCGAGGTCGCGTCATCGACCTGGGACCTCGTGACGAGGCCGTAATCGGGCCGCAGCTGGGTCCCGGGGACGGTGGTGAAGTCGGCGGCGCCGGGGGTTTTCCAGAGCAGCTTCAGTGCGGCGTAGCCGGTGTTCTCGTAGTGTTCGATGCGGATGCGGCGGACTTCACCGGCTGTCACGGTGAAGGTGTTGCTGTCGGCGTTCTGGCCGCCGTCGTACCACCTGTCGAGGACGAGGACGTCGTTGAGCCAGATTCGGACACCGTCGTCGGCGAACGCGCGCAATTGGAAGGTCCCCGCCTGCGGGAACGTGATCAGTCCCGTCAGGCGGGCGGAGAAGTTGTCGGCGGAGATGGTGCCAGAAACGGGCGAGTTGTTTCCCCAGTCGATGTTGATGCTGCCGTCGGTGTTACCGACGCCAAGGGTGTAGTGGGTGGGCTTTCCCTGGAGTTTGCGGGTGTTGGTGTACCACGCGACCTGCAGCCCGTTCAGGCCCCCGTCGTACACGGTCGACGACTTCGCCGGCACCACACCGCACGCGGACACGGAGGTCGGGTCGCTGATCGGTCGACGATCGTTCCCGAAGCACGCTGCCGGCGCGGCCGCGTAGCTCTCTACCGCCCGGTCGACGGTGTCGTAGATGCGGGTGGAGACCAGTCCCGTGGAATCCGTGCTGGAGAGGACGAGGTCCTTCGCGGAATCCCACGCTTGGGTTGTGCGCACGCCCATCGCGCTCACTCGAGCGGTCTGCCGCCACGCGGCGTCGTACTCCGCCCACTGCACGGCATCGGTGAGTCCGGCGATCGTTATAGAGGTGCGCCCGCTCTCGTACCCGTAGGTGCGGGAGGGTCGGGTGCTTTGTGAGATTCCGTCGGGTGCGGGGAGCGTGACCGTGGTCACCTTGTCTCCCGTGTAGGTGATGCGGGTGGATGCGGCGTCGTCGGTGCCGGAGGCAGCCTCGACGGGGATGCTGTCGTTGGCGGTGGCGTCGCGGATCTGTTTGAGCCACCCGTTGGACTGGTAGCCGAACATGGTGCGTTCGTTGCCCGGGTCCAGGACCAGGGCGAGCTGACCTTCGGTGTTGTAGAACAGCTGCGTGTTCGTCCCGTCGGGGTAGGCGATCTTGCACAGCATGTCCACCGGAGTCGCGGCGTACCCGGTCGCGGACCGCGTCGGGCAGGCCTGCTGGCCACCGTCTTGGTAGGTGAAGGTGACCTGGCGGAGATAGGTGCTGCCGCTCTTGGACACCGGGTCCACAATCTGCGTCGCCACACCGTTCGCGTTCAGGATCGTCTGCGGCGCGGCGGCCTTGCGGACATCCTCCGGCGGAGTGGCCGAAGACACCCGTCCCTCCTTGGTGAACTGGTAGACGGTGCCGTCTTCGTCGGTGAACACCACGAGTCCGCTGCCGTCGAGGCTGGCCACACCGTATTCACCGGACGGGGCTTGATATCCACCGCCGGAGACCTTGAGGTAGGTGTGGGCACGGCCGGTGACGTCGGTGAGGATGATCGAGGAATCCGTGATCTGCGCGGACACCCAGTTAGAGCTCGCACCCGCGATTGGGACGGACGCACCCCAGCCCTCGGGGAGGGTCTGTACTTTCTTGGTGAACCAGTTCGGCGGGACGACGTACTCCGCGCCGTCGACCCGGACCCACATCTCAGCGACGGCGGTGCCGTTGTTCTCGAAGTACTCGAACCGGACCGGCATCGCGTTGCCACCGAATTGGCGCGCGGGACCCCATGTTTTTGCAGGTGAGGAGAGGGCCCAGTTGTCGACGAGCTTCTCACCGTTCACCCAGAGGCGCGCGCCGTCGTCTTGACGGAGCCCGAACTGCACCTGCTTGCCGACGAAGGCCGGCGGGACGGTGATGAACCCGGTCCACCTGCCCATGAAGTAGTCCGCTGGCAGCGCATCCGCGGGGGCACGGGTTCCCCAGTCGAAATACACCCCGGGGTCCGTCCGCACCAACACGGGGACCTTGCCGGTGAGATCGAAACTGCTCGGGGCTCCGCTGCTCACGCGGGCATCGAAGTACTCCCCCGTCAGGCCACGGTTCGCTCCCGGCACCTCCTGGGAGTTGTAGGTGAACGACATACCCATCGGGCCGCCGAGCGCATCGACGGTGGGCGAGGCGAACGACACCGTCGCGTTCCCGTTGGCAAGGTTGGTTGTCACCGGCCCCGTGGTATCGAACGGCGACGGGCCGGACGATCCCAACCGCAAGTCGGCGCGGAACCGCTTGACCCACGGGTTGAACCAGTTGGTATCTGCCCCATCACGGGTTGCGACCTTCCAGCTGTACACCCCACCGTCCTGCAACGCACCCACCGGGACGGTCCACTTCACCTTCCCGTCCGCCCCAGGCGCGATCCACCCCGACGCGGTCACCGCACCCGACTTCCCATCCGAACCCGTCGCGATCTTGAACTGATACGTCATCGACCCCCCGACCGAATCCGTGTCCGCGACATGGTCGACCTGCAGCGTCGGCGTAAGCGTCGTCACCGCTGGGACAGCCTCCGTCTGCAACGCGCCCGGCGTCGCCGAACCCACCGGGGGCATCGGAACCTGGTTGGTGGTGAACTTCACCACGCTCGAGTACTTATCCGTCGATTGCCCGAGGTGACCGTTCGCATCGTCAACTACACGGGCTCGCCAGTAGTAGTCCGTGCCCGGACGCAGCACACCCTCGGGGATCTGGACACTCGTGCCCGTCTGCCACGAATTCGTGAAGACAAAGTTGCTCATGCCCGGGTCGGTGGCGATCTCGAACGCGTAGTTCTGCGTCCGGTTTCCCGGGTTTGATGCGCCAAGCGTGAGGACGGGTGCCACGCTCACACCCTTGGCTCCATTCGTGGGAGAACTCGTCCACACCGACGGGAAATCCCAATACTCCACCCACATTCCAACATCGAGGCTCTTGAAGGAGTACGAGCCGTCCTCGTTCCCGCCGACCAACCACGCGGGTCGATCGTTGACCCGGAAACGATCGACCAGACGCTGCGCAAGCCCCCACCCGTCCGTCTGAGCCCAGTCATCGCCGAGGTTGTACCCGGTGAGGTGCTGGGAGCGGCACTCGTAGCCGGAGCAACTGGCCTGGTGCACCCAGCCCTGCTGGCTGGAGGTCGTGCCCTCATCGGCGTACGCGAACTGCAGCTGGGACTCCGCAATGAACTTGCCCGGGATGCTCCCGTAGTCGAAGGTGACAACCGACCGCCAATACACGTTCGAGTTGCTTTGGCGCGTGTTTCCGACATACAGAGCGTTGTTCTGCACCACCCCGTCGGACTTGTACGCCGTGCTGCCCGTGAGCGCAATACCAGGGTCGATCGTGACCGGGTACACCCGCGCAGGGTCCGTGAGCCACTGGTAGGAGACCTGCAAGCCGTAGCGCCACGTACCATCCGACGACTTCGCCAGCCGCGGCGTCGGGGCAATCGAAACCGGCTCCCGCTGGCCCTGCTCCCCCGAGGAATCAAACGCCACCGGCGCCGGAATCAGCAACACCGTCTTGCCGGAGACGTCCGACAACGCGACCGAGCCGTCCTCGCTCAGAGTCGGCGTCAACGAGCCCGGATCAAGCCGCCACGCCCAGGCGTTCGTCGTCGGCAACGTCTTCAGGACCAGGTTCTCCTTGACCCCACCGGACTGCACCTCGTACTCCAGGTCGATCCCCGGTTTGACATCTCGGTAGGTCAGTTCGGTGTGGTCGTCCCAGAACCAGAACGGCGCAGCCACCTCCCCCTCGACCGCCCCGATCAGGGACATCGACACATCGTGCCCACCACGAGACACCGACAAGACATCCGTATCATCCGCGGACGCCGCGAATTCCGGGCTCAGCGGGTGATCGTCCACCTTCCACCCATCGTCTGCAGACGACAGGTCAGTGTTGATCTCCTTCCAGCCCTCGTCGGTCTCGACGTTCTGCGGTCCCGGGGTGAGGTACTTCGCCAACCCACCATCGGGCGTCCGGTACGTCGTCGAATCCTCCGCCCGTGAGACCACCTCGAGGTTGTCGTGATCGATCTTGCTCGACTCGAACGATGTCGTTACGGGCGCGGCAGGCGCGACCGTCGAGACAGGCTCCGGAGCGACTTCCTCCGTCGGCGCATCGAAGGACCCCTCCGGCACGGAAGCCACCACCTCAGGGGCCTCGCCTGCCGGGAGTGCCGGTTGCTCGTTCACCTCGACCGGGGGCTCCGACACCGGCACCTCAGCCGCCTGCGCAGGAACCCCCACACCCACGAGAAGCGCGAAAATCGCGACCGCCGAAACCCAAAAAATGCGCGCGCGACTCAGCAACACCTACCCCCGACTAGCTCGCCCGAACGGAGCGACAAGAACCTGGTCCCCAGGTGATGCTCACCCTACACATAGAAATGTTTCAGGAAAGTCACGACGGTCGGCCGCGAAGCGCAGGGCCAGTCCGCGAACCGAAACGGAGCGCCCACGAGGCACCACATGCACAGACGGCGCCGGAGAAACGTCCGCAGATCACGTCTATGGAAACGCCTGTCCAAAGCTGCCGTCACAGACAAGCGGCTGCCGAACTCACGGCAGTGACGACAGGCACGAGCATCGGGCTCGGGACACAGAAGCGGTCCGCCGGAGGCACAATTGTTCGAGTAAGACAGCTAACCTGTCCGAGATGTAGCGGGAGCGGGGCTTGAACCCGCGACCTCACGATTATGAGTCGTGCGCTCTCACCAACTGAGCTACCCCGCCGCGTGGCATCCCGCGAAGGAGATGCTCTGAGCCCCGAGTCAGGATTGAACTGACGACCCCTTCCTTACCATGGAAGTGCTCTGCCACTGAGCTATCGGGGCGTACCCGGATCGCTCCGGGCAACTAGAAGAGAATATCAGAGCTTGGCGGCCTCTTCTAATCGAGCGAGTGGCGTCCGGCGTTCGCGCGGAGCCAGACGATCGGGTCGATGGCGACCGTCCCGTTCATGAGGATCTCGAAGTGCGTGTGGGCGCCGAACGAGTGACCGGTGTTGCCCGTGTGGCCGATGACCTGGCCGACGTGGACGGTGTCGCCCGCCTTGACCTGCAGCGAGCCGTACAGCATGTGGGCGTAGCGGCTCGAGACGAGCTGTCCGTCGATCTTGTGGTCGATGACGACCACGACGCCGTAGCCGCCGCCGGCCTCGGTCGCCTCGCGGACCACGCCGTCGGCGATCGCCTGGATCGGGGCGCCCTCGCCGGGGACGAAGTCCGCGCCCTCGTGCATGACACCGTCGCGCATGCCGAAGCCGTAGGTGATCCCCACGCCCACGGCGAACGGCCACTGAATGGCCGCAGAGGTGTCGTTGACGTAGAAGTCGCTCGGGTTCTTGATGCCGGTGTCGGCGGCGACCTGGGCGTAGGTGGCCGCGGAGTACCCGTCGGCACGGTCGACGATCGCGGACTGCGACTGCGCCGGAGCGACATACGCCTGGATCGAACCGCCCTCGACGTCTCCGCCGCCGACGGCGAGGTTCTGCGTGGCGACCGCTGCCGGAGCGGCGACGTTGGCCGTTCCGTTCGCGGACGCGAGGGCGCTGACGGGCATCGTCATCCCGACCGTCAGAAGTCCGACCAGCCCCATGACGCCGACGGAGAAGGAGGCGGCAGCCACCCGGCGTCCACTGCGACGGCGGGGGGCGGCATCCACGGGCAGGCCCTGGGTGACCGGACGCGAGGCCTCGGCGACCGGCTCGGCCGCGGGGCGCTGGACGGCGTTCTCGCCCGTGAACGAGAACAGGCGCGCAGCGGCTTCGAACTCGTCGGCGATCTCGTCCGCGGGGGCCGATGAGCGGGGCGCGGGCTCGTCGGCGGCGGGCTCGTCAACGGCCGCCGGCCGCTCGGCGGGCTCAGGCGCCGCGACCGGCTCGGGAGACTCGGCGGCGACGGGACGACGGCGGCTGCGACGCGACACCGGGAGGGTGATCGGCGACGTCGGGAGCGTGACGGGCGTGGTCGCCTCGGCCGCATCGGAACTCTGCAGGATGACAGCGACCTCGTCGTCGGAGCGACGCTCATCGACGACGGCCACCTCGAGGGCACCGGATGCCGCGGTCTCGGTCGTCGCGATCGCTTCGGCCTCCGTCACCTCGGGGGTGGCGGAGCTCGCAGCGGCACGCGACGATCGACCACGCGGAGCGGGCAGGGTCGGCTGGATCGTGGCGGCGATCACCGTCTCGACGACGGCGGCCGCGACCTGCTCGACGATCTCGGGCTGCGACGCGTGCTCCGCGTCGACGGGGGCCGGATCGAGTGCGACCGACTCGGGGGCCGAGTCTTCGGCGACCACCACGGAGGTGCGACGACGCCGCTCGGCACGCGTCAACTCGGCGGCGACGGGCGTGGCGGAGGGGCGACTGGATCGCCGCGTGCGGGCGGGCTCAGTCTCGGGGGCTTCTGACGGCAACGCGCGGGGGCTCTCGGTTCATGTCGCAGGCGCGACGGCTTCGGGCTTTCGGGCTTCTGCCATTTCCGCAGGTTCGGGTCGCGAAAATAACGAACAGGTAACTACCCTAACCCGGCATCACTGGGAATGCCATGAGCGGCTCCGAGATTCACAGCTCCGGTTCGAGGATCTCCTCCAGCCGCGGGTAGAACCCGGGGCCCGCCGCGATGACCATGCCCTTGCCCGGACGCCCGCCCGGCGCGCCGCCGACCCTGCCGCCCGCCTCTTCCACGAGCAGCACTCCCGCGGCGTGATCCCACGGGTTCGTGCCCTTCTCGTAGTAGGCATCCATCCGCCCGGCGGCGACGGATGCCAGGTCGAGCGACGCGGCGCCGATGCGGCGGATGTCCCGCGCGATCGGCATCACGCGGGCGAGCCGCTCGAGGGTCGGCGCGTGCGTGGCGGGGTCGTATCCGAACCCGGTGGCGACCAGCCCGCCGGCGGGTCCGACATCGGCCGTGACCGAGAGGCGGGTCTCTCCGAGCCACGCTCCCCCGCCGCGGGACGCGCGGAACATCTCGCCGGAGACCGGGTTGTAGACGACCCCGGCGACGGCGCTCCAGGTGGCGGGATCTGCGGATCCCTCCACCGCGGCGATGCTGACCGCCCAGGCCGGGATCCCGTAGGCGTAGTTCACCGTGCCGTCGATCGGATCGACGACCCACGTGATGCCGCTGCGGCTCTCCCGCGCGTCGGACTCCTCGCCGTAGAAGCCGTCTTCGGGGCGCTCCCGCTCCAGCTCGGCGCGGACGAACGCCTCGACCTCCTTGTCGGCCGCGGTGACGATGTCGGCCGCGACCGACTTCGTCGCGACCTCGAGTCCTTCGCGCCGCCGCCGCGCGGCCAGGTCGCCGGCCTCCCGCGCGATGCGAGTGGCGATCTCGAGCAGGTCTGCGGCAGATGTCATGGCATCCACGGTACTGGGATGCCACCCTCTGGGCGATGTCGGCGACCGTCGCTAGCGTGGGGACATGAACCCCCCGGAGACCACTCGATACGACGTCGTCATCGTCGGCGGTGGGCACAACGCCCTCGTCGCGGCGGCGTACCTCGCCCGCGCCGGCCGCTCGGTGGTGATCCTCGAGAGACAGGATGCCGTCGGCGGCGCCGCCGTCTCCGAACGCCCCTGGCCGGGGGTGGACGCGCGCCTGTCGCGCTACTCGTACCTCGTCAGCCTGCTGCCGCAGAAGATCATCGACGACCTCGACCTGCACATCGAGCTGCGGCGACGCCGGTACTCCTCCTACACACCGGATCCCGCCGATCCGACCCGTGGCATCCTGATCGACACCCAGGATGCCGAGGCGACCGCCGCCTCCTTCACCCGGACGCTCGGCGACCCCGGCGAGGCCGAGCGGTTCGCGGCGTTCGGCGAGCGGCTCGCCCCGCTCGGACGCGCGGTGTTCCCGACGATGACCGAGCCGCTGCCCACGGCCGACGACGTGCGAGCGCGCGTGGGCGACGACGAGCTGTGGGAGGCCGTCACCCGACGCCCCCTGGGCGAACTGCTGCGCGCGTCGCTCGAGAGCGACCTCGCGCGGGGAATCGCCTTGACCGACGGACTCATCGGGACGTTCGCGTCGTCCGACGACGCGTCGCTCGCACAGAATCGCTGCTTCCTGTACCACGTCATCGGCGGCGAGACCGGCCACTGGGACGTTCCCGTCGGCGGTATGGGCGCGGTCACGGCCGAGCTCGAACGGGCGGCCCGCGAAGCGGGTGCCGAGATCCGCACGGGTGTCGACGTGGTCGCGGTGTCGCCGTCCGGCGAGGTGCGCGCGGTGTCCGACCGGACCGAGGCGTTCATCGGCGACGTCGTGCTGAGCGGCGTCGGTCGCGCCGTCCTCGCGCGGCTCCTCACCGCGGGTGGGGCCCCGACGACGGCGCCCCGACCCGAGGGCGCGCAGATCAAGGTGAACATGCTGCTGTCGCGGCTGCCCCGACTCAAGGACACGTCCGTCTCGCCCGAGGCCGCGTTCGCCGGAACGTTCCACGTCAACGAGACGATGACCCAACTGGATGCCGCCTACGCCGCCGCATCGGCCGGGCTCGTGCCCTCGCCCCTCCCGGCCGAGATCTACTGCCACTCGCTCACCGATCCGACCATCCTCGGCGACGATCTGCGGGCGAGCGGGGCGCAGACGCTCACACTGTTCGGCCTCCAGGTTCCGCACCGACTCATCGAAGAGGAAGACCCCGTCGCCGCGGGCGCGAGACTGCTCGCCGCCGCACAGCAGTCGCTGGATTCGGTGCTCGCCGAGCCCCTGCGCGACTGCATCATGACGGCCCCCGACGGACGCCTGTGCATCGAGGCGCGCACCACGACAGATCTCGAACGCTCGCTCGGGATGATCGGCGGCGACATCTTCCACGGCGGGTTGTCCTGGCCGTGGCTCGACGGCGACTCCGGCGACTCGCAGGTCGGTTCGGGTGGCGCTGGTGCGGCGGTGGATGGCGGCGGGGGCGTTCCGGGCGGCGGCGCTGGTGCGGCGGCGCCGGGTGGTGGCGGAGGCGTTCCGGGCGGTGGCGCTGCGGTTTCGGATCAGCGCGGGGCTGCCGAGCGGTGGGGCGTCGAGACCGAGCACAGCCGCATCCTGGTCTGCGGTTCGTCGGCTCGACGCGGCGGCGCCGTGAGCGGCATCGGAGGGCAGAACGCGGCGATGGCGGCACTGGAGATCCTGGGGCGGGGATAGGTGGCCGGCAAGTCTCGCCTTTTGGGGCGGGGATGGGCGACCCGGCGGGTCTCGCCTTGCGGGGGCGGGGGTCGGCGACCCGGCAGTTCGCGTTTTTCGGGGCGGAGATCGGCCGCCCGGCGGGTCTCGCCTTTGGGGGCGGCGGTCGGCCGCTCGGCGGGTCGCGTTCTCTTGGGGGCGCGGCGCGAGGTGGTCACCGTGCGTGCCGCCGGGGAATCCGTGCCGCAGACGTCGGCTCGCCGACGACCGGGCCGAGGGGGCCCGCAACCCGGGTGATTGTCTGCACTTCTCCGGGTGACATCACCCCATTTATTCGAACATACGTTCTACTCTTGACCCATGCCCCCGATCCCCATCCCGCAACCGTCGTCGATTGACGACGACCGGCTGCGGGAGCTCGTCGCGGCGATCCGCGACGAGTCGGTCCGGGCAGCACGCGTTCATGCCGCGCTCGTCAGGCTCCGGGCAGAAGCGCTCCGGATCGCGCTCGACGAGGTCGCGCGCTCCCGCTCCCGCGCCACCCGCGAACGGGAGATGCCGATCCGCTCACTTGCGCTCGAGGTCGCCGTCGCGACGCACAGCCACGACCTCACTGTGCAGAAAGAGCTGTCCGATGCTCACACCCTGACCGAGAAGTTCGCCGCAACGGTGGATGCCCTCGCCGAGGGACGCATCGGCGTGCGGCACGCGCAGGCCATCCTCGAGACGGGCATCGTCCTCGACGACGATGCGACTCGCGCCGGGTGGGAGCAGGTCGTCCTCACCAGGGCTGAGCACGACTCCCCCGGGAGAGTGAAGGCCTTCGGACGAGAGCTCGCGGAGAGCGTCCACCCGATCGGCATGACCGCGCGTCACGCGCGCGCCGCAGCGGCGCGCGGTGTGAGCGTTCGCGACCTGGCGGACGGCATGGCCGAGCTGAGCGTGATCCTCCCCGCAACGGTGGCCTACGGCATCCGCGACCGGCTGCGACGGCAGGCTGCCGCCATTCGCGCCGCCGCGATCGGGGCCGATGCAGGGGAAGAGCAGCGAGATTCGCCGGAGGAAGCCGAGGCGCACGGAACCGAAGTCGCGGGACACGATGCAGTGGCGCAGGCGGCAGTGGCGCAGACGGCAGTGGCGCAGGCGGCAGCGGGACACGAGGTCGTGGCGCACGCGGAAACCACAAGTCACGAGGCGGACACCTCCGCCACGATGTCCGAGACCGCTCGATCCGCCCCCGAGACGCAAGCGGTCATGAGCGCAGCTCCCTCAGACGACACCTGGTCGGACACTCGCACCCTGGCGCAGATCGGGGCGGACCTCTGCGCCGACCTGCTGCTCACCGCGGCTCCCGCGATCGACCCGACCGACGACACCGTCTGCCCGGGCGGCCTGGGCGCGATCCGGGGACACGTCCAGGTCACCGTGCCCGCCCTGACGCTCATCGGCCGCACCGACGGCGGCGCCAGCATCGACGGCCTCACCCCGATCGACCCCGACACCGCGCGACACTTGGCCGCGCGTGCGCCGGGCTGGGACCGCCTCCTCTGCGATCCCGTCACCGGCTCCGTGCTCGAGGTCGACCGATACGCACCGACGACATGCCAGCGCCGATTCCTCGCCGCCCGCGACAGGCATTGCCGCGCACCCGGTTGCCGCGCACCGATCGCCCGATGCCAGATCGACCACAACCATGAGGCCCACGAGGGCGGTCCCACGCGTCTCGACAATCTGTGCCACCTCTGCGTGCGACACCACACCCTGAAGACCGAGACCGAATGGACGGTCACGCAGGAACGCGACGGCACGCTGCGATTCCATAGCCCGCTCGGTCAGGAGCATCGCGAACGAGTTCCCGCGCGGGTGATGTTCGTGCCGGATGCCGATCCCCCACCGTTCTGATCCGCCGCCGTTCTGACACCCCGAGGTTCTGAGCCACCGCGGTTCTGATCCCCCGCAGTTCTGAGCCACCGCGGTTCTGATCCCCCGCAGTTCTGAGCCACCGCCGTTCGATCCACCGCCGTTCTGATTCCCCGCTGTTCGATCCCCGGCGGTTCTGGTTCCCCGCGGTTCTGGTTCCCCGCGGTTCTGCCCCCCCCTGTTCCGGGTCCCCGACTGCTCTGATCCCCGGGTCTGGTAGGGCGGCCCGGTCGCCCGGGTTCTGATCGCCGCGATGCGACCCCCACGAGCCTGAACCCGGATGACCTGACCGCCACCGTCACGAGCCCCGGCGCCTGATCGCCGCACCTCTCCCTCCCGCGACGCGGGCAGCTCTCCCTCCCGCGACGCGGGCAGCCCACCGCTCTCGCACCGCGCAACACCAGCAGCCCGGCGATCCGGCACGTCTCGCACCCCGGAACTCGAGCATCCGCACGTCTCCCGCCCCGCAACACCGGCAGCCCGTCGTTTCGGTCGCCGCGCGTCCGGCCGCGGTCCTGGCCGACCGGCCGATCCCGGAATCAGGTCCGCGCACCCCTCGGGCTCGCCGCCGCGAGCACATCCGCGACGACGGCGAGCGCTCGCGTCAACTGCGGCGTCGTCGGTTCGGCGTACCCGAGCACGATGCCGGCGGGAAGATCCGCCGCGGCACCGGGAACCGCGTACTCGGACAGCGCCGACACGAGCACACCGCGTTCGGCGATCGCGGCGACGACCGCACCGGGCTCCGGCGACTGTCCTCGAGATCCGCCGGCGCTCCCCGTCTCACGCTCACCGAACAGCACGACCGCGTGGAGCCCGCCGTTCATCGCCGCCAACTGCACACCGTCGACCGGCTCCAGCGCCTCCAGCACGAGTCGCCGACGATGGCGGTAGTCGCGACGCCGACGGGCGGTGTGCCGGGCGAGCGAACCCTCCGCGAGATACGACGCCAGCGCGTGCTGGAGGACGCTCGAGACGGGAAGGTCCAGATCGGCGCGCGCGGCCCCCAACCGTTCGCGCACACGACCCGAGGCGATGATCCAGCCGCAGCGAAGCGCGGGACTCAGCAGTTTCGACACGGTGCCGACGAGAGCCACCCCGTGCGGGTCGAGGAGCCGCAGCGGCGGTAGTGGCGCCCGGCCGTGCGGGAACTCGCTGTCGTAGTCGTCTTCGATCACGACCGTCCCGGTCCCGCGAGCCCAGGCGATCAGGCGTGCCCTCGCCGTGGCATCCATCCGACTCCCGAGAGGGTAATGGTGGTGGGGCGTGACGACCACGGCGTCCAGGTCGCGGTGTCGTTCGACGACATCGAGGTCGAGACCGCCGTCGATGGTCACCGGAAGCGGAACCGCCTCGACGCCGACGCGCGAAAGGACCGCCCGCACCCGCGGATACCCCGGGTTCTCGACCCCGAAGCGCCCGGGCCTCCGATGAGAAGGCGTCGACAGCGCCAGCGCTGCCAGCAGCAGGGCATCGCTCGTCCCCGCGGTGACGATCACGTCGGTCGGATCCACGGCCAGCCCGCGCGTGCGTCTGAGGTGGCGGGCGATCTCCTCGCGCAGCGCCGGCAGCCCGGTCTCGTCGTCGACGTCCGCTTCAGGATCGCGGGCGCTCGCGCGCCGCCATGCCGACCGCCACGCCGCGTCGGCGAGGCCACGGGTGCCGGGCCTCCCGGGGCGGAGATCGATCGCCGTGGCATCCGACGGCCGATGCGGGGTCGGCGCGTCCACCGGGCCGACCCCGCCCGGGGGGAGCGCCGCGACCGTCGTCCGTCCGCCCGGCCGCACGACGAGATACCCCTCGCCGGCGAGGGTCTCGTACGCCGCGACGACGGTGCCGCGCGCAACGCCGAGGTCGCCGGCGAGAGCCCGCGTCGACGGCAACGACTCCCCCGCCACCCACCGGCCGTCGACGATCGCGCCCCGCAGTCCGTGCGTGAGCTGGACGTGCAGCGGCACGGTCGAGGAACGGTCCAGGATGCCGGATGCGATCATCGCTCCAGCCTGCACTGGTCCAGATGGAAACGCGAGAACCGGCCTATGTACTGGACCACTCGATCGACTGAGATCGAGATATGACCGACCTGCCCGTCACCCCGCTCACGCGCGTCCGCCGCCTCCCGCAGTACCAGGTCACCGACCGCGCAGCCCTGTACGACATCCTCGACGGATCCCTCGCGGCCACCCTCGCCATCGTGCGCGACGGCCGACCGATCGCCCTGCCCGTCGGCATCGGTCGCGACGGCGACGACGTGCTGATCCACGGGTCGACGGGGAGCGACTTCTTCCGGCGGATCGCCGCGGGAGCACCGGTGTGCCTCACCGTGACGCACCTGCTCGGACTGAAGTACGCCCGCTCGCTGTTCGACAGCTCGATGCGGTATCGCTGCGCGGTCGTGCACGGGGTGGCATCCGTGGTCCCTCCGGAAGAGAAGGAGGCCGCCCTGCTGGCGCTGTCGGAACACCTCATGCCCGGCCGGGCGCAAGAAGTCCGCGCCATGACGGGGCGCGAACTCGCCGCAACGCTCGTCCTCCGTCTGCCCCTGACCGAGGCCAGCGTGAAGGACAACGCCGATTCCGAGGTCGAAGAGGACGGCGACGGCGAAGACCGCGGGGTCTGGGCCGGCGAGCTCCCCCTGCGCGTCACGGCCGGCGAACCGATCACCTCGCCGCAGACCGCGGCCGGGACGCCGGTCCCCGCCTCGGTCCGACGAAGTCAGACCGTCACGAGCGGCGGCACCGCATAACACCGCGGCGCCCCGAAGCGATGCGCGGTGATGGCCGCAGACCGAAGCCCAGGTGATGGCCGCAGACCGAAACCGGGACACCCGTCCCCGCCTCGATCCGACGGAATCACACCACCACGAGCGGCGGCACCGCGTAACGCCGCGGCGTCCCGAAGCGGTGGGCGGTGATGGACACCGCCTGCTCGCGCAGGAAGGTCAGAAGTTCCACCTCGCCGGCACGCGTCGCCTCCCCGGCGTACAACGCGACCGCGGGCGAACCGTCGGTGACGGCGGCGAACGTGTCGGCGGAGCCGCCGAGCAGGCGCACCCGTCCACCGGAACGCGCGAGCCCCGCAGCGCGCCGGGCCCACGCGGCGGGGTCCTCGATCTCGTGCGCGACGCCGACGCCCTCGAGCCATGCCCGCACCGCGGGAGTCAACGCGCGCGCGGAGCTCACGGTGACGACCGAGCCGACGCGCACGCCCGCGGCGACCACGCGCACCAGGGCCACGTCGCGCGCGTCCTCGAACCGCACGGTCACCGGGACGGTTCCGTACCGCAGCACGTTCTGCTCCGACTCCAGACCCGTCACGTCGACGGCACACCCGTACTGCCCCGCCCACGCGGCGGCGTCGGACGCGAGGGCGGATGCCAGCCACTCGCGGTCCTCGGCGGGCACCGCCGCCGACGCCGCCCCCACGAGGGCGTCCGCACCCCGCGGCGCGCGGGATCCGGCATCCGTCCACGAGCCGAACCCGAACAGGTAGTGCGGTCCGCCGGCCTTGGTCCCGGCTCCGACCGCGGATTTCTTCCACCCGCCGAACGGCTGCCGCTGGACGATGGCACCGGTGGTACCGCGGTTGACGTAGACGTTCCCGGCTTCGATCCGGGAGAGCCACCGCTGGATCTCGGACTCGTCGAGAGCGTGCAGCCCCGAGGTCAGGCCGTACTCGATCGCGTTGACGATCTCGATCGCCTCGTCGAGCGTCTCCGCCGTCATGATCCCCAGCACCGGACCGAAGTACTCGGTGCGGTGGAATTCGCTCCCCGGCTGCACACCCTCGCGGATGCCGGGACTCCACAGACGCCCGTCGTCGTCGAGGCGCCGCGGCTCGACGACCCAGCGCTGCCCGGGCTCCAGGGTCGTCAGGGCCCGCAGGAGCTTGCCCCGAGCGGGCTCGATGAGCGGCCCGACGCGCGCGGCGTCGTCCCACGGCATCCCCACTTCGAGAGACGTGACGGCGTCGACGAGCTGGTCGCGGAAGCGACGCGACGTCGCGACCGACCCGACGAGCACGACGAGCGACGCGGCGGAACATTTCTGTCCCGCGTGGCCGAACGCCGAGAGGGCGACGTCCTTCGCGGCGAGGTCGAGGTCGGCGCTGGGCGTCACGATCACGGCGTTCTTGCCGCTCGTCTCGGCCAGAAGCGGCAGGTCGGGACGGAACGAACGGAACAGCTCGGCAGTCTCGTACGCGCCGGTGAGCACCACGCGTTCCACGGCCGGGTGCGTGAGCAGCTGCCGGCCGAGGTCGCTCTCGGACACCTGCACGAGCGTCAGCACGTCGCGCGGCACCCCGGCCTCCCACAGGGCCTCGACCATCACGGCCCCGGAGCGCTCGGCGAGCGCCGCCGGCTTGATGACCACGGCCGACCCGGCGGCGAGCGCGGCGAGAGTGGATCCGGCGGGGATCGCGACGGGGAAGTTCCACGGGGGCGTCACCACGGTGAGACCGACCGGCGTGAACCGCGCCCCGTCGACCCGGTCGAGGTGCCGTGCCTGCTCGGCGTAGTAGTGCGCGAAGTCGACGGCCTCGGACACCTCGGGGTCGCTCTGCTCGATGACCTTTCCGCACTCGGCACCCATCACCTCGAGGAGCTCGGCACGACGGGCCTCGAGCACGTCGCCCGCGCGGTGCAGGATCTCGGCGCGGGCGTCGCCCCCGAGGTCGCGCCACGCGGCGGCGGCGGCCGCGGCGGCGCGGATCCGCTCGTCGAGCACCGACTCGGAGACGACGGTGTGCGCGGCGATCGTGTCGGCTCCGAGGCGTGACGACGCCATGCGCGAAACGATCCCGGAGGCCCAGGCCCGGTTGACGGCGATCGCGGGGTCCGAGTCCGGGGTGTTGCGGAACCCCTCGCGCGGCACCGGCACGGGCGCCACGGCGCGGTCCTGCACCCGGTGGGACGCGGGAACGCCCTCGGGCATGTCGGCGAGCGACGCGAGGAAGCGGTCGCGTTCACGAGCGAACAGCGCTTCGTGCGTGTCGAGATCGAACACCGCCGACATGAAGTTCTCGCTCGACGCCCCCTCCTCGAGGCGCCGGATGAGGTACGCGATCGCGACGTCGAACTCCTGCGGGTGCACCACCGGGGTGTACAGCAGGATCGAGCCGACCGTGCGACGAACGACGGCCTGCTGCGCCGTCGCCATCCCGAGGAGCATCTCCACGTCGATGCCACCGGTGACCCCGCGACGCTCGGCGAGCAGCCACGCCAGCGCCACGTCGAAGAGGTTGTGTCCGGCGACCCCGATCCGCACGTGCGCCGTGTGCTCGGGGCGCAGGGCGTAGTCGAGGACCGCCTTGTACGAGGCATCCGTCGCCTGCTTCGAGGGCCAGGTCGCGAGCGGCCAGTCGTGCACGTCGGCATCCACCCGCTCCATCGGCAGGTTCGCGCCCTTGACGACGCGGACCTTGATCGGAGCACCCCCGGATGCCACCCGCGCGGCGGTCCACTCCTGCAGGCGGATCATCGCGGCCAGCGCGTCGGGCAGGTACGCCTGCAGCACGATCCCCGCCTCGACCCCGTGGAACTCGGGCTCGGCGAGCAGCGTCTCGAAGACGGCGAGGGTCAGGTCGAGGTCCTTGAACTCCTCCATGTCGAGGTTGAGGAAGGTGCCGGTCTCCTTCGCCACGCGGTACAGCGGCCGCAGGGCGGAGACGGCGTCGGCGACCGCAGCGTCGAACGCCCACGGGGTGTGCGGGGCGACCGTCGACGACACCTTGATCGAGACGTAATCGACGTCGTCCCGAGCGAGCAGGCGGCGCGTGCCCTCCAGGCGACGCCCCGCCTCCTTCTTCCCGAGGATCGCCTCACCGAGGAGGTTGACGTTGAGCCGGACGCCGTCGCCGCGGCCCCGGATCGCCGCGATCGCCTCACCGAGACGACGGTCGCCGGCGTCGACGATGAGGTGGCGCACCATCGACCGCAGCGCCGTGCGCGCGGCGGGGACGACGACCCACGGCAGGATCGGCGCCGTCAGGGCGCCGAGGCGGATCGCGGCCTTCAGGTGCAGCGGAAGGAACGCCGGCACGAGCGGAGAGAGAGCCGCGAGGTTCGCGGCGGCGACACGCAGATCCTCGGGCCGGACCACGCCGTCGACGAAGCCCACGGTGAACGCGAGTCCGTTCGGGTCGCGCAGGACACCGGCCAGCCGCGTGGCCGCCGCGTCGACGGGTTCGGAACGGCTCTCGGCCAGCCAGCGACGGACGAGGGCGACGGCGTCGTCGGCCAGATCGGCCGGGGCGACCGCCACCGGGGGGACATCGGTGCCGGGGACATCGGTGAGCGACATGGGGATCCTTCCTCGGATGCCCTCAGTGTGCGGCCGGCCACGTTTCAGCAAAAGCGATGATTTACGAACGGTATTGTTCGATCAGAACGAAAGGATGCCGATGTTCGATCTGCGCCGCCTGCGCTTGCTGCACGAACTGTCGATGCGCGGCACGCTCTCCGCCGTCGCCGAGGCCCTGTCGTTCAGCCCCTCGACGATCTCGCAACAGCTCTCCCAGCTCGAACGCGAAGCCGGCGTCCCGCTTCTCGAACCCGACGGGCGGCGGGTCCGCCTCACTGCGCAGGGCGAAGCGCTCGCGGCGCACGCGGCCCGCATGCTCGCCGCCGACGAAGCCGCGCGTGCCGAACTGGAGCTGCTCCGCCCCTCGCTCGCCCCGGTGCGCCTCGCCGTGATGCAGTCGGCCGCGCACGGGCTCGTCCCGCGGGCGCTCGACGTCCTGGCCGAGACCGAGCCGCGCCTCCGGGTCGAGATCGCCGAGCTCGCACCCGAGGAGGGGCTCTTCGAAGTCGCCGCCCACGGTTTCGACCTGGCGGTCGCCGAACAGTATCCCGGGCACACGCGGGAGCAGCGCGCGCTGCTGGAGCGTCGCACGCTGGGACGGGATGCCATCCGCCTCGCCGTCGCGCACGACGACCGGGCCACCGCGCTCGCCGACCTGCGCGACCGGGCCTGGGTCATGGAACCGGAGGGGACCGCCGCGCGCCAGTGGGCGACGCAGCAGTGCCGGGCCGCGGGGTTCGAGCCCGACGTCCGCTTCGCCCTGGCCGACCTCACCGCTCACGTGCGGCTCGTGGCATCCGGGCATGCGGTGGGGATGATCCCCGCGCTCGTCTTCGGCGGTGACGAGCCGGCCACGCGGTCGATCGACCTCCCCGGCCGACCGCGACGCGAGATCTTCACCGCGGTGCGACGCGGAACGGCGGATCGCCCCGGTGTCCGCGCGGTGCGCGCGGCGCTGGAGAACGCGTTCGCCCGCGTCCCGGAGATCAGCGCGGAGTGAGGACGGATCGGGTGATCCGACCGAGCATCTCCGCGAAGACGGTCGTCTCGGCGACCCGCTCCCCGTCGACGGCGTGATCCAGATCACGGGCGAAGCGGTCGAGCTGCGACCAGGGCACGGCGTCGAGGTCGACCTCGAGGTGGATGTGGTTCACGCGCCGGTCCTCGGTGTCGAGCTCGCGGCGCAGGAGTCCGCGCTCGACGAGGCGGTCGACGAGTGTCGTGACCCCGGCCGAGGTGACGCCGAGATGGTCGCGCAGTTCGGAGGGGCGGATGCCGGGCCGCTCGCGGATGCGCAGCAGGGCACGCACCTCGGTCTCGCTGAGCCGCAACTCCGCCCGCGTGGCCGCTTCCGCGGAGCGACGCGCCTCGACGTAGGCGTCGAGCGCCATGGACAGTGCGGGACGCAGGGACATGGCATCCACCCTAGCCAGCACTGATTAAACCTGTGAATATTTCATCTCATTATTTAACTCAGTTAAATAGTGCTACGGTCGCGACATGGCCCGTCTCTTCTACGGCACCGATGCCTCTCCGGTGACCTTTCCCGACCGTCTGCTGGCCTACGTCAAGGTGATCGCCTCCACCAAGCTCCGACGCAACGAGTCCTTCACCCTCACCTGGACCGGCGACCCCGAAACCCCCGGACGCTCCGCGATCTGGCTGCACCCGTCCATCCCGATGCGCTTCGTGTTCGATTCCGCCGAACCGGAGCACCTCGTCGGCGAGTACCTCCGCGCACTGGCCGACCAGGCGAACGCGTCCGCCGGACTCGTCGTCGACCTCCGCACGTGGGCGGATGACGAGAGCGCCCTCCCCCGGACGCCCGCGCAGCACGTCGCCCCCCGACGCCCGGCGAGGTCCGTGCGCGCGGCCTGAATCCGGTAGCACACGCCCCGCCTCCCCGCGGGAGCCGGGATAATGTCTCGAGCGCATCCTCGCGCCGAGACGGAGTGTGCTGTGCCTGTACGTGATCTGCTCGACATGCAGCTGCTCGAGCGGTGGCTCGAAGAGTTCCGCGGCCTGGGGTACCTGACCGGCAGCGACATGCGGGTCCTCGAGCAGCAGGACGACACCGAGGTCACCCGCGGACTGATCGTGGTCGACCTCAGCGAAGCGGCCACCATCACCTATCTCCAGCCGATCGCCGGGAGCGACGGCCGGTGGAAGGCGACGATGGAGGCGCGCGACACCACGATCGAACTCACCGCCGTCGGGATCGTGAACCTCGGGAACGAGCTCAACGTGCTCGGCGCCCTCGTGTCGTTCCTCGAGACGAAGTCCCGCGAGCTGCTCGCCGCCGGCTGAGAACCCGGGCGGGATCCTCCTCCGGAGCTCACTCCGCGGTGACGTGCAGCAGCAGGGCCTCACCCGCGGTGGCGCCGCCGATACGCGGCGGGCGCCTCCCCGGTGTGATCGCGGAATCGCGCGTAGAACTGGCTGAGCGAACCGAAGCCCGTGGATGCCGCGATGTCGGGGATCGCCTCGTCGGTCGTCAGCAGCAGTTCCCGTGCACGCGCGATCCGGCACTGCGCGAGGTAATCGCCGATCGTGACGCCCAGCGCCCCTCGGAAAACCGCCATCGCGTGGTGCGGGTGCAGATGCACGTGATCGGCGACCGCGGCGACCGAGACGTCCTCGGCCGCATGCTCCGCGATCCAGGCGGCCATGTCCGCCACATCCGCCCGCAACCCTCGCCCGCGCTGCGGCATCGCCGCCACCGCGGCGGTCGCGTGCGCGGCGCGCAGCACGAACGCCTGCACCTCCCCCACCGCCGCGCGGCGGAGCGGATGGCCCGGGCGCAGCTCCTCGCCCCAGGCACCGACCCGCTCGGCCAGGTCGAGCGGCCCCTTCGCGGCCGGCGACACCGCGATGTCACCGGCGAACATCCGCGCGAGGAACTCCCCCGGCAGCCGCCACCCCCGGGCTTCGGCGAGCGGCACCGTGAGCCACGCGAGCTCCCGGCCGCCGGAGTCCCGCACGAGCTGGTGGGGTCGGGCGGCCCAGAACACCGCGAGCGCCCCCGCCGGGATGACGACCTGCCGACCGTCGACGAGGTACTCCAGCTCCACCGGCGCGGTGTTGAACTCCAGATCGTCGTGCGTGTGCGCCACCGACATGCGCGGAACGGCCCCTCGCCAGCAGGCGAGGTCGAACGACGAGGAGGTGGCATCCATGATCCGAGTATCCCGGAAGAACGCCCGTCTCAGCACGATGAGATCGCCCTTCGTCCGATCGTACGGTGAGGGCATGAGCACCCTCACCTCGACACCGGCCTCGGTGTCCACCGCCCCGTACCACCTGACCCCCGAGCAGATCGCGCACTTCGACGCGCACGGCTACGTCGTGCTGCCGGGGCGCATCCCCGCGGACCTGCTGGCCCGCCTGCAGAAGGCCGCCGACGAGTGGATCGCCACCGGTCGCGCGCTCGGCCCCGACAGCCCGGAGGGCCCCGACTACCAGTGGGCCACCCGCGGCGGCGCGCGACGCATGTTCCGCGTCGACTACCTCCACGGCAAGGGCTCGCCCGCCTCCCTCGAACTGCTGGGTTCACCCGCGGTCCTCGGGATCGCCGAGAGCCTCGCCGGCGCCGACCTGGTCCCGACCTACGAGTCACTCGTCTTCAAGGACGCCGGCGACGGTGCCGCGATCGACTGGCATCAGGATGCCGTGCACCCCCGCACGCACCGGATCTTCAACGTCGACGTGTACCTGGACGCCTCCAGGGCCGGCGAAGGCGCCCTCCGCGTCGCGCCCGGTTCGCACCTCGCCCCCGTCGACGTCTGCCAGCTGCAGGACGAGTACGGGTGGGACGCACCCGGCGTCGTGCAGGTCGAGCTCGAACCCGGCGACGTGCTCGTCCACGACGTCATGGTGGTGCACGGCTCCGAGGCCGTCACCGGCAACCGCCTGCGCCGCACCATCTACTACGAATTCCGTGCCGCCGAGCAGATCCAGGCGGAGGGCCCGTGGGATGCCGAGTGGGTCGACCGTCGCATGCGGCTGCTGCCGCTCGGACTCGAGGCGCACGCCCGCCGCTTCCCCGAGCAGGAGCAGTTCCGGTGGAACGCCTCCCCGCAGGTGCGACCGGAGATGTCCGACGACGCCGAGGCCGAACTGCGCATCGCGCACCTCGTGCACTCCCCCGGCTCGTACTGCAGCGCCGGGAGCGTGCCCTTCACGGCCGACGAGGACTGAACCAGGATCAGGAAAACCCCGCCCCATCTTCGGGGCGGGGTTTTCGCTGTCATCTCATTCCGCGGTGACGTGCAGCAGCAGCGCCTCACCCGGCACCAGCAGGGGCGCCGGCAGAACACCTTCGGCGAGCACCGAGCCCGGCAGAACCACGCCGCCGGCGGTGACCCAGGCGGGGTCGGCATCCTGGATCGCTCGCACCGGCGCGCCCACCTCGAGCACCCTCACGCGGTAGCGCCGATCCGGATCGAGGCCCGGCAGCACGATCGGCGACGGGAGGGCCGCATCGAACCGGTCCAGTGCGACGTACGCGAACAGCCCTTCGCCGAGGTCGGGGGCGACGACACCGTGCTGCAGCACAGCCGGGTCGGCGTCGTCGACGCGCACGGTCGTGCCGCCGTGGAGCAGCGCTCGGTGCGCGCGGTAGAGGGCCGTCCACCCGGCGAGCGCCGCGAGCTGCGCGTCGTCGAGGCGCGAGATGTCGGACTCGATCCCCGCGTGCAGGAACAGCGCCGTCGTCATGCGGAAGGCCGCCGACGCCGTCCGCCCCGTCGTGTGCGCGCGCTCGTCTCCCACGTGCGAGCCGAGGAACTCCGGGGGGATCAGGATGCCCGTCCACCGCTGGATCCGCTGGCGGGCGAGCGGATCGTTGGTGTCGCTGGTCCAGAACCGGTCGACGCGACGCAGGATGCCGAGGTCGATCCGGGCACCGCCGGACGCGCACGACTCGATCTCCACGTCCGGGTGCGCGGCGCGCAGGGCGTCGAGGAGCCGGTACAGCGCCCGCACCTGACCCCCGGTCCGCGGCACGAGCAGGTCGCGGTTGTGGTCCCACTTCAGCGCCGCGATCGGGTACTGCGTCAGCAACGCGTCGAGACGGTCGAAGATGTGCCGCCAGGCGTCGGGGTTCGTGAGATCGAGCACGTGCTGGAACCGCCAGGAGACGGCATCCGCCGGCGTGAGCATCCACTCGGGATGCGCCCGGGCGAGGTCGGAGTCGGCGCTGACCATCTCGGGCTCGACCCAGAGGCCGAACTCGAGACCGTCGCCGTTCACCCGGGAGATGAGGGGGCCGAGGCCGTCAGGCCACACCCGCTCGTCGACCGTCCAGTCGCCGAGCGCACGCCGGTCATCGGTGCGGCCGTGGAACCAGCCGTCGTCCAGCACCAGGCGCTCCGCGCCGACCCGCGCGGCGGCGTCGACCAGCGGGGTGAGCCGTTCGAGCGATTGGTCGAAGTAGACCGCCTCCCACGTGTTCAGTGTCACGGGACGAGGACCGCGGGGCGTCGCCCACGACCGCACCCACGGGTGCAGGCGCGCCGAGAGACCGTCGAGCCCGACGTCCGACCACACGGCGACCACGGTGGGCGCCTCGTACGTGTCGCCCGCGGCGAGGGTGTGGCCGTCGAGGCGTTCGCCCGCACCGATGACCGAGAGACCCATGTCGCCGCGCTCGAACCAGACCGAGCGGTCGCCGCTCCAGGCGACGTGGGTGGCCCACACCTCGCCGTGACGGAACCCGAACTCCGGCGTTCCGACGGCGAAGAGGAACGGATCGTCGTGGCCGCCGCGGCCGTGGCGGGTGTCGCGCGCCCACACGCCGTGGCCGGGCCGCGAGCGCTGCGGTTCGCGTTCCCCCGCCCAGCGGCCGGTGAAGTCGAGCACCTCGCGGGCGCGAGGGGGCACGGGCAGGAGCGCGGACAGGGCGCGCACCTCGAGATCCGCGGCACCGTCGTTGCGCACGCGACGGTCGACGAGGAGGACGCCCTGCGGAGTGAGGGCGTACCGCAGCTCGAGCCCCGCGTCGCCGAGGGCGAGCGTCACGACGACGGCGTCGCCGTCGCGTCGGGTGCCGAGGTGGCGCAGCACCGGGGAGAAGGGGGAGATCTCGACGGGGGGACGGCCGGTCCAGCCTTCCGTGAGGAGGGGCACGACACCGACCCGGAAAGGACGATCGATCGAGCTCGGAGCGACGGCCGGTGCGGCGGCGTCGGCCAGGGCGGTGAGGGCGGCGGCGTCGAGGTCACCGAGGGCGCGCCCCCAGTGCACCACGACCGGCGCCGCCGGGCCGCGGGCGTCGAGGATGAAGTCGACGCCCGCGGCGCGGAGGTGATGGATCATGCGATGGAGGTTACTTCGCGACCGGGATCGACTGCGCCTCGAGGGTCGCGATCGTCTTGTCCTGCGCGGATGCCAGGGCCTCGGTCAGCGTCCCCGAGCCCGCCACGGCCGACTTGAAGCCGTCGGACACGTCCGCGTAGACCTGCGTCATCGTCGGACCCCACACGAAGTTCGGGTCGACCTCGCCGGAGGCCTTGGCGAAGACGTCGTAGATCTTCTGGTCGCCGTAGAAGGGCACGCCCTCCTGCAGAGCGGGGAGCTTCAGCCCGTCCTTCGTGGCGGGGTAGATCGCCGCGGTCTTGTTGAGCGACGTCAGCGCCTCCTCGGAGGTGTTCAGCCACAGTGCGAACTTCGCCGCCTCGTAGAGGTGCTTCGTGGACTTGAACACGGCGATCGAGGAACCGCCCCAGTTGCCGGCGGACGACTGCCCGGCCTGCCACTGCGGGGCCTCGGCGACGGCCCACTTGCCGGACGTGTCGGGAGCACCGCTGGAGATGGAGTTGGCACCCCACACGGCCGAGTTCCACGACCACACCTCACCGGTGTTGTACGCGTTGTTCCACTCGTCGGTCCACGCCGGGTACGACGAGACCAGGTCGTCCGCGATCAGGCCCTGCCAATAGTCGGCGACCTTCGTCGAGGCGTCGCTGGTGAGGTCGACCTTCCAGGCGTCGCCGTCGTTGGAGAACCACTGGCCGCCCGCCTGCCACACGAAGCCGGCGAACTGGTTGATGTCGCTCTGCGAGAAGTTGGTGATGTAGCCGCCGAGCGCGCGGATCTTCTTGGCGGCCTCGCGGTACTCGTCCCACGTCGTCGGGATCGCGATGCCGTTCTGCTCGAACAGGTCCTTGCGGTAGAACAGCGCCATGGGGCCGGCGTCCTGCGGCACGCCGTAGACCTCGTTCTCGGTGCCGAGCGTGACCTGCTTCCACGTCCAGTCGACGAACTGGTCCTTGGCCTTGACGACGTCCTCGCACGCACCGAGGTTCGCGAGGCCGTCCTGCACCCGGAAGTTCGGCAGCGCGTCGTACTCGATCTGGCCGAGGTCGGGGGCGTTCCCGGCCTGCAGCTGGTTGAAGAAGTTCTGGTAGGTGCCGGCGTTGCCCGAGGGGCCCGTCTGCACCTCGACCTTGATGTCGGGGTTCTTCTCGTTCCAGATCGCCACGGCATCCTCGATGCCGGGGATCCACGACGTGAACGTGAGGGTCACGTTCTCGCCGGCGGGGGCGCACGACGCCGCGTCGGCGCTGCCGGTGCTCGACGACGAGCATCCCGCCATGACCAGGGCGCCCGCGGCGAGCAGGGCGACGCTGACCGCTCTCTTCTTGTGCTGCATGATTCCTTCTCTCGGTTGGCCCGCCGGTCGTGCCGGCGGGAGGTGTGTTACTTGATGGCCCCCGTGCCGAGCCCGGTGCGCCAGTACCTCTGGAGCAGCAGGAACGTCACGATGAGCGGGACGATGGAGATGAGGGACCCGACCAGCACGTAGGTGCGCAGTTCGGGGAACTGGTTGATCGTGGAGTTCCACGCGTAGAGGCCGTACGTGACGGGGAAGAGCTCTTCGCTGCGCAGCATGATCAGCGGCAGGAAGAAGTTGTTCCAGATCGAGACGAACTGGAAGAGGAACACCGTCACCAGCGCCGGGAACATCAGGCGGATCGACACCGTGAAGAACGTCCGCACCTCCCCCGCGCCGTCGAGGCGGCTGGCCTCGAGGAGTTCGTCGGGCACGGATGCCTCGGCGAACACGCGCGTCAGGTAGACGCCGAAGGGGCTGACGACGCTCGGCAGCAGGACGGCCCAGTACGTGTCGGTGAGCTGCACCTGGCTGAACAGCAGGAACAGCGGGAGCGCGAGAGCCGTCGCGGGCACGAGGACACCGCCGAGCACGGTGTTGAAGATGGCCTCGCGACCCGGGAAGCGGTACTTCGCCAGCGCGTAGCCGCACATCGCGGCGATGACCGTCGCGATCACGCCGCCGACGCCGGCGTACAGCACGCTGTTGCCGAGCCACTTCAGGTAGACGCCGTCGCGGTAGGCGAAGAGCTGCCCGACGTTCTCGAAGAACCGGAAGTCGGCGAACCAGAGCGCGTTGGTGCTGAACAGCTGCCCGCGGTCCTTCGTGGAAGCCACGACGAGCCACCACAGCGGGATGAGGAAGTACAGCGTGAAGATGCCCATCACGACCATGGCGGTCGTGCGCGACACGATGCTCTCGCGGGGGCCGGTCGCCGCCGGTCGTGCCCGGCCGGCGCGGCGTCCGGTGGTGAGCGTGCGGGTGTCGGTGGGGGTGGGGGCGATCGCGCTCATGACTGGGCTCCACGACGGCTGAGACGGAGGAAGGTGAACGACAGCACGAACGTCGCCAGGGCGAGCACGACCGAGAACGCCGCCGCGAGCGAGACGTTGGGGATCGAGCTGGTCGCGTAGATCGTCATGTTGGGGGTGAAGGTGCTCGTCACCGCCGAGCTGAACGAGCGGAACGTCTGGGGCTCGGCGAGGAGCTGGAGCGTCCCGATGATCGAGAGGACCCCGGTGAGCACGAGGGCCGGCCGGATGAGCGGGATCTTGATCGACCACGCGATGCGGGCCTGGCCGGCGCCGTCGATGCGGGCCGCCTCGTAGATCTCCTGCGGGATCGCGAGGAGCGTCGAGTAGATGATCAGCATGTTGTAGCCGACGAACACCCAGGTCACGACGTTGGCGATCGACCACAGCACGAGATCCGCGGACAGCAGGTCGACGTTCGAGGTGATGCCGGGGAAGGGCGACAGGTTGGGCGAGTACAGGAAGCCCCACATGATGGCGGCGATCACGCCCGGGACGGCGTACGGCACGAAGAACGCCAGGCGGAAGAAGCGTTTGCCGCGCAGCAACGGCGAGTCCAGCAGCAGGGCGAACAGCAGCGCGAGACCGAGCATCACCGGCACCTGCACGACGCCGAACAGCAGCACGCGGCCGACCGAGGTCCAGAACGCGGTGTTCTGGAACACCAGCGCGTACTGTGCGAGGCCGCCGAACACCTCGCGGGCCTGGCCGAAAGTGCCCTCGCGCTCGACGACGAGCAACGACTTCCAGATCGCGTAGCCGATCGGCACCAGGTAGAAGAGCACGAAGAGCACCACGAAGGGCGCGATGAAGGCCGCGATGGCCCTCTTGTGGGGGATGCGTCGACGCACCCGGGGCGTCACTGCCCCGGACGGCGCTCCGGTGGTTCGCGCCGTGGCGGCGGGAGCGGTCATGAGTGGTTCTCCTCTCGGACGACGCGCACGGCGCCGGAAGGGACGCGCAGTCGGTCATCGACCGCGGTTCCCGTGATGAGCTCGGTGCCGCGCACGTCGGCCACGAGGTCGGTGTCGCCGTGGTTGACGACGAAGACGTAGGACGCATCCGCTCCCCGGCGCCGCACGATCTCGAACGGGCCCCGGGCCTCGACGTCCGCGGCCGGGCGCACCCCCGCCTCCCGGGCGATGGCGCCCAGACGGTCGGCCAGCGCCGCGGGCGCGAGCTGCGTGGCGAGGTACCACGCGCTCCCCCGCCCGTGGGCGTTGCGGGTCACGGCGGGCGACCCCACGGACGGCCCGTCGACGAACGACGCGACGGTCTCGGCGGTGGTCGCGCGCAGACGCTCGCTCCAGAGGGAGGCGCCGGTCCCGTCGTCGAGGGCGATCGTCTCCCCCGGCCGCACGGGCGCGAACTCTTCGACGTGGATGCCGAGGGCGTCCCGCAGCGGGCCGGTGTACCCGCCCGCCCAGATGCGGTCGTTCTCGTCGACGATGCCCGAGTTGTAGGTGACGACTGCGGTCCCGCCCGCGGCGATCCAGTCGGTGAGCACGGCGGCCTCGTCGGCGCGGAGCAGATGCAGTCCCGGAACCACGACGAAGCGATACGCGGCGAGGTCGGCCCCCGGGCGCACGATGTCCACGGTCAGCCCCTGGGCGTGCAGCGCCGCGTACGTGGCGTGCACCTGAGTGAGGTAGCCGACCGACTGGCTGGGGCGGCATTCGGTGTCGGTGGCCCACCAGGCTTCCCACGAGAAGATCACCGCGGCGTCGGCCACGACGCGGGAACCTGCGACCTCGCCGAGCCGGTCCACGATCCCGCCGAGTTCGACCACCTCGCGCCACACGGCGGAGTCGGTACCGGCGTGGGGAAGCATCGCCGAGTGGAATTTCTCGGCGCCCTGCAACGAGGCGCGCCACTGGAAGAAGCACACGCCGTCGGCACCCCGCGCGACGTGCGTGAGCGAGTTCCGCAGCAGCTGACCGGGTTCCTTGGCCAGGTTCAACGGCTGCCAGTTGACGGCCCCCGTCGAGTGCTCCATGAGGATCCACGGATCCCCGGCGGCCAGCCCGCGGCTGAGGTCGGCGGCGAAGGCCAGTTCGCTGAGCGGATCGCCGAGCCGGTGATCGAGGTAGTGGTCGTTGGCGATGACGTCCATCTGGTCAGCCCACGACCAGTAGTCCATGTTCTCGATGTGCGCGGTGACCATGAAGTTCGTCGTCACCGGGCGGTCGCTGAGACGTCGGAGCACCTCGGCCTCCGCCCGGTACTGCGCGAAGACCGCGTCCGAACTGAAGCGGTGGAAGTCGAGCAACTGCCCCGGGTTCCGGGCCGACAGGGCCGCCCGCGGGGGGAGGATCTCCTCCCAGTCGAAGTACGACTGGCTCCAGAACGCCGTGCCCCATGCCCGGTTGAGCTCCGCGACCGATCCGTACCGCTCGCGCAGCCACACCCGGAAGGCGGCGGCGCTCTCGTCGCAGTAGCAGAGGGCGTTGTGGCATCCGAGTTCGTTCGAGACGTGCCAGAGCGCCACCGCCGGGTGCGACCCGTACCGCGCCGCGACCGCTTCGACGAGTCGGAGGGATGCCGTGCGGAAGATCGGTGAACTCGGGCACCACGCCTGACGACCGCCCGGGTAGCGGCGCGTGCCGTCCTCGGCCATGGGAAGCACCTCGGGGTACGCGCGGCTGAGCCACGCGGGCGCCGAGGCGGTGCCGGTTCCGAGATTGATGCGGATGCCGGCGGCGTGCAGCCGTTCGATGATGTCGTCGAGAGCGACGAAGTCGAACGCGTCGGGTCCGGGCTGCAGGTGGGACCAGCCGAAGATGTTGAGGGCGACGAGGTCGACTCCGGCCTCCCGCATGAGGCGGATGTCCTCGTCCCACACCTCGGGCGACCACTGCTCGGGGTTGTAGTCGCACCCGAAGGCGATGCCCTCGTGGGTGAAGGGGGTCCGGCCGGTCATCCTGCTCCTCGTTCTGTGAACGTGCACAGTCTCGAGCGGATGCCTCCCCGTCGAGGTTCTGTGAACGTACACAGAGTGGCATCCCCTGTTTTGCTCGTCAAGTCACCGTTATCAATCTGTGCTCGTTCACACATCAGGGTCGTCGCCCCTAGGATCGGGAACGTGGAAACGGAGCGTCGGCGTCGCGCCACCGTGAAAGACGTCGCCCTCGAGGCGGGGGTCTCGCGGGGGACGGTCAGCCGCGTACTGAACGGGCAGCCGTACGTCTCGGAAGACGCGCGCGCGGCGATCGAAGCGGCGATCGCGAAAGTGGGGTTCGTCCCCAATCGCGCCGCGCGCAGTCTGGTGATGCAGAGCTCGCAGGCGATCGGTCTGATCGTGCACGAGCCGCACTCGCTGTTCGTCGAAGACCCCAACATCGCCTCGATCCTCCTGGGCGCCAACAGCGCGCTCTCCGAGGCCGACTACCAGCTCTCGTGCCTGATCGCCGACACCTCGCGCGACGTGGACCGACTCGCGCGCTACCTCAGTGGCGGCCTCATCGACGGCGTGATCATCGTCTCGGCCCGCGTCGGCGACCCCATCACCCGGGCGGTCGTGGAACTGGGCCTCCCCGCCGCCTTCGTCGGCAACCCGCGCGACATCGGGGACGCCGCCCACGTCGCGATCGACAACCGCGGCTCGGCGCGCGAGATCACGAAACGTCTCGTCGGCACGGGACGCCGTCGCGTCGGCATGGTCGCCGCCGCCCTCGACCGCGATTCCGGCGCCGACCGCCTCGCGGGGTTCGTCGACGCGCTCGGCGGCGACTTCGACCCGCAGCTCGTCGAGCGCGTGCCGTTCTACTCGTTCTCCGACGGCAAGGCCGGCATGAAGCGCCTCCTCGACCGCGTCCCCGACATCGACGGCGTCTTCGCCTCCAGCGACGCCGTCGCCGCCGGCGCGCTCGAAGCGCTCCGCGAGGCGGGGCGCCGGGTGCCCGACGACGTCGGCATCGTCGGATTCGACGACAGCTCCTGGGCGCTGCGCTGCGACCCCCCGCTGTCGACCGTGCACCAACCCGCCGACCAGCTCGGCAGCGCCGCCGCGCGCGCCGTCCTCGCGCAGCTCGACGGGCAGACCTTCACGGCCCCGATCCTGCTAGAGAGCCCCATCGTCTGGCGCGAATCGGCGTGAGAAACGAGAAAGCCCCGGTTGCCCGGGGCTTTCGCGATGATGTTCGGTGGCGAGTGAGGGATTCGAACCCCCGAATGCAATGCAGTCTGATTTACAGTCAGATCCCTTTGGCCGCTTGGGTAACTCGCCAGGTGCGCACCCGCCCGGCTTTCTCAGTCGACCGGAGGCGCGATCACCTACCTTACCCTCCCCGAGGGGGTGGTTCCAACACGGGCCGGGGGTGACACGCACCTCCTCCGTCGGAGCCGTCCCCCACGGGTCGGTTCAGGCCGGGATCACTCGGGGATGCGGAGCAGCGCGCCCTCGCTGCGACAGGTGACGGCGGCCACCTCCATGGCGCGATCGAGCACGAAGCCCCAGCCCGCCTCGTCCTCGGGCAGACCCCCGCGCACGAGCGCCGCCGTCGTCGAGAGCACGGCGTCGCCACCGCCCATCGTGTCGACGATGGGCTCGGGAAGCTCCACGATCGGGCGCGAGACGGTGAGCCCGTGCGCGTCGATGGCCGCTCCCCCGGCGCCGTACGTGGCCAGCACGGCCTCGACGCCCAGGGCCGAGAGCTTCTCGCGGAGGTCCTCGAGCGGTCCGCCGTACAGGAGCTGCGCGTCGTCCTCGCCGACCTTCACGAGCTGCGCGCGAGCAGCAGCCTTCTCGAACCCGCGCACGAAAGCCTCGCGGTCATGGAGCATGCCGGCCCGGGGGTTCGGGTCGATCGCGAGCGAGGTCGCCCCCACGGCATCCAGCAGCGCCTCGGTCTGCTCCGCATCGTCGAACGGGAAACAGCTCACCACGACGAGGGGCGCGTCGGCCAGCGCGGCGCGCTCGGCGTCGCCGTAGCGCACACGGCGGTTCTGCGCGGCCTCGTTGAAGGCGTATTCCGGCTCACCGCCGGCCGATCGCGTGCTCACCGCCCGCGACGACCCGTGCTCCGACGGGCTCTGCAGCAGGTCGACGTCGTACTCGGCGAGGTAGTCGCGGATCTGCTCACCCGCCGCGTCGTCGCCGACCATGGCGATGAGCGAGGTGGGGACGCCGAGGCGCGACAGTCCCACCGCGACGTTCAGAGCGGCCCCGCCCACGAACTCGCGCACACCGGCGTCGTCACGCAGTTCGTCGATGAGGGCGTCGCCGATGACGACGACCCGGCCGCTCACCGCTGCACCCCGGCCGTCTCGAGCACTCGCTCGACGAAAGCCTCGGTACGGCGCTTGGTGCCGTCGATCTTCATGTCCACACTCCCGCGGATCTCACTCGGCGCCAGCGGCATCGCGAGGCGCACGTTCTCGTGGCACGACAGGTCGGCACACATGTACGTTCCGACCGTATCGCCGTGTTCCCCCGCCGCCCCGGCTTTCCGCGCCGTGAACAACGCCACTTGGTCACCCGGTTGCATCGTGTGGCAGAGGTTGCACATGGCCGCACGGGCGCGCGACTGCCCGTCCGCAGCCCGCAGCACGATCCCCGTGGGCTCACCGTCGCGCTCGGTCACGAGGTACCCGCGCCCCCGAGTGCGCGGGTCGCGCCACGCGAAGAAATCGAGATGATCCCAGTCGGTGAGAAGGAAGTCGTGCGGCAGCGCCACGACCCGCAACTCCTCCGGCGCGGCGTTGACGAACGCATCGCGCACCTCGTTCTCGGTGAGTGCTCGCATGGCATCCGAGTCTACGAGCGACCCGGGCGCGCCGGGCCGGGCCCGTCGACGCTCGCTAGAATCACGGAATGGCCGACAGCTCATTCGACATCGTCTCCAAGATCGACCGCCAGGAAGCCGACAACGCCCTGAACCAGGCCCGCAAAGAGGTCGAACAGCGCTACGACTTCAAGGGCACCGACGCCTCCATCGAGTGGAGCGGTGAGGCGATCCTCATCAAGGCGAACTCCGAGGAGCGGGCGAAAGCCGTGCTCGACGTCTTCCAGACCAAGCTCATCAAGCGCGGCATCTCGCTGAAGAGCCTCGAGACGGGTGACCCGGTCGCCGGCGGCAAGGAATACCGCATCACCTCGACGCTCAAGGAAGGCATCTCGCAGGAGAACGCCAAGAAGATCGGCAAGATCATCCGCGACGAGGGCCCCAAGAGCGTGAAATCGCAGATCCAGGGCGACGAGCTGCGCGTGCAGTCGAAGTCCCGCGACGACCTGCAGGAGGTCCAGCGCCTCCTCAAGGCCGCCGACCTCGACGTCGACCTGCAGTTCACGAACTACCGGTAAGAGAACATTCCGGGGATGCCATGGCCGTCCGTGTCGATCTGAACATCTCGCTCGACGGGGTCGCCGCGCCCGCCGACATCTCGCCCGAGAACCCGATGGGGGCCGACTGGGGCCTGCTCGTCGAGGACTACATGGCCACGCGCACGTTCCGCGCGCGGGTGTTCGGCGACACCTCCGGCGCGGGGACGACCGGAATCGACGACCGGTACGCCGCCGCCTACTTCGAGGGCGTCGGCGCCGAGGTCCTGGGCGCGGGGATGTTCGGCATCCACTCGTTCCCCGACGACCCGGACTGGCGTGGATGGTGGGGCGACGAGCCGCCGTTCCGCGTGCCGGTACTCGTGCTGACGCACCGGGAACGCGCGCCGATCGAGTTCGCGAACGGCACGCGATTCGAGTTCGTCCGGACGGGGATCGAGGATGCCGTGCGCCGGGCGACCGGACTCGCCGGTGACGCCGACGTGCGCGTGGGCGGCGGCGTCTCGACCGCGCGCTCCGCCCTCGCCGCGGGCCTCGTCGACCGGCTGCACGTCGCCATCCGCCCCGTGGTCCTGGGGCGCGGCACCCGCCTGTGGGACGACCTGGAGCACCTGCACACGGACTACCGCGTCACGTCGGAAGTCGCCGAGAGCGGCGTCGTTCACGTGACGTTCGAGCGGTGAGGACGCCCGAGGGTCTCCCGACCTGCCCGACGTGCGGCGATCCGTTGCGGTTCGAGGTGCTCGACGACGAGCGTTTCCTCGTGGCGTGGTCGTGCGTGACCTGCGGGCTGATCCGCACCACGGAACCGAGCTAGGAGTTCAGTTGATGATCTCGGCGTTCTCGTCGCGCAGGCGGGCGAGTCGGATCCGCCACTCGGCGAGCTGATCCCTCAGTTGATGATCTCGGCGTTCTCGTCGCGCATCCGGGTGAGGCGCGTGCGCCACTCGGCGAGCGCCTCGGGACTCAGCCGGGTCCAGTCGTCACGCTCGGCCACGACGCGCAACGGGGCGGCGCTGCGGTAGGACCGCGTCGGGTTCCCGGGGAACTTCTTGTCGGTGACGTTGGGGTCGTCCTCCCACTCCCCCGTCGGCTCGACCTCGTAGACCCGCGGCGGACCGTCGCCGGGGATGATCTCGGCCGCCAGCCCGGCTCCGTCCAGGAGCGCCGTGAAGTAGATGTGGTTCATGACCACCTCCGGCCGGTAGTTCGACCGGAAGCCGGGCGTGAGGAGGTCGCCGACCCGGAGGTCCGCTCTCGTTCCGTGGAAGAAGGGGCCGGTTTCCATCAGTTCTCCTCTCAGCCGCGCAGGCGGTCGTCGCGCCACTCCACGACGACGATCTCGCCGCGGGCGGCGCGCTCCTCGCGCTCGCGCAGCTCGACGCGGCGGATCTTGCCCGAGATCGTCTTCGGCAGCTCGGCGAACTCGATGCGCCGCAACCGCTGGAAGGGCGCGAGATTCTCCCGCGCGAAGCGCAGGATCTCCAGCGCGACCTCCTCGCCCGGCTCGTGACCGGATGCCAGGACGACGTACGCCTTCGGAACCGACAGGCGCAGCGCGTCCGGCGCGGGCACGACGGCCGCCTCGACCACGGCGGGGTGCTCGATGAGCACGCTCTCCAGCTCGAACGGGCTGATCTTGTAGTCCGACGACTTGAAGACGTCGTCGGTGCGACCGATGTAGGTGATGCTGCCGGTCTCGTCGCGCCGGGCGACGTCGCCGGTGTGGAAGAGCCCGTCGGCGAAGGCATCCGCGTTGCGCTCCGGATCCGCGACGTACCCGGTCATGAGGTTGAGCGGCCGCTCCGTGAGATCGAGGCAGATCTCGCCCTCGTCCGCACGCTCGCCGGTGAGCGGGTCGACGATGACGACGGGACAGCCGGGCAGCGGCCGCCCCATCGAGCCGGGCACGAGACCCGCGCCCGGGGTGTTCGCGACGATCGCCGTCATCTCCGTCTGGCCGTATCCGTCGCGGATGTCGAGCTGCCACGCGCGCTGCACGTGGGCGATCACCTCGGGGTTCAGAGGTTCCCCCGCCGAGACGACTTCGCGCAGCGCCCCGCGCCGCCCCGTCAGGTCGGCCTGGATGAGCATGCGCCAGACCGTCGGCGGAGCACAGAACGTCGTCACGCGATCGCGTTCGAGCTCCGACAGCAACCGGTCGGCCGAGAACCGGGAGTAGTTCAGCGCGAGAACAGTCGCCTCGGCGATCCACGGGGCGAAGAAGCAGCTCCACGCGTGCTTCGCCCACCCCGGCGAGCTGATGGCGAGGTGCACGTCGCCGGGCTCGAGCCCGAGCCAGTACATCGTCGACAGATGTCCGACCGGGTAGGAGGCGTGCGTGTGCTCGACGAGCTTCGGCTTCGACGTCGTCCCGGAGGTGAAGTAGAGCAGCAGGCGGTCGTCGGCGGTGGTTCCGGGGTGCCGGGCGGGTTCCGCCGCCGCGAGGAACGCGTCGTCGTAGCGGGCCCACCCCGGCAGCGCTTCGCCGACCACGATGCGGCCCAGGTCCCGGCCGGCACCGTCGAACTTGTCGGCATCCGCGGATCCGACGATGACGTGCCGGATCTCGGCCCGATCGATGCGGTCGGCCAGATCGCCCGGCCCGAGCGCCGTCGTGGTCGGCGCGATGACGCCGCCGAGCTTCATGATCGCCAGCATCGACTCCCACAGCTCGACCTGGTTGCCGAGCATCAGCAGGACCGCGTGCCCCGCGCGCACACCCCGGGATGCCAGCCAGGCGGCCAGCTGATCCGAGCGGCGCGCCAGCTCGTCGAACGTCCGCTCGTGGTGGGTCTCGTCATCGTCGACCACGATGAGAGCCGGTGCGTCGTTGCCTCGCGCCATCGGGTCGAACCAGTCGATCGCCCAGTTGAACGGCCCCTCGATCCTCGGCCATTCGAACGCCGCCGCGCGGTCCGGGTCGGTGCGGGCGGCGAGGAGGAGGTCGCGGGCGGCGCGGTACTGCTCGGTGGGGGTGGTCGAGGTCATGAGGCTCCTTCGCTCAGCCCTCTAGGCTAGCCACCCCGACCATCGGTCGAGGGCGGCGAACGCCTCGTCCCGGACGTTCCGCTGCGACAGGAAGACGTCGTGCAGCGCGCCGTCGATGCGCGAGATCGTGACCTCCCGCGCGATACGGGTCGCCGCGCGGGCGATGTCGTCCACGGCGAGCACCGAGTCGGTCTCGCGCATCGCATCGCTCCAGGACAGCGCCGAGGTCGACCGGGCCGACAACAGCACCAGCGCCGGGCACCCGACATCGACCCCGGATGCCACCCGCGCGTGGCCCGCAACGACCGCGGCGAGCCACCCCGGATGGGTCGGGAATCCGCGCTCGGGGCGCCACCCGTCCGGGCTGTCGGGAAGCGTCCCCACCTCGCGTTGGGCCCGCGTGTAGAACCCGAGATCGACGACCGGGTGCGTGCCCAGCGGGTCGATGCGGGCGCGCGCGTTGAGGATCGGGGCCAGGGCCTGACGTCCGAGCGGGCCGAGCTGCAACTCCAGCCACGGGCTGTTGAGCACGACGGCGTGCGCGCGTCCCGGATGCCGTGCCGCCCACAGCGTCAGCGTGAGTCCGCCGGTGCTGTGACCGAGGAGCACGAGCCGCCGCCCGCGCGCCTGCGTCCCCATGGCCTCGAGCGCCGCCTCGATGTCGGCGTCGTACACGTCGAGCGCGGCGATATAGCCGCGCGTCTGCCCGGGCCGGATGCTGCGCCCGTACTTGCGCAGATCCAGCGCGTGGAAACGCGCACCGCGGTCGGTGAAGAACCGCGCGAGGTCCGCCTGGAAGAAGTAGTCCGACCACCCGTGCACGTACAGCACGTCGACATCGCGCCACGCCCCGAACAGGCGCGCGCCCGGGTGCGGCATCGCGCGCACCAGGGTGGCGACGACCTCGCCCTCGTCGTCCGCGCCCAGCGGCAGAGTTCGCTGCTCGAAGCCCGGACCGAGGATGTCCGGATGCCACTCCCCCGCGTCCCCCATGGGCACAGCCTATTCAGACCTCCCGTCCCACACCTCGCCCGGCGCCCTGAAGAGCAGATCGACCTCGAGACGATTCGCGAAGTTTCTCGATTGTTTCTGTCATTCTGTGATAGGTCTGTGAACACAGTTCGAGCGGTGCATCGACGGGCCAGGGGGAATGGGTCCGCGCTCTGTCCACGACGAGACCCGGGGGTCGGTCTATGTTCGCGAAAGTCCTGTCATCGCACGTCCGTCGCGTGAGCGGCTGGGGGGTCACGGCGCTTCTCGTGACGTCGCTCCTGAGCGGTGCAGGCGCCGCCTCCGCCGCCGCGACGGAGGATCCGGCATCCACTCCGTCCTCGTCACCGGTCGCGACCCCCGCGGACAGCGCCAGCCCCACGCCGGGGATCACGGCTGACCCCAGTGCGCCCCCATCCGAGGCCGCCAGCCCCACACCGAGCGCGGAACCCGCAGAGCCGTCGGACCCGACCCTGGCTCCGACTCCCACGGCGGAGCCCACCCCCCTCACCCCCGCTCCGCAGCAACGAGTGGACCAGACGGTGACCATCTCGGGGCGCGTGATCATCCCGGACGGTGTCACGGTCGATCTGAGCCGGTTCGCGGTGCAGGCCTATGCGCAGGGGGTGCAGGCCGGGTCCTCGCCGGTGGCTGCGGATGGCTCCTACCTCATCACGGCCGCGAAGGGCGGCTCGTTCCGGGTGAAGTTCGCCGTCCCCTCCGACGCCCCCGTCCTGGGCGAATGGTGGGAGGGCAAGGAGGACGAAACCGAGGCCACGCCGATCGTGATCGCCGACGGCGGCTCGGCGACCGGCATCGACGCGACCCTGCGACGGAGCGGCTCGATCTCCGGCAAGATCACCCTCCCCGCCGGCATCCGGGGAGAGGTGACGGTCCGCGCCTTCCTCGGCTCCGGTCAACCGCGCGGAAACGCGCGATCGACCGGGAACGGCGGCTTCATCATCACGGGGTTGGCGGAGGGGTCGTACTCGCTGCAGTTCTTCAGCAACCAGCTGCCGGTCGTCGAACAGTGGTGGAGCGGGAAGCCGGACTACGCAAGCGCGGACAGGATCGCCCTCGGAGCGGGCGAAGTGGCCACCTGTTACGACGTCACCATGGTCGCGGCCGCCACCATCTCCGGACGGTTCAGATTGCCGGCGGGAGTACGCCCCGGCGAGAACAATCCCTCGGTGCAGCTCTATCGCGAGGACGGGAGTTGGTACCCGATCAGCGCGTTGGTCGACGGCGACGGGACCTACCGCATCCCGAACGTCGCTCCGGGAACCTACCGGGTCTCCTTCGGAAGCGGATCGCTGCCCATCCTTCCGGAGTGGTGGGACGACAAGCCCGACTTCGCGTCCGCCACCCCGATCACCGTCGTCGCAGGGGAGAAACGGACCGGGGTGAATGTCACCTACGCGAAGGCCCCCAGCATCCACGGGAAGGTCACCCTGCCCGCCGGGGTCAGCCTCTCCGACGGGACCGTCCAAGTGCGGCTCACGCGCGCCAGCGATGGCGGGGGCGTCGCGGCGACGACCGTCCTGCCCGATGGCACCTATTCCTTCGGTTCACTGCGCCCCATCGCCTACCGTGTCGCGTTCGTCGCGCAGCGCCTCCCCGTCCTCGACGAATGGTGGGAGGATGCGCCCGACGAGGCCTCGTCGACACCGGTCACGCTCGCGGTCGGAGAGGACCGAGCCCTGGATGCCACGCTCGCGCCCGCCGCGTCCATCTCCGGACGAGTGTGGATCCCCAGTGGTCTCGGCTCCACCGCCGCGGGGGTCACCGTGACGGCCTACTCGGCCGCGAACACGGTGGCCCGCACCACCGCCACCGCCGCGGACGGGACGTATACCGTCACCGGGCTCCCCGCCGGCGCGTACCGGCTCCGATTCTCGTCCGACACATTGCCCGTTGCGGCGGAGTGGTGGAACAACGCGGCCGATTACGCCTCGGCGGCGCCGATCGCGGTGCGCGTGTTGCAGGTCCGCAGCGGGTTCAACGCCTATCTCGATCGCCCGTCGTCGATCTCCGGCCGGGTCACGCTGCCGCCGGGCGTCGTCGCCGGTGCCGGGCAGATCCACGTGGACGCCTACAGTCCCGCACGTGAAGTGGTGGGGACCGCCGCGGTCCGGGCGGACGGCACGTACGCGATCCGCGGGCTGATGCCGGGGACCTACCGCCTACTCTTCCGCGCCGACGATCTCCCCGTGGCGTACGAGTGGTGGCAGGACCGGCCGAGCTTCGCCAGCGCGTCGGACCTCGTCCTCGGGGTCCGGGAAGCACGCGAGGGGGTCGATGCGGTTCTCGAGAGGGCGGCGTCACTCTCCGGCACCGTCACCCTTCCCCCCGGGGCGAGCTTCGATCAGGGACGTGTCGAGGCTGCCGTCTTCGCCGCCGAGGATGCCACCACGCCGATGGGCACCGCGGCCGTCCGGCCCGATGGCACGTACCTCGTGGAGGGTCTCCGCGGTGCGAGCGTCAAGGTCCGGTTCACCGCCTGCGGCATGCCCGCCGCTGGAGAGTGGTGGAACAACAAGGCCGACTTCGCCACCGCCCTGACCCAGACGACCGTGAACGGCTCGGAGAAGAAGAACGTGAACGTCATCCTCGCCACGTCCAGCACCGCCCCACCCTGCTGAGGACCGGCGGCGCCTCCGGCACAGGCACGCGGCGTCAGGCGCGCTGCTGCTCCTTCGCCTGACGCTCCTTCGCCCGTTCCAGCGCACGCTTACGCGCCGCGCGGGCGTCCTCCTCGAGCTTCTCGGCCTTGGTCTCATCGCGCGTGAGGTTGACGCCCGACTCCGGATCGAACAGGTGCAGCGAGTCCGGCGAGAACCACAGGCGCGCGGCATCCCCGGCGCGGATGGCGCTCATGGCATCCAAGGCCACGACGAGTTCGGTGCGCAGGCTCTCGCCGTCGAGGTCGCGGTCGAGCTCGGAGAGCTTGTCCTTCACGGTCTCGTCGGTGTCGTACGGCACGTACGCGTACAGCACCTCGCCGAGCCACTCGGTCATCTCGATGTCGAGCTCGGCGGTCACTCCCCCCACGAGGTCGCGCTCCGTGGCGTCCGCGTCTTCGAAAGCGTCGGGACGGATGCCGACGATGACGAGGTCGCGACCTTCGACGGCCGCGCGCAGTCGGTCGTCCAGCGGGACGTCGGCGATCGGCAGACGCAGCATGTCTCCGTCGACGGTGCCGCTGAGGAAATTCATCGGCGGGGAGCCGATGAAGCCGGCGACGAAGAGGTTCACCGGCTGGTCGTACAGTCCGCGCGGGCTTGCGACCTGCTGCAACTCGCCGCGACGGAGCACCGCCACACGGTCGCCGAGGGTCATCGCCTCGGTCTGGTCGTGCGTGACGTAGACGGTGGTGATGCCGAGCGAACGCTGCAGGCGGGCGATCTCGGTGCGCATCTGTCCGCGCAGCTTCGCGTCGAGGTTGGACAGCGGCTCATCGAACAGGAAAGCGCTGGCGTTGCGCACGATCGCGCGTCCCATGGCCACGCGCTGCCGCTGACCGCCCGAGAGATTCGCGGGCTTGCGCTCGAGGTGCTCGTCGAGTTCGAGCAGTTTCGAGGCCTTCCGTACCCGCTCGTCGATCTCCTTGTCGTCCAGGTCACTGGATTTCAGCCGCATCGGGAACGCGATGTTCTCGTACACCGTCAGGTGCGGGTACAGCGCGTAGTTCTGGAACACCATCGCGAGGTTGCGGTCCTTCGGGGCCTTGTCGTTGACCACCTCGTCGTCGATCTTCAGTTCGCCGTCCGAGATGTCTTCGAGTCCGACGATCATGCGCAGCAGTGTCGACTTGCCGCAGCCCGACGGTCCCACGAGGATCACGAACTCCCCGTCGGCGATGTCGAGATCGACGCCTTTGACCGCGGTGAAACCGTCGTCGTACGTCTTGACGATCCGGTTGAGGGTGATGGATGCCATGGACTCGCTCCTTAGCCTTTGACGGCGCCCTGCGTGAGACCGGACACGATCCGGCGCTGGAAGATCACGACGACGATGACGATGGGGATGGTGACGACGATGGCCGCCGCCGAGATCGCACCCGTGGGTTCCTCGAACTGCGAAGCCCCGGTGAAGAAGGACAGGGCCGCCGGCACCGGGCGGGCGGCATCCGTCGACGTCAACGAGATGCCGTAGACGAAGTCGTTCCACGCGATGAAGAACGCGATGATCGCGGTGGTGAACACCCCCGGCGCAGCGAGCGGCACGACGGTCTTGCGGAACGCCTCGAACGGCGTCGCCCCGTCGACCTGGGCGGCCTGCTCGAGCTCCCACGGAATCTGGCGGAAGAAGGCCGCAAGCGTCCAGATCGAGATCGGCAGCGTGAGGGACAGGTACGGGATGATCAGACCGAGCCACGTGTCGTACAGGCCGACCACACGCCACAGATTGAACAGCGGAGTGACGATCGACACGATCGGGAAGACCGACACCGCAAGCGCCGTCGTGAGGATGATGCGCTTGCCGGGGAAATCGAGCCGGGCGATCGCGTAAGCGCAGAGTGTCGCGAGCACCACGGCGATGAACGTCGCGATAAGCGAGATGCCGATCGAGTTGCGCAACGCCGGCAGGAAGAGGTCCTGGGCGCTGCCACCGGGGGCGAGGATCGTGGCGTAGTTGTCGAGCGTCCACTCCTCGGGCAGCAGCGTCCCGGAGAACAGGCCCGCCGGGGTCTTGAACGACGTCATCGCGATCGAGAAGACCGGGAAGAGCGACCACACGAGGACGACCGCGATGATCACGATCCAGGTGATCCGCTGGGGCCAGGTCATCGCGCGCATTTACCCATTCCTCCCGGCGGACAGATCCACCTTGAAGCCCTTGATGAAGATGCCCGCGATGATCAGGACGCTCAGGAACAGCAGCACCGAGATCGCCGACCCGAGACCGATCTCCAAGCGCCCGATCGAGGTGTTGTACGCCAGCAGCGACAGCGCCTCGGTGTCGTTGGCACCGGCGGTCATGATGAAGATGTTGTCGAAGATGCGGAACGCCTCGAGCGTGCGGAAGAGCACGGCGACCATGATCGCGGCCTTCATGTTGGGCAGGATCACGCGGCGGAGAACCTCCCACGCGGTGGCTCCGTCGACCTTCGCCGCCTCTTCGAGGTCTCCCGGCACCTGCGCGAGACCCGACAGCAGCAGGAGCGAGATGAACGGTGTCGTCTTCCACACCTCGCTCAAGATGATCACGGTCAGCGACGTGCCCTGAGAGGCGAACCAGTTGAGGTTCTCATCGAACCCGGGGATCCACGCCAGCCAGTTGTTGACGTATCCGCCGGAGTTGATGTCGAAGGCGTAGAAGAAGGCGAACGCCGAGACGACGGTGATGATGCCGTACGGCACGAGGATGGCCGTGCGCGCGAAGCCGCGGAGCTTCTTGATCGCCCGGTGCATGACGAGGGCGAACCCGAAGCCGATGATGAGCTCGAGAAGCACGGTGATGACCGTGATGAACAGGGTCACGCCCATCGACTGCCAGAACGCCGGGTCGCCCAGGATCACCTGGTAGTTGCGGAACCAGATGAACTCGCGGTCGTCGGGGGCGGTGAGCCTCAGGCTGAACAGCGAGTCCCACAGCGCCTGCACGATCGGATACAGCGTGACCAGAAGCATGATCCCGAATGCCGGCCCCGCCAGCATCCACCCCAGTCGCGCTTCCGCGCGAGCCCGGTCGGAGCGGCGCTTCCTCTTCACCGGTGTGTTCTCGACCGTCGTCACAGGAGCCTCTCCCCTCTCAGGACCGCGAGGATGAAGTCGGTGGAGTCCTGCGGCGTCGTGTCGGGGTTCACGGCGTTCGGCGGATGCCAGGTGCGCTGGAGTCCGATGGAGATCTCGTTGTAGTACGGCGTCTGGGGGCGGGGCGCGCCGAGATCCAGCGACTCCTTGATGGTGTCGGCCATGGGGAACTTCTCCTGCACCTGCGGGTCGTCGTAGGCCGCGGCGTTCGAGGGCGGGTTGCCGTTGGTGACGAAGTACTGCGCCTGGTTCTCGGGGCTCACGATGCACGCGACCGCCTGCCAGGCGAGGTCGGTGTGCGCGCTGTACGCGCCGACACCGAGGTTGATGCCACCGACGGGCGGGGCCGCCGGGGTCCCGGCATCCACGCGCGGATAGACGGCCCACCCGAGGTCGTCGACCACCTCGGGCGCCGCCCCCTGCATGGCCGGGTAGACGAACGGCCAGTTGACCATGAACGACCCCTCCTCGCCCTGGAAGAGGTTCATGCTCGCGTTCTCATCGGCGGTGGGAAGGCCCGAGCCGCCGAGGCCCGAGGAGCCGATCCGGCCGATGATGTCGGCTGCGGCGCGACCCGCGTCGGTGTCGAGTCCGAGCTGCATCTCGTCGGGCTTGGCGTCCGGATCCTCGAGGATCTTCCCGCCGGCCGAGGCGACGAGGGCATTGATCCACACCGTCAGCGACTCCGCCAGCGCGCCCTGCACACCGAGCTTCTTGTCCTGTTCCTCGGCGACCTGGATGATCTGGTCCCACGTCACGGGCTGGGTCATGTCCAGGCCCGCCGCTTCGGCGACGGACTTGCGGTACCAGAGCAGCTGCGTGTTGGCCCAGAACGGCACCGTCACCAGTTCGTCGTTCCAGCTCGCCGACTGCACCGCGCCCTGCACCACGCCGTCGGTGTTCCGCAGGTCGTCGGGCACGGGTGCCAGGAATCCGGGCTCGGCCAGCTCGGGGATGAACGGCGGATCAAGACTCATGATGTCGAGCGACCGGTCGCTCGCGGCGAGCCGCCGGGCGAGCTGTTCGCGCTGCGAGGCGGCATCGCGCGGCAGCAGCGAGGTCTCGATGCGGTACGCCCCGTCAGCGGCTTCGGTGCAGGATGCCGCGATCTCGGCCTGGCCACCGTCGTCGGGGTTGATGTACCAGGTGAGGGTGGGTACTCCGTCGCCCGCCGAGCAAGCACCGAGCGTCCCCGCGAGCGCGAGGGCCGAAGCCCCGGCCACGATCCGTTTCAGGTTTCGCATCCGGCCCCCTCGCCTCGGTGCGCGAGCATCGATGCCCGGCGTCGTGACCTCCATCCTGTCGATGAGGGCCGGATCCGGGCACGAGGGTTGCCCCCGCCGATCGGGGGATGATACTCGCGCGAACGACGAATCGCCCCGTCCGGAGACGGGGCGATTCGGTGGCGCTCACTCGCCGCGCGAGATCCGGATCATCTCGTCGCGCGGCACGAGATCTTCTCGCCGGCCCCGCTGGGGCCGAAACTCACTCGCCGCGCGAGATCGCGATCATCTCGTCGCGCGGCACGACCTTGATGCGCGCACGCTCGTGCGGCGCACCGAGGGCGATCTCGTGCTCGTCGAGGCGGTGCCAGCCGTCGAGGTCGGTCCACCGGACGCCGCGCTCCTCGAGCAGGGCGGGGATCGCCTCCTCCTCGGGGTGGGCGGGACGCCACCACTCGGCCTGGTCGTTGATGACGTGGCGCACCGTCTCCATGGCATCCGACTTGGTGTGCCCGATCAGGCCGACGGGACCGCGCTTGATCCAGCCGGTCGCGTAGAGGCCCGGGATCCGCTCGTTCGAGTCGGATGCCAGGACCTGGCCCTCGTGGTTGGGGATGACGCCGTGACGCTCGTCGAACGGCACGTCGGTGAGCGGGGAGCCGAAGTAGCCGACCGCGCGGTAGATCGCCTGGATCGGCACCTCGCGGATCTCGCCGGTGCCGACCACGCCGCCTTCGGCGTCGGGCTTCGTGCGCTCGTACTTCAACGCGGCCACGCGGCCGTCGGCATCCGTCACGACCTCGAGCGGCTTCGCCCAGAAGTGCAGGTGCAGACGGCGCGAAGCCTCGCCCCCGGCGTTGTTGACGCCCGGGCGGGTACGCCACTGCTGCAGCACGCGGTCGATGACCTTGACCTGCTTGTTGGTCTCGATCGCGGTGCGGGAGGCCTCGTCGTAGTCGAAGTCCTCGTCGTAGACGACCATGTCGACGTCGCGCAGCTCGCCGAGCTCGCGCAGCTCCAGCGGGGTGAACTTCACCTGGGCGGGGCCGCGACGGCCGAACACGTGCACGTCGGTGACCGGGGAAGCCTTGAGCCCCTGGTAGACGTTGTCGGGCACCTCGGTGGGAAGGAGGTCGTCGGCGTGCTTGGCGAGCATGCGCGTGATGTCGAGGGCGACGTTGCCGTTGCCGATGACGGCGACCGACTCGGCCTCCAGCGGCCACTCGCGCGGGACGTCGGGATGCCCGTCGAACCAGCTCACGAAGTCGGCGGCGCCGTAGGAGCCGTGCGCGTCGATGCCGGGGATGTCGAGGTCGGCGTCGCGGATCGCGCCGGTGGCGAAGATGACGGCGTTGTAGTGCTGCTTCAGGTCGTCGAGCGTGATGTCGGTGCCGAAGTTCACGTTGCCGAAGATGCGGATGTCACCCCGGTCGAGCACCTCGCGGAGCGCCGTGATGACGCCCTTGATGCGCGGGTGGTCGGGGGCCACCCCGTAACGGACCAGGCCGTAGGGGGCGGGGAGCTGCTCGAACAGGTCGATCGACACGTCGAACTCGCGCTCGGCCTTCAACAGGATGTCGGCGGCGTAGATGCCGGCGGGGCCGGCGCCGACGATGGCAAGGCGCAGCTTCGTCATGGGGGTCCTCTCGATCGTGATCGGGGGGGGGGTGGGGAAAGGTCAGGCGGAGCGGTCGGCCACGGCGCGGGCGAACCGCGTCAGGGCCTCGCGGACGGCCCCGTCCGGAAGGGGCGCGAGCGCGTCGATCGCCTCTTGCGACCAGCGGTGGGCCAGGTCGAGCGTCTCCCGCGTGGTCTCGTGCTCGCGCAACTCCGCGAGCGGATCGTCGAGGATCGCGGGGTCGGCGCCCGCGGCGATCCGATCCTGCCCCTCGTCGATGCGCGCCCGCAGGTCGGCCGAGGCCTGATCCGACCGGTGACCGAGCAGCAGATACGGCATGGTCGGCACGCCCGCACGCAGATCGGTGCCGGGAACCTTGCCCGTCTCGGACGGATCGGGCGACAGGTCGATGACGTCGTCGAGCAGCTGGAAGGCCACGCCCGCCTTCTCGCCGAAGACGACCATCGGAGCTTCGAACTCCTCGGGAGCGCCCGAGTAGATCACACCGGACTGGGCGGCGGCGGCGATGAGCGAACCGGTCTTGTCGGCCAGCACACGCAGGTAGAACTCGACGGGCTCGTCGCCCTCCGCAGGGCCCACGGTCTCGTGCATCTGCCCGAGGACGAGTCGTTCGAAGGTGTCGGCCTGCAGCTGGATCGCCCGTTCACCGCGGCGGGCCATGAGCTGGCTGGCGCGCGAGAAGAGAAGGTCGCCGGTGAGGATGGCGATGTTGTTGCCCCACACCGTCTGCGCGCTGGGGACGCCGCGGCGCTTGTCGGCGCCGTCCATGACGTCGTCGTGATACAGCGAGCCGAGGTGCGTCAGTTCGAGGGCCGTCGCCACCTCGACGACCTCGGGCGTCGTGCCCCGGCCGAGCTGAGCGGTGAGGATGGCGAGCATCGGGCGCACGCGCTTCCCGCCCGCTTCGTACAGGTATCGGGCGGTGACGTCGGCGAGTCGGTCGGCGCTGCGCACCTCGCGTTCGAGGGTGCTCTCGACGAGGTCGAGGCCTGCCTCGACGGTGGACAGCAGGGTGCGCGCGCGCAGCCCGCCGAAGATGCGGTCACTCAGGCCCAGCTTGCCCGACAGGCGGGTGCCGGCCGCGGGCGGTCTCGGGGTCACGGTTTCAGCCTATCCTGGCGCGGTCCGGGGCAGCCGACGGTATCTCGACGGTTGACAGCGCGCACATCCTCACGCGCCGGGATTCACTCCGCGATGGAGGGCCACGATGCCGAACGTGAGGTTGCGGTACGCCACGTCCGTCCAGCCGGCATCCCGCATCCACGACGCGAGCGTCGGCTGGTTCGGCCAGTCGCGGATGGATTCGTTGAGGTAGTCGTACGCCTCGGCGTTCGAGCTCACGGCCTTGGCCACCACCGGCAGCACCCGGTCGTTGTAGAAGCGGTAGAGGCCGTTGAACGCGCGGGACGGGGGATGCGAGAACTCGCACACCACGATGCGCCCCCCGGGCTTCGTCACCCGGCGCAGCTCCCGCAGGGCACGCCGCGGGTCGTTGACGTTCCGCAGACCGAACGACATCGTCACCGCGTCGAACTCGCCGTCCTCGAACGGCAGGTCGGTGGCATCCGCCTGGACGAACTCGAGGTTCGGGACGTTCCCGTGGCGGCGGCGCCCCTCGGCGATCATGCCGCGGGAGAAATCCGCCGCGACGACGTGGGCGCCGCTGGGTACGAACGCCATCGACGACGTCCCCGTGCCGGCGGCGAGGTCGAGGATGCGCTCGCCCCGCTTCGGGGCGACGGCCTTCAGGGTCGCGACGCGCCAGAACCGGTCGTTGCCGAGGCTCAGCACCGAGTTGGTGCGGTCGTAGGCCGCGGCCACCTGGTCGAACATTCCGCTGACGCGCTGGGGGTCCTTGCCGAGATCGGCGCGGTTGGGGTCGCTGCTCACCCGTCGAGTCTAGGCGCGGGCCGCGCCGTCGTCCCCGGCTTGCGCGAGGTCGGCCAGGTGTCGCAGCCACGGGCCGGTGACGTCGTCCGAGAACGGCGCCTCCCGGTCGCGCACGCGCTGCTCGAGATCGGCGGCGACGGTCTCGAGGTGCGTCTGGATGTCGGCGGGGTAGCCGTACTGCACGCGATGCTCGTCCCATTCGTCGCGGTCGTCGATCCACGTGCCGCGATCGTCGGTGCGGCGCACGACGTCGAGGTCCATGTCGATCCCGACCGGGGTGCCGTCGTCGTCCCACCCGACGTTCCACGCGAGATCGATGTAGACGGCCACCGGATGCGGTGCGGCGTTGTGCGTGAACGCCCAGTCGCCGCTGGCCGGCACGAGCGTGACGTTGGGCTCGCGGCACACGAACTCGCGGCCCGGGCGGACGCTCCGCCACCCGACCTGCTGCCCGAACCAGTCCCCCCAGCTGTCGGAGCCCAGGTAGACGCAGTCCTGCTCCCAGTGCGGCGACCCGTCCCACTTGCGCCAGCGGAACACGAGCCGGGTGCCGGGTGCGGGACGGGAGGTCATGCCGCGAGTCTAAGTCGCGGCGCACGCCGGACAGGTGACGGTGCCGGCGTCCTGGCGCTTCCCTGCCGCGAGTCTCCGTCGCGGCATGCCCGACAGGTGACGGTGCCGGCGTCCTGGCGCTTCCCTGCCGCGAGTCTCCGTCGCGGCGCATGCCCGACAGGTGACGGTGCCGGCGTCCTGGCGCTTCCCTGCCGCGAGTCTCAGTGGCGGTCTACTGTGGAAAGGTGCAGCAACCGGTGGACGACCTCGTGCCCCGTCTGCGCGTCGTCACCCGGGAACTGGCGCCCATGGACGATGTGCTCGACTACACGACGGGCTACGACCCCCTGTTCTGGAGCCGACGTGGCGAGTCGCTCGCCGGCTTCGGCGATCTGCTGACGATCCGCTACACCGGTCCCCGACCGGGCGACGCGAGCATCGCCGACCGGTGGCGCCGGATCGCCGCCGCCGCCGAGATCGACGACCCGCTGGGCCTGCCCGGCACGGGACTCGTGGCCTTCGGCTCGTTCGTCTTCGACCCCCGCTCGGAGCGCGAGAGCATCCTCCGGGTGCCCGGCACGATCGTGGGACGTCACGGCGGCCGGGCCTGGGTCACGCGACTGGCCTTCGCCGACACCCCCGACGAACCCGAACCCGATCTGCCGCCCCGCTCCCCCTTCGGCCCGCACTGGTCGGCCACGCTCGGTCCCGGGCGGCAGACCGCGGAGGGATATCAGGAGGCCGTGCACCGGGCGGTCGAGGCGATCCGGATGGGCGACGTCCGCAAGGTCGTGCTGGCGCGCGACATCATCGGCACGATCCCCGCCGGATCCGATCGACGCCGCCTGGTCCGCTCGCTCCTCGAGGGGTACCCGGACTGCTGGGTCTTCGCGGTCGACGGCCTCATCGGCGCCAGCCCCGAGACGCTCGTCACGGTCTCCCGCGGCACGGTCACCGCCCGGGTCCTGGCCGGCACCACCGCGCGCGGCGGCGATGCCGACAGCGACGTCGCCGCGGCCCTCGCCCTCACCGAGAGCGCGAAAGACCAGGAAGAGCACCGGTTCGCCGTGCAGAGCGTGCTCGCCGCCCTCCGCCCGCACACCTCGGCCCTCGCGGCCGCCGAGCAGCCCTTCACGCTGAAGCTCCCGAACGTCTGGCATCTCGCCACCGACGTCGAGGGCGAGCTGTCGGAAGCGGCATCCTCCCTCGACCTCCTCACGGTGCTGCACCCCACGGCCGCCGTCGCCGGCACCCCGACCGCCGTCGCGATGGACGTCATCCGCCGCCTCGAGCCCTTCGACCGCGGGCGCTACGCCGGGGCCGTCGGCTGGATCGGCGCATCGGGCGACGGCGAGTGGGCGATCGCGCTGCGCTGCGCGCAGATCGATCCGGCGGCCCCGACCGCCCCCACCGCCACGATCACCGCGTACGCCGGGGCGGGGATCGTCGCCGAGAGCGTGCCCGAATCCGAACTGCTGGAGACCCGCGTGAAATTCCGCCCGATCGTGGAGGCGCTGGCTTAGGACTCCGCGAGCCGCCGACGCTCGGTGGCGACGTCGTAGTCGGCCGCGGGCCACTGCGGGTCGAGACCGGCGAGCGCGTCGATGAGCAGACGCTGCACCGCCAGCCGCGCGTACCACTTGCGATCCGCGGGCACGACGTGCCACGGGGCGAGGGGTGTCGAGGTCCGTTCGAACGCCACCTGGTAGGCATCCATGTACTCGTCCCAGAGCGCGCGCTCATCCACGTCGGACGGGTTGTACTTCCAGTGCTTGTCGGGCCGATCCAGACGGGATGCCAGGCGCTCGCGCTGCTCCTCCTTCGAGATGTGCAGCATGACCTTCACGACCCGGATGCCGAGGTCCGCCGCCTCGGTCTCGAACGCGACGATCGCCCCGTACCGGCGCTCGATCTCGTCGGCGGGGGCGAGGGAACGGACGCGCCCGATGAGCACATCCTCGTAGTGCGACCGGTCGAAGACGCCGAGGCGCCCGGCGTCGGGGAGCCGCTTGCGGATGCGCCAGAGGAAGTCGTGCGACAGCTCTTCGGCGGTGGGCTTCTTGAACGAGGCCAGCTCCACGCCCTGCGGGTCGACCGCGCCGACGACGTGCTTGACGATGCCGCCCTTGCCCGCGGTGTCCATGGCCTGCAGCACCAGCAGCACCGACCCGGTCGCCGTACCCGCGACGCTCTGCGCGAAGAGACGCTCCTGCAGGTCGGCGAGCGGCGCGATGCCGGACTCGAGGTCGGCTGTGCCGCGGGCCTTGTCGCCGTCGTAACCCGGGGTCGACCGAGGGTCGACGTCGGCGAGGCGAAAACCCGGCCCCACGCGGAGGGCTTCGGCGGCGGGCGTGGTCCAGTGGGTGTGCGAACTCATCGACACATCGTGCCGTGCGCGCGCGGCGCGCGCCAAGAGGTTGACGGACTCCGCTCAGCGCTCGAGCGGAACCTCGATCAGCTGGCGACCGCCCGCGGGCGAGGTGAGCGCCTGATCGAGGGCGACGCGGGTCGTCACACGGCGGTACTCCCAGCCGTACGCGAGGGCGAGCTGCTCGAGCCGGACGTCCTGGGGCGTGTACTGCACGCGCTCCATCGCGTCGGCGCCGGCGACACCGGCGACCTCGAGGCCGTCGAAGATCGTGCCGCCGCCGTCGTTGCCGACGATCACCTGGAGGCGCGGTTCGTGCTCCCCCGGAGGGAGGAGGAGCGCCCCCACGTCGTGCAGGAACGCGAGGTCGCCGAGCAGCACCCGCGTGACGCCCGGGCGTTCGGCGTCCTGGCTGGCGAGCGCCACACCGGTCGCGGTCGCGATGGTGCCGTCGATGCCGGCGAGTCCACGGTTCGCGTGCACGGCCACCTTCTTGCCCCCGAGCAGTTCGTCGGCGACGCGCACGAGACGCGACGAGCCGAACACGAGCCGGTCGTGGGGCCAGGTCGCGCGCCACAGGGCATCGACGAGAGCGGCACGGTCGACGGGGGCGCGGATGACCGCGACCTCGGCGTTGATCGCGCCGAGACGCTCCTGCGGAACAGCGGATGCCAGCCCGTCGGCGTCCGGAGCGGGCGGGCTCAGGTCGACCGCGGCGGCACGCGACGCGCGCATCCACTCCCCGAGCCACGCGCGGTCCCCGGGGCCGTCGGCATCCACGGCGTCCGCCGCCCGGGTCGCGCCGTTGAGGTTGATGGGCTCGCCCGGACCCCGTACCGCGATCACCTCGACGTCCTCGCGGCCGAGCAGACGCGTGATCTCACGGCTCAGGGTCGGATGCCCGAACACGACGACCCGTTCGACGCGACCACCGAGGCCGGGGTCGCGCAGGAGAGCGCGATACGCGTGCACGACGTGGCGGCCGAACCGCGCGCCGCTGACGATCTCGGCGACGAGCGGGAATCCGCCGCGGTGGGCGAGCTCCTCGGCGGCGGCACCGGCATCCGCGCCGGCCACCACGATCGTCCGCGGCCCCGGTTCGAGCACCAGGGCAGCCTCGGGCTCGGGGGCCACGTCCGCGACTCCGATCCCCCCACCGCCCTGGTACAGGGCCCCGGATGCCTCGACGTCGCCGGGATCACCGGACGGGGCGCGTCGGGTCGCACGATCCGTGAGCCACGCGGGCACGGCGCCCGCGAGAGGCTCCCGCAGCGGGACGTTGAGGTGCACGGGGCCGGCCGGACGCGCGCCCTCCCCGAGCGCCGCGGCGAGCGCCGTCGCCGCGACCGCGTCGAACGCGGCGGTCTGGGGGTCGGTGGCATCCGGGTCGACGGTCTCGGGAACGGAGAGATCGGCCTCGAATCGGGTCGCCGAGTGGAAGAGCCCGGGCTGCCGCGTCGTCTGGTTCGCACCGACGCCCCGGAGCTCCGGGGGACGGTCACCGGTGAGGAGCAGGAGAGGGACGCCGGAGTGGTGCGCTTCGAGTGCCGCGGGCAGCAGGTTCGCGACCGCCGTGCCCGAAGTGCAGATCACGGCCGCGGGCATCCCGGTCTCGCGCCCGATGCCCAGGGCCGTGAACCCGGCGACGCGTTCGTCGATGCGCACGTGCAGTCGCACGAGTCCGGTGCGCTCCAGCTCTGCCGCCACGAGGGCCAACGCCTGCGACCTCGACCCGGGGCTCACGACGAGGTGCCGCACGCCCCGGGACACCAGTCCGGCCAGCAGCGCCGCAGCCGCGTCCGTCGCCGGCGCCGAAGCGCCCCCTTCCGCCGGTGCCACGGTCAGCCGACGGCGCCGCGCTGACCGCGGGTGTCGTCGTCGCCCGGTTTGCCGCCGGGCTCGTCCGTGTCCGGCTGGGGCGCCGGCCGCGCGTCGCGCGGGTCGTCCCCCTCGGAGTCGAGCTGCGCGAGCTCCTCCTCGAGGCGGCGGATGCGCTCGTCCTGATCGGCGCGGGCGCGAGCCGAGAGACCGCCGAGGAACTCGGGGTCGTCGTCCGGAGCCCGGCGCAGCACCGGGCCGCCGGCCCGGCCACGACCGATCACGAACCAGAGGATGCCGCCCAGCACGGGCAACAGGATCACGATGACCATCCACGCGGGTTTGCTGACCCCGCGGTGGCGGGTCGCCGGTTGAACGGCGCAATCGACGATCGTGTAGACCCAGAACGCGGTCGCCACGAGCGCCAGGATCAGCAGCAGGCGTGCCATGCAGTGATTCTACCGGCGCTGCCTGGGCAGCGGCCGGGCACCGGGTCACCCCGACGCGGTCGTAGAGTGGAGGCATGCGTGCCCGTTCCGCCCTGGTCTACACGGTGCTGCGTCTCCTCGCTTTCGTGGTGCCGCTCGGCATCCTGCTGCTGTTCCCCGTCTTCCAGGAGCTGCCGTGGCTGGCCGCGGTGTTCGCGGCCCTGATCGGGCTGAGCCTGTCTCTGCTGTTCCTGCGTCGCCCGCTCGACCGGGTCACGGGCGATCTGGCCGAGCGACGGACGACGCGTCGCGCGGCCGACCGCCGCACCGCCGCGGAACGCGACGCCGACGTCGAGGACGCGGTCGTCGACGCCGCGCGCGACGAACGGCCCGACGGCGAGCGCTGAACTCAGGCGAGAAACGCCCAGAACAGCACCGCGCCGTACGCGACGGACGTGAAGCTCGTCACCTGCAACGCCACGATGAGTTCGCGCGGCGCCCGGTAGGTCCAGACGATGAGGATCGCCGACAGAGCCCCGAGCAGCGCGATGAGCGTCAGCCAGGCGATCGGGTACACCGGCGCGAGGAACACCGCGATGCCGAACGGCACCAGCACGAACACGGTGAACAGCACCTGCGTCGCCCGGCGGCCGATGAGCACCGACAGCGTGCGCTTGCGCGCGAGCCGGTCCTGGTCGATGTCGCGGAGGTTGTTGGCGAGGAGCACCGCGCACGCGAGGAGACCCGCGGCCACGGCGCCGAACCACGCCTCCTGCGGCAGCGCCTGCACCTGCAGCCACGTCGTGCCGAGGGTGGCGACGAGGCCGAAGAACACGAAGACGAACACCTCGCCCAGCGCGTTGTAGCCGTAGGGGCGCTTCCCCCCGGTGTAGAACCACGCGGCGACGATGCACGCCGCACCCACCACGATGAGCCACCACTGCCCGGTGCGGATCACGAGCGCGAGGCCGATGACCGCGGCGAGCGCGAAGAACGCCAGCGCCACGATGAGCACGGTGCGCGGCTTCGCCTTCCGGCCGCCGGTCAGTCGCCCGGGACCGACGCGGACGTCGTCGGTCCCCCGGATGCCGTCGCTGTAGTCGTTGGCGTAGTTGACGCCGATCTGCAGCGCGAAGGCGACCGCGAGGCACGCGAGGGCGATGACCCAGTGGAACCGATCGTCCACCAGCGTCGCGGCGCCGGTCCCGATGAGCACCGGGGTGATCGCGAGCGGCAGCGTCCGGAGGCGGGCCGCTCCGATCCAATCGCGCGCGGTCGCCCGGGTCGCCGCGCGCGGAGCCGGTCGGTGCGCCTTCTGGGGGTTGCCGCCGGGACGCCGCTTCGGGGCCGGACGCGAGCGCTTGCGAGACTGTGCTGCCACGGAGGGAAAGCCTAATTCTTCGCGGAGCCGAACCGCTGCCGCAGGGCGGCGCGGTCGGGCTTCCCGGATGCCAGCAGCGGCAGTCGGTCGACGAGGACGACGCGGGCGGGCCGCGCGACCGGACCGATCGCCGCGGCGACCTCCGCGCGGACGCGCTCGAGCGTCTCCCGCTCGTCGAGCCCCAGGGCGGCCGCCACGACGACGGAGCCCTGCCCCCAGCGCGGATCGTCCGTGGGGATCACGACCGCGGACTCCAGACCCGGGATGCCGCGCACCGCCGCCTCGACCCGGTCGAGCGAGACGTTCACGCCCCCCGAGACGATGACGTTGTCGAGGCGCCCGGTGATCCGCAGCACCCCGTCGGCGAGCTCGCCGCCGTCACCGGTGCGGTACCACCGGGTGCCGGAAGCATCCGTGGGGAAGACCTCGGCCGTGCGACCCGGATCACCGAGGTAGCCGTCGGCGAGGGTCGGGCCCGAGATACGCACTTCGCCGTCGACGATCGAGAGCGTCACGCCGTCGAGCGGGACCCCGTCGTACACGCAGCCGCCGCTGGTCTCGGTCGAGCCGTACGTGCGGACGATCCGCGCGCCGACGGCCGCCGCGCGTTCCCGCAGGGACACGGGAAGCGACTGCCCGCCGATGAGGATGCGCTCGAACGAACGCAGCGCCCGCCGCACCTCGGGGTCGTCGTCTGCGGCGTCGAGCAGACGTTGCAGCTGTGCGGGAACGAGGGACGTGTACGTGGGAATCCGCTCGCCGTTCTCGTGCGACGCCATCCCGAGGGCCGCCGCCGCGAAGGGTTCGGGGCGGAAGGGTCCCGCGAGGATCGCCGGTTCCCGGCCGTTCACCAGCGCGCGGACGAGCACCTGCGCCCCGGCGACGTACGTCGCGGGCACGGCGAGCAGCCACGCCCCCTCCCCGATCCGTGCCGAGGTGGCGAAGGCGCTCGCGATCAACGCGTTGCGGCCGAGCGCCACCGACTTCGGCACCCCCGTCGACCCCGACGTCGTGATCACCACGCCCGTCCCGGCCGGTACCTCGTCCGGCAGCCCGTCACCGCCCAGGGCGACCGCGGGTCCCGCCCCCAGGACGGCGTGCCGCAGCGCGCGCAGCACATCGCGGGGATCGTCGGATGCCACCGCCTCCAGCTTCACGACCGCACCGGGGCGTCGCCCGAGGGGGTGCATCCGGGGATCAGTAGTGCCACGGGACGCCCGACCAGTCGGGGTCGCGCTTCTGGAGGAACGAATCGCGCCCCTCGGCCGCCTCGTCGGTGCCGTACGCGAGACGCGTCGCCTCGCCCGCGAACAGCTGCTGACCGACGAGTCCGTCGTCGACCGCGTTGAACGCGAACTTCAGCATGCGGATCGCCGTCGGCGATTTCGTCAGGATCGTCCGCGCCATGGCCAGCGCCTCGCGCTCGAGCTCGGCGTGCGGGACGACGCGGTTGACCGCACCCATCTCGTACGCGCGCTGGGCCGAGTACTCCTCGGCGAGGAAGAAGACCTCGCGCGCGAACTTCTGCCCGATCTGCCGTGCGAAGTAGGCCGACCCGTAACCGGCGTCGAACGAGCCCACGTCGGCATCCGTCTGCTTGAAACGGCCGTGCTCGGCGCTCGCGATCGAGAGATCGCACACGACGTTGAGCGAATGCCCGCCGCCGGCCGCCCACCCGGGCACCACCGCGATGACGACCTTCGGCATGAACCGGATCAGGCGCTGCACCTCGAGGATGTGCAGGCGCCCCGCCCGGCCGTGGTCGGCGACCGCCGTCTCGTCGTCGGAGTACTTGTACCCGTCGCGTCCCCGGATGCGTTGGTCGCCGCCCGAGCAGAACGCCCAACCGCCGTCCTTCGGGCTCGGCCCGTTGCCGGTGAGCAGCACCACGCCGATGCGGTGGTCCTGCCGGGCGATGTCGAGCGCGCGGTACAGCTCGTCGACGGTGTGGGGGCGGAACGCGTTGCGCACCTCCGGCCGATCGAACGCGATGCGGGCCACTCGGCCGTCATGGGTGACGTGGGCGGTGATGTCGGTGTAGTCCTCGGCGCCGGGAGCGAGGGTCCACTCGGCCGGATCGAAGATGTCGGAGACGTTCACGGGACTCAGGCGTTCTTGCTGTTTCGCCAGGCGAGCCACCGCTCGATGATCGAGTAGTCCCAGTCCGGACCCGAGAATCCGAGCGTGAACAGGCGGGTGCCGGCGTCGTACAGCGCGTCGGCGACGGTCTCGTCGCGGTCCTTCAGCTCGTTCGAGACGATGAGGCCCGAGAGGTCGCGCCCCTCGGTCTCGGCCCAGCGCTCGATGACCTCGAACTTGTGCGGCAGCTCGTCGGGCGTGACGAAGCTGTGCCAGATGTCGGCGTGACGGGCGACGATGCGCAGCGTCTTCTGCTCGCCCTTGCCGCCGATCATCACCGGGATCTTGCGGGTGGGCGCGGGGTTGAGCTTGCCCCAGCGGTCGACGATGCGGTCGAGGTCGCTCGCGAGCGCGTTCAGTCGCGAACCGGCCGTTCCGAATTCGTAGCCGTACTCGTCGTAATCGCGCTGGAACCAGCCCGAGCCGGTGCCGAAGATGAAGCGCCCGGTGTCGCCGCCCTTCTTGCTGATGTGGTCGATCGTCCGGGCCATGTCCGCCTGCAGGTCGGCGCCTCGGTAGCTGTTGCAGTTGACCAGAGCGCCGAACTCGACGCGCTCGGTCTGTTCGGCCCAGGCGGCGAGCATCGTCCACGACTCGAAGTGCTCGCCGTCGGGGTCGCCGTAGAGGGGGAAGAAGTGGTCCCAGTTGAACAGGACGTCGACGCCCATCTCTTCCAGACGGAAGACGGCGTCGCGGATGTCGGAGTACTGCACGTGCTGCGGCTGGATCTGGACGCCGAGACGCACCGGGGTGTCGAAGAGCATGCGGCCAGCCTATTCCCGGCGTCCGACACCGAGGCCAGGATGGGGGGATGAGTCCCCTGCCGCCCCTCACCGACGTCCTCGCCACGGCCCGCGTCGTCGCCCTCCCCCTCGCCACCCGGTTCCGCGGCATCCGGACGCGCGAGGCGGTCGTGTTCGAGGGGCCCGAGGGATGGACGGAGTTCTCGCCGTTCACCGAGTACGGCGACGCCGAGGCCGCGACGTGGCTCGCTGCCGCGCTCGAGTTCGGCTGGCATCCCACCCCCGCCCCCGTGCGCTCGAGCGTCGCGGTCAACGCGACCGTCCCCGCGGTGCCCGCATCCGAGGTCGAGGGCGTGCTCGCCCGCTACGACGGATGCCGGACGGCCAAGGTGAAGGTCGCCGAGTCGGGGCAGGTGCTCGCCGACGACGTGGCGAGGGTGCGCGCGGTGCGTGGGGCGATGGGGCCCGAGGGGCGCGTGCGCATCGACGCCAACGGCGGATGGAACGTCGACGAGGCCGAGCGCGCCGTCCACGCCCTCGCCGAGTTCGACCTCGAGTACATCGAGCAGCCCTGCGCCGAGGTCGAGGAGCTCGCCGAGCTCCGGGAGCGCATCGGCTACCTCGACATCCCCGTCGCCGCGGACGAGAGCGTCCGCAAGGCGAGCGACCCGCTCCGCGTCGCGCGCGCGGGAGCGGCCGACCTGCTCGTGATCAAGGCGCAACCGCTCGGGGGCGTGCGCGCCGCCCTGGCGATCGTCGCGGAAGCGGGACTCCCGGCGGTGGTGTCCAGCGCCCTCGACACGTCGGTGGGGCTGTCGATGGGTCTCGCCCTCGCGTCCGCTCTGCCGGAGCTGGAGTTCGACTGCGGCCTCGGCACCGCGGCACTGTTCACCGCGGACGTCGTCCCCGCACCCCTGCGCCCCCGCGACGGCGCACTCACGCCGACGCGGGTGTCGCCGACCACGGCGTCGCTCGACCGCGTGGAGGCCGCCGAAGACCGGTGCGACTGGTGGCTTCAGCGCCTGACCCGGTGCTACCGGTTGCTGGAGGGCGACCTCACTCGAGGATGAGCGTCAGGATGTGCGAGAGCCGCGCGGCCAGCTCGGGCTGAGCCGCACGCGGGTCGCGGCCGGCGATGAGCGCATGCTCGGTCGCCGACACCCACATCGACAGCAGGAGTTCGGTGGCCGCCTCGGGGGGGATCCGGAGACGCAGTCCCCGCGCTGCGGCGATGTCGCTGACCAGGTGCGTGACGCTCTCGGACAGCCCCCGGTCCAGCGCGCGATACGCCACCGCGAAGTCCGCGTTGCGGAGGGCCTGCGTGCGGATCTCCGCGTTGAGCAGCACGTCGAGCCGGTCCTGCGCCGCGATCTCCAGCACCTGCTGAACGAGATTGTGCAGTTCCGTGTGCGCGTCGAGGTCGTGGGCCTCGAGAGAGGCGATGCGCTCGCGCAGCGCCGCGAGCGTCGTGTTCGCGGAACGCTCGCACAGCGCGAGGAACAGCTCCTCCTTCGAGGCGAAGTTCGAGTAGAACGCGCCGCGGGTGAACCCGGCGCGCTCGCAGACGGCCTCCACCGACGTCGCGTCGATGCCCTCCTCCGCGAACAGCTGGGCCGCGGCATCCATCAGTCGGGTGCGGGTGTTCTCGCGTCGTCGTGACGGCGCCGGTGCCGTGTCGGTCATGCGGCGCTCCTCTGGCTTCACGGGCGAGACTCAGGTTGGCGCCTCCCCCGGACAACTACGATACATTGTTGTATCCGATACGGTGCTGTATCGACCCACCGCCGACCTCGGGAGCAGCCACCGTGTCCACTTTCCTGTACACCCTGGGCCGTTGGTCGTTCCGCCACCCGTGGCGCGTCCTCTCGGCGTGGATCCTCATCCTCGTGCTCGCCGGAGGCGGGGTCGCGCTCTTCGCGAAGGGCACCGACAACACCTTCGCGATCCCCGGCACCGAGTCCCAGGCCGGGCTCGAGATGCTCGGGCGCACCTTCCCGCAGGTCAGCGGGGCCAGCGCCGACATCGTCGTGGTCGCCGCCGACGGCGCGACCGTGCGCGACCAGGACTACCAGGACACCATCCAGACCACCGTCACCGACATCGGCAAGCTCGACTTCGTCGAGGCGGTGACCGACCCCTTCGACGAACGCATCTCGGGCGGCGTCTCCGACGACGACAGGGCGGCCATCATCCGCATCCAGTTCTCGGGCGAGGCCACCGAAGTGCCCACCGCCACCGAGGACGCACTCCGGGAGGACACCACCGCGCTCGGCGCCGCCCTCCCCGCCGGGTCGCAGGCGGTGCTCGGCGGTCAGCTCTTCGCCACCGAGATCCCCGGGGCGAGCATCACCGAAGCGCTCGGCGTGGTGATCGCGGCGATCGTCCTCATGCTGACGTTCCGCTCGTTCCTCGTGGCCGGGATGCCGCTGGCCACCGCGCTCCTCGGGGTGGCGCTCTCGGTCGCCCTCATCTTCATCGCCACCGGTTTCGCGACGGTGTCGACGACGACCCCGCTGCTGGCGGTCATGCTGGGACTCGCCGTGGGCATCGACTACGCCCTGTTCATCGTGTCCCGACATCAAGATCAGGTGCGCGGCGGCATGGACCCCGAGGAGTCCGCCGCCCGCGCCACCGGCACGGCCGGCTCCGCGGTCGTGTTCGCCGGCATCACGGTTCTCATCGCCCTGATCGGCCTCGGCTTCGCCGGCATCCCGTTCCTGACCACCATGGGGGTCGCCGCGTCCGTCGCCGTCGCCATCGCGGTGTGCATCGGGCTGACCCTCACCCCCGCTCTCCTCGGATTCGCGAAGGGCCGCGTGGTGGGCTGGGGCTTCGGCCGCAAGCGGACGTCCGCACGTCGACGCCGCGCGATGGCGACGCCGGAGGGCGCCGACGCCGCCGCTGCGGCGGAGGCCGCACGCACCGAGAAGGTGGCCGCCCGCAAAGCCCGCACCGAACGCAGCGGCCCCGCCAAGCGGTGGGTGGGCCTGGTCACCCGGCATCCCGTGATCACCTCCGTCGCCGTGATCGGCCTGCTCGGCGTCACCGCCATCCCCGCCGGGAGCCTCGCCCTCACCCTCCCCACCGCGGGCCAGCTGCCCCCCGGCAACGAGGCGCGCACCGCCTACGAGCTGACCGACGAGTACTTCGGCCCCGGAGCCAACGGCCCGCTCATCATGACCGGCACGATCGTCACCTCCAACGATCCGCTGACCCTCATGACCGACATCGGTGACGAGGTCGCCAAGATCCCCGGCGTCGCGGAGGTCGCGCTCGCGACCCCGAACGAGACCGCCGACACCGGGATCGTGCAGATCGTGCCGGAGACGGGTCCCGAAGACCCCCGCACCGCCGACCTCGTGCGCGAGCTCCGTGCCGCCGAAGACCGCCTGTACGACCAGTTCGGCGTCCGTCTGCTCGTCACCGGGTACACCGCCGTCACCATCGACATCTCCGACCAGCTCGGCGCCGCCCTGCTGCCGTTCGGTCTGTTCGTCGTCGGGCTGTCGCTGATCCTCCTGATGATCGTGTTCCGCTCGATCTGGGTGCCGCTCACCGCCGCGGGCGGGTATCTGCTGTCGGTGGCCGCCTCCTTCGGCGTCGTCGCCGCCGTGTTCGAGTGGGGGTGGTTCGCCGACGCGCTCCACGTGGCGAAGGTCGGACCGATCATCAGCTTCATGCCGATCGTGCTCATGGGCGTGCTGTTCGGCCTCGCGATGGACTATCAGGTGTTCCTCGTGTCGCGCATGCGCGAGGACTACGTGCACGCCGACCGCCAGGGGCGCACGCCCCGCGAGGTCGCGCTCGGGGCCGTGCGCAGCGGCTTCATGGGCTCGGCCCGTGTGGTCGTGGCCGCCGCGGTCATCATGTTCTCGGTCTTCGTCGCCTTCGTGCCGGAAGGCGACTCGAGCCTCAAGCCCATCGCCCTGGGTCTCGCCGTCGGTGTCGCCGTCGACGCGTTCCTCGTGCGCATGACCCTGGTCCCCGCGATCCTGGCGCTCCTCGGAGACAAGGCGTGGTGGATGCCACGATGGCTCGACCGTCTGCTGCCCAAGCTCGACGTCGAGGGGGAAGCCGTCGAACGCGAGATCGGCCTGCGCGACTGGCCGACGGAGCCCGCCATCGCCGTGGCCGCCGACGACCTGCGTGCCGCCACGCCCTCGGACGACGAGGATCCGGCGTTCGCCGATGTGCGGCTGCGGGTCGGCTACGGCGGAACGCTGCTCGTGACCGGTGAGACGCGGGTCACCCGCCCCCTGCTGCTGGCCCTGGCCGGTCGACTCTCCGCGGTCGAGGGGCGCCTCCGCGTCGACGGCCTCCTGCTCCCCGAGCGGGCCGGTGCCGTCCGATCCCGCGTGGGACTGGCGCTCCTGGACGATCCCGACACCGCGGCCGACGAGGTCGCCCGGGCTCTCGCAGGCCCCACGCGTCTCGCCGTGCTCTGCGACGTCGACCGGCTCGACGCCGACGCGCGCGCCGACGTCGCCGAAGAGCTGCGGCGCGCCGCCGTCGCGGCGCGCGAGCGCGACGGCGACGCCGGATCGGCGTTCACCCTCGTGGTGTCGGCCCGGGACGAACGCCGCGCGCTCGCCCTCCTCGCCGACGCCCACCGCCCCGACGTGACCTCGCTGGCGCTGCCCGCCCCCCACCGGCACCGCCCGGCCCCCGAGTCCTCCACCGATCTCTCCGAGGTGTTCGCATGACCGTCCCCGTCGAGCGCTCCCGCTCGCGCCGCCCCGTGACCTGGCTGACCCTCATCGGCGTGCTCCTCCTGCCGGCCGTCATCGGCGGCATCCTGGTCGGAGCGCTCTACAACCCGACCGACCGTCTCGACAACATCACCGCCGCGATCGTCAACGACGACAAGGCCGTCGAACTGAACGGTCAGCTCGTCCCCCTCGGCCGCCAGCTCACCGGCGGCCTCGTCAAGGGCGCGGACGATCAGCCGAGCAACATCGACTGGGTCATCTCCAACGACGAGGATGCCGCGGCGGGCCTCAAGGACGGCACCTACACCGCCGTCGTCACGATCCCCGAGAACTTCACGTCGGCGGCGTTGTCCACCCGTCCCGGCGAAACCCCCGAACGCGCGACGATCGGCGTGCAGACGGCACCCGACGCGCGCGTGGTCGACGGCGCGATCACCGCGCAGCTGGCATCCACCGCGTCGTCCGTGTTCGGCACCGAACTGTCGTCGCAGTACCTGACCAACGTGTTCCTCGGCTTCACGACGCTCAGCAAGAACCTCGGCGACGCGGCCAGCGGCGCACACCAGCTCGCCGACGGCGCGGGGCAGGCGGCGACCGGCGCGACCACGCTCACCGACGGCCTGGGGCAGCTCTCGGACGGCGCCGATCAGGTCGCGTCCGGTGCGCAGCAGCTGGCCGCGGGCACGACTCCGCTCGCCGAAGGCGCGTCGCAGGTCGCGGGCGGCGCCACCGCGCTGGCCGGAGGCACGCGGGAGGCCGCCGCCGGCGTCGGCGACCTCGCACAGGGCGCGAACGGCATCGCCGACGGCAACCAGGCCCTCGCCGACAACGTCAACAAGATCGCCGATCAGATCCCGCCGGAGTTCGCGCAGGTGGCCACCGACCTCTCGAAGGCCGCTCCGCAGGTGAACGACGCTCTCACCCGAGCTGCCGCGGCCCTGCAGACGGCCGCCGACGACTGCACCGGGACACCCGCGCAGTGCGACGCCCTGCGCCAGGCGGCGGCCGACGCCAATGCCGCACTCCCGCAGGCGACGGCCACCGTCACGCAGATCGGCGACCTCGCCGGGGAAGCCGCGAAGCTGCCCGACGGCATCCGGTCCATCGCCGACGCGAACCAGCAGCTCGCGGACGGCGCCCGAGGCCTCGCCGGGGGCGCGACGAAGGCCGCGACCGGCCTCTACACGATCGCGGGCGGCATCGACGGCCTCGGCAGCGGCGCGAGCCAGGTCGCCGACGGCACGCGCCAGCTGGGGGCGGGCGCCGCGACGCTCAGCTCGGGCGCCGCTCAGGTGGCATCCGGGGTGTCCCAGTCCGAGGACGGCGCCGGACAACTCGCCGACGGCGTACAGCAGGTGGCATCCGGAACCTCGTCGCTCGCGGACGGACTCGACACCGCGGTCGCCCAGCTGCCCACCTACACCGACGCCGAGGCCACGAGTCTCGCGAACGTCGTCGCCGACCCGGTGTCGGCCACCGGGGTGAGCGACTCGCTGTTCGGCATCGCGGCGGTCCCGCTGCTGGCCATGGCGGTGCTGTGGTTCGGCGGTCTCGCCTCGTTCGTGGTGTTCCAGGCCGTGTCGGCGCGGGCGCTGACCAGTCGGCGCGCGTCGGGGCTCGTCGCCCTCCGCGGCTTCGCTCCGGCGGCGATCATCGGCGCCGTGCAGGGTCTGCTCGTCGCCGGCGTCGTGCAGGTGGCATCCCAGTACGACTGGAGCGACTGGGCGCTGTTCGCGCTGGTGTGCATCGCCGCCGGGATCGCGTTCGCCGCCGTGAACCAGGCGCTCGTCGCGGTGTTCGGCGGGGCCGGCCGCTGGATCGCCGCGATCGTGGGGGCGCTGGCGGTCGCGGCCAACATCGTCTCGACGGTGCCGCCCGTGCTCGCCGGCTTCGCCACGCTGCTGCCGACGTCTCCGGCATACTCCGCCATGCTGGGCGCCCTCGCCTCGTCGGGCGGCGTCGGGGCCGGGGTCGTGGCGCTGGCGGTGTGGGCCGTGCTCGCGCTCGTGGTCACGACGCTCATCGTGGTTCGTCGCCGCACGGCGTCGGTCCGCGCCGCCGCCCTCCCCGCGTAGCGGGCGGGCCGCTGCCCCGGTCGAGTGTCCAAGACACGCGGAGGAGCGGCGACTCCATCCGCGTGTCGTGGACAGTGAACTTGGGGAGGCGGAGCCGGTGGGCGCCGGAAGACATGTCCTCCCCAAGGGCCAGATCGGCGCAGTTCTCCTCTGAACGGTCACCGATACCCCCGCGGCGCCGCGTGAATGGGGTTCCCTGAGGCGGTGCGCCGCTCACCGCTTCCCTCCGACCTCGGGGTCGCCTTCGACGTCGCGAGCGCCCGGCGAGCGGGGGTGACCTCGGGCCGGCTGTTCGCGAGAGACCTCGCGGCACCCTTCCACGGCATCCGGGTGCGTGCCGATGAGGAGTGCACGACCCTTCTCCAGAGATGCCGCGCGTACGCGCCTCGGTTGCGAGGTCCGCAGTTCTTCAGTCACACCACGGCGGCCGCCGTGTGGGAGCTGCCGCTGCCGCTCCACGCGACGCGCGATCTCCACGTCTCGGCCAGCCCGCCCGCGAGGGAGCCGCGCACGTCCGGAGTCATCGGTCACCGGATACGGATGGATGCCGCGGGACTCACGCTCCGCTCGGGGCTCCCGGTTCCCACTGCCGCCGAGACCTGGGCGCAGCTCGGCGGGATGGTTCCGGTCGGCGCGCTCGTGACCGCAGCCGACGCGATCCTGACACGCGGCGACGCGGACGCGGAAGACCTTCGAACGGCCATCGAGCGGCTGCGTCGACGAGGCGCCGCCGACCTCGACGCGGCCCTCGGGCTCGCTCGTCCCGGGTCGGAGTCTCCGCGCGAGACCGACCTGCGTCTTGTCCTGCAGCGGGCGGGGTTTCCCGAACCAGAACTCAACGGCGACCTCATCCACGGCGGCCGCTTCATCGCGCGCCTCGACCTCGCCTACCGCCGGTACCGGGTCGCGGTCGAGTACGACGGGCGTCAGCACGCCTCGATGGAGCAGTTCCGGCGGGACGCCGACCGGTGGCCGGCCATCGCGAGCGCGGGGTGGATCCTGGTCCGAGTGCTGGACCACCACATGCGGAACCCCGAACGAGACGTCGTCGCACCCGTTCGCGTCGCGCTGCTCTCTCGGGGTTGGCGCCCCGACGCGTGAGTTCCCGCGCGCTTCCTCGGCGTTCGCCGACGATCCGGTGTCCAGAACACGCGGACGCGCAGACGGCACATCCGCGTGTCGTAGACACTCACCCCATGGGCTGCGATCCAGAACGAGGGCTTGTGGCTCAGTGTCCAGAACACGCGGATGCCGCAGGAAAGCATCCGCGTGTCTTGGACACTCAACCCCCTGCCGAGTCCGCGCGCGGCGTCAGGTCGTCAGGCCGGAGTAGGCGTGCAGGCCCTTGAAGAAGACGTTGACGATCGTGAAGTTGAACAGCACGGCGGCGAAGCCGATGATCGACAGCCAGGCCGAGCGGGTGCCGCGCCAGCCGCGGGTGGCGCGGGCGTGGATGTACCCGGCGTAGAGCACCCAGATGACGAAGGTCCAGACTTCCTTGGTGTCGAAGCCCCAGAACCGGCCCCACGCGTCGTTGGCCCAGATGGACCCCGCGATGAGGGTGAAGGTCCAGAAGATGAAGCCGACGATCGCGAAGCGGTAGGCGAGCGACTCCAGCGCGTCGGCGTTCGGCAGGGTCTGCAGGAAGTTGCGGCGCGGAGCGGGGGCGTCCGAGGATGCCGCGAGGACGAGCTTGCGCTCCCGACGGGTCTGCAGCAGCTGCATCACCGACAGTCCGAAGGCGAGGGCGAAAAGCGCCGTGGCCAGCGATGCGACGAAGACGTGGATGACGAGCCACACGGACTTGAGCGGATCCGCCAGGGGCACGACCTCGACGTGGAACGCGAGCGTGGCACCCCCGAGCAGCACGACGGCGAGGCCGGTGATCAGCGCGCCGAGGAAGCGCAGGTCGAAGCGCGTCAACACGACGAGGTACACCGCGACGACCAGCAGCGTGCCGGTCAGCGCGAACTCGTACATGTTCGACCACGGCACGCGTCCCGCGGCGACGCCGCGCAGCACGTCGCCGGCGAGGTGGAAGAGGAAGCCCAGCGCGACGAGGGCCGTCCCCATGCGCGCCCACAGGTAGCGGGGTGTCGCGGAGGAGGTTCCGGATGCCGCGGGCCGCGGCGATGCGTCGATGACGCCGCCCCCACCGGCCGTGACGAGTTCGCGTGCGACGACCTCGTCTTTGGCCTTGATCGCGAGGTCCGAACGTCGGGCCAGGTCGATCGCGTACGCGATGAAGGCCAGGACGTAGATCGCGACGGCCGTCCACACGAGGAGGAGGGAGATCTCGTCGAGGAGGAGCGGATCGGTTCCGGGCATGGTGTCAGTCTACTTTTCCGGTGTCGGGGCGGCTCTGGTCGTCGGAAGCCGGGCGGGAGGGAGGGCTCTGGTCGGTCGGGGCCGGCAGCGTGGGGCGGTGGCGTTCGACGACCTGGTCGAGCGCGGCGGCGAGTGTGGGGTCCTCACCTCGCGCGAGTCCGGCGTACTCGACGCGGACGGTGTCGCCGTGCGGCGTCGCCTTCACCCACATGCGCCGACGGGGCACGAACAGCGCGGCGAGCAGACCGAGGGTCGCGAGCGTGGCGAAGCCGAGCACCCACGGGCCGGCGAGGTCGCGGTGGATCGACAGGGAGGCGAACCGCTTGACCGACCCCGCGTATCCGGTCGTCCCGGCGGGTGCTTCGTTCTCGAACGTGATCGTGCCGAGACCGTTCGGCAGCTCCTGCGTCTCGCCGGGCATCAGGCGGAGGGCCGGGGTGCCGCTGTCGCCGCCGGCGATCTGGGTCATACCCGTGGGGTCGAGGGTGTAGACCGAGCGCGGGGTGCCGTCGTCGATCCCCAGGTCGCCCGCGTAGACGCGCAGGGTCAGCACGGGGTATTCGAGGTCACCGTAGGTGGACGTGAGCGCCCCCGAGGTGAGCGTGTCCATCGTCGGGTAGAAGAACCCGATGAGGCCCAGCTGCTCGGGCATGCCGTCGGCGACCTTGATGACGCCGAGCGAGGTCATGTTGGCATCCTGCGGGAGGAAGGCGACGGAGTCGTGGAACACCTCCACGCCTTCGGCATTGCGGATGGTGACCGTGGGCGCATAGCCGTTGCCGAGCAGGTAGACGCGATCGCCCTGCACGTCGAGGGGATGGTTGACGCGCACCTGCCCGTCCTGGCGCTGCCCGTCGGGGGTGAGGGTGGTGACGTTCGCGGCGAAGTCGCCCGCCTGCCCCGAGCCGGGCTGACCGGGCGGGACGTAGCTGACGTCGAAGCGGTCGAGCGTCATCGAGTACGGCGCGAGCGTGTCGGTGTTCACGAAACGCCCGGGGTTGAACGAGGAGTAGTCGAGCAGGCTGTTGGTGAACGCCTGCCCCTCCACGAGGACGCGCTGTCCGGTGTAGGTGAAGCCGCCGCCCACGCCGACGGCGATGAGCACGCCGACGAGTGCGATGTGGAAGACGAGGTTGCCGGTCTCGCGCAGGTATCCGCGCTCGGCCGAGACCGAGAACGCGCCGCGTCCGTCGTACCGGGCGACGCGGTAGCCGCTCTTGCGCAGCTGCGCGGCGGCGGTCTCGACGGCGGATGCCGCGACCGCGGAGGCATCCTGTCCCCCGGGGACCGACACCGTCACGTCGCGGTGGTCGTCCAAGCGCGTGAGGCGCGCGGGCGTCCGCGGCGGCTGCGCCCGCAGGGCTTTCCAGTGGTGCTTGGTGCGCGGCAGGACGCAGCCGATCAGCGAGACGAACAGCAGGATGTAGATCGCCGAGAACCAGGGCGAGGAGTACACGTCGAACAGGCTCAGCTTGTCGAGCACGGGAGCCAGGTCGGGGTTGTCGGTGAAGTACTGCGTGACGCCGTTGGGGTCGGCTCCGCGCTGCGGGACGAGCGATCCCGGGACGGCGGCGATCGCGAGGAGGAGCAGCAGCACGAGCGCGGTGCGCATGCTCGTGAGCTGACGCCATCCCCATCGCAGCCACTCGACGGGTCCGAGACGGGGCGAGGTGATGTCGTCTCGGCCTTCGTCCGCGGCGGGTGCCGAGTCGGCGTGGTCGGACGGGCGCAGCGGGTCGGTCACGATCTTCTTCCGGTCGGGCGAGAGGTCAGAGCGGGAGTTGGACACCCTGCATCACCCCCTGCAGGGTGGACATCCACGATCCCCAGAGCCCGGTCACCATCAGCAGGCCCAGCACGATCAGCAGGGCGCCGCCGAGGAGGTTGACGACGCGGATGTGTCGCCGCACGAACGCCACGGAACGCGTCGCCCACCCGAAGCCGAGGGCGAGGAGCAGGAAGGGGATGCCGAGGCCCAGCGAGTACGCCAGGCCCAGGAGGGCCGCTCGACCGGGGTCTCCCAGGTTGTAGGACACCGAGAGGATCGCGGCGAGGGTCGGGCCGATGCACGGGGTCCATCCGACGCCCAGCGCGATGCCCAGCAGCGGGGCGCCGATCAGGCCCAGGTTGCCCCGGGCCTGCAGGCGCACCGAGCGCTGGGCGAGGCCGAACAGCCCGATGAAGACCAGACCCAGCAGGATGATGACCACGCCCATGACGCGCGTGATCACGTCGGCGTAGCGCAGGAAGAACATCCCCACGGTGCCGCTGAAGACGTTGACCGCCATGAACACGAGCGTGAATCCGGCGATGAACAGCAGCGTGCCGAACACCAGCCGCGAACGCCCGGGAGCGGATGCCGATCCCCCGCGCGGCGATACGGCGCCCCCGATGTAGCCGAGATAGCCCGGGACCAGCGGCAGCACGCACGGGGAGAGGAACGAGATCAGCCCCGCGGCCAGGGCGATGGGGATCGCGAGCCAGAGCGCGCCGTCGAAGACGAGGGCGCCCGGGTTCACGCGCTCTCCGCGACCACGGTGCGCACCATGGCCTCGAGGATGGATGCCTCGGGCAGCTCGCCGATGACGCGCGCGGCGACGCGGCCCTGCCGGTCGAGCACGAGCGTGGTGGGGGTGGCGTTGATGGGCGTCTTGTCGGCGAACGCGAGCTTGAGCTCGGCATCGTCGACCGCCATGACCGACGAGTAGGAGACGCCGTTGTCGCGCGCGAACGACAGCGCGGTGGCCGGCTGGTCGTAGGTGTTGACGCCGAGGAACGACACGTCCTGGCCTTCGAACGCCTGGTAGGCCTGCTCCAGGCGCGGCGCCTCGATGATGCAGGGGCCGCAGGTGGCGTACCAGAAGTTCACCACGAGCACCTTGCCGGCGTAGTCGGCGCTGGAGACGGCGGAGCCGTTGTCGAGCGTCCCCGCGAAGTCGACGGGTTCGCCGCGGTTCTCCGGAGCGATCTCCTGCGTCTGGAACCCGTTGGCGGCGATGTACCCCTTGTTGTCTCCCGCCCGGTACTGCTCGGCGAGCGGGTCGGCACTGCACGAGGCCAGGCCCGCGACCAGCATGAGGGCGGCGGCGGCGGAGAGGATTCGGCGCATCACACGGCTCCTACGTCGACGGCTCCGGCGGTCGCGGCCGGCTCGGCGTACGCCACCTCGATCCAGCGCGACGACCCGGCGGCGCCGTCTCGCCGCTCGAAGCTCGTCACGCTCGACAACGCGCACCGGCGCTTGCGGGGGTCGTGGCGGGTGGGCTGCTGGGAGAGCGCGAGGTGCGTCACCCAGATGGGAAGCTGGTGGGAGACGACGACGACATCGCCCGAGGGCACGCGGTCCCAGGCGTCGGTCATCGCCTCGGTCATGCGCGCGACGATGCGTTCGTACGGTTCGCCCCAACTCGGCACCGCGGGGCGCGAGAGATGCCGCCAGTTCAGCGGGTTGGCGAGGGCCTTCTTCATGCGTCGGCCCTCGAACACGTTGGTCGGCTCGATGACCCGATCGTCGATGAACGGCTCGATGCCGAAGAGCCCCACGAACGGTTCGGCGGACTCGCGCGTGCGCTGCAGCGGCGAGACGACGAGCGCTCCGACCGGACGGTCGAGCCCGTGCACGTACTCCGCGGCCTGCCGCGCCATGCGGCGACCGTCGACGCTCAGACCGAATCCGGGGAGCCGACCGTAGAGCACGCGGCGCGGGTTGTGGACTTCCCCGTGGCGCACGAGATGGAGGCGGTCGGCGGGCACGGTCTCCAGTCTACGGTCGGGTCTTGTGGGCGCGCTGAGCGAAGGACCCCGTTGGTTCGACGGCGACCTATTCGCCGGCCTCGCTCAGGCGGCGCGACGCCAGCAGCGCCCGCACGCGGGCGTACAGGAACCACGCGATCCCCGCGGCGACGCCGGCGATCACGACGTACTGCAGGATGTCGGCGTACTGCTCGATCACGTGCCAGTTCTCACCGAGCAGATACCCGGCCAGCACGAAGATCGTGTTCCAGATGAGACTGCCGGCGGCGGTCAGCAGACCGAAGCGCCACAGCGGCATCTTCGCGACGCCGGCGGGGATGGAGATGAGACTCCGGAAGATCGGCACCATGCGGCCGAAGAACACGGCTTTGCCGCCGTGCCGCTCGAACCACGCGACCGTGCGGTCCACGTCCTCGGGGTGCAGGAGCGGCACCTTCGCCGCGATCGCACGCAGCCGGGCGGCGCCGAGCCAGCGGCCGAGCCCGTACAGCGCGAACGCGCCCACGACGGATCCGAGGGTGGTCCACAGCAGCGCTTCGAAGAGCGTGAACGAGCCGCGGCTGGCGGTGAGGCCCGCCATCGGCAGCACGACCTCGCTCGGGAGCGGCGGGAAGAGGTTCTCCAGGGCGATGGCGATGCCCGCGCCGACCGGTCCGATGATCTCCATCAGGGAGACCGTCCAGTCGGCCAGCGACGTGAGCCAGGACTCGTCGCCGGAGGAGGAGTCCGCGGACGCGCCGCGGAGGGTCAGGGTGCTGTCGGTCATCGGGTGCCTTCGCGCTCGGTGATCGGCCGCCCGTCCGGACGCCCGCCCGAAGCCTAGGGCCGCCGCCTCGGTGACACCTGGGAGGAGGGGGTCAGGATGCCGAGACCCCGGCGCTGACGATCGCCGCGGCGACGAACCACATCGCACCCATGAGCACGATGCCCGCCAGCGGCACCCAGAAGGCGACGCGGTGCCGCACCAACCGGATGATGGCGACCACGACGGTCAGCAACAGGACGACCCAGGGGGCGACGACGGCGAACCAGAGGCCGACGTTCATCACGCCGTAGTCGCAGGTCACCGATCCGCACGCGTCCGACGCGAACGCGAGGAAGAAACCGGCGTACGAGCCGGCGAGCGCGGCGAGGGGCAGCAGCACGAGCAGCACGACCGTGATCACGAGGTCCCAGCCCCGGCGCGCGGGACGCGGCGGCTGTTCGGGCCGCAGCGTCCGGTACGAGTCCGGGGAGAGGGAATAGGTCACGCGCGCCATCCTAGAGATGCGGCGTCATCGATTCGCGTCGAACGGCCGTCGCGCCCTACGTTCGAGCCGTGTCGTCCTCCTCGTCCGCCGCCCCCGTCGGGCTCGACGCCGTGTTCCCGATCGCGCGGGGGTTCCTCGACGCGCGCCCGGCCGACCCCGTCGCGCTCCCCTACGGCGGCGCTCTTCCCCCCGTGTCCGCCGCCCTCCGCGCCGATCTCCGTTCGGCCTGGAACCTCGACGTCGTCCACGAGCCCGCAGCGCCGGACCCGCTCGCGTCGCGGGCGTTCGGCATCCTCTACGGCCACCTGCGCGCCGAGCAGGTCGTCCTGGCGCTGTCCGCCCGCACGAACCTGACGCTCGCCGGCGGAACCGTGCGGATCGTCGGCGACGGCCCCCTCGCCGCCGCGCTGACGACGGTCCTGCGCCGATTGGGAGCCGCCGTCGTGCGCGCGACCGACGATCCGACCGAACGGCTCGCCGCCCGTCTCGACGGCGTCCGCGTCGAGGCCGTCGCAGCCGTCGGCGCGGCGCCCCTCACGGTCCTCACGGGAGTGGGCCACGACGGCGTCACGGCGTTCGACGTGCAGGGCCTCGTCGCCGACGCCTCCCCCCGGCCGGTGGATGCCACCGATCTCCCCTCCTCGCGCCCGCACGTGCGCACGACCCTGAACGGATCGCTCGTGGAGATCCCCCCGTCCCTCCCGGTGGAGGGGGAACCGCCCACCGCGGCACAGCTGCGGCTCGCCGACGCCCTGATCGCGGCCCTGATCAGCGGCGCCGACGCCCCGTTCGCCTCGGCGGTGACCCCGTGACCGGCCGGATCGCCGACCCCGGGCTGTGGCGTGCGGGGCACGACCGGATCGAGTGGGCACGGACCCACATGCCGGTGACGACGGCACTGGCCGCGCGGCTGTCCCGCGACGGCACCGTCGCCGGCGTCCGCATCGGCGTCTCCGACGTGCTCGAGCCCAAGACCGCGACGGTCGCGCTGGCCCTCGCCGAGGCCGGGGCCGAGGTGACGGTCACCTCCGCCGGGCGCAACACCGACGACGCCGTGGCCGCGGCGCTGGCCCATGCCGGCATCCCGACCTACGCCCGCGCGGCCGCCGACCGCGCCGAGGACCGCGCGAACGCCCTCGCCCTCCTCGACCACCGCCCGCACGTGATCGTCGACGACGGGGCCTCCACGATCCGCCTGGCCCACCTCGAGCGCCCCGACGTGGTCGCCGGGATGCTCGGGGCCACCGAGCAGACGACCTCGGGAGTGCGGCCGCTGCGCCGCATGGAGGCCGAGGGGGCGCTGCGGATCCCGGTCGTCGCGGCCAACGACGCGCGGTCGAAGTCGCTGTTCGACAACATGCACGGCACCGGGCAGTCGGTCGTGTTCGCCGTCGCCGACGTCGCGGACCGCTCCTTCCGCGGCGCGACCGTCGCCGTCGTCGGGTTCGGCCGGGTCGGCACCGGCATCGCGCAGCACGCCGCCGCCCTCGGCGCGCGCGTCGTCGTGACCGAGACCGATCCGGTCGCCGCGCTCCAGGCGGCCTTCGCGGGGTTCGAGGTGCGCACCCTCGCCGAGGCCGTGCGGTTCGCCGACATCGTCATCTCGGCCACCGGCATCCGCCACACGATCGACGTCGGGCACCTCGACGCGCTCCGCAGCGGGGCGGTCGTCGCGGTCGGCGGCGGCGTGGGGCAGGAGATCGCCCTCGACGCCGCCCGCGCGGCCGGGGCCGTCGAGATCGCCCGCACCGGACCCGTGTCGGTGCTCCGGATGCCGAGCGGTGCGGAGGTCCGCGTGCTCGACGACGGCAACTGCCTCAACGTCAGCGCCGCCGAGGGGAACCCGGTGGAGATCATGGACCTCTCCTTCGGTGTGCAGCTCGCCTCCGTCGCCCACGTCCTGTCGACGCCCGATCTCGCGCCCGGGGTGCACGAGCTGCCCCGCGCCGCCGACGACGAGGTCGCCGCCATCGCCCTGTCGTCGTTCGGCGGGTCGTTGGACGCCCCGTCGGCGGCGCAGCAGGCGTTCCTCGCGGCGTGGAATCCCGAGGAGGGCGAGGAGTGACCGTCGTCGTCCACCGCGCCCCGATCCTCCTCTCGCCCGGTTCCGCGCCCCTGACCGACGGAGCCGTGGCGATCGCGGAGGGTCGCATCCGCGCGGTGGGTCCCGCCGACGAGGTCCTGGCCACCGCCGGCGTCGGCGCCGAGCTGCACGAGTGGGACGGTGCGCTGACCCCCGGCCTCGTCAACGCGCACACCCACCTGCAGTACAGCGACATGGCCGCCGTCGGGCTCGCCGAGCACACCGGCTTCGAGGCGTGGATGAGCGCCTTCATGGAGCTCTACCCCCTGCCCCGCGACTGGGGCGCGTCGGCCGCGGCGGGCGCCGCGCTGGCGCTGCGCTCGGGCACGACGGCCGTCGCCGAGATCGTCACGGACGCCGCCGCAGGGTCCGCCGTCCACGACGCGGGCCTGCACGGCATCACGTTCTGGGAGGTGCTCGGGTGGACCGAGCGCGCGTGGGCCGAAGACGGCGAGCGTACCGTGCGCGCCGAGCTCGCCGCGCTCCCCGGACCGCCCGCGACCGGCCTGTCGCCCCACGCGGTCTACTCGCTCGACACGGCCGTGCTCCGCGCGCTCTCGAGCCTCGCGCGGACCCTGGGCGTCCGCCAGCACATCCACGCGGCCGAATCGGCGTGGGAGGACGCGTACGTGCGCTCCGGCACGGGCGATCTCGCCGAGCGGTGGCGGGCGAACGGCCGCGGCGAGTTCGCGCTGCTGCGCGACGGCGGAGCGGGCACGGGTGTCATCCGGTACCTCGACGACCTCGGCGCCCTCACCCCGACGACGCATCTCGCGCACGGGATCTACGTGGATGCCGACGACCGGGCGCTCCTGCGCACCCGGGGTGTGAGCGTGGCGCTGTGCCCGCGCTCCAACGCCGTGATCGGCCTGGACCCGCCCCCCGTGGCGGCATACCTGCGCGAAGGCAACGCGATCGCCGTCGGCACGGACTCGCTCTCGTCGTCGCCGAGCCTCTCCCCCTGGCAGGACGTCGCCGCGCTCTTCGGCATCGCCCGCGCGCAGGGATACGCCGACGAGGATCTGCACGCCCGCCTGTTCGCGGCCGCCGCGGTCGGGGGCGCTCGCGCGCTGGGCCTGGAGGCCGACACCGGTGCGCTCCGCGCGGGCAGCCGCGCCGACCTCGCCGTCTTCCCCGTCGCCTCGGCCACGCCCCGCGACGCGCTCGCCGAGCTCGTCGAGAACGGCCCCGCCGAGGCATCCCTCACCGTCGTCGGCGGACGCGTCCGCTGGACGACCGCTCCCGACCACGAACGGATCACCGCCCATGTCTGACCCCCGCCCGCTGCTCTTCGGCCTCTACGAGCAGGCCTGCGTCGGCAACGGCTCCTCGGCCGCGAGCCTGTGGACCCACCCCGCGGACGACCGGTTGTCGGCGACGTCGCTGCGCTACTGGACCGACCAGGCACGCCGCGTCGAGGACGCCGGGATGGACCTGTTCTTCTTCGGCGACGTCCTCGGCCTCTACGACACGTACCGGGGTGGAGCCGAGACGGCGATCCGGCACGGCGTGGAGATCCCGGCGCTCGACCCGATGCTGCACATCCCGGCGCTCGCCGCCGTCACCGACCGGATCGCGTTCGGCACGACCGTGTCGACCACCTACGAGCACCCGTTCGCCCACGCGCGCCGCTTCTCCACGCTCGACCACCTCACCGCGGGTCGCATCGGCTGGAACGTGGTGACGTCGTACCTGCCGGGCGCGGCGGCCAACTTCGGCCTCGACGTGATGGCGCACGACAGCCGCTACGACCGCGCCGACGAGTTCCTCGAGGTCGCCTACGCCCTGTGGGAGCGCAGCTGGGAGGACGACGCGTTCCTCGGCGACAAGGCATCCGGGGTCTTCGCCGACCCCGCGAAGGTGCATCGCATCGATCACGTCGGCGAGCACTTCCGCGTGGCGGGGCCCCACCTGGTGACGCCGTCGCCGCAGCGCACCCCGGTCATCATCCAGGCCGGATGGTCGCCGCGCGGCCGGGAGTTCGCCGCCCGGCACGCCGAGCTGATCTTCGTGGGCGACTCCGACCCGGTCGCCGTGCGGGAGGGGCTGGCCGGCATCCGTCGCCGCGCCGAGGAGCTCGGACGGGATGCCTCGCAGATCCGCGCCGTCGTCGGGATGAACCTCGTCGTGGCCCCGACCGACATCGCCGTGCAGGAGAAGATCGACTCGCTCCAGGCGCATTACGCCGCGGAGGCCCAGCTGGCCGCCTACGCCGGGTGGGGCGGGATCGACTTCTCGCAGTACGCCGACGACGAGCCGCTCGTCAAGCGCGCGACGAACGCCACCCAGACGAAGGAGACCCGGAGCGACGCGCCCGTGCTGACCGCCGGGGACGTGCGCCGCCAGTTCTCGAAAGTGACCGCGTTCGCGGACGACCGTTTCCTCGGCACCCCCGACACCGTGGCCGATGCCATCGGCGCCTTCGTCGAGGAATCGGGGGTGGATGGCTTCCTGCTGCACCCGTTCCTGTCGCCCGGCTCCGTCGACGACTTCGCCGAGCTCCTCGTCCCGGCGCTGCGCGAGCGCGGGCTGTACGGCGGTTTCCCGCAGGACGGCACGTTCCGCTCGCGCCTGCGCAGCGACCGCCGCGACCGTCTCGGCGACGACCACCCGGCCCGCTCCGGCGCCCGGTGAGGATGCGGCGCCGCGGTCAGCCCTGAGCTGCGGGTCCCGTCGAGAGCGCCTGGACGAACCGTCGCAGGAACTCGGTGCCGTCGAACGACGTGACCGCGCGGATCGTCGGGCCCTCGGGCGTCCCCCACACCAGCGGCAGACCGTCGTGCGTGAGCGCGATGCGGGTCGCGAGGGAGTCCGCGTACGGCGTGTAGTCCACGGGACCCTCGATCCAGCCGGTGACGATCTCGGGCCGGTGGAGGATGACGGTCGCCAGGCCGTCGTGGGCGGAAGAGATCCGGCGGCCCCACTTGTACTGGTAGAAGTCGTTGTACGCGTCGAGCACCTCGCCCGCGAACGTCGCCCACGGGGTCCCGGCTCCGCGCAGCACGGCGAGCACGTGCTCGTCGAGGATCGCGGTGGCGGTGACGTTCACGCCGACCATGACGACGTTGCCGCTGTTGCGCGCGCCGAAGACGATCTCCGCGGCGCGGCGGTCGTTGGCGGTGTTGGCATCCGTCAGCGTCGCGCCGCCCGGCGCCGGGTACGGCCCCGCCCCGCCCATGATGACCACCGACCGGAACTTCAGGAACAGGTCGGGGTCGCGCTCGAGCGCACGGGCGATGTTGGTGAGCGGTCCGAGCGGGTGCAGGTCCACCTCGCCGGGGTGCTGCGCGGCGATGCGCAGGATGGCATCCACTGCTCCCTCGTCCTCCACGCGCAGCTCCGCGCGGTCGAACCGGTCACCGAGACCGTCGGTGCCGTGCACGAAGTCCGCGATGGAGGCCTCGCCCTCGATCGGCGCCGCCTCGCCCAGGTGCACCGGGATGTCCTCGCGGCCGGCGAGCCGCAGGACGGTCCGGACGTTGCGGGCCGAGTCCTCCACGGGGGTGTTCCCGTAGATCGTCGTGATGGCCTCGATCTCGACGTCGGGCTGGGCCAGCAGGTACATCAGGGAGTGCGCGTCGTCCAGTCCGGTGTCGGTGTCCACGAGGACACGGCGGACGGCGGAAGAAGAAGGGGATGCCATGCACTCACCCTGCCCGGTGGGACGCCGCGACACGGCGCGGTGTTACACCGCGTGACGCGTTCGTTCCCTGTTCGTCACGAGGAGACCCCAGAGTGAGGGATGACACGGGCGGCCCCGACCCGTGTCCTCACAGCACATGTCGATCGGCGCCGTCGGCGCCGTCGGGAACGGACACACCCCATGGCATCCACAGCTCAGCGGCTCCGGCGCGTCGCACTCCCCGCGGTCGGCCTCACCGCCGCCCTCGCCCTCACCGCCTGCGCCGGCGGCCAGGCGGCCCCCGCCCAGACCGACGGGTTCGACGGCGTCAGCCTGACCGTGTGGAACAACATCGACTTCGAGCCCTACCAGGGTCTGCAGAAGCAGTACTTCGAGTCCTGCGCCGCCGACCTCGGCATCACCGTCGACGTCCAGACCCAGTCGGGCGACTACACCACCAAGCTCCTGCAGGCCGCGGGCGCCAAGGCCCTTCCCGACGTGGCGCTGCTGTCCACCGACACCCAGCTGCCGCAGCTCGCCTCGCAGGGCGTGCTCGCCGACCTCAGCCAGTACGACGTCACCACGGACGGTCTCGCCGACAGCGCCGCCGACCTCGGCCGCTACGACGGCACGCTCTACGGTCTGCCCGTGCAGGTCGAGGACTACGCGATCTTCTACAACAAGGCCGCGTTCGCCGCCGCCGGGGTGTCCGAGACCGCACCGAAGACCTTCGACGACCTCGTGAAGCTCGCCGCGTCCCTCACGACCGCCGACCAGAAGGGCATCGTGCTCCCCGGTATCGGCGGCGACGGATCGACGCCCGTGTACTTCCTGCCGTTCCTCCTCTCGGCCGGGGGCGACCCCGCCGACCCGACCGGCACCGGCGCCGTCGAGGCGGTCGACCTCTACAAGAAGCTCGTCGACAACGGTTCGCTCTCGCCCGAGTTCGTCAACTGGGGCTGGGAGTCGATCGACCAGTGGACCTCGCAGAAGGCCGCGCTGACGGTGTCGGGCCCGTGGAACCTCGTCGACACCTCGATCCCGTTCGAATGGGGCACGTTCCCCTTCCCGACCGCGACGTCGGGCGAGTCGCCCAAGGTGAACCTGCTCGGGTACGCCTACGGCGCCGCCGCGAACGCGGATGCCAAGAAGGAAGCGGCCGCCGCCGCCCTCATCAAGTGCCGCGCCTCGGAGGAGAACCAGATCGACACCGCGGTCCAGGGCGGGTACATCCCCGCGCTGAAGAGCGCGCAGGCGGCCTTCGTCGAGAAGGTGCCCGCCGCGGCCCCGTTCGTCGACGCCGTCGACGGTGCGTACAACTCCGCGCAGCTGGGCACCGAGTGGAACACGCTGCAGCAGCAGTACGTCGACGCCATCCAGGGTGCGACGGTCGGCGGGCAGACGGCACAGGCCGCGCTGGAGCAGGCCGGCGGCAAGTGACGGCGGACACGCTGACGACGACCGGCCGGCCGGGGGCACGCACCCCCGGCCGGTTCCGGCGTTCTCTGGCGGCGCGCCAGCGCGGCGAGCTGTGGGGCTTCCTGACCCCGGCCATCGTGTTCTTCGTCGTCTTCTTCCTCTTCCCCCTCGGGTACGGCGTGTACATGAGCACGACGAACTTCACCACGGGGACCTTCATCACCGGCCGGGCACCCTTCGTCGGGACCGCGAACTTCGAGGCGATCCTCTCCGAGCCGATCACCTTCCGCGCCCTCGCGAACACGGTCACGATCACCGTCGTCTCGGTCGTCGTCGAGCTGGTGCTCGGGCTCCTCCTCGCGCTCCTCTTCGCCAAGCGATTCCCCGGCAGCCGGTGGCTCCCGACCCTGATCCTCCTGCCGTGGCTGCTCCCCGCGGTCGTCGTGGCCACCGTCTGGAAGTCGCTCCTCGCCGGCGACGGCCCCATCAACGACGTCCTCGGGGCGATCGGCCTCCCCGTCGAGGCGTGGCTCGCCAATCCCGCGACCGCCCTTCCCGCCGTCATCGTCGTCGCGGTCTGGGCGAGCCTGCCGTACTGGGCCACGATCCTCGGCGCGGCCCTCAAGCAGGTTCCCGCGGAACAGCTCGAAGCCGCACAGCTCGACGGCGCCGGGGCGTGGCGCCGCCTCGTCTCGATCGTGATCCCCACGATCTGGCCGGTGATCTCGGTGCTCGTCGTGATGAGCGTCGTCTACACGCTCCTCATCGTCGACCTCGTGCTGGTGCTCACCGCCGGCGGCCCCGCCAACAGCACCGTGACCCTGGGCCTGCTGTCGTACCGCCAGGCCTTCCAACAGTTCCAGTTCGGACTCGGCGGCGCCTACGGGATGCTGCTGCTGGGAATCAGCATCCTGTTCGCGATCGTGTACACCGTGATGTCGATGCGTCAGGAGCGTGACGAATGACCGCGACCCTGCCCGCCGCCTCGGCGACGGTGACCGCCGAACCGGCGGTCGCGCCGATCGCCGAACGCCGCCGCCGCCGCGGCTGGACCTGGACGATCGTGACGGTCGTCGTGCTCGCGGTGTACCTCTTCCCCGTCTACTGGATGATCTCGGCCTCGCTGCAGCCGTCCGCCAACTCCGCGGACACCGCCTGGTTCCCCGTCTCCCCCGGGCTCGGGGGCTTCGAGCAAGCGCTCGACGACGCCGGCATCGGCGGCTTGCGCGTCTCGATCCTGGTGTCGCTCGGATCGGTGCTCGTGACGCTCCTCGTGGCCGTCCCCGCCGCGTACGCCCTCAGCCGGCTCCGCTCGCGCGCGGTGAGCATCGCGCTCATCCTCCTGCTGCTGGCCCAGATGATCCCCAGCGTCGTCCTCGCCACCTCGTTCTACGCGATGTTCAACTCGTGGGGGCTGCTGAACACGTTCATCGGACTGATCCTGGCGAACGCGACCGCGGGAGTCCCCTTCGCGGTGATCGTGATGCGGGCGTTCATGCTGCGGCTGGACCCCGAGGTCATCGAGGCGGCGACGGTCGACGGACTCGGGCCGATCGGCACGCTGTGGCGCATCGTCGTCCCGCTCTCGCGCAACGCGATCGTCACGGCCGGGGTCTTCGCGTTCCTGTTCAGCTGGGGCGATCTGCTGTTCGGGCTGACGCTCGTCAACCGCAACGAGATGTACCCCATGTCGGTGCTGATCCTGGCCCTGGCGAACTCGAACCTGAACACGTGGGCCGCGACCATGGCGGCATCCCTCATCGCCAGCGTTCCGGCACTCGCGGTGATCCTCGCCGCGCAGCGGCACGTCAAGGCGGGGCTCAGCGCCGGCGCCGGACGCTGACGCGCGGGCGGCGCCCGCCCCGCACGTAGACTGGTTCCTCGTGAGCGAACGCGTCCTCGTCCAGCAGTTGAAGTCCCTTCCCGCCGGCCCCGTCTCGGTGTCGGGGTGGGTCGAGACCGTCCGCGATCAGAAGAAGGTCCAGTTCGTCGTCCTGCGCGACGAGACCGGTGCCGTACAGCTGGTGAACCCCGCGACGCGCCCCTCCGAAGAGGCGGGCGACCAGGATGCCGTGGCCCTGGCCCTCACCGAGACGATCGGCGGGCTGGCCAACGGCACGTTCCTCACCGTCCGCGGTGAGCTCAAGCACGACGAGCGCGTCAAGCTCGGCGGCGTCGAGATCAAGATCGGCGAGCTCGAGATCGCCGCGGCGGCGAACCCCGAGACCCCGATCGCGGCCGACAGCGGTCTGGACAAGCGCATGGACTGGCGCTTCCTCGATCTCCGCCAGCGTCGCAACAACCTCATCTTCCGCGTGCAGACCACCCTCGAGCACGCCATGCGCACCTACTGGGTCGAGCGCGACTACATCGAGGTGCACTCCCCCAAGCTCATGGCATCCCCCTCGGAGTCCAACGCCGAGCTGTTCGAGGTGCCCTACTTCGAGGACAAGACCGCCTACCTCGCGCAGAGCCCGCAGTTCTTCAAGCAGATGGCGCAGGTCGCCGGGTTCGGCAAGATCTTCGAGATCGCCCCCGCGTTCCGCGCCGACCCCTCCTTCACCAGCCGCCACGCGACCGAGTTCACCTCGATCGACGCCGAGATCAGCTGGATCGACTCGCACGAAGACGTCGCCCGCATGCAGGAGGAACTGCTGCAGACGGCGTTCCAGGCGGTCAAGGACAAGCACGGCGACGAGATCCAGGAGCTGTTCGGCGTCGAGGTGCAGGTGCCCGCGGTGCCCTTCCCCCGCATCCCGCTCGCGGAGGCCCGCGAGATCGTCGCGGCCCGCGGCTACGACATCCCCCGCACCGACGGCGACCTCGACCCCGAGGGAGAGCGCCAGATCGCCGCGCACGTGCGCGAGGCGTTCGGTCACCAGTTCGTCTTCGTGACCGATTACCACCCCGAGATCCGCGCGTTCTACCACATGCGCGACCCCGAGACCGGGCTCACGAAGTCGTACGATCTCCTGTTCAACGGCGTCGAGATCACCACCGGCGCACAGCGCGAGCACCGCGTCGACGTCCTGGTCGAGCAGGCGAAGGAGAAGGGGCTCGACCCCGCTCACCTCGACTTCTACCTGGACTTCTTCCGCTTCGGCGCTCCGCCCCACGGCGGCTTCGGCATGGGCCTCGCGCGCGTGCTGATGCTGCTCCTCGGCGAGTCGTCGATCCGCGAGGTCACCTACCTCTTCCGCGGCCCCACGCGCCTGGCTCCCTGAGTTCCTCCGCCCGACGCCCGAGGTTCACTCACCGGGCCGGGCGAGGTCATCCGTGACCTCTAGCGTGTCGTCATGGTCGAAGGCAGCGTCGCGGTGACCGTCCCTGCGGACGGCCGATCGAGCGCGGGGTGGAGCGTCCGGGTCGCCGCCGTCGGCCGCACCCGCGCCGGGGAGCGTGTGCTCGACGGGTTCGATCTCACGGTCGCCGTCGGGGAGATCGTCGCGATCGTCGGACCGTCGGGGTGTGGCGCGACGACGGCCCTCCGCGTGATCGCCGGGCTGGAACGCGCCGACACGGGAACCGTGAGCATCGCCGACGGTCTGTCCACGGCGGCGGTCTTCGCCCACACGGCGGTGCCGCGATTCGGCCGGGTCGGTGAGGCCGTGGCCATCGTCTCCCGCCGCGCCGGCCACCCCGATCCCGACGCACGCGCACGCGAACTGTGCGGGCTCCTGGGGCTGTCGGACCCGGAGGCCGCGACCCATCGCCTGGCCCGGGGCGATCGCCGCCGAGTCCTCCTCGCGCGGGCTCTGGCGTCGGAAGCGCGCATCCTCCTGCTCGACGATCCTCTCGACGGACTCCAGAACTACGAGCGCGCGGTCCTGCGCGATCGGCTCGTCGAGCACCTGCGCGATCGGCGGATCACCGCGGTCTGGGTGACCAGGGAGACCAGCGAGGCCGCGGCCGTCGCCGATCGCATCGCCGTCATGGTGCGGGGGCGGATCGCCGCCTCGGGGAGCCCTGAGGACCTGTTCCGGCACATGGGCGATCCGGCCGTCGCCGCGGTGCTCGGTCCGGTCAGCACCGTGCCCGGGATCGTCGAGGACGTCACGGTCGACGTCTGGGGCCAGGACGTCCCCCTCGCGGAAGCCGGTCCCGACGGGCATTGCGAGGTGATCGTGCGCCCCGATCAGGTCGTGCTGGTCGGCCCGACGGAACCCGGCGTCGACGCCGTGGTGCAGGAGACCAGGTTCCTGGGCAACATGCGTCTCACGCAGGTGCGCGCGCAGGACGGCAGCGTGGTGCAGATCGAGCACTCGGTCGAGGACCGCGTCGCCCCGCAGGCGCCGGTGCGCATCGCCCTGGCCACGTCCGCCGTGACGGTGCGGCCGCTCGGCTGAGCCGTGGCTCCCGCGTCACCACGCCGCAGATGGCGTCGGTGGCCGAGGCGGTGGAGCGGGTCAGGCGGGGAAGTCGATTCCGGCCCGATCGGTGACGACCGAGCGGACGAACGCCGCGACCTCCTGATGCGCCGGGTGCACCTGGTACCGCTCGAGGGCCTCCACGTCGGCGAACTCGCTGACGAGCGCCACATCCCAGTTGGTCTGCGGGTAGGCGACGTTGCGCCCCACGTCGAGGTGCTCGATCTCGGGGATCCGGCCGCGGAGCGAGAGCAGCCGCTCGGCGATCTGCTCGGCGTGCAGCGCGCGGGTGTCGGCGTCGTCCGCCGCGAGCTTCCACAGGACGATGTGACGGATGCTCACGCGGAGGCTCCTTCGGGGTCGGCCGCGAGAAGTGCGGCGCGGAGGCGATCGGCGGAGACGCGCCAGTGCGCGTGCAGTTCGCCGTCGATCAGGACGACCGGGATCTTCTCCCACCACCGCTCGTACAGGCCGGTGTCCTCGGCGATCGACGCCTGCTCGATGACGAGGCGGTCGGCGACCTCGGCCGGAAGCTCGGCGACGACGGCATCGACGATCTGCTCGGCGACGTCGCAGAGATGGCAGTCGGGCTTGCCGATGAGCGTGAGGGTCGTCACCTCACCCATCCTAGGAGGGCGCGTCGGGGCGTCAGGACTCGACGTCGTAGCCCGAGGCGATCCACTCGCCGGTGCCACCCTCGACGTTGGTCGCGTCGTGACCGCGGGCCGTGAGCGCCTCGACGACGCGCGCCGAGCGACCGCCGGCCTGGCAGATCACGTCGAACGCCCCTTCGGGCAGCTGGTCCAGGTTCTCGCCGATGGTCGACATCGGCAGGTTGACGGCGCCGGGGACGTGTCCTCCGACGAACTCGTCGACCTCGCGCACGTCGATCAGCGGACGATCGCGTCCGGCGTGCAGGTCGTGGACCGAGATGGACTGCATGTGTGCTCCTCGAGAGGACGTCGGTGATCGGGTGCCGCATACACGAAGCGCCCGTCGGATGACAGGCGCTCGGTGTGGTGGTCGCGTTACTTCTTGTTGCGACGCTGGTGACGAGTCTTGCGAAGCAGCTTGCGGTGCTTCTTCTTCGCCATGCGCTTACGGCGCTTCTTGATGACAGAACCCACGGAAAACCTCACTAAGTCGGGGTCTGGGTGCCGATGTCGGCTCCCGGGAACGGGCAGGCGTTGGAAAAAGGCCTCGGACTAGTCTAGCCGACGTCGGACACCGGCCGCTGCACGGCCTCGGCGACGGCAGATTCGGGCACCCGATAGCTGCGTCCGAACCGCACGGCGGGCAGCTCGCCCGCGTGCACGAGACGGTAGACGGTCATCTTCGAGACCCGCATCAGCTCGGCGACCTCGGCGACCGTCAGGAAACGCACGTCGGGCAGCTCTGCCATCGATCACCCTTCGCCGCGGGTGTCCGTCACCCATTGATGTGGACACACTCTAGGGTCTGCCCGCGACGCGTGTAAACCTATGGGGCTTCTGTGACGAAAGTGAGATGAGGGAGCGGTGTTCCTCGGGCTCGACGGGCGCTCAGCGGCCGGGGAGCTTGCGGAATGCCGACGTGACCGAGTGCTTCACCGAAGCAGCCGCGCGTCCGACGACCTCGGCCGCGTGGACGGCGGATTCGGGCAGTGCCGGCTCGTTGTCGACGTCCACCGAGAAGAAGGGCACGAGCCAGTCGTCGACCTGGTCGAGCGGGGCGACGGCGAGGCTGTAGTAGCGATGCTGCCCCTCTTCCCGCACCGAGACCAGTTCCGCCTCCCTCAGGACCTTCAGGTGCTTGGAGACGGTGGGCTGGCTGACTCCGAGCGCGTGCACGATCTGCGAGACGCTCGTGCCCCGCTCACCGCCGGTCGCACGTTCCAGGAGCAGCTGAAGGATGTCGCGACGCGTGCCGTCAGCGATCACGTCGAAGATGTCCGCCATGGCATTAGGTTAGCCGCGAGCCCGCCCGAGTACCATGATTCGGGTTCGTCGGCGAAGGGAGTCCCGCATGGCCGCGACTCCCGACGAGGCGCGTATGTCGATGCGCGTACGCCGCATCGCCTTCCGGGCATGGGATGGATTGCGTGACCTGACCACGGCATCCCCCGCCCGGTTCGCCGTGCTGGTGTTCGTCATCCTGATCCTGCTGTTCACGGCGCTGTTCTCCCTCCCCGCCGCCGCCGCGGACGGACAGCGGACGCCCCTCGCCGACGCGTTGTTCACGGCGGTGTCGACCATCTGCGTCACGGGCCTGTCGACGGTCAACATGTACAGCCACTGGTCGCCGCTCGGACACGTCATCACCTACCTGGGGGTCAACGTCGGCGCCCTCGGCGTGCTGACGCTCGCCTCGATCCTGGGGCTCGTCATCTCCAAGCGCCTGGGACTGCGGGCCAAGCTCATCGCCGCGGGCGACAGCAACCCGCTCCGCGCGCACGGCGGACCGGTCAACGAGGGCCAGACGATCCGGCTCGGCGAAGTCGGTCAGCTGCTGCGCACCGTCGCACTGTCCACCCTCGTCATCGAGGCGGGTCTCACGATCCTGATCTACCCGTCCCTGGTGATCGGCGGCATCCACCCGCTCGTCGCGCTCTGGGAGGCGCCGTACTACGCCGCCATGGCGTTCACGAACACCGGCTTCGTGCCCAACGCCGACGGTCTCACCCCGTTCGCGCAGGACTACTTCCTGCTGACGGTGCTCATGATCGGCGTGTTCCTCGGCTCGATCGGGTTCCCCGTGATCTTCACGCTGTGGCGGCACTGGTGGCGGTTCCGGCTGTGGTCGCTGCACGCGAAGCTGACGATCATCACGACCGTCGTCCTCTTCTTCGCGGGCGCCGGCGTCATTCTGCTGCTGGAATACGACAACCCCCTGACCTTCGGGAGCATGGACGCGTGGGACACGACGTTCCAGGCGTTCTTCCTGTCGGCCATGACGCGATCGGGCGGATTCTCGGTCGTGAACATCGGGGACCTGAACGGCGCGACGCTCATCGTCGGCTCGATGCTCATGTTCGTCGGCGGGGGCTCGGCATCCACCGCCGGCGGAATCAAGGTCACGACCCTCGCGGTCCTCGCTCTCGCCGTGTGGTCCGAGGCGAAGGGACGTCCCTCGGTGCAGGCGTTCGGCCGCCGTATCCCGAGCGACGTGCAGCGTGTGGCGCTCTCCGTGGTGGCGTGGGGCGCCACGATCGTCGCGCTGTCGACCGTGACCATCAGCCGGATCACCGACGCACCGATCGAGCACGTGCTGTTCGACGTCATCTCGGGTTTCGCCACGGTGGGTCTGTCCACGGGGCTCACCGCCGAGCTGCCCGACCCCGCCGTCTACGTGCTGGCTCTCACGATGTTCATGGGGCGCATTGGTACTGTGACACTCGCCGCGGCCGTCGCGGCGTCCTCCCGTTCGCAGCTCTACGCGCTGCCCGTCGAAAGGCCGATCGTTGGTTGAACGGATCCGCAGCGACGCGCCCGTCCTCGTCATCGGCCTCGGGCGTTTCGGCGCGGCGTGCGCCGGCGAGCTGGACCGACTCGACCGCGAAGTGCTCGCCGTCGACGGCAACCTCGACCTCGTCCAGAAGTGGTCCGAGCGCGTCACCCACGCGGTGCAGGCCGATGCCCGCAACATCGACGCCCTGCGCCAGATCGGTGCGCAGGACTTCCAGGTCGCGGTCGTCGCAGTCGGCTCGCTCATCGAGGCATCCGTCCTCATCACCGCGAACCTCGTCGACCTGAAGGTGCCGCAGATCTGGGCGAAGGCGGTGTCGCAGTCGCACGGGAAGATCCTCGCCCGCGTCGGCGCGAACCACGTCATCTACCCCGAGGCCGAGGCCGGCGAGCGCGTCGCGCACCTGGTGAGCGGACGCATGCTCGACTTCATCCGCTTCGACGACGACTTCGTGCTCGCCAAGATGTACCCGCCGAAGCTGGTGCGGGGGGTCGGCCTGAACGAGTCGGGCGTGCGCACGAAGTACAACGTCACCGTGGTCGGGGTGAAGAGCCCGGGCCGCCCGTTCCGCTACGCGGAGGCGAACACCGTGGTCACCAACCACGACCTCATCATCGTGTCGGGCACGAACAGCGACATCGAACGGTTCGCGGCGCTGGATCGCTGACACCCGCGCCGCGTCGCGCCGCCCCCGGATGCGTCGTCCGCGCGTCCTCCCTTCCGCCGATAAACGCGATCCACGGCGAGACACGGGTGCACAGCACGTTTCTCGCCGCCGACGGCGTTTATCGCGGGCAGGCGGGGGCGGAGGGGATGCCGTCAGACCGCGATCTCCAGCTCGACCGCGACGACGTCGTCCACGCCGAGGTGCTCGGCATCCTGGAGCGCCTTCTTGATCGGCACGACGTAGGCACCGTCCTTCGGCCAGAGGGCCGTGGTCACCCGCGTCGCGCCGATCGTGACGGCCGCCGGGATCATGCCCCACCCGTAGGTGACGACGGGAGCCACCTCGGCGATGGCCGCGGCCTCAGCGGGCGGGACGGTGACGAAGTGGTACGGCGCGGGTCCGCGCCAGTACCAGATCGGCCCCTCGAACCGCAGCCGCATGTCAGGCCCCGGCGGCGAGTTCCTTCGCGCGGGCGAGGGCGGCTTCGGCCGCCGCGGTGAACGTGTCGTCGAGGCGGGCGGCCTGCAGCACCGCGACCGCGCGCTCGGTCGTGCCCTTCGGGCTCGTGACGCGGCGACGGAGTTCGGCCGGGTCGACGTCCGCGGATGCCAGGAGCGCCGTCGCCCCGATGAACGTCTGTTCCGCCAGCAGGCGCGCGGCGTCGACGTCGAAGCCCATGCGGACGGCGGCCTTCGTGAACTCCTCGATGAGGAGGAAGACGTACGCGGGGCCCGAGCCCGAGATGGTGGAGAGCGCGTCGATCCGGGACTCCGGAACCTCGACGACCTGACCGACCGTCTCGAAGAGCGCGCGCACGAGCGCGACGTCGTCCGCGGTCGCGGCGGCCCCGGCCGCGAGCCCCGTGACGCCCTTGCCGACGAGGGAAGGGGTGTTCGGCATCGAGCGCAGCGTCGCGACGCCCTCGCCCAGGTGCTTCGCGAACGTCGCCAGGGTCACGCCGGCCGCGAGACTCACCACCACCGCGCCCGGGCGCAGGTGCGGCGCGATCTCGTCGAGCAGGTCGGGCACCATGGCGGGCTTGACCCCGATGAGGACGACATCGGCGGATGCCGCGGCCGCGACGTTGGCGTCCGGCGCGGTCTCCAGCGCGACGCTGGTGACACCCTCGAGCTCGGCGAGTTCAGCCGCCTTGGCCGCCGAGCGGTTGGTGGCGGTCACTCCCCCGCCGGTGAGGCCGGCGGCGACGAGCCCCCGCAGGATCGCGCCCCCCATGGAACCGGCGCCGAGGAACGCGAGCGGGGGCAGGGAGGGGGTGGCATCCGTCATGCAGGCAAGTCTACGAACCCTGAGTGCGGCCGATAGTGGCGCGCGTTAGAGTCGGAGCGCGTCCGTACCGGAGCGGATGCGAGTGACACGGAGGACCCCCATGACTCTCTTCGACGGCATCACCTCGCGCCTGATCGAAACCGGTCGGCTGAGCGTCAACGTGCTCCAACGCGCGGCCGACGACTCCGCCACCGGACCCGAGCAGACCGTGGTCTTCGTCCACGGCAACGTCTCGTCGTCGCTGTTCTGGCAGGAGATCATGCAGGACCTCCCGAGCGACCTGCGGGTGCTCGCGGTCGACCTCCGCGGCTTCGGCGGCACCGAGCACGCCCCGATCGACGCCACCCGCGGCGTACGCGACTTCAGCGACGACCTCCACGCGACCCTCGAGGCCCTCGGCATCCCGACCGCACACCTCGTGGGCTGGTCGATGGGCGGCGGCGTCGTCCTGCAGTACGCCCTCGACCACCCCGTCCTCTCGCTGACCCTGCAGGCGCCGGTCTCGCCCTACGGATTCGGCGGAACACGCCGCGACGGGTCGCGCCTCACCGACGACGACGCCGGAGCCGGGGCCGGCGGCGCGAACCCCGACTTCGTGCAGCGCCTCATCGACCACGACACCACCGACGAGGCCCCCACCTCTCCGCGCTCGGTCTTCCGGTCCGGCTACGTCGCCCCCGGCTACACGAGCGAGCACGAGGACGTCTGGGTCGAGTCGATGCTGACGACCTCCACGGCCGGCGGGAACTACCCCGGGGATTCCGTCGCCTCGCCGAACTGGCCGGGGTTCGCCGCCGGCAACCTGGGCGTGCTCAACACCATGGCGCCGAAGCACTTCGACGTCTCCGGCATCGTCGGCCTCGCCGAGAAGCCCCCGATCCTGTGGATCCACGGGACGGCCGACGCCATCGTCTCCGACGCCTCGTTCTACGACTTCAACCACCTCGGCGCGCTCGGCATCGTGCCCGGCTGGCCGGGTGAAGAGCTCGCCCCCGCCCAGCCCATGGTGTCGCAGACGCGCGACGTGCTGGACGCCTACGCCGCCGCGGGGGGCGAGGTCACCGAGATCGCCGTGGAGGGCGCCGGGCACGCCCCGCACCTCGAACGACCCGCGCAGTTCCGCCAGGCGCTGCTGACGGTGATCGGCTACGTCGGTCGCCCCGCCGATCCGGCCCCGCCCACCGAGGCGATCATCCTGCGTTCGGCCGACTGAGGGGTACGCCATGGAGTACTGCCTCTTCACCGAGCCCCAGCAGGGATTCACGTACGACGACCAGCTCGCGTTCGCGCGATCGGCCGAAGCACACGGTCTGGACGGCTTCTTCCGTTCCGATCACTACCTGCGGATGGGCGACGGCGACCCGCTCCCCGGCCCCACCGACGCCTGGACGACGCTCGCCGGCCTGGCCCGCGAGACCTCGCGCATCCGTCTCGGCACGCTGGTCTCGTCGGTGACCTATCGCGTCCCCGGCATCCTCGCGATCCAGGTCGCGCAGGTCGACGCGATGTCGGGCGGCCGCGCGGAACTCGGTCTCGGCACGGGCTGGTTCGAAGCGGAGCACGCCGCCTACGGCATCCCGTTCCCGCCGAAGCGGTTCGACCTGCTCGAGGAGCAGCTCGCGATCGTCACCGGGCTGTGGTCCACGCCGGTGGGTGAGACGTTCTCGTTCGAGGGCGCGAACTACCGCCTGGATGCCGCACCGGCGCTGCCGAAACCCGTCCAGTCGCCGTTGCCGGTCATCGTCGGCGGCGGTGGCCCGAAGCGGACGCCCGCCCTCGCCGCGCGCTTCGCGACCGAGTTCAACATCGGGTTCGTCCCGGAGGACGTCGTCGCCGAGAAGTTCGCTGTCGTGCGCGCGGCGTGCGAGGACATCGGTCGCGACCCCGCGACGCTGAAGCTCTCGGTCGCGCTTCCCACGATCGTCGGCGCCGACGACGCCGCGATCGAACGCCGTGCGGCCGCGATCGGCCAGACGCGCGCGCAGTTCGACAACGGCGCCAATCTCATCGGGCGTCCCGAAGAGATCGCGGCGAAGGTCGAGCGGCTGCGGGATCTCGGCGCCGAGCGGGTGTACTTCCAACTCCTCGACCTGCGCGACATCGACCACGCGGACGAGGTCGGCGCCGAGCTGCTGCCGCTCCTCCCCCGCTGACCCGGGTCAGTCGCGACGGCTCTCGAAGAAGTCCCGCAGCAGAGCGGATGCCTCCGCCTCGGCGACCCCGCCGACCACCTCGACGCGGTGCGGCAGACGCCGATCGCGCAGAACGTCGTAGAGGGAGCCCGCGGCACCCGCCTTGGCATCCCATGATCCGAACACCACGCGCGGCACACGCGCCTGCAGGATCGCCCCCGCGCACATGACGCACGGTTCGAGGGTGACCACGAGCGTGCACCCGGCGAGGTGCCACGTGCCGAGGTGCGCGGCGGCTTCGCGCAGGGCGACGACCTCGGCGTGCGCCGTCGGGTCGTTCGTGATCTCGCGGAGGTTGCGGCCCTCGCCGATGACCTCGCCGGTCGGCCCGAGCACGACCGCCCCGACGGGCACGTCCTCGTGCGCGGAGGCGTCGCCGGCGAGCGCGAGCGCGCGGCGCATCGCGGCGAGGTCGGCGGCGGTGGGGGTCACGGTGCTCCGAAAAGACGAGGGCGGAGTCTCGGGGTCGAGCGGCTAGCCTTGAGCCTATGCGTGTCCACGTCGCCGACCACCCCCTCATCACCCACAAGCTCACGGTGCTGCGCGACCGGCAGACGTCGTCGCCGGTCTTCCGTCAGCTCACCGAGGAACTGGTGACGCTGCTCGCGTACGAGGCCACCCGCAACGTGCGGGTGGACCCCATCGATATCCAGACCCCGGTGACGACCACCCAGGGCGTGAAGATCAGCGAGCCGCGACCGATCGTCGTGCCGATCCTGCGCGCGGGTCTCGGGATGCTGGAGGGGATGGTGAAGCTCCTGCCCACCGCCGAGGTCGGATTCCTCGGCATGGTCCGCGACGAGGAGACCTTCCAGCCGACCACGTACGCCGAGCGGCTGCCCGACGACCTCAGCGACCGCCAGTGCTTCGTGCTCGACCCGATGCTCGCGACCGGCGGCTCGCTCGGCGCGGCGATCACCTTCCTCTTCAACCGCGGCGCGCAGGATGTGACCGCGATCTGCCTGCTCGGCGCGCCGGAGGGCGTCGCCGCGATCGAGAAGCAGGTCGAGGGACACGACGTCACCCTCGTGCTCGGCGCCCTCGACGAGCGTCTGAACGAGAAGGGCTACATCGTGCCCGGGCTCGGCGACGCGGGCGACCGCCTCTACGGCACGGCCTGACGCCGAGTCTTCGCCGGACTCTCAGGCGTCGGCACCGACCAGTCGCGCGAAAGCGCTGAGACGTGCGACGCCTTCGGGAGTGCGGGGCAGGTCGTCGAACAGCGCGGGAGAGAACAGGACGAACGCGGCCTGCATGGCCCGCGAGATCGCGACGTTGATGCGGTTGCGCAGGAGCAGGAACTCCAGGCCTCGCGGGGCCTCGCGCCCGGATGAGGCCGCGAGCGTGAGGATCGCGACCACCGCCTCCTTGCCCTGGAAACGGTCGACCGTCCCGACCGGGACATCGGCGAACCCCGCCGCGGCGAGGGCTTCCTCCACCTCGACCTGCTGCGCGTTGTACGGCGTGATCACGATGATGTCGTCGGCGCGGAGCGGACGCGGTGGGTGGATCACGGCGGCGTCGCCGACGCCGCCCTCGGCACCCGTCCACTCGCGACCGACGAGGTCGGCGACCAGCGCGACCACGGCCGCAGCCTCCTCGGGCGAGGACGTCGTGTTGCCGTGGTGCCGGACCGGAACAGCACGGAGCCCGGGCTCGACTCCGGCCAGCGATCGCAGCGCCGTCGACGGGTGGGCGGCGAGGCGCCCCTCGTACGAGAGCCGCGACACCGGGCCCGCGACCGCCGGGTGCATGCGGCGCGTTCGGGCGAGGAAGTAACCGAACTCGGGCGGCACCACCTCGGCGCCGTCGATCACCCACCCCAGTGCCGACGTGTCGACCGGCTCGGGGTGGGTTCCCTGACTGACCTGCGGCAACTGCTGCGGATCGCCGAGCAGGAGCAGGCGCGGGGAGGAGAGGGACACCGCGATCGTGGATGCCAGCGAGAACTGCCCGGCCTCGTCGATCACGAGGAGGTCGAGGCTCCCGCGCGGAATCCGCCCCTCGTGGCTGAAGTCCCACGCCGTCCCGCCGACCACGTAGCCGTGAGCGGCGTTCTCGGCCGCGAAGGCCGGGACGCCGTTCTTCGGCAGGACGGTGAACGAATGGTCGGCACCCGGGTCTTTCGGAGCCTTGCCGACCCGCCCCGCGGGGACGCCGGCGGCGATGACGCGGTCGAGCATGTGCTCGACCGTCGCGTGCGACTGCGCCACGACTCCGACGCGGTAGCCGCGCTCCGCCACCAATCGGGCGATGACGTGCGATCCGACGTAGGTCTTGCCCGTGCCCGGGGGGCCCTGCACCGCGAGATAGCTGCGGTCGAGGTCGGCGACGCTGCGGGCGATCGCGGCCACCTCGTCGTCTCCGGCGCCCCCGTCGATCGAGGTCACCGGAACCAGCGCACCGGAGCGGGTGCGCGGGGGGCGCCGCCGGAGGATGTCGGCCGCCGGGCCGTCGGGAAGCGCGGGAGCCGCGGCCAGCAACGCGTCGGCCCACGCGTCGATCGCCTTCTGCTGGTTGCCGGCGCGCGGTGGCGCCGACGGCGTCAAGGCGAGCGGGAGCGTGTCCCACGTGACCCCGTCGACCGCGATCTCCTCGATCACGGCGCCGTCATCGAGCACGTCGCGCACCGTCACGCGACGCGCACCGTGGATCCAGCGGGGACGGACATCGAGGGGGAACGGCGCCGGCAGGTCGTAGACGGCGAAGGGCTCGGCATCCACCGACAACCGGCTGCCGGGGGCGACCTCGCCGCGCACCTCGACGAGCCGCCGCTCGGCGCCGCGGCCCGACTCCGCGATGTGCCAGTCGGCGACCACCCGCGAGCGCGCCGCGTCGACGACGATGACGTCGCGCGTGTCCTCCCAGATCGAGACCGGCTCGCGCAGACGCAGGAAGTGCGTCGCCCAGTACGTCTTCTCTTCGCGCGGGTAGTAGTCGATCGCGGCCGCCGCGAGACGCAGGGCCGTCGCGTCGGGCTCGTCGGCGTCGACCGCCCAGCGCTGCAGCGCGGTCGCGCGGGGGGACGGCTCGTAGGCCTGCTCGTCGGGCTCGGCACCGCGGGCGGGCATCGCCCCGCCCTCGCGCGCCCGGTCGACGAGCCAGTCGCGCAGGCGCCGGGTGGAGACGCAGTCGTAGCGGTTGTAATCGGCCAGGTCGTCGAGCACCCGCTGAGCGGCCTCGACCTCGCCGTCGGCGGCGAGCGCACGGGCCTCGACGTACTTCACGATCGAGTCGTCTCCGCGCTGGACGTCACTGGTGCGCACCTCGTCGCCCATGTACAACGGCTCTAGCTTCTTGATCGAGTAGGACCGGGATCCCACGCGCAGAGCGCGGCGCACCACCGGGTACAGGTCGACGAAGACGCCGTCGCGCAGCAGCCGGTCGACGTCGGCCTCGCGCACCCCGTACCGCGCCGCCATCGTCAGCAGGTGCGTCGGTTCGTAGGGTGCGTAGTGGTAGATGTGCATGCCGGGGAACTGCTCGCGCCGCACGGCCACCATGTCGAGGAACCGCTCCAGGGCCGCCCTCTCGTCATCGAACGAGTGCGCCCAGAGGGCTCCGTACCGTTCGCGCGTGTCGACCCAGCCGAACAGGTAGTCGATGCCCCACTGCTCCCGGTCGCCCTCGGTGTACAGCGGGTCGCCCTCGAAGTCGAAGAACAGGTCGCCGTGGTCGGGGCGCGGGAGCACACCCAGGGCGCGGGGTTCGACGACTTCGAACGTCGGCACGACGTGATCGCCCGCCGCCCCGTCTCCGGCCGGGCTCTCGAGCTGCAGGCGGGCCTGCGTCCGGAGCGACGCGAAGGTGTCGGCGCTCATGCCCGCGGGGGCGACGGGCGAGGATGCCAGCGCGTCGATCGTGTCGATCCCTCCGGCCCGCAGACGGTCGCGCTGGACGGGGCGCATGCCGGCCACCAGGAGCAGGTCGCGGTGGGCGACGACCTCGATCTCGCAGGTCGGGCAGCGACCGCACGCGAGGACGGCGAGCTCGCCGCGCGGGTCGCCCCACGGGATCACGGGTCCGGCGACGCCGAGCCCGACCCGGCGATCGGCGATGAGGGCGCGCAGGCGCGCACGCCGCAGGGCGAACACCGGCAGCAGATCGTCGACGCGATGAGTGCTGGTGCCGCCGTCGCCGAGCAGCAGCTGGACCTCGTCGGAACGCGCGACGCCGAGGCGGTCGAGCTGGTCGACGTAGGCCGCGAGCTGCATGAGGGCCGTGACGCGGGCACGGCGTGCGAGCTTGGTGTCCTGCACGATCCACGGCCGCGGGCCGCCGTCGCCCCTGTCGGGCTCGCGCACGAGGAAGTCGGCGAAACCGACGAACTCATCGGTCGCGAAGGCCGCCTGGTAGACGACCTCGGCGGTCGGGTCGGCCAGCGCCTCGTCGGTGAGGCGGACGGCCTCGGCGAGCGCCTCGGCGTCCGAGGATCGGGCGGCGGGGATCTCGCGGACGGCCGCACCGAAATCGCGGCGGTAGTCGTCGAGCACGCGCAGCTCATGCGCGGTGCCGAGGGCTGCGGCGCGTTCGAGCGTGGCATCCTCGGGATCGGGCACGGCCTCGATGCGGCCGATCTTCGCATCGATTGCCCGGAGCCACGCGAACTCGCACTCGGCTGCCGCTTTGAGGTCGCTGGCGCTCCAGACGATCCGGGCCTCTTGCTCGATGTACCGCATGATGGTCAACGCTAACCGGGGCCGCCGACATCGCCGGTCGCCCGTCCACAGGACTCCGCGTCCCACAGCCGTCCCCCGCAGTGTCGACGCCACCTGACAGACTGGAGCGGTGATCACCGAGCTGCCGTTCGAGAACGTCTACCGGCACGGCTTCGCGCGCGTGGCGGCGTGCACGATCCCCGTCGCCGTCGCCGACCCCGCGACCAACGCCGAAGCGGTGCTGGTCTCGGCGCGCGAGTGCGACGCCGAGGGGGTCGCGATCGCCGTCTTCCCCGAGCTGTGCCTGTCGGGATACGCGATCGACGATCTCGTGATGCAGGACCCCCTGCTGGATGCGGTGGAGGCCGCCGTCGCGCGCGTGGTCGCGGCATCCGTCGATCTCCTGCCCGTGCTGCTCGTCGGGGCGCCGCTGCGCCACGGGAACCGCCTTTACAACTGCGCCGTCGTCGTGCACCGGGGGCGCATCCTGGGCGTCGCGCCGAAGTCGTACCTGCCGACGTACCGCGAGTTCTACGAGCACCGCTGGTACGCGCGCGGCGACGACACGGCCGGCCAGCACATCGCCGTGGCCGGCGAGACCGTGCCGTTCGGCACCGACCTGCTGTTCGACGCCGTCGACGTGCCCGGGCTGACGCTGCACGCCGAGGTCTGCGAGGACGTGTGGGTGCCGATCCCGCCCTCCTCCCCCGCGGCCCTGGCCGGGGCCACGGTGCTCGCCAACCTCTCGGGCAGCCCCATCACCATCGGACGCGCCGACGACCGCAGCCTGCTGTGCCAGTCGCAGTCGCTCCGCTGTCTCGCGGCCTACGTCTACGCCGCCGCGGGACAGGGCGAGTCGACCAACGACGTGTCGTGGGACGGCCAGACGATGATCTACGAGGGCGGTCAGCTCCTCGCCACGACCGAACGGTTCCCCGACGGTCCGCGCCGCAGCGTCGCCGACGTCGACCTCGACCGCCTGCGCCAGGACCGCCTGCGCCAGGGCACGTTCGAGGACAACCGCCGCACGGCCGGGACGCCGTTCCGCACGGTGCCGTTCGAACTCGCGCCCCCGGCCGTAGACCTGGGCCTCCGGCGCGCGCTCGACCGGTTCCCCTTCGTCCCCGACGACCCGGCGCGTCTGGCGCAGGACTGCTACGAGGCGTTCAACATCCAGGTGTCGGGGCTCGTGCAGCGGCTCGAGGCGATCGGCGGACCGCGACCGGTCCTCGGTGTGAGCGGCGGGCTCGACTCGACGCACGCCCTCCTCGTGATCGCCCGCGCGATGGACCGGATGGGACGCCCGCGCAGCGACATCCTGGCGTACACGCTGCCGGGGTTCGCGACGAGCGAGAAGACCAAGCGCAACGCGATCGCCCTGGCCGAAGCGGTCGGTGCGACGATCCAGGAGATCGACATCCGCCCCGCGGCATCCGAGATGCTCTCCCGGATGGACCACCCGTTCGCCTCGGGCGAGCCCGTGCACGACGTCACGTTCGAGAACGTCCAGGCGGGACTCCGCACCGATTACCTGTTCCGTCTGGCGAACCAGAACAACGGGATCGTGATCGGCACGGGCGATCTGTCCGAGATCGCGCTGGGCTGGTCGACGTACGGTGTGGGCGATCAGATGAGCCACTACTCGGTGAACCCGGGGGTGCCGAAGACCCTGATCCAGCACGTCATCCGGTGGGTGATCTCGTCGGGCGAGCTCAGCGCGGCCACGATCGAGGTGCTGCAGGCCGTCCTCGACACCGAGATCAGCCCCGAGCTGGTGCCGGCAGGGCAAGACGGCAGGATGCAGTCCACCGAGGACCGCATCGGCCCGTACAACCTGCACGACTTCACGCTGTACCACGTCCTGCGCTTCGGCTTCCGGCCGTCGAAGATCGCGTTCCTCGCCGTGAACGCGTGGGGAGACCCGGATGCCGGATCCTGGCCCGCGGGCTACCCCGAGGGCGCGCGGCCGTCGTACGACCTCATCACCGTCGCCCGGTGGATGGAGGTCTTCCTCCAGCGCTTCTTCGGCTTCGCGCAGTTCAAGCGCACCGCCATCCCGAACGGACCGAAGGTGTCGCCCGCCGGGTCGCTGTCACCGCGCGGAGACTGGCGCGCACCGTCGGACGGCAACGCCCGCGCCTGGCTGGCCGAGCTGCACGCCGCCCTCCCGGAGGCGTTCGTCGGGGACTGAGGCGCGCGCAGGCGCGGTGCGGCGCCGTCACCACCCCATCGAGCCGGGGACGCCCTTGAACGGCCCCGCGAGATCGCGTGTCACCCAGCCGCCGTAGAAGCCGCCCGGCTGCGGCTCGACGGTCTCGCCGGCGACGACGCACCGGTCCATGGGCGCCGCGTACACGGCGACCCGATCGGCGAGCACCTCGTAGCCGGGCATCGGGTTCGGGTAGTTCCACGCCGCACGTTCGGCGACGACACCGTCACCACCGTGCACGTCGAAGTACCGCGCTCCGCCCTTGAACTCGCAGAACGAGGCGCCCTGCCCCGGGGTCAGCGCGTCGCCGAACGCGGCGATCGGCAGGTAGTACACCGGCGGGTGGCTCGTCTCGAGCACGCGCACGACGTCGTCGGTGTCGACGATCCGGACGCCGCCGAAGTCGATCTGCACGCGCTTCGGAACGCGCTCCACGCGCGGCGGCCGGGGGTAGTCCCACACGGATTCCTGGCCGGGACGGACGGGGTCGGGTACGGGGCGCGCCATGGATCAACGGTACGCCGCGCCGGCACCGCGAGGGTCGGCCGTGATCGAAGCGTGGCACGGGGGTGCGCGACGGTTCGATAGCCTGGGCGGAGGAGGGGCACGAGTGAGCGGCGAACACGGCACCGGTACCGGTCGACGGTTCCGCGTCTACCAGGTGGGCGGGATCGTCCTCGGCGTGCTGTTCCTCGGGCTCGGCATCGCCGCGCTCCTCGCGGGCGGCGGCCCCGTGATCGCCGCCATCGCCGGAATCGGAGGCCTGTCCGTGATCATCGTGTCGATCGTGATGATGGTGCGCTCATGACCGCCCCCGACGAGGGCGGTCAGGGCGAGAAGCCCCGCAAGTATCCGCGCGGTCAGGTCGTCATCTGGATCGCCGTGTCGGCGGTGGGACTCTGGCTGCTCGGCAGCGGCCTCATCGGCATCCTCACCGGGGGCTCCGGAAACTGACGCCCGCCGGGAATTCCCCACGGTCCGTGCCGTTGTCCTGAGGGCATCGATCACCGAACGAAAGGGCATCATGGCGCGCATCGGACGCAGCGACCTCTACATCCGTCCCCTCTCCCTGGGCGGCAACGTCTTCGGCTGGACCGCCGACCGGGACACCTCGTTCGCCGTGCTGGATGCCTTCCACGCCGGCGGCGGCGACTTCATCGACACCGCCGACGGGTACAGCGCGTGGGCGCCGGGCAACTCCGGCGGCGAGAGCGAGACGATCATCGGCGAGTGGCTCGCGAGCCGCAAGCCGGAGAACGTGGTGGTCGCCACGAAGGTCAGCACCCACCCCCAGTTCCGCGGCCTCGCCGCCGCCAACGTGCGTGCCGCGGCCGAAGCGTCGCTGACCCGGCTGGGCGTGGACGCGATCGACCTGTACTACGCCCACTTCGACGACCCCGAGACTCCGCTCGAAGAGACCGTCGGCGCCTTCGCCGACCTCGTCTCGGACGGTCTCGTGCGCTACGTCGGCGTCTCGAACTACAGCGCGGACCGCATCCGCGAGTGGATCTCCCTCGCCGAGGCCGCCGGAGCCGACCTCCCGGTCGCCGTTCAGCCGCACTACAACCTCGTCCACCGCACCGCCGTCGAGAGCGAGATCGTGCCCGTCGCCGAGCAGTACGGCCTGTCGCTCGTGCCGTACTACGCCCTCGCGAGCGGCTTCCTCACCGGCAAGTACCGGACGACGGATGCCGCGGGCGACTCCCCCCGCGCGGGCGGCGCCGCGAAGCTCGCGACCCCCGCGGGTCTCGCGGTCATCGACGCGCTGGAGGACATCGGCCGCGCCCACGACGCGTCGATCGCCAGCACCGCCCTCGCGTGGCTGCGCACGCAGCCGACCGTGGTCGCTCCGTTGGCGAGCGCGTCGCGCCTGGAGCAGGTCCCCGACCTGATCGCCGGCATGTCGTTGGAGCTGTCGGCCGAGGAGCGTGCACGACTCGACGAGGTCTCCGCGGCCGCGCAGGACTGATCGCTCCACCCGACCCGGGGTCGCGCATCGTCGCGCGGCCCCGCGGTCGGTCAGAATGGGGAGGTGAAGCTCCTCGTCGCCGCCCACGCGTCCGAATTCGTCGCCTTCGAGCCCGACATCCCCGGTTTCGACCGGCTGCTGACGGGCGTCGGCAAGATCCCCGCCGCCTACGCGCTGACGCGCGCCCTCTGCGAGAGCACCTACGACGAGATCGTCGTCGTGGGGACCGCCGGCGCCATCGATCCCGACCTCGAGGGCGGCATCTACGACATCTCCGCGACGATCCAGCACGATGTGAAGGGCCTGGACGGCGCGTTCGGCCAGCACGTGTGGCTGCCCGCGCGGGTCGACATCGCCACCGAGGGTGTGGTCATCGCCACCGGCGACCACTTCGTGGACGACGCCGACGCGGTCGCCCTCATCCGTGGTCTCGACGCGCGCATGGTCGACATGGAGTCGTATGCGCTGGCGTGGGTCGCGCAGCAGTTCGACGTGCCGATCCGCATCCTGCGGGCCGTGTCCGACCGCGCCCAGGACGGTGCGACCGAACTGTGGGACGACGTCGTCGAGCGCTGCAGCCACGAACTGCGCGCGAAGATCCGCGAACTCTACGGCGTCTGACCACCGCCCCCTCGGCTCGCCCGGCCGCGGGCGTCAGGGGGTCTGCGACCCGTGACGTGCGCGTCCGGCGAGATCGGCGACGCCCACGATGAGGGCGAGCCCGAGGAAGACGCCCACGGCGATCATCCCGCTGGCGTAGGCGTCGTGGAACACCGCGAGTTGCTCGCGATCGCCCTGCTCGCGGTAGACGGTGGCATAGAAGAGCGCGAGCGCGATCGCGGTCCCCACCGCCGTTCCGATGCGCTGCCCCAACTGACCGATCGATCCCGCGACGCCGCCACGCGAGACGGGGATGTCGGCGAGGGTGAGCGTCTGGTTCGGAGAGACGACGAGTCCCCCCGCGAACCCTCCCACGGCCATGACCGCGGCCATCGCCCACGGCGTCCATTCGGGCGGCGTCACGACGGCGACCAGCGCCAGGGCCCCCGCAGCGGCGACCATTCCGAGGATCCCGCCCACGACGAGCGGGCGTCCGAGCCGGGTCACCAGGTTGCCGCCGATCCATGCGCTGCAGGCCGAGGCCACCGCGAAGCCGATCGTCACCATGCCCGCGAACACCGGCGGAAGGCCGAGGCCGCCCTGCAGGTAGAGCGTTCCAAGGAGGAACATGGCCGGAACGGCCGCGAAGTAGGCGGTCGAGATCAGCACACCGTTGCGGTAGGAACCGAGGGCGAAGATCGCGAACGGCATGAGCGGCATCCGCCCGCGGTCGGCGTAGCGACGTTCCCAGAAGACGAAGGCGGCGGCGAAGACCACCGATGCCACGAGGAGCCACCAGCGCCGCGGGTCGTCGTCGGGGGAACCGGTCGTGAAGAGGAACGGCCACATCAGCGCGACGATCGTGAGTCCGAAGAGCAGCACGCCGATCGGATCGAGGTCGAGGGCACGATGCGACTTCGTCCGCGTGCTCGGGAGGAGCCACGCGGCCAGCACGATCACGATCGCGACCAGCGGGATGTTGATCCAGAAGATGAGCCGCCACCCGTCGGTCTGACCGCCGAGCGCGATGAGCAGTCCGCCGAGCGTCGGGCCGAACGCCGTCGCGATGCCGATCGTCGCACCGAACAGACCGAACGCGCGGCCGCGCTCCTTGCCCTGGAACAACTGCTGCACGAGTCCGAGGACCTGGGGCATCTGGATGCCGGCTGCCACGCCCTGCAGGAGGCGGGCGGTCAGGAGCACGGCGGTGTTGGGCGCGAGCGCACACGCCAGACTGGTGACGAGGAACAGCGAGAGCCCGACGAGGAAGAGCACCCGCCGCGACCGCAGATCGCCCAGACGGCCCGCCGGGACCAGAACCAGACCGAACGTCAGGATGTACCCCGACACCACCAGCTGCAGCTCGGTGGGTCCGGCATTCAGCGCGGCCTCGATGGAGGGCAGCGCGACATTGACCTTGGTGAGGTCGAGGATGGTGAGGGCTGCGACCGAGACGGCGATCCAGTAGGCGCGCCAGCGATGGCGCGGGGACAGCTGGATGTCGCGCGTGGGCGGGTGGGGGGACGTGCGTTCTTCAGGCATCGCGGCTCACGCTACTCGCGGACGCGGACACCGCGGGCGGGCTTGCGCCCGCGGACCGATCCGCGTCGCGGCGTCTGCCGCTCAGTCCGCGTCGCGCCGGGCGAACACCGCACGGAGCACGAAGAACACGACGACCGCCACCACGGCGATGAGCAGCAGCCGGAAGACGAACCCGATGAACCACAGGAGCACGTTGACCAGCAGCCAGGCGATGATCACGGCCGCGATCACGCCGAGAACGGTCCACAGGGTGCTCGTACGCATGGCTCCAGCCTAGGCGAGGGCGCCCACGGCCGCGGAGTCCTGACGGATCACACTCGGTCCGCGCGGGGTCGCCGTCACCCGCACCTGGGCCGGCAGCTGATCCTTCATCGATGCGACGTGACTGATGACGCCGACAGTGCGGCCGCCCTGACGCAGCTCGTCGAGGGTGCGCATCGCCAGGTCGAGGGTCTCGTCGTCGAGGGAACCGAACCCCTCGTCGATGAACAGGGTGTCGAGACGGATGCCACCTGCCCGCGCCGTCACGACTTCGGCGAGCCCGAGCGCCAGGGCCAGCGAGGCGAGGAACGTCTCGCCGCCCGACAGCGACTGCGGCGGCCGGCACTGGCCGGTGAAGGCGTCCATGATCTCGAGACCGAGTCCGCTGGCCGCGCCGCGGGCTGCCAGGGCGTCGGTGTGCTGCAAGCGGTAGCGCCCGGCGGACATGTGGTCGAGACGGAGGTTCGCGGCATCCACGATCTCCTCCAGCTCGGCCGCGAGGACGAAGGTCTCGAGCGTCATGCGACGCGTGTTCGGGGCGCGCCCGGCCATCGTGTCGGCCAGACGCGCGACGACGGCATGCGCGTCGGCCAGCTCCGCGACCGCCGCGCTGCCGGCGTCGGCGCGCTCGGCGAGGGCGCGCACGTGTGTGGCGGCCGCGGCGGCCGCAGCGTGCGTGGCAGCCGCGGACTCGACGGCGCCCCGCGCTTCGAGGACCGCGGCGGCCACCGGGGCGAGGTCGATCGGCGCGTCGGGGGCGTCGACGAGGTGGAGTTCGAGCTCCAGCAGACGACGGCGGGTGGCGGCCAGGGTGGCGTCGTGATCGGCGACCGCGGCTTCCAGCCGTCGCCGTACATCGGGTTCGCGCAGGGCCGCGCGGACCTCGGATGCGTCCGCGAAGGTGCTGTCGGCCAGCACCTCGTCGAGCGCGACGCGCGCCTCGACGACGGCACGCACGCGCGTCTCGTGCTCGGCGCGCGCGGCGATGACCGCCCGCACGCCGTCGCGCCGCGCGCGCAGGTCGCGGCGACGGTCGCGGACCGTCGGGAACTCCGCGCGGGCCTCGACCAACGCGGCGCGCGCTGCCTCGGCGCTCTGCCGACGCAGGGCGAGTTCTTGGCGGGCATCGGCGAGTTCGCGGCCGAGACGCTCGCTCTCCGCGGCGTCCGTCGCCTCTCGCTCGAGGAGGGCCACCCGTTCTGCGGCGCGGCGGTCGCGTTCGGCCGCATCGGCCTGCGCTCGGGCGAGATCGGCGTCGATCCGATCGCGGCGCCGGCGCAGCTCGACGACGGTCTCGCCGCCGGCGCGCGCGGCAGCCAGCGCGTGCGCGTCCCGCGTGATGCGCGCGGCATCGGACGCGAGGCGGTCCTGCTCGGTCGCGGCGTTCTTGCGGTCCTCCGCCGCCGCGATCTCGGCGTCGGTGACGGGGTCGTCCGCGCCGACGGCCGGGGCGGGGTGTTCCGTCGATCCGCACACCGCGCACGGTTCGCCCTCGACGAGCGCGTGCGCGAGTTCGCCCGCGGCTCCGGCCAACCGGCGTCGGAGCAGTCCGCTCCACGCCTCGACCGCACGCTGCAGCTCATCGGCCCGGACGACGGCCGCGAGATCCGCCGTGTCGCGCTCCTCGGCAAGACGCTCCGCCTCGAGCGCCGCTTCGAGGCGTCGGTCGACCTCCGCCCGTTCGGCGGTGGCGAGGTCGCGCCGCGCCGTCGCGTCGGCCAGCTCGGCGAGTCGTTCCTCGAGGGCGACGCGCGCCGCGGGAACGTCGGCGAGCCGGGCGGCGACGTCGTCCGCCCGACGGACCGCCTCGTCGAGCTGCACCTGGCGCGCGCGGATGTCCGCGTCGATCGCCGCGAGGTCGTCCTCGAGCGCGAACGCTTCGTCGACGTGGGCGAGCAGGGTCGTGAGATCGTCATCGCGTGCGGTGAGAGTGAGCGTCGAGTCGAGACCCGTCTCGCCGAGTCGCTCGGCCGCGGCCACCGCGTCGTCGCGCGCCGCCTCCGCGGGAGCGAGCGACCGCTCCGCCCGCGCGACCGCCTCGAGCGGCGCGCGCAGCGCCTCCGCCGCGGTCGCCGTCCCGAGCTCGGCACGCGCGGCGTCGATCCGTTCGGTGTCGGACTCGAGGACCGCGAGTCGCTCGCGGGTGGCGCGGCGCTCGACCTGGCGGCCGTGGAGCGCCGTCGCCTCACGTTCGGCCGCGAGTGCGGCATCCAGTCCGCGCTTCGCCGTCTCGCGTTCGTGGGCGGCTGCCTCGACCCGGTACTCCATGCGCTCGACGCCGCGCACGACGTGCGCGAGTCGCTCGTGGATCGTCGGGGCGGGGCCGTCGGAGGGCGCGCCGGCGGCGACGGCGGGCGGTGCCGTGTCGTCGTCGGCGTCGCCCGCCCGCGCCGCGTCGAACGCCGCGACCATGCGCTCGGCCTCGTCCACCAGCGTCGACACCTCGGTGCCCTCGGCCGCGAGACGTTCGGCCGCGCGCTTGCGGCGTTCGTCGAGCGCCGCCGCGTACTGCTCGAACGAGCGGGTGCCGAAGAGCGTGCGCAGGAGCGCCTGTCGCTCGTCGTTCTTGGCGAGGAGGAACCGCGCGAACCGATTCTGGGCCAGCAGGATCACCTGGAGGAACTGCTGCTGGGTGAGTCCGAGGATCTCGTCCAGGTGGGCGGCCACGTCGACCGGTCGTGCCGCGACCCCCGTCCAGCCTTCGGCTTCGAGCACCTCGAGAGCGGCGCGGTGGGGCTCTTTCGTCGTCCCCGTGCCGGAGCGCTTGGGGCGCTCGTACTCGGGCGATCGGGTGACCCGCCACCGACGCCCCTCGGCGCTGAACTCGACCGTCACGGTCGTGGGGTCGTCGAGTCCGCAGTGATCGCTGCGCAGACGCCGCTCGGCCCCGTCGTACCGGGGGACTCCGCCGTAGAGCGCGTAGCAGACTCCGTCGAGCACGCTCGACTTCCCCGCGCCCGTGCGGCCCGTGATGAGGAAGATGCCGTCGTCGGCGAAGGCGTCGAAATCGACGACCTGCCGCTCGAGGAAGGGCCCGAAGCCCTCCAGTTCCAGGCGATGGAGCTTCACGAGTGCGCCTCCGCCACCGCGCGGGCGTCGAGCACCTCGCGGATCAGGGCGCGCTCGGCGTCGGAGGCGCCTTCGCCCTCGCGGACGTGCGTGAGGAACGCGTCGATGATCTCGGTCTCGTCACGCGCGGCGCGCACGCGTCGGGCGTAGCCGAGACCGTCGTCGATGCGCGACTCGGCAGGCGTGTGCGCGACCGTCGCGCACCACGGGAACCGGGCCTGCAAACGGCGCATCGGGTCGATCTGGGGCGTGGCGTCGGTGTACTCGGCCCGCACCCACTGGTCGACGTGGGCGTCGTACACGGGATCGCCGAGCAGGTCGTCGAAGGGGGCCCGGAGCGTGACCAGCGGGCGCGGAACCGGCAGCGCGAGCCACTCGACGGAGGCCAGGCCCGTGGCATCCAGCTCGACGAGCCAGGACCCGCGCGGCTTGCCGGCCTCGCCGAAGCTGTAGTGCAGCGGCGCCCCCGCATAGCGCACGCGGTCGGACAGCTGCTGGCGCCCGTGGATGTGCCCGAGCGCGACGTAGTCGGGACCGTCGAAGACCGGGAGGGGCACGTTGTCGAGGCCGCCCTGCCGGATCTCGCGCTCCACACCGGGCGTGGCCTCGACGCCGGCGGCGAAGCAATGCGCGATCGCGACCGAGCGACCGCCCCGCGCCGAGAGATCGCGACGCACCAGGTTCATTGCGTGGCCGATGGTCTGCGCCTGGCTGCGCAGTTCGACCCCCTCCCACAGGTGACGCACGATCGCGGGCTCGAGGTATGGGATGCCGTAGAAGTGGACGGGTCCGTGCGCGTCCGTGACGGTCACGGGCGTACCGACGGTCAGCGGGTCGGTGACGACGGCGATGTCTTCGCGGAGGAGCGCCGACTGGAAGCCCAGGCGCGCCGCGGAGTCGTGATTGCCGGAGGTCACGATCACCCGTGCCCCCGTGTCGGCGAGCGCGGCCAACGTGTCGCTCAGGATCGGATAGCAGGCTGCGGCGGGAGCCGCCGAGTCGAACACGTCACCCGCGACGACGACGACATCGACCTCGTGCGTGCGCACCTGATCGACGAGCGCGGCGAGCACATCGGCCAGGGCGCCGAGCGTCGAGTGACCGTGGAACGAGCGCCCGATGTGCCAGTCGGAGGTGTGCAGGATCCGCATGTTCACACGGTACGTCGGGCCTCCGACATCGGCGTTCAGCCCGCGCGCGGGTCGCCCGCGCCGGCACATCCCGGCGGGTCAGCCGGCGGCCACCTCCGCGGCGAGGGCACGGATGCGGTCGTCGCCGAGGTCGAGGCCGACGTCGGCGAAGCGCTGGCGCAGCACGTCGGCGATGCGCTCCGACGAGGCATCCCCCACGTCGGCGCGGGTCTGCGCCACGACACCCGCGATCCGCGCCGCGTCGTCGGTGGGGTGCGTGTCCATCGCGGGGGTGGACTGCTCGTCCGGACGCGGGACTCTGCCCTCGGCGTGCAGCGAACCGCCGACGGAATCGGCGGGGTCCGCACCGCCCTGCGGGGCGTCCGCGGGCTCCGGGCTGTGGGAGTGGTCGGTCATGTCAGTCCTCCGTGCTCAGGTCGGGATCGATGCCCTGTCCGGCCGCGTCGCCCTCGATCGGGTCCGACGGCTTGGCGTCGTTCAGACGCGGTGAGCCCTTCGCCCGGTCGTTCTGTTCGGCGGTCTCGCCGTCGGCGACATCGCCGCTCACCCAGCCACCGGGAGGGTTGGCATCGATGACGCCCTCGGGAAGGTCGCGGTCGTCGGTCATGGCATCCCCTTTCGACGCACCCAGCTTCGTCGCCGATCCCCCTCGGCCTCCGGGGGTTGACGGGCGCGGGGGGCGTCGTTATCGGACGCTCAGCGGCGGGCGCGCAGGAGGTCCGCACGCTCGGGATGGGCTTCGAACCACTCCCCGACGTACCAGCAGACCGGAAGGATCTCGCGATCGCCCGCCTGCGCGATGGCATCGACCGCCCGCTCCACGACCACGGCGGCGTAACCTCGCCCGCGGAACGTGGGGATGGTGAACGCGCGCGTGAGCGCGATCGTCTTCCCGTCGTCGCGATAGTCGAGCACGGACACCAGATCATCGCCGTCGTGCAGGGTGTACCGCGAGGCGGCGCGATCGTCGGCGAAACGCAGGTCGGTCATGCCATTCACGGTACGCCGCTTCCCGGGATCGGGCTCCGAGGACGCAAAGTGCTCGGTCGAAGGGCGGTGATCTCTCGAAAACAGAGCAGGATGCCACATCCCGGGCGGTCATGATTTGACGCGATCCGCCACAGTGGGTCATAATCGGCCCCATGACTGTCAACGCGCTTGCTCTGTCCGCCCGGGAGGCGAACGGAACTGCCGGCATCATGATGCCCGGCCGCGTTGTCCTGTGTTGTCGAATGTGCCGCTAACAGCGACCCTCGCTCCGACGATCCCGCGCTTCTGAACGCCGGCATCGTCGCCCGGTCGTCCGCCTTCCGCGTCGATCACGCGCACCCGGACACCGTGCTCCGGCCCCTCGGCCACACACCTCCCGCTGAACCCCGCTCTCTCGGACGCCCGGGTTCACCACTGAAGGACACCTCCCTCATGTCGATCTCCGCCGTTCTCGACCGCCCCGCCACCGCCGCCTCGACCACCGCCGCCGGCCCCCGGCCCGCGCACCGCGCCGCCGCCGTGCGGCCGGCCGCCCCGGCTTCCGCCCCCGCGACACCCGCCGCCCCCGCCGCGCGTCCGGCGCTGCCCGCCGGAACCGCTCCCCGCGGCTTCGCCCTCTACGTCGGCATCGACGAGGCCAAGGCCGCCGAAGCCGGTGTCAGCCTCGGCACGCTCGTCGAGGCGCTGCGCCGCACCCTCGGGGAACTGGCCCCCGCCGCCGAGACCTACGCGACGGTCGCGCTCGCTCCGGCCGGTGCCGGCGGCCGCGACGTCGACGTGGTGCGGCTCGCGCTGCACGAACCCTCGGCCGTCGCACGGACGAAGGAGGAGCCGGCCGAGGAGGACCGCGCCCCCCGCGGCGTCGTGGTCGACATCTCGCGCAAGCGCGTCCTCATCGACGGCGAGTCCGCCGCCTTCACCTTCAAGGAGTTCGAGCTGCTGCAGTACCTCGTGCTCCGCGAGGGTCGCACGATCGAGCGCACCGAGCTCGTCTCGTCGCTGTGGGAGGGGGCGACCGACGACGAGGCGCCCGGAGAGCGCACGATCGACGTGCACGTTCGTCGCCTGCGCGCGAAGCTCGGGGTCTACGAGGACATCGTCCGCACCGTGCGCGGCGTCGGCTACCGGTTCGATCGGCACGCCGACGTGTCCATCCGCTACGGCCACGGCACCCCCTCGCCCGACCGCTTCTGAGCGGACGGCCCCGCTGAGCGTCATGTCGGCGGGGCGACGTAGGGTGTCGGCATGAGGTCGACCCGGGTGCCCGCGCGTCCGTCGTCGCGCGACCCGCGCCCGCCGGACGTCGAGCCCCTCCGCACGGAGTACCGCCCGCCGTCCCCCGTCGACGTCGATCGCGCCGTCGGTGCGCAACGCCACGGACGCCACGACCCGACCTTCACGGCTACCGGCCCGCTCCGCTCGGGGGGCGTGATCTGGCGGGCGAGTCGCACCCCCTCGGGCGTCGCGACGCTCGCGCTCCGCCGCACCGCCGACGGCGCGGTCCACGCCGCGGCGTGGGGGACGGGCGCCGGGTGGGCGCTGGATCAGCTGCCCTCCCTCTGCGGCGCGCGTGACGAGCCGGACGGTTTCGACGCGACGCGGCACCCCTCGGTCGCGGAGTGGCATCGACGGTTCCCCGACCTCCGCATCGGGCGCACCGACCTGGTGTTCGACGCGCTCGTGAGCGCGATCATGGAGCAGAAGGTCACGAGCCTCCAGGCGTTCTCGGCCTGGCGCAGCATCGTCACCTGGTACGGCGAACGCGCCCCCGGTCCGACACCGCGCCCGATGTTCGCCCCACCCGACATCGAAGGCTGGCGGCACGTCCCGTCGTGGGCCTGGCACCGCGCGGGCCTCGAGCCGCCGCAGTCCCGCACGATCGTCGAGGCCGCTCGCCGAGGCGTGTCGATCGCACGGGCCGCGGCCGACGCCGCCGACGGCGAGTCCCGCGATCGGGTCTTCATCAGCCTCCGCGGAGTCGGCGTCTGGACGAGCGCCGAGACGCGCATCCGCGCGTTCGGCGATCCGGACGCCGTGAGCATCGGCGACTACCACCTGGCCCACCAGGTCGGCTACGCCCTGACCGGGCACCGCACCGACGACGACGGCATGCTCGAGCTGCTCGAGCCCTTCGCCGGGCACCGCCAGCGCGTCATCCGTCTCATCTACGCCGGGGCCGGACTCGAACCGCGGCGCGGCCCGCGGCTCGCGCCCGAAGACCATCGCGACCGCTGATCCCGGGCCCCGATCGCGGACCGCCGACCGCCTAGGCTGCACGCCGCCGACGCCCTCGCCGACGGCGCGGGGGGCCAGATGGTCGCGATGCGCGGCACCGACATCACCCGTGCGCCGTTCGCCGACGCCCTCGCCGAGCTGAACAGCGTGCCCCTGTACCGCTCGCGCTGTTCGGCTGAGTCCACGCGCCGTTCGAGCACAGGAGATCGTTCGCGGACAGGAGCCGCCGCGGCAGTGGCATCCTGTCTCCGAACGATCTCCTGTGCTCGTGCGGGGTGTCAGCGCGGCGTGAGGTGCAGCCCTGCGCCATCGCGACCCGGATGCGGTCGAGCACCGTCGCCGACCGCGGATCGCGGACCGCCTAGGCTGGCCGGATGACGAACCCCGGCACGGGCTGGCCCCGCGGACGCACGTACTGGCTCCTCGGGAGCGCGGTGCTGCTGGGCGCCGGCATCCTGTTCGGGCTGGTCTGGCAGAACGTGTGGCTGGGTCTGCTGCTGGCCGCGGTGATCTCGCTCGGGTGGCTCATCGCGTTCGAGTCGAACCGCGGTCGCAACGTGGGCGTCGACGACCCGGACAACGGCATCGAGCTCTGACGCGCGTTCCGGCTCAGGAACGCTCGACCCCGGCGGCGAAGGCCAGGACGCGGGCGGTCACGAAAGGCGTGACGTAGCCGGCCGCCCCCGCGGCGGGCGCGGCCTCCGCATCCGTCGCCGCCTCCGCGAGTGCGCCGCGGACGATCGGGACCGCCGCCCCCGTGGCCAGGAGCGCGTCGACGGCGGACACCGTGTACTCGTCGGCCACGGCGATCCGTCGCGTCGCCGCGTCCGCGGCATCCGCGTCCGAGGGCGGGCGCACGGCCTGCGTCGCCGCGAGCACGGGCGACACGTGGGTGTAGCCGGAGAGAGCCAGACCGAGTGCGGCCCATCCGCGGTCGTCGGGCGCTCGTTCGGCGAGCTCGTCGCGCGCGTGGTCGAGGGCGAGCGCGCGGAGTGCCGCCGGGTCGGCTGCCGCGACCCGCGCCTCGGCGGCGTCGGCGGAGATGTCGTCGGCGTCGGCCCGGGCGGCGATCACCCGCGACCGGTAGGCGTCGCTCGCGGCGATGCCGGCCCGTCGGAGCAGCGAGGCCACCCCGGCGAGGTCCGCCTCGCCGTCGAGCCGCCCCCCGCCGCCCGCGGGCAGGTCGCCGAGGGCCTCGGCCGTTCGGAGCGCGGACCGTGCGAGCGCGACCGCGGTCGTCGCCACGGAGTCGGAGTCGTCGTCCGCGGGGTCGGCGGACATGTCCTCCGCGTAGCGGGCGAGGGCGAAGGCCTCGGTCGCGGCGGTCGCGGCGCGGAGGACCGCGTCGAGGTCGTCGAGGGTCTCGGGCGAACGGCGGTCGAGGTCGTCGAGCAGCGCCGCGGCGGCATCGCGCACCCGCGCGGGATCCGCGCCGGCCTCGTCGGGGGAGATCTGCGGGGCCACCGCGAGGGCCACCCGATCGGCGGCGGTCGTCGCGGCGGCGAACGCCGCACCGGCGACTCCGTCCGAGCGGAGGGCGGAAGCGCGCTCGAGCGCGTCCCGGGCCGCGTCGGCGACCGCCGGGTCGGCGGCCGCGTCCAGGGCGGAGGATGCGGTCTCGATGACGTCGCCCGCGGCGACGCCGAGCGGGTCGTCGGGTGCGGGGTCGCCGTCCACCGTCGCGAGGGGCGACGGCGAGGGCGGAGGGGTGGGGAATGCGGCCTCGGGCAGTTCCTCCCCCGTCATCACCGCGTACGCTCCGGCGACGTCCGCGACCTCGGTCACGGTCATGCCGCCGGTCGCGGCGAGCTGGTCGAGGTCGACCGTCTCGCCCTGGGCGTTGCGCACCGTCCGCTGCCCGGCGGGAACGAGGATCGTGTCGATCCCCCCGGCGTCGACGGCGGCCGCGACCTGCTCGGCGAGCCCGGACACGGGCCGGATCGCACCGAACGGGGTGACGGCGCCGGACAGGGCGACTCCCGACTGGACCTCGGTGCCGTAGTAGAGCGCGAGCACGCCGACCGCGGTGACGGCGCCCGCTGCCGGGGTCGCCAGGCGGGTGTCGAACCCGAAGGTGTACGCGGTGTCCGGCCGCGCCCCGGTGAGCAGGGTCGCGGCGGTGACCGCCGTCCAGGTCGCGGACTGCGTGACCGGATCGACACCGCTGACGTCGTTCTCGGTGATGTCGACGCTGAGGCCGCCGCCGTCGGCCGAGGCCGCGGTGATGCGCTGGCTGGCGAGCACGCCCTTCTTCCCGCTCGCGTACAGCACGGGCACGGTGATCTCGCTGCCCTCGAACCGGCCGTCCGACCCGATGCCGAAGCCGAGCGAGAACTGGAGCCCGCACCCCGAGAGGACGAGGAGCGGGACGAGCGCGGCGGCCGCCGCGGCGATACGTCTCACGAGGACCGATCCGAGACGAACAGCGCACAGGTCGTGTCGTAGTAGGCGTCGGTCTCTCCCGCAGCACGCATGCCGATGCGCTCGGCGACGGCCTGCGAGGCGCGGTTGTCGGGGTGGGTCACCGCGACCACGCGCGAGATCCCCGCCGCGTGCGCGAGGGCGAGCATCGCGGCGGCCGCCTCGGTCGCGTATCCCTCCCCGTGGGCGTCGGGGTGGAAGTGCCAGCCGATCTCGATGTCGTCGGCCCGGTCGCCGCCGACCCCCGCCGACCACGGGATCGGCTTCAGCAGGATCGCGCCCAGGCGCTCCCCGTCGGCGCGGGTCACGGCCCGGACGCCGAGGACCCCGTCGCCGCGACTGCTCCACCGATCGAGCAGGGCGTCGACCTCGGTGGCATCCGTCATCGTCCGACCGTCGCCGATGTATCGACGGACCTCGGGTCGGCGATACATGTCGAACAGGAACGCCCGGTCGTCATCGGCGCGGGTCCACTCCCGCAGGACCAGCCGCGCCGTGGTCAGGTGCGTCCGCCGCATCGGCAGGTGCGGAATGCCGTCCTCGGAGAAGGGTTCTCCGGACACGGCGAACCCGAATCGGCCGTACCAGTCGGCGAGCTGCGCCTGCGCGTCGAGGAGGATCGGGATGCCGGGAGCCTCGGCGTCCAGGATCGCGACGGCCGCGCGCATGAGGTCTGCGGCGAGTCCCCGCCCGCGCGCGGAAGCGGCCGTCGCGACCCGCCCGATGCGGGTGTTGCGCTCCTCGCGCAGCAGGCGCAGGGTCGCGAGCACGGCTCCGGCCTCGTCCTGCGCCCACAGGAGTTCGGCGCCGGGCTCGATGTCGCGGCCGTCGATCTCGGGGTACGCAGCCTCCTGTTCGACCACGAACACCGACACGCGCAGCCAGAGCAGGCGGTAGAGGGTGAGCGGGGCGATCTCGGCGACGGGCGCGCGATGGAACGTGACGGCCATCCCTCGACGCTATCGCGCCGTGTCGCTAGCCTGAGCCCGAGCGCCGGTCGCCCGCCGGCCCCGACGCCCGCCCCCGAGAAAGGAGACCCGATGTCCTTCCAGGCCTACCTCGACGCGGTCGAGAAGAAGACCGGACTGACTCCGCGCCAGCTCGTCGACCTCGCGGCGGAACGGGGGTTCGGCCCCGACACGAAGGCCACTCCGATCCTGGAGTGGCTGAAGACGGACTACGACCTCGGACGCGGGCACGGGATGGCCCTCGTGCACGTCATCACGAAGGGGCCGCGGATCAGCGCCGCCCACGTCGGTTCCGGCGGAACGCACAGCGACCCGACGGACACGCTCTGGCTCGACGGCGCCGCCACGAATCCCCACGGCTGACCGGACGGCTCAGCCGCTCCCGAACCGGCGCGAAGCGGCCGTCTGCTCCGCGATGCGCCGGAGGGCGAGGATGAGCGGTTCGACCAGCACGGTGCCGAGGACGACATAGCGGACGGCTTCCTCGGCGGAGTCCGCGGGCGTGGCCTGGAGCTCCGCCTCCCCGATGGCGGCGAGATGCTCGACGTAGGCGGCGAGCACCGGCTCGGGGACAGCGAACCCCGCACGGTCGAGCGAGGCGAGGGCCCGCGCGACGGCGGCGACCTGCCCGGGCGCGCAGTCGTCCGCCGCGCCCCCGAAGCGGGCGACGAGCGCGCACGCCGGCTCCAGGTCGAGGTGTGCGTCGTCCGTGTCGGGGTTCACGGCGGTGCTCGCGGCGCCGAGGAGGGCACCGGGGCTCTCGGGTGGGTTCTCCAGCACGGAGATGACGTTGCGCACCCCGGCGATGCCGACACCGGCATCCACGAGGGCCCGGATGACGCCGAGCCGGCGCAGATGCGGTTCGCCGTAGGTCGCCTGGGTCGGCGACGTCCGCTCCCCCTCGGGGAGGACGCGCTCGCGGAGGTAGTACTTGATCGTCGCCACGGAGACGCCGCTGCGAGCGGACAGTTCCGAGATGCGCATGGATTCCCCCTTGACTGGATAGCACTACTATCCAACACTAGATAGTGACACTATCCAGTTAGGACGAGCCCATGGCATCCCTCCACCCGGGTCGCATGACCCACCGACACGACGGCGAACTCGTCGTCTTCCACATCGGCATGACCATCAACCGGTGGTGGCGGCCCGACCTCTGGCTGCCCATCTCCGCCGAGATGGGGCCGATGCTGCGCGAGCTCAGCAGCGATCCCGACTCGGGCCTGCTCGGGTTCACGATGCTCTTCGGCGCCCGGGGCCCCTATATCGTGCAGTACTGGTCCTCGCTGGAGAAGCTCTACGCCTACGCGTCGGCCCCCGCGCAGGCGCACCGCCCGGCCTGGACCCGTTTCAACAGGCGCGCGCGCAAGGCCGCGGGCGCCGTGGGCATCTGGCACGAGACGTACCTCGTCGACCGTGCCGAGTCGATCTTCGTGGCGACCCCGCCGATGGGACTGCCGAAGGCGACCGAGATCGTTCCGGTGGGCTCACGACACGACCGGGCGGCGGCGCGCGCGGCCGACGGGCGCACCAGCGCACGCCCGCCGGTCGAGCCCGCTCAGTAGGCGCTGCCCGGGTTCAGGATGCCGCGGGGGTCGAACACCCGCTTGATCTCGTCGTGCAGCCGCACCACGTCGTCTCCCAGTTCGCGCCGCGCCCACTCGCGCTTGAGACGTCCGACGCCGTGCTCCGCGGTGACCGTGCCGCCGAGCGACAGGGCGAGGGCGAAGATGTCGTCGGCGGCGCGCACGGCGGTCTCGGGCAGGTCTCCGTCGCCCGGCTCGACCACGATGATCGGATGCAGATTGCCGTCGCCGGCATGACCGAAGACGAAGATCGGCACCCCGTGCCGATCGGCGATGAGCCGGATGCCGCTGATCGCCTCCGCCAGCCGGCTCCGCGGAACCGCGATGTCCTCGATCAGCGGTCGACCGGTTCGCTCCAGCGCCGGGAGCGCCTGCCGCCGCGCGGACAGGAGATCGGCGGCGCGCTCGGCATCCTCGGTCCACTCGTGGTGGGTCGCCGTCGGGGCGACCGCCGCGAGGACCACGGCCATCTCCTCCGCGGCACCGAACCCGTCGGTCTGCGCGAGCAGCAGCGCCTCCCCCTGCGCACGGAGCGTCGTGCCCGAGGCGTCGTCGATCGCGGCGAGCGTCGCACCGTCGAGGATCTCCAGCACCGCGGGGCGAGCCCCGCTCACCGCGATCGCCGCGACCGCGTGCGCGGCGTCCTCCAGCGTCGCGAAGAACGCGGAGGCCGTCGCCACCCGCTGCGGCGCCGGCAGCAGGCGCACGCGGGCCGCGACCACGATCCCGAGCGTCCCCTCCGACCCCACCACGAGGCCCGCGAGGTCGTACCCGGTGACGCCCTTGATCGTGGGACGGCCGAGGCGCACGAGCGAGCCGTCGGCGAGGACCACGTCGACGGACAGCACCGCATCCCGTGTCACCCCGTACTTCGCCCCGCGCAGTCCCCCGGCGTTGGTGGCGATGTTGCCGCCGATCGTCGAGATGCCGACGCTGCCCGGGTCGGGCGCGTACAGGAGGCCGTGCGCGCGAGCCGCGGCATCCAGATCCGCGGTGATGACCCCGGCCTCCACCTCGGCGGTGCCGTCGACCGGGTCGATCGCCCGGATGCGGTTCAGCTGCGACAGGTCGAGCACGATCGCCCCCTCCCCCGCCACCGCCCCTCCGGCCAGGCCCGATCCCGCGCCGCGCGTGATGAGGGGAACACCGGATGCCGAGGCCCGGCGCACCGTCTCCTGCACATCCGTGACATCCCGGGCCAGGACGATCTCGGCGGGCCGCCCCTGCGGCTGGAGTCCCGAGCGGTCGAGGGCCCGGTCGACCTCGGTCGGGGGAAGCGTCATGCGCGGACCTTTCGTTCGGCGCGGATGATCTCGGCCGGCAGGGGCGCGCTCCCGGGACGACCGCCCCGGGCGGCAAGGATGCCGAGGGTGCGCTGGATCGCCTCCGCCAGCGGCGCGGCGGTCCCGGCCTGCCGGGCGAGCAGCACGAGTTCGCCGACGAGGTAGTCGCTCTCGACGCTCGTTCCGCGCTCGAGGCTCTGCCACGTCGACAGCCGCCCGGGCACGTGGCCCGGGACGTCCTCGACCGGGAGGAACCCCTGCTCCGCCGGAGCGACGGGCAGGGCGAGCCGTGCGAAGAGCGCCTCCGCCTCACGGCGCAGCGCGTCCGTCGCGGCATCCCGCTCCGCCGCGTCGACGGCGAAGACCTCGACGACGTTGCGGAGGTTTCCGAGGAGCTTCCGCCGTTTCGTGGCGGCGATGTCGTCCACCGCGGATGCCGCGAAGCCCGCGCGGGCGAGATCCTCCCGCACGGCCTCGACGAACGGCGCGCCCGCCCCCGTCGCCGCGCCCACCCGTGCGACACCGATGGTCGGCCACGACGGCGAGACGACCTCGCCCGGACGCAGGTGGCTCGCCGCGATCCCGACCGAGACCCCCACGACGGCGGCCGACCGTCGCGTCGCGACGGCTTCCGCGGAGAGGCCGTTCTGCAGCGTCACCACGGGCAGGTCCGCCACCGCGCCGCCCCCGGCGAGCGGGCGCCACGCGATCGCGGCGAGGGCCTGCTCGGCATCCTGCGCCTTCACCGCGAGCACGACGGAGTCGCCCACCGCCGGCTCGGTCTCGTCGATCGCGCCGACGACGTCCACCGGCACCGTCTCGTCCCCGTGCGGGCGTCGGACGGTCACACCGCGCTCACGGATCACCTCGAGTGCGGCGCCTCGGGCGATCAGCACGGCCGGGACCCCGGCGGCCCGCCACTGCGCGGCGAGGAGCGCACCGAGGGCGCCCGCCCCGACGATCAGTCGACGTCTGCTCACGCGACGTTCCGCCGCCCGAACACGACCTCGGGATCGATGCCGCGGCGCGCGACCTCTTCACGGACCAGCGGGATGACGAGTCGGCCGGCATCCACCGCGTCGTTCAGGTCGCCGAGGGTCGGGAGCGAGACGATGTCGGCGCCGAGCTCGACGTACCGGACGATCGCCTCGGCCACCGTCTCGGGCGAACCGACCAGGAGCGAGGACGCGCCGCCCGATCCGGCGACGCCGCGGGGCGTCCACAGCACACCGCCGTCGTGCTCCTCGGACTGCTCCGAGATCTCGCGGAGCCGCACCGACCCGACGTTCGTGCTGTTGATGTCCTTGACCTTCTCGTAGAACGGACGGGCCGCCTCCAGGATGCCGCGCGCCTTCTCGCGCGCGAGCGCGTCGGTGGCCGCGACCACCGGCCGGAACGTCACCCAGAACCGGATGCGGTCGGTGCGTCCCGCCGCGCGGGCGTGGGCGTAGACCCGGTCGATCTGCTCCGCGGTCTGCGCGAGGGGCTCGCCCCACAGCGCGAAGATGTCGGCGTGCGCGCCACCGGAGGAGTAGGCGAACTCGCTCGATCCGCCGAGCGACACCGGCAACGCCCCGCCCGAGTGGGTCGCGTACCCCGGGCCGAAACCGTCGAAACGGTAGAACTCGCCGTCGTGGGAGAACGGCTCCTTCTCGGTCCACACGCGCCGCAACAGCTGGATGAACTCGGACGAGCGGCGGTAGCGCTGCTCCTTGTCGAGGTAGTCGCCCTGGCGGGCCTGCTCCTGGTCGCTGCCGCCGGAGATGATGTGGACGAGCGCGCGCCCGCCCGACAGCTGGTCGAGCGTGGACAGCCCCTGCGCGGCGACGGTCGGGAACGCCGAGTTGGGTCGGACCGCCACCACGGTCTTGAGTCGCCGCGTCGCCGCGAGGACCGTCGCGGCGAGCGCGTACTGGTCGGCACTGGCCGATGCGTACGGGATGAGCGTGTAGTCGAAGCCGTAGGCCTCGATCGTGCGGGCGTAGTGGCGGAGCCAGTCCACGTCGATGGGCGTGGTGAAGGTGCTGCCGCCGGCAGCGACGGATCCCGGGGGACGGCTGCCGACCATGTTGACGAATTCGACGGGCATGGGAGTTCCTTTCGCGGGAGACGGAGGGGTCAGGCCGTGACGGGCACGGCGGGTCGGATGCCGCGCGGATCGGGGACCGCGGCGACCAGGGAGCGGGTGTACGGGTGCTGCGGGTTCTCGAGCACCTCGGTGGCGGGACCGTGCTCGACGACCCGTCCGTGACGGAGGACGGTCACGGTGTCCGCGATCTGCCGGACGAGCGCGAGGTCGTGGGAGACGAACAGGTAGGTCAGCCCCCGCTCGACCTGCAGCCGCGCGAGCACGTCGAGGATCTCGGCCTGCACGGTGACGTCGAGCGCGCTGGTGGGTTCGTCGAGCACGAGGACATCGGGCTCGAGCACGAGGGCGCGGGCGATCGCGACGCGCTGGCGCTGGCCGCCGGAGAGGGCCGCCGCGCGGCGCCGCCACAGGTGCTCGCGCAGTCCGACCGCGACCAGGGCGGCTCGGGCCGCCGCGCGGCGGGCACGGCGGTCGCCGACCCGATAGCGGTCGAGGGGCTCGCGGACGAGGCTCTCGACGTGCCACGACGGATCCAGCGACGTGAACGGGTTCTGATACACCAGCTGCAGGTGTCGCCGCACGGTGCGCAGGTCCGTGCGGGAACGCCCGTGCACCGGCTCCCCCGCGACGCGGAGGTCGCCGGCATCCGGAGTCTCGAGCCCCAGGAGGAGCCGCACGGTCGTCGTCTTGCCCGACCCGGATTCGCCGACGAGCGCGTGGGTGCTGCCGGCCGCCACCTCGAACGAGACGTCGTCGACCGCGCGCAGCTCCTCCCCGCCGACGCGGAAGGTCTTCACGACGTCCGACACCTGCACGGCGGGACGGGCGGGGTCGATCCGCCGTTCCGCGAGCACGGCCCGATATCGGTCGGGGGACAGCGCGGGGACGTCGGCGCGCAGCGCGGCGGCGTACTCGGACCGGGGGGAGGCGAACACCTCCGCCACGGGACCCGCCTCCTGGATGACGCCGTCGCGCAGCACGACCAGCTCGTCGGCGCGTTCGGCGGCGAGCGCGAGGTCGTGGGTGATGAGCAGCAGCCCGATTCCCAGCGACGTCCGCAGCTCCGTGAGCAGGTCGAGGATGCGCTTCTGGATCGTGACGTCCAGCGCGCTCGTGGGCTCGTCGGCGACGAGGAGCGCGGGCGCGGGGAGCACGGCGAGCCCGATCAGCACGCGCTGCAGCATGCCCCCGGAGAGCTGGTGCGGGTAGGACCGGTACACGCGCTCCGGATCGGCGAGGCCCACGCGTTCGAAGACCTCGAGGATGGCGGCCCGGCGGCGCGCGGCATCCCGTTCCCCCGTGAGGGCGGCGGCCTCGTGCGCCTGGCTGCCGATGGTCCGGACGGGGTTGAGGGCCGAGGCGGGGTCCTGCGGCACGAAACCGAGGCGGCGGCCGCGCAACGGGCGGAAGCGGGCGAGGGGCAGCGCGAGCACGTCGTCGCCCTCGAGCAGGACACGGCCCTCGGCGTGACCGGAGTCGCGCGGGAGGAGCCGCAGCACGGCCTTCGCGATCGTCGACTTGCCCGAGCCGGACTCGCCGATGAGCGCGAGGCTCCGGCCGCGGTGCAGGTCGAACGAGACGTCGGAGACGACCCGACGGCCGCCGTACGACACCGCCAGGTCGCGTACGGAGAGGAGGGTGTCAGTCATGGCTCAGTCCTTCGCTCGCAGCCAGCGGCTGACCCGGTTGATCGACAGCACGACGGCCACGATGACCGCCGAAGGGGCGTACACGAGCCACGGGCTCGACACGAGGTAGTCCTTCCCGGCCGAGACCAGGAGTCCCCAGTCGGATGCCGGGGGCGGGTCGCCGTAGCCGAGGAACGCGAGTCCCGCGATGACGAGGATCGACACCCCGAACTGCAGGACCGCGAGCGACAGGACCGACCGGGAGGCGTTGGGCAGGACGTGCGTGAGCAGCACGTGCGCGCGCGACCCGCCCTGGAGTTCCGCCGCCTCGACGTAGACGGTGCCGCGCACCTTCAGCGCCTCGGAGCGCATGACGCGCGCGAAGACGGCGACGGCCGAGACACCGGTCGCGATGGCGGCGTTGATGGTCTGGAAGCCCAGGGAGCTGACGACGACGACCGCGAGCAGGAAGCTCGGGATCGCCAGCAGCACGTCGACGACGCGGGCCGTGACGACGTCGACGAGGCCGCCGAAGAATCCCGCGACGAGCCCGAGCAGGCCACCGACGACCACCGCGATGCCCACCGCGATGAGGGCGCTGAGCACCGACGAGCGCGTGCCGAAGATGACGCGCGCGAGGACGTCGCGGCCGAGGTTGTCGGTGCCGAACCAGTGCACCGCGCTCGGGGCCAGCAGCTTCTCGCTCGTGTCGCCGACGATCGGGTCGTAGCCCGTGAAGAGGGCGGGCGCGAGCGCCCACGCCGCGGCGACGACGATCACGAGGAAGGACACGACGACGGCGACCGGGATGCCGCGACGACGACGGGCCGTCGCGTCGGCACCGGCGAGGAGGGGCGAGAGGACGGCGGTCATCGAACGGTCGCTTTCTAGAGGGGGGCCGGGTCGGCGGCCGGGGAGGGGACCGCGGGACGATTCGGCTGGAGCAGGGAGACCCGCGGGTCCAGCACGGGGGAGAGGAGGTCCGCGATCAGGTTCACCGCGACGAAGACGACCGCCGCGAGCGCGACCACCGCCTGGATCACCGGGAGGTCCTGGGTGGCGACGGCGGTCTGGACGACGCTGCCGATGCCCGCACGGCCGAACACCGTCTCGGTGATGAGCGCGCCGCCGAGGAGCTCCCCCACCGTGAGCGCGATGATCGTGACGACCGGGAGCGCCGAGGGCTTGAGCAGGTGCGCGAAGAACAGGCGCGCCCGCCCGAGCCCCCGGGCGTAGGCGACGACCGCGTAGTCCTCGCCGAACTCGTGGTCGAGTCCGGTGATGAGGACCTGCGCGATCTGGGCGGACACCGGGATGCCGAGCGCCACCGCCGCGAAGAAGGTCGCCACGGGGGCGTCCGGGTCGATCACGGAGAACAGGCTCAGCTGGAACGCGAAGACGTTCAGCAGCAGCAGGCCGATGACGAAGTTCGGCACCGAGAGGAACAGGGCCGGAACCGAGCGCAGCAGCTGCGCCGCTCGGCGCGGCAGCACCTGGGTGCCGTAGGCGAGGGCGAACGCGAGCACGAGGGCGACGCCCAGCGCCGACGCCGCCAGGGCGAACGTCGACGGCAGGGCGTCTCCCACGATGGTGGCCACCGGCTGGCTGGACCGGAGCGAGATCCCCAGGTCGCCGCGGACGAAGCGCCCCAGCGCCTCAACCAGCTGCACCCACACCGGGCGGTCCAGTCCGTAGAACTCCACCATCTTCTGGATCTGGTCTTCGGTGAAGCCGTTCTCGGGGTTGCGCAGGGTGCTCGACAGCGGATCGCCGGGGAGCACGCTGATCACCACGAAGGTCAGCACGTAGGCCAGCAGCACCACGACGACCGCTTGGCCGAGGCGCTTGGCCGCGAAGATCAGGTAGGCGGAGTTCATGTCGGAGGCCTACTTCTGCAGGTACGCGGTCGCGTAGTCGGCGATCGCGACGCCGTTGTAGGTGACGCCCTGGAGCTTCGGGCTCTGGACGTAGATGCGCTGCACGATCTGCGTGATCGGCACGAACAGCCCCTGCTGGAGCACGTACGTCTGCAGCTCGTCGACGGCTGTCGCGCGGGTGTCCTTGTCGGTGGCCCGGGCGATCCGGTCACGCAGGTCGTTCAGCTTCGGGTCGGTCTCGCCGAGCCCGAACCAGTCCTCGCCCTTGTTGGCGTTCGTGAGGATGCCGGCCACCGTGCCCACGTCGATGAAGGACCGGGTCACCTCGTACAGCGGCGTGTTGGCACCGATCTTGACCTTCTCGCCGAAGGTCGCCACGTCGTAGGTCTGCACCGTGACGTCGAAGCCCAGGTCGCCGAGCTGCTGCGAGACGAGCTCGTCGATCGAGGCGGACGTCGCGAGGTACGGGTTGGCGTAGAGCGTCACCGCCAACGGCTGTCCGTCCTTGGTGCGCTTGCCGTCGGCGCCCTCGACCCATCCGGCTTCGTCGAGGAGGGCGGCGGCGGCCTTCGGGTCGTAGGCGAAGTCCGCGGAGTGGTCGGTCGCCTCGGGGACACCGCTCTGGATGAAGCCCTCCGCGGCCTGCCACCCGTCGGTGTACACGGTGTCGAGGATCTGCTGGCGGTCGATGCCGTGCTGGAGCGCCTGGCGCACCTTGACGTCGCCGAAGGGCGCGGCCTGGACGTTGACGGCGTACCCGTTGGTGAAGCCGAGATAGCGCGGGAGACCGGCGACGAAGCCCTTGTCGGTGAGGCTCGCGATCTCGCTCGGCTGGACGTTGTAGATGACCTGCGCCTGGTTGGAGGTGAGCGCGCCGATGCGCGTGCTCGACTCGGCGACCTGCTTGTAGGTGAGCGTGTCGAGGTACGCCGGGCCCGTGTGTCCGAGCGCTTGCGGACCCCAGCTGTAGTCGGCGCGCTTCTCGAGCACGACGTCGTCGCCGTCCGCCCAGCTCTTGATCGTGAACGGACCCGAGCCCGAGAAGTTGTCGAGGTTGCCCTGGTCCTGCTTGCTGAGGGCGAGCGTCTTCGGGGAGACGAGGATCGAGCCGTGGTAGCCCAGGGTCGGGATGAAGCCGAGGGCCGGCGCGGAGAAGGTGACCGTGACCGTCTTCGCGTCGACGGCCGTGGCCTTCTGGTACGCCTTCGGGAACAGGCCGATCGGGGCGATGCCCTTGTCGGCGCTGCCGAACGCCCAGTAGTCGAGGTTCGTGACGACCGCGGCGGCGTCGAGGGGCGTGCCGTCGGAGAACGTGACGCCGTCCTTCAGGTGCAGCGTGAACTCGGTGGCATCCGTGTTCTGCTCCCAGCTCTCGGCGATCCACGGCGAAACGGCGCCCTTGTCATCGACGTAGACGAGCTTGTCGGTGACCTGGCCCCAGATGTTGCCCTGGTAGCTGGAGATCGAGCTCTCGTTGGGGACCCAGCTGGTGCCGAGGGAGTTGATGAGGAAGACGACGTCGCCGCCCTCGGTGGGGGCTGCGTCCGTCGGGGCGGTCGCCGTGGTGGAGCCTGCGCAGCCGGCGAGGAGGGTCAGGGAGAGGGCGAGGGCGGCGCCGAGGGCGGCTCGCCGTCGACGCTTCGGGAATGAGGACATGGGCTGTGTTCCTTGGTCGGGACCGACCGCCGGGCGCGGTCGGGAACTCTTCAGCGAGTCTCAGCGGGCCGCGATGACGCGTCCAACGACGACGACCGATGGGAAACGATCGGTGCGGATGATGGATGCCGAAACCCCCGGGATCCGCGGGATTCCGGGGGTTTCGGGGTGTCGGAGGCCGTTGAGGCGCGCGCGGTGGGGGCGGCTCCGATGACGCCGTGTTGCGTCAGACGCCGAGGACTCTCCGCCCCGTGCCGAGGAGCGCCTGGTCTTCCTGGGGCGGGTGCACGCGCGCCGAGAGGACATCGCGCAGGTGTCGCTCGAGGGGGTTGGTCCGGCTCAGGGCCGGGTTTCCGAGCGCGGCCACGGCCGCCTCGACGGCGGCGATCGCCGAGCGGACGATGAGGATCTTCGCGAGGGGGACGCGCGCGACGGCGTCGGCATCGCCCGCGACCGCCTTCTCGGTCACCCCGTACAGCAGCGTCTCGGCCTGCACGAGCTGCGCTTCGATCTCGCCGGCGACCGTCTGGATGCGGTCGGTGGTCGCGATCGGGCGTCCGAGCCCCGCCGGGACCCGGTCGTGGGCGAAGCGGGTGAAGAAGTCCTGCGCCGCGCGGGCGACGCCGACGTACAGCGCCGCGTGCGTGAGGCCAAGGGCACTCGCCTGCGCCGCGGGGTCGCGGTAGACCCCCGTGAACGGGATCTCGAGGAAGTGGTCCTCGGGGGCCTCGACGCCGTCGTAGACGACGTCATGGGTGGAGCTGGCCCGCAGGCCCAGGTGGTCCCAGGTGGGGATGATCGTGATCCCCGGGGCGTCGCCCCGCACGATCAGATGCCCCACCCGCGGCTCCGCGTCGTCGGTCTTGGCCCACACGAGGTGGTAGTCGAGCCCGGTGCTCGCGGTGACGTAGGCCTTGCGTCCGGTCACGGCCCAGCCGTTGGCGGTGCGGCGGACCGTCGTGGCGGGGAGACCGCCGCGGGCCGGGGCGCCGAGCTCCGGTTCGGCGCGCGCCGTGTTGATGGAAACGGGACGCTCGGCGGTCTCGGCGACGACCCTCTCGTACAGGTGCGCCGGCCAGACGTCCCGGTCGATCTGGGCGATGTGCGTCGCCAGCGTGTTCGCGACGATGAGGGCGACCGAGGGGTCGCCGCGCCCGATCGCCTGCAGGATGCGGAGCCGCTCCAGGGCGTCGACCTGATCGCCGCCGAAACGTTCTCCGAGCACCGCCTGGAACACTCCGGCCCCGTGGACGGCGGCGAGACCGTCGGTGGGGAAGTCGGCGGAACGGTCGTAGCGTTCCGCGGTTTCGGCGACGGCGGCGGTGAGGGCGCCGAGGTCGACGCGCGAGAGGGTCGGAGAGGCAGTCATGCCCCCATGCTCCGCGGGAGGGGCCGCGCGCGTCCAACAGCGATCCTCGAACCGCACCCATCGGGCATTCCGATGGGCGCGGACGTCACGCCGAGACGGCGTGGATGTGGCGTCGGACCGCGAAGAACCCGTCGAGGGAGGCCAGCGCCGCCTGCTCCACGTCGGGTTCGAGCCCCCGCCGTGTGATGAGCCGGACGAAGATCCGGCCGAGGTCGGGGAAGTCGCGCCGCACCACGAGACCGGCGGGCGCACGACCCGCGGTGGGCAGGACCGCGACGCCCAGGCCGGCACGGGCCGCGGCGATGACGCCCTCGAGACTGCCGGATTCGGCCGCGATGTCGACGCGGGCACCGATGTCGCCGAGCTCCTGAAGTGCGCGCTGTCGCATGCCGCACGGCTCGACGTACGCCACGAGCGGCACGGCCTCGCCGTGCCCGGGCGGCTGCCAGGACGGCGATGCGTACCAGTTGAGCGGCAGCTCGCCCACCTCGACGCCGGCGACGGTCGATCCGGTGTCGAGCACCACGGCGAGGTCGATGGTGCCCTTGGTCACGGCATCCGTCATCTTGGTGGAGCGGTCGATGTGGAACTGCACCTGGCGGTCGGGGAACGCGCGGCGGAGGGTCCCGAGGAGCTCCGGCAGGATCTGCTCGGCGGCCGTCTCGGTGGACCCCACGACGATCGTGCGAGCGCGCGTGACGTCCAGACGCGCGAGGGCTTCGTCGTGGACGGCGAGGATGCGGCGGGCCTCGGCGAGGAGCTTCTCCCCCGCCAGCGTGAAGCGGGCGCGCCGGCCGTCCCGCTCGACCAGCGGCTGCTGCAGCCGCTTCTCGAGGGAGCGCACGTGCTGGCTGACCGTGGGCTGGGACATGTGGAGGGCCACCGCGGCACGGCCGAATCCCCCGCACTCGTCGATCGCGACGAAGGTGCGCAGTTGGATGATGTCGAGCGTCTCGGCCATGCCTGGACGATAGACGGCCGCGTGCCCCACCCGCTCGGCGACGGTCACGCGGGTTCACATGGCATCCATCGGGCACGGCGATGGGTGCTCATCACGGACCCGGCATTGCTCGCCCGCGCGCGGTCTTCCTAGGCTCGGACCGGTGCGCCATCCGATCGGCGCCGCCACGAGGAGTGAGAGATGAGCGACTTCTTCGACCGCGAGGGAGACCGCGCGTACACGCGCGACTACAAGGAGACGACGCCGGACGTGCTCGCCGCGTTCACGGCGTTCAACGACAGCGTGTTCGCGCCCGAGGGTCGCGAGATCCCGCTGAAGTTCCGCGAGCTCATCGCGCTCGCCGTCGGCATCACGACGCAGTGCACCTACTGCATCGACGGGCACTCGCAGGCCGCCGTCCGCGCCGGCGCCTCGAAGGCCGAGCTCGCCGAGGCCGCCTGGGTCGCGACCGCGATCCGCGCCGGCGGCGGGTTCGCGCACGGTCGGCTGGCGTTCAAGCTGTCCGGCATCCACGATCACGAGGCGGTGCACGCGCATGTCTGACGTCCTGGTCACCGCGACCGAACTGCGCGACGCCCTCGCCGCGGGGGGTTTCGCCGACGGCGGTCCCGTGCGCGTGCTCGACGTGCGCTGGCGCCTCGACCGACCCGACGGGCTGCCCGAGTACCGCGCCGGGCACATCCCCGGCGCGCAGTACGTCGACCTCGACCACGAGCTCGCCGCGCACGGGGAGCCCACCGACGGGCGGCATCCGCTCCCGCCCGTCGAGGCGCTGCAGGAGGCGGCCCGGCGCTGGGGCATCGATGACGGCGACACCGTGGTGGTCTACGACGACCTCAAGAACCTCTCGAGCGCGCGCGCCTGGTGGCTGCTGCGGTACGCCGGCGTCGCGGACGTGCGTCTGCTCGACGGGTCGCTCCGCGCGTGGACCGACGCCGGGTTCGATGCGGAGACGGGGGATGCCACTCCCCCCGCGCCCGGGTCGGTGACGCTGGCCTACGGCGCGCTGCCCGTGCTCCCGCTCGACGAGGTCGCCGGGTTCGCCGACGGGGCGCTCCTGCTCGACGCGCGGGCGGGCGAGCGCTACCGGGGCGAGGTCGAGCCGATCGACCCCCGCGCCGGGCACGTGCCCGGCGCCGTGAGCGCCCCCACCACCGAGAACGTCGGCGCCGACGGGCGGTTCCTCGCCCCGGAGGCGCTGCGCGCGCGCTTCACCGAGCTCGGTGCGCTGCCCGGTGTCGAGGTGGGTGTGTACTGCGGCTCCGGTGTGACGGCGGCGCACCAGGCGGTCGCGCTGACGCTCGCCGGGTTCACGCCGCGCGTGTTCCCCGGGTCGTGGAGCCAGTGGTCGAACCACCCGGAGCTGCCGGTCGCGACCGGCGCCGAGCCGCGCTGAGTCAGGCCCAGAGCTCCTCGATCGGCACCGCGCGGCCGAGCACATTCTCGGCGGCGCGGTGCCCCGACAGCAGGGCACCGGGCACCGTCGCGGGGTCGTCGCCCCACGTGGCCTCTCCGGCGAGGTGCAGCACTCCCCCGATCGGTGCGGCGAGCTCGTCGTGGTCGGGGCCGACCGAGCCGGGCTTCATGTAGCTGTACGACCCGCGCGAGAACGGGTCGTCCTGCCAGCGCGTGACGACCACGCTGTCGGGGTCGGGGATCTCCTCGCCGTACAGGCGACGCAGCTGCGTCATCGTCGAGGCCGTGATCTCCTCGTCGCTCCAGTGCCGGGTGGCGACCGCTGCGGGACCGGCGGCGAACGTCAGCAGCGCCGCCTCGTCGTGGATCCGTCCCAGGTCGTACCAGGAGTGCCACCACTCCCCCTCGTCGCCGAACTGACGGATGCCGTAGACCCCGGCATCCCAGAACTTCTCGGGGAAGCGCAGCACGACCTTCTCGAAGGCATTGGATGCCAGCACCCCGAGCACCCGCTGATGGGTGTCCGGCAGCGGCGGCGTGATCGCGACATCACCGGACTGCAGGACGCCGATGGGGAGCGTGACGACGGCGGTCGCGCCCCGGAACGTGCCGCGGTCGGTGGTGACGGTCACCCCGGCGTCGGACCGGTCGATCGCGGTGACGACGTGCTCGAGGCGGACGTCGAGCCCCGCGGCGAGGTGGGTGGCGAGTTCGTCGTAGCCGCGCGGGAAGACGACCTCGATCCCGTTGACGGTGTCGTCGTCGAGGCCGTGCGCCCCGAGCACCGACATGTGGACGCCGTACTGCTCCTCCGCGCGGCGGCCGTTGTATTCGCGCACGCGCTGCGCGCGCTCGGGCGCCCAGTCGCGGGCGGCGAGCGCCTCCTCCACCACGTCGGCGTAGGTGGCATCCGGAGCCGACCGGGCGATGACGTCGACCAGATCGGCGTTCAGGGTGCGGACGTCGTCGGCGAACGCCCGCACCTCGTCGGGGGAGAGGCGCGCGGCATCCGGCCCGAAGTACGCCAGAGGGCGGCTGTCGGGCTGGTAGCCGCCGACGGTGAACTCCGCCATCGGCATCCCGAAGCTCCGGGCGGCGGCCTCGACCGGACTGTCGTCGATGCCGTGGATCCACGACGCCCCGCGATCGGTGACGTGGTGCCCGTCGCGCTGCGAGTGCACGCGGCCGCCCACGCGGTCGCGCGCCTCCAGGACGACGACGCGACGGCCTTCGCGAGCGAGGAGCCGAGCCGCGGAGAGACCTGCGATTCCGGCTCCGACGACGACGGTGTCGAACTGCTCCTGCATGACGGCTCCCTCGGGTAGACGACCGTGTCACGAGAGTAGTCGTCGCGCCGCCGCCCGCGGGGATACGGTGAGCGCATGATTCCGTGGGAGAACCTGGTGGCGTTCGTACTCGCCTCCGCCGTGATCATCGTGATCCCGGGGCCGAGCGTGCTGTTCGTCATCGGCCGGTCGATCGCCCTCGGTCGGCGCGCCGGCGTGCTGAGCGTCGTCGGGAACTCCCTCGGAACGATCCCGGCCGTGGTCGCCGTCGCCTTCGGCGTGGGGGCGATCGTCGCGTCGTCCGTCGTGGCCTTCACGGTGATCAAGATCGTCGGTGCGCTGTACCTCGTCTGGCTCGGCATCCAGGCGATCCGGCACCGGCGGGACGGCGCCGCCTTCGCCGCGGTCGGGACCCGGTCGACCTGGACGCTGCTGCGCCAGGGGATGGTCGTCGGGGTGACGAATCCTAAGACGATCGCCTTCTTCGTCGCCGTGCTGCCGCAGTTCGTCTCACCCGCGGCGGGGCCCGTGTGGGCTCAGCTGCTGGCGCTGGGACTGCTGTTCCAGGCCATGGCGCTGGTCTGCGACAGCACGTGGGCGCTCGCGGCCGGGACGGCCCGGGCCTGGTTCGCGCGGTCCCCGCGGCGGATCTCGGGGCTGGCGGGGGCCGGAGGGGTCATGATGATCGGGCTCGGCGGGGCGCTGGCGCTGACCGGAGCGAAGAGCTAGCCGCGGCGGTGATCCCTCACCGCCGCGGCCCGCTCAGGGCAGGGTGACGGGACCGGCGGATCCGGTGCCGAACAGGACGTGAGCCACGTCGTCCGGGACGGCGAAGTCGGCGAGTCCGAGTCGCAGCGCGGTGACCGCGTACTCCGCCGTCGACCGCGACGTCGCCGCCGTGAAGGTCGATCCCGGCGGCGCACCGGGCTGGTCCGGCCGGACGTTGACCATCAGGGACACCACCGTCGGGAGCGCGTTCAGCACGGTGGCGAGCACGGTCACCACCGGCGCGGAGAGCGACGACAGGGTGGCACCGAGTGTGGTCACTCGGTCGAACAGTTGCGTCGTGAGCAGATTGGCCACCGATGTGGTCAGCGCGGACCCGGAGGAGGTGAGCGTGGACAGGATCGAGGTGAGCGTGGGAAGACCCGCGACCCCGAGCGCGAGGTTGATGGTGCTCACGAGCGGTCCCGTGGGCGTGTTCGACAGGGTCACCCCGATCGTGGCGGTGCCGTCGACGACGGCCCCGATCGTGGCATCCAGACCGAGGGTCACCGTGGCGAGCGTGTACCCGACGGCCGAGACCGTGGTGGTCAGGGCGATCTTCAGCTGCGCGTTCCGGATCGCCGTCCTGAGCGCATCGGTGACGTCGTCCGCCCAGTCGTCCAGCAGCGTCCCGGCCTCGGCGACGATCGCGTTCACGACCCCCGCGTTCAGCACGAGCTCCGTGTTCGGCGCCGCGTCGTTGAGGGGACCGGTGAGTCGTTCGATGTCGACGAGGATCCGGCCGTTCGCGAGATCGATCGTGAAGCCGTCGCCCTCCAGCTGGAGGCCCAGGAGAGGGGCGACCGTCGACTGCAGGTCCAGTCCGGTGATCGTGACCGTACCCGTGAGGCTCGCCGCGGCGATCCCGGGCACCCGCAGGGCCAGGGCGGCGCGCAGGTTCTGCGCGATCAGACCGTTCTGCCCGACGAGTCCGGCGACCGCGGTCTCCAGCTGCCCGACCGTCGTGGTCACGGCACCCGTCAGCGCCCCCACCGCGGGGGCGTCCAGCACCACCCCGAGCGACGCGATGCCGTAGTCGCGCTCGACCGTCGGCTGCGTCGGAGCGACCCCCCAGACCTGCTGCAGGAGGGCGGCGCACCCGTCGAGCTGAGAGCTCGCGGCGACCGCACCGACCTCGAGCGTCGCCGTGTCCAGCCCCACGACGGAGGGCAGCAACGCGGTGAGGTCGATCGTCGCCGGCTGCGGAAGATCGTCGTCCGGGGTGCTGTCCGAGACGAGAACGCCACCGGAGTCGTTGATGAGCCCGGCCGCGCCGGCCGCGCGCCCGCCGCTCGATCCCTGCGCCCACTGGTTGGCCGCACCGAGGGCGGCACCGGGAAGCGGAACGGCGAGTCCGGTCAGGTCCACACCCACGATGCCCAGGGCCGTGACGTCCAGAGGATTCGCGAACGTGGCCGTCGGCGGTGTCGAGCCGAGGTCGATCGCGTTCGACGGGTCGGGCACGGCGGTGCCGTCCGCCTGCACGGTCAGGAGCATGTCCTCGAGCGCGGCGACGGTGTCGAGGTCGACGCCGAGCAACTCCCCGGCGAGGAACGTGCCGCGCGAACGGGTCTCCAGTGCCGGGCTCTGCGCGCAGTCGAGCGTGGACGTCCCGAGCGCATCCTCGTGGACCCACTCGCCGTCGTTCCAGCTGGCGGTCGTGGCGGTGATGCCGAGCGGCACCACGAGGGCCGCCCCCATCGACGCGGCCAGTGCCGCGCGCATCCATGTCTTCACCGTCGTCCCCCGTTCCGCGCGATCCGCAGCGACGCCCCGAGCCCGAGCAGGCCCGCGGCCAGCGCGCCCACGCCGATCAGAGCCATGGGGTCGAACCCGGTGGCCGGCAGGCGGCCCGGCGGCCTCACGGCCACGTCGTCGATCGACATGGCCGTCAGACCGATCCCCATCCGACCGCGCAGCCCCATGAGGGCGGTGTCCCCCTGCGCTGCGGCGGAATCCTCCACGGAGAGCGTCACGAGCAGGTATTGCGGCGCCGACGGCGTCAAGGGACGCAACTCGAACGACGGAGACGACGACGTGTAGTCCTCGGCCGGCGTGGCCAGGGTCACCGCACGGCTCCCGGAGGCGCAGGTGGGCTGCTCGGGCACCCCCGCCCAGGGCGAATCGCACACGTCCACCTGCATCATCAAGCCGCGAGGGGCCTCGGCGAGCGGACCGCTCTTGCGCAGCTCGAGCGCGAGGGTCGCCCGGCTGGCGTCCTCCAGACGGGCGCGGATCTGCCAGAAAGCAGGGTCGCCGGGGCTGAGATCGAGGAACTCCGCCGGGTACGGGTCGGAGGAGAGCACCAGCCGTCCCGGCGCCCCGGTGGGCGGGACGTCGATGAACGCCGCACGGGCGGCATCGGCGACGAACAGGCCTCCCGCGCCGACGAGCGCGAGGGAGGCGGCGGCGGCGAGGACCGCGCTGACGCGCCGACGACCGGCGCGGGGAGAGAGGGACATGGGTCTCCTGGGATCAGCGGGAAGGAAGCGACGGTTGCGGGTCCGCGTCGTCGGCGCGCGTCCGGACCGATGCGGGCCACAGTGCCCACGCGATCACGGCGGCGACGAGAACGGACCCGCCGAGCATGGCCACCGGCGTCTTGGCGGCGGTGACGATCGACCCCGCGCCGGGTGCGCCGACGAGGACCCGAGGGGCGCTGGTGACGACGTACGGCCGGAGGTCGGCGGAGTCGTTCGCGTCGCCGCGGAGGGTGAGGCTGCGGGCCTGCGGGTCCCCCGCGACGGGCGCGATGTCGATGATGCGATGGGTCACCTGGGCCCCGTTGCCGGGCCGTCGCACGGTCACGACGTCGCCGACGGCGAGATCGACGGCGTCGACCGTGCGGGTGATGGCGGCGGCCCCCGTGGGGAGCGTGGGGGACATCGACCCGGTCACGAAGACGATGATCCCCAGCCCCCACACGGCGCTGGCCGCCAACCAGGCGACGGTGAGGATGCCGAGGCATCCGACGAAGATGGTCACGGCATCCCGCACCCGCTCGATCGGTGCGACCGTTCCGACGGCGGACGCTCGAGAGGATGACCTGTGCCGGGCGCCGGCGGCGTGTGCGGCGATCGGCCGGGATGCCGTGACCAGATCGTTCACGAGGTGGCCACGAACTCCCAGGCCGGGGCGATGGTCCGGCCCATGTAGTCCGCGGCGTCGAACCCGGGAGCCAGCGGGATCGGGTCGGGGAGCGTGACCTCGAAGCAGTAGTACTGCACCGAGCCGGCCGCCGCCGCGAGCGACTGCGTGACGGACCCGCCGGTGCCGGACAGCGGACCGTCGGCGATGATGGTCGCACCGCCGGTGAAGGCCGAGGCGTCGCAGGTGAAGGCCGCGGTCGCGGTGGCGACGCGCACGTCGAGCGCGTCGAAGAGCAGGTCGCCCGCGTCGACGGGGGTGATCCCCGCCGCCGTGACGGCCGGCTGGAGCTCGACGTCGCCCGCGATCGACGCGGCTTTGGTGCGCAGCGCCACCGCGGCGTAGACGCTGTCGCCCGGCGTCAGTTCGGTGCCGAGAAGACCCGCGGCGGAGAAGACCATCTCGCCGCCGGGGTTGTCCGGCTCATCGGTCCAGGCGGCCGCGTCGAAGCCCGGGTCCGTGTTCTGCTCGATCGCGAAGGTGGAGGTCCCGACGCCCGGTCCCCCCGTGCCGTCCCCGCCGAACACCCACTCGGTGTCCGTCCAGGCCGCGAGGGTGGCGGCCACGCCGACCCCGAGGGCCGCGCCTCCCGCGGCGACGGCGAAAATCCGGCGCCGGACGACCCGGTGCTTCTGCTTCTCCATGGAAACCCCCATTGGTTCAGGACCGCTCGGCCGATGCCCAGCGAGCGGGACGACCCCGCGATGGCGAGCCTCTCGGCGCGTGGAGGGCGCGCCAAGGTCCGGAGACGCGAACCAGAGCGAACACCAGTGGGATGCCGATGAGCGCTCGTCCATTCGGATGAGAACCCCGTATTTCCGGGTGACTACTGAGCCCGAGAAAGTGAGTAGTCCTGCGTAGAGGCACCCGACCCGGTCTGCGTGAGTGCGGCTATCGTGATGTGGGACCGATTCCACGAGGGGGTGGCAATGGGGGCGATCGCAGATTTCCGCGGTGGGGAGAGCACTCCGCGGACCGTTCGACATGCGGCGGACCCGGAGGTGATCGCGCGACATCTGGCGGCCGGGACACCCGTGGTCCTGGTCGGGCCCGTGGGGGTCGGGAAGACCGTGACGATGAGCCGCGTCGCGCACGCGCTGGCGCGGCGGGAGGTCCCCACCCAGCTCGTGCGCGGCGTGGAGCTGGCCCCCGAGGCCGGGTCCGCGGTGATGGAGGACCTCCCCGCGCCGGGGACGACGCTGCTGGTGGACGACGCCCACGCTCTGGACGAGCGCTCCGGGGCGACCCTCCTGCGCGCGGTGTGCCATCGCCGCGTCACGGCGTGCATCGCGGTGGAGACGCCGCGGTTCACGCGCCCGGCATCCGACGATCTCACGCACTCGCTGCTGGAGCTGGGCAGCCGCGGCTTCGCACTCCGCATCGACCTCGAGCCCCTGGGAGAGACGGAGGCGTCCGCCTTCCTGCGCGAGTGCGGGGCGGACGCGCTCGACGGCGTGACCCAGGACGCGCTGGTGTGGATGGCGAACGGCTCGCGCGCCCTGCTCTCCGAGTTCGCCGAGGTCGCGACCCACGCCTCGAGGCATGGGCGCGATCCGCTCACCGCCCTGCGGGAGGCCCCGATGTGGACGCGACTGGGGGACGCGGTGCACACGCATCTGTCGGCGCTGGACGTCGAGCATCTCTCGACGCTGGTGGCCGTCGGGCGTTTCCCGGGCATATCGTCGTCGCACGCGGCCCGCATCCGCCCCTGTCATGAGGTCGAGACGCTCCGCGCGTACGGCTGCATCTGGAGAGACGATTCGGATGCCGGTGCCCTGTGGGCCAATCCCGTGCTGGCCGCCGAGGCCACGCGCCGCCTCGGGGACGCGCACGTCCGCGACATCGTCGAGGCCGCAGCGGCGCAGATGTTCGAGGCCGGCGGCCGATGGTGGAGCCCGCCGATCGCGGCCGTCGTGGCCGAGTCACTCCTCCGCGGGGATCCCCCGCCCGTCCCGGCGACCGAGGATCTGTGTCGCCGCGCGCTGCTCGACGCCGCGAGACACTCCAACGACCAGGGGCGCTTCGCGACGGCGGAGGCGTTCGCGACGACCGGGCTCGCCGGCGACCCCGACGACGGGGCCCTCCGCTTGGAACTCGCGCACGCGCGGGTCTCCGCCGGCGCCCCGCAGACCGAGAGCCCGCTGCCGCCGGTGGTCGCGTCGGAGAGGGACAGGCATCGGGCGCAGGAGATCGCGACGGCCTGGGAGATGCGCGGGTTCTCCTCCGCCTCCCGCGCCCTGCACGCCGCGCTCGACCGCGGTCGCGCACCGAGTGCGGAGGAGGATCCCGCCTCCGCACGGGTCGACACTCTCGGGTTCGCGCTGCAGTGGCCGCTCGCGCGCGACGTCGCGCAGCAGACGGCCCGTACGGCTTCCGGCTCCCGGCGGGTCTGGGCGTGGCTGCGGGAGGCGTACGCCCGCGCACAGCTGGGGGACGCGGACGGCGCCGACCGGCTGTCGGCTCGCGTCGAGGAGTTCGTCTACGAGAGCGGTGTCGCCGGTCTCGACACCGCGGAACGGGCGTGGGCGCTGACGGTCTCCCTGATGACGCACCTCACGCTGGGCGCCGACGTCCCGCTGATCCACGGACGGATCGCCGATGAACGACGCCGAGCCGCGCGGGAGGGGGACGACCGCGCGCTGGGGGCGGCCGGACTGGCCGCGTCGTTGTCGGCGGCCGTCACCGGGGACGACGACGGGGCCCTCCGCGATCTCCACGCGGCGCGGGGGCGGTTCCACCTGATCCGCAAGGACATGGCGGTGGCGGGCGTGAAGCTGCTGATCGCGCAGTTCGTCGCCGTCCGCGGCCGCATCCCGGAGGCACGACGCATCGTCGACCGGGTCTCGGGCCTCTGGGCGGACGGCCCGCTGAGCCTCCGTCACGACTGCGTCGCCGCGCGGTCGATGGTCGACGCGTTGGACGCGCGCTACGACGACGCCGCCCGGGCGGCTCGGCACGCACTGTCGTTGACGACGGAGCGACCGGCACCGATGCTGCGGGTGCGGGATCTCCATCGGGCGGTGACGCTGGGGGTGGCGGAGCAGGATCTCCAGGACGAGATCCGTCGCCTGCTCTCCGGGTCCACGGCATCCGTCCGCCGGATCTGGGACGATGCGCCGGTCCCTCTCGTCGCCGGTCGCCGGCACTCCGATCTCCGGGACGCCCTCGTGCGCACGCTGGTGCCGCGCTCCGCCTCGCACCCGCCGACGGAGTCGCCCGCCCTTCTCCCGGGGTCGAGGACGACCGACGCGTCTTCGCTGACCCGGCGGGAGAGGGAGATCGCCGGTCTGATCGCCGCGGGGATGTCGAACCGCGAGATCGCCGATCGCCTGTTCCTGTCCGTGCGCACGGTCGAGTCCCACATCTACCAGGCGCGGGCCAAGGTCGGCGCCCGATCCCGCCGCGACCTGGGCGACCGTGCGAGCGACCGCGGGACCTTCCCCTGATCCCCGGTGCCGCCGCACGCGCGTCGCAGATCACTCGCGCGAGTCGACGGGCGCTTCCTCGTCCAGCGGGACCGGGCGCGCGCCGCGGCGGCCGTAGCGCACCCAGAAGTACCCGTAGCAGAGCAGGACGAACGGGATGCCGAAGTACAGCGCGGGCGCCTGGGCGGGGTCGAAGGCGATGGCCACGATCGAGGCCGTCAGCAGCACGAACGCGAGGATCGGCACGGCCGGGTAGAACGGCGTCCGGTACGCCAGCGCGGACAGGTCGCCTCCGCGCCGCAGGAACTGGCGGCGGTGGAAGAACTGCGCCGCCACGATCGACATCCACACGGCCACCGCGGCGAAACCGGCGATCGACACGAGCACGAGATAGACCGTCTCGGCCGCGACCACGCTGGAGATCAGCGACACGAGTCCGATCGCCAGGCTCACCAGGAGCGCGATGATCGGGATGCCACGCCGCGTCAGGCGCGTGAACGCGCGCGGCGCGTAGCCCTCCTCGGCGAGCGAGAAGAGCATGCGGGCGCACGAGTAGAGTCCGCTGTTCCCGACCGACAGCAGTGCCGTGATCACGACGAAGTTCATGATGTCCGCCGCGTAGGGAACGCCGACGTATTCGAAGACGTCGACGAAAGGGCTCGAGCTGAGACCGGCGCGCTCGTACGGGAGGAGCGCGGCGATCACCGTGATCGAGAGCACGAACAGCACCAGCAGCCGCAGGACGGTCGAGCGCAGTGCGCGCGGGATGTTGCGACCGGGGTCCTTGGTCTCGCCCGCGGCGACTCCGACCAGCTCGGCGCCGCTGAAGGCGTAGAACACCGCGAGCGAGGTGATCAGCACTCCCCCGAGCCCCGCGGGCAGCAGCCCCTCGGGGGTCATGAAGTTGCTGAACAGCACGGCCTCGTGGGGCGACGACGACAGCGGGGTGAACCCGAAGATCGCCAGGCCGCCGAGCACGATGAGAGCCACGATCGCCAGCACCTTGATGAGCGAGAACCAGAACTCCGTCTCACCGAACACCCGCGCCGAGATGGCGTTGAGGGTGAACAGCACCGCCGCGAAGACGAGACACCACACCCAGACGTCCACGCCGGGGAACCACCGCTGCATGAGGATCCCCGACGCGGTGAACTCCGACCCGAGTGCCACCACCCAGCACAGCCAGTACAGCCACGCGGTCGCGAACCCGGTCGCGGGCCCCATCGTGCGCGCCGCATAGACGTGGATGGATCCCGAAACGGGGTAGACGACGGCGAGTTCGCCCAGGCACACCATGACCAGCCAGACGACGAACGCGCCGAGCAGGTACGCGATGACGGCACCGAGCGGGCCCGCCTGGTGGATCGTGTACCCCGAGCTGAGGAACAGTCCCGACCCGATGACCCCGCCGAGCGCGATCATGACGAGATGCCTGGCATCCATCGCGCGCCGCAGAGTGCGCGGCGGCGCCGTCGTGGCAGGGGTCCCAGTGGGCAGGGCGGACGAACCCGGGGAGGTTGTCATGTGGACTCGCAATCGTGGAGAGACCGGGACCCGGGGCTCGCACAGCCGACCTTTCGACCCTCGGCCCGAATCGCGGCGCACGTCAGGCTAACGGATGCCGGGAAGCCCTCGGCCGAGGAGCCGGAGCCGACCCGCCGCGCCGCCTGGACAGTGGCGGAAGCGAACCACTCCCCTGATCGCATCGGGCGTCTTCACCGACCTTGTCCAGAAGGCTCACACCCCGCATCCAGCGGAAGATGAGAGTCGTGCCATGAAAGCGCTCCCAACTCGCGAGGCCGGTTGATCCGAGCCGGTCGGCGGAGAAACGTCGAACGCAACGCGTCCCGCACAGACGACGGGGCGGTCGGCAGAACGAACGACGGATCCTCGGATCCGCACGACGATCGGAGACATCGTGACCGACAGCCAGACCACCGCAACCGAGACCCGCTCCCCCCGCCGTCGGCGCCGCCTGCTCGGGGGCACGGCGGCCTCGGTCGGACTGATCACCGCGATGCTCACCGCCGGATCGCTCCCCGCTCAGGCCGCGTGCGAGGAGTCGGGCCAGTGGCTGTTCAGCCCGGAGACCGAGAGCGCCGAGTCGCTCGTCTCGGCCGGGCCGCCCCAGTCGAACTACAACGGCACCGGGTCGACGGCGTCGACGACGTTCAGCGCCCAGGCGTCCGCGACGGTGGAGGCGAGCGTCAGCGGAAGCGCGAACGTGAGCCTGGACGCCAAGCTCGCGAGCATGTCCGCGACGTACGGCACGTCGTTCTCGGCGAGTCTCACGGCCGGCCTCGGCAACGACATCACCATCGACATCCCGCCCGGGCAGACCGGCAACGGAGAGTACGGCGTCTACACCGTCACGGTGACGGGCACCGAGACGCTGTACGGCCCGTCCTGCGAGGCGGTCGAGAGCCGCACCTCGACCGTCACGTCGCCGGTGAGGGTCGGCTGGAACACCTGGCTGTCGTGACGGCGAGGGGCGAACTGATGAAGCAGCTATGAAGTCACGAAAAGATAACGGCATCCCCTTCCGCTCCGTTACCTCACCGTTATAGAGTCATCGCACGGTGGTTGTTTTGCTGTGGCAGCCACCGACATGTGATTGCAGGACACTCTGGTGCAGGGAAAAGGGCCGGTCGAGACTCCTCGACCGGCCCTTCGTCCGTTCTCGACGCCGTCGGCGACCGCCGGGTCGGAACGCGGGAGGATGGGGACGTGAAAGACGAGGATCTGACCGACCCCGACGGGCGCCTCGTGCTCGTGCGCCACGGCGAGACCGAATGGAGCCGCACGGGCCGCCACACCGGGCTCACCGACATCCCGCTCACCGAGACCGGCGCGTACAAGGCCGAGCTCGCCGGTACGTTGCTGGCGACACGGCACTGGGATCTCGTCCTGACGAGCCCCCTCGCGCGTGCGGTCGAGACCGCGGCCCGCGCCGGGTACCCCCAGGCCGAGATCGAGCCGCGCCTCGTCGAGTGGGACTACGGCGCCTACGAGGGCCTCACGACCCCGGAGATCAGCGCTCGGCTCGGCCACGACTGGACCATCTGGCAGGCCGGCGCCCCCGCGGGCGCCACCCCCGGCGAGACGGTCGCGCAGGTCACGGCCCGCGCCGAGTCCCTCCTCGACGAGCTGCGCCCGCGCGTACGCGCCGGCGAACAGGTGCTGCTGTTCTCGCACTCGCACTTCCTCCGCGCCCTCGCGGGCACGTGGCTCGGCCTGACGGCCGCGGGCGGGAAGTACTTCGTGCTGGGGACGTCGGCGGTCAGCGAGCTCGGGTTCGAGCACGGCTCCGAGGTCATCACGCAGTGGAACCACGTGCGCGGACGCTGAGCCGGCGCGATCACGAAAAGGTCACGGAAACCTCTTCCCTTCCGTTACCTCACCGTTATAGAGTCGTCGCACGGTAACTGTTTTGCTGTGGCGGTTGCCGACATGTGATTGCAGGACACTCTGGTGCAGAGGGCCGGTCGGATGCCGCTTCGACCGGCCCTTCCTGTATTCAGCGACATGGACGTGGCTCCGCCCCCGTCGGGTCAGAACGCCCTACCCTGAGTGCATGACCGATCGCCGCCTCGCCGTCCGCGCCTGGGAGAGCCTGTTCCGCGCGCAGCACGAGGTGTTCGAGGATCTGCGGAACGACTTCGAGGGCACGGAGCTGTCGCAGGCCGAGTACGACGTGCTCCTGACGGTGACGCGTCGCCGCGGAATGACCGCACGCCTCCGCGACGTCACGGCGAACATGCTCATCAGTCAGCCCAGCGTCTCGCGCCTGGTGGAGCGCATGGTCGCCCGCGGCCTGCTCACCAAATGCGCGGACCCCGAGGACGGCCGCGGCTCGCTCGTGACGGCGACCGAGGCCGGCGCCGCGGCGTTCCGGCAGCTCGCCGCCGCGCACGCGACGTCGATCGCCGAGCGCATGGCGCGACTCGACGACGCCGAGCTCACCCAGCTCCACGCGCTGACGGCGAAGCTCCGCGACACGCGCTGACGCGCCCGGCGTTTCGCGGGTCGAGTGTCCAGGACACGCCGTTCCGCGCGCGCCGCATCGGCGTGTCTCGGACACTGGCGCGCGGTGCGACGCCGCCGCCCTGCGTCAGCACTCGATGACGTTCACCGCGAGGCCGCCCTCGCTGGTCTCCTTGTACTTCGTCGACATGTCGATGCCGGTCTGCCGCATCGTCTCGACGACTGTGTCGAGCGAGACGTAGTGCGTGCCGTCGCCGCGCAGCGCGAGGCGGGCTGCGGTCACAGCGGTGGACGCCGCGATCGCGTTGCGCTCGATGCACGGGATCTGCACGAGCCCGCCGACCGGATCGCACGTGAGCCCCAGGTGGTGCTCCATCGCGATCTCCGCGGCGTTCTCGATCTGCCGGTTCGTCCCGCCCATGACCGCCGTGAGCCCGCCCGCGGCCATGGCGCACGCGGAGCCGACCTCGGCCTGGCATCCGCCCTCGGCTCCCGAGATCGAGGCGTTGTTCTTGAACAGTGACCCCAGGGCCGCCGCCGTCAGGAGGAAGCGACGGATGCCACGGCGCCGGTTCGCCTCGGCGACCTGCGCGTCGTCCCACCCGGATGCCTCGGCGCGCGTCGCGGCGTGCCCGTGGAACCCGAGCAGCGCGCTGCCGACGAGCTCCCCGTGCGGGGTGACGGCGTTCCCCACGCCGAGCCCGGAATCCGCGAGGAAGCGCCACCAGTACATCGCCACAGCGGGGAGGATGCCGGCCGCTCCGTTCGTAGGAGCCGTCACGACGCGCCCGCCGGCGGCGTTCTCCTCGTTCACGGCCAGCGCGAAGGCCCCGAGCCACTCCCCGGGAAGCTCGCGGTGCCCTTCGGCCTGGATCTCCTCGAGCTGCGCGCGGATGACCGACGCCCGCCGCTTGACCTTCAGGATGCCGGGGAGCACGCCGTCGCTCTGCAGCCCGGCGTTCACGCAGGAGGCCATGGCATCCCAGATCCTGTCGAGCCCCTCGGCGATCTCCTCGTCGGAGCGCAGCGCCTCCTCGTTGCGCCGCGCGGCTTCGGCGATGGTGATGCCGTGCTCGTCGCACAGCGCGAGCAGCGTCGCGGCGTCGGTGTAGGGGAACGGCACGGGGGCTGCGGCGACCCGCGGCGGCTCCCCGTCCCGGCGGATGAACCCTCCGCCGACGGAGTAATAGGTCTCGTCGGCGAGGATCGCGCCGTCGGCGTCGCGCGCGAACAGCGTCATCGCGTTCGGGTGTCCGGGCAGCCGCGTGCGCGGCGCCAGCACGATGTCGCTCTTCGAGAACGGGATGCCATGGCTCCCGGCCAGCGCGAGCGTCTGCCCATCGGGCCAGTCCGACCACGCCCGGCGCACGGCATCCGGCTCCACCGTCTCGGGCTCGAGCCCCTGCAGGCCCGCGACGACGGCATCCGGTGTGCCGTGCCCGATCCCGGTCGCGCCGAGCGACCCGTAGAGGGCGCACGAGACGGATGCCACGCGGTCGAGCGCTCGGGTGGAGCGCAGGCGTGCGGCGAATTCTGCGGCGGCCCGCATGGGGCCGACCGTGTGGGAGCTCGAGGGTCCTACACCGATGGAGAACAGCTCGAACGCCGAGACGTAGGCGCTCATCCGTCCAGCGTACGTCGCGCGCGCGTCACCGTCCGGATACTCGCGCGCCACGCCCGGGATGCGTTGCCTCCGGCGCCGATTAGACCTCGACGCGGGTCCGGGCTATGCTGGACCACGGCCTGCGCGCCGTTTCGCGCGGAGGCCCTGCGCCCGTAGCTCAATGGATAGAGCATCTGACTACGGATCAGAAGGTTAGGGGTTCGAGTCCCTTCGGGCGCACACTGTGTTGAGACAGTGACAAGCCCCGGTCGTGAGATTTCTCCGGCCGGGGCTTTTTCCGTCCCTTTCCGGGCTTCCCTCCGGATGCCGAACGAGCTTCGGTCATCCGTCTGATCGCCGCGCCCGCGCGCCGGTGTCTCCTGTCGGTACCGCAGAAACCGCGACGAAGGAGACCGTCATGACGACCCCGACCGCCCCGAACCACGATGCCCCGCGCTTCGGCGATCCGGACCTGCCCGCCGAGGGCGCGGTGAACGCCGCCGACGACGCGGCGTCATTGACGATGTCGGGGCCGCAGAACCCCGAGCTCGCCGCGCAGTTCCCGAACCAGATCGACCCGCCCGCGACCGACGTGTCGACGCAGCCGTTCTTCTGGTCGTCGTTCAACATCTCCCCCCGCCGCATCCAACGCGGCGGGTGGGCGCGCGAAGTGACGCAGCAGGACTTCGCCGTCTCCGAAGAGATCTCGGGCGTCAACATGTACCTCGAGGCCGGCGGCATCCGCGAGCTCCACTGGCACCAGACCGCCGAGTGGGCCGTCATGACGCGGGGTCGTTGCCGCATCACCACGCTGAACCGCCGCGGACTGCCGAGCGTCGAGGACGTCGAGGAGGGCGACCTCTGGTACTTCCCGCCCGGACTCCCCCATTCGCTGCAGGGCCTGGGCCCCGACGGCGCGGAGTTCGTGCTCGCTTTCGACGACGGCTCGCAGTCCGAGTCGAACACGCTCCTTCTCACCGACTGGTTCGCGCACACCCCTCCGGAGGTGTTGGCGAAGAACTTCGGCGTCGCGCAGAGCGTCTTCGCGGACATCCCGCTGCACAACCTGTGGATCTTCCCCGGCGACGAGCCCGGCGACCTCGAGACCGACCAGGCCGCCGCGGGCGTCGAATGGGGCGACGAGCCCGTGATCTTCCGACTGTCGCGTTCGACCCCCGTGCACGAGAACAGCGGCGGCCGCATCCAGATCGCCGACAGCACCAACTTCCGCGTCGCGACGACCGTCGCCACGGCTCTCGTCACGGTCGAACCCGGGTCGATGCGCGAACTGCACTGGCATCCGAACGCCGACGAGTGGCAGTACTACCTCCGCGGCTCGGCCCGGATGACGGTGTTCAACACGGGGCCGCACGCGAACACCACCGACTTCCGGGCGGGAGACGTCGGCGTCGTCCGCCGGAACCTGGGCCACTACATCGAGAACACCGGCGACGACGTGCTGCAGTTCCTCGAGGTGTTCCGCAGCGACCGCTACGAAGAGGTCTCGCTCGCCAACTGGCTCGCGCACGTGCCTCCCGCGCTCGTCTCGCAGCACCTCAACATCCCCGAGGACGTCCTGCGCACCTTCCCGCGCGGCCCTCAGGGGATCGTCCCGCTGCGCTGACCGCCCGCTCGACAGACGTCGAGCGACATCGGGACGCATGGCCGAGACCCGCCGCCCCACCCCGCCGTAGCTTCGGCCCGTGACGATCCGATCGGGTCGCCGGGCACGCGAGAGAGAGGAATCCCCCCGATGAGCACCACGACCGCGCCGACCTACCAGGACGTTCCCATCGGCCTGGATGCCATCGGCACCCGCACCGAATTCGACAGCATGGGCGAGGTGGAGGTGCCCGCCGAGCACTACTGGGGTGCACAGACCCAGCGCTCCCTGCAGCACTTCTCGATCGGGCACGACCACATGCCGATCGAGGTCTATCGCGCGTACGGGGTGGTGAAGAAGGCCGCCGCGCTCGTCAATCAGCGGGCCGGCCGCCTGCCGGACTGGAAGGCGAAGGTCATCGTCCAAGCCGCGGAGGAGACGATCGCCGGTCGGCTCGACGCCGAATTCCCGCTCTACGTGTGGCAGACCGGATCGGGCACGCAGAGCAACATGAACGTGAACGAGGTCATCTCCAACCGTGGCATCCAGCTGCTCGGCGGGGTTCTGGGAAGCCAGGTCCCCATCGGACCCAACGACGACGTGAACATGGGCCAATCCAGCAACGACTCGTTCCCCACGGCCATGCACATCGCCGCGATCACCGAGATCGACGAACGGCTCCTGCCGCGCCTGCGGGCCCTGCACCGCGAGATCGCCCGCAAGTCGGCGGAGTGGATGTCGGTCGTGAAGATCGGCCGCACCCACCTCGAGGACGCGGTGCCCCTGACGGTCGGGCAGGAATGGTCGGGCTACGCCGCCCAACTCGAGGAGTGCATCCGCGAGATCGTGCACGCCCGGGAGGGGCTGCTGCGTCTGGCCCTCGGCGGGACGGCGGTGGGCACCGGCCTGAACGCGCCCGCGGGGTTCTCGGAGAACGTCGCCGCCGAGATCGCCTCGCTCACCGGGAAGAAATACATCACGAACCCGAACAAGTTCGAGGCGCAGGGATCGCTGGATGCCATGGTGCGGGCGCACGGAGCCCTCCGGGGCGTCGCCGTCGCGCTCATGAAGATCGCGAATGACATGCGGTGGCTGGCATCCGGTCCGCGCTGCGGTCTCGGCGAACTGCTGCTGCCGCAGAACGAGCCGGGATCGTCGATCATGCCGGGCAAGGTCAACCCGACCCAGTGCGAGGCCATCGTGATGATCTCGATCCAGGTGATCGGCGACGACTCGGCGGTCGCGTTCGCCGGGTCCCAGGGCAACTTCGAACTCAACGCGATGCGCCCCATCATCATCAACAACTTCCTGCACTCGGCGCGGATCCTCGGCGACGGATGCGAGAAGTTCCTCACCTACTCGGTCGAGGGCACGCAGCTGAACCGCCCGAAGATCGAGGAGTACGTCGGCGACAGCGTCATGCTCGTCACCGCGCTGAGCCCGGTCATCGGCTACCAGAACGCCGCGCACATCGCCGAGCACGCCATCGCCTCGGGCACGACGCTGCGGGAGGCGGCGCTGGCCTCCGGCAAGGTCACCGCCGAGCAGTTCGACGCGGTCGTCGTGCCCGGCCACATGGTCGGCTCCGGCGTCGGCGGGGCTTGAGGCGAGGCACGCGGACATGGCCACCTCCACGAACACCGCGCACCGCCGCGAGATCGGCAAGGAGGCGTTCATCGCCTCGATCGGCGGACAGCGCGCCTACGCCGACTGGACCAACCCCCGTCACCGGGCCCGCCGCCTGATGTCGGAGGCGATCGGTGTCGGCGGACTGACGTTCATCCTGTCCGGAGGTGCCGCGATCATCACGCGCTGGGGCGGCCCGGCGGGCGGGTGGCAGCTCGCGCTGGTGCTCTCGGCCGTGTCCGGCCTGTGGCTCATGGTCGCGGTGTTCTTCCTGGGCGACATCTCGGCGCACTTCGACCCCGCGGTGACCTTCGCCTTCGCCCTGCGCGGTGACATCGGCTGGGTGATGGCGCTGTTCTACTGGCTCGTGCAGGCGGCGGCCGCCTGCGCGGGTTCCCTACTGGCGAGGTTCTTCGCCGGCGACGGCGGCAACCTCGCCGCCACCCGACCTCAGCCGGGCATGGAGTGGCAGGCCGCGGCCTTCGAGGCCGTCCTGACGTGCGGGCTCGTGCTCCTCGTGCTGAACATGGCGAACGGCCCGAAGCTGAACGGGCCGTTCGTCCCGCTCGCGGTCGGCGGCTACATCATCGCGTGGGGCACCATGGGCGGCCCGTTCGAGGGGGCGTCGATGAACCCGGCCCGCAGCCTCGGTCCGGCCGTCGCGACGGGCGACTTCACGGGCTACTGGGCGTACGTCGTCGGACCCCTCGCGGGCGCACTCCTCGCCGTCGGCATCGCGCGGATCCTCCGGGGCCCCGCCTCAGCGAGCGAGGCGCAGGCCGCGCAAGGCGTGCCGCTCGAGCGTCACCAGGAGGACCAGGGATGAGGAGCGGATGCCGGTGACCGAGGCATCCGCTCCGTCACCGCCGTCGGTGCACCTGCGCGCCCTCGTCACCTGGTGCGTCATCTTCCCGGAGGTGGCGCTGGTGAACGTGCTGCTGTCCCCGTCGGCGAACGTTCTGGAGACCGTCGGCCGCTCGGCGCTGGTGACCGTGATCGTCGTTCCGCCGGCGGTCTACGTTTTCGTCCCGCGGATCCTCGCCGGTGCGGCGCGTCTGGCCGCGGGCCGCGCCCGCAGGACCCCACCGCCCCCGGCCTGACCGCGGCGTGGGTCGCCGAGATCTGTCGCCTCCGCGCGCCGCGCGGCGACGAATCTCGGCGACTCAGGCTCGCGGATCTCTTGACCCACGGCGCGTGTTCGCGCTAGTTTGCGCAACAAATCCTCATTGTTTCTGCGACTAAGGACTTGATGTGACAGAGCCGTCCCTTCCCCTTCCCCGTCGTGACTTCTCGCGGCGCTCCATGCTGCTCGGGTCGCTCGTCGGCGCCGTCGCGGCCGGCGCCGCGCTCGGCGGCGGCCTGAACCGCCCCGCCCTGGGCACCGTCCCCGCCGCCGGCGGGCTCATCGACCCGGCCCTCGCGGGCGTTCACCCGCGCCTGATCCTCGGCACGCGGGTGTCGCTGACCGAGCTCGCCCGCCGCGCCGCCGCGCCCGCCTACGCCCCGTTCGTGAACAGCCTGATCAGCTACGCCAACGGCCGCGCGGCCCTCCCAACGATCACCGGCAACGGCGACGACGGGCAGTGGCAGACCGTGTACTGGACCCTGCCCGAGCTCGCGATGGCGTACCTCATCACCGGCAACTCGACCTATTCGACGAAGCTGCGGAACTGGACGCTGTACGTCTGCGACCCGGCCACACGGCCGCAATGGGGCGGGGAGAACGGCGGGTCGATGGGTGCCGCCGCCGGCCTCATCGGCGTGTCCATCGCCTACGACTGGTGCTACGACCTCTTCTCCCCCGCCGAGCGCGCCACCATCCGCGACAAGCTCGCCCTGCAGGCCGACCGCCTGATCGAACAGTTCGGCAACACTTCGGTCGCGACGGATGCCTACTGGAAGAACGACCCGCAACCCAACCACCGCCACTTCCGCGTCGACGGCATCACCGCGGCCGCCGCCGCGATCCACGGCGACGGGGCGTCCGACACCGGAGAGAGCGACGACTACCGCCTCGAGTTCGCGCGCTCCCAGCTGCGTCACGTCCTGACCTGGATCTCGCCCGACGGGTCGCAGCACGAGAGCATCACGTACGCGAACTACGGCAACGAGCACATCGTCCGCGCGGTCGACATCTTCGACGGGATCGGCGGGGGCGACCTGTGGGCGGAGCCCGAGCTCCCCGGCATGGCCTCGTTCAAGGTCGACATGTCACTGCCGGGCTACCCCGCGCAGTTCTGGTACGGCGACACCGACGGCAGCCAGTACTACTTCAACCCGTTCCTGTGGCGGATCGCGGGCAAGTACGGCGACGAGCAGGTCCAGGACTTCCTGCATCGGCTGTACACCTCGGGGTCCGCCGGTGCGACGTCGTTCTTCTACAACGCGTGGAATCTGCTGTGGTTCGACGACTCCCTCGCCGCCACGGGGCTCGACGACCGGCCGACCACACGCCTGTACAGCGACCTGGGGGTCGTGGCATCCCGGTCCGGATGGGCGAGCACCGACGTCTCGCTGCACGTGAAGGCCGGCGTCATGGGCGGTCGGCGCCTGAACCAGTGGCGCGACCGCCTCGGCCCCAACGCCACCTACATCAACGTCGGCCACGACCACCCCGACGGCGGCCACTTCAGCATGTCGTTCGGCGGAGCCGTCTTCGGCTCCTACGCCCCCTACGGCGCTTACCTCACGAAGCAGACGAACGCGATCGTCGCCGGAAGCGATGTGGGGCAGGCCGGCGAACGGGGGACCGGCTTCATGCAGCCCTACACGGACATGCGCGATCGCGCGTCGATCCCCGCGGTGTGCAGTCTCGGCGACGACACGATCATCGCGGCCGACGTCACGGGGCTGTACGCCGCGCCGAGCACCTCCGGGATCACGCGGGCGCGTCGGACGATCGCGTTCCTCGACCGGCAGACCGCCGTGATCGTCGACGACGTGACGGCCGGGACCGCGAAGGACATCCACTCGCTCTTCCACAGCAAGGGCACCGTGACCGACGTCACCGGCGGGTCGGACATCGCCCAGACGATCGGCTCGAGCACCGTGACCGCGCGCTACCTGCAGGCCTCGCCCGACAGCGGCGCGACGTACTCGCACGCGGCCGACACACTGGCGGTGCTCGGCACGACGTGGCGGTCGACCGTCCCCTCGACCACCGCGGCCCACTTCGCGGCGGCTCTCGTGCCGCAGCGGTCCGCCGCCGACGCCGCGACGCTCACGTCGGCGACGGCCAGCGGGCAGCTGAGCGCCGACCTCACGCGCCCGGGACGGATCGACACGGTGGCCGTCGCGACGACCACCGACGGCCGCGGCAGCCTCTCGACGCCGGGCGCCCAGGCGGACGCGCGCGCGCTCGTCGTCCGCCGCGCCTCCTCCTCGGCCGACCCGAGCGTCCTGACCGTCGTGGATGCCGCGTCCGCCGTCGTGGCGGGAGTCAGCGTGGCCGTCCAGGGCGGTCGCCGGAACCTCCGCCTCGAGGTCGAGACGAGCGACATCCGCATCTCGCTCGTCGGCGTGCTGCCGGACGACCTGCCGGGGGCCGACCTCGTGGTCGGGCAGCTCACACCCGGGGCGATCGACGTCACCGTCGACGGGACGGTCCGTCACCTCACGGTGGGCGGCGACGGGAAGGTCACGGTCACGCTCACCCCGGCCGACCGGCACGAGGTCCTCGTCCCGCGCCCCTGACGCCACAGACCGGAGCTCCCGCCCGCGCCCGACAGGGGTGCGCGGGCGGGAGTTCCCTCTGAGGGCGACGGATGCCGTGAGCCGAGCAGTCCCCTCAGCGATAAACGCGATCCGCGGCGGGAAACGCGACGTCGCGCCGTTTCCCGCCGTCGATCGCGTTTATCGGTGAAGGAGGTGGGGCGTGGGCGGGCCGCGCGGGACCCGGCCTCAGGCCAGCGTCGGCAGCAGCCCCGGATCGACCGCGCCGGTGAGGGGCTGGCCGGCGCGATAGCGCTGCACCTCATCGAGGATGAACGCCCCCATCTCGCCGATCTCGCTCCCCTGGACGCCCGCGGCGTGCGGTGTGCACACGACGTTCGGGAGGCTCAGCAGGATGTCTCCCGGCGCCAGCGGCTCGGGTTCGGTCACGTCGAGGACGGCGTCCAGGCGTCCGCTGAGACATTCGGCGCGGAGGGCATCGTGGTCGAGAAGGGCTCCGCGCGCGGTGTTGATGAGTGTCGCGCCGTCGGGCAGCAGCGCGAGACGCCGCGCGTCGATCATGCCGCGCGTGCCGGGGAGGCTCGGCGCATGAAGCGTGAGAATGTCGCTGTGGGCGCACAGCTCGTCGAGCTCGAGCTGCCGCGCGCCCATCGCCCGCACGACGGCGGGGTCGACGACGGGGTCGTACACGGCGACGTCCCAGCCGTCGGCGACGAGCCGCTGGATCACCCCGCGACCGATCGCGGACGCCCCCACGACGCCGATCCGCAGGCCGAAACGTCCGCGGCGTCCGCGCACCGGCGGGAACCCCCCGAGCCGGTACTCCTGCGCGAGGGGCAGCGCACGATGGGCGCTCAGCATCACCATGGCGACCGTGTAGTCGATGACCGGGGCGGCACCGACCCGCACGGCCGAGGTCACATCGAGTCCCCGGCGCCACGCGGCATCGCCCACCACGTTCTTCACCGATCCGGCGGCGTGGAAGATCCCGCGGAGCCGGGGCGCGCGGGCGAGGAGGTCGTCGTCCACGTGGATCGCCCCCCAGCTGGTGAGGAGGAGCTCGGCCTCCGGCAGGTGCTCGGCGACCGGGTCGTCGAGGGAGTGCAGTGGCCGGTCGTCGAGCAGGTCGACGGTGCGGTGGAGTGCGTCCCGCAGGCGCGGCGGGAAGACCTCGGGAACGACGTCCTCCCACATCGACAGCAGGACACGAGGACGCCGGGTCATGCGCCGGCCCCCGTCACGATGCTGCCGAGGGAGGCACCCACGAGGGGCTGGACCCGCCCGCTCCAGCGGACGTCGTCGGCCGAGAAACCGAGCGACACGGTGAACTCCCCGGGCTCCGTCGTCCACGCGCCCGCGGCCGGAGACCAGTGCGCGAACGCGCGCGGCGGGATCTCGATCCGCACCGTGCTGCGCACGCCCGCGTCCGCCTCGACCGCGGCGAACGCCGCCAGCCACAGCGGCGGTCGATGCACGGCGGATTCGCCGCGGGACAGGTACACCTGGAGGACGTGCCGTCCACGGCGACGACCGGTGTTGGTGAGGTCCGCAACGAGGAAGAGACGGTCACGGCCCTCCTCCACGCGCACGGCACCGAGCGCCCACGCCGTGTACCCGAGTCCGTGCCCGAACGGGTAAGCGGGTGCCGCGTCCGCGGTCGCCCACGCGCGGTACCCGATGTTCAGGCCCTCCCGATAGCTCAGGATGCCGTCGCGCGGCACCACGTCCGAGACCGGGGCGTCCTCGAGGCGCGCGGGCCACGTGGTGGGGAGGCGTCCGCCGGGTTCTTCGCGGCCGAGCAGGACGTCCGCGAGCGCCGCGCCGAGCTCCTGCCCGCCGAACCACGTCAGCAGCACCGCCGCCGCGTCGTGACGCCAGGGCATCTCGACCGGCGCGCCCGCGGCCACGACGACGACCGTGCGTGGGTGGGCCGCGAGGACGGCGGCGACGAGGGCGTCCTGCTCGGGCGGCAGCGTCAGGTCGGTGCGGTCGTGCCCCTCGGACTCTCCTCCGGCGGGTGTGCCGACGCACACGATCGCGACGTCCGCCTCCCGCGCCGCGGCGACGGCGGCCTCGAGCGCGGACGCGGGATCGACCGCGTACGCGCGGCCGAGGCGGACGTCGAGGATCCGCAGCGGCAGGTCCTCCGGCGCCTCCGCCGAGACGCGGACGCGGATCGCCCGCCCCGCGACGACGTCGATCGCGACGCCGAGCGGGTCGGTGTGCGCGATGTGCGCCCCCTCGACGCGCGCTCCGCCGTCCGCGGCGGCGACGGGGACGCCGTCGATCGAGAGGGTGCCCGCGGCCGGGACGTCGATCCCCAGGCGCAGGAGCCCCGAATGCGGCGGCACGACGTCGAACTCGATCTCCAACCGACGTGCGGCGTCGGGCAGGTCGCCCAGCCAGATCACGCGCGCGGTCTCCCGCCGCTCGTCCGAGAGCACGGCGCCGTCGCCGTCGAACAGCCGCGCGCGCACGGCGCCGACGGTCCCGTCGGGTGCACGCAGCTCGTCGGCCTCGAACGGCTCCACCCGATCGGACGCGGTCCCGTCGACGACGGTGAGATGGATGCCGGGCTCCGCCGCGAGCGCCTCGGCCGGTGTCGACACGCGCACGGGGAACACCTCGGAGCTCCCGCCGCCCTGCACGCGCGGACGCGTCGCGCCCGGCCCGAGAAGGGCCACGCGCAGCGGCGCGTCGGGCGTCCCGGCGAGGGGAAGGATGCCGTCGTTCTGCAGCAGCACGGCGCCCCGCGTCAGCACCGTGCGCGCCGGGCCGCCGGGGTCGACCGACGAGAGCCGCGGCCGGAGTCCACCGCCGAGCGCGCCGGTGCGCTCGGCGAGACGCAGGATGCGCCGGACCTTCTCGTCGAGGATCGCCTCGGGCACGTCGCCCGCCTCGACGGCGGCGCGGAGCGCTGCGCCCCATGCGCCGCGCGGCCCGGGCATCTCGAGGTGCTGCCCCGCCGCCGCGGCGGCGACCGACCGCACCGCGGACCAGTCCGAGACGACCACGCCGTCGAATCCCCACGCGCTGACGAGCGGGTCGTCCAGGAGACGGTTCTCGCTCATCGTGACCCCGTCCACGGCGTTGTACGCGCTCATGATCGCCCCCGCCCCCGCCTCCAGGGCGACGCGGAAGGGTTCGAGGTAGAGCTCGTGGAGCGTGCGCTCATCGGCATCCACGGACACCGTCATGCGCTCGGTCTCGGAGTCGCCGAGCACGTAGTGCTTGGGGCAGGCGACCACCTCGCCGTCCTGCAGACCCCGGACGTACCCGGCGGCGATCTCTCCCGAGAGCACCGGGTCCTCGGAGAACGACTCGAACGTCCGGCCCCCGAGCGGGCTGCGGTGGAGGTTGACGGTGGGTCCGAGGACGACGTCGACGCCGTGGCGCACCGCTTCGTCCGCCACGGCGCGTCCCGCGTCGCGCGCGAGCGCGGGATCCCACGTCGCCGCGAGGGCGCCGGCGGACGGGAACACGACGGACGGCTGCCGCTCGTCCATCGTCGGGCCGCGCAGCCCGACCGGTCCGTCCGAGAGCACGAGGGGCCGGAGGCCGATGCGCGGCACGGCGGCGGTGGACCAGAAGTCGCGGCCCGTGACGAGCGTGATCTTCTCGTCGAGCGTCAGGGCGGCGAGCGCCCCCTCGACGCCGACGACCGGCATCCGCTCGGGCACGGGATGCGCGTCGAGCCATGCGGTGGCGGCGGCGAGCGCGTCCCGGAGGGGCGGGAGCTCGGGATGCCACCGGCGCTCCCACTCGAGGCTGAGATGGCCGTCGTATCCGCGGGCGTCGAGCTGCAGCAGGATCTCGTCGAGCGGGATGCCACCCGCACCGGGCAGCACGGGACGTCCGTCGCCGCGTCCGACGACATCCTTCACCTGCACGTGCCGCAGCCACGGCGCGAGGAGCGCGATCGTCGTCGAGACGGGCTCCCCCGCGACCCACGGGTGCGCGATGTCCCAGATCGCGCCGACGTGCTCGTCGTCGACGGCGTCGAGGACCCGCGCCACGGCGAGGCCGGTCGGGTGCGAGTCGTGGGTCTCGAGCCAGAGGTCCACCCCGGTCTCGCGCGCGACGCCGGCCGCCGCGCGCAGTCGGCGCACCAGGACGGCATCGTCCGCGCCGCCGGGGAACACGCGGATCGCCGGGAAGCCGAGGTCGCGGGCGAGGTCGGCCTCCGCGCGGAGGCGCGCCCGCACATCGGCATCCGTCGCGGCGGGGTCGGCGACGTTCACGTAGGTGGCGAGGCATACGCGATCGACCTCGGCGAGGACGGCACGGGCGTCCGCGCGCTGCGCGGCGGAGAGATGGACGTTCACGGCACGGTCGTCGGCGGAGCCGACCTCGACGCCGGTCCAGCCGGACTCCATCGCCAGGGCGACCACCTCGACGAGGGAGGCCTCGCTCATCCCGAGCGTGGAGAAAGCGCGTCGTCGCATCATCGAGGACTCCTTCGGCTGGCGGCGAGACAGCAACAATGCTGCTCTCGCGTAGCAACATTACAGAAACAAGTTGCTAGCGCAAGCGAACACGGGCCACGAAACGGCAACGAGCCCCGCCGAGACGGCGGGGCTCGTGTCCGAGAGAAAGGGTGTCAGCGGCGCGGCGCCGCCACCGAATCGCGCACGACGACGTGCGTGCCGAGCTCGACGACCGAACCGGCGTGGCCGGGGAGCGGCTTCTCCACGGCGAGGCGCGCGGCCTCCCACCCCAGATCGAACACCGGCAGGTGCACCGTCGTGAGCGGCGGGTGCAGGCGCTGCGCGACGCGGTCGTCGTCATAGCCGACGACCGACATGTCCTCGGGCACCGACAGCCCGGCATCCGTCAGCGCCCGTACCACGTCAAGGGCGTGGAAGTCGCTGTTGGCGACGATCGCCGTCACGTCGGGATGCTCGCGCAGCAGCGCGACGGTGTGGGCGTACGCCTGATCGGGCGCGGGGCTCCGGCGCGACCGCCGCGGCGACGGGTCGGTGTAGACGGCCGCCGGGTCCAGCCCGTGGGCCGCGAGCGCGGCGCGCATGCCCGCGATACGGCCCTCGGTCGTGGAGTACTCCTCGACGCCGCCGACCCAGGCGACGCGCGTGTGTCCGCGCGAGAGAAGGTGGCTCGTGATCGCGAACGCCCCGCCGGTGTTGTCGTACCCCGCCGCGAGCGCACGATCCGCGGGGATCGGACCCGGGCGTGCGCACATCACCAGGCGCGCGTCGATCTCCTCGAGCATCGTCGCGTAGTCACCCAGCCGGTCGGCGTAGTCGGCCGACGCGTAGACGCCGCCGACGAAGACCACGGCATCCAATTCGCGTTGGCGGGCGACGAGACGGACGATGTCGCGTTCGCGATCGACGTCCCCCTCGGTCGGGAAGATCATGCTGATGCGCCCGTGCTCGACGGCCGCGGCGTCGATACCGCCCAGCACCCCCGAGACCAGCGACGAGCGCACGTCGGGGACGATGACGCCGATGGTCCGGGTCGCCTCACGACGGCGGGCGCGGGCCTCGGAGTACCCGAGCTCGCGCATCGCGGCGACCACGCGCCCGCGGGTCGCCTCGGCGATCGGGTACGTCCCCGACAGCACGCGGGATGCCGTCGACACCGACACCCCGGCCAGCGCGGCGACCTCGCGGAGATTCGCCCGTCGTGCGCCCGTGTCGTCCGGCGCACTCATCGGATCTCGCGCTCCATACCTCCGAAGATAGCTCAGGGCCGTCTCCGTCAGCCCTTGATGCCGTTGGCCATGCCGACCGAGCGCAGGAACTGCCGCTGGAACAGCAGGAACAGCCCGATCGGGACGACCATCGACAGGAACAGCGCGGCCATCATCACCGAGTACTCCAGCGCGGGCTCGATCCGCGGCAGCGCGACCGAGATCGGCTGAACCCCCGGGTCCTGGAGCACCAGCAGCGGCCACAGGTACTCCTTGTACGCCGCGACGGCGCTCAGCAGCGCCAGCACCGACAGGATCGGACGCGACAGCGGGATGACGAGCGACCAGAGCACCCGTACGGGACCGGCGCCGTCGATGCGCGCCGCCTCGATGAGCTCGCGGGGGATGGAGTCGAAGAAGCGCTTGGCGAGCACGAGCGAGAAGGCGCTCGCCCCGGCCGGCAGCCAGACCGCCCACATCGTGTTGAGGAGGCTGATCCCGAGACCGGGCAGATCCAGCACCGTCAGATAGAGGGGCACGAGGGAGACGATCCCGGGGATGAACAGCGTCGCGAGCACCGCCCAGTAGACGACGTCACCCCACCGCGGCCGGAGGATCGACAGCGTGTAGGCGCCGGTCACGCAGACGAACAGGGTGACGGCCGCGCTCCCGAGCGCCATCAGGAGGGTGTTCAGCAGGTAGCGCCAGATCCCGAGGTCGTTCCAGACCACGGCGTAGTTCGACCAGTCGAAGACCGAGGGGATCAGCGTCAGAGGGTCGGTCACGAGCTCGGTGGTCGTGGAGACCGATGCCTTCGCGAGCCACACCAGCGGAAGCACGGCCGCGACGATCAGGCCGACGAGCACGACCGCCTGGACGATCCGCAACGACCAGCGCACGACGGGGCGCCGGCGGTCGCCCCAGGAGGAGACCGAACGGACGACCTCTTCCGGGTCGTCGTCGCGGCGGAGGCGTCGCCGCGCCGTCGGAGCCGCGGGCGGCTGGGTCAGGGTGTAGGTGTCAGTCATTCTCGTTGAGCCTCCGCGTCGAGAACTGGAAGACGATCGAGACGATCGCCAGGACCGCGGCGAGCATCACGCTGAGCGCGGCCGCCGCGCCGTAGTTCGAGTTCACGAAGCCGTATTGATAGATGAGCATCAGGATCGAGATCGATGCGTTGTTCGGGCCGCCGCCGGTGAGGAGCTTCGGCTCGTTGAACACCTGCATGGTTCCGATCAGCTGCAGAAGGATGAGGACGAGGATGACGCCGCGGATCTGCGGCAACGTCACGTGCCACACCCGGCTCCACACGCCCGCCCCGTCGAGCTCGGCCGCTTCGTAGAGGTCGGGCCGGACGCCGCCGAGCGCGGCGAGATAGATGATGACCGACGTGCCGGCACCCGCCCAGGTCGCCGCGAGCACCATGGAGGGGATGACGAGCTGCTCGGAGTCCAGCCACGCGAGGGGTCCGAGCCCCACCGTGCCGAGCAGCGAGTTCAGCAACCCGCTCGGACCGGGCATGTAGAGGACCTTCCACAACAGGATGGCCACGACCGGGGGGATCACGACGGGGAGATAGGCGAGCGCGCTGTAGAGACCCTTCCATCGGCGCAGCTCCGACATCACCACGGCGAGCGCGAGCGGCAACGGGGCGCCCACCAGCAGCCCGATCGCGGTGAAGAGCACCGTGTTGAGGATCGCCCGGGGCAGCACCGGGTCGGTCAGCACGTACTCGAAGTTGTGCAGGCCCACCCAGCTGCTGGTGAGGAAGTTCGTCTTCTGGAACGACAGCACGAGGCCCCGCACGATCGGGCCCCAGGAGAAGTAGGCGAAGACGAGGACCAGCGGTGCGCCGAAGGCGAGGGACCACAGTCCCCCGCTCCGCACCCAGCGCTGCACACGCGGGAGGAGGCCCCCGCGCGCCTCGCGCGCGGGGACCCCGACCGGTACCGAGAGGACTCGAGTCACTGCGAGATGATCCGTTCGATGCGGGAAGCGGCATCCTTCACGAGCGGCTCGATCGGCGTCGAAGGATCGGTCAGCACCGCCTGCACGGTCGACGCCAGGTCGGCGTAGACCTCCTGCGCCCGGGTCGCGGGCTCGGGGATCAGCGGGATCTTCGTGAGCGAGTCGGTGTAGCTCGTGAAGTGCGACGCATCGACGTTGGTGTCGTCCGCGATCCACTCGCGGTACTGGGTGTAGGCGTCGGCGCTGAGGGGCGACAGTCCGGGGAGGCCGACGATGCCGCCGTCCGTGATCACGGCCTGGGCGTTCGCGACGGCCGTGTCCTTGCTGGTGAACTTGCCGAAGTAGTAGAAGTCGACCCACTTGGCGGCGGCGAGCAGCTGCTCGGGCGTCGACTTCGGGTTCGTCATCTGCACCGTGCCGCCCAGGGGCGTGCCCGACGGAGTGCTGCTGCCCTGCGGAAGGTGCGAGGCGCCGATGACCGACAGATCCATGTCGTACACGTTGTTGAGCCACTCGTACGACGCCACGGGAGCGACGAACATGCCCGCGCGGCCGGCGGCGAACTCCTGCATGATCGTCTTGAGGTCCATGATCACGGACGATCCCATGGACTTGTCGGTGGAGAACATGTCGCGCAGACCCTGGAGCGCCGCGATCGATGCGGGGTCGTCGATCGTGACCGCGTCACCGGCCGGGTTCTCGATGGACCCGCCGCGCGAGTACACCGACGCGGTGTAGATCCAGCCCGCCTGCCCCTCCTGCGTGATCTGCAGGTAGCCGGGGTTGCCCGTGGCCTTGGTGATGGCCTTGGCCGCGGTGCGGACCTCGTCCCACGTGGTCGGCGGCTTGTCCGGGTCGAGGCCGGCCTTGGTGAAGAGGTCGCGGTTGTACATGAGGGCGACGGTGTCGACGGTCGTCGGGATGCCGTACGTCCTGCCGTCGGCCTGTGCGGGCTTGAGCGTGTCGGGGTTGAGTCGGTCCAGCAGTCCGAGCTGGTTCACGACGTCGGTGAGGTCGGCGACCTGGCCGTTGGCGATCACCTGCTGCGTGTTGGTGAACGGCACTCCCATGACCGTCGGCATGGTGCCGCCGGCGACGAGGGCGGAGAACGACCCGTTGTCCCAGCGCGTCTCGCTGGGTTCGATCGTGATGTTCGGGTTCGCCTTCTCGAACTGGTCGACGGCGTCGAGGAAGCCCTTGCGCGCCGCCTCCGCCTTCGTGCTGGGCAGGTCGCCGACGGTGATGGTGACGCTGGCGCTGGGATCGATGGCCGGCTGCTGCTGCCCGCCGGCGCACCCCGTGGCGGACACGGCGAGCGCGCCCACGACGATCGCGCCGAAACCGACGCGGGTACGGAGATTCATCATTGAAACCTCGAGCTCTCTCTAGTGCTGGATCGGATCTGCGGATCGCGACGCTGCGATGCTAGTTGAAATATTTCAATTCATGCAAGGATGAACATGGAGATCCACACGAGCCACAATGGATCCCAGCCACCAAGGAAGGAGGGCGAGCGATGGCAGACCAGGACTTTCCGTCGATGCACGACGTAGCCCGCGTCGCAGGCGTATCGATCGGGACGGTTTCCAACGTCTTGAACAAGCCTGAAATCGTGGCCCCACCGACGCTGCGCCGCGTCCGGTCCGCGATCGACGAACTCGGGTGGCGACCGACCGGACGCGGGCGACGCGCACCGGCGGGTCCGGACCTGGTCGGCGTCGTCCTCGCGGGCGCGGAACCGCACCGCGCCGCACTCCTGGACGGAATCCGTCGCCGGCTGGCGCTGGGCGGCGCACACCCGCTCGTCACCTTCCCCACCGACGAGCCCACCGGGCTCGACGACGCGGTGCGCGCCCTCGAGCGGGCCGGTGTCCGCGGCATCCTGATCGAACTGACCGCCGGAGCCGAACCCGTCGCCGTGCAGGCCGCGGAACGCGGTGTCTCGGTGACCGTGATCGGTTCGCCCGCCACGTCCGAGCTGAGTTCCGTCGCCGTCGACGACGAGGCCGCCGTCGCCCTGGCGGTCGCGCACGCCCTCGACGACGGGCGGCGGCGGATCGTCCTCGTCCATCCGCCGCACGACAGGTCCGGCGCCGAGCTGCGGCGCACGGCGGCGCGCGCGGCGGTCCACGCGGCGGGGTTCGACCCGGCCGAGGTGCTCGTCGAGCACGACGCCTGGGGTCACGACGGCGCCGCCGGACGCGCGGCGGTGGAGTTCCTCGGGGAGCGCGGAATGAGCTTCGACGCGATCATCCTGCCGGACGATCGCACCGCCGCGGGAGCCTGGCGGCGACTGGCCGAGGACGGCGAGACGAACGGCGGTCGACGCCCCCTGGTGATCGCCGGCCAGGACTCGGAGGTGGCCGAGGCCCTCGGCATCCCGGGTATCCGGACGCCCCTGACGGCGATCGGCTACCAGGGCGCCGACATCCTGCTCGCCGAGCGGAAGGACCCCCGCCGCGCCCGCGTGCGACAGGTCTTCCCCGTGGAGTTCGTCGCGCGGGGGCCGCGTTCATGAGCCTGGACGCCGTCATGGCCCACGCACTGCGGGACGTGCTCGAATGGGACGACTACGCCCGCGCGGTCGCCGACCTGACGTCCGCCTACGTCCGCCCGCCGGTCGACGTGTCGGAGCATTCCGCCCCGGGGCCACGCGGACCCGTGCGGATACGCGTGTACCGCCCGCTCGAGGCCGCGACCGACGTACCGGGGCTCCTGTGGGTGCACGGGGGCGGCTTCACCGCCGGCGACATCGACATGGCCGAGTCCGACGTCGTGGCGCGCGAACTGGTCGCCCGGGCGGGCGCGGTCGTGGCGAGCGTCGACTACCGTCTCGCGGGCCCGGGGACACGGTTCCCCGCTCCGCTGGACGACGTCGACGCCGCGTGGACCTGGCTCCGCGGACGGGCCGAGGAGTTCGGCATCCACCCGGCACGCCTGAGCCTCGGCGGGTGCTCCGCCGGCGGCAACCTCGCCGCCGCGACGGCCTTCCGCCTCGTCGACCGGGGCGGTCCGCAGCCGGCCGCCCTGGTGCTCGGGTACCCGCTCCTGCACTTCCCCGTGCCCGGCGTCGAGATCGACGGGGTCGACGATCTGCCCGACATCCTGCGCTTCGGACTCGCCCGCGACATCGAGGTGATGCGCGCCTACGTCGGCCGCATCGACGACCTTCCCGTGGATGCCCTCCCGGGGAGCCGGAATCCGCGCGGCCTGCCCCGCACGCTCCTCGCCCTCAGCGAGATCGACGAGCTGCGCGGCTCGGGCGAACTGTTCGCGGTGCAGTTGGGGGACGCGGGGATCCCGGTGCGCGTCGAGGTCGCCGCGGGGATGCCGCACGGACACCTCAACATCCCGCCGATCGCGGCCCTCCCGGAGATCGACCGCACCCTCGACGCGATCGTGGACGTCCTCGGCGACACCGTCCCGTGAGTCTTCGCACCCGGCGGTGCGCCCCGGCTCGCGGGGAGCGCGGACCGGCCAGAATACGAGCATGCTCTCACTCGACGGCGTCCCTCTCGAACTGATCGACCTCGACGACGCCGGGTGGGCCGTCCACGACGGCGATCTGACCGTCCGCGCGCGGGCCCACAGCGATCTCTTCGTCGACCCGAGCGGCGGCGGGGCGACGGCGGCGGAGTCGCAGTCCAACGCCGTGCGTCTGCTCGGCGCGGCGCCCGACGGAGACTGGACCCTGTCGGCCGAGGTCTCCGTCGACTTCGCGGCCACCTTCGACGCGGGCGTGCTCCTGGTCTGGCTCGACGAGACCACCTGGGCGAAGCTGTGCTTCGAGCGCTCGCCCCAGGGGACGGCGATGGTCGTCTCGGTCGTCACGCGCGGCGTCTCCGACGATGCCAACTGCGCCACGATCGCCGCCGACCGCGTCGCGCTGCGTGTCGCGAAGGTGGGCGGCGTCTTCGCCTTCCACTACAGCCTGGACGGGACCGTGTGGCACTTCGTCCGCGCGTTCAGCCTCGGCGCCTCGCGCGACATTCTCCGGGTCGGTTTCGAGGCGCAGAGCCCGACCGGCGACGGATGCGACGCGCGATTCCGCGACGCGCGCTTCACGCGCCGCACCCTGGGCGACCTCCGCAGCGGCGAGTAGCACCGCTCCGCGTCGCCGCGCGGCGCCGCGTCAGGTCGTCCGCGCGGGCAGGAGCCGCTTCCGCAGCACGCGGACCGCGTCGCGGCCCGCGCGGTTGGCACCCACCGTGGACTGCGACGGACCGAATCCGATGAGGTGGACACGCGGCTCGTCGGCCACCTGGGTCCCCGTCATCCGGATCCCCCCGCGCGCGTTCCGGAGCCCGAGAGGGTCGAGGTGCCGCAGATCGGCCCGGAAGCCCGTCGCCCACAGGATCGCGTCGACGCGCGTCAGCCCGCCGCCGGCCTCCCGCACGCCGTCGGGCTCGATCGCGGTGAACATCGGGCGCCGCACGAGGGCGCCGCGCTCCCTCGCCGCGACGGCGTAGGGCAGCCACGCGAGATCCGTGTAGGAGACCACGCTGCCGGACGGGTTCCCCGCCTCGACGTCGGCGACGACCTTGGCGATGACCTCCCGGCCCGCCGTCTCGGGGGTGAACTCCCCCGCCCGGAACACCGGCTCCCGCCGGGTGTACCAGAACACCGTCGCGACCCGGGAGACCTCCTCCAACTGCTGCACCGCCGAGATGCCGCCGCCGACGATCGCCACGCGGAGACCCGCGAACTCGTCGAGCGAGACGTAGTCGCGCGTGTGCAGCTGCCTCCCGCGGAAGGTCTCCTGTCCGGGATAGTGCGGGAGCACCGGGTTGTTCCACGTGCCGGTCGCGTTGATCACCGCCCGCGTCTCCCACACCCCCGCGGTCGACTCCACGCGCAGGTCGCCGTCGGGGTCGACATCCGCTGAGCGCACCGCGGTCACGGTCACCGGGCGCAGGATCGGCGGCCGCAGGTGCTCCTCGTACGCGGCGAAGTACGCGGGCACCGCATCCCGGCTCGACGCGGTCGGATCGATCGGCGGCTTCGGGAAGCCGGGCAGATCGAAGATGCCGTTGACCGTCGACATCGTGAGAGACTCCCAGCGGTGCCGCCAGGCGCCGCCCGCCGCCGACTCGGCATCCAGCACCACGAACGAGGGGGCGTCGGGGTCGCGGGAGGGGTCCAGGGCGCTCACGAATCCGGCTCGGGCGAGGTGATGGGCGGCCGAGAGCCCCGCCTGCCCCGCACCGATCACCACGACGCTCGCCCGACGTCGCTCACCCGCGGAAATCGCCATCATCGGTTCGCGTCAGGCCGAGGTCGACTTCTTCTTCTTGGGCACCGGGGCCTCGGCCTCGTCGCCCGCGACCGCGGCCTGCTCCTTCGCGCGCTTCTTCGCCTGGGAGGCCAGGCGCGCGAGATCGACCATGCGCAGCGCATCCATGCGGGCGCGGCGCATGGTGGCGTAGTCGGGATCGGCGTCCGCCGTCATGCCCTCGACGTCCAGCCGCTGGGAGAGGTTCGCCTCGACGTCGCCCCACGCGGCCGCGCGGGCCGCGGCGACGAGGGCGTCGACGCGCACGGGATCGTCGGCGAACGCGCGCAGCTCCTTCGCGACCCCGTGCGACTGCCGGGCGCGACGGCGGAGGTTGCGCGTGTCGCGGTCGCGGTAGTCGTGCGTGCCCGACGAGTCGGAGAAGCGCCCCCACGCGCGCTTGCGCTGCTGGGTCACGCGATCCGCGGCCTGGTCCTGCTCGGTGGCGAGGGCACGCAGGGTCTCGCGGGCGAACTCCGCGAAGACCTCGCCGTCGAAGTGTCCCCCGCGGGCGATCGTCTCGACCAGGATGCGGTTGCGTACGGCGAGCCGCGCCGCGGCCGTCGCGATCGACAGCCCCTCGGCGATGGCATCCTTCGTCCGGCCCACACGACCTCCCTCTCCAGGCTATCGGTCGCGCCGTCGGTCGACGGCGGTCAGGACAGGGCGGTGACGATCTTCTGGATGCGACGGGCCCGCGTCTCGGCCGCCTTCGCCTCGCCCACGCTGCCCGCGTGCGCCTTGCGTGTGCTGGGTGCCAGCGCGTCGAACGCCGCCCGGACGCCCGCGGCGTCGAGCGCGGCGGCGAGGTCGTCGGGAAGCTCGACGATGCGCTCGGTGGTGTCGAGGGTCAGCTCGACCGTGATCGGGTCACCGCCCGCGAGTTTCGTGGCCTTCCGCTTGTCGGCCGAGAACGGGATGAGATGACGCCCGCCCATGACCGCGAGCGTGCTGGTGTAGACGTACCCGTTGACGTCGACCGTCACCGCGGCCCGTTTGCCGCCACCCAGTCCCTCGACCACCTCGGGGGGCACCTCGATGCCGGTGTTGTTGCCCATCTGGAACAGCGTCGTCTCGAACCTCATGCGGTGAGTGTGGCAGAGTCGCGCTTAGGTCAACAGCGCCGGAATGGCAATCCCCCCGACACGTCCCGTTCGTCTCCGTATGGTCGGATCCGTTGCGGAGGGCCTCGGAGAGTACTCGGGGGCCTTCTGTCGTATCCGGGATCACTCGGCCCGGACGACGACCTCGGTGTCGCCGTGCCCCTCGGCCGAGACCCGGAGGCGGATCTCGCCCGCGCCGGTGGGGCGGACGACGGCGAGCGCCCGTCCGTGGAAGAGCGTCACGGATGCCGCGGAGAACGCCTCCTCGGTCGCCGCGCGACCGGTGCCGAGGCCCGCGAGCACCGCGGGCCCGTCGACCCGGACGGTGACGGGCACGTCACGGTCGCACGGGACGATGCCCGCGGCATCCTCGAGCGCGATCCGCACGAATCCCAACGCGTCGGGATCGGCGGCGATCGTGCCGGCCTCGGCGCGCGCGGTGAGCGCGACCTCGGCGGCCGCCGTCCGCAGCGCCGTCCGGCCGACCTCGACGCCGTCGCGTCGAGCGACCGCGACGAGCTCGCCGGGGACGTACTCGGTCTCGAAGCGCGCGGTGAACTCGCGCGCCTCACCGACCGGCGCGACGCCGAGCGGGACGCCGTCACGGAGCAGCTCGACCTCGTCGGCGTCGGCGTACACGTCGACGCGCACGGGCGATCCGGACGCGACGCCCCAGGTCCACGACGCGACGGTGTCGTCCCACGACCACGGCGTGACCGCGGTCGGCCGGCCGTGGTGACGCGGCGGGTGGACCGCGATGAACGGTTCGTCGCGCAGGCCGTAGACGATCTCGCGGAAGTAGGAGACGGTGCGGCGGTGCCCGGTGATGTCGAGGTCGCCGGACTCGGCCGCCAGGTAGGGGTAGGGTCCCGCGGTGCCGGTGGCGACGTACCCCGGCTCGTCGGTGTAGTCGACGCGCCCGATCCCGGCCTCGCCGAGGTAGTCCCACCCGGTCCACGTGAAGTCGCCGATCACGTGGGGCTGGCTCGACACGAGCGGCCACAGGGCCCCGATCCGCTCCGGGAACGTCTCGGACCCGACGATCACGCGGTTCGGGAACAGCTCGGCATCCAACGCGTAGCGCGAGTCGGCGTAGTTGAAGCCGACGACGTCGAGGACCGCGGCGGACTCCTCGATCGAGTCGGTCACGAGCGACGACGCGTTCAGCAGGGCCATCTGCTCGCCCATCGTGGCCATCAGCGTGTTCGGGTCGGTGGCCTCGGCCTCGGCCCTCGCCTCGGCCATCCGGTCGAGGTTCGCGATGATCCCGTTGATGCCGTTGGTCACGAAGCGGGTGTCGTCGAGTTCGCGGACGGCTTCGGCGAGACGCCGGCTCCACACGGCACCGTGCGCGCTCGCGACTTCGAGGATCTCGTTGCCGATGGAGTACAGCACGACGCTGGGGTGGTTGGCATCCTTCGCCACCATCGCCTCGACGTCGCGGCGCCAGTGATCGGCGAAGCCGACGGAGTGGTCGAATCCGGTCTTCGCCCGGGTCCAGACGTCGCCGAGCTCGTCCATCACGACCATCCCGTGACGGTCGCAGGCCTCGAGCATCGCGCGGCTCGCGGGATTGTGGGAGCTGCGGATCGCGGTGAACCCGGCCTCCTTCAGCAGCCGGATCCGCCGGTCCTCGGCCGCGGGGATCGTCACCGCCCCGAGAGGCCCGTTGTCGTGGTGCACGCAGGCGCCTCGGAGCGTCACGCTCTCGCCGTTGATCCGCAGACCGTGCACGGGGTCGAGCCGGAGGGTCCGGATGCCGAACACCGTCGTCTCCTCGTCGAGCGGCGCCTCACGGCCCTCCTCGACGAGCGTCGTCCGCAGGCCGTACAGCTGGGGATCGTCGATGCCCCAGCGTCGCGGGGCGGGCACGGAGAGGCGCTGCCGCGCCGTCGCGCGTTCGCCCGGGAGCACCGAAACGGGCGAGTCGCCGGTCGCGACGACCGTGCCGTCGGGCGCGGTCGCCTCCCATCGGACGCGCACGGTCCGCGTGTGGCGGGTCTCGTTCTCGACCACCGACGAGACCGCGACGATCGCGCGCTCGTCGTCGACGTCGGGCGTGGTGATGCGCGTGGCATCCAGGGCGAGGTGAACGGGATCGGCGACGACGAGGTGCACGGGACGGTGGATGCCGGCTCCCGTGTACCAGCGAGAGTCTTTGTGGACGCGGGCCTCGACGGTGATGCGGTTCACCCGGCCGAAGCGGAGGTAGGCGTCGAGGCGGACGGTGAAGGCGGCGTACCCGCTGGCCTCGTGCGCGGCGCGGTCGCCGTTGACGAACACGACGGCGTCGCGGTAGACGCCCTCGAACTCCAACAGCACCGTCTTCTCGCGCCAGTCGTCGGGGACGTCGAGCTCACGGACGTACTCGAACACGCCGCCCGGGTAGTAGCCGGAGGTCACCCCCTGCGGGCTGGCGGGATCGCGGGGGAGGTCGCGCAGCGCATCGTGCGGGAGGGTGACGGGGACGTAGGCGGTGGCCGCGTCGCGCTGTTCGAACGCGCCGAGCTTCGGCCCCACGGTCCAGCCGTGGAGCAGGGGCGTGCGGATCACGAGGCGTCCTCGGCCACCGTGTCGAGCAGGTCCTCCAGCGCGGTCAGATCGAACCCGCGCACCATGCCCCGGAAGTACTCCGCGAGCGCGTCGGCCATGTCGGTCGACGCCGGATCGAGGAGCCACTGCACCTGCAGACCGTCCATCAGGGCGATCGTGGCGACCGCCGCGCGACCGGGGTGGAGTCCGGGGGCGAGCCGTCCCGCCGCCTCGATGCGTTCGAAGGCTTCGCGTGTGCTCTCCCGCACCTGTTCGTAGCGGCGGCGGAAGTAATCGTGGGCCGGGTGGTCGGGCGCGGTCGCCTCGGCCGAGACCGTGCAGTACAGCTCGACGACACCCGGGACGGAGGCGTTGTGCCGCGCGAGGTCGACCAGGTTGCGCAGGGTCTCGACGCCGTCGTCCTTGGTGAAGTCCACGATCGAGCGGGCGAGCTCGTCACGGTGGTCGAGCACCGCCTGCAGCAGCGCGCTCTTGCGCGGGAAGTGGTGGAGCAGCCCCGCTTCGCTCATGCCGACGCGCTGCGCGATCTCACGCAGCGACCCCGACCGATAGCCGGCTTCGGCGAAGACCTCCAGCGCGGCATCCAGGATCGCCTGCCGGGTCGCCTCGGATTTCGCATACTCGCCCCGCTGTCGGCGGGGAGCCTGCGTCGTCTCCGTCATTGCATCACCGTAACGCCCGCACCGAACCGATCGCCGGGTGGGAGCCCTCTCACGAACCGTTCTACAACGAATTTCTAGTGGTCGCTAGTTTTTTGCTGCAAAAATCTAGCGGCCACTCGGATTTGGTGTTAGTTTCTCGCCGCAGGGCCACTCACCCGAGCCCCGCACCAGAGAGAAGAGGACAAGGATGTTCCGATGGAAGGCCACAGCAGCCCTCGCCGTCGCGGCAGCGCTGACACTGACCGGATGCGCCGGTGACAACACCGGCAGCGGTACCGGCGGAGAAGGTGCACAGCTGACGCTGGGCGCGATCGCCGCACCGACGAGCTACGACATCGGCGCGGGAGCGGAGTACGGCAACCGCAGCCCGTTCTTCCAGGCCGTCTTCGACACGATCCTGCAGAAGAACGCGCAGGGCGAGATCGAACCGTGGCTCGCCACGAAGTGGGAGTACAACGCCGACAACACCGTCCTGACCCTGACGCTCCGCGACGACGTGACGTTCTCCGACGGCACCAAGCTCGACGCGGACGCCGTGGTCAAGAGCCTCGAGCGTTTCCGCGACGGCACCTCGCCGCAGGCCGCGACGCTCGCCGGCAAGACCTTCGCCGCCCCGGATGCCACGACGGTGACCATCACCCAGTCGGCGCCCGACCCCTCGCTCATTAACCTGCTCTCCATCGCCCCCGGTCTCGTCGAGGCGCCGTCGTCGTTCGACAACCCCGACGTGTCGACGAACCCCGTCGGCTCGGGCCCCTACATCCTCGACACCGCCTCCTCGGTGACCGGCACGACGTACAACTACACGGCCAACCCCAACTACTGGAACAAGGACGCCGTCAAGTACGAGAAGCTCACCATCAACGTCTTCGACGACGTCACCGCGACGATCAACGCGATCAAGGCCGGTGAGCTCAACGGCGCGAAGATCGCCGACAACAACACGATCACCGAGGTCGAGGGCGCCGGCTGGACGATCGAGTCCAACGAGCTCGACTTCCAGGGCCTCCTCCTGCTCGACCGCGCCGGCACGATGGCGCCCGAGCTGGCGGACGTCAAGGTGCGCCAGGCGATCAACATGGCGTTCGACCGCGAAGCCCTCCTGCAGTCGCTGCAGACCGGCTACGGCACCGTCACCGAGCAGGTGTTCCCCGCGACCTCCGTCGCCTACGACGAGTCGCTGGACTCCACCTACGCCTACGACCCCGCCGCCGCGAAGAAGCTCCTCGCCGAGGCCGGCTACCCCAACGGCTTCACGCTGAACATGCCGACCACCCCGGCGTTCCAGCAGACGTTCGACCTGGTCGCCCAGCAGCTGTCCGACATCGGCATCACGGTGAACTACACCGATCCCGGCTCGGCCAACTTCATCGCGGACATGCTCGCGCCGAAGTACCCCGCGACCTGGATGGCCCTCGAGCAGAACCCGGACTGGCAGCTGATCAACTTCATGATCGCGCCGAACGCGACCTTCAACCCCTTCAAGTCCGAGGACCCGAAGGTCGACGCGCTCATCTCGACGATCCAGACCGGCTCGCAGGCCGAGTCCGACTCCGCCCTCAAGGAGCTCAACAAGTACATCGTCGACCAGGCGTGGTTCGCCCCGTTCTTCCGCGTCCAGGGCACCTTCGCCACCGACCCGAACACGAACCTCGAGTTCTGGCCGACCAACGCCTACCCGTCGATCTTCGACTTCTCGCCGAAGAACTGACCCGCCGACCGGGCCCACCCGCACACGTCGGGTGGGCCCGGTCCGCCCCGAGGGACCACATATGTTCGCATTCATCGTGCGCCGGCTGCTGTCCGGCGTCGTCCTCGTCGCCGTCATCTCGCTGCTGGCCTTCACCCTGCTCTACGCCGCGGGCGGCGACATCGCCCGCCGCATCCTGGGCGAGACCGCCACCGCCGAGACCGTCGCCAAGAAGACCGCGGAGCTGGGCCTGGACCGGCCGCTGCTCACGCAGTACACCGACTGGGTGACCTCCGCCCTGACCGGGAACCTCGGTCGGAGCTGGTTCAACGGCGAGCTCGTCTCGACGAGCGTCTCCGGGCGCCTCGGGGTGACGCTGTCGATCGTCATCGGCGCCACGCTCGTGTCGGCCGTCCTCTCCGTGCTGCTCGGCGTCCTCGCCGCCCGCCGCGGAGGCGCGGTGGATGCCACGGTGCAGTTCCTCTCGCTCGTCGGCTTCGCCGTCCCGGGCTTCCTCATCGCCCTCGTCCTCGTCCTCGTGTTCGCCGTCAACCTCGGCTGGTTCAAGGCGACCGGCTTCACGCCGATCACGACGTCCGTGAGCGGCTGGCTCTCCTCCGTGATCCTCCCCATCACCGCGCTGTCGATCGGCGCGATCGCGACCGTGGCGCAGCAGGTGCGCGGCTCGGTCCTCGACGCCACCTCCCGCGACTACGTCCGCACGCTCCGCTCGCGCGGCCTCAGCGAGCGCTCCGTCGTCTACAAGCACGTGCTCCGCAACGCCGGCGGTCCCGCCCTCGCGGTGCTCGCCGTGCAGTTCGTCGGGCTCCTCGGCGGCGCCGTCATCGTCGAGCAGATCTTCGCCATCCCCGGCATGGGTCAGCTGAGCGTCCGGGCGACGACCCTCGGCGACATCCCCGTCGTCATGGGCCTCGTGATCGCCTTCGCGATCATCGTGGTCGTCGTCAACCTCCTGATCGACCTGGCCCAGGCGGCCCTCAACCCGAAGGTGCGACTCGCATGACCGCCATCGCCGTCCCTCCCGCCGTCCCCGTCGCCCCCGTACGGGTCGCCCTGTTCCGACGGCTGGTGCGCCGCCCGGTCGGGCTCGTCTCACTGATCTTCCTGGCGATCGTCGCGGTGCTGACCTTCATCGGTCCGCTCGTGGCGCCGCAGGACCCGAACTTCGCCGACATCCGCAGCATCCTGTCCGGGCCCAGCCCCGCGCACCTGCTCGGCACCGACGGCAGCGGCCGCGACGTGCTGTCCCGCCTCCTCGCCGCCACGCAGACGAGCATCGCCGCCGCCCTCGTCGCGGTCGTCGTCGCCGTCCTGATCGGCGTGATCAGCGGCCTCATCGCCGGGTACTACCAGGGCTGGTTCAACACCGTGGCCACGTGGGTCACGGAGCTGACCATGGCCCTCCCGGGCATCGTCGTGCTGCTCGCGGCGCGCGCCGTGCTCGGACCCTCCGTGTGGCTGTCGATGGTGATCTTCGGCATCCTCCTCTCGCCCGGCTTCTTCCGCCTGGTCTTCGCCTCGGTGACCGCCGTCCGCGGCGAGCTCTACGTCGACGCGGCCCGGGTCTCGGGCCTCAGCGACACGCGCATCATCGGCCGGCACGTGCTGTCGGTCGTCCGCGCGCCCATCATCATCCAGGCCGCGATCGTCTCGGGCATCGCCATCGCGATCCAGTCCGGGCTGGAGTTCCTCGGTCTCGGCGATTCCAACGTCCCCACCTGGGGGTCGATGCTCACCGACGCGTTCAAGAACATCTACAAGAACCCCGCCGGCCTGATCTGGCCCTCGCTCGCGATCGCCCTCACCTGCATCGCCCTGACGCTGCTGGCCAACGTCCTCCGCGACGAGCTCGAACGCACCGTCACCGTGCGCCGCCGCCGCCGTCGCGCGGTGTCGAGCCGTACCGGCTCGATCGCCGCCGTCACCACCTCGGTCTCGCTGACCGGCGGCGACGTGCTCGACCCGGACGAGCTCCCGATCGTGGACAGCGACGTGATCGTGCACGCCGACGACACCCGCAGCAAGGCGACCGACACGCTCCTGCGCGTCCGCGACCTCCACGTCGGGTACGACCAGGCCGACGGCTCCCACATCGAGGTCGTCCACGGCGTCTCGCTCGACGTCCGCAAGGGAGAGGTGCACGGTCTGATCGGCGAGTCCGGCTCGGGCAAGTCCCAGACGGCGTTCGCCGTCCTCGGTCTCCTCCCCCGCGGCGGCTCGGTCACGGGCGGGTCGATCCTCTTCGACGGCACCGAGCTGGCCGACGCCGACGAGAAGGTCTACGGGGGCGTGCGCGGCAAGCGCATCGCCTACATCCCCCAGGAGCCGATGAGCAACCTGGACCCGGCCTTCACCATCGGCAGCCAGCTCGTCGAGCCGCTGCGCAAGAACCTCGGGCTGTCGAAGAAGCAGGCGCGCGAGCGCGCCCTCGAGCTGCTCGCCCGCGTCGGCATCCCCGACCCGGCGCGCACGTTCGACGCGTACCCGTTCGAGGTCTCCGGCGGCATGGCCCAGCGCGTGCTGATCGCCGGCGCCGTCTCGACCGATCCCGAGCTCATCATCGCCGACGAGCCGACCACCGCCCTCGACGTCACGGTGCAGGCCGAGGTCCTCGAGCTGCTGCGCGACCTCCAGAAGGAGCGGCACATGGCGATGCTGCTCGTGACGCACAACTTCGGCGTCGTCGCCGACCTCTGCGACCGCGTGACGGTCATGCAGAACGGCGTGTTCGTCGAGCAGGGCCCGGTCCGGGCGATCTTCACCGAAGCGCAGCACCCGTACACGCGGGCGCTGCTGGACGCGATCCTCGACGAGGGTCCGGCACGGCCGCCGCTGGGCGCCGAGGAAGGGGTGCGGGCATGACCGCTCCGCTGCTCACGGTCGACGACCTCGTCGTCGAGTACCCGGGCAAGGGTTTCCGCGCCCAGCCCTTCCGCGCCCTGAAGGGGGTGTCGCTGGACATCCTGCCCGGCGAGACGATGGGCCTGGTCGGCGAGTCCGGCTCGGGCAAGACGACGCTGGGCCGTGCGGTCCTGGGTCTCGCGCCGGTCAGCGGTGGCACCGTCACCTATGGCGGACGCGACATCTCGCACCTCGGCCGTGCCCAGCGCCGGGCGCTGAGCTCGGAGATCCAGGTCGTCTTCCAGGACCCCTACTCGTCGCTCAACCCCTCGATGACGATCGAGCAGATCCTCGCCGAGCCGCTGACGGCGTCGGGCGTCGCGGGATCCGAGGCCCGGTCCCGCGTGCGGGACCTGCTCGATCAGGTGGGGCTCCCCTCCGATGCGCGCAGCCGCCTCCCCCGGGAGTTCTCCGGCGGTCAGCGTCAGCGCATCGCGATCGCGCGCGCGCTCGCCCTGCAGCCGAAGCTCATCGTGTGCGACGAGCCGGTGTCGGCGCTCGATCTGTCGACGCAGGCACGTGTGCTGGACCTGTTCATCGAGATCCAGAACCGCACCGGGGTCGCCTACCTCTTCGTCACGCACGACCTCGCGGTCGTGCGTCACATCAGTCACCGTGTGGCCGTGATGTACAAGGGCGAGATCGTCGAGACCGGTCCCGCCGAGCGCGTGACCTCGCGTCCCGAGCACCCCTACACGCAGCGCCTCTTCATGGCCGCACCCGTCCCCGACCCCGACCGGCAGGAGGAGCGTCGCGCCGCCCGTCGCGCGCTCCTGGCCTCTTCGGCATCCTGACCGTCTCGTCCTCCTCGCACCCGGAAAGATCATCGTGACCCTGCCTTCTGTCGACGCGCCCGCGACCGCCCACCTCGTCCCCCTGCTGGAGAAGCTCACCCTCGAGCAGAAGGCGGCCCTCGTGCAGGGCGCCGATTTCTGGACGACCGTTCCGCTGCCCGAGATCGGGCTGCGGGCCATGACGCTGTCCGACGGTCCGGCCGGTGTCCGCGGACCGCGGTGGGACGAGCGCGAGCCCTCGCTGAACATGCCGTCGGGGTCGGCCCTCGCCGCTTCCTGGGACGTCGAGCTGGCGTACCGCTACGGCGCGGCGGCGGCCGCCGAGGCCCGACGCAAGGGCGTGGACGTGGTGCTCGGACCGACCATCAACCTGCACCGTTCACCGCTGGGCGGCCGGCACTTCGAATGCCTGAGCGAAGACCCGGAGCTGTCCGCCGAACTCGGCGCCGCGTACGTGCGCGGTCTGCAGGACAACGGTGTCGCCGCGACCCCCAAGCACTACGTCGCGAACGACTCCGAGACCGATCGCTTCACCGTCGACGTGCAGATGGACGAGCGCACCCTGCGCGAGCTCTACCTGGCGCCGTTCGAGCGCGCCGTGGAGGCAGGCGCCTGGTCGATCATGAGCGCCTACAACTCGGTCGACGGTGTGACGATGACCGAGAACGACCTCCTCGAGACGCCGCTGAACTCCGAGTGGGGCTTCGACGGCGTCGTGATGAGCGACTGGACCGCGGTGCGTTCGCTGGATGCCGCCACCGCCTCGCAGGACCTGGCGATGCCCGGGCCGGCCCCGGCGTGGGCGGACCTCGCCGACGCCGTCCGCGACGGCCGGGTTCCCGAGGCCGACCTCGACCGCAAGGTGCTGCGCATGCTGCTGCTCGCCGAGCGCGTCGGAGCCCTCGGCGACGCCCCCGCGATCGAGCCCGCCCCTCTGGATGCCACGGCCTTCGCGCGCGAGTCGGGGGTCGCCGGCACGGTCCTGCTCGCCAACGACGGCATCCTGCCCCTCGAGCCCGCGTCGATCACGTCGCTCGCGGTGATCGGCCAGAACGCGCGGGACGCCCGCACGCAGGGCGGTGGAAGCGCGACGGTCGTGCCCGAGCGGATCGTCTCGCCGCTGGAAGGACTGCGCCGCGCCTACGGATCCGACCGCGTCGCCTACGAGCTGGGCGCCGTCGTGCAGGAGGGCGTGGCCGAGATCCCCCTCGCGCAGCTGCGCAACCCCGCCACCGGACGCCTCGGCATGCGCGTGACGTTCCTCGGCGACGCCGGTGAGGAGCTCTTCACCGAGGACCGTCGCGCGACGGCGCTGGTGTGGTTCGGGGGCGACGCCCCCATCGCGCAGACGCGCACCCTCGTGCTCGAGACCGTCTACACCCCCGACGTGGCGGGCACCATCCAACTCGGATTCGCGGGCGCGTACCCCGGACGCCTCTTCGTCGACGGCGAGCTCCTGCTCGATGATGCGCCGGTGGTCGAGGGGTCCGACCTCGGCGCGGCATTCCTCAACCCCCCGTCGCTGACCGCGGCGGTGACCGTCGAGGCGGGTCGGGAGATCTCCGTCCGCGCCGAGTTCGACCGCAGCGACGAGAGCGGCATCCCGGGGGCGATGAGCGTCACGCTCGGCATCGCACCGGAGAACACGGATGCCGACGAGCTCATCGCCCGCGCGGCCGCGGCCGCCGCGGCCGCCGATGTCGCGGTCGTCGTGGTCGGCACCAACTCCAAGGTCGAGTCGGAGGGCTACGACCGCGCGAACCTCGACCTGCCCGGACGTCAGGACGATCTCGTCCGCGCGGTCGTCGCCGCCAACGCCCGGACGATCGTGATCATCAACGCGGGTTCGCCGGTCGTGCTGCCGTGGGCCGACGACGCCGCCGCGATCGTGCAGGGGTACTTCGGCGGCCAGGAGTTCGGCACCGCGCTCGCAGACGTCCTCACCGGCGCCGCCGAACCCGGCGGGCGACTCCCCACCACCTGGCCCGCGGCGCTCGCGGACGTGCCGGTCCGCGACGTCACGCCCGACCAGGGCGTCCTGCGCTACAGCGAGGGCATCCACATCGGCTATCGCGCGTGGCTGCGTTCGGACGCGCGCCCCGCGTTCCCCTTCGGTCACGGCCTCGGCTACACGACGTGGTCGTGGGACGGGGTCGTGCGCGACGGCGATGATGTCGTGGTGACCCTGACCAACACGGGCGCACGCGCGGGCGGCCAGGTCGTGCAGGTCTACGCGGAGCGCGCCGACTCGGAGGTCGACCGTCCCGTGCGCTGGCTCGTGGGCTTCGGCGTCGTCCGCGCGGCGGCGGGTGAGACCGCCACGATCCGTGTCGGTGTCCCGACCCGTCGGCTCGCCCACTGGAACGGCGGCTGGGAGGTCGAGGCCGGTGCCTTCACGCTGTGCGTCGGAGCCTCCGTCGCGGAGACGCCCCTGAGCGTCGCGTGGGAGGCGGGCGAGTGACGGCACCGCTGCAGGGTCACGTCGACCCGCGACTGGCCGCCGCCGGCGACCGACTGGCCGCGGCGCTGGCCGCGGATCCCGACCTGTCCTTCCAGGCCGCGGCGTTCCACCACGGCACCCCGGTGCTGGATGTGTGGGGTGGGCCGCACCTCGACGAGGACAGCGTCCTGGTGCCCTATTCGGTGTCGAAGAACACGATCGGGATCACCGCGGGCCTGCTCGTCGAGCGGGGTCTGCTCGATCTCGACGCCCCCGTCGCGGAGTACTGGCCGGAGTTCGCCGCGGCCGGCAAGGCGGCGGTCACGGTGCGCCAGTTGCTGTCGCACCAGGCCGGACTCCCCCAGGCCACACCGGCGCTGGACTTCCTCGACATGCTCGACCAGACCGCCGCCGCCGCGAGCCTGGCCGCGAGCGTCCCGTTCTGGCATCCGGGGAGCGCGTTCGGCTACCACGCGACGACGATCGGCACGCTCGGCGCCGAACTCGTGCAGCGCGTGACCGGCCGGAGCCTGCACGCCTTCTACGAGGAGGAGATCCGCGCTCCCCATGGCATCGATTTCTTCCTCGGCCTCCCCGCCGAGGAGGAAGCCCGCCGCGTGGACGTCCTCCCGATGGTCCCGCCCGCCGCAGGGCCCGGTGAGCGGCAGACGACGCCCCTCGGCGCCCTCGTGTTCGGCCCCGGACGCTCGAGCGTCGACATGGCGAACGACCGCCGCAGCTGGGGCTACGGGCACCCGGCGACCTCGGCCACCGGGAGCGCCCGCGGCATCGCTCGGCTGCTCGCCGCCGCCGTCACGGGCGTCGACGGGCGCGCACCGTTCCTGTCCACCGAGACCGTCGCGGCCGTCGGCCAGCAGCAGGTCCGCGGGTTCGACGAGGTGCTCGGCCAGCAGGACCGCGCGCACGCGATCGTCTTCCAGAAGCCCTCGGCGGCCATGCCGTTCGGCGGGCCGCGGGCCTTCGGCCACGACGGCGCGGCGGGATGCTTCGCCTGCGTCGACCCCGACACCGGCGTCGCATTCGCGTGGACGATCGTGCGCGGCCCGTGGCCCGGCGGCGGAGATCCCCGCGCCATCGCCCTCGCGGCCGAGATCGGCCAGACCCTGGAGACCTCCGCATGACCACGTACCCCAACCCCCTGATCCCCGGCTTCCACCCCGACCCCTCGGCGGTGCGCGTCGGCGACGCCTGGTACCTGGCGACCTCGACGTTCGAGTACCTCCCCGGCATCCCGATCCACCGGTCTACGGACTTCGTCACGTGGGAGCTCATCGGCCACGTCGCGACGCGTCCGGGACAGCTCGGCGTCGACGACGTCCGCACCGCCGGCGGCGCGTGGGCGCCGACGTTGCGGCACCGCGACGGGGTGTTCCATCTCGTCGTCACGGATGCCATGGGCCGGGGCATGCTGCACTTCACCGCGGCCGACCCCGCCGGGCCGTGGAGCGACGGCGACCTCATCACCGACTCCGAGGGGCGGGCCTCGCTCGACGGCATCGACCCCGACATCGCGTGGGATGCCGACGGGACGGCGCTCATCACCTACTCGGGACTCATCCTCGGTGGGGAGGACGCCGGGCGCCACCTCGGCATCCTGCAGGCCCGCGTCGATCTCGACACCCATCGCGCGCTCGAGGAACCGCGCTCGCTCTGGTCGGGCACCGGGGGGATGTTCCCCGAGGCCCCGCACCTGTACGAGATCGACGGGCGCTGGTACATGCTGATCGCCGAGGGCGGCACCGAGCGCGGACACGGCGTCTCGATCGCCCGCGCGGATCGCCCCGAGGGCCCCTTCGAGACGGGCCCCGCGAATCCCCTGGTGTCGGCCCGCTCGACGATCCGGCCGGTGCAGAACACCGGGCACGGCGACCTCGTGATCGGCCCGGACGGCGAATGGGTGTGCGTGCTGCTGGGCGTCCGCCCGCGCAGCATGACGCGCGCGTTCTCGGCCCTGGGCCGCGAGACGTTCGTCACCCGCGTGCACTGGCACGAGGACGGCTGGCCCACGATGGAGCCGGTCGCGCTCGCTCCGCGCCCCGGCACGCGCGTGGACGTCACGTTCTCCCCCGACGTGCCGCTGGACGGCGAATGGATCACCCCGCGGAGGCTCCCCACAGAGATCGCCGACCTGACCGCGCGACCCGGCTGGCTCGTGCTGCGGGCCGACGGGGCCACCCTCGACGACCCGCGCCCCGTGTTCGTCGGGCGGCGCCAGGAGCACCTGACGCAGTCGACCTCGGTCGAGCTGGACTGCACCGCCGGCGTCGGCGGGCTGGCCGTGCGCTACGACGAGGACTTCCACGTCGAGGTCGAGGCAGGAGCCGGGCGCGTCGTGGCGCGCGCGAACGTCGCCGGTCTCGTCCAGGAGTGGCCGGTGCCGCTGGACGTCGATCGGATCACGCTCCACATCGAGTCGCGTCGTCCCGACACCGACCGTGGGTTCGCCCGCACGAGCGACGTCTTCCACCTCGCCGCGACCGTCGAAGGGCGACGCATCGATCTCGCGGAGGTCGACGGTCGGTTCCTGTCATCGGAGACGGCGGAGTCGTTCACGGGCCGGGTCGTGGGTGTGTACGCCCGCGAAGGCCGAGTGGATGCGGCGAACTGGATGTCCGAAGGGAACGACGAGTGAGCGTGGCCGAGGTCGCCCTCCGCGCCGATCTGCGCGAGGACACCCCGTTCGTCGCGACGGCGCACCCGCGCCTGTCGTGGCGCGTGCGGACCGAGACGCCGGACTGGCATCAGAGCAGCGCCGAGCTGACCGACGGCACCGACACGATCGCCCTCGAGGGCGACGCCTCGGTGCTCGTGGACTGGCCGTTCCGCCCGCTCGCCCCGGGCGAGGAGCGCGAGGTGCGCGTCCGCGTGACCGACGCCGCCGGCACGACGAGCCCGTGGAGCGTGCCCCTGCCCGTCGCCGCGGGCTTCCTCGGCGCCGACGAGTGGGTCGCCGCCCCCGTCGGCCTCGCCGACGCCACGGCCGAGGCCCAGCCCGCCCTCGTGCGGACCTCCTTCCGGCTGGAGCGCCCGGTGCGCCGCGCGCTGCTGTTCTGGACGGCGCTCGGCGCGGCCGAGCCCGAGATCAACGGGACCCCGGTGAGCGACGACGTGCTCTCGCCGGGCTGGACCTCCTACCGCGACCGTCTCGTGCACGAGACGGTCGACGTGACGACGCTCCTCGCCGTCGGCGACAACGTCCTCGGGGCGACGCTCGCGGGAGCGTGGTACACCGAGAAGTACGGCTTCTTCACGTTCACCGACCGCGTCTACGGCGACCAGCCCTCGTTCCTCGCGCAGCTGCGCGTGACGTACGAGGACGGTCTCGTCGAGACGCTCGCCGCGACCGGCCCCGGCTGGGAGGCGTCCGCCGACGGCCCGGTGCGCGCGAGCGGGATCTACGCCGGCGAGGAGCAGGACCTGCGTCGCGCGGCCCAGACCGTGTCCGACGGCGCGACCTGGGCGCCCGCCCGCGTCGGCGCCGTCGCCCGCCCGGGGTACGAAACGGTTCCCACCCCCGAGGCGCGGATCGCGCCGCCCGTCCGGCGCATCCAGTCGGCGCCGGTCGCCGCGCGCCTGCAGACGCCCTCCGGGGGCACGGTCCTCGACTTCGGGCAGAACCTCGTCGGCCGCCTGCGCCTTCGGGTCCGCGGCGCCGCCGGCACGCGCGTGACGGTGCGGCACGCCGAGGTGCTCGACGCCGGCGAACTGGCCCTGCGCCCCCTCCGCAACGCCCGCGCCGAGGCATCCTTCGTCCTCTCCGGCGGCGACGACGTGCTCGAGAGCCGCTTCACGTTCTACGGCTTCCGCTACGCGCAGGTCGAGGGCGTCGACATCGCCGACGCCGACGTCGAGGCGGTCGTGCTGCACAGCGATCTCGTCCGTACCGGGTGGTTCTCGTCGTCGCACGGGCTGCTGGACCGACTGCACGAGAACGTCGTGTGGGGCATGCGCGGCAACTTCCTGTCGATCCCGACGGACTGCCCGCAGCGCGACGAGCGCCTCGGGTGGACGGGCGACCTGCAGGTGTTCGCGCCGACCGCGAGCTTCCTGTACGACAGCGCCGGCTTCCTCACCTCGTGGCTGCGCGACCTCGCCCTCGAACAGGAGCGCCACGACGGTGTCGTCCCCCTCGTGATCCCGGCGGCGCTGCCGTCGTTCGGCGGCGGCGGGCCGGTCGCGGCCTGGGGCGACGCGGCCACCGTCGTCCCGTCGGTGCTGCACGAGCGCTTCGGCGATCGCGCGGTGCTGGCCGCGCAGTACCCGAGCATGCGCGCCTGGGTCGAGGCCGTGCGCCGCGACGCCGGCGACGGCGGACTGTGGGCCGGCCGGATGCAGCTGGGCGACTGGCTCGACCCTTCCGCGCCGCCGGACAAGCCCGGACAGGCGAAGGTGGATGCCGACATCGTCGCCACCGCGTGCTTCGCGCGGTCGCTGCGACTCGTCGCCGAAGCCGCCGCGCTCCTGAGCCATGACGCGGACGCCGATCTCTACCGGGACCTCGCCGAGCGCAGCCGTCGCGCGTTCGTCTCGGAGTACGTCACGCCCGCCGGTCGCATGATGAGCGACGCCCCGACCGCCTACGCGCTCGCGCTCCGTTTCGACCTCGTGCGGGACGCCCCCACCCGGGCGGCTCTGGCCGACCGCCTGGCCGCGCTCGTCCGCGAGGGCGGGTACCGCATCGGCACCGGCTTCGTCGGCACGCCCCTCGTCGCCGACGCGCTGAGCGACGGCGGTCACCTCGCCGCGGCCGAACGACTGCTGCTGCAGACCGAGTGCCCATCATGGCTCTACCCCGTCACCATGGGCGCCACCACCGTCTGGGAGCGCTGGGACAGCCTGCTGCCGGACGGGTCGGTGAACCCCGGCGAGATGACCTCGTTCAACCACTACGCCCTCGGCGCCGTGGCCGATTGGCTGCACCGCACCGTCGCCGGGCTCGCCCCCGCGGCTCCGGGCTACCGTCGCCTGCGGATCGCCCCGCGCCCGCTCGCGTCACTCGACCACGCCTCGGCGCGGCACGAGACGCCGTACGGCACGGCGGCGGTCCAGTGGCGGCGCGACGGGCAGCACGTCCGCATCACCGCCGTGGTGCCCCCGAACACGACCGCCGAGGTCGATCTGCCCGGCATCCCGGTGGAGGGCACGACCGTCCCGGCGACCGTGGGGTCGGGGACGCACGAGTGGACGGTGACGGTGCCGGCCGCGCCGACCGCTCCCCCGCTCCCCGGGCTCGAGGCGTCGCTGGGCGCCGTCCTCGACGACCCGCGCGCGTACACCGCCCTCCTCGACACGCTCGCCGAGGTCGCACCCGAACGTGTCGTCGCCGTCCGCGACGACACCGTGTGGGCCGCGGGCCGTCCGCTCGCGAGCGCCCTGATGTTCACCCCGCCCGACGTCCTGGACCGCGTGGACCGCGCCGTCCGCGCGGCCACCGGCGCCGTCTGATCCCGAACCGGAGACCCCCATGTTCGACCGCCGCTCGACCTTCGGCGACGCCATCGACCACCCCGGCGCCCGCGCCGTGCTGGAACGCTTCCTGCCCGGCGTGGCCGCCTCGCCGATGGCGACGCAGTTCCGCGGCGGCCGCCTCGGGCAGCTCGTCGCGATCGTGCCCAGCCTCGAGGACCCCGACCACCGCGCGCGCTTCTGGGAGGCTCTCGCCGAGATCGGCGACGGCGACGAACGTCCGCCGTACGCCCCGGCGATCGCACCCGATCCGACGTACGAAGGGTCGGACGTGCCGCGCGCGTCGGCACGCGTGCGGCCGACCGCCCCGACCGCCCGCTGGGGTGTGATCGAGGTCCGCGTCGACGGCCCCTCCCACGGGAACCCGTTCGTCGACGTCGACGCGCACGCGACCTTCCGTCGTCCCGACGGTTCGACCGCGCGCGTCGGCGGCTTCTACGACGGAGACGGCGAATGGGTGTTCCGGGCCCTCGCGGATGCCGAGGGCACCTGGTCGTTCGAGACGGACGCCACGACCCCGTCGCTCGACGGCCTCACCGGGACCGCGGAGGTCGGGTCCGCGGCATCCGGGTCACACGGTCCGGTGCGCGTCGACGGCTTCCACTTCCGGCACGCCGACGGCACCCGGCACCGACCGCTGGGCACGACCGCCTACGCGTGGACGCATCAGCCCGAGGCGCTGCAGGAGCAGACGCTGGCGACCCTCGCCGAGGGCGCGTTCCGCAAGCTCCGCATGTGCCTGTTCCCGAAGTCGTACCTCTTCAACGCCAACGAGCCCGACGACTTCGTCTTCCCCGGTTCGCTGGCCGACGGCTTCGACCTGGAACGCTTCGACCCGGCGCACTTCCGCCGGCTCGAACGCCGCATCGCCCAGCTCGGCGAGATCGGCGTCGAAGCCGACCTGATCCTGTTCCACGCCTACGACCGGTGGGGGTTCGCGGACCTCGGACCCGCGGTCGACGACCGGTACGTCCGCTACGTCGTGCGGCGACTGGGGGCGTTCTCGAACGTGTGGTGGTCTCTCGCGAACGAGTACGACCTCGTCTGGGGCAAGGACGAGGACGACTGGGAGCGCATCGCCGCGATCGTCGGCGAGGAGGATCCGTTCGGCCACCTGATCTCGATCCACAACTGCCGCCCGTTCTACGACTACTCCCGGCCCTGGATCACGCACGCGTCCGTGCAGCGCGTGGACGTGTATCGCACCGCCGAGAACACCGACGAGTGGCGCGAACGCTGGGGGAAGCCCGTCGTCATCGACGAATGCGCCTACGAGGGCGACATCGACCAGGGCTGGGGCAACGTCACCGGCGAGGAGATGACGCGTCGCTTCTGGGAGGGCGCCGTCCGCGGCGGCTACGTGGGACACGGCGAGACGTACCTGCCGGCCCCGGTCGGCGAGGCGGTCATGCCGGCGGCGGCCGGCTCCGACGACGAGGTGCTGTGGTGGGCCAAGGGCGGTGTCCTGCACGGCTCGTCCCCCGCGCGGATCGGCTTCCTCGAGCGGTTCCTCGCCGAGGTCCCCGACGGCGTGCTCGAGCCCGCGGCATCCGACTGGGACGTGCCGTGGGCGCAGTCCCCGGATGCCACGGTGCGCGTGGCGTACTTCGGCTTCAACCGCCCCCGCTTCCGCACCGTGCTGCTCGGCGACGGGGACTGGACGGTCGACGTGGTCGACACGTGGAACATGACGGTCGAGCGTGTCGCCGGAACGCACACCGGCACCGTGCGCGTGGACCTCCCGGGGCGGCAGTACATGGCGCTGCGGGTGACGCGGGTCTGAGAGGCGCCCTCCCTCGCCCCTCACGCTCGTTTGCCGCAGATGGTCGGCGCCGCCGCCGTGAGGCGACGATGTGGGGCAAACCACGCACGCCCGGGAGCGCTCGTTTGCCGCAGATGGTCGGCGCCGCCGCCGTGAGGCGACGATGTGGGGCAAATGAGGTGCGGGCCTTCTAAGGGCGACCCTCACTCGCCGACGAGACGCGCAGACGCCGTCGCCATGTGCACAGCCATCGCGGATGCCGCGGCGTCGGCGTCGTGCGCCCGGATCGCGCGATGCACGGCGTCGTGCTCGGCGATGGCCCGGTTCGCGTCGTCGGCGCTGTGGACGGCACGATCGGCGTAGACCTGCAGCAGCGAGCGGACGACGTTGAGCTGATCGACGAGGAGGGCGTTGCCGGCGGCGTGCCCGAGGGCGTCGTGGAAGGCGCGGTCGGCGCGGGCGAACGCGCGCAGATCGTCGCGCGAGCGGGTCATCTCGGCCAGCGTCGCGGCGATGCGCTCCCGCGCGGGATCGTCGGCGCGGTCGGCGGCCAGACGGGCGACGTAGATCTCGAGCCCGGCGCGCAGATCCAGGAGTTCCGCGGTGTCGGTGTCGCCCAGGAGGAGCCCCCACCGGAGCGTCTGCGGGAGCAGCGCGCTCGCGGTTCCGCGCAGGTAGGTGCCCGATCCGGGCCGGACGTCGACGATGCCGAGGATCTCGAGGGCTGCGAGCGCCTCGCGGACCGCCGAGCGCCCGACGCCGAGCGTCGTGGAGAGCGCACGCTCGGCGGGCAGGCGCGTGCCCGGGGCGATCGAGCCCGTGGTGAAGAGGTCGAGCAGGCGGCGCGCCACCTCGCTGACCGGCGACCCCGCGGGGAGGGCCTCGAGTGCGGCCGCGATCTCGTGGCTGCGGTCGGCGGGGTAGGCGGGCACGCCTTCAACCTAGCGCTCCGTCGAAGTTGCGCTTGCAATTGGTCAACCGGTTGGCCAATATGGACGAAGCACGCGCCCACCCTGACCGGAGGTCACCGATGACCCGACTCTGGAACGACCCCGCGGTCTTCGCCGACGAGATGATCGACGGGTTCGTCGCGGCCAACGGCCGGTACGTCCGCCGCGTCCCCGGTGGCGTGGCGCGGGCGACGGCATCCCCCGCCGGCCAGGTCGCCATCGTCGTCGGCGGCGGCTCGGGCCACTACCCCGCATTCGGCGGCCTGGTCGGTCCGGGTCTCGCCCACGCGGCGGCCATGGGGAACCTCTTCGCCTCTCCCTCGACCCAGCAGGTCTACGCGGCCGCGCGCACCGCCGACACCGGCGGCGGCGTGTTCCTCTGCTACGGCAACTACGCCGGCGACGTCCTCAACTTCGACGCAGCCCAGTCCCGCCTGCGGGACGAGGGCATCGCGGTGCGCACCGTCACGGTCACCGACGACATCTCCTCCGCCCCGACCGCCGAGCGCGACCGCCGTCGCGGGATCGCCGGCGACCTCGCCGTGTTCCGGGCCGCGGCCGCCGCCGCGGAGAACGGCTACGACCTGGACGCGGTGGCCGAGACCGCCGCGCGCGCGAACGAGCGGACGCGGTCCTTCGGCGTCGCGTTCGGCGGCTGCACGCTCCCCGGCGCCGAAGCCCCGCTCTTCCACGTCGCGGAGGGACGCATGGCGGTGGGGCTCGGCATCCACGGCGAACCCGGTATCGACGAAACCGACGTCCCCACCGCCGACGCGCTCGCGGAACTGCTCGTCGGGGCGCTCACCGACCCGGCCGAACTGCCCGACGGCGTCGACACGGTCCGCGGGAACCGGGTGGTGCCCATCCTCAACGGCCTCGGCTCGGTGAAGTACGAGGAACTGTTCGTCGTATACCGCCGCGTGGCCGAGCTGCTGGGCGCGGCGGGGGCGGAGATCGTCGACCCCCACGTCGGCGAGTACTGCACCTCGTTCGACATGGCGGGGGTCTCGCTCACGCTCTTCTGGCTCGACGACGAGCTCGCCCAGCTGTGGGAGCACCCCGTCGACACCCCCGCGTACCGACGGGGATCCGTCGCCCCGGCACCGCACGCCCCCGCCTCCTCCGTCGTGGAATCGGCGGTCGAGACGGTCCCGGACGCCGACGACGACTCCCGCGGCGCCGCCCGTCGAGTGGGCGGACTGCTCGCGGCGGTGGCCGAGACCGTCGACGCGCACGCCGAGGAATGGGGCCGCCTGGATGCCGTCGCCGGTGACGGCGACCACGGGATCGGCATGCAGCGCGGAGCACGCGCCGCCCGCGCCGCGGCCGAGGACGCCGTCGCGCGGGGAGCCGGGGCCGGAACGACCCTCCGTCGGGCCGCCGACGCGTGGGCGGATCGCGCGGGCGGGACGTCCGGCGCGCTGTGGGGCGTCATGCTCGCGGCGGTCGCCGACGCGCTCGGCGACACCGGAGCCCCCACGGCCGAGCGGGTCGCCGCGGGCGTCGACGGAGCGGTCCGGTCCGTCGACGCGCACGGCGGCGCGGGCGTCGGCGACAAGACGCTCGTGGACGCCCTGGTCCCCTTCGCCACGACGCTCCGCGACGCCGTGGCATCCGGCTCGTCCCTGCCCGTCGCGTGGCGCGACGCGGCCGATGCGGCCGAGCGCGCCGCGGCGGCCACCGCCGCCCTGCGGGCACGGAAGGGCCGCGCACGCACCCACGGCGACCACTCCGTCGGCACCCCCGACCCCGGCGCGGTCTCGCTCGCGCACATCGTCCGGACGGTCGGCGACGCTCTCGCCGCCGCCGCGCCCACCCTGGAAGGACTCCCGTCATGACCGCTCCCCTCCGCATCGTCATCGGCTCCGACGACGCCGGCTTCGACTACAAGGAGGTCCTGCTGCGCGACCTCCTCTCGAACGACGGCGTCGCCCTGGTCACGGACGTGGGCGTGGATGCCGACGGCCACACGCCGTACCCGACCGTCGCGATCGAGGCCGCCGAGCGGGTCGCCCGCGGCGAGGCGGATCGGGCGCTGCTCATCTGCGGCACGGGTCTCGGCGTCGCGATCGCGGCCAACAAGGTCCCCGGCATCCGGGCCGTGACCGCGCACGACTCGTTCTCGGTCGAGCGCGGGGTGCTCTCCAACAACGCGCAGGTGCTCACCATGGGGCAGCGTGTCGTGGGGATCGAGCTCGCCCGCCGGCTCGTACGGGAATGGCTCACCTACCGTTTCGACGACGGATCGGCCAGCGCCGACAAGGTGCGGATCCTGAGCGAGTACGAGGCCGCGGGACCGCGCGCATGACCGACGCGACCATCGTCGCCGTGAGCCTGAAGGCCTACTTCGGCCACGCGCGGGCGCGCGAGTGGATGAGCGAGGTGGCCGCGCTGGTCGGGACGCATCCGGCCGTCACCACCGGTGCGGTGCGGGTGGTGGTGCTCCCGACCTACCTGCAGATCCCGGCGGCGCTAGAGACCTTCGCCGGCACCGCGGTCCAGGTGGGGGCGCAGGACGTCTCCGCCCATCCGCCGGGGCCGTACACGGGAGAGGTCACCGCGGCCGAGCTGGCCGAGATCGGCGTATGGGTCGTCGAGACGGGGCACGCGGAACGGCGTCGCCTGTTCGGCGAGACGGATGCCGACACGGCGGCGAAGTCCGCCGCGGCGCTGACCGCGGGGCTCACCCCGCTGCTCTGTGTGGGCGAACCGGTCCAGGAGGGTCCCGCCGCCGCCGCGGCGACCGTCACCGCGCAGCTGAACGCGAGCCTCGCCGACGCCCCGGCGGGTGCCGTACTCGTCGCGTACGAACCCGTGTGGGCGATCGGGGCGGAGAGCGCCGCCTCGAGCGCGCACGTGGCCGCGGTCACCGCCGCTCTCCGACGCGCTCTCGAGTCCGACCCCGACCGCGCCGGCAGCGCGGTGGTCTACGGCGGCGCCGCCGGGCCGGGTCTCCTCACGGAGCTGGGCACCGCGGTCGACGGCGTCTTCCTCGGTCGCTTCGCGCACGACCCGACGCAGCTGCTCTCGGTGGTCGAGGAAGCGGCGGCCCGGTCGGCGGTCGGCGCGTGATCGGCCTCGGAACCTACGCGTTCTTCTGGCAGCATTCGGACCGCGCGCCCGAACCGCTGAGTCTGCGCGGGGCCTTCGAGGCGACGCGCGCGCTCGGAGTCGAACTGTTCCAGATCTGCGACTACGCACCGCTCGAGCACCTGGGCGAGCGCGACCTCCGCGACGCGGCCGCCGCCGCCCGCGACCTCGGTCTGCGCATCCAGCTCGGAACCAAGGGGCTCACCCCCGATCGGCTGGAGCGGTTCCTCGCGCTGGCGGACGTCTTCGAGGCGCGGCTCGTGCGCTCGATGATCGGCGGGCCGGATGGCATCCCTCCCCTCGACCAGGCCGAGACGTGGGTGCGCACCCTCATCGGCGCCTACGAGCGCAGCGGGGTGACGCTGGCCCTGGAGACCTACGAGCAGGTGGCCACGTCCGACCTCGTCGAGCTCGTCCGACGGGTCGGGAGCGATCGTCTCGGCATCTGCCTCGACCCCGCCAACGTCGTCGCGCGACTGGAGCACCCCACCGTGTGCATCGACGAATGCGACGACCTCGTGGTCGGCGTGCACGCGAAGGACTTCGCCTTCCGCCGGCGGGACGGGTGGGTCGGCTTCGAGCTCACCGGAGCACCCCTGGGCACCGGCCTCCTGGACTATCCGGCCCTGCGGGACACGATCGACCCCGCCGAGCGCGGCATCGACGAGATCGTCGAGCACTGGCTGCCCTGGCAGGGGGACGCCCCCACCACCCTGAACCTCGAGCGGGAATGGACCCGCACCGCCGTCGACTACCTGAGGAGCATCCCGTGACCACCGACACCCCCACCGCCCGCCTCGCCATCGCCGTGGTCGGCGCGGGCGGCAAGATGGGCATGCGCGTCTCGAACAACCTGAGCGCCACCGACCACGCCGTCTCCTACGTCGAGAACTCCCCCGCCGGCCGCGAGCGCACGCTCGCCGCGGGCCGCGAGCTCACCGACCTCACCGCCGCCGTGGCCGAAGCCGACATCGTCGTGCTCGCCGTCCCCGACCTCGCCCTCGGCGCGGTCACCGCCGAGCTCGTTCCGCAGCTGAAGTCGGGAGCGATCGTGCTGACCCTCGACCCGGCCGCCGCGTACGCCGGGCTCCTCGCCACGCGCGACGACGTCGTCCAGGCCGTCGCGCACCCGTGCCACCCGTCGGTGTTCCTCGAGCGCACGACGAAGGAGGAGTGGGCGGACACCTTCGGCGGCATCGCCGCCCCGCAGGACGCGATCGCCGCGATCGAGTCCGACGACCCCGGCAAGAAGGCCATTGTGGAGACCACCGTGCGCGCGATCTACGCCCCGGTCGTCGACGTGCACTGGGTCACCGTCAAACAGCTCGCGCAGCTCGAACCGACGCTCGTGGAGACCGTCGCCTGCATGATCGGCGCGCTCCTGAACGAAGCGCTGGACGAGGCGATCCACACCATGGGCGTGCCCGAGGCGGCGGCCCGCAGCATCCTGTACGGCCACACCCAGGTGGCGCTCGCGAACGGCCTGCGCGGCGACAACCCGTTCAGCGACGCGTGCCTCATCGCGATGGACTACGGCCGCGAGAGCATCATCAAGGAAAACTGGAAGAAGATCTTCCGCGACGACGAGCTCGACAAGAACCTCGCCCGGATGCTCCACCTCGACCGGATCGCACGCTGAGGAGACGACCATGAGCAGACTCACCGGCAAGACCGCGCTCGTCACCGGCGCCGCCAAGGGCATCGGCTTCGCCGTCGCCGCCCGCTTCGTCGCCGAGGGCGCCCGCGTGGTGGTCGCGGACGTGGATGCCGAGGGCGCCCGCGCCGCGGCCACGAGCCTCGGCCGCGCGGCGCGGGCGTCGGCGATGGACATCTCGGACGAGCAGTCCGTGGCCGCCGGCTTCGCCGAGGTGCACGACGCCGGGTGGGATCCCGACGTGGTCGTCGCGAACGCGGGCGTGCAGCTGTTCGGGCGCGACGCCCCGGCCGCCGACCTCGATCTCGACGTGTGGCGCCGCACCATCGACATCAACCTCACCGGCGCCTTCCTGACCGTCAAGTACGCGGTGCGTGCGATGCTGCCGCGCGGCGGCGGCTCCCTCATCCTCACCGGCAGCCCGACCGCGGTGAACGGCGAGGGGAAGGACTTCACCGCGTACAGCGCGTCCAAGGCGGGCGTGCACGGCCTGGCCCGCACGGTCGCCGCGGCATATGCCGCCGACGGCATCCGCGTGAACACCGTCCAGCCCGCGTACACCGAGACGCCGCTCGTGGCCGCGATCACCGACGACCCCGAGGCCCGCGCCGCCATCGTCGGGCGCATCCCCGTCGGTCGCGCCGGGACCCCCGACGACGTCACCGGGATCATGGTGTACCTCGCGAGCGACGAGGGTGCCTTCGCCACCGGTGCGACGTTCGTGGTCGACGGCGGCATGACCACTCTCTGACATGGCCTGGGGTGACGACGAGACCGCGTGGTCGCGCGGCGGGTGGGCGCTGGTGCGGCGGGGCGGCGACGAGCTCGCCGACATCTCCCTCGACGGTCGCCCGGTGCTGCGCAGCGTCCGTCTCGTCGTGCGCGACCGCGATTGGAACACCGTGCCGCTGCGCGTGGACGCGGTGCACGCGGAAGACGAAGGCCTCCGACTCGAGGTCAGCGCGACGGAGGGCGGCTGCCTCGGGGGCGCGATCACGGTGCGCGCGGACGGGGATCGCCTCGAGGTCGTCGCGGACCTCGTCTGCACCACGGCTTTCGAGACGAACCGGACGGGCCTGGTCGTGCTCCACCCGCCGCAGCTGAGCGGCCGCACGCTCGCCGTGGGCCACCCCGACGGCACGGAGGAGCTCACCCGCTTCCCCGCTGACATCAGCCCGCACCAGCCGGCGACCGACATCGTGTCGCTGGGGTGGACCTCGGATGCCGGGCCGATGCGGCTGAGGCTCTCCGGCGACGCGTTCGAGATGGAGGATCAGCGCAACTGGACGGACGCCTCCTTCAAGACGTACAGCCGCCCGCTCGCTCTGCCGTTCCCCTATCCCCTCTCCCCCGGAGACCGGGTCGTCCAGTCACTGATCCTCGAGAGGACGGCGTCCGCCCCACCCGCGTCGGCCCCCCGTGTCGACGTCCTCTCGCTCCACGCCCGGGGACGCCTCCCCTCGATCGGGGTCGCGGCGAGCACGGCCCCCGACGCCCTCCGACCGGACGCGCTCGAGCCGCCGCCCGGCGACACGGTCCTGGTCGAGCTCGACCTCGCCTCCCCGGCCTGGCGCGCGGCGCTGGATCGGGCCCGGCGTGCCGGACTCCCCCTCGACGTGCGCTTCGTGGTCGACGAGGACGCGCCCACCGCCCTCGCGCGCGGGGTCCGGGCCCTCGTCGGGGTGCCCGTGCGGCGCGTCACCGCGTTCCGCGCCCGCGGTCCCGCACGGCACGTGTCCGACGCCGACACGGTCGCCGCCCTCCGCGCAGCGCTGGATCTGGCGGACCTGGAGCTCGCGGCGGCCGGGGGCGTCCGCACCCACTTCACCGAGCTGAACCGGGAGCACCACCGGCTGCCCGCCGGCCTCGAGGGCATCGGCTTCGCCCTCACGCCCCTCTTCCACGACCTCAGCACCGCGCAGCTCGTCGAATCCGTGCCGATGCAGCGACTCGTGGCAGAGCAGGCGGTGCGACTGGCCGACGGGATCCCCGTCGACATCGGCCCCATCGGGCTGCGTCCGCACGTGAACGCGGTCGCGACGACGGCCGAGCCGCGGCCGCGGCGCGGCGACCTCCGCGACGGCTACGGCCCCGCCCTGCTCGCCGCGGGCGACCCGCGCCAGGATGCCGTGGGGCTCGCCGCCTGGACCGTCGCGAGCGCCGCGGCGCTCAGCATCCCGGGCGTGCGGTCGCTGTCGTACTTCGAGGAGTGGGGGCCGCGTGGCATCCTGCGCTCCGACGGCGGCGCGCGCCCGGTCTCCGACGCGGTCCGCGCCCTCGCGGAGATCTCCGGCGAGCCGGCCCTGGTCGGTGAGAGCCCGGACGGGCGCGTGTGGGCGCTCGGAGCGGCCACGCGCGGAGGCACGGTCCTCCTGATCGCCAACCTCGACCGCACGTCGCGCGTCGTCGAGGTACGTGCACCTCGGGGGACGATCACGGCCCGCCTCGAACCGTACGCGTGGACGCGGGTCGATCGGGACTGACCTCCGTCACCTACTGCATGGGACGCGTCGCCGCCAAGGGGGCAATCCAACTTCCTAGTCTCTCCGAAGATGTAGGGAAGGCGGCCGAGTGGTCGCTGCTAGAACTCTGGGAGGTTCATCATGAGCTCGTCACCGAACCGCATCGTCGCGACTGTCTTCGGCGCCGTCTACCTGCTCGTCGGTCTGCTCGGTTTCGCCGTCACCGGCGGCGTCGGGTTCATCAGCAACGAGGGTGGCCTGCTGCTGGGCATCTTCGAGGTCAACCCGCTGCACAACATCGCGCACCTCCTGATCGGCGCGGCGCTCCTCGTCGCGGGCCTCGCCAACGCGCGCGCCGCCAAGGGCGTCAACACCACGGTCGGCGCGGTCTACCTGCTCCTCGGCATCGTGGGCTTCTTCCTCACGGGTCCGGCGAACATCCTGGCCCTCAACGTGCCCGACCACTTCCTGCACCTCGCCAGCGCCGTCGTGCTCCTGGGCGTCGGTCTCGGCACCGAGCGCAACATCCCGCGCACCGCGGCGGTCTGACCGTGAACGCCGCGACCTTCGTCCGGTCGTGGCCCTCCGTGTCCGCATGGGGGGCCGGGCTCATCCTCGCCGCCCTCGGTGCGGGCGCGATCGTGGGACCGAGCTCCGGGGCCGCCTCGCGCGGCCTCGGAGCGGGTCTGGTCGTCCTCGGGGTCGGCGCGCTCGTCTGGGGCGGCGCCGTCCTCGCGCTCGGCCGGCTCATCGCCCCGCGGGCGACGCTGGTCGGAGCCCTCGCCGGCATCCTGCTGGCGGCGGCCCTCATGTTCGTGCTCCCCGCTCACACCAGCGTCATCGCGATCGCCGCGGCGGCGCTGCTCCTCATCGTCGTGGGTGCCGCGGTCGCCGGGCGGGTGCGCCGCGCCGACACCGCACCGCGCACCGCGGAACCTATGAGCGTCTGGGGTCTGCTGCTGGCCGCGTCGATCATCGCCGTCGTCGTCACCCCCGCGCTGGGAGCGACCCAGGACGCGGTGTTGATCCGCGACGACGGCAGCGTCCCCGTCATCACCCACGAGGGTCACTGATCCGGCCCTCCCGCCTCCCGCGGGATGGCACGCTGGAACGGTGACGTCCTCACCCCCGGTTCCGGCGCCCGTCGCCCGGTTGCGCGCGAAGCTCCTCACCGCCCTGGCGGGCGACCCGACCGGCATGGCCCCCTACGTGCGGGCGATCGCCGAGGGCGACGACGCGGGCTACTTCGTCGAGAACGGTCCCGCGTGGACGGTTCATGCCGGAATGGGCACCCTCGTCGCCGGCATCCGGGCTCTCCTCCTCCAGGCGCTGCACCCCGGAGCCCTCGCGGGCGTGCACGACTGGTCGCGGTACCGGGAAGACCCCATCGGGCGTCTCACGGGGACCGTGCGCTGGGTCATCACGCTCACCTACGGGTCGAAGAGCCAGGCGGATGCCGAGACCGCCCGCGTCGGACGTTTCCACCAGCGCGTGCAGGGGGCGTACGTCGCCGGTGACGGGGGCGAGCGGCGCTACACCGCCGAGGATCACGACCTCGTCCGCTGGGTGCACATCGCCTTCACGGACGCGTTCCTGCGCAGCCATCAGGCGTACGGCGGGGCCATTCCCGGCGGGCCCGACGCGTACGTCGCCGACTGGGCGACCGCGGGGCGGCTCATGCGCATCCCCGACCCGCCGCGGACCGAGGCCGCCCTCCGCGCCGAACTCGAGGGGTTCCTCGACCGTGGCGAACTGCGGCGCGACGAGCGGGTCGACGACGTCGTGCGGTTCCTGCGCAAGCCCCCGTTCACGGGCCTCATGGGCGTCGCGTACCGCGTGCTGTTCGCCGCGGCCGTGGCGACCTTCCCGCCGCGGCTGCGGAAGCTGCTGGGTGTCCGACGTTCGTGGCTGCCAGTTAAGACGACGACCCGGCTGATCCTGCGGATCACCGAGCGCGCGCTCGGCTCCGGCCCGCGGGCACAGGACATGGCGCGACTGCGGCTGCGGCGCCTGGGTCTGTAGCCCGGGCCGGGGGCGCGTGCCTTCACGTTCAGTGTCCCGGACACGCGGACGCGCGTACGTGGCATCCGCGTGTCTTGGACACCCGACCGGGGTGGGGAGGCGGCCGGACGCCGCGGCATCCCTCCCTCGGCTGCGGCGCCGCCCGCCCGACTCCGTCGTAGCCTGGAAGGACCCGAGCACACGGCGGAGGCGGCATGAGCGACGACCCGAGGCAGGCGGCGGAGCGCTACCGCCTGGACCGGCGGCTGCGGGATGCCGGCCTGGAACCCGAATCCGCAGAAGCTCCCGCGCGCGGATCGACCGCCGCCGAGCGCGCCGCGTACGTCGAGACGGCTATCCAGCAGGCGATCCGCCGCGGGGAGTTCGACGACCTCCCCGGTGCCGGCAAGCCGCTCCCCGACCTCGGCGGCAGCCACGACCCCGACTGGTGGATCCGCCGCAAGATCGCGACCGAGAAGCTGTCGGGACTGGGGCCGCCCGCGCTGACGCTGCGGGTCGAGCACGCCGAGCTCGCCGAGCGGATGGACGCCCTGTCGCGCGAGGGCGACGTCCGGGAGGCGCTCGAAGACTTCAACCGCCGCGTCGTCGAAGCCCGTCGGCAGCTGCTGGGCGGACCGCCGGTGGTGACGCCGACGGTGGACGTGGATGCCGAGGTCGCGGCGTGGGCATCCCGTCGCCGCGCGCGCGAGGCGGCTGCCGCCGTCGCGCCCCCGCCGCGTCGCCGTCGCTGGTTCGGGCGCTGACCCGCAGCCAGATCACGTGATCTCGCCGAGGGTACCCGTCGTTGCGCGCCATACCGGGTGATCTCGGCCAGGTCACGTGATCCGTCGGCGCCGCGCCAGACGTCAGAGCCGCGACAGGGCCTCGGCGCGGGCCACCAGCGCGCGGGCGCGCGCCAGGGCGGGGGCGTACGAGCCGTCGACGGGACCGTCGGGAACCTCCGTGAGCACCGCCCGGGCGGCCTCGACCTCGGCGGCGCTCGGCGTGAAACCGGCGTGCGCACCGGGGACGGCGGCCTCCCTCAACACCAGGGTGCCGGTGAAGCCGATCGCGGCGGCGTGCTCGGCGGCATCCCGGGCCCGCTCGACCGGACCGCACGGACCGTCGATCGGCCCCGCGATCCCGGCGGCCGCCGACGCCACGGCCAATTGCGCCCGGGGCCACGACAGCGCGACGCGGTCGTCCGCCATGCCGGTGTCGCGGCGGAAGTCGCCGGTGCCGAAGGCCAGGCGCCGGGTCGCCGGGTGCGCCGCGATCGCCGGGGCCGCGAGCAGCGCCGCAGCCGACTCGATCATCGCCACGATCGGCACGCCGACCCGACGGGATGCCGCGACGTGGGCGACATCGGCGGGTCCGGCGCACATCGCCAACACGATCCCGGCCAGGCGGTCGTCGAGCTCACGGCACAGGGCCAGGTCGGCTTCGCCCTCCGGTGTGCCCGCGGCGCTGATCCGCAGCCACACGGGCGCGTTCTCGGCGGCGCGCCGGGCGCGCTCGCGCCCCTCGGCCTTGCGCGCAGCGGGCAGACCGTCCTCGAGGTCGAGCACGAGCACGTCGGCCGCGGTGTCGCCACCGGCCGCCAGCGGCGAGCGCAGCAGCCAGGTGCGGGCGAGGTCCACGCGCGCGGGGGCGGGGGCGGCCGAAGCCGCCCCCGCCGAGTGCTGCGTCAGGCTCACGAACGGCTCCGGGCCGCCGTCTCCGCCTCCGCCTGGGCGCGGAAGGCGTTGAGCGCCTGCGTGTCGACCGTCGCCGGGGCGGTGACGGGCGCGGCATCCGCCGGCGCCGCCGAGTGGTCGTGGCCGGTGAGGAGCGTCTCGTCGAAGGGGATGCGGCCCGCGAGGACCTCTCCGACGCGCTCGCGGTCGTACTGCTTCGTCCACGCTCCGATGAGCAGGGTCGCCACCGCGTTGCCGGTGAAGTTCGTGACCGCGCGGGCCTCGGACATGAACCGGTCGATGCCGACGATGACGCCGACGCCGTTGACGAGGTCGGGGCGGTAGGCGGACAGGCCGCCGGCGAGGGTCGCGAGGCCCGCACCGGTGACACCGGCCGCACCCTTCGAGGCGATGATCATGAAGATCAGGAGGCCGATCTGCTCCGGGATCGACATGGGGGCGCCCATGGCGGTGGCGATGAACAGCGACGCCATCGTGAGGTAGATCGCCGTGCCGTCCAGGTTGAACGAGTACCCGGTCGGGACGGTGATGCCGACGACCGGCTTCGAAACGCCGAGGTGCTCCATCTTGGCGATGAGGCGGGGCAGCGCGGCCTCGGACGACGAGGTGCCGACGATGAGCAGGTACTCGCGGCCGAGGTACTTCATCAGCGAGAAGATGTTGACCCGCGTGACGGCGAACAGCAGCACGCCGAGGACGACCGCGATGAAGAGGAAGCAGGTCAGGTAGAACGAGCCCATCAGGATGCCGAGGCTGATCACGGCCCCGAAACCGGTCTTTCCGACGACCGCGGCGATGGCACCGAACGCACCGATGGGAGCGAGCCACAGGATCATGCCGAGGATGCGGAAGACCAGCACCTGGAAGTTGCGGATGCCCTCGACCATGCGCGCCCCGCGCTCGCCCATGCCCTGCAGCGCGAAGCCGACCAGGAGGGCGATGAAGAGCACCTGCAGGATGCTGCCGTTCGTGAACGCGGAGAAGAACGTCGTCGGAATGATGCCCAGGATGAAGTCCTGCGTGGTGGTCGCCTCGGGCACGGCGTCGTACTGTGCGCTGGCGATGTTCAGGCCCTCGCCGGGGTGGATGATGTTGCCCACCAGCAGGCCGATGCCGAGCGCGAAGGTCGACATCACGAGGAAGTAGAGCAGCGCCAGGCCGCCGATCTTGCCGACCGTGGAGGCCTTGGCGATCGATCCGATGCCCACGACGATCGTGCAGAAGATGACCGGGGCGATCATCATCTTGATGAGGCTGACGAAGCCCTTGCCGACCGGCTCGAGGCCTGTGGCGAACTGCGGCGCGACGAGGCCGACGACGATGCCGGCGACGACGGCGACGATGACGGCGATGTAGAGCCAGTGGTTGCGGTCGATCTTCTTGCGCGGACGACCGTCGCGCGTGGTGCGGAGTGAGAGAGACATCTGCGACTTCCCCTGTTCCTAACGTCTTCGTTGAGTCCGGCGGGGCCGCCGGCGATGCCCTGACTTTCGTCGAGCGCGGCGCCCGGGGCGATTTGTGGTCGTATTGTTCACGGCAGACCGGAACGGACCGGAGAGGGCACAGCATGCGGTTGAGCGTGGGCGGACGGCTGGCGATGGTGTCGCTCGGCGTCGTCGTGCTGGTCGCGGGCGTGCTCGCGGCGCTCATGTCGGTGCAGTTGTCGGACTCGGGACAGCGCCAGGCGGAGCAGGTCACCCGATCCGTGGCCGAGACGCTGGCGCACGAACCCGACGTCGCCGCGCTCGTCCGCGCCCAGGACTCCGACACGCTGCAGCCGATGGTCGAGGCGATCCTCTCCGACGCCGACCTGTCGTTCGTCACGATCATGACGCCCGACGGCATCCGGCTGACACACCGCAATCGGTCCGAGATCGGGCAGCAGTACCTCGGCTCGCGCGAGGAGGCGCTGGCGGGACAGACCTACACCGAGGTGTACGACGGGACGCTCGGACCGTCCGTGCGCACGATCACGCCGATCCGCGACGCGGGCGCCGACGACGGCGAGATCGTGGGGCTCGTCTCGGTGGGGGTGACCCTCGGCGCCGTGCAGGCGGATCTCGCCGCGCGTGTCCCGCTGATCGTCGTCGCCGCGGCCGGCATCGTGGGCATCGGCATCCTGGGTGCCCTGTACGTCCGGCGCAGCGCCCGCCGGGTCACCGGTTCCTACACCCCGCGCGAACTGGCCCGGCTCGTCGAGAGCTACGAGACCGTGCTGCACTCGCTGCGCGAGGGCCTCGTCGTGACCGACGGCGACGGCCGGATCGTGCTCTACAACGACGAAGCCGCCGACCTCCTCGGGCTCCCGCCGGCGACCGAGGGACAGGTGAGCCTGGACCCGCGCGAGACGGACATGGACGCCGCCCTCGCCGACGCCATCGCCACGGGCCGCCGGATGGTGGAGGAGACCGTCGCCACCGGGGAGCGCGTCCTGCTGGTGAACCAGGAGGAGGCCCGCGACCTGAACGGGCGGCGGGCCCCGGAGCGGGGGCGGGTCATGACGCTCCGCGACCGTTCCGAGCTGCAGGCGCTGCTCGGCGAGCTCGAGGGCGTCCGGACCCTCAGCGACACCCTGCGCTCCCAGACGCACGAACACGGCAACCGGCTGCACGCGCTGCTGGCGCTGCTGGAGCTCGGGCGCATCGACGACGCACGGCGGTTGATCGCGGCATCCACCGAGGGACGTCAGGATCTCGCCGACCGTATCGTCTCCGGCAACGACGGCGCGGTCGTGGTCGCGTTGCTGCTCGGCAAGCTCGACGAAGCCGCGGAGCACGGCGTGACCCTCGATCTCGACGTCGACGAACCCACGCCGGCGCTGCCGCTGGTCGCCGCCGAGGCGGTGACGGTGGTCGGAAACCTCGTGGACAACGCGATGGATGCCGCCACCGCCGGCGCCGATCCGCGCTGGGTGCGCGTGGCCCTCACGCGTCGGGGACCCGACGTCGCGATCGTGGTCAGTGACAGCGGGCCCGGGTTCGATCCCGCGCTCGCCGACCCGTTCGCGTTCGGCGCGTCGACCAAGCCCGCCGCGGCTCCGGGCGGCCGCGGCGTGGGCCTCGCCCTCGTGCGCGACATCGTGTCGGCCCACGGCGGGACACTGCACGTCTCCGACGCACCGACGACGGTGCGGGTCGTGCTGCCCGCCCCGGTCGAGGCGGTGACCGCGTGATCCGCGTGCTCGTCGTCGACGACGACGCCCTCGCCCTCGAGCTGCACGCCGCGTACGTCGGACGCGTCCCGGGTTTCGAGGTCGTCGGGCAGGCGGCGGGGGCACGCGCGGCGCTCACCGCGATCGCGGATGCCGCGCGTCCCATCGACCTCGTGCTGCTGGACATGACCATGCCCGACGGCGGCGGCCTGGACGTGGCACGGCGCGTGCGCGCGATGGGAGCCGGCGTCGACATCATCGCCGTGACGGCGGTCCGGGATGCCGCGACCGTCCGCGCCGCGGTGTCGACCGGGGTCGTGCAGTACCTCATCAAGCCGTTCACGTTCGCGGCCTTCCGCGAGCGCCTCGAGGCGTACCGCGCGTACGTCGAAGGGCTGGACCGCGCGGCCGGGGAGGCCACGCAGTCCGAGGTGGACGCGCTGCTCGGGTCGCTCCGGACCGTCGCGGCCCCGGCGCTGCCGAAGGGTCTGAGCGACGAGACGCTGCAGGCCGTCGCGGACCGCGTCCGCACGGCATCCACCCCCGTGTCGTCGACCGAGGTCGGCGAGCGCGAGGGCATGTCGCGGGTGACCGCCCGCCGATACCTGGAACACCTCGCCGACGTCGGTCGCGTGCGCCGCGAGCCGCGCTACGGCGGCCCCGGCCGTCCCGAGATCACGTACGCCTGGGTGCGGGGCTGACGCGGGCCCGCTCCGGCACGCCCGGGGCCGCGGGCGCCACCAGTTCACGTGAAGTGGCCGAGCGTACGCGTCACAGCACGCCACGCCGTGTGATGTCGACCAGATCACGTGAACTGGCGGCCAGGACCCGGACCCCGGAACCCCGACCCGGACGCCGCGTCAGAGGTCGAATGCCGCGCGCACGCCCTCGTTCACCACGACGCCCGCGCGCACGTTCAGGCCCTTGGCGAGGGCCGGATCAGCGGATGCCGCGGCCTCCCAGCCGGCGTCGGCGATGCGGGTGATGTATGGGAGCGTGGCGTTGGACAGCGCGCGCGTCGAGGTGTGCGGCACCGCGCCCGGCATGTTCGCGACGCAGTAGTACAGCGAGTCGTGGACGCGGAACGTCGGCGCGTCGTGGGTGGTCGGGCGCGAACCCTCGAAGCAGCCGCCCTGGTCGATCGCGATGTCGACGAGCACGGAGCCGGGCTTCATCGCGGCGACCATGTCGTCGGTGACGAGCTTGGGGGCGGCGGCTCCGGGGATCAGCACCGACCCGATGACGAGGTCGGCGTCCGCCAACTGCTCCGCGATCTCGAGGCGGGTCGACGCGCGCGTCTGGATCGCGCCGCCGAAGCGCTCCTCGAGCTGACGGAGTTTCGGCAGCGAGATGTCGATGACGGTGACGTTCGCGCCGAGGCCGAGCGCGTTCGCCGCGGCGTGTTCTCCGGCGACACCGCCGCCGATCACGACGACCTTGGCCTTCGGCGTGCCCGGCACGCCTCCGGGAAGCAGCCCGCGACCGCCCGACGCGCGCAGTAGATGATGCGCGCCCTCGATGATCGAGAGGCGTCCGGCCACCTCGCTCATCGGCGCGAGGAGCGGCAGGGCGCGGTCCGCGGTCTGCACCGTCTCGTAGGCGACCGCCGTCGTGCCCGCCGCCATGAGGGCGTCGGTGAGGGGTCGGTCGGCCGCGAGATGCAGGTAGGTGAAGAGGGTGAGGTCGGCCCGCAGGTGCCCGTACTCGGGGGCGATCGGCTCCTTCACCTTGACAAGGAGTTCCGCGCGCGCCCAGGTCTCGTCGGCGGTCGCGACGATCTCGGCTCCCGCCAGTCGGTACTGGTCGTCCGAGAATCCGCTGCCCTCACCGGCCCCGGCCTGGACCAGGACCTCATGGCCTCGGTGCACGAGAGCGTCGACGCCCGCCGGGGTCATGGCGACGCGGTTCTCGTTGTTCTTGATCTCGGTGGGCACGGCGACGCGCATCGGTCTCTCCTCTGAGTGGTCGTGGCAGGAAGGATCGCAGGAATTCGTGTTTCCGTGGCGTAAACCCGCATATTCTTCGGCTTGGATGCCACGTGCCCCGGTATCGTCGGAGAAGAGTCGGCTCAGCCGATCTCTGAACCGAAGGATCTCCGATGTCCGACGACGACCTCCACCCGCTCGATGCCCGCATCATCGAACTGCTCTCCGCCGACGCCCGGATGACGAACGCCGCCCTCGCCGACGCGCTCGGGGTCGCGGCATCCACCGCCCACACCCGGGTGCGCGGACTCGTCGACCGCGGACTCCTCACCGGGTTCCACGCCGCCGTCGATCAGAGCCGCCTCGGCCGCGGGCTGCAGGCGATCGTCGGCGTGACCCTGCGGCCCGGACAGCGGCAGGAGAGCATCCGCGCCTTCGCGCAGGAGGTCCGCCGGCATCCCGACGTCATCCAACTGTTCTTCCTCGGCGGGGCCGACGACTTCCTCGTCCACATCGCCGTCGCGGACTCGTCCGCGGTGCGGCGCTTCGTCGTCGATCAGCTCTCCGCGCGGCACAGCGTGGCATCCACGCGCACGAGCATCATCTTCGAGTACCACCGCAACGCCCTCGCGGCCGACTTCGACTGAGCGGTCGCACCGTCCGCCGATAGGGTGTCACCAACCACAGACCACCGCATCGGCGAGGGGGATCCGTGCTGCTGACGATCGGGCTCGCCGTCATGTGCATCGGTGTCGCCTTCGCCGTCGTCGGCCTCGCCCTGCCGCGGGCCTCCGCTCCCGTGCCGTTCACCACGTTCATCCAGTACGCCGTCATGGCCGGCATTCTCTCCATCGGCTCGACGGTGATGTACGTGGTCCACCGCTGGGACGGCGCGCGACTGGCCCTCGTCGTCGGCGACGCCACGATGGTCCTCGCCTCCGGCACCATGGCGGTCGCGCTGGGGGGACTGTCGGTACCCCGCCGCCGGGCAGCCCTCGGACTGGTCGCGGCGACGGCGATCGCGGTCGGCGCGAGCACGGCGGCGATGAGCGAGGACGTGTCGCTGGCGGTCAAGGCCGCCGTCCTGGCCGTGGTGTGCAGCGTGTGCGCGCTCGCCGCGATCCGTTCCCCCGTCGCACCGAGGCGGCCCGCTCTGCTGATCGCCGCCGGGATGGGCCTGTACGCCGCCTATTCCGCGGCGCGCGCCCTCGTCGGCGCGACGTCGGGGTGGGCGGGACCCGTGGGCGCGGTGTTCCGGTCGCTGGAGATCGGTTCCGCGGTCGCGATCGTCATCGTCCTGGTCTGCGGGCTCGGCATCGTGCTGTCCCTCCGCTCCTTGGGGCGCGTGCCCGACGGCCAACCCAGGGAGCATTCGATCGTCATCATCGGCGACGCCCACCTCGTCGCGAGTGCGTTCGGCCCCGACCGGCTGAGATCGCTCGTGAACGAATTGCGCGCGGCTGCGCATGCGCTCGACGACCGCGCGGTCGATGTCCGCTACGGCGTGGCGACGGCCATGCCCTCGGCCTTGCCGACGCTGGGCGAGCAGATGCAGAACGGCTTCGGGTGGAGCCCCGAGGAGATCGCGCTGCTGGTGGGCGGCGACGGTCGACACGGGCAGGCGAACCGACGCTGAGCCGACGGCGCGTCAGCGCACCGCGGCGGCGATCGCGGCGATGTCCGCCGGGGTCGAGCGGCAGCACCCGCCGACGAGGCGGGCGCCCGCGGCCACCCAACCCGGCGCGTCCACGGCGAGCGGGGCGGCCCCACCGTGCCAGGTGCGGGTCGTGGCATCCCACCGCTCCCCCGTGTTCGGGTAGGCGACGAGCGGGACGGCGGGCGCTTCGGCGAGCGCGGGCCCGACGCTGCCCGGAGCGCAGCAGTTCACCCCGACGGCGACGACCCCCGGCACGGATGCCGCGGTCCGCAGCGCGGAGCCGAGCGCCCCCGGCGCGGCGAAGCCCGTGCTGTCCGCCGACAGACTCACGAACGCCGGGACGCCCAGGTCGGCGAGCTCGAGCGCGAGCGCCTCGACCTCGAGCGGCGACGGGACGGTCTCGACGGCGAGCAGATCGGCCCCCGCGTCCGCGAGCACGGCGAGACGCCGACGGTGCAGCGCGCGCAGCTCGACGACGTCGAGACCGTAGGCGCCGGTGTACTCGCTCCCGTCGGCGCGCAGCGCGCCGATCGGACCCACGGATGCCGCCACCAGGCCGTTCCCCGCCTCCCGGGCGAGCGACACCGAACGGAGCAACAGCCGCTCGACCTCGGCATCCGGGATCGGTCCGCCGAAACCCACCTGGTACGAGGCCGTGATCAGGACGTCCGCCCCGGCCGCGGCGAACTCCGCGTGAGCGGTACGCAGCTCGGCGGGGTCGTCGCGCAACACGCGGGCCGACCACAACGGCGACGCCACGTCGTTGCCGCGGCTCTCCAGCAGCGTGCCGAGACCGCCGTCCACGACCAGCGGCCCGGTGGTGAGATCGATCACGCCTCGTGGGTCTCGCCGGCGGCGAGGACACGGAGCGCCCGGGCGAGGAGAGCCTGATCGGCGCGGCTCACGTCGCGGAGGGCCTCGGCCTCCAGGCGCACGAGTTCGGTCATCGCGGCATCCACGCGTTCGACGCCCTCGGGCGTGATGGCCACGAGGATCGCTCGACCGTCCGACGGGTTGGGGCGCCGGTTGACGAGCCCGCGGTCGGCGAGCTTGTCGAGGCGGTTGGTCATCGCCGCGCTGCCGATCATGGTGGCCGAGATCAGTCGCGTGGCACTGAGCTCGGTGCCCGCACGCCGGAGGACGGCGAGGACGTCGAACTCCCACACCGCGATGTCGGCGCTGGCGAACGCCCGGGCGCGCAGCTTCGACAGGTGGAACGCCGCGCGGCGCAGCCGCGACATGACGTCGAGCGGGGTCAGATCGACCTCGGGGAGCAACTGCGACCAGGCATCGATGAGGAGATCGACCTCATCGTCCTTGTTGCTGGAGACAGTGGACACACCTCGACGGTACCGGAGCCGGGAGGGGATGCGGCGCGCGCGGCGGCGGGTTGCACCCCCGCGCGTTCAGCCCAGGCGCCGGGCGAGCTCCTCGCCGGCCGCGGCGAGCCAGCGCGCAGGGTCGGCCAGCGCCGCCTCGGTGGAGCCGGCGAGCGCGACGAGCGCGACCGCCGCGCCGAACGCCGAGGTGTCGGCCTCCGGCGCGATCCGCCCCGCGACGAGACCCACGCGCCGCCCTTCGACCTGCGCGAGCGCCGCCACCCGTGCCGGGGCCTTCCCCGCGCCAGAGGAGGCGTCGAACGAACCCTCACCCGTCACGACGACATCGGCGGCGGCCACGGCCGCGGCGAGGCCGACGAGGTCGGCGATGCGCTCGGCGCCGGGCACCAGTTCGGCGCCCCACGCCCGCAGCGCGGCGCCCGTGCCTCCGGCCGCTCCCGCGCCGGGATGGGCGGCGTCGGTGTCCAGCAGGGCCGCGGCGCGCGCGAGGGCGGCATCCGCGTCGGCGACGTCGGCGGGGCCGAGGCCCTTCTGCGGACCGAAGACCGCGGCGGCACCGGCGGGACCGGTCAGCGGGCTCCGCACATCCGTCAGCACGAGGGCGCCGCCCGCGGGCAGCGAACGCACACCGCCGCGGTCGATCCGCGCGGCGGTGCGCACGCCGCGCAACCCGGGCACGACGTCGAGATGGTCGGCATCCGTGATCCGCGCACCGAGGGCCGCGAGCATCCCGAAACCGGCGTCGGTCGACGCGCTCGACCCGATCGCGAGCACGAGGCGCGAGACGCCGTGGTCGAGCGCCGCGGCGATCGCCTGGCCGAACCCGCGCGTGTCGGCGTCGAAGGGGCGCAGCGCGCCGTCGAGCAGCTCGATGCCCGAGGTCGACGCGAGCTCGACGACACCGGTCCCCTGCGGCGCATCGTCGGTCGGCGGAAGAAGGACCCAGGATGCCGCGACCGCGCGGCCGTGCGGACCGGTGACGGCGACCGGCATCCGGCGGGCCCCCGGGACGGCGACGAGGAAGGCATCCAGCGTGCCCTCGCCGCCATCGGCCATCGGGAGCTCGACGATCGCGTCGCCGGGACGCGCCGCGCGCCACCCCGCGGCCAGCGCTTCCGCTGCCGCCACGGCCGAGATCGATCCCTTGAACCCGTCCGGGGCGAAGAGCACGCGCGTCACGCGCCGACCCTACCGCGGGGTGGTCGGCGCACGCGGGCACCGCGTCCCCGCGCTCGGGGCGGCGCCGTGACCGCGAGACTGCATCCCCCCGACAGGGGCGGGGCCGTGACCGCGAGACTGCATCCCCCCGACATCTCCACTGCACGTTGCAATGGGGATGTCATGCCACTGCAGTCTCGAGGGAAGCTGCCGCGTCCGTGTGCGTCCACCCCCGCCGAGTGTCCAAGACACGCCGTACCCGCTCGGCGGCCAACGGCGTGTCTTGGACACTCACGGCTGACGGGAACGGGGCGGGGCCGTCGTGCCGCGGGCGACGAGGCGGGTCGCGAGCTGCAGGTGCGTCTCGGGCAGCTCCTCGCCGGCGAGGAGCGCGAGCACGATCCGCACGGCCTCCGCCCCGAGGAGCTTCATCGGCTGCCGCACGGTCGTGAGCGGCGGCTGCGCCCGCGCGGCTTCCGGCACGTCGTCGAACCCGACGACGGACAGGTCGTCGGGTACGCGCAGCCCGCGCTCCGTCGCGACCCGCACGATCGACAGCGCCGACAGGTCGTTCGCCGCGAACACCGCGGTCGGCGGATCGGCCAGCGCGAGCATCGCCTGCGCGGCCTCGCGCGCGACGTCCTGTTCGTAATGCCCCTGCCCCACGAGGGCCGGATCGAACGGGATGCCGGCGGCCGACAGCGCCTCGCGGTACCCCGAGGCCCGGGCGACCGCCGACCGCAGATCGGGACGCCCCGCGATGAAGCCGATGCGACGGTGGCCGAGCTGCACGAGGTGGTGAACGGCCTGCTGCGCACCGGTGAAGCTGTCGGACTCGACCGTCGGCAGGTCGGCGCGGCCGGTGTGCGGGTCGATCGCGACGATCGGCACCTCGGCCGCGACGTTCACGATCGTCGGGGTGACGAGGATGGCCGCGTCGATGAGCGTGCCGCTGAGGCGACTGAGCGAGCGGCGCTCCCACCCCTCGCCGTCGCGCTTGGCGCCGGTGTACGCCAGCAGGTCGTACCCGGTGTCGGAGAGCGCTCCCCCGACACCCTTCAGGATCTCGGCCGAAAACGGTTCGATGTCGGCCACGAGCACGCCGATGACGCCCGTCCGGCGGGATCGCATGCTGCTGGCGACGAGGCTCGATTCGTACCCGAGCGCGCGCACCGCGTCCAGGACGCGCCCGACCGTCTCCGGCGAGACGCCGTAGCGACCGTTCACGGCCTTGGACACCGTGGCGACCGAGACACCGGCCGCCGCGGCGACGTCGTGGATGGTGACACGCCTGGTCATGGCATCCGACCCTAGCGTGGAAATCATTTTCGAAAACGTTTGACGACCCGGCGCGCGGAGGTGACACTGCTGCCACCCGGGCCGCACACCCGGACGTGGACGACCGGCACCGATGCCGACAACCGGAGCATCCCGCACGGGACGCACCTCGATGAAGAGAAACGGGAATCACATGAAGACCAGGAAGCTGCTCGCCACCTCGGCGATCGCTCTCGCCGGCACCCTCGCCCTCGGCGGCTGCGCCGCCGGCGGAGGCGGACAGAATGCCGACGGCAGCGTCACCCTCACCCTCTGGCACAACTCCACCACCGGAGACGGCAAGAAGTACTGGGAGGACACCGCCGCCGCATTCGAGGCGGCCAACCCGGGCGTGACGATCGAGATCCAGGCCGTGCAGAACGAGGAGATGGACGGCAAGCTCCAGACGGCGCTGAACTCCGGCGACGCCCCCGACCTGTTCATGGCGCGCGGCGGCGGCAAGCTCGCCGACATCGTCAAAGCGGGTCAGGTCATGGACCTCACCGACAAGATCTCCTCGGATGCCCAGACCGCCCTCGGGTCATCGCTGTCGGCGTTCGAGATCGACGGGAAGAACTACGGGATGCCGGTGGCCGTGCTGCCGTCGGGCATCTTCACGTCGCAGGACCTCCTCACCGCGGCCGGTGTGACATCGGCCCCGAAGACGATCGACGAGCTCGAGGCCGCCAACGCCAAGATCAAGGCCACCGGCGTCGCCCCGATCGCCGTCGGCGCGAAGGACGCCTGGCCCGCCGCGCACTGGTACTACAACTTCGCCCTCCGCGCCTGCTCCAAGGACGTCCTCGATTCCGCCGCCGCGAGCCGCAGCTTCGACGACCCGTGCTGGCTGAAGGCCGGCGAGGATCTGGAGTCGTTCCTGAAGACGCAGCCCTTCAACGAGGGCTTCCTCACCACCGCCGCGCAGCAGGGCGCCGGTTCGTCGGCCGGGCTCCTGGCCAACCACCAGGCCGCGATGGAGCTCATGGGCGCCTGGGACCCGGGCGTGATCGCTTCGCTCACCCCCGACCAGCAGCCGCTCGCCGACCTCGGCTGGTTCCCCTTCCCCGAGGTCCCCGGCGGTGACGGCGAGCCCGGCGCCATGATGGGCGGCGTCGACGGGTACTCGTGCTGGGTCAACGCCCCCGCGCAGTGCACCGACTTCCTGAACTTCCTCGTCGACAAGGAGAACCAGGAGGCCTACGCCACGGCCTTCCAGACGCTCCCCGCCTCGTCCGAAGCGGTGGATGCCGTGACCACCCCCGCGCTGCAGTCGGTGCTCGAGGCCTACTCGAAGGCGCCCTACGTCTCGGTCTGGCTCGACACGCTGTACGGCCAGAACGTCGGCAACGCGCTCAACGTCGCCGTCGTCGACATGTTCGCCGGCAAGGGCACGCCGCAGGGCATCGTCGACGCCGTCAACGCCGCCGCCTCCCGCTCCTGAGGGAAACCGACATGACCACCGTGCGTCCCCCCGTCGCCCCCGCGTCGGCCGACGCCGCCGGTCACCGCTCGGTCGAGGACGGAGCTCCCCGCTCCTCCTCGGCCGGGCGGTCGCCCGTGCGGCGACGCCGCGAGAACTGGAAGATCCGCGGCGAGCTCGCGATCCTGCTCGGCCCCGCGCTGGTGGTGTTCGTCTCGTTCGTCATCCTGCCGGTGGCCCTGGCCGCCTTCTACGGCTTCTACAGCTGGTCGGGGTTCGGGACTCCGACGGAGTTCGTCGGCATCCGCAACTACGTCACGATCCTCACCGACCCGGCCTTCCACGAGGCCCTCGGGCACAACGCCTTCATCGTCGTCGGCTCCCTCGTCCTGCAGGGCCCGCTGGCCCTGGGCCTCGCGCTGCTGCTGAACCGCAAGATGCGGTTCCAGTCGCTCATCCGCGTCCTGATCTTCGTGCCCTACGTCATCTCCGAGGTCGTCGTCGGCCTCGGCTGGGGGCTCATGCTGCAGTCCGGCGGCGCGCTCAACGGGGCGTTGGAGAAACTCGGACTCGGCGCCCTCCGCGCCGACTGGATCTCCGACCCGGCGCTGGCGATCTGGACGCTGCTCATCATCATCACGTGGAAGTACATCGGCTTCGCCGTGATCCTCTTCCTCGCCGGACTCCAAGGCATCCCGGAGGAGCTGTCCGAGGCGGCCGCCATCGACGGCGCGTCGTACTGGCAGATCCAGCGCCACATCGTGCTGCCGCTCATGGGGCCCACGATCCGCATCTGGGCGTTCCTGTCGATCATCGGATCGCTCCAGCTGTTCGACCTCGTGTGGATCATCTGGGGCCAGTACGTCGCCTCCACCGCCGGCACCTCGACGATGGCCACGTACATGGTCGCCAACGGCCGCAACGCCGGCAGCTTCGGCTACGGCAGCGCCGTGGCCGTGGTGATGTTCCTGATCTCGCTCGCCGTCGCGCTGATGTACCAGCGCTTCGTGCTCCGCCGCGACACCGCCGGCGCCCTCACGGGAGGCACCAAATGACCGCCACCGCCACCCTCGTCGCGCCCCGCGCGGCGAAGACTCCGCGCCGACCGGCCGGGAGCAGCCGCTTCTCGTCCGTCGTGGTCGGATTCGTCGCCCTCGTGCTGATCGCGCTCATGCTCGGACCGGTGATCTACATCATCCTCGGCGGCTTCCGCTCGAACTCCGAGATCACCGTCGACCCGGCCGGCTTCCCCACGCGGTGGAACTGGGAGAACTACACGGAGGTGCTCGGGAGCGGAACCTTCTGGGGCCAGGTCGCCAACTCCACGATCGCGGCGATCGCGACCACCCTGTTCGTCGTGGCGCTCGGACTCATGGCCGCCTACGCGCTCTCGCGCTACAGCTTCCGCGGACGCGGCGCGGTCTACGCGCTGTTCACCGCGGGCCTGATGTTCCCCATGACCGTCGCGATCACGCCGCTCTACATCCTCGTGCGCAACCTCGGGCTCATGAACTCCCTCGCGGGCGTCATCGTCCCCCAGATCGCGTTCGCGCTGCCGATCACGGTGATCATCCTGTCGCCGTTCCTCTCGGCGATCCCCCGCGAACTGCAGGAGGCCGCGTCGATCGACGGGCTGGGACGCCTCGGGTTCTTCTGGCGCATGGTGCTGCCGCTCGCCGTCCCCGCGGTCGTGACCGTCGGCATCCTGGCCTTCGTCAACAGCTGGAACTCGTACATGCTCCCGCTGTTCATCCTCAACAACGAAGCGACCTACACGCTGCCCCTCGGGACGCAGGCGTTCGCGTCGCAGTACTCCGTCGACACCGCGCGCGTGCTCGCGTTCACCTCGCTGTCGATGATCCCCGCTCTGGTGTTCTTCAGCCTGTTCGAGCGACGGATCGTCGGCGGCCTCACCGGCGCCGTGAAGGGCTGACCCGCATGACCATCCACAGAACCGACGTCGGCGCTGCCCTTGCTCCCGGCGTCTCGGCCCGCGTGCAGGCGCTCGTCGCCGACATGACCCTCGACGAGAAACTCGCGCAGCTCGTCGGGTACTGGGTCGACCAGGGCGACGAGGTCGTCGCGCCCCGCTCCGGCGAGAAGGTCACCTCGACCGGATACGCGGATGCCACGGTCCACGGCCTCGGACACCTCACGCGCGTCTACGGCACCCGGCCGGTCGACCCGGTCGAGCGCGCCGCCTGGCTGTGGGGCGAGCAGCGGCGCCTGCAGAGGGAGACGCGTCTGGGCATCCCGGCCCTCGTGCACGAGGAGTGCCTCACCGGCTTCGCGGCCTGGAAGGCGGCGACCTTCCCGACCCCGCTCGCGTGGGGCGCGTCTTTCGATCCGGAGACCGTCGAACTCGTGGCATCCGCCATCGGACGCTCGATGCGCGAGGTCGGCGTGCATCAGGGCCTCGCCCCCGTGCTCGATGTCGTGCGCGACCCGCGGTGGGGGCGGGTCGACGAGTGCATCGCCGAGGACCCGTACGTCGTCGGCACGATCGGCACCGCGTACGTCCGGGGCCTGCAGTCCGCCGGAGTCCACGCGACGCTCAAGCACTTCGTCGGGTATTCGGGTTCGCAGGCCGGGCGCAATCACGCTCCCGTCCACGCGGGACCGCGCGAGCTGCAGGACGTCTTCCTGCCCCCGTTCGAGATGGCCGTCCGCGATGGCGGGGTGCGCTCCGTCATGAACTCCTACACCGAGATCGACGGCGTGCCCGTGGCCGCCTCGGGCGAGTTGCTCACCGACCTGCTGCGGCGTCGCTGGGGTTTCGACGGCACGGTGGTGTCGGACTACTTCGCGGTGGACTTCCTCCGATCGATGCACGGCATCGCGGGCTCGCCGGGCGAAGCCGCGCAGATCGCCCTCGAGGCCGGCATCGACGTGGAGCTCCCCGGCGCCGACGCCTTCCCGCGCCTGGCCGCGCGGGTGGCATCCGGCGATCTGTCCGAGACCCTCGTCGACCGGGCGGTCGCCCGGGTGCTGGCCGAGAAGGAGGACCTGGGACTCCTGGACGCCGACTTCTCCGCGCCTCCGCGCCGTGTCGACCTCGACGACGCCGAGCACCGCGCCCTGGCGTACCGGCTCGCGCTCGAGAGCGCCGTGCTGCTGCGGAACGACGGCGTGCTGCCGCTGCCCGCGGCCCCCGGACGCATCGCGGTCATCGGGCCGAACGGCGACAGCGCCGAGGCGCTCATGGGCTGCTACTCGTTCGCGAACCACGTGCTCGCGCATCACCCCGAGTTCCCGATGGGCTTCGACATCCCGACGGTCCGCGCGTCGCTGGCGGCACGGTTCGGCGATGTCGTGCACGCCGACGGCGTGACGGTCGAGGGCACGGATGCCACCGGCATCCCCGCCGCGGTCGAACTCGCGCGTTCCGCGGACGTGGCCGTCGTGGTCGTCGGCGACCGCGCGGGCCTCTTCGGCCGCGGCACCGTCGGCGAAGGCAATGACGCGGACTCCCTCGAGCTGCCCGGGCTGCAGCGCCGGCTCGTCGAGGAGGTCGTCGCGACCGGAACGCCGGTCGTGATGGTGCTGCTCACCGGACGCCCCTACGCGATCGGCTGGGCGTTGGACGAGGCCTCCGGCCCGGCGGCCGTCGTGCAGGCGTTCTTCCCCGGCGAAGAGGGCGGGCCCGCGCTCGCCGCGCTCCTGGCCGGGGACGCCGCGCCCTCCGGGCGGCTGCCCGTTTCGCTCCCCCGGTCCGCCGGGGCTCAGCCGTACTCGTACCTGCACCCGATCCTCGGCGGCGCCACCGACATCACCAGCGCCGACCCGACGCCCGTCCGCCCGTTCGGCTTCGGCCTGTCGTACACGACGTTCCGGCGGGAGGGGCTGACGGTGGATGCCGAGGTGCGCGCGGGCGATGCCTTCGCGGCTTCGGTGCGCGTCACCAACACGGGACCCGTCCGGGGAGCGGACGTCGTGCAGCTCTACGCCCACCGCGCGGTCGCGAGCGTCACGCGCCCGGTTGCGCAGCTCGTGGCCTATGCCCGCGTGGAGCTGGAGCCCGGCGAGACCGCCGAGGTGCGGTTCACGGTGCCGGCCTCCCGCCTGGCGTACAGCGACCGGACGCTCCGTCGCGTCGTGGAGCCCGGCGAGGTGGAGCTGCGCGTCGGCCCGACGTGCGCCGAGGTGGACGAGGCCGCGACCGTGCGGCTCACCGGTGCGACGTACGAGCTGCGTCCGGACGATGCGCGGGTGGTCGCCGCGGAGGTGCGCCGGGGCTGACCGCGCGTCGGCCGGTGCTCGCGCCGCGGCGAGACTGCATCCGCCCGACATCTCCACTGCACGCTGCAGTGGGTTTGTCGGGCGGATGCAGTCTCGCGGTCCGGAACGTGCACCGGCGGCCGCCACCAACGCCGCCCCGCGCCGGATACCGTGGACGGATGACGCTCCCCACGGCCTTCTCGCGCGTGTACCCGGATCGCGACGACACCGGCGGCGACCCGTGGTCCATCGACCTGGAGCGCATCCAGTTCTCGCCGTACTTCTCGCGCCTGTCGGCCGTGACGCAGGTCGTGTCGCCCTCGATCTCGGGCGCGCCCGTGCACAACCGGCTCACGCATTCGCTCAAGGTCAGCGCGATCGCGCGCGTCGTCGCGTTGCAGCTGAACACCCGCGCCGGCACCGACGTGTGCAACCCCACGGTCGTCGAGGCCGCGGCGTACGCCCACGACCTGGGCCACCCGCCGTTCGGGCATCTGGGTGAGACGACGCTGGACCGCCTCGCCCGCACCGAGCTGGGTCTCCCCGACGGCTTCGAGGGCAACGCCCAGACGTACCGCATCCTCACCGCCCTCGACGTCGTCGAGAACGCTCCCCGTGGGCTCAACCTCACCGCCGCGGTGCGTGCCGCGTCGGCGAAGTACCCGTGGTCGCCGTCGGTCTCCGCGGCCGAGGTCGAGCGGATCGGCCCGCCCCGTGGCATCCGTCGCGCCCCCGACGGCGCGTACCGCGTGCACAAGTACTCGGTGTACGACATCGACGTGGACGACCTCGACCAGGCACGGCAGGGCGTGGATGCCGAGCCCCTCCGGCAGACGATCGAGGGCGCCGTCATGGACCTCGCCGACGACATCGCGTACTCGGTGCACGACGTCGACGACTTCTACCGCGCCGGGATCCTGGACCACGCCCCGATCGCGGCGGAGTTCCGCGGGTGGCTCGACGACGTGATCGAGTGGCGTTCGCGCGACGACGCGGAGGTGCGCGCCGAGCTCGTTCCCGGGGCCGCGCTGGAACGCCTGCGCCGCAAGATGCGTCGCGATGACCCGTGGGTCGCCGACGACGAGGCGTTCCTCGCCGCGGTGAGCGACGTGGATGCCGAGCTGGTCACCGAGCTGCTCGCCCGCCCGTTCGACGGGTCGCTGACGGCCGAGCGGCGCCTGGCGTCCTTCACCGACCGGTGGATCCGCCGGTTCCAGGAATCCGCGCGGCTGCGCCCCCTCGACACCCCGCGGTCGGGTCCGGTCGCGCTGTCGCCGTCCGCGTGGCACCACGTCGAGGTTCTGAAGTTCGTGCACAAGCGGTTCGTCCTCAGCCGTCCCGACCTCGCGATCCAGCAGCGCGGGATGAGTCGCATCCTCGCGCGCTCGGTGCGGGCGCTCGGCGAGTGGCTCGACGACGACCTCGACCGCGCGCGGACCCCGCGCCGCCTGCGCGAACTCATCGCCCTCGCCCGCGAGCAGTACGCGGCCCTTCCCGCCGAACGTCGACCGACGGATGCCGAGGCCGAGACGCTCGCGCGCTCCCGCGGAATCGTGGACTACGTGGCATCCCTCACCGACGCCCAGGCGTTCACGCTGTCGGAGGCGATCTCCGGCCGCGCCGACCGCCTGTGGTCGCTCGGGCAGCGGCTGTAGCGCCTCGCCGGCTCCCCGGACGCACGAATGCCCCGGATCCGCGGGCGTCCCACCACCGACGCGGATCCGGGGCACGGTTCGTGCGCCGGAGAACCGGTGCACTGGACGCGCCCCGAACGGGACGCGTACGTGCCGCACCGCCCCGGGGCCGCGAGGGGCGCCCGGGGCAGCGGGGTCTTACAGGCCCTGGGCCAGGCGGTAGTACGCCTGGTTCCAGCGCAGCTCGCTCTGGAAACCGCGGACCGTGGTGTCGTCGTTGATGACGACGAGCTCGGTCTTGGCGATCTCGGCGAAGTCGCGGAACACCTCGATGCCCACGGCCGTCGTCATGACGGTGTGGTGGGCGGCGCCGGCGGCGAGCCAGCATCCGGCCGAGGTCGCGAAGTCCGGGGCCGGCTTCCACACGGCACGGCCGACGGGCAGCTTCGGCAGGTCGGGGGCGTCGACGTTCTCGACGACGTTGGCGACGAGGCGGAAGCGGTCGCGCATGTCGCTCATCGCGACGACGAGCGCGGGGCCCGCGTCGGCGGTGAAGACCAGGCGCACCGGGTCGTCCTTGCCGCCGATGCCCAGCTCGTGGATCTCGAGGCGCGGCTTCTTGGTCGTGAGCGACGGCGAGACCTCGAGCATGTGCGCTCCGAGGATGCGCTCGTTGCCCGGCACGAGGTCGTAGGTATAGTCCTCCATGAGCGAAGCGCCGCCGGGGAGGCCCGCGCCCATGACGTTCGCGACCCGCACGAGGATCGCGGTCTTCCAGTCGCCCTCGGCGCCGAAGCCGTAGCCCTCGGCCATGAGGCGCTGGACCGCGAGACCCGGCAGCTGCTTCAGCGCGCCCAGGTCTTCGAACGACGTGGTGAAGGCACCGAAGCCGCCCTCCTCCAGGAAGGAGCGCAGGCCCAGCTCGATCGCGGCGCCGTCGCGCAGCGACTGGTGGCGCGCGCCGCCGGGGAGCAGCTCCTCCACGACGTCGTAGCTGTCGATGTACTCCTGCACGAGCGCGTCGATGTCGGCATCCGTGGCCTTCTCGACGGCCTCGACGAGCTCGTTGACACCCCACGTGTTGACCTGCACGCCGAAGCGCAGCTCGGCCTCGGTCTTGTCGCCCTCGGTGACCGCGACGAAACGCATGTTGTCGCCGAAGCGCGCGAGCTTGAGCGTGCGGGCGGCGGTCCAGCCGGCGGCGGCGCGCTCCCAGTCCTCGATCTGCTGACGCACGGCCGGGTTCGACACGTGGCCGACGACCGTCTTGCGCGCGACGCCCAGACGCGTCTGGATGTACCCGAACTCGCGGTCGCCGTGCGCGGCCTGGTTGAGGTTCATGAAGTCGAAGTCGATGTCGTTCCACGGCAGCTCGACGTTCGCCTGCGTGTGCAGGTGCAGGAGCGGCTTCTGCAGCGCGTCGAGACCCGAGATCCACATCTTCGCGGGGCTGAAGGTGTGCATCCACGCGATGACGCCGATGACGTCGTCGCGGCCGTTGACCTCGAGGGCCATGCGGCGGATGCTGTCGGAGTCCTTCAGCACGGGCTTCCAGACGACCTTCACCGGGAGCCCTGCGAGGCCCTCGACGACGGCCTGCGACTGCTCGGCGACCTGCTTCAGGGTCTCCTCGCCGTAGAGGTTCTGGCTGCCGGTGACGAACCAGACCTCGTAGCCGTCGAGGTCGTTCTTGAGCTTCGTGCGGGTCATGACTGTTCCTTTTCGAGTGATCAGAGGGATGCCACGGCGGCGGCCTCGACGGCGAGGCCTGCGCGGTAACGGTCGAGGTAGGCCGAGAATCCCGCGACGTCCGCGGAGTCGGGGTCGGCGGTGGTGATCGGCGCATCGGCGAAGACGGCCTCGGCGAGGTAGGTGTCGAGGTCGCGGCCGGCGCCCTCGGCGACGTAGGCCGCGAGCACCGCCATGCCCCACGCGCCGCCCTCGGACGCCGTCTCGGCGACGGCGACCGGGGCGTCGAGCGCCGCCGCGAGGAAGCGCTGTGCGACGCCCGCGGTGCGGAACATGCCGCCGTGGGCGTACATCTTGTCGAGGCCGACGCCCTCACGGTGGAGGACGTCCATGCCGAGCGCGAGCGTTCCGAAGACGCCGTACAGCTGCGCGCGCATGAAGTTCGGCAGCGTCAGGCGGCTGTCGGGCGTGCGGACGACGAGCGGGCGCCCTTCGTCGAGTCCCGCGATCGGCTCGCCGGCGAGGTGGTTGTAGGCGAGCAGTCCGCCGGCGTCGGCCTCTCCTTCCAGCGCCGCGGCGAAGAGCGCCGCGTAGGTGGCATCCGGAGTCTGCGTCACGCCGGCCGCGGCGGAGAACGCGGTGAACATGTTCGCCCACGCCGCCAGCTCGCTCGCGCCGTTGTTGCAGTGGACCATCGCCACGGCGTCGCCCGAGGGAGTCGTCACGAGGTCGATCTCGTGGTGCACCTCGCCGAGGGGGCGCTCGAGCACGACCATCGCGAAGATGCTCGTGCCGGCGCTGACGTTGCCCGTTCGCGGCGCGACCGCACCCGTGGCGACCATGCCGGTTCCGGCGTCGCCCTCGGGCGGCGCGAAGGGGATGCCGGGCTGCAGCGTTCCACTCGGGTCGAGCAGCGCCGCGCCCGCGGGGGTGAGGCTCCCCGCGTCGTCCCCGGCGACGAGGACGCGCGGCAGCAGGTCGGCGAGCGGGGGAACGCGCCCGGCGGCGAGGCCGTCGTACAGGTCGACCAACGCGGCGTCGTAGTCGCGCGTCGCCGAATCGATGGGGAACACGCCCGACGCGTCACCGACGCCGAGCACCTTCTCACCGGTCAGCTGACGGTGGACGTACCCCGCGAGGGTCGTCAGGAAGCGGATCTCGGGCACGTGGGGCTCGGCATCCACCACCGCCTGGTGCAGGTGCGCGATCGACCAGCGCAGCGGAATGTTCACGCCGAACAGCTCGGTCAGCTCCGCGGCGGCGACACCCGTGTTCGTGTTGCGCCACGTGCGGAAGGGGGTGAGCAGCTCGCCGCCTTCGTCGAACGCGAGATAGCCGTGCATCATCGCGGACACGCCGATCGCGGCGTACCGCGCGGGCGTGACGCCGTGCTTCTGCTGCACGTCGGCGACCAGGTCGGCGTACGCGGCGCGCAGGCCCGACCACACGGCATCCAGGGAGTAGGTCCAGAGCTTGTCGGCGTAGACGTTCTCCCACTCGTGGGAGCCGGTCGCCAGCACCTCGGCGTCGGGGCCGATGAGGCACGCCTTGATGCGGGTGGAGCCGAGTTCGATGCCGAGGCTGGCCCGGCCTTCGGTGATGTGGGCGTTCATCGGCGGTCGTCCGTGCTCTGTCCGTAGACGTTCTGGTAGCGGTTGTAGAGGGCGTCGATCTTGTCCTGCGGGATCGGGATGAGGGGGCCGGCCTCGCGGGCGATGTGCACGGTGCGGGCGACGTCCTCGAGCATGACGGCGGCCTTGACGGCATCCTTCGCGTTCGTGCCGATCGTGAACGGCCCGTGGTTCTGCATGATCACGCCGCGCGAGCGGTGTCCGCGCAGGGTCTCGACGATGCCGCGGCCGATCGAGTCGTCGCCGATGATCGCGAACGGACCGACCGGGATGGGGCCGCCGAACTCGTCGGCCATGGCCGTGATGACGCAGGGGATCTCCTCGCCGCGCGCCGCCCATGCGACGCCGTAGGTGGAGTGCGTGTGCACGACACCGCCGACCTCGGGCATGTTGCGGTAGACGTACGCGTGCGCGGCGGTGTCGCTCGACGGGCTGCGCTCGGAGCCGGGAGCGCCCGGGATCGCGTTGCCGTCGAGGTCGCAGAGGATCATGTTCGCCGGCGTCAGGTCGTCGTACGAGACGCCCGAGGGCTTGATCACGAACAGGTCGGCCCCGGGCACGCGACCGGAGACGTTGCCGCCGGTCCAGACGATGAGGTTGTAGCGCACGAGCTCGGCGTGCAGCTTCGCGACGTCGGCGCGGACGGCGTCGATGGCCTCCTGCACCTCGGGCGCGAACGTGGCGGCATCGGTCACGCGGGGTCTCCTTCGACTCTGTCGGTGGCGGGTTCGTTCGTCATGTTACCGGTAACATCGCGCGTTGGCGAGAGCCGGATGCCACTGCCCCGCCGCACGCGTGCCGGACTCCGGAGATTTCGAGCGGGCGGGCAGGCCGATGCGCGGTTTTCCGCAGGACACGCGGGCGGATGGTGCCGAATCTCCGGAGTTTCGCACGGGGCACAGGCCCCTCCCCGCGTCAGCGCGGCGGGGCGGTCGATTCCCGAACGACGAGGATCGGCTCCGCGGGACGCGTCGGCTCTTCGCCCAGCACCGTCGCGACGGCTTCGGCGGCCTCGCCCTCGACATCGAGGCGCACCGTGGTGAGCGCGGGCGTGTAGAAGGCGGCATCCGGATTGTCATCGAAGCCCCCGACGGAGACGTCGTCGGGGACCGCGAGCCCGCGTGCGGAGAGTCCGGCCACGAGGCCGAGCGCCATCTGGTCGTTGGCGACGGCGACGGCGGTGGCTCCCGCGCGGACCGAGGCGGCGACGAGATCCGCGACCGCCGCTCCCGAGGCGGCACTCCAGTCCCCCTCGACGCGGCCGACGCGCTCGAGTCCCCGGCGATCCACGACATCGGCGACGCCGGCGGTGCGCGACAGGGCCTCGCGCCAGTCGACGGGGCCGGCGACCTCGACGATGCGGCGATGCCCGAGGTCGGCGAGATGCGTCACGATCAACGCAGCCGCGGACCGCTGCCGCTCGCCCGACGCACCGTACAGCGGCACGAGGGGCACGTCGTGGCCGGTGAGGGGCGTCTGGGTGTGGGCCGCGACCAGCACGATCCCGTCGACACCCTGATCGAGCAGGTGCTCCACCGCCGCGTGCACGGCGGCGGGGTCGTCGGACGCGGTGTACGCGGTCGTGATCCACCGACCCCGCGCCCGGGCAGCGCGCTCGAGCGCGGCGATGCCCGCCGAGGGTCCGTGCAGCGAGGCGTCCGAGGCGACCACGCCCACCGTCCGCGTGCGACTGGTGCCGAGGGCGCGGGCGGCGTTGTTCACCCGGTAGTCGAGGGCGGCGACCGCGTCGAGCACGCGCTGGCGGGTGGAGTCCCGGATGCCGGGGAAGTCGTTGAGCACGCGCGACACCGTCTGCGCGGACACCCCCGCACGGGCGGCGACGTCGCGCACCCCCGCGCGCCTCGGCCCGCCCGTGTCGCTCATGGTCCTTCACAGTAGCGGCGCGCGACCGCTCCTCCGCTCCCGCCCGTCGCATCCACCGTTCCCCCGTGCCGAGAACGCCGAGACTGCATCCGACCGACATCTCCACTGCAGCGTGCGGGGGATTCGTCAGGCGGATGCAGTCTCGGCGTTTCCGGTGGACCCGCGCTCCGAGAAGACCGGCTGCCCCGGCTCCGTGGGGGCGGAACCGGGGCGTCGCGGCGGCTTACTCGAAGTTGCGGTGGCGGGCGACGAGGTCCTCGAACTTCGCGCCGGTGCGACGGACGAGCATGAGGTACAGCACGTCCCAGAAGATCCAGAGCGACTGCTCGAAGAGGCTCCCCATCGCCTGGATGGTGGGCACCAGACCGCTGGGGTCTTCGGCACCGTAGGTGTGGGCGGGCACGGTCAGCACGATGTCGGCGAGCTGCGCGGTCGGGCCGTCGGGGACGGCCGTGGCCACGAGCAGCGTCGCGCCGGTCTTCTTGACCTGCTCGGCGATGTAGTGCAGGTGCGGGATGTTCGCCGGCCCCGAGGGCATGATGAACAGGTCGTCCGCGGTGACCGCCGGCGTGGTGTCGTCCCAGCCCCAGTGCACGGTCTTGCCGAAGTGGGTCAGCCGCATCGCGAACGCCTTCGACCCGAGGCCCTCGCGGCCGATGCCCAGCACGAAGATGCGCGAGTGCTTCTCGAGCGCGTCGAGCGCGGCCTCGATGCTCTCCTCGGGGACACGGCGGAACACCTCCCCGAGTTCCGCGACGACGGTCGAGCTGATCTCCTGGAATTCCGACATGAGCGGGTCCTTTCTTTCGTCTACCGGGTCAGCGCGTGCTCGTCCGGCCACCCCAGCGGCCGACCAGCAGCGCGAGGAGGATGACCGCGCCGTACACGGCGTTGATCCAGAAGGTGGGGACGCCCGCGAGCGTCAGCACGTTGGTCAGGGTACCGAGCAGCAGCACGCCCATGAGCGCTCCGACGATGCGCCCCTGTCCGCCGTTGAGCTGCACGCCGCCGATGACGGCCGCGGCCAGGGCGCTGAAGATGAGGTTGTCGCCCATGCCGCTGGTGACCGAGGCGAGGCGCCCGGCGAGCATCATGCCGGCGAAGGCGGCGAGGGCGCTCGCGACGACGAAGGCGGTGATGAGCACGGCATCCACCCGGATGCCGGCGGCCCGCGCCGCGTCGGCGTTGCCGCCGATGGCGTAGAGCGCGCGGCCCCAGGCGGTGTAGCGCAGCACGAGCGCGGCGACGAGGAACAGGATGCCGGTGATCCAGATCGCGGCGGGGATGCCGGCCCACCGGGCCGAGCCGACGTAGCGGAACGCCTCGGGCAGACCCGCGAGCGTCTTGCCCTGGCTGACGCCGAGCGTGATGCCGCGCAACAGGATCAGCATCGCGAGCGTCACGATGAACGGATCGAGTTTGACCTTGACCACCAGGAACCCGTTGATCAACCCGATGACCACGCCGATCGCGAGGGTCACGAGGATCGCGAAGCCGGGGCCGATCTCCGATCCGAGCCCGCCCGTCACGGCCGGAACCATGAGCCACGCGGCGACCATCGGGGCCAGGCCCACGGTGGATTCGAGCGAGATGTCGAGCTTGCCGGTGATGAGGATGAAGGTCAGACCGATCACGACGATGCCGAGCTCGGCCGACTGCCGAAGGATCAGGGTGAGGTTGGCCGCCGACAGGAACGCGGGGCTGACGACCGCACCGACGATGGCGACGATGATGAGGCCCGGCAGGACGCTCAGCTCGCGGACGTTCTTCACGACCGTGCGCATCACGGGGTTGGTCGCGGGGGCGGGGGTTCGGACGACGGTGGTTCGCACGGTGTTCACTCCAGGCCTTCGATGGCTCGAACGATGTCTTCTTCGGTGGGGTCGGCGAGCTCGGCCGAGATCCGGCCCTCGCGCATGATGAGGACGCGGGAGCTGACCAGCAGCTCCTCGACGTCGTCGGAGATGAGGATGACGGCCACTCCGTCGGCGAGGGCGCGCAGCATGAGGCCGTAGATCGCGTCCTTGGCGGCGATGTCGACTCCCGCCGTGGGCGAGATGAGCACCAGCACTCGGGGCTTGCGGGCGAGGGCGCGGGCGAGCACGACCTTCTGCTGGTTGCCGCCGCTGAGCCCGGACACCGCGAGGGAGGGATCCGGCGGCACCAGGGCGACGTCGGAGATGAGCTCGCGCGACAGGGCGGTCTGCTTCCGCGGCGAGAACACGCCCGCCGGGGCGAGCTGGTCCATGATGCCCATGGTCATGTTCTCGGCGACGCTGAGCTGGGGCACGTAGCCGTCGCGGTGACGGTCGGCGGGGACGAACCCGATGCCGGCGCGCTGGCTGGCCTTGACGTCGGCGGTGCGGATCGGAGACCCCGCGACGACGACCTCGCCCGACGCGAGTCCGCGGAGCCCCGCGATCGCCTCGCCGACCGAGTACTTCCCCGAACCGCCGACACCACCGATGGCGACGAGCTCGCCCGGGGCGACCGAGAGGGTGATGTCGGTGAACGCCCCCTCCTTCTCGCTCGCCGACCGCAGCTGCACCGCGGGTGCGGCATCCGTGGCCGCCGCGATGCTCTCGGCGCGGTGCCGGCGCTGCTCCTGTCCCGCGAGCAGGGCCTCGACGAGGTCGTCGGAGCGGATGTCGTCGCCGGTCCGCGACCACAGCAGCTTGCCGTCGCGCAGCACCGTCGCAGAGTCGCAGATGGCCGTGACCTCGCGGAGGAAGTGCGACACGAACACGAACGTCACGCCCTGCTGCTGCAGGTCCTGCACCTTGTCGAACAGCCGCCGGATGGCGGCGCCCTCGAGCTGGACGGTCGGCTCGTCGAGGAGCACGATGCGCGTCCCGGCCTCCAGCGCCTTGGCGATGGTGAGCATCTGCCGCTCCTCGATGGGAGCGTCCGAGAGCAGCATCTTCGGGTCGAGGCGGATGTTCCACTCGTCGAGGATCCGCTCGGCCTCGGACTGCATCCGCTTCCACGACACGCGCGCCGCGGTGGTGGGCAGCCGGCCTGCGAAGAGGTTCTCGGCGATGGTGAGGTTCGCGAACACCGAGGGCCGCTGGTACACGCAGGCGACGCGCTGCTGCCAGGCCTTGGGGTCGGATGCCGGGGGCGCGGCTTCGCCGAAGAAGCTCACCGTGCCGGTGTCCGGGGTCTCGAGTCCCGTGATCATGCGCAGGAGCGTGGACTTGCCGGCGCCGTTGCGGCCGATCAGTCCGTGCACCTGTCCGGGGAGGATCGAGACGGAGACGTCCTGCAGGGCCTTCGTCGCACCGTAGGTCTTGCTGACGCCGTCGATCTGGATGGCGGGCACGGTGGTCGTAGGTGTGGTCATGACGTCTCCGTCTCGAGGGGTGTCGTGGTGTGGCCGGATTACTTGGTCGCGCCGAACGCGTCGAGGGCGAACTGCTTGTTGCCCCACAGGTTCGGGTCTTCCACGTTGTCCTTGGTCACGACGGGCGTGGGCAGCAGGTCGACGAGGTTGCCGTTGCGCTCCTCGATGGTGCTGCCGTGGTCGGTGGGGCCGGCCTTGAACGTCTCGCCCTTGATCGCCCGGGTGAGGTAGTGGACGCCGTAGTCGATGTAGTCGGTCATCGGCTGTGCGACGGCGGCATCCAGCCATCCGTCCCGGATCGCGGTCATCGCCATGGGGCTGGCGTCGACGGAGACCTGCACGATGTGGCCGGGCTGTCCGGCGGCGACGAGCTTGCCGGCCGACTTCAGCGTGTCGAGGATCGTCGGGAAGAAGGTCGCGTCGCTCTGGTTGTAGATGCCCGCGACGTTGCCGTACTGGTTCAGCGCGGTCTCGATCCCGGATGCCGCCTTGGCGGGGTCCCACTCGGTGGCGACGTTGACGAGCTTGACGCCGGGGTACTTGGCCTTCATGCAGTCGTTGAAGCCGTTCGTGCGGTCGCGGCCGTTGGAGGTGACCGGGTCGCCGTCGAGGGTGACGACGACGGCGTCGGCGGCGACGCGCTTGCCCATCTCCTCGCACGCGAGCTCGCCCATCTGGACGTTGTCGGCGCGGACGATCATGGCGATCTTGCCCGAGGCGGGCGCCTCGTCGATGGCGACGATCGGGACGCTGGAGTCGTTGGCGTACTCGATGGCCGGGACGATGGCGTCGGCGTCGCCGACGGAGATGACCAGGCCCTTGGCGCCCTTGTTGATCAGCGTCTGGATGTCGGTGATCTGCTGTGCGGCGTCACGGTCGGCGTTGGTGGCCGGGATCGTGGCGTAGCCGAGCTCGGCGAAGCGCTCCATCGAGCCGACGTTCTCGGCGTTCTGGAAGGGGTCGGTGTGCGGCTGCGAGTAGCTCAGCGGAGTGTCGGCCGGGCTCAGGTCGCCGCCGCCGGCGCCGGAGTCGGTCGAGGCCGCGCCGGAGCAGCCGGCGAGGAGCAGGGCGCCCGCGCCGAGGAGCGCGAGTCCGGTGATGGGTGAAGTTCGCATGCGTACTTCCTCTCTGAAGTGCAGAAGCCTCTGGGGCCGGTGGCGTTTCGGGATGCAGGACCGAAGCCCTGCACGTATCGTACGTGTTGTACGTACAGAATGTACAGCGCGAATCGAAAACTCTGCCGCGGCGACCCGAAACGTGACGATACGGTTCGGGTATCCGCACCGTCTGTACAGTCGGAACCAAACGTACGACGGAACGCGCGACGATGCGCACGACGACGAGGAGAATCACGTGGCGCACACGATCGAACGGGTCTCCCCCGTGCCGTACTACGAGCAGCTCTTCGAGATCCTGCGAGAGCGCATCTCCCAGGGCGACATCGCCGAGGAGGAACGCCTTCCCAGCGAACTCGAGCTGTGCCGCGAATTCGGACTGTCGCGGGCCACCGTCCGACAGACCCTCACGAAGCTCGAGAACGAGGGCTACGCGCACCGCATCCCGCGGCGCGGCGTCTTCGCGAGCGTGCCGGGCCAGACCGCGGGGTGGACCGTCCAGGAAGGCTTCCTGGAGTCGCAGCTCCGGCACGGGCGCACCGGCATCTCGACGGCCGTGGTCGGCACCGGCTATGTCGCCCCCGAGCCCCACGTCGCCGAGGCGTTGCGCACCGGCGCGGGCGAGCAGGTGTTCGCGCTCGACCGGGTCAGGTCGCTCGACGGCACCGTGGCGATGTTCAGCACGAACTGGTTCCCGCGAGAGGTCGGCCGCTCCATCGAATCCGACCCGGGGGTCCTCGACGGCTCGGCCTCGCTGAACGGCCACCTGCGATCGGCCGGCTTCATCACCAGCGGCGCGCAGCGCGTGATCCACGCCCTGCCCGCCCCGCCCGAGGTGGCGGAGCACCTGCGCGTCGGCGCCGACCACCCCGTGCTGCGCGTCCGGTCCCTGTCGTGGGCCGCGGACGGCACGCGCTTCGACTATTACGAGACCTGGGTGCTCACCGACGTCATCCCGCTCGAGGTGAGCGTCGCCGCCAGCTGACCGGGGTCAGCCCAGCATCCCGGTCGCGAACCCGCCGAGGGCGTCGATCGGATCCGGATGCCACCCGCGCGCCGTCGCGGCGAGCAGGGCCGCGCCGACGGCCGTGACCTCGGGCTCGAGCACCGGCACCGCGGGAGCGCCGTTCACGGCCGACTTGATCGCGATCCACCCCGGCGAGCGCACCCATCCGCCCGCGACGCGCACCTCGCGCCGCCCGCCCAGGTCGCGCGCGACGGCGTCGATCGCCTCGCGCCCCGCGACCGCGAGCGCACCCAGGACCGCGGACGCGCGCGCACGCGGGTCGCTCGGCGCATCGGGCGCATAGGCGGGCGCGCCTCCGCCGCGCTCTCCCGGGAGGAACCATCCCGAGTCCCACAGCGGCGACGGCGCCACGCGCCCGATGAGCAGATGCCGGATGCCGCGCGCGACGTCGGGGTCGCGCGAAGCCCACTGGACGTTGCGCGCGAGTTCCTCCACGCGCAGCAGGGTGCTGCCCGAGGAGCGGATGCCGGGGGCGACGTCGACGTGGTCGGTCCCGCGCCGGCGCTCGGTGGGCGACTGCGCCACGACCACCTCGGCGGTCCCCATCGAGTCCAGGATCGCCCCGGGGACCATGAGGTCGACCCCCCAGCCGCCGATCGGGTGATCGTGACCGCCGGCGACGGCCACGGCATCCGGAGCGACGATCCCCGCCGCGCGCAGCGACGGGGACGAGACCTCGCCGACGATCCCGCCCGTGGGCACCACCGGCGGCAGCAGCGCCGCATCGCCGAGGGCCAGGTCCACGCGATCCGTGTCCCAGGCGCGGTCGCGGCTGCGCCATGCCGCGGTCCGCGGGGCGAGGGTGTCGCTGAGGAAGGGACGGCCCGTCCACAGCACCGACGGGAGGTCGGTGAGCGCGATCCAGGCCGCCGCACGATCCGCGCCCGGCTGCGCGCGCGCCCACCGCCAGCCGACCAGCGACCTCACCGGGTCGGTGTCGACGTCGAAGGTGTCGTCGCCGTGCAGATCGGGACGGATCCGTCGGAACTCGTCCTGGCGGCGCGGGTCGAACCACGGCAGTGCGGGGGTGACGGGCGTGAGCTCCGCATCGACGAGCACGCCGTCCTCGCCGATGCCCGCCACGCACAACGCGTGCAGCTCGCGCCCGCCCGCGCACACCTCGACGACCATGTCCTCGATCGCGGCGACCAGATCGACGGCGTCGATCGCGAGGTCTCCCCCGGCGCGCCGGGTCGGGCGACTGGCCCGGGCGACGACCGCGCCCTCCCCGGCGAGGGCGACGACCTTGGTGTTGGTGCTGCCCACGTCGATGCCCACCGCCACGGGCACTCGCGAACGAACGGACACCGTCGGACCCTTCCGTGCTCGACCGAGGAGCAGCGTCGGCCCTCTCTCCGACCCTAGCGAAGGAGGATTCAGACCGGCGCCGAGACGCCCGACGACGATGCCGCGACCTCGACGGGGGCGGGCACGACGTATCCCAGCGCGACCTGCGCGTCGTGGTGCTGGCGCCGGATCTGCGGTGCCGGCGGCGCCGGCGGAACGTCCTCGGTGCGCACGGGCCACGCGGGGAACGCCCCGGTGAGGGCGACGGCCGCCTGCATCGCCGCCCCCTTCGCGACGTACTCGTCGGGCGTGGGCACGAGGATCGGCAGGCTCACGAGTTCCGCGAGCACCCGCTGGACGGCGGGATTCTTCGCCGCACCGCCGATCACCAGCAGACGTCGCGCCCGCACACCGCAGCCCTCGAGCGCGTCGAGCATCGCGACCTGGCTCGCCACCGTCCCCTCGACGATCGCGCGCGCGAGGTTGGGACGTGTGAAGTTCGTGAGCGTCGCGCCGAGCACGGCGCCGCGCGCGTGCGGGAGGTCGGGGGTGCGCTCCCCCTCGAAGTACGGCAGCAGCGTCAGGCCGCCCGCCCCCGGCTCGGCCGACAGCGCGAGGTCGGCCAGCTCGTCGTGCGTGCAGCCGAGGATCTCGGCACCGACCTGCAGGTTCCGCGCCGCGTTGAGGGTCGCCACGATCGGGAGGTGGACGCCGGTCGCGTCCGCGTAGTTGCAGACGTAGCCCGCGTAGTCGTGGACAGGGAGCGCGGTGCGCGCGTAGACCACTCCGGAGGTGCCGAGGCTGAGCACGGCATCCCCCTCTTCGAGCCCCAGGGCGAGGGCGGCGGCGGCGTTGTCTCCGCTGCCGACGCCGATCGGGATCCCCTCCGGGATGCCGGGGAGCCCCGGCCCCGTCCGTCCCGCGGTCGCGCGGGGTCCGAGCACCGCCGGCAGCACGACGTCGTGCCCGAGCGCGTGGACGACGAGATCGCGCTGGTACTCGCCGGTCTCCGGCGACCAGTACCCGGTGCCCGAGGCCTCGGACCGGTCGGTGACGAGCGCCTCGACGTCGCCCGTCCCGGGGCCGTGCCCCCGCAGGCGCCAGGTCAGCCAATCGTGCACGACCGCGATGGCGGCGGTGCGGGCCGCGGCATCCGGCTGCTCGTCCCGCAGCCAGCGGGCCTTCACGACCGTGTCCGACAGCGACAGCGGCAGACCGGTGCGCCGGATCCACGTGTCACGGCCCAGCTCGGTGTTCAGCGCCACCATGTGCGGGTGCGAACCGAGGTCGTTCCACAGCGGTGAGGGTGCGGTGGGCACGCCCTGCGCGTCGAGGAAGATCGGCGTGTGCTGCTGACCGCTCACGGAGACCGCGAGGACGTCGTCGAGCCCCCCGGCCGCGCGGACGGCCGCCAGCAGCGCGTCCCACCAGACCTTGGGATCGACGATGGTCTGCGAGGGGTGCGGAGCCGACCCCTCCCGCACGGATCGCCCGGTGTCGAGGTCGCGCACGGTGACCTTGCAGCTCTGGGTGGACGAGTCGATTCCGGCGACGAGCCTCATTGCCACGCCTTTCGTTCGGAGGGGCGGGAGCGCCGCGCCACACCGCGGGTCATGCGGGCATCTCGCTCAGATGGGCCCAGCGGGCCGCGGTCCGCGCGCGCCAGGAGACGAGGGCGGCGGCGCGCCCCGCGTCGGGCGGGACGTCGCGCGGCTCCGAGGCGCTCCAGGGAAGACGGATGCCGTGCGCCAGGGCCTGCGCTCCCCGCGAGACGACCTCGGGGAAGCCCGCGACGCTCAACGGGACGCCGAGGTAGTCGGCCTTGAGCTGCAACCACAGCGGATTCGCGCTCGCGGGCCCGATGACCTTGACCCGTTCGAGGTCGAGGTCGAACAGCTCCCACACCTCGGCGAACTGGCGGACCATGCCGAGGAAGCACGCGAGCACGAGCTCGACGGCGGTCGTGTCGGTCTGCACGCCCGCGATCGCCCCGCGCGCGGTGGCGTCCTTGCGCGGCGGAGGGCTGCCGCGGAACTGGGGCAGCACCAGGGGGAGCCGATCGAGGTCGACGGCCCCCGTGATCCAGTCGCGGTGCGCGCGGGCGACGAGCGCGGCCAGCTCCTCCGAGTCGCGATCGAGGAGCGTGCGCAGGGTCGCGAAGGCGGAACCGCCCGTGGGGATCGACGCGAACAGCGTGAATCCCTCGCCGTCGCAGGCCAGCCCGCCGGCGACCTTCGTCGCCGCGGTCCCGGCATCCAGGCGCGGCGTGCGCAGCAGCGCGAGGACGCCCTCGGTCGTCCCCGTGGAATCGAGCATCTCGCCGGGCCGCAGGTCGGCACCGGCACCCCCGACCATGTGGTCGTGTCCGGCGACGTGGACCGTGACCTCGTCGAGTCCCCACGCGCGCGCGGTCGCCGGGTCCATCGCGACGCCGTCGGCGGCGGTGCGCAGCGGCGGGAACACGCTCGGGTCCACCCCGAACAGTCCGCACACCTCCCGCGACCAGCGCCGACCGACGAGATCCAGGGCCATCGTGCGGCTCGCCAGCGAGGGTTCGGCCCACCGCCGCCCGGTGAGGAGCGCGGCGAGGTACTCCGAGACGTTGAGCCACTGCGCGGTCGCCGTCGGGCGCTCGGCGTTGGCCAGCGCCCAGGCCACCTTCGACAGCGCGTAGTTGGCGTTGACCGGCAGCCCGGTCACGGCATAGATCCGGGCGCGATCGGCATCCGACAGCCCGGCGAGCAGATCCGCGCCGCGGTGGTCGTGCCACAGGATCATCGGCGAGACGAGCGACAGGTCGGGGTCGACGAGCCCGCCCGACTCCCCCACGCCGGCGATCGAGATGCACTGCACACCGCGCCGCGCGTCGGGTGTCAGCGCGTCGACGAAGCCGCGCACGGCATCCATCACCGCGGCCGTGTCGTACACCTCGCCCCACGCGTCGCGCCGGGTGGGCGTGACGCAGCGGTCGGCGGCCTGGAGGCCGCCCTCGGCGTCGAACAGGCAGAGCTTGATGCTCGTCGTGCCGATGTCGACCGTGATCGTGGGGGTCATGGGGGATCAGACCGAGGGGTTGAGCATGCGGATGCGGCGCTCGACCACGTCCGTGATCGCGGCGACCGCGTCGAGCGAGACGCGGATGAGCGAGTTCTCGTTCGGGTTGGCCGCGTAGGCCTCGCCGAACGACCGGATCATGGCGTTGCGGAGATCGCTGGCGACGTTGACCTTGACGACGCCGAACTCGGCGAGCCGTCCGAGCTGCCCGGCGGGGAGGCCGGAGCCGCCGTGGACCACGAGCGGCACGGAGCTCTGCTCGCGCACGCGGGACAGGAGGTCGAAGTCGATGCGCGCGTTCGGCGCGTACCCGTGCACGTTGCCGACCGAGACGGCGAGCATGTCGCAGCGGACCGCCGCGACGAACTCGGCCACCTGGGCGGGGTTCGTCGTGCTCGCGAACTCGGGGGCGACGTCGTCCTCCTTGCCGCCGATGCTGCCGAGCTCGGCTTCGAGGGCGACGTCCGCTCCGCACATCTCGCGGGCGCGGGCGGAGATCGCGACGTTCTCGGCGAACGGCTCCTCGGAGGCGTCGATCATGATGGACGTGAAGTCGGCCGCGAGCGCCGCCTCGACGGCGTCCAGCGACTTGCCGTGGTCGAGGTGCAGCGCCACCGGCACGGGGCAGTCGGCGAGGCGACGGGCGACGGTGTCGTAGATGTACTCGTAGCCGGACAGTTTCACGTTGGTCGGCGCGACCTGGATGAAGGTCGGCACGCCCACCCGCTCGATGGCGTCGACGATGCCCATCGTCGTCTCGATGTTCGTGGTGTTGAACGCTCCGGCGACCAGCCCGCGGGCGGTGCACTCTCGGACGACCTCGTGACCGCTGACCAGTGCCATCGGCTTCCTTCCGTTGACGGCGAAGGAAGGCGCTCAGCCGATGCGGCTCCCCGCGGCCTTCCGTGAGCGAGCCGTGCCCGCCTCGGTGTCAGCGTAATACGTAACGTCCATATCGTCCAGTCTGTACGTACAACTTGTGGGGTGGCCTCCCGCGCCGCGGGCGATCCGTCCCGCACGCACTGCGCCGCGGGCGCACGAAAGACGCCGAGACCGCATCCGACCGACATCTCCACTGCAGCGTGCAGTGGATTCGTCAGGCGGGTGCGGTCTCGGCGTCAGGAGGCCGGCGTGTGCGGCGTCACTCCCGCGCGCGGAGCGCGGCGACCTCGTCGTAGCGGGAGCGGATGGCCGGACGGAAATCGCGTTCGACGGTGCGGGCCGTGGCCACCGTCCAGTCGACGGGACCCCCGGCGAGCACACCCGCGGCCTGGCGAGCGGCACCGAGCGCCACATACTCCCCCGCGGCGGGGACCACGATCTCGGCGTCGAACACCTGCGCGGCGATGCGCGCGACGGCCTCGTTCGCGGCCGCGCCGCCGATGAGCAGCACGCGGCGCACCTCGACGCCCTGCGCCTGGATCGCCTCGAGCCCCACGGCCAGGCCGCTCAGCATCCCCTCGATCGCCGCGCGGGCGAGGGTCGGTCGGTTCGTGGATGCCAGGGTCAGGCCCGTCAGCGAGGCCTTCGCGTGGGGCAGGTTCGGGGTCCGCTCGCCCTCGAACCAGGGCACGAGCACGACGCCGTCGGCGCCCGGCTCGGCCTGCAGCGCCAGCGCGCCGAGCTCGTCGTGCGAGACGCCGAGGAGCCCGGCGAACGCGTCGAGCACGCGTGCCGCGTTGAGCGTCGCGACGAGCGGCAGGAACCGGCCGGTGGCATCCGCGAACCCGGCGACGGCGCCGGAGGTGTCGCGCACGACGTGGTCGGTGACGGCGAAGACCGTGCCCGAGGTTCCGAGCGACACCACGACGTCACCGACTCCCGCACCGAGGCCCAGCGCCGCACCGGCGTTGTCTCCGGCCCCCGGACCGACCAGTGCCCCACCGGCCAGCGCCCCGGCGCTCTCCCACGGCTCGAGCACGCGCGGCAGCACCGCGTCGTGCCCGAGGGCGCGCTCCAGCAGCTCGCGGTCGTAGCCGTCGGCGCCCCAGTAGGCGGTGCCGGAGGCGTCCGAGCGGTCGGTGGTCAGCTCCGCGAAGTCGGCGTTTCCGGGGCCGAAGCCCCGCAGGCGCCACGTGAGCCAGTCGTGCGGCAGTGCCACGGCGGCGACGCGCGCGGCGTTGTCGGGTTCGGCATCCCGCAGCCACCGGAGTTTCGTCGCGGTGAAGGATGCGACGGGCACGACGCCCGTGCGTTCGGCGTACGCCTCCGCGCCGACCTCGGCGATGAGATCGCTCGCGGCCTGCGCGGAGCGGGTGTCGTTCCACAGCAGCGCGTCGCGGATGACGCGCCCCTCGGAATCGAGCACGACCATGCCGTGCTGCTGCCCGGCGATCGAGACGGCCGCGACGTCGTCGAGGCCGCCCGCCTGGGCGATGGCATCCCGGAGGGCGATCCACCACGCCTCGGGGTCGACCGACGTCCCCGCCGGGTGCGACGCGCGTCCCTCGCGGACCACCCGCCCGGTCTCGGCGTCCACGACGACGACCTTGCACGACTGCGTCGACGAGTCGACTCCCATGACGAGCGCCATGCCCACTCCCTCTGTTCTCGCCGCAGCGGTGCGGCATCCCGTTCAGTGTCCAAGACACGCCGTCTCACGCGGGGGCGATGCGGCGTGTCTTGGACACTCGACGGAACGAGGGGCCCGGATGCCTCGGCATCCAGGCCCCTCCCGGGTTCAGCGTGCGCCGAGCAGGTGCTCGGTCGCGAGCTGCTGCAGGCGGACGAAGCCGAAGCCCTTGCCGCCGAGGTACGCGTCGGTGTCGAAGTCCTCGTACGCCGAGCGGTCGGCGAGGAGATCGTCGTACGACTCGCCCTCGTTCAGCGTCGGCTGCGCGAGCTCGAGGACCTTCGCGGCCTCGAGGGCCTCCTGCACCTCGGGGTCGGCGCGGAAAGCCGCGGCGCGCTCCTTCAGCAGCAGGTAGGTGTTCATGTTGGCCGAGACCGAGTCCCACACGCCCGACTCGTCCTCGGTGCGCGAGGGCTTGTAATCGAAGTGGCGCGGGCCGTCGTAGGCCGGAACGCCGCCGGGGCCGCCGTTCTCCAGCAGGTCGACGAGGGCGAAGGCGTTGTGCAGGTCTCCGTGACCGAAGACGAGGTCCTGGTCGTACTTGATGCCGCGCTGGCCGTTGAGGTCGATGTGGAACAGCTTGCCGTGGTACAGCGCCTGCGCGATGCCGGCGGCGAAGTTCAGACCCGCCATCTGCTCGTGGCCGACCTCGGGGTTCAGGCCCACGAGCTCGGGGCGCTCGAGCGAGTCGATGAACGCGATCGCGTGACCGAGGGTCGGGAGCAGGATGTCGCCGCGGGGCTCGTTGGGCTTCGGCTCGATGGCGAAGCGGATGTCGTAGCCCTTGTCGGTGACGTAGTCGCCGAGGAGGTTGACGGCCTCGCGGTAGCGCTCGAGCGCCTGGCGGATGTCCTTCGCGGAGTCGTACTCGGCGCCCTCGCGGCCGCCCCACATGACGAACGTCTTCGCGCCGAGCTCGGCGGCGAGGTCGAGGTTGCGCAGCACCTTGCGAAGGGCGAAACGACGCACCTGACGGTCGTTGGAGGTGAAGCCGCCGTCCTTGAAGACCGGGGCCGAGAAGAGGTTGGTGGTGACCATCGGGGTGATGATGCCAGTGGCATCCATCGCGCCCTTCAGACGGTCGATCTGGGTCTGACGCTCGGCGTCGGTCGAGCCGAAGGCGAACAGGTCGTCGTCGTGGAAGGTCAGGCCGTAGGCGCCGAGCTCGGCGAGCTTCTCGACGACGTGGACGACGTCGAGCGGCTTCCGGGTGGGGCCGCCGAACGGATCGGTGCCGTTGTAGCCGACGGTCCAGAGGCCGAACGAGAACTTGTCGTCACGGGTGGGGGTGGGCATTCCTGCTCCTTCGCATGGATGCGCACGGTGGATCGCCGCCGCACGGGGGTTTGTTGGTTCTCACAACATATACCCCGGATGCCGCGGCGTCCAGCCCCGCGTCAGACCCCGAGCGCTCCGTCCACGACGGCGAACACCGCGGGGTCCCACGTCAGCGCGCGTTCCCACGGAAGACCGAACGCGTCGGCGAAGAAGATGCTGTGCACGTGGCCGGGGAACGAGTGCCGCTCGACCGCGGGCAGGACCGCGGCGGGCACCTCGTCGGCGCGTCCGCTGGTCATCGACACCAAGCCGTCGTGCGGCCAGAGCTGCACCGGCTCGTCGGCGGCGGCGAAGTGGCCGGCGCCGACCGCGGTCACCGGGATGCCGTCGAGCACACCGGCCTGCGCGTCGTTCCAGTTCCGCAGGAATCGCCGCGACACCTCCGCCGCGGCGCCCTGGGAGTTGGCATCCGCGTACGGACGCACCTCGGCGAAGATCTTCAGCGTCGCGGGGTCGCCGTGGGCGTCGGCCTCGGAGATCTCCCCGTCCAGGAAGTCGCCCAGCACCGAGCCGTCCCAGGGCGTGCCGAGCGTGACGAGCCGCTCCACGCGCGGGCCGTCGGCACCGAGCTCGCGGATCGCGGCGCGCGAGAACAGCCCGCCCATCGAGTGGCCGACGAGTGCGACGGCGGCGACGCCCTCCTCGGCGGCGAGGTGCCGCAGGAATCCGGCGAGCGCGACACCGGCGTCGTCGACGCGTCCGACGGCGTTGATCGTGACCTCCGCGGGCAGCACGACCGGGACGTCGAAGAAGCCCTGCCAGCCGGCATCCTCCCGCACCTCTCCGGCGCCGATGCGGGCCGGGGCGGTGAAGACGCGGATGCCGCGGTCGAGGAGATGCGCGCGGAGGGCGGTCATCGTGTTGCCCGCTGCGAGCCCGGTCGCCGCCGCGTGCTGCGGGTCGGTGTAGGGGGTGACGGCGGCACCGCCGGAGACGAGGACGACGGCATCGATCATGCGCTCAGATTATCGATCCGCCACTCTCGCTCGTGCCGCCCGTCGAGTGTCCACGACACGCGGATGCCTTCGCGCGCGGTCCGCGTGTCTTGGACACCGGAACTCGACGTACGGACGCCCGCCGGGCGCCCGCGTCAGTTCGGCAGCGCCTCTTCGATCGCGGAGACGACCTCGGGGGCGTCGGGCAGCGTGCGGGGGCTGAAGCGCACGACGCGACCGTCGGGGAACACGACGAACTTCTCGAAGTTCCACGAGATGCGGCCCTTCTTGCCCTCGGCATCCGGAGTCTGGGTGAGCTCCTGGTAGAGGGGGTGGGCGTGGCGGCCGTTGACCTTGACCTTCTCGGACATCGGGAAGGTGACGCCCCACGTGGCCGAGCAGTACTCCGCGATCTTCTCCTCGTCGCTGAGCTCCTGCAGGAACTGGTTGCTGGGGAAGCCGATGACCGTGAAGCCGCGGTCGGCGTACTTCTTGTGCAGCGCCTCGAGCGCTTCGTACTGCGGCGCGAGCCCGCAGCGCGAGGCGACGTTGACGACGAGTGCGGCCTTGCCGTCGGTGAGGGTGCCGAAGGTGGTCTGCTCGCCGCGGATGGTGGTGATCGGGATGCCGGAGAGGTCCATGCTCCGATCCTGGCATCGGGTGTTATGCATGGGCTCCGATTGCCGATAAACGGCATCTGCGGCGATAAACGCCCTCTCCCGCCGTTTCCCGCCGTGGATCGCGTTTATCGCGTGGATCACGGCGCCGGGATGACGCACCCGCCGCGGACAGCGACGACCCCGCCGTCATGGCACAGTGGTCGGATGGTCACCGCGAGCAGGGGCGACGGCATGCGCCGCGCGAACCTCGCGCTCGTGCTGCGCACCGTGCACCGCGAGGGCCCGCGCTCGCGCGCCGCGCTGACCGAGGCGACCGGCCTCAACCGCTCGACGATCGCCGATCTCGTGGGCGAGCTCGTGGGCGACGGCCTCGTCGTCGAGCGCGCCCCCGATCCGGTGGGCCGCGTCGGCCGCCCCTCGCCGACGGTCGCCCCCGATCCGCGGGTCGTCGCGATCGGCGTGAACCCCGAGGTCGACGCTCTCGACATCGGTGCCTTCGCCCTCGACGGCACCGTCGTCGCCCGCGAGCGCCTCCCCCAGACCGCGCTGCTCACTCCCGAACGCACCGCCGAGATCGTCGGCGAGCGCGTGGGCGCCTGGCGTCGCGGCCTCCTGCGCGGCCTGCGCCCGGTGGGCGTGGGCGTCGCCGTGCCCGGTCCGGTCCGCGCCGCCGACGGGCTCGTCCGCACCGCCCCGCACCTGGAGTGGACGGATGCCGCGATCGGAGCCCTCGTCACGGACGCGACGGGTCTGCCGGCCCGCGTGGGCAACGACGCCGCCCTCGGCGCGTTGGCCGAGTACCTCTTCGGCGCAGCCCGCGGCGCGCACGACGTCGTCTACCTCAACGGCGGTGCGAGCGGCATCGGCGGCGCGGTCATCGTCGGGGGGACGCCGCTCGGCGGCGCCGGAGGGTATGCCGGGGAGTTCGGACAGAACCGGCCCGGGATCGTGGATGCCGCCGACCGCCGCGCCCTCGACGGGGTGCTCGAGGACGAGGTCAGCCGCGCGCGGCTCCTGACGGCCCTGCGTCTCGACGCCGTCGACGACTCCGTGCTCGCCGAGGCCCTGGCATCCACCGACGATCCGGAGGCACACGCCGAAACGGCACGCCAGCGACGCATCCTCGCCACGGCGCTCGCCAACGCCGCGAACGTCCTCAATCCCGCGGTGATCGTGCTGGGCGGATTCCTCGCGACCCTCGCGGCACTCGATCTGGACGGCCTCGACACCGCCGTACGCAGCCAGACCATGCCGGCCTGCGCCGAGGACCTCCGCCTGCGCGTCGCCGAACTGGGCCAGAACCGCCTGCTCGTGGGGGCCGCCGAGGCGGTCTTCGAGGCGGAGCTCTTCCCCGCGCCCTGAGTCCGGGCGCCCGAGCGGGGTTCCCGCGCGGCAGGATGGACCGCATGACGCACACCCGCTCCTCCGGCACGAACTGGTCGGGGAACCACCGCTACCGCGCCGCCGAGACGCTGCTTCCCGCCGACCTCGACGAGCTCGCGGCCGTGATCGCGGGGGCGGAGTCGCTGCGCGTGCAGGCCACCCGGCACACGTTCAGCGACGTCGGCGACACCGACGGGGCGCTGATCTCGCTCGAGGACCTGCCCACGCGGATCGAGGTCGACGGCGACCGCGTCCGTGTCGAGGGGCTGGTCACGTTCGCGCAGCTCGCTCCCGTCCTCGCGGCCGAGGGGCGCGCCCTCCACAACCTCGGCTCGCTCCCCCACATCTCGGTCGCCGGCGCCGCCGCGACCGGCACCCACGGCTCCGGGATCCGCAACGGCAACCTCTCCAGCGCCGTGACCGCGCTGGAGATCATGGATGCCGACGGCCGCACGCACCGCGTCGACCGCGACCACGCGTGGTTCCCGGCGGCCGCGCTCGGTCTGGGCGCGTTCGGTGTCGTCACGGCCGTGGAGCTGCGCACCGTCCCCACGTACACCGTGACCGCCGAGGCGTACACGGGCGTCGCGTGGGACGACATCGTCGCCGATCCTCGGCGCCTGTTCGCCGGCGCTTACAGTGTCAGCGTCTTCACGACCTGGGGCGATCCCGCGCACGACCTCGTCTGGGTCAAGACGACGGATGCCGATCCCGAACCCGGCTACGTGACCGATCTGGGCGGCCGTCCGATCGGCGCCGATCTGCATCTCGGACGCATCCGCACGGTCGGCAACACCACGGAGCGCGGGACGCCCGGGCCGTGGCACACGCGCCTCCCGCACTTCCGCGCCGAGGCCCTCCCCAGCGACGGCGACGAGATCCAGTCCGAGTACTTCGTCCCCCTGGATGCCGCGACCGAGGCTCTCGCGGCGGTGCGCGCCGTGGCATCCACGATCGATCCCGTGCTGCTCGTGACGGAGCTGCGGACGGTCGCCGCCGACGATCTGTGGCTGAGCCCCGCGTTCCAGCGCGACGTCCTCGCGATCCACTTCACCTGGCGCAACGACAACGCCGGGGTCGCGGCGGTGCTGCCGACGATCGAGGCCGCCCTCGCCCCGTTCGAGCCCCGACCGCACTGGGGCAAGGCGTTCACCCTGCCCGGTGAGACGATTCGCGCGACCCTCCCGCACGCCGCCGACTTCGTCGCGGCGGCGCGCGAGGCCGATCCGCGCGGGGTCTTCCGGAACGCGTTCCTGGAGCGCACGCTCGGGGCGTAGGGCGGGCGAGCGGCGCGTTGCGGGTGACCGGGAGCGCTCCGGCGCGGACATGCCGGGTGATCTCGGCCCCGGCTTTCGCCGGAACCACGTGGGGCCGCACGCCCCGCCGGGAGGCGCGCGAGCGACACTGTGAGGTCGCCCCACCGCGCCCCCAGGAGAGCCCATGCCTTCGTCCCCCCTCCTCGAGGGCTGGATGCCGACCGCCTTCGGCGCCCTCGACATCGCCGGGGAACCGGGTTTCGCCGCCGAGGCCGAGATCCTCCTCGTCCCGGCACAGCCCGGACCCGCGCTCTGCCTCGTCTCGCATGGCGCGCACCTGTGGCGGCGGCTGGTCGAGGACGGCCCGCTCCCGGCCGCGGCGTTCGACGACGCCGACCTCGACGTACTGGCGCAGTGGCGCACGCTGGGCATCGTCGCGTTCGGGTCGGACCACCCCGCGCGGATGCGTCGCCTGAGCCGCCCCGTCCTGTCGTCGCCCCTGCACGAGCTCGTCTACGCGGTGACGGTGAACGTGGCCGCCGGGCTCGGCATCCGCACCGTCTTCATCAAGGGGCCGGCGCTGCGCAGCCAGGGGCTTCGCGAACGCGAACACTCCGCGGACGTCGACGTCTGGTGCGACCCCGCCCGCACGGAAGAGCTGGCCGAGGCCCTCGCCGAGTGGGGCTGGCGCCGATCCCCCGATCCGTGGTCCGGAACGCCGGTTCCCCACAGCACGACGATGAGTCCCACGTCCTGGGGATGCGAGATCGACGTCCACCGCCGCGTCCCGGGTCTCGCGCTCGACGACGCGTCCGCGTTCGAGGCCGTCTCCGCCTCGTGCGTGACCACGGAGTACGCGGGGACCCTCGTCCGGATCCCGACCGCTGCCGTGCACGCGGTCCTCGCCGCGGTGAACGCCGTCCGGCCGGCGATCGGGGGGCGCGGGCGTCCCGCGGAGGCGACGACGGCGGCCGTACGCATGCTGACCGCGGCCGACGGGTCCCTCGACCGTGCCCGCGAGCTCGGAGCGGTCTCCGCGCTGCGGGACGAGCTGACCGAGGCGTTCGGTGCTGGATCCACCGCCGGATCCGCGATGCTCGTCCCGAGGGACTGGCAATGGCGTGGACGCCCGGACACGGCGCACGCGTATCTGGCGGCGCTGCGGAGCCTGCCGATCTCCGACCGCCCCCGCGTGATCCTCCGCCTGCTGTGGCCCGACGACGACGTCGCCCTCGCCTCGGCCCGGCGCGCCGGCGACCCCACCGACGATCCGCGCCGCGCGCGCCTGCGTCGGCTCCTGCGCGGCCTGCGCGAGTGGGGGCGCGGGCGTCGCGATCGGCTGCCCGCGCCCTCGACGCGGCCGCTCACCGAGAGGACGCCCCGATGATCGGGCCTCTCGTGCTCATCGTGGCCTGCGTGGTCAGCGTCTGGAGCGTTCTGCGGGCCCCGGCCGCGTCGGCGCCGGCGCGTGCGGTCTCGGCGATCATCGTGATCTCCACCCTGATCCCGGTCGGGTCGGTGCGTGATCAGACGATGGCGATGGCGGCGCTCGCCACGATCGTCCTGCTGAGTCTGCTCGCGTGCGGGCGGCGCGAGGCGGCGACCCCGTGGCCTCCGCTCTGGGGTGCCGTGCTGTTCGCCGCGTTCGCCGTCTGGCTGATCCTGCGCATCCTCGGCCAGTTCTCCCCCGCGGCCACCCTGCTGCAGGTGGGGATGCTCGCCTCCGCGATGGCTCTGGCCTTCGTCGTCCCGCTCCTGCGGGCGGAAGACCTTCGTACCGTGGCCGACACGTTCCTGTGGCTCATCCTCGCGCACACCGCGTACGCCGCTCTCGAGCAGACCGGCACCGTCGATGCGATCTGGCCGCTGCGGGTCGAGTCGCTCGAGAAGATCGACGACCGGGCCAACGTCCTCCTCCCCGCGCTGACCGGCCGTTCCCAGAGCACCTTCGGGCACCCGATCCCGTTCGCGGTGTTCGCGAGTGTCGCCGCGCTCGTCCTGTTGCACGCCACGGCGCAGACCCGACGCCCGCGGTACGCGGGCGGGGTGGTCGTCGCGGCGGTCGCCCTGGCCCTGTCGGGCACTCGGAGCGCCGTCGTCGCGGTGCTCGCCGCTCTCGTGGCGTACGGGCTCGCGAACCTGCGGTGGCGACGGCTGCTGGCCATGATCGCCGCGACGGGGATCCTCGCGATCATCGCGCTCCTGGTCGACCTGCCGACATTGCTCGCGTTGGACGGTCGGTTCGAGTCGTCCGTGTCCTACATCCACCGCTCACTCGTGGTCGGTTCGTGGGACGCATTGTGGGCCCGCGGAGAGGCCGCGGTCGTGTTCGGCTCGGGTGCCGGCGCGAGTGCCGAGCTCTTCCGTGCCGGGATCGTGCGGGGGGCGAGCAACCTCCTCTACTTCGACAACGCCTACGTCTCCCTGTTCGCGCTCTCCGGGCTCGTCGCCCTCGTCCTGTTCTGCGCGGTGCTCGCGCGCTCCCTGTTCGGCGGCGCGCTGGCGATCGGCGGGGCCACGTTCATCGCGGTGATGGGTTTCTCCTTCGACGAGCAGCAGTGGCAGATCGTCCTCGTCCTGCTGGCCTTCTGCGCCCTGCTCCCCCGTGCGTTCGGCACGGTGTCGCGCCCCGGCGCCGGTCTCGAGGGGGGCGACGGCGCGGGTCACCGCGGGTCGGGCGCACGGCGCGCGACGACGACCGCGGAGACGTAACCGACCACGCTCACCCCCTCGGCGACCGCCAACGCCCAGGGGACACCCGTGGCACCGAGGCCCGCGACGAGGGGGAACGCGGCGCCGGCGCCGCAGACCAGGCCGGCGGCGTCCGAGAGGAGCACGTATCCCGTGCGCGCGCGGGGGACGAGGATGTTGCGCACCAGCGGGGTACCCACCGAGACGAAGAAGAAGGCGACGGCGTACCCGCGGAAGAAGTCGGGAGGGGATGCCACGTGCGCACCCCAGAGCACGCCGGTCGTCCAGGGGCCGAGCACCGCGAGCCCGAGCGCGCCGCCCACGCCGAGAGCGCCGTGCAGCACGAGCGCGACACGCTGTCGACGACCGCGACCGCCCTGCTCCAGCACCCAGTTCTGCAGGGCGTCGCCGAGCGCCGAGACGCTGAAGAGCGAGTAGCGGTACAGGCGGTCGGCCGAGGCGAGGAAGGCCACCGAACCGGTCGCACCGACGAGCGTCGCCGCCGGCACCGGGGCCGCCGATCGGACGCCGGCCAGCATCAGGACGCCGGCGCCGGGGGCGCTCGTCCGCACCGCCGCGCGCAGCGCCGTCGCACCCGGCCAGGGCGGGATCGACCACGAGAAGTACCGCCGATGGAAGACGGTCAGCGCCACCACGATGCCCCCCACGATGGCGGCGGGGTACCACGACGGCTCCCGCGTGACCGCGACCAGGCCGGCGCCGACGGCGAGGGCCAGCATCCGCGGGAGCACCTCGAAGCCGGTGATGAGGCGCGCCCTCCCCACGCCGATGGCGTACCACGTCATGGACAGCCCCGACATCGCGGCCGCGACGCACATGAGCGCGGCGAGCCCTCCGGTGCCGCCCGGCGACGCCACCACCGAGAGCGCCACCGCGGCCGGCGTGACCACGCCGAACACGCCGAGCCGCAGCCACCACGACGACGCGTAGGTCGTCCGGCGTCCGCTCTCGCTCGGGGTGAGGGCCACGGCGGGCGGGCCGACGACCTGCCAGCCGAACATCGTCGCCGCCGTGGCGAAGGACCCGATCGCCTGACCGATGTTCAGCGCCGCCCACTGATCCAGTGTCGAGGCGCGGGAGACGATGCCCAGCAGGAGCAGGGGCGCGAGAGAGGCGAGGAGGGGGAGCGAGCCGAAACCCAGGAGACGAGCGAGGAGGACCTTCATGCGGATGCATCGTGCGGGCCGGGGATCACCGTGCGATCCTGTCCGGGCGTTCCGTCGATCGGCGGCCGCACGAGCTCCGCATCAGCGAGGCGACATCCCTGCATTCCGCGGGTGATTCCACGGGTGAACGGACGGACGGGCCGCACGAGGGGCGTCCCGGGAGGGGCCGCGCCGAGCCGCGACGCGCCGGTCGTCTCACGACCGCGGTCGCGCGAGCGAGAAGACCCCGCACCCGGGCGGGGCCGCCGTAGAACGGGCGAGTGGATGCCGAAACCGACGCTCTCCCCCGCCTCACCGTCGTCACCGTGACCTACGCCGACCGATGGGACACGGGGCTCGCCCTGACCATCGATTCGGTGCTCATCGAACCGCGAGCCGACCTGATCGTCGTGAGCAACGGAACCGCGCGAGACTCCGCGGCCCGCCTGGATGCCGCCGCCGCGCGGCATCCCGACCGGATCACGGTGATCGACCTCGGCCGGAACCGAGGCTCTGCCCCCGCATTCGCGGCCGGCCTCACCGCCGCGTATCGGCGGGGCACGGCGGTGCTGCTCCTCGACGACGACAACCCCCTCCCGCCCGGGGCGCTGAACACCCTCGAGGCGACCACCGCCGCCCTGGAGTCTCGCGGCGACGCCCCCACGGCGCTCGCCTGCTTCCGGGCCGTCAACCCCGTCTACCGCCTGCTGCGGGACGGGGCGTCACCCGACCGCCTGTTCTCCGAACTCCGTCCCGGAGCCTTCCTCAGCACCGACGTCTTCGCACGGCGTCGGCGGACCGCCGATCCGCGCCGCGTGATCGAGACGCGCGGGAGCGGCGTCCGCGTCGCCCCGCTCCCGAACGCCATGTGGGGCGGCCTGTACCTCCCCGCCGCGATCGCGGCCCTGGGTCTCCTGCCGCCGACCGAGCTCGTGCTCTACTCCGACGACAACGCGTTCTCGGCGCGGCTGCGAGCGAACGGCTGCGGCATCCTGCTGTGCCTCGACGTCGAGATCCACGACACCGTCGACTGGCGGGCGAGCTCCGAGCCCCCGCGCCGGCGACTGCGCCTCCCCCGCGTTCTGCACACCTCCCCCGATGACCTGTGGCGGGTGCGTTACCAGAACCGCAACGCCGCGTACCTGAGCGCGCAGCAGGCGCGCGGATCGGTCGCGGCGCGGGCCCGGCTGGGGGTCAACGTCGTGGTGCGCCTCGGGCTGCTGCTCGCGGCGGGGCTGCTGGCCGGCCGGCCGCACGCGGCGGCGGCCGTCTGCACGGCGTCCCTCGCGGGACTGCGCGGTCGTCTCGGCGAGAGCTATCCGTTGCCGGGCGGACGACCGGCGACCGGAGATCCCGCGGTCGCGGCGTCCCGCGATCGCAGCGCGCGGTCGTAGACCGCTCGCGTCTCGCGGGCCATCCACTCCCAGGAGAAGTCGTCGACGCGCCGATGTCCCCGGCGTACGAGGTCGGCCGCGATCTCCGGATCATCGACCACCCGGCGGAGGGCCGAAGACATCCCGTCGCGGTCGTCCGGGGCGAAGTACACCGCCGCGTCGCGGTAGATCTCCGGCAGGCAGGTCGCGGAGCTACTGGCGACGGGGCAGCCGTGACGCATCGCTTCGAGGCCCGGGAGGCCGAAGCCCTCGAAGAACGAGGGGAAGGCGAACACGGCGGCGTTCTCGTACAACCAGCGCAGCGCCCCGTCCGAGACGTAGCCGGTGAAATGGGCGTCACGGGTCATGTCGGGGCGGCCCTGCAGGATCCGGCGGCCGTCGTCGTCGATGCGTCCCGCGACCACGAGACCGAGCCCCGGGTGGGTCGACGCGAGGTCCTGGACCGCGTCGAAGAGGCGCTCGAGATTCTTGTAAGGGACCTGGTTCCCCACGAACAGCACGAACCGCTCGAACGGGACGGGAACCGCTTCGGCGGCCTCGTCGATCGCGTCGGCCGCCTCATAGGTGAGCACGATGCTCCGACGGGGCGCTCCGGTGAAACGTCGGAGATCGTCGGCGCTGAACCGGCTGACGACGATGTTCGCCCGGCCCGCGTGCGCGGCGACGATGAAGGCGGCTCGACCGATGAGGCGTCGGGACCACGACACCAGGCGCGACTTCTTGGCGTTGCGGATCTTCAGAAGCGTCATGTCGTGGAACGTCGTGACCCTCGGGAGCCCCAGGAGCACGGGCTGCTGCGGCATGCAGAAGTGGACGAGGTCGGGTCGGAGCTCCCGGATCTGTCGGGCGAGGCCCACCTGCTCCGCGAGGGAGAAGAACGGCGCGGACGAGCCCACGGCCCGGAAGCGCGCGGACGGCGGCGACCACTCCGCCAGACGGTCGGCGGGAAGCACGAGGGTGTAGCGGTGGTCGTCCTCGAGGCCGGCGAGCCCCTCGACCAGCTTCCGGATGTAGCGCCCGGTCGTCGTGAAGTACCCGCGCGCGTCGAGAACGATGTGGGCCATGGCCGCCTCCCCCGGGCTCGTCGACGGTCGACGAGGCGTCTCCGCCATGGTGTCGCCGCGGGCGGAGGGCGCGACCGGTCGCGCGCCCCTCCGCGCGGGGACGTCCTCCCCACCTTCACCCGAAGGCTCACCCGCTGCGCGCCCCGCCGTCGGCGGACGGACGACGTGTCCGCGTGGCCCACCATCGTCTCGGCCCCGTCCCCCGACGCGGCACCGGCCCGCACGAAAGGCTCGCATGCCCTCCCCCACCGCCCCCGTCGTCATCAACGGCCGTTTCCTCACCCACACGCCCACGGGGGTGCAGCGCTGGGCGCGGGAGATCACGCGGGGGCTCGCGACACGGATGCCGGTGATCGTGGCGGCGCCCCCCGAAGATCTGATCGACCCCGACCTCGGTGCACCGATCCTGCGCGTGGGGCGGCTGCGGGGCCACGCGTGGGAGCAGTGGTCGCTCCCCCGATTCCTCCGCGCCTCCGGATCGCCCCTTCTGCTCGGGCTCGCGAACACGGGGCCGGCGCTCTACCGCCCCCAGATCGCCTCGCATCTCGACATCATCTACGTGCGTCATCCCGAGAGCTTCGCCCGGTCGTTCCGGCTCCTCTACCGTGCGCTCATCCCCGGACTGCTCCGACGCAGCGAGAGGGTGCTCACCGTCAGCGCCTTCTCCGCCGGCGAACTGCACGCGCACTTCGGGCTGCCGGCCGAGAAGATCACGGTGGTCCACGCCGCCGTCGGTCCCGACTTCCGTCCGGAGGGCCCGAAGTACGACGCGGGCGACCCCTACCTGCTGGCGGTGTCGTCCCCGAACCGTCACAAGAACTTCGACGCGCTGATGGCGGCGTTCGAGGAGGCCCGGACATCCACGGTCCGTCGACTGCTGATCGTCGGCGACCAGGCGCGGGCGTTCCAGTCCGGCGGCGCACGCGGGCGCGACCGCGTCGAGTTCCTCGGTCGCGTCGACGACGCCCGGCTCATGGCGCTGTACCGGGGCGCCGCGGCCTTCGCCTTCCCTTCGCTGTACGAGGGTTTCGGCATCCCCCCTCTGGAGGCGCAGCGGATGGGCACGCCCGTGCTCGCGGCGCGGGCGGCCTCGCTCCCCGAAGTGCTCGGCGACAGCGCCCTCTGGGTCGATCCGACCGACGTGGCCGACATCCGACGGGGCATCGAGCGGCTCGACGCCGACCCGGGGCTGCGCGAGCGCCTGTCGCGCGCCGGCCGCGAGAACGAGGCGCGCTTCTCCTGGGAGGCCGCGGTCGACCGGGTGGAGGCGGTCATCGAGGACGTGCGGCGATCGCTCCGACATCCGTGAGCGCCGGAGCGGCCCCGCTCACCCCCAGACGGACCGCAGCGCGGCGCGTTGCGCCGCGGGGGTGAAGGCCGCTCCGAGGTACTGCCCCCAGCGCGCCCGGTTGTCGTCGCGCCAGGCGGCGAAGGTCCCCGCGCGCACCGCATCGGTCAGCGTCCGCAGCCCCTCCTCCCACCGGACCGCGAGCGGGAGGCCCGGCATCGCCGCGAGCGGACGCACCAGAACCGGAACACCGCACTCCACGGCATCCAGGATCGCGATCGCCACGGCAGCCTCCCACGCGGCCGAGTGCAGATACACGTCGAGACCGGCGAGCTGCACGGCGACGGACTCGGGCGGCTGCCAGCCCGTGACCTCGATGTCGGCGGGGGCGGCGTCCGCCCCGTCTCCGATCCACCGGGCCCGGACGCGCACCCCGGGAAGGTCGGCGCGCAACCGGCGCACGGCGCCCACGAACAGCTCGGGATCCTTCTGCGGTGCCCAGCGCCCCAGCATCCCGACCGTCAGCGTCGCGGGGGCTGCGGGAACGGCCGGGACGGCCCACTCACGACGCACCGAGGGCACGTTGGGGATCACCCTGATCCGCGACGACGGGTATCCCAGGTCCGCGGCAGCGACGGCCTCACCCGGACCGGCGGCAGCGAGCAGGTCGGCGCGGCCGCGAAGTGCACGCTCGACCCCGCGATAGCCCGACCGCGCGGTGCGTCCGACATCACGGCGCTCGAACGCGAAGCAGTGCGGCGTGTAGACCAGCCGCGGCCCGCGTATCCGGGCCGTCCGGGCGTAGGCGCCGGGGAAGCTCGAGTGGGCGTGCACGACGTCGGGGGCGAGCCGGGAGACGAGGGCGCGGATGCCGGCGATCGCCGCGAGAGGACGCGAGACGTCCCAGTCCAGGTGCTCCGCGGCGGCCGGGGAGGTTCCCTCCGCCCACACCGCGGCCGCACCGTCACGGCCGTGCGGCGACGCGACGTGATGACGGAATCCCGGCGGGGAGTTCGCGATGTAGCTGCGTACCGCGACCGGGACCCCTCCCGTCGTGCGATCGACGAGATGGAGCACCGCGCGCGGGGCCGTCGGCGAGACGTCGGAGTGGGACACGCGGCCACGGTAGGCGTGGACGGCGAGCACCCCTCGTCCGCTTCCGGCACGACCCCCGCGGGTGATTCCCGGGCGGAGGACGGGACGCCGCGGCGGCGTCAACCCGCTCTCGTCCGGGCGCGGCCCTGCGTAGCGTCGCCGCATGACCACCGATCGCGACCAGCTCACCTTCGACAACCCCGTCACCCGCTACGCCCGCGTCGAGCCGCCGCTGCAGCACCAGCCGGAGCCCGGCGTGCAGGCCGACATGACACCGGTGCCCGACCTGGGCGAGAAGACCTACCGCGGACTCGGCCGCCTCGTCGGACGCAAAGCCCTCATCACGGGCGGCGATTCCGGGATCGGCGGGGCCGTCGCCATCGCTTTCGCGCGCGAGGGCGCCGACGTCGCGATCGTGCACCTGCCCGACGAGCAGCGCGACGCCGACCACGTGCTGACGCAGATCCGGGATGCCGGTCGCACCGGCGTCTCGATCGCGCTCGACATCACCGATCCGGCCGCGTGCCGGGAGATCGTCGCCCGGGCGGCCGAGAGCCTTGGCGGGCTGGACATCCTCGTGAACAACGCCGGCAAGCAGGTGATGGTCGAGAAGGTCGACGACCTCTCGGACGAGCAGTTCGAGCAGACGTTCCGCACGAACGTCTTCGCGCCCTTCTGGATCACCAAGGCCGCACTCCCGCACCTGCCCGCGGGCGCGGCGATCATCAACACCGCCTCGCTGGAGGCGTACGTGCCCGCCCCCGACCGGCTCGACTACGCCGCCACGAAGGCCGCCATCAACAACCTGTCGAAGGGGCTCGCCCAACAGCTGGCATCCCGTGGCATCCGGGTCAACGTCGTCGCGCCGGGACCGACATGGTCGGCGCTGCAGGTGAGCCAGGGCGTCTCCGACGACCAGATGGAGCACTTCGACGACGAGAGCACCTACCGACGCGCCGGGCAGCCCGCCGAGATCGCCCCCGCGTTCGTCTTCCTCGCCTCGGCCGAGGCCAGCTACGTCTCGGGCGAGACGCTGAACGTCAACGGCGGCATGGTCACGCCGTAGCGCCGCGGGCGAGTTCGCCCGCCTTGCGCAAAACGGCCCGGCGCGCAAGCGGCCCGTCCCGGGCGCCGGGGTGCGAAAGCGTGAGGACATGCCGAACCCGAACGATCACCCCACCCTGTACCTGCTGCACGCCCTCGGGGCCAGCGGCGGGTCGTTCCAGCGGCTCGGCGACGCGCTCGCGGACCGCGTGGATGTGGAGGGCATCGACCTGCCGGGCTTCGGCTCCGAGACCGCCGCGTCGGACACGTCGCTCGAGGCGACCGTCGCGCACGTCGTCGGCATCCTGAACGAGAAGGCCCGGGGACGCTGGATCCTGGGCGGTCACAGCATGGGCGGCAAGATCGCGGCGCTCGTGGCATCCCGGGTGCTGAGCGGCGCGGCGCCGTTGACCGGGCTCGCCGGAATGGTGCTGCTCGCACCGTCACCGCCGCGCCCCGAACCGATGGACGAGGAGCGGCGCGCGCTGATGCTGTCGTGGGTCGACGACGGAGCGATCTCGGAACAGGATGCCGAGACCTTCATCGACCAGAACACCGCGCGGCCGCTCGACCCCGGCGCGCAGAGCCTCGCGCTGGCCGACCTGCGCCGCACCTCGCCGTCGGCGTGGCGCGCGTGGCTCGACACCGGCAGCCGCGTCGACGCACGCGACGAGGTCGGCACGCTCGACCTGCCGGTGCTCGTGCTCGCGGGCGACGACGACGCCGACCTCGGCGCCGCCGCCCAGCCCGGCCTCCTCGCCGACGTGTACCCCCGCGCGCGGTTCCACACCCTCGCCGACACCGGGCACATGATCCCGCTCGAGCACCCGGCCGAAGCGGCGGAGGCCATCGCCGCGTTCGTCGCCGATGAGGTGCTCGCCGGCCCCGTCGTGCCCGAGGAGTGGGCGCGGCTCATCGCCGGCGACCGCGTGGACGACCGGGTGCGCGGCATCCTGAACCGCCGGGCGGTGCCCGACGACCGCGGGTACGCGCCGCGCGTGCTCGATCTCGCGCAGCTCACGCTGCTGCGCGAGATCGCCGATCTCGCCGTGCCCCAGGACGGCCCCGCGATCGACATCGCCGCGCGCGTCGACGCGCAGCTGGCGCGGGGCGAGGGCGACGGGTGGCGCCGCGACGGGCTGCCGCCGGATCCCGAGGCGTACCGTGCGGGGCTGGACACGCTCGCGGTGGGGTGGCCGACCGATCCGGCCGCGCGCGCTGAGGTGCTGCGCGCCGCGATCGAGGGCCGCGGCCCGGAGGGCGGACCCCTGGATGCCGAGATGCTCGCCGCCTGGCTCGAGGATGCCCGCGTCGACCTCGTGCGGCAGTGGCTCGCACACCCCGCGAGCATGGCGCGCACCGGCTTCGACGGCTTCGCGACCGGCGGGCGCGCGCCGATCCGCGGCTACGTCGAGCTGACGCTCGGGCGCCGCGAGGACTGGGAGCCCGCCGCCGTCGGCGGCACGATCGCGACGGGAGACGCCGCATGAACCTCGACGGCATGCGCACGCACGGGACCGATGAGATCGTCGACGTCGTCGTGGTCGGGACGGGCGCCGGCGGCGCGCCGCTGACGGCCGAGCTCGCGCGGCGCGGGCTGTCCGTCGTGGCGCTCGAGGCCGGCCGGAACTTCTCGCCCGACGACCTCACGCCCGACGAGACCGAGGCCGTCGAGATCAACTGGATGTCCGAGCGCCTGAGCGGCGGCGACGACCCCACCGCGTTCGGCCCCAACAACAGCGGCCGCGGGGTGGGCGGCTCGACCCTGCACTGGGGCGCGTTCACACCCCGGCCCGACGCCCGGGACCTCCGGCTGCGCACCGAGACAGGCGAAGGCCGCGACTGGCCGCTGGACCCCGCCGAGCTCCTGTCCTACGTCGCGCGGGTCGAGGACGACATCGGCGTCTCGGGGCCGACCCCGTATCCGTGGGACCCCTCGCGCGAGTACGCCTACGGTCCGGCCACGCGCAATGCGCCCGCGACCCTGGTCGCACGCGGGTGCGAGGCGCTCGGCATCCGGTACTCCGACGCTCCGGCCGCGGTGCTCACCCGGGCGCGGCTGCAGGACCACCACGGCGAACGCCGCGCGTGCATCAACTGCGGCGCCTGCCACCAGGGCTGCCGGGTGGATGCCAAGGCCACCACCGCCAACACCTATCTGCCGGCCGCGGTGGCCGCCGGGGCCGAGATCCGCACCGGCGCCCTGGTGCACGACATCGAGCTCGACGCGCGCGGGCACGTCGCGGCCGTCGTCTACCGGCAGGACGGCGTCGACGTGCGCCAGCGCTGCCGGTCGCTCGTGCTCGCCGCGGGCGGCGTGGAGACCCCGCGCCTGCTGCTGCACACCGGCGTCGCGAACGGGTCCGGGCAGGTGGGCCGCAACTTCCTGGCGCACGGGGCGACGCAGGTGTGGGGGCGGTTCGACGAACCGGTGCGCGGGCATCGGGGGTACCCCTCGTCGCTGATCACCGAGGACATGATGCGCCCCGACGACGCCGACTTCGCCGGCGGGTACCTCGTGCAGAGCCTCGGCGTGATGCCGCTGACCTTCGCCACGACCCTCACCCGCGGGGGCGGTCTCTGGGGCTCGGAGTTGATGCAGCGGCTGGATCAGGCGCAGCACATGGCGGGCATCGGCATCAACGGCGACTGCCTGCCGTCCGACGACAACCGCCTCGAACTGAGCGACGAGACCGACGAGTACGGCATCCCCCGGGCCCGGGTGACGTTCACGGCCGGGGCGAACGAGAAGGCGCTGGATCGCCACGCGACGGCGTTCCTGCTGCGGGTCATGGAGGCCGCGGGGGCACGGGAGACCCTCGTGCTCGCTCGGACGGCGCACACGATCGGGACCGCCCGGATGTCGACCGACCCCGCGGACGGCGTGGTCGACGGTGACGGCCGCTCGCACGAGATCCCCAACCTCTGGATCTGCGACAACAGCGTCTTCCCGAGCGCGCTGGCCGCCAACCCCGCCCTGACGATCATGGCGTTGTCGCTGCGCACGGCGGACCGGTTCCTGGCGGCGGGGTGACGGTCCGAGGGGCGCCGCTCGTGGGGGGCGCCAGATCACGTGAAGTGGTCGAACGTACCCCTCCTGGACCGCCGCGACGTGTGACCTCGGCCAGATCACGTGAAGTGGCGGGACTACAGCACGGGAGAATGGATGCCATGAAGCTCGCGCATCTCGTCCGGTTCGCCGCCCTCGCCGAGGAGCTGCACTTCCCCCGCGCGGCCGAGAAGCTCGGCATCCCGCTCGCGTCGCTGTACACCACGGTCGACAAGCTGGAGGAGGAGGTCGGGCAACCGCTGGTGTCCCGCACCCCGCCGACGACGCTGACCCCCGCCGGGGTTCTGCTCGTCGAGGAGGCGCGCGCGCGGATCGCCGATGCGCCCCCGCAGGCGACCGCGACGCCGAAGGCTCAGGGCGGGAAGGCCAAGGCATCCAAGGGCAAGGGCCGCGCCCCGATCGTCAAGGGCCAGCCGAAGCCCTACAAGAAGCGCCAGGGGCGCTGACCGGTCCGCCCCAGCCTGGTCCCGCCTCGCGCCCGCGGTGGCGCCCCGCCCGTCCGTGCCGCGCCGCGCCGCGCCGCGACCACCCCAGCGATAAACGGCATCCACGACGAGACACGGGACGACGGGGCGTTTCTGGCCGCGGATGCCGTTTATCGGGGAGGCGGTGACACCGCGGTCACCCGGGCCGGCCACCGCGACGCGGTAGCGGACGGGGCGGTCGGCGCTACAGCTCGGTCACGCGGCCGGCCTCGACCCGCCACTGGCGGTCGGTCTGGACGGCATCCAGCATCCGGCGGTCGTGGGTGACCAGCAGCAGGGTGCCGGTGTAGGACTCCAGCGCCTGCTCGAGCTGCTCGATCGCGGGCAGGTCGAGGTGGTTCGTCGGCTCGTCGAGGACGAGGACGTTCACCCCCCGCGCCTGCAGCAGCGCGAGCCCGGCGCGCGTGCGCTCGCCCGGGGACAGCCCGTCGACGGGACGCGTGACGTGGTCGGCTTTGAGACCGAACTTCGCCAGCAGCGTCCGGACATCGGCCGAGGTCATCTCGGGTACGAGCCCCTCGAACGTCTCGGCGAGCGGGCGCTCCCCCACCAGCAGCGAGCGCGCCTGGTCGATCTCGCCGATCGCGACGCTGGTCCCGAGCGACGCGGTTCCCTCGTCGGGAGCCTGACGGCCCAGGATGCCACGCAGCAACGTCGTCTTGCCGGCACCGTTCGGCCCGGTGATGCCGATGCGCTCGCCCCCGTTCACCTGCAGCGACACCGGTCCGAGCGTGAAGTCGCCCTGCCGGAACACCGCCCCGGACAGGGTGGAGACGACGGAGCTCGACCGCGGGGCAGCGCCGATCGTGAACTCGAGCTTCCACTCCTTGCGCGGCTCCTCGACCTCGTCGAGACGCGCGATGCGACTCTCCATCTGCCGCACCTTCTGGGCCTGCTTCTCGCTGGACTCCATCGAGGCCTTGCGGCGGATCTTGTCGTTGTCGGGCGACTTCTTCATCGCGTTGCGCACGCCCTGGCTCGACCACTCGCGCTGCGTCCGCATGCGCGAGACCAGATCGGCCTTGGTCTCGGCGAACTCCTCGTACTTCTCGCGCGCCTGTCGACGCAGCGTCGCCCGTTCCTCGAGGTACGCGTCGTAGCCGCCGCCGAACACCCGGTGGGAGTTCTGCGCGAGATCGAGTTCGAGCACCCGGGTGACCGACCGGGCGAGGAACTCCCGGTCGTGGCTCACCAACACGACACCGCCACGGAGGCCGGTCACGAAAGCCTCCAGCCGCTCGAGCCCATCCAGGTCGAGGTCGTTGGTGGGCTCGTCGAGCAGCGCGATGTCGAAGCGCGACAGCAGCAGGGCCGCGAGTCCCACGCGCGCCGCCTGCCCGCCGGACAGCCCGGTCATCAGTGCGTCGGCGCCCACCGCGAGCCCGAGGTCGGCGAGCACGACCGGCATCCGCTCGTCGAGGTCGGCCGCGCCGCTGGCCAGCCAGCGCTCCAGGGCCGTGGCGTAGGCGTCGTCGGCGCCCACGGCTTCGGGGTCGCCGAGGGCGGCGGCTGTGGCATCCATTTCCCTCGTCGCCTCGGCGCAACCGGTGCGTCGCGCGATGTACTGCGCCACGGTCTCGCCGGGGACGCGCTCATGCTCCTGCGGCAGCCACCCCACGAACGCGTCGGCGGGGGCCAGGGCGATCGTGCCGGACAGCGGCTCGTCGACGCCGGCGAGCAGCCGCAGAAGCGTAGACTTCCCGGCGCCGTTCGCCCCGACGACGCCGATCACGTCGCCCGGCGCGACGGTCAGGTCGACTCCCTCGAAGAGCGTGCGGTGACCGTAGCCTCCGGCGAGTCCCTGGGCGACGAGCGTGGCGGTCATGCCCCGATTCTCCCAGGGCCGCGGCGCCGCGCGGTGCCCGCGCTCGGGGGCGTCGGGCCGCCGCGGGTCCCCGCGCATCCCGCCGCCGCGCGCTGCTCCCCGAGAAACGGCATCGGCGGCGAGACACGGCACGACACGACGTGTCTCGCCGTGGATGCCGTTTATCGCGCGGGACAGTCGCGCGGCGTCCTCACACGAAGCGGTCGAGGCCGCCCCACCCGCCGACCCAGGCTTCGAGATGCGGTTCGTCGCGGAGGACGTGGATCCCGGATGCCACGATCTCGCCCGTCGAGAAGCCGACCTCCGGGCCCCACCGGTCGGCGCGACGGCGAGCACGGCGCGCGACGGCGGTGCCGAGGGCCGTACCGTCTGCGGCGCGCACCCGGAGCCGCCCCTCCTCCCCCTGGCCGAGGGCGGCGAGTCGCTCGGCGAACGCGTCCACGCCGTCGAGGAGCACCGGTCGGTCGAGGCGCCAGATCACCCGCGCATCCGGCACCGCACCCGAGCGCACGCGGGGGTCGGCACCGAACGCCGCGGCCGACGGCGGCGCATCGAGAACCATCGTCGCCCGCGGGAACGCCGCGAGCACGGCATCCACGCACACGAACACCGCGGCCTCGGAATGCTCACCGGCGAGGTGCACGACGAGGTCGGGCACCGCGGGGAGCAGTCCGCGCCCGGACGAACCGGCGACCGGGATGTCGGATGCCAGCCGCAGCGTCTGCCGGTTGCCCTCGCGGACGCGATCCACGTCGCGACCGGACCAGTCCGGCCCGTCGTGCCAGGCCACGGCCTCGGGGACGTGGGCCAGGACGGCGCCGGCCTGCCAGGCCCGGTGCGCCCACTCCCAGTCCTCGCCGCCGTAGGCCGTGAACGACTCGTCGAAGCCGCCGATCTCCTCGAAGAGCCGCCGCGAGCAGGCCGACACCGCCCCGATCACGAACCGGTACGCACGGTCGCCGGCCTGCAGCAGGTTCTCGGTGCGCGCGTACTCCTCGCGCAGCCACGCGGGTTCGGGCAGTTCCCGCTCCGGTCCGGCCTCGGCGACCGGCACGTCGGGTCCGAGCCCGGTCAGATCGGCGTGCCGGCGCCGTCCCACCGTCACGGCCTCGGGCAGCAGCGCGGGCAGGCGCGTGAGGGCCCGGACGTATCCGGGTTCGGGGGTCGTGTCGGCATCCAGGAAGCACAGGACGTCGCCCGTGCTCGCCGCAACGCCGAGGTTGCGGGCGGCGGACACCCGGAAGCCGCGATCCTCCTGACGCACGAGCCGCACGCCGTCGGGCACGACGGGGGCCTCCGGCGAGCCGTCGTCGGCGACGACGATCTCGAGGCGATCGGCCGGGTGGTCCTGGCGGACGAGGGCCGCGAGCGTGCGGGCGAGCTCCGCGGGCTGGTCGTAATGCGTGACGATCACGCTCACCCGCGGCGCTTCGGGCTCGCGCCCCGCGACGAGGTCCCAGCGGTTCCCGACGACCCACGGAGCTTCCTCGCGGGTCGAGTGTCCAGGACACGCCGAGTCGGGGTGGGGTGCATCGGCGTGTCTTGGACACTCAAGCTCTGCGGCGGGGGCGGCCCCGCCGCCGGGCGCGGGCACGCGCGCCCACCACGCCAGGTAGGCGCGGGCGACGTCGGCGGGACCGACGGGGACGGGATGGATGCCGTGCCAGGTGGCATCCGGATCCTCCGCCGCCGCGCGCACGAGCGCCGAGAGCGCGGGCGGCTCGACGGGGAGCAGGGTGCCGGGCCGGAGCGCGGCCATCTCGTCGACGTAGCGGTTGCGGACGGCGAGGGGCCGACGCCCCCAGCCGATCCACGACGTCAGCGACGCCGACGCCGACACGTGCTGGTGGGCGATCACGGGGACCGACACCGCGCGGGCGCGGGCGGCCATGTCGGCATCGTCGAGCCAGCCGGTCACCTCCACGGCGACGCCCGCGGCGCCGGCGCGGCGGACGAACGCGTCGAGGTCGGCGGCGTGCCCGTCGGACGCCCGGCCGAGGATCGTGAGCCGCCCGACCCCCGCCTCGACGGCGGCGGCGAGCGCCTCGTCGTGCCCCTTGCCGGGGTAGAAGTAGCCGAGCACTCCGACGGTCCCGTCGGGCTGCGGGCGCGGTCCGGCGGCGAGGGCCGGCACCGGCAACGGCAGGACCTCGACGTCGCCGTCCCACACGCCCTCCTCGGCGAGCAGCGCGCGCTCGTGCGCACTGTTGACCGCGACGGCGTGGGCGGCGCGCGTCACGGCGGCGTAGAAGGCGCGGCGGCGCGGACGGTTGCGTCCGCCGTCCGAAGCCTGCGGCACGTCGTGGAACGTGACGGTGAGCGGATGCCGCCGGGCCAGGGCCGTGAGCCGCGCGGTCGCCTCCTCGGGCGAAGGCCCCCACAGGCGCTCCGTGACGTGCACGTGCATCGGGGTGCCGGGGTCGGTGGCATCCGGATCGTCGGTCACGCGGATCCGCGTGTCCAGGGCCCGGACCTCCTCCGCCAACGCCCTCGCGTACGCGGCGACGCCGTGCGGGCCCGGGGGTGCGAGCAGAACGGGGCGGATGCTCATGCGGTGCGCCACCGGTGCAGGAGCGGCGCGAGGCGTTCGACGGCCGCACTCACGAAGGCGGGGTGCTCGACGTACCAGCGACGGTGCGCCTCGGCGACGGTGTCCGCGTCGAGCCGGTCGCCCGCGACGATCCAGTCACGGCGGGGCTCGGCATCCAGGTCCCATGCCTCGACGACCCACGGTTCGAGCGGCGCCTGCACCCCGGCGAGGATCGGACGTCCGGGGTCGACCGCGGTGCCGGGGGCCCCGAGAGCCGCGACGATCCGCTCCCCCAGGGGCAGGAACACGGCGTTGCCGGGGTGGTTCACCGTACGGGCGAGGTCGGCCACGACCGGGGCGTAGAGATCGGATGCCACGACGTCCACGCCCCGGTGCTCGCGGCGACGCAGCTCCGCGAGGGAGTCCTCGGCCACCGCGTGCACCGCGGCCGGCGAGAGGGCGCGCGCCACCGGCAGCCCGGCGGCCTCGGCGAGCACCCGGACGTCGTGGTACGCCACGAGCGGCGGGTCCTCGTCGACGCCGGGCACCCGGATCGCCGCCTGGAACGGGTGCAGGCCGCCGAAGCGGAGCGAGGGGACCACCACGGTGCGGGCACCCGGTGGCAGCGCCGCGCGCACCTGCGCGGTGCCGAGCGGCAGCCCGCGATAGTCGTCGCGAATGGGCTGCACGACGAGGAACGACGCGCCTGCCAGCAGCCGGTGCAGGCGTTCCGCGTCGGCGGCATCCATCTCGTGCACGGCGGGCACCCGCACCCCGGGGTGGGTGTCGTTCGAGACGACGAGGCGGATCGACTCGGCCTGGCAGTTGCCGACCACGACGCCGTACCCCTCCGGGGCCGGCTCATCTCCGAAGAACGCGGCGTAGTGGCCGCGCCGCGCTATCACCGCCGCATCCTCGTCCGCAAGGCTCTCGGAGCCGCTCTCTCTGCCACGCATGATGTGAACGTACGCCGTCGGTGCCGTCGCCTTGGCAACGGTTCCGTTGCCTTGCGACCTCTCCCCTGATGCGGTACACGTCACCCCGCCGCAGCCCAGGAGGACCCCCGATCGACGCCCCATCCCCTCGCCGGATCCGAGTCGCCGCCGTGCCCGCCGGGCACCCGTACACCCGGGCCGTCACCGACGAGCGCGTCGTCGACGTCCGCACCGACCCGCCCCCGCCGGGCGCCGCCCCCGGCCAGTGGTGGCCCCCGCAGGTGCTGCTGCCCGAGTGGCTCGACGCGCACGCCCCCGAGATCGACGTCGTCCACGTGCACTTCGGCAGCGAGTCGTACTCGGCCGCGGAGCTCTCGGCGACGGTGGACGCGGTCCGTCGCCTGGGGATCCCCCTCGTCTACACCGTCCACGACCTGGAGAACCCGCAGCTGACCGACCAGGCCGCGCATCGCGCGGCGCTGGCCGTCCTCATCGCGGGAGCCGACGAGGTGACCACGCTCACCGCACCGACCGCGGCCGAGGTCGAGCGCGACTACGGGCGCTCGCCCGACGTCATCCCCCACCCGACGCTCGTCGACGGTGCGACCCTCCCCGTCGGACGCGCGCACGCGGCGACCCGCGTCGGCGTGCACCTGCGCGACCTCCGCCCCAACATCGACGGCGTGGGGACGACGGCGACCCTCGTCCGCGCGGTCGCCGACCTGCGCGCCCGGGGCACCGACGTCGAAGCGGTGGTGCGGCTGAACGAGAACGTGCGCGACGTCGAGGCCGCGACATCCATCGACGCCCTCGCGGACGGGACGGAGGGCGTGCGGGTGGAGAGGTCGGCGCGACTCGACGACGACGCCCTCGCCGGGTGGCTCGCCGACCTCGACGCCTGCGTGCTGCCCTACTCGCACGGCACCCACTCGGGGTGGGCGGAGCTCTGCTACGACCTCGCCGTCCCCGTCGTCGGCACGCGTGTGGGCCACGTCGCCGCGCAGCATCCCGCCGACTTCCACGCGTTCCGCGTGGGCGATCCGGTGTCGCTGGAGCGGGCGATCGTGGATGCCACGGCCCCCGGATGGTCCATCGCCGGGTCCGATGCCCGGGGTGCCGAGGTCGCGCGTCGCCGCATCGAGCGGGTGGACGAACGCGAGCGGGTCCGTCGGGCCCATGTGGCGCTCTACCGCCGGTCGATGCGGACGGAGGACGCGGCATGACCCGCGCGCCGAAGCCGTTGCGGGTGCTGGTCGTGGCGCCGTCGCGCTACCCCCTCCGCCAGCCGCACGCGGGGGGCCTCGAGGCGACCGTGTGGGACCGGGTCCGGTGGTTGCGGGACCGCGGCCACGAGGTCACGCTGTGCGCCGCGGAGGGCTCCGACTTCCTCGAGGACTCCCCCGAGTTCGCTCTGCCCGCGCCGACGTGGTCGCGCGTGGAGGACGCCTCCGACACCGGGTACCCCGAGGGGTACGCCGAGGCGACGGCGACGGCGCACGCGACACTGCTCGAGCGTCTCCGGAGCGAGCGGCATCGCTTCGACGTGATCGACAACCACAGCCTCCACCCCGCCCCGATCCGGTGGAGCCGGGATGCCGGCATCCCGGTCGTGACGACCCTGCACACGCCGCCGCTCGAACCGATGCTCCGCGCCGCCGCGTACGCCCGCGGCAGCGCACACCGATTCGTCGCGGTGAGTCAGGCCACGGCGCGCGCGTGGTCGACCGAGGGCGTCGACGCGTTCGTGTTCCCCAACGGCATCGACACCGACCGATGGACGCGCGGCCCCGGCGGTTCGCGATGGGTGTGGTCGGGGCGCATCGTCCCCGAGAAGGCACCGCACCTCGCCATCGAGGCCGCCCGGGCCGTGGACGCCGAGATCGTGGTCGCGGGACGCATCGGCGACGTCGACTACTTCCACCAGGAGGTGGCGCCGCGCCTCGGCGGGAACGCCCGCTACGTGGGCGCCCTGCACCAGCCCGACCTGTGCCGCCTCGTCGGCACGTCGGCCGTCGCGCTCGTGACCCCCATGTGGGAGGAACCGTTCGGTCTGGTCATCGCCGAGGCCCTCGCGACCGGCACCCCGGTCGCGGCGTTCGACATCGGCGGGGTCTCCGAGGTCCTCGCCGGGATGCCGGGGACGGCGGCGGTCATGGCGGGCGACGTCACCGCCCTCGCCCACGCCGCGCGCGACCTCGCGCTGCAGGGGCGACGCGAGCCGCTGACCCGCGTGTGGACGCGTCGCGCGGCGGTGCGCGAGCACGCCCTGAGCCGCCGGTACCGCGACGTCGAGCGGGTGCTCGCGCACACCGCGCAGCCGGCGACGGAACGTCAGGTCCCGGCGGTGTCGTGGTGATCGGCTGGTACGTCCACCACCACGGGTACGGGCACGTCGCCCGCTTCCTCGCCGTGCAGCCGCACCTGCGCGAGACGGTGCGTGCGTTCTCGTCGCTGCCGCGCCCCGCGGGACTCGACGACGGCGTCGAATGGACGGTCCTCCCCGACGACGCCGACGCGATCGAGTACGACGACGGCACGGTGTTCGACCCGCGTGCCGCCGATCCGACCGTCCGCGGCGCCCTGCACTGGGCACCGCACGACCATCCCGGGCATCGTGCGCGCCTCGCCCTCCTCGCCGGGCATGCCGCCGACCTCCGGGCGATCGTCGTGGACGTCAGCGCCGAGGTCGTGGCGTTCGCGCGGCTGCTGGGTCTGCGTACGCTCGCGGTCACGCAGCCCGGGGAACGCACCGACGCCGCGCACGCCCTCGCGTACGATCTGGCCGACCGCATCCTCGCCCCGTGGGCGCACGGCGCCGTGCCCGCCGGCGCACTCGCGACCCGAACCGATCGGGTGGTGTGGACCGGCGGGATCTCCCGGTACGACGGGCGTCTCCCCGAGAAGGAGGATGCCGAGCGGTCGGTGCTGTTCCTCGGCCGCGTGCTCGCCGACGACGTGCGCCGCGACGCCGAGGCCCGGCTGTCGGCCGCGGGCTGGCGCACGCGCGCGATCGGTCACGACGCGTCGTCGCGCATCGACGACCCCTGGCCGTTGCTGACCTCTCACACGGTCGTCGTGAGCGCCGCCGGACAGAACAGCGTCGCCGACCTCGCCGCCGCCGACGCGCGCGCGGTGGTCGTCGCGCAGGACCGCCCCTTCGAGGAGCAGCGGCACACCGCGTGCGCGCTGCACCGCTGGGGCTTGGCCCGGGTCGCCCCCGAGGACGTCGACGCGGAGGGGATCGCGGCGCTGGTCGAGGCCGCCGCGACCGACGACCCCGACTGGTCGCGATGGCAGGTGTCCGGTGCCGCCGAGCGCGCCGCCGAGGCCATCGAGGCGCTGCTGCCGTGAGGGTCGCCGTCCTCACCGTCGCCTCCGCCGCCCGCCGCGCGCACCTGGAACGCCAGCGCGCGGTGCTCGCCGAGGTCGCCCCCGACATCGCCCGGGTGGAGGTCTTCCTCGACGCGGCGGTGCCCGACGGCATCCGGGATGCCGACGTCCGCACGCTGCACGTGCCGCCCGGGCCGCACGGACTCCGCGTGGGCGCGGGTCGCAACGCCGCGGCCGCGGCCGCGATCGCGGAGGGCGCGGAACTGCTCGTGTTCCTCGACGTGGACTGCCTGCCGGGACCCGACCTCATCGCGCGGTACGCCGACGCCGCCGTGGCGCACCCCGACGCGCTGCTCGCGGGGCCCGTGACGTACCTCGCGAGCGTGCAGCGCCCCACCGTGGCCGACCTGCCGCACGTGACGCGCCCGCACCGGGCACGACCGGCGCCGCCCGCCGGGGAGACGCGGGTCGCCGAGCCGGACGACTACGACCTGTTCTGGTCGCTCTCCTTCGCCGTCACGCCGGCGACATGGGAGCACCTGGGTGGATTCCACGACGCGTACGAGGGCTACGGCGCCGAGGACACCGACCTCGCGTGGGCGGCGAGGGCGCTCGGCATCCCGCTGGTGTGGACGGGCGGGGCGGATGCCTACCACCAATGGCATCCGGTCGAGTCGCCGCCGTGGCGGCACCTGGACGACATCCTCCGCAACGGCGCCGCGTTCCACCGCCGGTGGGGCGTCTGGCCGATGGGCGGCTGGCTGGAGGCCTTCGCCGCCGCCGGCGCGATCGAGCGCCGCGGCGACGCGTGGGTGCGGATCTAGCGAGCGCGCACGCGCCCGCGCGGCGAGCGCGACGTTCCGCGCGCAGACCCGGTCTCGAGTGTCCCGGACACGCGGACGGCGGCGCGTGGCATCCGCGTGTCCGGGACACTGAGCGCCACCGGCCGTCGGCTCAGCCCAGCGCCTCCCGCAGCGCCTCGATCACCCGGGTCGCGCGCGGGTCCTCGGACTCCATGCGGTTCGTCACGAACGCGAAGCCGACGCGGGAGTCGAGGTCGGCGAAGGCCACCTGACCTCCGGCGCCGTCGTGGCCGACGCTGCTCGGGCCGAGGTAGCGGCGGGCCTCGGAGTCCAGCTGCATCCCGGCTCCCCACCGCGGCCACGGCGCCGGGGCGTCGAACACCGGGGCGCCCTGCGTCCGGACCCGCCCCGCCTCCCGGACCGCTGCGTCGTCGAGCAGCCGCGTCCCCTCGGTGTCGGCCACGGTGGCCGACCACATCGCGGCGAGCGCGCGGGCCGTGCTGATCGCACCGGCCCCCGGGATCACCGCGGCGCGGACGTCGTCGGCGTTGAACCCGTCGTCCTCGGTCACGAGGGTGGGCGGCAGCGCACCGCCGAGCGTCATGGCCCGGTCGAGCCAGTCGACGCCGTGCGGGTCGCGCGCGGCGGCCTGAGCGGCGACACCCGCAGCGAGGGTCGGCCCCACCTCGAGATGGGCGACGGATGCCGCGATCTCGGGCGGCATCCCGAGCCAGGCTCCGCCGCCCACCGCCGCGGCCATCTCGCCGAAGGCGGCGGAGATCCCGACGCCGCCCGCGCGCCGCACAATCTCGCCCGAGATCCAGCCGTGCGTGAGCGCGTGATAGGCCCAGCCCTCCCCGGGGACCCACAGGGGCTTCTGTGCCGCGATGAGCGCGGACACCGCGTCGAAGTCGAGCAGTTGCGCGCGGCTGACGTCGACGCGGGGGGCGGAGACACCCGCACGGTGCGCGAGGGCGTCGCCGACGGTCACCGCATCCTTGCCGTGCACGCCGAACTCCGGCCACAGGTCCGCCAGCGGGCGGTCGTAGTCGAGTGAGCCGGATGCCACGAGCCGTGCCGCAAGGATCGACATGAGCCCCTTGGTGCACGAGAACACCACCGTCGGGGTGTCCCGCTCCCACGGGCGACCGTCACGGGAGTCGGCGACGCCACCCCACAGGTCCACGACCTCGCGTCCGTCGACGCGCACCGAGAGCGCACCACCCATGCCGGGGTGGCTGTCGAACGCCGCGCGGAAGGCGTCGGCGACGGGGGCGAATCCGGATGCCGCGAAGCCCTGCACCTCGGTCATCGGACGACCTCCGTCACCACGAGGCGGTCGCCGTCCCACCGCACCGGCAGCGGGTCGGAGAGGGTGCCGACGAACGCCCCGTCGGCGGCCACGTTCTCGAAGGCCAGCAGCACCGGACGGCCGTCGGCGTCCTCCGCGATACGCCCGCTGTACAGGTTCTCGGGCGCCACGAGGGTCGCCCGGCCGACGTCGTACGGGCCGCGCGGGTCGTCGAGGGCCACGGCCCAGATGCCTCCGCGCTCGCCCGCCCGGTGCCCGGCGAGGTGCGCGGAGTCGCAGGAGAACACCAGCGCCCACCGCCCCTCGACCTGCACGACCTGCGGAACCTCGAGGTGCGCGAACCCCGCACCCGGGGCGCTGCGCGGCGGGCGCACCTCCCACCGCACGAGGTCCGGCGACCACGCGTGGCCGATCACACCGCGGTCGCGGCCCGGGCCGTCGACGGCGCGCGCGGTGACGAGCATGTGCCACCCGTCGCCGTCGGGGTCGGCGAAGACCCAGGGGTCGCGCCATGCCTCCTCGTGCCACGTGCCGGCCGCGAGCGTCTCGTACCAGCGGGGGTCGGCGGCCACCACGACGGCGGTGTCCTTCGCCCACTCGGCGAGGTCGGTCGAGGTGGCGGCGAGGACGGTCTCGACGTTGGTGATCCGCCCCGGCTCGAGGAACCGCGAGCCCGTGTAGAACATCCGCCAGCCGGACACGGCCTCCACGATGCTGCCCGTCCAGGTGGCCGTGGCATCCGGAGCCTCTCCCCCGGCGGGCTCGAGCACCGTGCCGTGCACGGTCCACGAGCGCAGATCGCTCGAGGTCGCGTGCCCGACCGTGGCGTTGCGGTGACGCAGGTCGGGGTCGCCGAGACTCGTCGGCGCCTGCAGGAAGAGCATGTGGTGGGTGTCGCCGTCGCGGGCGAGCCAGAAGTCCCAGACCCAGTGGTCGGGCAGCGTGAACGTCATGATGTCCGTTTCGAAGAAGAGGTCGAGCGGTCAGCCCTTGACCGCGCCCTGGACCAGCGCACGGATGAACTGGCGCTGGAAGACGAGGAAGAGCAGGACGGCCGGCGTGATGATGATGAGGGCACCCGCGTTCAGCAGGGGGATGCTGAGCGAGTACTGGCCCTGGAAGAAGGTCAGCGCCCCCGCGACCGTGCGCTGCAGCGGGTCGGCGATGAGGACGACCGGGAGCAGGAACTGGTTCCACGTCCAGATGAACAGCAGGATCGCGAGCGCGGAGAGCGCCGGCGCCGCGAGCGGCAGTTGGATGCTGCGGAACTCGCGCCACAGCGATGCCCCGTCCACCCGCGCGGCCTCGGAGAGCTCGCGCGGGACGTTGATGAAGTGCGCGCGCATCCAGAAGACGCCGAACGGCATGTAGAGACCGATGAGGGGGAAGATCACCGCCCACGGGGTGTTCACGGTGCCCATCGACTGCGCCTGGTAGTACAGCGGGATGATCAGGGCCTCGAACGGGATCGTGAGGCCGAGCACGAAGAACACGAGCACCCCGCGGCCGAACCGGACCTGCAACGATCCGAGCGCGAACCCGGCGAGGGTCGCCGCGACGAGGCTCACCGGCACCACGCCGAGCACGATCACCAGGCTCGAGCCCATGAGCTGCCACACGTGTCCGGTCTCGAACGCCGTGGCGAAGTTGCCCCATTGCGGGTCGGTCGGCCAGGTCAGGCCCGTCGGGTTGCGGTCGGCGGGCTGCAGGGCGGCCGAGAACATGCTGATCAGGGGCAGCAGCGTCACGATCGCCGCGACGGCGAGGAGGACGGTTCCGAGCACGCGCTCGGTGCGGCTGGCGATCACGAGTCACTCGCTCTCGAGAGGCGTTGGATGGGGAGGACGACGACGAGCACCAGCACCATGAGCACGATGCCGAAGGCGGAGGCCAGGCCCACGTCGCTCTGGGTGAAGCCGATGCGGTAGATCGACAGGCCGGGCACGAGGGTCGCGCGACCGGGTCCGCCCTGCGTCGAGGTGTAGATGATGTCGAAGCTCGACAGGGCGGCGATGACGGTGACCGTCACGAGCACCGCGATCTCCTGCCGGAGCCCCGGCAGGGTGATGGTGAAGAACTCGCGCCACCAGCCGGCGCCGTCGAGCCGGATGGCCTCGTACAGCGAGACGTCGATCTTGCCGAGCCCGGTGAGCAGCAGCACGGTGCACAGCCCCGTGAGCACCCACGATCCGATGAGTCCGACCGCCGGCAGGGCGGTGCCGTAGTCGGCGAGCCACGGACGGGTGATCCAGCCGAGGCCGATCCAGCCGAGGATCTGGTTCACGGCACCGGTCTGCGCGTACATCCACGACCACGCGATACCGGCGGCGGCCAGCGGGATGATCTGGGGCAGGAACAGTACCGTCTGCGCGGTGGCCGCGAAGGCCTTGTACCGGATGCCACGGATCAGGGTCGCGAGGACAAGGCCGAGTCCCACGGGGATGATCGTGAAGAACGCGATGAGCACGAAGGCGTTGCGGATCGCGCCGAGCAGGTCGGAGTCGGTGAAGACGGTGAGGTAGTTGCCGAAACCCACCCACCGCGCCACCCCGATGCCGTTCCAGTCGTAGAACGAGTACTGCACCCCTTGGAACAGGGGCCAGATGACGAACCCGATGTAGAAGCCGAGGGCGGGGACGAGGAGCAACCATCCGGCGAGGGTCGCCCGCCGGGCCACTGCGCGTGCAGCGGCCCGGCGAACGGGTGCGGTCGTCGTCGCCGGGCCGGCGGCGTCTTCTCGGGGGGCCGCCGCGACGGCGACCGCACGATCGGTCATTACTTCCCGACCTCGCTCTCGTAGAACTTCTGCACGCGGTCGACGAAGTCCTGCCCGGTGATCTGGCTGGTCACCAGCAGCTGCGACTCGGGGATGATCGAGCCGGCGTAGATGCCGGCGGTCGTGTTGGCCATGAAGTCGACCTGACCGTTCTCGGAACCGATCTGCGCCGACATCTTCAGCGCGTTCTCGATGAGCGAGCCCGGCTGGACGGTCGGGAGCGCGAGGCTCGGGTCCCCACCGGGCGAGGCACCCGTGACGTCGACGATGATCTGGCGCGCGGTCGGGTCGGTGTGCACCCAGTTGAGGAAGTAGACGATCTCGTTGAGGTGCTTCGACTTCGCCGCGACCGAGAAGGAGTTGGCCGCACCCATGGCGACGTGGTTCGCCCCGGCCTCCGCCGGCGGCACCAGGAAGAAGCTCACGTTGTCGCCGAGCGCCTTCTGGTAGTTCGCGGCCTCCCAGTTGCCGTTGAAGGTGAACAGTCCTTCGCCCGCGGAGAAGCGGCTGGTGAAGGTGAAGTAGTCGATCGCGTTGATGTCGGACGGGAAGTACCCGGCATCCGCCCACTTGCGCACGAGTTCGGCGCCCTGGACGTTGCCCGGCTCGTTGAAGCTCGCGCCCGGCTCGTTGAACATCCACGACAGGAACTGGTCCTTGTCGACGTACTGGTTCATCGCGGCCTGCACGACGAAGTTGACCACGCCGTCCTTGTCGCCCGCCATGATCGGCAGGATGCCGGCGGCCTTGGCCTTGGCCATGTCGGCCTCGAGCTCGGCCAGCGTCTGCGGCGGGGCGGTGATGCCCAGCTGCGCGGCGAGGGTGTCGTTCATGTAGATGCCGGTGATGCTGTAGCCGAGGCCGAGCTGGTACAGCGATCCCGATCCGCGGATGCCGTCCTCGCTCATGCGCAGCGGCGCGAGCTGCGACGCGGGCCAGGCGTCCCAGCCGTACGCGTCGAAGTACGGGTCGAGGTTGGCCACGAGACCGTCGCGCACGGTGTCGCCGAGGGTGGGGAGGCGGATCAGGTCGGGCGGGGTGTCGCTGGCGAGGAGCTTGGGGGCGTTGGCCGTGAGGTTCTGGAACGTGTCGCGGGTGATGTTGAACGTCACGTTCGGGTGCTGCTTGGTGAACTCCTCGGTCAGCTTGTCGGTGACGGGGAATCCGGTCTCGTCGGCGATCGTGAGCTGCACCGGGTCGCTCGTCAGTTCGGTGCTGACGTCGGTGGCGGCGGCGGTCTGCGGTGCGGCGGCGCCGGGGGCGCAGCCGGCGAGCAGGGCGCCGGTGAGTCCGGCGATCGCCGCGAGGGCGAGGGGCGCGACGCGACGGCTTCGCGGGCGCGGGGTACGGGTGGACATGTCGACTCCTTCGTCAGTGCTGCGGGTACCCAGGATGCGGGCGTTTCGGGTGCGATCCTCCCTGCGGTACAGTGCTGAAAGGATTTAGCAGGGATATTTACGCAGACCGCTCCGCCCCTGTCAAGATTCGTTGTGAAGATCGTCACGACGGCACCGGAGCCGACGACCGAGGAGGTGGGCATGGTCAAACGCGTCACGCTGACGGATGTCGCACGTCTCGCCGGGCTCTCCCCCTCCGCGGCATCCATGATCCTCAACGGCCGACCCGACACGCGACTCTCGCGCGACGCCCACGACCGCGTGCTCGCCGCCGCCGCCGAACTGGGGTACCGCCCCAACGTGGCCGCGCGGGCCCTGCGCACCAGCACCTCGCACACGATCGGCTTCGTCTCCGACCTCGTCGCCACCACCCGCTTCGCCAGCGGCCTCATCAAGGGGGCGCTGGGCGCCGCCGAGGCCGCCGGTCACGTCGTGCTCGTCGCCGAGACGGGAGGCGAGCCCGAACGCGAGGCCGAGGCCGTGTCCGCGCTGCTCGACCGTCAGGTCGACGGCGTGATCTTCGCCTCGATGCGGGCGCGCGAGATCCTCGTGCCCCCGATCCCCTCGAGCGTCCGGGCGGTCATGCTCAACGCCACGAGCGAGGCGCACGGCTGCAGCGTCCTGCCCGACGAGGAGACCGGCGGACGCCGGGCGATCGAGCTGCTCCGGGATGCCGGCATCCGCGACGACATCCTGCTGCTCGGTTACGACGCCGAGGCCGAGCGCGACCTGTTCCGCTCGGCGACGGTCGCCGCGCGCGTGCGCGGCATCTACGACACCATGGCGCGCGAAGGGATGAGCTTCTCGCGCGAGGAGTCGATCTGGCTGTGGGAGCCCGACCACGGACACGAGGTCACGGCGCGGGTGCTGGCATCCGGGCCGCCCCCGCGCGCGATCGTGTGCCTCAACGACCGCCTCGCGTTCGGCGCCTCCCAGGCGCTCGGCGAAGCGGGACTTCGGGTGCCCGACGACGTCGCGCTGGTCTCGTTCGACAACGACGAGCTGGCCGCGTACCTCCGCCCGGGCCTGACGACGATCGGCCTCCCGCACGAGGCGATGGGCCGCCGCGCCGTCGAACTGCTCCTCGCCCCCGACGGCCCCCCTCCCGGCGAGCACCTGGTGGAGATGCCGGTGGTGGTCCGCGCGTCCCTGCCCTGACGCAGCCGTGCCCGGCGCCCCACCGAAACGCCGAGTGTCCAAGACACGCCGTATGCGCGCTGCGCGATGCGGCGTGTCTTGGACACTGAAGCGGGATGGATGCCGCGAGCTACACGCGCAGCCAGGCCGATGCCTCACCCGGCAACGCACCGTCGGCGACCGGCGCGCTCGCGAGCAGCACCTCGCCCGCGGGAAGCTGCACCGGCTCGGTGCCGAAGTTCGTCACGACCGTCCAGCCGTCGGGGCGGGCGAAGGCCACCACGTCATCGCGGCCGAGGTCGAGCCACTCCAGCTCCTCGGCGGTCTGCAGCTCGTGCCGGAGGTCGAGGGCCTGGCGGTACAGCGACAGCGTCGAGGCCGGGTCGCCGTCCTGGCGGTCGACCGCGTACGTCGTGAACCACTCCGGCTGCGGCAGGTGCGCGCCGCCCGCGCCGAAGCCGAACGCGGTGCCGGAAGCGCTCCACGGCAGCGGCACGCGGCATCCGTCCCGCCCGATGTCGACGCCGGGGCTGCGGAAGTAGGTCGGGTCCTGACGCGCGGCGTCGGGGATCTCGGCGACCTCGTGCAGTCCGAGCTCCTCCCCCTGGTACAGGTACGCCGAGCCGGGCAGGCCCAGCACGAACAGCGCGGCGGCGCGGGCGCGACGTCCGCCCCGCTCGGCGTCGAGCACCGGCGCGGTGCCGCCGGAGAGCAGCCACTCGTTGCCGTGCTTGAGCGTCGGCCGGCCGTCAGCCGCGCGCTCGGCGTCGGGGAGCCCGTAGCGCGTGGCGTGGCGCACGACGTCGTGGTTCGACAGCACCCACGTCGTCGATGAGCCGGACTGCGCGGCGAGCGCGAGGTTGTCGGCGACGATGCGGCGGAACTGCCCGGCGTCGAAGTCGGCCTCCAGCAGGTCGAAGTTGAACGACTGCCCCAGGCTCTCGATGCTCGCGTACAGCGGCACGCGCGAGGGGTGCACCCACGCCTCGGCGACGGCGGTGCGCGGCGGGTCGTAGGAGTTGAACACGGAGCGCCACTCGGCGTACACCTCGTGCACGTCGTCCCGGTCGAGGAGGGGGTGGGTGCCGTCCTGGGGCATCGCGGCGAGCTCGGCCGCCGAGGGCAGCGGCTCGCTGAGGTCCTTCGTCAGCATGTGCGCGACGTCGATGCGGAAGCCGTCGACCCCGCGGTCGCTCCAGAAGCGCAGCGTCTTCACGAAGTCGGCGCGCACCTCGGGGTTGGCCCAGTTCAGGTCGGGCTGGGACACGTCGAAGTTGTGGAAGTACCACTGCCCGTCCGCGACGCGCTCCCACGCGGGTCCGCCGAACACCGACTGCCAGTCCGTCGGCGGCTCCGCGCCGTCGGGGCCCGTGCCCTCGCGGAAGATGTATCGCTCACGCGCGGCGGAGCCGCGGCCGGCGGCGAGCGCCTCCTGGAACCAGGCGTGGTCGTTCGAGGTGTGGTTGGGCACGATGTCGACGACGACACGGATGCCATGGGCGTGCAGCTGCGCGATGAGCTCGTCCATGTCGGCGAGGGTCCCGAGCCGCGGGTCGACGTTGCGGTAGTCGGCGACGTCGTAGCCGCCGTCGGCGAGCGCCGAGGGGTAGAAGGGGCTGAGCCAGATGGCATCCACTCCCAGTTCGGCCAGGTACGGGACCCGCGAGGTGATGCCGGGGATGTCGCCGAGGCCGTCGCCGTTGCTGTCGGCGAAGCTGCGGGGATACACCTGGTACACCACGGCCTGACGCCACCAGTCGGGGGCGGCGGAGAGCTCACGGGCGTGCACGGACGGTGCGGCGGTGGTCACGAAGGATCCTTTCGAGGGGTGGGGGTCGGTCAGCCCTTGACGGCGCCCTGCGTGACGCCGGCCATCACCCATCGCTGGGTGAAGAGGTAGGCGACGATCGCGGGGGCCATGGCCATGAGGTAGGAGGCAAAGGCGACGTTGTAGTTGTTGCTGAACTGCGTCTGGAACAGGTTCTGCCGCACGGGGAGGGTCTGCAGGGCGGGATCGCTGATGATGAGCGACGGCATCATGAAGTCGTTCCACGCGTACAGGAAGGCGAAGATGCCGACCGTCGCGCTCATGGGCGCGAGCAGCGGGAAGATCAGTCGCCAGAACGTCTGCCAGGTCGTCGCCCCGTCGATGCGCGCGCTCTCCTCGAGTTCGAGCGGGATGGAGCGCAGGAACGCGGTGAACAGCAACACGCTGAAGCTCAGCTGGAACATCGTGGCGAGGATGATCACGCCGAACGGGTTGTCGAGACCGACGCGTCCGGTGAGCTGGATCTGCGGCAGCGCGACGACCGGGAACGGGATGAACATCGCCGCGAGCAGGTAGAAGAACGAGTACCGGAAGAGCTTGCGGTCCCAGTTGCGGGCGATGGCGTACGAGGCGAAGGCCGCCAGCACGATGGTCGCGGCGACCGTGCCCGCCGTGACGAGCAGCGAGATCGCGAGGCCCACGGGGAACTTCGTCAGCGTCCACGCCTGCACGAAACCGTCGAAGCTGATCGGCGACGGGAACGAGAAGGCGTTGCCGTCGACGACCTGCGCCCCGCTCTTGAGCGCCATCGTGATCGAGACGTACAGCGGCAGCAGCACCGTGACGGCGCACAGCACCAGGACGGTGGTCGCCGACCAGTTGATGCGCTCGGTGCCCACCCGCCGGATGCCGGAGCGTCGGCGCGAGGGGACGGAGAGTTCGGCCTGCTCGAAAGCGAGCGCCGGCTGGTTCACAGCGGTCATGAGAGGGTGTTCCTTCCCCGGGTGAGCGAGAGCTGGAGCAGCGAGATCGCGACGGCGACGAGGAAGAAGAGGGCCGCGTTGGCCATCTGATAGGCGTAGTCGCCGCCGTTGAAGCCGAGGATGATCGACATCGCGACGCTGCGGGTCGAGGTGCCGGGCCCACCGTTGGTGAGGCCGACGATGACGTCGTAGGCGTTGAGGAAGCCCTTGAAGCCCAGGATGACGTTGATGACGACGTAGCCGGCCACCAGCGGGAGGGTGATCCGCAGCAGCTGCTGCGTCTTGTTCGCGCCGTCCAGGCCCGCGGCCTCGTACACGTCGCCGGGCACCGACAGCAGCCCCGCGATGTAGATGAGGAGCGTGCCGGGGATCGCCTGCCACGCGGTCACGATCACGATCGCGACCCAGGCGAGGTCGGGGTTCGCCAGGAGCGAGGTCTCCAGCCACGGGATGCCGAGGGCGGTCCCGGCCTGCGGGAGGGAGTTGCTGAAGAGGAAGTTGAAGACGTAGGCGATGATGATGCCCGAGATCACCATCGGGATGACGAACACCGTGCGCAGCGCCTTCTTGAAGCGGATCTGCGCGGTGAGGCCCACGGCGAGCAGGAACGCGGCGATGTTGACGACGATGACCGTCGCGACCGAGAACCCGAAGGTGAACAGGTACGCCTGCAGGATCGCCGGGTCGCTGAAGAGCGCGATGTAGTTGGTCAGCCCGACGAAGTTCCACTGCCCGAGACCGATGGAGTCGGTGAAGCTGAAGAAGATGCCGACGAGGCCGGGCACCGTGATCGCGAGGGTGAACAGCGCGAGCGTCGGAAGCAGGAACAGGTAGTAGATCGGTTCGACGCGACGGCTGCTGCGCCGGGCGGCCGCCTTCCCGCCGGTGACGATGGTGGTCGTGGTGGTCATCGCGCGACTCCTTCGGCGGCGGACTCGGTGGTGGACGCGGCGGGCTGCCGGAACGCCAGCCGCGACCAGTCCTGATCCAGGGTGTTCAGGGTGCCCTCGGTCGAGGCCCCGAGGATCATGGCCTGCGCGTAGCTGAAGACGGGGATGGTCTTGGGCACGAGCACCGAGGCGCCCTGGTAGATGCGCCCCTCGTCGTAGTAGGGGATCATCCCGGCCACGCGCGGGTCGCTGGGGGCGGGCGCGTCCGTGGTGGGTGCGAACCCGAGCTGCGACTCGTTGTAGGCCTCGATGATCCGCGGCTGGTAGAGGTACTCGAGGAAGTCGCGCGCGGCATCCTGATGTCTCGAGCCCTCGGGGATCATGGCCGCGAGGTCCATGTTGACGCGCACCGCGAGGTCGTTCGGGTCGTCGGTCATGGGAAGCGGGAAGGTGCCCACCGGCAGGTCGGGCGAGGTCTTGGCGATCTCGCCGAGCGCCCACGGCCCCTGCAGGTACATCGCGGCCTGCCCTTGCGCGAACGCGAGGTTGCCGTCGCCGTAGCCGCGGCTCGCGGCATCCGGGTTGGTGTAGGTCGACGACAGCTCGGTCATGCGCTGCATCGGCTCGGCGAAGTCCTTCTGGAACGACACCCCCGAGTCGGGGCCGACCGCGTCACCCTCGGCGGCGAGGCCGTCGAAGAAGTCGACGACGTTCAGCGACCCGCCCACGGCGTAGTCGTACCAGCCCTGGCCGATGGTCCAGTCGTCTTTGAAGGTGCCGTAGAACGGCGTGATGCCGTTCGCCTTCAGCGTCTCGGCGGTCTGGAGCAGCTCGTCCCAGGTCGTCGGGACCGACAGACCCAGCTGGTCGAAGATCTGCTTGTTGTAGATCACCGACGACGCCATGACGGAGTACGGCAGGGCGCTCGTGCGCCCTGCGCACGAACCGTACTGGTTCATGAGGGGCTGCAGGTCCTCGCGCACGGTGCCGGCGGCGGTCGTTCCGGACAGGTCCGTGAGCGCGCAACGCTGGACGAACCGCGCGACCTCGTAGTTGTAGTTCGCGAGCATGATGTCGGGCGGGTTGCCGCGGACGAAGCTCGCCGACACGACGTCGACGCCCGAGGCATCCATCTCCACCCGCACCTTGTCCTGGGAGGCGTTGTACTCGTCGACCACCTGGTTCATGAACGCGAGGGCCTCGCGTTTGCTGAACGTGAAGCGGATCGTCTCGCGCCCGTCTGCGGAGCACCCGGCGAGCATCGCCGCCCCCATGGCCGTCACCGCCAGCGCCGCGACCGTTCGTCGCATCGTCGCCGTCTTTCTCGACACGTGTTGTCCTCGCATCCTTGCGATCTTGAATCAGAGATTAAATCTACTCGCCAAATCAATCCGGTGAGGGCAGTATTGCATCAGACACGAGAGGGGTCAAGATCCGATGACGGATGCCACACCCTCGGTGCCCTCGCTCCGCCGCCACAGCCTCGATGCCGTGCTCGCCTACGCGTGGGACGCCGAGGTCTTCACCGCGAGCGACGTCATGGCGGCCGTCGCGCTGACCCGCTCGACGACGATCGACGTGCTCGACGAACTCGTCGCCCGGGGACTGCTCGAGGAGCTGCCGAACGCCCGGGCCGTGGGCGAGTACTCCAAGGGGCGCCCGGCACGCCGCTTCGCCCTCCGCGCCGACGCGGGGCTCGTCGTCGGCGTGGATGCCGGTCGCGGACACGTCACCGCGACGGTGGCCGACCTGCGCGGCGTTCCGGTCGCGACCTCGCGCCTGTCCATCGACCCGGAGCGCGACTCCCCCGAGCGCCGCCGGCGGGCGGCCGAGAAGGTCGTCGACGCCACCCTGAAGCGGGCGCGCGCGTCGCGCGAGGATCTCGTCGCGGTGTGCGTGGGGGTGCCCGCCCCCGTCGACCGCGCCGGGCGCTCCCCGATCCACCACGACGGCTTCTGGCAGCGCATGAACCCCGACTTCGTCGACGCGTTCGCCCCGTGGGCGCCGGTCGTCCGCGTCGAGAACGACGCGTCGCTCGCGGCCGTCGCGGAGCACGCACAGGGCGCCGCGGTCGACTACGACGACTTCGTGGCGCTCCTGGCCGGCGAACGGTTCGGCGCCGGGCTCTGGCTCGACGGCCGCCTGCTCCGCGGCGCGCACGGCGGCGCCGGCGAGACGGTCGCGTTCGACCGGGTCGAGGGTGTCGGCAGCGCCTACGGTCTCGCGCCGCGGTGCGTCGAAGCCGCACGGGCGGCGATCACCGCGGGCACCCTGCCCGCCGGGAGCGCCCTGGCCGACGTACCGGTGGACGGCCTGGATGCCAAGACGGTCCTCGACCTCGCCGCCACCCGCGACCCGGGGGCGCTGGCCGTCGCGGCCGAGGTCGGGACGCAGCTGGCGGTCGTCGCGGGGCTCCTCGGCAGCCTGTTCGACGTGCGGCGCGTGGTGATCTCCGGGGCGATCGCGGCCGGGGCCGGCCCGATCATCGCCGCGGCGACCGAGGCCCTTCCCGACGCACTGCACCTTCCGCCGCCCGAGATCGTGGCGTCGCCGCTCGGCGCGGACATCGTGTCGATCGGCGCCGTCGCCGCCGCGATCGAGCGCACGCGCGCACGCGCGATCGACCTCGCGCCCTTCGCCCTGCCCGACGAGCGCGCCCGGGCGTAACTCCTCGCGCGTGAGGGGTCAATATCCGTCGCAGGGCGGAACCTCGGCGGATAGCCTCGGGGTCATGCCCGACTGGCCCGCGCACGTCTTCTGGTGGCACCTGTACCCGCTGGGGTTCGTCGGTGCTCCCATCCGCGACGACGTCGACCCGGACGCGGAACCGGCGCACCGCCTCGAGCGCATCGAGCCGTGGCTCGACCACGTCATCGAGCTCGGCCTGAACGGTCTCCTGCTGGGGCCGATCTTCGCGTCCGAGACCCACGGGTACGACACCGTCGATCACTTCCGCGTCGACCCGCGGCTGGGCAGCGACGCCGACCTCGACCGTTTGCTCGCAGCGTCCCGGGAGCGTGGCATCCGAGTGCTTCTCGACGGCGTCTTCAATCACGTGGGGCGCGGGCATCCCGCGTTCCAGGCGGTGCTCGCGGGCGGCGACGCGACGCTGTTCCGCGGAGGGTGGGTCGACGACCGGTTCGAGCCCGAGGTGTTCGAGGGGCACGGCGCCCTCGTCGCGCTCGACCACTCCTCCGACGCGACGGCCGACCTCGTGATCGACGTCATGTGCCACTGGCTCGAGCGCGGAATCGACGGGTGGAGACTGGATGCCGCCTACGCGGTGCCGCCGGAATTCTGGGCGAGGGTGCTCCCGCGCGTCCGCGAGCGGTTCCCCGAGGCGTGGTTCCTCGGCGAGGTGATCCACGGCGACGGCGCAGCGATCGTGCAGGCGTCGACGATGGATTCGCTGACGCAGTACGAGCTGTGGCAGGGCATCTGGCACGGCATCGCCGACGGCAACTTCTTCGAGCTGAGCCACGCGATCGAACGGCACGACGAGCTGCTCGCGACCTACGCTCCGCAGACGTTCGTCGGCAACCACGACGTCACGCGGATCGCTTCGGCCGTGGGACGCGAGGTCGTCCCGCACGCCCTCGCGGTGCTGTTCACGGTGGGCGGCACGCCGTCGGTCTACGCCGGCGACGAGTTCGGCTGGACCGCGGTGAAGGAGGAGCGCGAGGGCGGCGACGACGCGGTGCGGCCGGAGTTCCCGGCGACACCGGCGGAGGTCACCGGCGTGGACGAGCGCATCCTCGACGCGCATCGCGCGCTCATCGCGCTGCGCCGACGGCATCCGTGGCTGTGGCGCGCCCGCACCGACGTGGTCGAGGTCACGAACACCACCCTCGTGCTGCGCACGGCCGTGGATGCCGAAGCGGTGATCGTCGCGCTGAACCTGGGCGACTCACCCGCGTCGCTCCCGGCCGCCGACGCCGCGACCGTGTCTGTCGGCGACGCGACGCTCCAGGGGACACAGGTCGAGCTCCCGCCCCGCGGCTGGGCGGTTCTCGAGCGCTGACCCCTCGTCCCACTTATGGCAATGCGTGGTCCACAAACGGCCGCTCGAAGCCCCGCCAACCAGCAACAAGTGGGACATGGGACCGGTGACCACCACGCGGGGGCCGGGGAGGGATGCCGGCTCCCGGCGACTCAGCCGCCGACCCGGAAACGGTGCTCGGGGCGGCCGGTCGAGCCGTAGCGGAGGCCCACCGTGACCAGGCCGCGCTCGGCCAGCGCCGTCAGGTGGCGCTGCGCGGTCGCGCGGGAGACACCGATGCGCTCCGCGACCTCGGACGCCGACGCCTCATCGTCCCCGAGCGCCGCGAGAACCGTCTGCTCGGTCGCCGACCGGGCGAGCGACGCACCGTCCCGCTCCCCTCGCATGACCGCGGCGGCGCGGTCGACGTCGTCCTGGGTCAGCGGCCGCGACGACGCGAGCAGATTGCGGTAGCGCGCGTACCGGTCGAGGCGTTCGGCCAGGACGCGGGTGTCGAACGGCTTCACGAGGAAGGCCAGCGCCCCGGCCGTGAACGCCCGCCGCACGGTCGCGGCATCCGTCGCCGCCGACAGCACGAAGGCGTCGAGACCGACCGAACGGACGAGTTCGATCCCGTCGCCGTCGGGCAGGTAGACGTCGGCGAGCACGAGGTCGGGGGCGTGCGCGGCGATCGCCGCCCGCGCGTCCCCGACCGTCCGCGCGGGTTCCAGGGCCGTGAAGCCGGGGCGCGCATCGACGGCGTCACGATGCAGCCCCGCCACACGGAAGTCGTCATCGACGACGAGGACGCGGATTTCGGTCATCTCTCCCCCTCGGTCGCGGGTCGCGGCGAACGCGCGGCCCCCTCGGCGCCGGTGTGCAGCGCGCCCGGCAGCCGAGCGGCGACCACCGCGCCGTGCCCGGACCCGCCGGCATCCACGATCCATACGTCGCCGCCGCGCCGCCGGGCGAACTCGCGCGAGAGCGGCAGCCCCACCCCGAGACCGTGCACCGCGGCGAGATCGTCGGGGCGCTCGCGCGGAGCGAAGGCCGCGTCGACGTCGGCGATGCCGCCGCCGGTGTCGGCCACCGTGAGCACGAGGTCGGCGCCGTCGCCGAGGACGGCGACCTCGACCGCGCGGGGCTCGCCCCCGGATGCCGCCGCCGAGACGGCGTTGTCGACCAGGTTGCCGAGCACGGCGACGACGTCCTCCACGTCGGCGACGGTGGCGGGAAGCCACGTCTCGTCCGCGACCCGGAGGGTCACCCCGCGCTCCCGCGCGGACAGTCCCTTCGCCCCGAGGAACGACCGCAGCATCGCGTCGCCGACGAGATCGAGCCCCGGCACGGCCCAGTCGACCGACCCGCGGTCCACCAGATCGGCGAGGAACGCGCGCGCCTCCGCTGTGCGCCCGGCGTCGAGCAGGCCGACGGCGGCGTGCACGCGATTGGCGTTCTCGTGGCGCTGCACCCGCAGCGCGTCGCCGAGCGCCCGCACACTGTCGAGACGGTCCGACAGCGCGAGGACGTCGGTGCGATCGCGGAGCACCGCGACGCGGCCGAGCGCGCGCGTCCCGCGCCGGACGGGCCGGACGTCGACGAAGACGACGCGTTCGCCGATCGGCATCCCGTTCGGAGCCCCGGACCCGGCGAGCACGGCGGCCACCGCGGGCGGGAGTCCCAGTTCGTCCAGGCGGCGCCCGACCGCGCCCGACACCCCGAGGAGCGTCTCGGCCGTCGTCGTGCAGACCCGCACGACGCCGGCGTCGTCGATCGCGACGACGCCCTCGTCGGCGCTCTCCAGCACGGCGGTCTGCGTCTGCACGAGGGCGACGAGCTCCTCGGGCTGCAGCCCGAGCGTGAGGCGTTCGAGACGCCGCCGGGTGAGCAGCGCCACCGCGACACCGAGCCCCACCGCCACGAGCACCGCGATGCCGATGCCGACCAGGAGGGCGGGCAGGTCGTCGAACACGCTCGCGCGCTCGAACCCCACGCTCACCTCTCCCACGGGGTCGCCTCCCCCGGGCGGATAGACCGGCACCTTGGCGCGCGCCGACTCTCCCAGCGTGCCTGTCTCCCACGTGACGACCTCGCGCCCGGCGAGCGCATCGGCGAAGCTCGTGCTCACCACCTCCCCGAGACGGTCCGGATCCGGATGGGCGAGGCGGATGCCGTGATCGTCGGTGATCACCACGAACAGCCCCTCGGTCCGCGCGGTGACGTCGGAGGCGTAGCGCTCGAGCGTCCCACCGCGCAGCGTCGTGGCATCCGGGGTTCCGGGGTCGGCGGAGTAGGCGGCGACGAGCTCGCGGACCTCGGGCGCCTCGGCGACCGACCGGGCGATGTTGAGGGCGGACGAGTCGGCTTCGGCGCGGAGCTGCTGGATGCCGAGCCACGCGAACACCGCGGTGCACACGGCCACCACGGCCACCATCGTGGCGATCTGGACGAGCAGAGTCCGGGTGGCGAACCGCATGGCACCTCCTCGGGCCGGTGTGCGCGAAATGCGCAGAACACACGCTACGCGCACAACGCCGGTCAATGCGAGCAAGCGCGCGCGACCGGGGGCCGCGTCCGTAGGTTCAGCGGATCGACGGCGCGCGGTGCGCCGGCATCCACGACGAAGGAGTCGCGATGACCCCCCTGATCCTTGCGGCCGAAGCCGCCGAGTACCCGGTGGCCTACACACCCGCCGACGGGGTGCTCGTGGCCCTCGGCTTCCTGATGGTGCTGTCGTTCATGGCCCTCATCATGACGCGACGCCTGACCCCGATGGTCGCGCTCATCGTCGTCCCGACGATCTTCGGCCTGATCGCCGGCGCAGGCTTCGGTCTCGGCGACATGGTGATCGACGCGATCGGCAAGATGGCGCCGACCGCGGCCCTGCTGCTCTTCGCGATCATGTACTTCGGCATCATGATCGACGTCGGCCTGTTCGATCCGCTGATCCGCGTGATCACGCGCTTCCTGGGTGACGACCCGGCCAAGATCGTGCTCGGTACGGCGATCCTCGCCGGTGCGGTGTCGCTCGACGGCGACGGATCGACGACCTTCATCATCACGACCTCCGCGATGCTGCCGCTCTACCTGCGCCTGGGGATGAGCCCCGTGGTCCTCACGTGCGTCGCGGGCCTGATGAACGGCACGCTGAACATCGTGCCCTGGGGCGGTCCCACGGTCCGTGCAGCCACGGCCCTCGGCCTGCAGCCGACCGACGTCTTCGTTCCGATGGTCCCCTCGCTGCTCGCCGGTCTCGTCGTCGCTCTCGCGTTCGCCTGGTTCCTGGGCCTCTCGGAGCGCAAGCGCCTCGCGGGCTCGGTGGACACCTCGAAGCTCGACGGCGCCACCGGGTTCGGCCGGCTCGGCGCACCGAAGATGTTCCGCGGCGCGGAGTCCAAGCCCGGCGCGGTCGCGTCGCTGCGCACCGGCAACGTCGTGACGGTCCGCGGCGGGCGCGGCGCCGTCGCCGCCCCCGAGCTCGTCGTCGCGGCCGACACCGCCATGGCCGACACCATGCTCGACCCGAACCGCGCGACGCTCCGCCCGAAGCTCATCTGGTTCAACCTGGCGCTCACCGTCGCCGTGATGGTGCTGCTGGTGATGGACGTCTTCCCGCTCGCGTTCGTGTTCATGGTCGGCGCGGCGCTGGCCCTGATCGTGAACTTCCCGAAGCTGCGCGGACAGGCCGACGAGATCGTCGCCCACGCCCCGAGCATCGTCGGCGTCGTCTCGATGGTGCTGGCCGCCGGCGTGCTGGTGGGCGTCCTGAACGGCACCGGCATGGTCACCGCGATGGCCGCGTGGATCACGCAGGTGATCCCCTCCTCGATGGGCCCGTTCCTCGCGGTCATCACCGGCGTGCTGTCGATACCGTTCACGTTCTTCATGTCGAACGACGCGTTCTACTTCGGCATCCTGCCGGTCCTCGCCGAGAGCGCGGCGAACTACGGCATCGCCCCGGTCGAGATGGCCCGCGCATCGATCACCGGTCAGCCCGTGCACCTGCAGAGCCCGCTGGTGCCCGCGATCCTGCTGCTCGTCTCGCTCGCCGGAGTGAACCTCGGCGACCACCACAAGAAGGTGCTGTGGCGGGCGACGATCGTCTCGCTCGTGATGCTCGCCGTCGGCGTGCTCGTGGGTGCGGTGCCGCTCCTCGGCTGAGGCGCCGCCGCCACCCCCGCGTCATAAACGCGATTCACGCCCAGAAACGCGCTCTCCCCGCGTTTCTGGGCGTGGATCGCGTTTATCGGTGTCGGCTGAACCCACGTCGGCAGCGCACCCCCGCGGCACCGCCCCGCGCGGCCACGCGGCAGCGCCTCCGCGGCCACGCGGTCACGCGATGCCGAGCGCCGTCCGCACCGCCGCGACCACCTCGGCCTGCGCGCCGTCGCGGACGAACACCGGGATCCGCTCCAGCGGGGCGTCGACCTCGATCTCCCCGCCGCCGGCGAACACGGTCCCGCTCCACAGATCGGTCCACGCCGCCCCCGCAGGCAGCACCACACGCCGCGAGCGCGCGCCGGCCTCCATCACGGGCGCGACGAGCAGGTCGGGGCCGAAGAGGTACTGGTCCTTCACGTCCCACGTCCGCGCATCGTCGGGGAACCCGTGGAACAGCCCGCGCAGCACGGGCTGCCCGTTCTCGTGCGCGTCGCGCATCACGTCGCGGACGTACGGTCGCAGCGCCTCCCGCGCGAAGAGGTAGCGCTCGAGCACCGGCGTGACGGCCTCGCCGAAGCTCCACACCTCGTTCGGTCCGCCCGAGGGCGAACGTCGCGTCCCGTCGGCGGCGGTGACCGCGGTCGTGGGCAGACGGTCGCCGTGCAGCCGCATCACGGGACAGAACGCCCCGAACTGGAACCACCGCACCAGCAGTTCGCGGAACCCCTCGTCATCCGGGTCGCCGTGGTGGAAGCCGCCGATGTCGGTCGTGAACCACGGGATGCCGGCGACACCCATGTGGATGCCGGCGGTGACCTGCGCGCGCAGCGCGGCGAACGTCGAGGCGATGTCCCCCGACCAGACCAGGGCGCCGTAGCGCTGGCTGCCGGCCCAGGCCGTCCGCAGAAGGTTCACGACGTCGATCTCGCCGTCGCCCCACTGCCCCTCGGCGAAGGCGCGGGCGTAGTGCTGCGGGTAGAGGTTGCCGACCTTCAGCACCGATCCGAGGTGATACCGGTAGTTGTCGTAGTCGTAGAGGCCGTACTCGGGTTCGGCTTCGTCGAGCCAGAAGGTGCGGATGCCGTGCACCCCGTAGTTCGCGCGGATGCGGTCCCACACGAAGGCGCGGGCGCGGGGGTTGGTGGCATCCAGGAAGGCGCTCGGCCCCTCGAACGACATGTGCACGTCGAGCCCGCGTTCGGCGCGGACGAGGAGGTTCTCCTTCTTCATGCGGGCGTAGTTCTCGGACTCCAGCGACACCTGCGGCCACACCGACACCATGAGCTCGACCCCGAGCGAATCCAGCTCGCGCACCATCGCCGTCGGGTCGGGCCAGAACTCGTCCTCGAAGCGGAGGTCGCCCATCTTCGGCCAGTGGAAGAAGTCCGCCACGATGACGTCGAGCGGGAGCCCCCGCCGCTTGTGCTCGCGGGCCACCTCCAGCAGCTCCTCCTGCGAGGAGTAGCGCAGCTTGCACTGCCAGAAGCCGAGTCCGCGTTCCGGCATCATCGGCGTGTGCCCCGTGGCATCCGCGTACGCGCGGACGATGGCGCTCGGCGACCCGGCCGCGGTCACCCAGTAGTCGAACTGGTCGGTCGCCTCGGCCGACCACTGCGTGCCGTTGGCCGCGAAGGTGGCCCGTCCGATCGCGGGGTTGTGCCAGAGGAACCCGTAGCCGCGGCTGGACATCACGAACGGCACGCTCGACTGGGAGTTGCGGTGGGCGAGTTCGAACGTGCAGCCCTTCAGGTCGAGCACGTCCTGCTGGTACTGCCCCATTCCGAACAGGCGTTCGTCGGGATCGTGGTCGAACGACGCCGTCAGACGCACCTCGCCGCCGGGGACGGGGCGATGCTCGCGCGCGACGAGCGCGAGGGATCCGCCGGCGTCGCGTTCCTGGAACAGCAGGGTGCCGTCGGCGTCGAAGAAGCCGAGATGGCAGTGGTTGCGGTCGTACCCGGTCTGCAGCTGCACGGCGCTGGACGAGGTCGCGACCACTCGCAGACGCCCGATGGCGAGCGTCGCCGTGTCACCGTCGACGGCGACGTCGGCCACGACGGACGGCGGCGGCGGGAGGAGCGCCCAGTCGTGATCGAGCACGTCCTGCATCAGACGCGCGCGCACGCGCACGCTGTCGGCGCCCCAGGGCTCGATCACGACGGTCTCCCCGTCGCCGCGCCAGATCAGCCGTCGCCCGTCGACGACGAAGGGGGCGTCGATCACGCGGATGCCTCGGACGCGGGGCCGCTCCCCGTTCGGCGGAGGAGATGCTCGTGGGCGAAGACCAGGTAGACGCTCGCCGTCCACGTGTACGCGCGGTCGCGCAGGCCCGCGCCGCTGAGCGCATCGAAGTTCTCCGCGAAGCCGGATCGCTCGCACAGCGCCCGGAAGCGCTCGTTGACGACATCGGCGAGCGCGGTCCGTCCACCGCGACGCAGGCCCTCCTCGATGAGCATGGTCGAGGGCGCCCAGATCGGCCCGCGCCAGTACCCGTCGCTCTCGTACTCGGCGGAGCCGACGAGCTGCGTCGCCGGCCCCCACGGGGTGAGATGGGCCGCGATCCGATCCGCCAGCCCGTCGACCACCTCGTCCGGCAGCCGGTCGGACGCGAGCACGGGGAGCAGGGTGAGCAGGCTGGACCGCGTGCTGACGCGACCGCTCAGCGGCGCCACGGCGAAGAATCCGTCCTCGTCGTGCAGTTCGCGCAGCAGCGCCGCCCGGAGCCGTTCGCCCTCCGCCCGCCAGCCCGCGGCCTCGTCGATGTCGAGCTCGTCGGCGAGGTCGGCCAGCACGTCGAGCTGCACCGCGAGGAAGGCCGCCAGGTCGGGCGCCTCGATCACGCGATCGCGGTCGAAGGCGGTGGAATTGTCCCAACCGCTGTCGTTGCCGTGCTGGTAGTGCGGCAGCGCGCGCCCCGGCGCGGTGCGGTGCTCGAGCCAGAACCGCGACCAGCGCGAGAGCCGCTCGTAGATCGCGCGGAGCTCCTCCTCGGTCGCCGCCCGCGGCATCCGTTCGCGCAGCTTCGCCAGCGCCCACCCGTGGATCGGCGGCTTGACGTAGTTGTACAGCACTTCCGAGTGGGTGATCGAGTCGGGCATCGCGCCCGCGGCATCCTGGTGATCGAAGGGCGCGAGGAACTGATCGAGGGCGGAATCGGGCAGCCCGGGGGCGAGCGCGAGCGCGTTGAAGGTGTGGTCCCAGCTCCACACCTTGTCCATCCAGTGCTTCGACATGAGCACCGACTCGCGGTGCACGAATCCGGCCGGCGCCACGGTCGCCGACCACAGCACGTAGGCCGCGAGCGCGACCGCGGGGGTCTCGTCGGTGCGCCACGCGGCGATCGCGTCGAGGTACTCGGTGAACTCGCCGGCGACCCGGTCGCGCACCTCGCCGAACGCTTCCCGCGGCACGTACGACGGGGCCGCGGAGGTGATCTCCTCGATCGCGACCTCCCACTCCTCCCCGCTCAGGGTGAGCGATCGGATGCCATGCCCGAGAGCCTCGGCACCGGTGACCGCGAGTCGGCCCGTGAGCACCGTCACCCGGTAGCGGCGTCCCGTCTCGTAGGACGTGAAGACGTGGGAGCCGTCGAGGGGATCCTGGTACAGGTACGACCCGGTGAACGGCGTCAGTTCGGCGACGGCATCCTCGATCGTGAAATCGCCGCCGCCGGCGATCCGCACGGCCTCGTCGGACTCGAACACCGCGGCCGCCACGGCCTCCCCGTCGACGTGCCACGTCACCCAGGACGCGTCCGCACGGACGACGGCATCCACTCTCTTCCCGCCCCGGGTCGGGACGAGGCGCAGCACCGCGTGCATGCCGTTGACGTGCGAGACGAGGTGGACGTCGTCGGCGTGACGATGCAGACCGACGACGGGCGAGAGGTCGAGCCAGGATCCGCGTCGACTGAAGGGGATCTCGCGCACGTCGAACGACGGGAGGGAGGGTACGGACACGAAAGGGCCTTTCGAGGGTCAGTCTTTGACGGCGCCGGCGGTCACACCGGCCGCCACGTAGCGCTGGGCGAGGATCAGGAGCACGGCGGCGGGGATGGATGCCACCACGGCGGTCGCCATGATCGCGTTCCACTCCTGGTTGTTGTTGCCGATGTACCGGTAGATGCCGATCGTGATGGGCTGGAGCTTGCCTCCGCTGTTCAGCGTCGAGGCGAAGATGAAGTCCGACCACGACCACAGGAACGCGAACAGCGAGACCGTGACGATCGAGTTGCGGCTCACCGGCAGCACGATCGAGCGGAAGGTTCGCCAGGTGCCCGCCCCGTCGATGCGGGCGGCCGCGAGCAGTTCGTCCGGGATGCCGCGCATGAACGCCGTGAAGATCAGCACGCCGAACGGCACCGCGAGCGTCGAATCGGCCAGGATGAGCCCCGGGATCGTGTTCAGGATCCCCGCGTTGAGGTAGATGGCGTAGAAGCCCATCGCCATGATGATCCCGGGGATCATCTGCGCGATGAGGAGCACGAAGCTGAGGGCGTTCCCGCCGCGCGGGCGCAGTTTCGCCAGCGCGTAGGCCGCCGGCGCCGACAGGGCCAGGGTGAGGATCACGGTCCCGACACCGACCACGAAGCTCGTCCCGAGGAACGGCAGCTGGTCGGAGAGCACCCGCTCGTACCCCTCGAACGTCGGGGTGAGCGGGAACAGATCCGGCGGGGACTTGCGCATGTCGCTCTGCGGGGTGAGCGAGACGTTGATCATCCAGTAGACGGGGAACAGCATGATCCCGGTCAGGACCACGCCGATGAGTGTGATCCACCACGGTCGACGTTTCATCACACCTCCAGACGGCGCTGCGCGCGGATGTAGATCAGCCCGAAGACGAGGGCGATGACGATGAGCAGGTTGCCGACGGCGGCCGCCGGGCTGAGGTCGGGCAGGGCCGAGCCGAATCCCAGCCGGTACGACCAGATGGCGAGGGTGGTCGAGCTGGTTCCGGGGCCTCCCCGCGTCATGATCCAGATGATGTCGAAGACCTTGAGGGTGTAGACCAGGCCGAGCAGGATCGTGATCGCCGAGACCGGGCGCAGCATCGGGAACGTGATGCGCCAGAACTTCTGCCACGCGTTCGCGCCGTCGATGGATGCCGCCTCGTAGATGTCGCCCGAGATGTTCTGCAGGCCGCTGTAGAGGATGACGAGGTTGAACGGGACACCGATCCAGATGTTCGCGATGAGCACGGACACGAGCGCCCACTGGGGCGACGTGAGCCAGTTGACCGGGTCGAGGCCGAGCGCGCTCAGGGCGGCGTTGACGACGCCGGAGTCGGAGTTGAGCATCCACGACCACGCCGAGGCCGAAACCAGCAGCGGGAGCAGCCACGGCACGAGGAAGAGCGCCCGCAGCGTCGCCGACAGCGGGAAGCGCTGGAAGAAGAACACCGCCAGCGCCATCCCGATGGAGTACTGGAAGAGGATCGAGACGAGCGTGAACGTCGCGGTGTTGGCCAGGGCCGGCCAGAACGTGGCGTCCTGGAAGACCGTGACGTAGTTGGCGAACCACACGAACGGGGCGTTGCCGTCGATGAACGAGCGGACGGTGTAGTCCCGCAGGCTGAGGTCGAGGTTGCGGTACAGCGGATAGGCGTAGAAGACGACCAGGTAGATCACGACGGGGGCGAGGAACGCCCACGCGGCCCACTGGCCCCGGTGCCGCGGACGGCGGCCCGGGGTGGGGAGGGCGGCGGTGACCGCCGCCCTCCCGGAATCGCCGGTGCCCGTCGATGCAGTGAGCTGCGTCGCGGTCATGTCGGCGTGCCCCTTTCGAGTGGATGCGATTACTTGGACGACACGGCCTGCTGGGCGGCCTTCAGCGCGTCCTGCGGCGACTGCGCACCGGTGAGGGAGTTCTGCACGGCGGTCCACAGCTGCTCGGAGATGACCGGGTACTTCGTTCCGAGGTTGTCTCCGGTGCGGGCCTTCGCGGCGTTGACGGCGGTGACCCACGGCTGGAGCGAGGCGTCGCCGGCGAGCTGCTCCTTCTGCGCCTCGGGGGTGGCCGCGACGTAGTTGAGGGTGTTGTCGGTCTTCACGACGTTGGCCGTGCTCGTGAGGCACTCGACGATCTTGGCCGAGGCCGCGTAGCGCGCGGAGTCCTTCTGCACCGGCAGCGTGAGGAACTCGCCGCCGGTCGGCGCGGGAGCCGCACCGCCCGTGGCCCCCGGGATGGGGATGACCTCGTAGCCGGCCTTCGCGGCTCCGGCCTTCTGCCAGGTGCCGTTCTCCGCGAAGCCGAAGTCGCCCGTCTCGAATTCCTGCCAGCTGGTGGTCTGGGTGTTGTTGATGACGGAGTTCGGCGCCCAGCCCTTCTTCACCCAGTCGGTCCACAGCTGGACGGCCGAGACGGCCTGCGCCGAGTCGAGCTTCGTGAGGTCGGCGCCGGAGCCCCAGAACCACGGGAGGAACTGGAAGCTGCCTTCCTCGGTGCCGATCCCCGAGAACGTGATGCCCTTCTTCCCGGACGCCACGACCTTCTCGATCGCGGCGTTCAGGGTCGTCCAGTCCGTGATGGAGGTCGGGTCGACGCCGGCCGCGGTCAGCACCTGCGGGTTGTAGTACAGCGCGAGGGTGTTGGCCCCGATCGGGACGCCGTACGTCTTTCCGTCGACCACCGAGGCGCCGAGGATGTTCTCGGCGACGTCGCCGACCTGGAGGCCGTTCTCGTCGGTCGCGGTGAGGATGCCGGCCTCGACCAGCGTCGAGACGGCCGGGTTGTCGATCAGCAGGATGTCGGGCGAGTCGCCCTGCTGCCCGGCGAGCAGGGCCTTGCTCGTCAGGTCGCTGGTGTCGAAGCCGGTGCGCTCGACGGTGACCCCCGCGTCTGCGGCGCAGGAATCGATGACCTTGGCCCAGTCGGAGCTGGCGTCGTACTGCGGGTACGGGTCCCAGAACGTGTAGGCGCCTCCGGTGCCGCTGCTGCTGTCGCCGGTGCCGCCACCGGCACAGCCGGCCAGAATGCCGACGGCCACGGCGCCGACGGCGACCGCGCCCAGAGCGCGGGTACGGGTGTTGTTCGTGCTCACTGCGATTTCCTCTCTGAAATGTGACTGCGTTGTCCTGCAGATGACGCGTTGAACCGGTTCGACGATGGGCGACGAGAACGGCACGCGTCCGCCGCCCTCAGGCGGTGCTCCCCCTGTCGGTGAGCTCCGGCTCGATGAAACCCACGACGGACGGACCGTGTGCGGGATCGGCGATGCGCCGGACCAGGTGCTGGACCGCCATGCGGCCGAGCCGGTCGGGGGAAGTCTCGACCGCCGTGTACGGCAGGAGGAAGGTGCGCCCGAAATCGCGCGAATACAGGCTGACGACGGAGAGGTCCCGCGGCACGACTGTTCCTCGCTCGTGGAGGACGGCGGGGAGGGCCGCGATCGAGGCGTCGTTGTGGACGATGAGCGCGGTCGCATCCGACCGCGTGTCCAGGATCGCGTTGAGGCTGCGCTCGATGCCGGGCGACTGGGATTCGCCGTAGTACGGATGGAGACGGATGCCGTATCGCGCTGCGCGCTCCAGGGCGGCGTCGCGGAATCGCCACGCGTACGCTCCCCCGCGCTCGAACACGTGGCGCGGCGGCGAGACCAGCAGGATGTCGCGGTGCCCGAGACCGTAGAGGTGGTCGACGATGATCCGCGCGGCCTCACCGAAGTCGAGGTCGAAGACGTCCAGGCCCTCGGTGTCGCGCGGCAGGCCCACCAGCGCACCGGGCTGACGTGCCTCACGCAGCGCGGCGAGTCGGGGGTCGTCGTGGGTCACGTCCAGAAGCACGACGCCGTCGACCATGTTCGACGACGTGATGCGTCGAACGGCGCCGGGGCCGTCGCCGTCGGTGACCATGAGGATGTCGTAGCCCAGCTCCCGCGCGGCGTTCGAGACCGCCAGGATGTACTGCAGCATCGCGGGCGGGAACTCGTCGTCGTGGAACTGCAGGAGCAGCCCGAGGACCATGGTCTGCGAGGTCGCGAGGGCGCGCGCGCCCGCGTTCACGGTGAAACCGAGCTCGGCGATCGCGGCGTCGATCCGCTCGCGCGTTTCTCGGGAGATCGGCCGGTTGCCCGACAGGGCGTAGGAGACGGTGCTGCGGGAGACGCCCGCAGCCTTCGCCACATCACCGATCGTGGTCATGTCGCGCCCCTTTCATCGTCGAACCGGTTCGATCATCGTAGCGCCGTTCTGCCCGGGGGAGCAAGAGCCATGTCGTCGAATACCTGTCATTCTGACCCGGAATCACCCGAGCCACGACAGAACCCCCGCGACGGCTGTCGCGGGGGTTCTGTCGGTCACGCTCAGTCGGCGCTGCGACCGCGCCGGCGTGAGATCAGGCCGGCGCCGACGGCGATGGCGAGAGCGCCCGCCAACACCGCCCCGAACCCGGCGAAGGCACCCCCGGTGGTCGCCAGCGATCCAGCGTTCGAACCCGCGGAGGACGCTCCCCCGCCGCTTCCCGACCCGGTCGACCCCGTGCCCCCACCGGCCCCGGAGCCGCCGCCGGTGCCCGGATCGGCCGCGGTGACCGACAGCGCGGTCGACGCGGTGCGGCCGGAGTCAGCCCCCGTGGCCACCAGTTCGTGGTCGCCGACCGGCGCCGTGCCCGGGACGGTCACCGACGTCGAGAACGAACCCGCGGCATCCGCGGTCGCCTCTCCCAGGACGATCACGTCGGAGTGCAGCTCCAGGGCGACCTTCTCGTTCGGGGCGAAGCCGGAGCCCGACACCGACACGGTGCCGCCCTGCGCGACCGACGTCGCGTCCACGCTCACCGTCGCCACCACCGGCGGGGCGTCCGCGGGACGCAGCGCGGTGAAGGTGAGGCGGTCCAGGTTCGGCGCCCACTGCGAGCGCAGTCCCAGGGTCGGGAACCGCTCCGAGATGAAGGTGGTGCCGTTGAAGTCCGGCGCCTCCTTCGAGGCGAACGAGACGGTGTTCTCCCCGGCCCGCAGGTCGACCGGGACCGTGAGCTCCCAGAACTGGTTGGCGTTGTAGCTCTGCGGGAACAGCACCTTCTGAACGGTCCCGCCGTTGACCGATATGTCGGCACGGCGCGCCACCGGGTCGGGGTTGTAGTGCGATGCGGGCGACTGCTCCTCGTTGGAGTAGCGCACCGTCATCGCGTAGGTGCCCGCCTCGGCGACCGTGACCTTCGTCGTGAGGGTGTTGGCGTTGTCCTGCGCGCCGCCGACGCCCACGACCGCCTTTCCACCGCTGGCGAGGGAGAGATCCTGCACCCGGGCGGACCCGCCGAGGACGCCGTCCTCGGCCTCGATCGTCTGGCTGGCCAGCACGCCCTCCGAGGGCTCGACCGCCACGCGGTCCACGGCCAGGGCGCCGCTGCCCCCGACGATCTCGACCTTGTTGATGCCGCCGACGAGGAACGCGGGGACCCGCGCGGTGTCGGAGACCTCGCCCAGTTCGACGTCGTTCACCTTCAGGATGCCGGTTCCCCCGCCGAGGGTCTTCACCTCGAGCGACTTCTCCGCGTCGTCCTTGCTGTACACCCAGAAGGTCGCCGACTGGCCCGCTGCGACGTCGACGTATCCGGAGCCCGAGACACCGGGCCGGTCGTACGACGCCGTGGTTCCGTGCAGGACGGCGTTCTCCGCCTCGTAGAGGGGCGTGTAGTCGGGGTTGGCGAGCGTCAGGTCGATCTTGTCGATCAGCGCGATGCCCTTTGTCTTCTTCGATCCGTCCAGGCTCTGCGAGGCGACCGTGATGGTGTGGCGCCCGCGGGTCAGCTCGACGGTGGTGTCGGTGTGGTTCCAGACGACCCACTTGTATCCCAGCTCGGCGTAGACCTCCTGCTCGGCGGCGTCGTCGACGCGCACGAACATGTTCACGGGGCCCTGCTCCTCGTTGCGGGGTTCCTTGTTGAACGCGTTCGCGAGGATGCTGAGGTCGTACGTGCCGTCCGCCGGCACGTCGACCTGGAAGTTCAGCGCGAGATCTCCGGTGGAGCCGTCGCCCGACGCCTCCCCCGTGATGTTGCCGACGTTGCGGTTGCCCGACGTGTAGAACTTCCCGACATCGGCCGGCGACCCCTCGTAGTTGACGAAGTGGCCTCCGCCGGTGAACGGCGCATCCTCCGCCTCGTAGACGCCGCGCCACGACACCGGGGACTTCGCCGGGCTGGTGGTGTCCGTACCCGGGGTCACGATGACCTCGTACGCGGAGTCGGTGCCGAGCGCGGGCAGATCGCCCTGGCCGAACTGCAGGCTCAGCGAACCCTCGACGATCGGGGCGTCGAACTCGGCGACCGTCTGCGGTTCGCCGGAGTCACCGATCTGACCGGTCCAGCGGATGTCGCGCACCTGGACGTGGGCCGAGCCGCCGAGGTAATCGGGCAGGCGATCGAAGTAGACGCTCTGATCGCCCGTGCTGCCTCCGAAGAGCGCGTGCACCTTCTGGTTCGCGTCATCGACGGTCGCCACGCCCTGGAGCGTGTAGCTCTGACCGGGCTGCGGCGGGTGCACCGTCACGGTGTCCCCGGTCATGTTCCCGTACGCGTTCAGCAGCCACCACTGCCCGTTGCCGCGGTTGGACTGCACGGCGGAGTCGCTGAGGTTGCCGTCGATGTTCCAGTAGGCGATGTCGGCGTCGATCTTGGAGTCCTCGATCGCGGAGATCCACTGGATCATCTGCGCCGGAACCGAGGTGTGGTAGTTGAAGGCGTACTCGTTGACGTTGATCGGGAGATGCGTCCCCGCCCACTTCGTGCCCGCGAACAGCTCGTCCTCCCATCCGCGGTAGCGGGCGACCGAGTCGCGGATCGTCGCGGGGTTGCTCAACTCGTGCCACGTGAAGACCGCGGGGACGGTGTCGTTCGCGATGGCGTGCTGCAGGAACCCGTACGTCTGGTTGAACAGGATGCTCGTGTTCGGGCCGCTGACACGGGCGTCGGGCATCTTGTCCTTGATGATCCGGTACGCGCGGTCCCACGCGCTGAAGAAGCGAGCCGGGTCGTCCAGCCAGCTCTGGCCCCAGAAGGACTGGCCGCCGTTGCCGTACATGTTGCCCTCGGGCTCGTTGAACGGCACGAACACGATGCGCTTCTGGTACTCCGCGGGGAGCTGGAGCACCTGGTCGACCTGCGCGCCGATCGAGTCGAGGAACCAGGCCTCCTTCTCGGCGCCGCTGTCTCCGGGCACCTCGTACGGGAAGCCGCGGTTGATGTCGGTCATGTAGATGTAGACGTCGCCGTTGGACGAGTCGGCGAGCGGCTTCACGACCTCGAGGGCGTCGGCGCCCGGGTGCTGCGGGCCGTCCTGCGCCTTGGTCGACACGGTGCGCAGTTGGATGCCGTCGATCAGGTTGTTCGAGGGCAGACCGGGGCCGTAGAGGCCGTAGAGGGTTCCGGAGGCCCCTCCCATGAAGGCGCCCGTGCGGTCACCGACGTCGATCGAGAACTCGCCGGGAGTCGTGACGCGCACGGTCGCGGTGACCGCGGTGTCGGTGCCGTCGACGGTGCCCTGCACCGTGAAGACGCCGCGCTGCGCGTAGGCGGACGCGGGGACGTCGGCCCAGGTGACGGGCGCGAGTCGCTGCTGCCCGTCGTCGAACTCGGCTTTCACGCCCGGGAGCTGCGGCGCGGCACCGATGTCGGTCTGCACCGTCACGCTCGTCTCCAGCACCCGGGTGAGCTGGGGCGCGGCATCCCCCGCGAGCGCGCGCACCTGACCGGCGGTGAGCGCGGTGTCGTACACCTGGAAGTCGTCGATCGCGCCGGCGAAGAAGGGGTGTACCCCGGTCCAGAAGGGCTGCCCGATGTAGCCCGAGTCGGGCGAGGACGCGCCGAAGAGGGCGCTGGAGACATCGGCGCCGACGGCGGTGCGAGCGACTTCGAGCCCGTCGAGGTAGTACACCAGCGCTCCGGCGTCGATCGTCGTGGTCACGAGGTGCCACTCGCCGGAAGGGAGCGCCGTCGATCCTGCGGCACCCGCCTCGCCCTGGCTGGTGGGCTTCACGCTGGAACGGGCCTTGTCGTCGCCCTGGAACCGCGGCGTGTAGAACGCCGCGCTGTCCTTGTCCTTGCCCAGCGTGTAGAGCCACTGGAAAGCGTCACCGCCGTCCCACTTGACCCAGGACGAGATGGTGGTGGAGGTCAGCCCCTGGAACAGACCCGAGGGGACGGTGATGAACGGCGCGGTCGTCGAACCTGCGGCCCCGCCGGAGAGGTGGAGGGCCTTCCCCCCGGCCGGTCCGTCGACGAGCTGGGCGGAGCCCGGGTTGGCCAGCACGCCGTCGCGCCCCTTGCCCGACTCGTCCTTCACCGTTGCCGTGACGGATGCCGCGGCGTCGAAGTCGTAGTCGAGGATCACGTGGCTGCTCGCGTCGTCGGCGGGGGCCGCTTCGGCGAGAGGTACGTGGACGGGGGAACCGACGGCGAGGGCGGCGACGGCCAGCCCTGCCGCAACGGTGGCGATGGGCGCGCGGGCGGCGCGCCGTCGAGTCGACCTCATGGAACTCTTCTCTCGTCGTTGAGTGGGGTCACCGGGATTTTGCGTCGAATCGGTTCGACACACGGTAAACGGGAGACTCGTCCGCCGTCAAGGGGGATGCCGCATGTCACGTGCCCCCGGCTGCGACGACGGTGCTCGGACGAACGCCCGGCGGCACCCCCGCACCCGCCGCCACCCTCGCAACCGCCGCCACCCCCGCAGCCGCCGCCACCCCCCAGCGCGATAAACGCGGTCCGCGCCCAGAAACGCGCTCTCCCCGCGTTTCTCGGCGTGGATCGCGTTTATCGGTGAGGTGACACCGGTCCACTCGAAGGGGTGGGGCGAGAACAGAAGGAGCCCGGATGCCATGGCATCCGGGCTCCTCCCGTTCCGATCGTCAGACGATCACGAGACCGTGCGTCGCGGACGACGCAGGGTCCACACCACTCCTCCCGCCACGAGCAGGAAGGATGCCAGCAGCGCCGCCCCGAGCGGAGCCTGCGCCCCGGTCGCGGCGAGCTGGCCCGCGGCCACCACGGTGATCGGGATCGTGCGGATCACGTTCCCGTCGGCGCCGAACACCACGATCGTGTGGCTGCCCGCGGCGAGGTTGCCGGGGATCTGCACGTCGAACGTGACACGGCCGCTCGCGTCGGCGGCGGGGATGCCGGCGATGCGGATGGGGTCGCTGCGCAGCTCCGCGGTGACCTGCTCACCCGCTGCCAGACCCGTCACCGTCACGCGCACGATCCCCCCGCGCTCGACCGTGGTGGTCGAGACCGACACCGACGGGGCGGCATCCGGGGTGCTCGTGGGCGAGGCCGTCGGGGTCGGCGTGCCCGTGGGCTCGGTCGTCGGCTCCGGCGTCGCGGTGGGCGTGGCCGTCGGCGTCGCCGTGGGCGTGGCCGTCGGGGTCGGCGTCGGGGTCGGCTCCGTCGTGTCGGGAACCTCGCGCGGCGCGACGCTCGACAGGGTCGGCTTCACGGCCTGGAACAGCCCGTCCGGGCCGATCTCGAGGCGATCGATGGTCGTCTCGCGGTTCGTTCCACCGCCGCCCGGGATCGCGAACCGGTGGTACGCGATGTACCACTCGTCCGTGCCCGGCACGGTGATGATCGAGCTGTGTCCCGTGCCGAGGATGCCCTGCGAGGTGTCCTTCGAGAGGATCACGCCGCGGTACGTCCACGGGCCGTCGATGCTCGCCGACGTGGCGTAGCCGACGCGGTAGTCGGCCGAACCGGTGTCGTCGATCGAGTACGTCAGGTGGTACAGACCGTCGCGGTAGTTCACGAACGTCCCCTCGCGGAAGTCGTTCAGACCCGAGATCGGCTTGATCGTGCCCGCCTTGATGCTCTTCATGTCATCGGACAGTTCGCCGTAGACCGGGTTGCCGTTGCCCCAGAACAGGTAGTACTTCCCCGTCTTCGGGTCGTGGAACGCCGCCGGGTCGATCGCCTGTCCGCTGTGGACGCTCTCACCGTTGGTGATCATCGGCTGAGCGTCCGCGGTGAACGGCCCCTCGGGGCTGTCGGCGACCGCGACACCGATCTCCTTGCGGTTGTCCTGCGGGTTGTGACCGCTGAAGTAGAAGTAGTACTTCCCGCCCTTCTCGATGATCGTCGGAGCCCACGCGTTGCCGGTCGCCCACGGGACGTCGCCGTTCGCGCCGTCCAGCGTCAGGAACGGCTTGTCGGACCGTGTCCAGTCGACGAGGTTCTTGGACTTCCACACGTAGAACGTGTTGCCGCCCCAGCCGGGGACCCCGTCGGTGGTCGCGTAGATGTAGTACGTGTCACCGAACACCGCGATGTTCGGGTCGGCGTACAGGCCCGGCAGGACCGGGCTCTTCATCTCGACCGCCTTCAGCGTCCAGACCACATCGGCCTGCCCGTCGGTCTTCAGCGTGACCGTGACCGGCGTGCTGAGGTTTCGGACCGTGCCCGATGCCGGGGTCGCCGTCGTGCCGGATGCGGTCGTGAACGTCGGGCGCAGCTTCGTCAGGTCGGTGCCCGGCACGACGGGGAACAGCACCGTGCGGTTCTCGGCGTCGACGATCGGGGCGACCTTGAGCGCCGCGGCATCCTGCAGGCCGACCTCGGTGATCAGCCCCGGGTTCTGGGCCGCGACCTCGTCCGGGCTCAACGCGCGGTTGTAGAGCGCGAACTCGCGCATCTGACCGCGGAAGAGGTTGTCGTCGTTGTACACGGACTTGCCGAGGTAGTTCGCCAGGGTCGTGCCCTTGCCGATGTCCCCCGGTCGGACCGTGACGTTGGTGTTCTCGGCGACCTTCTGGCCGTCGAGGTACAGCCGCGCGGTGTTGCCGCTCAACGTATACGTCAGGTGCACCCAGCGGTCGCGCGGCAGGGCGCTGGCGGCGGACGCGTTCTGCTCGCCCGTCCAGTTGCCCGTGGTGAGCGCGCCGCGGTACTGGCCGTTGCCGGTCGAGAACAGGTACCCGTTGCCCTTTCCGTCTCCGCCGGTGTTGCCGAAGGCGTACAGGAAGTACGGGTTCTTCTGCGCCGCGTCGATCCGCACCTCGGTGTCGACGGTGAAGTCGGTGACACCCGCCAGCACGTTGTCGGGCAGATCGACGTAGTCGTTGCTGCCGTCGAAGGTCAGCGCATCGTCCGAGAACGTCGCCCCGCCCTGGATCTGCGCGTCGCGGCCCGCACCGGAGCGGTCGTGCAGCGTGGCGCCCGAACCGTCGGTGAAGTCGTAGCGCAGGACCTCGCCCTTGTCGTTCGCCGTGACCGGGGTCACGCCGGGCTCCGTGACGATGTTCTTCCGCAGGGCCGCGAGCTCCTCCGCGGTCACGGGCATGACGGTGCCGTGGCGCGGGCTGCTCGGGAGCTTGTAGCTCGCCGGGACCTGCCAGTTCGGGTTCGCGATGTCGGTGGTGGCCAGCGGGATGTACCCGCGCCCGCCGTACTCGTCGACGAACAGGTAGTACTTGTCGCCGTTGACGTCGCCCGGGTTGGACTTGAAGATGCTCGGGCCTTCCACGGCACCTGTGCCGGCGTTCTTGCCGATGCACGACGTGACCTGCGTCCAGTCCTTCAGCGGAGCGGTCAGCACCGCGGAGCTCTCCTGGATGATGTCGCTGCAGCCGGTGGTCCCGGCGCCCTCATCCTTCGTGAACCGCTGGTAGACGCCGTTCGCCTTGATGACGGTCGAGTCGATGCGGGAGATCCCGCCCTGCCAGACCTGCGGCGCGCTGAAGGTCACGAAGTCGCGCGTGGTGGCGTACATCATGCTGTTGGGCACGTTGGCGGTGTGATTCGGGTCATCCGCCGGGTAGATCTTCGAGGCCCAGAACACCACGTACTGGCCGAGGCTCTCGTCGTAGTACGCCTCCGGCGCCCAGGTGTTGCCGGCGGTGTCGGGCGAGACCCGGACGTGCCGCTGGTCGCTCCAGTTCACGAGGTCGTGCGACTCCCACACCTCGATGTACTTCGAGCCGATGGTCTGCGAGTCACCCCACGAGGTGCCACCGCCGATCGAGAGGTCGGTGGCGATCAGGTAGAACGTGTCGCCCTCGGGAGAGCGGATGATGAACGGGTCGCGGAGGCCCTTCTCCCCGTACTTCGAGGTGAGGGCGGGCTTGCCGCCGTTGAGCTCGGTCCACGACAGCGCGTTGTTGCCGTTGCTCGCGGCGAAGTAGATGTTCTCGCCCTCGATCGTGTTCCCGGTGAAGTACGCGAAGGTGTAGCCCTCGAAGGCACCGAGGTGCACGGCCTTGCGGACGTTCACGGCGATGTCGCGCGTGCGGGTCGCCGAGCCCTTCGTCACGGATGCCGTGAGCGTGACGGTCGTGTCGGCCTCCTGGCGCGCGACGACGCCCGTGGCGGAGACCACCGCGGGGTTCGAGCTCGTCCACGTGACGGGCAGACCGTCCGCCGTCGTCGGCAGCGTCAGATTGCCGCGCGCATCGTCGGCGTTGACCACCGTGATCGCGTCGACGGCGCGCTGCGCCGCTCCCGCGTCATCGGGGACGGCCAGCACGGTGGCGGTGAAGCCGGTGCTCTGCGTCGCGGTTCCGCGGGTGAGAGTGGCCGTCAACGTGACCGTGGCGTCCGCCTGTCCGGCGGCGGGGCGCGTGACCGTGCCCGTGGACGACACCACCGCGGGGTTCGACGACGCCCACGAGATGCTCGATCCGTTCGTGCCGCCGGCCGGCAGCGCGATGTCCGAGGTCACGGCGCTCAGGTCGCCGAGGCCGAGGGCGGCCTTGTCGCGGGCGACGCGCTGCTCGTCGGTGGGGACGAGCGTGGTCACCTCGTCGGCGGAGAGGGCCCGGTCGTACATGCGGAAGTCGCGGAGGCTGCCCGCGAGACGCCGGTCGGGGGTGTAGTTCGAGCGGCCGAGGTAGTTGGCGGTGGTCTTGCCGCCACCGATCGAACCGGGGGTGGTGGTGGTGTTGGTGTTCTCGGCGACCTTGACGCCGTCGAGGTACAGGCGCGAGGTCTTGCTGCCCGCGTCGAGGGTGTACGTGAGGGTCTTCCAGACGCCGCGGTCGAGATTCGCCGAGCCGCGGGTCTCCTGCTCGGTCGACCAGTTGCCGCTGGCGATGCCGGTGCGGGCCGGGTTGCCCGTGGCGAACAGGTAGCCGTTGCCGTACCAGTCCGTGGTGTTGCCGAGACCCCAGATGAAGTAGTTGCCCGACTGCTCCGGGCGCACGAGCACGTCGGTGCTGACGGTGATGGACGAGAGCCCCGCGAGGATGTCGTTGGGAACGCTCACATAGTCATCGGCGCCGTCGAGTCGGACGCCGTCGCCGCCGGTCAGCGAGGGTCCGCCGACGTAGGCGGCGTCGCGACCGTTGCCGGAGGCGTCGTGGGCGACGGTCCCCGAGGTCTCGTCGAGCGGGTAGGAGACGACCAGTCCGCTCGTGGGTGTCGCCGCATCTGCGGCCAGGGGGACGGCGATCGGCGCCGCGACGAGCGCGGCGACGACCGGGACGGCGAGCGCCCAGGACGGGAGACGGCGGGGGAGCGCCGTCCGGGGGAGTGTAGGCACGGGGGTGCGGGTCCTCTCGTGAATGCGACATTGCATGAGTCGACGACAACGACGACTGACGCGATGTTAGCGCTCACAGTGCGGTACTCGCCAGCATGTGACGCGAACCGACCGCCTGAGAGCGATCCCACGCTTTTTCACTGCGGGACGGATCCGGTTCGATGTCCATGACGCGCGGACGCGCCCTCGCGGCATCCGCGTGTCGTGGACACCGAACCTCGGCGCGGGGGCGCAGAGGGAGACACCGAGCGGCGACGTCGGCGCCGCCGGAGACGCCCGAAGGCTCGGCGTCAGGGGCGCAGCGGCGCCGAATCGCGCAGGACGAGACGCGTCGGCAACGGGGTGCTCTCGCTGACGGTGTCGGGCTCCTCGACCATCAGCAGCACCTTCTGCATGAGGATCTCCCCCAGCGCGGCGAAGTCCTGGCGCACGGTGGTGAGCGACGGGAAGAGGAACGGCGCCTCCGGGACGTCGTCGAAACCGACCACCCCGATGTCCTCCGGCACCCGCAGCCCGCGCTCGCGCAGCGCCGACAGCACACCGATCGCCATGTGGTCGTTCGCGACGAAGATCCCCTCGCCCGGCGCGATGTCGGTCTCGGTCGCGATCCGGTAGCCGCTCGCCGCCGACCAGTCGCCGTGGACGGGAGGCGTGGACTGCGCGCGCGCGGAGGCGATCTCCTCGCGCCACCCGCGCAGACGCTCCACCGCGTCGGGGTTGCGGGCCGGACCGGCGATGTGGCGCACCGTCGTGTACCCCGACTCGAGCAGGTGTCGCACCGCCGCCCGCGCCCCGCGATACTGGTCGATCGCGACGAGGCGCGGGTGGGGGCGGCTGGTCGTGGCCGCGGCGACGATGGGGACGTCGATCTCGATCGCCTGCACCGCCGCCAGCACCTCGACGTCGACGACGATGAGCACGATGGCATCCACGCGCTGCTTCAGGAGCCCGTCGATCGCGGCACGGACGGCGGCCACGTCGTTCTGGGGCGAGCTGATCGCGTCGACGTTGTAGCGGGCGGCGCGGGCGGCGAAGTTGAAGTTCGTCGCGATCGAGGTGGGGCCGTAGTCGACCGTGCCCGGAGTGACCAGGCCGATCGTGCGGGTGCGCCGCGTGACCAGGGCCCGCGCCGCCGGCGACGGGCTGTACCGGAGCTGCGCGATGGCCTGCTCGACGCGCGCCCGCGTCGCCGGACGGACGTTCGGCATGTTGTTCAGGACGCGCGAGACCGTCTGATGCGAGACACCTGCCAGGCGGGCGACATCGAAGATGTTGGCGGTCCGGGATGCCTTGTCCTCAGCCATCGGAGACCCCCTCCTCCCCCGCGGCCGGCTTGGCCACGAGGGCGAGGAGGGCGTCGGAGGTGAGTTCGGCGGCGGGGAGGATCTGCGCGAGCACGCCGTCGCGCATGACCGCGACCAGGTGCGCGACGCGCAGCACCTCGTCGAGTTCGGCGGAGATGTAGACGATCGCGAGGCCGTTGTCGGACAGCTCGCCCACCAGGCGCTGGATCTCGGCCTTCGCCCCGACATCGATGCCGCGCGTGGGCTCGTCGAGCACGATGACCCGAGGCGAGAGCGCGAGGAGGCGCGCCAGCAGCACCTTCTGCTGATTGCCGCCGGAGAGCGTGGCGACGGGGCGGTCGATGTCGGCGGGGCGGATGTGCAGCGCCTCCACCCAGCTCGTCGCGAGCTCCCGACGCCGCGCCGTGCTGAGGCGGTGGAAGATCCCGCGCTGCGCCTGGAGGGCCAGCGTGATGTTGTCGAGGACGCTGAGGTCGCCGATGATCCCCTCGGTGCGCCGGTTCTCCGAGGAATACGCCACGCGTCGGCGGATCGCCTCGCGGGGCGACCCGAGCCTCACCGGCTCGCCGTCGATGCGCACCTCGCCGCCGTCGGGGTGGTCGACGCCGGTCAGGGCTCGCGCCAGTTCGCTGCGTCCCGACCCCAGGAGCCCGGCGACACCGATGACCTCGCCCTCGGCGATGTCGACGTCGGCGTCGCGCAGTCGGGACCCGGATGCCAGACCCCGCGCGCTCACGATCGACGGCCCCTCTGCGGGCTCGGGCGAACGCTGCCCGAGCGGCGCGAGGGCGTCGGCGGCGGCCCCGAGCATCTTCTCGACGAGGTCGATGCGGAGGAGCTCACGCGTGCCGTACTCCCCCACCAGTCGCCCGCCGCGGAGGACCGTGACGCGATCGCAGATCTCGTAGACCTGGTCGAGGAAGTGCGAGACGAAGACGATCGCGATCCCCTGCGTCTTGAGATCGCGGATGACCCGGAAGAGCTCGGCGACCTCGTCGGCATCCAGGCTGGAGGTCGGCTCGTCGAGCACGAGCACCTTCACCTCGATGGAGACCGCGCGGGCGATCGCGACGAGCTGCTGGATGGCGAGGGGGTGGGTGGACAGCACCGACGACGGGTCGACGTCGACGCCGAGCGACGCGAGGGCCTCGGCCGCGCGATCGCGCATCGCGCGGTGATCGATCATCCCGAACCGCCGCGGCTCGCGTCCGAGCGAGATGTTCTCGGCGACGGTGAGGTTCGGAAGGAGGTCGATCTCCTGGTAGACGGTGGAGATCCCGACCGCCTGCGCATCCGCCGGGGTGGAGAACTGCATCGCACGACCGTCGAGGAGGATCTCCCCCTGGTCGAGACGCAGTGCCCCCGTGATCGCCTTGATCAGCGTCGACTTGCCCGCGCCGTTCTCTCCCATGAGCGAGTGCACCTCACCGGGGCGCAGGCGGAAGTCGACGTCGGCGAGGGCGGACTCGACGCCGAAACGCACCGTCGCCCCGCGAACCTCGAGGAGGGGCGGGGCAACGGTGGACATGGGGTCAATCATGCCCGCGCGACGCTCGTCGCGCGCGCATCCTGCGCGGGCGCGTCATTTGGAGAGCGCGGACCGCGACACGATGATCCGCTGGACCACCACGAACACCAGCAGCAGCGCTCCGACGGTGATGCGTGTCCAGGACTGCTCGGCGCCCGAGAAGGAGATGATCGTGCGGATCAGGCCGTAGACGAAGACACCGATCATCGAGCCCAGCACGAACCCGCTCCCACCCGTCAGCAGGGTGCCGCCGATGACGACCGCGGCGATCGTGTCGAGCTCGGTCCCGACGCCGTTGAGGGGGTAGCCGGCGCCGGAGTACGCGGTCAGGACGATGCCCGCGAGCCCCGCGCACACGCCGCTGATGACGTAGACCGACAGCTTGGTGCGCACGACGGGCAGGCCCATGAGCCGCGCCGACTGCTCGTTGCCGCCCACCGCGTACACGGTGCGCCCGAACCGGGTGAAGCGGAGCACGAACGCGGCGAGCGCCACGGTGAGCAGCGCGATGATCCCCGTCGGGGTGATGTACCACCCGGCGAACGAGAAGCGGGTGGACTGCAGCCACAGCAGTCCCTCGTTGTCGACCTTGATCGACTGCAGGCTCACCACGAACGCGAGGCCGCGGGCGAGGAACATGCCGATCAGCGAGGCGATGAACGGTTGCACGTCGAAGAACTGCACGAGCACGCCGATCAGCAGACCGATCGTCGCGCCGATGAGGATCATCGCCGGAACCGCGACCGCGACGGGGACCCCCTGCGAGAGCAGGCTGGCGCACAGGATGCCGGTGAAGGCCATGACTGCACCGACGGAGAGGTCGATGCCGCCCGTCAGGATGACGAAGGTCATGCCGACCGCGAGCACCAGCAGGTACGCGTTGTCGAGCAGGATCGACGACAGGATCCGCGGCAGCTGGAAGTTCGGGAAGTACGCCATGGACCCCGCGATCATGATCAGCAGGATCGCGATCGCGGCGAACACCGGGATCCACGAGACGTGGCGGCTGAGGAATCGGCGGTACGTGGTCGGGGCGACGGGGCCCCGCTCAGCGGTGAGAGTGGCCATCAGGACAGCACCTTTGCGTCAGGACGTCGGGTGAGGGGACGCAGGGCGGAACGGCCCGCGGTCTGGAAGAACGCGCGGAACCGGCGCGACTGCAGCAGCACGACGATCAGCACGGCCGCGGCCATGAAGACCGGGCTGACGGCCGGCGGAACACCCAGGAAGGTGATCGTGCTCTTGAGCGTCTGGATCGTGAACACGCCGACGACCGTGCCGGCCAGGCTGAACTTGCCACCGGCGAGCGAGGTGCCGCCGAGGACCACCGCGAGGATGGCATCCAGTTCGATGTAGAGACCTGCGGCGTTCGCGTCGGCGGCCATGATGTTCGAGCTGTAGAGGATTCCCGCCATGCCCGCGAGCGTGCCGCTGGCGATGTAGGCGCCCCAGATGATGCCGCGCGAGCGGACTCCCGCGAGGCGGCTCGCCTCGGGGTTGATGCCGACCGCCTCGGTCAGCATGCCCAGCGCGGTGCGTCGCTCGACGATGCCGACGACGATCACCGCGGCGATCGACACGTAGAAGGCGAACGGGAGCCCCAGGACGTATCCCTGCGCCATGAACTGGTACGGGTCGCTGTTGATCGTCGTGATGAAGCCCTTGGTGATGAGGAGGGCGACGCCGCGGCCGGCGAGCATGAGCACGAGGGTGGCGATGATGGGCTGGATGCCGAGCACCGAGACCAGGAAGCCGTTCCAGACGCCGAGCAGCAGGGCGCTGCCGACCGCGGCGGCGATGGCGATCATGACGACGCCCAGGTTGCCCGGGTCGGGCGAGGCCTCGATGATCGTCAGCGCCACGGCGCCGGAGACCGCCATGATCGCTCCGACCGACAGGTCGATGCCACGGGTGGCGATGACGAGAGTCATGCCCAGCGCGACGAGCATGAGCGGGGCGCTGTTGCGCAGGATGTCGATCAGCGACCCGTAGAGCTGCCCGTTCTGCACCGTGATGCTGAGGAACGACGGCCGCGAGATCGTGTTGACGGCGATGAGCGCCACGAGGGCCGCGATGGGCCACACGAGGCGGTGCGAAAGGAACTTCTTCATGCGATCTTCTCCCGATCGGACGACGTTGTCTCGGGCTGCCCCTCGGCGATGTAGGCGACCAGACCGTCGAGGTCGACGTCCTGGGTGGCCAGCTCGCCGATCTTACGACGGTCGCGCAGCACCGCCACGCGCTGCGCGATGCGCAGCACCTCCTCCAGCTCGGAGGAGATGAACACCACCGAGAGGCCCTTCTCGGCGAGTTCGGCGACCTTGCGCTGGATGTCGGCCTTCGCGCCGACGTCGATGCCGCGGGTGGGCTCGTCGAGGATGAGCAGTTCCGGCGCGGTGGCGAGCCAGCGGGCCAGCAGCACCTTCTGCTGGTTGCCGCCGGACAGGTTGCGGATGAGCGCGTTCGGGTTCGCGGGACGCACCCCGAGCGCGGTGATGTACTCGTCGACGATCGCCTGCACCTCGGCGGCGCCGAGCTTGCGCAGTGCGCCGCGGCGGGCCTGGACGCCGAGGATGATGTTCTCGGCGACGGTGAGGTCGCCGACGATGCCTTCGGCGCGGCGGTCCTCGGACGAGAAGGCGATCCCGCGGTCGAGCGCGTGGCGCGGAGAGCCGAGACGCGAGGGGGACCCCCCGACCTCGACCTGGCCCTGATCGGCGCGATCCGCGCCCGCGATGAGACGGGCCAGCTCCGTCCGGCCCGAGCCCAGGAGTCCCGCCAGACCCACGATCTCGCCCGGGAAGACCTCGAGGTCGATCGGTTCGAGCGCGTTCTTGCGGGCCAGCGAGACGGCCTTCAGGACCGGGGTCCCGGAACGGTCGATCGGACGCTCGGCGCTGGCCGAGATGGCATCCAGTTCGCCGAGCTCGCGGCCGATCATCTTCGCGACGAGTTGTTCCCGACTGAGCTCCGCGATCGGGTACTCCCCCACGAGCGTGCCGTTGCGCAGCACCGTCAGGCGGTCGGAGATCTCGTAGATCTGGTCGAGGAAGTGCGAGACGAACAGGATGGCCACACCCCGGTCGCGCAGGCTCCGCACCACGGCGAACAGCTGTTCGACCTCGCCCCGGTCGAGGCTCGAGGTCGGCTCGTCGAGGACGAGCACCGTCGTGTCCACGACCATCGCGCGGCTGATCGCGACGAGCTGCTGGATCGCGATCGAGTGGCTGGCGAGGATCGAGCGGGTGTCGATGTGCACACCGAGCTCGGCGAGCGCGGTCGCGGCAGCGGCGTGGGTGGCGCGCCAGTCGACCATGCCGGCGCGACGGATCTCGTTGCCGAGCATCACGTTCTCACCGACGGAGAGGTTCTGGCAGAGGTTGACCTCTTGGTAGACCGTGGCGATTCCGGCCGCCTGCGCATCGGCCGTGGAGCGGAACAGACGCTCCTCGCCCTGCACGCGGATGGAGCCGGAGTCGATTCCATAGACACCGGTGAGGGCCTTGATGAGGGTGGACTTGCCGGCGCCGTTCTCCCCCATGAGGGAGTGGACTTCGCCGGGATAGAGGGTGAAGTCCACGCCGTCGAGCGCCTTCACTCCGGGGAAGGAGATGCTGATGCCGCGCATCGCGACGACGGCGGAGCGTTCGGATGTCATGCTCGATCGCTTTCTCGGGGGATGAGTCGAGGGAGGGTGTGCGGGGCCGGAATCGGCCCCGCACACCCGGGGACGGACGCCAGGCGTCCGTGGATGGATCAGTACTTGCGGTCGGGCAGAGCGGCCTTGGCCTGCTCCTGGTCGAACGCCTGGTCCTCGACGATGTACTGCTTGTCGACGGACTCGCCGGCGACGACCTTCTTGACGACCTCGGCGACCTTGTCGCCCAGGAGCGGGTTGCACTCGACGATGTAGTTGAACTCGCCGTCGGCCAGAGCCGTCATGCCGTCCTTGACCGCGTCGATCGTCACGATCTTGATGTCGGTGCCGGGCTTGAGGCCCGCCGCCTTGATCGCGTCGAGCGCGCCGAGGCCCATGTCGTCGTTGTGGGCGAACAGCAGGTTGATCTGCGAGCCGTACTTCTGGAGGAAGCCCTCCATGACGGTCTTGCCCTCGGCGCGGGTGAAGTTACCCGTCTGCGAGTCGAGCACCGTGATGTCGGTTCCCTTGATCGCGTCGTTGAAGCCGGTGGCGCGGTCGGTGGCGGCCGACGAACCCGTGGTGCCCTCGAGCACGACGAGGTTGGTCGGGGTCTTGCCGAAGTTCTCGGCGACCCACTTGCCGGCCGTCTCGCCCTCCTTCTTGAAGTCCAGACCGACCCAGCTGGCGTACAGGTCTTCCGATGCGGACACCGTGCGGTCTTCGAGGATCACCGGGATGTTGGCGTCCTTGGCTTCCTTCAGCACGTCGTCCCAGCCGTCGGTGACGATGGGGGCGAGCACGATGGCATCCACACCCTGGTTGATGAAGCTGCGGACGGCGGCGATCTGCGCCTCCGGCTTGTTGTCGGCCGCGTTGAAGATGAGGTTGAAGCCGTTGGCCTCGGAGAACGCCGTCTTCATCGACTCGGTGTTGGCGCTGCGCCATCCGCTCTCGGAACCGGTCTGCGCGAAGCCGACGGTGATGACCTTGTCGTCTCCGCCGCCACCGGCGGTCGAGCCGCCACCGGCGCAGCCGGCGGTGGTCAGAGCGATCGCGCCCACGAGCGCGAGTCCGGCGAGGGTCTTCTTCGCCTTCATGATGAAACCTCCTCGTTTCGCCGGCGGCGTCGCCGGTCCATGTGATGCAGCCGCTCGGGCGGGCTGACTTCTGAATGTTAGCGCTCACACTCAGCGCTCTGTCAAGAACGATTTGCAACGGAAACATCACGGAGAAGGCGATGTGAAGCCTCACAACACTGGGGTGCGGGCGGATCACGTGTGTCGCCGCGTTTCGGCGTCCGGCGCCGGGCCGCGCGCCGAGGGTTACCGTCGAGGTATGACTTCCCTGCCGCAGGAGCGATCCGAGAGCACGCCGACCATCGGCACGTCCGTCACGGCGGACGACTTCAAGCGCGCGTTCCGCGGCCACCCGGGCGGCATCGCCGTCATCACCGCGTACGGCGAGCACGGACCGGTCGCCCTCACCGCCTCATCCGTGTCGTCGGTCTCGGCCGAGCCGCCGCTGCTGATCTTCTCGGTCTCGAGCCTGTCGTCGGCGACCCCCACGATCGTGGCCGCGTCCACGATCGTCGTGCACCTGCTCGACGCCGAGGACATCGTCCTGGCCCGCGCCGGCGCCACGAGCGGACTCGACCGCTTCGCCGACACCTCGACCTGGTCACGCCTTCCCACGGGCGAGCCGGTGTACCACGGCGTCCGGGCATGGCTGCGGTGCGCCGTGGTCAGTCGGATGGATGCCGGCGGCTCGACCGTCATCGCCGCCCAGGCCCTGCAGGTCGACGTCGAGCGCGACCTCGAGCCGGGCGAGCCCGGCGCCGCGCTGGTCTACCACAACCGCACGTGGCACCGTCTGGGCGAGCACTCGCGCCTCGACTGACGCCGGGCCTCGGGCGGCCCCGCCGGCGGGGTTCAGTGCGCGGCGTCGGCCGGCTCGCCGCGGTGGAACACCCGACGGATGCCGGTGACGACGGCGACGATGACGAGGCCCAGGATCAGGCCGAACACCGCCGAGATCGCGGTGTCCACGATCCACACGACGACCGGGCCCGTGGCCTCGATCGCGTGCTCGACGGCGTGGAGCAGATCGGACGGGCCCGCCCAGAGGGTCTCGCCGAGGTTCTGCACCACCAGGTGACCGCCGACCCAGAGCATCGCGATCGTCCCGATCACGCTGATCACGCGGAAGACGGCGGGCATGGATGCCACCACCCGGGCGCCGAAGCGACGGACCCCGCGCGCGGGACTCTTCATGAACCGCAGTCCGATGTCGTCGATCTTCACCAGGAGTGCGACGGCGCCGTAGACCACGACCGTCATGGCGAGTCCGATGACCAGCAGCGCGCCGAGCGTCATCCAGATGCCGAAGCCGGGATCCAGGCTCGCGAGCGCGATGAGCATGATCTCGGTGCTGAGGATGAGGTCGGTGCGCACGGCTCCGAGCACCAGCTTGCGCTCGTCGCGAGGCCCGTCGTCGTCACCGTGACCGTGACCGACGCCGAACCACTCCAGCACCTTCTCCGCACCCTCGAAGCACAGGAACCCGCCTCCGAGGATCAGCAGGAACGGCAGCACCCCCGGCGCGAACGCCGTCAGCAGCAGCGCGATCGGGATGATGATGACGTACTTGTTGATGATGCTGCCGAGGGCGATCTTCCAGACCACCGGCAGCTCACGGGCGGGCGTGATGCCCTGCACGTACTGCGGCGTCACGGCCGCGTCGTCGATCACGACGCCCGCGGTCTTCGCGCTGGCTTTGAGTGCGGCGCTGAGGATGTCATCCACCACGGCGAGCAGACCGACGGACATGGGCGATTCTCCCTGGATGAGCGGCTGCCGCGGGAGCCGCGCGCAGTGACGGAGTCGTCACAGCGACACTATCGGCCCCCGCGAACGGCGGGCGCGCCGGCCGACTTCACCCGTCGGACGCCCGAGACCGCCGGCCGCACCGCTCGCCCCGAGGGTGAGACCCTGGGGCGATGCTCGGGCCGTTCAGCCTCCCCGTCCTCGCCCTCGCTGCCGTGTTCGCCGTCAGCGGCGTGGGCAAGCTCCTCGACCTCGACGCCGCGCCCGCGACACTGCGCGCGCTGCGCCTGTCGGGTCTCCCTCCGCGGACCGTCGTCGGTGCGGTCGCGGTCGTCGAACTCGTCCTCGCCGTCGGACTCCTCCTCGGGAGCGGAGTGGTCTCCGCCACCGCGAGCGGTGCCGCCCTCGCGCTGTCGATCGTCTTCCTCGCCGTCGGCGTGCGGGCGCAGACGCGCGCGTCGACCGAGGACTGCGGATGCTTCGGACGACTGGCATCCACTCCCGTGGGTCCTGCCCTGACGGCGCGCAACACGGCGATCGCCGTCCTCGCCGGACTCGCGGTGGTCGGCTCCCTCAGCGCACCGCTTGCGCCGGCGGTCGCCGCCCGACTCGCCCTGTCCCCTCTGCTCGGCGGCGTCCTGCTGCTCGGCGTCGCAGCCGTCGCCGTCATCGCGGCGACGCTCCGACCCGCAGGCGGACGCTCGGCGTCCCCCGCGGCCGCGGTGCCCGACGCCGCCCTCCTCACCCCGGACGGATCGGTCGTCGTCCCCCGTCAGCGCGCCCTGCGCGGGCGCGCGCAACTGCTGCTCTTCGTCCGACGGGGATGCTCGTCGTGCGAGAACCTCATCGACCGGATGCGATGGGACCGCGCCCCGCTCGAGACCTTGGTGGACGTCCGACTCATCGTGCCGGTCGGCGACGACATGCCCCTGAGCACGGCCGACGAGGGCCTGCACGTCGATCCGTCCGGGGAGTTCGCCAGGGCGCTCGGCATCACGGGCACCCGCCCGGTGGGGGTTCTGCTGACCACCACCGGCGAGATCCTGCAGCCGATCGCGGTCGGGGGCGACGAGACCGCCGCGCTGGTCGGCACGGTGCGCGCGGCTGCCGCGGACACCGGCGGTCCGCACGCCGACGGGACGTCTTCGACGAACTGACGGGTCGCGACGCCCCGGGATCCGACAATCGTCCCTGTCGCGCGGTCAGCGACCTGGCTAGGGTGAAACTCGCCCACGCCGGGGAGGAAAGAGGCATCCATGTCGTTCATCACTCGAGGATTCTCCGGACGCCGTTCCGAACGCGACCCGCGTCTTCCCCCGGGCCAGACCCTGGTGGGCGATTGGCCCGTGCTGTCGGCCGGTCCGACGCCCGAGATCGACGCCGACGAATGGGAGTTCGTCGTGCGCACCGAGAACGGCGACCACCGGTGGAACACCGCCGAGCTGCAGGCGCTCGGGATGGAGGACATCACCGTCGACATCCACTGCGTCACGCACTGGACCAAACTCGACATGCCGTGGCGCGGGGTGTCGCTGGACCGCATCTTCGACGAGGTCGAGACCGCCCACGACTACGTGATGGCGCACTCCTACGGCGGATACACGACGAACGTGCCGCTGGAGGACCTCCTCGACGGGAAGAGCTGGATCGCCTTCGAGGCCGACGGCGAACCCCTGACCCCCGAGCACGGTGGCCCCGCCCGGCTGCTCGTGCCGCACCTGTACTTCTGGAAGAGCGCCAAGTGGGTCCGCGGCCTCGTCACCATGCCCGATGACGACCCGGGGTTCTGGGAGCAGAACGGGTATCACCTGCACGGCGACCCGTGGCAGGAGGAACGGTACTGGTGACGCGCCGCCCGACCGCCTGGCACACCGCGACGGTCGCGGACATCCGCGCCGAGACCCCCACGGCGCAGCGCATCGCACTCGACGTCCCGACCTGGCCGGGGAACGACGCGGGGGCGCACCTCGATCTGCGTCTCACGGCACCGGACGGATATCAGGCGTCGCGGTCGTACTCGATCGCCTCGTCCGGAGACGGCACGCGCGTGCTGCTCGCGGTGGACGAAGTCCCCGACGGCGAGGTCTCGCCTTTTCTCGTGCACGATCTGCGGGTCGGCGACGAGATCGAGGTGCACGGACCGCTCGGGGCGTTCTTCGTGTGGACGCCGCCGACCGAGGCGTCGCCACGGCCCGTGCAACTGATCGCCGGCGGCTCCGGAGTCGTTCCGCTCTACGCGATGGCCCAGGCGCACGCCGCCGCCGGAGACCCGAGCGAGTTCCGTCTGCTGTACTCGGTGCGGACCCCGGGCGACCTCTTCTTCGCGGACGAGCTCGCGGCGCTCGCGGCGTCGGGCGCGATCGACCTCGACCTCGTCTACACGCGCGCCGCGCCTCCCGCGGCATCCACCCCGCCCGGCCGTCTGACGGCCGAGCGTCTGCGCGACGCGGTGCTCCCCGCCGCCCGCGCCCCGCGCGTCTACGTGTGCGGCCCGACCCCGTTCGTCGAAGCCGTGTCGCGCTGGCTCCTCGCCGCCGGGCACCGGCCCGGCGACATCCGCACCGAGCGATTCGGAGGCTCGTGATGGACGTTCTCGACGGCAACGCACTCGCCGGCCGGCTGACCGACCTCCTCGGATGGGATGCCACCGACTCGCTCATCCGCTGCCGATCCTGCGGCGACGGTGGGGCGGTGGCGCGGGTCGCCGTCTACGCCACCGCGATGGGGACCGTGGCACGCTGCCGCTCGTGCGACGCCGTGCTGATGACCCTGGTGGACGCGGTCGGCGGACGGTCCTGGTTCGGGATGCCGGGCATCGACGCGCTCGAGGTACGGCGGGCGTAGCAGCACGGCCCGTTGGACAGGCGTCGAGGATGTTCGCGTCGTCTGACGATGTACCCGGCGCGCGGGGACGGGGATCGTTCTCCCATGACGATCGACCACGCACACCCCCGCGGCGACGGTCCGGTGACCCGCGCTCTCCTCGTCTTCCTCGGCGGGGTCGCCGGGACGGTGATCCGTCTCGCGCTCGGTGCGCTCATCGTGGCCCCGGACGCCTCGCTGGTGACGACCGTGGCGGTCGATGTCACGGGCGCCGCTCTCCTGGGCGGACTGTACGGGATCACTCCCCCGGGCGACGGGCGCTCAGCCCGTCGTCGTCTGCTCCTGGGCACGGGGCTGCTCGGCGGGTACACCACCTACGGAACGCTCGTCGTCGGCGTCGACGGATTGGTCCTGGCCCGTGATCCCCTCGCGGGCGCCGCGGTGGCCCTCGTCACGGTCGCCCTCGGAGTGGGAGCCGCATTCGTGGGCGAGCACGTGGCGGTTCGCGTGCGGAAGCGGGCGCGGACGTGAGCACGGTCACGGTGATCCTCGCGTGCCTCGCCGGCGGCGCGGGCGCCGTACTGCGGTACGCGCTGGATGCCGTGGTGACCCGCCACGTCGGAGCAGGGCTGCCGTGGGGGACGCTCGTGGTGAACGTCTCGGGTGCTTTCGTCCTCGGCGCGGTGACCGGCGTCGCTCCCGCGCTTCCCGTGTCGGCCGCATCGGTGCTGGGGGCGGGGCTGCTCGGGGGGTACACCACGTTCAGCACCGCGAGTGTCCAGACCGCCGAGCTGATCACCCGCGGGCGCCGCGCCGCCGCGGTGGCATCCGCCCTCGGAATGCTGATCGCCGCCGTGCTGGCCGGCGGGGCCGGAATCGCCCTGGGTCGGATCGCGGCCGGATCCTGACCGCCGGGAGCGCGAGGGTTCAGAGCGGGGAGGCGGCGTCCGCGAAAGCCAGCAGGTCGCGGATCACGGCGTCGCGCTGCTCCGCGCTCAACGCCTCACGCACCCCCGGGTAGACCCGCAGCTGCGCGTTCGGCGACGCGATCGCCGCGCCCAGGGCCGTGTCGTTCACCGGGGACACCGGGTCGGTCTCGCTGTGGAGCACGAGGGTCGGCACCGTCACGTGACCGAGGTCGGTGGCGTAGTCGGCGGCGGGGGACGGGATCGACGCGGCCGGCAGCACGACCGGCGAACTGATCAGGGCGAGCCGGGAGATCACACCCGCCGGCGCGGTGCGCGCGGCGTGGGCGGCGACGGCACACCCGACGGTGTGGCCCACCAGGGTGGCATCCCGGACTCCGAGGGACGCCAGCAGAGCCAGAAGACGCCCGGTCGCGATCGTCGTCTCGGCGGGATCGGATGCCAGGTCGGCCACGTCGACCGCGACGACCCGGTGCCCCGCGGCCGCGTCGGCCGCGACCGCCGCGGCACTGCGGACTGCCTCGACGGACCCCAGCACCAGGACGATCGGGGGGCCCTCGCCCACCGTGAAGGAAGGAACGGTCCACCCATCGTCCAGTGTCGTCTCGATCATGTCCTCTCCCTCCCGGACGCGCGGGGCACCGCCCGGGTCGTCACAGGTTAGAGAGCGCCGGGATCGCCGCTCCCCGTCGTACGTCGAAGGGCTTTACATCATTCGTCGGACACGCCCGGGAGCGAGGGTGGTAAAACCCGACCCCTCCCCGGGGCGGGCGAGCCCGCCTACGCTCGCGGATCATGAAGCTGCAGGAGATCGTGGACGAGCTGGCCCGCACGCTCGGGCGCTCCGTGGTCGTGAACGACCTCGACTACACGCCCATCGCGGCGAGCGAGCAGGAGGACGACGTCGACGAGATGCGTCGCCGCGCCCTCCTCAAGCGCACGACCCCGCCCGAGGCGCGCGAGTACCTGGAAGGGCTCCACATCCGGCAGATCCGGCAGCCCACCAACGTTCCGATGGCGCCGTTCGGCGGTCAGGAACGCCTGGCGATCCCGATCCGCAGCGGCGATCAGACGATCGCGCTCCTCTGGCTCATCACCGGCGACAAACCGGTCCTCCGCAGCGTCGATTACGCGGCCATCGACGCGGCGTGCGAACTCATCCGGGTGCTCCTGGAGCAGGAGGCCGACCGCGACGGGGGCGAAGCGCGCGGCGTGATCGACGCGCTGCTCTCCTCCGACGACGCGACGGCCCGCCGCGCGTTCCGCGAGGCGGTCGACCGGCGCATGTTCGCGCCGGGTCCGGGCACGACGGTCCTGGCGTTGCGCATCGACGGCTCGGTCAGCGAGATGGACCGGCTGACCCTCGGCCGACGCCTCGCCACGACCCGGGCGCCGCGCGTGCTGTCGCTCGGGGTGCACCGCGGCCCGCTGCTGCTCGCCGCTCGCACGACCGACGTGGAGGCGGTCGCACAGGTCGTCTCCCACGAGCTCGCCGCGGCGGGGATCGCCCCGGCCCCGATCGGGACCGCCACGTTGGACGAAGCCGAGAGCGACCTGGTCGGGGCGGCCGACCGCGCCGTGATCGCGGCGCGCATCGTGTCGCGCGTGCCGTCGGTGGCCGGTATCGCCGACATCGCGGACCTCGGTTTCTGGGCGCTCATCGACAGCGTCGCGGCGGATCCCGAAGCCGTCCGCGTGTACTCGCCCGCCGCCTACGCGCTGTGCACCTCGGAGGATCCGACCCAGAGAGAGACCGTGGAGACCTATCTCGACGTCGGGGGGAACGTCCGGGTGGCGTGCGAGAAGCTGCACATCCACCGCACGACGTTGTACTACCGGCTCGACAACCTCCCCGACACCGTCAAGGAGGCGCTCGACGACGGACCGCGGCGCAGTGCGCTGCACATGAGCATGAAACTGTTCCAGTACCACCGCGCCGCGGCGGGGCTGCACGCATGAGGACGACGACGGCCCTGCGCCACCTCACGGACGACGGCGTCGCCCTCGCTTTCGACGACACCGGGGGCGACGGAGTGCCGCTCGTACTCCTGCACGGGTGGGGCCAGACGCGGGAGATGTTCCAGGGCCAGCGCACGATGGCGTCCGGCCGCCGCGTGATCACGCTCGATCTCCGAGGACACGGCGAATCCGCGAAGCCGGTGCACGGGTACCGGGTCGCGCGCCTGGCCCGCGACGTGCACGGCTTCATCACGGCACTGGACGTCGCCGAGGTCGACGTTCTGGGCTGGTCGATGGGGGCTTCGGTCCTGTGGTCGCTGATGGATCAGTTCGGCACCGACGGCCTCGGGCGCGCGATCTTCGTCGATCAACCCGCCGCGGTCGTGGCCGCGCCGTGGATCTCGGCGCGGGAGCGCGAGGAGACCGGCGCGATCCTGGATCCGGCCGGTCTGTACGCGTTGGCGGGGGCCATCCGCGATGACGCGACCGGGAAGGTCACGCGGGACTTCGTCCGCAGCATGTTCGGGCGGGAACCCGATCCGCAGCTGTGGGACTTCGTCTGTGCGGAGCTGCGGTCCGCACCCCGGGAGCAGGCTTCGACACTCCTGGTCGATCACGCCGGGCAGGACTGGCGTGATCTCCTCCCCCGGATCGACCTCCCTTCCCTCGTGATCGGCTGCGTGGGGAGCCACGTCACACCGACGTCGCAGCGCTACATCGCCGAGCGCATCCCCGGGGCACGACTGCATGTGTTCGACGGGAACACCGCGCACTCGCACTTCCCGTTCCTCGAGGACCCCGACGGCTTCAACACCGTGGTCGACGCGTTCCTGCGCCGCTGAGCGCGGACGGATCAGTCGTCGTCCGCGCCCGGGAGGAGCGCGATCGCCGCCTCCGGAGTCGCGATGCGGAAGCTGAAGGACTCCTCGAGGTACAGCTGCACCCGGTCCTCCGCGGACGCCAGGTACCCGAGCGCCACATCCTGGCCGACCTCGAGGAGGAAGTCGCCCCCGCGCAGGCTGATCACGACCGCGCCCTCGATTCCGGGTGTCCACACGACATCGCCGCCGAGGATCCGCTCGATGTGCCGCCGGAGCGGCTGGCCGCCGGCGTCGTTCCCGCCGAGGATCTCCACCCACTCGCGCGATCCGACGGCCATGCCGTACGGACCGCCGATCCCCGCGTCGCCGAGTCGACGGACGGCCTCGGCCGTGCGACGCGTCAGCCCCGCGGCATCCCCCGCCCCGTCGATCGGGGCGTGCGGCGAACTCGGTGCGATGCCCGCGAAGCCGACGGCGGGCCAGCCGGCGAGGATCGCGGTGTTCTCCCGCACGGCGAGCCGGTGCGCCGCCTCGTCGAGCGCGGAGAGGTCGGTGTCGACCGCGCCGCGCGCCGTGTCGTCGAGCTCGGACCGGGCGAGGACGAAGTCCGCGCGCACCTCGGTCAGCGCGAGCACGACGCGCTGCCGCGCGCGCAGTCCGGCGTCGTCGTCGCCGACCGGGCGGACGCGACCGGTGTTCGTCGAGGAGTGCTCCCATCCCCGCGGCCCGTCGAAGTCGACGAGGCGACGCGCGCCGAGAACGGGCTGCAGCCGCGTCCGGGCCTCGTCGTCCAGCGCGTTCCAGGTCTCGTCGGTGATCGGGGCGAGACGGCGAGTGAGGTGATCCATCAGTTCTCCTGGGGAAGCGGGGCGCGGTTCGCGCCGATACCGAGCGAAGGGGAGGAAGCCGCGACGACCGTCGCGGCGGGGACGGGCGCATCGCGGTCGTCTCCGAGGACGGCGAGCTGTGCCGCCGACGGGGCGAAGAAGGTGGAGCCGGTCAGCGCGACGGAGAAGTCGAGCAGGCGGTCGTGGATGCCGGGGGGATCCCCCACGAACATCCGCCGGAGCATCGTCTCGATGACCCACAGCGAACGCGCCTGGCCGAGGAAGTACGTGCCGAACTCGCCGTGGCCGGGGCGGCCGAACGGCATGTTGTCGCGCACGATGTCGTGCTCGACACCCGCATCGTCGACGATCGTCGCGAGCGTCTTGTGCGACTTCTGTCCCGAGGTGGCGTCGTCGAGCTCGACGTTGTCGGCTTTGGTCCGGCCCATGATGTGCTCCTGGACCTCGGCGGGCAACGCCTGCCACCGATCGAGGGGATGCCGGTACTTCTGCACCACGACATAGGTGCCCCCGGCGAAGGCGGGATCTTCATCGCCCACGAGCACGCTGTCGTCGGCGTCGTCTCCGACGGGATTCGCCGTGCCGTCGACGAAGCCGAGCAGGTCCCGCCGATCGAACGAGCGGAAACAGGACGTCTCGTCCTCGACCCGGATGCCGTCCCCGAGCGCCGCGACCAGGAGCCGTTCGAACTCGAAGCACAGGTCGGCGCGATCGCTGCGGATGTGGAAGAGGAGATCGCCGGGCGTGGCGACCGCGGTGTGCACGGCGCCGACCACCGGCGCGAACGGGTGCAGTTCGCGCGGCAGCGGACCACCCACGAGCGTCGGCCACACACGTGCCCCGATACCGACCGTGCACGACAGCCCGTCGGAGGGGTCACGGAATCGCACCGTCTGGACGAGTCCGCCGAGGTCGCGCAGCACGTCCCGGACGTCATCCACCGCGGACTCCTCCACGGTGACGACGAGGAAGATCGCGTGCCCCGTGAGCGGCGCGGTGAAGCGCTGCACGCCGTCCGGCAGCCCGCCCCTCACGGGCGTTCTCCCCCCGCGCGCGACCGCGCGGCGTCCACGTGCTCGAGGGCGGCCAGGATCGCGTCGAGGGCCAGCACGATGCTGTGGAGGGCCTGCCGATCCCCCGCGCCGTCGGACATCCGTTGCACGTCGTAGTTGGCGGCGCTGACGTGCCGGCGTGCCTCCGCGAGGTACCCGTCGAACTCGATCTCTCCCATGGAACCCCTCTCCCCCGGCGCGACCCGTCGCGACGGCCGCGGCCACGAACGTCTGCGACCGCAGGCTAGGCGTGCGGGGATGATCGCCGCTCCGACAGACGTCGAGAGACCCTTCGACGGTCGCGGCCGCCGCGAGCGCCGATCAGGCATAGGACTGCGTCCACTCCACGATCTGCATGTCGCGCAGCCGGAACTTCGCGAAGCTCTGCACCCGCGCCTCCTCGCCGGTGGGCAGCCGCAGGGACAGCGTCAGGTGGGCGAAGACCGTGGCGGGTCCGAATCCGAGGTCCTCGAGCTCGACCCCGAAGCGGGCGAAGCCGTGGCGGATCTCGCGCACGGCCCGGAGCACGCACTCCCTCCCGTCGATGCTGCGTCCCGGGGCCGTGACGAACACGACCTCGTCATGCAGGAACGGCCGGAGGTCGCTCCAGCACTGCTCGTCGAGCAGCTCGAGGAAGTCGCGGACGATGAGTTCGTGCTCGAGGTGCACGATGGCGGGCCCCGCGAGACGGGACAGTGAGTCGGTCATGGCATCCTCCAGATCGTCGATGACGACGATGGTGACCGACCGGCACGCCGACCGCACCCGACGGGTGACGAATGCGCATCCGACATCCGTCAGGATCCGCGGCGCTCAGTCGTGGGCGGACGACAGGATCTCGATGACCTCGCTCCGGGTGTTGACCCCGAGCTTGGCGAAGATGTGACGCACGTGGGTGACCACGGTGTGGGGCGAGAGGAGGAGAGCTTCCGAGATCTCCTTCGTCGTCGCCCCGGTCCGCAGCACATCGGCCACCTGCTGCTCGCGCTGCGACAGGCCGAGGCCGGCCGGGTCGGCCGTGGACGCAGCCTTCGGGCGCGTGCGCACGCCACGCGCCCGAAGGCTGCGGAGCACCCGGCTCGCGTCGCGGGTCGCCCCCACGGCCTGGTAGACATCGAGCGCTTCGGTGAGGGTCCGCGCGGCTTCCTCGTCGCCCACGAGGACGGAGGCGAGCACCTCCAGGACGCGCGCCAGGACGAGCGGTCGCTGGCCCGCACGGCACAGCACCGCGGACTCCCTCAGCAGTGACTCGGAACGGTCGGCGAGACCGCGCACCGCGAGCTCGACGGCCTGCACCGCGGGGCGGTCCGGGTTGGCGTCGGCCCGCGCGGCGACGGTGACGCGGACCCGGTCGAGCGCGTCCGTGTCGCGGGCGCCCAGACACACCTCGGCGAGGAGGAGGTCGTCGAGCAGGTCGGCGGGGGTGGTCATCGCCGGCGCGGGCTGGTCCAGTCCCTCCAGCGCGAGCGAGCTGAGGGCCCGGGCGTCGTCGAACCGTCCCGCGTCCAGGGCCTCCACGGCGAGGTTCCACCGGCCCGTGCGCGTGAGGCCCCTGCCCTCGGCGAGAGCCGTCACGAGCGGGCGGGTCTGGTCGCGCAGGACGCGGTCGCCGGTGTGGAGGGAGATCCGGAACAGGACCACGCCTGCCGTCGCGTTCGCGAAATCCCCGAGCTGCAGCTCCGACGCCAGGTCGAGGACGGCCTCGGCCTGCGTCCGGGCGTCCTCGAGGGCGCCGAGGTCGTAGAGCACGCGGGCGCGCACCATCATCCAGAAGGCCTCGGCGATGACGTTGTGCGCACGACGCGCTTCGGCCAGACCGGTGTCGACGTCGCGCAGCGCCGCACGGCACTCACCCAGCGAGTTCCGCATGAACGCCATCCAGAGACCCTCCGGGAGCCACAGCGAGGCGAGGGTGCCGGAGTCCGCGATCCGTCGGAGGGCGTCGCGCTGCAGCCGGAGAGCGTCGTCGTAGCGCGACTCGTAGAAGGTCAGCACCGACTCGCTCGCATCGAGCGTCGCGAGAGCCACGAGATCGCGCCGGTCGTCGGCCTCGGCGCGCCCCCGACGGATCGAGTCGCGCAGCCCTTCGGGATCTGCGGCGTTGGCGCAGTTCAGCGCCCGCACGGCGAGCAGTTGCACGCGCGTCGCCGGGGCGGCATCCGGGATCTCCAGGGCGCGGTCGCAGATCTCCAGGGCCCGTTCGAACGAGGACTCCGTGAACAGGCGGGCCATCACGAGATCGACGCGGGCCCGTTCGTCGCCGCCGAGAGAGGCGGAGAACCGGTCGCCGATCGCGGCCACCTCATCCGCCCGGCCCCCCGCCCACAGCACCGGGAGCAGCTCCACGATCTCGGCCCGATAGAGCTCGGTGGCGGGCGCCAGCTCGGCGGCCCGGGCGACCAGGGAGGCCGCGGTCTGGGCATCGGTCGCGGCGAGTTCCCGGGCGGCATCCAGGAGCAGGGCGATCGACTCGTCGTCACCTCGTTCGGCGAAGCGGAGGAGATCGGGCGCGAGCGCGGCGGCGGGCACGCCCTCCGCGCGGCGCTTCTCCAGCACGGCACGGCCCAGCGCGCGACGGAGAGACGGAGACAGACTCTCGAGGGCGGCATCGCGGATCGTGTCGTGACGGAACACCAGACCCGTACCGTCGTCGGCGACGATGTCGGCGGCGAGGAGCTCGTCCACCGACGCCAACGCCGACGCCAGCGGCAGGTCGAGCACGGAGACGACTCCCGGCAGCCCGAACCGTCGCCCGAACAGCGCGCCCGCCTGCGCCACCCGTCGGGCGTCCGCGGAGACCGCCGCGAGCCGTCGACGCGAGGACGCGCCGAACCCGCGGGGCACGCGGGAGTCGACGATCTCGGCCGTGCCGCCCGTGACATCGATGAGGTTCTCGTCCGACAGCCCGTAGAGCATCTCGAGCGCCAGCAGGGGACTCCCCTCCGCGGCGCCGAGCGCGTCGGCGAGGACGGGGCCGGCGGGCATCCCGAGCACGTCGCCGCCGATCTCCCGCACCGCCGCGTCGGTCAGCGGCTCGAGTTCGATCAGCGCACCGACGTCGCGGGCGTACGAGAGGAGGCGGTCCTGACCGGCATCCGTCCCGCCGGGACGCGTGCCGATCAGCCACGTCACCGGCATCCCGACCGTCGTCCGCATGAGCGCCGCCACGGCACCCACGGAACCCGCATCCAGCCACTGCAGGTCGTCGATGACGAACAGGAGTCCGCGGGAGGTGGCGGCACGTTCGATCCCGTCGTGCAGCAGCCGGGTGATCCAGTATTGGGGATGGGATCCGAGCAGCACCGGCGCCAGCTCCGCGGCGTCCAGCAGCGGCGGACTAGCGGCCAGGGCGGCATCGGTGAGGGCGCCCAGTGGCGTCGTCCGCGAGTCGGGCGTCGGAGCGACGATCACGCGGCACCAGCCGCGACGACGCGCGGCCGCGATCGTCTCCTCCAGCAGTCGGGTCTTGCCGATGCCGGGTCCTCCGACGAGCACGACGACGCTGACGGCGGGGGCGTCGAGCGCCCGATCGATCTCGAGGAGGACGTCGTCGCGTCCGCGCACGGGAAGCGTGCCGCGCGAGACGCCGGGGCTCAGGGCGAGCGCCGGGTCCGGCTCCGAGGGCGAGGAAGAGCGGGCCACACGACGGAGCATACTGGAGTGAGCGATCCAATATGGGGAATTTCACGAGAACGCTCCCACGCGTCCCGACCTCCACCCCGTCCGATACGGTCGTGTCATGCCGCGTGGTCGCACCTTCGATAAGGCGTCCGCCGTCGACGCCGCCATCGATCTGTTCTGGTCCCGCGGCTTCGCGGGCGTGTCGATGCAGGACATCGCCGAAGCGACCGGCGTGGGCAACGGCAGCCTCTACCTCGCGTTCGGCAGCAAACGCGCGCTGTTCCTGGCGGCGTTCCGCGCCTACTGCGAGCGGCGGGTGGCCTTCGTCCGGAGCGCGGTCGCGTCGCCGGCCGCATCCCCCGACGACGTCCTCGCGCGGTACTTCGCCGCGGTGGTCGACGACTGCGCCGGCGATCCGCAGCGACGCGGGTGCCTTCTGATCAACTCCATCGCCGAGCTCGGGCACGAGTCGCCGATCGCGGAGATCGCCGACGACACGCTCGCACGCATGGTGAGCGCGGTCGCGGAGGCTCTGGAAGCCGCCTCCCCCTCGGACGGCGGGCGGAGCGACACGGTCCGAGCCGCCGAACAGGCCGTGACCGTGTCCCAGTCGTTGATCCTGGTGAGTCGCCTGGGGCGCTCGCGTGACGAGCTGGAGCGTTCCGCCCAGGACAGCGCGGCGATGATCGCACAGGCAGTCCGCGCCGCCTGAGCGGACATGCGATGTCGGGGGATGCCCCGGGTGATGTGGAGCGACCGCTCCATCACCTAACGTGATGCCATCGCCCTCACCCCGGAGGATCACATGGCCCGTCGCTCCTCGCCCCTCGGAGTCTTCCTCGCCGCCCGTCGCGCCGCATGCGTACCCGAGGATTTCGGCGTCGAACGCGACGGTCGTCGGCGCGTCGCGGGGCTACGACGCGACGAAGTGGCGGCCCGGGCCGGAATCAGTCTCGAGTACTACGTGCGGTTGGAGCAGGGGCGCGTCACCCGCCCCTCCGACCAGGTGACCGAGTCGCTCGCCCGGGCTCTGCGCATGGATGCCGTCCACGCCGACTATCTCCACCGACTCGCCCGCGGCGCCGCCAGCCCCGCCCGCCCTGTCACCGCGCAGACGACGGAGAGCCTTCGGGTACTGCTCGAGCAGTGGCCGGCCTGCCCCGCCTACGTGACCGACAGCGCCCTGGACATCCTGGCCGCCAACGACGCGATGCTCGCCCTTTCGGGAGGCGACCTGGCGCCGGGCCGCAACGCGCTTCTGCAGACCTTCCGCCCCGAGTCCCGTCAGTCGGTGCGCGACTGGGAGCGAGTGGCGCGCGACGCCATCGCGTCGTTCCGATTCCACGCCGATCCCGATTCCCCCCGCGTGCGGGAACTGCTGGCGCAGCTCGCCGACGACCCCGACTTCCCGCGCCTGTGGGCGTTGCACGAGGTCGCCCAGCCCTCGACGTTCCGACTGTCGGCGCGCGTCGATGATCTCGGCGAGCTCGAGATCGGTGTGCAGAACTTCACTCCCCCCGCGCACCCGGGCTGCTTCGTGACGATGTACTTCGCCACGCCCGGCTCGGTGACGGCCGAGGTCTTCGCGCTCCTCACTGCGCCGTCCGTCGTCGCCGCCTGAGACTCGACGGCCGCCGGCTCCCGAGATCGGCGACGGATGCCGGCGCACGCCGCGCTCAGTCGCGGTAGAGCAGCCGCCGCAGGACGTTGGTGTCGGCGAGGTCGATCAGCTCATCGCCGCGCCCCGACAGCAGCGTGCGCAGCGCGAACAGGGCGAACCCCTTCGCCTGCTCCACCGTGATCGTCGGCGGGATCGCCAACTCCTGGCGTGCCACGACGACCGAGACGAGCGCGGGTCCGGGTCGGTCGAACGCCTCGGCGAGCGCGGAACGCAGCTCTTCTCCGGTTGTCGCGCGATAGCCCGGGATGCCGATCGCCCGGGCCACCTCGGCGAAGTCGGGGTTCTGCAGGTCCGTGCCGGCGTTGACGATACCGGCGGCCTTCATCTCCACCTCGACGAAGTCGAGAGCCGAATTGTCGAAGACGACGATCTTGATGGGCAGGTCGTTCTGACGGATCGAGAGGAGGTCACCGAGCAGCATCGCGATGCCGCCGTCCCCGGCCAACGCGATCACCTGTCGGTCGCGGTCGACCGCCTGCGCACCGAGCGCGTGCGGCATCGCGTTGGCCATGGATCCGTGCGTGAAGGATCCGATGAGGCGTCGGCGACCGTTCATCCGCAGGTAGCGCGCCGCCCAGATGACCGGCGTGCCGACGTCGGCGGTGAACACGGCGTCGTCGGCGGCCAGCTCGTCGACGAGGCGCGCCACGAACTGAGGGTGCAGAGGCTGCCGGCCGTCGTCGTCGGCCAGATCGTCGAGGCCCGTCCGCGCCCGCCGGTAGTGGTCGAGGCTGCGCCGGAGGTGCCGGTCGTCCCGATCGTCGCGGAGAAGCGGCAGCAGCGCCCGCGCGGTGTCGGCGGCATCGCCGACGAGACCGACGTCGATCGCCGTGCGACGGCCCAGCTGCTCGCCGCGAAGGTCGATCTGCACGACCTTGGCGCGGGAGGGGTAGAACTGCCGGTAGGGGAAGTCGGTGCCGATCATGAGCAGCGCGTCGCAGTGCTCCATGGCGCGGTATCCGGACGAGAAGCCGAGGAGCCCCGTCATCCCGACGTCGAACGGGTTGTCGTACTCGATCCATTCCTTGCCACGGAACGCGTGCACGATCGGAGCCTTCAACCGCTCGGCGAGGGCCAGCACCTCGGCGTGGGCGCCGGCGACCCCCGCACCGGCGAGGATCGTGACGTTCTCGGCGGCGTCGAGCACCTCGGCCGCGGCGGCGAGCGCCCCGTCGGTCGGGACGATGTGCGACGCCGCGGCGACGATCGGGGCGCTGGGTCGGCGATCCGCGGCCCGGGCGAAGAACACATCACCGGGGACGACCACCACGGCGACGCCCTGCTTCTCGACGGCCGCGCGCATCGCGGCCTCCAGCACCCACGGCATCTGCTCGGGGCTGCCGACGAGTTCGACGTACACGCTGCACTCGCGGAAGAGCTCCTGGGGGTGGGTCTCCTGGAAGTACCCGCTGCCGATCTCGGCGGACGGAATGTGCGAGGCGATCGCGAGGACCGGGACGCGGGAGCGCTGGGCGTCGTAGAGACCGTTGAGGAAGTGGAGGCTTCCCGGGCCGCAACTGCCGGCCACGACGGCCAGCCGACCGGTGATCGCCGCCTCCCCCGCCGCCGCGAAAGCCGCCGACTCCTCGTGGCGGACGTGCATCCAGTCGAGGGACCCGTCGCGACGCAAGGCATCGGTGAACGCGTTCAAGGAATCGCCGGGGAGCCCCCACACCCGTTCCACCCCTGCTCGGTGCAGCGTCTCGACGATCATTTCGGCGACGTTCATCTCACCCTCCGGCTCAGCGATCATGGGCGGCGGGCGACGGCGCGTGCCCGCCGGGAAGGAGGCTACGTCGGCTCACGCGCCCGGCACTCGGACACCGGACGACCCACCCTTCGACATCCGTCGAACCGTCGTCGCGCGGGCGACGCCTACCCTCGGGTCACCGCGGGCGCACCCGGCACCCGCGGGGAGAGAACGGAGCTCCCATGACCCACAGCGACACCCCCGCTCTGCCCGACCTCACCGGTTCCGTCGACGAACGCCTCGCGCGCCTCGACGATCTGGAGCGGGACGGCGCCCTGCTTCCGGCGGCCTGGCTCCAGCGACAACTGCGCACAGCGCTCGCGGAATGGGCCGACGACGAGACGCGACTCGACATCGTCCGCGAGAACCACGACGACTACTGAGGCGCTCGCCGCCGGCATCCGACAGCCCGTCCAGGTGTGCGAAGAGATCAGACAAATGTCGAAGCACGCCGCGGGACCGTCCTGGTTATCGTGAACGCGCTCGGCCCCGGACCCGGATGGCGAGCGACCCACCCACACCCCGAGCAGCGCTCGGATCCATCACACGAGAGGTTCGATCATGGGATTCGTCACCACCGAAGACGGCGCGGAGATCTTCTTCAAGGACTGGGGCCCCAAGGACGCCCAGCCGATCATGTTCCACCACGGCTGGCCGCTGTCGTCGGACGACTGGGACGCGCAGCTGCTGTACTTCCTCGACAAGGGCTACCGCGTCATCGCCAGCGACCGGCGCGGTCACGGCCGGTCCTCGCAGATCGGCACCGGTCACGACATGGACCACTACGCCAGCGACGCGTCCGCCGTCGTCGAGCACCTGGACCTGCGCAACGCCATCCACATCGGTCACTCCACCGGCGGCGGACAGGTCGCCCGCTACGTGGCGAAGTTCGGTGAGCCGCAGGGGCGCGTCGCCAAGGCCGTGCTCGTCGCCTCCGTCCCGCCCATCATGCTGCAGAGCGAGAGCAACCCCGAGGGCACTCCGCTGTCGGTGTTCGACGGCTTCCGCGAGGCCCTCGCCGCCAACCGCTCGGAGTTCTTCGAGGCCGTGGCATCCGGTCCCTTCTACGGGTTCAACCGCGAGGGCGTCACCCCCTCCCAGCCCGTGATCGACAACTGGTGGCGCCAGGGCATGACCGGCAGCGCCCAGGCCCACTACCTCGGCATCAAGGCGTTCTCCGAGACCGACCAGACCGAAGACCTCAAGGCCATCACGGTCCCGGTGCTGGTGCTCCAGGGCGACGACGACCAGGTCGTGCCGTACAAGGCCGCCGCGCTCCTGCAGCACGAACTGCTGCAGAACTCGACCCTCAAGATCTACGAGGGCTACCCGCACGGCATGCTGACCACGCACGCCGATGTGATCAACCCGGACATCCTGGCATTCATCCAGGCGTGACCGGCGAGCCCAACCGGCTCACGCGCGAACGGCGCACTCGGGTTCTCCCGGGTGCGCCGTTCGCGTTGCTCTCGCGACGGGATGCCGCCAGACTCGGGGCAGCGCCGTCGCAGGCCCGCGGACGCGGAGACCGGACGGCGACGGGCGAAGGGGGAGTCCGATGGCGGACGCACAGGCGGGCTGGTACGACGACGGTTCGGGCCGGATGCGATGGTGGGACGGTCAGCAGTGGACCGACGAGTACCAGGCGCCGGCTCCTCCTCAGCCCGGTATCGAGGGTTTCATCGCCCGGGCGCAAGCGGACGCCGTCGCCGGAGCTCAGCCGCGACCGGCGCAGAACGGATGGAACTACGTCGTCCTGCAGGTCGTACTGAAGGAGAAGTTCTTCGGCACCGGTTCGGGCAACCTCACCGAACTCGAGAACGTCATCAATCGGCAGGCAGCCCTCGGATTCCGCCTGCACACCATCACGACCTCCTCGTCCGGAAGCACCGGCTTCGGCGGAGGCGACCGTATCCAGGCGACGATGGTGTTCGAGCGCGCGACCTGAGGAACGACGAAAGCCCCGGCGAACCGGGGCCTTTCGTGCGGAGACGGAGGGATTTGAACCCTCGGTCCCCTTACGGGGACTCCACCTTAGCAGGGTGGTGCACTAGGCCTGACTATGCGACGTCTCCAGGTGATCGACGCCGAGGCGCGAGCACACCGAACCATAGTAGCCGGTCGGGGCGTGGCATCCGAATCCGGGGATCGGGATGGCACGCCCCGGGGTCAGCGGACGTTTCCGTTCGAGCAGGTGGCCTGCGCGGCGGTCTGGCCGGCGATCTCCGACGGCAGCGTGATGACGCTCGACGACGGTTCCGGAGTGGGCGTCGCCCCGTCGGTCGGGGCCGGCGCGTCGGTCGGCGCCGGCGCGTCGGTCGCGGCGGGTGCCGGGGTGGCGTTCTCGTCGACCACGACGCCGTTGCCGTCGCTGAGGTTGCCGGACAGCTGGATCGGCTGGTTCGCGGCGAGCGCCGACCAGAGCGCATCCGCGGCCTCGCGGTCGGGGACGACACGGTTCGGGTCGGACGGATCGGTGTAGGTCGGGTACTGCACGAACACGATCTCGTTGAACGGAACGTCCTTCACCGCCATCGCGATCTGCACGAGCGTCAGCGGGTTGGTGAGCGAGGTGGACGGGTCGACGTTGCGCAGCGTCGTGGATGCGAGCTTGTACAGCGTCGCCGGGTTCGACAGCACCTCTTCGCTGCGAAGCTTCGAGACCAGTCGCGACATGTACTGCTGCTGGTTCGAGATGCGCCCCAGGTCGCCGCCGTCACCGACGCCGTGGCGGGTGCGCAGGAACTGCAGCGCATCGAGACCCTTGATGGTGCGCATGCCGGCGGACCAGTCGATTCCGGTGTACTGATCTTTGATGCCGTTGGCGATGCAGACGTCGACGCCGCCGATGGCATCCGTGATGTTGATGACGCCGCCGAAGCTGACCTTGGCTGCGAACGGGATCTGGAGGCCGCTGAGCTCGGAGATCGTCGAGACGACACAACCGAGGCCGCCGTACATGAAGGCACTGTTGATCTGCTGCTTCGACATCGCCGAGCTGACGTTGCCGTCCGCGTCGGTGCACGAGGGGATCGGCACCATCAGGTCGCGCGGGAACGAGATCACCGTGACGCGGCGGGGCTCGTCGGAGATGTGCACGAGCATGTTGACGTCGTTGAGGTTGCCCTCGGAGTCCGCCCCGCTGCACCGGTCGCCGAAGTACTGCGCGAAGTCGGGCTCGCACTCGTCGGTGCCGACCATGAGCAGGTTCACGCCGCCCTTGAGCTCGCCGATGTCCGGCGGGACCGCGGGCTGGTCGGGCAGATCGACCGCGTCCGCGGTGAAGCTCGACGACAGGTCGTACACGGCGTACGCGGCCACCCCGGCGCCGGCGACGAGGACGACGGCCATCGCGACGGCGAGCGCCCGGAAGAACTGTCCCAGCGGACCGAGGGAACGCAGGCGCCCGTGACGCGCGATCGTCCTGCGCCCGCGCGGGGTCGTGGTTCTGCTCACTCGGGTCCTTTCGGGAGGACGGATGCCACGGGACGGCACGCCGAGACCGCGACGAAGCGCAGGTCGGGACGAGTTTAAGGACCGACACCTGAAAAGTGCGTGAACGAACGGTGTGGCGAGTGGACGCGGGCCCTACTCCGTTCGCGTTCCCGTCATCCGGTTATGACGACGGAACGCGAACCCCCCCGCTGGGGCCCGCATTCCTTCGTGGCGGAGGGTGTGGGATTCGAACCCACGGGACATCTCTGCCCACTGGTTTTCAAGACCAGGTCCATCGGCCGCTCGGACAACCCTCCCGATCGTGCGAGTCTACCCAGCCGCGCACGACCCCACGCGAACGCCCACGATCCGGTCGAGCGCCCCTCGGTGGCTTCGCGGCGCCGTTCACGAGGCTGTCGGCGATCTGTCACCTCGTGCCGTTACGATCTGCCGGTGACCTGGGGGACGCGAGCGGAGACCGGCGCTACGAGACGGACGAGCGCTCGTGCACCCCGCGGCCCCCGCGGAGCCGACGCCCCGACGTCGAGGAAACCGTTCGCGCGGCACGCCGCCGCCGAGACCGCGCCACAACGGTGGCGTCGGAAGGCCGCCGTCGTGGCGGCTCTCCTCGGCGGTCCGCTCTCCGTCGTGGCCCTCACCCTGGTGGTCGCCGCCGGCGCGTTCGCCTGGCAGGTGCTCCAGGTGCGCGACGACCTCGAGGGAGCCCTGGCGCAGTCGAAGGAACTCGTCCGCGCCGCGGCGAACGGCGACATCGACGGCATCCAACGATCCGGCGGCGACATCGTCGCCCGGGCACAGCGCGCCTACGACACCGCGCAGAACCCGCTCTGGGATCTCGCGGCGCAGATCCCGGCGGCCCGCACGAACGTCCTGGCGGTACGCGCCGTCACCGACATCGCCCACACGATCACGTCGCAGTCGATCCCCCCGGTGATGACCGTGATGGCCGCGTCGGGCGGAGACAGCACCGGGAACGGGATCAACCTCCGACCGTTCCTCCACGCCGGTACGGTCATCCCGACCGTGCTCACGTCGTTCGACGAGGCATCCCGCATCGCCTCGAGCATGGACCGCACGGGCGTCCTCCCCCAGATCTCCGCGCCGATCGACCAGCTCCAGACGATGATCCAGCAGGCCACCCCGATCCTGACGACGGTCGAGCAGCACCTCCCCGAGATCCTCCGCGCCGCGGGCGCCGAGCGTCCGATGCTGTACCAGGTCATGATCCAGACGCCGGCCGAGATCCGGGCGACCGGGGGTGGAGTCGCCCAGTGGCTGGTGCTGAAGGTGGATGACGGCAACGTCGACATGCTCAGCCTCGACACCGGCACCGACCTCATGTACGTGGATCTGCCGTCGCGGGGCTTCGACACCGTGAACGGGTCGCTCCTCCGCCTCCCCGCCCAGACGCGCCAGCTCTACCCGCCCGAGATGACGAACTGGTCGTCGAACTTCAACATGTCCCCGGACTTCCCGACCGCTGTCGAACTGTTCCAGAAGACGCGCGAGTGGACCGACAAGCCGACCTTCGACGGTGCGTTCTCCATCGATCCGATCGTCCTGGCCCACCTCCTCGAAGCGACCGGCCCGATCACCCTCGCCTCGGGCGAGACCGTCGACGCCCAGAACGCCGGCTCCAAGCTCATGAGCGAACCGTACGAGCGGTACGGCATCGACAACGGGGCCATGGACCGCTACTTCAGCGAGATCAGCGCGGGCATGTTCTCCAAGCTGACCGGGCGCCAGTGGGACGTCGGGACCATGTGGAACCAGGTCGTGCGCAGCGCCCAGGAGGGGCGCATCTACGCCTGGTTCGACGACCCGGGCCTGGAAGCCCTCTCGAAGCAGTACGGTCTGGACGGCACCCTGCAGGAGGACAACACCTCGTCCACACAGCTCGGCATCTACTTCAACGACTACTCGATCGGGAAGCTCGAGTATCACCTGACCTACTCGCAGTGGGCGACGTGCAACGCCGACGACCGGACCATGACGGTGTCGATGGAGCTGCACAACAGCATCACGGATGCCATCACGAGCGGCTACACCCTGGGACTGCGCAACATCGAACGCGGGATCGACCTGCGCACCATGATGCTCGACGTGCTGTTCTTCGCCCCGCCGGGCGGGGAGATCGTCTCCACGGATCCCGACGAGGGCGACCGCTGGGATTCGACGTTCCACGATCGCTCCGGGTCCGACCACTCGAACCCCGCCGTGAGCCGGACGCTGCTGCTGCCCGAGGGGGCCACACGCACCGTCTCGTACACCGTGAAGCTGCCGGACGGAGACCTCGGTCCGCTGGAGCTGCGCCACACCCCCGGCGCGAACGACACGAAGGTCACGATCGACGCGAACTGCGCCCCGCTGTTCCGCAGCCCCGAGGGATCGGACAACATCCTGCTGTCGAAGATCGGCTGACCCCGCGGAGGGCGCGCGCCGCAAGAGGCGATCTCACCGCGCAGGCACCGTCTAGCGTCGAGGGATGACGATGACGGGCGGCGGGTCGCTGGCATCCTTCTTCCTCCGACTCGGACGGCAGGTGTGGGTTCGCGCCGCGCTGTTCACTGTGGTCGGGATCGGGATCGCCCTGGTCGCGGGCCTCGTGGGTCCGCTGCTCCCGTTCAGCATCTCGATCGACCTCGGCCAGAACGCCGTCGGATCCCTGCTGCAGATCATCGCCACGGCGATGCTCACAGTCAGCACGTTCTCGGTCACGGCGATGGTGACCGCCTTCTCGTCCGCCACCACGACGGCGACGCCGCGATCGACTCCCCTCCTCATCGCCGATACGACCTCGCAGAATGCCGTGTCGACGTTCGTGGGCGCGTTCACCTACTCGCTCGTCGGGATCGTGGCCCTGTCGACGGGCTACTACACCGAGCAGGGTCGAACGATCCTCTTCGTGGGCACGCTCGTCGTCATCGCGATCGTCGTCTTCACGCTGCTGCGCTGGATCTCGCACCTGTCGACGTTCGGGCGGATGGCGGACGTCATCGATCGGGTGGAGAAGGCGGCGACCACGGCGCTCGAAGCGCACGCGGCCTCACCCACGCTCGGGGCTCGCACTCTCACCGCGATCCCTTCCGACACACACACCATCCGGGCCCAGGCAGTGGGATACGTCACCTACCTCGACGTCCCGGCGCTCGACAGCATCGCCGAGAAGCACGGCGTCCACATCTACGTCACCGCGACACCCGGCCGTATCGCCGACGCTCGGACGCCCCTCGTCCACCTCTCCGGTCCCGTGGACGACGACCTCACCGCCGCGGTGCGCGGTGCCTTCCGCATCGAGCACCATCGCACGTACGAGCAGGACCCGCGGTTCGGCATCATCGCCCTCGCTGAGATCGGCAGCCGCGCGCTCTCACCCTCGACGAACGATCCCGGGACGGCGATCGAGGTGATCGCCGCGCTGCAGCGGATCCTCGCACGCGCCTTGGCGATCGAACGCGAGAAGGACGTCGCGTACCCGCACGTCTCGCTCGTCCCCGCGAGCCTGCACGACCTCGTCGCCGACGCTTTCCGGCCGCTCGCCCGCGACGGCGCGTCCGTCGTCGAAGTGCAGATCCGACTGCAGAAGTGCCTTGCCTCGCTCGCCGCGAGCGCGCCCGCGCACGCGGACGTGTTCCGGGATGCCGCTCGCGCGGCGTTCGCGCGCAGCCGTCGCGCCCTGGACCGAGACGACACCCGGGTGCTGAAGAGCGCGATGCGCGAAGCGTGGGCGCTGGGCTAGAGCGCGCGGAGCACCGCGGCGACGCCGCCGTCCGACACCGACAGGCCCACCTCGCCGGCGGCGGCGTGCACCTCGGCCGGGCCCTGCTGCATCGCGATGGCGCGGCCGCCGTGCGAGACCGCCCACTGCATCATCTCGATGTCGTTGCGTCCGTCGCCCATCACGAGCACGTTCTCGGGAGGGATGCCGAGCCACTCGCGCACCAGTTCGAGGGCGGTGGACTTGTTCACACCCTGCGGCGCGATGTCGAGCCACGCGGTCCAACCGATCGCGTACGACACCTGCGTGAGGCCGATGCGCTCGACGAGCTGGAGGAAGTCCTTGTCGGTCTTCTCGGGAGCGACCACGACCACGCGGCACACCGGCTGGTGCGACAGCTCGGCGAAGGTCACCTTGTTCGCGCCCTGGAGGTTCCAGTCGTCGAGGTAGTCGGTGAACAGCCGCTGCCCGTCGGGCAGCTCCACGAGGAAGTGCGCATCGTGCAGATGCTCGCCCAGCAGCGTGAGGACCTCGGTCGGGTCGAACGTCTCGACGTGCGCGCGCTCGTAGTCGGTGGCATCCGGCCCGCCGATCCGCCGCATGACGATGGCGCCGTTCGAGCACACGGCGTATTCGGGGTGGATGCCGAGGCGTCCCATGACCGTGTGGGTGCTGTCCCAGCTGCGCCCGGTGGCGAGCATGACCTCGTGCCCGGCGTCCTGCGCGTGGCGCACGGCATCCACGACTCCGGGGCTGAGCGACTCGTCCTCGAGCAGGACGGTGCCGTCGATGTCGAGCGCGATGAGCATGCGCCCGACCGGGGCGGTGCGTGCGATATCCGCGACGACCTCGGCCGCGTCCTGCTGCGGCGCGGCGTCGACGTCACCGGTGCGGGGCAGGGCGGCCTCGTCGGTCACGCGATCGGCTCCATGACCTCGAGGCCGCCGAGGTACGGCCGCAGAACCTCGGGCACCGCCACCGACCCGTCGGCGCGCTGGTGCGTCTCGAGCAGCGCGACGATCCAGCGCGTGGTGGCGAGCGTGCCGTTCAGCGTCGCGACGGGCTGCGTCTTGCCGCCGTCGGCCGGGCGGAAGCGCGTCTCGAGGCGACGCGCCTGGTAGGTGGTGCAGTTCGAGGTGCTCGTCAGCTCGCGGTAGGCATCCTGCGTGGGGACCCACGCCTCGATGTCGAACTTGCGCGCGGCGCTGGATCCGAGGTCGCCGGCGGCGACGTCGATGACGCGGTAGGCGAGCCCCAGGTCTTGCAGCATGCCCTCCTGCATCGCGACGAGACGGTCGTGCTCGGCCTCGGCATCCGCCGGGTCGGTGTAGACGAACATCTCGAGCTTGTTGAACTGGTGCACGCGGATGATGCCGCGGGTGTCCTTGCCGTAGGACCCGGCCTCGCTGCGGTAGCAGGTCGACCAGCCGGCGTAGCGCTTCGCCCCGCGCTCGAGGTCGAGGATCTCGTCCATGTGGTACCCGGCCAGCGGCACCTCGCTCGTGCCGACGAGGTAGAGGTCTTCCTTGGGCAGGTGGTAGACCTCGTCGGCGTGCTGGCCGAGGAAGCCGGTGCCGCGCATGACCTCGGGCCGCACGAGCGTCGGCGGGATCATCGGGGTGAAGCCGGCCTGCAGCGCCCGGTCGAGCGCGAGCGTCATGAGCGCGAGCTCGAGGCGCGCCCCGATGCCGGTGAGGAAGTAGAAGCGGCTCCCCGACACCTTCGTGCCGCGCTCCATGTCGATCGCGCCGAGCTTCTCGCCGAGGGCGAGGTGGTCGAGCGGCTCGAAGTCGAATGTCGGGACGTCACCGTGCGTGCGCAGGGTGACGAAGTTCTCCTCGCCACCGGCCGGCACGCCCTCGATGACGATGTTCTCGATCTTGCCCAGCGCCGCTTCGGCGGCCTCCTCGGCCGCGGTCACCGCGTGCTGCGCGGCCTTGACCTTCTCGCTGAGCTCCTTGGCCTCGGCCACCAGCGCGGGCTTCTCCTCCTTGGGAGCCTGCGCGACCTTCTTGCCGTGCGCGTTCTGTGCCGCGCGCAGCTCCTCGAAGGCCGTGATCGCGGCGCGACGCGCGCGATCCGCCTCGATCGCGGCATCCACGGAGTCCGGCGACTCCCCGCGCGCGATCTGGGAGCGCTTCACCAGTTCGGGATCTTCACGCAGCAGAGTCAGGTCGATCACGCGTCCATCCTACGGTCGCGTCGGGTGCGGCATCCGCGCTATGGGCGTCGGGACGGCGCCGGTCAACCCCGAGAATCCGCGGGAGGGGACAAACGGTTCCGGTCCTATGGTGGATGCCATGGCCGACCCTCAAGAACCGCGCGACGACGCGGACGCCCCCCTCTCCCCCGAGGCCGAGAAGGACCGGGCGGCATCGGAGGGCTCGGGCGAGGACTTCCACGCGGCAAGCCTTCGCGCGGAGGACGAGCCGGACACGGTCGCGGTGGACGACCCCGATCCGAAGGACGCGGCCGAGCCCGACGACGTCATCCACGAGCCCGGCGACGTCGATTCCGACACGTCCGACGGCACCTCCGGTGAGGCCGTGCGCGTCACCCCCGACGGCGACGACGCCCCGATGGATGCCGAGCCCACCGACAAGAAGCGCGCGGCCCTCGTCTACAACCCCACGAAGGTCGACCCCGAGGTCCTGCGCCCCCGCGTGAGCGAGCTCTCCGCCGAGGCCGGCTGGGCCGAACCCCTGTTCTACGAGACGACCGTCGACGACCTCGGCGACCTCGCGACCCGCGCCGCCCTCAAAGAGGATGTGGATGCCGTGCTCGTCGCCGGCGGCGACGGCACCGTCCGCGCCGTCGCCGAGGCCCTGACCTCCACCGGCATCCCGTTGACGATCGTCCCCAGCGGCACCGGCAACCTCCTCGCCCGGAACCTCAACCTGCCGTTGGACGACGCCGACGCGATGATCCGCGCCACCTTCGACGGGAAGGTGCACGCGACCGACACCGGGATCGCCCGGATCCGCCGCGCCGACGGGACCGTCGAGGAGCACGGCTTCGTCGTGATGGCCGGAATGGGCCTGGATGCCGCGATGATCCAGAACACCCGCCCCGAGCTGAAGAAGTCCGTGGGCTGGGTGGCGTACGTCGACGGGGCCGCGCGTTCCCTGGTGAACGCCAAACCGTTCCGCGTCATGTACCAGCAGGACGGGCACGGGCACCGCCTCCACTCCGCCAAGGTGCAGAGCGTGCTCTTCGCCAACTGCGGCGCGCTGCCCGGCGGCGTCGCGCTGATCCCGGACGCGTCGATCGCCGACGGCATCCTGGACGTCGCCGTGATCCAGCCGACGGGTCCGCTCGGGTGGCTGGGCGTCTGGCGCAAGATCTGGTGGGACAACTCGGTGCTGCGTCGGTTCCGCGCCGGGCGCCGGGTGCTCGAGCGCCGCCGCGACTCGTCGGTGCGCTACCTGCGCGGCACCGGCATCGAACTCGCCACCGCCCCCGCACAGCCGATCGAGCTGGACGGCGACGAGTTCGGCGAGGCGACCCGCATTTACGCCCGCGTGATCGAGGGCGGTCTGCAGGTGAACCTCCCCGCCGGCCACGACACGTCCACGCTGTAGTCGCGCGTCGGTGCCGTGCCCGTCTGGCGGCCCGGGCACCCGAGCGCGGGCACGACGGGACGAGAGGCGCGCGCGGGACTGTCAAGCCCGGCAGCGCGAACCGCAGGCTGGATAGCGTCGCTGCATGGCTTCTCCGTCCCTCGTCTGGTTCCGTGACGACCTGCGACTGACCGATCACCCGGCGCTGCGCGCGGCGCTCGACCGCGGGGAGCCGGTGATCGCGCTGTACGTGCTGGACGAGGAGTCCGACGGCGTGCGCCCGATCGGCGGGGCGGCGCGATGGTGGCTGCACCACTCGCTGGCATCCCTCGCCGAGCGCCTCGCGGAACGCGGGTCGACCCTCGTGCTGCGCCGCGGCCGCGCGGCGGAGATCGTGCCCGCCGTGGTCGAGGAGACCGGAGCGGGCGCGGTGTTCTGGAACCGGCGCTATGGCGGCCCCGAGCGCGAGATCGACGCGGGACTGAAGGAGAAGCTGCGCGGCGACGACGTGACGGTCGCCTCGTTCGCGGCGAACCTGCTGTTCGAACCCTGGACCGTGCGCACGGGCGCGGACAAGCCGTACGGCGTCTACACGCCGTTCCGTCGGGCGGTGGAGAAGATGCCATCGCCCCGCGCCCCGCTCCCCGAGGCGCGGAAGATCCCGGGCACGTCGAAAGCACCCGCCTCGGACGATCTCGACACGTGGAACCTGCTGCCCACGAAGCCCGATTGGGCCGGGGGTCTGCGCGAGACGTGGGAGCCGGGCGAGCCCGCCGCCCTCGCGCGCCTGCGGGAGTTCCTCGACGACGACCTCGGCGACTACGCGTTCTCACGTGACGCGTTCGCGGGCGGCGCGACCTCGAACCTGTCGCCGCGACTGCGTTGGGGCGAGATCAGCCCCTACCAGGTGTGGCACGCCACGCTCGAGCACCGGGGCTCCGGGAAGCACGCCGAATCGGCCACCGGCTTCCTGTCCGAGGTCATCTGGCGCGAGTTCGCGTGGCACATCCTGTTCCACTCCCCCGATCTCGCGACGAAGAACTGGCGCGCGCAGTACGACGCGTTCCCCTGGCCGCGACTGAACCGTGCGCACCTGGAGACCTGGCAGCGCGGCGAGACCGGGATCGCGGTCGTGGATGCCGGGATGAAGCAGCTCTGGCACAGCGGCGTCATGCACAACCGCGTGCGCATGGTCACGGCATCCTTCCTCACCAAGAACCTCCTCATCGACTGGCGTCACGGCGAACAGTGGTTCTGGGACTGCCTCGTCGACGCGGATGCCGCGAGCAACCCGTTCAATTGGCAGTGGGTCGCGGGATCGGGGGCGGATGCGGCTCCCTACTTCCGCGTGTTCAACCCGGAGACGCAGCGCGAGAAGTTCGACCCGCACGACGAGTACGTCCGGCAGTGGGCGCCCGAGCACCTCGACGGCGGGGCGCCGGCGCCGATGGTCGACCTCAAGGAGACGCGCCAGCGGGCGCTCGATGCGTACGACAAGGTGCGGCACGGCGGCTGAGCCCGGCGGGCACGCGAAAGGGGCGCCGGCCGAAGCCGACGCCCCTTTCCACGGAGTCGTCAGTTGACGCGGGTCTCGGCGACCTCGTCCTCGTCGTCGTCGCCCGGGATGAAGACGTCGACCACGGTCACGTTGATCTCGGCGACCTTCATGCCGACGAGCTCGGTGATCGCCTGGTGCACGGCGGCACGGACGTTCGAGGCCACGCGCTGCAGCTGCTCGGGGTAGTCGACCTGGATCGCGATGTCGGCGGCGACCTCGGTCTCGCCCACCTCGACGCTCACGCCCTGGGCGTAGTCCTTCGCACCGACGGCCTGACGGATGTTGCCGATGACGCGCGCCGCACCGCCGCCGAGGGCGTGGACACCGGGCACCTCGGCCGCGGCGATACCGGCGACCTTGGCGACGACGGCATCCACGATGACGGTCGAGCCGCCGTTCTTCGTGGCCGTGGCGGGGGTGGTGGTGGCGGTGTTCTCAGCCATTGCGCTTTCCTTCCGTGAGTGCGGAACCCTGTGTTCCGCGAAGTCACAGTGGAGACGCGCTCGGGCCAGGGTTCGTCACGGCAGATCGGCTGAGAGAACCCTGAGCGTCCGGGCGCGCCGGCGTCACTCGTCGAAGAAACCGCCGTACGGGAGGTCGGCGTCGCCGTCTTCGCGCTCGTCGAAGGCGACAGTCTCGACCGAGAACAGCACGGACGTGTGCGAGGAGAACAACACGCTCACCTCCCTATCGCCCACGACGACGAACGACTCGAACCGGCCGCCGCGGTCGACGGCGCTCTCGATCCTCGCCTTGAGCGCCTCGATGTCCTGTCCCTGCGCCAACGCGAAGACCGTGTCGCCGACGGCCATCTGCGTGCGGATCATGGTCTTGCCCCCGTTCATGCGGGCGACGGTAGGTCGGTCGGTTTCTCACGCCGAGGGGGTTGCGCTATCTCCGCCACCGGAATATCGCCGCCCGCCGTCGAGTTGTCTCGGGGGTGAACGACGCGATCCCCTCCCTCTCCGTTCTCGACCTCGTGCCCGTGCGCGCGGGCCAAAGCAGCGCGCAGGCCGTCGCCGCGTCGCTCGACCTCGTCGAGCGGGCCGACCGTCTCGGCTACCGCCGCTACTGGTTCGCCGAGCACCACAACATGCCCGCGGTCGCCTCGACCACCCCGCCGGTCCTGATCGCCGCGGCCGCCGCGCGCACCGCCCGCATCCGCGTCGGGTCGGGCGGAGTGATGCTGCCCAACCACTCGCCCCTCATCGTGGCCGAGCAGTTCGCCGCCCTCGAGGCTCTCGCCCCGGGCCGTATCGACCTGGGTATCGGGCGGGCCCCGGGCAGCGACCCCGTGATCACGCAGCTGCTGCACCGTTCGGGCGCGACGAGCGACGTCTCGCGCTTCCCCGATCACGTGACCGACATCCTCGCTCTCACCTCGCCCGAGGGCGCGACGGTGCGATTCACCTCCGGCACCGAGTATCAGGTGAAGGCGACGCCGCTGGCATCCGGGATGCCGCAGGTGTGGCTGCTCGGCTCGAGCGACTACTCGGCGCAGCTGGCCGCGTCGTACGGGCTCCCCTACGTCTTCGCGAACCACTTCGCCGGCGAGGGCCTCGAGCACGCGCTGCGTCTGTACCGCGACCAGTTCCAGCCGAACGAGTCCGGCGACGGCCCACGGACGTTCGTCACGGCGAACGTCGTCGCCGCCCCCACCGTCGAGGAGGCCGAGGAGCGCGCGCTGCCGCAGCTGCGGATGATGGCGCGCCTGCGGACCAACCGCCCGCTCGTGCCGCTCGAGACGGTCGAGCAGGCGAAGGCCGACCCGTTCGATGCGATGGCGCAGTCGCTGATGGCATCCAGCCGCCAGAAGTGGTTCGTCGGCACCGGCGACGACGTGCGCGCGCAGCTGGCCGAGTTCGCGGCCCGCTACGACGTCGACGAGATCATGCTCTCTCCCGTCGCGGGCGCGTACGACGGCGAAGCGCTGGACGCCGCGGGCGGACGCGCGCAGACGCTGGAGCTGGTGGCGGAGAGCGCCGCCGTCGCGGCCTGAGTCCGGGCGCGGCGGTCGGGCGGAGTTCGTCCCCGACCCGCCGCGGGCCGTCGTGCGGAGTTCGTGCCTGACACGCCGGTGAACGGCAGGCACGGGCGGCGTGTCGGGCACAGAGTCCGCCCGACGGTGCGGCGAAGGCCCCCGACGGTGCGGCGAAGGCCCCCGACGGTGCGACGCCGGGCTACGCGTCGGGCTCGCCGCTGAGCAGGCCCCGCAGCCAGTCGCGCGCCTCGACGAAGACGTCGTCGGAATACCGCTGCGGGTAGCGCACGATCGCCCGGTCGGCGCGCGCGTACGACCCGAGGAAGATCACCTTGGGGCTGAAACGCCGCAGGCCCAGCAGCGCGTCGGCCATTCGTTCGTCCTGCACGTGCCCGTCGGCGTCGATCACGAACCGGTACCGGCCGAGCGCGTCGCCGATGGGACGGGATGCCAGCAGGCTCAGGTTGATGCCCCGGGTCGCGAACTGCTCGAGCAGTTCCAGCAGCGCACCGGGGTGGTCCTCGGGCAGTTCGACGATGAGCGAGGTCTTGTCGGCGCCGGTCGGGGGCGCGGGGGCGACGGTCCGGCTGACGAGGACGAAGCGGGTCACCGCGTTCGGGTTGTCGCCGATCTCCTCCGCGAGCACCTCGACCTCGTGATGCGCGACGATACCGGGCGCCGCGATCGCGGCATCCGCTCCGCTCGAGCCGTCCAGGACGCCGAGGGCGCTCGCGACGTTGCTCGAGGACGGCAGGTGCGCGTGCGCGGGGAGGTGGTCGCGCAGCCAGCCGAGGCACTGTCCGTAGGCGACGGGGTGGGCCGCGACGAGCGAGACGTCGGCGAGGGTCGCCCCGCGGCGACCGACGAGCACGAAGTTCACCGGCACCAGGTACTCGCCCACGATCCGCAGTCCCGGCACGGTCGCGAGGGCGTCCTGCGTCGTGGAGACACCGCCGTCCACCGAGTTCTCGATCGCGATCATCGCGGCATCCGATCGGCCTTCGATGACGTCGGCGAGCGCCTCGGCGACGTTGCGGACGGGGCGCCAGATCTGGTCGCGGGCCTCGGGGACCTGCGCCAGTGCCGCCTCGGTGAACGTTCCGGCGGGCCCCAAGTAGCTGTAGGTACGACGGGCGGGCACGGTGTCGGTGTCGGGCAGCACCGGCTCAGCCTAGTCCTCCCGGCGATACGGACGAGATCGACCTGGGGACCGGACGATTTCGGGGGTGAAGAGAACCACCGGAATAGGGGGTCGATGCGGCCGCATGGACCGCCGGGGTATTGGCACGATGAGCGATACCCGCCTGCCCGAGGTGGGTGATCCACCGCCGCGTGCCTCAGCAACCCGCGAGCAAGGAGCCCGATCACCGATGAAACGTGCCCGCCCGAACCGGCACCCGCGCCGCGGTCGTGTCGAACCGACGCCCGGAGCGCTCCACCCCCGTCCGTCGTCCGCCAGCATCGTGCGGTCGAGGGTCGCACTGGTGACGTGCGTCGCCCTGTGGCTGCTCTACATGACCACGGTGGTGGTGACCCTCTCGCGTGGCGGCGCTCTCGTGGACGTGTGGCACCTGCTCGGAACGGTGGTGTTCCTCGTCTCGGTGACCGCGCTCACGTTCTCGGCCGGCATGTACCTGCTCGCGCGGGTGGGAGCGCTGCCGAGGCTCGCCGCCCACCGCCGCGCCCGCCGCGCCGACATCGACGAGAGGTTCGACCGCGGCGACCTCCGGGTCTTGGCGCTCCTGCCCTCGTACGGCGAGGATCCGGCCTATGTGCGGATGGCACTGTGGTCCGTCGCCCTGCAGGAGGTGCCGCAGCTGCGGGTGGTCCTGCTGCTCGACGACCCGCCGACCGACGATCCGGCGATCCGGGACCGGCTGGCCCGCACGCGCGCGATCATCGATGAGATCCGCCTCGAGCTGACCGGGCCGCGCGAGCTCGCGCGTGACGCGCTGGCCGTCGCGGAGTCGTCCCCCGCCGATGCCCGCGCGGCAGTCGCCGCCGCCTACGACACCGTCGCGCGATGGATGCGGGAACGCGCAGCCCTCGAGCCCCGCGACGGCCACGCCGAGGCCTTCTTCGCCGACCGGGTGCTCGGGTCGCTCGCGGACGAGCTCGCCGCCGTGGGTTCCGCTCTGGAGGAAGCATCCGACGACGGCGACGAGGCCGTGTCCCCGGCCCGCGTGCGCTCGCTCGCTCGACGTCTCGCGCGCACCCTCGACGCCGACGTGGACATGTTCGAGCGGAAGCGGTTCTCGGAGCTGTCGCACGAGCCCACGAAGGCCGGCAACCTCAATGCCTACCTGGCGCTGGTCGGCGGCATCCATCGACTGCACGACCTCGACGGCACGGAGCGCATCGTGGAGGTACCCGACTGCGATGCCGTGATCACACTGGACGCCGACTCGATGCTGCTCCCCGAGTACGCCGCGCGCCTGGTGCATGCCCTGGAGCAGCCCGGCAACGAACGGGTCGGCGTGATCCAGACGCCCTACTCGTCCTACCGGGGCCGCCGCAGCGCCATCGAGCGTCTCGCCGGCGCGACGACCGACCTGCAGCACCTCGTCCACCAGGGGCTCACCGCGTTCGACGCCACGTTCTGGGTCGGGGCGAACGCGGTCATCCGCTGGGCGACGCTGGCAGACCTGCGGACGATCGACACCGTGGACGGCCGGCCCGTCGTCCGCTTCCTGCGCGGGCGCACCGTCATCGAGGACACCGAGGCGAGCATCGACGTGATCTCGCACGGCTGGAAGCTGGTCAACTACCCGGAGCGCCTGAGCTACAGCGCCACGCCGCCCGATTTCGGCACCCTCGTCGTCCAGCGACGCCGATGGGCCAACGGCGGTCTGCTCGTGCTCCCCGCGCTGTGGCGCACGGCCGCCGCCCGACGGTCGGCCGGACGACCGATGGGCGTCTGGGGATTCCTGTTGCGGATGAACTACCTCGGGTCGATCGCGTGGGTGACGGCGGGTCTCCTCGTGCTCCTCACTGTGGTGCCGCTCAACGGCGACCTCGTCAGCGTCGTCCTGGTCCTCATCGCCCTGCCCTACTTCGTCGAGATGGCGCACGACCTGAAAGTGCTCGGGTACCGGCGGCGGGACATCGTGGGCGTCTACGGCCTCAACCTGCTGCTGCTCGCCGTCAACCTGGCGGGCACGGTCGGCTCGGTCGTGCAGGCGTTCACGGGACACCGCGTCGCCTTCGCACGGACCCCGAAACGCGGCGAACGCACGCCGGCGGGGGCGCTGCTCGTGCTCGCGCCCCTCGTGATCGCCGTCGCCTCCGTGATCGTCGCCGTCCGCTCCTTCTCGGAGGGGTCGTGGATCGCCGCCGCGTTCGCCCTCTTCACGGCGATCTGCGTGAGCGGCGCCGTGATCCGTCTCATCGGGGTCGGCAACGCCGTGGCCGATCTGTGGAACGGCTGGCTCGAGTGGATCTGGGTTCCGGTCGAGCAGCGCGCGACCACGGCGAGCGAGGCGAAGGCCCCGGCCTGGCGCCGCGTCCTCGACGACGGTCACCTCGAGCCGGTGAACGCGTGAGCGCCCGCGCGCAGCGGCGGTTCCGCGGGCGACGCGTGTCGTGGCTCCGCGTCGCCGCCAGCCTGGTCGGCGGAGTCGTCCTCGTCGGAGTCGGCGTGGCCGCGGTCGCCCCGCCGCTGACCCTGCCGGTCACGGGAACGCCGATGGATCAGCGCTGGTTCGCCGGCTACTACGACGTGACCCTCGACCAAGGCGCGGAGCTCGCCCAGACGGACCTCGCCACGTCGCCCGGGGGCGCCGTACTCGCGTTCGTGGTCGCGGCGTCCGCGACCGACTGCACCGCCACCTGGGGACGCACGTACTCGCTCGACGACGCCGCGACCCGCTTCGACCTCGACCGGCGTGTGGAGCGGATGCACCGCGAAGGGCGGCCCGTGGTCGTGTCGTTCGGCGGAGCCCTCAACACCGAGCTCGCCGCAGCCTGCGGGAGCGCCGCCGACACGGCAGCCGCCTACGGCGCCGTGATCGACCGGTACCGGGTCGACACGATCGACCTCGACATCGAGGGCGACATGCTCTCCGACCGTTCGGGATGGAAGCGGCGAGCCGACGCCGTCGCCCGACTCCAGGACGACCGCCCCGCGGACGATCCGCTCGCGGTGTGGCTGACGCTGCCCGTCTCTCCCGACGGGCTGACCGCCGACGGTCGCGACTTCGTCGCCGGCATGCTCGACGCCGGGGTGCATGTCGCCGGGGTGAACGCGATGACCATGAACTACGGCATCGAGAAGCCGCGCGATCTCGTGGAGGTGTCGGAACGGGCCTTGGATGCCACGGCCTCGCAGCTGAGCGACCTCTGGGACGCAGCCGGTGTGGATCTCCCCGCCGGCGGGGTGGCCCAGCTCCTCGGCGCGACGCCGATGGTCGGGCGCAACGACGTGCCGTCGGAGGTCTTCACCCTCGATGACGCACGCGCCTTCACTGCCTTCGTCAGTGAACGGGGGCTGGCACGCGTGTCGATGTGGTCGCTGAACCGCGATCACACGTGCGGGTCGAACTACCCCTTCACCGGCACCGTCTCGCCCCGCTGCAGCGGGGTGGAGCAGGCGGGCGAGTCGTTCGCCGCCATCCTCTCGAACGGGTACCTCGGCGCGATCGACACCACCGGCGCGGGAGAGCAGAAGCCGACCGTCGCGGACGACCCGAAGACCAGTCCCTACCCGGTCTGGAGCTCGACGTCCTTCTACTCGCGCGGCATCAAGGTGGTGTGGCACGGCTCCGTCTACGTCTCGAAGTGGTGGAACGAGGGCGGCACACCGCCCGACGACCCGATGCTGGACACCTCGGCCTCGGCATGGAGCTACCTCGGTCCGGTACTGGAATCCGATCAGCCGTTCCGTCTGCCGCAGCTCCCCGCGGGGACCTACCCCGAGTGGCAGGCCGACGTGCTCTACAACCAGGGCGATCGCGTGCTGCTCGACGGCACGGGGTACGAGGCTCGGTGGTGGTCGCGCGGCCAGAGCCCGGCTCGTTCGATCCTCGACCGCGACTACTCGCCGTGGACGCCGATCGAGGACACCCCGGCCGAAGAGGGAGCGGCGGCGGGGTAGACCGTCAAGCGGCCGTCCGCGACGAGGTGCGCGCGGGCGGCTCGTCCGGCGGGGAGCACCCGGACGACGACGCGGCGCTCCGCCGCCGCGAGCTGCTCCCGGACGAGCGCGGCGAACCCCGGAACCCATTCCTCGGTCGAGACGGAGACTCCCCCGTCGTCGAGGAGCAGGACGTCGACGCCGCGCAGGCGCGCCTGCTTCGCGGCATCCGGGATCCCGTGACCGTGCAGGCGACCGGCGCGGTAGCCGTCCCGGAGCAGTCCCTCCACGGCGCGCGCCTCCGACCGGTCGGCGGCGGTGACGTCGCCGATCTGCCCCACCCGGTCGAGCAGGGGCCGAGCGTGAGCGTCGACCTCGGTGAGGTAGGCGACGAGCTCGGCGTGCGCGGCTGCATCCCAGGCCGTGCGCCGCGCCGACGCGACACGACGCTCCGCCTGGACCGCCGCCGACCGCCGCAGCCGCCGCAGCATCGCCACGAAGACCGTGCTGAGCGCGACCATGGTCGCCACCCGGGTGGCGATCCCGAGCATCTGCGGCAGATCGGCGGGACGCACAAGGGCGTCCACCACCAGGAGGGCGAGCAGGATGCCGCCGCCGATCAGCGCGATCCCGCCGCGGTCGCGCAGGGCCAGCGCCACCGGCACGAACGCCGCCGCCGTGACGAACCACGCCGACCCGTAGGTGATCGGGGCGGGGATCGCCCACAGGCCGAACGCGACGGCCCCGCCCATGACCGCCGCGACCGCGAGGGCGCCGATGCGGGAGATCCGCGGACGCGCCGCGCCCACGACGGCGGTCAGCGACAGCAGCACACCGAGCATCGCCAACGACACCGCGGCGCCGCCCGCTCCCTGCACGGCCGCGACGACGCCGACCGCGGTCTGGGTGACGACGAAGATCGCCCCCACGACACGCTCCCGCGTACGCAGCGTCCACCCGTCGACATCGGACGGTTCGGGTGCCGTCGGATCGACGGTCCAGTCCAGCCGCACACGCGTCCCGCGGCCGGGCGCACTGTCGACCACCGCCCGCATCCCGGGAACCTCCGCCGGCACCCCGAGCACCGTCTTCGCCAGACCCAGCCGCCCCGGATCGACGCTCTCGGGTCGGAAGCCCGGGCCGTCGTCGACGACCTCGATCCACCCGCCGGTCGCGTCCGACACGATCCGGACGCGGCAGTCGGCGTCGGGCGCGTGCCGCCGGGCGTTCAGCAACGCCTGCGCGGTGGCGGCGACCAGAGCATCGGCGACCTCCGGCGAGCACAGGGCCGCCCCCGCGCTCCGCTGCGTCTCCAGTGCCACGCCCGCCTGCGCCGCCAGGTCGGCGACCCGGGCCTCGAGGTCCAGCGACGGCGGATGCTCTCGCACGGACGCGGTCGCGCGCGCGGCCTGACGGAGGACGGCCTCCCTGGTTCCCGCGGACCATTCGGCGACGCCGCGCAGCGCCGCGAGCACTTCGTCGTGCACGAAGGCCGCGGCACGGGACCGCGCGGAGAGTCGGGCCCGTTCCTCCGTCTCGACCACCGCGGCCGCCTCGGCCCGCGCGGCCGCGCGGTCGACCTGGACGGCGGTGCGGAGGGCCACGTCCGCGACCGCGCACGTGGTGACCGCCGACAGCAGCGCCTGAGTGTCGTTGGCGAGGCCCGTGAGCGAATACCCGCCGAGGAGGGAACGCGACAGCACGACGACGACCGTCCAGACGAGGAGGAACGACGCCGTCCACCTCCACCCGCCCACGACGAGGATCGCCAGCGACGGCGCTGACACCGCGGTCAACAGCCACGGGACGGTCCCCTCCTGTCCCGCGGCGACGGCGGCGAGACCCGCCGCCGGATACACCATCACCGCGGCCGCGAATGCGACGGCCCCGATGCCCGCGATGAGGCGCCCCACCGACGACCCGAGGAACGGCCCCACGGCACCGGCGAACGCGAGCGCGGCGAACGCCGCGATCGTCCAGTCCGACCACCACGGCGGGGCGGCTGCATCGTTGACCGTCGAGACCACGAGGACGGCGATGGTCGCCGAGGCCAGGATCGACACCGCGACCGCGAGCATCAGCGCGCGCCGGGTCGCCTCGACGGCCGCGTCCGCGGCGACGGACTCAGTCACGACGCGGCACGGGGAGGAACCCGTCCTCGATCCCACGTCGATACAGGTCGACCTTGCTCGCGGCGGGACGCCCCAGACGCTGGTACACGCCCTTGATGCGACGCAGGTGATCGTTCACCGTGTTCTCCGTCACCCACAACGCCGCAGCGACCTCGCGGGCCCCCATCCCCGAGGCGTACAGCGAGAGCACCTCGCGCTCCCGCTCCGTCAGGGGCGCGGCGATGAGCCGTGGGTCGGAGTCCAACGCCGACGCCCACTCGGCGGTGGGGACGTGCCGCCCCTCGGACGCGTCGAGGAGCGCGGCGACGAGGTCGACACTCGGCGACGACTTCCGTGCGATCCCCAGGGCCGCGGTGCGCGACGCCTCGCGGACGAGGAACGGGTTCTCCGCGGAGGTGAGCACCAGCACGTGCGCACCCCACCGGCGCAACGCATCGACGTTGTCCTGCGGCGTGCTGCCGTCGCGCAGACTCAGATCGAGCAGGACGAGGTCGGCGTCGCGCGCGAGCCGCGTCATCTCGGGGACCGTGTGCTCGTGCCGGGCGAAGGACAGCTGCGGAGCGACGTCGACGAGATTGCGCAGGGCCAGTCCGACCAGATCGTGGTCGTCGACGATCCCGATACGTCTCACCGGCCCTCCCGGTCAGACTTTATCCATCCTGCACACCCGCCGGTGACACATGACGCAATCGGACGCCGACCGTCGTCACCAGGACGCCGCCCACGAGCAGCACTCCCCCGATCACTTCGGCGGGCGCCGGGATCTGGCCGAGCAGGAGGGCCGCCGAGACCATGGCGACCACCGGCGCGAGGAGCACCCAGGGGACGACCGCCGCGGACGGATTGCGCGCCAGCAGGCCGTTGAAGATCGCGTAGCCCGCGAGCGTGCAGAGACCGGCGGTGTACAGCGTCGACAGCGCGGCCGACCAGCCGAACGACGCGAGGCCGGCGGTGATCGCAGACGGCCCCTCGACGGCGAACGCGAGCACCAGCGCCGGAACCGGCACCACGAGCGCCGACCATACCGTGAGCGACAGGGCGCCGAGGCGGCCGCGCCCCGCGACGACCCCCGCCCGCCGAGAGATGACGTTGCCGACGGCCCACGACAGCGCCGCGGCGAGCGCGAGCACCACGGCGAGGGCGGGCGCATTCCCCCCGCGGCCGAGGGCGACGGCGGCGAGGCCCGCGACCCCGATCGCGACGCCCGCCGCCTGACCGGGCGTCGGCCGCTCGCGGAGCACGCCGGCGGCGATCACGACGGTGAACACCGCCTGCGCCTGCAGCAGCAGTGCCGCCAGGCCCGGCTGGAGACCGAGCGCGAGCGAGGTGTACAGCAGCCCGAACTGCCCGAGGCTCATGAACAACCCGACACCCACGATCGTGCTCCAGGATGCCAACGGCCGGGGCACCACGACGGCGAACGCCGCGACGACGGCGAAGCGGATCGCGACGAACAGCAGCGGCGGGATTCCCGGCATCCCCCAGTCGATGACGAGGAAGTTGAAGCCCCAGGCGGAGGCCACCGCGGCGGCCAGGATCATGTCACGACGACTCACCCGTTCAGTCCAGCGCGTTCGCCGATGAAGCACCAGCGAATGTTTCTTCACGAAAAGCAGTAGCTTTGCTTCATGATCGATCTGGAGGCCGTCCGCTCCCTGCGGACCGTCGCCCGCGAGGGCAGCGTGTCCGCGGCCGCCGCCGCGCTCGGCTTCACCCCGTCGGCGGTCTCGCAGCAGATCAAGCGCCTCGAGCGCGAGACGGGGGTCGCCCTGCTCGAACGCGTGGGGCGGGGGGTCGCGCTGACCGACGCGGGCACGCAGCTCGTCGTCGGCTCGACGCCGATCCTCGCCGAGTTGGAGCGGCTCCGCTCCGACCTGCAGGCGAGCGCGCCCGCGGACGGCGCCGTCAGCGGCGAGGTGCGCATCGCGGCCTTCTCGACCGTCGTTCGCGGACTCCTCGCCCCCCTGCTCGCAGACCTCGCCCGCACACACCCCGACCTGCGGCTCCTCGTGCGCGAAAGCGAACCGTGGGAGACCGTCGCGCTCATCGCGTCCGGCCAACGCGACCTCGGCATCGCCCACCAATGGGGCGGAGTGGCCCTCGCGATCCCCGACAACATCGTCGTGACCCCACTGTTCACCGACGTCGCCGACATTGTGCTGCACCGCGACCACCCGCTCGCCGACCGTCACGTCCTGCACCCGCGCGACCTCGCCGATCAGGCATGGGTCGCGACCTTCGAGACGACGATCTGCCGGCAGTGGCTGCGCCGCCTGTTCGACGGCATCGGCAACGCGCCCCGGGTCGTGTACGAATCGATGGAGTTCGAGAACCATCTCGAACTGGCGCGCACCGGTGCGGTCGTCGCCCTCGTCCCGAGACTCGGACGCGCGCCCCTCGGCCCCGATCTCGTCGCGATCCCGACCGTCGACCCCGCCTCGACCCGCGACGTCGTCGCCGTCCACCGGCGTTCGCAGGCCGATTCCCCCGCCCTGCGCACGACACTCTCCGCTCTGCGGGAGCGCGGCGCGGCGCTCGAAGGGGCTCGCTGACCAGCGGCATCGCCCGGTCTGGGCACATTCGCGGCATCCCTTGCGTCGGCGCATGTGCACGACGGCTCCACACCGGGCAGACTGTCCGCATGAGCAGTCGCGCAGGACAGCCCGCCGAGGCATCCGATCTCATCGACATCGACGAACTGATCGCCGCCTATTACGACCGCAAGCCGGATGCCACGGTTCCCGAGCAGCGCGTCGCCTTCGGCACGAGCGGCCACCGGGGATCCTCGCTGAGCACGAGCTTCAACGAGGACCACATCCTCGCCACCACCCAGGCGATCGTCGACTACCGCGCGGCGCAGGGCATCGCCGGCCCGCTGTTCCTCGGGCGCGACACGCACGGGCTGTCGCTGCCCGCCGAGCGCAGCGCCATCGAGGTGCTCGTCGCGAACGGCGTGGACGTGCGCGTCGACTCGCGCGACTCGTGGGTGCCGACCCCCGCCCTCAGCCACGCGATCCTCGCCTACAACCGTGGCCGCGACGCCTCCGACCCGGGCCGCGCCGACGGCATCGTCGTCACCCCGTCGCACAACCCGCCCCGCGACGGCGGCTTCAAGTACAACCCGCCGCACGGCGGCCCCGCCGACACCGACGCGACGGGCTGGATCGCCGACCGCGCCAACGCGCTCATCGCGGCGGGCCTCGACGGCGTGAAGCGGACGCGTCACGCCGACATCGACCTCGACGGCCTCGGGCAGTACGACTTCCGTGACGCGTACGTGCGGGATCTGGCATCCATCATCGACGTCGACGCGATCAAGAACGCCGGCGTCCGCATCGGCGCCGACCCGCTGGGCGGCGCGTCGGTGGAGTACTGGGCGCTCATCGCGGAGGTGTACGGCCTCGACCTCACCGTCGTGAACCCCGAGGTCGACCCGACGTGGAAGTTCATGACGCTGGACTGGGACGAGAAGATCCGCATGGATCCCTCGTCGCCGTCGGCCATGGCCTCGCTCGTGGCCGCGCGCGCCGACTACGACATCCTCACCGGCAACGACGCCGACGCCGACCGGCACGGCATCGTCACGCCCGACGCCGGCCTGATGAACCCCAACCACTACCTCGCGGTCGCGATCGACTACCTCTTCTCGCACCGGTCGAACTGGCCGGCCGACGCCGCTGTGGGCAAGACGCTCGTGTCGTCGATGATCATCGACCGGGTGGCATCCTCCCTCGGCAAGACCCTGCTGGAGGTGCCGGTCGGGTTCAAGTGGTTCGTCCCGGGTCTGCTCGACGGCTCGGTCGCGTTCGGCGGCGAAGAGTCCGCGGGCGCCTCGTTCCTCCGCAAGGACGGCACCGTCTGGACCACCGACAAGGACGGCATCCTGCTGTGCCTGCTCGCGGCCGAGATCCTCGCCGTGACGGGCAAGACGCCGTCACAGCGGTACGCCGAGCTCGAGGCCGAGTTCGGCGCCTCGGCCTACCAGCGCGTCGACGCCCCCGCCACGCCCGCGCAGAAGGCGACGCTGTCGAAGCTGTCTCCGGATGCCGTGACCGCCACCGAGCTCGCGGGCGAGCCGATCATCGCGAAGCTGTCGCACGCACCGGGCAACGGCGCCGCGATCGGCGGTCTGAAGGTGCAGACCGAGTCCGCGTGGTTCGCCGCCCGCCCCTCCGGCACCGAAGACGTCTACAAGCTGTACGCCGAGTCTCTCCGCGGCGAGGAGCACCTGCGCGCGGTGCAGGAAGAGGCGCGGGCCGTGGTCTCGGCCGCGCTCGGCCAGGCGTAACACCCCCGTCGAAGCGGCGTCGCCCTCCGGGCCGGCGCCGCTTTCGCGTGCGGGCGGGAACCCGGCGGCGCTGCGCTGCGGCGCTGCGGCTGGCTTGCGATAAACGCGATGCACGACGAGACACGGCACGCCGCGTCGTTTCTCGCCGGGAATAGCGTTTATCGGCAATGGGGCGGCGGAGCGACGCGACACCCACACCACCACGTTCCCAGGGCGGCGACGACGGGCGGCGGAGCGTCCGACGATCGCCCAGCTTCGCGATAAACGCGATTCACGACGAGACACGGCACGCCGCGTCGTTTCTCGCCGGGATCAGCGTTTATCGACAATGGGGCGGCGGGATGCCACGGCCGGCGGCGGGATGCCACGGCCTGCAGCACCGCCGGACGCGGCGGCACCGCGGGACGCGGCGCACCGCAGCCGAGACACACGAAGGCCCCGACGTTCCGGAGAACGCCGGGGCCTCGTGGCATCCAGGATCAGGCGAGGGTCGCAGCGTCGATCACGAAGCGGTAGCGCACGTCGCTCTTCAGCACCCGCTCGTAGGCCTCGTTGATCTGCTCGGCGGAGATGACCTCGACCTCGGGCGCGATGCCCTTCTCGGCGCAGAAGTCGAGCATCTCCTGGGTCTCGCGGATGCCGCCGATCGACGACCCGGCGAACGAACGACGATTGGTGAACAGCGTGAACACCTGGATCGGGAGCGGCTCCGGCGGGGCGCCGACGTTGACCATCGTGCCGTTCAGCGTCAGCAGCCCGAGGTACTTCTTCAGCTCGAGCGGTGCGCTGACGGTGTTGACGATGAGGTCGAAGGTGTTCTTCAGCGCGGTGAAGGTCTCGTCGTCCTTCGTGGCGTAGTAGTGGTCGGCGCCCATCGCGAGGCCGTCGTCCTTCTTGCTCAGCGTCTGCGACAGCACCGTGACCTCGGCGCCCATCGCGTGCGCGATCTTCACGGCCATGTGACCGAGACCGCCGAGGCCCACGACCGCGACCTTCTTGCCGGGGCCGGCGTTCCAGTGGTTCAGGGGCGAGTAGGTGGTGATGCCGGCGCACAGCAGCGGCGCGGCCTTCTCGTACGGGATCGACTCGGGCACGCGGAGCACGAAGTCCTGGTCGACGACGATCTTCTGCGAGTAGCCGCCCTGGGTGACCGTGCCGTCGCGGTCGATCGCGGCGTAGGTGCCGGTGTTGCCGTTGAGGCAGTACTGCTCCTCGCCGGCGAGGCAGTTCTCGCACTCACGGCACGAGTTGACCATGCAACCCACGCCGACCCGGTCGCCGATCTTGTGCTTCGTGACGTCGGCGCCGACCTCGGCGACCGTGCCGACGATCTCGTGGCCGACGGTCAGCGGGTAGGGCACCTCGCCCCACTCGCCGCGGATGGTGTGGATGTCGGAGTGGCAGATGCCGGCGTAGGCGATGTCGATGAGGACATCCTTCGGGCCGACGTCACGACGCTCGATCGTCGTGGGCTCGAGGGGGGAGGTCGCGGACGACGCCGCGTAGGCGTTGACGTGCATGGGGCTCCTCGGGGAGGGGAATCGAACTCGTCCATCTTTCCGCGCCGGCGGGCGGGAGAGGGCGGGGTTGCACGGATGTGCGTTTCGGATACGGGATGCCAACGACGCCCACGCGCGAGTCCCGCGCGGACGACGCGGCCGCGCCGACGCCCGGGGGCGATCGACGCGGCCGCGTGATCCGGCGGGGTCAGCCCTCGGTGGAGCCGGCTCCCCGGCGACGGCGCCACAGCACCAGACCGCCCAGGAGGAGGAGCAGACCGGCTCCGGCCGCCAGCACGGCGATGCCCTCCGACTGCAGACCCGTCACGGCGAGATCGCCCGACGTCGTGCTCGTGGACGAGCCGTTCGAGCCCGACCCGGCCGACGAGCCCGCACCGGTGCTGCCGTTGCCCGAGCCGTTGCCGGTCCCGGAACCGCCACCGTTGCCGTTGCCGTTGCCGTTGCCCGACCCGTCGCCGCCCCCGGTGCCCGGGTCGACCGGCGCAGCTGCCGGGACGATGCCCGCGGAGCGCGCGGATCCGGACGTGAAGCCCTCGGCGGACGCGGTGACCTCGACCGAGATCTCCCGGCCCTCGTCGGCGGCGGTCAGCGCATAGGCGTCCGCCGTGGCATCCGGGATCGGCGAACCGTCGCGGAGCCACACGAACGCCAGCGCAGCGTCGGCGGGATCGGTGACGGCCGACGCCCGCACCGTCGAACCGACGCGCGGCTCGCCGGCGAGGGTCGGCGTCTCGATGCCGACCGCGCGCTCGACCGTCACCGTGTAGGTCTGCTCGGTGCCGTCGGGAGCCGTGACCCGGACGGAGCCCGCGTCACCGGCGGCGCGCGCCGTCTCGGACCCGGCACCCGGCTGGGTGATCCGGACCGCGGCATCCTCGTCGACGGCGAGGGCGTGCAGTTCGGGCCAGGCGGACCCCGTCGACGACACGGTGTAGTCGAAGACCTTGGGGTCGAAGCCCTCGACGGGCTGGTCGCCGACCGTCAGACGTGCCAGATCGGCGATGCCCGCGGGCGATGCCGAAGCCGCGTAGATCGACACCTCGGACACGATCATGTGCGTCTGCGACCGGGCGTTCATCACGACCCGCACCTCGTCGGCGGCCCCCGTCACGGGCACCTCGACCAGGGGTGCACCGCTGGACGGGGTCGGCACGGTGATGAGGTCGCCCTGCACCCACTCGCCGCCGCTCAGTCGGTGATCGACGCGCATCGTCGCCGGCCAGCTCATGCTGCTGCCGTCCTTGTAGAACTGGACCGTGACGCGCGTGAGGGTCTCGCGCTTCGCGAGCGCGTAGCTCAGGGTGTCCTGGTCGTTCTTGGTGCCCCCTCGCCAGTTCGACCATCCCTTGTCGGTCGCGATGCCGTTGATGGTGTTGCTGACGGGGTAGCCCGACTCGGTGTAGGTCGCCGAGGGAGCGCTCTGCGGGGCGACGTCGTTCTCGGTCGCGGCCGTGACGATGACCGTCAGCTTCGCGTCGAGACGCTCACCGGTCGGACCCGTGGCGACACCCGCGACGGTCACCGTTCCCGGCGCGGAGAAAGCGGCATCCGTCAGGTCGCCCCACGTCCACTCCACCGGCACCGGGTAGCCGCCGCCCGACGGCGTCAGCTCGGCCTGGACGTCGCGGTCGGCGAGGCCCTTCACGACATCGAGGGCGCTGCCCGCCGGAACCGTCACCGACGCCGGTCGCGTCGCCGTGAAGGCCCCGACCTCGACGGACGCCGTGGCCTCGAACTCCGTACCGAAGAGGTCGGTGCCCGTGCCGCGCACCTGCACGGTGCCCGGTCGCGACCAGTCGGCCCCGTCGAGCTGCCAGGTGACGTCAGCGGCACGGAGCGTGTTGCCGGCGTACCGGACCACGGCTCGCGACGGCAGCTGCGGGGCGACGTCGACCGCGGTCGCCACCGACACGGGCTCGGTGCCCAGGATGCGCGTCGTCGCGATGCGCCACTGCTGGTTGCCCCCACCGTTGGACGTCCACAGCCCCACGGTCGCGCCGGGAGTCGTGCTGGCCTGGTTCACGTCGAGGACGCGCTCCGCGGCGACGTTCAGCAGCGAGTAGTACTCACCGTCCGTCGTCGAGGCCATCCACTGGGTCGCGGGGTCGCCCGCGGCCGCGGTCGGATCGGCGTCGACGAGCGCGGTGCCCCCGTTGTTCGATGCCAGGAACTTGCCCGCGCCGTTCTGAAGCGTGAAGCGGTGGCGGTTGGTGCCCTCGCCGTCGATCGTGCGCACGGTCCAGGTCTGCGCCCGGGCGGCGTCGGCCGTCGTGGCGGTCGCACGGATCGCCAGGCCCGACGAAGCGTCGAGCGCGAGGCCGCTCTGCAGGCCCGTGAGCTGCACCGACTCACCGTCACGGAAGGCTGCAGCGTCCTGCGAGACGCCCGAGACGCCGTCGATCACGAACGTCGTGACCGACTTCGCCGGGACGGTGACGGTGGCGGTCCGGGATGCCGCATCCACGGCCACCTTCGCACCCTCCTTCAGGGCGTTGACCGTCGGCTGGTCGGCCGTCGACTGGGTGGTCACGATGGGGGTGACCGTGGCCCCGGGTGCGATCGTCCCGAAGTCGCTCAGGTCGATCTGCACCGTCTTGGCGGAGTCGTCGCCGTTCACGTGCACGATCGTCGCGCCCTGACCGTCGGCGTCGACGGCCGCGGTGGACTGCGCGTTGTCGGTGGCCATGAGGCGGTCGCCCGGGTGGATGTAGTGCGTGAAGTTCCGGACGGTGTTGTACTTCTCGTTCGTCAGCACCTTGCAGGAGGGGTCGGCCTCACCGTCGGCGATGCGCCGCAGCGACTTGCCCTCGGCGTTGCAGTCGAAGTCGATGTAGACGCTGCCCCAGTTGAGGTTCTCGACCTTCTGCATGTTGTAGAGGTCTTCGACGGGCTGCCAGAACACCCAGGCGGTCGGCTCGAGCTCGCGGAGGTCGCCCACGATGTGCTCGGCCATTCCGATGCCGTTGTTGATGTCGTTGGTCGTGAAACCACCGGCCGTCCAGTTGCCCTCGACCTCGCTCATCCACAGGGGCTTGTCGGCGGCCTTGGCGATGTCGCGGACGACCTGGCGTCCGCTGGTGCCGTAGGTGTGCACGTTGAGCTGGTCGACGAGGCTCTTGGACTGCGCCGACCAGGTGTTCCAGTTCGAGGCGAAGATCCCGGGGTTCGTCTCGTCCATCGCCGAGATCACGGCATCCGTCGTCGTCCCGGGCTGCGCGAGGCGGGCCGCGAGCGCCTTGACCATGGCATCCTGCGCCTGCGGGCCGATGTGCGCACCCTCCTGGCGTCCGCCGGTCGGCCACTGCGCCCCGTTCGGGATCTGGGTCTGCCAGTAGTTCGTGTTCGGCTCGTTGAACGGGTCGATCGTGTCGAACTTCACGCCGTGCTGCTTCTCGAGCTCGTCGACGACGTTCACGAGGTAGCCCGCGAACTTGTCCATGTCGGCGGGGGCGAGCTGCTCGCTCGTGGCGTTGTTGATGCCGCCGGAGACGTAGCCGCTCTGAGTGAGGAAGTAGGGCGGCGAGTTGCTGAACGCCTCCCAGTGGGTGATCTTGCCCTTGAGCGCATCGATCCACCACCGCTGGGCGGAGTCGGCGTCGAAGTCGTAGGCGTTCGGGTCGTCGGGGTTCCACGCGGCCTTGTACCGCGCACGGTCGGCGTAGTTCGAGGTGATGGCGCCCTGGTCGTCGCTCGCCTGCAGGTCGGGGTTCCAGAATCCGGGCACCGCGCCCCCGGGACGCAGGTAGTCCGGCACGTCCGACGCGTTGCCTCCGCCGATGTTGTACCGGGCGATGTTGAGGTTCAGGCCGTCCTCGCCGAACACCGCGTCGTAGAGCTTCTGGCGCACGTCGGCGGGATAGTTGCCGGTGGCGTTGGCGAACCACACGAGGCTCGTTCCCCACCCCTCGAACGGGTCGGCCGCGGTCGCGGGGTTGGGGGTGATGCGCACCGTCGCGTTCGGCGCTGCCACCGCCGTCGCGGGGGCCGCGGTCGCGGCGAGTCCACCGGCCGCCAGGGCGACCGCGCAGGTCATCGACAGCAGTCGAGCTGACTTCATCGTCATTCCGATCCGGCCGCAGCGTCGCGGCCCTCGAGGAGGGGAGATGTTGACGTCAACATGTTGACGTCAACATCGAACTTAGCGGAGCCCGGGGTCGCGATACAACCGCTGCTCCGGCCAGGCTTCCCGAGCGGGCGTCCTGCGCGGGGCTGCATCGCGCGAGCCCCGTGGCATCCCGGCCCTCGCACCGAATCCGCGAGGCCGGCGGAGGAGATTCGGCGAAAGGAGGACGGATGCCACGGATTCGGCCCTCCGCCCGCCGCATCCCCTCCCTTCGACACCGACCCTGGCGCGTGCCGAGCCGCAGCCCTCGCGCACGCACGCGCGAGCCGCACGCCTCGCGCACGCACGCGGGAGCCGCGCGCTTCGAGCGCGCAGACGGGAGCCGTCAGGCGCGCGGGCCGGAGCTCTCGCGCACCACGAGGGAGGTGGGCACGAGAGTGCGCGTGTGGTCGCTGCCCGAGCCTTCGATGTCGGCGATCAGAGCGCTCATCGCCTCTTCGCCGACACGCTCGAACCGCTGGCTCACGGTCGTCAGAGGAGGCCAGAAGTTCGCCGACTCGGGCATGTCGTCGAAGCCGACGACGCTGATCTCACCGGGCACGGCGCGTCCGGCCTCGTGCAGCGCGCGGATCACCCCGAGGGCCATCTGGTCGTTGGCCGCGAAGACCGCCGTCACCGCCGGGTCGCGTGCGAGCTCCGCGCCGATGCGGTGTCCCGACTCGGCCGTCCAATCGCCGATCTGCACCGGCGGCACGCGGCATCCGCGTTCTTCGAGGGCGGCGCGCCAGGCGTCGCGTCGACGCTCGGCCGCGAAGGACTCCGGCGGGCCCGACACGTGCCACACCGTTTCGTGGCCGAGGTCGAGCAGGTGCTCTGTGGCCAGGCGCGCGCCCTGCGCCTGGTCGTTGTCGACGACCGCGTACGGGTAGTCGGCGCTCGAGTCGACGACGACGACCGGCAGGCCGGAGGGGATGGAGAGTTCGTTCTCGCCGAGGCGGTGCGTCTCGATGAGGATCACGATCCCGTCGACGGCGTGCTCGTGGAGACGCAGGAACGCCCCCGACACGTCGGACTGCGAGGCGGACTGCACCGTGATGAGCGTGATGGAGTACCCGGATGCCGCAGCCACCGACGCCAGCGCGTCGAGCGTGCGCGTGTTGCCGTAGGAGCTCAGCGAGAACATGATCACGCCGATGCTGCGGAAGCGCCCGGATCGCAGGGCCCGTGCGGCACTGTTCGGCCGGTAGCCCAGGGAGGCCATCGCATCGAGCACGCGCTGCCGCGTGTCAGGATCGACGTTGGAGCGGTCGTTCGCCACGCGCGACACGGTCTGCCCCGAGACCCCCGCCGCCGCAGCGACATCGGCCATCGAGACTTCCCGTCGTCGCCCGCGACCCCCCGCCGCGGTCGACACCGTCGTCGTCTCGCTCACTTCTGCCTCCTCGGATGTTGACGTTGACATGCTAGCGGGACGAGAGTTATGTTTACGTCAACATCGCGGCAACCCGTCCGCGTTGCGCACCAATGAAGAGGCATCCGGACGATGACGACCACCGCGGCACCCCCGCCCGCTCTGCGCCCCCCGCGCCGTAAGCGACGCGCCCGTATCGACGACCGCGGCTGGCTGTTCGTCGCCCCCTTCGCCATCGTCTTCGCGCTGGTCTTCCTCGCACCCCTGGCGTACTCGCTCTACCTGAGCGTCTTCCGCGATCAGCTGGTCGGCGGCAACGCGTTCGTCGGCTTCGCCAACTACATCGCCGTCTTCGGCGACGGGAAGTTCTGGGACGGCCTCGGCCGCGTCTCGCTGTTCCTCGTGGTGCAGGTTCCCGTCATGCTCCTGCTGGCGCTCGCCGCCGCGCTCGCGATCGACAGCGCCAGGCTCCACGCCGCCGGCTTCTACCGCATCGTGATCTTCCTCCCCTACGCCGTTCCGGCCGTGGTGGCGGTGCTCATGTGGGGGTACATCTACGGCGACCAGTTCGGCCTCACCCGCAACCTCAACGACCTGCTGGGCGGCTCGTTCATCCAGCCCTTCGTGCCCGAGTGGATGCTGGTCTCGATCGGCAACATCGTCACCTGGCAGTTCGTCGGCTACAACATGCTGATCTTCTACTCGTCGCTGAAGACCATCCCGGGCGAGCTGTACGAAGCGGCATCCATCGACGGAGCCGGAGCCTGGCGCACGATCTTCTCGATCAAGATCCCCGCCGTGCGCGGCGCGGTCGTCATCGCCACGATCTTCTCGATCATCGGCAGCTTCCAGCTGTTCAACGAGCCCAACATCCTCAAGCCCCTGGCGCCGAACACCATCACCACGTTCTTCACGCCGAACATGTACGCCTACAACCTGTCGTTCGCGGGCCAGCAGTACAACTACGCGGCCACGGTCGCGATCATCATGGGCGTCATCACCGCCGTCATCGCTTACGTCGTGCAGCTGCGCGGCTCTCGTCAGGAGGCGCGATGACCACCGCGACCGCACCCCGCACCGACACCGTGGCCGTGACCACCTCCCGTTCGCGCTCGCGCCGCGGCTTCGCCCGCACGTCGCCCACGCAGAGCAAGAAGTCGATCGTCCTCAGCATCGTCATGGCGCTGTACCTCCTGTACACGCTCGTGCCGCTGTTCTGGCTCGTCATCAACGCGACCAAGACCCAGCCCGACCTCTTCTCGACGTTCGGCCTCTGGTTCGGAGACAGCTTCGCCCTGGGCGACAACATCGCCCAGACGCTGACCTACCGCGACGGCATCTTCCTGCGCTGGCTCGGCAACACCCTGCTCTACGTCGTCGTCGGCGCCGGTGGGGCGACGCTGCTGGCGACCCTCGCCGGCTACGGTCTCGCCAAGTACAACTTCCGGGGTCGCAAGGCCGTCTTCGCGGTGGTGCTCGGCGCGATCGCGGTGCCCGGCACGGCGCTCGCCGTCCCGACCTTCCTGCTCTTCAGCCAGCTCGGTCTCACGAACACCCCCTGGGCGATCATCATCCCGTCGCTCATCAGCCCGTTCGGCCTGTACCTCATCTGGGTGTACGCGACGGATGCCATCCCCACCGAGCTGCTGGAGGCCGCGCGCATGGACGGCGCGGGCGAGTTCCGCACGTTCTTCACGATCTCGATCCGGCTGCTGACGCCCGGCATCGTCACGGTGCTGCTGTTCGCGGTCGTCGCGACCTGGAACAACTACTTCCTCCCGCTCATCATGCTCAGCGACCCGGCCTGGTACCCGCTGACGGTCGGGCTCAACCAGTGGAACGCGCAGGCCACCGGCGTCGGCGCCCAGCCGATCTACAACCTCGTGATCACCGGCGCCCTGCTCTCGATCATCCCGATCGTCGCCGCGTTCCTCGTCCTGCAGCGCTTCTGGCAGTCCGGTCTCAGCGCCGGAAGCGTCAAGCAGTGACCCTCGATCTCCTCCCGAAACCGGAGCGTCCTGCCCCGGAACCACGCAACACCATCCACAACAACGAAGTGAAGGAATCCCGATGACATTCATGCGCAAGGGCACCGCCGTACGGCGGACCGTCTTCGCTCTGGCCGCGACCGCGCTCACGGTGGGCGCGCTGACCGCCTGCTCCGGCGGCAGCACGGGCGGCGGCAGCAACGGCGGAAGCGCCGACGACATCGAGAAGGCGCTCCAGGAGGGCGGCGAGATCACGTACTGGTCGTGGACGCCGTCGGCCGAGGCGCAGGTCGCGGCCTTCCAGAAGAAGTACCCCAAGGTGAAGGTCAACCTCGTCAACGCGGGCACCAACACCGAGGAGTACACCAAGCTCCAGAACGCGATCAAGGCCGGCTCGGGCGCCCCCGACGTCGTGCAGATCGAGTACTACGCCTTCCCGCAGTTCGCCCTGTCGGACTCGCTGCTCGACCTCGCGCCCTACGGCTTCGGCGACCTCGAGAGCGCCTACGCCACCGGCCCGTGGGGTGCGGTCGACTTCGACGGCAAGATCTACGGTCTGCCGCAGGACTCGGGCCCCATGGCCCTGTTCTACAACAAGTCCGTCTTCGACCAGTACGGCATCGCCGTCCCGACGACGTGGGACGAGTACTACGCGGCCGCGCAGAAGCTGCACGCCGCCGACCCGACGAAGTACATCACCGCCGACACGGGCGACTCCGGCTTCACCACCAGCATGATCTGGCAGGCCGGCGGCACCCCGTTCAAGGCCGACGGCACGAACGTCACGATCGACCTGCAGGACGCGGGCTCGAAGAAGTTCGCCGACAACTGGAACCGTCTCATCGACGGCGGCCTGCTCTCCGACACCCCCAGCTGGAGCGACGAGTGGTTCAAGGGCCTCGGTGACGGCTCGATCGCCTCGCTCGTCATCGGCGCCTGGATGCCGGGTGTCCTCGAGTCCTCCGTGAAGGACGGCGCGGGCAAGTGGGCCGTGGCCCCGATCCCGACGTACGACGGCAAGGCCGCGACGGCCGAGAACGGCGGCGGCGGACAGGCCGTGACCAAGCAGAGCAAGAACCCCGCGCTGGCCGCGGGCTTCCTCAAGTGGCTCAACAACGACGACGAGAGCCTCACGATCTTCGCGGAGTCGGGCGGCTTCCCCTCCACGACGGCGCAGCTGAGCGACCCCGCCTTCGTCGACAAGAAGTCGGACTACTTCGGCGGCCAGCAGATCAACCAGGTCCTCACGCAGGCGTCGAGCGACGTGGTGAAGGGCTGGAGCTACCTGCCCTTCCAGGTGTACGCCAACAGCATCTACGGCGACACCGTGGGTCAGGCCTACGCCACCAAGGGCGACCTGAACGCGGGTCTGTCGACGTGGCAGGACCAGCTGGTCCAGTACGGCAACGACCAGGGCTTCAGCGTCAACAAGTAAGCCGATGATCGGGGGCGGGTCGCAGCGCACGAGCGAGCGACCCGCCCCTTCCCTTCCCGCTCCAGGAGAGCCGCATGACCTCCCCCACCCGCATCACGCTGGACCCCCACCGACCCGGAGCCGAGGTTCCGCGCCGCCTGTTCGGCACGTTCGTCGAGCACATGGGCCGGTGCGTGTACGACGGCATCCATTCGCCCGGACACATCACGGCGGATGAGGCCGGCTTCCGTGCCGACGTGCTCGCCCTCGTGCGCGAGCTCGGCGCGACGGTGGTGCGCTACCCCGGCGGGAACTTCGTCTCGGGCTACCGCTGGGAGGACGGTGTCGGTCCGCGCGCGGATCGTCCGGTGCGCCTGGATGCCGCGTGGCACAGCACCGAGACCAACCAGGTGGGTCTGCACGAGTTCGCCGAGTGGGCGGATGCCGCGGGCCTCGAGGTCATGGAGGCGGTGAACCTGGGCACGCGCGGCGTCGCCGAGGCGGCCGACCTGCTCGAGTACGCGAACCACCCCTCGGGCACCGCGCTGAGCGAGCGCCGGCGTGCGAACGGTCGCGACGAGCCGTTCGGCATCCGTCTCTGGTGCCTGGGCAACGAGATGGACGGGCCGTGGCAGATCGGCCACAAGACCGCCGACGAGTACGGGCGCCTCGCCGCCGAGTCCGCGCGCATGATGCGCTTCATCGACCCGACCGTCGAGCTCGTCGCCGCGGGCAGCTCGAACCACGAGATGCCGACGTTCGGCGAGTGGGAGCGCACGGTGCTCCGTCACACCGCGGGTCTCGTCGACCACATCTCGGTGCACGCCTACTACGAGGAAGACCCCGCCGACCCGCAGAGCTTCCTCGCCAGCGGCGCCGCCCTCGACCGCTACATCGGCGAGGTCGCCGACATCATCGACGAGGTCGGTGCCACGACCCCCCACGGCACTCCGATCGGCATCAGCGTCGACGAGTGGAACGTGTGGAACCAGACGCGCTGGAACGAGGTCGACAAGCCCCGCGTCTTCACGGGCGACTGGCCGATCGCGCCCCGCCTCATCGAGGACGACTACACCGTCACCGACGCCGTCGTCGTCGGGTCGCTGCTCATCACCCTGCTCCGGCGCGCGGACCGCGTGTCGATGGCGAACCTCGCGCAACTGGTGAACGTCATCGCGCCCATCCGCACCGAGCCCGGCGGCGGGCCGGCGTGGCGCCAGACGACGTTCCACCCCTTCCGCCTGACGGCCGAGGCCGCGACCGGCCGGGTCGTGCCGGTCGACGTCGAGGGCGCGCGGATCTCCACCGCCCGTCACGGCGACGTCGACGCCGTCGATGCGATCGCCACGGTCGACGGCGACACCGCCCACGTGTTCCTCGCCCACCGCTCACTCGACGCGGCGACGGAGATCGAACTCGACCTCGGGCCCGTGGCATCCGCCGACGCCGTCGTGATCACGATCCCCGACGGCGGCGACCGCCACACGACGAACTCCGCCGACGCCGAACCCGTGGCGCCCGCATCGCTCGCGGTCGACGTGGTCGACGGCGTCCTGCGCTTCACCCTGCCCCCGCTCGCCTGGGCGCGCGTCCGCGTGCAGCTGGCCCTGTGATCCCGAAAGACATCGTGACGACCTTCACCATCGGCGAGACCGACTTCCTGCTGGACGGGCAGCCCTTCCAGGTCATCTCCGGGACGCTGCACTACTTCCGCATCCACCCCGAGCACTGGGCCGACCGCATCCGCACGGCCAAGGCGATGGGCCTGAACACCATCGAGACGTACGTCGCGTGGAACGCGCACGAACCGGTGCGCGGCGAATGGGATGCCACGGGCTGGAACGACCTCGGACGCTTCCTCGACCTCGTCGCCGCCGAGGGCCTGCACGCCATCGTCCGGCCGGGGCCCTACATCTGCGCCGAGTGGCACAACGGCGGCCTGCCCGTCTGGCTGACCTCCACCCCGGGCATCGGACTGCGCCGCTCGGAGCCGCAGTATCTCGCCGCGGTGACGGAGTACCTCGAGCGCGTGTACGAGATCGTCGCGCCGCGCCAGATCGACCGCGGCGGCAACGTCGTCCTGGTCCAGATCGAGAACGAGTACGGCGCCTACGGCTCCGACGAGGACTACCTGCGCGAGCTCGTGCGCGTCACCCGCGACGCCGGGATCACGGTGCCGCTGACGACCGTCGACCAGCCGATGCCGTGGATGCTCGAGAACGGCAGCCTCCCCGAGCTGCACCTCACGGGCTCGTTCGGTTCTCGCTCGGCCGAACGCCTCGAGACACTGCGCGAGCACCAGCCCACCGGTCCGCTGATGTGCTCGGAGTTCTGGGACGGCTGGTTCGACTGGTGGGGCAGCATCCACCACACCACCGACCCCGCGGCCTCCGCCCACGACCTCGACGTGCTGCTCGCGGCGGGCGCGTCCGTGAACATCTACATGGTCCACGGCGGCACGAACTTCGGCACCACCAACGGCGCCAACGACAAGGGCCGCTTCGACCCCATCGTGACGTCGTACGACTACGACGCGCCCATCGACGAGTCGGGCCACCCGACGGCGAAGTTCCACGCGTTCCGCGACGTCATCGCGAAGTACGCCGCCGTGCCCGATCTCGAGCCCTCGCCGCGGCCGGACGCGCCGGTGTTCGAGGTGGCGCTCTCGGGCGAGGGCGACTGGATGCCGGCATCCACGGGTTCCGTCTCCGACGCGCCCGCGACGTTCGAGGAGCTCGGGCACCTCGGGGCCCTGGTGCGGTACGACGTCGCGCTGCCCGCGTCCTCTGCGGACCGCGCCGTGCTCGCGTTCGGCGAGGTCCGCGATCTCGCGTGGGTGCACGTCGACGGCGTGTTCGTCGGGCGCCTGTCCCGCACGCTGCACGAGCGCGCGCTCGCGATCCCCGCGGGGACGACGCTGACGGTGCTCGTCGAGGACCAGGGCCGCGTCAACTACGGCCACCGCCTCGGCGAGGAGAAGGGCCTGATCGGCGGCGCGACCCTCGACGGCGCCCCGCTGGCCGGCTGGACCGCGACGCCGATCGATCTCGCGACGGTCGCGGGCACCGGTACCGGCGCGCTCGGCCGCGCGCTCCTGCGCGGAACGTTCGAGCTCGACGCGCCCGCCGACCTGTTCCTCGACACGACGGCGTGGGGCAAGGGCTTCGCGTTCGTGAACGGCTTCTTCCTCGGGCGGTACTGGCGGAACGTGCCGCAGCAGACGCTCTACGTCCCCGCGCCGGTGCTGCGCGCGGGCGCGAACGAGATCGTCGTGCTCGAACTGGAGCAGGCCGCCGAGCTCGTCGCGCGCTTCGTCGCGCAGCCGGAGCTGGGGCAGCTCGAGGAGTAGACCGCGTCACGAGAACAGGCCTTGAGCCGAGAACAGGCCGATCCCGCGCGGATCGGCCTGTTTCCGTCGCGGCGCCTGTTCTCGGTACGGTCCGAAGTCGGTGTCAGCGAGCGCTGTCGCGGACGACCAGCGTCGCGGGCACCGTCTCGCCCGTGTGCGCGCCGCCTTCGATCGCGTCGACCAGCACCGCGACGGCACGCGCGCCGAGGGCGTCGAAGTCCTGCCGGACGGTCGTGAGCGGGGGGCGGTACTCGGCGGCATCCACGATGTCGTCGAATCCGACGACCGCCACGTCCTCGGGGACGCGGCGACCGGCGTCGGCGAACGCGCGCAGAGCGCCGAGCGCCATCTGATCGTTCGCGACGAACACCGCGGTGGCACCGTCGAGCGCGCGGGCAGCGGCATGACCGGATGCCGAGGTCCAGTCGCCGCGCACGAGGTCGGGCACGCGGCGACCGGCGTCGGCCAGGGCCTCGCGCCACCCGCGCTCGCGCTCGGTCGCGGCGAACGAGCGCGCGGGCCCGGCGATGAGGTGCACGGTGTCGTGTCCGCGGGAGAGGAGGTGCTCGACGGCCGCGCGGGCACCACCGGCGTGGTCGGTCTGGACGATCGAGAACCGGTCGTCGGGCGGGGAGTCCACGACGACGAGGTGCAGGTCGCCGGGCGGATCGATGTCGCGCACGAGCTCGGTCGCCTCGTTCAGCACGACCGCGCCGTCCACGCCCTGCGAGCGCAGGCGAGCGAAAGCGTCGCGGATGCCGCGCTCCCCCACGCTCACGACGGCGAGCGCGTAGTCGCGCGCGGCGGCGGTCTCGGAGATCGCCTGCAGCATGCGGGAGTTGCCGACGGATGCCAGGGTCGACACGACGAGTCCGATCGTGGAGGTCTGTCCGGTGCGGAGCGCCCGTGCTGCGCGGTGCATGCGGTAGCCGAGGTCGCTCATCGCCTTCTCGACGCGGGCACGGGTCGCGGGGTCGACTCGGGGACTGCCGTTGGCCACGCGCGACACCGTTTGCGCCGACACACCGGCCGCTGCGGCCACATCGGCCATCGATACGCGCATGCCACCCCCTCGGTGTTGACGATATCACGCCTGATCTGTAGCGTGTTATCGTGAACACGGACAGCCCCACCGCGGTGGCCCTCGGCGCCGGAGTCGTCAAGCGCCCCACGCGCCTGGCCGACGGCCGCGAACTGATCTACTTCGACGACGCCGACACCGCTCTCGGCGCGGAACGCTCGGTCGACGCCCGCACCCTCGACCCGCGCCCCACCACCGCGACCATGCGTCAGGACGTGCTGACGGGCGACTGGATCACCGTGGCATCCAATCGCCAGAACCGCGCGTTCCTGCCTCCCGCGCACCTCGACCCGCTGGCCCCGCAGACGCCGACCAACCCGTCCGAGATCCCGTCGCGCTACGACGTGGCGGTCTTCGAGAACAAGTCGCCCTCGTTCGGCCCCGCGCTCGACATCGCCACCGCCGACGCCCCCGCCGCGATCGACCCGCCGCGCGGCGACGACGACCTCGAGCACCTGGGCCTCGGCCGCACCCGCACCTCCGTCGGGCGCTGCGAGGTCGTCTGCTTCAGCCCCGAGCACGAGGGGTCGTTCGGGACGCTGTCGCGCACCCGCGCGCGGACCGTCATCGAGGCATGGGCCGACCGCACGGCCGCGCTGTCGGCGCTCCCCGGCATCCGGCAGGTGTTCCCGTTCGAGAACCGCGGGCAGGAGATCGGCGTCACCCTCCCCCACCCGCACGGGCAGATCTACGCCTACCCCTACGTCACCCCGCGGACGCAGCGCCTGCTCGACACCGTCTCGCGCACCTCGCGCGACCTCTTCGCGCGCATCCTCGAGTTCGAGGCATCCGGTCCGCGCGTGGTGCTCCGCGGCGAGCACTGGACGGCCTTCGTGCCGTTCGCCGCGCGCTGGCCGATCGAGGTGCACGTGCTGCCGCACCGCCACGTCGCCGACCTCGCCGAGACCACGGATGCCGAGCGCGACGAGCTCGCCCCGTTCTACCTGCGGCTGCTGCGCGGCATCGACGCGCTGTACGAGACGCCCACTCCGTACATCGCCGCGTGGCACCAGGCGCCCGTCGCCCGCGCGCGCGACAGCGTGCGGCTGAACCTGCAGATCACCTCTCCCCGTCGCGCCGCCGACAAGCTGAAGTACCTCGCCGGATCCGAAGCCGCCATGGGCGCCTGGATCGGCGACGTGACCCCCGAGTCGCAGGCCGAACGCCTGCGCGCCGCCCTCGACACCGTTCCGGAGGTGACGGCATGACCGCCGTCGACGACGCCCGCGCCCTGCTCGCCGCACCCGAGGTGGGAGCGTGGTCGGCGCCCGGCCGCGCCAACCTCATCGGCGAGCACACCGACTACAACGAGGGCTTCGTCCTGCCCTTCGCGATCGCGCAGCGCACCGCGGCGGCTGTCGCACTGCGCGACGACGACGTGATCCGCGTGCGCTCGACGTTCGCCCACGACGCCGTCGAGGTCTCACTCGCCGACCTCGACGCCCGCATCGCCGCCGGCGGCCTCGACTGGGCGGGATACCCGCTCGGTGTGGCGTGGGCGCTGCGCGCGGCGGCCCCGGATGCCACCCCCCGGGGCGTCGACATCGCCCTGGCGTCGGAGGTGCCCGTGGGTGCCGGCCTCTCGTCGTCCGCCGCGATCGAGGGGGCCGTGGCATCCGCCCTCAACGACGTGTGGGGCGCCGGCCTCGACAAGGTCGCTCTCGCCCGCGTAGGCCGGACGGCCGAGAACGACGCGGTCGGAGCGCCGACCGGGATCATGGATCAGATGGCCTCGATGCTCGGCGTCGCCGACGCGGCCACGTTCCTCGACTGCCGCACGCTCGAGACCCGGCCGGTCGCGCTGGGTTTCGCGGAGGCGGGCCTGGCGATCCTCGTCGTCGACACACTCGTCGAGCACGCCCACTCCTCGGGCGGCTACCGCGAGCGCCGCGAAGCGTGCGAGCGCGGGGCGGCGGCCTTCGGCGTGCCGGCGCTGCGCGACCTCACCGTCGACGACCTGCCGCGTGCCGCCGAGATCCTCGACGACGTGACCTTCCGCCGGGTGCGCCACATCATCACCGAGAACCAGCGGGTGCTCGACACCGTCGCCGCGCTCGATGCCGAGGGCCCGACGGCGATCGGCGACCTGCTGACCGCATCGCACGCGTCGATGCGCGACGACTTCGAGATCTCGGTGCCCGAGCTCGACCTCGCCGTCGAGACGGCCCTCGCCGCGGGGGCCCTCGGCGCGCGCATGACCGGCGGCGGCTTCGGCGGAGCGGCGATCGCGCTGATCCCCGTCGAGCTCGTGCCCGCGGCGACCGACGCGGTGCACGCCGCGTTCGCGGCATCCGGATTCCGCGCCCCGAACGTGTTCACGGTCACGCCGTCGGAAGGTGCGCGCCGCGACATGTGAGGTGCGGCCTGCGCGGCGCGGGCGGCCCGGGGCGCGGCGGGGTTGTGCGGCGGCGCGGGGCGGCCTGCGCGGTGCGGGGCGCGGTGGCGCGGCGGTGTTGTGCGGCGATAAACGCGATCCGCGGCGAGAAACGCCACGTCCCGCCGTGTCTCGCCGCCGATCCCGTTTATCGGCATCAAGGCACGCGGGCGTGACGCGGCGCCCGCGGGCGCGTAGCGTGCCGACATGGCATCCGACGACGACGTTCTGGCGTGGCTGCACGACAGTGACCCGGCGCTCCGGTGGAAGGTCGAGCGCGACCTGCTCGATGCGCCGGAGGGCACCTGGCAAGCGACCCGCGCAAAGGTCGCGCGCGAGGGTTTCGGTGCACGGCTGCTCGCCGCGCAGGGCGAGGACGGGATGTGGGCCGGCGGCGCGCACTTCCCCGCCGACTTCCGCGGTGAGGGGCCGCAGCCCTGGACGGCCACGTCGTGGTCGCTGATGTCGCTGCGCGAATGGGGCGTGGATGCCGACGCCCTCCGTCCCGACACGGCGGTTCTCCTCGAACGCAACGCCCGCTGGGAGTACGAGGATCTGCCGTTCTGGGACGGCGAAGTGGATGCCTGCATCAACGCGTTCACCCTCGCGAGCGGCGCGTGGCTCGGGGCGGAAGTACGTGGCATCCGGGACTGGTTCGTCACCCACCGTCTGCCCGACGGCGGCTGGAACTGCGAGTGGGTGGAGGGATCGACGCGGTCGTCGTTCCACTCGACGCTGAACTCGGTGATCGGGATCCTCGACGACGAGCGGCGCAGCGGCGGCACGCCCGAGTTGCACGACGCGCGCCGCGGAGCCGAGGAGTATCTGCTGGAGCGTCGGCTGCTGTACCGGCTGTCGACGGGTGAGAAGCACCGCTGGGCGGACCACCTCGGGTATCCGTTCCGCCATCGCTACAGCGCGCTGCGCGCACTCGACCATTTCCGCGCCGCCGCCGAGCACGACGGCATGGCTCCCGACCCGCGGCTCGCCGACGCGATCGAGCGGGTCCGCGCGACCCGCGACGCGGACGGCACGTGGCATCAGGCGTATCCGCTCGAGGGGCGCGAGTGGTTCCCGGTCGACGTGTCCGCGGGAGAGGCGTCGCGATGGCTCACGTTCTTCGCGCTGCGCGTGCTGCGCTGGTGGGACACGCGCCCGTGAGTCCGACAGGATAGGGCGATGGATGCCACTGACCCCGTCGTCGCCACCACCCGGGGTCGCGTGCGCGGCTTCACCCGCGGCACAACGGCGGTGTTCCTCGGCATCCCGTTCGCCCAGGCGCCCGTCGGGCCGCTGCGGTTCGCCGCCCCGGTGCCGCCCGAGCCGTGGGAGGGCGAGCTCGACGCGACCGCGTACGGTGCCACGGCGCAGCGCGGCGACACCGGCATCACGCTGATCCCCGAGCCGAGCGTGCTGGGCGACGCCACCCTGAACGTCAACGTGTTCGCGCCGGTGGACGCGACTCCGGATGCCGCCCTCCCGGTGTTCGTCTGGATCCACGGCGGCGGCTTCGTCTCGGGATCGCCCGCGAGCCGGTGGTATGACGGCGACGCGTTCGCCCGCGACGGCGTCGTGACGGTGGTCCTCTCCTACCGGCTGGGCTTCGACGGATTCGGGTGGATCGACGGCGCCCCGTCCAACCGCGGGCTGCGCGACCAGATCGCGGCGCTGGAGTGGGTCAGGGACGAGATCGGCGCCTTCGGCGGCGACCCCGCGCGCGTGACGGTGGCGGGGCAGTCGGCGGGCGGCGGATCGGTGCTCGCGCTGCTGGCTTCGCCCGCGGCATCCGGTCTGTTCGCCCGTGCCATGGCGCTCTCTCCCGCGGTGGGAGCCGTCAGCGGAGCCGCCGCGCGCCGGTTCGCCGGACGCCTCGCGGACCTCGCGGGCGTGCGCCCCGACCGCGAAGGTTTCGCCACCCTGCCGGAGGAGCGTCTGCTCGCGCTGCAGCGGCTGGCGCAGAAGCCCGAGCGCCGAGCGCGGCTCACGGGTCTCACCGCGCTGCTCGATGACGGACTTCCGCTCGGCCCGGTCATCGACGGCGACCTGCTGCCCCGTTCTCCGTTCGAGGCCCTGGCCGACGGCGCGTCGGCCGACGTCCCCGTCGTGGTGGGCGCGACCGACGACGAGTTCACGATGGTCACCGCGCGCTGGCGGAAGCCGTTGCGGTTGGTCCCGGTTCCGCTCGCCCTCGCGATGCTGGGGCTCGGGCGTTCCCGCCGCCGGGCCTACCTCGCGCGGTCGCGCCGCCGGGGTGCCGCGGCCCGGCTCGGCGGCTACGTCTCGGATCGTGTCATCCGCTCCGTCGTGCTGCGTACGGCGCGGACCCGCGGCGGGGCCGCGACCTGGGTCTACCGCTTCGCGTGGCGTTCGCCCTCGATCGGCTTCGCGTGCCACTGCCTCGACGTGCCGTTCTGGTTCGATCACCTGGATGCCGAGGGCGTGACGACGATCGCGGGCGACGTTCCGCCCGCCGACCTCGCCGCCGCGATGCACGAAGCCGCGGTCCGCTTCGCCCGCGACGGCGATCCGGGATGGCCGACCTGGGATGCCACGGCCCGCCGCGCTCGCGTGTTCGGAGCCCCGGCATCCGCCCCGCCCGTCGAGCCCGACGCGTACTCGGATGTCGCCCCGCTCGTCTGACCGCACCGGCGCACGCCGCACGTACCGTCCCGCGGAGTTGCCGCCCGACACGCCGGAATCTCCGTGCGGCGAGCGGCGTGTCGACGCCGAACTCCGCCCAGCGGTACGGCGTCAGGCCGCCGCTGCGCGCGCTACGCGAGCGCCGGAACCACCTCACGCTCGAACAGCGTGATGCCCGAGGTGTCGTAGGCGGCCTCGGGGAAGTAGTGGATGGCGTAGCCGAGGCCGTGCTCGGCGCGGGCGCGCAGGCGCTCGACGATCTGCTCGGGGGTGCCGAACGCATCGGAGGCGCGGTAGTCCGCCTCGATGGCATCCGCCCGCTCGTCGCCCACGTGGGGCCGCAGGCGCGCCACGACCGCGGCCAGACGCTCGTCGGCCTCGGCCTCGGTGGCCGCGATGATCGTGTTGAAGTTCGTGGACCGCGTGATCTCGCCGAAGTCGCGGCCCAGAGTCTCGCAGTGTCCGCGGAGCACGTCGGACTTGTGGTCGAACTCCTCGAGCGAACCGCCGAAGTTCGTGTACGCGGCGTACTTCGCCGCGATCTTGAGCGTGACCTTCTCTCCGCCGCCCGCGATCCAGAGCGGGATGCCACCGGACTGCAGCGGCTGCGGCTGGACGATCGCGCCGTCGACCTCGTAGTACTTTCCGGCGAGGGTCGCCTCCCCTGTGGTCCACGCCTGGTGCATGATCTCGACGCCCTCGCGGAGGCGGCCGAGACGCTCGGCGATCGGCGGGAAGCCGTAGCCGTAGGCGCGCCACTCGTGCTCGTACCAGCCGCCGCCGATGCCCATCTCGGCGCGACCGCCCGAGATGAGGTCGACCGTCGCCGCGACCTTCGCGAGGTACGCCGGGTTGCGGTAGCCCATGCACGTGCACATCTGTCCGAGGCGCACGCGGTCGGTGACGGCGGCGAACGCGGCCATCAGCGTCCACGCCTCGTGCGTGGCCTCGGCGCTCGGCACCGGTGTGGTGTGGAAGTGGTCGTAGACCCAGATCGACGACCACGGCCCCTCGTCCGCGCTCTGCGCGAGCGAGCTCATCGCCCGCCACTGCTCAGCGGGGTCGATGCCCACCAGATCGAAGCGCCAACCCTGCGGGACGAAGATGCCGAATTCCATGCGTTTCAGACTAGGGGCGGACGCGGGGCCCGTGGCCGCGAGACTGCATGCACGTGACATCTCCACTGCAGGCTGCAGTGGAGATGTCGGCCGGATGCAGTCTCGCGGGTCGAGCCCCGCCACCGCGGCCCCGCCACCGCGGCCCCGCCGCGGCCCCGCCACCCCGCGTCACCCGGCGGCGCGGCGGCGGCCCTGCCACGGCAGGGCCTGCATCAGGCTGAGCACCGCGATGATCGCGATGCCGAGGGCCGCGGCCGAGCCGAGCAGAGGCAGCACGAGCGGCGAGAGCGCCCGACTCGCCTCGGGGACGAGGCCCGCCGCCTGCGGCAGGGTCGTGATCGGGGCGTTCGCGGCGAGGAACTCGCGCGCCGACACCGCGGGGTCGATCGCCGCGGGCGCCCGGCGCAGCGGATTCACCGCCGCGGCGGCGGTCGAACCGCCCCCGGTCGCGGCCGGCACGGCGACCGGCGCCGCGGCCGAGTAGCTCACGGTGAGCGGCGACGCGGGCTTCGCGGCATCCCGGACCCCGCCGGTCGTGAGCCAGTACCCCTGCTGCCCCGTCTGCCGGTGGAAGTCGATGAGCGTCTGCGGGAACGACCCCCAGTGCGCCTGATTCGTCGAGGTACGCGCGATCTGCCCCCCGCCCGTGGTCGCCACACCGAGATACTGCGGCGTGACCGTGAAACCGCCGGTGCCGGCGACATCGGCGCCGCGGATGTCGGCGAGCACGACGGTCTGCGGCGCGAGACGGTTCCAGGTCGTGGTGTCGTCCATCGAGGTGCCGTATCCGCTCGCGGTGGCCACGAGCCGTCCGGTGCCCGACGCGTCGAGCGTCAGCCGCGGATCCGTGACGCTCCAGTACGTCATCCCGCCGTAGAAGACGACCGTGAACGATCCCGACCATGAGAGCTCGACCGCCCCGTCGCGTCGCGTGCCCGTGCCGCCGTCGATGACGACCTGGTTCCCCGAGACGCTGGTGACGGATGCCACCGACACCGGCGACCCGTCCGGCCCCTGGCACTTCGTCGCCCAGGATGCCGTGACCCACCCGCCCGCGGTCGGCTTCTCGATCCGCACGTTCGCGTCCTGCGCGCGGTAGAGGCCGTCTCCCTCCGTCCACGCGCGGGAGCCGCCGGCATCGCCCGCGGCGCCGGCGCTGAGGAAGTTGCATCCGCCCGCGAACGCCCCGCCTCCCGCCTCGGCGTTGAGTCCCCACCGCAGCTGTGCGTCGGTGATCGCCCCGTCGGTCCCCTCCGCCCCGCCCGGGCCGGGGACGGTCACGACGATGTCGCCCGGCCCCGCGGCCGCGGCCGGCGTGGCGGCGAGTCCGAGGGCGAGGGCGAGGGCGAGGCCCGATCGCCGCAGCAGCCCCGACCTCACGACGCGGCCCCCGCCACCGCCCGCTCGGGGACGGGCGCTCCCGCCGCCCTCCGCGCCCGGCGGCGCGCCCGCGCGCGCACGAGCGCGGTGACGACGCTCGCGACCACCAGCGCTGCGGCCAGCGCGATGCAGGCGAGCAGCAGCACGAGCGCCCACGTCGGCGTGGTCGGAGTGTCGGAGACGGATGCCACGGCGATCCCGCCGCTGACCGTGACCTCGGCCTCGGCCACCGCGCCCGAGCCCGCTCCGCGGAGGGTCAGCAGGTGGGTGCCGTCGCGGATCTCGCGCGGCACCGTCAGGGCCGCCGCCACCTCTCCCTGCGCTCCGGCGGTGAGCGGACCCACGGCCGTCAGCCCGCCGTCCAGCGACGCCACGACCTGCTCCCCGGGGGTGAAGCCCTGCCCGGTGAACACGATCGAGGTCCCGGCGGTGACCGCCGCCGACTCCAGCCCGACCCGCACGGCGCCGGCCGCCGGCACGGCGGCGGCGGTGGGAGCGGCGGCCGCCGCGAAGGAGACGGGTGTGAACGTCTCGTTGTTCGCGTTCTTCACGCCGTGCGCACCGATCGTGATGATGCCGCAGGTGACCGCACGGCAGTCCACCTCCGAGATCCGCCCGTCGCGGTCGTGGCTCTCGAACACCGCGCCCGGGATCACCAGGGTCACCGACCACGCCCCGTCGGCGCCGACGACACCGTTCGCCGAGCTCTCGGTCTGGCTTCCCGGGAAGGCCAGGAACCGTTGATAGCCGTTGTTCTCGGCCGACTCCGCGTCGGGAACGTACCGATAGTCCTCCCCGACCACGCCGCCGGCGCTCGGACGCCACGAGCCGCCCGCGGGGTCGTCGACCCAGCCGAAGAGCACGTAGACGCCGCCGAAGCCGTTCGGGACGGCCTGGAAACCCGACCCCGACACGGTCACGTCAGTGGCGTACTCGGCATCCGCGGATGCCGTGCCCCCCGGACCGGTGACCGTCACCGTTCCGGCGGCCCACGCGGGCGCACCGACGACGACGCCGGCGGCCGTGAGCGCGAGCGCGGCCGCTGTGGCGACCAGGCGACGGGACAGAGCATTCATGCGGGGACTCCGGGGGTGGGGGAGAGAGGAGAGGCGGGGTCGGCGACCACCAGCAGCGTTCCGCGGGGTCCGTCGACGACGTCGATCGGATGCCGATAGACCCGCGTGAGAACCGCCGGGTCGAGCACCTCGCGCGGCGAGCCCGCGGCGACCAGACGCCCGTCCTCGAGGAGCGCGATCCGGTCGGCGTAGGCGGCGGCGAGCCCGAGGTCGTGGAGCACGACGACGGCGGCACCGCCGGCATCCACCCGCTCGCGCGTGCGGGCGAGCACACGGTGCTGGTGCCGAATGTCGAGGCTCGCGGTCGGTTCGTCGAGCAGCGCGATCGCGCACTCCTGCGCGTACGCGCGGGCGAACGCGGCACGCGCGCGCTCTCCGCCCGAGAGCCCCGTGACCGGCCGATCGGCGAACGCCTGCACCTCACCGGCGGCGAGCGCCTCGGCAACGGCGGCGTCGTCCCGGGTCGCTTCCGGATGCCGTCGCCACGGCGCCCGGCCCATGCGCACGACATCGCGGACGACGAACGGGAACGACACCTCGTTGCTCTGCGTCAGCACCGAGCGACGGCGGGCCCGATCGGCGACGGGCCGGGAGGCCATCACCGCCCCGTCGAGCTCGATCGAGCCCGCCGCGGGCACGCGGTCACCGGCGAGCACCGACAGCAGGGTGGACTTGCCCGCGCCGTTCGGACCGACGAGCACGACCATCTCGCCCGCGGCGACATCGAGGTCGACGCCGTCGAGGACGCGCCGACCCGCGACGTCGACCGAGATCCCGCGGGCGCGCAGCACGGCGGTCATCCCCAGCCCCCCGATCGGCGACGCGTGCGGCGCAGGAGCCAGAAGAAGAATGGTCCGCCGATGAGGGCGGTGAGCATCCCGATCGGCAGCTCCGACCCGGGCACCGCGGTGCGCGCGACCAGATCGGCGGCGAGCAGGAGGACCGCTCCCCCGAGCGCGCCGGCGGGCAGCAGCAGCCGATGCCCCGGCCCGAGCACCATGCGCATGAGGTGGGGGACGACGAGCCCGACGAAGCCGATGATCCCGCAGAACGCCACGGCCGCGCACGTGAGCAGGGCGATCACGACGATCGCGATCACGCGGAGCCGCTCCACACGCACGCCCAGGTGCTCGGCCTGCCGTTCCCCGAGCGCGAGGAGGTCGAGACTGCCCGCGAAGCAGAGGCACGCGGCGATGCCGACGACGGCGATCGGCGCGACGACGGCGAGGTCGTCCCACCGCGTGCCGTTCAGCGAACCCAGCTGCCAGAACACGATCTGCTCGCGCTGCTGCGTCGACCCGAGATAGGTGAACAGCGCGATGGCCGCCCCGCCCACCGCGTTGACCGCGATGCCGGTGAGCACGAGGGTGACGACCTCGGTGCGCCCGTCCGCCCGCGCCGAGGCGTAGACGACGACGGTGGCGGCGAGCCCGCCCGCGAAGGCCAGGACCGGAAGGGTGAGGGGCCCGAGGAAGGCGAGCCCGAAGACGATGGATGCCGACGCGCCCACCGCCGCGCCCGACGAGATGCCGATGACGCCCGGCTCGGCCAGCGGGTTGCGGAAGACCCCCTGCATGACGACGCCGGCCGTGGCGAGCGTGGCTCCGACGAGGATCGCCAGAAGGATCCGGGGCACGCGGATGAGCCACAGCGTCGCGTCCCCGTTGACGTGCTCCATCGCGGCGCCCGGCGCGACCGCCAACGCCCCCAGTCCCACGCCGCGCACCGCGTCGTTCCACCCGCGCGCGACCGCCCCCAGCACCTGGTCGGGCGGGATCGACAGCTGGCCGCTCCCGGCCGAGACGACCGCGAGGATCACGAGAGCGACGGCGAGAGAGGCGAAGACCACCGGAACACGCACGCCGACGCGGGATCTCGATGTCGCGAGGGGGGCGACCGCGACCGCCGTCATCCCGCCGCCTCCGGCGCGTAGACCGCCACGGCGAGGGCGTCGAGCACGTCGGCGGTGGCGGGGCCGAAGCTCAACACGGTGGTGTCGGACATGTCGACGACGCGGCGGTGGCGTCCGGCATCCGTCTGGGCGACCGCCGGCAGGTGCTCGACGAGGCCGTCCACACCGCCCACCGACTCGAGGCCCTTGGTCATCATGAGCAGCAGGTCGGGGTTCGCGTCGACGAGGGCCTCGTCGGTGATCGGCCGCATCCCGCTCCAGCCGATCTCCCCCGCCACGTCGACGCCGCCGAGCGCCTCGATCAGGCTGTCGGCCCCGGACTCCTCACCGAACAGGTAGTAGACGCCCGACTGTCCCCGCACGTAGAGGAACATCATGCGCAGCTTCCGCGCGGGGTCCGCGGGGGCGATCTCGGCGATCTGCGCGATCTTGGCGTCGACGGCCGCCGTGGTGCGCGCGGCGAGCGCGGCGGCACGTTCGGGGACGCCCAGCGCCGTCCCGACCTGATCGATCAGGGCCCCGATGCCCTCGAGTGAGCGGCGCGAGTCGACGACGACGACCGGGATGCCGGCGTCCCGCATCTGCAGGATCGTGTCCCACGGGCCGAGGCTCGTATCGGTGAGGATCACGGTGGGCGCGGCGTCGAGGATTGCCTCGGCGTTGAGGTCATGGCCGTTCTGGGTGACCACGGGCAGGTGCGCGGCTTCGGGGAAGTCGGTCGAGACGTCGCGGGCGACGACGCGGTCGCCGAGGCCCAGCTCGAACACGATGCGCGAGAGCGATCCGTACACGTCGAGCGCCAGGATGCGCGTGGTGTCGGTGACCGTGACGGTGGTCCCCTGCGCGTCGGCGAGGGTCGCGGGCAGCACCTGCGCTCCGTCGGTGACGGGTACGACCGCTGAGGCGGCCGCGACCGCGGTCGACGGCCCCTCCCACGACAGCGGATCGGCGAGCGGGGTCACCTCGGCCAGCGGCGGTGTGGTCGCCACGGCCCCGCCGTGTCCGGGTGCGGTGGTGCAGCCGGTCAGGCCGAGCACGGCGGTCAGCGCGAGCGCGAGCGCGGACGGGCCGCGCATCGTTCGACGAGTCATGAACGAACCTCCAAGTAAGGTGAGCCTACCCTTAACATTGCCTGAGTTCGGACTTCATGGTTAGGTAAGGCTAACCTGCCTTCCAGCGCCCTACCGGGCGCACCCGCGGCGCGCCAGCGGGACCCGTCGGAGGGCGGAGAAGGGAACGACCGTGGAATCCTCCACGCACAGACGCCGGTTCGTCCGCGTCACCACCGCGAGCCTCGCCGCCGCAGCCCTCGCCCTCGGCGGGGCCCTCATCGCCGCCCCGGCGCACGCCGCCGGGACCACCGTCGACGACGCCGTGTTCCGCTGGGGCCTGAACGCCGAGGCGAACGCCGCCGCGTTCGCCCCCGGAACCGTCAACCTGCTGTCGGCGGGGATCGTCACCGCGGATTCCGCCGCCGACCGCGTCACCGCGACGAACTGGAAGCAGAGCGACGGCAACACGCGGATCCTGAAGAAGCAGGCGGACGGCAGCTACGCCGCCGCGACCTTCGCGGGCCTGCGCACCGACGCGAACGGCACCACCCTCACCTCCGGCAACGGCCTGAGCTCGGGGCACGTCGCCGAGATCGCCGGTGGCATCGGGACGATCGACGTGGATGCCGGCACCGCGACCATCCAGTGGACCGGGTCGTTCACCTCGGCGTTCTACTCGGGCATGACCCGTTCGTGGATCACCGACCCGAAGCTGACCGTCGCGAGCGACGGCACCGGCACCGTCACCGCCACGCTCGGCGGCTACGGCACCTCGATGGACGACCCCGACAAGTTCGAGCCCCTCGCCCCCGCGACGAACGTCGTCATCGCCACGCTGACCGGCGTCGACGTCACGCCCACCGGCTTCACCGTCACCCCCGACTACCTCGGTCGGACGGTCGCCCTGCCCGCAGGCTCCGTCGCGCAGGTCACGACGGGCGCGAGCGCGGGCGCGTTCCCCCAGCCGTTCGTCGACTTCCAGATCGCCACCGGCCAGGGGCCGTACTGGTACTCCTCGGGAGGCGCGGCCGACGCCCGCAAGCCCGCGAGCGCGCTGACGGTCGCGTACACCACCGCGCCGGTGGCATCCGTCCCCACCGTCACCGTCTCGAAGAGCACCGGTCTCACGCAGGGCGAGACCGTCACCGTCACCGGACGCGGATTCCTGCCCTCGGGCACCGCCACGAACGGCGTCCGCCCGCCGCTGGCCGGAACCTTCAGCGGCACGTACGTGGTGTTCGGGAAGTTCGCCGACGTCTGGCAGCCGTCCGCCGGTGCGACGTCCTCCGCGCGCTCCGTGATCGCCCAGAAGTGGGCCGTCCCCGCCGCCAGCGCCGCCACGATCGGCGGTGCCGGCAGCGGAGCGATCGAGCTCGCGGCCGACGGCAGCTTCTCGGTCGACCTCGCCCTCAGCACCACCGAGGCGCAGAACCTCGCCGCCGGCCGCTTCGGCATCGCCACCTACGCCGGCAGCGGCACGGTGTACGCACCGTTCGAGACGTTCACGCCGATCTCATTCGCGTCGTCGTCGGACGTCGTCGTCGAGGTACCGGCGTGGGTCGACGCCCCCACCGGCTCGTTCGGCTGGGCGTTCGAGGGCGCCTCGCCGGCCAGCCTCGGCACCGCCGTGCAGGACGGGGCGAACTTCACGGCATCCGGGACGCTGACGAACATCGTCGTGACCGACACCCGCGCCGGGGGCACCGCCCCGTACACGTGGAGCATCTCGGGTCAGGTCGGCGACTTCGCCTCGACCGCGGGCGGTTCGTTCTCGAGCGACCTGCTCGGATGGAAGCCGAGGATCGTGACGGCCGGACAGAGCGTGGCCGCCGGCGCCGAGGTCGCCTCGACCCGCCTCGGCGGCACGGGCCTCGGGACGTCGCGCGTGCTCGCGTCGTCGACCGCGGCCGCGAACGCCACCATCGGAGCCGACCTGTCCCTCGTGATCCCCGGCACGACGCCCGCGGGCGACTACACCGCGAAGCTCACCATCACCGCCCTGCAGTGACCTGACGACGGGGACTCCGACGCGCGTCGGGGTCCCCGTCGCCCTTTCCACAGAAAGCCCGACCGTGCTCCGACGCCTCCTCCCCTTCGCCGTGATCGGCACCCTTCTCCTCGCTGTCGCCGCCCCCGCACCGGCGGTGGCCGTCGACGGCGGTGTCGCGTGGACCGTCCAGACCGCCGACAACGCCCACGGCACCGGCCGCGCCAACTTCAGGTACGACACCGTCGACCCCGGCACCGTGATCAGCGACGCGATGACCGTCGTCAACACCGGCACCGAGCCCCTCCCCCTCGAGGTCTACGCGGCCGACGCCTTCACCGCCGCCACGGGCGAGATCGACGTGCTCGTCGACGGTCGCCCGTCGCGCGACGCGGGGACGTGGGTCTCGGTGGACGCCTCGCCCCTGTCGCTCGCGCCGGGCGCGTCGGCGGAGGTGCCCTTCACGATCACGGTCCCCGCCGACGCCCGCCCGGGCGATCACGCCGCCGGGATCGTCACCTCGCTCACGAGCACCGATCCGACGTCGACACTGTCCGTCGACCGCCGCCTCGGCACCCGCATCAACCTGCGGATCGCGGGCGAGTTGACCCCCGCGGCGGCGGTGTCCGACGTGTCCGCGCGGTACGAGGCATCCTGGAATCCGTTCGAGTCGGGCCGGGTCGTGGTGCAGTACGCGCTCGAGAACACCGGCAACACGCGCCTGACCGGATCCGAGATCCTCGCGACGGACGGGCTCTTCGGCGAGCGGGGCGCGCCCACGCAGCTGACCGAGGTGCTCCCGGGATCGACCGTGGAGATCACGCGCGAGATCCCGGCCTTCTCCCTGGGATGGGTGGCCGGTTCCGTGGAGCTGACGCCCGAGGCCGTCGGGCTCGGCGCCGCCCCGCTCGCGCCGACCGAGAACGGGTTCTCGGTCGTGGCCGTCCCGTGGAGCCTGTATGCACTGCTCGCGCTGATCCTGGCCGCCGTGCTGACCGCCGTGCTGCTCGTCCGCCGTCGGCGCGCGGCCGCGGCGGCTCAGGCGGACTGAGCCGCCTTCGCGCGGGCGAGGTCGACGAAGAGCTCGGTGTTGAACCGGTAGGCCACGAGCACCTCCTCGATGACGCGTTCCTTTTCGTGCTCGTCCCACGCAGCGGCATCCAACTGCTCCCGATAGACGTTCTTGAACGCCTCGGGGTCGGCGATGTCGCCGAAGAGGTAGAACCCGATGCCGTTGGTGTCGAAACCGAAACGGCGCTGCATGAGCCGGCCGATGAACTGCCCGCCGGACAGGTCGCCGAGGTAGCGGGTGTAGTGGTGCGCGACGAATCCGCCCGGCCAGGTCGCCGCGACCCGCCGGATCCGGGCGACGTACGCCTGCGTCGTCGGCAGCGGCGAGATGCGTTCGCGCCAGTCGTCGCCGATGAGGAACGCGAGGTCGGCTTCGAGCGCGGGCAGGCGCGTGAGCTTGTCGCTCAGGAACACGGATGCCACCGGGTCGACCCGCATGCGCTCGGTGGCCGCCTCGAGCGCCTCGTAGATGAACCAGTGCTGGACCACGAGCGCGACATAGTCTTCGCGCGTGCCCGACCCGTTCATGAGGTCCGTCATGAAATCCGCGCCCTCGCTCGACGAATGGGCGGTGCGCGAGCGCTCGCGCAGGGCGGTGGAGAACGGGATGACAGCACTCATGGCGCCATCATACGGGAAGGTTAGGCTCTCCTAACCTTAGATTTCTCCGTGCGGTCGCGGCTCGATCCCGAGCCGCCGGCACGCCTCGTCGTACAGCGCGACGATCTCGCGACGCACCTCGCGCCGCTCCGCGATGGACCCGCCGGGCCACGGCACCCGCAGTCCGACGGTCGCTCCGCCCTCGTGGGCGACCGTCCAGTCGCCCCCGTCGCCGTCGAAGCCCGTCATCCGCGCGGACGCGACCGGCGCCCCGTCACCGAACGCCCGCGCGATGAGCACGTTGTCGTCGCGGTGATCGTCGTTCATATGGGCGAGCACGGCCCGCTGGATCTCGGGGTCGAACGCATACGTCATTAGGCAAGCCTAACTTCGCGGGCCGCCCCCTCCTGCCGATCGTTCCGATCCGGCATCCACTCGCCGTGCCGTCCCGCGGAGTCTGCCGACGACACCCCGTCCAGACGCCGCCGCCGCCGGCGTGTCGCCCCTCGACTCCGCACGACGGCACGACGGCACGACCGCACGACGGCACGACGGCACGACGGCACCACGGCACGAGACCCGAGGACGCCGGCCGGCCGCTCAGCCGGCGAACGCCGCCAGCCGCTGGCGCATCACGGCCACCGCGTCGGCGTTGTCGTCGATCAGCACCGAGTGACGGCCGAGCGGGGCGGCGACGGCGCCGAGGGTGCCGCTGCCGGCGAACATGTCGAGCACCCGGTCACCGGGGCGACTGGATGCCTGGACCATGCGCCGCAGCACACCCTCGGGCTTCTGCGTCGGGTATCCCGTCTTCTCCCGGCCCGTGGTCGGCACGATCGTGTGCCACCAGACGTCGGTGGGGAGCTTGCCGCGCGCCGCCTTCTCGGGGGTCACGAGGCCGGGCGCCATGTACGGCTCGCGGTCGACCGCATCCGAGTCGAAGAAGTACGCGGCCGGGTTCTTCACGTACACGAGGATCGTCTCGTGCTTGGTCGGCCAGCGGCGCCGGGTCTTCGCGCCGTAGTCGTACGCCCAGATGAGCTCGTTGAGGAACCGCTCGCGGCCGAACAGCGCATCGCACATGACCTTGGCGTAGTGCACCTCGCGGTAGTCCAGGTGCAGATAGAGGGTGCCGTCGTCGGCGAGCAGCCGCCAGGCCTCCTCGAGCCGCGGCTCCAGGAACGCCCAGTAGTCATCGAACCGGTCGTCGTAGGTCCGGAGATCGCCGCGCAGCCGCGCGTACTCGCGGCCGTGGAACCCGCGCTGGACCACCGGCACGGGTGCGGACTCCTCCTCCTCCTCGTCCGGGAAGACGAGCATCGCCGGATCGCGGGGCGGCTCGGATGCCGGGACGAGGGGCTCCTCGGCATCCGGGGTCGCCTCCGCCGCGGGAGCCCGCAGCGCCGACTCCACCGCCTTGGACCGGGTACGCCCCGTGTTGAACGGCGGGTCGAGGTAGACGAGCGTGAACGACCCGTCCGCGAGGCGCGGGGTCACGGCGAGATTGTCGGCGTGGTGGATCTCGACGCTGCCGTGATCGAGCACGCCGTCCAGGATCGGGGCGCTCACGGGACGCGCTGCAGCCACGCGTCGGTGGCGAACTTCGACGTCACGAGGGCCTCGGCCTCGGCATATTCCTCTTCGGTGATATGTCCGGTGGTGGCGCCGTAGAGCGTCGTGAACGTGTCGATGAAGCGCTGGATCACGGCATCCCGAGCGAGGCCGGTCTGGCTGCGCAGCGGGTCGACGCGCTTGGCCGCCGACACCGTGCCCTTGTCGCTGAGCTTCTCTCGACCGATGCGCAGGACCTCGGTGAGCACCTGACCGTCCATGTCGTAGCTGAGGGTCGCGTGATGGAGCACGCCGCCGTTGGCGAGCCGCTTCTGCGCGGCGCCGCCGATCTTGCCGTGGGGGCCGGCGATGTCGTTGAGCGGCTGGTACACCGCGTCGATGCCGAGCGAACGCAGCGCCTGCAGCACCCAGTCGTCGAGGAAGGCGTAGGAGTCGGCGAAGGTCATGCCGGCGACGAGCGATGCCGGGACGTACAGCGAGTAGGTCACGATCGAGTTCGCGGCCATGAGCATCGCCCCACCGCCCGAGATGCGGCGCACGACGTCGAAACCGTGCTTCGCCGCGCCCTCAGGGTCGACCTCGTTGCGCAGCGACTGGAACGAGCCGATCACGACGGCGTTCTCGTTCCACTCCCACAGACGCAGCGTGGGCTTGCGGAGCCCCGCGCCCACGCGTGCGGTCAGCACCTCGTCGAGCGCGAGGTTCATGCGCGGCGACACGGGGGCGTCGTGGACGACCTCCCACTCGAAGTCGCCCCAGCCGGGCGCGGTGACGAGTGCGCGGCGGATCGCGGTGGCCACCGACTCGGGCGTGAAGCCGAGCAGCTGCGCGCCCTCGGGGAGCGCCGCACGGATCGCCGCGGCGATCGTGGGGACGTCGGACTCGACCGGCAGGCCGTTCACGGCCGCGTCGATGTCGTCCAGCGCGTCGTCGGGTTCGAGGAAGAAGTCTCCCGCGAGATGGAAGCCGGCGATGCGACCGTCGCGCTCCTCGAGGTCGACCACGACCAGTTTTCCCCCGGGGACCTTGTACTCGCCGTGCATGCCTCCAGCCTACGGCGCGCGCGTGCGCGTCGATCCGCGCGGCGCGAGAACAGGAGATCGGCCCGCAACAGGAGCAGCCTGCGTGGAAACGCCCTGTTCCGGTGGCATCCCCTGTTCTCAGGGAATGGATGCCGAGAGCCCCCGCATCAGCCCCGGGCGGGGAACCGCCGGTCGAGCCAGGCGGCGAGATCGGCGCGCACGTCCGCCTGCTGCGCCTCGGCGAAGATCTCGTGCCGCGCGCCCGGGTAGACGAGGGTGGTCACGTCGGTGAAGCCGGAGCGCTTGCGGTAGGCGTCCGCCAGGAGATGCACGCTGCGCGGGCCGCCGACGGTGTCGTCGCGCCCGACCATGAGGAGCGTCGGGATGTCGCGCCCGAGGTCGCGCCGCGGCCGACCGATGAGCTTCGCGGTCTCGACCGGTCCGAACAGTCGCGGCAGCGGCGTGGAGGTCGTGAGGGGGTCGGCGAGGAAGTCGCGACCGACCTGCTCGACGCTCGACAGCCACTCCATCCCCGTGCCCTTCAGGTGCTTCCACGGGGCGTTGAGGTCGCCGGAGTTCAGCGCACCGGGCCAGCGCAGCGCCGAGCCGCTCAGGACGAGGGCGTCGTAGGCATCCGGATGCCGGTCCACCAGCATCTGTGCGAGGAACGACCCCCACGAGTGGCCGAGGAGGATCAGGGGAAGGTCGGGGTGGGCCTCGCGGATGATCTGAGTGAGGGTCCACACCGCCTCGCGGGCCGCGCCGAGTCCGCCGGGACCGAGGCGTCCGAGCTTGCCGTGGTCGCCGTTCCACTGCCGGAGGCCGGTGCGGCCGTGCCCGCGGTGGTCGTCGGCGTAGACGGTGTACCCGTCGGCGACGAGGGCCTCGATCAGCGCACCGTACCGTCCGGTGTGCTCACCGACCCCGTGGAGCAGCTGCACGACGCCCCGCGGGGATTCGGCCTCGTACACGTCGTAGACGATCGGGACGCCGTACGCGTCGACGAACTCGGGCATGCGCCGAGTCTAGGGTCGCCCCCGGGAATTCCCTCGACACCGGACCTTTAGCAAAACTAATGAGCTATGCTAAATAACGAGCACACATGAACGAACGCGTCGACGAATCCCCCCACTCCGACTCTCATGACGCGCTGAGCGCCGCCGCTTCCGAGCTGCGCATGGCGACCTTCCGGCTCGCCCGCCGCCTCCGTGCGGAGCGCGCGGTCGACACGATGAGCGACGGCCAGTTCGCGGTGCTCGCCGCGCTCTCGATCCACGGCGAGCACACGCTCGGCCAGCTCGCCGACCGCGAGCGCGTGACCGCCCCCTCGATGAACCGGACGGTGACCCTCCTCGAAGAGGCGGGCTACCTCACCCGCACCCCCGACGACGACGACCGCCGCAAGGTCACGATCGCACTGACGGATGCCGGCCGCCTCGTCGTCGCAGAGACCGTGCGACGACGCGACGCCTGGCTCGAGGCGGCCCTGGCCGCTCTCGGCGAGGAGGAACGACGAACCCTGGCGGCCGCGGCCGAGATCATGCGAAAGGTGGCAGACACATGAGTGCGATGTTCCGCTCGATGTCGGTCTACAACTATCGCGTCTGGTTCATCGGGGCGCTGGTGTCGAACATCGGCGCGTGGATGCAGTCGACCGCCCAGAACTGGGTCGTCCTGACCGAGCTCACCCCGAACGACGCCGCCGCGATGGGCGTGACCATGGCGCTGCAGTTCGCGCCTCCCCTGCTGCTGGTCGGCGTCACGGGGTGGGTCGCCGACCGCTTCGACCGCCGCAAGCTCATCATGTGCACGCAGAGCGCGATGCTGCTGATGGCCGTGACCCTCGGCATCCTGCTGCTCACCGGCGTCATGACGCTGCCGCTGATGTTCGTGTTCGCCCTGGCCCTCGGCCTCATCACCGCGTTCGACAACCCCGCGCGCCAGGCCTTCGTCTCCGACCTCGTCGCCCGCGAGAACGCCTCGAACGCGGTGGCTCTGAACGCCGCGTCGTTCAACACCGCCCGACTGATCGGCCCGGCCGTCGCGGGCCTGATGATCGTCGCGGTCGGAACGGGCTGGGTGTTCCTCGCCAACGCCGTGACGTTCCTCGGCATGATCGCGGCCCTGCTGCTCATGCGTCCGCACGAGCTGGTCACCCACCACCGCGGCGGCGGCCCGGCACGGCTCGCCGACGGGTTCCGCTACGTCGCGAAGCGGCCCGACCTCGTGGTGACCTTCGCGATGGTGTTCCTCCTCGGCGCCTTCGGCATGAACTTCCCGATCTTCGCCTCGACCATGGCCCTGGAGTTCGGACGCGGGGCCGACGGCTTCGGCGTCCTCAGCTCTTTCGTCGCGATCGGCTCGCTCGCCGGCGCGCTCCTCGCCGCCCGTCGCGAGCGCGCCCGCCTGCGCGTCGTCATCGTCGGCGCGGGCGGCTTCGCCGTGGCATCCACGCTCTCCGTCCTCGCACCGAGCTACGAGACGTACGCCGTGACCCTCGTCCTCACCGGGTTCTGCGTCGTGACCATGCTCACCACGGCCAACGGGTACGTGCAGACCACGACCGATCCGGCGCTGCGCGGCCGGGTGCTCGCGCTGTACATGGCGATCCTGCTCGGCGGGACCCCGGTGGGCGCTCCCATCGTGGGGTGGGTCGCCGAAGCGTTCGGTCCGCGCTTCGCGATCGCCCTCGCCGCGATCGTCGCGTTCCTCGCGTGCGGCATCGGCGTCGCCTGGACTCTGGCGTCGGGCCGGGTGCACAAGCACGAGACGAAGCGGTTCCGTCTGACACTCGACGAGACGCGCCCGATCACCACGATCGCCCCCGAGCCCGAGGACTTCAGCGACGAGATCGCCGGAACGACGCCGATCCCGCTTCCCGCGGAGCGTTCGCCGCGCCCCTCGGCGCCGGCACGTCCGGTGGGGCCCGCTCCGCACGCCCGCCCCTCGGCCTGAGCGCGCTCGCGCCCCGGGTCACGCCGGTCGCGCGCCCGACCGCACCGACGGCGCGCGTCAGACGTAGAAGCCGTGCGCCTCGAGGACGGCGACCGCCGCCTCGCGTCCCGACACCTGCAGCTTCGCGTAGATCGAGCGGAGCTGCGACTTGACGGTGTTCAGCGACACCTCGAGGTCTTCGGCGATCTGCGGCAGGCTGCGCGGCCCGCGCAGCGCGAGCGCCAGTCGCTCCTCGCGCGGACTCAGGTTCGGCAGAGGGGGGCGGTGGTCGTGGGTCGGGACGAGGGCGAGCATTCCCGCCACACGGGCGACCGCCGCCTCGGAACCCGGATGCCGCGCCGCCAGACGATCCAGCAGGACGAGCAGGTCGGGCTGGGGCAGCGTGAGGTAGGGGGTGAGCGACGCTCCCAGGGTCTCGGAGAGGTGGAAGCCCTCGGAGAAGGCCGCATCGGCCGCGGCTTCGTTGCCGAGGCGCGCGTGCGCGACGGCGCGGCGCAGTAGCAGCGGCGTCAGCGTCCGGACGCAGTGCTGCGTCCCCATGCGGATGCACGGATCCGTGGACTCCAGCACCTCCCGCTCGCGACCGAGCGCGATGAGAGCCGCGGCGCGCTGCATGTCGAAGCACAGCGCGTGCCCGGGGGGCGAGACGCGTCCCTCGAGCACGGCGAGGGCGCGCCGGGGCTCGCCGCGCGCCAGCAGCAGATCGGCGTACACCCCCTGCGCGAAGCCCCGCACCATGCTGTGGCCCGAGTGGGACTCGGTCCCCCCGGCCAACGCGGCCACCAGCACCGTGCCCTCGGCGTAGTCGCGGCGGATCAGGGCGCTCATCGCTCGTGCGGTCCGTGACGAGTACTGCCAGTACGGGTCGTTCGGGGCGCCGTCGCGCAGCTCCTCGGCCGTGCGGTCCATGGTCTCGGCGTCGAGGGCCGCCGAGGCGACGAGGAGGCGCGCGAGCAGCAGGTCGTAGTCGGGGTGGCCGCCCTCCCACTCGGACGCGGATGCCAGCTCGTCGCACGTGCGCAGTCCCTCGCTCGCGAGGATGTACTCGCCGTTCACGGCCGCGGCGAGGCTGCGCACGGCGTGGGCCCGGAAGGCGCTCACGTCGTCGTCGGCGTACGCGAGCGCCGAGGCGGCGTACTCACCGGCCCGGCGCGGCCACCCCGCGGCCGCGTAGATCTCGGCGACGGCGGAGAAGAGGCGCGAGCGGGTCGCGGCCTCGAGCCGCCCCGGCGCCCGCATCCGGCCGTCCGCGAAGTGCCGGTCGACGAGGCGGAGCCCGTCATCGATGCGGTCGAGTCGGGAACGCGCGATCAGCAGACCTTCGAGCGTCTGCGCGCTGGCATCCACCCAGATCCGGGGAGCCGGCCCGGCCTCGATGTCGGCCAGGAAACGCAGGTCGGCGATGTCGGGTGCCGCCGCGATGGGGAGGACGCCCCGGACCACCCGCTCCGCCACGGACTTCACGTTCATCAGAGAGGACGACGCGATCACGACCTGCTCCCCATCCACCGATGCTAAGTCACGGCACTGCGCGCACCGGCCGAATCGCGTCACGAATAAATCTCTTCCGGTGCACGATTTTGCTAGATAAGCTAGCGACATGAACGAACGCATGGCCGGCCGCCGATGGGCGGGACTCGTCTTCATCAGCATCGCCGTCTCGCTGATCATCGTGGACTCGACGATCGTGAACGTCGCCGTGCCCTCGATCGTCGAGGACCTCGGCATCTCCTCCACGGAGGTGCAATGGGTGCAGGAGGCCTACACCCTCGTGTTCGCGTCGCTTCTGCTGGTGTTCGGCAGCCTCGCCGACCGCTTCGGACGACGCCGGCTCATGCTGCTCGGTGTCGCGATCTTCGTGCTCGCCTCGATCGCGGCGGCCGTCGCCCCCAGCGGCGGACTGCTCATCCTGGCGCGGCTCGTCCAGGGCATCGGTGGCTCGATGATCCTCCCCACGACGCTGTCGCTCATCAATGCGACATTCCGCGGACGCGAACGCGGCATCGCCTTCGCCGTCTGGGGCTCGACCATCGGCGGAATGGCCGCCGTCGGACCGCTGCTCGGTGGCTGGTTGACCACCGCGTTCTCGTGGCGCTGGGCGTTCGGGATCAACATCCCCCTCGGCATCCTGATCGTCATCGGCGTGCTCTTCACGGTGGCCGAATCGCGCAGCGACCGGCGCGAGGGGATCGACGGCGTGGGGGCCCTGCTGTCCGTGCTCACCATGGCGCCCCTGGTCTTCGGCCTGATCGAGGGCCGCACCTACGGCTGGTGGACCGTCGACCAGCCCCTCCAGATCGGCGACTGGCAGTGGCCGTGGACGCTGTCGCCCGTCCCGATCGCGTTCGCGGTCGCGCTGGTGGCACTGGTGGCCTTCGTCGCATGGGGAGTCCACCGCCAGCGCATCGGACGCTCCACGCTGCTGGCGCTCGGACTGTTCCGCATCACCTCGTTCCGCAACGGCAACATCGCCGCGGCGGTGGTCTCCCTCGGCGAGTTCGGAATCATCCTCGCCCTCCCCCTGTGGCTGCAGTTCGTCGTCGGCTTCGACGCCCTGCAGACGGGACTGCTGCTGCTCTCGCTGGCGATCGGCTCGTTCGTCGCGAGCGGGATCGCGGGCGCCCTGAGCGGCCGGGTCGCGCCCGTGTGGATCGTCCGTGCGGGCCTGCTGGCCGAGATCATCGGCGTCGCCGGTGTCGCGTTCACCATCGGACCGGATGCCACGTGGGGACCCCTGATCCCGTTCCTGTTCGTCTACGGCGTCGGCGTCGGCCTCGCCACCGCGCAGCTCACCGGGGTCGTGCTGGCCGAAGTGCCGCCCGCGGAGAGCGGCGCGGCCTCCGGCACGCAGTCCACCTCGCGGCAGCTCGGCGCGGCGCTGGGCGTCGCGATCCTCGGGACCGTGCTGTTCTCGACCACGTCGAGCGTGCTGACGTCGGCGCTCGACGACCGGGGACTGCCCGCCGCACAGCGGGACCAGGTCGTGTCGCAGGTGGTCGACAGCGCGGGGGCCGCGATCGTCGGTCTCGAGCAGTCCCCCCAGACCCAGGACCTGGCGTCGGACGCGAAGGCCGCGTTCAGCGACGGCACGCGCGCGGCGGCGTTCACCGCGGCCGGCTTCCTGACGCTGGGACTCGTGTCGACGCTGACGCTGGGCGCCGCCGCAAGCGGGCGCCGTACGCGGGAGGAGGAGGCGTCGTGACGGCGGTCGCCGCGACACGACCTCAGCGATCCGCGCCGGGTCAGTGGCATCCGCCCACTTCGGACTGAGTCAGCGCGAATCGCTGACGCAACGCATGTCGACGGAGGATGCCGCGAGCCACGTGAGCGATTCAGGCCTGCAATGCCCGGCCTCTACCGACACGACACAACCTCAGCGATCCGCGCCGGGACGGTGGCATCCACCGACTCCGGACTGAGTCAGCGCGAATTGCTGAGGTTGTGCACAACCGGGGTCAGACGCGCGCGTCGACCGCCGCGTCGGCGACCGGCACGAGACGCGTGAGCTGCGTGACGTGGCGGGGCTCGAGTTCGGCGAGAGACGCGACGCCGAGCAGGGTCATCGTGCGCTCGATCTCGCTGCGGAGGATCGCGATCGTGCGGTCGACGCCCTGGCGTCCGCCCGCCATGAGGCCGTACAGGTAGGCGCGGCCGATGAGCGTGAACTTCGCGCCGAGGGCGATGGATGCCACGATGTCGGCGCCGTTCATGATGCCGGTGTCGACCATGATCGTGGCGTCCTTGCCGACCTCGCGCACGACCTGCGGCAGGAGGCGGAACGGGATCGGCGCCCGGTCGAGCTGGCGACCGCCGTGGTTCGACAGGACGAGGCCGTCGACGCCGAGATCGACCAGGCGCGCGGCGTCCTGAACGTTCTGCACGCCCTTCACGACGAGCTTGCCCGGCCACATGCCGCGGATGATGTCGAGGTCGTCGTAGCTGATGGTCGGGTCCATCGCGGCGTTGAGCAGTTCACCGACGGTGCCGCCGGTGGTGCTGAGCGAGGCGAACTCGAGCTTGGGCGTGGTGAGGAAGTCGAACCACCACCACGGCCGCGGGATGGCGTTGACGATCGTGCCGACCGTGAGCTGGGGCGGGATCGAGAACCCGTTGCGCTTGTCGCGCAGGCGCGCGCCGGCGATGGGGGTGTCGACGGTGAACTGCAGGGTGTCGAACCCGGCCGCCGCCGCCCGCTCGACGAGGCCGTACGAGATCTCGCGCTGCTTCATGACGTACAGCTGGAACCAGTTGCGCCCGACCGGGTTCGCGGCCTTCACGCCCTCGATCGAGGTCGTGCCGAGCGTGGAGAGCGTGAACGGGATGCCGGCGGCCGCCGCCGCGGACGCACCGGCGGTCTCGCCCTCGGTCTGCATCAGGCGGGTGAAGCCGGTGGGCGCGATGCCGAACGGCAACGCCGAGGGGCCGCCGAGGATCTCGCACGACGTGTCGACGTTCGCGGCCGGCCGCAGGATGTCGGGGTGGAACTCGACGTCCTCGAACGCGCGGCGGGCACGGTCGAGCGAGAGCTCGCCCTCGGCGGCGCCGTCGGTGTAGTCGAACGCGGCCTTCGGGGTGCGGCGCTTCGCGATCGTGCGCAGATCATCGATCGTGAGCGCGGCGTCGAGGCGGCGCTTGCGGGCGTCGAGCTCGGGCTTCTTGAACTGCATGAGCTCGAGGAGCTCGCCGACCTTGGGCAGCTGGCGCTGAACCATGGAGTCTCGCTTTCGTGTGGTCTGACCACAGACTACGCCCGATTCGGGCGCGGTGTTCAGGAACGGGGGTCGTAACGGCGGGGCGGGAAGGCGTGCCCGACGCGGGCACGCAGGTCCTCCAGGCTCGCGTCGGCGCCGAAGGAGCCGAGGGCGCGGGCCTGGACGAGGACGTTGCCGAGCGCGGTGGCCTCGACGGGCCCCGCGAGCACGGGCACGCCGGTCCGGTCCGCGGTCGCCTGGCACAGCAGGGCGTTGCGGGCACCACCGCCCACGAGGTGGATGACGTCGACCTCGCGGCCCGCCAGCTCACCGGCGCTGCGGACGGCCCGAGCGAACGCGGCGGCGATGCTCTCGACGATGATCCGCGCGAACATCGGGCGCCCGGCCCGGCCCGGACGGTCGGCGCCGAGCAGCGCGGCGATGCGCCCGGGCATGTCGCCGGGGGCAGCGAGCTCGGGGGCGTTGGCGTCGAACAGGCGCGCCGGCGGCGACACCGCGCCGGCCGAGGCGAGGAGCAGCGGGAGGTCGATCGCGGAACCGTCCTCCTCCTCCCACGCGCGCACCGTCTCACTGAGCAGCCACAACCCGGTGACGTTGTGGAGGAAGCGCACACGCCCATCGACGCCGCCCTCGTTCGTGAAGTTCGCCGCGCGGGCGGCATCCGTCACGATCGGCTCCGGGAGCTCGAGCCCCACGAGCCCCCACGTGCCGCAGGAGATGTACAAGGCGTTCGGCGTCGACAGCGGCACGGCGACGATCGCGGACGCCGTGTCGTGCGACCCGACCGCGACGACGGGCACCGCGCCCAGGTCGGCGGGGGTCGCCCCGATCGTCTCGCCCGGGTCGACGAGCGGGGGCAGGACGGACACCGGGATGCCGAGCGCCTCGGCCAGAGCCGTGTCCCACTCGCCTGTGCGCACGTCGAGCAGGCCGGTCGTCGAGGCGTTGGTGCGTTCGGCGACCGTGCGCCCGGTGAGGCGGTACGCGATGAGGTCGGGGATGAGCGCGCTCGTCTCCGCCTCCGCCAGGCGCGGATCGGCCGCGTACTGGTACAGCGTGGTGAACGGCAGGAACTGCAGGCCGTTGCGGCGGTACAACTCTTCGAACGGCACCGTCGCGTGGACCGCGTCGACCCCGCGCGCGGTGCGGGCGTCGCGGTAGTGGAACGGCTCGGCGAGCAGCTCTCCACCGCGCAGCAGGCCGTAGTCGACGGCCCAGGAGTCGATGCCGACGCTCTCGATCGACGGCTCGCGGCGGAGGGCTTCGGCGAGCCCCGCGCGCACGTGCCCCCACAGCGCCTCGATGTCCCAGTGCCATCCGTCGGCGCGCTCGACCGGTCCGTTCGGGAAGCGCGCGACCTCCTCGAGCGCGACGATGCCGTCGCCGACCCGGCCGATCATGACGCGACCGCTCGTGGCGCCCAGGTCGACCGCCGCGACGGCGCGGACGCCGTCGGGCGTCGCGGGCGCGGTCCCGGCTCCGGCCGCGCCCGGCGACGTGACGCTCATCGCAGGAACGCCGCGGCGACGCCCGAGTCGACGGGGATGTGCAGGCCGGTCGTGCGCGAGAGTTCGGGGCCGGTGAGCACGTACACCGCGTCGGCGACGTTCTCGGGAACGACCTCGCGCTTGAGGATCGTGCGGTTGGCGTAGAACTGGCCGAGGTCCTTCTCGTCGACGCCGTAGGTCGCGGCGCGGTTGGCGCCCCAGCCGGCGGCGAAGATGCCCGAGCCGCGCACGACGCCGTCGGGGTTGATGCCGTTCACGCGCACGCCGTGCTCGCCGAGCTCGACGGCGAGCAGACGCACCTGGTGCGCCTGGTCGGCCTTCGTCGCCGAGTAGGCGATGTTGTTCGGGCCGGCGAAGACGGAGTTCTTCGACGAGATGTAGATGACGTCTCCCCCCATGCCCTGCGCGATGAGGGCCTTCGCCGCCGCCTTCGAGACGAGGAACGACCCCTTGGCCATGACGTCGTGCTGCAGGTCCCAGTCCTTTTCGGTGGTCTCGAGCAGCGGCTTCGACAGCGAGAGCCCGGCGTTGTTCACGACGAGGTCGATCCCGCCGAACGCGAGGAGCGTCGCGTCGATCGCGGCCTGCACGCCCTCGGCATCCGCCACGTTCGCCGCGACGCCGATCGCGACGTCGGTGCCGCCCAGTTCGGCGGCGGCGGCGCGCGCCTTCTCGAGGTCGAGGTCGGCGACGACGACGCACGCGCCCTCCGCGGCGAGGCGGGTGGCGATGGCCTTGCCGATTCCGGATGCCGCCCCCGTGACGAACGCGATCCGACCCTGGTGGGTCTTCGGCTTCGGCATCCGCTGGAGCTTGGCCTCTTCCAGCGCCCAGTACTCGATGCGGAACTTCTCGGCATCCGAGATCGGCGCGTACGTCGACAGCGCCTCGGCGCCGCGCATGACGTTGATCGCGTTGACGTAGAACTCCCCCGCCACACGCGCGGTCTGCTTGTTCGCGCCGTACGAGAACATGCCGACGCCCGGCACGAGCACGATGAGCGGGTCGGCGCCGCGGATCGCCGGGCTGTCGGCCGTGGCGTGCGCGTCGTAGTAGGCCTGGTAGTCGGCGCGGTACTCCGCGTGCAGCTCCTTCAGACGCGCGATCGAATCCTCGACCGAGGTGTCGGCCGGCAGGTCGAGGATCAGCGGCTTGACCTTGGTGCGCAGGAAGTGGTCGGGGCAGCTCGTGCCGAGCGCGGCGAGGGCAGGAGCCTTCTCGGATGCCAGGAAGTCGAGCACGACGTCGGAGTCGGTGAAGTGACCGACCATGGGCTTGTCGGTGGACGCGAGCCCGCGGATGGTCGCGGCCAGGGCCGCGGCCTTCGCACGACGCTCCGCCTCGGGAAGTGCCGCGAAGCCGGCGCGCACGCCGCCGAAGGGCTCGGCCGCACCGTGCGCGTCGATGTACGCCTGCGCCGTGTCGATGATCCAGAGACTGTTGCGCTCGGCCTCCTCGGAGGTGTCGCCCCAGGCCGTGATGCCGTGACCGCCGAGGATCGTGCCGATCGCCTGGGGGTTCGCCGCCTTGATCGCGGCGATGTCCAGGCCCAGCTGGAAGCCGGGACGACGCCACGGCACCCACACGACCTTGTCGCCGAAGATCTTCGCGGTGAGCTCCTCGCCGTCGGCGGCGGTCGCGATCGCGATGCCCGCGTCGGGGTGCAGGTGGTCGACGTGCGCGGCATCCACGAGTCCGTGCATGGCGGTGTCGATCGACGGGGCGGCACCCCCCTTGCCGTGCAGGCAGTAATCGAACGCGGCGACCATCTCGTCCTCGCGCTCGATGCCCGGGTAGACGTCGACGAGGGCGCGCATGCGGTCGAGCCGCAGCACCGCGAGGCCCTTCTCGGTGAGGGTGCCGAGGTCTCCCCCGGATCCCTTGACCCAGAGCAGCTCGACCGGCTCACCGGTGACGGGGTCGATGTCGGTGCCCTTGGCAGAGGTGTTGCCGCCGGCGTAGTTGGTGACCTTCGGGTCGGAGCCGAGGCGGTTGCTGCGCGCGACGAGGTCGGCGGCGGTGGAGCTGGTGTTCATGCGGGTGAGGTTCCTTTCACCGTTCGGTGTCCAGAACACGCGGATGTCGGTGGGGCACGTCCGCGTGTCTTCGACACTCAAGCCATGTGGGGGCCGCCCTGCGCGGGGCGGCAGCGGGGTGGACACCGGGACGGCGGATTCAGACGCCGCCCCGGTGGGTCTGGATCAGGCGCCCCAGCCGGCCTGGGTGCCGCCGACACGCTCTTCGGCGATGCGGGGCAGGTATCCGGATGCCGCGAACGCAGCCATCGGGTCGGCGGGGAGGCCGCGCGACTCGCGCCACTCGGCGAGAGCGGGACGCACGTCGGTGTAGAAGGCGTCCATCAGCACCGCGTTCGCGGCGAGGACGTCGTCGGCCTGCTGGGCGGCGGTGAGCGCGTCACGGTCGAGGAGCAACGCGCGGGCGGTCATCTCCTGCACGTTCAGCACCGAGCGGATCTGCCCGGGGATCTTGTCCTCGATGTTGTGGCACTGGTCGAGCATGAAGGCCACGTCGGGGTTGTTGAGGCCCCCGCCCCGCACGACCTCGACGAGGATGCGGAAGAGCTGGAACGGGTCGGCCGCGCCCACGATGAGGTCGTCGTCGGCGTAGAAGCGCGAGTTGAAGTCGAACGAGCCGAGCTTCCCGAGGCGCAGAAGCTGCATGACGATGAACTCGATGTTCGTGCCGGGCGCGTGGTGACCGGTGTCGAGGCACACGAGCGCCTTGTCGCCGAGCGCGGCCACCTGGGCGTAGGAGGTTCCCCAGTCGGGAACGTCGGTGTGGTAGAACGACGGCTCGAAGAACTTGTACTCCAGCACGAGGCGCTGGTCGTCGCCGAGGCGCGCGTAGATCTGCTGCAGCGAGTCCTGCAGGCGGTCCTGGCGGCCGCGCATGTCGTTCTGGCCGGGGTAGTTCGACCCCTCGGCGAGCCAGATCTTCAGATCGCGGGAGCCCGTGGCATCCATCACGTCGATGCACGCGAGGTGGTGGTCGATGGCCTTGCGGCGGATGCGCTCGTCGTGGTGGGTGAGGGCGCCGAACTTGTAGTCCTCGTCCTGGAAGGTGTTGGAGTTGACCGTGCCGAGCTTCACGCCGAGGTCTTCGGCGTGACGACGGAGGGCGCCGAAGTCGTCGACGAGGTCCCACGGGATGTGCAGCGCGACGGTCGAGGCGAGGGCCGTGAGGCGGTGCACCTGCGCGGCGTCCGCGATCTTCTCGAACGGATCGCGGGGCGTGCCCGCGGTCGGGAACACGCGGAAACGCGTGCCGGAGTTGCCGAACGCCCAGGAGGGGAGCTCGATGGCCTGGCTCTCGAGGGTCGAGAGGATCTCGGGGGTGAGGGTGCTCATGGGGCGGTCCTTCTCCACGACGGTGGGGTTCGGAGGAAACGCGTGAATCGTTTCACAACTTGAATCGTTTCAGACTGTAGTGTGGAGGCCTCGGTTCGTCAAGGGGAGGAGCACCGGTGTCAGCGAGCATCAAGGACGTCGCGGCCGCCGCGGGAGTCTCGGTCGGCACCGTCTCGAACGTGCTCAACCGCCCCGAGAAGGTCTCCCCCGCCACCGTGGAACGCGTGCACGCGACGATCGAGGAGCTGGGATTCGTGCGCAACGACGCCGCCCGCCAGCTGCGCGCGGGGCGGAGCCGTTCGGTCGGTTTGATCGTGCTGGACACCGCGAACCCCTTCTTCGCCGAGGTCGCCCGGGGAGCGGAGGAGCGAGCGGATGCCGAAGGCCTCTCCGTTCTGCTCGGGAACAGCGGGCAGGACGGGGCGCGCGAGAACGCCTACCTCGACCTCTTCCGCGAACAGCGCGTCCGCGGCGTGCTGCTCACGCCGAGCGATGTCTCAGCCCCCGGAATCACGCAGACCGGACTCCCCCTCGTGCTCGTCGACGGCGAAGCACCCGACGGCAGCCTGCCCTCCGTCGCCGTCGACGACGTCGAGGGCGGATACCTCGCGACCCGCCACCTGCTCGAGCGCGGTCGACGGCGCCTCGCGTTCGTCGGCGGTCCGATCGCCGTCCGTCAGGTCGCGGCCCGACTCGACGGCGCGCGACGGGCACTCGCCGAGGTCCCCGACGCACACCTCGAGATCATCGAGAAACCGGCACTCACCGTGCTCGCGGGGCGGCAGGTCGGCGAAGAGTTCGCCGCCCGCCGCCCCGAGGATCGCCCGGATGCCGCCTTCTGCGCCAACGACCTGCTCGCCGCAGGGGTTCTGCAGGGGTCGGCGATCCTGGGGACGATCCGGGTGCCGAGCGATCTCGCGATCATCGGCTACGACGACATCGACTTCGTCCAGTCGACGGTCGTTCCGCTCTCGTCCGTACGCCAACCGGCGCGAGAGATCGGCGCCACCGCGATCGGGGTGCTGCTCGAGTCGTTCGACGATCCGGCAGCGGCACCCCGGCGCGTGCGATTCCGACCCGAGTTGGTGGTCCGGGCCTCGACGGGCGGCTGACCCCGGTCGTCGAGGGTGCGCGGCATCCGCACGACTCCTGAAGTTTCGTCCGAAACCACACGACACCTCGCTGTCGCCGGGAAGATCGCCGGAGTTGCGCCCAACGGCCGCGACCGACCCGCCGACCATCGCCGGATGCCGACGGCCCCGAGCCGAACGTGCGAACGGTGGCTTTAGCCGGCCCCGCACCGGCAGCGATTCATTCGTGCACGGCAGACCCAGCTTCGAGATGGAAGACCATCGGCACGAGCTGGAGTCCGGCGTCCGGGGTCCCCTCCGAGGAGTCGAAGAAGCGCGCCATCTCGGCCTGCCAGCGTGCATTGACATCGCGCGCAGCCATCGCCGCTTGCAACTCGTCGAAATCGAGAGGTGATTCGAGGTATCCGATGAGGAGACCGTCGGGGCGCAGAAAAAGCGAGTAGTTGTGCCACCCCGTCTCTCGAAGCGCCTGCCGCATCTCCGGCCAGACCGCCTCGTGATGCCGGCGGTACTCGTCGAGATGATCGACGAGAACGCGCAGGGTGAAGCAGTATCGGTTCACAGCCCCACCCCCGGAACGCGTCCCTTCTCCTCGTCACCCAGAGATACGGCATCCAGGAACCACACGTCGTACGGACGGATCAGGACGTCTTCGATCAGTTCGTTCAGCCGGGCAAGAGGTGCACCGTTCGCGTGCGCATCCAAGGCAGCGGGGGTCGCCCACCGTTCGAACATGACGACGGCGTCTCCGTTCCTCTCCCGGTGGGCCGCGTACGTCTCGCAGCCCGCCTCCGCGTGCACGAGAGGAGAGACCTCGGCGAACGCGTCGATCAGTTCGCCTCCTCGCCCGCCCTTCGCCGTCAGGACCGCGACCACCGTGACGCTCATCAGACCACCCGGTATTCGATGCCGAGGAGCGAAGCGGCCGCGCGATAGGTCTCCGCGCGGTGCCCGATCGACAGGCTCCAATGGTGTCCGACGCCGGTAGCCGACCACGCGTCGACCCACTCCCCCGGATCGCGACCGAAGTCGACGCGACTGGTCGTGTTGCCGATCGCCAGCAGCGGACCGGGAACCACCCGACCCTCGGATGCCACGAACACCAGCGAGCCATCCCGATCCTGACCGAGACCGAGAAGCGTGACCGGACCCGGATCGACGTCGAACTCGACCGACACCCCCCATCCGCGCTTTCCGTGAAACACGCCGAGCCCGCGGAGAAGCGGTTCGCGCGCAGAAACCGCGAGATGGGCGGGACCGTCGTGCCCCATTTCGACGACGTCGTCGTCGAAGTTCAAGGCCTGGATCTCGCAGAACGATCCGCCTGCGCCGATGACCTGCGTCGCCAACTGCGCCACGGTCGTGCGCAACTCGTACTCGCCGGTGGTCGGGATCCCCCGCGCGGTGAGCAGGGAGGCTCCGAGGATCATCCCGGCACCCAGTTGTTCGTGCAGTTCTCCGCCCAGACCGCGGTGGTAATAGGCGAGGGAGTCGAGATCGAAGTCGTCGACGAGCCGATCGAGGCCGACAGACACCCGTGCCCCCCAGAGGAAGTCGTCGTCCACGACGGAATCGTCGAGGGAGAAGATCTTCGCCGCCAACTGCATCCGTTCACGCGCCTGAGCGTCCGTGACCTCGGCGACTCGCACTCGCAGATCGTCGAACTCGAGCACCTCCACATGCGATCCGAACGTCGACGGCAGCAGAGTCAGGTCGGTCGACACATCCAGCATGCCCGGATAGAGGTGGCCCATGAGACCGTGGCGGGCGTGACGCAGCGCCGCTCGGACGTGCGCGGCGTGGACCCAGCGTTCGATGCGCTCCCAGGCCGAGTCTTGATGCAGCCACCCCGAGACCGATCGGAAGGGCACCCCTGCGCGTCGGAAGACGTTGCCCACCTCGGGTACAGGACATTGACCGCAGTAGGCCAACCACGCTCCCGTGTCGAAGGTGGCGTGATCCATCCGCTCCGTGGGTTGCAAGTCGATGATCAGCACGGGGGCGTCCGCGCGTTGCGCGATGGGGAGCACCATCGAACTCGTCAGATACGTGGTGAGGAAGAGCACGATGAGGTCGCAGTCCGCCTGGCGAAGAGTCTCCGCAGCGGCCGCGCCCTCCTGTGCGTCGGAGATGAAGCCGACGTCGGTTACGTCGGCGTCCATCCCCGCGAACCGCTCGGAGACGTACCGCGCGGACTCCTGCAACTGAGGAAGAAGGGCGGGGAACTGCGGCCAGTAGGTGCCGAGACCGCCCGCGACCAGACCGATGCGCGGCTTTCGCCGTCGGCGCGGGGGAAGGAGGGTGGCCAGTGAGGCCGAGGGAAACGTCATGGAGCGTCAGCTTTCGTCGAGCGAAGAGACCCCGGGTGGCAGCGTCCCCGCTGCCACCCGGGAAGGGCGATCAGAATGTGATGTAGTCGTACTGGTCGATGTTCTCGGCGTTGAACTTGAGCAGCTCGCCCACCAGCACGAGACCGTCGGCGCCGACGGTGTAGGTGCCGAGCTTGCCCGCCTCGAAGGTGTCGCCCTCGGCGCCCGTGATGGTGCCGTCCAGCAGCGCCTTGCCCGCGTATGCCGTGAGGTAACCGACCTCCGACGGGTCCCAGAGCGCGAACTCCTTCACGGTGCCGTCCGTCAGGTACTCCTTCATCTGACCCGGGAGCCCGAGACCGACCAGCGCGACCTTGCCCTTGTATTCGGATGTCGACAGGTACCGTGCGGTGGCGGCGATGCCCACCGTCGTCGGCGAGATGATGCCCTTCAGATCGGGGTAGGACTGCAGCAGGCCCTGCGCCTCCTGGAACGACTTCGTGTCGTCGTCGTCGCCGTAGACCGTGGCGACGAGGTTCCATTCGTAATCGGGGTTGCTCGCGATCTCCGCCTTCATGGCTTCGATCCAGGCGTTCTGGTTGGGCGCGGCGGCCGTGGCCGAGAGGATCGCGATGTCGCCGGTGCCGCCGATCTGGTCGTACAGCTGCTCGAGCTGGCCTTTGGCGACGTCCTTCACGGCGACCTGGTTGATGAACAGGTCGCGGCACTCCTTCGCCGAATCCGAGTCGAACGTGATGATCTTCGCCCCACCGTTGCGGGCATCCTCGAGAGCGGGGCACACCGCGTCAGGGTCGTTCGGTGAGACGGCGATGATGTTGGTGCCGTTCTGCACCTCCGTCTGGATGAAGGGGATCTGGCTGTCGGCGCCGGCATCCAGCGGGGCGGCCTCGGCGTACGTGAAGCCGAGTTCTTCCGCCGCCGCCTTCGCCCCGGAGAGTTCCAGGGTGATGTACGGGTTGTTGAGGTTCTTCGGGATGAACGAGAGCGTGGTGTCGCCGCCCTCCTCTCCCGAGGGGCTGGCGCCCGCGCCGGAGCAGGCACTGAGAGCGAGGGCGAGCGCCGCCAAGGCACCCGCTGCGGCGAGTGCGCGGTGGCGCGGACGGTGAAAGCGGAGGAACGTCATTGTCTTTCCTTTCAGGTGAGACGCCGGTGCGGGGCGTTCTCGGCCCCGGCCCGGGCGGGACGGGGAAGTGTGCGTTGCACGCGACGAACGTGCAGGGAGCGGCGGACAGCGGCGAAGACGCTCGGTCCGACGACGGAGAGGATGAGAAGCGCGCCCGTGACGATGACGAGGGTCACATCCGGGATGCGCTGCAGCCTCATCGCGTAGGTGATCACCGCGATGACGAGCACCCCCGCCACCGCTCCGAGGATGGAACCCCGACCGCCGAAGATCGACACCCCGCCGAGCAGGACGGCGGCGATCACCGTGAGTTCGAGCCCCGAAGCGCTGTCGCTACGGGCGCTGTACGACAGAGCCCAGAACACTCCCACGACACCGCACATCAACCCGCTGAGGACGTAAAGCACGAACTTCACGCGCGGAACGCGGATGCCGACGAAACGGGCCGCCTCTTTGCTGTACCCCACGGCGAACAACCCCCGACCGAACGGCGTCGCGTGCAGGATGACGGCGAAGATCGCGACAGCCAGGGCGATGAAGATGACCAGGACGGGGATGCCTGTTGCGCCGAGCTTCGCGCCGACCACGTCGATCGCGACATCCGGGTACGAGCTCGCGGAAACCGACCGGTCACCGATGACGACGAGCGCCAGTCCGCGGAACAGTGCGAGCGTCCCGATGGTGACGGCGAGCGAAGGGAGTCCCACGAAGGCGATCAGCACGCCGTTCACAGCTCCCGCGACGACGCCGACGACCACCGCCGCAGACATCGCCGCGCCGAACGGCCATCCGGCCGTGGTGAGGGAGCCGACCGTCACTGTCGACATCGCGACGATGCTCGCGACCGAGAGGTCGATCTCACCCGTGATGATGATCAGCGTCATCGGCAGGGCGATCAAGAGCGCGGGCACGGCGTTGGACAACAGGTATCCGGTCGTCACCGGAGACGCGAAACGCGGCACGGCGAGACACGCGACGAGCACCAGCAGGACGAGGAGCGCCACGAGGATGCCGTCCCGGCTGAGGAAGACTCGGGAGAGGCCGCTCCGCACGCGGGTCTCCTGGGTGATGGTGAAGGTAGCGGTCGGTGCGCTGGTCATTTTCGGGCCTCACTCAGTCGGAGCTTTCGGGCTGCGCGCGTGGTCGCGACGCGGTCGATGACGATGGCGGCCAGGATGAGGATGCCAACCACCGCCTGTTGCCAGAACTTGTCCACACGCAGTGCGGTGAGCGAGCTCGTGATGGTCGTGAGCAACACGGCACCGATCGCCGCGCCCGCCACCGTCCCGCTACCGCCGAAAATCGCCACGCCGCCGACGACCGCAGCCGCGACCACGTCGAGTTCGAGCCCCGTGCCCGTCGTGGCTCCCACAGAGCTGAAACGCGACGCGTAGAGAACGCCGGCGAGACCCGCCAGCAGCCCGTTGAGAACGAAGGCGGAGAAGACACGACGCCCCACGGGGATGCCGAACAACTTCGCAGCGTCGGGATCCGACCCGATGGCGTAGAGGTCGCGACCGCGTCTGGTGTAGCCCAGCGACACGGCCAGGAGAGCGATGACCCCGATCGCGATCAACGTGATGATCGGGAACCCGAGCAGGGTGTCGACGGAGAGATTGCCGAACGCGACGGGGCGGTCTCCGGAGAAGTACTCTTTGCCCCCCGCCCAGGCGTTGTTGAGGCCCCGGTAGATGTAGAGCGTGCCCAGGGTGATCACGAGGGCAGGTACACCCGCGAAAGTCACCAACAGGCCGTTGATCGCACCGAGGACCGCGCCGACCAGCATTGCGATGAGGAACACCACCGGGATGGGGATGCCCGGGACCGTGGCGAAGAGGGTACCGGTGAGGAAGCCCGTGATGCCGAGGATCGATCCCACCGAGAGATCGACGTTGCGGGTGAGGAGGACGAGAGCCTGCCCCGCAGCGAGAATCATCAGGATGGTCGCATTCAGCAGCAGATCCTTCACACTCTGCGGTGTCAGGAAGCGCGGGTTGATCAGTGTCGTCGCGATGACGAGAACAATGAGCGCTCCCGCGACGGGGAGCTCGCGGAGTCGGGCGATGTTCTGCAGCCTCTTCATGCGCGGCCTCCTTGGTTCGCCATGGCGGCGTGCATCACGTTCTCGCTCGTGGCCTCCGTGCGATCGAATCGGCCGCTGATGCGCCCTTCGCACATGACCAGCACTCGGTCGGACATGCCGAGGACTTCCGGCAGTTCCGACGAGATCATCAAGATGGCGATACCCCGCCCGGCGAGGTCGGAGAGCAACCGGTGCACTTCGGACTTGGTGCCCACGTCGATGCCGCGCGTCGGTTCGTCGACGATGAGCAGCTGGGGGTCGTTGGCGAGCCATTTGGCGAGGACGACCTTCTGCTGGTTGCCGCCGGAGAGGGTCGAGACGGCGATGCGCGGGGAGCCCGCCTTCACCTGCAGCCGACGCGCCCAATCAGCGGCTGTGCGCCGCTCAGCGGCGACGTCGATGATCCCCATCCGGCTGAGCGAACGCCGGAGAGTGAGCGTGATATTGCGAGCGACCGAGAGGTCCATCACGAGTCCCTGCTTGCGACGATCTTCGGGCACGAAGCCGATTCCGGCCCGTATGGCCGCATCGGGGGACCGCGGGGGCAGCGCCGAACCGTCGACCACGACCGACCCCTCGTCGTAAGGATCGATACCGAAGATCGCACGCGCCACTTCCGTCCGCCCCGCACCGACGAGTCCGGCCAGTCCCACGATCTCGCCGGCACGCACCTCCAGGTCGATTTCGGAGAACACACCGGCTCGCGTCATTCCGCGCACCGTGAGCACGGGCTTCCCGATGGGGGCCGGCTCCTTCGGGAAGAGGGTGTCGACATCTCGGCCCACCATCGCCCGAACGATCGTGGCTACATCGGTCTGTTTCGTCTCGTGCGTGGAGATGTAGCGTCCGTCGCGCATGACGGTGATGCGATCAGTCAGATCGAACACTTCGTCGAAGCGATGGGAGATGAACAGAATGGCGGCCCCTTTGTCGCGCAGGGCGCGGGCGACGACGAACAGACGGTCCACCTCGGCGCCACTCAAAGCGGCGGTCGGCTCGTCCATCACCAACACGCGGGCATCCAGCGAGATGGCTTTGGCGATCTCGATGATCTGCTGATCAGCGATGGAGAGTCCTTCGGCCGGACGATCAGGATCGATGGGGACGCCGAGGCTCGCGAAGAGTGCGACCGCGGCCGCACGCATCGCGCCCCGATCGATCAGGCCGAGACGGCCGCGGGGCTGGCGCCCGATGAAGATGTTCTCGGCCACCGACAAATCGGGGAACAAGGTGGGTTCCTGGTAGATCACCGAGATGCCGGCCGCTTTGCTGTCGGCCACCGAGCGGAAAACGACCGGCATGCCCGCTACGAGGAACTCACCCGCGTCGGGTGCGTGGACGCCGGCGAGGATCTTCACCAGCGTCGATTTGCCGGCACCGTTCTCGCCGACGAGCGCGTGGATTTCCCCCGCACGCAGCTCGATGGTCCCGTCGGCGAGCGCCACGACGGGTCCGAAGGTCTTCACGGCCGAGAGCAGACGCAGGGCGTCGCGGTCGGGCGGTGGTGGGGTCTGCTCGGGCTTCATCGTCCAGAGTCTCCGTTTTAATCGATTAAATTAGGGTTTACTATAGCCAAGAACCGACCCCCGTCAACACGGGTCGTCAGACGGATCGCCGGGAGGGCAGATATGAAGGGCATCGGCCTCTCCCGGATCGCCGACGCTGCGGGCGTCTCCGTGGCGACCGTCTCGAACACGATCAATCGCCCCCACCTCGTTGCCGAGGCCACTCGAGAACGAGTGCGTCAGGCGATGGAGCGTCTCGATTTCGTTCCCAATCGCGCAGCCGCCACGCTGCGACGCGGGTCGAACAAGCTCCTGGGCGTAGTGGTGCCGGAACTGATCAATCCGTTCTACGCGGCCATCACGGAATCGATCGCGGTCGCTGCGGGAAGGCGAGGCTACGCACTCGCTCTCTGCGTGAGTCACGACGACGCCGCTGTCGAGCTGTCGCACTTCGAGATGCTCGCGGAACAGCGTGCGGCCGGGGCGATCGTCGTCCCCTACAGCGCTTCCGAACCACGCCTCCGGCAACTGCGCATGGTCGGAACTCACCTGGTGCTCGTCGACCGCGTCTTCGACGCGCACGACGGATGCGCCGTCGCCGTCGACGACATCGCCGGGGGAGCACTGGCCACCCGGCATCTCCTCACCGCAGCAGGCGAGGGACTATCCCTCGTCAACGGGCCGCTCTCCATACCTCAGTGTCGAGAGCGCAGGCTCGGACTCCTGGACGCCGTCACGGACCCGAGCGGTCTGCGCGAGTTCACCAGCGAGCACATGACCGTCGAGGAGGGGATTCGCATCGGTCGCGAGATCGCCGACAGCGGCGCTCCACGCCGCATCTTCTGTACGAACGATCAGCTCGCCCTCGGCGTCATCCGTGGCTTGCGAGATCGGGGACTGCGCACACCGCACGATGCGGCGGTCGTCGGATACGGAGACCTCGCACTCGCTGTCGAAGGCGACACCAGCATCACCAGCGTCGCCCAGCCCAAGTCCGCGCTCGGTGAGGAGGCCGTCGCAAAGGTGCTCAGCGAGATCGAAGAGGGCGACACGCATCGTCATTCCACGACGATCTTCGAGCCTCATCTCGTGGTGCGCGAGTCCGCCCCACGCGTGGCGTGACGAGCGACCCGCCTCAGTGCCCGACCGGCGCACCTCCGCCGTCGACCTGCTTCGGCGTCCGCACGAACGCCGCCAGCACCACCACCGCGATCGACAGGCACGCCGCGACGAAGAAGGCGGAGTGGATGCCGCTGGCCGTGGCATCCACGATCCCGCTGCCCTCGCCCGCAGCGGCGGCCGCGCCGACCGTCATCAGGGTGACGAACACCGCCGTACCCGCCGCACCCGCCAGCTGCTGCACGGTGGAGACGATCGCCGATCCGTGCGGGTAGAGCTCGCGCGGCAGGGAACCCAGCGCCGCCGTCATCAGCGGCGTGAACATGAACGCCAGCCCGAGGCTGAGGACGCAGTGCACGGCGATGATGAAGCCGATGGGGGTGGACGCCGACAGCGTCGAGAAGCCCCACAGGGCGACGCTCGCGACGACCGCCCCGGGCAGCACCAGCGGGCGCGCGCCGAAACGGTCGAACAGCGAGCCCACCAGCGGCGCCATGAGTCCCATGACGAGCCCGCCGGGGAGCAGCATGAGCCCCGTCGGCAGGGTCCCGAGGCCCAGGACGTTTTGCAGGTACAGCGGCAGCAGGATCAGCACGCCGAACAGCGTCGTCATCGCCACGACCACGAGCACGACGGCCACCGTGAACGTCGAATGGCGGAAGACGGAGAGGTTCAGCAGCACGCGGTCGGTCGAGCCCAGACGGAGCTGACGGACGATGAAGGCGGCGAGCGCCAGGATGCCGACGACCAGCGGCACCCAGACGGGCACGATCGCGTGGCCGCCCGCGGCCTCGCCGATGCTCGAGAGTCCGAAGATGAGCCCGCCGAAGGCGAGCGCGGACAGCACCACCGAGACCGCGTCGAGCGTGACGGGGCGGGTGTCGGTGAGGTTGCGGACCCAGCGTGCACCGAGGGCGATCGCGACGAGCGCGATCGGGACCATCACGATGAACATCGCCCGCCACGGGAACGCCGACAGGATGAGGCCCGACACGGTCGGTCCGATCGCGGGCGCCACCGAGATGACGATGGAGATGAGACCCATCATGCGCCCGCGGCGATCGACGGGAACGACGTTGAGCACGGTGGTGAACAGCAGCGGGATCATGATCGCCGTGCCGGACGCCTGCACGATGCGCCCCACCAGCAGCACCCCGAACCCGGGGGCGAGGGCGGCGATGACGGTTCCCAGCGTGAAGAGTCCCATCGCGGCGAAGAACAACGCGCGGAGGGGGAAGCGCTGGATGAGGAACCCGGTGGTGGGGATGACGACCGCCATCGTCAGCAGGAACGCGGTGGTCAGCCACTGCGCCGTGGCGGCGGTGATGTCGAGCTCGCGCATGAGTTCGGGGAGCGCGACACCCATGATCGTCTCGTTGAGGATCACGACGAACGCGGCCACCACGAGGAGGGCGATGACGGCACCGGGGCGGACCGGCGTGGCGGGCGGGGAGACGGTGGGGGCGGTTCCGGTGGCGACCATGGCGACCAATCTGAGCAGAGGGCGACAACTTGGCAGTTACTGCCAATAAGACATCGACTACTGTATCGGAGATGAGCACCCCCGCCGCGCCCGGTCTGCGCGATCGCCGACGGCGCGAAACCGCGCTCGAGATCTGCGCCGCCGCCCTCGACCTGTTCGAGGAGAAGGGGGTGGCGGGCACGACCGTCGACGAGATCGCCGCACGGGCCGGGGTCTCCCCCCGGACGTTCTTCCGCCTGGCCGGCAGCAAAGAGGACGCCGTCTTCATCGACGACGACCGTTTCGTCACCGCCGTCACCGGCGCCGGCCGTCCCGGAGACGACATCGCCGCCCTCGCCGCCGGACTCCGCGCGGTCTTCGCGCGCGAACTGGAGAACCTGGATGCCGACTCCGAGGCCCGCGAGCGCTACCTGCGCGTGCGCCGGCTCATCGGGCACGAACCCTCGCTGCTCGGCGCCGCGATCCGCCGCGAGATCACGGCCTCCGACCTCTTCGTCGCCGAGATCGCCGAACGCATCGGACGTCCCGAAGCCGACGTCCGCGCGGCGGCGGGCCTGACGGCCCTCGAGATGCGCACGACCCTCGACGAATGGGCCCGGTGCCACGACCGCGGCGAGGCCCGCAGCCTCGTCGACCTGCACCGCGACGTGCGCGAGATGCTGGCCCGCGCCGCGAGCGCCTGAGACTCACGTCTCGCGGGTGATCGTCACCTTCACCTTGAGCTGGCTCTTGCCCGGACCCGCGTACACGCCGCGCAGCGGCGGCACGTCGTTGTAGTCGCGACCGCGGCCGACGAGGACGTGGCGGTCGCCGATCTCGATGTTGTTCGTGGGATCGAAGCCCTGCCAGTCGCCCGCGAACCACTCCACCCACGCGTGCGATTCCCCGGTGACGGCCTCGCCGACCTCGGCGGACGGTTTGGGGTGCAGGTATCCCGACACGTACCGGGCGGGGATGCCGACCTCGCGCAGCGCTCCGAGAGTGATGTGCGCGATGTCCTGGCACACGCCCTTGCGCGCCTCCCACGCATCGACGGCGGTCGAGTGCACGCCCGTGACGCCCTGCATGTACTCGATCGCGTCGCCGATGGCCTCGGCGATCGCGTGCGCGGCGGGGCCGGGCCGGTCGTATCCGGCCGCGATCCCGCGGGCGAGCGCGGCCACCTCGGGGTGGGGCGCCGTGCGTCGTGTCTGCGTCAACTGCTCGACCGTGGTGATCGATCGGGATGCCTCCGCGCGCAGCGCGTCCCACGTGATGTCGGCGTGCTCGATCGGCCTCGGGCGCACCTCCACGAGCGAGCGCGCCGTGATCGTCAGGGCCGAGTGCGGCGAGAGCACGTCGAACGCGGCGACGCGCGTGCCGAAATAGTCGACGTACTGATTGACCGAGGTCGACGGCTCGATGTCGAGCGACGAGCTCAGCACGAACTGGCTGTCGGTCGAGCCCGGCAGCATCCGCGCTTCGTTGTAGGAGGCCACGACGTCGCCCGGGTACGCGAAACCCGTCTGGTGCTCGATGCGCAGGCGCTTCACGAGATCTCTCCGATCCACGCGGGCTCGGCCTGCGTCGGGAAGAACCGCGACCGGATGGCCTCGGAGGCCTCGCGCGTCACCGTCTGCACGCGCTGCATGTGCTCGGGGAGCTCGGCGAGGATGTCGCTGATGGGGCGGTACTCCAGGTCGTTGCGGATCTGCCCGAGGGCTCGCAGCACCGTGTTGGAGTGGCCGACACGGTCGGCGCGGGGGTCGATGGCGCTCATGCAGTCCTCGGCGCGCTGGATGGAGTAGATGATCGACCGGGGGAACAGGCGGTCCAGCAGCAGGAACTCCGCCGCGTTGCGGGCGCTCGGCATCCCCCGGTAGGTCCGCAGGTACGCCTCGTACGCCCCGCACGAGCGGAGGATCGTCGTCCAGGACGGACCCGACACCTCCGTGAGCGACCGGGTCGCGAGCAGGCGCGCGGTCATGTCGGTGCGTTCGATGCTGCGGCCCAGCGTGAAGAACTGCCAGGCCTCGTCGCGGTTCGTCGACGAGTCGACGATGCCGATCGCCAGCGCCGCGCGCTCGCGCACCCACTGGAAGAACTCGTGCACCTTCTCGGTCTGCAGACGCCGCGGCATCCGCGAGTTCGTCGTGTTCAGGATCTCCCACAGCTCGGTGGAGACGATCTCGCGCGCACGCCGGGCGTTCTCGCGCGCCGCGGTGAGCGAGTAGGCGATGCTCGACGGGTTCATCCGGTCGACCGCCAGGCGGGCGAGGACGTCGTCGCGGCGGACGGTGTCGACGTTCTCGGGGAACGGCGACCCCATGACGCTCAGGAGCGAGCGGCACGCCGTGTCCTCGTCGATCCACGGATCTTCGAGGAGGAGCTGCAGGTGCACGTCGAGGATGCGCGCGGTGCCGTCCGACCGTTCGATGTAGCGACCGATCCAGAACAGCGACTCGGCGATACGGCTCAGCACGAGGGCACCTCCCCGTCGCTCTGCTGCTGTTGCTGCTCGGCCTGCGGGCCGTGCTGCACGCCCGCATCGGCCTGCTGCTGCTGTTCCTGCTGGTCACGGTCGGCGCGGTGGTCGCGCGGCGCCGTGGCCGGGGCGGGCTGGCCGTCGTAGATGATCGGGATCGCCTCGGTCACCGCCGCCTGGTCGGCCACGAGACCGGAGACGCCGTTGCCCTGGCCGTACTCCACGTGCGAGGGCGCGGATCCGCCGACGACCCACGTGTCCTTCGATCCGCCGCCCTGGCTGGAGTTGACCACGAGCTGCCCCTCCGGCAGCGCCACGCGCGTGAGGCCACCGGGGAGCACCCAGATGTCGTCGCCGTCGTTGACGGCGAACGGGCGCAGGTCGGCGTGGCGGGGGCGCATGCCGTCCTCGACCAGGGTGGGGATCGTCGAGAGCATCACGACCGGCTGCGCGATCCACCCGCGCGGGTCGGCGAGCAGTCGCTTGCGCAGCTTCTCGAGCTCGGCGGGCGAGGCATCCGGACCGACGACGAGGCCCTTGCCGCCGGAGCCGTCCACGGGCTTCACCACGAGTTCGGGCAGACGATCGAGCACCTCTTCGAGCGCGCCCGGATCTTCGAGGCGCCACGTGTCGACGTTCTTCAGGATCGGCTCCTCGGCGAGGTAGTACCGGATCAGGTCGGGAACGTAGGTGTAGAGGAGCTTGTCGTCGGCGACGCCGTTGCCCACGGCGTTGGCGATCGTGACGTTGCCCAGGCGCGCGGCGAGCATGAGACCGGGGGCCCCGAGCATCGAGTCGGCGCGGAACTGCATCGGGTCGAGGAAGTCGTCGTCGACGCGGCGGTAGATGACGTCGACCCGCTGGGGTCCGCGGGTCGTGCGCATGAACACCTTGCCGCCGACGCACAGCAGGTCGCGCCCCTCGACCAGCTCGACGCCCATGAGACGCGCGAGCAGCGTGTGCTCATAGTACGCCGAGTTGTAGACACCCGGGGTCAGCACCACGATGTTCGGGTCATCGATCCCGGGCGGGGCCGACGCGCGGAGAGCGGCGAGCAGCTTGTTGGGGTAGTCGCCGACCGGTCGCACCCGCATCGACACGAACAGCTCGGGCAGGGTCTGCGCCATGACCCGGCGGTTCGAGATGACGTACGACACCCCCGAGGGCACGCGCACGTTGTCTTCCAGCACCCGCATCTCGCCGTGCTCGTCGCGGATCAGGTCGATGCCCGACACCTGGATGCGCACGCCGTTGGCGCTGCGGATGCCGGCGGCCTGACGGTAGAAGTACTGCGACGACGCGATGAGTCCGGCCGGGAGCACGCCGTCGCGCACGCAGTGCTGGTTGCCGTAGGCGTCGTCGAGGAACGCCTCCAGCGCCCGCACCCGCTGCTTCACGCCCGCCTCGATGCGCGACCATTCGTCGTAGGCGATGACCCGGGGCACGGCATCCAGGGGGAACGGACGCTCCTCGCCCGCGAAGTCGAACGTCACGCCCTGGGCGAGGTACGAACTGGCGAGCGAGTCGGTGCGCCCGCGCAGTTCCTCCTGCGTCATCTGCGCCAACGCCTGGTACAGCTCCCGATACGCCTCGCGCGAGGGTGCCGTGTCGCCGGGGGTGGCCGGGACACCGAACATCTCGTCGTACGCCGGGATGCCGGATGCGGTCTTGCGCGGCGCCAGCGTGGAGCCGTAACCGTCGAACAGGTCACCCATGCCCCGAGCCTACCCACGCCCGTGTTGCGCAGGTGTTTCCCCGGCGCGCAGCGGCGTGGCTAGGCTGACGCCACCATCTGCCGCCTCGACCAAGGGTGCCTCCATGCGCGTGCTCGTCACCAGTTCCCGCAACACGTTCGCTCTCGACCTCGTCCGCAAACTCGGCAGCGTCGGGCACACCGTGTTCGCGAGCGACACGTACGACGGCGCCGTCGGCAACCACTCGCGCTTCCTCACCGGGCACCTGGTCACGCCGTCCCCGCGCTTCGAGACGGATGCCTTCATCGAGACCGTCGGCGCCTACGTCCGCGCGCACGACATCGACCTGATCATCCCCACGTTCGAGGAGGTCTTCTACCTCGCCGCCCGAGTTGCGGACCTCCCCGAGGGCGTCGAGCTGTACGCGGGGAGCTTCCCCGATCTCGCGCGTCTCCACGACAAGGCGAGCTTCCAGCGGTTGGCTCAGGATGCCGGAGTGCCGATCCCCGAGACGGTGGTCGTCACCTCGCCCGAGGAGCTGCGCACCGCGATCGACGGGTTCCCGCGGTACTTCGCGCGCGCGGCGTTCTCGCGCGGCGGCGTCGGGCTGCTCACCAACACCGGTCCCCTCGCGGGGAAGGTGCCGATCGAGGACTGCGTGCCGACGCCGGAGCAGCCCTGGCTCGTCCAGCCGTTCGTCGACGGCCCGATGGTCTGCACCTACAGCGTCGTCGTGGACGGACGCGTCACCGCGCACACCACGTACAAGGCGGGCGAGCAGTGGGCGCACAGCACCGCGATCGCGTTCGTCGCCGTCGACAGCACCGACACCCTCCGGTTCACGCAGCAGATCGTCGACACGCTCGATCCGACGTTCACCGGGCAGATCTCGTTCGACTTCGTCGACCACGGCACCGACGGAACGCCCGACTACAAGATCATCGAGTGCAACCCGCGCCCCACCAACGGCGTCATCCTGCTCGAGGCCGAGGATGTCTCGCGCGCGATCGAGGGGACGGTCGAGCACACGATCGTCGCCGTTCCCGGGACTCAGCGCCAGATCACCCTGGCCGTCCTCGCCGAGGCGTTCACGGAGCCCCTCCAGCACCTGCCCAAGACGCTGCACGATCTCGTGCACGTGCGCGATGTGGGGGCCGGGTGGTGGGACGACGCCGCGATGCTGTGGAGCCCGGCGACCATCGTGCACGGGGCAAAGATCTCGCACGGGGACCGCAAAGAGGTTCTGGCCGCACTCGGCGACGACATCGTCTGGAACGGCGAGCCGATCCAGGGCATGAGCCCGGCGGACGCCGCGGCCCTGGAGGCCGTGCATTCCGGTCGCGTCTAGCCCTCGGCATCCCGTCATCGGGCCGAGGTGCGCGCCGTCGTGCGGACTCCGTGCCCGACACGCCGGCGAGCCCGGCTCCTCACCGGCGTGTCGTCGCCGAACTCCGCACGACGGTACGTGCCCGCACGACGCACGGCGTCAGGAACCCGGCCGCAGCACCACCTTGATGCAGCCGTCCTCCTTCTTCTGGAAGGTCTCGTAGAGCGCGGGGGCGTCCTCGAGCGGGGCGTGGTGCGTGACCAGGTCCATCACACCGAGCGGGTCGGCGGGGTCCTCCACCAGGGGCAGGAGGTCGTCGATCCACCGCTTGACGTTGCACTGCCCCATCCGCAGAGTCAGCTGCTGGTCGAACATCGTCTTCATCGGCAGGATGTCGGCTTCGCCCGCGTAGACGCCGCTGAGCGAGACCGTTCCCCCACGCCGGACGACGTCGATCGAGGCGTGCATCGCGGCGAGCCGATCGAGGCCGGCCGTGTCCATGAGCTTCTGCGCGAGGGCATCCGGCAGCAGGCCGATGGCATCCTGCGCGAACTTGATGCCGCCGTTGCCGTGCGCCTCCATGCCGACCGCGTCGACGACGCCGTCGGCTCCGCGACCCTCGGTGAGGTCGCGCAGTTCCTCGATCACGGTGTCGGTGAGGTCGAAGGTCTCGACGCCGTGGCGCTCGGCCATCGCGCGACGTTCGGCGACGGGCTCCACCGCCAGAACGCGGTAGCCGAGGTGCACGCCGATGCGTGAGACGAACTGGCCGACGGGGCCGAGACCCATGACCGCGAGCGTGCCGCCGTCCGGGACGTCGGCGTACTGCACGCCCTGCCACGCCGTCGGCACGATGTCGCTGAGGAACAGGTAGCGGTCGTCGGGGAGGTCCGGGCCGACCGTGATGTGGTTGTAGTCCGCGAGCGGGACGCGCAGGTACTCGGCCTGACCGCCGGGTACCTGGCCGTAGAGCTTCGTGTAGCCGAAGAGCGCCGCGCCGCTGCCGTACTCGCGGACCTGCGTCGTCTCGCACTGCGACTGCAACCCGCGCCGGCACAGGAAGCAGTGTCCGCACGAGATGTTGAACGGGACGACGACGCGGTCGCCGACCGCGAGGTTCGTGACCGCCGAACCGACCTCGACGACCACGCCCATCGGCTCGTGGCCGAGGACGTCGCCCGGGTCGATGAACGGTCCGAAGATCTCGTACAGGTGCAGGTCGGAACCGCAGATCGCGGTCGACGTGATCTTCACGATCGCGTCGGTCGGCTCGAGGATCTGCGGGTCGGGGACCTCCTCGACGCTCACGTCGCGCTTGCCCTGCCAGGTCAATGCCTTCATCGTGCTGCCTCTCGTCGGGGGAACGAGGGGCCAGTGTCATCCGAGGTCGTCGATCGGTCGACCCCGTTGACGAACGCGGCGCCGATCGACAGGGGTGTCCCGGACCGTCCCGCGGATCGCGACGGCGACACGCCGCCCACGGGCACCCGAACACGGCGTGTCGTCGCCGAACTCCGCACGACGGTACGTGCCCGCGCGGCACGGGACGGGCCGGGAACGGATGCCAGGACTCAGCGGCGCGGGCGGACGACGGTGTCGGCGTGCGCCAGGGCCTGCAGCAGCGGGGGGAACCGGGCCGAGACGCCGGTGCGGCGGAGACGGTCCAGCGCCGGCTCCTCGGCCGGGAGGCGATGGTGCTGACCGCGGACGAGGCGTCGCGTGGCGTTGAGCAGGGCCATCGGTTGGGTGTCCAGCGCGCTGTGGCCGTTGCGGAGCCGGACCAGGGTGGCATCCGGAGCCGTCCGGGCCACGCGCTCGGCGATCTCCGGCGGAGTGCGCAGGTCGCGATCGCCCGAGAGCAGGACCATCGGCCAGCGGAATCCGGCGACGGCGGCGGTCAGGTCGTTCGGCTCGCCGTCGAACGCCGGATACCGTTCCGCGAGCGGGGCGTAGGTGAGGGCCGGGTCCAGCGGAAGACCGTCGGGCGGAGCGCCGTAGTGCAGTTCGCGGAACGCGATCGTTCCGACGACGTCGAACTCGTAGATGCCCGGTATCCGCGCGACCGAGCCGTCGCGGGACGCGTACGCGGCGAGCGCGTGCCACGCGAGACCCGGGCGGTGCCGTACGAGCGGGCGCACCAGCTCGGGGCCCGCGAGCTCGTACGCCGCGCGCACGACGTCGAGCACCACGCGTTCGTCGATCCCGTCGGCCACGAGGCGACGCACGCCGCGGGAGAGGTCGTCGTCGGCATCCCAGAACAGGCCCCGCAGGCGGGCGCGCTCGAGCGCCAGGTCCTCGGTGGACTGCAGCGCGGAATCGAGGAGCATCCCGGCCACACGGTCCGGATGCCGGGCTCCGAAGCTCGACGCGAGATAGCTGCCGTACGACGAACCGACGACGAACGCCCGGTCGACGCCCTCGGCGTCGAGCACGGCGGCGAGGTCGTCGAGCACCGCGGTGATGCGCATCGCGTCGGCGGGGAGCACCCGGCCGGCGAGGTCGTGCCGCGACCGGCCGATCCCCCGGTGCTCGACCATGAGCACGTCGAGGCCTCCCGCGGCGGCGCGACGACGCAGTCCCCGATACGGCAGAACGGATGCCAGCCCGGGCCCGCCCGGAATGATCAACGCCGGGGTGGCGGTGCGCGGACCGGTGCGTACGTAGCTCAGCTCGAACGGCGGTGCGCCGCCCACGGCCGGGCGCCGGAGGGTGCTCACTCGCTCACGCATGTTCCCGACGGTACCCCCGGTCGCCTCGCACGAGTCGCCAGGATATGCCGCTCCCAGCGGGCCCAGGCGACATTCCTCGGCGACTCACGCGCGCCGCGCGCGTTCCGGTTGGCTGTGAGTTCGGGATGCCACGGCCCCGGCGCCCCGCGGGCTCCCTATGCTCCGAACGTGGCCTCTGCTTCCCGCACCCCCGACCTGCTCGCGGCCGGCGCGGGCGTCGCGGCCGCCGTGCTCGGCGCGGGGGCCGGCGAGCTGACCGCCGCGGTGGTCGCGCCCGCAGCGAGCCCGTTCGCCGTGATCGGCGGCGGCATCATCGACATCGCGCCCCCGTGGGGGAAAGACCTGGCGATCAGCCTCTTCGGCACGAACGACAAGGCCGCCCTCCTGACCGGCATCGCGATCCTCCTCCTGGCGGTGGCCGCCGCCGCGGGAGTGCTGGAACGTCGCCGCCCGCCGTGGGGACGCGTGATCCTGGGCGGACTCGGCGTCGTCGGTGTGATCGTGTCGATGACGCGGGCCGACGCCGACGTGCTGTCCCCGGCACCGTCGTTCGTCGCGGCGGCGGTCGCGGTGATCGTCGGCGCGCTGCTGATCGCCCGCCTCCGTCGCCCGGAGGCCGCCCCCGAAGCCGTCGGACCGACGCGACGCAACGTCCTCGTCCTCTCCGGCGCAGCGGTCGTCGTCGGCGCCCTCGCCGCCCTCGGTTCCGCGGCCGTCCGCGGCGGCGCGCAGGCCGCGTCGGCGGTCCGTTCCGCCCTCCGCCTCCCGGCCCCCGCGATCACGACGGCCGTCCCCGCCACGGCCGAGCTGGGCATCGACGGTCTCGCGCCCGTGATCACGCCGTCCGCGGACTTCTACCGCATCGACACCGCGCTCGTGGTGCCGCAGATCGATCCGGCGACGTGGAGTCTTCGCATCCATGGGCTCGTCGAAGAGGAGGTCGTGCTCACGTGGGACGACCTCGTCGCCCTCCCCCAGCGCGAGACCGTCGCGACCCTCGTGTGCGTGTCGAACGAGGTCGGCGGCGATCTGATCGGCACGGCCCGCTGGCTGGGCGTCCCGATCCGCGACCTGCTCGCCCGCGCGAAGCCGACGGCGGATGCCGACATGGTGCTGTCGCACTCGATCGACGGTTTCACGGCCTCCACGCCGCTCGAGGCGCTGACCGACGAGCGCGACGCGCTGCTCGCGATCGGGATGAACGGCGAACCGCTGCCGATCGCGCACGGGTTCCCCGTCCGCATGGTCGTCCCGGGGCTGTACGGCTACGTCTCCGCCACCAAGTGGGTCACCGAGCTCGAGGTGACGCGGTACGCCGTGGCCGAGGGGTATTGGACCTCGCGCGGATGGTCGGCGCGCGGCCCGGTGAAACTGGCATCCCGGATCGACGTCCCCCGCGCCGGCGCGCGCGTCGCCGCCGGCCCGACGGTGATCGCGGGAGTCGCCTGGCAGACGCACGTCGGCGTCTCCGGCGTCGAGGTGCAGATCGACGACGGGGCGTGGCAGCCGGCGACGCTCGCGACGGCCATCTCGTCGGACACGTGGGTGCAGTGGAGCCTGCCGTGGGATGCCACGGCGGGAACGCACACGATCCGGTGCCGCGCGACGTCCGCCACCGGCGAGACCCAGACGCAGCAGCGCGCCGCCCCCGCCCCCGACGGCGCGACCGGCTGGGACGAACTGACGCTCACCGTCGCGTGAGACGCGAAGAGCCCCCGCACACGGTGGGGGCTCTCGCGTAGCGCGCGATCAGGACAGGACGTGACGGAGCTGCTCGATCGCCCAGTCGATCTCGGTCGCGCGGATCGTCAGCGGCGGCGCGATGCGGATCGTCTGCCCGTGCGTGTCCTTGACGAGCACGCCGCGGGCGAGGAGCTTCTCGGCGATCTCGCGGCCGCTGCCCACGGCCGGGTCGATGTCGACGCCGGCCCACAGCCCGGCCACGCGCACCGCGGTGACGCCGTGACCGACGAGCGCATCGAGCCCCTGCGCGAGGTGCTCGCCGAGCGCCTTCGCGCGGGTCTGGAACTCCCCGGATGCCAGCATCTCCACGACCCGCAGGCCCACGGCGCACGCCAGCGGGTTGCCGCCGAAGGTCGAGCCGTGCTCACCGGGGCGGATGACGCCCAGGACGTCCTCGTTCGCGACCACCGCGGACAGCGGCAGGATGCCACCGCCCAGTGCCTTGCCGAGGAGGTAGAGGTCGGGCACCACGCCTTCGCGGTCGCACGCGAACGTCTCGCCCACGCGTCCGAGGCCCGACTGGATCTCGTCCGCGATGAACAGCACGTTGTTCTCGGTGCAGATCTCGCGCACGCGCCGCAGGAACCCGTCCGGCGGGATCACGACACCGGCCTCGCCCTGGATCGGCTCGAGGAGCACCGCGGCGGTGTTCTCATCGATCGCCGCGGCGATGGCATCCGCGTCTCCGTAGGGCACGTGCACGAAGCCCGGCGCGTACGGACCGAAGTCGTCGTGCGCGGTGGGGTCGTCGCTGAAGCCGACGATCGTCGTGGTGCGGCCGTGGAAGTTGCCGTTCGCGACGACGATGGTCGCGGCATCCGGGGCGATGCCCTTCGTCCGATAGCCCCACGCGCGGGCGACCTTGATGCCGGTCTCCACCGCCTCGGCGCCCGTGTTCATCGGCAGGACGAGGTCTTTGCCGCACAGCTGCGCGAGCGCCGTGGCGAACGGCCCGAGCCTGTCGTTGTGGAACGCGCGACTCGTGAGCGTCAGACGCTCCAGCTGCTCGCGGGCGGCGGCCAGGATCGCCGGGTGCCCGTGGCCGAAGTTCAGCGCGGAGTACGCCGACAGCAGGTCGAGGTAGCGCTTGCCCTCGACGTCGGTGACCCAGACGCCCTCGGCGCGCGCGGCGACGACCGGCAGCGGGTGGTAGTTGTGGGCGACGTGCGCGCCCTCGGCGGCGATGAGCTGCGCGCCCAGATCGTCGACGGTGGTGCTCATCGGGTGCCCCCGCGCAGCTCGAGGGTGCAGCACTTGATGCCACCGCCGCCGAGCAGCAGCTCGGACAGGTCCACGAGCACCGGCGTGTAGCCGCGCTCGCGCAGCTGCGCCTCGAAGCCCTTCGCGCGCGGCGAGATGATGACGTTCTTGCCGTCGCTCGCGGAGTTCAGGCCGAACACCGCGCCATCGGCATCCGACACGCGGATGGCATCCGGGTAGCGCTCGCGCAGGATCGCCTGGCTGCGCTCGTCGAACGCGTTCGGCAGGTACGCGATGTTCGCCTTCTCGACGCCGCCCGGCCCCTCGACCGGGTCGAGCACGGCGATCGCGGTGTCGAGGTGGTAGAACCGCGGGTCGGTGAGCGTCAACGACACGACCTCGCGCGAGAACACCTCGCCGACCTCGCGGTGGCTGTCGCCGGTGGAGCGGAAGCCGGTGCCCGCGAGGATCGTGTTCCCGACGAGCAGGAAGTCGCCCTCGCCCTCGTTGACCTCGACCGGCTCGGCGACCTCGAAGCCGTTCGCCGCGAACCAGTCGATGAACGCGGGTGCCTCTTCTGCGCGCTCGCGGAAGCGGAACTTCGGGCCGTAGGCGACACCGTCGATCACGAAGCCGCCGTTGGCCGTGTAGACCATGTCGGGCAGACCCTCGACGGGGTCGATGAGCTCGATCTCGTGGCCGAGCGACACGTAGGTGTCGTACAGCGACTGCCACTGCTGCACGGCGAGGTTCGTGTCGGTGGGGCGCGAGGGCTCCATCCACGGGTTGATGCTGTAGCTGACCGTGAAGTGCTCGGGCCGGCACATCAGGTACCGGCGGTGCTGCTGGACGCGCTCGTTCGTCTCGGTTTCGACGGCGGCGGCGGTGGGGTTCGCGGACATCTCTGCTCCTCAGGAGAAGGTGCGGCGGACGCTGTCCTCTGGGCCCGGTGGCCCTTCGACCCGGCGGCGCCTGTCGCGCCGTGCGGGGAAAGGTCGGTCCGAGCACGCCATGAACCAGTGTCTCACGCGGGCGTGCGGGCGCGCGAGCGGCGCGGGCGGGTGCGGCGGAAGCCGCCGCGGCGGCACAACCTCAGCGATTCGCGCCGGGTCAGTGGCATCCGGCCGAATCGGGCTGAGGTTGCGCGGATCGCGGAGGCTACGCGGCGCGCGGCCGCCGCGGCGGCACAAGCTCGGCGATCCGCGCCGGGTCAGCGGCATCCGGTCGAATCGGGCTGAGGCTGCGCGGATCGCTGAGGCTGCGCGTCGCGGCCGCGCGTCGCGCGGTGTCATCCGCGCCGTCCGTGTCGGCGGCCCGTGGGAGAATCGTCGCGATGTCTGCCACCCTCGAGAATTCCGTCGTCCTCGACGAGGCCGCGGGTGTCGTCCGCATCCTCGACCGTCGCGTGTTCCCCGCGCGGGTCGAATGGGTGGATGCCACCACCCCCGACGAGGTCGCCGCGGCGATCCGCGACATGGTGACGCAGAGTTCGGGTCCGTTGTACGCGGCGACCGCGGGCATGGGCCTCGCCGCCCTGCAGGTGCGCGGGCTGCCGCTGGGCGAAGCGCGCACCGCGCTCGGCCGCGCCGGACGCGCCCTGGCCACCGCGCGCCCCACGAACGCTCACCCGCGCGACGCGGTTGCGCGCATCCTCGCGGCGGGAAGGGATGCCGACGACACCGACGCCCTGGTGTCGGCGACGCTCGAGACGGCCGAGGCCGTCGACCGCGACTACCGCGAGGCCAGCCTGCGCCTGGGCCGCGCGACGCTGTCGCTGCTGCCCGAGTCCCCGCGCATCCTCACGCACTGCTGGGCCGACGCCTATCTGTTCGGCCTGGTCGCCGCCGCGCGCGAAGCCGGCCGCGAGATCGAGTGGATCGCGACCGAGACCCGCCCCTATCTCCAGGGCGCGCGGCTCACCGCGCACTCGCTGCGCGAGCTCGACCAGAAAGTCACGCTCATCACCGACGGCATGGCCGCCGCGGCCCTCGCGTCACCGCGGGGCGTCGGATCCGGGCCGATCGACGCCGTGGTCACCGCCGCCGACCGCGTGGCGCTCGACGGCTCGGTGGTCAACAAGGTGGGCACGCTCGCGCACGCCGCCGCGGCGGCGGCGTTCGGCACCCCGTACTACGCCATGGTCGAAGCGCCCGACCCGAGCGCCCCGACGGGCGCCGACGTCGTCATCGAAGACCGCGACCCCCGAGAGGTGCTCGAGGTGCTCGGCCGGCGCACGGCGAGCCCGCTCGTGACCGACGCCTGGTACCCCGCGTTCGACGTCACGCCCCCGCGGCTGGTGACCCGCATCGCGACGAGCCGCGGCACGTTCGCCCCGGCGAACGTCGGCGAGCACTTCACGACCGATCCGGATGCCGAGGCCGCCGACGCCGCGCCCTCGCTGCGGCGACGTCGCTCGCCCGCCGAGCCCGCCCCGGCCGCCGCGACGGTGCAACCCGACACCGTCGCGTTCCGCCCCGTTTCCCCCACCCCCGACGAGGATCCTTCATGACCCGCATCTCCGCCGACGTCGTCGTGCTCGACATCGAGGGCACCACGAGTGCCGCCGGCTTCATCCTGGGCGACCTGTACGACTACGCGCGTCCGCGCCTGGACGCGCTGCTGGGCCGCGACGACGACACCGTCCGCGCCGCCCGCGCCGACGCGATCGCCGAGACCGGCCTGGATGCCGACGCCACCGACGCCGAGGTCGCCGACGCGCTGCGCCGGCTCATGGCATCCGACGTGAAGTCGACTCCGCTGAAGACCCTGCAGGGGATCCTGTGGGCCGAGGGCTTCGCGGCGGGCGAGATCCACTCGCAGTTCTTCGACGACGTGCCGCCGCGCCTGCACGCATGGCACGAGGACGGCATCCGCCTGGCGGTGTACTCGTCGGGCTCGGTCGCGTCGCAGGTACCGTGGTTCCGGCACGCGCCGCAGGGCGACCTCACGCCGCTCGTCGAGGACTTCTTCGACACCGTGAGCGCCGGCCCCAAGAAGGAGTCCGGCTCGTACGACCGGATCGCGGCGGCCCTGGGCGTCGCGCCGGAGCGCGCGCTGTTCCTCACCGACCACCCCGACGAGGTCGCCGCCGCCCTGACCGCCGGTTGGCAGGTCGTCGCGCTCGACCGCGCCGGGGAGCCGTGGCACGGAGCCGATTTCGCGGCGCCGTCCGTGGCATCCTTCGACGAGATCGACCTGTCGCGATGAGCCTCCCCCTGACCGCGCGCGTGCAGGAGGCCGGAGCCGCCCTCGCCGCGGAGGCCTCGCGCTTCTCGGGGTACGGCTGGATGCGCGGCACCTCCGGCAACCTGTCGGTCGTGATCGACCGGGATCCGCTCGTGCTCGCCGTCACGGCCTCGGGCCTGGACAAGTCGGAGCTCACCGACCGCGACGTCGTACTCATCGACGCCGACGGCGCGGCCCTCGACCCCGACGACCCGCGGCCGCCGTCCGCAGAGGCCGGGCTCCACGCGCACATCGCCGCGCGCACCGGCGCGGGCGCGGTGTTCCACGTGCACGCGTTCGACGCGGTCGTCGCGGGGCACCGGTGGCCCGGGGGCGTCGAGATCCGCGACATGGAGATGCTCAAGGGCATCGGGCATCGGGCGCACGACGAGACCGTGACGATCCCCGTGATCGCCAACGATCAGGACATGACCGTCGAGGCCGCGCGCTTCGACGAGGTCTACGTGCCGGCGACGGCCGAGGTGCCCGAGGTCCCCGCGCTCATCGTGGCGAGCCACGGCATGTACGCGTGGGGCGTCGACATCGCCGCCGCCCGCCGCCACCTCGAGATCGCCGAGTGGCTGCTGCGGTTCACCGTCGCCACGCGCTGAGCCCCCGGCATCCACCGCCCTGCCTCCGCGCGGCGTAGCGCCGCGCCGGCCCGCGTTGTGCCGTGCCCGCGCCGCGTTGCGCCGCCGTTACGCCCGATAAACGCCATCCACGGCGAGAAACAAGACGCCCCACCGTGTCTCGCCGTGAACAGCGTTTATCGCGATCAGGGACAGCGCGGGCCGACGGACGCCGCCACCCGGCGGCGAACGCCCCGGCGGCGAACGCCCTGCCCGACACGGCGGGCGCGGCCCCGCTCACCACGCCCCCAGCCCCCCGAGAAACGCGATCCACAGCGAGAAACAAGCCGCCCCACCGTGTCTCGCCGTGAACAGCGTTTATCGCGATTGAGGGGACGCCTCGCCGCCGCGCCCCACCCCGTCGCCGCCGCACCGCACCCCGTCGCCGGCGCGCCGCGCCACCGACCCGACGCCTCAAGCGCCGCCCCCGCCGCGCCGCAGCCCGCGTCAGCCGAGCAGCGCCACCGTGCGCGTGGTGAGGGCGCGCGGGTCGGCGTCGTCGAGCCGCGCGAGGCCGAGGGTCCGGGCGGCGCGCAGAACGAAACGCGCCGCGACCGCGCGCTCGGGCTCGGGCAACGTCTGGATGTCGGCGACCTTCGAGAACCCGACGATGCGGCGGACGGCCTTCGCGGCGCCGTAGATCGCGGCATCCGATCGCGTGACGGCGAGCGTGTGCTCGAGCACCCCGTCGCCGTACACGCGCGGGTCGACGCGGTCGGGCCAACGGCGGCGGAACTCCGCCTCGAACGCGTCGATGAGCTCGACGGGCAGCTGCAGCAGCGTCTCCGCGTCGGAAGAACGCCCGAGCACGTGCGCCCGTGCGGCGGCGATGACGAGGTTCGCCCACACGGCCCCGAGGTCGAAGCCGGTGGGACCGTACGTGCCGAACTCCGAGTCGAACGCCCGCACCGAGGCGCCCTCGGCGCGCACGAACACCGAACCGGTGTGCAGGTCGCCGTGCAGCAGGCTCTGCGTGCTCTCCTGGAACCTCTGCTTGGCCAGACCGATCTCGCGCACGAACGGCCGGTCGTCGCGCAGCGCGCGCACGTCGTCGTCGTTGGCGGGCAGCCAGCCGTTGTGCTCGTGGTCGACGTACGGCTCGGTGAAGACGAGGTCCTCGGTGATCTCGCTCAGCTCCGGGTTCGTGGCGGCGGCGATCGCGCGGCGACGCTCCGGCCCCGGCGTTCCGAACACGCTGGTCGCGAAGCCGACCGCCCCCACGTACCGCCCGAGCTCCGCGGCGGCGTACGTGTGCAGGCGCCCGGCGTTGAGCTCGCCGCGCCACACGGCGTGGTCGCTGAGGTCCTCGATCGACAGCGCGAGGTTCTCGGCGTCGAAGCCGTGGAACGCGGGCACGTGCGCCGGGTCGATCCGCTCGTGCACACCGAGCACGACGGCCTCGCGCGCCGCGCGCTCGCGCGTGAGCGGCCACGACGGGTCGACGCGCACGTGCGGCAGCGACTGCTTCACGACGACGCCGTTGCCCGCGGCGTCCTTGACGATGAAGACGAGGTTCAGGTTGCCGTCGCCGACCTCGTCGACCGACACGATGGATGCCGGATCCACCGGCCCCGCCAGGTGCGGGCGCGCGACGAGGTAGGCGGGGACCGTGGCGACGGTCAGCTGATCGGTGAGGAGGGTCATGATGCGGTGGTGCTCCCGGCGACGATGGTGGTCTTGCGACGGCGGAACGTGAAGCTGAAGAGCAGGGCCACGAGCAGCACGAGGCCCTTCCCGAAGTCCTGGATGTAGTACGGCAGGCCCATCATCGAGAACCCCGTGACCATCACGGCCACGAGCACCGCACCGAGGGCCGTGCCCCACGCGTTCGGACGCCCGATGCCCAGCACCGACACGCCCACGAGCGCGACGGCCACGGCATCCAGCAGCAGGCTGTTGCCGGCCGAGACGTCGCCCTGCCCGATGCGGGCGGCGAGGACGAGACCGGCGATGGATGCCAGGATGCCGCAGCCGATGTACGCCGCGGCGCGGTAGGCGCGGACGCGCACGCCGGCGAGGCGCGCGGCCTCGGGGTTCGACCCCACGGCGGCGAGCGCACGGCCCCAGCGGGTGCGGTCGAGGACGAACCACAGCACGACCGTGAGTCCGAGGAAGAGCACGACCGGCACCGAGAGGGGGCCGATGAACCCGCGGTCGAACCACAGGAAGTCGGGCGTGAACCGGCCGGGAGCGGTGGTGCCGTCGTCGAGGGTCATCTGCGACGAGATCGACTTGCCGTCGACGATGATGAGCTTGAGTCCCACGACGGTGAACATCGTCGCGAGCGTCGCCAGCAGGTCGGGAATGCGCGCGAACACGATGAGCGCGGCGTTGACCGCGCCGATGAGCGCACCCGAGAGCAGCACGACGCCGACCGCGATCCCGCCGACCTGATTGCCGATGACCATCGTCCAGGCGGCGATCGACACCGCGAATCCGGCGTTCGCGCCGACCGACAGGTCGAGGCCGCCGACGGTCATCGCGAGCGTCACGCCGAGACCGGCGATGCCGATCGGGGCGATGTACTTCAGCATCCCCACGATGTTCTCGGGCGTCGCGAACGCGGGCTGGGTCACGGCGAAGAACGCGATGAGCAGCACGGTGACGGCGACGAAGCCCCACTTCGCGATGGCATCCACGATCCGGGATCCGGCACTCGGTCGCGCGGGAGCGAGAGCGGTGGTCATGCGGTTTCCTTCCGGTGGCCGGGGTCGTCGAGCAGGGCGGCGACGATGCGCGCGCGGTCGAGGACTCCGGCGGGGGTGTCCAGGACGATGCGCCCCGAGACGAGGACGACGATGCGGTCGGCGACGTCGAGGATCTCGTCGACGTCGCTGGAGAGCACGAGCACGGCGGCTCCCTCGGCCGCGCGGTCGCGGGCGGAGTCGCCGATACGACGGCGTGCCCCGATGTCGACGCCGCGGAACGGTTCGTCGAGCACGGCGAGGCGCGGGCCCGTGCGCAGCCACCGCCCCACGACGACCTTCTGCTGATTGCCGCCCGACAGATCGTCGACGCGGGTGTCCGCGGACGGCGCGACGACGCCGTACGCGTCGATCACGTCGTCGGCGGCCGCGCGCTCGCGCGCCGGCGAGACGACGCCCCAGCGCGAGATCTGTCGCAGCACCGGGAGTCCGACGGTGCGGCCGATCGACCAGCCGGGCTGGATGCCCTGCCGCTGACGGTCCTCGGGCACGAGCACGACCCCGGCGTCCTTCGCCGCCGCGGGCGACGCGGGGCGATAGGGCGCGCCGTCGAGTCGCAGGCGGGCGGTGCCCGCGGGGCGCACCCCGGCGACGATCTCGGCGAGTTCGGTCTTGCCCGCTCCGAGCAGACCCAGGATGCCGGTCACCTGACCCGCGGCGACCGACAGGGCCAGCGGTGCCGCCCCGGGCAGGAGGACCGCGTCGTCGACGGTGAGCACCTCGGCGTGCGCGGGGAGCGGGTCGGTGATGTGCTGCTGCAGTTCGGTCGGGACGCCGAGCATCGCCTCCAGGGCCGCCTGCCAATCGAACGGACGGAGGGCCTCGAGCTCGAGGCCTCCGTCGCGGAGGACGACGATGCGGTCGGCGAGTCGCTCGATCTCACCGAAACGATGGCTGACGAACAGGATCGACAGGCCCTCGTCGCGCAGCACCCGCAGCACGGCGAACAGGCGATCCGCCTCCGCGGCCGTCAGCGCCGAGGTCGGCTCGTCGAGGATCAGCAGACGCGGGGTGGACCGCAGGGCGCGGGCGAGCACGAGCAGCTGGGCGTCGGATGTCCCCAGGCGTGCGGCATCCGCCCGGAGGACCTCGTCGGACCACGACAGCCCGAGGCGCTCGAGCGCCGCGCGGGCGACGCGCTCCGCCTCCGTCCGGCGCACGAGACGGTGCCCGCCGGTCGCGAGATCGGTGAGGGCGAGGTTGTCGGCGACGCTCAGGCCGGGCACGATGCCGTCGGCGATCCGCTGGTGGACGGTCTCGATCCCGGCGCGACGGGCACGGGCAGGCGAGGTCAGACGGACGTCGGTGCCCGCGACAGCGATGTCGCCCGTGTACCCGGCATTGGCCCCCGAGATCGCCCCGATCAGCGTGGACTTGCCGGCGCCGTTGGTGCCGAGGAGCGCGGTGATGCTGCCGGGGAACAGATCCAGCGAGACATCGCGGAGCACCTGGTTGGTGCCGAACCGCACGCCGACACCGCCCAGGCGGACGACGGGGGCGTCGTTCACCTGGGCGGCGTGAGAGAGCGGAAACGTCATCCGGAGACGGCGGGCAGCCAGTCGGCGACCACCGTGTCGTTCAGCAGCAGCGACGGCTCGGCCTCGCGCAGTTGGGCGACGTTGGTGATGCCCTTCTCGATGAGGAAGTCGCGCGTGATGGTGACGGCGGGGAACTGGACGGTGTCCTCGGTGAGCTGGCCGGCCAGCTTCAGCGCGAGAGCGCGCACGACACCGGCGCCCACGGCCGACGGGTCCGTCGCGCTCGTGGCGACCCACGGGCTGCCGTCGGCGGTGATGACCTCGATGTCGGCGTTGGAGATGTCGATGCCGTAGACCTTGACCTTGTCCTGCAGGTTGTTCTGCAGCACCGCCTGGACGACACCCTTGGTGATCTCGTCGTACGGGGCGAAGATCGCCTGCACGCCCGGGTGCGCCTTGAGGGCCGCGTCGACGAGGGGGATGTTGTCGGTCGCGGTCGACTCGGTGACCTTGCCGGTGAAGAAGAGCTGGTCGAGACCGTTCTTCGCGACGACCTCGTCCCACACCTTCTTGCGGCGGTCCAGGGGAGCGAAGCCCTCGGCGCTGACGAGGCCCACCTTCGCGTCCTCGCCGTTGTCCTTCACGAGCTGGTCGAGGACGCCCTGCGCCATCGAGGCATCCGACTGCGAGGTCACGACGATCCCGTCGGTGTCCTCGAGCGCCAGGTCGTACACGATGACCGGGATGCCGGCATCCACTGCCTCGCGCACGCGCGGCTCGATCGTGTCGGTCTGACCGTGGTCGACGATGATCGCGTCGGGCTTGGCGGCGATCGCCTGCTCGAGGTCGGAGGCCTGCTTGGCGTTGTCGTTGCGGGCGTCGTAGACGGTGAGGTCGATGTTGACCGCGGCGGCCTGCGCCTTGGCTCCGGCGGTCCACGCCGTGAAGAAGTCGCCGGCGCCGGACTGCTGCACGAGGGCGACCTTGAGCGGCTCGCCGTCGAACGGGGCCGGGAGGTTCTCGGCCTTCTGCACGGGGGCGGACGAGGCGGCGGGAGCAGCGGTGTTCTGCTGCGCGCAGCCGGTGAGGGCGAGGGCGGCGATACCGGCGGTGGCGACGAGGGTCGCCCAACGGTGGGAGCGAACGGACACGGGGTCCCCTTCGAAAGGAGTCGGGTGCGGGAAGCCGCGCGAGTGCTGTGGGGCGACGGCCGTCGAGCAGTCAAGCAGGGCCGCGCCTCACGGACCGTTCGAGGTTGCGCATTGTTACGCCGCGCCCGTCACACCGCGCCCGCTCACGAGGCGCGAGCGCGAGAATCGGAGAGTCCCGACCGTATTCGTCCGAGAGGAGGAGCCATGACGCTCCTGACCGTCTGGAAAGAGACCGACCCGACCAGCCCCGTCCTCGAGACGACCGACGAGGACGAGATCCGCGCGGCCCTCGCCGAGCTCGGCGCCCGATTCTCCCGCTGGGACGTGCACGAGATCGCCTCCGACGCCGCCCTCGACGACGTGCTCGCGCTCTACGCCGACCAGGTCGAGAAGGTGAAGCAGGACGAGGGCTACACGCTCGTCGACATCGTGGGCCTCTCGCCCGCGCAGGACAACTACGACGAGGTCAAGGTCGCCTCGCGCGAGCGCTTCCTGTCGGAGCACCGTCACGACGACGACGAGGACCGCTTCTTCGCCAAGGGCGCCGGCGTCTTCTACCTGCACGTGAACGAGAAGGTGCACGCCCTCTACTGCGAGGCGGGCGACCTCGTCTCGGTTCCGGCGAACACGACGCACTGGTTCGACATGGGCACGAACCCCGAGTTCGTCAGCATCCGCTTCTTCCACGACGACGACGGCTGGGTCGGCCACTTCACCGGCAACCCCATCGCCGAGTCGTTCGCGACGTTCGACCAGCTGCACGCGCGGCGCGCGCAGCTGGCCTGACGCCGCTTCTTCGCGACAACGCCCCTGCCTCGCGTGATTCCGCGAGGCAGGGGCGTTCTCGTGCGTTTCAGCCGACGCGGCGCAGCGCCAACGCGGCCCACGCGATCGGCGGCAGGGTCACGCGCAGGACGCCGTCCTCGACCTTCGCCCCCTCCAGTGCGCGGGGCTGCACGCGGTCCGGATGCTCGAGGGTGTTGCTCGCGTACGGGTCGTCGTCGTGCAGCACGTGCGTCTCGACCAGCTCGACGTCGCCGAAGCCCGTGACGTCGATCGCGACCTCGACGGGTTCGTGTCGCCCGCGGTACACGAGGAAGACCGCGGCCTCCCCCGTCTCGGCGTCGTGGGTCGCCACGGCATCCACCGCCGAGACCGTGCCGTGCTTCGCCGTGTCGATCGTGCCCGCCTCGATCTGCACGCGCAGGGCCTCGCCGCGCGCCAGCCGGGACGTGATCGAGAACGGGTAGAACGTCGTCTGGCGCCAGGCGGGTCCGCCGGGCTCCGTCATGATCGGTGCGATCACGTTCACGAGCTGAGCGAGAGACGCGGATGCCACACGGTCGGCGTGCGCGAGCAGCGAGATCATGAGGCTGCCGAAGACCACGGCATCCACCGCCGAATACACGTCCTCGAGCAGGCGCGGAGCAACGGGCCAGTTGTCGATGCCGCTGAGCTGATCGACGTCGTGGAACCGCGTCTGGTACCAGATGTTCCACTCGTCGAACGAGATGTCGATCCTCTTGTCGCTGCCGCGCACCGCCCCGACGTGGTCGGCGGTCGCGACGACGGCCTCGATGAAGCGGCCGGTGTCGACCGACGAGGCGAGGAAAGAGTCGATGTCGCCGTCGTGCTCCTGGTAGTACGCGTGGCACGAGATCATGTCGACCTCGTCGTACGTGTGCGTGAGCACGACGCGCTCCCACTCGCCGAACGTCGGCATCTGCGCACCCGACGATCCGCACACCACGAGTTCGATGGACGGGTCCAGCTGGCGCATGCCCTTCGCGGTCTGCGCGGCGAGCTTGCCGTAGTCGTCGGCGGAGCGGTGGCCGAGCTGCCAGGGGCCGTCCATCTCGTTGCCGAGGCACCAGACACGCACGTCGAACGGGGCCTCGCGACCGTTGTCGATGCGCTGCTGCGACAGGGCGGTGCCGCCGGGGAGGTTGCTGTACTCGAGCAGGTCGATCGCCTCGAGCGTCCCCCGCGTGCCGAGGTTGACCGCGAGCATCAGCTCGCTCCCGGCCTTCTCGAGCCAGTCGGAGAACTCGTGGAGCCCGACCTCGTTCGTCTCGGTGGAGTGCCACGCGAGATCGAGGCGACGCGGGCGCTGCTCGCGCGGCCCGACGCTGTCCTCCCAGCGGAAGCCCGAGACGAAGTTGCCGCCGGGGTAGCGGATCATCGACACGCCCAGCTCGCGGACGAGCTCGAGGACGTCGCGACGGAACCCCTGCTCGTCGGCCTCGGGGTGACCGGGTTCGTAGATGCCGTCGTAGACGTGGCGTCCGAGGTGCTCGACGAAGCCGCCGAAGAGGCGGCGCCGCACGGCCCCGATGGGGAAGCGGGGGTCGACGGTCAGGCGGGCGGTGGTCATCGTGCTCCTCGGGATGCGTGTGCGGCGAATCGGTCGGCGACCGGGTTGCGCCGGCGCGCCAGGGTGGTGGGGGTCTCCACGAGGTCGTGGAGGCCCATGGTCAGAAGGTGTGCGGAGCGGGGCAGATCGCTGTGGCGGTAGGTCCACTCGTACATGTCGAACAGCGGCCACCACGTGTACCCGACGACGTCGACGCCGTCGGCGCGAAGCCCCTCGACCGCGGCGACCGACGCATCGAGCCACGCCAGCCGCGTGGGCACGTCGTCGGTGACGCACGTCTCGGCGAGCATGACCGGCGCACCGTAGCGGTTCGCGTACGTGCGCAGCATCTCGACCATCCCGTCGACCCCGTCGTCGCGCGTCGGCCGCGGGTCGGCGAAGCCTCCCCCGTGATGGATGCCGGACTCGAACAGCTCGGTGGAGTGTCGGGGGTAGTAGTTCACCCCCATGACGTCCGGCTGCACCGCGCTCTCGGCGAACCAGGCGAGTTCGTCGTCGCCGACGCCGTGTGCGCGCAGCAGCGGGAGGAGCGGGTGTCCTTCGCCCACCCGGCCCGTCACGAGGTCCTCCACGAGGAATGCCTGATGCGCGTAGCGGTGGGCGTTCTCCCGATGCTCGGGCGCGTCGACGTCGCCGGCGTACCTCATCGAGGCATCCACGTGCACGAACGTCGCGGTCTCACCGAGGACGTCGGCGACGGCGCGCTGCGTGCCCACGAAGCCGCGCGCGATCGCCGTCGCGATCTCGACGAGGCCGCCCTCGCCGGTGCGGTACGGCGGCCAGTACCCGTACTCGCCGCTGAACAGCGAGTGCAGCATCGGCTCGTTGACCGGGGTGTAGTCCGTGGCGAGACCGCGGTAGCGCTCCGCCGCGCGGGCGGCGTACTCCGCGACGAACGACGGGTAGTCGGGGTGGGCGAACTCCCCCTCGATCCACGTCGGCGTGCCGTAGTGCAGCAGGTCGACGATGGGGCGCAGGCCGCGCTCGGCGAAGCCCTCGAGGACGCGGTCCGTCCAGGACCAGTCCCAGAGGCCGGGCTCGGGTGACACCACGTGCCACGGGATCCCCCAGCGGAGGAACTCCGCGTCGACGGACACCGCGAGGTCGAGGTCGTCGCTCCACTGCTCGTAGTGCTCGGTGAGGGCGTACTCGTCGATCGCGCGCTCCCCCGGCCGCTCCTGCGGGACGAAGGTGTTCTCGATCCCCGCACCGAAGTGCAGGCGACCGTCGCGGTACCAGGGGGTGTTCGGCATCCGTTCCTCGTTCATTTCAGGCCCGACGTTCCGACGCTCTCGACGAAGCGTCTCTGGATCAGCAGGAAGAGGATCGCCAGCGGCAGCAGGGCGATCAGGGAGCCCGCCATCATCACGCCCTGCGGGATGATCCCGCCCGGTCCGGTCAGCAGCGTGAGGCCCGACGTCACCGTTCCCATCTCCGACTGGGTGGTGAAGACGAGCGGCCACAGCAGGTCGTTCCAGTTGTTCACGAACGTGAAGATCCCGAGTGTGAGCAGCGCGGGCACCGCGTTCGGCAGCACGATGCTGCGGAAGATGCGGAACTCGCTCGCGCCGTCGATGCGCGCCGCGTTGTCGAGATCGCGCGGCAGGGACAGGAAGAACTGGCGGAGGAAGAAGATGCCGAACGCGTCCGCCGCCCGGGGCGCGATCAGCCCGGCGTACGAGTTCACCCAGCCGAGGTCGGAGACCAACTGGTAGATCGGGATGAGCGTCGCCTGGAACGGGATCATGAGGCTCGCGATGATCGCGATCAGCAGCACGCGACTGCCCCGGAAGTCCAGCCGCGCGAGCGCATAGGCCGCGAGGGAGTCGAACACCAGCGCGAAGGCTGTGACGCCACCGGCGAAGATGAAGCTGTTGAGGATCAGCCGCGCGAACGGCAGGTCGGTGAAGATCCGCGTGAAGTTGTCGAGCGTCCACTGCCCCGGCAGCAGCGTCGGCGGGTAGGCGTTGACCTCCGCGATCGGCTTGAAGGCGGTGAAGACGATGATGAGGATCGGCAGCATCAGGGCCAGCGTCGCGATCCCGACGATGACGAGCAGAGCGATCGACACGAGTGTGCGGCGGCGGGCCTGAGGCGAACGCCGACGGGGCGGACGGGGGGATGCCGTGGCGGCGGGCGCGGAGGCGAGGGCGGTCATGCGGCATCCTTCTCTCGACGTGAGAAGAAGAGGAACTGGGCGAGGCTCAGCACCAGCGTGATGAGCAGGAGCACGTACGACAGGGCGGACGCGAATCCGAGGTCGAGCTTTCGGAATCCCGACTGGTAGATCTCCATGACGATGGTCTGGGTGCTGCCGTAGGGGCCGCCGCCGGTCATGACGTAGATCTGGTCGAAGGCCTGCAGCGCGGCGATGAGCGCGACGATGACCACGAATCCGAGGGTGTTGGAGAGCATCGGCAGGGTGATGCTCCAGAACCGCTGGAGTGCCGACGCCCCGTCCACGCGCGCCGCTTCGTAGAGGCTCGTCGGGATGTCCTGAAGGCCCGCAAGGAAGATCACCATGTAGAAGCCGAAGCTCTTCCATACGGCCACGAGCACCACGGCGGGCATCGCGAGGTTCGGATCCTGCAGGACGTTGCCGAGTTGGATGCCGACGGCCCGCAGCCAGTGGTTGAGCAGGCCCACCTGCGGGTCGAGCAGGTACGACCACGCGAACGCGGCGACGGCGAGCGACACGATGAACGGCGTGAACAGGGCGGTGCGGAAGACGCCGCGCAACGGAAGCAGCGGGTTGTTCAGCAGCAGAGCGAAGGCCAGCGCGAGGGCGATCGCCACGGGGGTGAACAGCACGGCGTAGACGGCGGTGTTCCCCATGGCTCGAACGATGTCGCCGTCGGTGAAGACGCGGACGTAGTTGTCGAGGCCGACGAACTTCTCCCGGCCGAACCCGCTCGCGTCGGTGAACGACAGCCGGAGGGCCGAGATCATCGGCCAGGCGACGAAGACCGTGAGGATGACGATCGCCGGGGTGAGGAAGGCGATCACCGTGAGTCGGTGACGGGGGCTGTGGCGGAGCGATCCGCGGCCGCCGAGGGGAGCGGGCGGCCGGTACGCGCCGGGGCGGCGGGTCCGCGCTCCCGGGGCTTGCGTGGTCATGGCGATTCCTGTTCGTGGGGCGTCTGGGGGAGAGGACACGGGAGGGGCGGCGCGGGCGCCCCTCCCGTGTCGTGAGTCACCCGATGGCCTGCTGGATCTTGTCCTGCGCGGTCGTGAGGAGGGCGGTCACGTCGCCGCCCGAGACGGCCTTCTGCGTGAGCTCGTCGACGTCGGTGAGCACGTCGACGCTGTTGACGACGCCGGGGAGCAGCGCGCGACCGGTGGACGCGATCTCGCTCAGCGAGGCGACGACGGGGTTCGACGAGACGTCGCTGAGGGGGATGTCGGTGCGCAGCGGAGGCCAGCCCGAACCGAGCGACCACTTCGTCGCGACGTCCTTCTGGAAGAAGTACGAGAAGAACGCCTCCGCACCGGCCTTCTTCGCGTCGTCGGCCTGGGCGGTGACGCCCATCGAGACCCCGATCGCCGAGGCCGCCTGCTCGGCGGGGCCGGCCGGGATCGCGGCGATGCCGTAGTCGATGTTGTTGTCCGTGGCGATGGATGCCATCCACGGACCGCCGACGTGCATGGCCGCCTTGCCGGAGCTGAAGAGCTTGTCGGCGGCGATGCCGTCGAGTCCGGTCGGCGAGATCTTGTCCTGGGTGATCGCGTCGGTCCAGTACTTCAGCGTGGCGGCGTTCTCCGGCGAATCGATGACCGCCGTGGTGCCGCCGTCGACGATGTTGCCGCCGCCGCTGAGGAACAGGCTGGGCCACAGGCCGTTCGCGACCGTGGCGTGATCCGGGATCGCGACACCGTACTGCTCGGGGGTGCCGTCGCCGTTCTCGTCCACGGTGAGCTTCTTGGCATCCGCGACCCATTCGTCCCACGTGGTGGGAGCCGCGGTGATGCCCGCCGCGGCGAAGAGCGCCTTGTTGTAGAACATCGCCAGGGGGACGAAGCCGGTCGGGACACCGTACGGGGTGCCGTTGACGGTGACCATGTCCTTCGCCTGCGACACCAGGTCGGCGGTGTTGCTGTCGCTCGAGCCGTAGAAGTCGCTCAGATCGGCGAACGCCCCCTTGTCGGCGTAGACCGGGAGGCGCTCCGCGGGCATCGCGACGATGTCGGGACCCTGCTTCGACGAGAGCGACGGCAGCAGGGTGTCGTCGATGACCGCCCACGTCTTCGTCTCGGTCGTGATGACGTAGGTGTCCTGCGACGCGTTGAAGTCGGCGACGATCTGGTCGAGGACCTTCCCGTCGGCTTCGGTGTAGCCGTGCCAGAACGTGATCGGGACGGGACCCGCATCGGCGGGGGCGGAGGAGCCGGAGCATCCCGCCAGGACGAGAGCCGTGGCCCCCACCGTCGCGAGGACGGCTGCGGTGCGCTTGATCATCTTCTTCGATGCCTTTCTGTGACTGCGTCGTCGGGTACGCCTCGGTTTCCCGGGCCGCTGCTGTTTACAACGATGTAGGTAAACGTTGTAAATGGATGATCACCCGTCCGGGCGGGCCTTGTCAAGCACCGGGTTCAGGGCCGCGTGGACTCGCGCTCCACGAGGTGGAAATCGGCCAGGAACTCCCGCGGAGCGACCTCGGCGTCACCCGTGATGCGTTCGACCAGAAGATCCACGGCCACGCGGGCGATCTCCGACCGACCCGGGTCGATCGTCGTCAACGCGGGCAGCGAGTACCGCGTCTCGTCGAGGTCGTCGAAGCCGACGATCGCGACGTCCTCGGGGATGCGGACCCCCCGCTCCAACAGCACCCTCATCGCGCCGAGGGCGAGGGAGTCGTTGAACCCGACGACCCCGTCGAACTCGACTCCCGCGTCCAGCACGGCGCGCATGGCTTCGGCGCCGTCGACCCGGTGCCATCGGTCCACCGGGACGACGAGGCGCGGATCGAGCTCGCGCCCCGCTTCGGCGAGAGCAGCCTCGTAGCCGCGGAGACGCAACCCCGCCGAGCCGACGACCTCGCCGGGGTGCGACCCCAACGCCAGGATGCGACGCCGGCCCGCCGCGATCAGGTGAGCCGTCGCGGCGTACGCGGCTTCGGTGTTGCGCATCGTCACGTGGTCGTGCGCGGAGTGGAAGATCCGCTCGCCCAGCAGCACCATCGGCATCCCGACCTCGTCGAGCAGAGCCGCGTCGTCCTCGCCGAGCGAGAGCACCGAGTAGAGCACGCCGTCCAGGCCGCGGCGCCGCGCGCCGCGCAAGGCCGCGAGCTCGCTGTCGCGCTCGGCGTCGAACTGCTCGATGAGCACCGAGAAGCCGTGCGCGCGAGCCGCGCGCATGACGTCGTCCGCCAACTCCGCGAAGTACGGGTTGCGCAGGTCCGGGACGATGAGCCCGATCATGTCAGCGCGCCCGGACCGAAGGCTCCGCGCCGCCTGGTTGGGTCGGTACTGCAGCTCGTCGATCGCCGCCTCGACCCGCTCACGCGTCGCCGACCGTACGTGCGGATAGTTGTTGATCACGTTCGAGACCGTCTTGATCGACACTCCGGCCGCGCGGGCCACGTCGTGCAGCGTTGCGCTCATGGCATCCTCCCCCACCTCTGTCCGCCGACTCTACAACGTTGCAGACAAGAGACCCGCGCGGTCGCGCGCCGAGATCATGCGACCTGGATGCCGGCCCCGCGGCCGCGACGCACCGGCCACCGCGCCACCCGCCGGCGCGCGTCAGATGACCTCGGCGCTCCAGGGGTCGGGGCGGCCGAAGCGGAACGCCTCGATCGAGATCGCCTGCTCCCGGAGGAACGGCAGCAGCTCGACGCGACCGGCCGTGGTGACCTCGCCGGAGTACACCGTCACCGAGGTGTCGCCGCCGATCGCCTCGGCGAGCGCGACGCGCTCCGCCTCCACTGTGGGGGCGGCCCCGATCAGGCGCACGCGCGACGGGCGCGCGGGCGCCGGGACCACCGCATCCGCGACGGGATCGGCATCCGGGATGCCACCCGCCAGGCGTTGCAGCCACTCCGCGTCGGTCTCGACCGAGACGGGCACGGCGCTCTCCCCGAGCAGATGCCGGACCGCGGCGGGGAGCCCGACCGGCGTGCTGAGGCTGAAGTCCGAGCCCGACCGCACGGCCGCGACCAGGACGCGGAGCACCGCCTGCCACGGGGCGTCGGCCGTGGCGCGGACGGCGACGTCGGTGGGACGGTAGCGCAGCAGGTTGCGCTCCAGTCCGACCCGTGCGGCATCCTTCACCCGCCCGAACTCGCGGTCCCAGGCGACGGCGTCGGAAAGCGCTCCCCGACGCAGCCACTCGAACGCGGCGTAGTCGAGCGTGGGCTGCGCCGCTTCGATGAGCGTCGAGATGCGGGTGTCGAGGCCGCGCAGGTGCAGCGTGGTCGACGCGGGTCCCCCGGCCGACGGCCGCCACGATCCGAGAGCGACGAGACGGTTCGGGCCGCCCGACATCGCGCCCGCACCCACGCCCGCCGCTCCCCAGCCACCGAGCGGCTCGCGCTGCACGACGGCGCCGGTGGTGGGCCGGTTCACCCGCAGCACGGCCGCGTCGACGGTGTCGAGCCACAGATCGAGGTCGGCGGCGTCGCGGGTGTGGAGCCCGGCGACGAACCCGGAGCCGACGAGATTCTGCAGTTCGATCGCGCGGCCCAGCGTGGGGGCATGCAGGATGCCGAGCACCGGAGCCGCCACGGCGGTGCGCGTCAGGTGCGAGCCGGCGTGGACGCCCGTGCGCACACCGGGTGTCCAGAAGCGTCCCGCCGTGTCGGGGCCGAGGTCGAGCTCGCGCGGCTCGACGAGCCAGCGCTCTCCGTCGGCGAGCACCGTGAGGGCGCGGCGCACCTCGCCCTGGGGTTCCTCGACGAGCGGGCCGACGTCGGAGAGCGGGTCGTCGGCGGGGCCCACGCGCAGCGACCCCACGGCGTCCTTGAGCTGCTCCAGGAACCGCGTCGAGCGCGCGGCGGCGCCGACGAGGATGACCAGCGACGACGCGGTCGCGGCCTGCCCGGCCCGGCAGAAGGCGCCGGCGACGATATCGGCCACGGCACGGTCGAGGTCGGCCGAGGGGGCGACGATCACCGCGTTGCGTCCGGCCGTCAGCGCCTGCAGGGGCAGGCTCGGCCGCCACTCGAGGAACCTCTCGGCGGTCGTCCGCGCGCCCGCGAGCAGCACCCGATCCACCCCTGGGTGCACCAGGAGCGCCCGACCGGATGCCTCCTCGTTCAGGTCGACGTAGGCGAAGACGTCGCGCGGGACCCCCGCCGCCCACAGCGCCTCGGCGACCACGGCTCCGGCTCGTCGCGCGCGCGGCGACGGCGTCAGGACGACGCCGGAGCCGGCGGCGAGCGCCGCGAGGGTCTCGGCGGCGCACAGGCCGACCGAGGAATTCCAGCGCGGAGCGACGACGGTGACCCGGTCGGGGACGAACACCGCGCCGGCGACACGGTCGAGCTCCTTCGCGGTCAGGGCGTAGTACGCGGCGGCGTCGATGGCTTCGTCGACCTCGGCGTCGGCTTCGGCGAACAGCGCGCCCGCCTCCGAGGCCAGCACCTCGACCAGCTCCGCGCGGCGTTCGGCGAGCGCGCGGGACGCCGCGTCGATCACGGCGGCGCGGTCGGTGGCGGCGCGGCTCCCCCACCCGGCGGCGGCGTCGCGGACCCGTGAGATCACGGCGTCCAGACCCGCTTCGTCGTCGATGCGGCCGGCGGCGGCCGTGGCGTCCCCCGCGGTGGAGGCGCCGACCGCGGCGAGGACGTCGTGGACCCAGGCACGGTCCGCGGCGACGGCGGGATCGGCGGCCGGGGTGTTGCGGAAGCCGGGGGCTGCGCCGGAGAGCTCGGCGGTCTCGCGGACCGAGAACACGGCGGTGTCGACGAACGCCTGTCCGCCGAACAGCATCTGCTGGACGTCGGGTCCGAGCGCCTGCGTATCCCCGGGGGCGGCGTCGCGGGCGATCCCCAGCACGGCCTGCGTCAGGCCCGGCTCCTCAGCGTCGGCGGTGGCCGGCTCGCGCAGGATCGGGGGCGTCGGGACGGTTCCGCGCTGCGGCTCCCGCGGCGGGGCGGGCGCCGGCTCGGGGGTCGCGAGGGCCGCCGCCACCCGGTCCTCGACGTCCTCGCCGTCGGGCGCCCGTCGCCCCGCCGCCGCGGCGGCGAGGGGCGCCACCACGGCATCGGCGTCGTCGGGGTGCACGACCGGCGCGAGCACGATGTGCGCCCCCTCCACGCTCCACGCGACGCCGAGGGGCAGGGCGAGGTCGATCGGAACGTCGGCGGCGTCGGCCAGGGTCCGCACGATCGCCGCGCGGACCGGGTCGCCGGTCGCGAAGTCGACGCGCAACCCTTCGGTGGCGCGGCGGCCGAGGGCCTCGCGCACGGCGACGACGGCGAGCGCGTCGAGATCGGCGGTCGCGGTGGCCGCGGGGGCACGCCAGCCGTGACGCGCCGCGCGGAGCGCGTCGTCGGTGGTCGGGATCGCGTCGTCGAGGCGCACCGCGAGCGGCGCGCCGCCGTCGTCGACCCGCAGGCGCGCCCACGCGGCGAGTTCCCGCAGGACGCCGAGCGTTTCGGGCACGGCGATCGGCAGGGAGATGCCCGCGTCGGCGGCGCGCAGACTCGGCTCCTCGAGCACGCGGGTGAGGACAGCGACGGTGAGGTCGAGGTCGTCGCGACCCTCGGCGACGAGCGTGACGCGGGTCGCCGCACCGACGGCATCCCGGAACAAGGGCAGCAGCCGCTCCGCGGCGTGTTCGACATCCGCTGCGAAGGCCCACCGCGAGAGGCCGGTGACCACTTCGCGCACGGCGACCGAGACCCGGGTGACGTCGTCGCGGGCGACGAGGGCGCGGATGCCGTCGAGCCGGTGCCGTGCGGCCGTCTCGCCGCGGACGTCCGGCGCCGTGAGCCGCAGATCGGCGACGGCGTCGGAGCCGAGCGAGGCGAGGGCTGTGCCGAGGCGATCGGTGCGCGCATCGAGGGACAGCGACGAGAGGGCTTCGGAGAGGACACGGCGCGCGAGCGGCACCGCCGGGGTCGGCAGGACGGGGGCGATCGCCCCGCCCAGGTGGACGGCACCGCGCACCCGCCACGGCAGCGCCGCGGGGGCATCGCCGGCCAGTCGATGCAGGGCGGCCGCGGGAGCCGACGTCCCCTCCGGTCGCAGGATGTCGTCGGCGGCGCGCGCGAGGAACGCCGCGACCTCGGCGGAGGCCGGCGGCGACGGGAGCGTCGGGGCGGCGGCGGTGAAGGTCGCGGCCAGGGCCGTGGCGCGCTCGACCGCGTCGGCGGAGAGCAGGGAACCGTGCGCGTGCGGGTCGTTCTCGCTCATGCTCCACAGCCTAGGCACCGCCCCCGCGCGCCCCGGGCGGCCCCGCCGCGCGACCGCGAATCCACACGGGAAGGACCCCGCCGCCACAGCGACGAGGTCCTTCCCGATCGGACGCGTCAGTCCTGACGGATGCGACGGCGCCGACGGATCGCGACCCCCGCGACGAGCGCGAGCAGACCGAGCACGAGCGCGGCGATCGAGACCGTCCCGCCGGTGACGGCGAGCGGCGTGCTCGCGGCCGGCGTCTGTCCGTTCGTCGTCGGCGGCGTGGTGCCGGGCGTCGCCGCGGCGCGGATCTCGACCGGCACCGACGCCTGCGCGTCGCCGATGATCGCGACCAGCTCGTGCGTTCCCGCGGTGACGTCGGCCGGCAGCGTCACGGTGACGCGGAACGTCCCGTCGCCGTCGGTGCGCAGCGCGCCGAGGTCGATCGGGGTCGAGTGCAGCTCGAGCCGACCGTCGGCGTCCGTGGGCCAGCCGGTGCCCGTGACGGTGATCGAACCACCGGCGACCAGGTCGCCCGACACCGACAGCGTCGGGTCGCCCGCGGTGGCACCGACCGAGGCCGAGCCGATCCCACCGATGTTGCCGGCCACGTCGACCGCGCGGTACGAGACGGTGACGGACCCCGCCGGGGCGGTCACGACGGCCTCGGCGCCGGACACGGCGGTCCAGCTCCCCGAGTCGCCCAGCCGGTACTCGATGCGGTCCACTCCCGAGGCGGCGTCGGTGGCGGTGAGGCGCACCGTACGGGCCGTGGCATCCACGACGCTCGTCACCGTCGGGGCGGCACGGTCGACCCGGACCGTCGCCGGAACGGATGCCGACACGTTGCCGGTCGCGTCCGTGGCACGGAACACGAGGTTCGCCGTGCCGTCGGCCGGGGTGACCGCCCCGCTGTACGCGGCCCACGTGGACCCGCCGTCGGTGCTGACCTCGATCCGCGGGGCGGCGTCGACGTCGTCGATCGCGGTCGCGGTGACCGCGACGGGAGACACGAACCAGCCGTTCGCGCCGTCGGGCGCGGCGGGCGAGGTCGCGACCGTCACGGTCGGCGCCTGCGTGTCGGGCGTCCGGGTGTGCATCCGCAGGAACGTCACCGAGTACGGGGCGAAGGTGCGCGTGAAGCTCCCGCTCACCGTGACCTCGGACGTCTTCGGCGCCACCGGTGTGGCATCCGCGGTGTTCACCGCGCCCGGGGCGGCGGCGAGCACGGTCATCTGCGCGTCCGGCAGCACCGTCAGACCGCCGAGGTCGACCTTCGTGACGGCCTCCTTGGCCTGCGCGTTGACGACCTTGAGGATGACGTCACCGGTCGCCTCGTCCTTCGTCATCACCTGGGCGAAGGGCTCGACCGCGGTGTTGGTGAAGCGTCCGGCCTGCTGCCCGTCGACGAAGAGCGTCACCTCGGGGCCGCGCACCTGGATGCGCAGGTCGTAGGTGCGGCCGGTCTCGACGCGCGGCGTCCCGGTGTCGGTGACGATCGACTTCGCCCCGCCCACGGCCTTCTCGACGACGCTGCGGGTGTTGCCCCAGCCGCCGAGGTTCCACCACAGGTAGTCGGCCGATCCCTGCACGCCGAAGCCCACGAGGAAGCCCTCGGCGCCGGCGAGCTTGGTGGCCTTCAGCGAGACGTCGTAGTCGGTCGCGTCGATCGCAGGTCCCGCGACGAGGGTGTTGTTCGCCGTCGTCGACGACTGCACGTAGCTGCCGTCGGCCGCCGACCACGATCCCGCGTTCGCGAGCTTCGTCCAGCCGTCGTCGTTCTTGTCGGAGAAGTCGTCCGCGAAGAGCGTCTTCCCGTCCGGGTCGGTGACCTTCACGTCGTCGTAGCGCGCCGACGTGCTCCAGGTCGACAGCCCGACCGATCCGGCGAGACCCGTGGATGCCAGGTCTCCGTCGGCCGTGGTGGGCACGACGCGGTCGCCCGTGTTGGTCATGAACAGCTTCTGCACCTCGTAGTTCGCCGAGCCCCACACCTGGTCGCGGTCGAACCAGATCAGGTCGGGCCGCCACTGCGTGCTGCTCTGGTCCGCGAGGAGCGGCGCGTAGGACGCCATCTTCACGACGTCGGCGTTGCGCTCGAGGCCGGTCATGTAGGCCGCCTCCGACAGCGCGTTGAAGAACCGGTTGTCGCGCGAGGCGTACTCGCCGATCCACACCTTCGGGCCGTTCCGGTCGTAGGAGTCGTACCGGAGGTTGTGCGAGAGGAACCACGAGGGGTCGCGGTAGTAGTGCTCGTCGACCATGTCGACGTTCTCTGCCCGGTTCTGCGCCCAGTGCTTCTCGAAGTTCGCGCCCTCGGCATCCGGACCCGAGTTGCTGATCAGGATCATGTCGGGGTACTTCGTCTTGATGGCATCCCGGAACTTCACGAAGTTCGCGATGAACGCCTCGGGGTAGTTCTCCTCGTTGCCGATCTCGATGCGGTCGAGACCGAAGGGAGCGGGGTGGCCCATGTCGGCGCGGAGCTTGCCCCACGTCGTGTCGACGCCGCCGTTGGCGAATTCGATGAGGTCGAGCGTGTCCTGGATGTGGCGCTGGAGCAGCGCGGGGTCGGTCTGCTGGAGACCCTGTCCGCAGCCGTTGAGGAGCGCCGGCACGTCGGGCACGGGCTTGGCGCCGATGTCCTCCGCGAACTGGAAGTACTCGTAGTACCCCAGGCCCAGCGACTGGTTGTAGCCCCAGAAGTTGGCGTTGGTCGCGCGGGTCTCGACGGGTCCGACGCTGTCCTTCCACTGGTACGACCGGGCACGCTGGTAGCCGGATGCCGCGGAGTAGTCCTCGTGGCTGTTGACGTTCACGATGCAGCCGCCGGGGAAGCGCACGAACTTCGGGTGCAGGTCGGCGATCTTCTGCGCGATGTCCTTGCGGAGGCCGTTCGCGTGCCCCTTGAACGTGTCGCGCGGGAAGAGCGACACCTCGTCGAGGCGCAGGGTGGCCGCGCCGCCGGCCTGCACGAGCAGACGGGCACTGTCGGTCGTCGCGGTCGCCGTGACGGTGCCGGTGTACTTCACCCACCCGTCGCCGGCCACCGTGGCCGTGAGGGCATCGGAGAGCGCCGTGCCGTCGGCCGAACGCAGCGCGATCGAGACCGGGGTCCCCGCCGGCGCCGTCGTGCGACCCCAGAACGACACGTCGTACAGCCCGCCCGCGGTGAGCGCGATGCCGGTGTCGAAGCCCGCGTTCTCGACGCCGAACGTGCCGGCCCCGGAGCTGTTCAGGTCGAGCTGCAGGTACGTGCGGTTGCGGTCGTTCATGCGCGATGCGTCGTTGACAGGCTTCGCCGTGCCCTTTCCGCCGCCGACGCCGACGGGCGTCCACGCGGTCATGCCGGTGAAGTCGCGGTTGTCGACGGGGAGGAACTCGAACGATCGGTTGCGCACGAGTTCGGCGTAGAGCCCGCCGTCCGCGGCGTTGTTGATGTCCTCGAAGAACACGCCGTACATCTCGTCCGCGATCTCGGCGCCGTCCTTCGACGGGTCGGCGGTGATCGAGTATTCCGCGGTCTCGTCGGTCGGGTATGCGGCGTTCAGGCGCTGCTGCTCGGCGACGCTGATCGGCAGGACCGTCCCGTGGCGGGGGCGGCTCGGGAGCTCGGCATCCGGGACCGAGGTCCAGTTCCCCGACGCGATGTCGCGGGTCTCGAACATCATGTAGCCCTGGCCGCCGTGGTAGCTCGGCTGGTCGATGAGCATGTACCAATGGCCGGCCTCGGCGTTGTCGGCGAACACCGTCGGGCCCTCGCCGTTGGTGAACGTGCCGCCCCAGGGGTTGGGCTGGCCGACGCCGATCTGCTCCTTCACGAGCTGCCACCCGGGGGTGGAGCTCGTCGTGGGGAGCGAACCGGTCACGGTCGCGGTGAGGTCGGTGGAGCGCTCCTGACGGACGGTCATGGATGCCTCGTCCTTGAGGAAGCGGTAGTACACGTCGCCGTCGCGCACGACGGTGGCGTCGATCGTGCCCTTGCCCGCACCGCGCTTGACGTCGACCCACGGCTGCGGCTCGCTGAACGTGACGAAGTCACGGGTCGTGACCATCATCATGCGGTTGTAGCTGTCGGCGGCGCGGCGGCCGTCGGTCGAGGCGCTCGGGTACAGGTTCGAGGCCCAGTAGACGACGTACTCGCCGCGGTCCGCGTCCCACGTGGCCTCGGGCGCCCAGGTGTTGCCGGCGAGGGCGCTCGACACCGTGATCTGGCGCAGCGGGCTCCAGGTCACGAGGTCGTCGGACTGCCAGACGTTGAGCTTGCGGCTGCCGACCTCCTGCGCACGACCGAAGTCGCCGTTGTAGCGGTCGAACATGTTCAGGTCGGTGGACAGCATGTAGAAGCGGTCGCCGTCGGGAGAGCGCAGCACGAACGGATCGCGGATGCCCTCTTCGCCCTGGTCGGAGGTGAGGACGGGCTTGCCGTCGTTGAGGGTCAGCCAGCTCTTGGGGTCGTTCCCCCGCGACGTCGCGAACGAGATCTCGTCGTCGGTGGTCGTGCTCTCACCGGTGAAGAAGGGGAAGAAGTAGGCGCCCAGTTCCTGCTTCTCCGGGAGCGGCTGCACGACGAGGGAGAAGGTGCGGGCGGTCGAGCTCGAGCCCTTGCCGACGGTCGCGGTGACCTCGACGGTCTTCGCCGGGTCGCCGTGCGCCGGACGCGTCACCTCACCGGTCGCCGTGACGACCGAGGGGTCCGACGACGCCCAGGCGACGGTGGTTCCGTTCGCGCCCGCCGTGGGCAGGCTCACGTTGCCACGCACATCGTCGGCACCGGGGATCGCGAGAGCCGCGGCCGCGGCATCCACGTCCTGCTGGTTCGAGGGCGTGCCCTCGGCGACGAGGGCTTTGACGTCGTCGTCGGTGAGGGCGGAGTCGTAGATCGCGACGTCGCGGACGCCGCCCTTCCAGATCCGGTCGGGGTATGACGACTTGCCGATGTACGCGACGAGTCCCGTCCCGAAATCGGCGACGGTCCGGGTGGATGCCACGGTGCCGAGCTTCGTGCCGTCGAGGTACGCGGTGATCGAGGTCGGCGTGATGACCGTCGTGTACAGCGCCCATGCGTCGGTCGCGGCGGGACCGGCGACACCGCGGGCGCCGTCGGTCGGCGAGATTCCGCGCTCGAGGGTCCACGGCTGCGAGATGCGCGGGCCGTCGGTGAGGACGGACTTCACCCGCCCGGCGGGGTTCGCGGGGTTCAGCAGCCAGTACTGCTGCGGGAGGTTCTCGGTGGTGCCGAAGAACATCGCGGCCTGGTTGCCGGCGCCGGTGCGGTCCTGCAGCCAGGCGGAGACGGTGACCGTGCTGCGGCCGTCGAAGAGCCCGGTGGGCAGTTCGACGTAAGCGGCGTTCGACCCCGCCGCGCCGCCGGGGAGCGAGAGCTTGTCGCCGTCGACGGTGAATCCCGCGCCGCGGATCGTCGCGTCGTGACCGTGACCCGAGGCGTCGGGGACCGCCGTCCCTGACGTGGCACCGAAGTCGTACGACGCCAGAGGCGTGGGCAGCGGTGCCGCGGCCGCCCCCATCGCCGGAACGAGCCCGCTCAGGACGACGGCGGCGGCGGCCAGGACGGAACCGGCGCGACGGAGGGTCCTCCCGCGCGCGGACTCGGGGGTTCGGGGGCGTGACAGCACCAAGATCGTCCTCCTCGACGATGGGTGGTCCGGCGGGGGCCGGCCGAGCGCGCTCGAAATGTTAGCGCTCACTTTTGCATCATCTTTGAGGTCGATGAGCGTTGCTGTCAACACTGAATCAGCGTGGTATCGCTCCCAAGTCGGGAATGTGAGGCTTCACACGCTGCTTGCCACGTGACGGGGATGTCGAGCCGTGCTCCCCGGTCCGGTCGTCGTTCGCTACTGTCGATTCGCCCCGACCCTGGAGACCCCATGGCTCAGACCTTCACCGACATGCCCCTCGAGCTCCTCCGCGAGTACCGTCCGGAGCTCGTCGAGCCCGACGGCTTGGACGCGTTCTGGGCCGACACGCTCGCCGAGGCCCGCGCCGCGGCCCGTCCCGCGACGCTCACCCTCGTCGACGGTCCGGTCCGGGCGCTGTCGGTGCAGGACCTGCGCTTCAGCGGGTATGCCGGCGACGAGATCCGCGGCTGGGTCGTGCGGCCGCACGGCGATGGTCCGCTCCCGGCGGTCGTCGAGTTCATCGGCTACGGCGGCGGCCGCGGCCTCCCCGGCGACAAGATCGCGTGGGCCGCCGCCGGATACGTCCACGTCATCATGGACACCCGCGGCCAGGGCTCGGGCTGGAGCATCGGCGATACCCCCGACCCCCACGGATCCACCGCGGCCTACCCAGGGGTCATGACCCGCGGCATCCACGACCCGCGCGAGTACTACTACCGCCGGCTCTACACCGACGCCGCGCGCCTGGTCGACGTGGTCCGCGAGCTTCCCGGAGTGGATGCCACGCGCATCGCCGTCACCGGGGGCAGCCAGGGCGGCGCGCTGGCGATCGCCGCGGCGGCGCTGTCGGGCGACGCGGTGGCCGCGCTCCTGCCGGACGTGCCGTTCCTGTGCGACATCCCGAACGCGATCGTCCGCACCCCCTCGCCGCCGTTCACCGAGATCACGCGGTGGCTGTCGATCCACCGCGACGACACCGCCGCGGCGCTGCACACCCTGTCGCACATCGACGGCGCGATCCTCGCCCGACGGATCCGCGTGCCGGCGTTCTTCTCGGTCGCGCTGATGGACGACATCGTCCTGCCGTCGGGGGTGTTCGCGGCGTTCCACGCGCTGGCATCCGAGGATGCCGCGATCGAGGTCTACCCGTACAACGGCCACGAGGGCGGCGGCTCACGGCACTGGGCCCGTCAGGTGGCGTGGCTCGACGCGCGTTTCGGGGTCGCCTCGGGCGCCTGAATTGCCCCGATTCGTCGCCCGGCCGCGCCGGAGGCGACAAATCGTGGCAATTCACGCGCAGAAGGCTCAGCGCCAGTCGCTGGGCGCGGGTCGCTTCGTCGAGGGCAGCGCCGAGGCGGCGGCCCACTCGTGCACCCACGGCTCGACGTCGGGAACACCCTCGGGGCGCCCGACCGCGGCGAACAGCTCCTCGTGCGGCACGGTTCCGCCGGAGCGTCGGAGGATGCGGGCACGGATGATCGCCCGCGCGAAGATCTCGCCGTCGACGACCGCCCGGTGTTCGAGGTAGACCGCGCGGTCGTCGTGTCCGAGCAGACGCGTCTCGAGCTCGAACCGCTGCCACAGCTCGAGCGATCGACGGAAGGTGATGGTCTCGGCTGCGACCACGGCGTACCAGCTGCGCGCGGTCATCGCGCCGGCGAGTCCGGTCCGCGTCAGCAGATCCCAGCGCCCCAGGTCGAACAGCGACAGGTACCGCCCGTTGTTGAGGTGACGGAGCAGATCAATGTCGGTGGGCAGCACGCGCAGTCGCATCCGTCCGACCGTGTTCGGGTCCAGAGGGCCCTCACGACGCAGCCGGCGCCGGGCACGGAAGAGGACGAGCAGGGTTCGCCAGAGGACGTTCACGACGGGCGAGCGTAGCGATCTCCCTACGGAACGGCGATTCCTTTGTCCACTGCCGACAATTCGATGGGGTCGGGCTCGCGCGGCGGACACACCCAGGTGACGAGGACGACCGAGACGACCATCAGCAGGAACCACGACGACAGCTTCGACGCGTCGACCGCGACCGCCACAATCGCGGTGAGCCACCGGCGCGGGTGGCGCAAGAATCGCAGGTCAGCGCATCCCGACGTGAGGGCGGGACGCGCGATCGCGCCGGGGATCGTGGCACGCGAGCCTGGCAGGTTCCCGGGCTCCTAGCGCATCTCGGGGCCGTCCGCGTTCGATTTCCGGGTGGCGGAAGGGCCGCGTAGAGTCACGCCATGACTGCGGAAACCCGAGCCGACATCGTCGTCCGTCCGGTACGCGATGTGGATGCCGAGGCCCTCGGCCGCGTGCACGCCACGTGCTGGCACGAGACGTACGACCACCTGATCAGCACCGCCGCTCTCGAGGCGGTGTCCCCCAAGCGCATGGCCGAGCTGTGGACCCACTGGGCCGCCCAGGGCGAGGACTACCGCATGCGCGCGGCCCTCGTCGACGGCGAGATCGTCGGCTTCGTCGGCTCGGGCCCGGCCCGCGAGGACGACGCCCCGCGCGCGCGCGAGCTGTACTTCATCTACCTGCTCGACCAGTTCCACGGGACCGGCATCGGCCAGCAGCTCTTCGACGCCGCCGTCGACGAGGGCGAAGAGCTGTACCTGTGGGTCGCGGAGGACAACCCCCGCGCGCACCGCTTCTACGCGCGCAACGGTTTCGCGCTCGACGGCGCCTCGCACGTGGAGCCCTTCCTCGGTGAGGAGCTCACCGAGGTGCGCTTCGTCCGCTGACGTGCTGCAGATCTGGGCCCTCACCGGTATCGGTGAGATCTCGCCGGGCACCGACCTGGTCGAGGTGATCCGGGATGCCGCACGCGACTCGCTGCGCGACGGCGACATCGTCGTGGTCACCAGCAAGATCGTGTCGAAGGCCGAGGGCCGGATCCTGCACGCCGACGACCGCGAGGACGCGATCACCCGCGAAACCGTCCGGCTCGTGGCATCCCGCACCTCCCCCGCCGGTCACGTGACGCGCATCGTCGAGAACCGTCTCGGGATCGTCTCCGCCGCGGCAGGGGTCGACGCCAGCAACACCCCCGAGGGCACCGTGCTGCTGCTGCCCGAAGATCCCGACGCGTCGGCCCGCGAACTCGCCGCAGGGCTGCGGGTGGCCACGGGCGCGCACGTGGGCGTGCTCATCACCGACACGCTCGGCCGCGCGTGGCGCGAGGGCCAGACCGACCACGCGATCGGCGCCGCGGGGGTGCAGGTGTTCGAGGACCTCCGAGGGACGACGGATGCCGAGGGCCGCCCCCTCGTCGTGACGCTGCCGTGCGTCGCCGACGAACTCGCCGCGGCGTGCGATCTGGTCAAGGGGAAGGCCGCGCGCCTGCCGGTCGCCGTGGTGCGCGGCCGCGGCGACCTGGTCGGCGACCTCGACCTCCCCGGCGCCCGCTCGATCGTGCGCCCCGCGGAGCGCGACATGTTCGCCCTGGGTTCCGACGAGGCCTACGCGGCGGGCTTCGCCGCGGGGCGCGCCGCCGCCGACTGACCGGCGATCCGCGCCGCGCAGACGGCGCTCAGCGGATTCAGTGTCCAAGACACGCGGACCGGGTCGCGCGGCATCCGCGTGTCCTGGACACTCAACGGGCGGCCCGAGCCTGACGCAGCCGCGATCGAGGTGCGCCTGGGCCCGGGCCCGCGGTCAGCGGACGCCGCGGGCGGCGAGAGCCTCGCCGAGCTGGTCGGCGTGACGGAGCGACAGCACGACGAACGGGATGATCCCCGCGCGCAGCGACGGGCGCGCGCCGCGGGCGCGCTGCGCCTCGCGCACCTCGGCGGCCAGTCGCGCGAGGACCGGGATCGTCGTGATGGTGACCGCCAAGAGGAGTGCGGCGCGCTCGGCATCCACCCCGATCCTCCGCAGCGGACCGAGGCCGCGCTCGAGGGCGTCGAGCATGTCGTCGACGCGCGTGGTGAGCGGCAGCAGAGCCGCGACGAGGAGCGCCGCCGCGACGCGCGCCGTGTTCGCCAGGGCGGGTTCGGGGCCGAGGAAGATCAGCTGCCCGACCACGGTGATCGCGAGGATCCAGCGGAGCCCCCACACCTGCCGCCCCAGCTCGCGCACGCCGATTCCCGACACGACGTAGGCGAGGACGACGGCGAGGGCGCACACGGCAGCAACCCACGCGGCCGTGGGCAGGGCCGCCAACGCGACCGCGACGACCGCGAGCAGCAGCATCTTGGGGCCCGCCGGCATGCGGTGCAGGATCCCGTCGCCGGGGCGATACAGGCTCAGCACCGCAGGGCCCTCTCGTAGACGTCGATGACCTCGGATGCCACGCCCGCGGCGCTCACGACACCGTCGGCGAACAGCACGGCGGCGTCGCAGCGTCGCGCGAGGGCGAGGTCGTGGGTGACGAGGAGCAGCGCGTGACCGGTGTCGGCGAGGAGGTGATCCGCGACGCGGCGGGCGTTGCGCGCGTCGAGGTACGCGGTGGGTTCGTCCGCGACGACGAGGTCCGGTTCGCGGACGAACGCGCCGCACAGCGCGAGCAGCTGCTTCTGCCCGCCGGACAGGTCGTGCGCCGGCCGTTCGGCGAGGTCGGTGAGACCGAACCGCGCGAGGGCGCGCGCCACCCGCTCGGCGCGTTCCGCTCTGGGCAGACGCTCCGCGCGCAACGAGAACCCGACGTCGTCGGCGACCACCGGCATCACGATCTGCGCATCGGGGTTGCTCAGCACCAGCGCGACGCGGCGGCCGAGCTCGGCGGCATCCCGGTCGGGGTCCAGTCCCCGCACGGCGAGGTCTCCGGCATCCCGACGGATGAGCCCGGCGACGACGCGCGCGAACGTGGACTTCCCCGAACCGTTGTCTCCGACGACCGCGATCGTGCGGGCGTCGAGATCGAGGTCGATGCCGCGCAGCACCGCGCGTCCGTCGAGGCGCACGGTCAGGTCGCGGCAGCGCAGCACCGACGTCATCGGACCACCTCGACGAGCGCGGCCACACCCATCCCCCCGCCGATGGATGCCGCGGCGACACCGATCGTGCCGGCCGGCGCCCCGCCACGCACCAGGCGCGAGAACAGGCGCACGACGGCGACGGCGCCGCTGGCTCCCCACGGGTGGCCGAGGGCGAGGGCACCGCCGTCGGCGCACACGCGAGGGTCGTCGTCGGCGAGCCGCAGTCGCGACAGCACGCCGATGCTCTGGGCGGCGAACGCCTCCACGAGCTCGATCGCCGCGACGTCGCGCAGCGACACCCCCGACGCGGCGAGCACGGCCTCGATCGCCGGTGCGGCGCCGATGCCCGGCAGGGCCGGGTCGACGCCGACCACGGCACCGGCGCGGATCGCGAGCCCGGGTCCGGACGCGGCCACGAGGACCGCGGCCGCACCGTCGCCGATCCGGGTGGACGTCCCCGCCGTGACCGTGCCGCCGGGGAACAGCGCGGGCAGCCGTTCCCGAACGCCGGCATGCGGCGAGATCGCGTCGTCGCGTCGCGCGGCACCGACCGCCACGATCTCGGCGTCGAAGCGTCCCGCCGCGACCGCGGCCGCAGCGCGGAGGTGGCTGCGGGCCGCATGCGCCTCCTGACGTGCGCGGTCGATCCCGTCGTGCGCGGCGAGGTCCTCGGCCGCGCGCAGCATGTCGGGGTCGGCGAACCCGGGCGGGGCGAACGGCGCCCGCGTGTAGGCGACGCCGTCGCGGCGACGCTCGGGTGCCGTGGAGGCGCTCTCGACTCCCCCGGCCACGCGCGGCCTGCCGTCGACGCGGACCGCGGCCGCGGCATCCAGGATCGCCGCGAGGCCGCTCCCGCACTGACGGTCGACGGTGCCGCCCGGAACCGCGGGACCGAGCCCGGCGGCGAGCGCGGCGATGCGCCCGGGGTTCCCGCCCGGTCCGACGCAGTTGCCGAGCACCACGTCGGCGATGCCTCCGCCGTGCGCGAGGCCGGCGTCGGCGACGACCGCGGCCACCACCGCACCCCCGAGCACGCCGACGTCGGCGCCGGCGAGCGCGCGTCCGCGCAGAGCGAGCGGCGTGCGACGGGCGGTGACGATCACGGGGTCAGTCATCGCGGGTCGCCCCCTCGAGCAGCTCGGTCGCGAGACGGGCGGCGTCGGCGCGGGCGGGCTTGCCCGACGACGTCCGCGGGAGCGTGCCCACCACCCAGCGACGCGGCCGGTGCGCGGGGCCGAGCAGGCGCGCGGCGGCTTCGCGCACGGGCTCGGGAACGGCACCGCCCACGGACGCGCCCCGACCGGGTACGCCGTCGAGCTCGACGAACGCGGCGACGAGGGCGCCGACACGGGGCTGTGGCATCCCGAACACGACCGCGTCGCGCACCGCGGGGATCGATCGCAGCGCCCGCTCCACCTCGTCGGGGATCACCGTCGCCGACGCCGTGAGGATCGCGTCGTCGGCGCGCCCGCCCAGCACGAGGCGTCCGTCGCGCAGTTCGCCGCGGTCGCCGACGCTCGCCCACGCACCGTCACGTCGCAGGGGTCCGCCGGCACCCAGGTAACCGGATGCCAGGAACGCCGACCGCACCCACACCTCTCCGTCGCGCACCTCGATGTCGGCACCGGGGAACGCGCGCAGTCCGTCTCCGTGGTCGACCGCGACGAACGAGAGCTCGGCCGCTCCGTAGTAGGACACGACACGGATGCCGGCGACCTCGGCGCGAGCACGCAGGCCGGGGTCGAGGGCCGATCCGCCCACCAGCGCGGCGCGCAGCGAATCGGGGACTCCGCGCTCGAGCAGTGCGCGCAGCGCCTCGGGGGTGCCGTGGAAGCACGTGGCGTCCGAGAGGTCCGCGCGCGCGGGTCGGGGGCCGCCCGCGAGGGCGTGGGCGAGCGAGAACAGCGTGAGGGACGCGGCGGGAGGGGCGGGGAGAGCGATCACGTCGTCGGGGCCGGCGCCGAGCAGCGTCGCCACCGCGGCGAACGACCTCACCCACGAGTCGGCCGTGCGCAGCACGATCCGCGGGGCGCCGCTGCTGCCCGAGGTGAGCGCCGCCCACGCGGTGTCATCGGGCACCTCGGCGCGCTCGACCGCCCGCTCGACGGCGGCGGACTGCTCGGCCGACCACCGCGGGTCGGTCACGAGCGACACCGCACCGGCGGTCCGCAGCTCGGCGAGGCGGGCGAGCAGGTCGGGCCGGTCGCCGTCGACGACCGTGATCACGCGGCGACGGTGGCCGGTTCCGGGGTGGTCGCGCGCCACTGACGGCGGAAGCCGCGCGGATACGCCCGCACCAGCAGCGTCACGACGACCGTCGCGATGGCCGCCTTGATCAGATCGCCGGGCAGGAACAGGCTGCTCGTCAGCGCGGTCTCGGCGAGGGGCAGACGGGTCACGAGGCTCTGGACCGGGATGCCAAGGGCGTAGATCGCCACGATCCCTCCGGCGACCATCGCGATCGCGGTGCGCCACCAGACCGGGCGGCGGCCTCCGGCGTGCACGATGAGCCCGACGACGATCGCACCGAGGATCCAGCCGAGCGCGTAGCCCGCGGACGGACCGAGGAACACCGCGAAGCCGCCGCGCCCGCCGGCCAGCAGCGGCAGTCCGACGGCGACGAGCGCGAGCAGGACCGTCACCGACAGCGCGCCGAGCCACGGTCCGAGGACCGCGCCCGCGAGCATGACGCCCAACGTCTGGAGCGTGATCGGCACGCCCCCGGTGAGGGACAGGCTGCCGGGAAGCCCGAGGACCGCGATGAGCGCGGCGAAGACGGCCACGCGCGCGAGGTCGGTGGCATCCGGGGTGCGAGAGGTCATGACGGTCCTTACCTGAACAGCGTTCACCTGAACGATGTTCACTATAGTCAGATCCGTGACTCCTTCCGGACGCAGCCGCGGCCACTCCACCGACGACGTCGCGCGCACGGCCCTGCGCATCCTCGACGACGACGGTCTCGCCGACCTCACGATGCGTCGGCTCGCGACCCGGCTCGACGTGCAGCCGAGCGCGTTGTACTGGCACTTCCCGAACAAGCAGTCATTGCTCGCGGAGCTGTCGGACCGGATCGTCGGGCAGGCGGCATCCCTCCTGCGTGGATCGGGCGTGGTCGCCGAGGCCCGCGCGCTGCGCGACGCCCTGCTCGCCTACCGCGACGGTGCCGAGGTGGTCTCCAGCACCCTCGCGCTCGGCCTCGGCTCGTCCACCGCGCTCGACCGTCTGACGGACGCCGTCGCCGCCGAGGGCTTCGCGCCGGATGTCGCGTCCCGCGCCGCGACCACCCTGCTGCACTTCGTGCTCGGCCACGTCTGGCACGAGCAGCAGCGGCTGCAGTACGACAGCGTCGGCGTCGTCGCCCCCGGTGCGGGCCACGTCCCCGACGCCGACTTCGCCTTCGGCGTCGACCTCATCCACCGCGGCCTGCACGCCGCGGCCGGGGCCCGGCCGGCATAGGCACCTCCGCCCCGCGGCGTGTGACCGCAGAATCACCCCGCCGCCGAACCGTCCCGCGGAGTCCCTCCGCGACACGCCGCCCCACGGCATCCCCTACCGGCGCGTCGCCCACGAACTCCGCCACACGGCACATGCCCCGCCGGCAAAGACAACACGGCACACGCCCGCCGTACACACGCCCCGCCGGCACGACGGCGGCACACGTCCGTCAGCGCTGCTTCACGTCGCCGAACAGGCGCGCCAGCGGGATCAGCAGCGCGGGGCGCGCGGCGATCCACGCCGCGGCCATCACCAGCAGGGATGCCGCGAACAGCAGCAGCCCGGTCGGGTCGGCGCCGAAGGCGTCGGGGTCGACGGCTCCGCGAGCGGCGTACATGTGGTTCAGGTTGCGGAGGGCTCCCGTGGCGAGGACGAGGAACACGTGCACCGCGATGAACGCGACGAAGAACAGCATCACGGGGAAGTGGATGCGACGCGCCCACTCCGCCGACACGACCCGGTTCAGACGGGGAGCGTCCTTCGGCCAGACCCCCGACAGCCGCACGCCCGTGGCGATGGCCAGCGGCGCCGCGACGAAGGTGATCGCGAAGTACGAGAGCTGTTGCAGGGCGTTGTAGTTCACCCAGCCGTTCTCGGTCGGCCAGTCCAGCGCCGCGTACTGCAGCGCCGCGGACACCGCGTTCGGGAACACGTCCCACGACGTGGGCACGACCCGCATCCACTGCCCGGTCGCGAACAGCAGCACGATGTATACCACGCCGTTGGCGATCCACAGCACGTCGATCGCCTGATGGAACCAGAGCGCGAGGCTGATGCGGCGCCGCTTGTTCCCCCGCGGCGACCAGAAGGCATCCGGTCGCTTCTGCCGACGGAACTGCAGGCCCGAGCGGATGACGAGCAGCAGGAACAGGCTGTTGAGGAAGTGCTGCCAGCCGAGCCAGGCAGGGATGCCGACGGGCGCCGCCGCGGGGAGCTCGTACGACCCCGGGTAGACGTCGATGAACGCCCGGACGGGCCCGAGCGACACGAGCACCCGCGCGATCAGCACGACGAAGACGGCGACGACCAGCGCCGCGGCGCCCAGCAGCAGCACCGATCCGATCCACTGCGCGGGCGTGAGCGCGCCGAAGACGCGCGACGGCCCGCGCTGCGGGGTGCGGGATGTGGACGCCATCTACTTCTTCGGGCCGGAGCGAGGACTGACCTCCCGACGATACCGAAACCGGCTGTCCTTCGACCGCGCGCACGACGCGCTTGGTCGCCGCCCCGCGGGATGGTAGGCCGGTACGGTGAGGCGGAAGGAGGACGGATGCCGAGACGCCTACCGGTCGACCCGATCGCCGAAGCCAAGCGCCAGTGGATCGCGCACGGCTGGGACGACGCCGCCGACGGCATGACGGTGGTGACGTCGGTGATCCGCGCGCACCAACTGCTCACGGCATCCATCGAGCACGCCCTCAAACCGCTGGACCTGTCGTTCTCGCGCTTCGAGATGCTGCGGCTGCTCGCGTTCACGCGCGAGGGTCGGATGCCGATGGCCAGCGCGATCGCACGCCTGCAGGTGCACCCCACCAGCGTCACGAACACGGTGGAACGTCTCGCCCGCGACGGCCTGCTGACGCGCGAGCCCCACCCGAGCGACGGGCGTGCGGCGCTTCTGGTCCTCACGGATGCCGGCCGGCAGCGCGTCGACGACGCGACGGAGGCGTTGAACACCGTCTTCCGCGACCCCGGTCTCGCCCCCGAGGACGCGACCGAACTCGTGCGGATCATCGCCCGGTTCCGGAAGGCGGCGGGCGATTTCGCCGACCCGACGCCCGTGCCCGACCCGCTCTAGCGCGGGCTGTGCTCAGCGGTGCGTGAAGTTCGGCGCCCGCTTCTCGCGGAACGCCGCCATGCCCTCCTTCTGGTCGGCGGTGTCGAACAGCGCGAAGAACGCCTGCCGTTCGAACCGCAGCCCCTCGGCGAGAGTGGACTCCAGGGCGACGTCGAGCGCGGCCTTGGCCGCGTACAGCGCGGGCAGCGGCTTCTCGGCGATCGTGCGGGCCACGGCATCCGCTTCGTCGAGGAGGTCGGCGGCGGGGACGACCCGCGACACGAGCCCGACCCGCTCGGCCTCGGCCGCGTCGATCATGCGGCCGGTCAGCACCATCTCGGCGGCCTTGTAGTACCCGAGCGCGCGCACGAGCCGCTGCGTGCCGCCCATGCCGGGGATGACCCCGAGCTGCACCTCAGGCTGTCCGAACTTCGCGCGGTCGGACGCCAGGATGATGTCGCACATGAGCGCCAGCTCGCACCCGCCGCCGAGGGCGTAGCCGGACACCGCCGCGATCACCGGCGTCCGCACCGCGGCGAAGCGGCTCCACGCCCCGAAGTGGTCGCTGAGGGTCATGTCGAGCCCCGACTTCCCCTCCATCTCTTTGATGTCGGCTCCCGCGGCGAACGCCTTCTCGGAGCCGGTGACCACGATCGCCCCGACATCGGGGGCGTCATCGAAGGCGGTCGCCGCGGCCACCACCTCGGTCATCGACCGCGTGTCCAGCGCGTTCAGCGCCTCGGGCCGGTCGAGGGTGATCCACCCCACCCGCCCGCGCTGCTCGACCCGGATCGTCTCGTACTCGGCGGTGTGATCGGCCATGCCGCTCCCCTCGTGGTGTCCTCCCGGCATCGTCGCACGCTCCCCTGACATCGCCGAGGGGGTTCCGGTCCTCAGGCCGCCAGTACGCTCCGCCCGACGATGAGCCGCATGATCTCGTTCGTCCCCTCGAGGATCTGGTGCACGCGCAGGTCGCGGACGACCTTCTCGATGCCGTAGTCCTGCAGGTAGCCGTAGCCGCCGTGCAGTTGCAGGGCCTCGTTCGCGACGCGGAGGCCGACGTCGGTCGCGAGGCGCTTGGCCATCGCGCAGCGGGTCGCGGCGTCGGGTTCCTTGGCATCCAGGTGCTCCGCCGCCGAGTGGACGAGGAGTCGGGCCGCCTCCAGCTCGGTGGCCATGTCGGCGACGGCGAACACGACCGACTGCTTCTCGGCCAGCGGGTCGCCGAACGTGAATCGCTCGTGCACGTAGGCGACCGCGCGTTCCATGGCCCAGCGCGCCCCGCCGAGCGAGCACGCGGCGATGTTCAGACGACCGCCGTTGAGCGCCGCCATCGCGATGCCGAAGCCGCGCCCCTCGCCGCCGAGGAGGTTCCCGGCGGGAACACGCACCTCGTCGAGCACGACCTGCCGGGTGGGCTGGGCGTTCCAGCCCATCTTCTTCTCGTTCGGCCCGAACGACAGTCCCGCCGCATCCGCCGGTACGAGGAACGCGCTGATCCCGCGCGCGCCCGGCTCGCCGGTCCGGGCCATGACGACGTAGACGGATGCCTCGCCCGCGCCCGAGATGAACTGCTTGACGCCCGTGAGCACGTACGCGTCGCCGTGCCGGATGGCCGAAGCGGTGATCGCGGCGGCATCCGATCCCGCCCCGGGTTCAGTGAGGCAGTACGCCCCGAGGTCGTCCATCGCGACGAGACCCGGGAGCCACCGCTCGCGCTGGGTGTCGTCGCCGTAGGCGTCGATCATCCACGCGACCATGTTGTGGATCGTCAGGTAGGCGGTGACCGTCGGGTCGCCCGCGGCCAGTTCCTCGAAGATCTCCACCGCGAAGCGGCGGGGGAAGCCCGCACCCCCGGACTCCTCGCGGACGCACACACCCCCGAGACCCAGTTCGCCGGCGCGGCGCAGCACGTCGCGCGGGAAGTGCTTCGCGGCATCCCACTCCTGGGCGTGGGGCGTCAGCTCGGTCGCGGCGAACTCGCGGACGGCGTCGAGGATGGCGGCGCGGTCGTCGGCGGTCAGGGCGTCGAGCGCGGGGGCAGGGGTGGCGTCCATGCGGCTCTCCTTCTTCGGCGACGGCGTCGTCGCGAGAGCGATTTTAGTTGGACGTCCTTGTAATTACTAGGAGACGGAAGAATCAGCCCGCGGCGACCCCGAACAGCGCGCCGACCGCGTACGTCGCCCCGAGGGCGAGCGCCCCGCCGATGACCGTCCGCAGGATCGCACGGCCACGGCGCGCACCGCCGATCCAGGCGGCCAGATAGCCCGTGACGGCCAGGGCGATGAGCACGGCGACGAACGTGAGCGGCACGCGCACCTCGACCGGCGCGAGGAGGATCGTCAGCATCGGCAGGATCGCGCCGACCGTGAACGCCACCGCCGACGCGATCGCCGCGGCCCACGGGCTCACCACGTCGTCGGCGTCGATGTTCAGCTCGACGGCGAGGTGGGCCTTCAGAGCATCGGATGCCGTGAGCTCGGTCGCCACGCGCGTCGCCGTCTCGCGGCTGAGACCCTGAGCCTCGTACAGGCCCACGAGCTCGGCCAGCTCCGCCTCGGGGTCTTCGGCGAGCTCGCGGCGCTCCTTCTGGATGAGCGCGTGCTCGCTGTCGCGCTGGCTCGACACCGACACGTACTCGCCGAGCGCCATCGAGATCGCACCTCCGACGAGGGCGGCGAGGCCCGCGATGAGCACCGGCCCGACCTCGCTCGTGGCCCCCGCGACACCGACCACGACCGCGGCGGTCGACACGATGCCGTCGTTGGCGCCGAGCACGCCGGCGCGCAGCCAGTTCAGACGCTGGGCGAGTCCTTGACGGTGCGGTTCATCGGGGTGGGCACCAGCGGGGGTATCGGTCACGCGAACAGGCTATACCCGCACGCGCAGCGTCGGATCACCGGGTGAGAATCGCGACGCGTCGCCCTGTCCCTTCCCGCCCCGTTCACCCCACCGTCACCGCCGGTCGGCAGAGTGGCGGGGATCCGCGCCCCCGCACGGACCCTCCCCCGACACCCGAGGACACAGCCATGCCTTCGTCGTTCCTTCGCCGCGCCGTCGCGTTCACCGCGACGACCGCGGCGGTGTGCGCGCTCGCCCTCACGAGCGCGACGGCGGCCTCCGCCGCCATCGTCCCGTCGCCGATCTCGAACAGCGCCCCCGGCGCCGCGATCGCGCTGACCCCGGTCGGCTCCTACGACACGAACGTGTACAAGGAGTCCGCCGCCGAGATCGTGCAGGCCTACCGCGACCGGCTGTTCGTCGTGAACGCGCAGGCGGGCACCGTGAGCGTGCTCGACAACAGCGACCCGAAGAACCCGACGAAGCTGTTCGACATCGCGTCGGACGGCGTCGCCAACTCGATCGCCGTCCGCGACGACGGCCTCGGCGTCGTGGCCTTCGAGGCCGACGACAAGACCGCGCCCGGTCACCTGATGTTCTTCGACGCCACCCAGGACGACGCCGCGAGCGCCGAGCTCGGCGAGGTCACCGTCGGGGCTCTGCCCGACATGGTCACGTTCTCGAAGGACGGGACGTACGCCGTCGTCGCCAACGAGGGCGAGCCGGCCGACGACTTCTCCCTCGACCCCGAAGGCTCGATCAGCGTCGTGCCGCTGGCATCCACTCGCACCGCTCCCGCGCAGAGCGCGGTCAAGACCGCGGGATTCCGCGCTTTCGAGCAGGGCGGCTCGAAGACGCTCGACCCGAGAGTGCGCGTGTTCGGCCCCGACGTCGCCGCCCCCGATCAGGGCTCCACGCCGCTGTCGGCGAACCGCGTCTCACGCAACCTCGAGCCCGAGTACATCACCGTCGACGGCTCGGTGGCCTACGTCACGCTGCAGGAGGCGAATGCCGTCGCGACCGTCGACCTCGCCAAGGCCGAGGTCACCGGCATCCTGCCCCTCGGCTACAAGGACTGGGGCGCGAGCGCGCTCGACACCAGCGACAAGGACGGCGGGATCGACATCCGGTCGATCCCGGGGCTGAAGGGCCTCTACATGCCCGACGGCATCGCGTCGTACTCGGCGAGCGTCGGCGGCAAGGCGACGACCTACCTCGTCACCGCGAACGAGGGCGACGGCCGCGAGTGGGGCACGTTCATCGACGAGGCGCGCATCAAGGACCTCGGCAAGAAGGGCCTCGCCCCGATCTGCGCGACGTCGCCGCTCGCGGGGCGCTCGGCGGATGCCGACCTCGGACGCCTCAAGGTCGTCACCGACCTCGGAACGACCGCGGACGGGTGCTACAGCGAGCTGTACGCGTACGGCGGCCGCTCGTTCTCGATCTGGGACACCGCGGGCACGCTCGTCTTCGACTCGGGCGACCAGTTCGAGCAGAAGCTCAAGGAGGTCGCCCCGCAGCTGTTCAACGTCTCGAACGACAATAACACCGTCGACGACCGCAGCGACGACAAGGGCCCCGAGCCCGAGAACGTCACGGTCGGCGTGATCGACGGCCGCACCTACGCGTTCATCGGCCTCGAGCGGGCGGGCGGTGTGATGGTCTACGACGTCACCGACCCGAAGAACGCCGCCTACGTCACGTACGTGAACAACCGCGACGCCTCCGCCGACGTCAAGACCGCCGCCGCGGGCGACCTCGGGCCCGAGGGGATCGCCTTCGTCTCCGCGCTGCGTTCGCCCACCGGCATCCCGCTCCTCATCACCGGCAACGAGGTCTCGGGGTCGACGACGGTGTTCGAGGTGCGCCCGACGCAGCCGAAGACGCCCGATCTGCAGATCCTCACGATCAACGACTTCCACGGCCGCCTGCTGCAGGAGAGCGGTGGCGTGGCGGGCGCGGGCGTGCTCGCCGGCGCGGTCGAGAAGTACCGCCAGCAGAACCCGAACACGCTGTTCGTGTCGGCCGGCGACAACATCGGCGCGAGCGCGTTCGAGTCGTTCATCGACCAGGACACCCCGACCATCGCGGCACTCAAGGCCGCCGGCCTCGACGTCAGCGCCGTCGGCAACCACGAGTTCGACCGCGGCTTCGCCGACCTCACCGACCGGGTCATCCCCGCGTACGGCGACAACACCGGCGACCTCAGCGACTTCGCACTCGGCGCGAACGTGTACGAGAAGGGCACCAAGACCCCCGCCCTGAAGCCCTACACGATCAAGGAGGTCGACGGCACGAAGGTCGCCTTCGTCGGCACCGTGACTCCGCAGACCGCGGGCATGGTCGACCCGTCGAAGATCGACACGATCGAGTTCGGCGACGAGGTCGAAGCGGCCAACCGCGAGGCGAAGAACGCGCGCGCGGCGGGCGCGGACATCGTCATCCTCCTGGTGCACGACGGCTCGGAGACCACCGACTGCGCGACCATCGCGACCGAGTCGAGCGACTTCGGCAAGGTCGTCCGCAGCGCGTCCGCCGACGTGGATGCCATCGTCTCGGCGCACACGCACCAGAAGTACGCGTGCACGATCGGGGGCCGTTCGGTGATCCAGACCGGGTCGTACGGCACCAACCTCGGCACGCTCGACATCGACCTCGACGACGCCGGGGAGCTCGTCTCGATCACGCCGGGCGTCCGGTCGCTGTACGACTCCACCGTCTCGCAGTGGATCGCGTACCCGCAGACCCAGGTCGCCCAGATCGTGGCGGATGCCAAGGCCACCGCCGACGTGAAGGGCCAGGTCGAGGTCGGCAGGATCACGACCGACATCACGCGGGCGAAGAACGGTTCGGGCGGCGAGGACCGCGGCGCCTACTCCACGCTCGGCAACACCGTCGCCGACGTCTACCTGTGGGCGACGAGCGAGAACCCGTCGTTCAACGGCCAGGACGCGCAGATCTCGTTCATGAACCCCGGCGGGCTGCGCGCCGACCTGCTCTACGGCGCCGACAACGGGTCGATGTCGTACCGCGAGGTGGCGAACGTGCAGCCCTTCGGCAACACGCTGGTCACGCTCTCGCTGACGGGCGCGCAGATCAAGTCCGTGCTCGAGCAGCAGTGGCAGCCGGCCGGCGCCTCGCGTCCGATTCTCGCCCTCGGAGTCTCGAGAGGCTTCGCGTTCGAGTACGACCCGACGGCGGCGGAAGGATCTCGCATCCTGAAGATCACGCTCAACGGCACCGACATCGACCCCACGGCGACCTACCGCGTGGTCACGAACTCGTTCCTCGCGGCCGGTGGCGACAACTTCACCACGTTCGCCCAGGGCACGGGCAAAGCGGACTCGGGCCAGATCGACCTGCAGGCCACGGTGGCGTACTTCGCCGCGAAGGGAACGGTCGCACCGTCGCCGCTCGGCCGCGCGTACCTGAAGGGCGCGCAGCCGATCGACGAGGGCACCACGCCGACGCCCACCCCGACGCCCACCCCGACCCCGACGCCCACCCCGGCCCCGTCGAACACGCCGGTCCCCGCGCCGTCGTCGAGCGCGGCCACCGGGTCACCGGGCGCGCTGGCCACGACGGGCACCGAAGTGCCGTGGGGCCTGGCCCTCGGCGGCGCGTTCTTCCTGGTCGCCGGCGGTCTCGCCTTCGCCCTGCGCAAGCGCCGCACCGTCTGACCTCGGCCTCGGAACGGCCCTCATCCTTCGGGGTGGGGGCCGTTCGGCATCCACTCGTCGCGGGTTCTCCACCGCCAGCGCCCGCCGAACCGTCTCGCGGAGTTCTTCACCGACACGCCGCCGCACCACATCGAAACCCGGCGTGCCACCGACGGACTCCGCACGACGGTTCGCGGCCGAAGCCCGAGGCCGGGGTCGGAGACCCGCGGCGTGAGGGCCGAGACCCGGGGGTCAGAACCGCCGCAGCAGCGCCGCCAGGGCCTGACCGCCGCCGATGCACATCGTCACGACCGCGTACTCGAGGTCGCGACGCTGCAGATCGAGGGCCGCGCGGACCGTCAGGATCGCCCCCGTCGCCCCGACCGGGTGCCCGAGCGCGATCGCGCCGCCGTACGGATTGACCCGCTCGGGATCCAGGCCCGCGTCCCGGATCACCGCCACCGCCTGCGCCGCGAACGCCTCGTTCAGCTCGATCACGTCGACGTCCGCGGGGGTCAGGCCGGTCTGTTCCCAGAGCCGCTGCAACGCCAGTACGGGGGCGTATCCCATGATCTCGGGGTCGACGCCCGCGGTCGTCACGGCTTCCAGGGTCGCGAGGCCAGTGAGCCCACGCTCCCGCACGTCGTCCTCGCGCATCAGCACGGTCGCGGCCGCGCCGTCGTTGATCCCGGAGGAGTTGCCCGCGGTGACGGAGCCCTCCGCGGCGAACGCGGGCCGCAGCCCGGCGAGCACCTCAAGGGTCGTGCCGGGGCGCGGGTGCTCGTCCGTCGCGACCTCGACCGACCGCTCTCCGCCGGTGGACACGGGCACGATCTCCTCGGCGAACGCCGCCCGGCTGGCATCCAGGGCCGCCCTCCGCTGGCTCTCGACGGCGAAAGCATCCTGCTCCGCCCGCGAGACGGAGTACCGGGATGCCACGGTCTCGGCGGTCGTGCCCATGTGCCGGCCGCTGAACGGGTCGGTGAGGATCGCGAGCGTGCCGTCGAGGAGTTGCCGGTCGCCGAGCCGCGCGTTGCCGCGGGCGCCGTACTCGAGGAACGGCGTGCGCGACATGCTCTCGTCGCCGCCCGCGACGACGACGTCGACGCCGCCCCAGCGCAGTTCCTGCGCGCCGGACCAGATCGCCTGCAGACCCGATCCGCACAGGCGGTTGACGGTGAACGCGGGCACCCGGGTCGGCAGGCCCGCGGCGAGCGCGACGCGACGGGCGTTGTAGGCGTCGGGTCCGTTCTGCGCGATGCAGCCCATGACGACTTCGTCGACGGCGTCCTTCGGGACACCCGCACGCTCGAGGGCCGCCGACACCGCGACGGCGCCGAGCTCGTGCGCATCGACACCGGACAGCGCGCCGCCGAAGGAGCCGATCGGGGTCCGCGCCCCCGCGACGAGGACGATGCGGGGCGGGGTTCCGGTTGCGGCGTTCATCCTGGCCTCCGTGCACGGCGTCGTGAGGGGTTCAGCCTACGGGCAGCGCGCTGGAACGCCGAGACTGCACGCACCTGACAAGACCACTGCAGCGTGCAGTGGAGACGTCAGGCGGATGCAGTCTCGCGGCGCGGCGCGGCGCCGCCGAGCACGCGACCGGATGCCGACCCCGGCACCGGCGGAAGGCTGGCGACGGTCCGCCGCGCGGCGTAGTGTCCGCCCCATGGACGCGGTGATCCGCACGGTGGGGCTGCGCAAGTCCTACGGTCGCACGAACGCCCTCGACGGTCTCGACCTCGAGGTGACAGCCGGGGAGATCCACGGCTTCCTGGGCCCGAACGGTGCCGGGAAGTCGACGACGATCCGGATCCTCCTCGGGCTGGCCCGCGCGACCGGCGGAACCGCGACCGTATTCGGCGACGACCCGTGGCGCGACGCGGCCCGGTTGCACCGACGCATCGCCTACGTCCCCGGCGACGTGAACCTATGGCCGGGGCTGTCGGGCGGCGAAGCCATCGACCTGCTCGCGCGGCTGCGCGGCGACGGGCGTTCCGTCGCCTACCGCGACGAGCGGGCGCGACTCCTCGAGGCCTTCGACCTCGACCCGCGCAAGAAGGGCCGCTCGTACTCGAAGGGCAACCGGCAGAAGGTGGCCCTGGTCGCGGCGTTCTCCGTCCCGGCAGATCTGCTCGTGCTGGACGAGCCGACGAGCGGTCTCGATCCGCTCATGGAGGTCGTCTTCCAGCGCGAGGTGCGGCGGGCGCGAGAGCGTGGCGCGGCCGTCCTGTTGTCCAGCCACATCCTCTCGGAGGTCGAGCAGGTCTGCGATCGGGTCAGCATCATCCGCGCCGGACGCATCGTCGACGACGGCACGCTCGACGACCTCCGGCACCTCACCCGCACGCAGGTCTCGTTCGCCGACGCGGGCGGCGACCTGCCGACTCTGCCCGGCGCGCACGAGGTGCAGCGCCGGGACGGGCGCGTGCACCTCACCGTCGACACCGCCGAGGTGGCATCCCTCCTTCCCGCACTCGGGGCACTGGGGATCCAGTCGTTGCGCGTGGAGCCGGCGTCGCTCGAGGAGCTGTTCCTCCGCCATTACGGGTCGCAGCCGTGACCGGGTTCCGGCTGCTCCTGCGTGCGCGATGGCGGCGGGATGCCGTGCAGCTGACGATCTGGATCGCCGGCGCCCTGCTGCTCGCCGCATCGGCGGTGGTCGGGGTGCGCGGCACGTTCCCGGACGAGGCCGACCGCGCCACGCTGCTGGCCACCGCGGTCGCGAACCCCGTGGTGCTGCTGTTCCGCGGCCTGCCGTCGGGCACCGACGAAGCAGCGTTCACCGCTTTCCTCATCCTCCCGTTCGTCGCGCTGCTCGCCGCGCTGATGAGCACGTTCCTGGCCGTGCGGCACACCCGCGGCGACGAGGATGCCGGACGCGCCGAGCTCATCGCGGCCACCCCTGCGGCGCGGACCGTTCCGCTGTCCGCGACCGTGGTGCACGGCATCCTGGCCAACATCGTTCTGGGCGCGCTCGTGACCACGACCTACGTCGCGATCGGGTTCGCGGCGTCCGGGAGCATCCTCATGGGGGCGGCCTCCGCGCTGACGGGCATCGCTTTCCTCGGCGTCGGACTGGTCGCAGCGCAGCTCGCGGCATCCGCACGGACGGCGAACGCGATAGGCGTCTGGGCCGTGCTGCTGTCCTACCTCGCGTGCGGACTTGGCAATGCCCTCGGAACGCCCAGCGGGGATCTGCAACGGATGACGAGCGCCCCGCTGGCGTGGGTGTCGCCGTTCGGGTGGGCCGAGAACACGCGCCCGTACGACTCCGACGCGGCGGGCAGGCTCATTCCGTTCGCCGGGCTGATCGTCGTCGCCCTTGCGCTCGCGTTCGTGCTGTCGGGCGCCCGCGATGTCGGCGGTGCGCTGCTTCCGGCGCGCCGCGGGCGTGCGGTGGCGAGCGTCGCCCTCTCGGGTCCGATCGGGATGGTCTGGCGCGAGGCCCGCAGCTCCCTCCTGGGGTGGGCGGTCGGCGGCGCGATCGTGGGCGTCCTGTCGACGCGCCTCGCATCCGCGATCTCGCAGATCGGCGACACGATCCCGTCCGTGCAGGCGCTGCTGCAGTCCCTCGCGTCTCAGGGCTCGCTCGCGCAGGGAGCCATCGAGGTGTTCTTCACCCTGGCCGGAGTGCTCGCCGCGTGCGCCGGCATCCAGACCGTCCTCCGCGCACGGCAGGACGAGGCGGCAGGTCTCGCCGAACCCGTACGGGCGGCCGGCGTCGGCCCGGTCCGGTGGGCCGGCGCGTACCTGTCCGTGGCGATCCTGGCGGTGGTGTCGTGCCTCGCCGCCGCGACGGCGGGGGCCGCCGTCGGTCAGCTGACGACCGACGCCTCGCAGACGCATCTCATCCGGGATGCCGCCGTGGCGGCGGCAGGGCAGGCGATCGCGGCTCTGACGCTCGTGATCGTCGCGACCCTGGTCGTCGTGATCGCTCCCCGGCTGTCGCTGCCGGTCGGATGGGCGCTGGTGGGCATCGCGACCGTGGTGGGGCTGTTCGGCCCACTGCTCGGACTCTCGGATGCCGCCGTCCACGCCTCACCGTTCGCCGCGGCGCCGCGTATCGACGGCGATTCCCTGGATCTCCGCGGCGGCACCTGGCTCGCCGTCGCGGTGGTCACCGGGGTCGCGCTGCTCGCGGCGGCGGCGCGGCGCCGAGAGCTCGCCCCGGAGCGGTGAGGCGTCGCGAGGTCGTCCCGGGATGCCGAGACTGCACGCACCTGACAAGACCACTGCAGCGTGCAGTGGAGACGTCAGGCGGATGCAGTCTCGCGGCCAACGGCGCGGCAAGGCGGGGTGCGGACCCGGCCGCTACCCCCAGGACTCCAGCGTCGCCGGAACGGATGCCAGCGTCGCCACGGCCGCGTCGCGGTCGGCGCGGGCGAGGGTCAGCGCCGCCACCACGAGCGACGCGCACACGGCGGAGAGGGAGTCCACGGCATCCGGGGCGAGGTCGGGACGCCGGTCGGCCACGGCCGCGCGGATCGCGGATCGCATCTCGGCGGCGTACCCCGACACGAGGGTGCGGACCTCGGCGTCGTCCGACGCGAGCGGCGACGACCCGGCGTTGAGCAGCAGGCAGCCGAGGCGCGCGCGCGGGGAGTCGGCTTCGATGGCGGCGCGCATGTCCTCGATGTACGCCTCGAGCGCGCCGGGGTCTCCCCCGCCGAGAGGACGCAGGCGCGTGCGCACGACATCGTCGAGATACGCCGCGAGGACCGCGTCGAAGAGGCCGCGCTTGCTGCCGAAGGCGTTGTAGATGCTCGACCGCGTGAGTCCGGTCGCGTCTTCGAGTTCGGTGATGCCGGCCTCGGCGTACCCGCGCTGCCAGAACACGTCGCGCGCAGCGTCGATCACCGCGCGACGGTCGAATGTCGGCATCCTGCCCATGGGTTTCCTTCTTCCCGTTCCGGGTCTATATTAGACCGGTCGTTACAAAATAACCACGCAAGGAGAGACATGCGCGCCATCGTGCACCCCCAGTTCGGCGAACCGACCGACGTCCTGAACGTCGAAGAGGTCGAGACCCCCGAGCCCGGCCCCGGCCAGGTGCGGCTGCGCATCCTCCTGTCGCCGATCCACAACCACGACCTGTGGACGATCCGCGGCACCTACGGCTACAAGCCCGAGCTCCCCGCCCGCGCGGGGACCGAGGCCGTCGGCATCGTCGACGCGCTCGGCGAGGGCGTCGAGGGCCTGGAGGTCGGCCAGCGCGTCGCCACCGGCGGCACCTTCGGCGTCTGGGCCGAGTACGTCGTGACCCCCGCTGCGGGCCTGATCCCGGTCGCCGACGCCCTCCCCGACGAGATGGCCGCCCAGCTCGTGTCGATGCCGTTCAGCGCCATCAGCCTGCTGCACTCGCTCGACCTGAAGGCCGGCGACTGGCTCGTGCAGAACACCGCGAACGGCGCCGTGGGGCGCATGGTCGCGCAGATCGCGAAGGCCCGCGGCATCCACGTCCTGGGTCTGGTCCGCCGCCAGAGCGCGGTCGACGAGCTCGCTCAGCAGGGCATCTCGAACGTCGTCTCGACCGACGCCGCCGACTGGCGCGACACGGCCCTCGCGATCATCGACGGCGGACGCGTCGTCGCCGGCGTCGACTCGGTCGGCGGTTCGGCGGCGAACGACGTGCTGTCGCTGCTGTCCGAGAACGGCACGCTCGTCATCTTCGGCTCGATGGGCGAGAGCAAGCTCGAGCTGTCGGCGGGCGACATCATCTTCCGCCAGGCGACCGTGAAGGGCTTCTGGGGAAGCGTCGTCAGCAAGACGATGGATGCCGAGACCCGCGGCGCCCTGTTCGGCGAACTGTCCCGCTACCTCGCCGACGGCACCGTGACGCTCCCCGTCGCGGCGACGTTCGCGCTCGAGGACGTCCGCGACGCCGCCGCCGCGAGCTTCTCGCCGCGCGTGGGCAAGGTGCTGCTGCGCCCGTAAGCCTCCCGGGGGTTCCGCCCTTCACGGTTCAGTGTCCAAGACACGCCGTTGCGCCCGCGCGACATCGGCGTGTCTTGGACACTCGGCGTTTGCGGGCAGGGCACCGCGTCAGGCGAGCAGGCGCTCCAGCACGTCGAGCACGGGACGCTGCCCCTTCACGAGGCGATCACGGGCGGCATCCAGACCCGTCCACTCCGCGCGGTCCACCTCGGGGAACGACGCCGTACGACCCGACCGCGGCGGCCACTCCATCTCGAACTCGCCGAAGACGAATCCGGATGCCTCGAACCCGGTGCCGTCGAGCGCGAACACCACGAGCTTCTTGCTCGAGGTCGCGGCGAACGTCCCAAGCTCGGCCCATTCCCCCGCCGGGGGTTCGAGGCCGAGCTCCTCACGGAACTCGCGGTGCGCGGCATCCCGGGGCTCCTCCGCACCCGGCTCGAACTCGCCCTTCGGAATCGACCACGCGCCGGCGTCCTTGCGCGCCCAGAACGGGCCGCCCATGTGCGCGATCAGCACCTCGAGCGCGGGATGCCGCCGGTACAGCAGCAGCCCCGCGCTCCAGGCGACCATCAGACGCCCGCCGGGACGCGCGCCGCTTCGTCGGCGATCACGTCGGCGCGCTTGCGGAACGTGCGGGCCGTGACCCGGTCGAGCGCGATCTGGCCGCGCATGCGTTCGGCCTTCTCATACAGCGACGGACCGCCGAACCCGGTGAGCACCTTCACGAGCACCGGCAGCAGCTCGATCATGAAGAACAGCGCCGCGATGAGCCAATGCGCCCAGCGGAGCGTCGGCTCGCGTTCGGAGAGGCGCTCGAGAGCCGAGATCTGGCTCAGGAGGCCCACGGCCCCGGCGTTGCCGTTCGCCACCGAGGACGCGCGGTCGTTGTAGGCCGTCAGCGCCGACTCGTACTGGGCACGCGCGGCGGGCAACTGGTCCTCGGCCTGCTGCTTGTTCTGGTCGGCCGAGGCGGCGGCGGCATCGGCACCGGCCGAGTTCGCGGCGGCCAGCGACGTCTGCGCCTGCTGCAGCTGCGCCGACAGGGCGTCGTACGACGACTGGGCCTGAGCGAGCTGCGCCTTCGCGGCCTCCGAGCTGGCACCGTCGCCGGCGACGCCGGTGCACCCCGCGACTTCCCCGGCGCCCTGGCCGGTCAATTCGCACTGGTACACCGCGCGCGCCTGGTCGATCACGGCCTGCTGCGCGGCGAGCTGCTGCGTCAGCTGATCGACCGTCTGCTGGGCGGCCGCGGCCTCGGCGGACGTCGACGAGGTCCCGGCGACGATCCCGGTCGCCGCCTGGTTCTCGAGCGCCGCGACCTGGGCGCTCGCGGCATCCAGGGCCTGCTTCTCGGGACCGTTCGTCACGGCGTCCTGATCGGTGAGCGCCTGCGTGACGTTGGTGGAGTTGACCTCGCGGTTGATGTCGTTCTGGAACACCTGGAGGACGAGCGGCTCCGCCACGACGATGCCGATGAGCGCCGCCATGATGATGCGCGGGAAAGCCAGACCGAGCAGCCGGAAGACGTTCGTGGTCGACCGCATGGTCGACGTGAGGAAGCGGTCGAGGTTGAAGATGATGAGGCCCCACACGAGGGCGAGCGGGATCGCGAGGAAGATGCTGATCCGCACACCCGTGAGGAGCGCGAACATCATCGACAGCGCCGAGACGAGCGCCGTACCCGCGAGCACCAGGAACATCTGCACGAAGCGCGGCACCTCTTCGGGCACCTCGTCGAGCACGTCGTTGTCGGCGCCGCCGAGCACGGCCATGCGCCGCACGAGCGACAGGCTCGGCCGGCGCGGGTCGGCTCGCCGGAGGCGCGGAGGACGAGGGGTGGATGCCACGGGCGCGGGGAACGGCGCCGCCTCGGGGACCACGGGCTCGGGCTCGGCCGCGGGCGGGACGGGTTCGACGGATTCCGGGGCGGAATCGAGGGGGACCGGTGCGCCCACGGGCTGCGGGTCCGCCGCGGACTCGGTGTCTTCGGGCCACTCGAACGGGGCGGTGTCGTCGTCACCGGCGGGCGGTGCACCCCACGGCTCGGTGGGGTCTTCGGAGGTCACGGTGTCGGCCGACGCGTCGGCGTCGTCACGCTGCTGGGCGAGGATGTCGTCGAGGTACTGGGGCTCGCGGTCATCGTCCGTCGTGAACTCGATGCGGCCGTCGGAGCCGAAGCGTCCGGGCCGGTGAGCGGAAAAGGACATTCGCACAGGGTACGACGCGAGTCCTGCCCGCTCCTGAGCGGGGCCTGTGGCCCTGCCGGGGCCCCGCTCAGGGTGAGATCAGACCAGACGCGCCTTCGGCGACACCTCGTAGGTGTTCTCGGGATCGGCGAACACGGCGTCGCCGAGGGCCGTGTCGATCGCCGCGAGCGTGTCGGCGTCGAGCGTGACGCCCGAGGCCTTCACGGTGTCGGCGAGCTGCTCCGGACGCGACGCGCCGACGAGCGCGGCCGCGATGTTGGGGTTCTGCAGCACCCACGCGATCGCGAGCTGCGGCATGCTGAGCCCCGCCTCGTCGGCGATCGGCTTCAGGCGCTGGACGGCCTCGAGCACGTCGTCGCGGAGGAACCGCTTGATGAAGTTCGCCCCGCTCTTCTCATCGGTCGCGCGTGAACCGTCGGGCACCGGCTGACCCGGCAGGTACTTGCCGCTGAGCACGCCCTGCGCCATCGGCGACCAGACGATCTGCGAGATGCCGAGCTCTTCGCTGGTCGGCACGACCTTGCCCTCGATCACACGCCAGAGCATGGAGTACTGCGGCTGGTTCGAGATGAGCTGGATGCCGAGCTGCTTCGCCAGCGCGTGTCCGTCGCGGAGCTGCTCGGCGGTCCACTCGGAGACGCCGATGTAGAGCGCCTTGCCCTGACGCACGATGTCGGCGAAGGCCTGGAACGTCTCTTCGAGGGGCGTCTCGTAGTCGAAGCGGTGCGCCTGGTAGAGGTCGACGTAATCGGTGCCGAGGCGCTTCAGGGAGCCGTTGATCGAGTCCATGATGTGCTTCCGGCTGAGGCCGGTGTCATTGGGCCCCATGGGACCGGTGGGGAAGTACACCTTCGTGAAGATCTCGAGCGACTCGCGGCGCTGCCCCTCGAGGGCCTTGCCGAGCACGAGTTCCGCCGCGGTGTTGGCGTACGTGTCCGCGGTGTCGAACGTCGTGATGCCCGCGTCGAGGGCGGCGTGCACCGTCTTGATCGCGGCGTCGTCACCGACCTGCGAACCGTGGGTCACCCAGTTGCCGAGGGTGATCTCCGAGATCTTGAATCCACTGTTTCCGAGGTAGCGATAACCGACCATGGCTCAACGCTATCGGCGGCATCCGACATCGGGGGCCGCGCTGACCGGATAGCCGCCGGACCCGACAGAACCATCCCTCAGCCGACCGGCGTCTCCGCGGCGGCGGCTTCGTCCTCTTCGGTCGCGACGAGCTGACCGCACGCCCCGTCGATCTCTTTGCCGCGGGTGTCGCGGAGGGTCGTCGGGATGCCCGCGTCGTTCAGACGCCGCACGAACTCGTTCTGCACGGGGATCTCGGAGGCCGTCCAGATCGAGCCCGGGGTCGGGTTCAGCGGGATGGGGTTCACGTGCACCCAGCCGCGACCGCGGGCGTTGAGCTTCTCGGCCAGCAGGTCGGCGCGCCACGCGTGGTCGTTCATGTCCTTGATCAGGGCGTATTCGATCGAGACGCGGCGCCCGGTCTTGTCGAAGTAGGCGCGGGCGGCATCCAGGGCCTCGTCGACCTTCCAGCGGGAGTTCACCGGGATCAGCTCGTCGCGCAGGTGATCGTCGGGCGCGTGCAGCGACAGGGCGAAGGTCACCGGGATGTTCTCGTCGGCGAGCTTCTTGATCGCCGGGACGAGCCCCACGGTCGAGACGGTGATCCCGCGGGCGCTCATGCCCAGCCCGTGCTCCTTGTCGACCATCACGCGGACGGCCTGCATCACGCGGGCGTAGTTGGCGAGCGGCTCGCCCATGCCCATGAAGACGATGTTGGAGACGCGGTCGAGGGAGTGATCGTCACGCTTCTTCCCGCCGAGGCCTCCCGCGGCGATGAGGGCATTGGCGCGCACGATCTGCTCGATGATCTCGGCCGCCGACATGTTGCGGGTGAGGCCCGCCTGGCCGGTGGCGCAGAAGGGGCAGTTCATGCCGCACCCGGCCTGGCTCGAGACGCACAGCGTGATGCGGCCGGGGTAGCGCATGAGCACCGACTCGACGAGCGCGCCGTCGTGCAGCTTCCAGAGGAACTTGATCGTGTCGCCGCGGTCGGTCTCGAGGCGGCGCACCTCGGTCAGCAGGGGCGGGAGCATCCCCGCGACCAGCTCGTCGCGACCGGATGCCGGAAGGTCGGTCATCGCGGCCGCGTCGGACGTGTAGTGGGTGAAGTAGTGCTTCTCGAGCTGCTTCGCCCGGAACCCGGGGAGCCCGAGCTCCTTCACCTTCGCCACGCGTTCCTCGGCGGTGAGGTCGGCGAGGTGCACGGGCGGCTTGCCGCGCTTGGGGCTGGCGAACTGCAGCAGCGGACGGCCGGTCTCGTCCTTGGCCTGCTGCCAGCCCTCCGTGGCGGGACGGACCTGACGCGGCTTCGTCTCGCGGACGGCGGTGTCGGCCGGGGCCCCCGCGGGGCGCGCCTGCCGGGGCGTGGTGGAGCGCACGGGGGGCTGATCGGTCATGGGTTCCAGGGTACCGGGGTGCGCCTGCGCCGAGGCTGGGCGCTGCGCGGTCGCTTCAGCCCCCGCGCGCAACGGCACCTTCCGTTGCCCCGGATGGTCGCCGCGGGCGCGGCCGGGCGACGAATCGGGGCAACTCACCCGGGACGCCACCGCCTTAAACTGCATCCCATGCCCGGTGCCGGTGACGTCTCCCTCCCGCCCGGCGGCGTCCAGAGGCTTCTGAACAACAACGTCGTCGTGTCGATCGACGCCGACGGCCGCGAACGCGTGCTGATGGGCCGGGGCATCGGGTTCCAGCTCAAGCACGATGGGCGCATCGACCCCGCGAAGGTCGAGAAGACGTTCGTGCTCGACCAGGCCACCGACACCGCGCACGCGCGGAAGCTCCTCACCGACGCGCCCTACACGCTCGTGCAGGCCGTGCTGCGGGCGGTCGACGAGGCCGAGCGCGAACTCGGCCGCGACCTCGGCCGGCGATTCCCCCTCGCCGTCATCGACCACGTGCACTACGTCGTGGAGCGCCTCGACCAGGGCATCCGCATCCCCGGCACCTCGATGCCCGAACTGCGCATCCTCCACCCCGACGAGTCGCGCGTCGCCGAGCACATGGCCACGTCGATCGCGGCATCCCTCGAGCGGGATCTCCCGCCCGAGGAGGGCGTGTTCCTGACGATGCACCTGCTGAACGCGACGCGCGACGAGCCCAACGGCACCGCGGCGCTGCTCTTCCGGCGCGTGCAGCACGTCGTCCGCACGGTCGAGACGGGGCTCGGCACGGCGCTCGACACCGACAGCGCCGACTACGCGCGGTTCATCCTGCACGTGCGGTTCCTGCTGCAGCGCCTGGTGGATCGCACCATGCTCGCCAGCGGCGACTCGTCGTTCTTCGAGTTCGCCAAGCACCGCTATCCGCGCTCGTACGACATCGCCGAGGCGGTGAAGGCGTACGTCCTCGCGGCGACGGGCTCGGCCCTCACCGACGAGGAGGTGCTGTACATGATCGTCCACGTCGAGCGGCTCGCGACGAGCATGGGTCGCGGCGACGACGGTGGCGACCCCTCCGCGCCGATGCTATAGTCGCTGCCGCAGGCCTCACGGCCCGCCGACGAATCTGGATTGTTACCGCGCGAGCGGGCAAGACCTGAACTCACATCGCTGACGAGCGATGAACGGGTTCGGGTCTTTTTTATTGCCCGAAACAGGCCGGAGACGTCGACACAGAACATTCGACAGGCCGCATCGATGCGGTGGAAGGCAGGCGGTTCCGATGGCGGATCACGCGAAGACGGCGGCGGGGGTCCTCGCCGGTGTCGGTGGAGAGAGCAACGTCCAATCCCTCGTGCACTGCGCGACGAGGCTCCGGTTCGTCCTGAAGGACGAGAGCAAGGCGGATGCCGCGGCGATCCGCGCCGTGCCCGGCGTCATCACCACGGCCCAGGCGGGCGGCCAGTACCAGGTCGTCATCGGCAACGACGTGCCCGACGTGTACGCGGCGATCCAGTCACAGACGAAGGTCGGCGGCGACGCCGGGGCCGAGGAGGGCCCGAAGGGCAACCTCTTCAACCGCTTCATCAAGATGATCTCGGCGATCTTCACGCCGATCCTGTGGGCCCTGGCCGGCACCGGGCTCCTGAAGGCGTTCCTCGCCGCGGCCGTGACCTTCGGCTGGATGGATGCCACGACCACCACCTACACGATCCTCAACGCGCTGTCCGACGCGCTGATCAACTTCCTGCCGCTGGCGCTCGCGATCACCGCGGCCCGCTACTTCAAGGCGTCGGAGTTCACGTCGTTCGCGATCGCCGGAGCGCTGGTGTACCCGTCGATCACGGCGCTCACCGGCGCCCCGGACGTCACCTTCTTCGGCATCCCGGTGACGATGGTGAGCTACGTCTCCAGCGTCATCCCGGTCATCATCATCGTGTGGCTGCAGAGCCACGCCGAGCGCTTCCTGCTGAAGGTGCTGCCCGGCGCGGTGCGCCGCTTCGTCACCCCCATGATCGTCGTGCTGGTGGCCGTGCCGCTGGTGTTCGTCGTCATCGGACCGCTCTCCGCGCTCCTCGGCGGCGGCCTCGCCTCGGGCATCGGCTGGGTCTTCGAGACCGTGCCGTGGCTCGGCGGCGCGATCATGGGCGGTCTGTGGCAGGTCTTCGTGATCTTCGGTCTGCACTGGGGCCTGGTGCCGCTGTTCCAGCTCGAGTACCAGACCACCGGCATGATCCTGCTCATCGGCCCGGTGTTCGCCGCGGTGCTGGCCCAGGCCGCCGCCGTCGCCGGTGTGCTGGTGCGCTCGCGCAACAAGAACCTGCGCTCGCTCGCGGCGCCCGCCACCCTGTCCGGCTTCCTCGCCGGCATCACCGAGCCCGCGATCTACGGCATCAACCTGCCGCTGAAGCGCCCCTTCGCGTTCGGTGTCGTCGGTGGCGCCCTCGGCGGCGCGCTCATCGCGATGGGCGGGGTCTTCTCGAAGGCGTTCGTCGTCCCGTCGGGCCTCGCGCTTCCGGCGCTGCTCGGCAACGGCAACATGGTCATGCTCGCCATCGGCCTCGCGGTCGCGGTCGTCGTTCCGTTCCTGCTCACGGTGCTCATCGGCTTCAAGGACCCGGTCGACGAGGCCGCCCCCGCCGCGCCGGCCGCGGCGACCGACACCGTGGTGCTCAACCCGGTCGACGGCTCCGTCGTCGCCCTCAGCGAGGTTCCGGATGCCGCCTTCGCGGACGGTTCGCTCGGCAAGGGCGTCGCGGTCCGCCCGACCTCCGGCGCCGTGTACGCCCCGTTCGACGCGACCGTCGTCGCGGCGTTCCCGACCGGTCACGCGGTCGGTCTGCGCGGCGTCGACGGTGTCGAACTGCTGATCCACGTGGGCCTGGACACCGTCAAGCTCGGCGGCGAGCACTTCTCGCTGAAGGTCTCGTCGGGCCAGCAGGTGAAAGCCGGCGACCTCCTGGTGGAGTTCGACGGCGACGCGATCGAGCGCGCCGGCTACGACCTGATCACCCCGGTCATCGTGACCAACGGCGACCTCTACCCCGACGTCGCCGACGTGGCATCCGGACCGCTCTCGCACGGCGAGACCCTCTTCCGCGCCGTGTCGGTCGACTCTCTTTCCGCCACCCGTTGATCCCCTGGGAGAACCACGCATGAGCAACACCCCCTTCCCCGACGGCTTCCTCTGGGGCGGCGCCACCGCCGCCAACCAGATCGAGGGCGCGTACGACGAAGGCGGCAAGGGTCTCTCGGTGCAGGACGTGATGCCCAACGGCATCTCGGGTCCGCGCACCGAGCGCCCGACGCCCGACAACCTCAAGCTCGTCGGCATCGACCACTACCACCGCTACGCCGAGGACATCGCGCTCTTCGCCGAGATGGGCTTCTCGGTCTACCGCTTCTCGATCGCGTGGAGCCGGATCTTCCCGAACGGCGACGAGACCGAGCCGAACGAGGAGGGCCTGGCGTTCTACGACCGGGTGCTCGACGAACTCGAGAAGCACGGCATCGAGCCGCTCGTGACGATCTCGCACTACGAGACGCCGCTGCACCTGGCCGAGCAGTACGGCGGCTGGACGAGCCGCGCGCTCATCGGCTTCTACGAGCGCTACGCCCGGACCCTCTTCGAGCGGTTCGGCGCCCGCGTGAAGTACTGGCTGACGTTCAACGAGATCAACTCGCTGCTGCACGCCCCGTTCATGAGCGGCGGCATCCCCCTCCCCGAGGGCGGCGTGCCGAAGAGCGAGCTGTACCAGGCGATGCACCACGAGCTCGTGGCATCCGCCCGGGCCACCCGCATCGCCCGCGAGGTCGCCCCCCGGGCGCAGGTGGGCTGCATGGTGCTGTCGATGCCGATCTACCCGTTGACGCCCTCCCCGGCCGATGCGGTCGCGGTGATGGATGCCGACCACGGCAACCTCGTCTACGGCGATGTCCACACCCGCGGCGAATACCCCGGCTACTTCCTGCGCCGCCTGCGCGAGGAGGGCATCGCGCTCGACATCACCGACGAGGACCGCGCCGACCTGAAGAACACGGTCGACTTCGTCTCGTTCAGCTACTACATGTCGATCGCCGAGACCGCCGACCCTTCGCTGCGCGCCGCCGGCGAGGGCAACATCATGGGCGGCGTGCCGAACCCGACCCTCCCGGCGAGCGAGTGGGGCTGGCAGATCGACCCGGTGGGCCTGCGCCTGGTGCTCAACCAGTTCTGGGACCGCTGGCAGAAGCCGCTGTTCATCGTCGAGAACGGGCTGGGCGCCCGCGACCAGCTCGTCGAGGTCGACGGAGAGAAGACGGTCGTCGACGACTACCGCATCGCGTACCTCAACGACCACCTCGTGCAGGTGGGCGAGGCGCTCGAAGACGGCGTCGACGTGCTCGGGTACACCTCGTGGGGCTGCATCGACATCGTCAGCGCCAGCACGGCACAGCTGAGCAAGCGATACGGTTTCATCTACGTCGACCGCAACGACGACGGCTCCGGAACCCTCGATCGGTACCGGAAGAAGTCGTTCCACTGGTACGCCGACGTCATCCGGACCAACGGCGCGTCCCTGACCCGCTGATCCCCATCGATCGGGTCGGCCCCGGACCCTCGCGGTCCGGGGCCGACCCGCGGAGAAACGCATGACCCGCATCGCCTTCCTCGACGTCGACGGCACGATCCTCGAGCACGGCTCGGCGATCGCCCCCTCGACGGTGACCGCCATCCGCCAGGCCCGCGCGAACGGCCACCTCGTGTGGCTGTGCACGGGGCGCGCCGAGGGCGACATCCACCCCGACGTCATCGCCATCGGCTTCGACGGCGCGATCAGCAACGGCGGCGCGTACGCCACGCGCAACGGAGAGACGGTCGTCTCCCACCCGATGCGCCGGGACGACGTGGCGGCGATCGAGGACTACTTCGCCGCCCATGGCATCCACTACTTCCTCCAGACGCACGAGGCGGTGTTCGCCTCTCCCGGCATCGAGCCCGTGATGCGCGAGTACGTGCAGAAGCGCCTCGCCGAGCGGGCCGCCGAACTCGCCGCCCTCGGGCACCCCGCCCCCACGGGGGGCCCGATCCCGCGCACCCGGCCGCTGGCCGAGGTCGACCGCGACCGCGTCGCGAAGGCCGTGTTCATCAGCCCCGCACCCGACACCGTCGCGCACGGCGCCGCCGAGCTGGGTGAGCGCTTCCACGTCATCCCGGGCTCGATCCCGCTGCCCGGCGGCTCCAACGGCGAGATCGGTCTCGCCGGGGTCACCAAGGGCTCCGCGATCCTCGAGGTGCTCACGATGCTCGGACTCGATGCGGCGGATGCCATCGGCATCGGCGACAGCTGGAACGACGTCGAGATGTTCGAGGTCGTCGGCACCCCGGTGGCGATGGGCAACGCGGTGCCCGAGCTGCAGCGTCTCGCCGGCCGCGTGACCACCGCGGTGCTGGAGGACGGCGTGCACAACGCCTTCGCCGAGCTCGGCCTGATCTGACACCGCACCCGCACCCGGCGCCCGCGCCCGCACCCGCACCCGCAGCCGCACCCGCACCCGCACCCGCACCCGCACCACAGCGATAAACGGCATCGGCGGCGAGAAACAAGGCGTCGTCGCGTTTCTCGCCGCCGATACCGTTTCTCGGCGAAGCAGCGCAGCTCGGCGCAGCGCAGGCGCACGCCGCGCGCGCCCGCGCAGCCCTCAGTCCAGGAAGATGTCGGGGTACAGCGCGGCGTCGGGGGTGCCGGGAACGGCCGCGTATCCCGAGAAGTCGGTGACGCCCGCGGCCTCCAGCACGTCCTCGACGATCAGCGTCTGCCCGGTGAGCTCCCGTGAGGGAGCGCACAGCACCTCGTACGCGGCGTCCGCGTAGATCTCCGGCGTCCGCGACACGGCCATGAGCCGGTCGCCGCCGATGACGTTCTGCACCGCCGCGGTCGCGATCGTCGTGCGCGGCCAGAGGGTGTTGGCGGCGATCCCGTCGCTCGCGAACTCCGAGGCGAGGCCGAGGGTCGCCATCGTCATGCCGAACTTCGCCATGCTGTACCCGGTGTGCGCGCCGAGCCACTTCGCCGTGACGTTCAGCGGCGGCGACAACGACAGGATGTGCGGATTCGCCGCCTCGCGCAGCTGCGGGATCGCAGCCCGCGAGAGCAGGAACGTGCCGCGCACGTTGACGTCCTGCATGAGGTCGTACTTCTTGGTGGCGAGATCGAGCGAGCCCGACAGGTCGATCACGCTGGCGTTGTTCACGACGATGTCGATGCCGCCGAACTCCCCGACCGTCCGCATGACGGCTTCGGTGATGGATGCCTCGTCCCGCACGTCGCCGACGATGGGCAACGCCCGACCGCCCGCGGCGCGGATGGCGTCGGCCGCGGTGTGGATGGTGCCCTCGAGCTTCGGGTGGGGGGTGTCGGTCTTGGCCAGCAGGGCGACGTTCGCCCCGTCGCGCGCGGCCCGCAGCGCGATCGCGAGGCCGATGCCGCGGCTCCCGCCCGACATCAGGATGGTCTTGCCGTTCAGCGTCACGAGCGTCCCTTCGCGGAGGCGGCGGCGAACGCGGCGACCCGCGCCCGCGCCTCGGGGGTGTCGAATGCGGCGCCGATCGTGGCGGCCTCGTCGGCGAGGTTGTCGGCGAACGTGCGACCGGCGCCCGCACGCACCAACCTCGTCGCCTGCCCGAAGGCCGCTGTCGCCCCGTCGAGCCAGAAGCGCGCGATCTCCTCGACCCGCGCCGAAAGATCGGTGGATGCCACGACCTCGGCCACCAGTCCCCAGTCGAGGGCTTCGGCGGCGTCGAGCATGCGGTCCTGCAGCAGCAGCTGCAGTGCCCGGCGCTGTCCGATCGCCGCCGGGAGCAGCGTCGAGACACCGAGATCCGGGGTGAGCCCGATGTTCGCGTATCGGGACACGAACCGCGCGTTCTCGCTCGCGACGACGTAGTCGGCCGTGAGCATCAGTCCGAGTCCCCCGCCGGCCACCGCTCCGTGCACGGCGGCGACCATCGGCAGCGGCGCTTCGGCGAAGGTCCGGATGCCGTCGTGGATCGCCGTCGCCGTCTCGGTCACCTCGGCACCGGACGCTCCGGTCGTCGCCATCGCCACGACGTCGCCGCCCGCGCAGAACGCGGGGCCCGTGGCATCCAGGATCACCGCTCCCACCGTCGTGTCGGAGGTGACCTCGTGGGCGACCTCGCGCCAGCGGCGGGCCATGGGGAAGTCCATCGCGTTCAGCGAGGCGGGACGGTCGAAGGTGACACGGGCCAGCCCCGCGTCGATGGAGAGCAGGATGCCGTCGGTCATTTCGGCGCCATCCGGATCGCGCCATCGAGGCGGATCGTCTCGCCGTTCAGGTAGCCGTTGTCGACGATCGCGAGCACGAGCCGCGCGTACTCATCGGGCGCGCCCAGGCGCGAGGGGTACGGCACCTGCTGACCGAGCGAGTCCTGCGCCGCCTGCGGGAGGCCCTTCAGCATCGGGGTCTCCATGATGCCGGGGGCGATCGTGACGACTCGGATGCCGTGGCGCGCGAGCTCGCGGGCGATGGGGAGCGTCATCGCGTGCACGCCGCCCTTGCTCGCCGAATACGCGGGCTGGCCGATCTGCCCGTCGAAGGCCGCGACGCTGGCGGTGTTGACGATGACGCCGCGATCCCCGCTCTCCGTCGGCTCGGAGGCGGCCATCAGCGCCGACGTCTGGGCGATCACGTTGTACGTGCCGACGAGGTTGATGCGGACGAGCCGTTCGAAGTCCGCCAGCGGCGTGGGCTTCAGGTCGCGGTCGAGCACCTTCGCCGGCGGCGCGATCCCCGCGCAGTTCACGACGACTCTCAACGGCGCGACGGACGCCGCGCGCGCCGCGGCGGCGGCGACCTGTTCGGCGTCGGTGACGTCGGCGGCCGCGAACGCGCCCCCGAACCCGGCGGCGACGGTGTCGCCGGCCGAGGACGGCAGATCGATGATCGTCACGTGGGCGCCCGCATCGGCGAGGCGCCGCGCGGTGGCGAGGCCGAGCCCCGAGGCCCCTCCGGTGACGAGGGCTGATGCACCCGCGATGTCCATGCGTTCTCCTTCGAAGCAGAAACTCAGTTTCACTCTACCCGGGACTCAGGTTCGGGGTGGACGGAGTCGAGGCGGGCGCGAGGGACGCAGGATCGGGAGTCGCACCGTGCCCGTCGGGACGGCGTCCGACAGGAGCGCGACCTCGTCGGGATTCCATCCGTACGTGTCGCGGACATGGGCTCCCAGGGTGGCGACGGGCGAAGGCAGGACGACCTCGACTCCGCGCGGCACGCCGACCGCGTTCGGATCGAGATCCCGCGCCGCCGCTTGCAGCTGGACGACGAGCGTGCGGACCCGCTCCTGACCGTATGCGGCGCTCGCCAACCGCCAGTCGCCGACGACCACGAGCGTGCCGGCCGAGCGGCGGCGCGTCGCGTCCAGGCGCGCGCGGGCGACGATCAGCCAGGCCGCGCACGCGGTGACGACGGACGCGGCCACGACACCGGTGATCATCGCGGGGACGAAGAACTGTCCCGCCAGGACGGCGGCCGAGTCCCACCCCGCGCTCACGCCGACCAGCATCCGCACGAGCGAGTAGACCGAGTACCCCGCGCTGACGATCGCGATGAGGAGAAGGGGCCGTGCCGGCTCCGCGGGAGACCGCAGCGCCGACCAGGCGCAGGCGGCGCAGGCCACCGCGACCGCGACGCCCTTCACCGCCAACGGCGACGGCTGCGGCACGGTCGTGGACACGACCGCGACGGTCACGGTCAGGGCGAACGCCAGTACGCCGGGCTCGAGGGCGCGACGTTCGGTCAGGACGCACAGCCCGACGAAGAGCAGGGAAGGGGCGAGAACCATCGCCGTGTCACCGATGATCTGGAAGACCATGCCGCCTCCGGCGCGCGAGATCACGTAGAGCACGCAGGCGCTCACGGCGCAGAACAGGAAAGCGAGCGTGAACCGGAGGAAGAGCCGCATCGTGCTCGGCCCACCGAGGTGGGGGATGGCGACGAGCAGGACGCTCGCCACGACGGCGATGCTGATCGCGAGCAGCGCCATCGATAGAGCCACGGCACCCTCACCCCCTGTTTCGCCGCCCCGACCGGAGGCGAGCACTCAGCGTAGCCCGCACGATGGGCGGCCACGTGTCGCTCACCGCGGTCTTGACCTCGGTCGGCCCGGGCTGTTCGTTCTAGGCTCGTCGGATGGACTTCACGCTCGAACGGGTCGCCGTCGACGATCCGCGGGCCGTCGCCCTGCGCGGCATCCTCGATCTCGATCTGGACGAGCGGTATCGCGAGGCCGACGCCGACGATCCCCCCGGAGTGGCCGAGGAGCGCGCCGAGGCCCTCGCCGTTCACGAGGACCAGGTGGTCGCAACCTTCCTGGCTGTGGATGCCGACGGCACCGCGCTCGGCCACGCGATGCTGCGTCGTCTCGGCGAGGAGTGGGAGCTCAAGCGACTGATCGTCACCGCGGCCGCGCGCCGACGGGGTGTGGGCCGCGCGCTCACCGGAGCGGTCGTCGCGCGGGCGCGGGAGGGCGGCGCTCGGCGCGTCATCCTGCAGAGCGGGCGGATGCAACCGGAGTCGCTCGCACTGTATGCGGGAACGGGCTTCACGCCGATCCCCGTGTACGAGCCCTACGTCGCGACGATGCCCGACTCCCTGTGCTTCGAGCGGGTGCTGTGAGCATTCCCGACCCCCGTTTCGAGGTACCCGACGTCGTCCGGGGCCTCGCCGGGAACGCCGACCTCGAAGCGGTGTGGGTGAACAAGATCGGCGGGGTGACCTTCCGCGCGGCCGGCCCCGACGGCGTCCGTTTCGTGAAATGGGGGCCGCTGAACGCCGAGACGTCCATGCGCGCAGAGGCCGAGCGGCTGCGATGGGCCGCTCCGTACACGCCGGTGCCCGTGGTGCGGGACGAGGGGCGGGATGCCGCGCACGAGTGGCTCGTCACCGACGGCCTCCCCGGCCGCTCGGCGGTGGATCCCCGCTGGGTCGTCGACCCCGGCCGCGCGGTGATCGCTCTCGGCCGCGGGCTCCGCGCGCTGCACGAGACCCTCCCGGTCGACCGGTGCCCCTTCGCGTGGGGAGTGCCCGAGCGGGTCGAGAACGCCGCCGTCCGCGGCATCCGCGTGCCGGAGGCGCTGCGAGCCGCGCCCCCGATCGACCGTGCGGTCGTATGTCACGGCGACGCCTGCGCCCCGAACACCCTCGTGGACGACGACGGGGAGTGGACCGCGCACGTCGACCTCGGCGCGCTCGGGGTGGCCGATCGGTGGGCGGACATCGCCGTGACTGCGATGTCACTGGAGTGGAACTACGGACCGGGGTGGGAGCCCCCGTTCCTCGACGCGTACGGCGTCGCCCCGGATCCCGTGCGCCAGGCGTTCTACCGCGACCTGTGGAACGCGACCTGACCGGTCCTCCTCAGCCCCCGACGAAGCGGAACGCGCCCGTCGCCACGGCGGCGGTGAGCGCGACCCCGATCAGCACGATCGCCCCGGCGAACGCGATGCCGTCGCGCGGGTGCAGCCGAGAGGGCCGCGACCAGGTGCGGTCGACCGGGGCTCCGAAGCCGCGGGCCTCCATCGCGGTCGCGAGCGTCGTGCCGCGACGGACGGCGAAGACCAGGAGCACGAACGCCATGCCGAGGAAGCGCCGCAGGGCTCCCCGGTCGCCGAGGCCGCGGGCGCGTCGGGCGAGGGTCATCGTGCGCCAGTCGTCGACGAACAGCCCGACGGTGCGGGCGCCGGCGAGCACGCCGAGCACGAACCGGCTGGGGAGTCCGGCGACCTGCGCGAGCGCGTCGGCGAGCTCGGTCGGATCGGTGCGGCCGAACAGCAGGATCGTGGGGAGCCCCAGGGCGAGCACGCGCAGCATGACCGCGAGCGACAGCGCGATCGAGTCGTCACTCACCGTGGCGAACAGGAACTGACCGTAGACGGTTCCCCCCGGCTTCGCGTACAGGAGCATGCTGACCCCGGCGACCGGGGCGAACACGACGACCGGCACGAGTCGCCGCAGCACAGTCGCGACCGCGAGCCCGGTCAGGGGGATGCACGCGAGTTCGAGCACGATCGCGACCGATGCGCTCACCGGGTCGAGCGTGGCGAACAGCGGTACGGACAGCACCAGCGCGATGAGGATCTTCGTGACCGGGTTGACCCCGTCGAGCCACGCCGCCGTGCGCCCGACCACGGCGATCGTCGCGGTCACGCGGCGCCCTCCAACCGAATACGGTGCTGGCCGAGGTGACGGATGACGTCGGCGTCGTGGGTCACGGCGACGACGCTCCGCCCGCGCGCGATCTCGCGCTGTAGAAGCGCGACGAGTTCGCTCCAGCCGCGGCGGTCCTGACCGAACGTCGGTTCGTCGAGAACGATCACCGCGGGAGCGGACGCCAGGACGGTCGCGACCGACAGCCGTCGTTTCTGCCCGCCCGAGAGGGTGAACGGGTGGGCTTCGGCGAGGGATGCCAGGTCGAGGCGCTCGAGCAGTTCGTCGACGATCGCGTCCACCTCGGCCGTCGGCATCCGGAGTGCCCGCGGTCCGACGGCGAGCTCTTCTCGCAGCGTCGACGCGAGGAACTGGTGCTCGGGCTCCTGGAACACGGTGCCGATGCGGGTGAGCAGCTCGGTGGATCGCCACCGCGACGGACGGCGGACGCCCCGGGCGGCGAGCCCGGGCGTGGCGACGACCTCTCCCGCGAGCTCCGGCAGGAGACCCGCGAGGGTCAGAGCGAGCGTCGACTTGCCCGCGCCGTTCGGGCCCGTGACGACGGTACCCGCGCCCTCCGGAACCATGACGTCGAGACCCGCGAGGACCGGCGTCCGGCGGTCCCGGCCGATCGTGAGCGCGGACGCCGAGAGCACGGCATCCGTCGACGGCGAAGCGGGAGCGAGCAGGGGCAGCTCGACCGGACGTCCCGGCACCCACACACCCGCCGCGGCGAGCGCCTCACCGTGCTCGGCGAACACCCACGCCGGCGGACCGTCGGCGAGCAGCCCGCCGCCGGGCGCCAGCACGATCACGCGCGTCACGAGGTCGGCCCACACGGCCGTGCGGTGCTCGATGAGCACGAGGGTCGTCTCGTCGCGCGCGACCACCCGCTCCACCGCGGCGCGCACCTCGCGTACGCCGTCCGGGTCGAGGTTGGCGGTGGGTTCGTCGAGCAGCAGCAGCCCCGGACGCATCGCCAGCACCCCGGCGAGCGCGAGCCGCTGCTTCTGCCCGCCCGACAGGGCCTTCGTCGGACGATCGAGCGGCACGTCCAGACCCACGGATGCCAGTGCCTCCGCGACGCGCGAGGGAATGGCATCCGCCGGCAGGCCGAGGTTCTCGCAGCCGAAGGCGACGTCATCGCCGACCTTGGACAGGACGACGCCGGACTCGGGGTCCTGCAGGACGAGGCCGATGCGGCCGCGCTGACCCTCCGGCGGCTGCCGGTCGACCAGGATCCGACCCGTGGCCTCGCCCTCGTCGCTGCCCCCGAGGAGTCCGGCGAGCCCCGCGAGGAGCGTCGACTTCCCCGCCCCGGACGCGCCGAGGAGCAGCACCCGCTCCCCCGGCTCGATCGTGAGGTCGACATCGCGGGTGGCGGGCAGCCGGCGACCGGCGTAGCGCCACCCCCAGCCGTCGACCTCGACGCGCGCGGGATGCGGCATCAGACCTCGCGGCGGCGTTCGCGTCCCGCGGCGAACCGGCTCAGCGCGCCGCTGGCAGCGAGCGCCCGGACGAGGAGCCACCCCACGACACCGCCGAGCACCGCTCCCGAGACGATGAGCGTGCCGAGGTAGAGGAGGTTGAACTCGGCGGTCTTGACGATGTTGCCGGTGAAGAACTCGAGCACCCACGCGCCGACACCGGCTCCCGCACCGGCGAGCATCGCGACCGGCAGCGAGAAGCGCAGGTAGAGGAACGCGAGGAAGATCAGCTCGGCACCCAGGCCCTGTGCGAGTCCCGAGTAGATCGTGCTGATTCCCCACACGTTGCCGATGAGAGCGGACACGACCGCGGCGATGACCTCGACGAGAAGTGCCGCGCCGGGCTTGCGGATGACGAGACCGCCGACCACACCGCCGAGCAGCCAGATGCCCACGGCGATACCGCCGAGGCCGGGTGTGAGCCCGTCCATCGCGGCGAACCACAGGCCGCCGACGGTGTTCCATCCCCAGAAGACGAGACCGATCGCGACGCCGAGGACCGCGGCGACGACGATGTCGACGACGCGCCAGCGGAAGCGGTCGGACGTGGCGACGGCCGGGGCCGTCCGGGCAGACGTGGACGTGTGCATTTCTTCTCCTCCCTGCGCCGGCATGATCCGGATCAGGTTCGACGGTCGAAGCGTGGGTCGCTTCCTCTCAGCCCGGCTCACCGGACTCCCGTGGTTGTGGTTCCCGAGTATAGGACTCCTCGCCCGCCGCCCGGAGAATCCCCTTGATCGGCAGGTCCCGATCTGCTCGACTCGGACGACACGGCGCCGTCGCCCATCACCCGGAGGACATCATGAGGATCGACCTGACGAGCATCTTCGTCGACGACCAGCGCGAGGCCCTCGCGTTCTACACCGAGGTACTGGGCTTCGTCCTCCACCACGACATCCCGCTCGGTGAGGCGGCGTGGCTCACCGTCATCTCCCCGGAGGGCGGCGCGGAGCTGCTCCTCGAACCCGCCGATCACCCGGCCGTCGGGCCGTACCGCGAGGCGCTGGTGCGGGACGGCATCCCGCTCGCCCAGTTCGCCGTGGACGACCTCGTGGCCGAGCACGCGCGTCTCATCGAGCGCGGGGTCGTGTTCACCCTGCCGCCGACCGACGTGGGGACCGCCCTCATCGCGGTGTTCGATGACACCTGCGGAAACCTCATCCAGCTCGTCCAGACCACGGCCGCGTAGCTGCCGCGGCGCGCGACCGCGCGCTGCACGGCGAGGGCCTCCCCCGGGGTAGCGTGGGCGAGTGCACGACCAGACACCGGCCACACGGCGCGAGCTGCGTGACCGGGTCGATCCCGCGCCCGATGCCCCCGCACCCGCGGCCTCCGTCGATCCTCCGGCGGCATCCCTCGCTCCCCCGCCCGATGGAGACCCGGCGCCCGCACCTCTCCCGTCCGCTCCGGAACGCATCCTCATCGGCGGACCCATCGCATTGACGTGGGTCGACCCGGCGTCGGCGGACTCCCCCCGTCCGACTCCGGAGTTCGCGCTCACCCCGGCAGGACCCCGCCCGCCCGATCTGCTCGCGGGGCGCCGCCGGCGTGCGCTGCGTCCCGGCACGGTCATCCCGCCGCTGCTGCTGATGCTGCTGGTCGCCGTGTACGCCGCGGTCACCCTGCTCTGGCCGCTGAACGCGGTCTCGCCGCGCGTCACGCCGCTCGTGGTGCAGTCCGTCGCGGCCCCGGCCGCGTCGCCGGCGTGGCCGGTCCAGGGCGAGGCGGCGGTCGCGGTCCAGGGCATGCCCGACGTGCTGTCCTCAGGGGAAGCCCCCCAGTCGATCGCGAGCATCACCAAGGTCGTCACCGCGCTGCTCGTGCTCGAACGACTTCCGCTGGCTCCGGGCGAACAGGGCCCGACGTACGGGTTCACGCAGGCCGACAGCGACGACTACTGGCAGTACCGTTTCCGCGGCGAATCCTCCCTCGACGTCCCCGTCGATGGCACCCTGACCGAGCTGCAGATGCTCCAGGGCATGCTCATCGCCTCGGCCAACAACTACGCTCAGCGACTGGCATCCGATCTCTGGCCGTCGAACGCCGATTTCACCGCGGCCGCCGCTCGCTACCTGGCTGAGCGCGGAATCTCGGGCATCACGATCGTGAACCCCACCGGGATCGAGGCCGGCAACACCGCGACTCCCGCGGCTCTCATCGCCCTCGCCGAGAAGGCGTTGCAGAACCCCGTGATCGCCGAGATCGTGCGCACCCCCGAGATGTCGCTGCCGGGTGCCGGAACGTTCAAGAACGGCAACCCGCTTCTGGCCGACGCCGGCGTCGTGGGGATCAAGACCGGAACCCTGGATGCCTGGAACCTGCTGTCGGCGAAAGCCCTCACGGTCGGCGGGATCACCGTGCGCACCTACGCGGCCGTACTCGGCCAACCCGGCCCCGATGAGCGCGATCAGGCCAGCCGCGACCTCTACACGCGCCTCGCCGAAGAGGTGCAGCTGCGCACCTCGGTGCCGGCGGGGACGGTCGTCGGCAAGGTCTCGACGCTGTGGGGCGAAGACGTCTCGCTCGTCACGGCGACGGACGCGCAGAACGTGCTGTGGAACGGCGCGAGCGCGACTCCCGGCACGTCGTTCACGCTCGGCGACGCGCGGGACGCGGGCTCGACCGTCGGCGAGTTGATCGCCACCGGCCCCCTGGATGCCGCCACCGTCGACGTCCAGCTGGAGAGCGACATCGAGCCGCCGAGCCCCTGGTGGCGGCTGACGCACCCGCTCGACCTCTTCGGGCTCAACGACTGACGTCTCTCGACGGCGGGGCCGTGCGGCGACCGACCCGTGTGACGGCGACGTGTGGGCGCGCTCGCCCGCGGCGTCCCGATTCCGCTTCCGTCGCCTCGCACTCGCCCACCACAGGATCGGCGAAACTTCACCCGCGCCGTCTTGCCGCGAGGAAACACCTGATCATCGCGTGTTTGTTGCGGCCGGCGATGCCACGCACCCCTCCTCCCCAGTAGGCGCGATGTCGGATCTGTCCCGATGTGGCGCCTCGGGGCCGCTGTGATGTCGGACCCCCTCGCTAGCATGCAGACATGTCCTTCGATTTGCGTTCACCGCTCCCCGATGACGGGGCTGTCGCCCTGTCCGCGGTGCTGCGTGAGGTGCGGGCGATGGATGCCGAGGTCGCCTCCGCCGAGGCCCGGCGGGTGCGGGCGTTGGCCCGGGCGGGGCACCTCGCCCTCGACGCGACCGCGGGGCTGCGGGCGTCGTCGCGGGCGGCCGAGATGGCGCTGCGGGAGGTCGCGTCCGAGATCGCGGCCGCCGAGTGCGTGTCCGATCGGAGTGTGCAGGGGCAGATCGGGTGGTCGATGACCCTCACCGATGATTTCCCCGTGACCCTGGACGCGTGGGAAGCGGGGGCGCTGTCCCGCGCGCACGTGCGGGTGATCGTGGATGCCGGGACCCCACTGCCGTCCGAGCGTCGGGAGGAATTCGATGTCCTCGCCGTCGCCACCGCCGAAGGGCTCAGTCCCGGGAGGTTGAAGACGCGCCTCGCGGCGTTGGCGGAAGCGCTGCAGCCCACCACCCTCACCGAACGCCACCGACGCGGCCGCGAGACCCGGTGCGTCCGCGTCGTTCACGGGCAGGACGGGATGTCCGACCTGATCGCGACGCTGCCGACGGTGCTGGCGGTGGGGATCTACGACCGGCTCGTGCAACAGAGCGCGGCGATCGTCGACGCACGCCGCGAGGCGCCGGCAGATGACCGGGAGGGAACAGCACCCGCCCCCGACGCCCGTACGGCCGATCAGGTCCGCGCGGACATCCTCGCCGACATGCTCCTCACCGCCGCGCCCGACGCCGACCCCACCCGCGGCGACGACGGCCCCGGCACACTCGGGGCGATCCGCGCGCGGGTGCAGGTCGTCGTCCCCGCGCTCACGATGCTCCGCCCCGGCACCGAGAACTCCGACGCCGCCGCCCTCGTCGGCCACGGACCCATCGACGCCGACACCGCCCGCAACCTCGCGGAAGCCACCGCCGTCCCGTGGGATCGCGTCATCACCCACCCGGTCTCGGGCGAGGTACTCCGAACCGACACTTACCACCGCACCGCCGCGATCGACCGACACCTCCGCGCCCGCGACCGCCACTGCCGCTGGCCCGGCTGCACCACCCCCGCCGTCCGCTGCGAAGTCGACCACACCCGAGACCACGCCCTCGGCGGCCCCACCAACGTCACCAACCTCGCCCACCTCTGCCAGCGACACCACACCCAGAAGCAGTTCACCCGCTGGAAAGTCCATCAACTCCCCGCCGGGGTACTCGAGTGGACCTCCCCCACCGGACGCGTCTACACCGACGAACCACTGCCCTACTCACCCGCGGTCAGATTCCTCCCAAACGACCCCACCCCACCGCCACCGCCGCGCACCGACCACGACCGAGAATCAGCGCCGTTCTGAAGCCGTCGTCCAGCGCGTCCGCGCGCACGCACGCCGACGCGGATGCACATCGGCGCGAGAGCGCGACAGCGCCGTGCGGTGCGCGGCGTGCGGTGCGCGGCGTGCGGTGCGCGGCGTGCGGCGTGCGGCGTGCGGCGTGCGGTGCGCACCGTCCCGAGTGCCCGCGCGCGCCCGCGTAGCCTCGACGCATGCCCCACGTCCTCGTCACCGGCGCCGCGCGCGCGAACAGCATCGCCGCGGGGATCGTCCCCCGGCTCGAAGCCGACGGCTGGGACGTCGTGACCAGCGACCTCGATTCGGGCGACTACCCCTGCGACCTCGCGAGCCCCACCGCTCCGACCGAGTTGGTCGAACGCGTCTCCCGCGACCGCGGGCCGATCCACGCGCTCGTCCTGAGCCACGCGCACGGCGTGGAGTCCGGCATCCTCGACACCACCGCCGAGAGCTTCGACCGCCACGTCGCCGTCAACGCCCGCGCGACCCTGCTTCTGATCGCGGCCTTCGCCCGCCAGGTCGACGAGACCGGCGGCGCGATCGTCGCGTTCACGAGCGACCACACCACGGGCAACCTCCCCTACGGCGCCTCCAAGGGCGCACTCGACCGCATCGTGATCTCAGCCGCCCGGGAACTCGGTCCGCGCGGCATCTCGGCCAACGTCGTGAACCCGGGTCCGATCGACACCGGATGGATGGATGCCGAGACCCGCGACGCGCTGACCGCCCACCAGCCGCTCGGCCGACTCGGCGTTCCGCGCGACATCGCCGGGATCACGGCGTTCCTGCTGTCACCCGAGGGTCGGTGGATCAGCGGACAGCTCCTCCACACCGACGGCGGCTTCTCCGCGCGTTACTGAGCGTCCCGCGCGACGGCGTCCGGCACGACCGCGTCCGACGCGAGCGCGTCCGGCGTGCTAGCGTCGCCCGCAGTGACACGGGGTGCCCCACGGGGCTGAGAACACACCCGTCGAACCTGATCTAGTTCGTACTAGCGAAGGGATGTCGCGAATGGTCGTTCGCACGTCGTCGTCTCCGTCCACCGCTCTCGCCGACCTGCGGGACGCCCCGCCGCTCGTGCAGTGCATCACCAACGCGGTGGTGACCAACTTCACCGCCAACGCCCTCCTCGCCCTCGGCGCCTCACCCGCCATGTGCGACATCCCCGGTGAGGCGGGGCTCTTCGCCGGCGTCGCCGGGGGCGTCCTGGTGAACCTCGGCACCCCGACCGCCGAGCAGCGCGACGCGGCCCGCGAAGCCGTCGCGGCGGGAACGCCGTGGGTGCTCGACCCGGTCGCCGTGGGGGCGCTGCCGGTACGCACGGCCCTGGCCCACGATCTGCTCGCGGCGCGACCCGCGATCGTGCGGGGCAACGCGTCCGAGATCCTCGCCCTCGCCGGCGCCGGGGCGGGCGGTCGCGGCGTCGACTCGACGGACTCCCCCGAGGCCGCGGTCGACGCGGCCCGCGCACTCGCGGCGCGCACCGGCGGGACGGTGGCCGTCTCGGGGCCGGTCGACCTGATCGTGGATGCCGGGCGCACCGCGCGCGTGCACGGCGGCAGCGTCCTGCTCACCCGCGTCACCGGCGGCGGTTGCGCCCTCGGCGCGGCGATGGCGGCGCTGCTCGCGGTCGCCGACGGCTTCACCGCCGCGACGACGGCGAGCGCGATCTGGGCCGTGGCGTCGGAGCGCGCAGAAGCGGCCTCGACCGGACCGGGGTCGTTCGCCGTCGCTTTCCTCGACGCCCTCGCCGCGGTGGAGCCCGCCGACCTCGACGGGCGGGTGACGGTGTGAGCGCGCATGACCTGTCGCTGCACCTCGTGACCGATCACCGGATGCCGTTCGCGCGCGTCGTCGAGGTCGTCGACGCCGCAGCCGGATCGGGGGCGAGCGTCGTGCAGTTCCGCGACAAGGACGCGTGCGGACGCGATCTGTTCGATCGTGTGACGGCCCTGGCCGACGTCATCGCGGGCCGGGCGACGTTCGTCGTCGACGACCGCGTGGACGTGGCCCTCGCCGCCCGGTCCGCCGGAGCCCGCGTCGACGGCGTCCATCTCGGCCAGAGCGACCTGCCGGTGATCGCCGCGCGCTGGCTGCTCGGCCCCGACGCCCTCATCGGGTGGACGGCGAACACCCCGGCGCACTTCGCCGCGGCCGCGGGGCTTCCGGCCGGGACCGTCGATTACCTCGGCGTCGGCGTGATCCGCGCGACGGCGACCAAGCCCGATCACCCGCAGCCGCTGGGGGTCGACGGGTTCGCCGCGCTCGTGGCATCCGCTCCTCTGCCCTGCGTCGCGATCGGCGGCATCGAGGTGGGCGATGTCCACGGGCTGCGTGGGGCCGGGGCCGCGGGCGTCGCGGTGGTCTCGGCGGTGAGCGGAGCCGACGACCCCGCCGCCGCCACCCGCGAGCTCCGCGAGGCGTGGGCATGATCCCCCGCGTGCTGAGCATCGCCGGTACCGACCCGACCGGGGGCGCCGGCGTCCAGGCCGATCTGAAGAGCATCTCGGCGTTCGGCGGCTACGGGATGGCGGCGGTGACCGCGCTCGTCGCGCAGAACACCCTCGGCGTGCGCGAGGTGCACGTGCCGCCGACGGACTTCCTGACGGCGCAGCTGCGGGCTGTGAGCGACGACGTCGAGATCGACGCCGTGAAGATCGGGATGCTGGGCTCGGCCGAGGTCGTCGCCGTCGTCGCGCGCTGGTTGACCGAGACGCGGCCGCCAGTCGTCGTGCTCGACCCCGTGATGATCGCGACCAGCGGCGACCGGCTGCTCGACGCCGACGCCGAGGCGGCCGTGCGCGACCTGTGTCGCCTCGCCGACCTCGTCACCCCGAACCTGCCGGAGCTGGCCGTGCTCGTGGGCGAACCCGTCGCCGCCGACTGGGACACCGCGGTCGCGCAGGCACAGGCGCTCGCGGCCCGCGCCGACACGACCGTTCTGCTCAAGGGCGGGCATCTCACGGGCGAGGAGAGTCCGGATGCCGTCGTCGACGCGGCCGGCATCCACCCGGTGCCCGGCCGTCGCGTCGCCACCCCGCACACCCACGGCACGGGATGCTCGCTGTCGTCGGCGATGGCCACCCTCGCCGCGCACGGCTTGCCCTGGCCCGACGCCCTCGTGCGGGCGAAACGCTGGCTCACCGGCGCCCTCGAGAACGCCGCCGAGCTGCACGTCGGGCGTGGGAACGGACCGATCGACCACCTGCACGAGCTGCGGCCGCACCTCGACCTCGCCCCGTCGTGGAGCGCCGCGCGATGGGCCGAGGCGGCAGCGGTGCGCGCCGACGTCGACGACTGCCCGTTCGTGCGGGGGCTGGCATCCGGTGATCTGGACCGCGCCGCGTTCACCTGGTATCTCGGGCAGGACCTGCTGTACCTGCGGGAGTACGCCCGCGTCCTGGCCCGCGCCGCGGCCCTCGCCCCCCGAACCGAAGAGCAGCGGTTCTGGGCGGCGGCGTCGGTGTCGTGCCTGGCGGAAGAGGCGTCGCTGCACGAGTCGCACGTGGATGCCACGGGCCTCGTGCCCGCGGCGGCCACCGTCGCCTACACCGACCACCTGCACGCTGTGTCGGCGGACGGCTCGTACGCGGTGCTGGTCGCGGCTGTTCTGCCGTGCTTCGTGCTGTACACCGACATCGGTGCGCGCTGGCGCGGCACGTTCACCCCGGACCATGCGTACGCCGACTGGCTCACGGCCTACGGCGACGAGACGTTCGCCGTCTCCTCGGCGGAGGCGTCGCGGATCGCGGATGCCGCGGCCCGCGACGCCTCACCTGCGACCCGGGCCGCGATGGGCCACGCGTACGCCCGCTCGATGCGGCGGGAGCTGGCGTTCTTCGAGGCACCGCTGCGGCGGTGACGGCCCGGTCCTACCCGGAGGTCAGCCGCTCTTGCGGCGGAATTCCCGCTTCGTCACGGCCCCGTGCGTCCCCTGCACGGCCGAGTGGCCGTCGAGGTGAGCCTGACCCGACCGCTGCTGCCCGTTCTTCTTCGCCAGGGCTTCCTTGAACTTGCGCTTCATGTCGTCGGATGCCGTGGCATCCGGGGTCTCGTCGGTACTCATGGGTCCACCCTAGGCGCGCCGGGTTTCCCGGCGCCCCGTCAGACGTGGCGGACGCGCTGCTGCAGCCGGGTGCGGACGTCGAACAGCTCGGTGCCGCCGACCTCACGGGCCCCCGGGATGCCGCGCCGCAGCAGCGTCGTGAGGGCGCTGCGCTGCACCAGCACGACCGGGGTGCCACGGACCTTGCCGAGGTCGGTGACCGCGTCGAGGATCGCGTCGTCGGGGAGCACGACCATCGCGCCGCTGAACCGCACGCCCGCGGCCCGCGCGATGACGCGCGCCCGGGAGACGAGCTGCGTCACCGGCGAACCGATGACGTTCGGTCCGGTGATCTCGCCCCGGCGCACGCCGACCGGACCGCCGAAGTCCTCGCTCAGCATCGCGTACAGCCCGCTGGGTCCGAGCACGAGGTGGTCGATCTTCTGCTCGGGGTCGAGACCGTCGCGGTCGGCGAAGACGTCGTGCCAGACGGTGTACCCCATGCCCAGGTCGGCGACCAGGCGCGCGGTCTCCTCCTCGGCGAGCGCGTCGGCGAGGATGTGCCGGATCTCCGGCGGCGCCGACCGCACGAGCGCGGGATCGTACGGGTCGGCGACCTCGACGCCGCGGCCGACCCACTCGCGGATCAACGACAGGTACCGCTCCCGACGCCAGCCGCCGGGCTGGCCGTAGGCGCGCGCACGGGGTCGGGTGTCGGGACGGGGAGGAGGGGATGCCGTGGCCCCGCCGCCCCATTCGGCCGACGCGTGCCCGCGGCCGCGGTCGTAGGCGGCACGGGCCTCGGGCGTGCCGACCAGTTCCCACGCGCGCTGCACCTGGACGAACAGCGCGGCATCGCCGCCGGTGTCGGGGTGCGTCTCGCGCAGTCGGACGCGGTACGCACGCCGGAGTCCCTCGTCGTCGATGTCGACGTCGACGCGGAGAACCTCGTATGCCGAGACCGACATGGGGCTGTCGAACACGTCCGTCATCCGTTCCGCCGCTCGGGTGCGGCACCTTTCAGGCTAACGGGCGCCGTCTGTGCAACCCCCGGGATCCACCCCCGGTTTCGCTGACGGCTGCACGCCGTCCGCGTCAGACCTTCTCGTTGCGGCGGGCGTAGGCGGCGGCATCCCGGCTCGAGAGGGCGAGGAGCACGAGGATGTCGAGGCTCACCGTGACGAGGGTCGTGCCCACCGTGATCTCCTGCCCGAGCTCCCACCAGCCCGCGAACGCCGTGATGATCGAGAGGGTCGACACGAGCATCACGATCACCCGGGCGACGTTGCTCCCGCGCAGCAGCAGGATGCCGAAGACCGCCTGCACCAGGGTGATCACGCCCAGGATGCCGAAGAACACCGCGCCGTCGAGCCCGAGGTCCGAGAGGGTGAAGGTCGGATCCGCGCCGGAACCGTCCGCCGCGCCGGCGACCGTCTGCATCCACGACGGCAGGGGGAAGACGACCGTGAGACCCCACAGGATCCCGGACGCGGCGCGCAGCAGCACGAGCACGCCGCCGGCGACCGTCGCCGCCGGGCGCCGCATCGCGGGGTTCCGGGCGACCGGCGCGGCGACCGGTTCGAACGCCGCCCTCTTGCGGGGATGCCTCTCGCTCACGGTCGACCCTCCGTCCCGGCGTCGGCGGCCCCGGCATCCGCTGCCGCCCGGACCCCGCGCACGTCGAGGATGGGCAGGTCGCCGTCGGTGGTGATGCTGTCGCCGCCCCCGTTGCGCGCGTGGTAGCCGGTCGAGAAGTCGCGGATGACGTCGACCTCGACGCCGGGCAGGTCGCGCACGGTCGCGACGATGTGGTCGCGCTCGATGTCGGTGTCGGCGTCGATCCGGTGCGTGACCTGGAGGGTGAACAGCGACAGCCCGACGGCGCGGTCGAACGTTCCGGCCGCGAGCCAGTCGACGCGCCGTCCGCCGGGGAGCAGCCAGCCGTCGGGGCACCGCCAGAGCCGGACGTGGTGCCGCTGGGCCGGGGATCCGGCCACCTCCTGCTGATAGGCGAGGTCCTGCATCCGCCCGAACAGGAAGAGGGGGCTGACGGGTGCGGTCGGGTAGCTGCGGCGACGCAGGGTCGACGTGACGATGCGCCAGGACGAGCCGAGGCCGACCGGATCGGCGGGGATCCACCCGGCCGCGGCCATCACCGCCTCGATCTGCGCACGCTCGCCCTGGAAGGCGAGGTTCACCGGGTCGCCGAGCAGGCCGTCCGAGGTGCGGGTACGGCCCATGAAGTAGTCGGGCACGTAGATCGCGGTGAGGATGCGATGCAGCCGCGGGAGCACGAGGTAGGCGAGCAGACCCCAGAAGACGATCGCCATGATGATCCCGGCCCAGCCGAGAGTGAAGGTCTGGGTGAAGCTGAGGTAGGCGAGCCAGACGGCGGCGAGCCCGGCGAACACGAAGAAGAACCCGTCGAGCAGCCGCCCCAACGACCATCGTCTCCGCCCGCTCACGGCGCCGCTACCAGAGAGCCGGTTCGGGGTCGTGGGCGAACGCCTCGGCGACGCGCCACGGGGGCAGATCGAACCGGTGCGCGGGCGACCAGGACGGCGATCGGTCCTTGTCGACGAGCTGCGCGCGGATGCCCTCGGCCAGGTCCGGCTGCGTGGTCGCGAACCACATCACCAGTCCGTACTCCTGCGCGAGGGCGGCCCGGAGCGAGGGCAGCGCCCGAGCCCGACGCACGGCCTCGAGCGTCACGGACACCGCGGTCGGAGCCGATGCCTCGAGGAGGTCGGCGGTCGCGTGCGCCTCGGGCTCCCAGCGCTGACGGAGCCGGTGCAGGATGCCGTCGAGATCGTCGGCCGAGAAGGCGTCGTCGATCCAAGGACGCCAGGTCTCGAGATTCGATCGCTCCGGGCTCTCGTCGAACAGCAGCACCAGCTCGGTCGGGCTCGACGGGTCGGCGCGGTACTCCAACGCCTCGTGCAGGGCGGAGAGGTGCGCGACGGGGACGAGGTGGTCGGCGAAACCCGCGTACAGGGCGTCCGCGGCATCCATCGTCGCTCCCGTGAGCCCGAGGTACTCGCCCAGCCGTCCGGGCGCGCGCCCGAGCAGCCACGACCCGCCCACGTCCGGGGTGAAGCCGATGCGGGTCTCGGGCATCGCGAGCTGCGAGCGCTCGGTGACGATGCGGATGCGCGCGTGTCCGGCGAGCCCGATCCCCCCGCCCATCGTCACTCCGTCGGCGATCGCGACGATCGGTTTGGGGTAGGTCGCGATGCGGTGGTTGAGCGCGTACTCCTCGCGGAAGAACGTGTGCACCTCGTCGACGCGTCCGTCGACCACGAACCCGTGGAGCGCCCGCACGTCGCCGCCCGCGCAGAAGCCGCGGTCTCCGGCGCCGTCGAGCAGGACGAGATCGACATCGGTGTCGTGCTCCCAGCGGTCGAGCGCGGCGGAGAGCAGTCGGATCATGCCGAGGTCGAGCGCGTTGATCGCGCGGGGTCGGTTGAGCGTCAGGTGCCCCACGCCCCGCCAGGCTCGCGCGATGACCGCATCGTCGGATCGCTGTGCGTTCACGCTGCCACGTTACACAGGGCGCGAGATGTGTTTTCGGCCTCGGATCGGGGAAGATGGGGAGAACGCCCGCGGAACGAGAGGTACTCGATGCCCCAAGGACAGGTGCTGGAATTCTCGGGGCTGACCAAGCGCTTCGGCGCGGTGTCGGCCGTCGACGGCCTGACCGCTCGCGTGGAGCCGGGCCTGGTGACGGGATTCCTGGGTCCCAACGGTGCGGGCAAGACCACGTCGCTGCGCATGCTGTTGGGACTGGTCCGCCCCACGTCCGGGTCGGCGACGATCGGCGGTCGTCGGTACTCCGACATCGACCGGCCGCTGCAGACCGTGGGCGCCGCGCTCGAGGCATCCAGCTTCCACCCGGGACGCTCGGCGGCGAACCACCTCAAGGCCTACGCGCGGGCGGCGCGGCTGCCCCTGTCGCGCGTCGACGAGGTGCTCGGGCTCGTGGGCCTGGCCGATGTCGCGGGACGCCGCGTCGGCGGCTACTCGCTCGGCATGCGCCAGCGTCTGGGCCTGGCCACGGCCCTGATCGGCGATCCCGGCGTGCTGGTGCTCGACGAGCCCTCGAACGGGCTCGACCCCGAAGGCATCCGCTGGATGCGCTCGCTGCTGCGCCACCTCGCGGAGGAGGGCCGCACGGTGCTCATCTCCTCGCACCTGCTCGCCGAGGTGCAGCAGACCGTCGACGCGCTGCTGATCATCTCGCGCGGAAAGCTGGTGTTCCAGGGCGGAACGGAAGACCTCGCCGACCCCGACGAGTACTCCACGGTCGTCGACTCCCCCGACCGCGAGGCGCTGTCGCGGCTGCTCGACGAGCGCGGCATCCCGTTCCAGCTGCTGCGCAACGGCTTCACGATCCGGCACATCGAGCCGCTCGAGATCGGCACCCTCGCCGCCGGCGCGGGCATCGTCCTGTCGCACCTGCAGAGCAAGGGCGCGAGCCTGGAGGACATCTTCCTCGAGCTCGTCAGCGGCGTGCGCACCCACGCGAGCGCGGCCAACCCGGTCGCCGCCGCGCCGACGGAAGCGGAGACGGTGGATGCCGAGGCCCCCGCGCCCGCGCCCGATCCCGCACCGTCGACCGACCTCGTCCCGGTCGCGCCTGCCCCGCGGAGCTTCGCGCCTCCCACCGCACCCGAACCCGAGACCCGCCGCTCCTACGCGGTGGCCTCGACGGGAGTGATCGACATCGTGCCGGTCGACGACGCCCGCGCCGAAGACACGGAGGTGCCGCGATGAGCCTGGTGGCATCCACTCGCTCCGAGTACACGAAGCAGTTCAGCACCGCCGGTTGGTGGGTGCTCGGCATCGTGCTCGTCGTCTACGTCGGCTTCACCGCGGGCGTGCTCGCGCTGGCGTTCGGGGGCGTGGCATCCGGAAAGCTGCCCGGAGCCGAGGGCCCCACGCCTTCCGCGGACGGTCTCGCGGGACTCGTGTACAGCTCGGCGAGCGCCGTGGGGTACGTCTTCCCGCTGCTGGCGGGGACGCTCATGGTCACGACCGAGTTCCGGCACAAGACCCTGACCCCGACGTTCCTGGCCACCCCCCGCCGCGGCGTGGTGCTCGTGGGCAAGTTCGCGATCGGCATCCTGGTGGGCCTGCTGTACGGCATCCTCGGGTCGATCGCGGCCATCGGCGCGGGGGCCGGCGTGTTCGCGGCGTTCGGACTCGACACCGAGCTCGGTTCGTCCGACACGTGGGTGCTCGTGGGCCGCATGCTCCTGGCGTTCGCGCTCTGGGCGGTCGTCGGAATCGGCGTGGGCACGGTGGTGCGCAATCAGGTCGCCGCGATCGTCATCGTGCTGGCGGTGACGCTGTTCATCGAGCCGATCGTGCGCACGATCGCCGGCGTGCTCGACGGTCTCGACCAGGTCGCGCGGTGGCTGCCGAGCGCGGCGAGCGACGCCCTGGTGGGCAAGACGATCTTCGGCGCCGTCGGCGCCGGCGGCGCCGACCCGCTGGTGTGGTGGCTCGGCGGCCTCGTGCTGCTGGGCTACGCCGTGGTGCTGGTCCTCATCGGCCTCGCGACGACCTGGCGCCGCGACATCGACTGACGCGCGGTCAGGACACGAGGTCGGCAACGTCCTCGGGCTCGGGTGCACCCTCGAGACGCAGCGCCTTCAGCAGCGCGACGCCGTGCTTGGTCGTGAGGACCAGACGTTCGAACTCATCGTGACCGCGGAGGTCGATGACGACGCTCGACTTCCGCCGACGGATCACGACGAAGTCGTTGCCCCCGGCCGACTTCCACGTCCCCATGGCGACGGCGACCGGGAGGTACGTGCCCGGGTTCGGCACACCGCGGAGCCACGTCCATGCGTCGTCGGTCAGTTGCACGCGCTCGATCGTCGCGCGCGGCACGACGATGTTGCGCTTGCGGAACGACAGCGCACGCTCGGTCGGCGAGAGCACGACCTCGAGCTGCGCCTGATCGAGCAGCAGGGTCACCATGGCATCCATCCTGCCAGCGACGATGGATGCCGTCGGCCCCGGCGCCTCACGAGAGCGCAACGATCCGGGGGTGCGGGCCGCGGCCCGCGTGTCGGAGCGGAGGGATAGCCTGGAGCGATGAGTACGGGCAGCGCTGCGCCGCAGGCCGCACCGGCCCGGGGCGACTCGATCGACGACCTCCTCGACCGCGTGCGCGGCGGACACCGGCCCGACGTCGATGAGACCGAGGCGCTGCTGCACGCCCCGCTCGACGTGCTGTCCGGCGCCGCCGCAGCCCTGCGCGACGAGGGCCTCGAGCGCGCCGGGCGTCCGGGGGTCATCACGTACTCGCGCAAGGTGTTCGTGCCGCTCACGACCCTGTGCCGCGACCGCTGCCACTACTGCATCTTCGTCGACACGCCGGGGCAGCTGAACCTGCTGCGCAAGCCCGCCTACATGAGCCCCGAGCAGGTGCTCACGGTCGTGCGACAGGGGCAGGCGCTCGGCTGCAAAGAGGCGCTTCTGACCCTCGGCGATCGCCCCGAAGAGCGGTGGCCCGAGGCCCGCGCGTGGCTCGACGCGCACGGTTTCGCCTCGACGATCGACTACGTCGCGCACATCGCGCGCCTCATCACGGCCGAGACCGGCATGCTCGTCCACGCCAATCCCGGCGTGATGCACCCCGACGAGCTGGCGACGCTGCGTCCCGTCTCGCCGTCGATGGGCATGATGCTCGAGACGACCTCGCGTCGCCTCTACGAAGAGCCCGGTCAGGTGCATTTCGGGTCGCCCGACAAAGACCCCGACCTGCGCCTGCGCGTCATCGACGACGCGGGGGCGGCCGGCATCCCGTTCACGACCGGCATCCTGGTGGGCATCGGCGAGACCGTCCGCGACCGTGCGGAGTCGCTCATCGCCCTGCGCGACCTCGACGACCGGCACGGGCACGTCCAAGAGGTCATCGTGCAGAACTTCCGCGCGAAGCCCCGCACCGCCATGCAGGGAGCCCCGGATGCCGACATGCACGAGTACCTCGCGACCGTCGCCGTCGCGCGGCTCGCCCTGGGTCCCGACAGGCGCATCCAGGTTCCGCCGAACCTCTCCGACCCGCGCGAGCTGGGTCTGCTGATCGCGGCGGGGATCGACGACTGGGGCGGCGTGTCGCCGCTCACGGCCGACCACGTGAACCCCGAACGCCCGTGGCCGCACATCGACGACCTCGCCACCCAGACCGCCGCGCACGGCTTCACCCTGCGCGAGCGGCTGACCGCCCACCCCGAGTACATCCGGGACGCGGCGACGTGGATCGCCCCCGAGCTCCATGCTCCCGTCCGGGCGTTGGCGGATGCCACGGGCCTCGCGGCCGACGTGATCCCGCGCTCCACCGCGAGTGTTGCAGCGCGCACCGCCGACCCCAGCGTCCGCCGCCTCGCCGAGGCTGCCGCGGCCGACCCGCTCGCGCTCGACGACGCCGACTGGACGCGACTGCTCCACGCCACCGGCGCCGAGCTCGACGCCCTCGCGTCCGCAGCCGATGACGCGCGCCGCTACACGGTCGGCGAGCCGGTGACCCTCGTCCGCAACCGCAACCTCACCTCGACCGGGTTCCGCCGCGCGGGCCGCACGGGCGCGGGGGAGTTCGACCTCGCGGATGCCGAGGCGATCGCCGCGGATGCCGCCGACCTCGGCGCCACCGAGATCTGCATCCAGGGCGCGCTCCCCGCCGAGGAAGACCCCTCGGGGTACCTCGACCTCGTGCGGGCAGTGAAGCGCGGCGCGACCGGCATCCATGTCCATGCGTTCCGTCCGCTCGACGTGCGCGATCTCGCCGACCGCGGTGGGCTCGGGCTCGAGGGCGCCCTCGCGGCGATGCGCGAGGCCGGCGTCGACACGGTGCCGGGCACGGGGGTGAAGGTGCTGAGCGAACGCGTGCGCGGGCTCGTCGCGCCGGGCGACCTCGAGATCGATCGCTGGGTCGAGGGCATCACGGCCGCGCATCGCGCCGGGTTCCGCTCGACGTCGGTGCTGTTCTACGGACACGTCGAGACCGCGGCCGAGCGCATCGCTCACCTGCGGATGCTGCGCAGCATCCAGGCCGAGACGCGAGGCTTCGCCGAGTTCGTGCCGATCCCCCTCCCCGGCGGCGACGTGCCGCTGGTCGCGGGGCGTTCCCCGCTCGACGAGCACCGCGCGATGGTCGCGGTGTCGCGACTGCTGTTGTCGGGCGCGATCGCGCACGTGCAGATCCCGTGGACCCGCGTGGGGCGCGAGAGCGCGGCCGTCCTCCTGCGTTCGGGCGGCGACGACCTCGGCGGCACGCTGTACGACGGCCGTGTGCTGCCCGACACGGGCATCGAGCAGGGGCTCGAGCTGCCGGTCCCGGATGCCGAACGCCTCGCCCGCAGCCTGATGCGACCGTTCCGCCTGCGCACGACCGACTACGGCGTGGTCCCCGCGTGAGCGTGGTCGACGTCGTCGTCGTGGGCGCCGGGTTCGCCGGGCTCGGCATGGCCGGCGCGCTGCACCGCGCGGGCCGCGACGACATCGTCGTCATCGAGCGGGCGGGAGACGTCGGCGGAACCTGGCGCGACAACACGTACCCGGGCGTCGCGTGCGATGTCCCGGCCCACCTGTACAGCTACGCGGCGCACCCGCACGCGGGCTGGTCGCGCACGTTCGCCGAGGGACACGAGATCCAGCAGTACCTGCGCGATGTCGCCGCGGGCGTCGGCGAGCGCATCCGGCTCCACACCCCGCTCGTGGGGGCGGAGTGGGACGCCGAGACCTCGGTCTGGCACATCGACACCGGCACCGAGATGCTCCGCGCGCGCTCGCTCGTCCTCGCGTGCGGACGCCTCACCGAACCGCACGTCCCCGCGATCGAGGGGCTCGAGTCGTTCGCGGGCCCGCTGTTCCACTCCGCGCGCTGGGACCACGACGTCGACCTCACCGGCACGCGCGTGGCGGTCGTCGGCACCGGCGCGAGCGCGGTGCAGCTCGTGCCCGAGCTCGCCCGCCGTGCCGCCCACGTGACGCTGTTCCAGCGCACGCCGGCGTGGATCGTCCCGCGCGGCGGCGGCGAGATCTCCGCCGCGGAGCGCGCTCGCCTCGCCGAGAACCCCGGCGCCCTCGCGCGGCTCCGCGCCGAGCTGTACGCCGAGGGCGAGGCGCGCTTCGCGTCCCGCTCCGGCGACGCCGCAGCCTCCGCGGCCGCCCGTGCTGCAGCCCTCGCACACCTGCACACGCAGGTCGCCGACCCCGCGCTCCGCGCAGCCCTCACCCCCGACTACGCCTTCGGCTGCAAGCGGGTGCTGCTCTCCGACGCGTTCTACCCGGCCGTGGCATCCGATCGGGTGACCCTCGAACCCAGCGCCCTCGACCGGGTCGACGGGTCGACGCTCACCGCCGCGAGCGGGCGGCAGCACGAGGCCGATGTGCTCGTGCTCGCCACCGGCTTCGCCTCGACGCAGCAGCCGTACGCCGATCTCGTACGGGGCGAAGACAAGACGCTCGCCGAGCACTGGGGCGAGGGCATGACGTCGTTCGGGTCCACCGTCGTCGCCGGCTTCCCGAACCTCTTCGTCCTCAACGGCCCCAACGCCAGCCTCGGCCACAACTCGGCGGTGCTCATGATCGAGGAGCAGGCCGCGTACGTCGTCCGTGCCCTCGCCGAGCGCGACCGTCGTCCCGATCGCGTGCTGCGTGTCCGCCCCGAGGCCGAGGCGGCCTACACCGACGAGATCGCCGCCGCCGCGGCATCCACGCCCTGGATGACCGGCGGATGCCGCAACTGGTACGTCGATGAGAGATCGGGGCGGCTGACGCTGCTGTGGCCGGGCACCGTGCAGGCGTTCCACGAAAGACTGACCGGTACCGACGGGTCGGAGTTCGAACCCGCGCACACCCCCGTGCGCGGCTGACGCATCGCCCGCGTGAGCGGGTCACGAAGAAGGAGAATCATGGTCGTTCCGCTGCGATTCGGATACAAGGCCTCGAGCGAGCAGTTCGGGCCGAACGAGCTGCTCGACTTCGGTGTGCTCGCGGAAGAGATGGGCTTCGACTCGGTCTTCCTCTCCGATCACCTCCAGCCGTGGCGGCACGAGGGCGGGCACGCCCCCAACGCCCTGCCGTGGCTCGGCGCGCTCGGCGCGCGCACGCAGCGCGTGATGCTCGGCACCTCGGTGCTGACCCCGACGTTCCGCTACCACCCGGGCGTCATCGCGCAGGTGTTCGCGACGCTCGGCGTGATGTTCCCCGGTCGTGTCGCGCTCGGAGTCGGCACCGGCGAGGCGCTGAACGAGGTGACCCTGGGCCTCGAGTGGCCCGAGCCGCCCGAGCGCTTCCAGCGCCTGAAAGAGGCCATCACCCTCATCGACAAGCTCTGGACCGAGGATCGGGTCACCTTCGAGGGCACCTACTACTCGGTGAAGGATGCCACGATCTACGACCGCCCCGAGCAGAAGGTGCCGATCTACATCGGCGCCTCGGGTCCTGCCGCGACACGGCTCGCCGGACGCATCGCCGAGGGCTACATCACCACGAGCGGCAAGGACCCGTCGCTGTACACGGACACGCTGCTGCCCGCGCTCGACGACGGGCTCGCGAAGGCCGGACGCACGCGCGACGACGTCGACACCCTCATGGAGGTCAAGGTCTCGTACCACCCCGACCGCGAGACCGCGCTCGAGAAGACGCGCTTCTGGGCACCGCTGGCGCTGTCGGCCGAAGAGAAGATGAGCGTGCACGACCCGATCGAGATGGCGCGTCTGGCCGACGAGCTCCCGATCGAGCGGGCGGCATCCCGGTTCATCGTGTCGACCGACCCCGACGAGCACGTCGAGCGCATCGCGCACTACGTCGACCTCGGCTTCCGCCACCTCGTGTTCCACGACCCGGGACACGACCAGGAGGAGTTCCTGCGCACGTACGGCGCCGAGATCCTGCCGCGGCTGCGGGCGCGGTTCAGCTGAGGCGGGGGCGGCGGGGCGCCACCGGGCGTGCCGCGCTCCGGAGGTTTCCCGCCTCCGCAGCACGATTCGCGGGCGCACCGCTACCCCCGGACGGAAATGTCCGGAGTCCGGCACACAATGGAGCCGATGAGCATTCCTGAGATCCGCGACGGCTGGACGATCGTCGTGCCCGTGAAGCCGGCCGCGCTCGGCAAGACGCGGCTGACGAGCGTGACCGCCGACCGCGAGGCGCTCGCGCGCGCGATCGCCCTCGACACGATCGCCGCCGCCGCGGCGACCCCGCGGGTGTCGCACGTGCTGGTGGTGACCGATGACGCCGAGGTGTCCGCCTCGGTGTCGCAGTGGCCCGCGGTCGACGTCGTCCCCGAGGGAGACGTGCGCGGCCTCGACGCCGCGATCGCCCTGGGTACGGACGCCGCAGGACAGGGCGCGCCCCGCGCGGCGCTGCTGGGCGACGTCCCCGCGCTGACGCCGCAGGACCTCGACGCCGCACTGAAGCTCGCAGGAGAGGTCGAACGGGGCCTGGTCCCGGATGCCGAGGGCACCGGCTCCACCTTGGTCACGGCCCGCCCGGGCGCCGTGTGGGTGTCGGCCTTCGGCGCCGACTCCGCGGCCCGGCACCGGCTGCTGGGATGCACCGACCTCGCGGTCCCGCGCGGCTCGTCGCTGCGTCGCGACGTCGACACGGCGGTTCAGCTCGCCGAGGCCGTCGCGCTCGGCGTGGGACCGCGGACCGCGGCGGTACTGGCGGCTGCGGCGGCCTGACCGCCTACACCCCGAGCGCCGCCTCGGCGATCGCGGCCGAGGCATCCTCGTCGCGCATCCACAGCGGCGCGACGACGGCCCGGATTCCCGCGGCATCCACTTCAGGCGCCGCCGCAGCGTCCTCCTCGGCGAGCAGCCACGCATCGAGCACCCCGTCGGCCGACCGTGCGCCGTAGTGCCGGGCGACGGCCGCAGCCGACGTCTCGACCCCGATCGCCGTCAGGCACACATCGGCCATCCCCCGCACGACGCGTCCGCCGATGATCGGCGAGACACCGACCACCCGCGCCGACGTCGACCGCAACGCCTCCCGGATGCCGGGAACCGCGAGGATCGGACCGATCGACACGACCGGGTTCGACGGCGCCAGCAGCACCACGTCGGCCTCCGCGATCGCCTCGACGACGCCGGGGGCGGGCGTGGCATCCGAGATTCCGGGGTTCTCGAACCGCACCGGAGTCAGGGCGGCGCGGTAGCGCGTCCACCACTCCTGGAAGTGCAGACGCCGACCGTCCTCGACGTGCACGTGCGTGTCGACCTCGCTGTCGGTCATCGGAAGCAGCCGGATGCCGAGCGGCCACCGCTCCGCCATCCGCCCGAGGACCTCGGTCGGGGTGAGGCCTTCGCGCAGCCAGCCGGTGCGCGCCAGGTGGGTGCCCAGGTCGAGGTCGCCGAGCGTGAACCAGGGCCACCCGGCGCCCCACGCCTGCAGCTCCTCGTTGACGCGCTCCGTGTCACCCGCACGGCCCCAGCCGCGGACGGTGTCGTTGACCCCGGCGAGTGCGTACGTGATCGAATCGACGTCGGGCTGCAGCCGCACGCCCGAGAGCCACAGGTCGTCACCGGTGTTGACCACGACGGTCGCTTCGGGCGCCCCGAGGCGCCGCAGGGCGGCACGGACGCCGAGGGTGAACTTCGATCCGCCGACACCGCCGGCGAGCACGACGATGCGGGGCTGAGGATTCGGCATCCGTCCAGTCTTCCACCGCGCCGCGCGGGTGCGATGCGTCAGGCGCCGCCGAGGGCGGACCACACGGCGCGCGCGCCACTGTCGCCGACCAGCACCAGATCGATCGTCGTGCCGACCGCTACGACGATCGCGACCACGGCGATGACGGCGGTGATCACCCGCACACCGCCGATCGGGCGGTCCGCGCGCCGCGCGCGCCACCAGAACCAGGCCCACTGCCCGACCGCTACGACGATCAGGAAGAACGCCCAGATCACCGGACCGTTGCCCATCTCGGTGTGCGCCTCGACGAGGGCCGTCTCCGGCACCTGACGTTCGAGCGCTTCGCCCGCCTGCTTCGCGAGCAGCGCGAAACCACCGCCGACGATCGCGACGATGGGGGTCAGGATGCCGAGGCGCCGACGCGCCGCCGGCCAGACGCTGCCGACGACGACCATGAGCGCCGCGAGCGGCAGCAGCACGACGACGGCGTGGACGAGAAGGGGGTGAAGCGGGAGTCCCGCGAGCTGCCACATGCGCTGATCACAGCACACCCGCGGCATCCCGGTCTACGCAGGTAATGCTGCCCTTCCGCCGTGGGAAGATGCGCCGGATCACCGGCCGACGCGCCGCCGTCCGAAGCCCCGCCTACTGCGCCAGCAGCGTCGGGTCCGCCGCGCCGGCCGCGGCCCGCGCGGCGACGGGCAGGGCCTCGAGCACGCGCTCCAGCGCGAGGTCGTCGTGCGCGGCGGTGAGGAACCACGCCTCGAAGACGCTCGGGGGCAGGGACACGCCGGCATCCAGCATCGCGTGGAAGAACGGGGCGTACCGCCACGACTGCTGCGTCAGCGCCGTGGCGTAGTCGCGCGGCACCTCCGGCAGGAACGCGACGCCGAACAGGGATCCGGCACGCGGAACGGCGTGCACCACTCCCTCGGCCGTCAGCGCGGCATCCAGGGCGTCGGCGACGCGCGCGGCCGAGGCGTCGACCGCGGCGTACACCTCGGGGGTCGCGAGCCGGAGCGTCGCGAGGCCCGCGGCGACCGACAGCGGGTTCCCCGACAGCGTGCCCGCCTGATACACGGGACCGAGGGGCGCGAGCTGGTCCATGACGTCGGCGCGTCCGCCGAGGGCGGCCAGCGGCATCCCCCCGCCGACGACCTTGCCGAACGTGAGGATGTCGGGCAGGTACGTCTCGCCGTGCGACGCCTGCAGGCCCCAGAAGCCGGCGGGGTGCACGCGGAATCCGGTGAGCACCTCGTCCATGATCAGCAGCGCGCCGTGGCTGTGCGCGATGTCGGCGAGCGCGGCGTTGAAGCCGGGCAGCGGCGGAACGACACCCATGTTCGCGGATGCCGCCTCGACGATGATCGCGGCGATGTTCTCGCCGTGCACCGCGAACGCCTCGCGCACCGCGTCGAGGTCGTTGTAGGGCAGCACGAGCGTCTGCGCGGCGATCGGCGCGGGAACCCCCGCCGAGCCGGGGAGCGCGAGCGTCGCGACGCCCGAGCCGGCGGCGGCGAGCAGCCCGTCGGAGTGACCGTGGTAGTGCCCCGCGAACTTGATCAGCAGGTCACGGCCGGTCGCCCCGCGCGCGAGACGGATCGCCGTCATCGTCGCCTCGGTGCCCGTGGACACCAGACGCACCTTCTCGACGGGGCGCAGGTCGCCCACCTGGACCCGACGCGCGATCAGATCCGCGAGCTCGACCTCGGCCCCCGTCGGCGCGCCGAAGGACAGACCCTTGGATGCCGCCGACTGCACGGCCCCGACCACCTCGGGGTGCGCGTGACCGAGGAGTGCCGGACCCCACGAGGCGACGAGGTCGACGTACTCACGGCCCGTGGCATCCGTGATCCGGGCGCCCGCGGCGGACTGCACGAACCGCGGCGTCCCGCCGACGGATCCGTACGCCCGCACGGGCGAGTTCACACCGCCGGGGATGACGTCCTTCGCGCGCGCGAACCACTGGTCGTTGAGGTCTGTCATGGTTCCATTCTCCCGGGCGTGCGCGCGTGTCGGCCCACCCGCGGGGGAACGCGGGCAGAACGTGGAGCGGGCTTACAGGTCGGCGCGCAGCCAGTGCGCGGCCTCGAGCGCCCAGTACGTGAGGATCGCGTCGGCGCCGGCGCGACGGATGCCGAGCAGGCTCTCCAGCACCGCACCGCGGCGGTCGATCCAGCCGTGGGCCGCGGCGGCCTCGACCATCGCGTACTCCCCCGACACCTGATACGCCCACACCGGCACGTCGACGGCGGCGCGCACGTCGGCGAGCACGTCGAGGTACGGGAGCGCCGGCTTGACCATCACGACGTCGGCGCCCTCTTCGACGTCGAGCAGCGCCTCGCGCACGCCCTCGCGGCCGTTGCCGGGGTCGAGCTGGTACGTGCGGCGGTCGCCCTTCAGCTGCGAGTCCACGGCCTCGCGGAACGGACCGTAGAAGGCCCCCGCGTACTTCGCGGAGTACGCCAGGATCAGCGTGTCGGTGAAGCCCTCGGCATCCAGCGCCTGGCGCACCGCGCCGACCTGGCCGTCCATCATCCCGGAGAGACCGAGCATCGCCGACCCCGCCCGGGCCTGGGCGAGACCCATCGCGGTGTACCGCTCGAGGGTCGCGTCGTTGTCGACGGTGCCGTCCGCGCTCAGTACACCGCAGTGGCCGTGGTCGGTGAACTCGTCGAGACACAGGTCGGTCTGGACCACGAGGGCGTCGCCGACCTCGGAGATCACGGTCTCGGTCGCGACGTTCAGGATGCCGTTCGGGTCGTCGGCGCCGGAGCCCACCGCGTCGCGGGTCTCGGGCACGCCGAACAGCATCACGCCGCCGATGCGGGCGGCCGCGGCTTCGGCGACCACGCGGCGCAACGAGTCGAGCGAGTGCTGCACGACGCCGGGCATCGAGCCGATGGGCGCCTGCTGGCTGATGCCCTCCCGCACGAACAGCGGCAGCACCAGCTGCGAGGGGACCAGATGCGTCTCGCGCGCGAGACGGCGGATGGCGGGAGTGCGGCGCAGGCGCCGCGGGCGGTACTCGGGGAAGCTCATGCGGGGGTCTCGGACTCCGGGGGGAGGGTGAAACGCGCGACGGCGTCGATCAGGGAGTCGACGGTCTGCCGCTCGGCGACGACGTCGACGGTGAGGCCCGCGCGCTTGGCATCCTTGGCGGTGCGCGGTCCGATCGCGGCGATCACGGTGGATGCCGGGATCTCGGGGAACTGCTCGACCACCTGTTCGGCGACCGACCCGCTCGTGACGAGGATGGCGTTGATGCGACCCGAGTGGACGTCGGTGGCGATCTTGTCGGTCACCGGGACGCCGACCGTGCGGTACGCCACCACGCTCCGCACCCGGTGCCCCGCCTCGATCAGCAGACGCGTGAGGACGGGCTTGGCGATCTCGCTGCGCAACGTCAGGACGTTGCGGGGCTCGGACTCGAGGTCGATCATCTGCTCGGCCATGCCCTGCGCGGAGTTGTCCCGCTCGGGAACGAGATCGACGTGGTAGCCCACGGCCTGCATCGCCGCGGCGGTCGTCTCGCCGACGGCGGCGACCTTGGTCGTCGCGGGGATCACGGCACGGTACGCGTAGAGCACGTCGACGGTGGTCGCGCTCGTGAGCGTGAGCCAGTCGAACGCGCCGTCGGCGAGATCGGCGAGTGCCTGCTCGAGGGTCGCCTGGTCGTTCGTGGGGGCGAAGTTGATCAGCGGCGCGATGACCGGAACGGCGCCGCGCTGACGAAGGCTCGCGGCGACACCGTCACCCCACGGGCCGCCGCGGGGCACGAGGACGCGCCGGCCGGCGAGCGGCTTGTCTGGGGTCGGCGTGTGCCGATGGCCTTCATTCATGTGGTCGACTCTCGTGGTACCAGGTCGGCCGCCCCACGTTCGAGCAACCGACGCGCGGCTTCTTGGCCCGCACGCGTCGCACGCGCGATGGGTCCCCCGTCGTCGGCAGCATTCGCACCGTTGCCACTGCCAGGTTCCCCACCATACCCCGGCTCCACGCGCACGGTCCGATCGATACCGATCCGATGCGAGCCGTCGAGCGCGTAGACGATGGCCCGCAGGCGCAGGTCGCCGTCGACGAGGGCGGCGTGCGTGGCGACGGGGGCATGGCATCCCGCATCCAGAACCGAGAGGACGGTGCGCTCCGCCGTGATCGCGACGCGGGTGTCGACGTCGTCGAGCGTGGCGAGAGCGGCGAGGATCTCGGGCGCGATGTCGGTGCGCGTCTCGATCGCGAGCGATCCCTGTCCGGGCGCGGTGGGCCATTCCGCCAGGCCCAGATACTCGGCTTCCAGACCGCCCAGGTCTCCGCCGAGGCGCGCGATGCCCGCGGCGGCGAGGATGACGGCATCCAATTCTCCGTCCCGGACGCGCGCGAGACGCGAATCGACGTTGCCGCGGATGTCGTGGATGTCGAGCCCCGGGTTGTGGCGCAGGGCCTGCGCGATGCGCCGGGGAGACCCGGTGCCCACGCGCGCCCCGACGGGGAGAGCCGAGAGCGCGGTCCCGTCGCGGGTCACGACGACGTCGCGGGCGTCCTCGCGCGGCGGCGTGGCCGCGATCACGAGTCCCTCGGGCTGCAGCGTCGGCAGATCCTTCAGCGAGTGGACGAGGAAGTCGCAGCGGTCGGCGGCGAGCGCCTCGCGCAGCCCGTTCGCGAACACGCCGCGCCCGCCGAGCTGCGACAGCGACGCGCGGTTGACATCGCCCTCCGACACGATCGGCACGAGTTCGACATCACGACCGGATGCCGCGGCCACGGCGTCCGCGACCATCTGCGACTGCGCCATCGCCAGCGCGCTGCGCCGCGTGCCCAGGCGCAGAGCGGCGCTCACTGGAGGATCTCGGGGATCTCGTCGAGGGTGACGCGGCGTCCCGTGTAGAACGGCACCTCTTCGCGGACGTGACGGCGGGCCTCGGTGTAGCGGAGGTCGCGCATCATGTCGACGAGGTCGGTGAGGTCGTCCGCCTCCATCGGCAGCAGCCACTCGTAGTCGCCCAGGGCGAAGGATGCCACGGTGTTGGCGATCACGCCCTTGTACTCGGAGCCCTTCTTGCCGTGTTCGATGAGCATCTCGCGGCGCTCGGCCTCGGGCAGCAGGTACCACTCGTAGCTGCGGACGAACGGGTACAGGCACAGCCAGTCCTTCGCGTCGATGCCGCGGAGGAAGCCGGGGACGTGCGAGCGGTTGAACTCGGCGTCGCGGTGCACGCCCATGGCGTTCCACGTCGGGAGCAGGTTCTTCAGCAGTTCGGTGCGGCGCAGACGCCGCAGGTCGCGCTGCAGGGCCTGCGGGTCTTCACCGTGCAGCCACACCATCAGGTCGGCGTCGGCGCGCAGGCCGCTGACGTCGTAGAACCCGCGGACGGTCACGCCGTCCGCCTCGATCAGGTCGACCAGGTCGGCCAGCTCGGTGGCGTCGGCCTCGGTGACGGGGTTCTCGGGGTCGCGGCGGAGGACCGCCCACAGGGTGTAGATGGAAGAGGAGTCGTCGGCCATGCGTCAATCCTCGCCCTCGCGGCGCGCCGCTCCAAACCCGTTGACTCGCCGCCGAACCACCGGCCGCGCTTTCGACGACCCGATCGCGGGACGAGAGGATGCCGGGACGGCGCCGCCGCGGAGGACGGGACGATCAGCGCGTGTAGGCGCGGACCAGGGCCCAGACCGTGAGGCCGACCGCCGCCGCGACACCGGCGACGGCCGCCGCGGCGACCGCCGGGTTGCGGCGCGCGGACTCCCGCACCTCGGCGACACGGACGTCGACCGCCGCGCTCAGTCGGCGCGGAACGTTGGCCTTGACCTCGATCGCGGCGAGGGCGGCCTTGAGCTCGGCGCGCGCCTGCTCGACCGGGTCGGCGATGCCGAGCGGCACGGCCGTCTTCGGCACGGGAACGGGACGCTCAATACTCATCGCCGGCCTCCTTCACGATGCGGACGTCTTGCGCGATGGCCTGACCCGGGTTCTCACGGTTGGACAGCTTCTTGAACCGCAGGTAGCCCAGGAGGGCGAGGATCGCGGTGATCACGATCATGACTCCGAAGACCACGAGCGCCGACAGCCACACGGGCCACCACGACGAGAGTCCGGCGATCACGAACGCGAAGAAGACCGGGACGGCCCAGAAGACGACGATCAGTGCGCCGACGAACCAGCCCGCGCCGATGCCGGCGTCCTTGGCCGTTCGCGCCGCCCACGCCTTCGCGCCGTTGATCTCGGCGACGACGAGGTTGCGGACGAGTTCGGGGATGTCACCGATGAGGGTGAAGAGGCTGTCATCGGCGCGGTCGCGGAAACCGCGGGGCGTGGTCATGCGTCAGCTCCCCGACGGAGTGGAGCTGCTCTTGTTCGCCTTGGCCCGCGTGGTGGCGCGCTTCTCGGCGCGCTCGGCGTCGTCGACGGAATCCTCGACGGCGTCGGCGACCTCGTGCGCGGAGACCTTGGCGGCACGGCCGGCGCGCTCGGCGCGCTCGGAGACCGTGCCGGACTGCGACGCGGCGCCGGTGACCGACTTCGCGCCCTTCCACACCACACCGGGCACGGACTTCAGGGCGGAGACGCCGAACGCCTTCACCTTCTCGACCTGCCCCTGGACGACGGGCTGCTCCCAGACCTTCTCGGCCTGGGCCTTGATCTGCTCGTACCGCTCGCGCCCCGCGCGTGCTCCGAGCACGTAGCCCGCCACGAGTCCGACGACGAGTGCTGCTTTGCCCCGCATGGGGTCTCCTCACGCTCGATCAGTGCTGGTCGAGTCTCACGATAGCGATGTATTCCCGTTCCGGCATCCACCCTTGACAGGATCGCGCTCGACGCCGACGATCCGGGTCGGAGCGGCTCAGTCGCGGCGCCACAGGGCGGCGCTGCGCACCCGGTCCGCCTCGGCCCGGGCGTCCGGGATCACCTGGGCGAGGCCCGTCCCCGACAGCCACGCGCCCGTGGCCGCCAGTCCCGGGACCGCGCGGACCGCGGCGCGCGCGGCGTCGGTCTGCGCCGCGCGTCCGATCGCGGCTCCGGGCTGCGACTGCACGTACCGCACGCGGTGCGACGCACGCAGCGCGGAGGGGGCGAGTGCGACTCCCAGCAGAGCCGCCGCCTCCGACAGTGCCAGGGCCGCGGCGGCATCGTCGTCGAGGTCGGCGGTCGCGGGTTCCTCACCCTGCGCCCCGAACGACACCCGCACGACGTGGGTGCCGGGGCCGGTGGCATCCCGGACCCAGTCCCATTTGGCGGTCGAATGGGTCAGGGCCTTGGCGATGTGACTGCCCGGGACGGTCAGGACACCCGTGCCGCGCGGCGCGGCGTCCAACGCGGGCGCGTCCACGACGAGCGTCACGACCTCGACCACCGGCGCGATCGGATCGACCGGGTCGAGGTTCGGGACGACCGGGGCGAGCAGTTCCCGCGCGGCTCTCTCGGGCAGCGCGACGATGACGGCGTCGGCGTGCAGGCTGTCGCCTTCGGTCCCGACGACCCAGCCGCTCCCGTCCCGGGAGAGGCCTTCGACCGAGACCCCGGTGCGCAGTTCCGCCCCGAGTTCGTCGAGGCGACCGACGAGCGCGGCGACGAGTCGCGACATCCCCCCGACGATCCCCTCGACCGCGCCGCCGGGGGCCGGCGTGCGGGGAACGGAACCGGTGACGACCGGGACGTCGGACGCCGGAGCGTCCGCCGGCGCAGGGGTCGCACGCGCCGCGCGCAGCTCCGCGACGGTGCCGCTCAGAGAACCCGTGCGCGTGAGGGCGGCGTTCAAGCCCGGGGCGGCGAGGTCGACGTCGATGTCGTCCGGCCGCGCGGAGTACACGCCGCTCGTGACGGGCGCGACGAGCCGGTCGAGCACGCGGGCGCCCATCCGGGAGCGGACGAGGGCCCCGAGGCTGTGCTGATGACCGATCGTCAACGGCGGCCGGAGACGGTCGACGTAGGCGCGCCACGCCCCCGCCCAGCCGATGACGCGCCGGACGTCGGGCGCCCACGGATTGTCCGGGATGCCGAGCACCCCGCCTTTCGGGAGGGGCGCCGCCCCGACTCCCGGCACGCCCGCGACCCACGCGCCGGCGGTGTTCGGTGCCACGACCTGGTCGGCGAGTCCGAGTTCGGAGAGCAGCCCCCGGACGATGCCCCCGCGCGTCGCGAAGCTCTCCGCGCCGACGTCGAGGGTCAGCCCGCCGACCTCCGCGGAGCGCACGACGCCTCCGAAGGCGTCCGAGGCCTCCAGCACGGTCACGCGGATGCCGACCTTGGCGCACTCCAGTGCCGCGACGAGTCCCGAGACGCCGCCACCGGCGACGACGACGTGACTCTCGTGCGCGTGCTCCGCCAGGCGTTCGAGCGGCTCGCTCATTCCACGTCCCCGTGCGCCCGCGCGACGATGCGCGTGAGCACCGTCGGATCGGTGTCGGGCGGCACGCCGTGGCCGAGGTTCAGCACGTGGGCGCGTGCGCCGCGACCGCGGTCCAGGACGTCGTCGACGTGGGCCGCGAGCACCGGCCACGGCGCACCGAGGAGCGCCGGGTCGATGTTGCCCTGCAGCGTGGTGTCGGGGCCGACGATCGCAGCCGCCTCGTCGAGCGGCATCCGCCAATCGACACCCACCGCGTCGGCGATGCCGCCGAGGCGCATGTCGGCGAGGAACGGCCCTGTGCCGACGCCGAAGTGGATGCGCGGCACGTCGATGCCCTCGAGCGCGACGCGCGAGTGGGGCGCGACGTACTCGAGGAACGCGGCGCGCGAAAGCGACCCGGCCCACGAGTCGAACAGCTGCACGGCCTGCGCGCCCCCGTCGATCTGCGCCGCGAGGAAGGCGCGCGAGACCTGGGCCAGCCACCCGGCGAGACGGTGCCACGACTCGGGATCGGCGTGCATCATCCCGCGCGCCCGGAGGTGCTCCTTCGAGGGGCCGCCCTCGACGAGATAGGCCGCGAGGGTGAAGGGGGCTCCGGCGAAACCGATGAGCGGCACCTGATCGCCGAGCTCGGCGACGACCAGACGCACGGCGTCGCGGATCGGTTCGGCGGCGGCCGCGACGTCCGCCGGGTCGATGGATGTCACACGCGCGACGTCGGCGGCCGTGCGGACCGGCTCGGCGAACACCGGGCCCCGTCCGGGCTCGATCTCGACCGCGACACCGGCCAGACGCAGCGGAACCACGATGTCGCTGAAGAAGATCGCGGCGTCGACGTCGTGCCGGCGGACCGGCTGCAGCGTGATCTCCGCCGCCAGATCGGGCGTGAGGCACGCGTCGAGCATCCGCGTACCGACCCGGAGTTCGCGGTACTCCGGCAGCGAGCGCCCCGCCTGCCGCATGAACCACACGGGCTGCCGCTCGGGGCGGTCGCCTCGGAGGGCGCGAAGAAGGGGAGCGTCGGGAGAAGCCATGGCATCCATCCTCCCATTCGCGTTCTGAGAGGAGGAGGGATGCCTTGACGTCGAGAGGCCACCCGGAATACCCCGAGGATGCCGGGCGTAGAATCTCTGCGTGCTGCTCTGTGTGAGCGCGAGTCACAAGACCGCGTCCTTCGATCTCCTCGAGCGGCTCAGCGTACCCACCACCCCCGTCGCCCCCCTGATCGCCGCGCACCACGAGTGCGTGCAGGGAGCGGTCGTCGTGGCCACCTGCAACCGCTTCGAGGCCTACGTCGACATGGACGAGCCCGTCACGGCCGCCGTCGCGGTGGGCGTGGAAGCCACGCTGAGCGCCATCGAGGCGGCCACGGGCGTGCCCGCGAGCGAGCTCGCCGGGTCGTACACCGTGCTCGGTGGCGGCGACGTCGCCGAGCACCTGTTCTCGGTGGCATCCGGTCTCGAATCCGTCGTCGTCGGCGAGGGCGAGATCGCCGGTCAGGTGCGCCGTGCGCTCACCGAGTCGCGCACGCTCGGCACCACCTCGGGTGAGCTCGAGCGTCTGTTCCAGCGCGCGTCCGAAGCGCAGCGCGGCGTGAAGAACTCCACCGCGATCGGCCGCGCCGGACGCTCCCTCGTGCGCCTCGGCCTGGAGCTGGCCGACAGCCGCATCGCCGACTGGTCGACCCAGCGCGTGCTGCTCGTCGGTACCGGCGCCTACGCCGCGGCGACGGTCGCGGCCCTCCGCGACCAGGGGGCCGAAGACATCTCGGTCCACTCCCCGTCGGGGCGTGCCGCGAAGTTCGCGGCGAAGCACGGCCTGCGCGCCGTCTCGGCCGAGACGTTCCCCGCCGCCGTCGCCCACGCCGACCTCGTGATCACGTGCACCACGAGCGAGCACCACGTCGTCAGCGCCGCGACCTTCGCCGCCGGCCGCACGGCCGCCGAAGCCGCTGCCCCCGCCTCGGTCGGCTGCCCCGTCGACCACTCCGGACGGCGCCTGGTCGTCGACCTCGGTCTGCCGCGCAACGTCGACCCCGACGTGGCCACCGTCCCGGGCGTCGACCTGCTCGACCTCGAGACCATCCGCCTCCACGCCCCGCTCGAAGAACTGCAGGCGACGGATGCCGCGCGCGACCTGGTCCGCGACGCCGCCCGTCGCTTCGCCTCGGTCGGCGAGCGAAAGAACATCACCCCCGCGGTCGTGGCCCTGCGCGCCCACGTCTTCGGCGTGCTCGACGCCGAGGTGGAGCGCGTGCGCGCCCGCGGCGACGAGGACGGCCAGACCGAGCAGGCGCTGCGTCACCTCGTCGGCGTGCTGCTGCACACCCCGACGACCCGCGCGCACGAGCTCGCGGAGTCCGGCCGCGGCGACGAGTACGTCTCCGCGCTGTCCGCACTGTTCGGCATCGAGGTCGCCGACGCCGAGACGCCCGCGTCGCGCATCGCCGACGCCGGCTGAAACGCTCCGTTCTCGGGCCGCCCTGCCGCGACCGAACGGAGGGGGCGATGCGTCGGCTCCCGACGGTCGTGCAGGATGTGCGCATGAGCACTCCCGCATCCGAGGTGTACCGCGTCGCGGGCGAGGATCGTCGCCGCAACGGCCTGCGCTGGGCGGCCACGGTTGTGATGGGTCTGCTCGACGCGGGTTCCGATGCGCCGTCGACGAGCGAAGTCGTGATCCGGCGGGTCGACGGATCCGTGGTCACGCGCCTGAAGCCCGGCAGCGTCGACGACTTCGAACGGCAGCTCACCGAGATCACGGATGACCTGCACACCCTGGATGCCGTGCCCTTCGCCGAGAAATGGATCGCCGCGCGCGCGTGACCCGCGCGAGAATGGGCGGATGAGTCTGCACATCACCGATGACCCGGCCGCCGACGAACTGCTCTCGACGAACCCGCTCGCGCTCCTCATCGGCATGCTGCTCGACCAGCAGGTGGCGATGGAGACGGCGTTCGCGGGCCCGCTGAAGATCCAGGAACGGGTCGGAGCGATGGATGCCACGACCCTCGCCCACGAGGATCCCGAGACGTTCGCGGCCGCGTTCTCGCAGTCACCGGCCGTGCACCGCTTCCCCGGGTCGATGGCCACGCGCGTGCAGTCGCTGTGCGCGGCGCTCGAGAAGGACTGGGGCGGGGACGCGGCGGCGCTGTGGACCCGCGACGACCCCGACGGCGCGACGGTGCTGAAGCGGCTGAAGGCACTCCCCGGCTTCGGCGAGCAGAAGGCCAAGATCTTCCTCGCGCTGCTGGGCAAGCAGTACGGCTACGACGGCGACGGCTGGCGCGAAGCGTCGGCGCCGTACGGCGAGCAGGGCGCGTTCCGGTCCGTCGCCGACATCACCAGCCCGGACTCCTTGGCGAAGGTGCGCGAGCACAAGCGCGCGGCCAAAGCAGCGGCCAAGGCGGGTAGCTGACCCCTCCTACACCATGGAGGAGAAAAAGGAGAGTTCTCTCATCTTCGTTCCGCGACGGGTACCCGGTGGTTAGGGTTTCAAAGTTCGTTGCAGGTTGATTCGCGATCGAAGGGTGGGCTCTCGTGAAGTTCGCAATGGGTTCCGACACTCTGGGTGTGCTGGGTAAGGCCACCTCGGGGTCGAGTGATGAGCTGTCGCTGCTGGTCCGCCAGCTGCTCGAGGCGGCCGAGCCGCTCGAGGGGCAGTTCCAGGGCGCCGGTCGCGCCGCGTTCGACCGCTTCAAGTCGCGCACCGACGCCATCTCGGCCGAGCTGAAGCTCGCGCTCGACGGCGTGCTGGGCGGCATCTCGGGCATGGACCGCTCCTTCCAGGAGGGCGAGTCGTCCATGGTCGACCAGACCACGAGCCTCGAAGCCGGATCGTCTTTCGACGCCGCGCGCTTCGGCGGCCGCTGAGATTCGGAGAGGACTGACTCATGGTGAACCAGGGAGACCGTCGCGACTACTCGATCGCGGCCTCGCAGAACGCTCAGGACAACTTCAACCGCGTCGCCGCGCAGCTCGAGTCGCTGATCGACCAGCGCGACCGCGACGTGCAGGCCGCCATGGCCGACTACTCCGCCGACGGTGTGTCCGAGGACTACCGCGGCAAGGAGACCCGCTGGAAGAACGCCGCCGCCGAGGTGCGCGGCATCATCCAGACGCTCCGCTCGTCGCTGGAGCGCAACGACGAGTCCGCCCAGACCGCGCTGAGCAAGGCTCGCGCGGCGGTGGAGTCGATCGGCTGACGGATGCCGTCGGATGCCGGGTGCGCGCTGCACCCGGCATCGGTGGCGCCCGCGCGCGGGGGCCGCGCGGATCTGAGGACATGAAGGGGGACGGGCGATGACCAGCTGGAGCATTCAGCCATCGGGCGTCGTGGCCGTGCTGCAGGACGTCAACGTGGATGCCGAAGCACTCGGCGCCGCGCTGAACTCCCTGAGTCCCGCGCTCGAGGGTGCGGTGACCGCGACGCAGTCGGGCGCCATCTCGGAGGCGGTGCAGGCGTACTTCCAGCAGGAAGAGGGTCCTCGCATCCAGGGCATGAGTGCCCGTATCGGCGCGGCGGCGCAGGGCGTCGTCAGCGCCACCGAAGCGTACGTCGCGGGTGACATGGAGATGGCGGCGAACGCGCAGACCGCGGCCGTCTCCGCCGTGTACCCGCCCTCTCTTCCCCATGGGGTGATGTGATGCCTGACGCGATCAAGGTCGACGCGATCCCGGGTGCCGATATCGACCCGGATGCCATCGACGAGAACGCCCGAACGATCGGGACGATCTCCGGCCAGGTGTCCGAGCACGGCTCGAACGTGCACTTCAAGTGGCAGGGGATGGCCGGCGTCTACGAGGCGCCGGAGTCGCCCACCCTGCTGGGGCTGATGGCCCCGGTCAGTTCGCAGGCCACCCAGGTCAGTGACAACCTGGCCGAGGTGTCGGCAGCCCTCATCGCCTTCGCCGCCGACGTGCGCCCGATCAAGGCCGAACTCGACTCGCTGCGCGTCCAGGCGCAGACGTTCGTCGACTCGATCCAGGGCGGCGTGCAGGTCCGCGAGATCAACCCCGCCTGGACCGCGGCGCAGTCGCCGTACGGCGGAGCGACCGCCATGCCGACCTACCAGGGTTCGTGGGGCTCGTCGACAACGGGGTCGTCGAGCGCTGCGGCGCCGGACAAATACCGCACGGTCACCAAGGAGTGGCACGAGTCGCAGGACCACGTCGACCGCAACAACGAGCTGATCGCGGCGGTCAACGCGCAGCAGATCAAGCTGTGGGAGGCCGAGCGCGCCTGCGCCAACCGCATCCGCGCCCTCTACGGCGCACAGCCGCTGCACGCCGCGACCTCCGAGGACGACGCTCTCGGCTACGGCATCTCCGAGATCCCCGAAGGCACCGAGATGCCGTGGGGCGCCGAGGTCGAGCGCACCGAGGGCTGCGGCGAGGCGACCGCGAAGTTCATCTTCAAGGACTTCCTGTGGGAGGGCATCGCGGTCGGCGGCGTCTGGGGCACGATCACGGGCCTCGGCACCCTCGTGCTCGGCTACAACCCCGAGACCGGCGAGTTCTTCTCGGGCGACGCGTGGGGAGCAGCCTGGGGCAACCTCGGACTGATCGCGGTCTCCGGTCTGGCGAATTCGCCGATGCTCGGTCCCCTGTTCTGGACGGACAGCCTGGCCCAGGCCACCGGCATGGGCGGCTTCCTGCCGCAAGAGGTGCGCGACTTCAAGGCCAAGGCCGACGAAGCCGCCCTCAACACCGGCAAGGCCCTCATCGCGTGGGACAAGTGGCAGGACGACCCGGGCACCGCTCTCGGTGAGTCGGTGTTCAACGTCGGCACGGCGCTGATCCCGGTCGGTGGCGCGGCCGTGGCCGGTGTGAAGACCGCGTCGACCGCGGCATCCGTCGTCTCGAAGATCGCGAAGGTGGCCGACTTCGTCGACCCCGCCGCGTTCGCGATGAACGGCGCGATGAAGCTCGGCGGAGCGGGTATCCGCGGACTCGACGGGATCATCGGACGCCTCGGCACGGATGCCACCGACGGCTTCCACCTCAACACTCCCGACATGCCCTTCGTCGCGAACGACGCTGCTGCGGGCCTTCGTGCGCTGGATGACGCCGGTGTCGACCTCAGCCACGTCACCGCCCGCGTCGAGGACGGTGTCGCGGTGTACGAGTTCCCGCCGACGGATGCCATCCCCTCGGGCCGCATCGAGATGCCCGCGGGCTCGTTCGACGGCGTGGGCGGCGGCGACGTGCCCGTGCGTACCGACGGCGGAGCGGATGCCGGTGTGGCGGCGCCCGTGCGCGAGCCCGAGCTCGTCTCGGCCGGCGGCGTTCGCGGCGAGACGAGCCCCGGTCCGGTGAACTCGATCGTCGAGGATGCCCCCGTTCGCACCGAGACCGGTGGCGCCGGTGAGTCGACGGTCGTGCGCGAACCCTCGACCGAGACCGGCGGCGGCAGCAGCCACGCCGGCGGCGAAAGCGGCGGCCACGGTGGCTCCGATACCGGCAACGGCGGTGGCCTGGGCCGCGGCGACGACGCGAGCAGTGCGGGACGCGGCGACGAAGCACCGACAGGCGGGCACGCCCCTGACGGGGACGTGACGGGACCTGCGGGGGGCGACTCGCCCACCGGCAGCTCGACGACACCCGCCTCGCCTGGACGGGTCTACTCGTTGATGGACGGGACGGAACACACCACCGCGTTCGCGCCCGAGGACCTCGGTGGCAGTCGCGTGACGGATCCACTTCTAGACAAGTACGGAGTGACGCGAACGCACTTCGAAGATTTGATCAACCGCCCGATCGACACCTTGGTGCCGTCGGAGAAGACCATCGTCAACGGAGTGCGGAACGAGCTCACCGCTCAGGTGACTCCGGACACGGTCTTCCAGAAAGTCCTTGACCAGCCGCACTTCGACGCTTCGGGGAAGCTGGTGCTCGGACAAGGAGAGAACATTGTTCTGCGTGACGATGGAGTGATCACGGGGTCCGTGTCGGTCGCTCAAGACACCGCGCACCTGACGACGCCAGCTGATTTCTTCCGGTCGCTACGACTCGACTACCCCAACACCAACTTCCTGCGCGATGACAACGCCGCCTACGTCGTACGCTTCCAAGAGCAAGCCAACACATCTGGGTCCGTCAACCCGCAGCTGCACAGCACCATGGGTGGCGACGGTTCGGTAGACCACTACAGCCCGCCGTTCACGGGGAACGGTTTTCTCAAGACGGGCGACGAGATCATTCCGGAGTACCGCGCCAATGCTGTGAACATGCGTGAGGGAGCGGAGATGTGGGAGGTCCTCAGCGATGGGACTCAACGACTTTTCGCCGTCCTTCGCGCCCAAGAGTGGATCCCGGTGGGGTGATGTCAGACATTCCGGTAAGCGAAACACAATACGAGTACCGCGGCCGCCGCTATTCGTATCACTCGGGAGGCGAAGGCTTCGTTCGAGTCAATGTCGTGGGCACGCCCACTCGAGAGCAGTTTCCCGACGCACTCGAACTGCACGACGACCCCCGCGAACCGTGGGTGAAGCTCCCGTTCTCGGCTCCGTCTGCGTACTTCTCGCAAAAGGTGACCGGCACCTGGCACGGTGTTCCGGTCACGGTGGGCGAGCGAGTGAGGAGGGGGTTGGATCGCGGAATGATCATCGTCCGGTACAACGGCCGAGAACCGGATGAAGCCCTCGCCGCGGGATTGACGGGAAACCAGAACGACGGGTGGTCGGCATTGGTGGCACCGGGGGAAATTGAGGATATAGCCGTGGAGACGACCCGACACCCGATGGTGAACGCATGAGAACAGTTCTGCAGAAGCTGCTGCATCCTGGCATGTCCCACCTCATCCGCGAACGCGGGTACTCCCAGGTCGGCGGCTCGGTCGTGCGCGCCGGCGACGCGACAAATCTTCGAACGGCCAGTGCGCTGCGGGAGGCGTACGGGTGGCCGTCCGATGGCTCCGAACACGTCGATGTTGTGCGGTTCGAGGTCCCTCTGTGCGCGAACCTCTCCGTGCCGCCGCAGGTGGAGCGGCCGTGGCCGTCGTACCCGCTCGGGTTTCTCCGGCCGGTCGGTGACGAGATCGTCCCGGTCTGGAACATGTCCACGACCCGCTATTCCCCTGGGGCCGAATTGTGGCGGATTTCAGACTCGGGTGAACAGGAGGTCCTCGCGGTGTACCGAGGGGCTGCCCACGGCTGGACCGCGCTCCAGGGGCAACCGCCGGTCAAGGAGTGGCATCCCTCCAGTCGCTTCTTGGGCACGCGGGCCGTCCACAAGGAGACTGAGTACGCCGCCGACGTCCACGATGACCAGGTCGATCTCACGTCGTACGTCGAGCCTGCGTCTGCTGACTGGTCACTGGCGCGTCAGGGCGTGTGGACGAAAACGGTTCCGCTCGCAGCTTGCACGGTGTACGAGCTCGATTTCACAGCCGCCCTCGGTGACGTTCCGCTGCGGGTGCTCGAGGAGCACAACGGTGTCGTCCGCGCGCAGCTCTTGACCGACGACCCTGAGATCGCCGGGCGGTTGTCGGCCGTCATGGTCGACTACGGAGTCTTCGAGGTGTCGGGCATCCCGGGAACCGATCTCTCCGAAACGAAGCTCCTCGCTAATCAGTTCGTCGGTTGAGTCCGGATCGCGTTACCTCGCGGAGTTGAGTACGTGCGGAGCTTCCAGGCGATGAAGGAGCCCCACATGACAGAGCCTCGCCCCGAGAACGACCTCGAAGTCACCATGAGGTTGGTACGGTCCGGGGAGCTGCCGTCGGAGCGGCTGGCGCTGGCTCTTCTGGAGGCTGAGTTGGCCGTTCTCGTCGACGGAACGCCCGACCCGATGGCGATCGAGCCCTTCATCGTTCACCGCGACGACGCGAACTTCCTCGCCGTCTTCACTGCGACGGACCAGGTGCCGGCGGAGTTCGGCGAGGGCCGCAGCGCGCTGCTCTTGCCGGGCCGCCTCCTCATCAGCGGGGGTGCCCCCGAGGTCGGTCTCGTCCTGAACCCGGGGCCGGCGGGAGCGATGGAGATCCCGCCGTCGACTCTGGCTGCCCTCCGCCAGGCGTCCGCGGCACCGTCCACGCGGTACTTCGTCCGCGAGCAGATGGTGGAGGGGCAGGTCGTCCCGGTGTCGGTCTTCCGTCGCCGCTCCATCCCGGAGGGGCCGGTCGACGAGCGTCTCCTTGACGTCGACTCGTGGACCGACGACCGGCACGGAACGGTCGACAAAGCCATCCGCTTCCCCCTCGATGCGAATATCGAGGAGATCTCCCCCGAGGCCGCTCAGGACGTCTTCGACATGGTCGCCCGCCGCACCTACGTCCCGCTGCAGCGCCGCTGACCGCCCCCATCGTCGCGAAGCGAGGTTGAAAATGATCGACGCAGAGTCCGCTCGCGAGATCGTGCGCGAAGCCCTTCGACACGCGGAGGACCGCGGCGGAGTGCGCTGCGTCCTCGTGGGTGAGACGCTCGACTTTGGCGAGTGGTGGGTGCAGGGCTACCAGTCCGAAGCATTCGCCGTTCATGGCGATGTCTTCCAGGCGCTGACCGGCAACGGCCCGTACGTGATCCCGAAGGACGGGGACGCCGTTTTCACGCTGTCGAGCGCGGAACCCGTCGATGCGCAGATGGCTCGCCTGGCCGCAGGCGACTAGGTCATGAGGCGTGCGCTGATGCGGGAGAGCGGTTCATCGACGACATGGCTGTATCGAATCGCCTGGCGTTTGGCTGCGATCGCGGCACTCCGCCCGTTCCACCGGACCGAGTACCCGGACCCTTCTTCGCTGATGACGACGACGGGATCAGCTCGGCCGGAGAAACACTCCTCGAGTCCCCGCTCGAGCCGCCAAAGAACCCCGAACCACAGCAAGAGGAAGCGATTCGCGTCCTGCTCCGTTTCGAAGAATGCCTCCGTCGTCCGGGCACCGCGATTCTCGATGTCCACATGCCAGGTGGTATCGGCAGATCGGCGAACCGCCAACGCGGTCTCCGCATTCCACCACCCGCGTGTGGCATCACCGGGGCGAAGCGGGCTGGGGAACCCGGCCCGATTCGCCCACATCTCGAGGATCTCGTTGTCGTCCATCGACCTATCGTCCCCCGGCGAGGCCGCGCCACGTCGCGCTGTCGACCCAGAGGTACGTCCATGATCATTGACGGGCACCACGCCCGTCTGAGGCTCGATGAAGCCACCATCCCCGCGGAGGAACGCTTCCTTGGCCTTCGCTCCTTCGAGACCTCGAGGAATTTCAACCATGACTCTTCCCCCGCGCACGGACGCCGTCGTGTCCTCCGCGATCGTCGCGTACCTCGGCTGGGGTCGCGCGCATATGCCCACCGCCGATCAAGCGGCAGTGGCAGATCTCGCGCGGCAGAACGGCGTCGATCCCGCCACGCTGCTCCGCGGGGTGCACGAGGCGATCGACGCCTCCGACCAGCTCGAAGTCACGGATCTCTCCGCGAGCCATGACGGCGGAGCGGCGCTCTACAAGCAACGTCTGCGGGCCGCCCGACCCGACCTTTCGCCGGATGCCGTGGACGCATTGGCATCGCGGTGGTTCTTCCATCTGAGGTGGCTCGGCGTCGAGTCGGGTATCGACGTGCCGCGCTATTTCGTCCGCTACGGCGGAGAGGGAGCCACTCCCATCCCGATCTCGCTCTTTCGACGCTGCACGGTGGACGGCCGGCCGGTCGATGAGGTCCTCAAGGATGTCGACCACTGGCGCCCGGACGACCGAGGACGGATCGAGCAGGCGCTGTTCTTCACGCTCGATTCCGACCTCGAGGAGGTGACGGCGGACGAAGTCGCGCAGTTTCAGGAGATGGTGAGAACCCGGACCTACGTGCCGTTCATGGATACACGAGCGCGACCCGCAAAGCTGCAGACGGTGGATGCCGAAACGATCCGCGCCACGTGGACCTGGGTTCGGACGAGCGACGGGTGGTTCGCCTCGTCAGCGACGGTGGCACCCGGGGAACGGCCCGCCGAGTTCTCCCTCTACGACCGCGAGGGGCTGAGCTATCGGGCCGTGCCGGCCGCGGAGGTTCTACAGGTGGAGCGCGTCGACTCCGAGGGACTGTACGAGGGGCATTGGATCCCGCTCGTTTCGACCTGGAAGCAGGACGGAACGCGGGTACACGCCCCGGTGCCCCGACGGGGCGCGGGCTATTCGGCCATGCTCTACCCCTACCGCAGTCCGGACTGGGATGCCCTCGTCGCCCTCCCCCGAGCGGAGGTGCACGACGATCGCGGCAGCAATGGCGGCGTCTCGTTCCTCGTCCCGTTCTCCGAGCTCAGCGATTACCGCGAAACGGTGACCCCACTGGGGTGGACCGCGGAAGCGGACGGCCGATGAAAATGATCCGCGAAGAGACGCTCGCCGCGATCCGCACCGAGAGCCTCCGCGACTACCGGTGGTTCGAGGACGCCACGAACGTGACCGACGTCGTGGTGATCCAGCGGATCGCGGAAGGCTGGGTCGTCTTCGCGACGGATGAGCGCGCCACCCCGCAGGGGCGCCGCGAGTTCACGGAGGAAGGTCCGGCGCTCGAGAACTTCCTGTCGCGGCTCCGCTCGATGAACAGCATCGTGGCATCGCGCGAGAGGATCCGGCACGAGGAGGCACCCCGCTACTTCGTCCAGGAACGCCGCGTCGACGGGCGACTCGTCCCGGCACGACTGTTCCGGACGAATACGTCCCGTTGACGCGCCGGTGAGCCGGTAATTCTGCCGTCCCGCGGGTTATCCACGCAAGGGACGGCCCTTCTCGGCGCCGCGGAGACGTCCCGCATAGGGTGGAAGGTCGAGGGAGGGGGCCCGATGACGAGCACGCACGATCCGCTGCGCCTGGCCGATGTCGATCCGCTCGTGTTCGCCGAGCGGGCCCGTGGGGGCAAGATCGTCGCGACCGTGGCGCTCGATGTCGTCATGCCTGTCGCACTGCTGACGGCCGGAATCATCGTCGTCGTCGCCGGCCAACCCGCCCTCGGCTGGATCTTCGTCCTCGCGGCGGTGGCGCTCCTCGGCGTCGCCGTTTGGCTGCTCGGGCGCACCGGCCGCACGCTCGGTGCAGCCACTGTGGACGCGCGGATCGTGCGCCGCACGACCGGCGCTGCCGCAGGGACCACGGCCCTGTGGGCCTTGGCATCCGGCAAGCTCGCGATGTTCGACCTCCGGCGGGGCCGCGACCCGTTCGCCCCGGCGATCGCGGCGTTCCAGTTCCCCGAGGCCGTCCCCGCGGCGCCGGGCCGTGCCCGTCGCGGCGCGGTGCCGACGCTGCTGCTCGATTCGGGTGAGCGGCTCACGCTCGACACCGCGCTGGTCCTCGGTCGCGACCCTTCGGCACCCGCCGACGCTCCGGCGGAGGTGTACCGCTGGGCCGACATGTCGCGCACGCTGTCGAAGTCGCACGTGCGCCTCGAGTGGGATGGACGCCAGATGTGGGTCACCGACCTCGGTTCGACGAACGGCACGTTCGTCCGTGGCGCGGGAGCGTCGACCCCTCTCCTCCCCCACCAGCGCACGCCCGTGCCCACCGATGTCGTCCTCGAGATCGGTGACCGCACCCTGACCGTCCGGGATGCCGCATGAGCACCGTCGCCCACCCTCTCCTCGATGCGGCCGGGCCCGGGTGGGCCGGCACCGAGACGCGCGCGCCGATCGTCGCCCTGACGACGGCCATGAGCGACTTCCTGCACAAGACCGCGAGCCAGGGGCTGCGCCCGATCATCGTGTCGGGCGAGTTCTCGCGCATGACGCCACCGCTCGCGCAGGTGCTCTCTGCCGTCCAGGGGCACTGGGTCGTCCGCACGCGCACCGACGGGTTCTACGACGCCCGGACGGGCGTCCGCATCGACGCTCCCGCCGACGCGCTGAACCCGGTGGCACCGACCATGGACAACGTCCATCCGCTCTTCGTGCGCGCGCAGGTGGCATCCACTCTGCAGGTCGTGGCGACGGTGTCGACGCGGCATCGCGTCTCGCGGCCGGTCCGCCTCGGCGGCGTCGCCGAAGCGGCGGTCGCCCTGTTCAGCGGGGCCGAGCCGACGGCGTGGGGCGCGGTGGAGCCGCTGCTCGCCCCGTGGGACCGCGACGATCTGACCGAACGGTCGCGGCGGCGCATCCCCCTCGACAGTCACTGGGTCGCCGTCGGCGGCGGTGACCGGGCGGTGCTCTCGACCGTGCAGGTCGGCCGCACAAGCGAGGGCCTGGAAGAGACGACCCGTGTCTGGGCGGCCGTGCCCGGCGTCGGGCGGGAGAGCGGTGCCCGGGCGACGGCCGAGGCGCGTGAGCTGCTGGCCCGTGCCGCCACCGTCGGCCTGCCCCTCATCGGCATCTCCTTCGCCGCGATCGGAGCACCCGATCTCGCGCGTCGGGCGACGGCATCCCCCCAGCCCGAACCACTCGCCCTCCTCATCGGGCCCGTCGGCATCCGCGCCCTCGGGATCGACGCGAAACGCTGGATCGACGAGGTCGGCGGCACCACCGTCGGCAGCCCGCGGCTCCCCGGGGTTCTGCTCCCGCTCGGATCGACGGACGGCGGCGGATGGGGGCGTCTGAACGAGGTCCTGTCGACGCTCGACCCTGAACGCCTCGGCGAGTTGCTGAACCTCGCCCCGCACGTACGCGCGCAGCTGCGCGTGTCGGAAGGAGTGCGCTGATGCCCGACCAGCGGGACACCGTCCTCATCGAGCAGGCGAAGATCCAGCGCATGCGCCTGGGTGCGGCCCTCGTCTACGGCCACATCGGCGAACGCCGCACCGTCAACGACCACATGAAGCGCCTGATGGGATCGATCGTGGTGGCCGCGATCGCGTGCGCCGCGTGCGTCGGCGTCTCGTTCGTCTCGCAGTTGCTGACCGAGCGCGCCCAGCAGGCGTCCTCGACCGTCCAGACCCCCACCGGAGCCGTGACCCCGTGAGCATCTACACCCGTCTGACCGTCGCGGGATCCGAACGCCGGGCCGAGGTCGTCGTCCCGAGCGGCGAGCCCGTGGGCGCGGCGATCCCGCGCCTGCTCGACCTCCTCGGTGAGACCGCCGGGACCGTCGCCCGGCCGCTCGCGGTCATCGCCCCCGACGGCGAGCAGATCGACATCGCGCTCACCCCGCAGCAGCTCGAGCTCGCCGACGGCACCCTGGTCCGCCTGGTCCGCCTGGATGCCGCACCCCCGCCGCCCGTCGTGATCGACGTCACCGACGCCGCCGCCGACGCGCACGACGCCCGCCCCGACCGGTGGGACGAGCGGGCGCGCACCGTCGCCGGGGCGGCGGGCATCGCCGGGGCGTTCGCGCTCGCGGGCTGGCTGTCGCCGTGGTCGTCGCCGACGCTCTCGGCGTTCGCGCTCCTCACGACCGCCGTGGTCCTCGCGGTCATCGGCACGGGACTCGGCCTCGGCGGTCTCCGGCGCCTCTCGACCTGTGTCTCGGCCGCGGCCGCGGGACTCGCGCTCCCGATCGGCAGCGCCACGATCGGCGCGCTGTCCGTGGCCGGCCGCGCGGTCGACGCCGCGATCGTCGCCGGTATCGCGGCTGCCCTGGCGACCGCCGCGACTGTCGCTCTGCTCGGCGTCGGGGTGGCGCACCGCCGCCGCGGTGCCGCGGCGGGTGGGGCGCTGGGTGCCGTGCTCGCGTCGATCCTCCTCGGGCTGCTCCTCGGGGGTGTGGATGCCGTGTCGGCATCGGCCGTCGCCGGTGTCGTCGCCGCGTTCGCCACCGGCCCACTGCCCTGGATCGCGCTCTCGTCGGCGGGGCTGACCGACCTCGACCAGCGCGCGGCGGCGGGGTCGCCGCCCGCGCGCCCGCGTGCGTTCGCCGCGATCGACGAGGCGTACGCGGCACTGACGTGGAGCGTGGGGGCCGTGGCATCCGTTCTGGGGGTGACCGGTGTCGTGCTCGCACTCTCGGGCACGATCTGGACCGAGCTGCTCGCCCTGGCGTTCTTCCTGATCGCGGCGCTGCGCACCCGCGCGTTCCCGCTGCGCTGGCAGGGCTGGTTGCTGTGGGCGGCGGCGGGCGCGATCGCCGCGGCCGGACTCGCGGTGCTGCTGGTCGGGGGACTGGGCTGGATCGGAGCGGGGGCCGCCGTCGTCGTGGCGATCCTCCTCGCGACGATGGTGCTCGTGCAGCCGCGTCCGCACGTGCGCGCTCGGCTGAGGGGTCTCGGCAATGTCCTCGAGACGCTGTCGGTGGTGGCGCTCATCCCGCTGCTCGTCGGAACCCTGGGCATCTACGCCGAGCTGCTCGGCATGTTCGGCGGTCGGTCGTGACCGTTCTCGATCTGCGGGCGCTGTCGACCGCGGTGTTCGGCAGCGGCGCGAACGCGCGCTCCGAGTTGACCTCGTGGGATGCCGCGATCCGCGGCGGTCTGTCCACGACCCGCCGTGTGGGCGTGGTGTCGCTGTCGCCCGGCGCGGGCACGAGCACGGTGGCGCACCAGGTGGTCCGCGCGGTCGCCGCGCGCCGCAGCGAGCCGGTGCTCGCGGTCGACGTCTCTCCCGGAACACCCGGTCTCGCCGCGCGGTTCGGGGCCGAGCCGGTGCCGCCGGACGACACCCGTGCATCGGCCCGGACCACGGCCGAGGCCCTGAGCGGCCTCGACCTGCGCGACGGCGTCGTCGCCCTTCGCCCGCGCGACGCCGAGGATGCCGTCGGTGCCTGGTTGAGCGAGGCCGCGCCCATCGCGCGCTTCTTCGACGTGTCGGTCACGGACTTCGGTGCACGGCATCCGGTGGTCGACCTCGCCGCGTGCGCGGCCCTGTGCGATGTCGTGTGTCTCGTCGCCGATGCGCGCCGCTCCCCCGCCGAGCACGCGCGGTCGGTGGTCGACGCGATCTCGGGGCTGCCCGAGTCGCCGTCGGTCGTCCTGGCGCTGGTGGATCACGCGCGCGAGGGCGACGGCGTCGCCCGCGCCCTGGCGACCGGCGCCGACCACCCGGTGGTCGCGGTGCCGTTCGATGCGGGCCTGGCCGCCGGCGGCAACGCGCGTCGATCGGCGACGCGGCTCGCAGTGGTCGAGCTGGCCGCGGCGCTCGTCGCCGCTGGGGGAAGCGCCGCCCCGGGGAGGACCGCATGACCGTCCGCATCGTCCACCGCCCCGCGCGCATCAGCGAGGCCGTCGAGCCCGCGTCCGACGTGATCCTCGCGCCGCCTCCGCCGATCGGCGAGGGCGCGACCGGCTTCCCGCTGCAGTCGCTGCTGCCGATCGTGGGCAGCCTGTCGTCGATCACGATGATCGTGCTGCTGCGCAACAACCCGATCATGGTCGTGGTGGGTGCCGTCATCCTGGTGGTCGCGCTCGTCGGCGGCCTGGGAATGGCGCTCACGCAGCGCGGCAACGCGGCCCGTCAGCGCCGCGTTCAGCGCGAGCGCTACCTCGACTATCTGGAGGAGACGCGCGAGAGCGTCCGTGAGACCGCCGACGCGCAGCGCTCCGCCGCGCTGGCGCTGCACCCCGCCCCGGGCACGCTGGTGGAGATCGCGGCCGACCCGGCCCGCCGGTGGGAACGTCGACCGGGGGATGCCGACTTCCTCCGCGTGCGCATCGGCACCGGCGATCTGCGCGCCGTCGAGGTCGCCCTGCCGCCCGAGCAGAACCCCGTCCAGCCGTTCGACCCGGTGATGCGCGAGTCCGCCGAGCGCATGGTGCGCCTGGCCGGGATCGCGCAGGGCATGCCCGCGACCGTCGATCTCGAGCGCGGCGGCCAGGTGTCGATCGTGGGCGCGCGGCCCGACACGCTCCGCGTCGCGCGGGCGCTGGCGGCGCAGATCGCGGCGTTCCACTCCCCCGACGACGTGCACATCGCGGCGGCCGTCGCTCCCGCGCAGCGCGATGACTGGCACGGGCTCGACCTGCTGCCGCACCTCTCCGGCGACACCCCGCCCACCGGTGCGGTCAGCGCCCGTCGCGTCGCGCCGAGCCTGCCCGAGCTGCTGTCGCTCCTGCGCGACGAGCTGCGCGACCGGGTCGCGACCGCCGCCGCCTCGCGCCGCGCGGGCCGGAAGACCAAGCCCGGGCGCCTGGTGATCTTCGTGGATGAGGCCGATCACGCCGCCTCGCCCGTCCCTCGCCTGGATGCCGCGCTGGATCTGACCGCGCTCGGCGTCACCGTCGTGCACCTGATCGACGACCGCCTCAAGGAGCCGACCACGGTCGCCGTCCGCGTCACGGTGGACGCGGGCACCGCGACCGTGGAGACGCCGGGCACCGGCGACGCGGCGGTCGGTGGCATCCGGATCGATCCCGTGACCCCCGCCGCGCTCGACATCGTCGCCCGTCCGCTCGCGGGGCTGCGCCTCACGCGCACGTCCGCGCAGGACAGCGGCACCGCCCTCGCCCCCGACGTGACGCAGCTCCTCGGCGTCGCCGACGTGGATGCCATCGACACGAAGGCCGCGTGGCGCACCCGCAGCGCCGCGGAGTTCCTGCGCGTGCCGATCGGCGTCGACGACCAGGGCGGCCCGGTCCTGCTCGACCTGAAGGAGTCCGCGCAGCTCGGCATGGGCCCGCACGGCATCTGCATCGGCGCGACCGGCTCGGGCAAGAGCGAGCTGCTGCGCACGCTGATCCTGGGACTCGCGCTCACGCACTCCCCCGACGACCTCAGCATGATCCTCGTCGACTACAAGGGTGGTGCGGCGTTCGCCCCGTTCTCCCGCCTCCCGCACGTCGCGGGCATCATCGACAACCTCGCGGACGACCCGCAGCTGACCGAGCGCGCCCGTGCGAGCATCCAGGGCGAAGTCGTGCGTCGACAGCGCCTGCTGAAGGATGCCGGGAACGCGGCATCCATCGGTCACTACCGGCAGATGCGACGCGACCGTCCCGAGCTGCCGGCGCTGCCGCACCTGTTCCTGGTGATCGACGAGTTCGGCGAGCTGCTCACGGCGGAGCCCGACTTCGTGGAGCTGCTGCTGACGATCGGGCGCATCGGTCGCTCGATCGGCGTGCACCTGCTGCTGTCGAGCCAGCGCATCGAGGGCGGGCGCCTCCGTGGCCTCGACACCTACCTGTCGTACCGGATCGGTCTCCGCACGTTCTCGGAGTCGGAGTCGGCCGTGGTGCTCGACACCCCCGACGCGTTCCACCTGCCGGCGATCCCCGGCTTCGGGTACCTCAAGGTCGACACGTCCGTCTACACGCGCTTCCGTGCCGGATACGTCTCGGGCCCCGTGCCCGACCCGGTCGAGTCGGGGCCGCGGCACGACGACGCCCCGCCGGTGCTGCGCCTGCCCGCGTACGACCTGCCCGAGGACTCCCCCGAGGCCGAGCAGCTCGACAGCGCCGAGCCCGAGACCCCGACCACCGGCCGCACGCTCGTGCAGGCGGCGACCTCACGCCTCGCACGCGGGATTGCCCGCACGCGCCCAGTGTGGCTGCCGCCGCTCCCGCCCGTGCTGACCCTCGGCGGCGTGCTGCCGCAGGCCGACGGCGCCGGGACGCTCCGGGCCCCGATGGGCCTCGTCGACGACCCGTCGAAGCAGACCCAGTCGCCGTGGATGCTCGATCTCACACGCTCGGGCGGACACGTCTCGATCACCGGCGCACCGCAGTCGGGGCGCTCGATGTTCCTGCGGACGCTCGCCGCGTCGCTGTCGTTCACGCACTCGCCGCGCCAGGTGAGCATCTACGGCATGGACCTCACCGGCGGGGGCCTCGCGCGCATCGAGCCGTTCCCCCACGTCGGTGGTGTCGCGACCCGCGGCAGCCGCGAGCGGCTCACGCGTCTGCTCGAAGAGCTCACGGGCATGCTCGCGGTGCGCGAGCGCGTGTTCCGCGACGAGAACCTCGACTCGCTCGCCGACATGCGGCGTCAGCACGCCGACGGACGCCTGCCCGATCTCCCCAGCGCCGACGTCGTGCTGCTCGTCGACGGACTCGGGGCGCTGCGGCAGGACTTCGAAGACCTCGAGACCCCGCTCGCGCAACTGCTCGAACGCGGTGGCAGCTTCGGCATCCATGTCGTCGTCGCCCTGTCGCGCTGGAACGAGCTGCGCATGAACCTGCAGGGCCTCATCGGCACGCGCCTCGAGCTGAAGCTCAACGACCCCGCCGACTCGCAGATCGCGCGCAAGCTCTCGCAGACGCTCCGCGCCGACGAGCCGGGGCGCGTGCTCACCGACGAGAAGCTGTTCGCGCAGATCGCACTGCCGCTGCTCGAAGAGGTCGACGACGGCGACACCGGCGAGGCGCTCGAACAGCTCGCCCGCGAGAGCGCGGCCCGGTGGGGCGGTCAGGGCGCGGCGCCCATCCGGCTGCTGCCCGAGGTGCTGTCGCCGGCCGAGCTGCCCGACGCGATCGACGAACCGGATGCCGTGCCCTTGGGCCTCCGCCAGGACACGATGCAGCCGGTCGCGCTCGACCTCGTCACGCGCGACCCGCACCTGCTGGTGCTCGGTGACAGCCGCTGCGGCAAGACGACGCTGCTGCGCGGCATCGTGCAGGGCGCGATCGACCGGCACTCGGCGGAGGAGCTGGTCGTCGCCCTGATGGACGCGCGCGGCGAGCTGGCTTCGGAGGTCCCGGATGCCTACCTCGGCGGCCACGCGTCGTCGGGTCGGCAGGCGCGGCTCCTGGCCGAGTCGATCGCGGTCGAGCTCGAGAAGCGCGCGAGCGATCGCGACGCCGGTCCGCGGATCCTCGTCGTCGCCGACGACTTCGACATCCTCGCCGCCGGCGGCACCGAGCCGCTCCGCCCGCTGCTGCCGTACCTGGCGTCGGCGCGCGACCTGCGACTGAACGTGGTGGTGAGCCGCCCCGTCGCGGGGGCCTCGCGGGCGATGTTCGACGTGGCGCTGCAGGGCATCCGCGACACCGGCGGCACCACGCTGATCATGTCGGGCGACCGCTCCGAGGGCGCTCTGCTGCCGAAGCTGTACGCCGAGCCGATGATCGCCGGCCGCGGTCGCCTCGCTCGCCGCGGCGAGCGTCCGACCCTCATGCAGGTGGCGAACTTCGTCGCCGCCGAGGGTGACGCAGAGGGTGCTTCGACGGGGGGCGCTCCGGCGGAGGCGGTGCCGGCGGTGGATGCCGCGGAGGCGGTGGATGAGACGACGCGCGAGGTGGCTCCGGCGGCTGCCGCGGTGCCCGAGGCTGCGCCCGCGCCGACGCCCGCTCCCGCGGCCGCCGAGGCTGCCCCTGCGGAGACGCCCGCCGAAACACCCGAGGCGGTTCCCGCTGCCGTGCCCGCGCCCACGGCAGCGGCGGGCCGCGAGGAGCCGCCATTGACCCGACGGAGGAGAGACAACCGTGCCCCGTAGCAGCGTCGCGTTCACGCGCGAACCGATCGACATCGAGGCGCTCGCCTCCGCCGTCTCGGCGGTGCTGACGCCCGAGGACCTCGCCGAGACCGCGGTCGAGATCCGTCCCCTCGACGAGGGGGCCGCCGCCCAGGTGCTCGTGGCCGAGCGCGTCGTCCTCACCGCGCTCCGGCCCCGGCTCACGCCGCCCGCCGCGGAGCTCGCGCGCGTCTACGGCGCCGTCGAGGTGGCGCCCGACGCGCGGTGGTCGACGGAGTGCTTCGTGACGTGGGAGCCGGAGGGCGTGATCGGGGTGCGGTTGCTCGAGGCGGCCGCGACCGCCCGCGGCGGGGTGGCCGCGCACCTCGGCTGAGCTTCACCAGCGGGTCGGGCGGGACGAGCGGGCGGGATCGCGCACTCGGTCGACGTCCGGTTCGGGGCGCATTCTGTGCATTGGGGCGCGCGATTCACGCCCCAATGCACGAATCACGCCCCGAACCGCGACCGCGCCGCTCGAAGCGCGCCGCGCAGCACCGGCGCCCCGCGCCCTACCCCAGCGCCGGCGTCCGCGGCGGCACCGTCCGGCGCGGGCGGAGCGCCTCGAACGCGGCGGCCATCGCCAGCAGGGCCGCGTCGTCGTACGCGCGACCCGCGAACGTGAGGCCCGACGGCATCCCGATGTCGGGCATCGTCCCGAGCGGGACCGTCACCGTCGGCACGCCGCAGTGCCGGATCGCGAGGTTGCCCGTCGCGACCCACACGCCGTTGCGCCACGCGATGTCGGCCGACGCCTCGTTCACGTCCGCGTCGGCCGGCGCCACATCGCTCAGCGTCGGGAACACCACGGCGGCGAAGCCGTTGGCATCCATCCACTCCTCCAGGTCGCGGCGCCGGGTCTCCTCCAGACCGTGCAGGCCCTCGGCGAGCGCGGGGATCTCGGTGAACGACGCCACCGGATGCTCCCGAACGTGCGCGGGGTACTCCGCGATGTCGTCGTCGAAACCGGTGTACCGGTCGGGCAGCGCGCCCTCGGGATGCGGGAAGATCGCCGCGCCGTCCACCGACGCCAGACCGGGGTGTCCGGTCGCGCGGAGGAAGTCGTCCCACGCCCACGCCGACAGGTCGACGATCTCGCGGTGCAGGAACTCCTCCGACACCAGACCCCGCGTGCGGATCGTCGGCGCCCCGGGCCGGTCGCCCTCGTAATTGCTCACCAGCGGAAAGTCCGTCTCGACCACGATCGCACCGGCGGCCTCGAGATCCGCGCGGGCGGCGTCAAACAGCGCGCGCAGCGACGGCCGCAACTCGATCGGCTCACCGGTCGGTCCCCCGACCCCACGGGGGCCGCTGCCGACGAGCGGGTCGTCGCCGAGGAACAGGCGCGGGATGCCGATGCGCTTGCCATGCAACGACGGCCGACCCGCAAGCTCGGCGAACGACGACGGCCGCACCTCCCCCACGGAGGGCAGCGGCACCCACGGCTGCGCGCGCCAGAAGTCCCCGCGCGTCTCGGGGTCGGCGGCGACGATCACGTCGAGCACGGCGAGCAGGTCGGCCATCGAGCGGGTGTGCGGCACGACGACGTCCATCGTCGGGACCAGCGGCCAGTTGCCGCGCACCGAGATCATGCCGCGCGACGGGGTGTACGCGCACAGGCCGTTGCAGGCCGTGGGGGCACGGCCGCTCGACCACGTCTCCTCGCCCAGGCCGAAGACGCCGAACGACGCGGCCGTCGCCGTGCCCGAGCCGTTCGACGACCCCGACGCGAACGCCGACGTCAGGAAATCGGCGTTGTACGGGCTCTCGGCGCGACCGTACAGCCCGCGCTGCATGCCGCCGTTGGCCATCGGGGGCATGTTCGTGAGCCCCAGGCAGATCGCCCCGGCCTCGCGCAGCCGCGCGATCGTGAACGCGTCATCCGCCGCGACCAGGTCGGCGAACGCCGGGCTGCCGGCCGCCACGGTGAGGCCGCGCACCATGTAGCTGTCCTTGGCCGTGTACGGGATGCCGTCGAGCAGCCCGCGCGCCTCGCCCGCGGCGCGGCGGGCGTCGGATGCCGCGGCCTCGGCGAGCGCGTCGGGGTTGCGCACCACCACGGCGTTGAGCTTGGTCGCGGTGTCGGGACCGTCGTACGCATCGATGCGCGCGAGGTGCGCCTCGACCAGCTCTACGGCGGTGGTGCGCCCCTCGGCGAGAGCTGCGGCGAGATCGGCGATGGATGCCTCGACCACGTCGATCATGCGGAAACCTCCGGCTGCTGCTGGGTGATGCAGTGGATGCCGCCGCCGCGCGCGAACAGTTCGCGCGCGTCGACGGTCACGACCCGGCGACCCGGGTAGACGTCTTCGAGGATGCCGCGGGCCGTGGCATCCGCTTCCTCCTCGCCGAAACCGCACGCGATCACACCGCCGTTGACGACCAGGTGGTTCACGTAGCTCCAGTCGGTGTCCCCGTCCGCGTCGCGGATGGTGGCCGGCGCGGGCAGGTCGACGATGTCGAACGCACGGCCCGCGGCATCCGTCTGTGTCGCGAAGAACTCCCGCAGCTCGCGCGAGACCGCGTGGTCGGGGTGGGCGGCGTTGCGCTGATCGTGGAGGAGCAGGACTCCGGGCGAGGGGATCGTGGCGACGATGTCGACGTGGCCGCTCGTGCCAAAGTCCTCGTAGTCGCGGGTCAGGCCGCGCGGCACCCACACGGCGTGCGTCGCGCCCAGCGTGCGGAGCATCTCGGCCTCGACGCGGGCGCGGTCGGCGTACGGGTTGCGGCGCGGGTCGAGCTGGACGGTCTCGGTCAGCAGGACGGTTCCTTCGCCGTCGACGTGGATGCCGCCGCCCTCGTTGACGAGCAGCGACGAGACGAGCTCGGCCCCGACGGCCTCGGCGACGATCCGGCCGTGGTGCGCGGCCTTCGACCACACCGACCAGTCATGATCACCCCAGCCGTTGAAGATGAAGTCCACCGCGCCGAGGACGCCCGGGCGCTCGGGGTCGACCGCGAACGTCGGACCGGAGTCGCGCAGCCAGAACTCGTCGACCCCGGCCTCGATGATCTCGATCTCGCTCGACAGCATGCGGCGGGCGCGCGCGAGCTCGCTCGGGTCGACGAGTATCGTCACGGGCTCGAACTCGGCGACGGCGTGGGCGACCGCGGCCCAGGCGGCGTAACCCGCCGCGCGCTCGGCATCCGTCTCGCCGAGGGTCGGGCCCTCGCTCGGGAATGCCATCCACGTCCGGGTGTGCGGGGCCGTCTCGGACGGCATGCGCCAGGTCATCGGGTGTCCTCTCGTGCGGCGGCGAAGGTCGTGCGTCCCGCCACCATCGTCATCACGGGTCGGGCGGTCAGCAAGCATGCCGCATCCTCGATGAACGGGTCGGCGTCGATCACCACCAGGTCGGCGGCGAAACCGGGGGCCAGGCGCCCGCGCCAGTCGGCGTCGCCGACCGAGGCGGCGGCATCCCGGGTCGCGTGTCCGATCGCGTCGGCGAGCGGCAGCGCGTACTGCGGGTGCACGGCCGGTACCGACGGATCGAGGGCCGAGGCCCGGGTCGCCGCGACGTACATGTTCGCCAGCGCGTCGTAGGGAGCGGTGGGGGCGTCGGTCGAGAACGCCACGAGCGCCCCGGCCCGCTCGTATTCGGGCCACGGGAACGCCCGCTCCACCCGCTCGTCGCCGAGCATCGCCGCCCAGTTGGCGAAGATCGCGGGGTCGGCGTGGACGGGCTGGAGGGATGCCGTCACCCCGAGCCGCGCCATGCGCTCGGCCGTCCCGGGCGCGGCGTACTCGAGGTGCTCGAGGCGGTGCCGGCGCGGGAGGTCGCCGTTCGCGTCGATCGCGCGCTCGATCGCGGTGAGGGCGGCGTCGCTCGCGGCGTCCCCGATCGCGTGCATCGCGATCTGCAGCCCTGCGGCGTCGGCGGCGGCCACGACCGGCGCGAGATCGTGCAGCGGCCAGATCGGCTCGGCGTTCGAACCGTCGGCGTACGGCGCGCCCATCGCCGCGGTGCACGCGTCGATCACCCCGTCGAGGATGAGCTTCACGCCCACGACCCGCAGCCACGGCGAGGCGGGGCGCCGGGCGAGCTCGACGACGCGGTCCAGCTGCGCGAGGTTGCGCTCGACGTCGCCGGTGTTCTCCAGCAGCCAGTGCGCCGAGACCCGCAGCGGCAGGCGCCCGCCGTGCCGCTCGACGGCCCGCTCGATCGCGGCGAGACCGTGCTCGTCGAACGCCATGTCGACCACGCCCGTCACTCCGGCGGCGGCGTACGCGGCGAGCATCCGTTCCACGGCGTCGTCGCGCTCGGCATCCGTCGTCGAGGCGTCGCGCTGCGCCCACGCGTACTGCACGGCCGCCGTCTCGAACAGCATCCCGTTCGGTTCGCCGTCGGCGTCGCGGCCGATCTCGCCGCCGAGCGGATCGGGGGTGTCGCGCGTGATGCCGAGCTCGGCCAGTGCGGCGGAGTTCACCCAGCAGGAGTGGTAGTCGTTGGCATCCAGGTAGACCGGCACGTCGCAGGCGACGGCGTCGATCATCGCCGCAGTCGGCGCACCGCCCGGCACCGAATCGAACAGCCACCCGCGACCGCGGAGGACCAGGGCGTCGGGATCGGCGGCGCGGGCCTCGCGCAGGAGATCCTGGATGCCGTCGAGGGTGCGCGCGTCGGTCAGGGCGACCTGGCCGAGCGACTGGCCCATCATGAGCAGGTGCGTGTGCGCGTCGGTGAACCCGGGGAGCACGAGCGCTCCGTCGAGGTCGACGACCTCGTCCGCGCCGACCGCGGCGTCGGCGCCGATCGCGACGATCGTCTCGCCCTCGATCGCGAGGGCGTCGGTCCACTGCCGGGACGGGTCGGCATCGGCCGTGAAGATCCGGCCGCCCCGGAGGAGCGTACGGGTCATGCCGACACCTCCGCCGCCTGGCGCTCGAGCCGGCGCGAGAGCAGACCGATGATGCCGGCCGGCACGGCGAGCACGAAGCTGGCGATCGCGAGCGTCATCGTGAAGCCCTGGTATCCGAGCCCGGACGCGAGGTTGGCGCCGATGACCGGGGTGAGCGCCGACCCCACCAGATAGGTCGCCAGCAGCGGGCCCGACCAGCGCCCGTCCGCATCCAGAGCGGCCGAGGTCGAGACGAAGAACGCGAAGACGAGGGCGTACGTGGTGTTCCAGACGATGAAGACCACGACGAACAGGGTGGGGTCGGTGACGTATCCCTGCACGATCTTCAGGATGCCGCCGAGCACCAGCAGAACCACGAGCGGGATGCCGCGACCCAGACGATCGCCGACGATCATCAGCCCGACCGAGGCGATCAGGCCGCCCGCCGTGGCCCCCGACAGTGCGACGCCCAGCCCCTCGGGCGTGAGACCCGCCTGGTCGGCGCCCATGACGCCGACCATCGCCCACAGCGAGTCCTCGCTCGCCGCCCACAGGGCGAACACGACCAGGAGCGTGAGGCCGGCGATGGTCACCGTGCGGGAGGGCTTCGCCGCCGAGCGGAGCGTCCCGGTGGCCGGCACCTCCAGCGGAACGGCCGCCCCGGCCGTGGCTGCCGCGTGCACGGGGGCCGCCGGAGCGCCCGGGAGCCACGTCACGAGCGCGAGTGCGACGAGGCTGAACACCGCCATCGAGCCGAAGACGTCGATCGGGGCGAGTCCGATGAGAGGCACGACCGCGAGGACGACCGTGATGATGCCGCGGTTGGCGAGTCCGTAGAAGCCGGCGACGCGGTCGGGGTTGCGGAAGGCCGCGATCGCGGCGCCGGAGGCGGCGACCGCCCCGCCCGCGCCGACTCCCCCGACCAGCAGACCGGGAAGGAGCAGCGCGGGAACGAGCGCCGCCAGGCCGAAGCCGACGACCGCGAGCGCGAGTCCCGCGCGCGCCACGGTGCGGCGCGAGCGACCCGCGCACAGCGGCGCGACCGCCAGCCCCGTGAGGGCGGTGAGGAGGAGGGCGCCGGTCACGAGCCAGCTGGCGGTGAGCACGTCGGCGCCGAGGCCCGCCTGCACGGCGATGATCATGTACGGCGAGAGGTTGACGCCGAGGTAGCCGGCGATGCCGACGATGAACGTCGAGCCGGCCGTGGGGAACCGGAGCGGGACGCGGGAGGAACCGACGGCGACGGTCGTCGCGGTGTCGCGGATGGTGGAGGACACGAGGACCTTTCGAGGGTGCCGGGAGACCGGCGATCGGAGTGGGGCCCCGGGCGGATCGTCGTCGATCGCAACCGGATGAGGCCGAGGCTAGAGACCGGGTGTTTCGGTTCTCGCGCCCGTCGTGTTTCGAGATCATTAAACGTTTAAGTAGACCATCCCGCAAGACCGGATTTCCCGGGTCGGGTAGCGTCGGCTCCCGTGACCCCCCGCAAGCCGACACTCCACGACGTGGCCGCCGCCGCGGGCGTGTCGATCGCGGCGGTGTCCTTCGCCCTGCGCGACAAGCCGGGCGTCTCGCCCGAGACCAAGGAGCGGGTGCTCGCCGCCGCGCGCGAGCTCGGGTACACCGTCAACCTCCCCGCGCGCAGCCTCCGCACCTCCCGGTACGGCGCGATCGGGCTGTACCTGCCGCCCGGATCGACCCGGCTGCCGTACTACACCGAGTTCGCCTTCGGCGTCGTGGATGCCGCCGACCGCCTCGGACTCTCCGTCATCCTGCTGCCCCATCGCGACACCGACGACGACTCCCCGCCGACCGCCTTCGTCGACGGGTACATCGTCGTGGATGCCACGACCGAGGATGCCGGCATCCGGGGCATCCTCGACGCGGGGCGACCGGTCGTGAGCGGCGAGCACGTGCTCGGCGGCGACGAACGGGTCAGCGGCAGCGTCGTCTACGACCACGTCACGGCGACGACCCGTCTGCTCGACCATCTCTCCGCGGCCGGCGCGCACCGGATCGCCGCCGTGCTGCCCCCGGACGGAACCGCGTGGAGCCGGGACGTGGCGGACGCGTACGCCGCGTGGACCGCGGGGCGCGGCGACGATCCGCTGTCGCGACGCATCGGATTCATTCCCACGGCGGCCGAGGTCGCGGCGGCCGTCGACGACCTGCTGACCATCGCAGAGGTCGACGCGATCGTCGTCGTCCCGAGCGGATCGGCGGCCCCGGCACTGGACTCCGCCCACCGCGCGGGCCGGCGCGTCGGGGAGGACCTGCTCCTGGCCGCGTACGTCGACGAGCCCCTGCACGGCTTGCTCACGCCCAGCGTCACGTCGTTCGACCTCGAGCCCCGCGACGTCGGCGCCGCCTGCGTCGCGCTGCTCGCGGAGGTGTGGGATGCCGACCCCCACGACCGCGTCCGCGCGATCCAGCCACGGCTCCTCGTGCGCGACAGCACCTCGCGGGCGCGCTGACGCGGTGCGGGCCCGGGGCTCGCCGCCCCGGTCCGGGTCCGCGGCCCGCGTCGCCGGTCCGGGTCGCCGGTCCGCCGGGTTGCCGGCCCCGGTCGCCGGTCCACCGAGACTGCATCCGGCTGACAAAGCCACTGCAGGCTGCAGTGGGTTTGTCACGCGGATGCAGTCTCGCGGATCCGGCGCCACCCCCGCGCCGCGCCCCACCGACACGCAGCCGCGATCCCGCGCGACCTAGAGTGAACACCGTGCAGGTCAGGTTCTTCGGCGGCCTCTCCGTGTCGTGGGGCGCGGACGAGGGAGCGGTCCCAGGGCGCGGGCAGCAGGCTCTGCTGCTGCGCCTCGCCGTCGACGCCGGAACCACGGTCGGCTACCGCGCGCTCGCCGACGATGTGTGGCCGGCCGACCCGCCGGAAGACCCACGCGCGGCGCTGCAGTCGCTCGCGTCGCGCCTGCGCCGGGCACTCCCCGACGGGGTGCTGACGTCGGTCCCCGGCGGCTACCGGCTCGACCTCTCGCGCGACGCCGTCGACATCACCCGGTTCCAAGACCTCGTCGTCGCCGCACGCCGGGACGGCGACCCCGCGCTCGCCCGCGACGCCCTGGCACTGTGGACCGGCGATCCGTGGGTCCCGCACGACGGCTTCGACTGGCTCGTGCGCGACCTGTGGCAGGACCGCGGGCACGCGGAGCGCCTCGCGACCCAGGCCCCGACGCCGACGCCGCACACCACGGTCGTGCCCGCCGCGATCGCCGGGCTCGTCGGGCGCGCCGCCGAGCTGGCGGCGATCCGCGACCGCCTCGGCACCGACCGGCTCGTCACCGTCATCGGACCGGGCGGCGCCGGCAAGACCACCCTCGCCGTCGAAACCGTGCGCGCTGCCGCCGACGCCCTGATCGTCGAGCTCGCCCCCGCCGCACCCGGAGAGGTGTGGGCCGCTCTCGCGGGCGCGGTCGGTCACGGCATCCGCCTGAACGAGACCGCCGCCACCGTCCCCCTGACCCCGCGAGAACGCGTCCTCGACGCCGTCGCCGGCCGCGACGTGGTCGTGCTGCTCGACAACTGCGAACACGTGATCCGCGAGGCCGCCGAGGTCGCGCAGGCACTGCTGCTCGGGACGCCCGGCCTGCGGATCCTCGCGACCAGCCGCGAGCCGCTGGGCGTCGTCGGCGAGGCGTTCGTCGACCTCGGCCCTCTGCCCGCCCTCGACGCCGACGAGCTGTTCGCCCGGCGCGTGCGATCGGCGCGCGGCACCCCGCCGTCGCCCGAGGAGCACGCGACCGCCGAACGGATCGTGCAGCGGCTCGACGGCCTCCCCCTCGCGATCGAGCTCGCCGCCGCCCGGGCGCGCACCCTCACGCTCGCCGAGATCGACGCAGGTCTGAGCGATCGCTTCGCGCTGCTCGCCCACGGTCCGCGGCTCAGCCCCGGACGCCACCGGACCCTCCGCGCCCTCATCGATTGGAGCTGGGACACCCTCACCGACGACGAGCGGGTGGCGCTGCGCGCCTCGTCGGTGTTCCCCGACGGGATCGGCAGCGGCGACTCCGACGCGATCGCCGAGACTTTCGGGGTGGATGCCACGGTGTTCGACGCCCTCGTCGACCGCTCACTGCTCGTGCGACGCGATGGGCGGTTCCGGCTGCTCGAGACGGTCCGCGAGTACGGGCTCGACCGGCTGCGCGCCGAAGGAGCCGAGGCCGAGTTCCGTGAGAGAGCGGCCGACGTTCTCACCGCCCTCGCCACCGAGCGCGAGGGCACCATGCGCGGGCCGGGCCTGCGGGCCGGGCTCGCCTGGTTCGACGCCAACGAGGAGAACCTGTCGTCCGCGCTGCGTACGCGCACGACCGGCGCGGACCGGCGGCCCGGCCGGCGTCTGCTGCGGGCCCTGCTCTGGGCGTGGGCGGTGCGCGAACGCGTCGAGGAGCTGCGGCCCGCCCTCGCGGCCTTCGCCGATCCGGACGCTCCGGTCGACGACGAGCCGAGCGTCGTCATCGAGTCGATGGCGCTGTTCTCGGACGCGTTCCCCGAACCCGGAGGGACACCGACCTACGATCCCGCCGTGTTCGCCGAGCGGCGGGCGACGCTGCAGGAGGCGGCGCAGCGGCATCCGTCCGAGATCTCGGCCCTCGTCGGCCCGCTCCTGCGCCTGGCGCAGGTGGTGCTCGAGTCCGCCGAGGGAGGGTTCGAGCGCGCGTGGCACGTCGATCTCACCGACGCCGAGATCGCCGCCGCGCCGCCGTGGTCGCGGGCGACGATGCACATGCTGCGCGCCGGTGCCGCGGTCAACGCCGGCGACACGGCCGTGCTCGGGGTCGAGAGCGAACGCGCGCTGCGGGTGTTCACCGAGGTCGGCGATCCGTGGGGCACCGGCATCGCGAGCCAGCTGTGGGCCGAGTGGCTCATGCTCGTGGGGCGACTGGAAGAGGCTCTGGAGGTCACCGACCGCGCCCTCGAGGTCGTGCTCGGTCTGACCTCCATCTCCGATCTGCTGCAGCAGAGGGCGCAGGCCGTCGGCATCCTGCTCCGCCTCGACCGCATCCCCGAGGCGCGCGCCCGCTCGGCGGAGATGCAGGAGATCGCCACCGCGGACGGGTCGGTGCGCGCCCTCACCCAGGCCCGCATGGCCGCGGCGCAGGTGGACCTCGCGGTCGGAGACGGTGCGGCCGCGTTGCGGAGCGCGGAACGGATCTCCCTCGAACCCGGCTTCCCGGAGCAGATCCTGGCGTGGGCGAGCACACTGCGAGCCGAGGCGCTGCTCCTGCTCGAACGTCACGACGAGGCGCGAGCGGCGCTGCGCGAGGCTCTGCCGCTCGCCGTGCGATCACGCGATCACCCCGTCGTCGCATCGGTGCTCATCGGTGTCGCCGGGTGGAACGCCGCCGCGGGCCGCCCCGATGTCGCGCGGGAAGCGCTGGCCCGGGCCGAAGCCGTCCGCGGCGCCGCCGACGAACGCGACCCCTTCCGGCGCTGGGTCGACGAACGCCTCGGCGCGGACGCCGGGGAGATCCCGGCGTCCGCGCCCGGCATCCCTTGGGGAGAAGTGGATGCCGACGTGCTCGCGGCCCTGCTCGACTAGGGCGTGTTGCTAAACCCTTGAGTGCTGCGTGGGTGAGTCTTGAGGGTGTGTCGCGTGATGTGATCTCTGATGACGCGTGGGCTGTGATCGGGCCGCTGTTCCCGACTGCGAAGTCGACGGGGC